>JGI12316J15310_10000018_pt2 | contig 1242676 bp, 1179 predicted proteins | sample MarCyaLeptolynsp_FD_15310 | JGI IMG/M metagenome (IMG submission 15310)
GTGACAGGTGCTGCATGGCTGTCGTCAGCTCGTGTCGTGAGATGTTGGGTTAAGTCCCGCAACGAGCGCAACCCTCGCCCTTAGTTGCCAGCATTCAGTTGGGCACTCTAAGGGGACTGCCGGTGATAAGCCGAGAGGAAGGTGGGGATGACGTCAAGTCCTCATGGCCCTTACGGGCTGGGCTACACACGTGCTACAATGGTGGTGACAGTGGGCAGCGAGACCGCAAGGTCGAGCTAATCTCCAAAAACCATCTCAGTTCGGATTGCACTCTGCAACTCGGGTGCATGAAGTTGGAATCGCTAGTAATCGTGGATCAGCATGCCACGGTGAATACGTTCCCGGGCCTTGTACACACCGCCCGTCACACCATGGGAGTTGGTTCTACCCGAAGGCGATGCGCTAACCGCAAGGAGGCAGTCGACCACGGTAGGGTCAGCGACTGGGGTGAAGTCGTAACAAGGTAGCCGTAGGGGAACCTGCGGCTGGATCACCTCCTTTCTAAGGATGTTCCCTTATGGGTCCGCTCTTCGGAGCGACGCCCTATCGGAACTCTTCAGAACATGACCGGAAAGTCATTCCGGTCGCCAAAACAAAGCGCGGATGCCGCCGCCCTCGTTTCTCTTTCTTCGCAGATGACAACAATGCCGTGCACTTTGCGCCGCCCGCCGGCCGGGGTGTTAACATTTCGGGCTGGTAGCTCAGGTGGTTAGAGCGCACGACTGATAATCGTGAGGTCGGAGGTTCGAGTCCTCCTCGGCCCACCATCCGCTTTTCGGCTCCGCCGAAACGCGGCTCGCGAAAGCGGTTTGCGCGCAAGGCGCGTGCGAGATGAGCGGTGATCAGGATTACAGGTGTCTCTCGGCATTTGCTGTGCAATTGCCTGCCGACACCAACGTCGTTTTGCCAGGCGAAACGACTTGGGGCGTTAGCTCAGCTGGGAGAGCACCTGCTTTGCAAGCAGGGGGTCATCGGTTCGATCCCGATACGCTCCACCAAATCAACAATTCCGGGCGGCCGGCCAACCAACCCCGCCCGTTGCGCAGGCGCCTTTTGAGGCGACGCGCTGTCATCTGCCGAAGGAATAAGGTTTGCGGTTTGCGCTCCGCGCAAGCTGCTTGTTTTGCATACATCGTAAAGAGAAGATTTGTCCGGGCTTCACACCGTGAAGCGTCGGCGGCCATGCTCCAATGGCCGTCACCATGATTGGTCGCCTAACCGCGCCATCGGACAGGTCTCGAGAAGCTGGTCTTTTCTGCCAAGTCCGTGCGCCAGCATGGGCATTGGCAATGAGAACGATCAAGTGTCTTAAGGGCATTTGGTGGATGCCTTGGCATGCACAGCCGATGAAGGACGTGATACGCTGCGAAAAGCCATGGGGAGCTGCGAATACGCTTTGATCCATGGATATCCGAATGGGGAAACCCACCTTAGATACTTGGAAATTCAAACAAGCCGTACGGCTTGACCATTCATGCCCTCGGGCCTGTTTGGTTTCCAAGTATCGAGACAAGGTATCTTATCCTGAATACATAGGGATAAGAAGGGAACGCGGGGAACTGAAACATCTAAGTACCCGTAGGAAAGGACATCAACCGAGACTCCGTCAGTAGCGGCGAGCGAACGCGGACCAGGCCAGTGGCGATTGGGAGACAAGCGGAACATTCTGGAAAGGATGGCCATAGTGGGTGACAGCCCCGTACGCGTAATGCAACCAATCGTCCTCGAGTAAGGCGGGACACGTGAAATCCTGTCTGAACGTGGGGGGACCACCCTCCAAGCCTAAGTACTCGTGCATGACCGATAGCGAACCAGTACCGTGAGGGAAAGGTGAAAAGCACCCCGACAAGGGGAGTGAAAGAGTACCTGAAACCGGATGCCTACAAACAGTCGGAGCGCGCAAGCGTGACGGCGTACCTTTTGTATAATGGGTCAACGACTTAATGTGGCGAGCAAGCTTAAACCGATAGGTGTAGGCGCAGCGAAAGCGAGTCTGAACAGGGCGTTCAGTTCGTCGCATTAGACCCGAAACCGAGTGATCTAGCCATGAGCAGGCTGAAGGTTGGGTAACACCAACTGAAGGGCCGAACCCGTATCTGTTGCAATAGATTGGGATGACTTGTGGCTAGGGGTGAAAGGCCAATCAAACTCGGAAATAGCTGGTTCTCTGCGAAATCTATTTAGGTAGAGCGTCAGCCGAATACTCCCGGGGGTAGAGCACTGGATGGGTAATGGGGACTCACCGTCTTACTGATCCTAACCAAACTCCGAATACCGGGAAGTAATAGCTGGCAGACACACGGCGGGTGCTAACGTCCGTCGTGGAGAGGGAAACAACCCTGACCGCCGATTAAGGTCCCCAAGTTATGGCTAAGTGGGAAAGGAAGTGGAAATCCCAAAACAACCAGGATGTTGGCTTAGAAGCAGCCATCATTTAAAGAAAGCGTAACAGCTCACTGGTCTAAATAAGGGTTTCTGCGCCGAAAATGTAACGGGGCTAAAGCCATACACCGAAATCGCGGGCTCGCAAGAGCGGTAGCAGAGCGTTCCGCAAGTCAGTGAAGGGATACCCGCGAGGGATCCTGGAGATACCGGAAGTGCGAATGTTGACATGAGTAACGATAAAGGGGGTGAGAGACCCCCTCGCCGAAAGTCCAAGGGTTCCTGCTTAAAGTTAATCTGAGCAGGGTTAGTCGGCCCCTAAGGCGAGGCCGAAAGGCGTAGTCGATGGGAAGCAGGTTAATATTCCTGCACCCGGAGGTAGTGACGAATGCCGTAAATCGTCATCCCTTATCGGATTGGGATGGCGGTGATGGTGTTCCGGGAAATAGCTCCTCCGTACGGACCGTACCCGAAACCGACACAGGTGGACAGGTAGAGTATACCAAGGCGCTTGAGAGAACTATGTTGAAGGAACTCGGCAAATTGCACGCGTAACTTCGGAAGAAGCGTGACCCTTTTGCGGGCAACCGCAGGAGGGTGGCACAGACCAGGGGGTAGCGACTGTTTATCAAAAACACAGGGCTCTGCGAAGTCGCAAGACGACGTATAGGGTCTGACGCCTGCCCGGTGCCGGAAGGTTAAGAGGAGAGGTGCAAGCCTTGAATTGAAGCCCCGGTAAACGGCGGCCGTAACTATAACGGTCCTAAGGTAGCGAAATTCCTTGTCGGGTAAGTTCCGACCTGCACGAATGGCGTAACGACTTCCCCGCTGTCTCCAACATAGACTCAGTGAAATTGAATTCCCCGTGAAGATGCGGGGTTCCTGCGGTTAGACGGAAAGACCCCGTGCACCTTTACTATAGCTTCACACTGGTATTCGCCAAGGCATGTGTAGGATAGGTGGTAGGCTTTGAAACCCGGGCGCCAGCTCGGGTGGAGCCACCCTTGAAATACCACCCTTATCTTCGTGGATATCTAACCGCGGCCCGTTATCCGGGTCCGGGACCGTGTGTGGTGGGTAGTTTGACTGGGGCGGTCGCCTCCTAAAGAGTAACGGAGGCGCGCGATGGTGGGCTCAGAACGGTCGGAAATCGTTCGCTGAGTGCAATGGCATAAGCCTGCCTGACTGCGAGACTGACAAGTCGAGCAGAGACGAAAGTCGGTCATAGTGATCCGGTGGTCCCGCGTGGAAGGGCCATCGCTCAACGGATAAAAGGTACGCCGGGGATAACAGGCTGATGACCCCCAAGAGTCCATATCGACGGGGTTGTTTGGCACCTCGATGTCGACTCATCGCATCCTGGGGCTGGAGCAGGTCCCAAGGGTATGGCTGTTCGCCATTTAAAGCGGTACGTGAGTTGGGTTCAGAACGTCGTGAGACAGTTCGGTCCCTATCTGCCGTGGGTGTAGGAATATTGATTGGATCTGTCCCTAGTACGAGAGGACCGGGATGGACACACCGCTGGTGGACCTGTTGTCCTGCCAAGGGCATTGCAGGGTAGCTATGTGTGGAACGGATAACCGCTGAAGGCATCTAAGCGGGAAACCGGCCAAAAAACGAGTATTCCCTGAGAGTCGTGGAAGACGACCACGTTGATAGGCTGGGTGTGGAAGTGCGGCAACGCATGAAGCTTACCAGTACTAATAGCTCGATCGGCTTGATTCGTTCTCATTGCTCATGTCCATGGCTCACGCCGTGGCTTGGCGCCAGCTTCTCATCTGTTTTGCGTTTGGCCGACCTGGTGGTTATTGCGGGGCGGCTGCACCCGTTCCCATTCCGAACACGGCCGTGAAACGCCCCAGCGCCGATGGTACTTCGTCTTAAGACGCGGGAGAGTAGGTCGCTGCCAGGTCTGCCAAGCGCATAACAGCTTCTCGATTTCGATGTTTCTTCGCTTCCCTGCCACTCTCCGCACGGAGGCGCATGCCGTCGGCCGACAGCGCCTGTCTATGCGTTGACCGGCATTTGCGGTAATCGGATCCTATGGGTCCGGCACATCTTTGGCGCGGGGTGGAGCAGCCCGGTAGCTCGTCAGGCTCATAACCTGAAGGTCGCAGGTTCAAATCCTGCCCCCGCAACCAAACAAGTCATTGAATTTGAATGATATTTCGGCCCGCCCTTTCGGCGGGCTTTTTGCGTTTTGGCGCATGTCGCCACCATGTCGCCACGGTGAATCTGACCCGCTCCCCTTTGAGCCCGCGCTGATAGGTTAGCTCTGTTCAGGTTTTGAAGTGCTACTCTTTTTGGATCGCACCGAACCGGAACCTCCGGGGTTTATGTCTCATGCGGCGGAACTGAGAAGCACCTGTCGTTCGACCATCCGCATGCAAAAGGGATGGCGAGACGGTCGTTGAACCACAAGATATTTGTTCAAGCCGCATTTGGTCACGTTCCTTGTGGGGAATGAATTGTCGCAGCCTGCTCGCCAGTTAGCCCGGTTCGCTTGAATGGATTGCAGGCAAAGCATTTTCGGTCACCAGCCGCATGCCCAGATGCGGGGGCGGGGCGCCGACCGCGCAGCCGCCGCGCGCCGGATCGCGCACGAGGAACGGGATTACCGCCTCGTGTTCACCGCCGACATGGTAGGCAGGACACATCGGTGTCTTGGCGGTGTCCGAATCGTCGATGTAGCAATCCTGCGTCCATTCCCAGACACTGCCGTTCAGGTCGGCGATTCCCTCTTCGGTTGTCGACCATGAACCGCTGGGTTGGAGACGACGCCCCGTCCGTTGCTCCAGCAGATAGTCCGACGCCCATGACAGGGACGGATCGGTGAAGATCGGGTCGGGTTCTTCCGGCAGCACGGGTTCTGCCATCGCGTACCATTCCCGAGCGGTGGGCAGCCGGAAGCGGTGTCGGGACACGCGGTTGATCCAGTTCAGATATTCGTTCACATCGAGCCAGTTCAGGCCCGTCGCCGGCCATTGTTCCGCTTCACCGCCCCGAGGTGGCCTCAGCAAAAGCGTACACGCGCCATCGGCGTGACACCGGTTCCATTCGGCGATGGTGACTTCATGGGCTTGAACGTAGAGTGGTCCACCGCTTTCGGAGATCACTGGCCTTTCCGCCATCTGCGGGACGTAGTCCATATTCGGACCGCGCCCGGTCACCAATGCGGAGACGATGACGACGCACACAGCCAGCAGCAAAAGGGAAGCCGTTCCAAGCCGCTCCGATCGTGACATCGCCATCATCGCTCATGTCTCCGCCGTCAGCCCTCGAACGGCCTTGGCGCCACGACCTGCTCCATCAGATCGTTGTCCCAGGGACCCTCGACCACGAAGTGGGCCGTCGCGCCCTTGAGCGCCGCGATGATCAGATTGTGGTTGACGTAGGCGTAAACGCCCGGCTGTTCGAAAGTATACATCGCCGCCGCCGCGCAGCCGCCGCGGACAAACCATGTCTCGACGCCCGTCAGGGGCGGATCGGTGAACGAGGTCTCCCAGACGAAGTTGCCGTGCCCGCCGATCAGGTGTGGGCGGCTGTCCACATTGCAGGAGTTGTGCACCATGAGCACTGTCTGGCCGACCTGCGCTTTGAGGGCGTTTGCACCGGTCAGCGCGCCGACCGCACCGTTGAAGACCTGGTGCGTGGGAACGAGCGTCGCCATCGCCTCAAGGCTGTCGGTATAATCGTCGCCGGCGGTATCATAGAGCTTGAAGTCCCCATTCTCGTCGCGCGGGAGGTAGTAGTCCTGTTCACCGAAATAGGCGATCGAGTCATAGCGCAGAGGATTGCCCTCGGCATCCTTGAGGCCGTCGCGCGGCAGAACCATGATGGCGCCGTTCATGCCGTGGCAGACATGGTAGGGGATCATCGCGCCGCCAGGCGCGCAGTGATAGGTGAAGCAACCCGTCTTGGTCGCCTTCCAGCGCAGTACCGTTTCCTCACCCGGATAGATGTGGGTCAGCCCGCCTCCACCGAGCGCGCCTGTGGAGGCATGGAAGTCGATATTGTGCTCCATCGCGCTTTCGACCGGATTGCGCAGCGTCAGTTCCACGTAATCGTCCTGATGGACGATGATCAGCGGACCGGGAACCGAACCGTTGTAGGTCAGCGCCCAGATGCTCGCGCCGGTATCCTCGTCGATCGTCATCAGCCGCTCATGGGTCACCATTTCGATCTCGACGATCTTCGGCGGGCCGCTGGCGACCTGCTCGTGCTCGGGCGCGAAGGGCGGGTCAACCAGTTCCTGGCGAACCCGCTCGAGACCGGACAGATCGGCGGGCGCGGCCTCGGCCATTTCGCCCGACGCCGATTCCACCGTAATCACCGGGCTCGAGCGGTGCATCCGTGGCACGGATGGCACCGGACGCGGCATCATCGACGCATGAGCGACGCCGCCCGTCAGGGCCGCCGCTCCGGCAAGCGCCGTGCCGCGTAAGACGTTACGGCGGCTCGTGACGACTTTTTCGGCGTTGATGGATTTTTTCATTGCAGCCTCCTTGGCTAGTGCGTGCGTGACGCGGCGGGTTTAGGTGCCGCGCCGATCCGCGATCACAGGTTTGAGAGTTGGGCTTCGAAGCGCTTGCGCGCGCGTGGCGGGATGCGCCCTTCGAGATAGTTCTGCGGCGCCTCGCTCACCTCGCCGACGGCCAGCGTCATGACCATGCCCATGGCGTAGTGCGGCAGGCACTTGATGCCGTACAGACCTTCGGCATCGAAGGTGATCTCGATCTCCTCGTTGATCTTGCCCTTGAAGGGCTCGGCCCCTTCGGGGATCATTTCGAGAATGGATTCTGCGTTGTGAGCGGGATCGGTCGCGATGAACTTGACCGTGTCGCCGGGTTCGATCCGAAGAAGATCCGGCTCGAAAACCATCGCGCCGGCTTCCCCCCGGTTGAGCATCTGGACTTCATGCATTTCAGCAAAGGCCGATCCGGCCATCGCCACGCCAATAGCCAGAGCGGCTGTCATCACGCGCAACATCTGTCATTCCTTTCTTGACTTGCCCTTGTTTGATGCGACCTTATCGGCGAGCGCAGCTGAAACGTTGTGCTGCCACAAACAAATCACGGGCTCTTCAAGGAACGGCGAACCGACCGACAAGGAGGAGGCGTCGTCGCCACAAAACCTGACAAGGGGGCGTCTCGGGTGCGAGCGGTCGAAAGAGCAAAACACGCGCGGAGACTTGACGAGAGCCTGCTGGATCAGGTCGGACCGTTTGCGAGGCTGACCGCCGCCGAACGCCGCCAAATCCTCGATCGTGCCGTTTCCAGTCGTTTTGAGCAGGGGGCGCAGATTTTCGAGGAGGGTGCGGTCGCCGACCGGTTCTACCTGCTGCTGGACGGCTATGTGCGCGTCGTGCGTCAGACAAAAGACGGCGAACAGGTGATCATGCTGCACATTCCCAGCGGGCAGTTGATCGGGATCGCCCAGGCCTTTGACCGCGACACCTATCCGGCCACCGCCGTCGCCGCCAGCGAATGCGTGGCGCTTGCCTGGCCGGTGTCGTTCTGGAACGTCCTCGTCGAAGACTATCCGGGCTTTGCGGGCGCGGCGATGAAGACGATCGGCCTGCGGGTCAAGGAGTTCAACGAGCGGGTCGTGGAGATGGCGACGCTGCAGGTCGAACAGCGCATCGCGCACATGGTCCTGCGCCTGGTCAATCAGGCCGGCCGCAAGTCAGCCGATGGGATCGAGATCGCCATGCCCGTGACGAGACAGGATCTTTCGGAAATGACCGGCTCGACCCTGCATACGGTCAGCCGTCTGCTGAGCGCCTGGGAAAAGAAGGGTTGGGTCAAGAGCGGCCGCCGCCGCATCATCGTCAGGGAACCGCATCAGCTGGTTCTGTTGAGCGAAGGGCGAAGCTGAGCCCCAATGGCCCGGTGCAGGTCGGCGCGAAATGATTGCTCATCGACACCGTGCTCCCTGCAGGCGTCGATGACCGTATGAAAGGGCGCGATGAGGCAACCAACGCAGAGCAGCCGATAGTCGAGAAAGACCCGAATGGTTTCGGGCCATCGCGTCATCAGCTCGTCAAGTGGCAGATCGGGGTTTTCAATAGGATGTGACATCGCAATTGCCTTGACCTGGAACGACAAGCCTAATTCGGAAAGCGGACGCAACGTTGTGCGATCGCAAACTCGACGTAATCAGGCATTTGCGACGGGCACGTTCGCTCATCGGTCACGGCAGCGGGCTGACGCCGAAAAGGACTGGGTGGATTGCGACAAAAACCAGGTAGAGAACCATTGCGATCAAAAGGCGCGCGGCGAAACGAGGACCAAAACGCCTGAAGTCGAGCGATCGGCCGTGCCGCCGGGCGTGATCGAGTTCATCCCATCGCGCTCCGAGTTCACGCCGCTTGCGGCGATCGACGAGGCGTTGTCCAGCCAGCGCAAAAACCGCGAAGGTTCCGAAAAGGAGGACATGGGCCAGATCGCCATTGGGCACGATATGGGCGCCCGCCCACAAGCCGAGCGCCATGAGGAGCGGATGGCGGGTCCATCCGACAATGCCGGGGCGCGCCGGATCGAATGCGTCGTTGTTCGCGCCACCGAAGCAGAACGGGTTCGGACGGGCAACGGAGAGCGCGACGATCAGGCACACCGGCGCCATGACGATCAGCGGGACGTAGGGTTGCCACGGCGCCCAGGGCCAGAGCTGCAGATAGGGTGCGCGATCGGCCGCGACGATCAGCCATCCGAGGGCGGCCAGCGACAGCGCGGAATAGGCGAGGATGAAGCCGCGGCCGCCGATCCATCCGGCGATGCGCTCCCGGATCGGTCTTCTCACCGGCACCGAATGAGACACAAAGAAGAAGCCGGCGGCGGCGGCGAATTCGGTCCAGCCCATGGCTCATGACCTTGACCGTGGCGCGATCAGCAGCCGGCCATAGATCAGGGCGAACCCGAAGAAGGCGCAGAACCAGGCCAGCCCGGAAACCAGATGAAGGATGGCGGCCACATCGGCAAAGGCGCCCGAGGTGAGGCGCGCCAGCGTCGCCGCAACGACCAGCAGGTAGATCGCCGTCGTGGCGGGGCCTGCGGTGAGTTCCTGGCCGGTGTGGCCAAGCGTGGCGCGCGTCATAACGGCGAGCGTCATCAGCCCGATCCCGCCCGCCATCCACAGATGTTGCGCAGCCGTCACGCCAGCCAGATTGGTGGAAAGAACGGAAAAACCGACGACGATGGCGCCCAGGGGCACAAAGGCATAACCGGCGTGCAGCACCCAGACCAGCGGTTCGGCGCCGGTGCGGAAGCCAGCCCAACGGACGAGGCGCGCCGCATGCGCCAACCCGGCCAGAAGCAGCAAAGAGCCGGCGACCGAGGAATCCGGTCGCGCGATCCATACCAGGAGCGCCGCCAGAAGCGTCAGTAGCGCCACTTTGTCGAAACGCCCCATGGGCGGCGATGGCAGCTGCCCTGCGCCGCGCTTGACCAGCCAGTTTCGCGTGAACGAGGGAACGATGCGCCCGCCGATCAAGCCAATCAGCATAATGGCCGTCGCCAGGCCGATACGCAGGCCGTAACCTTGCGCTGCAAAATCACCCCGCGCGGCCTCCCAGTGGAAGGTGCCGTTGCCCGCGACCAGGGCGGCGAACAGCCCGAGCACCATCAGGTTGCGCCGGTTCTTACCGGCGACGATCTCACGTGCGATGACCAGCGCAAACAGGACCGGAAAGGCCAGATCGACGAAGGCGACCGTGGCCGGCGACCAGAATGCCGACGTCGCGATCGCCACGCGACCCGAGAGCCACAGCAGGAAAAGCCCGCCGAGCGGCCAGCCGGCGATTGGCAGACGGCCCGTCCAGTTGGGCACGGCGGTCAGAAGGAACCCGGCGATTATGGCGCCGAGATAGCCGAAGAGGAACTCATGGGCGTGCCACGATATCGGATCCAGCCGCGTCGGGAGCTCCACGGCCCCCGCCAGCATCGCCAGCCACAACACCATGGCAAGCGCCGCCCAGATCGCGCCGCCGAGGAAAAACGGCCTGAACCCGTAGCTCAATATTGCTGGGCCCCGCCAGGCGCGGGACCGTTCCATGGTGCCGACCGCATTCATGGCAGCACCCGTGTGCGGTCGGCAAGAATCGTGCGGCTGGTGTTGATGACGCGTCCTGCCGCATCGCAGGTCAGTCGAACCTGCCGTCCGGCGTGCCAAAAAGTGAGCCGATAGCGTCCCTCGTCTTCCCCGGCGCCTTTCTCAACCCGACCGGTTATCTCGCCGGCGCGCATGAGCGGTTGCACATCCTTGGGGTCTATGCCGAAGTGGCCGGCGAATAAGTCGACCGACACGGTTACGTCGCCGTCATCAATCTCCACGATCATCTGGCATCTCCCAAAGTCGGAAAGCTGAACGGCGCACGCGGCGAAAGCGCGCAGTCGGCCAGGGTGTGGGCGTTCAGATCGTCCAGGAACCGCGAACGCGCATCGGCCAGAATGCCTTTCAGGCGACAGCTCGGCGTGATGACACAGGCGCCACCATCGGCCTGGAAGCACTCCACCAGTGCCGACTTGCGTTCCAGAACCGCAACGATGTCGCCCAAACGCAATTGCTCTGGGGCAGAAGCAAGGACGGCACCGCCACCGGTGCCTCGCCGTGTCTCGACAATTCCCGCGGCGGCCAGTGCCTGAACGGCCTTGGTCAGATGGTGGCGCGAGATGCCGAACTCGGCCGCGATCTCGGCGGTCGAGTGCGCGCGGTCAGGCTCGCTGGCCATACGCATCAGCGCGCGCAGGCCGAAATCGGTGAAGCTGGTCAGGCGCATGTTAAAAGTCGTCTTCCGTAATCAGGTTTTATGGGCCTTGCGTAGCTTAGCAGCAATAAGCGGTATTTGAAATACTAATTGGAGCTGATCAAGGGGACCGCGAGCGTCAGCGAATGGATGTCAACTATGACCGCGAGGCGCAGCGTTCGGCTCGTGGTCGGGTGCGCGCCTGCACGATCTGCGCTTCACAGGTCCGGAAGGCGCCAAGGGCTTCGCAACGCTTCCGCTTCAAACCTGACAGGACGGAGGAGTTGGGTTCCATGCCCAACTCTCGCGGAAAGCGCGGATCAGGGATTCACCCTTATTGGTGCGATTGCCATATAAGGCTGCAAAAACAAAATCTTAGGCTTTTGCAGAAGCGGACATCTGTCGGTTGTCTTGCGACGCTCGGGACCGTTGGCCCTGTCTAAATCGACGGGCAGGAGAAGTCAGGCACGATGCCGCTGCGAGAGATGAACCTTTCCGTATCAAGCCCTGCAAACAATCCATGATCGCGCACCAATACGGTGCGGGTACCTGCCGCCCTGCCACCCAAAATGTCGGTGTGAAGCGTGTCGCCGACCATGGCGATACGGCGGGGCTCAATGGTTCCAAGCCGATCCATGGCATCGTTGAACGCATCGTTGAACGGCTTGCCAAACAAGACAGGGCTGTTGCCAACCGCATCGGCGATTTGATGCGCGTAATATCCCGGTTCTTGGCTCAGGCCATTCTCGCGCGGTGCCACCAGGTCCGGGTTGGCAACAATGAGTGGGCGAGGTCGGTCGTCCAAGGCCTCGCGAAGCGCCTGTACGTGCTGATCAGTCAGTGACACGCTTGAGAGAAACACAAACCCATCGACGTCCTGGCCGCGCCAATGGTCGATGGCCACATCAAAGTCCTCAAAGCGATCATCGGGCGATGCGAGTGCACCCCAACGACCATCGGGCAAGAACGCGCCAAGGCGCCGCGCGGCCACATCGCGGCTCGAGATGACCTCATCCGCTTCGAAATCAAATCCAAGGCGGCGGTAGCGCTCGACCGCTGTCGCGAGCGTGTAGCTCGCCGCATTGGTCAGGACGATGAGCTTCTTGCCCGCAGCCCTGAGCGAAGACAGACACGCCACCGCTCCGTCGATCGCGGTCTCGCCCACATTCAGGACGCCAAAGCTGTCGAGCAGAAACGCATCGAACTGGTCCGCGATCTCCAGCAGGCCAGCGCACGCCTGGGTTGCTTGCGGGAATGTCGCGCTTGGTAGCCGATGGCGTATCTGTTCGTAGCGGTCAATGGCCGCCGCAGCTGAAAGCGTCTGGGCGTAGGTCATCAGAGGGGGCGATGCCGATCCGATTTGGGGTCATCGGACCGGTGGTTTTCGCAGATGAGCGTTGGGGCGATGCCCTCCCAGCCGCGCAGCAGGGCCGCCATCGGTGTGTCACGGTTAGCCCCGATCATACGCTTGAATATCCGCCTTCAATCATCATCAAGGCCCCATTGACGAGGTCGGAGGCGGGCGAGGCGAGATAGAGCGCCATGTCGGCGATTTCGACCGGCTCGCCGAATCTGCCAAGCGGTGTCGCCGCGATCATGGGGCCAGATTTTTCCGGTGGGCTCCAGACCTTTTTGCCCATTTCGGTCATCACAACGGTTGGGCAGATCGCGTTCACCTGAATGTTGTGCGGCGCCAACTCAGTCATCAGCGATTTCGTCAGCGCGTTCAGCCCACCCTTGGACGAAGCGTAGGCTGCATGGTCGGCCAGCGCGATAACACCCGTCTGCGAGGAGATGTTGATGATCTTGCCTGCGCCTTGCGCGATCATAGGTGGCGCGAGCGACTGCGCGAGCAGAAACGGTGCCCGCAAATTGATGGCCATCGTGCGGTCCCAATCCTCGGCGGAGAAGGCAAGAGCGGGGCCAACAAGGGCGACGCCGGCAGAGTTGACGAGGATATCGATGCACGGGTGGATCGCCAGCGCCTCACGCGCCAACAGTCGGCACCCTTCAACGCTTGCAAGGTCGGCGACGATGGTGCGGCAGCCCGTCCTGTCGGCAAGTGCGTCCAGGCGCTCTGCGGATTGGCCCGCTCCTATGACCTTCGCGCCCGCTTCGGTGAACACCGAGACAATCTCAGCACCGATGCCCGAGGACGCGCCGGTGACCAGTGCCGTCTTGCCGGAGATTGAAAAGCGATCCTTCCAGCTCACCGGTTCACTCCAGATTTGTGTGATTGGCGCGCATCGTGTCCGGCGGGATCCTTAGCTTGTCACGCAAATGCAGGATGAGCAGTTCGAAGAAAATGAACTGGGTCGCTTCGAACAGCGAACCCATGGGCAAGATGGATGTCGGTGCGCCCCGATCGTTGGCCATGGTCTGGGCTGGCAGATGAACGAGGTGATCAGCCGACTGCGGCGCTGCACCAGCTGGTTCCGCGGTCACGCACATGGTCGCCGCGCCGGCACTCTTTGCGGCCGATAGAAGCGCTGAAACCGTCGAAAAATCGCCAGGTCCAGCGCTGACGATCAGCAGATCGCCTGCGCCTATCGGCGGCGTTGTCATGTCGCCAACGACATGGGCATCGAGGCCGAGATGAAACAGCCGCATGGCTAGAGACTTCATCATCAGCCCCTCGCGTCCGACACCGTACAGAGCGATGCGCTTTGTCTGCTCGATGGGACCGGCCATGACGTGCAATTGGTCGGGGAGCGCCGCATCCAGCACGTCTCCCACTTCGAACAAGGCCTGTCTGGCGGTTTCCTGTCCGATCATTCCGCCGCCTGCTGGTTGCCATAAGTGAGCTTTGGCATGACTGCAGCGAGAGCCGCGTCGGTCAGACCGGTGTCCTCTAGAAAATCGAAGATCGTGTAGCGGCGCCGGATGAAGGCGGCCGCGCGCATCGTTCGCATCAGATGACCGGCATCGACGCCGATATGCGCCCCGTGTGTTGGAGCACCAGCTCGTTGCAGCATGGTGACCATTGTATCAGCGCGAAGCAGATGATCCCTCAGTCGCGTGCGCAGGGCTGGCCATGTTGCTATGATGTGAAGAAGACGTTCTCGTTGCTGCGGTTGGCCAATGTGTTTCGCAGCAACCTCCACCATCGCCTTGTTGGCGATGGAGGGATCGGCGATAGCCTGTCTTGCGGCCACGTGCTTTCCTGAAAGATTGGATGATGATGCAAGCACCGCGTCAACATCAAGGCCCGTCAGATCCTGATCGAGAAGCCAGTCGAACAGTGCGAGCACCGCAACGCAGCCTACCGAAACCGCTGCACCATGGCTGACTTTCCTGCCTTCATACGTGTGGCCTTCCATTTCCCACATGTGGGCAATCTGGTGGTCTGCACCTGACGCCGGTCGTGACGAGCCATGGAATTCCATCGCGAAGCCCACGGCGGTCAACCCGACAAAAAGACGGGCAACCGCATCGGGGTCGCTGGCCGCGATTCCCTGAGAGCCCGAAAGCCAGAAGCGCAAATGATCTTGAACGAGTGGCCAGGCCAGATCGTCAATCGGTTCAACGCCCAGTGCGTCGGCAAGCAGCCAATCGCCGCCTGCCGGCACCTTTCCAGCCAGGTCGCCATAGCCCCAACCGTTCATTTCTGCGGGCGCCGCCGCAATCACCTCCAGATCAGCCACCATTGCGATTGGTGCGCGTGTCGGGATGGTCACCTTGAAGCCGTCCCGCGCCAACGGCGCTCCCGCGCTGGTGTAGCCATCCATTGAAGCCGCTGTCGCCACGGTCACATAGGGGCGATCGGTTTCCTTCGCCGCCCACTTGACCAGATCATTGATGACGCCAGAACCAACGGAAACTGGAAACATGCTCGAATCAGAGGCGAGACGCGCCCTGAAAGGCTCTGCCTCCTCGACTGAAGCGACGGGGAGCGGGTCGCTTGGCAAAACCAGCGTCTCCACGTCAAAGCCACTGGATTGCAGTGTCTCCACCACCGGGGCACCGGCAGCAGCGAAGCCGGCATCGTCCGCCATTACCAGCACGCGCGATGCGCCTCCGACCGTTGCCATTGCGCGCCTGACGACCTGGCCGGTCTCGGCAAGCGCACCGTGACCGATGATCACTTCATGCGTGACCTTCGATCTGGCCACTGCCGGGTCGATGAGTTCGGTGATCTGTGCGGACCAACTGGTCAAAGTTCACATGCCTTCGTCAGAGTGCTTGCCCATCGGCACCGAACCGATGAAGGCGCTCGGGTGGAAACGCGAGTCGTACTTGATCTCCCTGGTTCACCGCATCTTCGCCATCGGTCTTGATGACGATTTGCTCGCCATCTTCGGAGCGAGCGTAAAGATAGCTCTCTCCGCCAAGCTGTTCCTTCACCGTCACCTGCACAGGCAGTCCTGTTTCGGCGATGCGCACATGCTCGGGCCGAATGCCGATCTTGGCTGCTCCCGCACCGCCGACGACCTCGCCGAGCTTGCTCTGCGCCGCCATGATGTTCATCGCGGGCGATCCGATAAAGCCGGCGACGAACTCGCTTGCGGGCTTGTTGTACAACTCCAGAGGCGCACCAACCTGCTCAACCTTACCGCCGTTGAGCACCACGATCTGGTCGGCCATTGTCATCGCTTCGACCTGATCGTGGGTGACGTAGATCATCGTTGCACCGAGTTCCGTGTGCAGCGACTCAAGCTCGATGCGCATCTGCACCCGCAGCTTCGCATCGAGGTTGGAAAGCGGTTCGTCGAAAAGAAAAACCTTGGGGTGTTTGACGATTGATCGCCCAATGGCAACGCGCTGGCGCTGGCCGCCAGACAGCTGTCCCGGCTTCCGATCAAGCAACTCGGACAGCTGGAGAATGCGTGCGGCGTCCTGAACTCTGCGCGCTCGCTCATCGGCTGGTATGCCGTTGACCTTCATGCCGAATTCAATGTTCGCCCGAACCGTCATATGGGGATAAAGCGCGTAGGACTGGAAGACCATGGAGAGGTCGCGGTCTGCCGGATTGAGGTCCGTTACGTCGCGTCCATCGATAGTGATCGTGCCGCGGTCCACACCCTCCAGCCCAGCGATGCAGCGCAGAAGCGTCGACTTTCCGCATCCCGAGGGGCCCACAAAAACAACAAAAGCGCCATCGGAAATGTCGAGCGAAACGCCCGACAATGCCTGCAGCGATCCATAGAACTTGTCGATCGTTTCAAGATGCACAGTCGCCACGAATTCCTGATCCCCCGCTTCACGGCCAGAGATGCCCCTCCAAACGCCCATACATTTTTATGTTGACAGATACAACTGTTTTTACATTTGTATAGACAGAGCGACAAAAATATCGCCTCAATGAGTCACCAAGGGAGGAGACAACCATGAAACTGAAGAGCCTTCTTGCGACCACCGCGCTGTGCGCTGGCATCGCATCACCCACCATCGCAGGCGCCTGGAGCCTGGAGGAGGCCGCCGCCCCCTATGCTGGAACGACCGTTGATGTCGTTTTCCTGCTGCGCCCGGGCTACGAGGCCATCGAAGCGATGTTGCCGGCCTTCGAGGAAGCCACCGGCATTGATGTGAATATCATCAAACATCCCTATGAGAACGCGCTCGGTGAGCAGGTGCGTGATTTTGTTGCCGGTGGTGATCTCGATATCGCCCTGATCGATCTCGTTTGGATCGGCAACTTCGTCGAAAATGAGTGGGTCGTCTCCGTCGATGAAATCATGGAGACCTATCCGGACATCATCGATCCGGAACTCAACATGGACGACTTCTTCCCGCTCGTGCTGAACGCGTTCGGCGGCTGGAACGACACCATCTATGGCCTGCCTTTCGACAATTACTCCGGCCTGATGTTCTATAATCGCTGCATGCTTGAAGAGGCTGGTTTCGATGGCCCTCCCGAGACCTGGCAGCAGCTGATGGATGAGTATGGCCCGGCTCTGACCACCGGTGATCAATACGCCTACGCGCTGCAGTCCAAGCGCAATGAGACCCAGTCCGCAGACAGCTTCGCCCGCATGCTGTGGCCTTTCGGCGGCTCGTTCCTTGACGCCGACTTCCGCTCGAACTTGCTGAGTGAAGAGAGCCAGGCCGGTCTTCAGTTCCGCCAGGAACTGATGCAGTACATGCCAGACGGCATCGTCGCCTTTGACCATGCAGAGACGGTGAACGCGTTCGCCCAAGGCGAGGTCGCCATGATCACCGAATGGTCGGCATTCTACTCGACAGTTGTCGACCCTGACACGTCGCGTGTTGCTGATTGCGTCGGAATCGCGCCGGAGCCGATGGGACCGGCGGGCCGTAAGCCAGCCCTTGGCGGCTTCTCGCTGGCCGTCGCCTCTCAGGCCGACGAAAACGAGAAAGCGGCAGCTTGGCTTTTCATCCAGTGGGCAACCTCCGCAGCGAATGCGGTCGAGTACCTTGAGCGTGGCGGTGTTCCTGCTCGCCAGTCGGCCTATGCTGATCCGGCGCTGGCCGAGACCTACACATTCATCCCCGCGCTGGTGGAAAGCTGGCAGGATGGCGTGCCGGAGTTCCGCCCACGCTTCGCCGAATGGCCAGAAATCTCCGAAGTCGTTCAGGAGTGGGGTACCCGGATGATGCTTGGTGAGGTCTCCGTTGAGGAAGGCGCCGCCGAGATCGGCACCCGGATGGAAGACATCCTGGAATCGGCCGGCTACTACAGCGGCGACAAACCGCTCGCGCAGTAACCGATCTATCATCTGAGCTTGTCGGGGCGGCCTCGCGCCGCCCCGATTGTCGCATTCGCCTTTCTGAGGACCAACGCCTATGCGCGGCAAGGCTTCCCGCAAGACGATCTTTGGGTTTGTCGGCCCCGCGGTCATCGCGCTTGCCGTCATCGGCATTGCGCCGCTCCTCTACGCCGCCTGGACCTCCCTGCATTTCTTCAATCTGACGCGCCTTCGCCAGCTTCGATTTGTGGGCCTTGAAAACTACGGAACCGTACTGACCGATCCGGTGTTCTGGCAGGCCATGGGCCGCACGTTTTTCCTTCTGGTCACATCCCTGCCTCTACAGATCGCATTGGGTTTGGGCATTGCCCTTGTGCTGCATCAGCCGGGCCTTAGCCTCGTCAAGACGCTGTGCCGGTTGAGTCTCGTGCTCCCGATGGCCACGACCTATGCAGTTGTTGGCCTGCTTGGCCAAGTCATGTTCAACCAGCGCTTTGGCGTGGTGAATCAGCTGATGGGCGGCGCGGACATCAACTGGATCGGCGATCCGACCAATGCATTCATCATGATCGTCTTCTGGGACGTGTGGCAGTGGACGCCCTTCGTGGCACTGGTGCTGCTCGCCGGCCTCAGCATGGTGCCCGGAGAGATCGAGGAGGCGGCAAAGCTCGAAACCAAGAAGTGGTTCACCATTCTCCGTTACGTGCAACTCCCCTTCCTGATCCCGGGACTTGTGGCGGTGCTCATTTTGCGTACCGCCGATACGCTGAAGCTGTTCGACATGGTTTTCACGCTCACCCGAGGTGGCCCGGGCGCATCGACCGAGTTCATTTCGCTGATGATCCAGCGTGTCGGCTTCCGCGCTTTTGATCAGGGCCTTGCATCGGCGCAGGCAATTATCCTTCTGATCATCACCATCATTCTGGCGCAGATCTACATCCGCGTCTTCTACAAGGAGGTCTGAGGTAATGAATTTGTCTCAGCGCTCCGCTTTCATTCAGCTGTTGCTGTTGTTCGCAATCATCCTCGTGTGCGTATTCCCCTTTTACTGGATGGTGACCACGTCGCTGAAAACGCAGGTTGTCGCGCTTGAAGCGCCACCTGTCTGGCTCTTCGAGCCGACGCTCGACAATTACCGCGAGGCGCTGTTCGAGGACGGCGTTTTGCAAACGCTGATCAACTCGTTGATCATCGCGATTTCAACCACCGCGCTGGCGTTGGTGCTCGGGATACCGGCTGCCTTCGCGCTGGCCCGGTTTGAGTTCCGCGGCAAAAAGGACCTCTGGTTTTGGTTCATTACAAACCGGATGATCTCGCCCATTGTACTGGCGCTTCCATTCTTTCTGATCGCCCGCAATCTCAACCTGCTCGATCAGCACATCACGCTTATCCTGATCTATCTGACGTTCAACCTGCCCATTGTCATTTGGATCGTCACCGATCAGTTTCGCGGAATACCCATTGAACTCGATGAAGCCGCCCGTATGGAAGGTGCGTCACAGTTCACAATCATGAGCAAAATCTGCCTGCCGCTCGCCATGCCCGGCGTGGCGGTCTCCGCAATCTTTTCGTTCATCTTCTCATGGAACGAGTTGATGTTTGGCCTGGTGCTGACGCGAACCGACGCCAAAACCGCGCCAGCGATGGCGGTGTCCTTCATGGAGGGCTACAACCTGCCTTATGGGAAGATCATGGCGACGTCGACCCTCATCGTGATCCCCGTCTTGATCTTTGCGCTCATTGCTTCCAAGCAGCTTGTCCGAGGCCTCACGATGGGCGCCGTGAAGTGAGGATCAAACGTGTCCCGGAAGCCGAAAACTGAAATTCTCGATGCCGAGGAACAGTTGCTTGTCCGCCTTGCCTACGCCTGCGAAGTGCAGGGTCTGACACAGGGGCAGGCTGCCGAAACCTTCGGCATTACACGCCTTCGGGTCAACAAGGCCCTTGCGGAGGCGCGGGAACGCGGCCTGGTCCGGGTGTCGATCAACTCTCCGCTCGGCGCATGTGTCGAGCTGGAACACGAACTGTGCGATGCTTTCGATCTCGACAGCGCGACCGTTGCACCTGTCGCCGGCGAGAACTTCAATATTCATACCATTTTGGGTTCCGCGCTTGGGCAGTTTCTGACCCGGTTTCTGGCGCGCGAGGAGGTATGCCTGTTCGGTATGTCATGGGGTAACACCTTGAACATGGCCACCCGCTTCATTGAGCCTCTGGACCGCCCTGATCTGGAAATCACATCGGTGATGGGCGGCCTTGCCAAAGGCTCTGACGTCAACAGCTATGAAATCACCACGCGTCTCGCCGACCTTTGCAACGCGGCTCACAGCTACTTCACCGCGCCGGTCTACACTGCGAGCCTCGAAAGCCGGAACATCCTGCGGGCCCAGCAGGAGTTCCGCCGCTCAATCGAGAAAATCCGCGCGGCAGACGGTCTTGCTCTGGCCGCCGGCGACATGGCGAACTCCCTGCTACTCGCAGATGGTCTGCCTGATGATGTGACGATCGCCGAGCTGGTGGAAGCGGGGGCGGTGGGCGACATCATGGGCTATTTTCTCGACCAGTACGGCCAACCGATCGACCACGAGATCAATCAACGTATCCTCGGTCTCGACATTGAGGATCTTAATGACTTGCCCAACGTGATCGTCGCCGCCGGCGGGATCAACAAAGTTCCGATAATCCGCGCAATCTTGAAGCGTGGCTGCGTCAATCATCTTGTTATCGATGAACGCGCGGCGTTGTGCCTGCTGGAGCCTGTCCGGTGATTGTCGCCGGCATTGATCTGGGCACTTCCGGTATTAAGGTAGCCTTGGTTGATGAGGGCGGAACGTGCGTCGCAAGCGCGAGCCGTCCCTCTCCGGTGGACGCACCCCACCCGGGATGGAGCCAGCAGCACCCTGATCAATGGGTGCGGCTTACCTTTGAAATCCTTGATGAGCTGGCCACGGATCATGGGCCGTTGATGGCGCGTCTGCGAGCCGTATCGCTGTCCGGTCACATGCTCGGTCAGGTGCTTCTCGATACAAGCGACAGCCCCACAACGCCTTGTATTCTCTGGAACGATCAACGGTCGACCGCTGAATGCGCTGAGCTGCTGGAGCGCGTACCCGATATAGGTTGGCGCACCAATGGTCAACCCGATCCGGGGCTAACTGCGCCAAAGTTGCTGTGGCTGGCCAAACATAAACCTGACGCGTTGCGGACCGCAGACACGCTTATGCTGCCCAAGGACTATGTTCGCCTGCATTTGACAGGAGAGCGGGCAACGGAAGTCACTGATGCGTCTGGAACGATGCTACTCGACTGCGCATCGAGCAGTTGGGATGATCAGTTGCTGGCGGTTGTGGGCTGGGATCGCACACGACTGCCACCGCTTCTGAAATCCTGCGACTATGCAGGCCAGCTTCGCTCCGAGCTTTGTGCGCGTTGGGGGACACCGAACACCGTTATGTTCGCTGCGGGAAGCGGCGACAATTACGCTGGCGCTTTGGGCGTGGGGGCGGCAGTTCCCGGCCGTGCCGCCTTGAGCATAGGCACGTCGGGTGTCCTGAGCGCCGTCGATGGCAGTTTCCATCCGGCGCCGGACAAGGCGATCCTTACGACGCCCCATGCGGTGGATGGTACGTTCTTGTCCATGGGTGTGGTGATGGCGGCGACCCAGGCGCTGGACTGGCTGGCGCGGCTCACCGGTACGCCCGCTGGGGAGTTGGCGGGGCTGGCCGCACAGCTGACGCCGCATGAGATCGAGCGTTGCCCGGTATCCCGAGCATCGATCACCGGGGTCCGGACGCCGGACAACCGGCCAGACGCATCCGGATTCATCGGCGGGCTTAGAGGGGGGCACAGCAAAGCCGAACTCGCCTACAGCATCATGGAGGGCGTGGCGATGCAGTTTCTCGCCGCCTATCGCGCGCAACGCGCATCGAAAGTCCCCATTGCATCAATCCAGGCAGTGGGCGGCGGAACGCGTTCCGTATTCTGGACCGGCCTCATAGCCACCTTGCTCGAAACAACCTTGGCGGTGCCTAGACAAGGCGAACTCGCCGCATGTTTGGGCGCAGCCCGCATGGCTGCAGCCGCACTGGACCCGGCAAACGCCAAAAGCATCTTGGGCGCTGTGCCGGTCTCAACCAGGAAGATTGAGCCGAACCGGGTGCTGCACGAGGCGTTGCATGATCGCTTCGAGATGCACCTTAGGCTGCCGTTCGCGACATAGGGCGTGATGTTGGCAACCATCGACCCTGCTGACGCCCTTGGCTGTATTTGACGGCCGGAGCCGCTCTTTATTAGCCAAGCAGAACATTTGTGGGCTCCGGCGCGTCGATATCGCCAAGCTTCTGGGTTTCGGCTCTGAGTTGCGGCGGTACGGAGTTTGGCATGCGTGTTTCCTCTATGCTTGTGTCTTCGCAGACGTCATTCCGCACACTCAGCAAGTCTTAGTCCCCCCCCCCCCGGCATTTTTCTTTTGTGGCAGAGCGGCTTGCATCCGCTTCGGGGGTGTCTAGAGCACGTCTGGTTCAGGTTGGTTCATATCCGGCGTTTTGAAGCAGTTGGCGCATTCGTGCGGTGACAGGGTTGGGACCAACCGGCCAACATGACGCCATGTGTCTTCAACGGATCGTTTTTGTGCCGTGCGCATCCAGTGCTTGATCTTGGAGAAGCTCTGCTCCATCGGGTTGAGGTCCGTCGAATATGGCGGCAGGTACGACAGCCGCGCGTCAGCGGCGTTGATGGCCGCGCGGACGGCCTTTGATTGGTGACTGCCCAGATTGTCCACAACGACGATGTCACCTGCATGAAGGGTGGGCACCAGATGCTGTTCGACCCAGGCCCGGAAGCATTCGCCATTGATCGGGCCGTCAAACACGCAAGGCGCGTTCCGAAGTTTCCGCAACGCCGCACCAAGATGAACGCTTCGTTAGCTCTGATCGGTACCCGGCGACACGGCCCCCGAACGCCTTTTCCGGCGAACAGGATACCAAGCCGCCAATAGGCGAGCCGGCCACGCGCATCGGCCGATCCGCGCAACTTCCTGCACAGGACAGCGTCGTCACGATCCGGTTGGTGGCGCTGAAAGACAGACCGACAAAGGTTCGCCAATTGGCGCGCTCGGCTCTCCGCGAGGCCATGCCGTTCAATCGGGGCCCGAGCATCGTGCTTCTGTCGACGTTCGGTTGCTCACATTCGGACATGTCCAAGCCATTGGGGGCTCAGCAACCGTGAGATACGATCGCCGCCAGACGGTCTCACAAGCACTCTTCGAATAGCTTGCGGGTGTTTTCCGCTGTCATCTTGACCGGGTTGCCGCCGACGCTCGGATCTTCGAGCGCCGCGGCGGTCAGCGTGTCGAGATCGGGGGCGGTGACGCCCAATTCGGTGAGCGTCGCCGGGATGCCCAACGCGGTGTTTTGCGCCGAGACGAAATCGCAGAAGCCCTCATAGCCGCCCGCAATGCCCATATAGGCCGCGGCGCGGGCAAGCGGTTCAGCGACCGCTTCACAGTTGAAGCGCAGCACCGCCGGCATCACCACGGCGTTCGTCGTTCCATGATGGGTGTGATGGTGGGCGCCGATCGGGTGGCTCAGCGCATGAATGGCGCCCAGACCCTTCTGAAATGCGGTCGCGCCCATGGCCGCGGCGGCCATCATGTGGCTCCGCGCTTCGATATCGGTGCCATCGGCATAGGCGCGCGGCAGATAGTCCTTGACCAGCCGCATGCCCTCGAGCGCGATGCCCTGGCTCATCGGATGGTAGTGCGGCGAACAATAGGCCTCCAGACAATGGGCGAACGCATCGAGCCCGGTGCCTGCGGTCACGTGCGGCGGCAGTCCGACGGTCAGTTCGGGATCGCAGATCACAACGGCCGGCAGCATTTTGGGATGGAAGATGATCTTCTTTTCCCTGGTGGCCGTGTTGGTCAGCACGCCGGCGCGGCCAACCTCGGAGCCGGTGCCCGCCGTGGTCGGAACCGCCACGATCGGATGGATGCCGCACGGGTCGGCACGCGTCCACCAGTCGCCGACATCCTCGAAATCCCAGACGTGTCGGCTCTGGCCCGCCATGAACGCCAGCACCTTGCCCAGATCGAGCCCGGAGCCGCCGCCAAAGGCCACCACGCCGTCGAACCCGCCCGCGCGATAGGTTTCGAGCGCTTCATCGAGATTCTCGCCGGTCGGATTGGGGTCGACGGCGGAAAAGAGCGCGTCGCCAAGCCCGGCATCTGCCATGTGTTGGCGCGTGGCATGCGTGATGTCGAGCTCGGCGAGCCCCCGGTCGGTCACCAGAAGCGGCCGCGAGATCCCCGCCGTCTGGCACGCCTCGCCAATTTCAGCGATCCGGCCCGCGCCGAAGCGGATGGTCGTGGGATAGGACCAGTTACCGTTGAGTTGCATCGGGTCAGACCTTCTTCAGATGGTAGGATTTGGGGCGTGTCAATGCGTGATAGGCCAGAACCGACAGGCCCGTGCCGCGACCGGTGTCCTTGCAGCCTGTCCAGCACAGCGCCGGGTCCAGATAGTCGCAACGGTTCATGAAGACGGTGCCGGTCTGCACCTTGGCGCCGATGTCCAATGCTGCCTGCACATCGCGCGTCCACAGCGAAACGGTCAGGCCGAAATCGCTGTCATTGATGCGTTGGATCGCCTCGGCATCGTCCTTGACGGCCATGATGCCGACAACGGGACCGAAGGTCTCATCGCGCATGACGCGCATGTCATGGGTCACTGCCGTCAGGATCTGCGGGGTCAGATAGGCGGCACCGTCATCCTCGGGAAACGGCGCGATATGGGCCATGGCACCAGCGGCAACCGCCTCGCTGATCTGGGCCCGCGCCTCGGCGGCAAAGCGCACATGCGCCATCGGGCCGATCGTCGTCTCCTCATCGAGCGGGTTGCCAAGCCTGTAACCCTTCACCAGCGCGACAGCCTTGTCGACAAAGGCGTCGTACAGGCTGTCATGCACGTAGATCCGTTCGATCCCGCAGCAGCACTGGCCCGAATTGAACATCGCCCCGTCGATCAGCGTGTCCACGGCCGCGTCGAGATCGGCATCGGCGCGAACATAGCCCGGATCCTTGCCGCCGAGTTCCGTTGCCACCTGCGTGAACGTGCCTGCCGCGGCCCGCTCCATGGCCCGGCCGCCGCCCACCGAGCCGGTGAAGTTGACGACGTCGAAGGCCCGTGCCGCGATCAGCTGCGCCGTCGTGTCATGGTCGAGAACGAGGTTCTGGAAGACGTCGGCCGGCACACCAACGGCATGAAACGCCTCGGCAAGCCGCTCGCCGACCAGAAGAGTCTGGGCGGCGTGCTTGAGCACCACGGTGTTGCCGGCGATCAGCGCGGGCGCAATCGTGTTGATTGCGGTCATATAGGGGTAGTTCCACGGTGCAACGACGAAGACCACGCCTTGCGGCTCGCGCAGAATCTGGCGCAGGAAGCTGTCGCTGTCCTCAATGACCAGTGGCGCAAGCCCTTCTTCGGCCAGTTCGGCCATCTTCCCGGCCCGCTCGGCAAACCCGCCGAATTCGCCGCCGTAGCGCACCGGGCGGCCCATCTGGTTCGCAAGTTCCACCGCCATGCGATCGGTGGTCTTGCCCACCTCTGCAACTGCCGCAAGCACAAGCGCGATCCGTTTGTCGAGCGGGCGCGCGGCCCATGCCGGCTGGGCGGCGCGCGCGCGCGAAGCGGCCGCATGGGCAAGATCGGCCGCCATCACCGGGCGCTCGAGATAGACCGATCCGTCGATCGGGGAAATCAGGCTTACTGTCGCTGACACGCTAGGTCCCTCAATGGTGTGGAGGTGGCAGTTCCGGCATCAGCGCCGGAGCGCTCATGCCCGCTCGAACCCGCGGGCGATCTCCCAATCGGTCACCACCCGGTCGAACTCTTCCTGCTCCCATTCGGCGCAGCGCACGTAATGGTCGATCACCTCGTCACCCATGGCCGTGCGCAACATGGCCGAGCCGCGCAGAGCCTCGGTCGCATGACGCAGGGTGCGCGGAATGTGATCGTCGTCGCCCGCTTCGTAGAGATCGCCCTTTGTTGCCGGGCCAAGGTCCAGCCCCTCCTCGATGCCGCGCAATCCGGCCGCAAGCAGTGCCGCCTCGGCAAGGTAGGGATTGAGATCGGAGCCGCCGATCCGGCACTCGATGCGCACGGCAGGCGTGTCTTCGCCACACAGACGGAAGCCGGCCGTGCGGTTGTCGACGGACCAGCCGGTCTTGGTCGGAGCAAAGCTGCCCTTCACGAAGCGCTTGTAGCTGTTGACGTAAGGCGCGAGGAACACTGTGCAGTCGCCGGCATATTTGATCTGGCCGGCGAGGAACTGGCGCATCGGCATCGACATGCCGTGCTGCGCGCCCTGCTCGAAGAAAAGCGGCTTGCCGTCATGCCACAGCGACATGTGCACATGGCTGGCGCTGCCGACCTTGTCATGATGCCATTTGGGCAGGAACGAGGCCGCCCGGCCAAGCATCCAGGCGATTTCCTTGACGGCATGTTTGGCGATGGTGTGGTGATCGGCACAGCTCAGCGCATCGGCATACCGGATGTTCAGCTCTTGCTGGCCGGTCTCCGCCTCGCCCTTGGAGTTTTCCACCGGGATACCGGAGGCGACCAGATGATTGCGCACCGGCCGCATCACCGGCTCCTCCTTGGTGGTCTGAAGAATGTGGTAATCCTCATTGTAGCCGGAGATCGGCTCCAGATCGCGAAAGCCGGATTTTCGGATATCGTCATAGCTCTTGGCGAACAGGAAGAATTCGAGCTCCGTGGCCATCATCGGCACAAAGCCCATCGCCTCTGCCCGTTCGATCTGCGTCTTGAGAATGGTGCGAGGGTCGTGGGGTACCGGTGTGTGGCCGTGATGGTCCAGCACGTCGCACAGCACCAAAGCCGTTCCTTCGAGCCAGTCCACTCGACGCAGTGTCGCCAGATCCGGGCGCATCATGTAATCGCCATAGCCCTGACGCCAGCTCGTTGCGGCATATCCGTCGGGCGTCGCCATCTCCAGATCGGTGGCCAGCAGGTAATTGCAGCAATGGGTCTCCGAATGTGCCTTTTCGACGAAATGGGTCGCGTGGAAGCGCTTGCCCATCAACCGCCCCTGCATGTCCACCAGGCAAACAAGCACCGTATCGATTGTGCCGCCGGCGACCTCGGCTTTCAGTGCCTCGAAACTCAGATTACCGCTCACTGCCATCCCCTCTCATGCTGATATCCCGTCCAATGGCCTGGCTTGGCATCGGTCTTCGCGCCGCCTCGGCCGATGCCAGGCAACGGCACACAGGGCGATGCTGACTGCATCGAGTCGGCCGTACCTGGTCTTGGCGGCTATCGCGCATCGGCACGTCCAGCCAACCCGATTCCGACCCTGTCCAGTCCGCGCGCAAGCGGCCGCGCAAGACCGTGCGCCGTGCGTGCAACGCCCGCGGGCATGGCGAGCAGATCGTTGCGCAATTCCAGCATCACGTTTGGCAGGCCACGCGGTATAGCATGTCGCTTGAGCGTATGCGTGACCCCGTCGGACGCGTCATATGGCGCGTTGAGCTGCGCGTTCAGCGTCAATGTGCCGGCCGCTTCCGTCAGCATTGCCCGAGCCAAGGTAGGGTCGGCGTCATGCAACAGCCCCAGTTCTACGCGCCGCGGCTCGCCGTGATAGATCGGCGTGAAGCTGTGAACCGTGACCAGCGCAACCGGGGCGCCCGCCAGCTTGTCCGTTTGGGCATCGAGCGCGCCCGACAGGCAATCACGGAAGGGCTCGTAAACCGCGCGTATGCGAGCCTCGCGGTCTGCTTCACTCAGGTCACGATTGCCCGGAACATCGAAAACCTCGCTGCGGGCAGGCATGGCATCGGGCGCATGTGGCGGGCGGTTGCAGTCGTAGACGAGGCGCGAAATGCGTGAGGCCACAAGGGGCGCGTCGAAAGCCGCGCTCAACTCCAGCGCCAGATCGAACGCGCCAATGTCCCAAGCCGCATGCGAGCGCGCCACGTCCGCGCTGATCCCCAAGCCATCCAAAGCTGAGGGGATGAAGCGGCTCGCATGGTCGCAAACGAAGACGATCGGCGCCCGCCCGCCGGCATTGTACACCCGTGCCGCCGGCCTCTCGAAATCGGCCAGGAACGGTGACACCGTCGGCCTTGCGCCGCCATTGGCGGCCAAAACGCCTCGGTCATCCGTCGGCTCGCCGCTGTCGTGTGCTTCGATCATGATGGCACGGATTCCGGTTCGGGCATTGCAGCGCCGTGCAGCAGGGCGGTCGCCCCCATTTCTTCTAGACCCTTGAAAGATGTTCGACCCAGCGCGGATCGTGCATGATCGCGCGGCCGCGGAGCAGCTTCCACGCGCCGTACTTGAAGAAATCGAAGTCGAGCTGCGAAACGCGCTGCTGCACATAGGACCAGAAGGCCCATTTGATGTCCGCCAACGCCTTGTGGACGATGACGCGCGCATAGGTCTGTTCGCTCACCGAACCGAAATAGGCCTCGAGCAGCTCCATCTCGATCTCGCGGGAGAAGAACATCTCGCCGAACCAGATGCCGAAATCGTAGCATCGATCGTTCATGGAGGCATATTCGTAGTCGATCAGCATGATCGAGCCGTCGGAACCGATCATGAAGTTGCCGGCCATGGGATCGTTGAAGCACGGCACCAGATCAAGCCCGGAAGCCTCCAGCGCCCGTCGCGCCATGCGGTACTGGTCCATCAGCCAGGGATAGTCCGGCGGGCGCCAGCCGCCGAGCTCGGTGATCTGACGATCGTGCTCCTCGATCATGTCGAAGACAGTCTTGGTCAGGGATAGCGGCGCCACCGCGTGGAAGGCACGATAGGCCTCAATCGCCGCCAGCCGCGGGCCGGGCTGTCCGAAATCGGTGTTGGTGCAGGAGCGCCGGTCGGACATGAAGTCGTTGATCTCGATTCCATCCTCGTAAAGATCGTCATAGACGCGCGGTCCCACGCCTTGCGCGGCCGCCTTGCGGCTGGCGTCAAAGGCGGCCGCCCGGTCGATGAACATCTCGGTGCCGGCGCCCGGTATCTTGACGAAGTAATGCTTGCCATCCTCCGCCGTGGTGACGCGGAAATTGGGGTTGCTGATGCCGCCCGCAACGGGCCGGTAGCTCAGCGTCTTGCCCTGGAACAGGGCGGCGCGCGCCAGCGCGGCTTCGAGCGTGTGTTCCGCCTCGCTGGCAGCTTGGCCGGGCGTCTTGTCGGTCATGAAAAGCCTCCTGCCTCCGAACCGGTCAGAGTTTGCGCAGACGTTCTTCGAACTGCGGCTGCAGCATTGCCTGCCGGCAGCGCAGAAGCCGCCACTCGGCATATTTGCGGAATTCGACATGCACGCGCGGCGAGGTTTCGGCGCTCAGCATCGCCCAGAGAGCCCACATCAAATCGTCGGCCGCGCCATAGACCACGGTCCGGTTGAGCAGCGCGGTGTCGGCCCGGCCGGCCCAGTGCTCGACATAGGGTTCGCGTTCGCTGGCAAAGGCGCAGACTTCGGTCAGGAGCACGGCCAGATCGTATGCCGGATCGTTCATGCCGGCACGGTCATAGTCGAGAAGCTTCACCGCGCCTTCCGGCCCGATCATGATGTTGGACGACACCCCGTCATTGCGACAGGGAACCAGATCATGGCCGGCGGCCGCGATCGCCTTCTCGATGGCGCTGCCCTGTTCCAGCATCCACCAGCCATCGGCGGGCAATGCAATATTGGCGGCTATGAGCCGGGCCTCAAGCGCGCGAATTTCGGCGAAGACGTCAAAACGCACGGGCAATGCGGCACCGGCCTGAAACGCGCGTGCGGCGTCCAGGGCCGCTTTCATCACCCGCGCCTCCTGCAGGTCGGCCAGACTGGCGGTGCGCCAGCCCTTTCCGAGATGTTCCATCGCGACGGCACCGCCGTCTGCATCGGCCCAGATGATGCCTGGCCCCGCGCCGGTCTCGCCGGCGAGTTGCGCGCCGGTGGCACCCGCAGCACGATCGAACAATCCGTCCATGTCCGGACGAGGCACTTTCAGCACGCCGGCGGCACCACCCTCAGGCTCGACCAGCCAAAGCGCGCCCGCCACCCCGCGATGCATCGGCGATACGACATCGGGGCACAGCTGCGCATAGGCGGAGGCAGACGTTGCCCATTGCGGCACCTGCGCGATCAGCGCCTCGACCGCCGCCTCCTCGTCGGTCCTTGCGCGTCCCAATGCGGTCATGTGGCACCCCTTCCTTCCGACCGGGCGGTTGCAGCGTCGAGATCCCCTTCGGCTTCGTGCAGCCGCCACAGCATCGCAGCCAGCACGTTCGCGCCGCGCTCGCAATCCTCTGGCGTCGTGTATTCGTCCGGATGATGCAGGATGCCGCCAACACTCGGCACGGCGATCACGATGCCCGGACAATACCGGCTTAGTGGCACCGCGTCGTGGCCGCCGATCGTTTCCAGGCGCATCGTCTCGAGCCCCTGTGCCGCCGCTTCGGCTTCGCACAGTGCCACAAGACGCGGGTCGAACCGGCCCGCCTGACGGCGGTCGATCGAAATCACCTCGTGGCCGACGCTCGCGCGTGCCGCGCTTTCCTCGAGGAGCACCATCAACTCCGCTTCGGCCTCTTCGAGCATGGGCTGTTCGGGCGCGCGCAGCTCGATGAACATGGTGGCGCGCTCGGGCACCATGTTGGGCGAATTGGGTTCGACCACCAGGCGGCCCACCGACGTGTAGAGCGCCCCGTCGCGCTTGTCCGACATGGCCCGCAGTCCGGCCATCACGTAGGCAGCGCCGAGACCGGCGTCCTTGCGTTCGGCCATGACGGTCGGCCCGGTATGGGCGCGCTCACCCAGCATGGCGGCCCGCACCTTCAGCGCGCCCCAATAGCGTTCGAACGGGCCGATATGGCGCCCGCTTTGCTCGAGCGCCGTATCGCCTTCGACATGGAACTCGATGTAGCAATCGGCCCTGGGCGCGGCATCGGTGCCGGCATAGCCGATGCGGGCCAGTTCCGCTCCCACCGAGACGCCGTCGCCGTCCTCGCGGGCGAGCGCGAAATCAAGATCGAGTTCCCCCGCATAGACGCCCGAACCCAGAAGGCTGGGCTGGAAGCGCGCCCCCTCTTCATTGGTCCAGTCGACCACCGCGAAATTGCAGCCGGGCGCTTCGCCGCGCGCGTCGAGATGGGCGCGTACCGCTTCGATGGCGGCAAGGGCGGCGACGACGCCATAGGCGCCGTCGAAACGCCCGCCATTGGGCTGGCTGTCCAGATGCGAGCCGACCAGGACCAGCGGCGCGTCCGGACCGGCCGTTTCGAGCACGCCGAACACGTTGCCGACCGGATCGACACGCACCTCGTACCCGCGGCGTTCCATCAGCGAACACAGCCAGTCGCGCGCCTTTCCATGCTCGGTGGTGGCGGCCATGCGGTTGAGCGCGCCCGGTTCGCCGGTGGCCCCGAATGCGGAAACCTCTTCCATCATGGCATCGAGCCAGGGGCGGTCGACGGCAAGGCGGTCATTGGCAAGCGTTTGGGTCATGAGGCGACGGGTTCCGGTTGAAGCAGATGGCATGCGGCGCGGTCATGGTCGCCGCGATAGACAGGCTGGGGGTTGATCTTGCGGCAGCGGTCAAAGGCCGAGGGGCAGCGTGAAGCGAATGCGCAGCCCGGCGGCAGGTCGATGGGACTGGGCGGTTCGCCCTCCAGCAGGCAGTCTTCCGGGCGGTATCGGCGGTCTTCCAGCGTCGGTGCCGCGCTCAACAGCGCCTTGGAGTAGGGGTGACCGGGATTGAAGAACAGGCGCTCGTTGGCGGCGAGCTCGACCACTTCGCCCAGATACATCACGGCGATGCGCGCGCACACGCGCCGCACCAGCGCGATGTCGTGTGAGATGAACAGATAGGTGAAGCCATGCTGTGCCTGCAGCCGCTCGAACAGATCGATCAGCCGGCTCTGCTCGGTCTGGTCGAGCGCAGACAGCGTCTCGTCCATTATCATCAGGCGCGGTTCGAGTATCATCGCACGCGCCACGTTCACGCGCTGGCGCTGGCCGGCTGTCAGTCTGGTGGGCAGCGATTCGTAGAGCGACCTGTCGAGGCCGACTTCGCCCATCATGTCGAGCGCGCGGGTGCGGCGCTGCCGGCGGTCGCCCTCGTTATGGATCACCAGCGGCTCGGAAATGATCTCACCGATTGAACTCTGCGGCGGCAGGGAACCGAAAGGGTCCTGAAGGACAAGTTGCACCTCGCGCCGAAAGCGCCGTGTGCCGGCACGCCCGCGGCCGAATATGTCCTCACCATCGAAGACGATATGGCCGGTGTCAGGCTTTTCGAGCGCCGTCAGAAGGCGCATGAGCGTGGACTTGCCGCAACCGGACTCGCCCACCACACCGAAATTCTCGCCCGCATGAATGTCGAAGCTGACATCCCGCACCGCCTGCAGCAGCTTCGGCTTGCCCAGACCCGACTTGCTCTTGATCGGGTAGACGCGGCTGACATTTTGCACCGAGAGCACGGTTTGCGCCTTGTCGGTTGCGGCAGCGGTCGTCATGCCGTCGCGGTGCCACAGCTTCGGCAGTTCATCGATCAGTTTCCGGGTGGCTGCGTGGCGCGGACGGGAGATCACGTCGTCGACCGCCGCGAATTCGGCCACGCGGCCGCCCTCCAGCACCAGAATCTCGTCGGCCACGTCCGCAACGGTCGGCAATGATGCGCTGATGAACAGGATCGCGGTGTCGAAGCGTTCGGACAGTTCGCGCATGAGTTTGAGGATCTGCGCGCCAACGGTCACGTCGAGCGGCTGCGTGATGCTGTCGGCGATCAAGAGCTCCGGATTGGCGATCAGCGCATCGACGATCATCGCACGCTGCATCATGCCTCCCGAATATTGGAAAGGATATTCGCCGAAGCGCTGCTCGGGCGACGGAATGCGCACGGCGCCCAAAAGCGCGACGGCGCGCTCCCTGGCTTCCTTGTAGGACACGCCAGGTTCGACCGCGCGCAGTTTCTCGACGATCTGCTCGCCGACATGCATTGTCGGGTTCATTGCGCCCTGCGGGTCGCCGCCCACATAGGCAATCGTCTTGCCGCGCAGTCGGGCCGAGCGATCGGACGGCATCGCCAAGATGTCCTCGCCGCGAAACCGGATTTCGCCGGAGGTCACCTCGAGCGGCGGGCGCAGCCAGTTGACGAGCGCGTGCGCCAGCGTGGTCTTGCCGGAACCGCCGGGACCGATGACACCGAGAATGCGTTTGGCCTGAAGGCTGAAGGACACATCATCAAGAATTCGAGGAGCGGCCTCGGCTCGGCCAGCCTCCACCGTCAGTCCACGGACGTCCAGAAGCGGTGTTTCGGTCATTCCAGACCTCCGTAGATGCGGTTGCGCGCCCGCTCGAGTGCCGCTCCCATCAGATTGAGGCTCAAAAGCGTGACGAGCAGGAAGATGCCCGGCATGGTCGCGATCCACCACGCGTTGACCAGATATTTGCGGCCGTCGGCGATGATGTTGCCGAAGGTCGGCGTGGGCGGCTGAACGCCAAGACCCAGAAAGCCGAGAACCGCCTCGAAGATCATCATCCGTGCGACGTCGAGCACCGCGACGAAGACGATGGGCGGCAGACAGATCGGCAGCAGCAGCAGGAACATGATGCGCAGATCCGACGCGCCGAGCACGGTGGCGCCGCGCACATACTCCTTGTTTCGCTCGGCGAGGATGACGCTGCGCATCACCCGGGCATAAACCGGCCAGCCGGACAGCCCCAGCACCAGGATGATCGCCGGGATCGTCGGCCGTGCGACTCCCAGAATGGCGATGGCAAGAATGATCATGGGGATCGAAAGCTGCGCGTCGGTGATGCGCATCAGAACCGTGTCGGTCAGTCCGCCGCGATAGCCGGCGAACAGGCCGACCATACAGCCAACTGCCAGCATCAGCAGCACCGTCGCCAGACCGATCAGCAGGGAATAGCGCAGGCCCACAAGGCAGCGCATCAACATGTCGCGGCCCAGCTGGTCGGTGCCCAGCGGGTGGCGCCAACTCCACCCTTCGCCCAGGAACAGGGGCGGCGTCATCCGTGCGCGCACATCCATCGCGATCGGGTCAATGGAACTGAACAGCGGATAGAACAGCGCGATCAGAACCATGAACACGAAGACGAAGAAGCCGATCCGGAACTCCGCCGAGCTCCAGGCGCCCGAAAGGATGCGCTGCGAGACGCTGTTTTCGACATCCGGCGTCGTGACGGCAGCGAGCGAGGTGGTCTGGTCTGTCATCAGTATTCGAGCCTCGGATCGATCATCGTTGCCAGCAGGTCGACAAAGATGTTGATCATCACGAACGCCACGCTGGTGACGATGGCGATGCCCTGGATGAGCGGGAAATCGCGTTGCAGGACGGCATTGATCGTCAGCAGGCCCAGCCCCGGATAGTCAAAGATGAACTCGACCACCAGGACACCGCCCAAAAGAAGGCTGAATTGGACGCCGAGAAGGTTCAGCAGCGGCACCGAAGCGTTCTTGAGCGCATGGGCCATGATGATCCGCGTCTGACCGAGCCCGCGCACCGCCGCCGCGCCAATGTAGCTTTCGCGCATGACCTGTGCGACCGAGACCGAGAGCGTGCGTATGATGAACGGCGCGATCTCCACGGCGAGCACGATGGCGGGCAGGATCGTATAGGCGAAATTCTCGTAGCCGATGGCCGGCAGCCATCCGAGCTGCACCGAGAAGACCAGCGCCAGAACAATGCCCAGCCAGAAGTTGGGAACCGAGACGAAGACCGATCCCAGATAAAGCGCCACGCGATCCGGCCATCGCCCCGGACTGAGGCCGGCAAAGACCCCGATGGGGACGGCCACCAGGAGCGCCAGCGCCATGGCCAAAAGAGCCAGTTGGATCGTGTAGGGCGCGGTTTCCGCGATCAGCGTCAAGACCTGTGCGCGTTCGCCGCGGGTCGCGTCATCGAACGCTGCGCCGCCAACCGCCGCGCCGCTGGCCGGGCGCACGAAGGACTGCCCCAGATCGCCTTGAACCACGCCTGACATATAGCGGGCGAACTGCACGGGGATGGGGTCGCGCAACCCCATCTCCTCGGCAATTTGCTCGACGAGCGTGTCGGGCGCCATGCCGCCGACCATGAGCCGCACCGGGTCGCCCGGGATCACGCGCAGAAGCGTGAAAATCAGGAAGGTCACCAGCAGGACGATGACCGCTCCCTGCGCCAGGCGCCGGGTCAGAAAGCCCAATAGAAACAAAGACGCGACTCCGTGGCGTTGGCAATGGCATCAGAAGGAAACAGCGCCGACCCTCGACGGGTGATGTACGGGGGCCGACGCCGCCGGTCAGATGGTCGCCACAGAGGCGTCCATGCTGCCGTCCGGGTAGAGGAAAAGGCCATCCAGATCGGCACTGATCGCATGCACCATCACCGATGTGAACAGTGACAGCGCCGGCGCCTTGTCCGCCAACATCGGCGTCAGCTCGGTCTGGAGCAGCCGCTCGCGCTCTTCCAGCGAGGATGCCGAACGTTGCCTATCCAGCGCCTCATCGATCTCGGCGTCGACTATGCCGGTGATCCGTTTGGAGCCCGAATGGAAGTGCGTGCGCAGCACCAGGTCAGGCTCCGGCGAACCGGTCGACCAGCCACAGTCGATCATGTGGCCGGGGCCGCCGCCGGGGCGGTCGTAGAGGTTCTCGTTCCAAGCGGCCACTTCCATGACGTTCAGGGTCACGGGGAAGCCCTGGGCCTGAAGCATCGCCGTGATGACCTCGCCATACTCCTTGGTCTTGGGATAGAAGCCCACAGAGGTGATGTATTCGAGATCTGGCAGGCCCTGACCGCCCGGGAAGCCCGCCTCGGCCAGCAGGCGCTGGCACTCATCGGGGTCATACTCGGGATAGTTGTCCAGATCGATATAGCCGAACTTGATCGGCGAGATGAAGTTGGCCGACGGATGGCCCGATTCGCCCAGCACCTCGTAGATCAGTTCGCGATCGATCGCGTGGCAGGCCGCGCGCCGCAGAAGCGGATTGTCGAAGGGCGGTTTGGAGCAACGGAACCAAAGATATTTGTTCTCGACCGAGACGAGCTTGGAGATGCGGATGTCGTCACGGCCCGACAGCGTTTCGATTTGCTCGGGCTCGAGCCGCTCGATGATCGAGGCCTGGCCGTTCATCATCGACAAGAGCCGGGTGGTGGCGTCGCCGACGAAGGAAATGGTGACGCCCGGAACCTTGGGCGCGCCCTTGAAGTAGCCGTCAAAGGCGGTCAGCACCGTATCGTTGCCGCTCTGCTCGGAAAAGCGGAACGGGCCGGTGCCGTTGAGGCGCTGGGTCAGCGCGCCACTGGGCCCTTCGGCGATGTCCTTGGCCGATATCATCGGCAGATATGCGGCTAGGAAAATGAAGAGGCTGGCCGAATAGCCGCCCTTGCTCGTGTCGACGATGACCGTCAGATCGTCGGGCGTCGTTACCTCGAAACTGTCGGTGGGGCCGGGATACCACTGCGCCGGACGGTCGGGCTGTGCGCCATATTCGAAGGTGGCCTTCACGTCGGCGGACGTGAACGGGTGACCGTCATGGAAGGTCACGCCGTCGCGCAGCTTGATCTGAAGCCTGCTGCCGTCCAGCAGTTCCATGGATTCGGCCAATTCATAGACCATCTCGCCCGGATCGTCGGGCCGCATCGGCGCACGGGCCAAAAAGCCCATCACGAACCCCTCGATGATCTTTTGCGACAGGGTCGTGTGCGCGGTCGGGTCCCAGTTGCCGGTGATGTTTTCCGCCGACAGGAACGTGATCGGCTTGCCGGTCTGGGCGAAGGCCGAAGAGATGAAGAAGTCCGGGTTGAGCTGTTGGAAACCGGCAAGCGCCCCCGCGCCTGCCAAGAAAGTTCTGCGCTTAATCATGTTGTAGCCTCCTGTCATTTGTCCGTTTCTGGGGTGCTGGATGGCATCTGCGCCGTTCGGCGCTCATCATGGGTTGGTGCCTTACGGCGCGCGCAACAAAGCGCAGATCTCCTCGTGCAGTTCGGTGCTGGCGGCGGCCACCACGTGACCCTCGGAATGCAGCGTCAGCGGCGCTCCCTGCCAGTCGGTCATCACGCCTCCGGCCGCTTCGATGATCGGCACGATGGGTACGAAATCATATGGCTTCAGACCGGTTTCGATCACCGCATCGAGATGGCCGGCTGCGACCAGTCCGTATGAGTAGCAATCTCCGCCCAGCCGGGTGATGGCGGCTCTTGCCGCCAACCGGTCAAAGGCCGCGCGCGCCTCGGGCGCATAGGCATTGATCGCCGTGGCGCCGATCGACGCCCGTGCAAGACGCGTGCACCCGCTTGTCCGGCAAGGTCTTTCGTTGAGCCAGGCTTCGCCGCCCGCGCACCCGATCCAGCGCTCGCCGGTAGCGCTTGCCTCGATGGCGCCGATCGACGGAACACCTTCGTTCAGCAACCCGAAGAGCGTACCGAAAAGCGGTGATCCGGTGGCAAAAGCGCCCGTGCCGTCGATGGGATCGATGACCCACAGGCGAGGCCGGTCGAGACCCGTCGGCGGCATTTCCTCGCCGAAGACGCCATCGTCGGGCGCGTGCAGGGCAAGCATCCGGCGCAGATGGTCTTCGATCTCCCGGTCAGCCCGCGTGACGGGAGAAGCGTCGCTTTTCATCGTCAAGCCGATGTCTTTTCGAAAGTAGCGAAGCGCGATGGCGCGCGCGGCGTCTGCCATGTCGTCCAGCAGCGTGAGATCGGCCTCCATTGCCCTGCCTGCCGACTTTCCCGCCGTCATCGTCACGACCGCATCTCCTAAAACACTCGTTATTCCACAATTGCCACAAAAATCCACTTGGTCAACAAAAATCATCACGGCCTTCAGTTTCGGCTTTGAATCGCCGCCAAACCCGACTAATCGGTGCAAAAAAACACAGCACCGGCCTGTGAAAATCTGCGCAACGCGGACCCCTGTTTGTGGTATGTGGGCTATGCAACCGCGCCAAATGCCCAATTATCGGGCAAGTTGCAGAAAGGAATTGCAGTTTTGTGGCATACTCAAAGGCGCGCAAAGATTCTCGCGATTCTGCGGGAATCGGCCAATGCGCGCACCGCCGCCATCGCCGAGGAACTGGGCGTTTCGCGCGAGACCATTCGGCGTGACCTGTTGGCCATGCAGGATGAGGGGCTGCTGGCACGCGTTCATGGCGGCGCCATTACGGCGGACCAGGATTCCGAGGCCGATTTTCAGAAGCGCAAGACACTCAACTGGGCGGAAAAAAGCGAGATCGGACGCAAGGCGCTGCAACTGGTCGAGCCGGGGATGACGGTCTTCGTGGATGCGGGCACGACAACCATGGCGTTTGCCCGCGCGCTGCGAGACGGCCCCGATGTGCAGGTGATCACCAATTCGGTCGACGTGGCCCAGACGCTGAGGCGGCACAGCATCCTGGTGGGCGGCACGATCTTGAGCGATGTGCCGGCCACCTTCGGTGAACTGACGCTGGCCGAGATCGGCCGTTTCATGGCCGACCTGGCGATCCTCTCGCCCACCGCCGTCCACCCCAAACACGGTGTGATGTATTATGAGTTGCATGAGGCGGAGGTGGCGCGCGCCATGGGCGCCAAGACCAGCAAGGTGGCGATCCTTGCAGACAGCAGCAAGCTCGACCGCACCAGCCGCGTTCTGATGAGCGAAGTCGGCAACATTGACTGGCTGGTGACCGACGCAAAGGCCGACCCCGGCGTTCGCCAAGCGCTGGCCGATCTCATTCCCGCCGTTCTTTAGCTGAGCTGGTAGTCGAGCCGGTTCAGTGCGATCAGTGGCTGCCGCCGGTCCGGCATGATGTCGGAAAAGAGCTGCAGCGAGAAGCTCAGAAGCGCCGTGTTGGCCGGCTGTGGCGAATGGGTCGAGAACCAGTCATCGACCGCATTGCCGGTGTCCGACGGGATCGTCCCGGCATAGGCGAACAGCGGACGATAGAACATCGGCACCAGCGACACGATGTCGTCCGGCGACAGAGGGCTCGACGGGCCGTTGGCGGCCGCCAGCCGATAGCCATAGCGGCCCGACAGCTTCTGCTGGGTCTCCGCGCCCGTCGGCGGCGTTCCCAGCACATCGGTGAACAGGGTCGTCAATCCTGCCGGCAGTTGCGCCGTGGTGCCGGTGCCGAACAGGATCGAGCGATCCCAGGTCAGTTCCGGCACGGCCAGATTGGTGAAGTTCAACTCCGGCGTGCTGTAGACGAAGGCGTCGGCTGTCTCCTTGCCCGGAACCAGATTCTGGTTGCGCCGGATCGACAGGCTGGCGCGGGCATTCTGGTAAACACTCACATCGAGATCGTCATACCAGATCACATAGGTGCGCCGGCCACGATCCGGCACGGGCTCCTGGAAATTGTAGAAGATGTCCTGCGGCGTGCCCGAACCGGACGTTTGCGGCTGCAGCGGCTTCACCTTCCCGTCCGTATCGATATAGCCGAGCGACGGTATCTGCCCGCCCGGTCCCCATGTGTTTGTGCCGGGCGCGCGGATCAGGACGATCGAATCGAGCAGCGATTCGCCGTCGGCGCCCGAGCGCGTCCGCTTCTGCAGGCGGAACCGGTAGCTCTCGTCGGGCACCAGACCGTCGCCGGCACCCGATCCGCCGCTGCCATCGTTCTGGACGAAACCCCAATTGTCGGCGACGTTCTTGGCGATGTCGGCGATGGCCGCCACCGCCGACCGGGCGGGCGACGCAGCAGCGCCGCCATCCGTCAAAAGCGTTGCGAGGTCCGCCTTGATCGCCGCTGCATTGGTCGCAAATTCTGCGAGCGCTTGGAACGGGTCGGGCGGACCGACATCGAACATTGCCATCATTGGCGGACGGCGGAAGTTGAGGCCAATCGTGATGTTCGCCGTATCTTGCGCGGCGAGCTGCATCTCCAACGAAGCATAGTAGGACCAAGCCTTGGCCTTGGTGATCTGCTCGTCAACCGGCAGGTTCGGATCGACATCGCCGGGCGTGTAGGTGGCAACCGCACGCTGGTTCACCAGCCGCGGGCTGGCCGGGTAGGCGCGCAGCGGGATCGGTATGTCGAGCTGTCCGATATCGGTGCTGATCACCGCCCCGCCCAAATCCGCAGGCGTCTCCGGAAGCGGGTCGAGAAAGTGCAGCCATTTGGAGGTCTCATAGCCGTCGACATAGGCGGCCTGCTCGACGGCGAATTCCAGCGCGGTGATGTCGAACGCCAGATTGAGGAACAGGCGCCGGTAGTGGGCCCGGTTCTTGACGCTCAGCAGCATGGTCAGCGCACCGTCGCCGGAGACGAGATCGATCTTGCCCGGTGTCAGGCTGTATTCGGGCACCCACCGCGCGGTGTGCATCACGGCGCCGTCGGCCAGCACCGCCTGTTCAGCGATAAGGCCGGCCAGTTCTTCGACCGACAGGGATTCGGCCGCCGCCAGAGCCGACAGGCTCGAAGTCTGCGGCGTCACCGTGACCGCCCGGCCCTTGAGATAGACGGTGCCGGTCAGAAGACCGTCCACATCCATGTTGGCAATCGCCAGATAGCGCAGGCTCACATCGAGCGCGTCCGCCATGGTGGTCAGCGTGTCGCCGAAACCGGCAATGGCGGAGTAACCATCGATGGTCAGCTTGACATCGTCGCGGAACAGCGGGGCCTGTGTCGCAAACGCTTCGGCAAAGCCTTCTGGCGTCGTCTGCAGCGTATCGATGCCGGTCGCCAGCGTGTCGTGCGCGCCGATCTGCCAGTCATGATTGTTCAGCGTCAGCGTCGTGCCGGTCGCCAGAATGTTCGGCGTGGCCGCCACCAGTTCGATGACGCCGACGACGGAAATGCCAAAGCCGGTGGCCAGCGCCTGAAGCGTCGTGGTGGTCGACAGGCTTTTGCCGGGCGCATTGGTCTTGCCGGTCAGCCGGTGGCCGCCCGCATCGCTTCCCGTGCTGGCGAAGTCCGCCTCGACATCGGTCGGAACCTGGACGACCGCATCGGTGCCGAAACCCTGCGACAGGTTCTGCCGCAATTGCTGGCCGAGCAGGGTCTGCGCCTCGGTCAGGTCGATCGCATTGTCCGACTTTTCGATCGGCGTCAGTTGCGCGGCGATTTTCTCGGCGAGACTTTCCTTGGCCGCCACCAACCGGTCGAAATCGACCGAGCCGCCGCCCGCGGCCGAAGTCGCCTGATAGGCAGGCGCGGCATAGTTGGGCGACAGCACCATGTCGACCGTCGCCAGGAAATCGACGGCCCAGTCCATCACGTCGACCGCCTGGAACATGGTCGGTGCTGTTTCCGAAAAGGGCGGCGTCGCTCCCGACTGGTAGGTGCGCACACTGGCTTCGCGCGAGACCAGCGCGTTGGCGAGCGGCGGCAGCGCCAGATAGCTCGGCGCGGTGGCCGACTGGCCGATCTCCACCTTGCGGATCGCATTGGTGCCGGGCGACTGCCCCGGCGCGTCGAACCGCACACCATACTGCCGCTGGTTGCCGAGGTTGGAGAGCGTGCGCTCGGCGGGTCCCGTGCCGCCCCAGAGCGCACCGGAATAGGCGGTGGCCAATGCCGAGCCGAACGCGGCGAGCGTGGCAGGCACGCCGCTCGAACGGGGCGGCACCGGGCTCGTGGCGCGCTGCACCTCGGGCACGCCCGCAAAGTTCGTGTCGATCTCGTTCGTTGGACGCGCGAGCGTGACGCTCGCTGAAAGCTGCGTGATCGTGTTGGTGACCGCCGGCGCTGCCGGCAGGGCGGCACCGAAGACGACGTCGGGCGGCGGCAGGATAATCCTGGCGGCGGGATCGACGATCGCCTCGCTCAGAATGGCCCTGAGGAAATCGTCATAGGCGAGCGGCGCATCAAGCACCGCATTGACCGGCGCGAGAGAGTTGGCAAGCGTCTGCGACGGGCCGACCGTGAAAGTGTGGCCGTCGACGGTGAACTGCGCGCCCGCTTTCAGGAACCCCGAAAGGGCGGCATTGGCCTTGCACAGGCGCAAGGCGTCGCTCTGCGACGTGCTCAGGAAGGCGGTGGCGACCGCGTTCGGTGCCACCGCGCCGGTCGAGCCGGCCGATGCCGCAGGCGCCGGGCAGATCAGCACCGCACCGGCAAGCAACAGGCCCTGCTGATCGCCGATGGCGGCGATCAGCGCCGCCAGGTCCGGCCGGCTCTGGGCCGGGAATTTCAGCCGAAGGCTCGCGATGGAGTCCTCAGCATCAGTCGTCACGCTGCCCGATCCGGAGACCGTCACCGTCTGGCCCGGAACGAAGATGCCGGGAATGTCCTGGTTCTGCGTGCCGAGCGTGTCGGCGGTCGTCGCAAACAGCGTGGCCACATCGTCCAGCGTCACGCCTGGCTGGATGCCGTAGGCCACCGCGGCAAGCGGCGAGGGGTCCAGAAGCGCCGGCAAGAGAAGCACCGCCCCCGTGGTCATCGCCGTTTGCTGATTGGCCGCGGCAAAATCGGCGATCGTGATGCCCGACAAATGGCTGAGGAAGCGGCGCAGGCTCTCGCCGTCCGGCACCGGTTCGCTGGAGCTTCCGGTCTGCATCCGCGTATTCTGAGTGATCAGGCCCGGAAGGGCGCCGTTCAGCGTGATCAGGCTGTCGACGTCGCCACCGAAGACCGCCGTGACGGTCTGCGCGACGGTCGCCGCCTCGGCCGTCAGGCGCCGGTCCACTGCATAGGTGGTGATCGTGCCGCCGACCGCGAAGAGATCGACGATCGACTGGTTGGCGACGGCGATCGCCTCGGGCGTCGTGGTCACGCCCGCATTGGCGAAATCGGCGACCAGCGAAACGAAGGTCGAGCCGTTCGTGTTGATGGTGACGCCGCCGGCGGCAAGCGTCAGATTGTCGGCGATCAGCCCCGGAACGTCCTGGTTGGCCCGACCGATGTCACCGGCCGTGCACTGCGATTCGGCGGCATAGGCGGCCAGCGTCTTGCCGGCGCTCAACGTGCCCGTGACCGGGGCGATGATAAGATTGGTTTGCGCGGGAACGATGGCGGTATCGGCATTGTGCCACTGCGTCAGAAGATCGTGCGCGCTGACGCCGACGCGCGTTGCGAAGGCGTTGAGCGTTTCATTGTGCTTGACCTGCGCAAAGGTCGGCACGGTGACCGGGCCCGGGAACAAGGCCGTTGCCGGGCGGTCGATATTGTCGCGCAGAAGATCGTCGGCGGGGACGGAATGCGCGCCGGTCACGTCCGACAATGTCTGCCCCGATGTCACCGAGTGGGTTGCGATGGGCAGCGCGGCGATCTGGCTGGTGAAGATGTAGGACGCCGACACATAGGCGATCAGCGGCGCGAGCGGCGGGCTCAGCGCACCGCTCGCGAGGCTCGTCTCGATGCTGACCGTAATGCCGGGCCGGCTGATCTGGTAGAAGGCACCGGCGAACTTGAGCGCATGGGCGCTGGCCGAACTGACCGCCTTTTCCGACGGCAGATCCGGTGCCGGCAGGTAGGAATTGATCTGCAAGGCACCGTCGATCTCGATCATCGCCGCCGGCGACGCGCCGCTGAGCGTGTAGGACCAGCTCGTTCCCGGCCAGTCGCCAATGGCGGACATGCGGTCGGTGTAGCGGTCGGCCAGCGTGACGTCCGACAGCGGATCGGAAACGGTCGCCTTGTTGCCGAAAATGTCATGCGCGGCAAAGCTCAGCGCCGCGCCCGAACCCGCCGAAACGCCCGCATAGGGGTCCTCGGCCGCGGCCGGCAGCCAGGGATTGTTTTGCGCGATCCGCCCGGCCGGCTCGGCGCGGGGAAAAAGGCTGAGCACCTGCTTGTAGAGGACGTCATCGCCGGTGCCGTGCACGTCGTCATCGGTCGGCGCCGGCCCCTGCGGCACCGCTTCGTTGCTGCCGGTGAAGCCGGAGCCGGCGCCGATCTTGTAGCCGATCAGGCCGTAGAGCATGCCCGAGAGCTGCGCAGGCGTCGGATCGGTCCCGGGCTGGGGCGAGGGATCGGTGCGTTCGATGGTGAAACCGGCGGTGCCGGGCGGAATGGTGGCAAGCCGCGTCGTCGGCGCGCCGGCGCCGGTCTGTTCGGCATAGATCTGGGTGGCGCTGGCATCGACATTGTCGCCGACGACGGCAATGTTGTTGAGCGCCAGCAGCGGCCCGCCGGAGGCCGCGCCGCTCGTCTGGCTGTTCAGAAGACAGACGATTTGGATGGTGCCGCGCCCGTTTTCGTCGAAGACGAAGTCGGGCAGACCGGCGCCGTCGGCGTCATAGTGCAGGTAAAAGCCGCCCTCGACGACGACGGAGGCCTCCCAGAGAAGCGTCAGGAAATCGGTCGCCTGCGAAAGGGGCGCGCTGTAGGTGGCCGCGCTCGGCGGACCGTCCTCATCGAGTTCGATGCCCTCGACAAAGACGTCCATCGTCAGCATCGGATCGCGGGTGACGGTCGACAGGTTCGTCTTCAGCAGCACGGTCTTGGTCGTGTCGACCGCATCGGACGCATAGCCCTTCGGCGTCGCACCCGTCGCATTGGGCGGATAAAGCAGATAAAGCGCGCCCGAGTCGCTGCCCGCCTGGACGGCCTGCGCCAGATAGGTCCAAAGATCGTAGAGCCGCTCGGTGTCGCCCGCATCGGTCCCCTTGCACAGATAGAGGCCATCGACCCAGTCGCTGCCCAGTTCCGAGCCACCGCCGGGCGTGTCCTCGGCGGCGGCAGGCGTCGGGTTGGCAACACGGTGCAAGACGATCGGAAGCTGGATGCCCCATGCATAGGAGACCAGCGGATCGCCCTCGGCGTCCGGCGGCGCGGTCAGCGCAACGCCCTTGAGCGCGAAGGGCTTGTCACCGCCGGCATCGGCCAGCTTCTGCAGGTTGGACGGCAACGGCCAGAGGCTCGGTTCACCGGGCGCGCCGCCTGCGTTGGAGGCGGCAGCCGGCAGCGCCGGGCGCGCGCCGGCCTGCCAGTGCTGGGTGACCTGCATGTTGTAGTGCACCGGCGTGTCTTCGAAGTTCGAAAGCACCGCAGGCGCCTGCGCATTGAGAGTCACCGTGGTCGAGGGCAGCGCGGTCCCGAAGGTCGCCTGATCGACCGTCAGCGTGATGTCGGTGATGGCGTTGGTCGCCACCAGCAGGCCCGGCGACGGCGCGGCGTTCGCGAAGAGGCGCGGATTGCGCGGTGCGTGCACGGCAAGTCCGGCGCCGTCGAGCGCTCCGGCGACGGTCGCATCGGTGAAGCTCAGCCAGCTCACCGCCGCATGGCTCAGCGTCACGTCGATCGGCGTGGTCTGCGGATCGGTCCATGGGAATTGCTGACCGGTCAGGTCGGCGATTCCGTAGAGGGTACCGGTGAAGTCGCCCGCCAGCACCTGCGCCGGCGTCAGCCCGGTGAAGCTGGTGTCGTCGGGTGCCGGCGCGCGCAGTCCGTGCGCCAGGAAATTCGAGACCTGGGTGGCGATCGTGTTGAGCTGTGCCGTCGCCTTGAGGTCGGTGACGAACTGGTCGACCGGCAAGGCGGGCACGTCGCGGATGGTCAGATCGGTTCCACCTACGAAGATCGCATCGATCCCGGCGACGATGTCGACGAGATCGGCCATGCCGAGATCGTAAGCCGACGCCAACGATTGAAGCGACTGCCCGGACGGAATCTTCGCGGTGAACGGCGCGATGTGCAGTGCGGTCAGCGGTGTCAAAACGTCCTTGTCGGTGTTGGCCGTGATCAGCGCATTCAGCGCCAGTCCCGGAAAGACGGTGCCGGCCAGTGCCGCGAACGTGTCGGTCGAGGTGATCGTGTGGTCCATCGCCGGGATCGGCGTTGGCGCGGTGACCGGCGGATCGTTGGAATTGTCCATCGCCTGATAGCGGGCGAAGGTTGCCGCGATCGTTGCCAGGCTGTCGCCGGTGTGGATCGTGTAGGTCGCGTTGGCGGCGCTGGAATTCAGATAGGCGGTCGGCACGCCGATCGGGGGCGAGGAGGGGCCGATCTGCGACCAGTCGACGGACGGATTGAGCGTCGAGATCGCCTGCTCGTACCAGTCGAGATTCGGCGCGCCCTCGATCCCCTCGTTGCGCACCTTGAAGAACGCGGTCAGGAAGTTCTGCGTATCGCCGGCGACCGGCGAATAGGTGAAAGCCGGGATCGACAGCGTCGTGCCCTGCCGCAGCAGGCTTTTGAGGTGCTGGCTGGCCGTGCCGATGGCAAGGCCGGTGAGCGGCGTCGACGCATCGACAAAAGGGATCGCCGCCGCGATCTCGTCGAGCGACTGGCCGGACCGGACCTGGTAGGCGAGCGCCGGCATGGCGATCGACAGATCGGTCGCGAGCGGCGCGGCGGGATTGTCCTCGGCGATCGACAGGGCCGTAACGCCGACCGGCACGTCCACGTCGCGGCTGTCGCCGCGCGCCGCCAGCGGGTTGGCGGCGGCCAGATGGCGCGGATGGTGGCCGGTCTGCAGTGCCAGATCGAACAGCGTTTGCCCGCGCGCCAGCGTGTGCCGGGCGGTCAGGACCGGGAACTGGCCGGCCAGCGTGTCGAGGCTCGGCCCGCCGGTCGCCGGATAGGTGTAGGGGTAGTTCTGCAGAAGCGCGAGCGCGCCCTGTACGGCGGCCTGCGTCATCAGCAGGAAGTATTCGCCGAAGATCAGTTCCGCCAGGCTGGCCGTGCCGCCGGGTGCGGACGGTGTGTTGTTCACCTGCTGCGCCGTCGTCGTCGGCATGTTGGCCACGTCGCGTGTCGCATTGGTCAGCAATTGCTGGAAATAGGCGGCAAGGTTGGTGGCGTAGGCGGCGCTGACCGGGTTGTAGCCGGCATAGTCCCGGTTGGTGGTGTCAGACCCCTGGACGATCTGCGCGGAGATGGCCGGGCAAACGGGCACGAAGGTGCCGCTGGTGGTGTCGATCTGCGACGGCGGCGTGCCCTGCGGATAGGCGGCGATCTCGAAATGCAGGCTCTCATGCAGGAAGTTCGACAGATTGTCGTAACCGAACGTTGCCTGCTGGAACGCCGGGTCGGCCATTTCGTTCAACAGGTCTTCGAGCTGCAGGCGCGTCAGCCGGTCGGTCCCGGTCTTGCCGGCGCCGGCCGCCGCCGCCCAACGGAAGAACGCCTCGGCCATCGTGGCAAGCGGCGGATCGCCGGCGGCGTTGACATGGTGCACATGGTCCGCCGTCGGGACCGCGCGTTCGGCATGGCCGTTCGCCTCTGGATCGACGGTGTTCTCGGCCATGAACCCCAGAACGAGCTGGGTCTGGTTGCCACTGCCGCTGCCGGTTGCGCCGTAAAGGCTCGCCGGATCGGCGACCGAGAACATCGGCAGGAACTGCAGTCGCGCGCTTTCCGGCGTGCCCGAACCGAAGACCGGGATCGGCGGCCAGCTTTGCGGTGTCTGGTCCAATCGGACCACGGCCGGATGCAGCGCGCGCATCTCGGCCATCCGCGTCACATGAAGGCTGCGATGGTCGGGGTGGGCTGTCAGGGACGGCAGGTGATGGCGGGCATGGCGCAACCGGGTCAGGCGCGTTTGCGGCCGCTGGCCGCGCTGCTGGCGCAAAAAGGGCTGAATTCCGCCGTCCGCCGGTCCGATCATGGCAAGGCGCGTCTCGGCGATCATCGCGCTCATATGGGCGTGCGGCACACGCTTTTCGCTGTTGCTGCCCTCGATCCACGGCGTCGCCGTCGCCGAACCGATGGTGAAGCTCTCCTCGATCGTCAGGCTGAAGCTGAAATGCACCCGAACGAACAGGATCTTGACGCTCGCCTTGGCGGTGACATCGACCTTCAGCTCGACTTCTGTCGGCTTGTGCGCCTCCAGAACCAGCGTCGCGCTGGCCCGCGCCACGATGCTGACCGACGCCTTGATGACGACGAAATCGACCGAGCCATAAAGCGTGCCGACGATCCCCGCCGTGCCCTGCACCCAGAAGTAGAAACCCGGCTCGACGGCCTTGTCATAGGGTTCGAACGGCGCAAACACGCCCTCGAAAATGCCGTAGACCTCGATCTTGAGCCCGGCCTTCAGGGGCCCAGCCTGAAAGTCCTTGCCCAGACCGACCGACAGGCCGATGCCGGCCTCGATCACCGGGTCGAAATCGCCATTGGTGATCTGCGGCACCCGGTCGGAAGTGGCGCCGGTCAAATAGGCGAAATAGAGCCCGCCCTCGCCGATGAACGGAAACACCTCGACGGCGAACGAGACCGAGAAGTCTTCATTGTGCGGAAAGCCCAGATCGACCCGGAAATTGCCGTTGGTGAAGATGTCGACATGGATCATGCCGAGCGTGACGCTCACCTCGCCGAACTCGAGATGGCGGAACATGTCGGGTATGCGCAGATCGACCGACAGTTCGCCGATATCGTCGCTGATCTTGCGGTAGAGGAGTTCGAAGCGCAGCCCGTTGAGCGCGCCGCCGCGCTCGCCGGAGACCGCGATCAAACCGCCATAGATGACCGGATCGAAGAACACCGCCGACAGGGAGAACGTGCTCAGAAGCGTGGCGTCGAGCCCGAACATCCAATTGCTGTTGCCGTCATAGCGCAGGCTCGCCGCCGCCGGATCGGTCAACGGATTGCCGCTGCCGGACACCGGCTTCATCGACGCCTTCAGCGCGGTGATGACCTTTTCGACGGTGTCGAGATCGGCGACCGGCACCGACAGCGCGATATGCTGGCCCATGCCGACGAACCGCAGATCGATCAGTTGCGGGCCTTTGCCGGGCACTTCGGGCGCGTCGTCGTTGAGCACGTCCCAGGCCAGTGGCTCGTCGTCGTCGCCGAAACTCTGGCCCAGGAACTCGCCTTCGAGTTCGACAAAGACGCGTCCCTCGCCATTCACGCTCTTGTAGATCAGGCCGATCTTGTCGAAGCGGGCAAACTTCAGATCGAGATCGAGCCGGTAGGCGACGGCCACGTCGGACGTCGTCAGGTTCACCTCCAGTTCGAGGTTCTTGAAATTGATCTGGTAGAGAATGTCCCAGGGCGCGCCGAGGCGCCGGTTCTCGCCCGGCAGCGCCAGATTGATCAGATATTCGAGGATCTCGCCGAACGACAGATCGCCCAGCCGCACGGTCAGGATGGTCTGCTTGTCGGCGCTGCCGGCGAGGGTCTTCTGCGTCACCGTCGCCTGGATGCCGCGCTCCTTGTACCAGATGCCGAAGCTGAGCGCCGAATTGTCGGGCGAGAACTCGTAACCAGCCGAGATCAGAAGGTTGAACAGGCTGAACGTGCCCTGCACGTCGCCGGAGATCACCCACTCGCCGGCGGCATTCTTGCCCGCCTCGACGACCGGTCGTCTCGCCGGAAGATGCAGACCGCCATGCACGCCCGGGCCGGCGAGCTGCCTCGGTTGGACGGCCTGACCGATGCCTTTGGTCCCTTTCAGAGAAAGAGTCGCCGTCAGTTTGAAGGTCGGGCTGCCCTGACCGTCGAAGACCTTGAAGTCCCAGGCGAGCGACATGCCGCCCTTGAAGGTGAACTCGACGGGATTGTTGGACGTGTCGGTGGCCAGCGTCGCCTGCAGGAGGTCGATCTGGAGCTGCGGAACGCCGTAGCTGCCGCCGGGAATGTTGCCGTCCGGGTACATGAAGGCGGTCAGGAGATTGGTGACGCTCAGCGTGCTGCCGCTCATCAGCCCGCCGCTGAAACCCCAGCCGGTATCGTTGCCGGGCGAGGAGCCAGAGAAGTACAGCATCGCCTCGTTGATATGGGTGAAGGCGGTCAGGTCGGCCTGCAAAAGCTGGCCGTCATAGTCGATGTCGAAACTGATGCCGTCAAAGCCCAGCGAGATCAGTGAACCGCCATTGGCGCTGCCAAGATCGATGCTCCAGTCGGTCAGGATGTCGGTGCCGAAGCCGAAGGTGCGATTGAGGATGTCGGCGGAGAATTCGAGCCGCGAAATGTCCATGTCGATCGGCGGCTCGTAGCGCTTGCCGGTCAGCTTCTCCATCACCGAAGCCATCAGCGCCGAGACCGAAACCGTCACGCCCGGCTGCAAATGGGTCGACAGGTTCAGCGTCGGGATCGACAGTTCGGCCAGCATCGGCACTTCTTCGACGATGTCGAAAGCGGTGTAGAGCGAGCCCTGCGCCGCCGGCACCAAGCCGTCGCCGAAGTTCAGCGTCATCAGGCTGCCGATCTCCGAGACCGTCAGAATGTCGTTGGGCAGCAGCGGCCAAGAGCCGACATCCATCGCCACGTTGAAGAAGATCGCGTCGACCCTGGGAAGGGCGGCGCTGTCGGGGAAATAGAGCGAAAAGCTCAACTGCTTGAGCACCAGCGATGTGGCCGCCGGCACGGTGTCGGGAACCAGGGTGCCAAGATCGATGCCGCCGGTCAGGCTGTCGAGCTCGTTCCAGGAGGCGAGCGGCACCGTCAGTTCGCCCACCGAAAGCGTATGGAACTCGCTGGCCGGCAGCAGCGTCAGCGACAGGTCGAGCGTCTGGCCGCCAAAGGCGAGCGTGGCGATCAGGTCCGCCCGCGAGAACGGCCGCTTGATCGTCGTTTCCGACGGGTTGGCGGGGTCGTAATAGGGCAGTTCCTCGTAGAAGCTTGCAAGCGAAGCGCCGAATTCGAGGGCAATGCCCGCAAGGGTGATCGGCGCGGCGCCGGCCGGCGCGAGCGCGATGACCGGCATGTCGCCTTCCGACAGGTCGATCGTTCCCGCCACCGTGCGGCTGTCCGGTGTCGGCAACAGCGTCGCCCCCACCGCAAACGGACCCGTCGCCGACAACTGACCCTTGAAGTTGGCGAAGGGTTCGGCGGTCCCCGGATAGTCGCTGATCGACACCGCCGCACTGGTCAGCAGGAAGAACCCGTTCTCGAACGCGACACCGGCAAGGTCCGTGCCCTCGAGACCGTGCAGGCTGTTGCCGAGCGTCCAGCCTCCCGCCGGGGATGGAACCTCCGCGCGGATGTAGAGTTGAGGACTGCCGCTGGAATCGACCGAGAAACTGGCGGTCACCGGCAGGACAGTCTGCTGGCCCGATCCCGACCAGGGAAACAGCGTCGCATTTCCCTGATAGCGGATGATGTTGGCGCTCGGCTGCGACGGAAAGCTCGTTATGCCGGTGAGCGTGAGCGTGTCGCTCGCCAGAACCTTGTTGAACAGGGTCGCAATGTCCGGCCAATCGAGGCCGGACGGGTTCGAGATCGACGCGACGGGGATCGTCAGCGTGCCGGCGCCCGTGTCCTGGAACTGCTGAAGATCGGCAAAGAGCTGTTGGATGTTCATGCCGCCCTCACGTCGGAATCGTCGCGACCAGCGGCAGGTGGTCGCTGATGAAGATGTGTGTGAATTCGGCGGCGCGCCTGGCGTCCGTCACCGCCCCCGCTCCGAACTGCGCGCGCGTGGTCGCCCAATTGGTGAAGGTGCCGCCCCAGGCGCCTGTGATGACGGGAAGCCACTTCTTGTACTTTGGCCGGTGCCTGGGCTTGAACTCGACATGTTGCTCGGGTCCCGTCGCCGCCATCCGCTGCGGCCAATAGTTGAACGGATTGGCGACCTGGGCCTCCATATGGGCAAGATACGCATCGGTCTGCTGCAGCGGGTCGCTGTAGACCCGGTTGGCCGGCAGCCGCGCGCCGTCGACCAGGAGCTCGTTCAGCAGATCGATCCGCTGCGCGGTGATCCCCGAGCCGGTCGGGTAGAAGACCAGATCGATCTTGTGGCGCAGATAGTCAGCCGTGTTCGGCCCGGTGATCGGCTGGTCGTGCGCGACACCTTCGACGATCTGAACGGTGGTGCGCCGCGCGGCGTCGCCTGCGGTGTGAAGCGGCCTCTCGGAGCACTGGGCGCCACCGCGATAGTTGCGGTTGCGATCTCGCGTGAAGTACTCGTACTCACCAGGCCAACTCGCCTGGGATTGCGACCAGTTGAAATCGCCACCGAAGACACATTTGGTCAACGCAACGAGTTGGTCGGCCTCCGGGATGTTGTGTGCGTCAATGCCGTTGACCGCATAGAGCTCGCGCGCCAGCCCGCTCATGAACGCGCCCCATGACGACCGGACCTGGTTGCTCGGCGCGTGATAGACCCCGACCGGGCACAGCGTGTCGTGCGCATCGGCGAGTTTGAGCACCACATAGGCGGGACGCCGCGCCTTCTCCCACTGGATCCCCATGGCGTCGTACTTCGAAGTCGCCGGATAGTTCAGCTTCGGCCATGCCGCCATGAGTTGGTAATCGTCGGTGCCATCGTCATAGTCGTAGGGAAGCGTATGGACGCGGCGAAAACCGCCGGTTGCGCTGAACTTCTCGCGGCCGCCGCCGATGCGATTGTTGCCGGTCGGCCGGCCGCGCTGACTGATGTTCAAGGGAGAGCGGACGTTGGAGGGCGTCGTGCCGTCCGCAATAGGATAAAGCCCCCTTATCATCCGGAAAGTGGCGCGGGCCGCCCGCCACACCACGGCATAGCCCTCGGTGCGTGCACCGGTCCGGTAGATGATATCGGCGGCGGTTGTCGCCTCGTCGGTATCGCGGTGGGCGATGGCCGATCCGCACCAGCTCACCCGCCAGTCGCGCTGGCCGGCGGCATAGAGCGCATTGAGCTGCGTGCGCAGATCCTTGAGCGCCGTTTCCGGTGCTTGGTTCACCTCCTGAATCAAGAGAACGTCAATCGCATTGGCGTGCACGAACCGGGCGATGAACCGGTTGCGCAACGCATTGCCCACAGCAAGGCCCGCGCCATTGTACCGCCCCGATTCCTGGCCGTAATTCTGGATGTTCCACAGACAGACTTTGACGTTTGGCATCGCGCGGCCTCCTAGGTCGGGACCGTCGCGACCAACGGCAGATGGTCGCTGACAAAGATGTGCAGATATTCGGCGGCGCGCCGTGCATCGGTCACGTCGCCCGCGGCGAACTGGGTCTTGCTTTCGTCCCAATCGGTGAACGTGCCGCCCCAGGCGCCCGAGATGATCGGCACCCAGACCTGAACCCTCTTCTTCTTGCGTCTCTTGGTGACCTGGACCTGCGGCCCCGTCTCGGCATGAAGCCGTTCCGGCCGATCGTCGGGCGCATCGTCAATGCCGTCCTCGACCTCATCCATGTAATCGGCCACCGACTCCAACGGATCGGAATAGGTGCCGCCCGCCGCATCGCCGATCAGCTCGGTCAGGAGGTTGACGCGTTCCGCCCGCACTCCGGTTGCGGACGTATAAAAGATCAGGTCGATCTTCCATTTCAGGTAGGCGTTGGGGTCGGCGCTGTCGATCGGCGTGCGGTGATTGTCACCGAGAATCTGGATCGTCGTGCGCCGGGCATTGTCGCCTTCGTTCTCGCGCGGCGCAGCCCTGCGGCTGGCGCCGCCGTCATAGGACCTTGAGAACGGTGCGGTGAAGTACTGGTAATCGCCCGGCCAATCGTCCTGGTTCACCGACAGGTTGAAGTCGCCGCCGAAGACGCCCTTGCGCACGTAGACCAGATCGTCAGCCTCCGGCGCATCCGCGCCGTCGACCGTGTTGATCGCATAGATCTCGCGGGCGAGACCTGACATGTACGCGCCCCATGACGCGCGCGTCTGCTTGCTCGGTGCGTGATAGACGCACACCGGGCAGAGCAGCGTTTCGGCGTCGGCAAGCTTGAGCACCACATAGACCGGACGCCGAGCTTTCGCCCATTGGATGCCAAGCCGGTCGGCGCGCGCCGTCGGCGGGTAGCTGAGCCTGGGCCAGTTGTCCATCAAGTCGTAACCAGGCGGCGGATCGCGCGGCTGATACGGGTACTTCTGGTGGGTCATGAAGCCGCCGGTCGCACCGAATTCACCGTCCGTTTCCCCGGTCGGCCGGCCGCGCTGGCTCATGTTCAGCGGCGATGCCACCGCCGCGCCGCCCGGCCCGTTCGTGCCGGCGGCAATGTCGTAAAGACCGCGGATCATGGTGAAGCGCGCAGCCTGCGCATTGCGCCACAGAACGGCATAGCCCTCGGTGCGCGCACCGGTCCGGAATGCGACCTGCCGGGGCTGCTGGACCTCGTCCACATTGCCGCGGGCGATCGCCGATCCGCACCAGCTGAAGCACCAGTCCTGCGTCCCGCCCGCGTTCAGCGCGTTGAGCTGGCCCTGCAGGTCGGTGAGCGCGGCCGTTGCCGAACTGCTCACCTCCTGGATCAGCAGGACATCGATGGCGTTGGCGTGAACGAAACGCGCGACGAACGCATTGCGCATCGTGTTGGCACGATCGGTCACGTCGTAACCGTTGTACTTCTCCGAGTTCTGGCCGAAATTCTGGATGTTCCACAGACACACCTTGACGCTCGGCATCGCCTATTCCTTCTTGGCGTAAGCGGCATACCAGCCCAGCGCCCCCCGGTCGGTGGCGATATCCTGGGTGGCGGCATCGGGATTGCCGAAAAGGGCGATCGTGTTCTGGCCGGGCGGGAACTTCCAGCCCAGAAAGCGCAGATAGAAGTCGCGGAACCGCAGCACATAGGCCGGATCGGGCGGATCGGCCGTCGCGCCGTCCGCCGTCACATCAATCGCGTTGAACCCCAGATCGATCACCCCCTGGATCGGCATCAGCGACTTGACGCTCTCGACCCCCGGCAGCTTCAGGCCGACATTGACATCGGCGCCCGTCGCGGTCGGCGACCAGGCCACGAGTATGCCGGCACCGAGCGCCGGCGCCGACGACAGGGCGCCCAAAGTGCCCAGATCGACATTGAAGACCAGACCATACCAGGCGCCGCTGAACCCGGGCTGCGACAGCGGCGTTTCGAGCCCCAGATAGCCCAGATCCCTGGGCTTGCTGCCGGGCTGCCCCTCGATCAGCCCGCCGACCTGCAGCGGGAAGCGCTGGAAGAAGCTGGTCGGCCGCGCCTTGCTCGATGCGGGATCGAAGGAGATTTCATCGAGATTGAACCGGAACGTGCGCTGGTCGGGCGCACTGACCGGAAAATCCATGTCGACGGAAACGCCCGAAAAGGACAGATATCCGTCGGCCACCCGAACGCCGTTCCGGTCGAGAACCGGCCCGAACGAGAAGGCGTCGAACCGCGGCAGATCGGCGAACCGCAGCTTGCCCTGCAGCAGAAAACGGGTGCGCGTCGTCGCGCTGGTCGCCGTGTCGGCGGTCGCGGTGACGAATTGCGCCTGGTCGAATTCGGTTTGCGTCAGAACCGAACTGTTGTCCGATCCGCCTTGCCCCACGCTGTCGGCGCCGAAGACGTTGGCGGCACCGGTGGCGAAGACATAGTGCCCGGACGTGCCCTGGCGCTGATAGCTGCCTTCGAGCAGGATGTTGTTGTAGTGCTCGCTTTCGTAGAGCGTCACAAGTTGGCTGAAGAGCCGGTTGACGAACAGTTCGATCCGCCCGGCAAAATTGGCGATCGCCGAGTTGATAAACAGCACCTGCAGCAACAGCACCTTGAAGTCGAAATCGCCCTCGATATGGGCGATGTCCTCGGGCTGGTCGTAGTCGATGAGCCCGAAGACGGCGCTGTCGCCCTGCGAAAGCGTGCGGTTGCCGGCATCGATATCGATCGGCGTTACAGAGATGCCGACATGGTGGGCGCGGAACTCCTCTGGCGAAATGCCGGCGGCCAAACCCGACAGTTCCGGAGGAACCGAACTGAACGGCACGTTGGCGTTCAGGAACAGAACGCCCATCCATCCCGGATTGTTGACGATGCCGGTGACGAAGTTCGACAGCATGCTGGCGCCGCCATTGGTTTCAACGTCGGCGACGGCGTCGGAAATGATGCGATTGAGCAGCTCTTTCGTGTTCGCAAGTGACCCGTTCAGCTTGCCCACGTCCGGCCATGCCCATGCATCGGTGTTCTGCACGAAGTCATACAGACTGCCGGCGGCGAACTTGAAGATCATGATCGGCGGATGGGCTTGCTGGTCGGCCCAAAGCGTCGGCGACAGTCGGAAGCGCCAGCCCTCCACGTCGAGCTGGCAATAGACCGAGTATTTCGTCACGGTCGGAATGTACTGCGCATTGCCGCCGGTCAGGATGCCCTGCAGCATGGCCGTGAACGCGCTCAGCGAGGTCTGCGGCGTGCGGCCCTGCTGCTGAAGCAGCGTGACCACATCGGCCGGCACGGCCTCCGCGCCGCTCAGCCGGGTCAGGTCGCCGAGCACATCCTCGGTGATCCAGTAGTTCAGATCGATGTTCTGCAGCAACAGGGCGCCGTCGCAGGCGACCATGAAGAGCTGGTTGCTCTGGAGTGCGCCGCGAAACGTATCGCTGGGCTGGTTGAACGCGAGCTGCGGCAACTGCCCGGCCACCGGCGCCTTGCTGAGAATCAGCGACGTCATCGTGCCCGACTGGAACCGCGCGAGAATGCCCTGCGGCGTCACCGCCTCGAAGTCTGTTTGCGCCAGCATTGCCTCGGGGTGCGCGGCCAATGGCGCCTGATGCGCCTGAACGCCGAGTGCCGCCCGGCGCAGCGGACTGAGAATTTGCGCTTCGAGCGCCTGGACGATCGCCAGATCGTCATCCTCGACGCCGGCATAGGGCACCAGCGGATATGCATCGGGCTGGCTTGCGCCGACATCCTTGGTCACCAGTTCAAGAAACGTCAGATAGGGCAACAGCGCATCGGCGGGCGGTCCTCCCCCATCGGGCCGGATATGAAAGAACGCGCCATCGCTGGGCTGCGCATAATACCAGGCCTCGCCGCCGGACGGCGGCGCAACGACCGCGTTTGCCGTGGTGGCGCGGTGCGACAGCGGCGTATCTTCCGGCACCACCGGCGCGCCAGTGGCTTCGTCCGTCTTCTGCGGCGGGAAATCGGGGGCGAAGGCGGGCTTGGCCGGATGAAACGAAACCGGCACCGAACCAGCGTCCGAAAAGCCGAAATATTCGATCCCGGAAATGCCGCCGGTAAGCCGCGCGGCGGGGGTCGCTGCGCCGCCGGGCGGCGTGCCGACATCCATGGTGAAGGCGCCGATCGGTGACAGATAGAGCGGGTCGTCCGCATCGAGCGCGGTGCGTGAACCGGGCCGCCTGTGAAAGGCAAATCCGGCCGGAAGGCCGGTCGCCGCGTCGATGCCGTTGGGGGTCAGCGTGATGCCATAGCCAAGCTGGGAGGTGTAGTGCGTGTCGTGGGCGGGGATCGAACTCCCGCGATAGGAAAGCTGGGTGCGCGCCGGGTCGAGAACCCCGGCCGGGTCGCACAGGAACGAGATCGGGATCGCCGCACCGGTGCCCTTGAACAACGGATAGCGCAGCGAAACCAGATGAAAGCCGCTCGGGTCGCTCTGGTCCGGCACGCCGTAGCGAAACCCGACATCGAGCAGGTCGAGATCGGCAACGCCGCCATCGAGGCTGCCGTCGACGCGGAACGTTCCGGCTGTCGCTCCGTCGACCGACAGGACAACGGCGCCCTGCGAGACAGGAGCCAGGGGCCACGCCTTGGCATCGGTCACCAGCTGGAACGCGGGCGGCGCCGGGCTATCGAAGGAAAAACCATCGCCCCATTGGCCGATTGTCTGCCCGCCCGAAACCGTGAAACGGTAGGCGCCGAGCGCGAAGACGCTCGGCCGGTTGATCGTGCCGTCGGTCGCCCCGTCCGCCTGCGTGACGTAGAGCACCCGTTCGCCCCAGCCCCGGACGCCGGCATCGGACGTTTCCAGCCAGACGAAGCGGGCCCCGCCGCCGAGGCGCTCGGCCAGCGCGAGCACGGCATCGGCGAAGGCCGTCTCTTTGCTTGCGTCGGGCTTGATCGTGACCGTCACGTAGAACCCGCGATGGGTCAGCCACGTGTCGGCGAGCGACAGCGAAGCGGGCACGGATGCCGGATCGCCGAACAGCACCATGCCGAACGCACCCGCCGTCTCCCACGTGCCGCCATCGAGCCAGTAAAGCCGGGGTTCGTTGGCCGATTGTGTGAATTGGGCGTTGGTCACACGTCTCTCGCTCGTTGCTCGCCGCCCCGGTCGGCAGCATCGCCGGCCGCGGAAGAGCCGCGCCGGAGACCGACCCGGTTCAGGACTGCCTCAGCGACACTTGGTCTCCGCCGACGACCGGCATGTCCAATGGCCACATTGACGGCACCACGCCGCCCAGGGCCGTGTCGGTCAGATCGACGGGATCGAGGGAAAGGCCCGGAGCGGCAACGGGATAGGCAAAAAGGTTTGCCGTCGCGCGGCTCATCGTCAGGGCGCTCCCGCTCTCACCGCCGGCGAACGCGGCGAGCCCTTGCGTCGCAAGCGCCTGCCGCACCGTCGTGCCAAGCGGCGCCCACCGGTTTTCACCCTGCACCGCGAAGGCGACCAGCGGTGTGACGGCCGAACGGCCCCGGAAATAGGTCGCAAAATAGTCGGTGCCGGTCGGGAACGTGCCTGTGGAGGCATACTGGTCGGTGATCGTCGACAGCGTCTTCCAGCTGGTCGTGCCGATCAGCGTGACGTTGCTGGTCAGCGACGTCGAGCCATTGCTGCCTGAACCGGTGAACTGCGCCGGATAGAAAAGGCGGTAATAGGCCTGGCGGTTCTGGTCGTCGAAAAAGTCGATCGCGCCGGCGGCGACAGGCCGGCCATTGTTCGCGTTGCCGCCACCCGGATAGACAAGGGACAGGAACGCATCGACCGAAAGGCTGCGCGCGGCACCCGTCGCCAGCGCGCCGCCGCCGCCTTGCGGGATCACATCGGCGAGATCGAACATTTCGGTTCCGAGTGCGAGGAAGCCGTTCTTCTCGCTGCTGCCGCCGACCACCGCCTGATAGAGCGCGTTCGACAGTTGCAGCCGTGTTCCCGGCGTCAGGTCGGCGACACGGATGCTGTCGTCGCGCCACAGGCCGTAGCGGTAGTAGAGCACTTCTTCGAAGGTCTGCGGCATGGCCTGCGCGATGATCTGGCGGATCAGGGCGATCGCCCACGGGAAGACGCCGGTATCCTCGACATCGTTGAGAAACGAGACATAGTCGGTGCGCAATGCGGCGCGCACACCGCTCGATCCCAACGTGGTCCAGACATCGTCGCTCAGCGTCAGCTTGTAGGGCAGCGTCGAGCCGCTGGGCGCCGGCTCGAGCTTGAAGGTCGGCGAAGCGCTCGACGGCACGGTCGGCGTGCCGGTGGTGAACGGCGAGGGCAGATAGAGCTCGATCGCATTGCCGTGCACGTCGGCCAGCGCCTGATAGGCGCCGCGCCGGAACACATAAGGCGGATCGCCCGCCGCTGGCACGCCGGCGCCATAGGCGTAACCGGCAAGCACCGGCGGCCTGGACGCTCCGGGCTCGCCGCTGACCGAAGCGGCGCCCGACGTCTTGCCGGACGCGGCACGCACGCTGACCGCGACACCGGCGCCGAAGGGATAGGAAATGCTCGTCCCCACATCGATTGTCGCCGTTGCGCTGTCGCCGCCGGCGACGAACGTATCGTCGATGGCCGGGCTGCCGCCGGCCACCGAGACGAGATAACCGCCGATGCCGGGACCGGGCTTGGGTTGCCAGCGGACATGCAGCTTCGTGCCTTCATAGGCCGCTTCGTCAAGCACCGGCACACCCGACGGCACGGACATGCGCGCGCTCGCCGGCGTCAAGCTCTTGGGACCGACGCCGGCCATCACCACGGCCACGTTGGCGCCATCGGGCACGCCGACGTCGATGGTGAAGGGTTGGGTGAACGCGGTCCCGGTCGCCGTGAACACCTCGCGTGCCAGAAGCCCGCCATCGGCCAGAACGTCGAGCCAGTAGATGTCCCCGCTCGTCTCGGTGCCAAGCGTGACGTTCACCGACAGCGTGCCGTCCTCGTAGTCACCGCCGGTGACCACGGCGGCCCCCTTGATCGGAACGCTCACCGCCGGCCCCGTGCAGAAGGCGTTGCGCGCTGCGATCGTCAGCGCCCCGGCTTCGAAGAACGCGTCCGGCGCCGGCCCGTCATAGGCGGACCCGGCAACGGTCAGGCTGGCGGCCGAGCCGGACGTCGGCGTTGCGGTGACGACAAAGCTGTCGGCCGCGAACGGGCCGCCCAACTCCCAGACCAGATCGGCGCGGCCTTCGCCAAGGCGCCCGGACAGAAGCTGCGGTGCCGTCAAAAGGAGATCCGCCCGCGCCGAGACCGGGCCCATCGCGACGCCATCGGTGCTGACCATGCGCGCCTGCAGGCGGTAGGGCTGGGAAGTATCGCTCGGCACGGCAAAGCTGACGCCCGTCGTCGAGGCATTGGCGAGGACCGATGTCGCCGTGTCTCCCGTCAGCAGTTCGGCCTGGACGGTGGGCGAACCCGGGACGGTCCAGGCCGCTGTCACGGTCGATCCCGAAACGCTCACCGCGCCCATTTCGACGGCATCGGTCAGAATATTGACTGCGGTGGAGGCAGCGGTGTTGCGAAGCGGCGAGACGCCGACCAGCGCCACCGTGGCGCCGACTGCCGTCGCCGGATCGAGTGGAAAGGACAGGCTGGTTTCCGGACCGGCGGACAGGACGATCGGGCTGCCGCTGGAAGGGGTCACCGTCACCTGGTAGCCGGTCAAATAGGGCAGCACCGCCGCGGTCCACTGCAGATGCAGCGCCGAGCCGTCATAGACGACCGACTTCAGAACCGGCGCGGCGATCGTTGGCAAGGTGATTGCTTCACCAGCCGAGACGACGCCGGTGATGATTCCCATCACGGGCGTGACAGTTGCCGTCCACGTCTTGGACAGATCCAGATCATACGGGATGGAGATCGGCATGGTCGGGCCGGCCGACACGGTGGCCGGCGTTCCGCCATTGTCGAGCGTGACGGTGTAGCCATCGACCGGACAGCCCGGATCGAAGTCGACATCGATCGTGATCGTCTTGCCGTCGTAGGATGCCGACCTGATCTGCGCGACGCCGAGCGGTACGGTCAGCCGTTGCGATTTCGGCCCCTGGCTGGTCTTGCCGCCCGTGGTGTTGATGATTGTTGCTTCGATTTCGTAGACGGTATTGCCCGCCGGCGTGATGTTGTCCCATGTGATGGCGGCAGGGCTGGCCGTCGCGGTTTTGGCGGTGCCGGCGACGCCGTTGGTGTAAAGCACCGCGCTCAGTTCCCGGTCGGTGGAAAGCGCGCCCGGAGTGACGAAGGTCGCCGCGATCGTGTTCTTTCCGCTCGCCAGCGTCACCGTGGCATCGACGATCTGCGGCGGTTGCGGCTCGATCGCCACCGCCGCGCCGGTTGGCCCGACAAAGGCGCCATAGATGACGCGGCCGGCAATGGACGGCGATGCCAGCGTGTCGAGCGCGCCGGTGACGATCTGTCCACCCTTGTCGCCGCCTTCGGCAACCGCGACGACGTCGCTGCCCGACATCAAAAGGAGTTCATAGCGCGGCGCTGCGACCACCTCGCCGGTCGGCAATGCGGGCAGGCTCCAGACGGCGCTCGCCTGTCCGCCGTCGAAACGGATCGCGGAGATGGCCGGCGATGCGGTCGGGACGATCTGCTGCGCGCTCACCGGGCCTGTCGTGAAGGGTGCGCTGAAGCCGCCGGCCGTCGCTCCGACGACAGGCTGGACGGCCGATATCCGGACCGAATAGGTCTGCTGCGGGTCAAGGCTCAGATTGGCGATGGTGGCTTCAGCATCACTGCCCAGGTAATAGTCGCCCGTCAGACTGCCGCTGGAATCGTCGATCAACTGCAGATAGATACCACCGATCTGCGCGCCGCTGGGGATCTCCCAGGTAAAATCGATGCTGGACGCCAACACGGAAAGCACGCGGACACGCGCCTGCTGCGTAACGACGGGTGCGGACGCGATGTTGGCGGTGTTCGACCAGTCCAGATCGGCCGGGTTTTGCCCGCTTCCCCCGAACTGGACCTGAATGATGTAGGACGGCCCGGCTGCAAGCGGCATCGCGTTGAGCACTCGCACGGTGTTGGCCGTCGACCCGGTGCCATAGCCGATGGGCAGGTTGTTCTCCAGAAGCCGGGCATAGGCGACGTAACCGCCCGTCACGCCCGTCGTGTTCAGATTGGCGGTCACCCCGGCCTGCGTGCTGGCCAGCGGGAGCGGCGCGAACGGATCCACATACTGAATGGAGGAGAAGGTGGTCGCCGGATCGATCGTTTCGCCGCTCATGTCTGCATCCCCGCGGCATGCACCGCCTGCTGTCTACGCCCGTGCACCAACCGGCGACGGACGCACGGGCCCAAACCCGCAAACGCTGCCGCCAAAGACCCTCCGCGCCGGGAACCGGTCACCGGCGGGCACGGCATGGTCAGAAGTTTCCGCCATACTTGACGTTGTCGTGCGCGATCATTTCCAGCGTGCTGGCGTAGTCGGTGTGATAGCGCTCAGGCAGGCGCGCACGCATGTATTCGAGCGAACGCGTGTTGTTGCGGTGCAGCTGTGCCATGGCGTTGAAATCGCCGACCGCGATTCCGTTGGCGTAAAACGTGCCAACCTCAAGACTTCGACCAGCCTCCCGGTCCGTCTCGTCCACCAGCTTCAGGTTGCAGAAAATGCCGTCGTAGCGGGACTCCTCGCAGCTTGCCACGCTGTCGGTCCCGTCCCGTGTCAGCACCGCGTCACCCGGCTTCAGGTCACAGGCATGCGCAAGGCCGTCCGGCGTGACGACCGGGTGGCCGCCCGTCAAGATCACCGAGAGTCCGCTCTTCGTCATCAGTTCGAACACCAGGTCGACCGGATGCGGCGTGGCGCCGGCATTGTGGAGCGCCCGGGTGGTAGCCTCCACACCCAGCGACCCGCCATGCACGGTCCGGACGCGGGCCGTGTTGTCGACCTCTTCGAGCACCCGCTCGGCGCCGTCCGCCATCGTGACCGACGCCTCGGCGGCGATGCAATGCCACCAGAATTTGATGTTCGGGATCTGTATGCAGTTGACCGACGGCTGGTCGGGCCAATCATAGCTGCACACGTTGAACGTGAATGTCGGAGCCACCGGGTTGTTCACCGGAATGTTGAACTGGAAGTAGAAGCCCGACAGCGTATCGCGCGCTGGCCCGTAGGGCGGAAACTGCAATGATTCCATCTGGCTGGCGGCATCGAACGGATAGCTCCACGTCACCACGTTCGTGCTCGTGTCACCGGTGATCTGGGTCAGCAGGCCTTGGCTGCTTTGATGGTCGATCTTGTGCTGGGCGCTGACCGAGTAGAGTTGGGTCGTCACGCTCAGCCCTTGCGTGAACTGGTGGGTGTTCGGATCGACGTAATTGAGCGGCTGCTGGACGTTGACCGTCCCCGTGAACGGCACGAGCAGGATCGGTGTGTTCGACGTGTCCTGATTGTAGAAGTAATCAAGATCAAGGCCGGTCTGCGGACGGCCGAGACCGATCTCGATCTCGGTGTGTCCGCTCACCTTGATAACCGGATCGGTCACATCGGCGGCCACGGCCTGCGCGTTCAGCTCAATCGCCTGTGTGTTCGCGACCATGCCGAACCGAGGCGGCGTGCCCGGCGCGGCTTGCGAGTGGTAGAAGCCGACGCTCGTCATGTTCGCCGGCGCGGCCTTGGCGGTCGCCGAGCGTGTTGCCGCCGGCGCGTAGCCGCCACCGACGCGGTTGGCGTGGCCCATTGCCGCGATATCGCCCGTGTCAGAATCGAGCGCCAGCGCAAGGCTCCCGCTCATCAGTGCACCGCGCTTGTCCACATGCCACGCCCGGCATGTCGCCCGGCCCTGCGCGTCCTGACCCGCATCGACGATCTGGAGTGCCTGCGTGTCGTCGTCCTTGCCGGCGCCCGACTTCGCCGCGGCGTCGAGATCGTCGAACAGGGCGGGATGCGATTGCCTGGTTTTCCCCGTCAGTTTCAGGAAGGACGCAATTGCCGCCGCATCCTCCTTGTCCGCGGGATCAAGCGTTCGCGGCACATTGTCTTTGGTCTTGTCGATGGCAGCAGCAATCACGGCCCTGTCGGCCCCGGAGACTTCAAACATAAATCAACCCCTCCCGAAATCGATAAACGATCAGGTCAAAAAAATGCCAACACGACGCGATACTTGTTTGCCGACGGCTCAAATTTATTCTGTATTTCCTGTACGCTACATCTGAATAGACTTTATGACAATCGGATTCTGGAATTCTTCAATCCAGGATCAGGGCTCAAAGCCGGAAGATGACGGTTGCGGCGATGCAGATGGCGCTCATGAACCTGTGGGCGCAGCTGTCGTAGCGGGTTGCGACGGGTCGCCAGCCCTTCAGCCTTCCGAACAAGCGTTCGATGACGTTGTGCTGTTCCCGCGCATGCTGGCGACGTCCGACCTGATGGCGATGCTGCCGGGCGGCGTCATCTGAAAGCGGTTCGCTTCCATCGGCTTCAAGCTTTGCCCGATGCCGTTCGAGTTCGCTCACCGGCGGGTCGAGATGATCTGGAAAGCCAATCGCACCAACGAGCCGAGCCATCGCGGGCTGCGCGGCCGGACTGGTGCGGCCTGTGAGGCGTTGCCGGGGATCGAGGGCTGAGCGCGTCGTGGTAGCTGTCGGTGGACGATGCCGGTGCCCGGATCAACGACCGGAGAACTTACCAGAGCGAAACCAGTCCGCGTTCCGGGCTTGGAAACTCGACGCCGAGCGAATTTGCGGCCCGGCTGAACGAAACCCGAAAGGTCGCATGAGGCCCGGACCAGAAACGGGGTGAGGCTCCCCTCTCGGCAGAGCAAAAAACGGCAGAGTTTTAACGGGGCCGAGACAAGATCATGGATGGCGGAAGGACGAACCGGACAGGCAGTATGGGTGCCATGTCACGGTCGACGCTGCTGCAACGAAACCGGCGGCAGCCGGTCATCCGCATGGCTCCAGTGCATCGACGAAGGCGCGCGCGCGTCTGGCAATGTCGTCCACGGTGTAGCTCGGCTTGAACAGCGCCGATCCCAAACCGAACCCGTCGATACCAACCGATCGGAAGTCGGCCATCGATGTTGGCGTGATGCCGCCGACGGCGGCGAGAATTGCATCCTTCGGCAGGACGGCGCGCATGGCTGCGATGCTGGTCGGCGATACCATCTCGGCGGGAAAGAGCTTCAGCAACGACGCCCCGGCATCGAGCGCGGCGAATGCCTCGGTCGGCGTGCAAACGCCCGGACACCACCAAAGGCCGCGCGCCAAAGCATGCGTGCCAACCGCCGGGTTCATGTTTGGCGCAACGATGATGCACCCTCCCGCATCGGCGACCGCATCAACGTCGGCACATGTCAGCACGGTACCGGCGCCGATGATGGCCCGGCCGCCATGCCGGTCGGAGATCCGCCGGATCGATTCGAGCGGGTCGGGCGAATTCAGCGGAACTTCGATGATCCTGAAACCGGCTTCGACGAGCACGTCCGTGACCGGCACCGCCATCGAGGGCTCGAGGCCGCGCAAGATGGCGATGAGGGGGACGGCGTCAAGTGCCGATCTGAGCGTATTCACAGGAGCAGCCCGGCCGACCGGGCAATCAGGAAGTGGCCCATGGCGACGATGTCGTCGGGCGCGCGCCGGCTGTCGACACCGGCGATGCCCAGCGCGGTTTCGTAGCGGTCCGCAAGGTCGTTTCGCCCGATGATGGTGACCCGACCATCCTTGTTGCCACGGTCGGCGCCGGCGGAAATCTCCGCACCGATCAGCAGGCCGGACAGATAATCCGCCACCATGGTGGGCGCGATCTTGCCCATCAGAGGCAGCGTGCGGACATGGAAAAGGTCGTGCAGCAGGCTCGACCGCTCTTTCAGGCCGGCCGTCACGCCTTGCTTGAAACCCTCGGCGCTGAACGGCCCATCTTCGATCAGTGCTCCCAGGATTGTGTGTCCCCTCAACGCGCTGAAGATTTCGCCCGTCATGTAGGTGGCATAGTCCTCGATCCGCCCGTCAACCACGCGAATCCACTTGCTGTGCGTGCCCGGCATGACAAAGACGCCGTCGGACATGCCGAGCGCCGAGGCACCGATGATCTGGGTCTCCTCACCACGCATGACATCGGGGCCGGATTCATGCTCGGTGGTCACGCCGGTAATGAAGGAAAGCTCGACGCCGCAGGCTGTACGGTGCGGGACGAGCGCGCGGGCCAGGTCGTCGGCACCGAGCGGCACGGTTTCGTATGGCGTTTCGACCCAGCCGTTCCGGCTGGTGATCATTCCGGAAGCCAGAACCGGCAGCCTGGCCTTGGTCATCCATTGTCCGACAAGATTGGCGAACACGGCTTCGAAGTTCCCGTCCGGGACATGCATGATGCCTTCCGGCGAGGATACGCTGTCGAGCACTTCGCCTTCGGCGCCGATCAGAAAGGCGCGGAGCGAGGAGGTTCCCCAGTCGATCCCGATGAGCACGGGCTCAGATACGGCCGAATTCATTCAGCAAGTCCTCGACCGTCTTGCCCTTAGCAACCCATTTGCGGGTCTCTTCTTCGCGGTCGGCCTGCTCCTGGGCGAGCGCGACGACTTCCTCGGCCTTTTCCAGCGGGACCACCGTGACGCCCATCAAATCGGCGACGACGAAATCGCCGGGGTTCACAACGACGCCGCCGCACTGGATCGTGACATTGATCGACAGTTCTTCCTTGCGGCCGGAAAACATGGTGTGAGTGCCGCGCGGCGTGATCGCGCGCGTCCAGATCGGCCAGCCAATGTCTTCCAGCTCGTCCGTGTCGCGACCGGCGCCGTCCACGATCATGCCGCGGATGCCGCGGTTCTGCGCCAAGCCGCCCATCAGGCCGCCACAGACCGATGTGTTCGGATCGCCGCCGGCGTCGATGACGATCACGTCACCCGGCTGGCCCATCTCAAGCGCCTTGAGCGGATCGACAAGGTCTCCCTTTGACAGTTGGACGGTCACGGCCTGACCGGTGACCTTGGCACGGAAGGCGGGCTTGATGCCGCTGTCCATCACGCCGGTGCGGTACTGCACGTCGGCGAAGACCGCGGTAGCGGAATAGCAGGTCAGGACCTTGTCGAACTTCGCCAGAAGGTCGGGCTTGCGCTCGAACTCGTTGAACACCTTAAGCATCATTGTCTCCGTTATTGGGCGTGAGCGACCAATGCCTCGGCATTGACCGGATAGTCGGGCCGTTGTCCCGTCAGAACCTTTGCCACCTGCGTTGCCGCGGTGACGCGGGCGGCCCGGATGGATTCCTCGGAATAGTAGGCAACGTGCGGTGTGATCAGCACGTTGGGCAGCGTGAAGAGGGGATTGTCGGCGGGCGACCATCGCGCGCGCTTGGCGGGCTCTTCCTCTGGATCATCCAGGCCCGCCGCTGCCAGTCTGCCATCGGTGAGCGCGCGAAACAGAGCCTTGTTGTCGACGGTCGGTCCGCGACCCGTATTCACAAGGATGGAGCCCTCTTTCATGGTCGCGAACTCCGGATCGGAAAGGAAATGGCGCGTGTCCGGGGTCATCGGCGCCTGCATCAGCACATAGTCCGACCGCGCAAGCAGTTCGGATTTCGACACCAGTTCGACTCCGTGCTGCGCGGCCACTGCGGCCGGCAAGAATGGATCATAGGCAATGATCTCGACACCAAATGCCCTGGCGCGGGTCGCGATCGCCTGTCCGATCTTGCCAAAGGACACGACGCCCATGGTCCGGCCCCGCAGGCGGTAGACCGGCTGACCGCTTTGCCAGCGCCAGACACCGGCATGCGTCGCACGATCATAGTCGGGCAGCTTGCGTGCCAGTGCCAGCCACAAGGAAATGGCGTGGTCGGCGACTTCCTCGGTGCAATAGTTCTGCACGTTGGTGACGAGAATCCCCCTTTCGGATGCCGCCTCGACATCGACAATGTCAACGCCGACGCCGTAGCGGGCGATGACCTCGCACTTGCGCATCCTGGAAATGGTGTCCCGGCCGATGCGCGCATACTGGTTCATCATCGCGGCGCAGTGCGGAGCCGCATCAAAAAGGTCGTCTTCGTGCTTTGCCTGCAGCGCAATCACCTCCGCGCCCACTGCTTCCAGGATCTCGCGCTCCACACTGACATCACCGTAGTCGTAGTCCGTGATCACGACCTTCGGGCGGTCGGTTCGGGGTCGAAAGGCGTCATGCCTAGACATAGGCGCCCGCCGAATAGGTCAGCTCGTAGGAATGGCTGTAGAGTTCGAAAATGTTGCCGAACGGATCTTCCATGTAGACCATGCGGTAGGGCTTCTCGCCCGGATAGTACTTGCGCACCTGCTGCATGCGCTGCCGGCCGCCAAGCTTCTCGATGAGCTTGACCCGCCCTTCGACATCCTCGTCCTGGATGCAGAAGTGGAACAGGCCGCGCCGCCAATACTCGAAGGGACGCTCTTCCTCGATCGTGTTGGGGAACTCGAACAGTTCGATCCCGACGCCATCGCCCAGCGACAGATGGGCGATGCGGAACGAACCCCAGCCTTCGCCGAACACATCGTCGCACATCTGGCCGATGGCGCTGTCGTCGTGCTGGATCTCGGTCGGGCCCATGATGACGTACATGCCGAAAGCCTTCGAATAGAACTCCACCGCCTTTTCGAGGTCGGGAACGGTGATGCCGATGTGCGAGAATGTGAGCGCGGCCATGGGGGACTCCTTTTTTCGTGTGTCAGAGAATGCTGCGGACGATGCCGCCCTCTATCCGGTGGGCTGCACCGTTCGAGGCTGTGCTGGCGGAAATCGTGACAATCATGCGCGCCACTTCATCCGGCTGGACGAAGCGCTGGATGAGCGATGTCGGCTCGTCCGATTTGAAATAGTTGTCGACGATGGTTTCGAGCGGCTCGCCCTTCTGCGCGGCAAGCCCGTCGAAATAGGCGGCAACCCCTTCGGTCCATGTCGGACCGGGCAGGATCGAGTTGACGCGGACGCCGGTGCCCTTGGTCAATTCCGCCATGCCGCGGGTCAGTCCGAGCATCGCGGTCTTGGTCACGGAGTAATGGACCATCTGCGGCAGCGGCTTGACGCCGGCTTCGCTGGCCATGTTGACGATCGAACCGGTGCCGCGTTTCAGCATGGCGGGCAGGAACACCCGGCTCATGCGCACCGCCGACATGACGTTGATGTCGAAGTACCGCATCCAGTCGTCGTCGGTCAGATCCTCGAACGGCTTGACCGAGAAGATGCCGACATTGTTGACGAGGATGTCGAGCTCACCGAGTTCCTGCGCGAAGGCGCAAAGCGCATCGGCATCATCGCTGTTGGTCAGATCGCCCGACTTGCCGCTCACGTCTCCGCTCGCGGACAGATCCTGCACGCAAGCCGAAACTTCTTCATCGGTCAGCCCGTGCACGATCACCCGGGCGCCCTCCTGCAGATAGGTGGCGGCCGTGGCCTTGCCGATACCCGACCCGGAGCCGGTGACGAGGACGAGCTTTCCTTTCAGACCGAGATCCATGTCAGGCGGCCTTCTTCTCGCTGGCTGTCTGTGCCTTTGGCGTGCGTCTGAAGATGCGCGCCATCAGCGCCGAGATCTCGGCGCGCCACATGTCGATGCCGACTGCGAGCAGGATGATCACGCCAAGAACGATGTTCTGGACCGAGGACGGCGCCGCGTTCAGGTTGAGGCCGTTCTGGACAATGACAATCGTCATGGCGCCCATCAGGGTCGCAAGGATGTTGCCCCGGCCGCCCGCAAGGCTGGCACCGCCCACGACCGCGGCCGCGATGGCCTGCAGTTCCAGCGTCTGGCCGTAGTTGGGCGATCCGGAGTTGAGGCGCGCGGCCATAAGGACGGCGCCCACAGCCGTCATGAAACCCGCAATGACGAAGGTTGTCGCCTGGACCTTCCTGACGTTGATGCCGGTCAGGACGGCTGCGGCGGGGTTGCCGCCGACGGCGTAGATCTCACGCCCGAGCTTGGTGAAATTCATCGTGAAGGCGGCAAGGCCGTAGAAGAAGACGAGGTAGAAAAAGGGCAGCGGAATGCCGATCAGCTTGCCGTAGAAGATCGGCTCAAGCGCGGGGTCGAGCGAGAAGATCGGCGAGCCGTTGTTGAACGTCAGCGCCAGCCCCCGGAAGGCGATAAGCGCGGCGAGCGTGGTGATGAACGACGGTATTCGCCCATAGGCGGTGATCAAACCGAGCAGCAGGCCGAGCGATGCGCCGATGATCAGGATCAGCGGAATCGCCAACGCAAGCGGCAAATCCATGAATTTGAGCATCTGCGCAAGAATCATCGTCAGCAGTGCCACCATCGACCCCGAACTCAGGTCGATGCCCGCCGCAAAGATCACGATGGTCGAGCCGATGGCGATCAATGCCACGATGCTGACCTGCAGGGACAGGTTGGACAGATTGCCCGGGTTCAGGAAGCGATCGGTTGTCAGGGCGACAATCAGGGCCACGATCACCATCGCGGCGAACGGGCCGATCAGTTGCGTATCGAATACCCGCCTCATGCGAGAGCCTCCTCCGGATGACGATGATTATGGTCGATGGGATCGGCGGACGCCCGGACGAGGTCGTCGTGGGACAGTTCCGCCGCATTCACGGTGCGCTTGATCGCGCCGTGCTGGACGATTGCGATGCGATCGCTCATGGCCAAAAGCTCATCGTGATCCGAACTGATCAGAATGATCGACTTGCCGGCGCGTGTGAGCTTGTTGATCAGCTTGTAGACCGCGATCTTCGCGCCGATGTCGATGCCCTGCGTGGGCTCGTCGAGGATCAGCACCTGTGCGTCGGAGAACAGCCAGCGCGCGATAACGATCTTTTGCTGGTTTCCGCCCGACAGGAAGTTGACGGTTTTTTCTTCCGCCTGGGACGAGATCTCCAAATCGCGAATGAGGTCACGGGTCCCCTTTTCCTCGGCTTTCAGATCGAGCACACCGAAACGGGCCAAGCCGCCGAGCGAGGCGGCGGTGATGTTGCCGCTGGCCCGGAAATTGAAGAAGAGCCCGTCGAACTTGCGGTTCTCCGGCACGAGCGCCAGGCCGGCCCGAATGGCATCGGTCTCCGCCCGGAACTTCACCTTGCGACCGTTCAGCCGGACTTCACCGGCGGTCAAATCGTCAGTGCCGAAGAGCGCGCGCGCAATTTCGGTCCGCCCGCTGCCGAGAACGCCGCCAAGGCCCAAGACCTCGCCGCGATGAAGGGTGAACGATACGTCGGTGACGCCTGCGTTCGTCGCTAGCCCGCGGGCTTCGAAAACGACTTCCTGCGTGGCGTTACGCTCTTTCGGGTAGTGCTCTGCGATGTCTTCGCCGACCATCGCGCTGACGATCTCGGAGACATTGATCTTGGTTTCGCCGCTGGCGCGCACGACGCGGCCGTTGCGCAGGATCGTCACCTCATCGACGATCCGCTCCACCTCGTCGAGACGGTGGGAGACATAAAGGATCGCAACGCCACGATCGCGCATCTTGCGCAGAAGTCCGTGCAGGCGCTCGATCTCGTCTTCGCCGAGCGCCGCGGTCGGCTCGTCGAGGATGATCATCCGCGCATCCATCGCGACCGCCTTCGCGATCTCGACAAGCTGCTGCTCGCCGACCGACAAGCTGCCCGTGATCGCCTCGGTCGGAATATCGACTTCCAGTTCGGCCAGAACCGCAGCGGAGTCGGCGTGAACCTTCTTCCAGTCGATGACGCCGAAACGGGATCGCGGCATGTTGCCCAAAAAGATGTTCTCACCGACCGAAAGGGTCGGGACGATCGAGAATTCCTGGAAGACGGTTGCAATGCCAAGTTGGCGCGCGGCTTGGGGATCGGAGATGACAACCGGCTGGCCGTTGAACAGAATCTGGCCGCTGTCGGGCTGCTGCACGCCCGACAACGTCTTGATCAGCGTGGACTTGCCGCAGCCATTCTCGCCCAGAAGGCCGTGAATGGAACCGGCGAGCAGCTTGATGCAGACACGGTCATTGGCCAGGACGCCCGGATAGGCCTTGCTGACGTCGACAAATTCCCAAAGCGGGATCGGTGCGGTCATCGCCTTGTTCTCACCAGAAGGGCCGAAGGGCGGCGTTTCGCCCCCCGGCGGCATGCGCACACGCCACCGGGGAACAGGGAGGTTCTCAGTACTCTTTGGACGGCTGCGGGAAGAGCTTCTCGGGCTCCTGCAGGACCGCCAGTGCACCTTCACTGTCCTCGATCGTCGTCGGCGTTTCGATCCAGCCGCCGGGATAAGTCCCTTCAAGGGCGTCGAGCGTGGCATGCATCGCCGCCTTGCCCATCAGGAAGGGAGAGGTGTTCACCGTCGCCGTCACGTTGCCGGCAGCGATCTCCTCGAGACCGGACGTATCGCCGTCATTGCCGAGCAGCACGATGTCCGACCGGCCGAGTGCCTTGGCCGCGTATGACGCGCCAATGATCATGTAGTCGTTGGCCGCGAAGATCATGTCGAGATCGGGATGCGCCTGCAGGATGTCCATGCCGGCGGTGTTGCCGCCCTCGACGTTCCACTTGCCATCGATCGAGACGACGACCTCGAAGTTCTCATTGCCTTCAATGCCGTCGAGGAAGCCACCGACGCGCTCGGTCGAGTGGTAGCCCGGCTGCCCCTCGATGATGCCGACCTTCAGCGGCTCGCTGCCATAGTTCTCGATCGCCCAGTCGGCGATCTTGTGCGTGCCATTGCGCTGCGAGTAGCCCACAACGCCATGGATCGGGGTCGGAAAGTTCGGGATGTCGGAGTTGATCATCACGACGGCCATGCCTTTGTCGACCGCCTGCTTGAGAAGCGGTGCGGCGGCAAACTCGTCGTGCGTGCCGAAGATGATCGCGTCTACGTCCTGAGTAAGAACGTCCTGGATCATGCCCATCTGGCCGTTGATGTCCGCGCCGCTCTGCGGAGCCAGCATGAACACCTCTGCGCCTTCCTCTTCCGCGACGGCCTTGATGCCTTCGCCGATGGCGATGTAGTAGTTGAACTCCGTCGCCGGCGGCATGTAGGCGATCCGGAACGGCTCGTTCTTTGGAGCAATCGCGTCGATCGGCGCCTGGGCGCCCTCGGCCAGCGGTACGGGCGCCGGGTAGTCTTGGGCGAGCGCGACCGTTGCGAGAGCGGCAAGGCTCACGGCAAGGGTCGCCTTTGTTGCGGATTTCAGCATGTCAGTCTCCTCCTGAGGTGGGTTGGCTTATCCGTTGAAGGGAGCGTCAATCACTCCACGTACGCCGGGTTTGACGGCAAAAAGCCCGCCGGATTCCGGTTCTTTTCTGAGAGCTTCCTCGCCGCTCATGAGTCGCGACGTGGTTATGAAGAGCGTATCGAGGTCCGGACCGCCGAAAGCGCAGCAGGTCGGCTTCCAGACGGGCACGTCGATCACGCGGTCGATGCTGCCGTCGGGCGCCACGCGGACGACGCGGCGGCCTTCCCATTCCGCGTTCCAGACGCCGCCCTCGGCATCGACGCACGAGCCGTCCGGCAAGCCGGGCTCGGCGGCAAACGAACAATGGAGCCGCCGATTGGAGACCGTGCCTGTCGCCTGGTCATAGTCGAACGCAACGATCTCACGGTCGGGCGTGTCGGCGAAGTACATCACCGACCCGTCCGGCGAGAAGCACGTCGAATTGGCGCACGACACACCGTCGAACAGTGTGCGCACCTTAAGGTCGGTATCGATCGAAAGAACCGAGGAATTGGCCGCGCCGGACCCTTCATTCATACCACCGACGATCAGCCGTCCGACCCGGTCGGTCCGACCGTCGTTCAGGCGCGTTTCGGGATTGCCACGTTCGAAATGCGTGATCAGCGTTTCCTCGCCTGTCGCCAGATCGACGAGCGACACCCGATCGGCAAACGCCACGATCAGCCCGCCCCGGGCGCGCGGCGCAAAACAGCACACGCGTTCGGCCATTTCATGCCGTGCGGTGTCGCCGGAAGAGGGCTCATAGGACCAAAGCGCGCGACCTTCGATGTCCGTCCACCAAACCATGCCGTCTGACGGGCTCCAGAAGACCCCCTCCCCGTGCTGGTTCCTGCAGTCGACGACCAATTGCGCTTGCATGGACGACCTTCCTCCCAGAGATCGTACTGATATCTAATATACCAGCTTGTATTATCTGGTGTATCAGATATTTTGCAGACCGCAACACTTTTTTTGAGAGACCGCCGATGGCCCTCGCGAGACCCAAGTCCCTGCGCGAACTCGCCCTTGAGTATCTTCGCAACCGAATCATCGACGGCACGCTGAAGATGGGGCAGACCTTGTCGGAGCGCGGCATCTCCGAAGAGCTAAGCGTTTCCAAGTCTCCCGTGCGGGAAGCGTTGGCGCAACTCCGTGATGAAGGACTGGTCAGCATCGAGCCGCAAAAGGGGGCCCGCGTCTTCACCCTGAGCGAAGCGGAAGTGACCCAGATTTGCGATTTCCGCCAGGCGATCGAGACGGCCGCCTTCGAACTTGCGCTCGCCCGCGATCCCGACGGGCTGGCCGGGGAAATGACCAAGGTCGTCGACGCGATGGAAGATGAGCGTGCCAAGGGCAATGAGAAAGCCTATCTCAAACTCGATACCACCTTTCACCAGATCATCTTCGAGCACGCGGGCAACGACTATCTGACCGCGAGCTACACGCGGTATGTCGGCAAGATCGCGGCCTTGCGTACCCATCTCGCCAAACTGCCGCAGCACACCGAGTTGTCGTTCCAGGAGCACCGCAAGATCGCGGCCGCGGTCCGAACCGGCAATATGGATGTGATCCGGAAGCTCCTTGCCGAGCACATCGACCGAACCCGTCAGGCCTACAAGAGCGCCACGATCGTCCTCGAAGGCACGGCCGTCGCCTGACCGCTCCCTGCTGGCTGAATTGAACGGGCGTTGCCATTGTGAGGCGCCTGCAACCCTTCTGGCGGAACCACGGACGGAATCCCTGACTCCGCGATGCCTCCTGACTGATTGACATCTGAGATATCAGATGTCATATTTCAGTTGGGAGGAAGCATCTTGTCGTCAAGTGTCGGGCAGGCCGCGCAGGCGGTCCAACCTCTGATCCGCTTGGATTCGGTTCGCAAGAGCTTCGGTTCAAACACCGTGCTCGACGGCATCGATTTCGCGTTGCGCCCCGGTGAGATTCACGCACTTTGCGGCGAAAACGGCGCCGGCAAATCCACATGTCTCGGTCTTTTCTACGGTCTGCATCAGCCCAATGCGGGCAAGATCTACCGGGATGGCGAGGAGATGCGGATCGAGAGCCCATCGCACGCCCAGGCGCTCGGGATCGGATGCGTCTTCCAGGAACTCAGTCTTGCCGGCGCGCTGTCAGTTGCCGAGAACATCTATGCAGGGCGCGCGCCTTCGCGGATGGGCATCGTCGACTGGCGAGAGCTCCGCCGGCGCGCTGAAACCCTGTTGTCCGAATTCGGCCTCGACATCGACGTGTCGCGGCCCGTCGACAGCCTCCCCATCAGTTCGCGCCAGATCATCGAGATCGCCAAGGCGCTTTCGCTGAATTCCCGAATTCTGCTGCTCGACGAGCCGACGTCGGCGCTCGCGCCGGACGAAGTGGACGCGCTGTTCCACGTCCTGCGCGGTCTCACCCAAAAGGGGATCGGCATCGTCTACGTCAGCCATCACATGTCGGAGATCTTCCGCATTGCCGATCGGGTGACCGTGCTGCGCGACGGTCGCCGGATCAGCACCCGGCCCGCCTCCGAAACCTCGCAGGAGCAGGTCGTCGCGGAAATGATCGGCAGCGCTCATCCCGGCGATGTCCAACGCTCCGGAACCGCGTCGCACCGCGAGGTGCTGCGGCTGGAGGCGCTTTCCCAATCCGGCCATTTCGAGGACATCTCGTTTTCGGTGAAGGCCGGCGAGATCGTCGGGCTTGCCGGCCTGATGGGTGCCCGGCGCAGCGAGATCGTCCGTTCGATCGTCGGGCTCATGCACGGCGCGACGGGGCAGGTGCTGCTCAAGGGGCAGCCTGTCCGGTTTCCTTCTCTCCGCGACGCGATGGACGCCGGCGTCGGCTTCGTGCCCGAGGAACGCAAGACCGAGGGCCTGTTTCTCGATCAATCGCTGAGCGACAATCTTGTCGCGGCCAGCCTTTCCGACCATGCCTCATTCGGGATCATGCGCCCCGAATCCATTCGCCAGGCCAGCCGCTCAGCCATCGACGCGTTCAGCGTCAAGACGCGCGGCGTCGGCGAACGCATCGGCGCGCTTTCCGGCGGCAACCAGCAAAAGGTGATGCTGGCCAAGTGGCTCAAGCGCGCACCCGACCTGCTTGTCGTCGAGGAGCCGACCAAGGGCGTCGACGTTGGGGCAAAGTTCCAGATCCATACCGAACTGATGCGCTGCGCTGCCAACGGCATGGCGATCATCATCGTCTCGTCGGATTTTCCCGAGCTCGTCTCGCTGTCCAACCGGATCCTGGTGATCCACGAGGGCCGGCTCATGGGTGATGTCGCCGCTCATGATGCCACCGAAGACGCGCTCCTTCAGATGGCCGCCGGTCAACGCGCATCCATTGCGACGCCCGATCCCGTACACACAGGAGCCGCCTCGTGACCATCACTCTTCAGGCCGATGAACCTGAGCGCAAGCCGCTCTTCCGCCGGGTCCTGCAGGCGTTCATCGACGTCCGCGAACTGACGCTCATCGTCCTGATCGCCGCGATCATCATCGTCATGGCGAATGTGAGCCCGTACTTCTTGAGTTTCTCGAACTTCCGGGCCGTTGCCGTGGGCATGGCTCCCACGGCGGTCATCGTAATCGGCATGGCGATCCTTCTGGCCTCGGGCGGCTTCGACCTCTCCGTCGGATCGGTCATGGCGCTGTCGTCGACGGTTGTCGCCATGCTTCTTCTGGCCGGCCTGCCGATTCCGGTCGCCGTGATCTGCGGCCTTCTTCTCGGCGCCGTCGTGGGAGTGGTCAACGGCCTGCTTGTGACCGGGCTTGGAATCAACCCGCTGATCGCGACGCTCGGTACCATGTCGATCGCGCGCGGCATCGCGCTGGTCCTGACGGAGGGCTTTTCCGTCTCGAGCCTGCCCGCAGCCTTCGGCTGGATCGGCAAGGCCGATCTTGGCGGCTTTCCCGTCATCGTCATCGTGACGATCCTGCTCGTGGTCGTTTTCGACCTCGCCGTCCGGCACACGCGCTTCTTCCGCCAGGTCTATTTCATCGGCGCCAACGAGAAAGCCGCAATGCTCTCGGGCATCAACGTCAACCGCGTGCGGATCATCGCCTATGCGCTGACCGGCGTCCTGGCGGCGTTTGCCGGTGTGCTGCTCGCCTCGCGCCTGATGAGCGGCACGCCCACGGCCGGCAACGGCCTGGAGCTTCAGGTGCTGGCCGCGGCCGTCATCGGCGGCGCGTCGCTCCGCGGCGGGGAAGGAACGATCCTCGGGGCGTTCCTTGGCGTCGTGTTCGTCGCACTGATCAACAACACCATGACCATGCTGGCCGTGTCGATCTACTGGCAGATGATCGTCATCGGCACCGTCCTCGTCTGCGCCGTTGCGCTCGACATGCTGATCCGAAGCAAGCGGGCCTGATGCCCGCTTCAATTCCGGCAACCGCAATCCACGACCACTGATCCAACAGGGAGACCACGATGACTGATCTGAAATTAAACCGCCGCAACCTGCTCACTGCCGGCGCGGCCGCCGGGCTGGCATCTGCCTTCGGCCTGCCAATGCTGTCGAAGCAGGCGTTCGCCCAGGGCGCCGGGATGGAATACGTTTTCCTGTCTGTCGTGACGCAGGTGCCTTTCTGGGTCGACCACCGCGCCGCGCTCGAGGATGCAGCCGATGCCCTGGGTGTGAAGACCAGTTTTACCGGCCCGCTTGATTTCGACACCGCCGCGCAGGCGCGCCAGCTCGACGAGTTGATTGCGCGCCGGCCTGCCGGCCTGCTGATCTTTCCGGGCGATGCGGCGGCGATGGCGCCCGGTATCGACCGGGCGGTCGAAGCGGGCATTCCCGTCGCCTGCTGCACCGGTGACGTGCCACAGAGCAAGCGATCCGTCTTTCTGGGGATCAACGGGTTCAACGCCGGCAAGATCGGCGGAGAAATGCTCGCCCAGGCGATAGGCGGCGAAGGCAAGGTGATCCTCGGTACGTTCCCGGCCCCGTCCGTGCTGGAGCGTGTGGAAGGCTACAAGGCCATCTTCGCCGAAAAATACCCCGGCATCGAGGTCGTCGACGTTGTCAATGACAAGGCCGATCCGTCCTATGCGCCGACGGCCTACCTTCAGGCCATCCAGGCCAATCCCGACATTGTCGGCATTGGCGGCACCGACGGCGACAGCGGCAAGGGTGCCGCGATCGCGGTAAATGAAGCCGGCCGGGCCGGGGACATCAAGATCGTCGCCATGGACCGCAACGACGACATGCTGCCCTATATCGAGGACGGCACGATTCACGGAGCCGTGGCTCAGAAATCCTACATCGAGGCCTTCCTTGCGGTGCACATGCTGCATTGGCAGAACACGGACGGCATCAAGGTCGTTCCGGACTGGAAGGCCGCCGGGATCAACCCGCTCCCGGAGAGCGTCGACACCGGCGTGATGCCGATCACGGCGGACAACGTCGCCCAGTTCAAACACGCCTGACGACAAGAACCGGCGCAACCATCGTTGCGCCGGTTCTGATACGTTCCTTTCATGTCCGGGATCTGGACCGTCCTGTCGCTCGAAAAAGGCGACCTCGAACTCAAGCTTCTGCCGGGCATCGGCGGACGGCTCTGGGACATTGTCTTTCGTGGCCGATCGCTTCTGTTTCAGAACCCGGACCTCATTGGCCGTGCCGTCGATCTGAACGCGCTCGGAGAGCTGCCGACGCGCTCACCGCAGTTCGGCTTTCCGCTTTGGGGCGGCGAGAAAACCTGGATCGCACCGGATTCGGCCTGGATCGGCGGCGCGCCCTTCCCGATGCTCGATTCCGGACCCTATGGCGTTGAATCACAGACATGCGACCGGATCGCGATGGCCAGTGAGACCTGCCCGCTGACATCGCTTTCCGTCCAGCGGCGCATCACGCTTGCGTCGGAAACCGAATGGTCGATCGAGCATCAGATCACGAACAAGGGCGCAGCGGCCCGCCATGTGGGCATCTGGTCCGTGATGATGATCGACCATCGCGCATCGATCGGTGTGGCGACCTCCGCGCCAACGATCGAGCCCGTCTTCGGGAACGCCGGAACGCTTGTCCAGCCGGCCGACGCGGGCATTGTGTGCACGTGTGCGGAGCGGCAGGAGTTCAAGGTCGGCCTGCCGAACCCCGATGGTCGCACGCTGATCCGGTTCGGCGACGGCGACACCTGGCTTCTGTGTGCGACCGACCCTCAGGAAGAGGCCGATGCCTGGGCCCACGGCCATCCGTTCGAAGTCTTCAATTCGGGCGACTATGCCTACTGCGAAGCGGAATGGCACTCCCCGGCCAAGACGCTCGAACGTGGAGAGGCGATGTCGTTCCGCCAGACCTTCCGGATCTGGTCAGGCGATCAGGTGCCCGGTGACATCGGCCTTGGGCCGTCTGATCAGGAGTTGATCACATGCATGTTCTGATTACGGGCGCTGGCGGCCACCTCGGCCGCAAGCTCTTCGACGCGCTCGAGGCCAAGCCCGGCTACGCCGTCAGCGGCATCGACATTCGCCCCACGGACCATCCGCGGATCCACACCGCCGACCTGTCGTCCGAGCCGGTCTGGGCGGACCTGTTCGAGGGTGTGGACGTTATCGTGCACCTTGCCGGCGACCGCGAGCCGGGCGCCACCTGGCCGTCGGCGATCAAGAACAACATGGATGCAACGCTCACGCTCTATCACCACGCCGCGGCCAGGGGCGTGAAGCGGGTCGTCCTTGCCAGCTCGAACTGGCTTCACGGCGACAAGCGCTTCACCGGCGATCGGCTGGATTCAACAACGCCGCCCGGTCCGATCAACGCCTACGGCATGTCGAAGCTCTTCTGCGAACGGACCGGCGCTTATTTTGCCGAGCACCACGGTCTGTCGGTCATCTGCCTGAGGATCGGCTGGACCCAGTGGACCCACGACAACCGTCCGGGCCCACACATGGCGATGGGGCGATGGGGCCAGGAGATGTGGCTCAGCGACCGGGATTTCCTGAGCGGAATGCAGGCCGCGATCGAAGCGGCCGATGTCGACTTCGCGGTGCTGAACCTGATGTCGGACAATCCCGGCATGCGCTGGGACATCAGCGAAACGCGCCGGGTGATCGGGTATGAGCCCGAAGATGGAAGCCCAGCAAAGATCACGATGGCAATCCGCCTGACGTCAGCGCTGAAGAAGCTGGTAACCGTGACGCTGCCCAACGCGATCGATAAGCGGCACCCTGACTGGTAGCCGCGGGGATGAAGCCGCGCATGGCGCGGCGTCGAAGAACGGCGCCCCCGGAATCCGAGGCGGCAAATGGCCCAAACGGCAATTTCCGCCAATGAGATCAAAAGCGCGTGCGCACGCCCATCAGGGCCGCGATCCGCGCGTCGATGCAAGGGCCGGCTGCGTATCAGCGGCTTCCGCTATCGAGCCAAATCCTCTCTTGCGAAACGCAGTCGGCCCATACATTGCCGCCGGTTGCGGGCATGAGCTTATGAACAATCTTACGGTGGCTTCCGGCCGGCAGCATCCGCTGCCGGCATCTCGGCGCCGGAGAATTTTCCGCTCTCAAGGATCAGCCACGCTCGGCCAGCATTTCGACAAGATCTATGTCCGCCCGTTCGGTCAGCGAGACATAGACAAAGGTGATCGTCTCGCGTGCACTGACCATTGCCGAGGGGTAGGGCAGGTGCACCAGTTCGCGGGACGCGAACGCCGGCGACGCGGTCCCCATCTGCCATCTTGTTTCGATAGAGACATCGACAAGATGCATCCGCAAGCCATCGGCTCCCGTCCGGCTTGTCGGGATACCGGCAAGCTCCAGAAATGCAGGCTTGTCGTCAGACTTGCGAAACCCGTCAATGAACGATGCGGCCAGCGACTGCAGCCGATCGTCACGCTCCTTGTCCGGATCGACGTGCACGTGGCTGCGCATGTGGTCATGGGCGTGATTGTGCCCGACACCGTGGCCATGATCGTGGTCGCCAGACATCATGTGAGCTCCCAACCTTGTCCGCCTTCAACATCGGGGCCAGGCGGAACACTCACGGGCTTGTCGATGATGCCCTTGTGGGAACCAAGCTTGCCGTGGCTGACAAGCGTTCCAAGAACATCGACGATCACACGTGTTGCCAGCAGCGCTGTGATGTCGGACGTGTCGTAAGGCGGAGAAACCTCTACGACTTCGAGGCCGCAAATGCCTTCCTTGGCAACCAGCGAGACCAGCTCCAGCGCCTCGCGCGGAAGAAAGCCGCCGGGCTCCGGCCAGCCGGTACCCGGTACAAAGCCGCAGTCGACGCTATCGATGTCGAATGAAACGTAGACTGCGTCAGCATCCTTCCATGCAAGCTCAAGCGCTCGGGCAGCCGTCTCGGCAAGACCCAGTTCCTCCACGTCGCGCATGGTGAAGATGTTGGTGTTGCGCTTGCGCGCCTCCATCACGCCTTCGCGGGGCACCTGCCAGCCGCCAATCCCGATCTGGACAAGGTTCACCGCCGGAACATTGGCGAGATCAGTCGCGTGGAACCATGGGGTGGTGTGCATCCGCTCATCCAGATCCTTTTCCTGGATGTCGATGTGGCGGTCGAAATGGACGATACCGATGCGTTTGGACGTGCATTGCGCGATGCCGCGCACGCATGGAAAACCAATCGAGTGATCGCCGCCGATCATGATCGGAAGCGCACCCGATGACGCCACATGGCTGACCGCGCGGGTGATCTGGTCAAAGGTCTTTTCGATGTTGGCGGGAATCGTAAAGACATCGCCGACATCGCACAGAGTCATTTGTTCGCGCAAATCGATGCCCATCTCATAATTATAGGGCGTGTAAAGGGCGGAAATCTTGCGCACGCCCTGCGGTCCAAAGCGGGTGCCGGGGCGATAGGTCGTGCCGCCATCAAACGGAATGCCGATGATTGCCGCGTCGTAAGCACCGACCTTGGTCGCGTCTTCGATGTATGGCGCCTTGAGGAACGTGTTGATGCCCGCGTAATGGGGCAACTCGCCGCGCGCAAAGGTCGGGATCGACTTGTCTTCCAGGCTGTCGGATCCTGTCAGCCCCATGCGCAACGCCCACGCGCGCTCTTGCTGCCAGGCGGCCGAGGGCAACTCGCCTTCTTTTTCCGCCGCTTTCCAGCCACGCATTTGCAGCTTGTCGAAGTCGGGGTGATGAAAGCGCTGCGGAGCCGGGCAGCCGATACCGCCGGCTTTTTGCCCTGACCGTGAGGGCCCAAATTCAGTTGATGTGCGCATGGTTGGCTCCGATGTGATTATTCGGCGGTTGTTGGATCAGTTCGTTGGCTTCAGGCACATCTGCGCGTGAGGCGGAATCGATCGGAAGATCGTAGGTGATCGTCGCGCCGTAGCGTTCCGGTGCATGGGGATCGTGCCGTGTCTTGTCGAAAACCAACAAACGCGTGCCCAGCTTGAACGCTTCATGAATGTCGTGTGTCACCATGAAAACCGTCATGCCGCGCTCCTTCCAGAGTTCGAGCAGAAGCTCGTGCATGTCCAGACGAATTCCCGGATCCAGCGCGCCGAACGGCTCGTCGAGCAAGAGCACATCGGGCTTCTTCAGAAGCGCCTGGGCTATGGCAAGGCGCTGTTGCATCCCGCCGGAGAGTTGCGCGGGGTATCGTTTTCGCGCCGCAGCCAGTCCGATCTTGTCCAGCGTCTCGGTCACCCGTTCGCGGGCCTTGCGTCGCGCGGCGCCGAAGCTGCGCGCGGTCAAAGCACTGCATTCGAATTCCTCGGCGAGGATCAAATTGTCTTCCACCGTCAGATGCGGGAAAACCGAGTATTTCTGGAAGACGATCCCGCGTTGCGGTGTCGGCTCGCGCGGCAACGGTTCGCCGTCGATCAAAATGTCGCCGCCACTGGGATGCTCCTGAGACAGCAACATGCGCAGAAAAGTGGATTTGCCGCAGCCTGACGCACCAACAATCGTGCAGAAGCTGCCTCGTGCTATATCGATGCTGACGCGCTCCAGAACGATCGTGTCGCCATAGGACTTGGTCACGTTGCGCACGCTGATTTTGGTATTGCCGACGTTCCGGGTCACAGGCTTCCCCCCTGCAAGTGCGCCCAGCGGAAGGCACGCATCGACAGCAGCAGCAACAGCCTGTCGATCACATAAGCCAGCAGGGTGATCCAGATGACGTAAGGCAGGATGACATCCATCGCGAGAAACCGGCGCACGAGAAAAATCCGGTATCCGAGCCCCGATGTGGACGCGATGGCTTCGGCCGAAATCAGGAAGATCCAGCCAGGCACAAGACCCAGACGCAAGGCCGTGATCAGCCTTGGCAGAACCTGCGGAAGCACAAGCCTGGTCATCATTTGCCAGGTGTTGGCGCCAAGCGTCTGTGCCTTGATGACCAGTTCGCCGGGAATTTCCATCACGGCCTGCGCCGTCGCCCTTGTCATCACCGGGGCGGTGCCAAGCGCGACCAGCATCACCTTGGACGCTTCTCCCAAGCCGACCACAATGAAAAGGATAGGCAGAACGGTGATCGGGGGGATCAGTGAAATCGCCGAAATGTAGGGCGCGAGTGCTGCCCGTATGTGCGGAACGAACCCGATGAGAATGCCTGTGATCAACGCGAATGCAGTTGCAACAGCCATACCAAATCCAAGCCGCCACAGGCTGTCGAATGTATCGACCCAGAGAACGAGATCTCCGGTTCTGCGGTCTGGAACTGCGGCCAGGCGCCAGAACGTTGCTGCCATCTGCTCGATCGACGGCAGCAACTTGTCGGCGGGATTTTCCAGCCGTCGGAAATGGCTGGCCACGGCATAGATCACAATGGTTGCCGCGAACGGTGTCGCAGCCAATGCCAGCCCCAGAACCCGGCCGGGTGTACGGTTGATCAAACGCATGGACGGTTCAGATCGAGGCGATCAGAGTTCGCCGTTCGCCGCCATTTCCATGTAGCTGGTGTCGAACCGCAGTTTCACGTTGCCTTCGTCACCGAAAACGGAGCCGTCGGGGAACTCGACGCCGACAAACTCAGGCGATGGCGCGCCTTCGCCGAGAATGCCCTTGTCGAACAGAAACTCGGCAACGAACTGCATGGTCTGCGGCAGCTCCGGCGATTGCGTGAACTCCACCGCCGCGGCCGGCTCGTAGAACATTTTCGTCGTTGCAAGCTGTGCGTTGTATCCCGCCAGATCGGTTCCCGAGGCATCGGCCATGGCCGTCAGCGCTGCCTCATCGCCAGCCGCCATCAGGCCCATCACTTCATACCATGCGCCGGTCAGGGCCTTGCCAAAATCCGGATTGGCCGCCAGCGTTTCGGTATTGACCATCATGATATCGATGATCTCGCCGGGGATGTTGGAGGAGTCAAACACCTTGGTCGAACCCGGTGTCGCTTCGATTTCCGAAAGCAGCGGATTCCATGTCACCACAGCCGTGACGTCGTCTGTCGCGTAGGCGGCAATCATGTCCGCATCGGATGTGTTGACAACGGTTAGGTCGCGCTCGGAGAGTCCGGCACCATCGAGCGCGCGCGCCAGCAAATAGTGCGAAACGGACAGTTCCACCAAGTTGACATTCTGGCCGGCCAAGGCTTCGACGCTGTCACCCTCCTTGAGGACAATGCCGTCGTTGCCGTTCGAGAAATCACCGACGATAAGCGCCGTGGTGTCGACGCCACCGCCGGCCGGAATGGAAAGCGCATCCATGTTTGTCATGGAGCAGCCGTCGTACTGGCCCGCCGTGTACTGGTTGATCGACTCGACATAATCGTTGATCTGTACGATCTCGACATCGATTCCGTACTTGTCGGCCCATTTGTCCATGATGCCGGATTCTTCAAGATAGCCCCAGGGCATCCAGCCGACATAGATCGACCAGCAAACGCTGAACTCGGTTTTCTCCATGGCATTGGCCGGTTGACCGACTGCCAGTGCCAACATGGCCGCCGACGCCCACGCCGCCGCTTTGAGTGTCTTGATCATCATGGTCTCGCCTCTCCGCTCGTTCGGCTTGGCCACATGGTGTGGCCACCGGTTGAAAGAGGTTCGAGCACGCAGACCGGGAGGAGGCTCGCGTGCGCAAACCTGTGCAGATATCTCCCGGGATTTTGCCCCGCCGTGTTTCCGACCTTCACCGGCCGGATGGTACCTCTCGGACCTGCACCCTTCAAAAAAAGAGGATCGGAACCCTAGGCACCCGCTGCACACAGGAACAAAAAGCAAGCCGCGTGCCAAACGCATATCGGGGCAGCATTGGGCGCAAATGGCGCTCAGGCGTCGACCGGTTGGCCTGTTTTGTGTGCAGCGCGCTTCAAATTGATGCACCGATTGATGCAAGCGTTCGCGGCCCGATCGAAACCGAAAGACGATTGGCTTGCTGAGGGTGCCGCGCTTGCGCAATCGGATGACCGTCGAGAACCGATTTGGCCACGGGCCGCAAAATGCCTGTTGAGAACACAACCGGCCGAGCAAGTGCGCTCTTCCAATCGGCCAATCGACGAAAAGCTTTCGATGGACCTGCTCGATGCGCAGTGAGCGGCGAGGCGAAACACGCTTTGGCCCGCACCTTACGGATCAGTCCACATCCACCTGTTCTGCTCCCAGATCTTTTCACCGATGCGGCAGTCCTGTTCGCCGCCGGGCAGATCCAGAATGCTGCCGCTCGTGGGTATGATGCGGGCTGGTGATGAGGGTCCGCCTGCCAATTCGAGAACGATCTTGCGTCGCACGGCTTCCGGAAATTCGTCCCATGACAGGACCGGTATCAGGAACGCACCGGGGCCGCCAATGACGCAATCCCGGTAGTAAAGGTCCAGCCGCTCAATGTCGAACTGGCTGTAGATGCCGTCGCGCGTCATCAGTGGCAGGCCGTTGATGACAATGCCGGATGAAAGCGCTTCATCGCGGGCCCGGACGACATATGGCCCCTGATTGTTTGGCCCGTCGCCGGAAATGTCGATGATCCGCCGGCTGCCGGAATAGGCGTTGGTGTCGATTGCGCTGACCGCAAAATTGATCCCGCCGGAAATGGACGTGCGGCTCATGGACAATGAGGCGTGGGCAAGCAGTTGCTCGGCAAACGCCTGTGCGTCTGCGCGCTCCTCGATCAGCGTCCAGTCCACCAGGATCCTCTGATTGTACTGGCCCGCCCACTCGACGTACTGGATCGCCACGCGGCCGAGCAGGCCGTCGCTTATTGCGTCAATCACCTCATCGCTGACCAGGGCTTGCGCATAGCCGCGACGCTGGATGTCGAGTTCTGCCGGAGACATGGAGCGCGAGACATCGACGGCGAGCACGAGTTCGGCATCGACCTGAATTGTCTCTGCGCGCAAAGCAGCCGTCAGCAGCAGCCAAATGGACATCGTTAGGATCAGGCTTTGGAGGCTTAAGCGCATGTGTCAGTGCATCTCTTTTGCCAAATTCCGTCAACTCACGAATTTCCGGCCGCAGAAGCCTGACCCGCCCGAACCAGCTCTGGCAAACCGATTTCACCGAACTCAAGGTGGTCGGCCGGGGCTGGCTCTACCTCTCCACCATCCTCGACGACCACAGCCGGCACATCATCGCCTGGCGGTCTTTTAAGGCGATGCGCGCCGGAGACATGACCGCGATCCCGGAGGATGCCCCGGCTGCCTCCGGATATGACAGCGCCGTCGTCGCCGACCGCCCGCGGCTGCTCACGGAGAACGGATCGTCCTATATCCCGGGAGACCTCGCCGTCTGGCTCGAAACCGAGGGCATCGACCACGTCCGCGGCGCGCCAAGCATCCGCAGAGCCAAGGCAAGGTCGAGCGCTGGCGCCTGACGCCGAAGCACCGGATCGTGCTCGAGAACCACTCCTTGCCCGGGGCGCTCGAGGAAACGAGCGCCGCTTTCGTCGGGCACTACAACCATCGGCGCTACCAGGAGCGCCTCGGCAGCCTCACCCCCACAGGCGTCTACTTCGGCAGGGCGGAATCCATCCTCGGGCAACGCAAGGAGATCAAGGCAAAGACGATCGGGACACGCCGCTTGCTGCATGGTCAGACGGCGGCATAGACCGAACCGCCAACGAGCCAGAGCCTCCGCTCCCGCTCAGCCCGTCGTGTCCCCAATCATCCGGCGACGGACACGCATAAAGGCAGCGCGGAGCACCGCCCGAGACCTTGGATCATGCGGTGGGGATCGGTGATCCGGGCGGACCGCGTGGCGGACACGCTTGCGAGGACCACCGGTGAGGTTGGGGCCGACACGCTTGTCATCGGAAAACCAAGTGCGCAGCACGTCCCCTTCAATCAGAAACATGCGGTTGGCCTTGGACCATTCGGATTCGCCGTCCTTCAGTTCTGGCGACAGTCGACCCGCAATCGAGGGCTCTCCTCCATGAATCGGACATCGGCGCAATGCGCCGCGGCTCGCCAAAACGAGCAAATTCGGCAGGCTTGTATACCCCGATACAGCGCGCTCGGCGTCGACCTTCAATGATCGGCAACATCGCGTGGCGGCTCTTGCCGTACGGTCGATCCAAGGAGGAAACGTCAACATGAAACAGACAGCTCTGGCGACGGTAACTGCCGTCGCGCTTTCCATCTCGTCGTTCGCTTCGGATGCCCGCTCGGAAGAGATCATGCGGATATCGAGTTGGTTGCCGCCGAGCCATGTGAACACCGAGATCTTTCCCACCTGGATCGAATGGATCGAAGAGGCCACCGACGGCCGCGTCACGGGAACGATCGAATATGACCTGGCCTCGCCGCCCAACCAGATCGACATCGTCACCGATGGCGCGGCGGACGCAGCCTGGATCTTCCATGGCTACAATCCCGGTCGCTTTGTCACGACGAAGCTCATCGAGCTTCCCGGCCTGTCCGGCGACGCCGAGGCGAGTTCCGTTGCCCACCAGCGCGCCTACGAAGCACATCTGAGCGCCGCCGGCGAACATGACGGGGTCGTGGTCGCGGCGATGATGACGCATGGGCCGGGCCAACTCTACATGCGAACGGTCCATGACGGTCTGGAGGCGCTCAGCGGTGCCAAGATACGCATCGGGGGCGGCGTTTCGGCCGACGTCGCGGAAGGCCTTGGCATGGTGGGTGTCCAGGTGCCCGCGCCACAAGTCTATGAAACGCTCGCCGGCGGTGTCGCAGACGGCGTGATGATGCCGATCGACACCAACAAGGCCCTGCGGCTGTACGAGGTGGCACCGCAAACCTACATCATGCCCGGCGGCTTCTATCGCGGCTCCTTCGCGCTGATCCTGAGCGAGGCCTTTCTCGCGCGCCTGAGCGAGGAGGACCGTGAGGCGGTCCTGTCCACCACGGGTGAGCGGCTCGCGGCGATGGCCGGCGCGGCTTGGGCCAGAGCCGATGTCGCCGGTCTCGAACTGGTGGAGGAGGTGACCGCTATGCACACCTTCTCCGAAGCGGACCAGAACGCCTTCGCCGAAATCGCCGCCGAGATTCGCCGGCAGACGGTCGATGCGGCCGCCGGCCGCGGCGTCAACGCCGCCGCCGCGCTCGAACTGATCGAAGAAACGATGCGGACCTACCGCCAGTGAGCGACCGCGCCAACGGCGGCGTCCGGTCGAACGGGAACCGGACCGCTTTGCGCTGGGTCGCGCGGTTGCCGCTCTACGCGGGCGCCCTGATGCTTCTGGTGATCCTCGGTCTGACGGTGGTCGATGTTTTCGGCCGCTACATCCTGGATGCGCCGGTGAACGGCAAGACGGAACTGACCCGGCTGATGATGGGGACGATGATCGCGCTGGCGCTGCCTGTTGTGTCGGCACGCGACCAGCACATCACGGTCGATCTGTTCGACGGCCTGTTCGGTCCGCATCAGGCGCGCCTGCGGGATGCGGCAATCAACGCCGTTTGCGGCGTGTCGACCCTGATCCTCGCCTGGTGGGTCATGTTCCGGGCCGAACGGCTGATGAAATGGGGCTATGTCAGCGATTTCCTTCACCTGCCGCTCTATCCGGTGGCGTACTTCATTGCGCTCATGGTCGCGGTCACCGGCTGCGTTCTGCTCGTCAAGGCGGTGCTCGGCCCCGTCGCCAAGCCGCACGCCCGCGGTGGCGATCCGATGCCGCCCCGGGTCTAGCTCGAGGACACCGTTATGACGATCTCGCTTCTCGGCTTTGCGGCCGTCATCGTACTGGCCTTCCTGCGGGTTCCGATCGCCTTTGCGATGGGGCTGGTCGGCGTCGTCGGATTTGGTTGGTTGAACGATTGGAAATGGACGGCGGCCTTGTCGCCCGCGGCAGGTACGGTGCTGGATTCGGTGCAGACCGAAACGCTTTCGGTCCTGCCGCTGTTCATCTTGATGGGGCTGCTGGTCAGTCAGGCCGGGCTTGCGAGCGAACTCTACCGCGCCTCCAACGCCTTTCTGGGACACAGGCGTGGCGGCCTGGCGATGGCGACGGTCATCGCCTGCGGCGGATTTTCCGCGATATCCGGATCGTCACTTGCCACGGCGGCGACGATGTCCAAGGTGGCCATGCCGGAGATGCGCCGGTACGGCTATGACGACCAGCTCGCCACCGCGTCGATCGCCGCCGGCGGCACGCTCGGCATTCTGATACCGCCGTCCGTCATCCTGATCATCTATGGCGTGATGACCGAACAGAGCATCGAAAAGCTCTTCCTGGCCGGCGTGATACCGGGGCTGGTGGGCATCCTTCTCTATCTGGCCGCCGTCCGGTTCATCGTCTGGCGCCGCCCCCATTTCGGACCTTCGGGGGCACGTTCGGATTGGCACGCGCGCGCCGCAGCGGTGCGGAACGTCTGGCCGATCGTGCTGCTCTTCACCGCGGTGCTGGGCGGCATCTATCTGGGCATCTATACCACGACCGAGGCGGCAGGAATCGGTGCGGCCGGAGCACTGGTGATCGCGCTCGTGCGTCGCAAGCTCGGCGGCAGAGCGTTGCTCGATGCCCTGATCGAGACCCTGCAAACGACGGCTTCGCTGTTCGCGGTGCTCATAGGAGCGGTGATCTTTCAGCGCTTCGTCGTTCGCGCCGGTCTGCCGGAAGCGCTGCTCGAGGTCGTCACCGCACTCGATGTCGGCCCGCTTGCCGTCATCTTCATGATCCTGCTTGTCTACTTCCTGCTCGGCTGCGTGTTTGAAAGCCTGTCGATGATGCTGTTGACGGTGCCCGTGTTCGCGCCGGTCGTCGCGGGACTGGGCCTGTTCTCCCAATATGGCGCGATGGGCGAGGAACTCTCGCTGATCTGGTTCGGCATCTTCGTGGTGGTGGCAACCGAAATCAGCCTCATCACGCCGCCGGTTGGGCTCAACGTCTACGTCCTGAAAGGCGTCATCGGCGACGTGGCGACGGGAACGATCTTCAGGGGCATCACGCCCTTCTGGGCTGTCGATATCGTTCGGCTCGTGCTTCTCGTCTTCATACCTTACATGGCGATCGCCTTGCCGTTGACGATGCAGAACTGAGGGGCCCCACCGATGGCGGACAAAGCAAACATGTCGCTCACGTTCCGAACCCTGTTCCGCCGCTTCACGACCGGGGTGGCAGTGGTCGGTGTCGCCGGCGGCGACGGCCCGGTCGGCGCGACGGTAAACTCGCTGACGGCGGTCAGCCTCGACCCGATGCTCTTGCTGTTCTGCGCGCGGAACGGCAGTCGAACCGCCGGCCACATCCAAGAGACTGGTGCGTTCTCCGTCAACATCCTGACCGCCGAGCAGGAGGCGGTCTCGCGGCACTATGCCGGCGAGCCGGGCGACAAGCCGGACTGGACATGGCACGCCTTTGACGAGACGGTCCGACTGGAGGGCGCCAATGCGACCTTCGTGTGCCGGCTGGAACGGGTTCACCCCGCAGGAGATCACGCCATCATCGTCGGCCGGGTCACCGACATGGCCGGACCGGAAACCCCCGGGACTCCTCTTCTTTATCACGGTGGCGGTTACGCCGCGCTCCCCTGGCCCGGCGAGGCGCCGGAACCGGTCGAACCCGTCAGCTTCTGGTGGACCGGCTAGCCGACATCCAGCCGTTCGGCATGGGCCGGCGAAATGACGAAATAGCCGTCATCGAGATAGAGGGTCCCGCTCTCGCGCATGCGTTTGAGGGTCCGCGTGACGGTCACACGCGAAACGCCGGTCATGGCGGCGATCATTTCGTGAGTCAGTCTCGTGCGCACCATATTGCCCTTGGCGTGACGCGTGCCGAACATCTCGCCGAGCCGCGTCAACAATTCGAGCACGCGCTCCTCGGGCTTGTTCGAGACCATTTGCTCGAGGCGAAGCGCCAACACACGCTGCTTCAAGCTCGTCAGCCGCAACAAGATCAACGCGAACTCGGGGTGCTCGCGAAACAGATCGGGCAGCCTGCGCGCCTCGAACTCGAGGACCGTGGTCGGCTCGGTCGCCACCGCGGACGAGAAGCTGGGTAAACCCGCAAAAGCCGTCGCCTCGCCGCAGATCGTGTCGGGGCCCATTTTTTCAAGCACGATCTCGACGCCGTCGATGCGGAAAATCGATATCTGAACGAGCCCGCTGACGACGAAATAGAAGCTGTTGCTCGGTTCGCCCTGCGCATAGATCTGCTCGCCGGCCCGGAACGTCTTTTCCCGCACCAGATGTCGCAGCTCCGAGATCATCGAAGCCAACTGGTTCGGCATGCGCCACGTGGCTTCCGGCTTACCGGTCATCTTCATTGCCTGCCTGCGGGAACCGAACGCTGACAGTATCCGGCGATACAGCGCCGACGATCATACTGCACATATGGTTCCCTAGCACACATCGAACGAGCGAGGGAAACGTCGGAATGGCTCTGCAAACTCTCCAAACGCACGACGCGGACGGCGACGATTGGACCGCAGGCGAAGAGGTTGTCGCCAAGGCAGCGTCCGCCGTTCCATGGCTGCTGGACCAAGCGGGCCGTGTGGACCGCGACCGGACGATCCCGGACGACGTCGCGGCGGCACTGATCGAAACCGGCATTTTCAGGCTGGCCCAGCCAAGGCGTTTCGGCGGGATGGGCGCATCGCCGAGCCTGATGTGGCGGGCGGTTTTCGAGATCGCGCGCGGTTGCGCGTCCTGCGCGTGGATCTCGGGGCTGACCTGCGCCAATCTGCTGGTCGTCGGGCGCTTCTCCGAAGCGGCGCAACAAGAGGTCTTCGCACCCGACAGTTCACCCGTCGTGCCCTTGTTGACCGGCGGTGTCGGTCACGACATCAAGATCGAAACGCGCGATGACGGCATCATGCTCTCGGGCAAGTGGCGCTATGCCTCCGGCATCGATCTCGCCTCCTGGGTCGGCCTTCTCGTGAACCCCGCGCCGACGGACGGTCGCGCCGAGCCCGTTCTGGTTCTCGTGCCGGCGGACGCGTTCACGATTGACCATGACAGTTGGCATGTCATCGGCATGCGTGGCACGGGCAGCAAGAACATCGTCCTGGAAAGCGCGTTCGTGCCGCACCACCGGATGATGGACTGGGCGGCTCTTCAGGTTGGCGAGAAGCATGCCTCCTGTCCCAACGACGAGCCGGCCTATCGGTTTCCGCTGAACGCGCTCCTCGCCATGTCGGTGATCGCGCCGACGCTCGGCGTCGCCTCGGCGGTGGCGGAGGAATATGCCGCGATCGTCAGCCAGCGCGTGCAGTCGAACGGTCAGGGGAAGCAGGTCGCCGACAGGTCCTCCCATGTCGATCTCGCCGCCGGCATCGCGACGATGGACATGCTGCGCAATGTCCTGATCACAGAGGTCGAAGCGATCGAGCGCAAAGTCGAACGCGGTCAGACGCTAAGCTTGGAGGATCGCGCACTCCTGCGGATGAAGATCGCCATCGCCGCGCGCAAAGGCCTGTCGGTCGCACAAGAACTGTTTGCCGGTGTGGGAGGCAGCCTGCTGCCGGAAGGAACCCGGATCGAACGGCAGTTCCGCGACCTCCATGCGATGAGCAGCCATTTCCTGTTGCAGCCCGACCCGATCGGTGAGGCCTATGGCCGCTTGCTGCTGGGGCTGGATCTGCCCGCCGGCGCTCGCCTTTGAGCATCTTTGGGGCCGTGGATCGACACCGGCCCTCGCCAACACACGAAACCCCAGCAAGAGGCACGCCATGACCAAGACAACATTCAACCCCGAAGACCCCGCCTTTGCGACGCCCGACGGCTCGACGATCTTTGCCAAGTTCGGCTACTCGGCGGCCGTGCGGTCCGGCGATCACGTCTTCGTCGCCGGACAGATCGGTCTCAATCCCGATGGAACGGTACCGGACGATGACGAGGGGCAGATCGTCCGCGCATTCGAACGGCTTGAACTCGTGCTCCGGAGCGCGGGATGCGGCATGGAGCATCTCGTCGAACTGGTGTCCTATCATGTCGGCTTGCAGGGCCATCTTTCGCAGTTCGTCGAGATCAAGAAGCGGTTCGTCCCTGAACCGCATCCAACGTGGACCATTCTCGAAGTCGCCGGCCTGGCACGCCCTGGTCTCGTGATCGAGATCAAGGCCGTGGCGGCCCTGCCGTCGAGCTGATCCCTGATGGCGAATGGTGCTGTCAGGTCGCGTTCCGTCGGCTCTGCCGGACGGTATCTGCTGACGTGTGGGACGATCTACCGCCATGCATGGGACGACCGTCCGGCGGAGGCCATGCTGGTCGACAACGGGCGGATATCCTGGTCTGGCGCGCGGGGAGAGGCGCCGGCGGCGGATCGCGTGATCGATCTGGGCGGCGGCACCGTTCTGCCCGGGATGACCGATGCGCATGTGCATTTGCTGGCCGTCGGACAGGCGCGGCAGCAGGTCTCGGCGATCGCGCCGGACATTCGCTCGCGCGACGACTATTTGCAGCGCCTCACGTCCACATCGCAGGGCATGCCCGCCGGCGCCTGGCTCTTCGGCGGCGATGTCAACGAACAGCTGTGGCCGGAGAAGCGGATGCCGGATCGCGCGGCCCTCGACGCTGCCATGCCGGATCGCCCCGTCTTGCTGCGCCGCTTTTGCGGCCATGTCGCGATGCTCAACTCGGCGGCCCTCCAGGCGCTGAATCTGAATGCTGAGTCCGCCGGCACAGCCGGGGTAGAACTTGACCGCGACGGTGGCGCGCCGACGGGCATCGCAAGGGAACGTGCGGCCGAGTTCGTGTTCCGCGCCGCGCCCCGCCCTCCGGACCGCCAGATCGCTCGCGCGACGCGGCAGGTGATCAACGACCTGTCCCGGTTGGGGGTCACCGCTGCCGTGGATGCCGCCGTCGGCTTCACGTTCGGATTCGAACCGGAGTGGAACTTCTGGCAGCTCTTGCACGAAGAAGGGGACCTGCCGCTTCGGCTCGGGTTCATGGCACAGATCGATCCGGCCACCGCAAAAGCACTGTCGCTTGCGCCCGTCCGCGATCCATGGTGGCAATTGTGTACCCTGAAGATCTTCGTCGACGGCATTATCGGGGCGCGCACCGCGGCCATGAGCCGGCGCTATCACGACACCGATGGCAGCGGCTATCTGATGCATGAGCCGGCCGAAATCCGAAAGTTCGTTCAGGCAGGCCACGATCAGGGCTGGCAAATTGCCGCTCACGCGATCGGCGATCTTGCCATCGATGCCATCATGGACGCGATCGCCGCGGCGCAGTCCGGCCGGTCTCGCAACGGCTTGCGCCACCGCATCGAGCATTTCGGCCTTCCCGACCCCTCGGCCTTCCGGCGCGCCGCCGACCTTGGGGTCCTGGTGGCGACCCAGCCAAGCTTCATCTCACGCATGGGCGACTCCTGGCCCATCGCACTGGGCGATCGGCATCACCGCTGCTTTCCCGCCCGGTCCCTTATCGAAGCCGGTCTGTGCCTGGCCGGCAGTTCCGATGCACCGACCGGCGAACTGTCGCCATGGGCGGGGATTCAATCCTTCGTCACGCGGCGCGCCGCGAGCGGCCAACCCAGCGGCCCGCACGAGGCCCTGTCGGTGCGCCAGGCCATTCACGCCTATACGAGTGGCGGTGCCATCGCCATGGGACACGATGCCTGGCGCGGGACGCTGCATACCGGCATGGCGGCCGATTTCGCGCTGTTGGACCGCGATCCCCTCTCATGTTCGGTGGACGATCTGGCATCGATCACGGCCCGGCTCACGGTTGCCGACGGGTGGGCCATGCACGATCCGGACGGCATCCTGTAGCGAGCCAGGCCGGCCGCCGAAGACGGTCGTCCATACACTTGGCTGACAGCCGCGCGGGGGATGGGTCGGTCCGCGCTGGTTCGCCTCGCTTGTCCCAGCCATAGCGCTCCGCCATGGCGTCGACCTCGTTCTCCAAGAAGCCGAGCGCGAGCGCGCGCCGGCGAAATTCTTCGAACGTCTTGACCTCGGCCCGTCCGTCAAGACGGCGGTCCAAGAATCCGTCTTCTTTTGATTTGTCATGGTCCAAAACTGATCGATAACGCTTCCATCCGCCGTAAGGTCATCCCGATTGCCCCGTGGTGTTTTCGGACAGGAACTGAGCGGCCCATCGCCCATGGGCGACCCGGCATCACGAACGATCCGGTCCTCCTCCCGTCCGCCGGTTTCGCGCGGCAGCATCGCAATTGCAGTCCATGAAGCCGTGTACGGGACAAGTCAGACACATCTCCTCAAGGCGTTTTTTCAGGGCCTGGCGGCCCCGGTGCAGCCGGACATTCAGGTTGTTGAGGCTTAGACCGAGTGCTTTGGCCACGCGTTGGCGCGGCTCTTCGAGAAGGTCGATCCGCCAGAGAATTTCGGCATATTCGTGCTTCAGAGTGGGCAGAAGCTTGTAAAGGCAATTGCAGATTGCTTCGTCGATCTCGAAATCCGTCTCAGTCGAAAGCTCCTGGATATCCAAAGGATCCATGACGGTCTCCCGTTGCCGCCGACGAGCCGCTCGACGCTGATGGTCGATGATGGTCGTTGCGAGTACGCGGCTGAGCCACCCGCGCACGGACCTGACATCCTGCAATTGGGCCGACCGCTCGATAGCGCGGAGCATAAACGCCTGCAGCACGTCTTCGGCTTCTTCAACCGAGCCCATACGACGGCATAGAAAGCCAAAGAACTGACGGTGGCTCTCTTCGAGCGCACGTCGCACCGCAGCATCTGGAGTGTGAAGCGCATCGGATGATGCTTGATTATCGATGGGCAGGGCTTCACTTGGTCCGCTTCTCAAGACTGCAATCCTCCAGGTAAGTTTGACGCACCGGTTTGCGGTTTCTTACACCTCGGTATTGGCCAGGCCGGATCCGCAAACGGGTGCGCTGCGCCACGCCGCGATATCGGTCTGTAGGGCGAGTCCGAGGATTGCTCAGCAGTCGCACTCGGCGAACCGCCCATCGGCGCAGATCGGACAGTATTGCTTGATGCTCGCCTTCAAGGCTCGGCGGGCGCGGTGGAGGCGGACGCCGACATTGTTCGCGGTCAGACCCAGATCTTCGGCAATTTGGCTGCGTGATTCCTGGTCGAGATCGGCTCGCTTCAAAATCTCCGCGTAGTCGCATCTCAGCGTGGTCAGACCGTCTCGAACGCAGCGACACGATATGGCCACGTCATTGATCGGATCTGGATCAAGAGCGGTCGGCTGCGGTTCGCGCTTGTAAGCCTCGTCGCATCTCAGGCGAGCAGCGCGGCGTCGATAGTGATCGATGAGCGTGTTACGAAGGATGCAGCGGAGCCACGCGTCGGTCCTTGCTGCGTCATCCAGCTTTTCCGCCGACCGAATGACCTTGAGACAGAAGTCTTGAAAGGCGTCTTCAGCATCCTCCGGTCGATTAAGGCGGCGGCGGAAATAATTGAGAAATTCGCGCCTGCATTCCAGCAAGCGGTCGTGAATTGGATTGTCGTGCGGCTTCGGCACGTTCTGTCGAACGGGTGCGTGCATCGAGGGTCTCCACAGGTCAGCCATTTGGACCATGCGGACACGATCACTGGTCGTGCCCGCGTGGCGCTTGTCGTCAAGCGGCTGGGAGACGGGGAGGCCGGAAGTAAGAATAGGTCAGTGTCGGCAGTGCAGGACCGGCGCGATCAAAGCGCCATGTCGCTTTGGCCGGCCTGACGATAAAGGCGAACGCCGATGAAGGGACCCCGAAAGAGCAAACGCCGGCCGGGCGGCAACAGGCGCTGGTGCCTTCACCTTGTCCGGTGTCATTGGCGATATCAGACAGCGGCGCTTGTGAACACGCCGGTTCCGCATCAAGCGGGGCGGCCAGCGCCGGATAGGTCGATGCGATCGACGCCACCAAGACGAGGACAACGATACCCCACCGCCGATAAAACGGAGCAGGGTTCCATTTCGTCCTTTTCTTCACCAGGCCTGTCAGCATCCGATCGCCGTCTTGGGTTACGATCGCTCAGGGTTTGAACGCGAGACCGTACGCCGGTGCGATCAAGCACGCGCATGGTGGCAATCTTCAGGCGGCCTGTCGACAGTGACGATTTTGCTGCGAACGGGGCTGGCGCGAAGCCGGTCGCCCATGATGCCTCTCAGCCGATCAGGACCGTACCGTCGTCGCGCAACTCATAAGGCGGCACCACGAGGTTCCTCGGAGCCGGCCCCCTGCGAATCCTGCCGGAGGTGTCGTAGTGCGATCCGTGGCAAGGGCAGAACCAGCCGCCCCATTCACCCCGTTCATCACCTTCTCGCTGGCCCAGGGGAACGCAGCCCAAGTGGGTGCAAACGCCGACGACAACGAGCCATTCTTCGGACTTTACCCGGGAAGCATCGGTGGCCGGGTCGATCAGGTCTGGACTGTCGTCGTCGGCCTTGGCTTGAGCAACCTGCTCGGGCGTCCGACGTTCGATGAACACCGGTTGGCTGCGCCAGATCACAGTTATGCGCTGACCGGCGGCGATTGGCTCCAAATCGACTTCGGTCGTCGCAAGCGCTTGCACATCAGCCGACGGGTTCATGGCGTCGATGAATGGCCACACCGCGACGGCCGTTCCGACAGCCGCCATCATGCCCGTCGAAACAAACAGGAAATCGCGCCGTTCGATTTGCGGCGGCCAATCGTCGTCGCTGTTGGCGTCGCTCATGACCGCCCCGGCTGCTGCCCGCGCACCGCAAAGAAGTTGTAAAGGGGCCCGAATATGACGGCCACATACCAGCCATAGGCGAAAGTCTCCGCCAGCCCCAACAAGAAGCTCCGCCAGCTCAGCCATGTGAAGCCCGGGAGCAGCCGCAGCCAGGTCTGATACATGGCCTGTCCGGGAACAAGCAGGTCGAAAACAACACACAGGGTGAAGGTCAGGGCCAAAAACACTCCCAGGCTCATGCCCAATGCGAAGATCGGTATCCGTCGCGATGTTGCGTAGCGCATCGACAGATTGTCAGCCGGATCGAGCGAAGTGGTGTAACGGGTTTCCGTCATTGCTTTCCTCCAATGTCTGGCCATCGCTGTGCTCCAATGTCCGAATGGTTGGATGAAAACGACGCACCCAACGGCTCGACCTGGTGCTTTAGACGGATCGAGCCTCCAAACATTACAGCCGGACATCCCGCCGACTCGTTTCCCGCGCGGCCGCTGAAAGCTGTCGATGCGGACGGTCGAGTGCGATCCAAAACCGGCAAGAGCTTTATCGGGGACCGAGCACCCGCCTTCCAAGGCTCACGACCAGGAGCGGAACGACGATCCATTGAACGAGCGGGGAAAGGCCGGTGCCGAAGGGCGGCACGCGTGGCATGAAGTCCGAATAGGTCCAGCGCAGCGACACCTCGGTGTAGTAGTATTCAAAGCCGACGGTCAGCGCGATACCGACGGCAACGAACAATCCGAGTTGCCAGCGTTTCGGCCCGGAAATCCAGTGCCGCGATCGTGCGGCCAATGCGGTAATCCAGAAGGCGGTCAGCGCGAAGCCGACATCGCCGACGGTCGCCGATGTGCAGATCTTGATGCCTTCCCAATGGTTAAGGTCCGCCATGCCGGCATAGGTCGGCACCTGCAGGAATTCCCAGACGTAATGCAGGACAAACGACAGGAAGGCGACCGTCACCTCCGGCACGGCCCAAAGCGAGCGATCGGGCCGGGTTGGGCGGGTGCCGGTACTCATCGCATCAGATATTTGATGAGGGCGGCGACGCCGAGCACGAGAAACACCAGCACCAGAAGACCGATCAGGCCCATGCCGCCCATACCCCAAGCACTGTCCATCATTCCATTACCCATCATTTCCTTTTGCCTTCCTTGTCGATTGGCCGGTGTGCCGTTCCGATCATCGAAACGATCATCTCGCGGCTTCGTTTCCGTTCAGCCATGCGGTTTCCGGGCTGCGTGATCTGTCCGGCGTGTCACATCGATCGCGTCCGAAGCGGTTTCGTCGAGACATGCCGTTTCGATCTGAAGCGTCACGAAGAAGAAGCCAAAGCGTTCACGCAGAAGCGCATGCGCCGTCTGGAGCAATTCTCCGGCGTCTCCGTGCCATTCCGGTGCTGTGCGGACGTGAGCGGAGAACACGTAGCGGCCGCTGGTCAACGCCCAGCCGTGCACATGGTGGATATCGGAGACGCCATCGAGAGCTTCCAGCGCCGTGATGACCCGGGACAGCGACACGTCGTCCGGCGTGCCGTCCATCAACAAGTGGACCGCATCTCGCAATATGCCCCAGCTCGCCCACAGCAAAACGAAGCCAAACGCGACACCCAGCAGCGGATCGATGGCGAGGAAGCCGGTGAACTGGATGACAAGCGCCGCGACGATAATGATCAGGCTGCCGACGAAGGTCTGAATGATGTGCCAATAGGCGCCGCGGATGTTCAGGTCCTGGCCCTGCTGGCGGTAGAGCAGATAAAGCGCGATCACTTCGGTGACGATACCGCCACTGGCGACAAGCAACATTGGCCCTGTCGGCAGATGAATTGGCGCGCCCAACCGCATGACGCCCATCACGATCACAATCAGCGCCATGACCAGCAGGAATGCGCCATTGACCAGCGCGCCGATGATCTCGGCGCGATACCAGCCGAACGTCCGTCGCAGGTCGGCAGGTCTCCGAGCCAGCCGCGATGCAACGATTGCAACCAGCACACCGCCCACGGCAGAGAAGGTGTGGAAGGCATCGGAGATCACCGCCACCGAACCCGTCCACAGGCCGACAAGCAACTCGATAACGAAATAGACACCGGTCAACCAGGCCGAGATAGTCAGCGCCCGGCCGCTGGATGGCAGATGCCCGGCATGGCCCTGTCCGCCGTGGCCGGTTCGCGCTTTGCCCGAACCAGCATGGTTGCTTTCCATTCCGTCCTGATCAGCGCTCACGAGCGAGGCTCCATAGAGTAGACGCGGTTGAGTTCGTCATGGCGTTCGCGAACATCGGCGGGCCACGTGCTCTTGATGTAGCTGAGGATCGCGATGATTTCGTCGTCGGTCAGGATGTCTTCATAGGCAGGCATGGCCGACCGGTAGTTTTCGAGGTTTGCTGCACGCACGACACCCAGTTTGGTGATGTCGAACAACACTTGATCGGGATGGTGCCAGGTGTGGCCGGTTTCATCATGCGGCGGCGCGGGCATCAATCCGTCCGGTTTGGGCGAGCGCCAATCGGCGACCTCGCCTTTAAGGTCGACACCATGGCAGGACGCGCAATTGGCTTCATAGAGCGGTTCGCCCAATGCCACGGTGGGCGCATGATCCGGGCGGAGGAGCTCGGCTCCGCCCGGATCCGCCCCGCCCCCTGTCAGGCGGATCGCGGCCACTGCGGCTAGCGCCGCAACCGCAATTCCGCCTGCCCCAAGCCAGATCCGAGACTTCATGTCGAGGATCCGGCTGGCGAGGACTGATAGATTCGGGGTCGGGTCATTGACCCATCCGCAGGAAGACTGCCGGCTGTTCACCGCTGCGATCCGAATAGGCATAAACGTTGTATTGGGCGTTGTCATCGAATCCCATGCCCAGCGACCCTTGCGGCATGCCAGGCACGGCCAAGCCGCGAACGTCCGGTTTCTCCGACATCAGCTTTTCCACGGCTGCAATTGGAACGTGACCTTCGAGCACGTATTTGCGTTCGCCGCCGATGACCGAGGTGTGGCAGCCGGCCAATTGGTCGGTCACTCCGCCCTGCTTCTTGATCAGCGACAGATCGTTCATGTCGCGGGTCTCGACGGTGTAGCCGGCCTCGATCATCTTGTCGGCCCAGACCTGGCAGCAGCCGCACCACGGCGTTTTGAAGACGAGGATGGATTTTTCCGGATCGGCCTCTTGCGCGGAGGCTGAGGCAAGTGTTGCGACGGTGGCCGCAACGGCGATCCCGATCATGGCCCTTTTCATTGTTCGGTATCCTTTTTCGATTTCTCGGAATGGCAACTCGTGCCGATCAGCTTGTGCATCACGAGATGCATGCCCAGACACGCCAGAAGCGGCGAGGCCGCCCAGAGCAGCTGTGTCAGGGGTTGGCCTTCGGGTGCCGCCAGAACGATCAGCCCGACGCCGGCGACCATCGCCACGCAACAGGCCATCATCAGCCAATGGGACACCGAGTGTTCCGTTTCTTTGCCCGACTGTTTGCTGGCCGGAATGGCCGGAACGGAGCGCCGGTAGGGATTGTATGGCGTCTTCATAGCACCACCACCTTCGCGCCGAGCGGCACGCGCTCATACAGATCGACCACATGATCGTTGATCATGCGAATACAGCCATTGGACACCGACTGCCCAATGGATTGCGGCTGGTTGGTGCCGTGAATCCGGTAGAGCGTGTCTCTGCCATTGCGGTAGAGATAAAGCGCCCGCGCGCCGAGCGGATTGTTCGGCCCGCCGGGGACCCCGCCGGCATAGCGGGCGTACTTCTCCGGCTCGCGGCGGATCATGTTTTGGGTTGGTGTCCAGCGAGGCCACTCGGCCTTGCGGCCGATGACGGCCGTGCCCTTGAAGGCCAGACCTGCCCGGCCGACGCCGACGCCATAGCGCCGTGCCTGTCCGCCGCCTTGCTGCAGATACAGAAAATGGTTGCGTGGGTCGATGATGATGGTGCCCGGCGCATAGCCCGACATACGGACATTTTGCGGCAGGAATTTAGGGTCGAGCGTTGGCGTATGGGCCCGGGCAGGCAAGCCAGGCAGAAATGCGCTGGCGGTAACGCCCAGCACAAACGTGCGCTTTGTGATCATGAGAAACCTCGATTGGCTGATTTCGCGAAGGCACCCTGATAGGTGCCGGCTATGAGAAATCAGGCAGCAATCGGAGGTCGAAACTGGGGTAGGGCTATGCCGTCAGGCGCGGCTCCGGAACGGGTGATCCTGAGGTCGGCGTCCGTTTCGGCGAGAAAGCCGATGATCGATGGCACGGCGTTGCCGCAATCCATGGCACAACCGCCCATGGCATGATGCATCTTGCTGTCCTCGACGCCGCAGCAATCGGCAAGCATGTCCGCCAAGCTGAGCTCGGTCAACTGGCCATGACCGGCGGCATCCGCCTTGAAGCCCGACGCTCCGTCGAGCGTCGTGCCGGGGACGGCCATTGCCGCCACCAGTGCCAGCATCACGATCATGCTCAGTACGCGCTTCATGCCGCCGTTTTAGACCAATCTCATTTGGTTTTCCACATCTGGCTTCTTCACGAGATGGTATGGCTCCATGAGATCGTCAACTCGAGGGCGACGACCTTCGTCTTCCTGCGTCTTCGCCGGTTCGACCGCCTCGGGAGTTTTCTAGCGATTGCCTTGAGCGGCAAGCCGTGCGCCAATCGCGGCCAGACCGATATCCAGCGCCGCATCGGTCTTGGCGATTGATTCAGGGCCATCCTTGATCGTACCGGTAAGCGCTCTGATCGCGTCGATGGTTTCGGGGATCACAATGGCCTGGTTGTCGACCATGTAAGCGTAGAACAACTCGTCGCCGTGCACCTTCAGCATGTCTTCCCACACCGCAACTTCGTAGAGACTGTCGTAAGGCCGGGAAAGGTCGGCCATCATCTCTTTGATCGCATTGATGGCGTTCAACCCATCTCCGGCGCGCACAAGCGCAATCCGCGAAGACGTCCGAAGGGCATTCAGCACCTCCTCCTCCTCGACGTTTCGCGTGAGTTGAACAGTCCAATAGTGCAAATGCGCCAGCGTCTGGGGAACCTTGACGGCCATCGTGACCACGTCGAGATCGGGGTCCACGCTTTGCGTATCCGGGCCTTGATGGCTTGGGATTGTGGCCTCGGGAACCAGTGTATTCATGATGCCGCCCAAATGACTTTCCCAAGGATCGGTCGCTCTGCGAAGGAGCGTTCCGCGCGCTCTTCGCAGCAGTCCTGCTCTTTTGAGGGCACTCAACGTCCGCACGATGGATGTGGTGTTGCACGACACGACCCTGGTGCTGTTTCGATCAACCGCGCTATCGTAATTGGCTTCGGCCACGAATGAATGGCCGGTGACATCATGTGCTTCGCCGCCGTGAACGATGAATTTGATGCCGCGTCGGCGGTACAGTTCGACATTCTTCGCCGCGATCCGCTTTGGCGTGCAGTCGACGACGATGTCCGATTGTTCAAGCAATTCATCCAAAACACCAGCGATCTCGAGACCAGCATCTTGCATTGGCGATGCATGGCCGTCGGACGCGGCGTAAAGCTGGAAGCCCTTGTGTTTGACGATATGAGCGCGCCAATCGCCGGTGATGTCGGCGACCCCCGACAACTCCATGTCATCCTGGGCGGCGATCGCATCGGCCACGCGTTTGCCGATGACGCCATAGCCATTCACCGCCACTCTTGTGCTGTCGTTTTCAGCCATTTGTTCCTCCATCGCTTGCGGGTCGGTCATCCGCTTGCCTAAATCGTTTTCGGTGACGCCATTGTCGCTTGCTGGTTTCACGTGCCAAAGGCGAACGCCGGCGGCAGCCAGAAAGACCGGAAGGGCCAGGCCAAATGCGAATCTCAAGGACGCCGGGGTTCGGGTTCTGTCTGGGTCTATCATTCCGGTATCCCACGGTCGGCCAACTCGGCGCGACAGGCGCGGCGGGATCGCCAATAGGGACGCTCGAAAGAAGCGTTCGTTACAGTTTGGGATCCATTGCGCCTCATCTCGATGCGACGGGAACCTTGTTCCGTCAGCGCGTATCGCGACTCCGCTGGCCGGCTGCCGGGTTCGGCGCAGGCCGCCATGGCCAGAGCCGGCTCATCGCAACGCAGATAAATGATCCGGACCAAGCGATCGGCGGCAAGCCGTTCGATGACTCAACACCAGTGATGGAGCGGAGAACGCCGGAAGGAAAAAACGTCGCCAAGATTGGGCGACGTCCAATGCACCAGTCGAGGATCTGGTGGCGGTGCTGGAGGAGGCCGGCTGTCCCGCCAAACCAGTTCGGGCCGCTTGAAGGCGGACAATATGCGAGACGGCGGCCCATCGTCTGCTACCGCTATTGCATGTCTTGCACTTGGCCGTTGGCTCAGGTCACCTCGAACCATGTGTTCATGCCGCCCGCGGCGTGTTCGAGCATGTGGCAGTGATAGAGCCACTTGCCGGGATTGTCGGCAACGAAGGCGATCCTGGTTGTCTGTTGCGGCCCGACGAGAAACGTATCCCGCCATGGCTGACCAACATCGATCTCGCTGCCCGAGCGTTCGATGACGCGGAAATGGTGGCCGTGGACATGCATGGCGTGAACGAACGCTGTATTGTTGACGGTCTCGATGACGATCGTTTCGCCGCGTTGCGCCGAATATAGCGGCGTCTCGGGAAGATTGGCGATACCGTTGAACGCCCAGACCTGGCCGGTGTCGCGGAAGTCGGAGCCTTCGAGCACTTTGCCATTGTAGGTAACGCGTCCGATGTTGCCCATCGCACCGCCCGTCATCTCGACGCGAACCGTCCGTGCGCCAGCCAATTCAGGTTCGGGCAGATCGTTGACCGGCAATGACGGCACACCCGGCCCGTCCGCCGTTTCGCCCCGGACTTCAAACCCGGCAAAGGCAAATGGCGTGTCGCCCGACAGCTCTTCGATGACGAAATCCGATCCCGCTTGCGGTACGATCAGCAGGTCGACGCGTTGCGCCGGACCGACCATGAGCGGCGCGTAGGTCAGGCGCACCGGCTCGGGCAGAGCCTGCCCGTCATAGGCGATCACTTTTGCATCGAAACGGTTCGGATCGATTTCGAGGATTCGAGCGTTGGAGGCGTTGATCAGGCGAAGCCTGTAAGGCTCACCTGCATTCAACATATTGACCGGCATGGCCCGGCCATTGACCGTCAGCCAATTGCCCAAACGCCCGTCATGGCTCCAGTCCATCAGCGAGCCGAGGCTTGCCACATCCAGCGTGCCTTCGCCGGCCAGCCGCCAATCGTCGATGACCAGCGTCAGATCATGCGCCCGATCAAAGGGAACCTCGTCTTCGTCGACGATCAGCGGTCCGTAAAGGCCGCGCGCGACCTGGTTCCAGCTCTTGTTGTGGGCGTGATACCAATAGGTACCCGCATCGGGCGCGACGAAGTCATACTCGAAGCTCTCGCCGGGTTCGATCGGCTCCTGTGTCAGCCCGGCAACGCCATCCATGGCGTTGTCGATACGAATGCCATGCCAGTGCAGGGATGTTGGCTCTTCAAGGTTGTTGGTCAAACGGACCCGTACCCGCTCGTCGCGTCGCACACGTATTTCTGGCCCGGGCGCCGAGCCGTTGTACGTCCATAGGTCGGATGCCGGCCCATCCGGCTGGAAAATGGCTTGCTGGGAGGGACCAGCAACCAGATCGATGAAGCTGCCCTGGCGGGCGAGCGCGAGCGATGGAAACTGGACGGCGAGCGCAGCAAGACCTGCCCCGCCCACAAAATGTCGGCGTGTGATGTGCATCATGAACCTCAAGAAACTGGAACGGTGAAGGATGTGGTCAGCAAGGCGGTTGCCGTGAAGATCAGCAGAAAAGCCATGGTTTCGTATCGCAGCGATCTTCGGAAACGCGGCGCCGCGCGCTCGGCATCAACCGCCAGCGCCGGCACGAAACGCCATTTGTTGAGCGCGGCGATACCGAGCACGATCGATACGAGCACCAGCTTGCCGATCAGAACCCGCCCGTAGTCGGATGCCCAAAGCGGCTCGATACCGCCAAGCAGAACATAGGCAAAAGTGCCTCCCGCGAGGATCAGCATGGGCACGATGATACTTGCTTGCCGGCCGAACCGGTCGGCGATCTCGGCGGCGTGGGATGCACCGCCATCGAACAAGGTCAAGCGGTACAGCGGGGCCAACGCACCAAACCAATAGGCCACCGCCAACAAATGAAACGTGATCAGCCCACCGAGCAGCCATTGCGGTTCGCGCGTGGCGTGGCCGGTCAGGGCAAACGAAGCAGCGACCATAATCGCGCCGAACAACGTCGCCGGCGCCCGCACTGGACGGAACAGCGCCGCGAGCAGGATCAGCGCCAAACCTCCGAGGCGGACGTAGGTGGACTCACCCAAGGGGCCTTGCAAACTGATCATGACGATGTTGGGATCGACCATGCCGCCCCAATCGTCCATCAGCCGTCCAGCTTGCACCAGCACACGGAACAGTGTCGCCGCTATGGCGATCAGCGTGGCAGCGATCGCCAGCGGCCGCAGCGCATCCGCCACTTCATCGCCGGCGCGCGGCAAACCGAGGCGGAACAAGAGCGTACCGACCGCCAGGAAGCTCGCCACGTAGATGATCAGCTTGCTTGCGGCAGCAAGCAAGCTCCAAATCATGAAGACATCGCCCAAGGTTCATTCTCCTTCGACGGTGAAGGAAAACGAGCCAGTCATGACATGGCCGTCTTCCCCGAGAGCACGCCAGTTCACCTCGTATCGACCAGCGCCCATGAACTCAGGCGTCAGGCTGATCGCATCAACCATTGCGAATGTCGGTATTTCGATCGCCCTGGTGTGACTGGCTGCGCCGTTCGTGTGCATCATCTCCACTTTCATCACACGCGCGGGTGCCGTGAACTTCAGCTGGATCGTTTCGGGGACGGCATCGAGCGTCGCTCCGTCCGCAGGCTCGGTCATGTTCATTTCGGAATGGGACAGGGCGGGTGTTGCTGCAAGCAGCAGCGCCGCAAGCGCCACAATGGATTTCTTCATGCTTGGTATCCTCTTTCTTCCTTGTCCAACGCTGCGCGTTGCGCCGTCATCGGCATCAGGCCGACAATCGTGCGACCATGGCAATGAGCGTTCAATGGACTGGGGCCGGCGCCGTTCACGGTCGCCGGGATTGCTTATCAGATCAAGGAAGAAGGATATCTGGGCGGGGGCGGATCCAGCGCGTTCGAGCGACCGGTCAGAGCTTTGACGGGCCAGTCGATTGGCGTGTGATCTGCGGTCGTGTCGGACAAGTCGGCGACGGCCGGCGCCAACAGAATATGGGCGCCACAATGCAGGGATTGCGATGGCGTACTGGACTTGCATCCGCTGGTTTCATGCGCTCCAGCGGCGTGGACCGATGGCGACTTGGAACTCGAATAACAGTCAGACGCCGGTGTCTTCACCGCATCTGCATGCGCAAACGTGCCACCTGCCAGAAACAGCATCAGGACGGCGAACATGGAAAACCATGTCGCGATGAGCCTTTTCTGCCGGTGCGCAATCCGCATCGAATCGACGAATCCTGTGCCGTTGTCGAAGGCGCTGTTAGGCACCGAATGTGACCAAGTCATGCCGCCTGACAGCCAAAGTGTCAGCAAAATTGCTTAAGAAGACATCTATCTTCCGTGCCAGATGGCCGCGCGTTGCCAACACCGCGTCGATGGCTCGACGGCAGATGCGTCAAACCCTTTGCGTTGCAGCGCTGTTTGCCGCTGTCGCCGCGTCTTGAGGGGATCGGAGGTAGAGGTAGTCGCGGACCAGAGGGACCGCGTCCTGACGGCGGCCCAATTGGAGTTGGAAGACGACATGATCGCCGTGGCGGAACGACAATTCGCTGCCGGACAGGTAGAAATCCCACATGCGCACGAAGCGCTCATCATAGAGCGCGGCAGCCTGATCAGCATTATCGAGGAACCGCTTGCGCCAGGCCCTGAGCGTTTCGGCATAGTGCAGTCGCAAGACCTCGATATCCAGCACATGAAGCCGAAGTTGCTCGATGTGCCGCATGAGTTCGGAAAGCGCCGGGATGTAGCCGCCGGGGAAGATGTATTTGTCGATCCACGGATTTGTCACGCCCGGCGGCGTCGTCCGCCCGATGGTATGAATGAGCGCAACGCCGTCATCGGACAAGAGCCTGGCGATCCGAGCGAAGTATTCGGAGTAATGCCGTGCGCCGACATGTTCGAGCATGCCGACCGAGACGATGCGGTCGAACTGGCCGTCAAGCGAGCGGTAATCGGCAAGTTCGAAATGGACTTGGTTGCCCAACCCCTGTTCGGTCGCGCGCTTGCGGGCTGTGGCAAGCTGTTCCGATGACAGCGTGATGCCAAGAACATCCGACGCTCCGAGCCGGGCCAGGCCAAGCGCCAATCCGCCCCAGCCCGAGCCGATGTCGAGAACCCGGTGACCCGGCTTGATCGCAAGCTTGCGGGCAATGTGCGCTTTCTTGGCGGCCTGCGCCTCGTCCAACGACATGTCGGGCCGGGCGAAGTAGGCACACGAATACTGCATGTCGTCATCGAGAAACAGTCGGTAGAGCGCATCGCCCAGGTCGTAGTGGTGCGCGACGTTGCGACGAGCCCGGGACGGCGGATTGGGGCCCTGCATCATCCGTGACAACCAGGCCGAACCTCTGTTTTGAGCCGTGCCGTCATCACCATAGATATTGGTCCAGACGAGATCGAGCAGGTGGTAAATCGACCGGTCACAGAGTGTCAGCGCGCCGTCCATGTAGGCCTCGCCGACTCGCAGTTCGGGATTGCGCAGGATGCGCCCGATCCAGCGCGCGTCTTTGATTTGGGCGCGCACCGGCACCGCAGTCCGCTGACCGTATATGATCTTGCCGCCGTCCGGATATGTCAGGTCAAGACGCCCGATCTGGATCTGTCGTTTCAGCAGGCGATCCAGCAGCTTTGCACCAATTGCCACGCACATCCTCCTTTCCCGCCGGTCCGCAACGCGTGATGTCTCGACATTAGAGCATTGGTTGGCAGGAAAAAGGACGCCGGCCGTCCGGCCGGGTTACAATTGGCCGCGATGCAAATCACTGTCCGGACGGCCGGCTCAAGGATCGGGGCGCAATGGCGCCGTCCAGCGCCGTTCAAAAAGCGATGCACCCGATCGGGCACCGCCCGACCTGTTCGATGTGTAACGCTTTGACGCCTGCTGCGTCCGTTAAAGGAACGGCCGGATCGATCTCGTTGACCAGCGTGTGGAGGTTTCTTCGCTCGCTGCAACTGTCGGTCAGCTAATGGAGCCAGCCATGAAGGTTAAGGACCCGGTTTGCGGACGTCACATTGACCTGGACGAGGTCTATGCAAGCGCGGAACACGAAGGATGGGAGTATTTCTTCTGCTCGGCTGTCTGTCACCGGCGGTTCCGGCTGGAGCCATCGGCGTTTGCGTCGGCGCCAAAGCCAAAAGGCGACAGTCCATCGGAAAAGAAGGCCTCTTGAGAAGGACCCATGGGACAGACTCTGAATCATCATAATCGCCACACTCATCACTCTCGCGGCAAGGCGAGCGGTCATCGCGGCCATGGTGGGCATGGCGGACACGATCATGCGGCGATGATTGCCGATTTTAGAAAGCGCTTTTGGGCCACGCTCGCCGCCACCGTCCCGATCCTCGCGCTTGCGCCGATGATCCAGGGATGGCTCGGCCTTGAAGAAGCCCTCGAATTTCGAGGCGACAGCTATGTGCTCGCAGCGCTGTCGACGCTTGTCTACTTCTACGGAGGCTGGCCCTTTCTGACCGGCCTTTGGTCCGAGGTCCGCTCCGGCCGCACCGGAATGATGACGCTGATCGCAGTCGCCATCACTGCCGCCTATGCCTATTCCATGGCCATGGTCGTGATCGGCAGCGAGGAGACCTTCTTCTGGGAGCTCGCGACGCTGATTGCGATCATGCTGCTTGGGCACTGGATCGAGATGAAGTCGGTCATGGGTGCGGGCAAGGCCCTGGAGAAACTTGCCAGCTTGATGCCGGACACGGCACATCTGGTGGAAGCCGATGGCAGCGTTCGCGAAATCGCCGTTTCAGAACTGCAAGGCGGCGAGACGCTTCTTGTCAAACCGGGTGAGAAGGTTCCCGCCGACGCGGTCATCGTGAAGGGCGAATCGTCTTTGAACGAATCCATGCTCACCGGGGAGTCCAAGCCGATTCACAAGGCGCCCGACGCCGAGGTGATCGGCGGATCGATCAATGGCGAAGGAGCATTGACGATCAGAGTCGCCAAGACGGGTGAAGACAGTTTTCTGTCAAGCGTCATCAAACTGGTCGAAGAGGCGCAAGCCAGCAAGTCGAAAACCCAGGATCTGGCGAACAATGCGGCGCGCTGGCTGACTTTCATCGCCCTTGGAGGCGGGCTTGTCACGGTTCTTTTCTGGACACTTCTCACCGGCCAAGACTTCGCTTTCGCCATGGAACGCGCCGTCACCGTTATGGTCATAGCCTGTCCGCATGCGCTTGGCCTCGCCGTTCCGCTTGTCGTCGCGCGCTCGACCGCGATCGCAGCTTCCAACGGTCTGCTCATTCGCGACCGGACCGCGTTCGAGGAAGCGCGAAACACCGAGGCAATCATCTTCGATAAAACCGGCACGCTGACCAAGGGCGAGTTCGGCATCACCGATACTCTGGTCTTCGACGAAGCCTTCGGTGCGCGTGACATCGTCTCCTATGCGGCGGCCGTCGAAATGCAGTCCGAACATCCGATCGCAAAGGGTATCGTCAACGATGCGGAAGACATCTGGACCGTCGACCATTTCAGGGCGATTCCCGGCAAGGGTGCCGAGGGCAAGGTCAAGGATCGTGACGTAAAGGTGGTCAGTCCCGGGTTTGTGCGCTCGCGGGGAATATCAATTGATGATCCGCGTTTTGAAGAACTGAGCGCGCAAGGCAAGACCGTGGTCTTTGTGCTCATCGATGATGAACTTGCTGGCGCTATCGCGCTTGCCGACATCATCCGGCCGGAATCCAGACAAGCGATCGCCGATCTGCAGGCCATGGGCATACGCTGCATCATGCTCACCGGCGACAATCAGCAGGTCGCCAATTGGGTCGGCGAGGAGATCGGTCTTGATGAAGTGATCGCCGAGGTTCTGCCACAGCAGAAAGCAGATACAGTCAAGGAGATACAGAGCCGTGGATTGATCGTTGCGATGACCGGCGACGGCGTCAACGATGCTCCCGCCCTGGCACAGGCCAATGTGGGTATCGCCGTCGGCGCAGGGACCGACGTCGCGATCGAAACGGCCGACATCATTCTGGTGCGGTCCGATCCCGGCGATGTTGCCGCTATCCTCGGCCTGGCCCGGGCGACCTACGGCAAGATGATCCAGAACCTTGCTTGGGCGACAGGTTACAACGCGTTTGCGATACCCGCCGCCGCCGGGGTGTTTTTTCCCTGGGGTCTCGTCCTCAGCCCCGCAATCGGTGCAATCTTCATGTCGGCCAGCACGGTCATTTGCGCGGTCAACGCGCAGTTGTTGACGCTCAAGAAGCACCGGAACGGGGCAGGCACAGCAACATCACAAAGCGCGGACCGGTCAGCGCTAGCGGGCGGATGAGCATTGTCGCCGATCAATTGTTGCTCTTGGTCCGTGTCAACGCATGTCGCCCGGACGATGGCAGCTAGGGCCAGGTGCGTTGCCGCCGGATTATTGGGCCCTGGCCCCAAACCACGATTGTTGGCGATTGCCGTCATGGCGCTTTGGGCATCGTGTTATCCGCTGATTGCACTGGCGCTCGATGATGCCCCGCATCTGACGTTTGCCGCCTTGCGCGCCCTGATCGGCGGCGCGGCCCTGATGCTGGTTGCGCTGGCCACCGGCGCGAGCTGGCCCAAACAGAGGATCGAGTGGGGCTGGATCGTGCTGGCGGGCGTCGGCATGACAGGCATCGGCTACTTCGGCATGTTTCACGGAGCCGAGTTCGTTGCGCCGGGTCTGGCAACCGTTATATCCAACACTCAGCCCCTGATTGCCGGACTGCTCGCCGCAGCCTTTCTGGCAGAGCGTGCCGGGCTGATGGGCTGGACCGGACTGATGATCGGTTTTTCCGGAATCGTCGTGATCGCGACACCGAATTTCAGCGCAGGATCCTCAAGCACAAGTTCGGTCGGCTTTGGCTATGTCTTGCTGGCGACATTGGGCGTTGCCGCGGGCAACATCGCCATTCGACAGCTTGGTTTGCGCGTAGCGCCTGTCATGGCGATGGGATTGCAGTTGATCATCGGAGCCATGCTTCTGGCCATTCTCGCAATGGCGCTGGAAGATCCGACACAGGTCAACTGGAGCGGCAGGTTCCTTGTTTCGCTTCTTGGCCTGGCTCTGCCCGGCACCGCACTTGCGTTCTGGATGTGGCAGATCACGCTGGCACACCTTTCGGTCTCGCAGGCAGTCTCGTTCAGCTTTGTGGTGCCGATCATCGGCCTGACCGTCGGCTGGGCTTATTTTGGTGAGACGATAACGACAATCACGATCGCCGGCGCCGTGATTTCTGTTGTTGGCGTGTATCTAGCGTCAAATGGACGAAGCGATACCAACGAAGTCAGTCGCCGCGGCCAAAAACACGCGTTTCGGGCGCAGCCGTCTTCAAAGCCGCCACGGCATCGCCGAGCGTCACCAGATCGTTGAACTGGCCGATGCCGGAGGCGTCAATCTCCAAAACCGAGCGCACGGCCAGTGCGAGCATGGCGGCCGTCGCCGCCGCCTGACTACCCGTATGTATCTCGATCCGCCCCGATACACTCCCGGCGTCATCGTGGCCTTCGACAAGGAGACGTGTTCCCGAGCGGCCCATGGTCGGCCCGCGCGCGAACAGGTCCGTCAACCGCCCGGCCTGACCTGCCAGAACCGCTCCGAGCCCGGCACGAAGCGTCGCTTGAATCGCCCGGGTCACCCAAGGCGGATCGACGGCAAGAAAAGTCCAAGCACCGCCGAGATTTAGTTGCCGGCCGATTGCAATCTGATCGGAAAAACCGAAGCCAAGAGCAAGGCGTGCGGACCGGTCGCCTTCAAAACGCACCTTTCGGCTGAGTGCGCCGGGCCGAACGCGGGTCTCGTTACCCTCATGCCAGGCCGGATAATCCGCGCCCATGCTGGCGAAGGTCCACCGGGTCGCCGCGTTGCCATGATGCCGGCCCATGCCGATCTCGATCACGATATCGGCGCTGCGCGTATCCGGGAAGCGGCGCTTGAGGGCTGCCGCCATCACGTTGGTCAATCCAGGTGAAACGCCGGCATTGAGGGCCAGGAGGCCCGGCCCCGGGCGTTCTTTCACTGCGTATTCCAATGCCTTGAGATAGGTTGGTGTTGCTGAAGATTCGATCATGCGCGCTCCCCGGGAAACCAGCGCTGCAACGAGATCGGGAGGTGTCGCTTCGACAAGGTTGACGTAAGCCGCAGGCGGCAGTTTTTCGGCATCGGCATGTGTGACATCAAGACCCACACCACGGATCTGCGGCCCGATCGCGGCCGCCGCGGCGTCGGCCTTGCTGCCATCCCGGCCCGCGATGACGACGGAAAGCCTGCAATCCTGTCAAGCATGCCGGCAAGCTTGCGGCCGACGTCGCCGTAACCGCCGATGATCCACACCTGCGCCGTCATGTCCGTGTCGCGCGCAATGCTATCGGGTGTCAATTGCTTGTTCCTATTTTGAGCCCTGGTTGGACCTCTCTGCTCGAAGGCAAAAAAACATTGCCACGACCGAAACCGCGCCGATCAGAACAACAAGCCGAAAACCGGAACGCTTGTCGGCTCGCGCGTCACACCGATGCGACAACCTCTGACAACATGTCCCGGACTTCGCCGGCCACCTGAACCAGGTCGTCATTGTCGATGGCCTTCATCGAGGCCACAGGATCGACCGCGCTGACTTCGACTCCATCCCGGGTTTGTCTGATGATGACGTTGCACGGCAACATGGCACCGACACGTGGCTCGATCGCGATCGCTTCCCAGGCCATTTCCGGATTGCAGGCCCCCAGGATCCGGTAGGACGGCATCTCCTTGCCGATCTTTTTCTTCATTGTTGCTTTGACGTCGATCTCGGTCAGGATGCCAAAACCTTTGTCGGCAAGGGCATCGCGAACTTTCGCATCGACCGTCTCGAAATCACCGTCGGCAATCAAACGGGTCATGGTGTAGCTCATCGGACTTCTCGCACTTGATCAAATGTCTTGGGGCGTCAGTTGTCGTCCATCATTGGGCGATCATCATCGTCCATCGTGCCACTGCCCGGCTGCATCATCACGCCGGGCATCACGGCGCGCATCTGCTCCATGCGCTCGATCATCCGGGCCGGTGCCGTGAATTCGGCGTCTGTCACCTTACCGTCACCATCTTCGTCGAGCGCCTGAAACCGGTCCACCATGCGCGCGCGAAATGTGGCATTGTGGAGTGTCTCGAACTCGTCGATGGACAGAGTTCCACTGCCGTCTTCGTCGTACGCCTCAAGCTGGCCTGCGAGACCCATACGCATTTCGTCCGCGCTGACGAACCCATCCTCGTCGGCGTCAAACCCATCCATGATCAATGCCATGGGACCCATGCCCGTCATCATGCCACCCATGGGCCCCGAACCGCTCATCATTTGCCGATGCATCTGCATCATCATGGGCATCATGTCTTGCTGGTTTCCCATCATGCCACCGGCTTGTCCTGGTCCCATGCCTTGACCGGCCATGCCGCCCATCATGCCGAAGCCGGGACCGCCCCATTGTCCGCCGGGATGGTGGCCGCCCATCGAGGCCTGGGCGAAGGCCGGAAAGGCGGCAGCGGTGCCGAGGGCCGCAACGGCGCTCAGAGCGATTATCGATTTGCGTTTCATGACATCACCTCTCATTGGAAATCGGTTTCGATGCCAACCATGTGAGCAATGGGAGACAAAACGCCATAGCCGCGCAGAGCGGGATTGTATCGGTCTGTAACTGCGCCGGTCCTCGTTACTTTTGCGGACAATTTTGATCTGAAATGCCGTCACCGCACGTTATGAAGAGGACATGAATGAGCAGCCGCACATCCTGGTCGTCGATGACCATCGCGAGATCCGCGATGCCGTCAGCCGCTATCTGGAAAAGAACGGGATGCGAGCGACTACGGCGCGCAATGCGGTCGAGATGGACAACAAGCTCAAGTCGGGCCGCTTCGATCTGATTGTGCTCGATATCATGATGCCGGGCGAAGACGGCCTGTCGGTGTGCCGGCGTCTCTCGGCCGAGAGCGACGTGCCAATCCTGTTCCTGACGGCCCTGGCCGAAGAGACTGATCGCATTGTCGGGCTTGAGCTCGGTGCCGACGACTATTTGTCCAAGCCCTTCAATCCGCGGGAATTGCTTGCGCGCATCAAGGCTATTCTCAGGCGCGCCGAGAGACGCGAAAGCAGCGCGGGCGAACTGTCGGGCAGGCTGGTCGCATTTTCCGGCTGGACGCTCGACACAGACAGCCGTCGGCTATGCGCCGACAACGGCAATGAAATCGATCTGACAAGCTCCGAGTTCAAGCTTCTTACCGTCTTTCTCGAGCGTCCGCGCATGGTTCTCAGCCGCGATCAGCTTTTGGATTTGACTGCGGGACGTGCCGCCCCCCCGCTCGATCGTACAATCGACAACCAGGTCAGCCGGCTTCGGCGCAAGATCGAACAGGATCCGTCACGCCCCCAGATCATATCGACGGTTCGCGGTGACGGTTATAGCCTGACCGCAGATGTCGAGGTCGGATCGTGATGCGGCGTCTGGCTGCCATCAGTCTGCGTACCCAACTGGTCATCCTGATTCTTGGCGCGCTGGTTGTCGCTCAGATTGTCAGCCTGTTCCTGTTCGTCGACGAACGCAGTCTGGCCGTACGGGCGGCCCTCGGAATGGAAGCTGCCGGGCGCGCCGCCAACGTCGTAAGGCTGATCGAAGAGGCGCCGCCATCGCTTCATGCATCGATCTTGCGGGCCGCCGATTCGCCGCTGGTTCGCTTTGACGTCGGTCCAATGCCGAACGTCCAAGTCCACGACCACAACACCAGCGGACCCGTCGTCGAACGGATTAGAGGTTTGCTGGGTGCGGCCGGTGACAGGGAAATCCGGCTTGACCTGCGGGAAATCGAAGCAGGATTTCCAGCGATCGCCGGCGTCCCGGACGGCATGGCCCGGATGCATAGCCGCATGATGCACGGCCGGATGTCGGCGATAGAGATGAACCTTTCCATCGCGCTGGGCTCCGGTGAATGGCTGAACGTCGGTACCCGGTTTCAACGGCCGCCACTACAATGGACTTGGCTCACAGCTCTCAGCTTCGGACTGACTGCCGCATTGATCCTGGCAGCTGCGTTGTGGTTCATGCTCTCTCGTCTCACCGGGCCGCTGAGCCGTCTGGCAGGAGCGGCCGATCGCCTGGGCCGGGGCGAACACGTTGCGGAACTTGCCCCGGCAGGTCCTTCGGAGGTTCAAGAACTGACCGAAGCGTTCAATCAGATGCAGGCGCGGCTGACGCGCTTCGTATCTGACCGCACCCGGCTCCTGGGTGCGCTTGGCCACGATTTGCGGTCTCCGCTGACTGCGATGCGTGTCCGGGCCGAAATGGTCGAGGATCAGGAGACCCGGGAGCGGCTGATTGCGACGATCGGCGAGATGCAGCAGATGGTCGACGAGACTCTCGCTTTCGCTCGCGGCATGGCCAACGCTGAAGCCTACGAGACGCATGAGCTTTCGGCATTTCTGCGCGATCTTTGCAGCGACTTGGCCGAAACCGGACAAGATGTGGAGCTGTCGGCAGAACCTGATTTATGGGCACGGCTGCGTCCGACGGCGTTAAGGCGCGCCTTGCGCAACATCATCGACAACGCCGTTCGTTATGGTGGCAGCGCACGGGTTTCGCTGGCACCCAGCGGAGACAACGCTGAAATCACCGTTGCCGATGATGGTCCGGGCATACCCCAGGAAGATGTCGAACGCGTTTTCGATCCTTTCGTACGCATCGAAACGTCCCGTTCCCGTGAGACCGGCGGGGCAGGCTTGGGCCTGGCAATCGCGCGCACGATCATTCAGGGTCACGGCGGCAACATCGAATTGGCCAACCGGCCAGAAGGCGGGCTGACAGCCGCGATAAGCTTGCCGCTGGTTTCCGATCCCGGTCCGACGGAAGCCTAGGGTCCCGACCCCAGAGACTGCATTCGGATTCACGCGCGCCGTTCGGCCTGCGATCTCACCGCTGACTGCTGAGTATGTTGAGTCCGATGGCCCCCTTGCGCGGTTCAGAGGTCGTGTTCGTGCGGCCTTCTTTGGGACGTTCAAGATCGTTGAGGATCGGGCAGTCCGGTCGGTGATCGCCGGAACAGTTCGCCGCCAGGTCTTCCAGCGTGTCGGCCATGGCTTCCAGTTCGCCAATTTTCCGACGAAGGCTTCGAACATGCTCCAGCGCCAGTCGTTTGACGTCGGCGCTTTGACGGGACTGATCGCGCCACAGGTCAAGCAGACCGCCTATGGCATCGACCGAGAACCCCAGATCGCGCGCACGCCGGATGAACCGCAGCATGTGCACGTCCTGCTCGGAATAGACACGGTAGCCGGCCTCGGTTCGGGCAGCCGGCGGGATCAGGCCGTTCTGCTCATAGTAGCGGATCATCTTGGCTGAAACGCCTGACGCGTCGGCCGCTTGTCCGATGTTCATGCTTGCCTCCTGTGTCGTCCGGGTATTCTCGCGTCATCGTCCTCGGGCGTGCAAAAGACGTCGGTGTGCAGATCGTCCTGCCGCGCCGGTCGCTTCCATTATGGCGTCGATCATCGTCGGCGGTCCGGCCGTGCGAGTCTTCCGGACGTCAATATCCTCAATGTCCTCGGCACCCGCGTCACTTGCATGACCCGTGCGCTGCGCCTTGGCTATTGCGCCGGGGCGAGGCGGGGGCTTGGCGCTGGTGCACTGGCAGGCGCGTCCGCTTCCATGGGGGCGTTGAACCCGCGCAATCGCAGCGCATTGCCGAGAACGAAGACGCTGGACAGCGCCATGGCACCGGCGGCGAAGATCGGCGACAGAAGCAAGCCGAAGGCGGGGTAGAGCACGCCCGCTGCAACCGGGATCAGAGCCGTGTTGTAGGCAAACGCCCAGAACAGGTTCTGCTTGATGTTGCGGATCGTCGCCTGGCTGATCGCGATCGCGTTCGGCACGCCTTTCAGGCTGCCGGACATAAGCACGACGTCGGCCGCTTCGATGGCAACATCGGTTCCAGTGCCGATGGCAAGCCCGACATCGGCCTCCGCCAACGCAGGCGCATCGTTGATGCCATCGCCGACGAAGGCCAGTCTGCCATGCTCGGCTTTCAAGCGCTTGACCGCTTCCACCTTGCCGTCGGGCAACACCTCGGCCACCACTTCGTCGATGCCCAGACGGCGCGCGATGGCGTCTGCCGTGCGGCGATTGTCGCCGGTGATCATCGCCACCTTCAGGCCCAGATCGTGCAGTGCCTTGATCGCCTCGGGTGTGGTCTGCTTGATCGGGTCGGCCACCGCCACGATGGCGGCAAGCCTTCCGCCGATAGCCGCATAGAGCGGCGTCTTGCCCTCGTCGGCGAGCCGGTCGGCGGTTTCAGTGAAGAGGGCCGTATCGAGGCCAAGTCTGGTCATGAACCGGTCAGCGCCGATCTCGACGCGCGCGCCATTCACCTCCGCTTTCACGCCGAAACCGGTCACGGAGTCAAAGCCTGTCACCTTCGGCAGATCGAGCCCTTCGGTCTCGGCCGCTTCGACGATGGCCCGGGCGATCGGGTGCTCGGACCTGGATTCCACCGCGGCAATCCGCGCCAGCACGTCATCGCGTTCAAAGCCTTCGGCCAGTTCGAGGTCGGTCAAAGCCGGCTTGCCTTCCGTCAGCGTCCCGGTCTTGTCGAGCGCGACTGCCTTTGCCTCCTTGAGGAGTTGAAGCGCTTCGCCCTTTCGGAACAGAACGCCCATTTCCGCACCGCGTCCGGTGCCGACCATGATCGAGGTCGGCGTGGCCAGACCCATGGCGCAAGGGCATGCGATGATCAGAACAGCCACGGCATTGACCAGTCCGAATGTCAGCGCCGGTTCCGGCCCGAACGTCAGCCAGACGACAAAGGTCAGCGCCGCGATAATCATGACTGCCGGGACGAACCACAGCGTTACCCGGTCGACCAGCGCCTGGATCGGCAATTTCGATCCCTGCGCTTCTTCCACCATGCGGATGATCTGGGCAAGCATGGTATCGGCACCGACGGCGGTCGCCTTGAAGGCCAGCGCGCCTGTCTGGTTGACCGTGCCGCCGACAACCTCGGCGCCGTTCGACTTGGCGACCGGAACCGGCTCTCCGGTGATCATCGATTCATCGATATAGCTCTCGCCTTCGATCACCGCGCCATCGACTGGCACGCGTTCGCCTGGCCGCACCTCGACGATGTCGCCCGGTGCGACATCGGCCACCGCGATTTCGGTGGTTTTGCCATCGCGCCGAACACGTGCCGTCTTGGCTTGAAGTCCGACGAGACGCTTGATCGCCTCGGATGTGCGTCCCTTGGCGCGCGCTTCGAGATATCGACCGAGCAGGATCAGCGTGACGATGACGGCGGCGGCCTCGAAATAGACGTTCACCGTTCCGGCCGGCAGCAATGCTGGCGCAAAGGTCGCGACAACCGAATAGAGAAAGGCCGCCGACGTGCCGACGGCAACAAGGCTGTTCATGTCGGGCGCGCCGCGAAGCAGGGCCGGGAAGCCGTGGGTGTAAAAACGGATGCCGGGGACGAACAGGACGAGTGCGGTGAAGCCGAACTGAATGTACCAATTCGCCTGCATGCCGATCGTCGTCATGATCAGTTCATGCATGCCGGGAATGACATGACGGCCCATCTCCAGGATGAAAACCGGTGCCGTGAGCAGCGCTGCAAGGATCACGCTGCGCTTGAGCGCAGCTTCCTCGGCGTCCTTGCGGGCGACGGTCTCGGCGTGCTCATCGCCGCTGCGGTCAATCGGTTTGGCGTCATAGCCGGCATGGGCCACGGCCTCGACCAACGCGCTCATATCAGCGTTGCCCGTGACACTCGCTCGCTCGGTTGCAAGGTTTACCACGGCACCGGTCACGCCCGGCACGGCCTTCAGCGCCTTTTCGACCTGGCCGACACATGACGCGCACGTCATGCCGGAAATCGACAATTCGGCCGAGCCAGCCGGAACGTCGTAGCCGACATCCCGCACTGCATCGGCCAGCACATCCCGTGCGACCGGGGCAGCCAGCACGATCTCGGCTCGTTCTGTTGCAAGATTGACGCTTGCTTGTTCGACGCCGGGGACCGCCTTCAACGCTGCCTCGACACGGCCGACACAGGAAGCGCAACTCATCCCCTCGATCGGGAAACTCACTTTGTCTTGCGAGTGTTTTTCTGCCGGCGCATTCATCGCCTTTCCTTCCCTTCAACATGTCGCTCGCACAGCAAGATAGGGCTTCCAACGACTGGAAGGTCAAGGGAGAGGGGTGCGGTTTTTTCGCTGTTGACCTTGCAACGGTTTGAGACCGTATCGGTCTGTGCATGCGGCAAACTGAGGAGCTTCACATGCAGTTCACATCGGAAACATGTCCCGCGACGGGCGTCCCCCAATCCAACGCGTGAAAACCCGGTCTTGAGTCATGGCGTCGCAGACGCCACTTGGCGGCGGGCCCCTATGAGGGGGCCGGGCGGTAGGCCACCACCTCGATCTCCACATTCGCGTCGACCATCAAAGGCGCGCCGACGCAGGACCGCGCCGGAGGCAAATGCGGGAAGTACTGCGCATAAACCGCATTGAAGCGCACGAAATCGTTCCGGTCCGTCAGCCAGATGGTGGTCTTCACGACATCATCCAAAGACGCGCCGGCCTGCTCAAGCGCGGCGGCGATGTTGTCGAGCACCTGGCGGGTCTGCGTTTCGATGTCTCCGCCGACGAGCGTGCCGTCAGGGCCGAAGGGCACCTGGCCGGACAGGAAGATGAAGTCGCCCGCCCTGACGGCCGAGGAGAGCGGGACCACGGGATGAACGCCGAAGACTTGCTTCTTCACAAGGGTTTCTCCTTTCCCTGAACAACTTTTGCAGGCGCGGGCTGTCTTGCCGGAGCGCTGAGGACGAGAATGTTGCCGAAGAGAACCGCGATGCCGCCAGCGATCACATAGCCGTCGATCGTCAGATTCTCGAACAGGGCCGACAGAAGCAGCGCAACCACCGGCACGAGCGCCAGCGTGTAGGACGCGCTGGCCGGGCCGATGCGTTGGACGAGGCTGAAATACATGAAGAACGTCACGCAGGACGCGATGATCGCCAAGTAGGCCAGCCCGGCAAGATATGCCGCGGATATGTCGACCTTGAAGCTCATGTCACCGAACAGCGCCAGCGCGAACGAAAACAGGGCGCCAAAAAGCGCTGCCCAGCTCATGAGCACTGATATGGGTATCCCGGCTTGCTGGTTTCGCATGGCAACGACGGTGCCGCATCCGGTGCATGCCGCCGCCGCCAGGGCAAATGCAACGCCAGCCATCGTTTGAGGGCCGGACGACACCGCCAGAAGCTGCGGCATCGCAATGACGGCAAGGCCGGCGATGCCGGACATGATGCCGAAAAGCATGCGCATGGTGACCGGCGCCGACAGGAACAGCCAACCCACGACGGCCGCGAACAGGGAGGATGTCGAAAGAACCAGCGCCGAAATGCCGGAGGTGATCAGCGTCGTTGAATGATAGAAGGTGATGAAGGCCAGGCCGAAAAACAGGACCCCCTGGACCACAACCCAAGGCTGATCGATTGGCCGCAGCCCGATCTTCTCGCCGCGCGCTATGCTCCAGCCGAACATGACAAGGCTGACGAGCGCCATTCGGTATCCAACCGAAACCTCAGGAGCGCCGGAGATTGCCTGATGACCGGTCACGATGGCACTGCTCCCCCACAGAACCGCCATCGCAACAAAAAGAAACGCGCTCATGCTCCTCCTTCGTTCCGGCAGGCCATGGCACGCGGACGGAACGTCTTTGCGTTCGGGATGGCCTGCTCAAGCTTCGGATTTCGGCTCTTGCGCCTCGGGCGCTTCCCTGACGCCACGCCATCCGCGCGCCAGAATGCCCGCGCTGGCGTCGTCAAGTTTGGCCAGTATGCCGTTCAAGACGTCCAGCTCCTCCTGCGAGACCGCATGGACCAGCTCGGTTTCGAGACGTTCCGCAAGTCCGGAGATCTCGCTGAAGGCGGCCCAGCCGGTCTCCGAGAGCTCGATTGCGGCATATCGCCGGTCGGAGCGGCCAGTCTGGCGTTGGGCGAAGCCCAGTTCCACCAATTGCTTGACCGCGCGCGACACCGCGAACTGGTCAAGGCCGCCAGCCTGACAGATTTCCTTGGCACTGACGCCGGGCCGGTTCGCGATGATCGCCATCGTACGCCATGCGGACCGGGACAGGCCGAACCTGGGTCCGTAAAACGCGTTGAGGACATCCGCAACGCGGGCGGAAATGCGGAAAAGCCGGTAGGGGAGCCAGGCTTCCAGCTGAAGTGTCGCGTCCGGATCGATCGGGCTCTGGCCGTCGTCCATTTTCGATTTTTGAGTGCTAATTAATTGCATAATGCAAGCGTATCCTTTTTAATCCGCTCGGGCAACGGCTTAATCCGTCAAAGACCGATGACCAAGAGGTGACGTGCTTTTGCGGAACGGGAAACGCCAGATCGAAAAGGATCGGACATGCCATTTGTCGTCCATTGCATCGACCGGCAGGATGCCGGAGACCTTCGCCGGCGCACGCGTGCCGAACACCTTGAATACATGATCGCGCACAATGAGCGGGTGGCATTTGGCGGCCCGTTGCAGAACGAGGATGGGTCGAAGGTGATCGGCAGTCTGATGGTGCTGTCCTACGACACGCGCGAGGCTGTCGAGGCGTTTCTGGATGCCGAACCCTATTCGCGGGCGGGGTTGTTTTCGGAGTTGAGGATCAGCCGTTTTCGCCAGATGGTCCCAGAAAACCCGCCCGGCCTGCTGATGAAAGAACTGGCGCGTGAGCGCGCGGCACTTCGGGGGCATCCGGTTTCCGGGCCGCGCCACGGGGCCGGCGCGGTCAGGACAAGATGAGCTGGTCGTCTTCGACCTCGGTGCCGGTGGTCTTCTTGAAAAGATCGAGCAGGTCCGGAACGTCGTAGCCCTTCCGCGCGTCACCATGAACATCGAGCAGGATGCGGCCGCCGTTCATCATGATGGTACGGTCGCCGTAATCGAGCGAGTTGCGCATACTGTGCGTCACCATGAGAGTTGTCAGTTTCTGCTCTCCGGTGATTTCCGCCGACAGATCGAGGACCGTCGCTGCGGCGCCCGGATCAAGCGCGGCGGTGTGTTCGTCCAGAATGAGGATCTTCATCGGCAGCAGGGTCGCCATCAGCAGGCTGAGTGCCTGCCTCTGTCCTCCCGAAAGCGTTCCGGCCATCGCACCGAGCCTGTCTTCCATCCCCATGTCGAGCCGTGAGAGCTGGTCGGCCAGCCGGCGCCTCTGGCCGCCCCGGCCCAGCGCATTGCGCAGGCTTCGCCTGCTGCCGCGGCTTGCCGCAAGGGCGAGGTTTTCCTCCACGGTCAGGCCGCTGCAGGTGCCGGCGCGCGGTTCCTGGAAAACCCGCCCGATCATGCTGGCCCGCTGCTCCGTGCGCCAATTGGTGACTTCCTGACCGTCGATATAGATGCCGCCCTTGTCGAGACGGACATCTCCGGCGATGGCTGACAAAAGCGTGGACTTGCCGGCGCCGTTGGTGCCGATGACCGTGACGAACTGGCCTTCCTCCACGTCGAGATCCACACCGCGCAGTGCCGGAACCGCCAGCGGCGTTCCCGGGTTGAACGTCAAAAAGGCATCGCAAACACTGAGCACGAATTCACCCTTTCTGCGGTTGCGTATCCATCAGCAGGCTCCGCATCTTTGGCCAGAACTTGAAACGGCTGTTTCGCCTGGCTTGGGAAAGAATGACGGCGATCGCGACAACAACGGCCGTGACGAGATTGAGGTCCTGCGCCTGAATGCCGAGAAATCCCGCGCTGAGGGCGGCGGCGATGAACAGGCGATAGAGAAGCGCGCCGATGAGACAGCCAAGCGTCGCCCAGAAGACCTTTGTCGAGCCCAGAAGGGTTTCGCCGATGATCAATGCGGCAAGGCCGGTCACAATCGTACCGATGCCCAGCGAAACGTCGGCGACGCCCTGGCTCTGGGCGAAGAGGGAGCCGGCCAGCCCGACAAGGGCGTTGCTCACCGACATGCCGATGATCGTCATGCGTCCGTTGCTGACCGATTGCGCGCGCGCCATGGCCGGGTTCTCTCCGCTGGCCCTGAGCGCCAGGCCGACCTGTGTTCCCAGGAACCAGTCGACGAGCAGTTTCATGGCAATTGCGAAAACCAGAAGGATCGCGCTGGTCGTCCAGATCCCGAGATCGATCACCCCCTCGAACGCGGTGAAGATCGTGTTCTCGCCGTATAGCGAGATGTTCGGTCGTCCCATCACCCGCAGATTGATCGAGTAGAGGGCCACCATGGTCAGGATGCCGGCCAACAGATTGAGAATCCGGAACCGGACGTTCAAAAAGGCCGACACGAAGCCAGCGCAACAGCCGGCGAACGTACCTATGACCGTCGCAAGGAACGGATTGACGCCATGAATGATCGCGACAGCGGTCGCGGCAGCCCCGAGTGGGAAGCTGCCATCGACCGTCAGGTCGGGAAAGTTGAGGACGCGAAAGGAGAGATAAACCCCGAGCGCCACAAGGGAGAAGAGAAGGCCGGCTTCAATGGCGCCGGCGACGGCTAGCGCGCTCACCTTACTGGATCACTTTCGTGGCTTGCTCCAGAATGTCATCGGGAAGTGTCACGCCCATTGCGGCTGCGGCGCTTGTGTTCAGGTAAAGGTCCTGCGTGTCCAGCGCTCCCACCGGGATCGCCGCCGGGCTCTCCCCGTTCAACACACGCACTGCCATCTCGCCGGTCAGGCGCCCGAGCTTGTAATAGTCGAAACCGAGGGCAGCCAGCGCACCGCGCTCGACGGAATCCGTGTCGCTGGCGAAGACCGGGATCTTCGCCCTCTCGCCAACGTTCACGACGCTCTCCACCGCTGCCACAATGGTGCTGTCGGTGGGGATGAGGATGGCGTCGGCACGCCCGGCCAGGCTGAGGGCCGCATCGGCGACCATCGCCGTCTGGGAGGCGGTGCTTTCCTCGATCTCGAGGCCATGCGCCTCCAGTTCAACCTTCAGTGCGGCGACCTGGGACACGGAATTGGCTTCGCCGGCATTGTAGATGACCCCGATCCTCTTTGCGTCGGGGACAAGCGTCTTGATCAGCGCCAATGTCGGTCCGAAGGGTTGTTTGTCGGTCGTGCCGGTGATATTTCCGCCCGGTGCCTCGATGCTCTCGACCAGCTTGGCGCCGACCGGATCGGTGACGGCCGCGAAGAGAAGCGGGATGTCGCCGGCCGTGCTTTGAAGCGCCTGGGCCGAAGGTGTGCTGATGGCGACGAGCAGATCGGGTTCCAGTCCCGCGAACTCTTTTGCGATCTGGAGCTGCGTGGGCATGCTGCCCTGAGCGCTCTGGACACGCAGTTCGAGCGTTTCGCCCTCCTTGAACCCGTGGGCTTCCAATTCATCGACGATGCCCATGCGCGCCGCGTCGATCGCAGGATGATCGATGATGTAGGTGATCGCGACCTGGGTCATCTCGGTTGCCGAGGCAACCGAACATGCCGCCGAGATCAGTGCCGCCGCGGCGAAGCTTGCTGCTTTCTTTCGAAACATATCAGATGATCCTTTCGCTGTTTGTTTTGCTGGACGCTTGGAACTCGCGTTTCCGCGAAGCTTGAGGCGCGGGGTAGGGCAGGGCGCCATGGGTGTTTTCGGCAGCCGTCGACAGGTGGCCCGACTGCCGCGGCGCGGCGGCGGCTGTCGCCGTCGGTTCGGGGTTTTCGGGTGCCAAGCGGCACCGCACCATGGACTGGTCGAAGTCCTTGACCGTCCGCGCCCCCATCAGCATCTGAGCGACGTTGAGCTCGCTTCCGAGGATGGACAGCGCATGACTGACGCTTTCCTCGCCTCCACACGCAAGGGCGTAGAGCGTTGCGCGGCCGACCTGGACGGCATCGGCACCAAGACAGAGTGCACGGGCAATGTCCGAGCCCGTCCGGAAGCCGCTGTCGACGAGAAGGGTGAGCCTCGATCCGCACTCGGCCCGGAACTCGGGCAGTATGTCGATCGTGGCGATCGCGCCATCGAGTTGGCGCCCGCCATGGTTGGATATGACCAGCCCGTCGACGCCGATCTCCAATGCCTTGGCAACCTGGCCGGGATCGAGCATGCCTTTGACGACCAGCGGACCGTCCCAGGCGTCGCGCACCCATTTGATGTCTTCCCAATCAACGGAAGGATCGAGCTGGGCCTGCATGAGTTCTGCGATCGTGTCGGCCTTCTCCAGGCCGAGTTCGGCCGCCATGACCTCCAGTCTTGGCGGGCCGGCGCGCGCCGTCCGCAGGCTCCAGCCGGGATGGGCGGCAAGACTCGCCAGCTTTGCCGGTGACCAGCGGAACGGCAAAGAAAAGCCGTTCTTCGCATCGCGCAGACGGCGTCCGGGAATGGCATTGTCGACCGTCACCTCGAGCGCGCCGAAACCGAGATCGCGTGCCTTGGCGACAAGCCGCTTGCTGACCGCCCGATCCTTGAAGATGTAAAGCTGGAACCATTTGGCGCCATTGCCGGCGGCGGCGACCGCTTCCATGGTGGCCGTCGCGGCCGTGCTCATGACAAATGGAATGTTGTGGGCGGACGCGGCGCGGGCCAAATCGACGTCCCCGCATGGCCATGCGGCGCCGGCCAGTCCTGTCGGACCGATGATGATCGGACGGTCATAGCGCTGACCGAAAAGGCTCACCGACTGCGAACACGAGCTGATGTCGGTTGGCGCAGAGCCGACGAGACGGACCCGGTCAAGCGCTGTCCGGTTTTCGGCCAAAGTGTTTTCCGTTCCGCTTCCGCCGTCGATGAAGTCGAAGACGAAGCGGGGAAGCCGCCGGCGGGCTGTTTCGCGAAAATCGGCAATGGAGTGTTGGCCATGTATCATCGGACCGATGCCTCTTACTCAAAAGGCGGCAGATCGCCGGCTTCCACGATTTTTCCGGGATTGAGAATGCCGCGCGGGTCAAGCGCCCGCTTGATGGCCGCCATCGCGCGCACGCCGGCAGCGCCATGTTCTTCGGCAAGATAAGCCCGCTTGCCATATCCGATCCCATGTTCGCCGGTGATCGTTCCGCCAAGGGCGATGGCGCGCCGCGACAAGCGCCGCAGAAGCTCGTCGACCTTTTCGCGTTCGGACGGCGCGTCCGGATCGAAGATGACGCACATGTGGAAATTGCCGTCGCCGACATGACCGCAGATCGGTGCCGTGAGCCCGAGCTGCGCGCAGTCCTGTTTGGCGAGGGCGATGGCTTCCGCCAGCCGGGAGACGGGAACGCAACTGTCGGTTGGAATGCCCTTGGCGCCCGGCCGCAGCGCCAGTGCGGCCCACCATGCGTCGTGCCGGGCCCGCCAGATGCGCGCGCGTTCTTCGGGAAGACGGGCCGTGTCGATCCGCGCCGCCGCATGTTCGGCGGCGATTTCGGCAATCCACGCGGTCTGGCGCGAAACGCTGTCAGGTTCACCGGCGCATTCCACGATCAGTGTCTCGCCGGAGGTCAGCCCGAGGTCGGAATGGGCTTGGATGGCGCGGATCTGGACGTCATCGAGATATTCGATCCGGGCGACAGGGATGCCCGCACCCATGATCTCGATCGCGCAGTCGATCGCTCCGGTGTGAGACGGAAAAGCGATCAACAGGGTCTCGACAGCTTCGGGAACGGGATGAAGCCGCAATGTGGCGGAGACGATAACGCCAAGGGTGCCTTCGGCACCGACGAAAAGCCGGGTCAGATCGTATCCGGACGACGATTTGCGCGCCGAACTTGACGTCCGCATCTGCGTCCCGTCGGCCAGGACGACATCCAGGGAGACGATTTGGTCCTTCATGGTGCCGTACCGCACGGCCATCGTACCGGAGGCACGGGTCGATATCATTCCGCCGATGGAAGCGTCGGCGCCCGGGTCCACCGGAAAGAACAGGCCACAGTCGCGCAGATGGGCGTTCAGCTTTTTTCTGGTCACTCCCGGCTGGACGACGCACGTCATGTCGGCGGTGCTCACCGGGCCGATCGCATCCATTTGCGACATGTCCAGGCAAATACCGCCGTGCAGAGCCGCGACATGCCCCTCGCACGAAGTCCCCGTACCGAAGGCGATCACCGGAACATCGTGGTCGTGGCACAAGGCGACGATGGCGGCGACCTCGGCTGCGTCTTCGGGGAAGGCAACCGCATCCGGCGGATAAGGCGGCAGATAGCTGGCGTCCTGACCATGGTGCTGGCGCATGGCCGCAGAGGTGGACAGGCGGTCGCCCAGCATCGCTTTGAGCGCCGACACCACATCTGCCAGCGGATCGTTCTCGTCGGTGCGAGGTGAGTTCAAGGCTGACATCGGGAAAGCCCCGGTTTCGACCTGCGCTCGTTGGTCGGCAGGTCGCGGTCGGCACGGGTTCTCGACCCGGCGCTGTGCATTGGAAACACGCCCATGATGGTCTGACTGGTCGTGAAGTGCCGAAGTGTATGAAGCGCCCGGCGAACCGGCGGGCCGTCCGGATGGCCCTCGAACTCGCACAGGAAACGGGTTGCCACGAATTGGCCGCCGACCAGATAACTCTCCAGCCTGGTGAGGTTGATGCCGTTTTCGGCAAAGCCGCCGACCGCCCGAAACAGGGCTCCGGGCGTATTGCGGACTTCAAACATCAGGCAGGTCAGGACGTCTGGCCGATCCGCCGCCGGAACGATCGGCTTTGCCGCCAGCACATAGAAGCGGGTCATGTTGAAGGGATCGTCCTGTATGTTCGGCTTCAGGACTTGGAGGCCATAGGTCTGTGCGGCGAGATTCGAGGCAATGGCGGCGTCCGCACGATCGCCCTTCTGTTTGATCAGCGCCGCCGCGGTGGCGGTATCGCTCTGTGCAACGGCGAAGAGGCCGTTTGACCTCAGAAAGCGCTGCACCTGCCGCAGCGCGACCGGATGGGAATGCACCCGCCTTATCTCCGCAAGCGACCAGCCTTCCGGGGCAACCAGATGAAGCTCGATCGGCAGGAAGATCTCGCCGACAATCGAAAGACCGGCTTCCGGCAAGAGCATGTGAATGTCCGGCACCCGGCCGGCAAGAACGTTCTCACACGGCAAGACGGCGACGTCTGCCGCGCCGCTTCGCACCGCATCGACGACGTCGAGCAAACTGTCACCGGCAATGCTTCTGGCGTCGGGGAAGGCGCTTTCGCAGGCGATATGAGCGAACGCGCCGACGCTGCCGTGATAGATGGCGACATTCGGCGCCACTCGACTTTCGGGCATCGCGGACGCCGCCCGGAGGCCGCCACAAGCAGCATCGCCATGTCGCCCGAGATCGCCATGTCGCCCGAGCGCGGGATGCTCCCGGCGAGGTGACGACGTGCCCCGGCCCGTATCATGGCCGTATCGGCGAACAACCCGCAAATCGGGTTTGCGGCGGCCCTGCGAGAGGGAGCGCTTGCGGCGCACGCCTTGTCTGTCGCCATGTCCTTTCAGCTTCCGGGGTCGGCGCATGGCGCGGATCCTCAAAGATTGCCCGTCAACCATGTGCCGGCCGGACCGATGTCATCACGGTCATGGGCCACATGAGCGCCCAGCCGGACGTCGTCTGGCTCACGCTCAGGTGCCGATCCGCAGCTTCAAGGCAGTCTTCGGCGCTGTAGCCGGGTTTGGCGGAAAACAAGAGCTGCAGAAAACAGCCGATGTCCTCGCGCTTCTTGAACTCCCAGGGTGTGACGACTTCATGAAAGACGGGCTCTCCCCAGCCCGTGAGCGCGCAAAGGCTCTCGGCGAACTCGCGCGACAAGAATGCCACCTCGTGGCCCGTGCTGCAGCTTCGCGCGATGAAGCTGTCGAAATATCTGGCAAGCACCGTTCCGGAGAAGACGTCCGCGACAGCCAAGCGCGCGCCGGGCCGCGCCAGCTCGGCAAACCGGGTGAACGCCGCGGTCTTGTCGGTGACGTGATGGATTGCGCCACGGCTCCAGATCGCGTCGAACCCGTGGAAATCGATGGCGAGCGTGTCGGCCGATGCCGGCACAACCCGGATGTTGCCGTGCCTGCTTTCGGCTTCGATACCGGCCAACTGATCGGTTGAAGGATCGCTTGCCACAAGGAGCCCGTCCGGCCCCAGGCAATCGGCGATGGCGACACTGAAATATCCGTTCCCGGCCCCGACTTCGAGAATGCGCTCGCCTTGCGCGGGTTGAAGAAACCGCTTCATGCAGGCGATGTCCGGCCGCCATGCGTCGGCGTAGTGCGACAGGGCATTCCGATAATCCGACGATCGTTTTCCGATGAATTCAATCGACTGGGATTCGGTCTTTGCATCGGCATACATCGATCTGGTCCTTCTGATTGCAGACGTGTTTCGACCGCTCCTGGCCGCGTGGCCGTGTCGTTTCCTCCATCTTCCTCGGTCAACCGCATGGCAACGCGGGACGGTCGTCGGCGGGCGGCACCCGCCGGGATCCTGCCGCTTCCCGGCTTCTTTCGACGCACCCGCCCGGGTCTTTGCCCGCGTCCCGTTGCGAAAACCGGTCCGCGCCGGAACAGGATACGTTGCGCGTTTCTTAGGAGCGATTTCCTTGGCTCGGCCGTCGACCGCAACGATAGTTTGCAAAAAACTAGCTTGTCAATTGCATTTCGCAATTAAATATTGCAGTGCAAAAAATTTGAGCAAACGCCGCCAAACCGGTCATTGAAATCGCTTGTGTTCCACAAGAACCGCCGGTTGTCCGCGATCTGTCGAGGGCCGCGCAAGGATGGTTCGGCTGGACGAATGGCGGCTTCCGGACGATGGCCAAAGCCGCTGATGTGGTTGGTTGCGGCGCCGCACTTCCGGTTGTTGGTGCAGCAAAAGCGAGCAGGGTGTCGAGTTCTCCAAAGGGCGTGACCTGAGCGGTTTGGCTGCCTCGCTCACTTGGATCGTCTCCGGGTTGGCTATCTCGGTGGTTCGGTTCTGACGCGCGCAGGGTGCGCGGAGCTCTCGATTTGCTCAGGCGCACGCTGCGCGGTTGCCGGCTGTTTTCCGTTCAAAGCCGAATGCGGCCTGCCGGAGTTGTGGTCTTGGCGCCGGCGGCCGGACTTTTGCTTTGCGTGCGCCCGGGATTGCGCACCCAAAGCACGATGCAGGCCAGCAGAAGCAGCATCAGCGCCGGCACGAAGCTGCCGCCGATGACGGCCAGATGCGTGTAGATGGCGCCGACCATGATGCATGAGACCAGGGCCGCGCCCCAGAACGCTGTGGCCGGGATCAGCAGCATGACGGCTCCGGTGATTTCCAGACTGCCCGTCACATATTGAAACAAGGGACCGAGGCCGATCGCTGCGAACATCTGCAGCATGGGCTCGGTGCCGATGATTTTTTGAGAGCCAGCGGCAAGAAACGCCAATGCAAGCAGACCCTGCGCGCCCCAGGCGACCCGGTTCTTCCACTTCGGCTGATCGATGTTATCCGTGTAGGCCATGTCATTCCTCCTTCGGTTCCAATGACGTGAGTATCGCCAAGAGACGGGCGGATCTGGAACAGGCCTGACTGGAACCTGGCGTTCCGCAGGCGAAACGCCAGGTTGGGCGGCGGTGGAGGCCGCCGCCTGCCGGTCAGGGCAAAAAGGTCGAACCGAGCAGCAGGATCGCGTCCGATACCAAAAGCGTGACAAGGCAAAAGCCCATGATATCGCGTGCGGACAGGCCCGCGATCGCCAATGCCGGCAGCGCCCAGAAGGGCTGGATCATGTCCGTCCAGGCATCGCCCCAGGCGACCGCCATCACCACGCGCGGCAGATCGGCGCCCAAGGCCGCCGCGGCCGGGATCATGATGGGCCCCTGGACCGCCCACTGCCCACCGCCGGAGGGCATCAGCACGTTCACGAGCCCTGCGCTCAGGAAGGCAAGTGCCGGCAAGAAGGTCGCGTCCGCCCGGTCGACGAACAGCGTCGTCCATCCGGCCGCCAGGCCGGAGCCGACCATCATGCCCATCCCGCCGGCATAGAAGGGAAACTGGATAAGTATGCCGCCGACGCCCGAGATCGCGTTGGCTACAGCACCGCTGAAGCTGCGAACCGAGGCAAGGGGTCCTGCCGGCCCGACCAAGGCCGTACCATCGCTCGAGCCGGCATGTGGCCTTGAAGGTCATGCCGCTTTGGGAAACGGCCCCGTGCCGCCGACATCGCCGATATGGTTGCCGTTCAGATAAAGGCCTGTGGCGACAGGTGTTGCCGCCGTCACGGTCTGAAGTGCCATGCACGCTTGTCGGCAATATCTGATGAACTCGGAGATCTTCGGTGTCGATTCAGGGCTTTCAATGATGAGATTGAGCTGCATCAGCTCGCCCTTGCCGTAGATGTCGGCAGGCGCGACGGCACCCAGATCCATTGTGGTCGTCCATGTGCTGCGCTGCTCAAGACGCGCCGCGGAGATTTCGAAATCGCGGCTCTTGGCGAGCATCTCCACATGGCTCATCAGACACAGACCGAGGCCGGCGGCGAAGTACATCAGCGGCGACGGCGCCGTGCCGCGGCCGCCAACGGCCGTGCCTTCGTCGGAAATCAGTTCCCATGTCCCCCCATCGGGGACGTTGGAGAAGACCGTCACCTTCTTGAGATGTTTGCCTTCCGGCATGGACTCCACGTTGACATGGGCATCGAAGCGCATCCGTTCGCCCTGCCTGACCTTTTCCAGTGACGGGTCAGGCAGCGTCTTCTGACGGGGTTCATCGGGGATCTTTCGCACGATCGTTCTGTCGTTCATGTCCCAGGACACATCAGTCATGGTTGGTCTCCTTTTTTTGGCCAGGTGTGGCAATGGGCGGCCATCCGGCCCGGAAGACGGGCCGCCCGCTCGGTCGATTCCGGGCCGGTTCTTGAAGTGATGTCTTGCTGGCGGAACGCGTTCGCCCGCTGCGTTGCGGCGTCAGCGAGCGCTCATGCTGCGGCCTCCCACCGGGGGCTGTCGGCCTGCGCTTCCGCCAGTTCCTTGCGGAAGAACAGTGAGTAGACAACAGGCACGAAACCGAGGGTCAGCATCGCGCCAACCGTCAGTCCTGCGGCCATGACGGTCGCCATGCCGAAGAACAGCGGATCGACCGACACGATCAGCGGCATAAGTCCCAGGACGGTCGTGATGGTTGTCATCAAGATCGGCCTCAGCCGGCGCATGCCGGCCCGGACGATGGGCTCCATCCCGGAGTGGCCTTCAGACCGTTCGATCTCGATCCGGTCGATGAGCACGATGGCGTTGCACATCACGATCCCGGCCAGCGACAGCATGCCGAGGATGGGCATGAAGCCGAAATCGGCGCCGAATCCGCGCAGGCCAATGGCGACACCGACGACGATCAGGGGAATCGTCATGATGAGGATCAGCGGCCTGCGGAACGAGTTGAACTGCAAAATCAGCAGAAGCGCGATGATCCCGAAGCTGAGCGGCATGTTGGCAAGAAGCGCCGCGCGCCCTTCCGAGGACTGCGTGATGATGCCGTCGAATTCAATCGAGTGGCCCGGCGGCATGGAGGCTTCGAGCTCAGCGAGCCTTTCCTCGATGAGGGGCACCATGTCCTCGGCTCCAATCAGGTCCGAGCGTGCTTCAATGGTTACGGTACGGGCCAGATTTTCCCGTTCAATGCGGCTGTAGCCATTGACGAAATCAACGTCGGCGACCTGTGCAAGCGGGACGACCGCACCGCCCGCACCAAAGATTGACAGGGTACGGATGTGGTCGAGGCTTGTGCGCTCGCCGGCCGTCGCGCGCGCGACAATGGGCACGACATCGTCGCCCTCGCGGTACTCGGAAACCGGCCGTCCGCTGAAATAGGCCGACATGGAGCGGGCGACATCGGCCGACGTGACTCCGGCGCGGCGGGCGCGGGCCTGGTCGACCTCGACGACGACGCGGGCGACGCGGTTCTCCCAGTTCTGCCTGATGTCGCGAGAGGCCGGGATTTCTTCGGCGAGGATTGCCTCGACCTGGCGCGCGGTCGCGTAGATGTAGTCGCGGTCCGGGCCGATGACCTGGACTTCGAGAACCGAGCTATCCGACGGTCCGAGGAACATGCGCGTGACCCGATTGGAGATGTGCGCGAACTCATTGTCGAGGTGATCGCGCAGTTCCGTCACAGCCGTGTCCATGTTCTCCGGGCTGTCGACGTTGATCACCAGCACGGCACGGTTCGGCGCCGGATCGACGGGGGTCAGCGACAAGACGAAACGCGGTCCGCCAAAGCCGACGTAGGCGACATGATCGACCAGCCAATCGAAGCGCTCATCGTTCAGGGTCGGCAGCATGGCCTCGATCTCGTCGCGCGTGGCATTGGTCGTCACGTCGGCGGGAAGGTCGAAATAGGTGATGATCTGCGCCCGGTCGGAGCCGGGGAAAAAGCGCTGCGGCGCCGTTGCGATCGCGGCGGCGCCGGCGACCAGCGCGATCACCATTCCGGCCAGGAAAACGAACCGGTTGCGCAACGCCCACCGAATGCCGACCTCATACGCCGCGATCAGCGGATCGAAGGCGCGTTCATAGAACGGGCGCTTGCCGCCCGGTTCCGGCGGCGCGGCAAACCGGTGCGACAGAAGTGGGGTCACCATCATCGCAACCAGCCACGAAACCGAGAGCGTGATCGCCATGACCAGGCTGATGGAGCGGGTGTATTCGCCGGCCACATGTTCCGCCAGCATCAGTGGCAGGAACACCAGGATCGTCACCGATGTCGAAACGAACAACGGCAAGGCCAGCGTGCTGCCAATGCTCTTCATGGCACTGTCCCGATCTTCGCCCTCGCCGATGCGACGTTTGTAGTCCTCGGCGACAACGATGCCGTTATCGACAAGGATGCCGAGCGCGATCACCAGCGTGGCAAGGCTCATGCGCTCCAGCGGCATACCCAAAATGCCCATCACCGCCAGCGTCGCCAGCGTGATGACCGGAATGATGGCGCCGACGATAAGTCCGGTCTGCACCCCCAGGAGAAGGACGACGACGCCCAAGACGAGCGCCAGGGTCTGCACCACGTTGAACGACACGCCGTAGACCGCCTGCTCGACCTGATCGGCCTGGAAGGTGACGATATCGATGGTGAACCCGACAGGCAGCGTGGCCTCGATTTCCTCCAGGGCGGTCGCAACGGCAGGGCCGAACTCAAGCACGTTGCGGCCGTCCTGCTGCGCGATGGCGAACATGATCGCGGGATCGCCCTGGTAGAACACGGTCTGCGGCGCCGGGTCGATGAGGTTGCGGCTGACTTCGGCGATGTCGCGCAGAGCGATCGTCTCACCACTGCCGGGAATCTCGATCAGCGTGTTGCGGATCGCCTCGATGTCGCGAAAGTCGCCTGTCGGCTCGATCAGCACGCTGCGCTCGCCGAGATCGATCTGGCCGCCCGGCCGAATGATGTTCTGGCCGGCCAGTGTCTGGGCAATCGCTTCAGGGCTGATCCCCAATTGGGTCAGTCGCGCGTTGCGGCTTTCGATGTAGATGCGCTCGGGTTGGGCGCCGACGATGTCGATGCTCTTCACCCCGTCGACGGCATAGAGCTGGTCGCGCGCATAGGTCGCCATGTCGCCGAGTTCGGCCATGGAATGATCCGGCGAGCGAAGGGCCGCGGTAACCACGGCGACATCTCCGGTATCGTCCAGGACGACCGGCGGACGTGTGCCGTCAGGCAGGCTTGCGGCGGCGGTCTGCACTTCAGCGCGCAGATCGTCCCAGATCTGATCGAGCTCGAAGTAACGATCGAAGACCTCGACATGAATGATCGACAGGCCCGACACCGAACTGGAGCGTATTTCCTCCACCTCCGGCAGTTGGCGGATGGCGCGCTCCAGCGGCTTGGTCACAAGCTCTTCGACCCGTTCGGGGCTGAGTCCCGGATAAGCTGTCTGCACGATGGCCTGGCGGATCGTAATCGCAGGGTCTTCCTGGGCGGGCAGGTTGAAGTAGCTCCAGGCGCCAAATGCCATCAAGATCGCAACGATGGCGTAGACGATGCGCTGATTGCGATATGCAAGTTGCGTCAACATTGCTGCTTTCCTCAGTCGTCGTACCGTACGATTCCGACGCCCCGCAGGGCGACGCGCTGGCCGTCATGGAGGAAGGGCAGGCCTCGTGTTGCGACGATGTCTCCGTCCTCCAGTCCTTCGGAGATGAGCGCCGTCGTGCCTTCGCGCCCAGCGACGGTTACACGGCGCTTTTCAAGCGTCTGCGTGTCCGACTGAAAGACGAAGGCGACATGGCGGTCACCGTCACCCGGCAGGATCGCCGTGTAGGGGATGCCGAGAACGTCGCTTGCGCCAGCGGTGCGCGGGTCCGACCTCAAGTCCAGATGGACCTCGGCCGTCATGCCGGCGCGAACGCCGTGATCGGCATTGAGAATATCGAGCGTGACGGGAAAGCCGGTCGTCGCGTTGGCGCGGCTGCCGATCTCATGAACGCGCGCCGTAACGGCGGTCGCGGTGCCATCGAGTATGACAGCCCCGTGATCGGAACCTGGGACGATTTGCGCGATCAGCGCGTCCGGCACCGTGATCTCGATCTGAAAGCCTGCGTTCGCGTTCTGGATTTCGAAGGCCGGCGCGCCTGCCTGCAACGTTTGCGCCGGCTCGACCAGGCGCGCGGCAACGATCCCCTCGTAAGGCGCACGCAGCACCGCGTCATCCAGACGGTCTTCCGCTTGGCGCACGCCCGCCTCGGCCATGGCCAGGCGGCTTTGCGCGCTCTCGGAGACCGCCACAGCCGACTCGAGTGCTGCTTCACTGATAACCCGGCTGGCGGACAGCTCTTGCTGTCGTTCCAGCATCAGCCGGGCTTCGGTCGCGCGCGCTTCGGCTTCGATCAGTGCCGCGCGGCGTTCATCCAGCGCGATCCGCAATGCCGTCGGTTCGAGCTCCGCCAGAACGTCGTCCGTTGAAAAGCGGTCGCCGATCTCGACGTTGACGGATGAAAGGGTGCCGGTCACCTCGAACGATAGGGGTGCGCGGTCCGCGGCGACAACACTGCCGGTCAGGATGCGGGAAATGCCTCTGTCAAACGGTGCAACGCGCGCCCAGTCGACCGGGCGGGCCGGTGCCGTTTGGTCGCCTGCCTCGTCTTCGGGTTCGTCCGCAATCGGTTCGGGAAAGGCAATGGCGAGGGCAAGGTCGCCTCGTGCCATCATCCGCTCGCCGATCAGTTGAATGCCCGGATAGCTCCATGCGGTGCGGACCACACTGTTGTCATCGAGGCGGACATTGAGCGCGCCGGCAAGGGCGACCGCAATCGCAGCGGCTGGAACAATGGCCACGGCCGCGCCGACAAGGCGCGACGACGAACTCGGCTTCCTTGTGCGAGCGCGCCGCGCCGCGAGCGCGCCGGCCAAAATGACGACCGCAAAGGCTGCAAAGGCGGCCAGCACAGGAAGCGGCGTTGCCGCCGCAGCAGCGACGGCAGCAACCAAGGCCAACGCGGAGCCGAGGGCATGGATTGCGCCCAGGCTCCAGCCAAAGCCCGCCATGAGGACGAGGCCGGCAATCAGTGCAATGTCGAACGGTCCGAACATGGTCTCTCCTTTCCACACCACAATGAGCCAAGGGGTGGGGCGGGAGAACCGAACGAACTAAAACGACGTGTTTCAGAATCGAAACGCCCAATGCCGTTTTTCGATGTTATCGCAGAGATCGCGGGCAATAATGGCCTGCACACGCTCGTGAAAGGACCGCCATGCCGATGCAATCACCCATAGGCCTTGATGATCTGCGGCATTTCTTTCTCATTGCCGAAGCAGGCGGCGTCAGTGCCGCCGCACGGCGCTTCGACATATCCAAGGCAACGCTCTCGCGGGCTATTGCCAGGCTCGAAGATCAGGCCAAGGGGCCGCTTTTCGACCGTCTGAGCACTGGCCTTCAACTCACCCAGGCTGGCGAGGCGCTTATGGACGCAGCGCGCCAGGCCACCGAGGCGGGAAGTTCGGCCGAAAACGTTCTGCGGACGGTCATCGAGGAACCGCAGGGCGCCCTGCGTGTGGCTGCAAGTGCCCTGAGCGCACAATATCTTGTCAGCCCGGTGCTGGCGCGGTTGACCGCAGATTATCCGTTGGTCACCGCGCACATCAAGGTGACCGCCGATGGCCCAGATCCGCTTGCCGAGGATCTTGACCTGGTCCTGCAACTGGGGCGGCCGCAGGAGCCCTACCTTATCGCGCGCCGGATCATCGGCACACCGATGAAGCTCTATTGCGGTCCGGACTTCGCCGCATCTCATCCCGTCGATGATCCTCAAGCGGTTACCGAACTGATCCGTGTTTGCGTCGACGTTCCAGGGACATCTCACGAGTGGACCCTGACCGACCAAGACGGCGTCCCGGTGAGATTTGATAAAACGCCATCCGTCTTTGCCGGGGATCCCTCCGTTGCACTGGGTCTGGTGCGATCGGGTGCGGGCGTCACTTTGCTGCCGGCGCTTTATGGCGATATGCAGGTGCGGCGCGGTGATGTCGTGCCTGTCCTGCCCGGCCATGAAGCCCCAGCGGTGGAGATTTTTGCTGTCTTTCCACCGCGCCGGTCGAGCGTCCCGGCCGTGCGCATCTTCATCGACTATCTCATCGAGTATGCGAACGCGCTGGTTCACAGAACGTGATCCCGGCAGTCTTGCCGGTTTCGGTGGGCTCGGCTCTTTTTGACGGTGCCCCGATGGCTCCAGCAGCGCCAGAGCCTGAAATGCTGGGTGTCAGAATCTGAGAAGTTTCAAAGACGAGAAAGCGCCGGGGTGCGGGTGAATTTCAATGCAGCCGCATCGCGCGATCAAATGGCCAAGGCGGCGCCACACGGCGGCCTGTCGACATCAATCGCACCGCTTGCGCTCGATGTCGCTGGACTGCTCCTGAAATCCACACGTTTGCCGCCGGTGAATGTGGAATTCGTTGGCCGGGAGTCTCGGCAGCCACTCAAGCCATTGATGCAGAACAATGTTCTGGCCTGCCCTTTTTGCGGGCTTTATGCGTTTTGGCGCCATGTCGTTTCGGTGAAACGAGCTTCACCTCGCTGACTTCGTATTGTGGGGCGGCTTTCCGAGAGCGGCCGGGAACATGCCGGGTCGCACATGGACCGGCTGGCGGACCGGCAACGGCATCCAACCCGCAAGACGGGCCGGTTCAGCCGGCGTCCGCTTCCTCGTCGAGTTCGGCGAAAACCGCCCGGGCCGACCGCATGGCGTCGAGAGAGGCGGGGACGCCGCAATAGATCGCGCCCTGGAGAATGATTTCGACGATTTCCTCTCTCGTCAGGCCGTTGTTGAGGGCGCCGCGTACATGGAGCCTGAATTCGGCCGATCGGTTGAGGGCCATGGTCATACCCAGGTTCAGAACGCTTCGCATCCGACGCTCCAGGCCCGGCCGGCTCCAGATCTCGCCCCAGCACCATTCGGTGATCAGCTTCTGCAGCGGAGCCGAGACATCGTCCGCTGCGGCGATCGACCGGTCGACATATGCATCGCCCAGAACCTGGCGGCGAATCCGCAAGCCTTTCTCGAACCGCTCCCCCTCAAACTCGGGGCGTTTGTTGGTCATGTCGCAACTCCTTTCTCGTGGTCTGTGGCCTTGACGCGGGTCCGTGTCTGACCGGTCTTGCGGGCCCATCTCCGCTCCGATTGTTGTGCCTGCCCGCTGGTCGTTCCCTTGTGCTCATCGACCGGGCGAATGTCTCGGCGATTGCCAGAACGGCAGCGTGAATCGGTCCCGCGGTGAGGCTTGGAACAACCGAAGCATCCACCACGAAGAGATTGTCGAGCGATTTCAGCCTGAGATCGGCATCGACGACGGCCTTGGCGTCCTTGCCCATCCTGCAGGTGCCGCATGGATGATGATGGGTGATGACCGCGTTCTCGATGAACTCGTCGATTTCGGACACGCTGTTCAGGGCGCCGGGAAGCAGTTCGCGCTCCCGCCACTCCGATAGCTCGTTCCGATGTCCGATCGTTCGCGCGGCTTCAAGCGCCTGTCGAAACAGGACCCGGTCGCGGCCGGTCTGCAGATAGGCCGGATCGATGATCAGGGGGTTGCCCGGCTCCGATCCGCTGATGCGGAGGCTTCCGCGGCTCGTGGGATGGGTGACGCCAAAGAGCAGTGAATAGGCGCTGCCGGGTTCGGGCGCCACAAAACGTTCCGACACGATCGGCGCCACGCCGCAACCGACGACGATGTCGGGCCGTCCGGTGGCCGTGAAGGCGTCCGACCGCATGTAGGCCATCGACTCGGAGTGCTGGAGGCGCGACGGGGGGAGGGGCTTTCGTGTTGCGTACATGTTGCCGGCGCCCAGCAGATGGTCCTGAAGGTTGCGGCCGATATCGGGCATGTCGAAAAGGCATCGAACGCCGGCGGCGGCGAGCCATTCCTGCGGCCCGATGCCAGAGCGCATCAGCAGTGCCGGGCTTTCCAGCGCGCCTGCACTCAGCACGACCTGCCCGGCACGGACGTCGATCGCACCGTCGGGTCCGACAAGCTCGAAACCGCGGACCCGGGTGCCATCGACGATGAGCCGTCGCACCAGTGAACCCGTTACAATGGTCAGGTTGTTGCGGCTGCGAACGGCTGGCGTCAGCCAGGCATCGGCGGTGGTCACACGGCGCCCGTCGCGTATGTTCAGGGCATTCGGCGTAACGCCAACCATCTCTCCGTCATTGTGGCTCTTCAGGCGGGGCAGGCCAAGCGATGCGCCCGCTTCGATAAAGGCGCGGGTGAGGGCGCTGAGCTCCTCGCCGGGCACGTAGACAGGCATTGGACCGGTTTGCCGAGGTGCGCCATCGCCATCCGGCAGGCGGTTTTCAATGGCCCGGAAGGCTGGCTGCAACTCATCCCAACCCCATCGGGTATCGCCGGTTGCATCGACCCAGGCCTGGTAGTCCTGGGGATGACCGCGCATGTAACCCATGGCGTGCAGGCAGCTTGAACCGCCGATCGCCCGGCCCCGTGCCCAGTGATGGACCCGGCCGGCCGTTCTCGTTTGCGGTTCGGTTCGATAGTCCCAATCATAGCTGCGGCCCTGGAGCGCCGGCCACGCAGCGGGATGCCGGATGTCCGGGTCCGTTGCTTCTTCGCCGGCTTCGACCAGAAGGACATTGCGGTCCGGCTCTTCGCTCAACCGCGCTGCCAGAAGCGTGCCAGCCGAGCCGCCACCTATGATCGCGACATCGGCGGCAGGCCTCACGCCGTCAAACGCGTTGTCCATAGCCACTCCGTTTGGTGCGCACGTCGCCTGCGTCCGGGCTTTTCAGGGTCGATCGATTCAACCCCCGACACCGCGGCGAGCCGCCGGGCATTCTGCGTGTCGGCGGATGGTGCATGACTGCCGGCTGCACGTCTGAGCAAACGCCAAAGACCAGGTTCAGGACCCTAGGTTCCGGTTTCCATGGAGAGCTTCGCCGCCGCCTTTGCCTTCGCGATGTGTTTCTTGGAGGCCTTGCGGGCGGCCTTTTCATCGCCGGCGGCGATGGCTTCGAATATTTCCCGCATCTCCGCCAAACTGCTCTGCGCGCGCCCTTTCAGCGACATCGATCGCGCGCGAAAGAAGCTGATCCTCGCGACCAGACCGCGGTGCACCTCCTCCAAAATCGGATTCCCGCAATTGGCGAGTATGATCGAATAGAAGTCAGCGGCCGTCTTGACGCGCGCCAGACTGTCGTTGCTCGAAGCCGCTTCCTCGAAGGCCGAGAGCGACTTTTCGAGTTCATGCAACTGGTCTTTCGATATCCGCTGGGAGCACCGCCCCACCGCTTCCAGTTCCAACAATTCGCGCACTTCATAGATCGCCGTCATCTCCTCCAGGGTGAGCGCGGGGATCGACGGTCCGCGGTTGGGCACGATGTCGATAAGCCGTTCGGCCTGCAGACTTCGCAGCGCCTCTCGCAGTGAAGGACGGCTGATACCGAGTTCTGCGCAAAGATGACTTTCGACCAGGCGGCTCCCGGGCTCAAACATGCCCGAGAAGATGGCCAGTCGCAGTTTGTCGACTGTCTCCTGCTGCACCGTTCGCGGTAAAATCCGAAGATTTATTTCTGGTGGCATTGTTTAGGTCTCATCAACAGCGGAAGCGATCCGACGAATAGCAGATGGCACTGCATAGACGATGACACCATAAATGGCCAGACCGTCAATTTGCAAGATTGAAAGAATGTCAGACAATTGGGTTGACGCCTCATCGGGTTTTGTGTTCCCTTTCGTGTGACAGGCAGCGGTGATGAGAACTGGTACATGGTGGCGGACACGCACTTGGATGGCATGCACTCGCGACGCATCGAGGCAGGCGGCATTGCATTGAATGTCCGTGAAGCCGGGAGCGGGCCGCTGATGCTCTTCTTCCACGGCATCACGGCCAATTCGGCCGTCTTCGCGCCGCTGATGGCCCGGCTTTCCAATCGATTCACGACCATCGCCGTCGACCAGAGAGGGCACGGCCGCAGTGACAAGCCGGATAGCGGTTACGACGCCGATTCCTATTCCCGGGACATCGCCGGCTTGATCCGCGCTTTCGATCGGGGGCCGGCAATTCTGGTGGGGCATTCCCTCGGATCGCGCAATGCGGTGACCGCCGCGGCACGATATCCGGACCTGGTGCGCTCGGTCGTGGCGATCGACTTCACGCCATACATCGAGGCTGAAGCGCTCGATGCGCTGGAGGCGCGTGTGAATGCCGGGAGCCGGGTCTTCGAGAATCTGGACGCCGTGGAGGCCTATTTGCAGGCCCGCTATCCGAACCTGCCCGCGGCCGCCGTGAAGATCAGGGCCGAAAGCGGATTTCACCCGGTCGACGCGGGTCTGGTGCCGCTGGCATCGCCCGTCGCCATGGCTCAGACCGTCACGGGACTTCGCTCGGACCTGACCCAGGCCTATCGCGACGTGAACCGTCCGGTTCTGATCGTTCGCGGCGGGCGCAGCAAGCTGGTTTCGGCTGCTGCGCTGGCCAAGACAAGCCAGCTGCGCCCGGACCTTCCCGTGGTCGTCGTTCCCGACGCCGATCATTACGTCAACGAGGTGTCTCCCGACATCACGTTGAAAGCCATCACAAATTTCATCGATGCCTGACAGTGCAAACGCTGCCAACGAGTGCGCAAGAGGACCCAAAGCATGGCCAATATCAACAACTCAACCGGAAAAACGCGTCGCGCCGAGGTTGCTGGCGGCGGCTTTGCCGGGCTGACGGCCGCCATCGCGCTCAGGCAGTGCGGATGGGATGTCCAACTGCACGAAAAGGGATCCGAACTGCGGGCGTTCGGCGCGGGCATCTACCTTTGGTACAATGGTTTGCGTGTCCTCGAAGGCGTGGGCGCGCTGGAGGACGTTCTGGCGGGCTCGCATACGCCTCCGGTCTACGAGACCTGGCTGCACAACAAGTCCGTTTCCCGGGAGACCTTCAACGGATTGCCTTGGCGCATCATGACCCGCGCGCATCTGCATGATGCGCTGGTCAAGCGCGCCAAGGAGGTCGGGGTCGAAATCCGCACCGGCTCGGAAGCCGTAGCCGCCGATCCTGACGGTCGTCTGACCCTCCAGTCCGGAGAGGTGCTCGAAGCCGACCTGATCGTCGGAGCGGACGGTGTCGGCTCGAAGGTCAGGGACTCGGTGGGCTTCGAGCAGGACCGCTGGGTTTCCACCGACGGGATCATCAGGCTGATCGTGCCCCGGATGAAAAAAGAGCTCGGCCATGGCGAGTGGGACAACACCATCGACATGTGGAACTTCTGGCCGCGCGTACAGCGCATTCTCTATTCGCCGTGCAACGAGAACGAACTCTATCTGGGCCTGATGGCGCCGGCGGCCGATCCTCGCGGATCGCGTGTTCCGCTCGATCTCGAAGTCTGGGTCGAAATGTTCCCCTTCTTGGAGCCGTGCCTGATCGAGGCAGCCAAGCTGGAGACCGCCCGCTACGACAAATATGCAACGACCAAGCTTGATGCGTGGTCGAAAGGCAAGGTGGCCCTCGTGGGCGATGCCGCAAACGCTATGTGCCCGGCTCTGGCGCAAGGTGCGGGGTGCGCGATGGTGAACGCCCTCAGCCTGTCTCAAGACCTGGAACGGGGATCGTCGGTCGAGGCTTCGCTTGCCGCATGGGAAAAGCGCGTCCGCCCGATCACGGACCGCTGCCAGGCCCTGTCGGGCGAATATGCGGCCAATCGCTCGCTCTCCAAGGGGAACATGTTCACCCCGGCGGCCCTTGAATCCGCCAGCTACGATCCGCTGCGAGGCGTTTTTTCATGGCCGCAGTGAAGGCACTGCCTGCCGCAAACTTGACAGCCGGCGCATCCGTTGCGCGCTTTTCGGGAGACAAGAATGGATAATTCGGCCGCAGTCGAAAAGCACTATGAGGTGCGTGGCTGGTACTCGACCGTCCACGAGATTCGCCATGATGGCGGGCAGCCCGGCGATGCGCTCGTCAAAGCGGCGGTGGGCGTGATCATCAAGAACCCCTATGCCGGCAAGTTCGTGTCCGATCTGTCGCGATTGACCGGGCCGAGCGCGGCCATAGGCCATGCGCTTGGCGAGCGGGCGGTTGCGCTGCTGGGCGGCAGGCCGGTCGAAAGCTATGGCAAGGGCGGTATCGCCGGCGTCGCCGGCGAGCAGGAGCATGTGGTGGCCTGCGTCACCACGGTGTTCGGCGATCCGTTACGCCAGCAGGTCGGTGGCGGCGATGCCTGGATATCCTCGGCCAGCAAGGTCGGCAGCGCGGGCACGTCCATCGACATTCCGCTCGCCCACAAGGACGAACTCTACATCCGGTCCCACTACGACGCGATCACCTTCTGTGTGCCGGACGGTCCGCGCCCCGATGAGATCCTTGTCTGCATTGCCGCGGCCACCGGACCGCGCGTGCACCAGCGCGTCGGCGGCAAGTCCGTCGCCGAACTCAAAGCAGCCGTTTAGCCCGAATTCGACCGATCAAAGGACGCATCCAATGCCTCTCAACATCAAAGACCTGAAAATCACCTCGACCGATTTCCAGCCGCTTGGAAAGCTGCGCGACGAGCATGCCGGCGACAAGGGCAACGTCTTGCCGAAACTGACGGTGAGCGGCGTTCCGGAGGGCACCAGGGAACTGGCGGTCATCTGCCATGATCCCGATGCGCCCCTTCCGCACGGCTTCACGCACTGGGTCGTTTTCGGCATCGATCCGTCGACCACCGACCTATCCGACGCCCAGGAGAGATTTCGGGTCGGCCCCAACGGTGCCGGCGACCACCAGTATTACGGACCCCAGCCGCCCGCCGGCCATGGCGAGCACCATTACTACTTCTGGGTCTACGCCCTGGACACAAATGTAGAGGGAACGCCGACCCGCGAAGCGTTCCTCGACACCTACGCCGACAACATCATCGAGCAGAACCGCATCGTCGGCCTTTACGAGAACAAGTGAACGTCAAGGTCCCGGCGAGCGGCACGGAGCGCTCGTCGGGGCTCATGTCATGGGAGGGTTCGAAAATGGCAAACGGCAGCGAGACGCGCCAGACAGTTTTCGAGGAACTGGTCACCGCGACGAAGATCCTGCTGAACGAGGGCATTCTCGACACGTTCGGCCACATCAGCGCGCGTGATCCCGAAGACCCCGACGCCTTTTTCCTGGCGCAAAAGCTGGCTCCGAGCCTCATCACGGTGGACGACATTCAGCGCTTCAATCTGGACGGTGAAACGTCGGACAACCGGCCATCTTATCTGGAGCGCTACATTCACAGCGAGATCTACAAGGCGCGGCCGGATGTTCAGTGCGTGCTGCACAGCCACTCGCCCGCCGTGCTGCCCTATTGCTTCGTCGATCAACCCTTGCGGCCGGTGACCCATATGGGGGCGTTTCTGGGCGAAACGGTTCCCGTTTACGAGATACGCGACAAGCAGGGCGACGATACGGACCTGTTCGGCGGCAGTCCCGATGTTTGTCGTGATATTGCCGAGAGCCTGGGTGACCAGGCGGTGGTCCTGATGGCGCGCCATGGTGTCGTCAATGTCGGCAGCTCGGTCAGGGAAGTTGTGTTTCGGGCCTTCTACACCGAACAGAATGCCGCAGCGCAGACGGCAGGACTGCAGATCGGAACAATCAAATATCTCTCACCGGGAGAGGTCAGGACGGCGGGGAAACTCGTCGGTGCCCAGATCGATCGCGGATGGGACCACTGGTCCAAGCGCCTCGCGCAGGCGGGGCTGATCTAATGCCTGCGGCTTGGCAGGAAAACCCGCCGCCCGCCGAAAAGGGCTGGCGTCACACGCAATAGTTTCCTGGCGCAGTGGCGCCAGATGAAGGCAGCGAAAACATGCCGAATGCAGGAAACTACGACTACATCATTGTTGGCGCCGGGTCGGCGGGTTGCGTGCTCGCGAACCGGCTGAGTGCCGACCCGAACCTTTCGGTGCTGCTGCTCGAGGCAGGCGGCTGGGATCGCGATCCCATGATCCACATCCCGCTCGGATGGGGAAAGATCCTGACGGAGCGCCGCCACGACTGGATGTATTTTTGCGAACCCGAGCAGAATGTGGGCGGACGCAGCGTCGAGTGCGCGCGCGGAAAGGTGATCGGCGGCTCGTCGTCGACCAATGCGATGGCCTATGTTCGGGGCAATCGCGGAGACTATGACCGCTGGGCCGCCAACGGGCTTGAGGATTGGTCATACGACCGGGTGCTTCCCTATTTCCGGAAGCAGGAACGCTGGGAAGGCGGCGAGAGCCGGTACCGCGGCGGCGCCGGGCCCGTCAGCACCCAGTTCTGCCGCTATCGGGACCCGCTCGTGGAGGCGTTTGCGCAGGCCAGTCGACAGGCGGGCTATCCGCAGACAGACGACTATAATGGCGAGACCCAGGAGGGTTTTGGCCGCCTTCAGATGACCATCTCGAAGGGTCGGCGCTCTTCCACAGCCTCGGCCTATCTTCGCCCTGTCCTGAAACGTTCCAACCTGACCGTGCTGACCGAAGCGACGGCCACGAAAATCCTTTTGAAGGACGGGCAGGCCACCGGCGTGCAGATGCTCCATCGCGGGACGCAAAGAACCGCCGTGGCCCGCAAGGAAGTGTTGCTGGCGGGCGGCGTGATCAACACGCCACAATTGCTCATGCTGTCGGGTGTCGGCGCCCCGGATGAATTGTCGGCGCAGGGGATTGCGACGCAGGTCGATCTGCCGGCGGTGGGCAAGAACCTGCAGGACCATGTGTCGGTCATTGTCATGTACAGGCGCCGGACCCCCGGCCCATTCCTCCGAAACATGCGGGCGGACCGGATCGCACTGGATTTCGTCAAGACCTACCTCACCGGTCGCGGTTTCTCCTCGGACGTCCCAGGCGGTGTGGCCGCATTCCTCAGGAGCGGTCCGGATCGGCCACTGCCGGACGTGCAACTGCTTTTCACGGCAGCGCCGCTTGCCGCATGGCCTTATCTCAAGCCGTTCAAGCAGCCGTTCCAGGACGGGTTCGCGACGCGCATCGTGGCAACGCAGCCCAAGAGCCGGGGCTCGGTCAGGCTCGCCTCGTCCGATCCGCTTGCCGCGCCCCTGATCCACCAGAACTTTCTGGCCCATCCCGACGACTGGCAATCGCTTCGCGCGGGTTTTCGCGTGGCAAGGAACCTCGCGGCACAGCCCGCCATGGAGCCCTTCATCGAGGCGGAATTCTTTCCCGGACCCGATTGCCAGAGCGATGACAAGATCGACGAGCACATTCGCCAGACCTGCATCACCGTGCATCACCCGGCCGGCACCTGCCGGATGGGCAGCGATCCGGCCTCGGTTGTCGATCCGGCCCTGCGCGTCCGCGGCGTCGATGGATTGCGGGTCGTCGATGCGTCCGTGATGCCCGATCTGGTCTGCGGAAACATCAATGCCGCGGTCATCATGATCGCCGAGAAGGCCGCCGACCTCATCTCGACGGAACAGACAAACAGGATAGCGGCATGATCAAGCATGTAGCGATCATCGGTCTTGGAACCATGGGGCCCGGCATGGCCGCGCGTCTCGCAAGGGGCGGCATCGCGGTGACGGCTCACGACATTGCACCCGAGGCGATCGAGCGCGCGGGCGTGATGCTGAAAGCCGCAGAGACCGTTCTGGACGCGCTGGGCATGCCGTCGACGGATGGGAGCGCCACGGTCCGCTTTGTCGAAACGATAGAGAGTGCCGTGGCGGATGCCGATCTGGTCATCGAGAATGTGCCGGAAAGCACCGCCGTCAAGGCAGACGTCTATCGCACGATCGACGGCCTGATCGGGCAGGACACGATTGTCGCCTCGGACACGTCGGGCATTCCCATCACCAAGCTACAGGCGCATATCTCCAATCCGGCGCGCATGGTGGGCATGCACTGGTCCAACCCGCCGCATATCATTCCGATGATCGAGGTCATCGGCGGCGAACAGACGGCGCCGGAAACCGTTAAGACCATCAGGGACTTCATCCGGTCGCTGGGACTGCTGCCGGTTCTGGTCAAAAAGGACGTACCCGGCTTTGTCGAAAACCGGGTTCTGTATGCGCTGCTGCGCGAGGTCGTGGACCTTGTCGAACGCGGCGTGATCGAGCCCGAGGATATCGACACCTGCGTGTCGTGGGGCATCGGCTACAAGCTGGCGGTGATCGGGCCGATGGCGTTGCTCGATATGGCCGGCATGGACATCTATCACTCGGTCTCTTCCTTTCTCAACGAAGACCTCGCCGACCGCAAGGACGTGGCGCCGCTCGTTGCAAGGCAGATCGCCGACGGCAAGCTTGGCATCAAGTCGGGCGAGGGGATTTACGCCTACACTCCCGAACGCATTGCCGAACTTCAACGTGAGCGTGCACGCAAGCTGGTCGCGATCCGCCGCATCATCGAGGAGGACGGCTAAGGTCATGGCCGCTCATCCGACACAGTGCCGAACCGTAATGGCCGCCTGCGCGAGCGGATTGGTCCGGTGTCATGTCCGGGAGAACGGCACATGAGCGCAAACGGCATCTTTCGGCTTGAAGCCCTGGCCGTCCGGCTCATCGGGATGCTGCTCGGCCTCGGCATGATCGTCATGGTCGCGGTCAACGTCGCCAACGCGGTGGGACGCTATAGCGGTCTGTTCGCGCTGGTCGGCGCCGACGAACTGCTTGTCTACGGCATGATCTGGATCGTCATGCTGGGCGCCATCCTGGCCGCGCGGGATCGCAGCCACCTGTCGATCAACCTGCTGCCTTCGGCGGTGTCGGGACGATCCGCCACGGCACTGCAAATCGGTATCGGCCTGGTGACCGTCGCCGTCTGCGCCTTCGTGGCCTGGCAGAGTTTTGATTTTGTCCAACGCATCGCCAGCCTCAACCAGGCAAGCATGGGACTGGGCATCCCGATGGTCGTTCCGCACTCGGCCATTCTCGTGGGTTTCGGCGGCATCGCCGCGGTGACCGCCGTGTTGACGGCTCTCGATATTGCTCGCTTTGCCAGCGCCGAAGAGGTGTCCGATTGACATGGGTTTTGAGCATCGCCATCGCAATCCTGACCGCGCTTGGCGCGCCGATCTTCGTGGCGCTGCTCGCCGGAGCGTCGCTGGCGCTTTTGCTGTTTCCCGGTCCGCCGCTGATTGCGCTGCACCAGACGATCTTCGGCGGGCTCGATGCCTACGCTCTGTTGTCGGTCCCGTTCTTCGTCTTTGCGGGCGAATTGATGGCGATCAGCGGCATCGCCAATCGGTTGATCGGGTTGGTTCGGGCCTTGTTCGGCCGGGTTCCCGGATCGCTGGGCCTTGCGGCACTGGGCGGCTCGACCCTGATCGGCACGATCTGCGGCTCGTCGGCTGCGGCAGTCGCCGCGGTGGGGCGCAACATTCATCCGCAGCTCATCGACAATGGCTACGGCAAACAGCGGGCGGCCGGTATCATAACCTCGAGCGGCGCGATCGACATCGTCATCCCGCCTTCGATCGCCATGATCCTGTACGGTGCGTCCGCCGAGCAGTCGATCCCGAAGCTCTTCATCGCCGGCATCGTGCCGGGCCTGGTCATCGCGCTGCTGATGGCGGGCTACATATCAACCTCCGCCGCGATCGCGCGCATACCCCGGCAGGCGCGCTTTCAGGCCCAAGCGGCATTCGTCGCTTTCCGGCAGGCCTTCTGGGCCCTCACCATGCCGGTCTTCGTACTGGTGGGGATCTATGCCGGCCTGTTTTCGCCCACCGAAGCGGGTGGTTTTGCCTGCGCCTATGCGCTGTTCCTGGGCTTTGTCGTCTACCGGACCATCACCTTCCCAGCGATGCTGGAGGCCGCGGTCCGCTCGGCCATGATGACGTCGCGAATCATGATGGTGGTGGCTGCCGCCGGGGTCATCAGCTGGATTCTCACCGTCGAGGGCATACCGCAGGCGCTCATTCAGGCGACCGCCGATGCCGGGCTGTCGCCGTTGGGCTTCCTGCTGATCGTCAATCTGTTGCTGCTGGCGATCGGCTGCGTGCTCGACCCCACTTCGGCGATTCTCGTCTTGTCGCCGCTGCTGGTGCCGATCGCCATCTCGCTGGGCATCGATCCCATCCATTTCGGCGTGGTGATGACCGTCAACCTGGCCATCGGCATGTTCACGCCGCCCTTCGGGCTGAACATCTTCGTCGCGCAGTCCGTTCTGGGAGCACGCACGGCCGACATTTATCGCGGCGTTTTGCCGTTCGTCGCGGTCCAGATCTGCGCACTCGCCTTCATCACCCTCATCCCCGGCCTGTCGCTCTGGCTGGTCGACAGCATGTCCTGACCGCGTGAACCCGATTGGAAGCAACCCACCATGACCAAGTCGATCGAAACAGAGGAGTAACCGGACAATGACCGTTCAAACAGCACGCCGAAACCTGATGGGATGTCTCGCCGGCGCCGCGCTTGCGCTTTCCCTGCCTCTGGCTGGAACGGCACAGGCACAGGACACGATGAAGCTGGCTTCCGCCACGATCAACGATGTCCAGCATGAGTGGCAGAAGGAGTTCCAGAAAGAGATGGAAGCCCGCGTCGGCGATGCGCTGACGGTGGAGATCTACCCCGCCTCGCAGCTCGGCGCGATCCCGCGCATGGCCGAAGGCGTTCTTCTGGGCACGATCGAGGCCTTCACCACGCCGACGGCCTTTGTCACCAATGTTGATCCGCGCTTCCAGGCATTCGATATGCCCGGACTGTTCAGCGATGCCGATGAAGTGAGCGCGGTGATCCACGATCCCGAGTTCCGCGACTATTTGGAGACGCTCTTTCTGGACAAGGGCCTGCGCATTGTCGGGGCGATCTACAACTCGCCCGTCCTGATGCTGAGCCGGGAGCCGGTCACCACGCTCGACGGGTTCGACGGCCTCAAGGTCCGGACCTTTGCCTCGCCGCTGCAGATGCAACCGATGTCTGCGATCGGCGCCAACCCGACGCCGCTGGCATTGTCCGAAGTGATCCCGCAGCTTCAGTCCGGCGGGATAGACGGCATGCTGGCCGGAATGCCGATCCTTACGGCCTTCAAGTTCTACGACACGGCCGTGAACGTCACGGACATCAACATGAGCCAGATCGTGTCGGTGACCGTCGTCAACGAGACCTGGTTCCAATCGCAATCCGACGATGTGAAGACGGCGATCCTGGAAGCGGGACGCGCCGCCGAGGAAACCGTCTTTCCCTGGGGCGTTGCCAATGTCGAACGCGCAAATGGCGCCTGGCTGGAGAACGGCGGCACGATCCACATGCTGCCGGCTGACGAGAAGGCCGAGCTTCAGGAGACCTTCGCCAGGGTCGGCAATGAAATCATCGACAGTCAGCCGGATGTGGCCGAGGTGCGCGACCGGATTGCGGCAAGGCTCAAGGAGGTCCGGGGCGAGTGACCCGTCTAACCGTCCAGCGCGTCGCAACGCAGTCCCTGGTCATCGCGGGCATGGCAGGCGAAGTGAAACGCTGCCTGCGACCCGCCCGCCGCCATCGGCAGTTTGAGCCGCGTGCGGGCAGTGCCGCTGGCACACCAAACCGCTTCCACCGGCATCCGGTCTCCGATCGTGTTGAGAAGGTTGAGAGCGCCCGTCTGCCTGTCGTGCCACAGCGTCAGCGTCAGTTCACCGCCCGGGGCTATGCGGCCGAGTTCATCGGAATACCAGTGTGCCAGCGACGCCTGGCAATCGATCGGAGCGCCGGTTTCGTTGGCAACAGACACCTCGACCGGGTCGGCCCCTTCGGTGCCCCGAACAATGCCCGAGTAAGGCACGTAAGTGCCGCTGCCGGCCGCTGCCGGGAGCGTTGAGAACCCACCAACCAAAGCAAGGAGGACAAGACCGCTCTTAACGATGCCCGTCGCCAGACGGAACAACGCAATCCACTCAGGGAGTATCATCATGAGGAACCTATTCTTTTCTACCGCGCTCGGCTTGGCGCTCGTCACCTCGGCGGCCAATGCTGCCGACGTCGATACCATAGCGGTCCTGACGCCGGAACAGGGCAGCGACTTCGGCTGGAACCAACAAGGCGTCGACGCCGCGCGGGCCGCCGCGGCGGCCGCCGGTGTCGAGATCATCGTCGCCGAAGGGCTCGGCTATGGCGATGTCCGCGCGCCGATGCGCGAACTGGCGGCCGATGGTGCCGATCTGTTGATCGCCCATGCCAGCGGATACAACACAGCAGGCCCCGAGATCGCAGAAGAGACGGGCGTCCCGGTGGCGATCGTCGACAGCCCCGACGCGCTGAAGGCCGGTCTTGTGGCCGACTACACGCTGTCCGGCCATGAAGGCGCTTACCTGGCTGGACGGCTGGCGGCCAAGATGACGACGACGGGCACCGTCGGCATCGTCGTTTCGGGCGAGCCGCCATCGTGGAACTCGCAGTCCGCAGGCTTCGCGGCAGGCGTGCGCGCGGAGAACCCTGACGTCAACATCCTCTATTCGGTGATCGGACCGGCGGCCTATTCCGATGCTGCCGGCGGCAACCGCGTGACCACTTCGGTCATCGCCGCGGGCGCCGACATCATCTTCGGGCAGGGCAACGGGTCGAGCTTCGGCATGATCCAGGCGGTCGAATCGAACCAGGCCACTGACGGGTCGGACGTGCTGTTCATCGACGTGATCGGCGACAAGTCCGAACTCGACACCGGCCACCTGCTGACGTCGGTCGTCTGGGACATGACCCCGGTCTATTCCGCGATGATCGAGGACCTGAAGAACGACACGTTCGGCACCCGCAGCTACTCGATCAGCCTGGCCGATGATTCCGTCAAGCTGCTCAAGACCCCGCAGGTGGACGATGAGGCGTGGAATGCGGTGATGGAGCTGCGCGATCAGATCCTGTCCGGCGACATCACGGTTGAAGCGATGTTCGATGCGGAGGATGTGCGCGCGATGGTCACGGTGGCCGAATGAGCACATCCGTGGCAATGGCAACGGAAACCGCAAACGACCTGCCCCCGGTACCGGGGGCAGGTGTGATCGGCGTGCATCGGGTAACCAAGCGTTTCCCCGGCGTGACTGCGGTCGATGATGTATCGCTCACGATTCACCCCGGCGAAGTGCATGTCCTGCTGGGCGAGAACGGTGCGGGCAAGTCCACGCTGGTGGGCATTCTTGCGGGTCTGCAGGAGCCGGACGAAGGCTATCTCTCCGTCGATGGCAATCGGACGCGGCTCGCCAGTCCTTCGGCCAGCCTGAACGCCGGGATCAGCACGGTGTTCCAGCATTCGATGCTCGTGCCGACCCTGACGGTGCTGGAAAATCTCACGCTGGGAGCGCCCTGGTATGAGCGGCCGCCGCGTGCGCGCATCGAAGCGCGCATGGCCGAACTGAAGCGCGAGTTTTCGCTGTCCCTGCCGCTCGACGCCGTCACGGGCGACCTGTCGCTGGGTCAGCAGCAGCAGATCGAGATCGCCCGCGCACTCTTGCGTGACAGCAAGGTGCTGATTCTTGACGAAGCGACCTCAATGCTCACCCCGCAGGGCGCGCAAGAGCTTGGCGCCAGGATGCAGAAACTGGTGAAGGGCGGTCTGGCGGTGATCTTCATCACCCACAAGCTCGCCGAGGCCTACCAGTTCGGCGACCGGATTTCCGTCCTCAAGCAGGGCGCGCTGGCCGGAGAAATGGGCCCCGAACAACTCAAATCCATGACAGAGAAGCAGGCGGTGGACGAGATCGTGCGCCTGATGTTCGGCCGCGAGGATGGCGCAACCTCGACCGAGCATCGGCAGAGCACCGCACGGGCGGAGACGCTGCTCCGGATCGAGCAACTGGCGACCGAAGGTGACGCCGACGTGGTGGGCCTTGAGAACGTGTCGCTGGCGCTGAAAGCGGGTGAAATTCTCGGCATCGCGGGGATTGACGGCAACGGACAAAAACAACTGGCGGAGGCGGTGGCAGGCCAACGCCCCGTTTCAGCGGGGCGCGTGGAATTCGACGGCATCGACATTACGCGCGCCACCGTCGCGCAGCGGCGCGAGATCGGGCTGCGATACCTGACGGACGATCGTCTCGAGGAAGGCTCGGTCGGTGCATTCCCGGTCTCCGAGAACACGGTACTCAAGGACGTGGGCCGCCCGCCCTTCTGGGTGAACGGCATCGAGCGACCGGCACGCATTGCACAGCACGCGCGCGACCTGATCGCCAGATTTTCGGTTTACACCCCGAGCGAAACCACGCCGATCGGCCGCCTTTCCGGCGGCAACATCCAGAAGGTCCTGCTTGGCCGCGAGCTTTCGGGCGAAGCGCGCGCGGTGGTCTTCAACAAGCCGACATACGGGCTTGACCTTCAAAACATCGATGCCTCACGCCAGCGCATCTCCGAGATCGCGGCACAGGGCATGGGGGTGGTGCTGATTTCCACCGACCTCGATGAGTTGATGGCTCTGTCGGATCGCATCGCGGTCATCGAGGGCGGCCGCATTCGCGGCGTCGTCGACAATGATGGTGGCGGCGAAGCGCTGCGCCTGCGCATCGGCAGGATGATGGCGGGCGCCGAAGAGCACATGGAGACAATGGAGTAAGCATGGTGGACGATGCGACCCCCGCCGCCGAGAACCCGGACGCCGAAGCGGCCCGAGCCGCGCCATTGGCGTGGCGCGGTTCCATGAAGCGGTTCCTGACGCTGACCGCCGGACCCATCGTTGCGGCTTTCGTCCTGTCGGCGGTCATTCTGCTTCTGGTGGGCGTCAACCCGTTGACCTATTACGGATACATTCTCGAGCGGTCGCTCTTCTCCGGACTGGGGTTGGAGCAGACGGCGACGCGAATGGCGCCACTGTTATTCCTTTGCGCCAGTCTGATCGTCGCGTTCCGCGCGGGGATATGGAACCTGGGCACCGACGGCCAGTTTCTGCTCGGTGCGGTCGTCGCGGCCGCCATCGCGCCGCTCCTGGTGAGCGTACTGCCGGGCTGGGCGGTGCTGCTGACGGGATTCGTGCTGGCGATGATCGCCGGCGGCCTGTGGTCGATCGTTCCGGCGCTCCTGAAGGCCTATCAGGGCGTCAACGAGATCATCACCACGCTCATGATGTCCTTTCTTGGCGTGCTGCTGGCGTCAACGCTCGTCAAGCTGGTCTTTCGCGACCCTGAAACCACCGTGCCGCAAACCCGCACATTGCCGGTCGAAGACAGGCTGCCGCGACTGTTTGACACGTCGATCTCAAGCGGGCTGATCTGGGGGCTGGTCGCTGTACTCGCCGTTCATCTGATGATGACCCGCACGGCCTTCGGCATGAAGCTCCGGATGGTTGGCGCCAATCCTGCCGCCGCCAGCCATGCGGGCCTGTCGGTGCCGCTCCTGACCATGGCCACGTTCGCGCTTTCGGCAGGTTTTGCCGGCCTTTCAGGGGCCTCCGAGATTCTGGGCGTGGCAGGCAATGTGCGCGCCGACTGGAATCCGGCCTACGGTCTGATGGTGATACCGCTCGTCTTTCTCGCGCGCTTCCATGGCGTCGGATCGATCGTGCTGGTGTTCTTTTATTCGGCCCTGCTGATCGGCAGCGAAAGCGCCGCGCGCCGCCTGGGCGTGCCGCAAGACTTCACGCTCGTGCTGGTGGCCAGCCTGCTGATCTGCCTGGGTCTTGGGGAATACATCGACTATCGCAAGCAGAAGCAGGAGCGCTGAGATGGGCGGATTGCTGACCGAGGCGTTCCTTTCGTCGCTTCTGACCGGGGCCATCGTCGCCGCAGTCCCGATCCTGCTGGCCGGGCTCGGCGAGCAGATGTCGGAAAAGGCCGGCGTACTCAATGTCGGGATCGAGGGCATGATGCTGATGGGGGCCTATACGGGTTTCCTCGCGGCCTTCCAGACCAGTTCGCTTTGGCTGGGGTTCCTGGGCGGAATCCTTGGCGGCTTGCTGACGGCTCTGGTCATGGCGATCCTGTGCGTGCGGATGGGTCTGAACCAGATCGTCATCGGCATCGGACTGACCTTGGGTGCCGAGGGCCTGACGGCGCTGCTGCACCATTTCCAGTTCTCGCGCAGCTATCCCCGGCTGCCCGCGCCCGAGCGTCTCGACATCCCGGGCCTGACGGATCTGCCGGTGATCGGGCCGTCGCTCTTCGCGCGTCATCCGATCGTCTATTTCGCCCTGCTTGCCGTCGTGGTTCTGGCCCTTTTGTACCGGCGCACCAATCTCGGCATGACCCTGCGGGCGGCCGGCGAACGGCCCGCTGCCCTGGACGTGGCCGGAGGCAACGTTGTCGGCATCCGGCTGGCTGCCGTGCTCTTCACCGGCGCGATGGCTGGCCTGGGTGGCGCTTACCTCGCCAACATCGCAGCGGGCTTGTTCATCCCCTTCATGACGGGCGGGGCCGGCTTTATCGGCATCGTGCTGGCCATGCTGGCGCGGGGGCGTCCGCTCTGGGTTCTGATCGGCGCGCTGATCTTCGGCGCGGCGCTTTCGCTGACCACCGCTTTGCAGGTTGCCGGATCGACCATGCCCACCGAGGTGATCCAGATGCTGCCCTTTGCGGCCGTGATGCTGGTCCTCGTCCTCTTCGGGCGCCGGGCGAAACTGCCGTCGGCACTCGCCGTATCTTACGAACGCGGCGCTCGCTAGCGGGCACCGAACCATCCCGGTGCGCGCAAAACGTGCCGGACAACAGGAAGGAGAAGTCACATGCCAGATACCAAGGTCTACCTGCTTGATGGCGGCACGCTGGTGCTGGACGGGTTTCACATCTGGTGGAACAAGGGACCGGGAGGAGAGGTTCGCTTCCCCGTCTATTCGGTGCTCGTCGATCATCCGCAAGGCAAGTTCCTGATCGACACCGGCTACGACTACGACCATGTGCAGAAGGTGCTGCCGTTCGAGAAGCCGCAGCAGACAGAGCAGCAGACCATCCCCGGCGCGCTCAAACTGCTCGGATTGGAGCCCAAGGACATCGACGTCCTGTTCAATTCGCATTTCCATTTCGACCATGTGGGCGGCAACAAGTTTTTCCCCGACGTCAAGAAGATCTGCCACAAGGATGAGATGCCGCAGGCGGCCAACTGCCAGTCCTTCGAAGTGCTCGGCTATTCCGATCTGGCTTTCTCCACCGAGGTGGCCGAAGCGCGCGGCATGACCGATCAGCTCGATGCCGGCCAGACAGCCGGCAACACCAGTTTCGAGTTCGTCGAGGGCGATGTGGAACTCGCGCCGGGGGTGACGCTGATTTACACGCCGGGCCACACGGTCGGGCATTATTCCCTGCTGGTCGAGTTCGACACGCGCCGTCCGCTGCTGCTGACGCTCGATGCCGCCTATACCCGCAAGAACTATGAAAACGACATCAATGCCGGGTTCCACATCGACCCTGTGGCGGGCGTGGAATCGATGCGCCGTCTCAAAAAGATCGAAGAGGACAAGAACGCCGAGGTGCTGTTCAGCCACGATCCGGAGAGCTTCAAGGAATATCGGACCGGCGTGAATTTCTACGGCTGAGGAGGGGAATTGCATGATGTATGATGAGTCAAGGGCGCCAGTCTTCACACTGACGTCCGGGCCCGTGGACGCCTACCCGGAAGTATTGCGCGCGCTCGGACGGACGGTGCTGTACGACTACGATCCGGCGTTCCAGGCGTTCTATGAGAACGTTGCGCTGAAGGCGCAAAAGGCGATGAGGACCGGCGCTCCGCCGCTGATACTGCAGGGCGAGCCGGTGATGGCGCTCGAAGGCGCTGCCGCCTCTCTCATCGCCAGGGAGGATGTGGTTCTCAACCTGGCCTCCGGGGTCTACGGCAAGGGTTTTGGCTATTGGGCGGCACGCTATGCCAAGAAGGTCGAAGAGATCGAGGTGCCCTATGACAGTGCCATCGATCCCGAACAGGTGCGTGCCTTCCTCAAGGCGCATCCGGAGATCGCGGTTGTCTGCGTCTGTCACCACGACACGCCATCGGGCACGCTGAACGACATCGAAGCGATTGGCGCGATCGCGGCGGAGGCGGGCGCATTGCTGCTTGTCGATGCGGTTTCCTCCTGGGCCGGTATGCCCACAAGCGCGGCCGCCAGCCAGGCTGCGGTTTATGTCACCGGACCGAACAAGTGCCTCGGCTGCCCGCCCGCGCTGTCGCTGGTCGCGGTCTCGGACGCTGCCTGGGCCAAGATCGAGGCAAATCCCGACGCTCCCTTCGCCTCAATGCTCAGCTTCACGGACTGGAGGCATGCGTGGAAGAAGACCGAACCGTTTCCCTTCACGCCATCGGTGTCGGAGATCAACGGACTGGACGCGGCCCTCGATCGCTACCTTGAGGAAGGACCGGAAGCGGTATGGGCGCGTCATGCGCTTACCGCCCGGATCTGCCGTGAAGGGATCAAGGCCATGGGCATCGAGCTTTGGCCGATACGTGAAGAGATCGCTTCGCCCACAACCACGGCGGTTCGGATGCCCGAAGGCATCGACGCCGGCACGGTGCTGGCGTCAGCGCGTGCGCGCTACGGCGTGTCCATGTCCGCGGGCCGTTCCGAAACGCTCGGGAAACTGGTGCGGATCGGCCATATGGGCCCCACCGCCCAGCCGGCCTACGCCCTGGTCGCGATCGCCGCGATAGGCGGGGCGCTGAAGTCCGCGGGCGCGCAGGTGGACGTGCCGGCGGGACTGGCGGCGGCGCAGGCCGTCTGGGACGCGGCAATCGATCAATGATGCCGGTGACGGCAAACAGGGAAAGGAATGCGAGATGAGTACAAGTCTTAAGGGCAAGACCGCCGTCGTGACCGGTGCCGCACAGGGTATCGGCAAGGCAATCGCCAGGGCGCTTGCGGAGGCCGGGGCGAAGGTGGTGATCTCCGACATCAATGGCGAAGGCGCAAAGTCGGCGGCAGCCGAGATCGGGCATGGCGCCAAGGGTGTGGCCTGCGATGTCACCGACGTAGAACAGGTCAACACGATGCTGGAGGACGCCGCCGAGGATGGTGCGATCGACATCCTCGTCAACAACGCCTCCATCGTTCCCTTCATCGCATGGGACGATGTGGATCTCGCCCATTGGCGGCAGATCGTGGACACCAACCTGACCAGCGTCTTCATCGCCAGCCGCAAGGCCACCGACATGATGCGCGCGGCCGGGCGCAAGGGCACGGTGCTCAATATCGGCTCCAACGCCTTTTATGCGGGCACGCCCAACATGTCCGCCTATGTCGCAGCCAAGGGCGGCGTGGTCGGCTTTACCCGTGCCCTGGCCACTGAACTTGGAAAGGACGGGATCAGGGTCAACGCGGTGATGCCGGGTCTGACCGAGTCCGACGGGGTGAAGGCCAGCCCTCATAATGAAGCCTTCGGCTTTGTCGAGATGCTTCAGGCGATGCCCGGCAAGGGTCAGCCAGAGGATATCGCCAAGGTCGTTGCGTTCCTCGTCTCCGACGATGCCGGCTGGATGACCGGTCAATGCGTCAATGTCGATGCCGGGATGGTCCGTCTTTAGCGGCGCAACCCGGTTCGAGCGGCCGGGTCCGATAGCGCATCGCATCCCGAAAGCCTCGGTACATCGCGTGGCCCGGCGGATAACAGTCGCGTCCGCCGGGCTTGCCAAGTCGGGCTTGCCAAGCCGGGTTTCGGGCGTGATGGAGGGTCGCCGGGAAAAGGCTCGGCAGGCCGTGCCGTTCGCCGCTTCGCCAACACATCGGCCGGACGCCATGGCTTCATCTCAAGCCTTGGTCCCAAAGAAAAAACCGTTGATATCGCCGGTTGCATCTCCCGCGCCAACTGGCCGTGACCATTTGCTGGTGCCGGCAGCGTGCCGTAGCACGTCGGTTTGACCGACCGCTTTACATCGATTTGCACTGCCGGCATCTTTTCCGTCATTTGGGTGCAGTTGGTGCAACATATGATCGAATTCGACAGCAAGCTCGCACGGACATTTTTATACGTATGCCAGGAGCGAACGCTGAGGGCCGCGGCCTACAGCCTCGACCTCGAGCCCTCATCCGTGAGCCGCCAAATCAACACACTGGAAACACAGCTCGGCCTGCCCCTTCTCGAACGGAGCCGCAAGGGGGTCGTTCCGACAGAGGCCGGACGGCTTTTGCTGGACCATCTGCGGCGGCAGCGCGCCGACAATGAAGCGTTGCTGTCGGACTTTGACGCACTGCGTGGCATGCAGCGCGGCGAGATCGTGATCGCCATTGGCGACGGCTTTATCAGCGATTTCATGGCCAATGCGCTTCCCAGTTTTCGGGCCGCACTCCCCGGCATTTCGTTTCAACTGCTCAGCGGCTCGACCGAGAAAGTTGCGAAGCTCGTGCGCGAGGACGTCGCGCATTTCGGGTTCGCGATTAATCCAGACCGCGAACAGGCCTTGCGTGTGATCGAGCGCGTGCGCCAGCCATTGGAAGTGCTGCTCAGCCCCCAGTCGAAACATGCCGGATCCGGCGTCGCCATGTCGATGTCTCAACTGACCGAGATTCCCCTCGCGCTTCCCAGGCCCGATTTTGGCATCGGAACACTGCTGCGAGAGACTGAGGCCACCTATGGCGTGCGGCTTGTCGGGGCTGGTCGAGACAGACTCACTGGCCGTGCTGCGGAACTTCGTGCGCGAAGACATCGGCGCGACGATCCTGCCAGCCTTTGTCGTCGCGCGCGAGTTGGCGGACGGCCATGTCGTGACCGTGCCTCTCGATATTCCCGAGTTGCAAAAGGGCGAGGCGACAATCCTTGTCAGGACAGGACGGCGGTTGCCCGAGGCTGCGTCACGCCTTGCGACCCATGCAGCGCGCGCAATGCTCGCGTTCAGGCGCAAAATCCAAGTGCCGAACGTTGCGCCCAATGCAACATAAAACTCTATCCCATGCAATTTACGGCTCGCACATCATGCCTATTGTCTCGCCGGCAACGATGCGCCAAGGGAGGTGAGTTCCATGATCTTGAAGAAACTTTTTTCCGCGACGGCTGGTTTGGCCATTGCGGTGGCTTTGGGCCAGGCTGCCTCGGCAGAAACCCTGCGTCTGGCCTCGCAAGGCGACGCAACGAGCCTTGATCCGCACAGCCACAATGAGAGTTTCACGAACTACTTTCTCGCGAACGTCTACGAGGGGCTCGTCGGCCGCGACAAGAATTTCAGCATTGCCGGCCAGCTTGCCGAAAGCTGGGAACAGGTTGATGCGACCACATGGAGGTTCAACCTTCGATCCGGCGTCACGTTTCACGACGGGTCGGCCTTTGCGGCCGACGATGTGATCTTCTCGATGAACCGGGCCCTTGCGGACACCTCCAACTTCAAGCACGTCCTGGCTTCCGTCGACAGCTTCACCGCCATCGACGACCGGACCGTCGAGATCGTGACCAAGGCTCCCAACCCGATCCTGCTGAACGATCTCCTGGACCTGATGATCGTGGACAAGCAGTGGGCAGAAGCCAACGGGTCGGAAGAGCCGATCAATCTCCAGGCCGAGGAGAAGGCCTTCTCCGCAACCAATGCCAACGGTACGGGTCCGTTCCGCGTGGTCAGCCGGACTCAAGGCGAGAAGACGGAGTTGGCGGCCAACCCGAATTATTGGGGTGAGAGGGGAAATGTGACCGAAGTCGTCTTCACTCCGATCAACAACGCCTCGACGCTGGTGTCGGCCCTGTTGTCCGGTGAAGTCGATGTTGTCATGCCGCTTCCGCTTCAGGACATTCCGCGCGTCGAATCGGCCGATGGCGTCAAGGTGGTCTCCAGTCCCGAGGCACGCACCATGTATATCGGCATGGACCAGTGGCGTGACCAGATCATTGAGAGCCCTGTCGAAGGCAACCCGTTCCTGGACCTTCGTGTGCGTCAGGCATTCGCACACGCCATCAATGCGGAGGCAATCATTGATCGCGTGATGCAGGGTCAGGCGACACTGGCCACGCAATATGTGATGGACAAGGTGAATGGCTACAATCCGGACCTGACCCGGCTGCCCTACGATCCCGAGAAGGCCAAATCGCTGCTGGAGGAAGCCGGCTATCCAGACGGTTTCGAGCTGACGATGGACTGTTCGACCGACCGCTATGTGAATGACGGTCAGATTTGTCAGGCAACAGTCAGCCTGCTGGCGCAGGTCGGCATCAAGGTGAACCTGCTGGCGCAGCCGAAGGCACAGTTCTTTCCCAAGGTCGTCTCGCCGGACTTCGGCACCTCGTTCTTCCTGCTGAGCTGGACGCCGTCGACGATGGACAGCCTCAACGTCTTCCAGAACGTGCTGGGCACGCGCGACCTGGACAATGGGCGGGGCGCCTGGAACATCTCCGGTTGTTCGGTCCCGGAAGCTGATGCGCTGGCAGCGGAGGCTGCCACCATGATGGACGCGGATGCGCGTGAGAAGCTGCTGCAGGACGCGATGGCGCTGATGGTGGACAATGTCTGTCTGGTGCCGCTGCATGTGCAGCAACTGGTCTGGGGCGTTGCCCAAAACATCGACGTCGTACAACACCCCACGTTCGAGTTCCCCCTGGAACACTTCAACGTGAACTGATGCACGCTGTGTGGCCTGGTTGTGACCAGGCCACCCGCCAAGCCGAGACGCTCTTCAAATGGTCCATGTGATAGCTCGCCTCTTGCAGGCCTGTCTGGTCATGCTTTGCGTCGCTCTGGTCGGATTCCTGGTGTTCCAGTTCGTCGGCGATCCGGTGCTGGCGCTTGTCGGACAGGAAACCTCGATCGCGGATCGTGAGGCGCTCCGCGAGAGCCTTGGCCTCAACGATCCGATTCTGGTCCAGTACGCCCGCTTTGTCGGCGACGCGTTGCAGGGTGATTTGGGGATCTCGTACAGCTTCAACCGAGACGTCTCCGAGATGATCGCCGAACGTCTGCCCGCGACGATCGAGCTTGTATTGCTGTCCGGTCTTCTCGCGCTGGTGATCGCGATTCCCGCGGGCATCTACACGGGCATCAACCGCAAGGGCGGCTGGGCGCAGGCCCTGATGGCCCTGTCCGTCATCGGTGTCTCGATTCCCTCCTTCCTGCTCGGCATCCTGATGATCCTCGTCTTTTCGGTGTGGCTCAACTGGCTCCCGTCTTTCGGCCGCGGCGATGTGGCAGGGGCTTTTGGCTTCCGGTCAAGCCTCTTCACGCTCGATGGCTTGAGTCACGCCTTGATGCCCGCCGCCGTGCTGTGCCTGTTCCAGATGGGCGTCATCCTGCGGCTGGTCCGCGCGGAGATGCTGGAGGTTCTGCGCACCGACTATATCCGCTTTGCATGGGCTCGCGGTTTGCCGGCGCGTTCCGTGTATCTGCATCACGCACTCAAGAACACGCTGGTCCCGGTGATAACGGCTATCGGTCTGCAACTGAGTGCTCTGTTCGCCTTCTCGATCATCACCGAGCGCGTCTTCCAGTGGCCCGGAATGGGATCGCTGCTGCTGCATGCGATCGAACAAAGCGACATCCCGCTTTTGGCCGCCTACCTCATCTTCGTCGGGCTGGTCTTCACCGTTTCCAACCTTGTCGTCGATGCCCTTTATGCGCTGATCGATCCGCGCATTCGGCATGGAGGCGGTTGAGCCATGCTGAACAGGATAAAGTCGGACTTCTGGTACGAACTGCTGTCGTCTCCGGTTACCGTCATCTCGGCCTTGACCATCATCGTTCTGGTTCTGGCCTGCGCATTTGCCCCCTGGATCGCGCCGCACACGCCGTTTGATCCGAGCACGATCTCGATCCTCGACAACAATCTGCCACCGGCCTGGGAAGATGGCTCCGACCCTCGATTTGTTCTGGGGACCGACATGCAGGGACGCGACGTGCTCTCGGCGATGCTCTATGGCGGCCGGATTTCGTTGCTGGTGGGGCTGGGGGCGGTCGCCCTGTCCACCCTGATCGGCCTGGTCGTCGGGCTGCTTGCCGGCTTTTTCGGTGGCATCACGGACACGGTGCTCATGCGGGTCGCCGAGGTCCAGTTCGCGTTTCCGCCAATCCTGATCGCACTGCTGTTGAACGGTATCCTGAAGACCGCGCTTCCTGCGGATGTGTTCGCCACGGCCGCCGTGCCCATCATGATTCTGGCGATCGGCCTGGCGGGATGGGTGCAGTTCGCGCGGATCGTGCGTGCCTCGACGATGGTTCAGCGCGACCAGGATTACGTCACGGCTTGTCACGCGATCGGACTGCCGAACCATACGGTCATCTTGCGCCACATCCTGCCGAACGTGCTGGGGCCCGTTCTCGTGCTGGCCATGTTGCAGATCGCCGTGGCTATCGTAACCGAGGCAACCCTGTCCTTTCTCGGCCTGGGCACACCCCTGACCGAACCGTCCCTTGGGGCGCTCATCCAGGCCGGCAGCCAGTTCCTGTTCTCCGGCATCTGGTGGGTGGTCATCTTTCCCGGCCTCATGCTGCTGGCGATGGTGATCGCCTTCAATCTCGTGGCCGACTGGTTTCGCGACTATCTCAATCCGAGGCTGCGATGACCGCTCCCCTGCTCAGCATAGAAGCGCTCTGCGTCGGATTTCCGCACCGCCTCGGCGATTTCGTCGCCGTGGACGGCTTCACCATGGACCTGAACAAGGGAGAAATCGTTGGCCTGATCGGAGAGAGCGGCGCCGGCAAGTCGACGGTCGGAAACGCCGTGATCGGCCTTCTCAGCCATCCGGGCCGGATCACCGCGGGGCGCATCGTTCTACAAGACCAGGACCTCGCCGCACTTTCTGCCAAACAGATGGAGGTTCTGCGGGGTCGCCGCATCGGCATGATCTTTCAGGATCCGATGACATCGCTCAATCCGCTGATGACCGTTGGGGCGCAGTTGGCGGAATCGATTTCGATCCTGCAGAACAAGTCCCTGTCAGAAGCCCGCATCGAGGCCGCCAAGCGCCTCGGGGATGTCGGCATCCCGGACGCCGATACCCGGATGCACCAGTATCCGCACGAGTTTTCGGGCGGGATGCGCCAGCGAGTCGTGATCGCGCTGGCGCTTGCAGGCGATCCGGATCTGCTGATTGCCGACGAGCCGACGACAGCGCTCGATGTATCTGTGCAAAAGCAGGTGCTCGACCTGATCCGGAGCATCTGCAGGCAACGCCAGCTTGGCGTGATCCTTGTAACGCACGACATGGGCGTCATCGCCGAAACCGCAGACCGGGTCTGCGTGATGCGCCACGGAAAATTGGTGGAAACGGGCGTGACGGCCGATGTCCTGGGCAGCCCCAAGGCGGAGTACACCAAGCAGCTGATAGCGGCGATTCCCAGTATCACCGAACGCGAGGAGCGGTTCCGCAACCCCGCCAGGCGCACCGGAGAGATCGACGCCTGGCTGCTGCAGGCGCATGACCGCGAGGAAAATGGCGCCTTCCTCAGGAGTTCGGCGCTGGTGAAGGAGTTTCCCGCCAAGGGGGCTTCATTCAGGATCCGGCCTCCGGCATTCCGGGCCGTTGACGTCCCCCCGCTCGAGATCGCACGGGGCGAGGTTCTGGGGCTGGTTGGTGAGAGCGGTTCGGGCAAGTCCACGCTCGGACGGCTCTTGACGGGGCTGCTGCCCATCACCGAAGGGGCGGTGACCTACACCGACCATGGCGACATTTCAGCCCTGCGCCAAGCCGCGCAGCGCAAGAGGTTCCGGCGCGATGTCCAGGTTGTCTTCCAGGACCCCTATTCTTCTCTGAACAGCCGACTCCGCGTGGATCATATCCTGTCCGAGCCGATCAGGTTCCACGGGCTCGCAAGCCGGGCGCAGACACCAAGGCTCGTCGGCGCCCTTCTTGAACGGGTGGGATTGAAGGCGGCAGACGGCCGGAAGTACCCGCATCAATTCTCGGGCGGTCAGCGCCAGAGGATCTGCATCGCGCGTGCGCTCGCCGTGCGTCCACGGTTCCTTCTATGTGACGAGCCGACATCGGCGCTCGATGTCTCGATCCAGGCGGAAATGCTGGCTCTGCTCATGGAGCTCAGACGCAGTCTGGGGCTGACGATGCTCTTCGTCAGCCACGACCTTGCCGTCGTGCGCCAGGTCTCGGATCGCGTCGCGGTCATGCAGCGCGGCAAGATCGTTGAACTGCGCGAGTCCGAAGCGCTTTTTGATGCGCCTGAGCACGAATACACCAGGCATTTGTTGAACACCGCCCCGCGCGTTCAGATCGAAACGAGGAATTTGGAGGAAGCGCTCTGATGTCGCAACCAGTCGGTCTGATCGGTCTCGGTGCCATGGGCGGCAGCATGGCGGCACGGCTGCTGGAAACGGGGCACGAAGTCGTCGGGTACGACGCTCTGCCAGAAGCGCGAGAACGGGCGGCGCGCGTCGGAGCGGTCATTGCCGATCATCCAGCGGCGGTGGCCAAGGCAGTCGATGTGCTGATCCTGTCGCTGCCCAAGGCGCAGTTCGTCGATGACGTGATGTCGGATGTGGGGCCGCATCTGTGCAAGGGGGCGGTCGTGCTGGACACGACAACCTCCGAGCCGGAAACCAGCCGAGCTCACGAGACGAAAGGGGCCGCGCACGGTTATGCGTTTCTCGACGCGCCCGTCAGCGGCGGGCCTGCGGCCGCCCGGTCCGGCGCCATGACCATGATCGTTGGCGGCGATGGCGCAGCGCTGGAAAAGGCGAAGCCGGTGCTGAAGGATTTGACGTCAAAGCTCTTGCACATTGGTCCGTCGGGTGCGGGCAACGTCGCCAAAATTGCCAACAACCTGCTGTGCGCCGCCAATCTGGCTCTGGTCAGCGAGATGGTGCATCTGGCCGCACGCGCCGAGGTTTCGGCCGCAGACCTGCTGGCGGGCGTCAATGCCGGCTCCGGGCGAAGCGGCGTCAGTGAGGTGAATTTTCCACGCTGGATTTTGAACGGCAGCTACGATTCGGGCTTCACCATGGGGCTGATGCGTAAGGATATCGGCCTGGCGCGCGATCTGGCGGACAAATTCGGCCTCGATCTGCCTGCGATGAAAGCCATCGCCGACATTTGGGAAGAAAGCCGCGACAGGCTCAGCGACAGCGCCGATTTCAACGAGATTTTCAAGTACGAGAAAAGCCATGACTGATCGTGCCGCCATGTTTCAGACGCTGTGCGAGGAACTCGGGCTTGGCCAACGACCCCAAAGCATTGTCGGCGGAGAGCTTGTGGATGGGGTAGGGGCGATGATCACCTTGCAAGATCCGTTCAGCCTGTCGACTCTCGCCGTCTATGCGGATTGCGCCGGCGCAATCGCAAACCGCGCTTGCGATTGCGCGGAAACCGCGCAACGCACTTGGATTGGCGATTTCACGCCGGCTGCACGCGGCAACGTCATGCAGAGCGTTGCCTCTGCAATCGAGGCGCGGACCGAGACCCTGGCAAAGCTCGAGGCTCTTGTGGCGGGCAAGCCAATTCGCGACTGCCGGATCGAGGTGGCCAAAGTCGTTGAGATGTTCCGCTATTATGCCGGCTGGGCAGACAAGCTGCACGGCGAGGTCATTCCGGTTCCGTCGGGTCACCTCAACTACACCCTGCGAGAGGCGATTGGCGTCGTCTTTCAGATCACCCCCTGGAACGCGCCGATCTTTACGGCCGGCTGGCAGATCGCCCCGGCGATTGCCTGCGGCAATGGCGTGGTGATCAAACCGAGCGAGTTGACGCCCGTCACAACCATCGCTCTGGTCAGGCTTGCCGAAGAGGCGGGGTTGCCGAAGGGCCTGGTCAATGTCCTTGCCGGTCTCGGTCCGACGGCAGGTGCAGCTGCGATTGCCCACAAGGCGGTCGGCAAAGTTGTCTTCGTCGGTTCGCCCGCCACGGGTCGGCGGGTGGCCGAAGCAGCGGGCGCAGCGCTGAAGCCTGTCGTTCTTGAGCTTGGCGGAAAGTCCGCCAACATCGTGTTTGACGATGCCAATCTCCAACATGCGGCGTTGGGCGCGCAGGCAGCCATCTTTTCCAGCGCCGGACAAAGCTGCGTGGCCGGCTCACGATTGCTGGTCCACAAGGATATCCACAGCCGGCTGGTAGACATGATCGCGTCCGGCATGAACGACATCACGTTGGGCGATCCGCTGGATGATGCGACCGAAATCGGTCCGATCAGCAACGCCCGCCAGTACGAGTTCGTCGGTGCCATGATTGCAGACGCAAGACAGGGTGGCGCAACCGTACGCACCCGATCGACGCGACCGCAGAGCGGCTTTTTCGTCCCGCCCACCGTGCTTGATGGATTGAGCCATCAGGCAAAAGCCGCGCAGACCGAGATCTTCGGACCCGTCGTGACGGCAATTCCGTTTGCGAACGAGGCCGAGGCCATCGAGATTGCCAATTCCACGGAGTTCGGCCTGGCAGGCGCCGTCTGGACGTCCGACGTGGGACGGGCGCATCGCGTATCGCAAGCGGTGCGCGCGGGTACGTTCTGGATCAACAGCTACAAGGCCATTCATGTTTCATCGCCGTTCGGCGGATCGCGCGAGTCCGGGTTTGGCCGTTCCAGCGGGACCGACGCGCTGATGGAATACACCAGTCCGAAGAGCATCTGGCTCGACAGCGGCGAAATACCGAAAATCGCCTTTGGTTATGTTTCGTGACGCAAGCGAACGCGCGGACAACGGCGAACCCGATCGACCACGTGGGCTCTGTTCCGGCGGACGCCGGCTTTTTCACCTCGCGACATCCGGTCTGGACAGGCTGGCGCAGAAACCTGCACCGATATCCGGAGCTGGCCTACCAGGAGCACAGGACGTCCGAATTCGTCGCCCAACGGCTGACAGACATGGGGATCGCGGTGCAGCGCGGATATGCAGGCACGGGTCTGGTCGGGGTTTTGAAGACGGGCGAGGGTCCCAACATCGGATTGCGGGCCGACATGGACGCCTTGCCGATTGTCGAGGAGGGTCGGCAGGATTACAGATCCGTCAATGATGGCGTGATGCATGCATGCGGGCACGATGGGCATACAACCATGCTGCTGGCGGCCGCAGAGTATCTTGCGCGCACCAGACGATTCCAGGGCACCGCCACGTTCATTTTCCAGCCGGCCGAGGAATGCGAGGCCGGCGCGCGACGGATGATCGAGGACGGCCTCTTTGCCGATCATCCGGTGGACGAAGTCTTTGCCCTGCACAACTGGCCCGGTCTCGCCGCCGGGGAGGTTTCGGTCCGCGCCGGTCCCCAGATGGCGGGTTTTGACACGTTTGACATCACGATCACAGGGCGCGGCAGTCACGCGGCAATGCCCCAGGAAGGCACCGATGCCGTCGTCGCGTCCGGACAGCTGATCGGTGCGCTTCAATCGATTGTCTCACGTTCGCTTGATCCGCAATCGGCCGCCGTTCTGAGCATCACGCAAGTCCACGCGGGAGATGCATACAACGTCATTCCCCAAGCCGTTCGACTGGCCGGCTGTACGCGTTTCTTCGACACCGCGGTGAAGAACCGGTTGAAAACGCGCATGAGGCAGATCTGCACCGGAATCGAAGTGCAGCATGGTGTCTCGGTCTCGCTCGACTACAAACCGGTCTATCCGCCGACCATCAATCATCTGCGAAGCCAGCAGATGGCGGCGGACGTGGCAAGAACGATTGTCGGCGACACGCTCGTTCACGACGATCAGAACCCGTCGATGGCGTCGGAGGACTTCGCCTTCATGCTGGAGCGAGTGGCGGGCGCCTATCTCTGGTTTGGCAACGGCCCGGTCGCAAGTTTCGGTGCGCTGCACACGCCGACCTATGACTTCAATGACGCCATCCTGCCCACCGGCGCGCGGATTCTGGCGGCCTTGGTCGAAACGGACAGGCGATGATGCGTCCGGACAATCGCCGAGGGTGGAGCGTTCTGTTGTGAGATCGAACCGTTCCGCCGGGCAGGTTTGGTTCGATCTCTCGACAGAACGCTCCAAGCGGCTTCGATGCTTCAGGGCAGACCGCCTGAGTGTCCAATTCGACCGTCAGCGGCAGTCGATGACCGGTGATGCGTGATCGCATCGCATCCGTGGGCGGAAAGCAGCGGGCGGCACCTGCCGCCCGCCGGTCGTGGGCTGGCGATCAGCTTTCCGGCGTCAGGCAGTCCTTGAACGACGTCGTCATGTTGCGGATCAGCTCGAAATAGAGGTCCGGGCCCTTTTCCAGTTCCGCACCGAGCGGGTCGAGCACACCGGACTTCGCCGCTGTTCCCTCGATCACCGTCGAGACCAGTTGCGGCTCGAACTGCGGCTCCGAGAACACGCAGGCGGCGCCGGCGTCCCGGACGGTCTCGCGCAGCTCTGCGATGCGTTCCGCGCCCGGCATCACCTCGGGCGACACCGTGATCGAGCCGGCGGCTTCCAGGCCGAAACGGTTTTCGAAATAGTGGTACCCGTCGTGGAAGACGATGAAGCCCCGGCCCGAAAGCCCGGCAAGTTCGGTCTCCACGTCGGCGATCAGCGCATCGAGCCTGGCTTCAAGCGCCCCGGCATTGGCCTCATAGGTTGCGGCATTGGCCGGATCGGCTTCGACAAGCGCTTGCCGGATCTCGTGGACAAGCGCCTTGGCGTTCATCGGATCGAGCCAGATATGGGGGTCGGCGCCATCATGGCCGTGCCCATGGTCGTGATCGTGCCCGGCTTCTGCGGTCTCCTTGTCGTGATCATGATCGTGGTCGTGTCCATGGTCGTGGGCCTGCTCGTCATCGTCCCCATGATCGTGCGTGTCAAAGGCGCCGCCCTCACGGAACTCCAGCTTGACCAGATCGTGGGCATCCATCAGCTCCACGATCGTCGCATCCGCCGCGACGCTTTCAAGCGCGCCTTCCAGGAAGGCTTCCAGCTCTTGGCCGACCCAGAAGACGACGCCGGCGGACTGCAGCATCGTCGCTTCGGAAGGGCGCATCGCGTAGGTGTGCGGGGAGCCGGCACCCTGAACGATCAGGCCCGGCTTACCGACGCCTTCCATGACCCCGGCCACAAGCGAATGGATCGGCTTGATCGAGGCGACCACATTGATCTCGGCCTGGGCGGCGACGGCCGACGCGGTCAGCAATGTCGAGGCCAGAAGGGTTGATTTCGCAAGGCGCATATTGTTCTCCCTGTTTGCACCGGTGTGGCGAGGGCGGTCCCTCACAACGTGATTGCGTAATGATATAACGTGTGCGATACCGTCGCAACCGGTTTTGCACCGATTGCCGCGACCATGCGAGCTTGATATCTCGAACCGATGTTGAAACGACCCGACCCACTTGTGACGCTCGATGGCGCGGGCATCTGCCGCGACGGCCGGTGGCTGGTGCGCGGGGTCAGCTGCACGGTCGACCCCGGAGAAATCGTCACGCTGATCGGCCCCAACGGATCGGGCAAGTCGACGACGGCGAAGATGGCGCTCGGCATATTGAAGCCCGACGAGGGCTCGGCGAAACGCCGCGACGGTCTGCGGATCGCCTATGTGCCGCAATCGCTGGCCATCGACTGGACGCTGCCCCTGGCTGTCGACCGCTTCCTTCGGCTGACCGGCCCGATCGGCAAGGCCGAGGCTGCCGATGCGCTGGCGGCCACCGGGGTCCGCCATCTGGCCCGTGCCGAGGTGCGCACCCTGTCCGGCGGCGAATTCCAGCGCGTGCTTCTGGCTCGCGCCATTGCGCGCAAGCCCGATCTTCTGGTGCTGGACGAACCGGTTCAGGGCGTCGATTTCACCGGTGAGATCGCGCTCTACGAACTGATCAAGTCCATCCGGGACCGGCTCAATTGCGGCGTCCTGCTGATCTCCCATGACCTGCACGTCGTCATGGCGGCGACGGACCGCGTGATCTGTCTTAACGGCCATGTGTGCTGTTCGGGCACGCCGACGGCCGTCGCATCGAGCGCGGAATACAAGGCGTTGTTCGGCGCCCGCGCGGCTTCGACGCTGGCCGTCTATGAGCACAGTCACGACCACACGCACCTGCCGGACGGGCGCGTGCAGCATGCCGACGGCACGATCACGAACCATTGTCACCCCGGCGACGGACACCATCCCGGCCCAGACGCGCTCCACAACAAGGGTGATGGCGATGTTCGATGATTTCTTCATGCGCGCGCTCATCGCCGGCATCGGCGTCGCTCTGGTCGCCGGTCCGCTGGGCTGTTTCATTGTCTGGCGCCGGCTGGCCTATTTCGGCGACACGCTGTCCCACGCGGCCCTTCTGGGCGTCGCGCTGGCATTCCTGTTCGAGGTGAACATCACCGCCGCGGTCTTTGCGGTGTCGGCCTGCGTGTCGATCGCCCTTTTGCTGCTCCAGCGCGGCGCGACACTGTCCGCCGATGCCCTTCTCGGTCTTTTGGCGCACGCGTCGCTGGCGCTCGGCATGGTCGTTCTGGCCTTCCTGACCTGGGTGCGTTTCGATCTGATGGGGCTTTTGTTCGGCGATATACTGGCCGTCTCCAAATCGGATCTGGCCACCATCTGGCTCGGCGGCGCGGTGGTTCTCGGCATTCTCGCCGCCATCTGGCGTCCGCTGTTCGCGGCGACCGTCAACAGCGAACTCGCCGAGGCCGAGGGCATGAACCCAGCCCGCGCCAATATCATCTTCATGCTGTTGATGGCCGCTGTGATCGCGATCGCCATGAAGATCGTTGGCGTGCTTTTGATCACGGCCATGCTGATCATTCCGGCCGCAACCGCCCGCCGCTTCGCCGCCGGGCCCGAGCAGATGGCTGTTCTCGCCGCGCTCATCGGCGCAGCGTCGGTCGTCGCCGGCCTTTTCGGATCGCTCGAATGGGACACGCCGTCCGGCCCGAGCATCGTCGTGGCGTCACTGGGCTTCTTCCTGCTGTCGCTTGTTCCGACCGGGCGGCGTTTGACCCGTGGACGTGATCGTCCGGCGACCGAGCCGCGCCACGGTGCGAAAGGATAATCGGGATGCAGCACGGCCATGCTTCCGACGCCCTGACGAAGAATCAGGCCCTTGTGATGGGCGCCCTGTCCGAGGCGGGCGGCCCGCTGAGCGCCTACACGATCCTGGACCGGTTGCGCGATGACGGTCTTCGTGCGCCGCTGCAGGTCTATCGCGCGCTGGACAAGCTGGTCGAGTTCGGGCTCGTCCACCGGCTGGAAAGCCTCAATGCGTTCGTGGCGTGCCGCCACCCGGGATGCGACGGCCACCAATTCACGGCCTTCATGATATGCGATGATTGCGGAAGCGTGATCGAGATCGCCGACAATGCGCTGGCCGGGCGCCTGAAAGGGTTGGCCCAGGACGCCGACTTCGTTCTGGAGAAGTCGACGGTCGAACTGCGCGGCCTGTGCGCGGGATGCCGTCCGGCATAGGGTTTACCGTTCCTGTCCGTCGCCACACCGCGAAGGAGGAAGACTACAGCCGCCGCAGCAGCCCCAGAACGAAGACCGCGCCCAGGGCGGTCGTGACAATGCCGATCGGCAGTTCCTGCGGCATCAACAGGGTGCGCGCGGCGATGTCGCTGGCGAGCAGCAGACAGGCGCCGATAATCGCCGACATGATGATCAGCCCTTTGTGCATCGGGCCCACGAACCCGCGTGCGAGGTGTGGAACCATCAGGCCCACAAATCCGATCACGCCGGTGATCGAGACGAAGGCGGCGGTCGCAAAGGCGCAGACGAGAAAGGTGATCCGGCGCATCGCGTCGACGTTCACGCCCAACGTCCTGGCCGTGTCGTCGCCGGCGAGCAGCGCGTCGAGCCGGCGATAGCTGACCTGCGCGAAGACGAAGATCACGACCGCGCCGGCAAGCGCGATGGGGAGCAGATCCCAGCGGGCGAGACCCAGCCCGCCGAGCGTCCAGAACAGGACCGAATGCGCTGCCCGCTGATCGCCGGCAAAGACGAGATAGTTGGTCACCGCCATGAACAGGAACGATACCGCCAGACCGGCGAGGATCAGCCGTGCCGGTCCCTGATCGCGCAGACGCGCGACCAGAACCAGTACGATGGCCGAGGCGAGCATGCCGCCGACAAAGGCGGCGATGGGCAGAGTCCATATGCCAAGCACATCGCCTGTCACGGTGATGACGAGCACGGCGCCGGCCGCGGCGCCCGAGGAAAGGCCGAACAGGAACGGATCGGCGAGATCGTTTCGCGTCACGGTTTGCAGGAGGCAGCCAACCACGCCAAGCCCTGCCCCGACCATGACCGCAAGCAGCGCGCGAGGCAGCCTGAGATCGACGACGATCCGGTCGATCGGCGTCGGGCCGGCCTCGCCATAGGCCCCGGTGAGCGAGCGTGACAGCGCCTCAACAACGACACTGGCCGGAATCGGCGTGGAGCCGACCGCAATGGCGACCACGACCAGAGCTGCAAGCAGCCCCAGTGCCGGCAGGAGCCACGCCGTTGATTGCTGCATCGCCTAGGACGCGCCGCCCTGGATCGCCTTGGCGATCTTCCCGATCGCGTCGATGTTCGCCGGTCCCGGGGTGAGTTCCTCATAGCGCAGGGTCACGTAGCGCTCGTTCTTCACCGCATCGGTCTGCGACATGACGGGGTGCGCTTTCAGGAATGCCAGGAGGCCCTCGGCGCCATCGCCGCCCTGATAGTCGAGAAGGATGAGAAATTCGGGATTGGCGGCCGCAACGGCCTCCCAGGATGTGCGTCCCCAGCTTGTCTCCATGTCGCCGGTCACGTTGGTGCCTCCAGCCGCCTCGATCATGGCGGTGGTGATGGCGTATTTGCCTGCCGTGAAGGGCTGATCTTCGCCGGAATCATAAAGAAACACGCGCGTGGCTTCGCCTTCCGGCACCGATTGCCGGATGGCTTCGAGCTTGGATGTCCAGTCATCGACAAGGGCCTTTGCCTCGGCTTCCTTGCCGAACACTTTGCCAAGGCGCAGCGTGTCGTCAAACAGAAGGTCCATCGATGCCGCGGGCCGATCCTGGTCCAGGTGAATGCAGCTTTCCGTCAGAACCAGCGTCTTGATGCCCTGCGCTTCCAGTGTTTCCGGCGTCACTTCGCCGCCCGGGCGCATGCCATAATACCAGCCGGCGAAGAAGAGGTCGGGCTCGGCGGCGACAAGGTTCTCCATGGTCGGATATTTGGGTGCGAGTTCGGGAATGTCGCCCCGACGCTCGTCGAACTCGGCGCTTGTCTTGTACCAGCCCGAGATGCCGGTCACGCCGACCATGCGGTCCTGCAGGCCCAGTGCGAACGCCATGTCGGCCATGTTGATGTCGTGAACGACCATGCGCCCGGGCGCCGCCTCGAAGGTGACGAGCGTGCCGCAACTGTCAACGGTGACCGGGAACGCCATGGCGGGCGAGGCCAGCGCGGCCAACAGAAGGGTGGTGAGCAATCGTTTCATCGGAACGTCTCCATCTTTCAGCATGGCGTCGTGGAGTGTGTCGTCGGCATTGGAAGCCGGATATCCAGCGTCGGCAGATGGTAATCGTGTTCGGGGTGTTTGAGCCGGTGCATGTCGACCCCGAACACGTCGCGGACATTGGCGGTCGACAGCGTCTCGCCCGGAGGCCCGAAGGCGCGCAGGCGCCCATCGGCGAGGATTGCGACCTTGTCGGCAAAGGCATCGATCAGGGTGAGATCGTGAAGCGCGGCGACGATCGGAACGCCCATCGATGCGACGATGGCAAGCTGTTCGCCGCGAGCCAGGGGGTCGAGATGATTGGTCGGTTCGTCCAGGACCAGAAGCGACGGCTTTTGACACATGGCGCGCGCAATCCTGGCCCGCTGCCGCTCGCCGCCCGAAAGCTGGTCGAGCCGCCTTTCGGCAAGGTCGCCAAGCCCGACCGTTTCGCAGGCCCGGCGGGCCTCGTCCCGCCCTGTGCCGCCGGCGAACAGCCGCGCATGGGGCAAAAGGCCGAGCGCGACATAGTCGGCAACGCTCAGCCGCCCGTCGGCTTCGTCGGACTGGCCGACATAGGCGATGCGCCGTGCCCGCTCGGCAAAGCTCATCGCCGATATGGACTTGCCATCGATCATGATCGTGCCCGTGCCGGGCGATGCAAGGCCGGCGATCATCCGGACGAGCGTGGTCTTGCCGGCGCCGTTCGGGCCAACCAGAGCGACGCACTCGCCGGCGCCGACGGAAAAGCTGATGGCTGAGACCAGCGCGTCGGCGGGGCTTCGTCCGCTCGGCCAGTAGCCGACATCGCGTAGGTCGAGAGCGGCGGTCTGGCGGGTCATTGGACCGATACGCCCGCTTCGGCCACCAGGAGCGCGGCGGGAATCCGTGCCAGCGTCTTGCCGGACAGGCCCGGCGGCCGCGATGTGGACGAGCACCAGCCATCGTCGAGCGATGCATACTGGCGGGCAAACGCGACCAGATCGTCAATGTTCGCGTCGGCGTCGATGTCGCCGAACAGATAGGTGGCCTTGTGCGAACCGAAATAGGCAACCGTGCAGGGCCGGTCGCAGCCGGCCATGCAGACCGTCCCCGAGATTGCGAAGTCCGCGCCGATGGCATCGCCGGCAAGGGTCATGGCCTTCCGAAGGCGCGCGATCAGCTCAATGCCGGGCCGGCACTGGTCGTCGGGCTCACCTCTCTTGTGACGGCACGAAACGCATACGGTTATCTTGTGGTTGGATCGATCGACCATCCGCTGCTCCGCGGGGCGGAGGGCAAAGACCGTGATGTGCGGCGCAAGGCGCCAGATCGTCTCATCATGTGTCTCTCCTCCGGACATCCCCGTCCGGTTCGAGTGAAATGATGATGGCAGGTCTCCTGACTTGCGGTTCCTCGCTTCCCCGCGCCTTCCCGGACGGACGATGCCGGCCAGTGGCATTGGTGGGGGTCGCTCTCCGCTCACAGTTGCGGGGGCAGTCACGGTTTTGGCGCCCTTGAGGCTCCTCCTCACCGTGTTCCCTTTTCATCCCGCGGACGCGCTCGGCCCGCAAGAACCATCGCGTCCACGCTAGTCCGGTTGCCGGCCGGCTTCAACTCCGAAATTGTCCGAACGCTCGATGTGCACATGCAGCGATACCGGCTGCCATGACCGTTATCGATGTTTGGGGCGACTTGCGCCTCGATGCTGCCCGCCATGGCGGGCGGGACCGGGCAATGATAAGCGTCTGCCAGGGCCACCCGGCCAAGACCATGTTCAATTGAAGGAAGCCTGCATGTCGTATGTCTTCGAACCGGCGCCGGTCCCGACAATCGCGGTGGCTGACAGCGACGATCTGGTCCCCGTGCGCCGCATCTTCTGCGTCGGCCGCAACTATGCCGCCCACGCGCGCGAAATGGGCCGTGATCCCGATCGCGAGCCGCCCTTCTTCTTCACCAAGCCGGCCGATGCGGTCGTCATGGACGGCGAGACGGTGGCCTATCCGCCGGAAACCGAAAACTTGCATCATGAAGCCGAACTGGTGATCGTCGTCGGCACCGGCGGGCGCGACATCGCCGAAGCCGACGCCCTGTCCCATGTCTGGGGCTATGCGGCGGGCAACGATCTGACCCGCCGCGACCTGCAATCGGCGGCACGTGAACTGGGCCGTCCGTGGGACATGGGCAAGGCGTTCGACCGCTCGGCGGTGATCGGGCCGGCCCATCCGGCCTCGAGGGCCGGCCATCCGGACAAGGGCTTCATCCGGTTGACGGTCAATGGCGAGACCCGGCAGGATGCCGACCTGTCCGAAATGATCTGGTCGGTGCCGGAAGTCGTCTCGATCCTGTCGCACTCGATTGCCCTGCGGCCCGGAGACCTGATCATGACCGGCACGCCCGCCGGTGTCGGCCCTCTGGCCGCAGGCGATGTCTGCGTGGTCTCCATCGAGGGGCTCGGCGAAATCACGACCACGATCGGACCGCGCGGATAAGCCAATGACCCTCAAACTGCACAATTATTTTCGCTCATCCACATCGACCCGGCTGCGCGCGGCGCTCAATCTCAAGGGCGTGGACTATGACTATGTCTCCTACGCCCTGCGCGCCAAGGAGAACTATTCGCCGCGCTTTCTGGCCCTCAACCCGCAGGGCCTCGTGCCGGCGCTCGAACGCGACGACGGTACGGTGCTGACCCAGTCGCTGGCGATCATCGAATGGCTCGATGAAACGCATCCCGGGCCGGCGCTGCTGCCTCCCGATGCGGACGGGCGTGCGCGCGTGCGCGCGCTCTCCTACATGATCGCCTGCGAGGTGCATCCGCTCAACAATCTGCGTGTCCTCAACCATCTCGCCGACCGTTTCGGCGCCGATGAGGCCGGTCAGAAAGCCTGGTTCACCCATTGGGTGACGACCACGTTCGAACCGCTGGAGGCGATGCTCGCGGGCGATCCGGCGACCGGTCCGCTCTGCCATGGCGACACGCCGGGCATGGCGGACATCTGCCTTTACGCGCAGGTCTGGAACAACAGGCGTTTTGCGATCGACACCGCCCGGTGGCCGACGATCTCCGCGATCTTCGAGCGGCTTGACGCAATCGATGCTTTCCGCAAAGCCGCGCCGCCCAACCAGCCCGACGCCGCGTGACCGCGACCGACCCGGACCCGCCCGGGGGAATGCCATGAGCCGGCGCGCAATGCACGACGCTGGCGCTCAGTTCGCCGGCGCCTTGTCGTAGAGCGCCTCGATCTCGGTGCCGTAGAAATCGTAGATCTTGGCGCGGCGCACCTTCATGGTCGCGGTGACCTCGCCATCGTCATGATCGAGTTCCTTGGGCAAAAGCCAGACCTTCTTGACCTGCTCGACGCGCGCCAGAAGCTGGTTCTGCTTGTCGACTTCGCGGTCGATCAGCGCCTTGACGTCAGCGTTTTCAGCCAGCGAACGGAACGTTGTGTAAGCGATGCCTTTCGATTCAGCCCACAGGCGCACCGTGTCCATGTCGAGCTGGATCAGCGCGACGGCATAGGGCCGCCGGTCGGCGATGACGATGCATTCCTTGATGAAGGGTGAGGCCTTCATCGTGTTCTCGATCAGCGACGGCGCCAAGTTCTTGCCCGCCGCGTTGATCATGATGTCCTTCTTGCGGTCGACGATGGAGATCGAGCCGTCGGGCGCGGCTTCCGCGACATCGCCCGTGTGCAGCCAGCCATCGGTGATGGTCTCCGACGTTGCCTCGGGATTGTTGTAATAGCCCTTGAAGACGAGGCCCGACTTGACCAGCAGTTCGCCATCGTCGGCGATCTGCCATTGCACCTCCGGCAGGAAGAAGCCGACGCGGCCTTCGCTGCCGCCCCAGTCGGGCTGGACGCTGGCCGCGCCGGTGGTTTCCGTCATGCCCCAGATCTCGCGCACATTGACGCCGATGCCGCGCAGGAAATGCACGAGATCGACCGAGATGGGCGCTGCCGCGGTGATCGCGAAACGGCAGCGGCTGAGGCCGAGATAGCTGCGGATGTGGCGGTAGACGAGCACGTCCCAGAAGGCGTTCTCCAGGCGCTGGGCCAACGACCAGTCGCGGCGCGGCGTGTCGCCGCGCTTTTTCGCCGAGGCCAGCGCCGCCATCGTGAGCGCCCGGCGGACCCGGCCGGACGTGTTGGCCTGGACCATCACGCCCGCCTGCATCTTCTCCCAGATGCGCGGCACGCCGAAAAAGATCTGCGGGGCGACATCGCGCAGATCGAGCGTGATCGTGCGCAGGGATTCGCCGAAATTCATGACGAACTGGCCGGTAAGCGCGTTGATCACCGTCATGTTTTGCTCGGCGATGTGGCACAGCGGCAGATAGCTCAAAATGTTGGTGCCCGGCGAGAAGCCGGCAAAGATCTTGGCCGCCTGCGTGCTGGCCACATAAAGGTTGCTGTGGCTGATCTCGGCCGCCTTGGGCAGGCCCGTCGAGCCGGACGTGAAGACCATCATGGCGGTCTGGTCGGGCCGGATCGACGCCTTGCGGGCATCGATCTCGGCGCCATGGTCGGCGATCGAGGCATGGCCGGCTTCCAGAAGCGCGTCGAAGCTGATCAGGCCCAGTTCGGTCTCGTGCTGCGTGCCCTTGGGTTCGAAGATGACGAGCTTGCGCAGTCTTGGCAGCTTGCCGCGCAGTTCGATGATCTTGTCGAGCTGTTCCTGATCCTCGATGAACAGGATCTCGGTGTCCGACGCGTTGACCAGATGTTCGATCTCGGCGGCGGGGCTCGTCGGATACATGCCGACGACGGTACCGCCTGCGGCGTTGATGCCCAATTGCGCCAGCACCCATTCGCGGCGGTTCTCAGACAGGATGCCGACATGGGTGCTGTTGCCGACACCCAGATCGATCAGCGCCGCGGCCATGGCGTGCATCGTCGTTTCAAGGCCGGCCCATGTCATCTCGTTCCAGATGCCGTGGCGTTTCTGGCGCATGGCGACGGCGTCCGCGTGGGACCGGGCATGTTCGGACACGATGGCAACCAGCGGCCGGAAGCCCTTGTCGGCGAATGTGGAGACGTCGTAGCGCATCGCTTCGTCCTCAGCTCAGCCAGCGTTTGCGGCGCTTGTAATGTTTGACTTCGCGAAAGCTCTGGCGCCCGGTGCCCCGCTCGGCAACGCCCAGATAGAAGCTGCGAATGTCGGGGTCTTCCTTCAGCTTGGCGACCGGGCCCTCGAGCACGATCTGCCCGCTTTCCATGATGTAGCCATAGTCGGCGACCTGGAAGGCGACGCCGGCATTCTGTTCGACCAGCAGGATCGATGCGCCGTCCTCTTCATTGAGTCGCTTGATGGTCGAAAAGATCTCCTCGACGATCTTCGGCGCAAGCCCAAGCGAGGGTTCGTCCATCAGGATCAGGCGCGGCTGGGCGATCATCGCGCGCCCGAATGCCAGCATCTGCTGTTCGCCGCCGGACAGATAGCCGGCGATCTGGCCGCGCCGCTCACGCAGCCGCGGGAAGAAGTCGTAAACCTTGTCATAGTCGGGCTTCCGGCTCGACCCGTCCAGCGCGTAGGAGGCGGCGATCAGATTGTCGTCGACGGTCATCTCGGTGAAGATGTGCCGCCCCTCCCGGACGTGGAACATGCCGCGCTGGACGAGCTTGTCAGGCGGCACGCCCTTTGTGGGCTGGCCGCGAAAGATGATGCGTCCGTCGCCGATCTGGCCGTTTTCGAGTTGCAACAGGTTCGAGGCCGCCTTCAGCGTCGTCGTCTTGCCGGCGCCATTGGTGCCCAGAAGCGTCACGATCTTGCCCTCGGGCACCTCGAGCGACAGGCCCCGCAGGGCCTGCAGCGTGTGGTGATAGGTGACCTCGATGTTCTCGATGGTGAGCATGAACGCGCAGCCGGCCTGCGCCCGGACCGAAGCCCGGGCGTCAGGGTCAGACCGTGAACCAGTCGGATGTCGGCGTGAACAGGCCCGACTCCGTCGAATACTGGTACACCCGGCCGGTGCCGATCTTGTTGTCGACCATCGATACGGGGCCGCCGAAGAAACCGCCCGTATCCCAATCGGTGATCCCCGACAGGGCCTCGGCGAGGTTGTCCGGCGTCGGTTCCTTGCCGCCTTCGACCGTGTCGCGCAGCGCCTTTATGGCGATTTCGAGCGCGCACATGGTCTGCAGCGTCCAGGTCGACATGTAGTTTTCGAGCGGCGTGCCGGCGAACATCTCCTTGGCGGCTTCGGCGAACAGCTGGTAACGCGGCGCGTCCTCGCGGTCGTAGAAATAGCGATAGGGCATGACGCCCTGATAGCCATCGAGGAACGGGCCGGCCTCGGCGGTCACGCGGTCGGCGATCAGCTTTTCCATGCCCCAGAAGGTTCCCATGAACTGGGTGGGCAGGCCGAACTGGCGGGCGCCGCCGATCAGTTGCGGCCAGACGCCGGTCACATAGCCCTGAAGGATCGCATATTCGGCGCCCGACTGGGCCAGCTTGGTCACATGGGTCGGAATGTCCGCGCCCTGCGGCTTGGTCGATTCTTCCAGAACCACTTCGATGCCCAGTTCCTCGGCGCGCATCTTGCCATGCTCGATCGGATCGCGGCCGAACTCGGTGTTCGAGAAGATGAAGGCGACGTTCGAGCCACCGGCATCCTTGATGTTCTGCAACAGGATGTCGAACTGGTCCTGATAGGACGGCCCGGCGAGGTACTGGTAGGGGTTGGTGGCCGGGTTGGCGAGTTCGGAGGCAAACGAGGTCGAGCCCATCAGCCGGGCCTGGTCGCCGGTCAGTTCGGGCGCGACCAGTTTCATGAAGCCGGTCGAGTCGCCGAAATAGGCGACCAGCGCATCGCCTTCTGTTGCGAGCGCGCGCTGATAGTTGGCCAGCGCGTTTTGCGGGATATAGCCCGAATCCTCGGTGACGAAGCGGATCGGCGTGCCGCCGATGCCGCCCTCATCATTGATCAGCTTCTGGGCGAGGGTGAAGGCCGGTGCGACCAGTTGGCCCGCGGTGGCGAACGGGCCGGTCAGCGGCAGCGAGGCGCCGATGACATATTCGGACGGCTGCGCGCGCAGGATGGTCGGCATGCCCAGCGCAGCGGTCGCGGCGGCACCGGTGGCGATAAAGGTACGGCGGGTCTGTTTCATGTCGGTCTCCTCCCTGAGACGGTTTGATCGGTCAGCCGCGGGCGAACGGCCAGCGGTTGAGGGCCCGAATGCCCCTGTCGACCAGTTGGTTGATGCCCAAAGGTTCGAACATCAAGAAAAAGATGATCAGAAGACCGAAGACGATCTCCTGAACCGGCGCGCGCAACTGCGCCACTTCGGCCGCTCCTCCCGCGACCATACCGAAGGTGAACTTCAATACTTCCGGCACCATGACAATGATCATCACGCCGAACACCGGCCCCATGGTGCGGCCCATGCCGCCGACAATCAAGGCGGCGACCAGTTGAAGCGACAGGGCCAGTTCGAACTGTTCGGGCAGGATGCGGGCGTAGAAATAGGCGAACAGCGCTCCCGCCAGACCGCAGCAGGCAGCCGAGATCGCAAAGCTCATCAGCTTGTAGCGGAACAGGGATATGCCCAGAATCTCGGCGGAATAGTCGCGTTCGCGAATGGCGATGAAGGCGCGGCCGACCCGTGTGCGGAAGAGGTTCTGGATGGCCAGAATGGTGACGAAGGCGAGGGCTGCGATCAGCGCGAACATTTCGCGCTGCGTGTCGAACACCCATCCCAGAATGTTGGGATCGGGCGTGTTCAGCCCGACAAGGCCGCCGGTCCATGGCGCAAGCGCCTCGAGCTCGATCAGGAAGATGATGATGAAGTTGGCGCTGAGCGTTGCGACCGCCAGATAGAGCCCTTTGACCCGCAGCGACGGCAGGCCGACAATGATGCCGACGATCGCGGAGATGGCGATCGCGCCGGGGATTGCGATGAACGGCATGATGCCGTCCGGCAATCCGATATTGTCCATCAGGCGGTGGAGGATCGGTACCGAATAGGCGCCGATCGCCATGAAGGCGGCATGGCCGAGCGACAGGAGGCCGGTATAGCCGATGACGACGTTCACGCCGACGACGGCGATCAGCATGATGCCCATCTGCGAGGCGACGAGGATGATGTAGTCGTTGGCGATGAAGGGCATCAGCGCACACAGCGCCGCCATCGCCAGAACGAAGGCCTGCTTGTAGCCATTGTTGAGAACGCGCTCGTCGGCCGCGTAAGTCGCCTTGAGGTCGCCGGTGATCATATGCGCTCGACCTCCTTCTGGCCGAACAGGCCGTGCGGCCGGATCAGGATGACGACCAAGACAGCGATGTAGGGCACGACCTCGGCGAATTCGCCGCCGAACTGCCACTGGGCCATGGCTTCCAGGAAGCCGACCGTCAACGCCGCGATGAAAACGCCGACATAGCTGTCGAGCCCGCCCATCAGGACGATGGCCAGCACCGAAAAGCCGAACAGGCCCAGCGAGGGCGATACGCCGTTTCGGGTCGCAAGGATCGCGCCGGCTATCGCGCCGGTCGTCGCCGCCAGCACCCATGCCCGCGAAAAGACGCGCGGCACGGAGATGCCCATCGAATAGGCCGTCGACTGATCCTCGGCGGTGGCGCGGATCGCAACGCCGCTCTTTGTGTAACGCACCATGGCGACAATGGCACCGAACAGCAGCAGCGCGACGGCGACGTTGACCAGATCGGCGCCGAACAGGAAGATCGGCGTGTCGAAAAGGTTCAGCCGGATCGGCGTGTTGGGCGCGATGTGCGGCACGAATTCGGCATCGGCCGTCCAGATCAGCCCCTTGGTGCCCGACAGGACCGAGATCAGCCCGACTGTGATCATGATCATCGCAAAGGTCGACTGGCCGATCAGCGGCCGCATCAGGGTGCGCTCGATCAGAAGGCCCAGAAGCGCGTTGCAGATGACGGCGCCGGCGAGACCCAAAATGATGCGCGGCAGGTTGGACAGCCAGTCGAGCACCGCGCCCATGGGCGAGAACATGGGCAGATCGGCCTTCATGGCCACCATCCATGCGGGCTCCCAGCTCTGCAGCCAGTCGGGCGCCCATGCGGCGCCCGGCACGATCACCGAGAAGGTGAAATAGAAATAGGCGCCGAACATGATGATGTAGCCGTGGGCGAAATTGACCACCTTGGTCGCCTTGAAGACCGAGACGATGCCGACGGCGATCAGCGCATAGATGGCGCCGGACATCAGCCCGTTCAGCGTAAACTGTATGAACTCTCCCATCGCCAGGCCCCCTACGCTGCCGCGCCGAGATAGGCTTCGATGACGCCGGGGTCGCCGGAGACTTCCGCCGGCGTGCCGGACGCGATCTGCTGGCCGAAGTTCAGCACCACGATATGCGAACAGATGTCCATGACCATGTGCATGTCATGTTCGACCAGAAGGACGGTGATGCCGAACTGCTCCTGCACGTCGAGGATGAAGCGCGCCATGTCGGCCGTCTCCTCGCGGTTCATGCCGGCCACGGGCTCGTCGAGCAGCAGCACCTTGGGCTGCATGGCCAGCGCGCGGCCGAGCTCGACGCGTTTTTGCAGGCCGTATGGCAGGATGGTGATCGGGTATTTGCGGATGTGGTCGATCTCGAGGAAGTCGATGACCTTCTCCTCGATCTCGCGGCGCAGTTCGAGCTCCTCGCGCCGGGCCGGCCCGAAATAGCTCAGTGCCGACCAAAGCCCGGTCCGCAGCCGCGTGTGGCCGCCCAGCTTGATGTTGTCGAGCACCGTCATGCCGCGGAACAGCGCGATGTTCTGGAAGGTTCGCGCGATGCCCATCTCGGCGCGCCGGTCTGGCGAAAGATGGGAGATATCGTTGCCGCCAAAGAAGACCTGGCCGCGATCGGGCTGGTAAAAGCCGGAAATGGCGTTGAACAGGCTTGTCTTGCCGGCGCCGTTCGGGCCGATGACGCCGGTGATCTCGCCGGGTTTTGCGGCGAAGCTGACGCCTTGCAGCGCCTTGATTCCGCCGAACGACAAATGAACGTCGCGCACTTCGAGCATGCGCCGTTTTCCTCCCCAAGCGGCGAAGACGCATCGCGCTCGCTGCCGCTTTCAATCCTCCGGCATCGGCGTCGATCCATCGGGCCTTGGACTTTCTTCGCACGGCCCGCACCGGGCTGCAACATGCCACTCAAGCACGGCGACGGTTGCCGACGTGTGGTTTCGGTTGACCGCACCGGCCGAAGGCTTTTGACATGGGGCGGTGAGGGAACCGGCAAAGGGTGGTGTCATTGGGCGCTTTGAGTTCGGACAATCTGCTGTTGGGCGACGAGGGCAGGCAGGCCGGTCTGGCGCGCGCGCTCTACCGCACCGTCTGCGATCTGCCGATCATCAGCCCGCACGGCCATACGGACCCGGCCTGGTTTGCGCTGAACGAGCCGTTTCCCGATCCGGCGCACCTGTTGGTCGTGCCCGACCATTACGTATTCCGGATGTTGGTCAGCCAGGGCGTGCGGCTTGACGATCTCGGTATTGCCCGTATGGACGGTGCACCGGTCGAGGCCGATCCGCGCGCGATCTGGCAGCGTTTCGCCGAGAACTGGCATCTGTTCCGCGGCACGCCGACGCGGCTGTGGCTGGACTATACGTTCGAGAAGCTGTTCGGGCTGACCGAGCCGCTGAGCGCCGCGACCGCAACTGAGGCCTACGAGCAGATTGACGCCTGTCTCAAGCGCGACGAATTCCGGCCGCGCGCGCTTTTCGAGCGGTTCAACATCGAGGTGATCAGCACCACCGAGGGCGCGCTCGATCCGCTCGATCATCACCGGGCGATCGCAGAAAGCGACTGGCAGGGCCGTGTGGTGACGACCTACCGGCCCGATGCGGTGATCGATCCCGACCATGAAGGCTTTTCCGGCGCGCTCGATGCGTTCGGCGAACTCACGGGCTGCGACACGGGACGCTGGCAGGGTTATCTGGATGCACATCGTGTCCGCCGCGCCTTTTTCCGCAGCCATGGCGCGACGGCCACCGACCACGGGCTTCAATCGGCTCGGACCGCCAACCTGTCGGGTGCCGACGCACAAGCATTGTTCGACCGTATCCGGTCGGGACGGGCGGGCGAGGGCGATGCCGACCTGTTTCGTGCGCAGATGCTGACCGAGATGGCGAAGATGAGCGCCGAGGACGGCATGGTGATGCAGATCCACCCCGGCTCGGTGCGCAACCATCATGGCGGCGTGTTCGAGACCTACGGCCGCGACAAGGGTTTCGACATTCCTTCCGCCATCGACTACGTCCACGCGCTGCGGCCGATGCTCGACGCGGTGGGCATGGAGCCCGGCCTGTCGGTGATCGTCTTCACGCTGGACGAGACCAGCTATGCGCGCGAACTGGCGCCGCTCGCCGGCGTCTACCCATCGCTGAAGCTGGGACCGGCCTGGTGGTTCCATGACAGCCCGGAGGGCATGCGGCGCTTTCGCGAGATGACGACGGAGACGGCGGGCTTCTACAACACGGTCGGCTTCAATGACGACACACGCGCCTTCCCTTCGATCCCGGCGCGCCACGACATCGCCCGGCGGGTCGATTGTGCGTTCCTTGCGCGGCTCGTGTGCGATCACCGCCTGCGCGAGGACGAGGCGTTCGAGCTGGCGCGCGAGTTGACGGTGGACCTGCCGCGCAAGGCCTACAAGTTCGATGAACCGCGCTGAAAGCCATCGAGGAACGAGCCGATCCGCCTGACCAAAGACACTGTTGACCATGCCGCCGCGCGCCGGCCCGGCTATGACCGCGCAAGGGTTACGCCCGGCATCGTGCACTTGGGCGTCGGCAATTTCCATCGCGCTCATCAGGCCGTTTTTGTCGACGATTGCCTGGCGTCGGACGGAACGTGGGGCATTCGCGGCGTATCGATGCGCCGGCCCGACATGCGCGATGCACTGGCGCCGCAGGATGGTCTCTACACGCTGGCAGTCAAGGACGGCGCGTCCACCGAAGCCCGCATCATCGGGTCGATCCTCGATGTGCTGGTCGCGACCGAGGGTGTCGAGCCGGTGCTGGCCGCGTTGACCGATCCGGCGACGCGGATCGTCAGTCTGACGGTCACCGAGAAGGGCTATTGCCGCGATCCGGCGACCGGCGATCTCGATCCGGAAAATGCCGGCATCAAGGCCGATCTGGCCCGCCCCGGTCGGCCGGCAACGGTGCCGGGGCTTCTGGTCGAAGCGCTGCGCCGGCGGCGACGGGCCGGTGTCGCCCCTTTCACCGTTCTGTCCTGCGACAACCTTCCGTCCAACGGCAAAACGCTGGGTCGCATCGTCGGCCAGTACGCCGCGCTTGCCGACGGCGCTCTTTCTGAATGGATCGCCGGCCATGTCGCCTTTCCGTCCAGCATGGTCGACCGGATCGTGCCGGCGACGAGCGATGCGGACCGGGCTGAGGTCGAGGCCTTGATCGGTCTCGAAGATGCCTGGCCGGTCGTCACCGAGCCCTTCACGCAATGGGTCATCGAGGACATGTTTCCAGCAGGCCGGCCCGATCTCGCCGCGGCCGGCGCCGAACTGGTGACCGATGTGGAACCCTTCGAGCGCATGAAGCTGCGCATGCTCAATGGCGCCCATTCGACGCTGGCCTATTTCGGCCAGCTTCTCGGGCACGAGACGGTGGCCGATGCGATGGCGGACGACGCGCTTGCGCGGCTGATCGCGCGGGTGATGGACGAGGCTGCCGCGACGCTCGATCTGCCGGCCTCCGACCTTGCGCGCTACGGGACCGCGCTGCGGACCCGGTTCCGCAACCCGGCGCTGAAGCACAGGACCGCGCAGATCGCCCTGGACGGCAGCCAGAAGATCCCGCAGCGGCTGCTCGGCACGATCGCCGACGCACATGCCGCGGGCAAGCCGTGGGATGGCCTGGCAAGCGGCGTGGCGGCCTGGATCGCCTTTCTTCAGCAAGGTCCGGTCGACGATCCGATGGCCGGCCGGTTTTCGGCGCTCGCCGCCCGTCATGCCGATCCGGTACACCATGCCAATGCGGTGCTCGGTCTGCGTGAGGTCTTCGGCACGCTGTCGGATGCCGACTGGTTCACAAGCCGGATGCGGTCGCTTGTCCAGACCATGGCCGACGCAGGTCCGCGCGCGGTCCTGCCGCAATGACCGTGCGAGCGTCAAACGCTGATCGAAAATTTGGCTTGCCGGTCAGCGGCTGGCCGGATCGTCGCAATCGAAATCGAAACGGTCGGGCAATCGGAGCCCGGCGTCGAGATGATGGCGCACGGCGCGCACCGACACGCCGTCGCGATAGAGCCAGGGATCGTCGGTGGCGCGTTGCCAGTCCTCGGTCGCCGCGCGCAGCTGTTCGAGCGTTTCCCGATGGTCGGGATGGCCGGCCAGATTGTCCACCTCGAACGGATCGGCATCGAGGTCGTACAACTCTTCGGGCGGGCGGCGAACATAGTCCCTGACGGTGCGCTTGCCGATCATGGCCGGGTCGGCATTGCGCATGCCCTCCCAGGAGAGCGAGCCGTAGAGATCGCCGGAGAACGGAAAGTCTAGCTGCCATGCGACATTGCGATGGTATTTGTAGCGCGGCGTGCGGGCGAAGCGGGTCGGCCAGTAATTGGTGATCTCGTGGAAGGTGTGCGAGCCGAAGACGATCTGCCAGTCATCGTGCAGCGTCTCGTCTTCGAGGATCGTCAGCAGCGACCGACCCGGTCTCGTGCCCTTGGCTTGCGCGGCGCCGGCCCAGTCGAGCAGGGTCGGCAGGATGTCGACAAAGGAGACGAGGTTCGGATTGCTCAGGCCGGCGCGCGCGCCGGGCTTTCGCATGATCAGCGGCAGATGGACGCCGGCATCGTAGAGCGTCGTCTTGGAATTGAGGAACGGCGCGCCATTGTCGCTGAGAAAGACCACCAGCGTGTCGTCCGCATGGCCGGCCTCTTCCAGCGCATCGAGAAGAAGCCCGACACCCCGGTCGAGCCGGTGGACCGAACGGTAGTATTCGGCCAGTTCCAGCCGCACCTCCGGCAGGTCGCTGAGGAAGGGCGGCACCGAGACCTCGGCGGGTGAAAAGACGCGCTCGTTGGGGTCGTCTTCGAAATCGCCGTTGCCGAAACCCGAGCGCGTCATGTCGCGATGCGGATCGATGAAGCCGACCGTCAGGAAGAAGGGCTTTTCGGCGTTGCGGGCGGCATCGAGAAAGGCGCGCGCCTGTGCGGCGACCCAGGCGATGTCGCGCGTGCCGCTCTCCTCGCGCACCGCCCATGGATAGGTCTCGGGCGGGCCGACATGAACCTTGCCGACGATGCCGGTCAGGTAGCCGCGGGCATTCAGAAGGGCCGGCGCGGTCTCGACATGATGGAAGGTCATGAAATGGTGATGGTCGTGATGCAGGCCGTATTGGCCGTTCTGGTGCGTGTGCAGGCCTGTGTAGATCACCGAACGGCTGGCAGAGCAGGATGCCGTCGACGTGAAGGCCATGTCAAAGCGTGTGCCCTGGCCGGCGAGCCGATCGATGTTGGGCGTCGCGATCGTCGGTTCGCCGTAGCAGCCCGCCATGCGGCCCAGATCGTCGGCGATCATCATCAGGATGTTGCGGCTCATGCGGGGACGCTTTCGGGAGTGGTGCCGAGCGGCGACGATGTGCGCGGGAACTCGGCGATCACTTCGCCGGCGACGGCAACGGCGTGCTTGAGGCGCTCATGCAAGGGCATGCCACGTGCCAGCGCGTCGAGATAGCCGGCATTGAAGCTGTCGCCGGCGCCGACCGTGTCGACCGGTTGCGCGGGGACCGCGCTCGCGTGAAGCGTCCGGCCATTGCTGTGGCCGGTGGCGCCCTTGGCGCCTCGCTTGATGACAAGCGTCGCCTCGGCGTCCAACCAAGGCGCAAGCGTCGCGGTGGCGCTCTCGGCATCGTCGGTGCCGGCCAGCGCGGCGGCTTCCTTGTCATTGACCAGAAGGTGGTCGCAGCCGGCGATCCAGTCGCGCGCCAGGGTTCGTTCATCCGGCGTCCAGTCGCCGTCCGGCCAACCCGGATCGATGGCAATCTCCGCGCCGCGTGCGCGCAGCCAGTCCTGCAGCGCACGGTGACCTTTCATGAGCGCGGGCATCGCAAATCCGCCGCTGAGCATGACGAGAGTACCGTCCAGCGGCAGGCCGTCCAGTTCGGTGCAGAAGAAATCGGCGTCGAGATCACCCAGATGTCCGAGCGAGGACAGGAACGTGCGCTCGCTGTCGGGGTGCAGCAGGCCGATCGTGAAGCCGGTGGCGCCGGCGCGCGTGGCCACGCGGTCGAGCGGTCCGTCGAAGGCGCGTCCGATGGCTTCGCCGGCAAAATCGTCGCCGCGCGCCGAAACAAGGCCGGATCTGGCGCCCAGCCGCTGCAGCACGAGCGCGGTGTTGGCCGCAGAACCGCCGACGCGCAGGTCGCCATGCGCGAAGAAGGATTCGGTTCCCCGCTCGGGCCACTGGTCAAGATGGCCAATGATCACGTCCAGATTGGCGTTGCCGACGACAAGGATCGGTCGGGCCGCCATGTCAGGCTGCCCTGGCACCATGCACCGGACGGCCCGATGCATCGAACAGGTGAATGGCGTCCGGTTGCGGGGTCAGGAACACCATCTCGCCTTCGCCAATCGGTTCGGCGCCGGCGAGGCGCACATTGACCATGCCGGCCGTCTCGGTGTCGACATGGGCGAATGTGTCCGAGCCGAGCGCTTCGGTCAGCCGGACGGTGCCCTTCCACAGGCCCTTGTCGCGCGACAGGTCGACATGTTCGGGCCGGATGCCGAAGGTGGCGGCGCCATGGCCGGCAGCGACCTCGCCAACGATGAAGTTCATGCGCGGCGAGCCGATGAAGCCGGCGACGAACTGCGAGGCGGGCCTGGCATAAAGTTCGAGCGGGGTACCGACCTGCTCGACATTGCCCGCGTTGAGGACGACGATCCGGTCGGCCAGTGTCATCGCCTCGACCTGGTCGTGGGTGACATAGATCATGGTCGTGTCCGCAAGCCGCTTGTGCAGGGCGGCAATCTCAAGGCGCGTATCGACGCGAAGCGCCGCGTCGAGATTGGAAAGCGGCTCGTCGAACAGGAAGACGCGCGGCTGCCGGGTGATGGCCCGGCCGATGGCGACGCGCTGGCGCTGGCCGCCGGACAGTTGCCGCGGCTTGCGCTCCATGTAGTCGCTGATCTGCAGCATGTCGGCGGCCTGGGCGATCCGGGCCTTGATCTCGTCGGACGACAGCTTGGCCTGTTCAAGCCCGAAGGCCATGTTCTCGAACACGGTCATGTGCGGATAGAGCGCATAGGACTGGAACACCATCGAGATGCCGCGCTTGGCCGGCAGCACATCGTTCATGCGCTGGCCATCGATCATCAGGTCGCCGTCGGAGATGTCCTCGAGCCCGGCGATCAGGCGCAGAAGGGTGGACTTTCCGCAGCCCGACGGGCCGACGAAAACGACGAACTCGCCGCCCTCGAGCGCCAGATTGACGTCGCGCAGCACCTCGACGGTGCCGAACGACTTGCAGACGTTTTTCAGTTCGACCGAGGCCATGTGGTTACCCCTTGACCGCGCCGGCGGTGAGGCCGGAGACGATCCTGCGTTGGAAAATGAGAACGAGCACCACCAGCGGCAGCGTGACCACGACCGAGGCGGCCATGATGTTGCCCCAGGGCACTTCGAATTCGCTGCGCCCGGAAATCAGCGCGATGGCGACGGGCACCGTGCGCTGGGCATCGGTGGACAGGAAGGTGAGCGCGAACAGGAACTCGTTCCAGGCCTGGATGAAGGCGAGAAGGCCGGTCGTCACCATGGCGGGCCACAGAAGCGGCACGAAGATGCGCCTGATGATGGTGAAGGAGGAGGCGCCGTCCATGATCGCTGCCTCCTCGATCTCGACCGGCAATGCGCGCATGAAGGTGGTCAGCACCCAGACCGTGAAGGGCAGGGTGAAGATCATGTACGAAAAGACCAGCGACCAGAGCGAGTTGAACAGGCCAAAGGCGCGGACAAGTTCGAACAGCCCGGACAGGACCGCGATCTGCGGGAACATGGACACCGACAGGATGGTGAGCAGCAGAAGGCCGCGCCCGCGAAAGCGGATGCGGGCGAGGGCGAACGAGGCGGTGATCGCGAGAAACAGCGAAATGATGACCGTTACCGTCGCCACGAAAACCGAGTTGACGATCTGCTTTCCGAAAACCCCGTCCGACAGCATGGAGCGGTAGTTGGACAGGTCGAACACGGCCGGCAGATAGTTGACATCGAACAGCGCCTGGCCGTCTTCCAGCGACGTCAGGACCGCATAGTAGAACGGGAACAGCGCCTGAATGACGATGATCGCAACCAGGGTGTAGAAGCCCGTCGTCTTGAGCCAGGCCGGCGCGGTCATCGCTCGTCTCCCTCAAGGTTCATGCGGGTCGCGTAGATGAAGCCGATGGTGATCAGCGCGATGATGAAGAACAGAAGGGTCGATGCGGCCGAGCCGTAGGCGAAGCGGTCGAAGTCGAACAGGTTCTCGCGGGCGTAGACGCTCATGGTGCGCGTGGCGTCCGTGTTGGGCGTCATCACATAGACGATGTCGAAGACCCGCAGCGCATCGAGCGCGCGGAAGACGATGGCGACCAGAAGCGCCGGCATGATCAGCGGCAGCGTCACCCTGCGGAACAGGCGGAACGGCGGCACGCCGTCGAGCCTGGCCGCCTCATACATGTCCCTGGGCACCATTTGCAGGCCGGCGAGGATCAGAAGCGCCATGAAGGGCGTCGTCTTCCACACATCGACCATGATGACGGCGATCATCGCGGTCTCGGGCGACGCGGTCCAGGCGACGGGCGCATCGATCAGGCCGATGCGCTGCAGCATGTCGTTCACGATGCCGAACTGGTCATGCAGCATCCAGGCCCACATGCGGGCCGAGACGATCGTCGGGATCGCCCAGGGGATCAGGACGGCGGCCTGCACCCAGACGCGGCCGGGAAACTTCTTGTGCAGGACGAGCGCGATGACGAGGCCGAACAGGGTCTCCAGCGACACCGAGACGATCGCGAACCAGACCGTGTTCCAGACCGAGCGCCACCAGCGCGAATCGGCGAGCAGGCCAAACCATTCGCCGTCGCCGTTTCCGTAATCGACATATTCGAGATAGTTGCGCCAGCCGATGAAGCGCGCTTCGCCCAGCAGGTCGAGCGAGGCGTCGGTGAAGGAAAACCAGATCGTCCGATAAAGCGGATAGAGCGCGACGCCGGCGAGAACGATCAGCATCGGCGCCAGGAAAAGCCATGCCGACCGGATGCGCTCGCGCGACAGGCGCGAGGTCCTGGCGCTGGCCCTTGCGGTGGCCGGGGAGATGTCCGGTGCAGCACTCATGGTCGGTTCCGAGAGGGTTTGCGCACGGGCCGCGAACGGCCCGCGCGCGGGGAGGAAAGCTTACCAGCCGGCGCCCTTCAAGCGCTTGAGGCGCGCTTCGAGCTTGGCCAGGTTCTCTTCGGCGGTGCCGTTGCCGCTCATCGTGTCGTGCACGGCGGTCCAGAACTCAGAGGAGACCTCATTGTACTGGCGCTTGGTGGCGGCCGACGGGCGCGGCAGTGCACCGTCCACGACCGGCTTCCAAAGCGGGATGAATTCCTGCTCGGCGGCGACCTCGGCGTCTTCATAGACGGCGGTCAGGGTCGGCGGGCGCGAGGTGACGATGGCGCGCTCTTTCTGGTTCTCATAATTGTTCAGGAACCGGACGAGTTCGATCGCTTCCTCCTGGTTTTCGGAGTATTTCGACACACCCAGATGCCAGCCGCCAAGCGTGTGCGCCGACGGCTTGCCTTCGCCGCCCGTCGGCAGGGTGCGGACGCCGAAATTGCCCTTGATCGGGCTGTCGTCGCCATTGCCCAGCGCATAGGCATAGTTCCAGTTGCGCATGAAGACCGCATTGCCCGACTGGAACACGCCGCGCGCATCCTCTTCCTTGTAGTTGAGCACGCCATCGGGCGCGATGTCGCCGACCCAGGATGCGGCCATGGTCAGCGCCTCGGCGGCCTGCGGATTGTTGATGCCGATCGAGCCGTCGTTTTCGACGATGCGTCCGCCGCCGAAGCTGACGATCCATTCCTGCGCATTGCAGGTCAGACCCTCATAGGCGGCACCCTGGAAGACAAAGCCCCACATGTCGGCATTGCCCTCGGCCCGCTCGGCTTCCATGATCGCGCGTGCGGTCTCGGTCATCTCCTGCCAGGTCTCCGGCACCGCCTTGCCGTGCTTTTCCAGAAGGTCCGAGCGGTAGTAGAGCGCCGGCGCGCCCAGGAACATGGGAAGCGCCACCAGCTTGTCGCCGACCATCTGGCTTTCGACGGCACCGGGCACGAAGTCGCCGATAATGTCTTCGACATGCGGCATCAGGTCGATGAAGTGGGTCTCGATCTGCGGTGCCCAGATCACGTCGAGCCGATAGACGTCGATGTCGGACGACTGGGCCGCCAGCCACAATTTGTACTGGGCGAACTGGTCGGTGGTCGATTCGGGCATGGAGACGATGGTCACGGTGTGACCGGTCTCGGCCTCGAACTTGTCGAGCTGGGCGCGCAGGATCTCCTGGTCGCGGCCCACCGAGCCATGCACGATGTTGAGTTCGGCCGCGATGGCGGTGCCCGCAAGAAGCGTGGCGCCGGCCAGCGCGGTCATGAATTGAAGATGTCGTTTCATCGGAATTCCTCCCTGGTTGGTGAAACGGTCGGCGGTTTGCGGAGACGGTTCATTGAGCTGCGTCTCCAAAAAAGATCGGTGAAGTCCAGGCCATCTGGCCATCGCGCTGACAAAGGCGCGCATAGACGGTTTCGCCGGGCTCGGCCGCGCCCAGATCGAGGGTGCCGGCCCATTGCCACTGGTGCGGCTGCGGCAGCATGTGAAAGCGGAAGGCGGGCGAATCGATCGGCCCCAGATTGCCGCTCAAGGCGCCTTCCATCAGGCGCGTCAGCGGAACGGAGATCGACGTTTCGTCAAGTTCGGCATGGATGACGGCGTCGGCGCGGGCGGTCAGGCGCAGCGCGAAGCCCTGCGTCGCCGAGGTGACATTGTTGGGGTTGGCTTCGGCGGTCACGGCAAAGCGCACCGTTTCGCCGTCGTGGATCAGTTGCGGCAGCGGATGGGCATTGTCGCCGCCCTCCAGCGGCGAGACCACTTCGGGGCCGCGAAAGCGCGGTTCGACGGCATCGATGGCGCCGTTTTCGAGCCGGACGGTGCCGGTCCAGTGGTGGCTGGTGCGCCGTGCGCCCCAGCCCAGTTCGACATAAAGAACGGTCTCGACGGTGCCGGCGGCCGAACGGCTCACCGGCGCCGGTGTCAGATCGGGCGAGATGCGCGTGAAGAGCTCGCCATTGCGGACGATGTCGATCGTGTCGATGAACCCGCCGGCAACGGCCTCTATCTGCAGTGTGGCGCGCGGCGCCGGCGCGGCAACGTCACCCTGGATCGCGTCGCCCGCTGCGATGAGGAGATGGGTCGTGTCGCCGGTCAGCGCGTTGGTGTGCCGGCCGCGCATGGCCGCCCAGATCGCCTCGCGTCCGCCGCCGTCGATCGCGCCATAGGCCGCCATCCGGCCATGGCCCCACGAGCCGGGAAAGCCGCTGTGATGGTCGGTGTTGCCGACAATGCCGAACCGGGCGCCGCGCCGCAGCCCCTCGGCCATGGTCGAGCGGCCGTCGACGGGACCCATGGAATGCAGATAGCCGCGTGATGTCTCGGATGCCTCGGCGCAGCCATGCATCGAAAACATTTCGACAAAGGGCGACAGGGCGGGATCGAACGTGTCCCAATTGATGCCGCGGGCGCCCTGCCGGTAACCGATATGGTGCGGGAAAGCCAGCGCCCGGCCACCCTTGTCGGCGGCAAGCCTTGTCCTCAGCTCTGCCGGCGTGTCGGCCAGCACGATCGGGTCCGGCTCGAGATCGGCATAGACGATCGTGTAGTCGCCATCGGCGCATGAGTGGATTTCATATCCGGGAAAGACCCAGAAGCCGTTCTCGTCATTGTGGCGGGAGAGCGTCTCGAAATGGTCCTTCCAGCCGGCACGCAGCTTGGCGAAACCCTTTTCGTGGAAGTCGACAATGTGGGCGACGGCAGGGTCGTCGACCGGCATGTCGGGCCAATGGGCATGGCCGGTGATCGAGACGAAGTCGAGCTGGAGGGCCGCGCGGTCGAGCGCGCCGTCGAGGCTGCCATGGCCGTAGGACAAGGCGCAGTGATTGTGGATGTCGCCGAAATAGGCGCGCACGCCGCGCGCGGCGGCAAGGGGGGCGAGCCGGTCTGGCAGGGGCGCTGTCATGGCGCGTCCTCCACCCTGGCGGGATCGATCGGCTGGCCGCCATTGCGCAAGGACCACAGGGCCGCATGGACCATGCGCAGCGAGGAAAGCCCGTCGCCGGGACCGACCGGCGGCGTGGCGCCGGCGCAGAAGGCGCGCATGGTGCGCACCAGTTCGAGGTCGGCGCCGAAATGGGTGGACTGGCGTTCCGGATCGGTGAAGGTCACCGTCTCGGCCTTGTGGCCGTGGGCGGAGACGATGTCGATGCTGCCCGAATGGCGTTCCATGCGCAGCCGGCCCGACGCGCCGACGATCTCCAGCGTTTCCTGATCGGCCGCCCACGGGCCGAAAATGGTGAAGAACAGGCAGGCCGTCATGCCGTTCTCATAGGCGACCGAGATGATCGCGTGGTCGTCAATGTCGGCGCCGGGCAGGAAGACGCAATTGTCGTTGCGGTCCTCGATGCGGTGCGCATGGGTCCAGCTGTCATTGGCGACGCGGCCGACACCCTCGAACTTGTCGACCAGCGTCTGGTGCCGGCGATAGGGGCAGACACGCTCGCACTGGCTGCACCGCGGCGGCGCGTCGGGGTCGGGCGCGAAGATGCCGCTGCGCCCGCCGATGGCCGACACCGAGACCGGGCGGGCGCCGGCGATCCAGTTGAGCACGTCGAAATGGTGCGAGCACTTGTCGTTGATCGCCCCGCCGGACTTGGACTGGTTGCGGTGCCAGAGCTGAAGATAGCGCGTGTAGGGGATGACCGAGCGCAGCAGGATCATCTGCGGATCGCCGATGCGGCCCTTGTGGGCCAGATCGACGGCCTCGATCCAGGGCTTCTCGTAGCGGCGGGTGAACCCCATCATGACCGGGCTCGAAGCCGCCTCGGCGCGCAGGATCGCCTCGGCGTCGGCGAGCGTGACCGAAATCGGCTTGTCCAGATAGATCCGTTTGCCGGCTCTGGCGGCGATCTCGACCGGCTCGCGATGAGCGTCGGTGTGGGTGGTGACGAGGACGAGACCGACCGATGGATCGGTGATGGCCGCTTCCATCCCGTCTTCGGGCATGACGGTGTGGGCGATGCCCTTGTCGGCATAGATCGCGGTCAGGTGGTCGGCGGCGTGGCGCGCACGGTCGGGCAGCGCATCATGCACCGAGACGATCCTGAAACCGGTCTCGGCGGCGATTTCGGCCATGCGCGCGCCGATGTAATAGGCGCCGCGTTCGCCCGCCCCGATGATCGTCACGCCGATCTGATGTTGCTGTTGTGGGGTGTGAAGCACGCCGCGCGTCCGCAATTGGTCTGAATGGCGGCACGTTATTTGAGTACAGGAATGGCTACAATGTGCCCTATACTCAATCGGCGTCCGGCGGCACGACACTGCCATGGACGATGTGGCCGATCGGCAGATAGTGCACGGTCGGCGCCGAGCCGGACATGGCGATCCGTTCGGTGATGATCCTTTCGAACAGGTCGAGCTTTTCGCGGTGCGAATTGCCGATCACGTCGAAGCGGCGCACATGCTCGGACGGAAAATCGGTGCTGCCGAGCAAGAGTACGCTGAGTTCGTCGCCGATCGTCTGGCCCAGATCGGTCAGCGCGCGCTCCAGCATGAAGCCCTCGACGATCCCCCAGGCGATCAGCGCGGTGAAGGGCAGCTTGCCGTTCTCGTCGCGCAGCGGGCCGAGGGCCGCGGTGATGTCACCGATCTGGGTGGCGCCGGGAAGTTTGTCCATGGCGATCAACCGGCCGGCATCGGGGTCCGGCAGCCAGCGGCACAGAAGCTCGAATTCGCGCCGCGCCATCGCGATCTGGCGGGCCTCATGACCGGAGGTGAGAAAGCCGATCCGCTCATGACCCTTGTCCTGAAGCGTGCGGAAGGCGATCGACAGCGCCTCGCGCCAGTTGGTGCCGATGGCGTCGGCATCGATGCCGGTCGCCGACACGCCGTCGACGATGATGGCGCGCGCATGGCGCTGCAATTCGGCCAGAAGCTCGATCGACATGACCTCGAAATGGATCTGGATGAGGCAAGCCTTGAAGCGGCCAAGACGCCCGAGCAATGCGACCGCCTGCTCCTCGCTCGAATAGCCGATCTGCAGCACCGAGTGCCCGCGCGCCTTGAGCCGCTGTTCCATCTCCTGAAGCACCGACCGGGCAAGCCGGCTGTCGGAAATCCGGTAGAGAACGAGAAGGTCGCCCTCCCACTGTTCGGCCTCGCCCGTGTCGGGATCGGCGACAATCAGGCCCAGGCCGGGCTGGGCGCGCAGGCGGCCTTCGTCGAGAAGCGGCCTGAGCGCCTGTTCGACGGTGCGTTGCGCCGTACGGTGGGTGCGCATCAGCGTCTTGACCGTCGGCAGTTTTTCGCCCGGTTCGGCCGCTTCGATCCGCCGGGTCAGCGTCTGTCTTATGCGGTCTATCTTGTCGATGGTGCTCTGGCGCATCGGTGTGCTTGTGCGGGTTGCCGGCTTTCTGGGGCGAAGGCGTTATCATCGCATCGCGGCCAAGCGGCGTCCATGGCCGTTGCGCCGCCTCAGCGGGGCGCGGCGCGCCTGGCGCGGCGGGTCGACAGGTAGAGGCTGGTCTGCGAATTGGCGATGCCGTCGACCAGCCGGATGCGGTTGAGCACCGCATCGACATCCGACAGCGTGTCGGCGGCCAGTTCGACGACGAGATCCCAGCGGCCATTGGTCGTGTGGACGGCATGAATCTCGGGAAATCCGCCGAGCGTTTCGACGATGCGGTCCTTCCCCTTGCCCTCGATCTCGATCATCGTCACGCCGCGCACGCCGCGTTCCTCGACATCGCCGCGCAGCACGACCGAGTATCCCAATATCTCGCCGCTCGCCTCAAGGCGGGACAGGCGCGCGCGCACCGTCGCGCGGGTGATCCCAAGCTGCGCGGCGAGCTGCGAAATGGACGCGCGTCCCTCGCCGCGCAGAACCGACAACAGCCGATAATCGGTTTCATCCATGGTTTGTCGCCCAAACTGGTCGTTTCCATTGATCACAACAGATAATCGGAATGCAAGTTTGGTCACTATTTTGGCTTGTGACTGCGCATTTCACCGTGGTCGTTTGGGCGGAGAGCGATACAGGGAGCCGACGCGTGCAGCACACTGGCAACAGACCGGACATTGGGGGAACGAGGGTGCCCGGTGGGGCGGCGGCCGCGCCTCTCGACATAACGCTTGTGGGCGTGCCGGTCGATTGCGGCAGCGCCTATCGGGGTTGCCTGATGGGTCCCGACGCATTGCGTGTCGCCGGGCTCGCCGAAAGCCTGTCCGAACTCGGCCATCGCGTGTCGGACGCCGGCAATCTGGCGCCCGACTTGCCCGGACCGCGCGAGCATACCAATCCGGCAATCCACGATCTGGGACCTTCGGCGGGCTGGGTATCCGCCCTGTCGGATGCCGCCTTTGCCGCCAGTGCCGACGGGCCGCCGATCTTTCTGGGCGGCGATCACCTGATGTCGGCGGGCACGGTTTCAGGCGTTGCGCGACGGGCGGGAAAACGCGGCAGGCCGCTTTTTGTGCTGTGGCTCGACGCACACACCGATTTCCACGATCTGAACAGCACGCGCAGCGGCAATCTGCACGGCACGCCGGTTGCCTATTTTACCGGCCGCGCCGGGTTCGAGGCTTTCCCGCCAATGCCGGCGCCGGTCGCCGAAGAAAGGGTCGCCATGCTGGGCATCCGCTCGGTCGATGCCGAAGAGGCCGCGCGGATCGGTGGGACGGCGATCGCCGTCACCGACATGCGGGCGATCGACGAGGTGGGCATCGCGCGGCCGCTGCGCGCTTTTCTGGACCGCGTCGCCGCCGAGGATGGCGACCTGCATGTGAGTTTCGATGTCGATTTTCTCGATCCGGACATCGCGCCCGCTGTCGGCACCACCGTGCCCGGCGGCGCGACCTTCCGCGAGGCGCATCTGGTGATGGAGATGCTGCATGACAGCGGCCGGGTGACCTCGCTCGACATCGCCGAACTGAACCCGTTCCTCGACGATCGCGGCCGCACTGCCCGGCTGGTCGTCGATCTGGTCGCCAGCCTGTTCGGCAAGCGGGTGATGGACCGGCCGACGCGCGCCGCCTGACACCGCTTTTTCAAGGGAATCCGCCATGACCGCCATGACATCGACACCGTCAAAGCCCGCATCGCAGACGCCGCCCGGACCGCCCGAAGGCTCCAATCTGGTGCCGTTCGTTTCGGTCGACAACATGATGAAGCTGGTCAATGCGATCGGCGTCGAGCGGGTGCTGACGGAGCTTGCCGATTACATCGAGGACGACTTCCGGCGCTGGCCGCATTTCGACAAGACGCCGCGCGTCGCCTCCCATTCCAAGGTCGGCGTGATCGAATTGATGCCGACGTCGGACGGCGAGTATTACGGCTTCAAATATGTCAACGGCCATCCAAAGAACACGCGCGAGGGACTGCAGACCGTCACCGCTTTCGGCGTTCTGTCGTCGGTCGAAAACGGCTATCCGCTGCTTTTGAGCGAGATGACGATACTGACGGCGCTGCGCACGGCGGCGACATCGGCGGTCGCGGCGCGCCATCTGGCGCCCAAGGGCGCGCGCACCATGGCGATGATCGGCAATGGCGCGCAATGCGAGTTCCAGGCTCTGGCCTTCAAGGCGATGCTCGGCATCGACGCGGTGCGCCTCTATGACACCGACCCCGGCGCGACCGCCAAGGCGGCGCGGAACCTTCAAGGCACCGGCCTTGCGGTCACCTCCTGCACGAGCGGCGAGGAAGCGGTCGAGGGTGCGCAGATCATCACAACCTGCACCGCCGACAAGCAATATGCGACGATCCTGACCGACAACATGGTCGGCTCGGGCCTGCACATCAACGCGATCGGCGGCGACTGCCCCGGCAAGACCGAACTGCATCGCGACATCCTGCTGCGGTCGGACATTTTCGTCGAATACCCGCCGCAGACGCGCATCGAGGGCGAAATCCAGCAACTCGACGACGACCATCCGGTCACCGAATTGTGGCAGGTCATCACTGGCGACACCGCCGGGCGCACGGCGCCCGAACAGATCACGCTGTTCGATTCGGTCGGGTTCGCGACCGAGGATTTTTCGGCGCTGCGTTACCTCCATGACCGGCTGCGCGGGACCGGCTTCTTCGAGGAACTCGACATGCTGGCCGACCCGGACGAACCGCGCGATCTCTACGGCATGCTGATGCGGGCTTCCGCGGCTTCCCGATCGGATTGAACCGCTCTACAAGCCGGGTGCAACATCCCACCTTCGGCAAGAGCCATGAACATCATCATCAAGATCACATGCCCGGACCGGATGGGCATCGTCTCCGCCCTGTCCACGGCGCTCGCCGCGCATGGCTACAACATCATCGAGAGTTCGCAGTTCCACGAGCCGGCGCTGGGCACGGCGCGCCGCGCGGGCGAGGGACGCTTCTTCATGCGCGTCGATTGCGTCCAGACCGCCGACGGTGCCGGGGCCGAAACCAATGCCGCCGGCCTTGCCGCCTTCCTCGACGGGTTCCGCAGCGAGTTCGATGCCCAAGTGTCCGTCGACGACAAGGACCGGGTGATCCCGGCGATCGTCATGGTCTCGAAATTCGACCATTGCCTTCAGGACATCTGGTACCGGGTACGCACCAACACCCTGCCGATCCGCATGGCCGCGATCGTTTCCAACCACACCGATTCGCAGGCCGATGCCGCGCGCTGGGGCGTCGATTTTCATCATCTGCCGGTAACGCCCGGGACCAAGGCGGAACAGGAGGCGCGGCTTGAGGCGATCATGGCCGAAACGGGCGCCGAACTGGTGGTGCTCGCCCGCTACATGCAGATCCTGTCCGACGGGTTCAGTTCGCGCCATTTCGGCAAGCTGATCAACATCCACCATTCCTTCCTGCCGGCCTTCAAGGGCGCCAAGCCCTATCACCGGGCATGGGACCGCGGCGTCAAGCATATCGGCGCGACCGCCCATTATGTGACGCCCGATCTGGACGAAGGGCCGATCATCGAGCAGGGGACCGAGCGGGTGAGCCACACCTCAGACCCCGACGATCTGGTCATGCGCGGGCGCGATGTGGAGGCGCGCGTCCTGTCGCGGGCGATCCGGCTCCACGCGGAGGGGCGCGTCTTCATCAATGGCAGCCGCACGGTCGTGTTCGAGCCGTAAGGACCGCCCCGGTTCAAAGCCGGTCGACGATCCGCTGCATCGCCGCCTTGTAGCGCCGGCTGACATCGTCGCGCGCGATGTGCCGTCCATCGCGGACCACATGCCGGCCGGCCGACCAGACATCGCGGAGCGCTTTCGATGCACCGGCGAATATGAACCCGTCGAGCAGCTGACCGGTTGTCAGCGGCAGCAGCGTCTCATCGTTTCGATCAAGCGTCAGAAGATCGGCGCGCATGCCCGGCGCGATGGCGCCGCACTTGCGGCCAAGCGCCCGGGCGCCGCCGGCGAGCGCCGCGCGGTAAAGCGTGTCGCCCGTCGATGTGCTGCGTCCGGCGATCACGTTTCGGGCGCGGTGGTGAAGGCGGTGGCCATATTCGAGAAGGCGCAGTTCGCCCGCCAGCGTGATCTGCACATTGGAATCGGTGCCGATGCCGAATGCGCCGTCAGCAGCGAGATAGTCCGCCGCGTTGAAAAGCCCGTCGCCGAGATTGGCCTCGGTGATCGGGCAGAGGCCGGCCACCGCTTCGCTTTTCGCAAGCCGGCGTGTTTCCTCGGCGCTCATGTGCGTGGCGTGCACGACGCACCAGTTTTCACCGATGCCGACCCGGTCGAGCAGCAGTTCGATCGGCCGTGCGCCATGGGCCGCGACGATCGCCTCCACTTCGGCGGTCTGTTCGGCGGCATGGATGTGCACGGGGCCGTCCGCGAATGCTGCCTGCAATTCGGCGATCTGGTCGAGCGTCACGGCGCGCAGGGAATGGGGCGCGATGCCGAGCGCGCCGTCTTCGGCAAGCACTGGCCGCGCCGCCTCGGCGATCCGCAAAAGGCTGTCCGTGTCGTTGCCGAAGCGGCGCTGGCCGCCCGACAGCGGCTGTCCGCCCGTGCCCGCAAATGTGTAGAGAACGGGCAGCAGTGTCAGGCCGATGCCGGTCTCCGCGGCGGCGGCGATGATGCGATGGCTCAGTTCGGCAGGGTTTTCGTAGGGTGCGCCGCCCGGCTGGTGGTGCAGATAGTGGAACTCGGCGACGCTGCCATGGCCGGCCTCCAGCATCTCGATGAAGGCGAGCGCGGCGACGGCGCCGATCTCGTCGGGCTCAAGCGTGCCGACGAAACGGTACATCAGGTCCCGCCAGGTCCAGAAGCTGTCGTCGGTCTCGCCGCGCCGCTCGGTCATGCCGGCCATCGCCCGCTGGAAGGCGTGGCTGTGCAGATTGGCCATGGCCGGCAGCAAGGCGCATCCGGTCAGGCGCCGGTCGCCGTGCTCAGCCGGCGTGTCCGCGACCACTGAGGCGATTTTTCCGTCTTCGACGGTGACGCGGACATTTTTTGCCCAGCCGTTCGGCAACAGCGCTTCGGGCGTCCACAATGCGGTCATGATGCCGTCTCCGATTGGTGCCATCGCCGCGTCGAATGCGATTGACAGCGTCATCAATGGCTTATTGAGTTGGCCGCGTTCAAGCCAAATCTGCGAGGGGAGGGCGGATGGCCGGGCCGGTCGACATGGTGATCCGCAACGCGACCCTCGCCACCATGGTGCCGGGCGGCGCGCCCTATGGGCTGGTGCGCGACGGGGCGATCGTGATCGGCGACGGTCTGATCGTCTGGGCCGGGCCGGCGGAGGAATTGCCAGATGCAGGCGACGCGACGATTCGTGATCTGGGCGGGCGCCTCGTCACACCGGCGCTGATCGATTGCCACACCCATCTCGTGCATGGCGGCAACCGGGCGCGCGAGTTCGAAATGCGGCTCGAAGGGGCGAGCTATGAAGAGATCGCGCGGGCCGGCGGCGGGATCGTCTCGACGGTCGCCGCGACCCGCGCCGCCGACGAAGACTCACTGCTCGCCAGTGCGCTGCGCCGTGTCGATGCGCTGATCGCCGAAGGCGTCGGCGTCGTCGAGATCAAGTCGGGCTACGGGCTCGACGCGGACACCGAACTGCGCATGCTGCGCGTGGCGCGGCGCATCGCGCGGGACCGGCCCGTGCGGGTGCGCACGAGCTTTCTTGGCGCTCATGCGGTGCCGGCCGGAATGGAAGCGGACGCTTACATAGATGATATCTGCATTCCCGCGCTGCGCCGCGCGCATGCAGACGGGCTGGCCGATGCGGTGGACGGGTTCTGCGAAGGGATTGCGTTCTCGCCGGAACAGATCGCCCGTGTGTTCGATGTGGCGGTGGAACTGGGCCTGCCGGTCAAGCTGCATGCGGAACAATTGTCCGATCTCGGTGGCGCGAAGCTCGCTGCATCCCACGGCGCGCTGTCGGCCGATCATCTCGAATATCTGGGCGCCGAGGGCATCGCCGCCATGGCGGAGGCCGGCACGGTGGCGGTGATCCTGCCCGGCGCCTTCTACACGCTGCGCGAGACGCAAGCCCCGCCGATTGCCGCATTGCGCGCGGCGGGTGTGCCGATGGCGGTGGCGACCGATGCCAATCCCGGCTCGTCGCCGATGGTCTCGCTGCTGCTCGCCATGAACATGGCCTGCACGCTGTTTCGCATGACGCCCGAGGAAGCGCTGGCAGGCACCACGCGCAATGCCGCGCGCGCGCTGGGGCTTGACGATTGCGGCACGATCGCGTCCGGCCTGCGTGCCGATTTTGCGGTATGGGATGTCGAAGAACCGGCTGAACTCAGCTACCGGATCGGCTTCAATCCGCTGTACAGACGGATCTTGGGAGGCCAGTTTTGACACAAACGTTCGAGCCCGGCCGTCTGGACATGGCGCAGATGCGCGCTTTTTTCGCCGGCGGGCGGGCGCCGGGCGTCGATGCGCGCGCGCGTGCCGGCATCGACCGCGCCGCGGCGGTGATCGCCGATATCGCGCGGGGCGATGTGCCGGTCTATGGCGTCAATACCGGGTTCGGCAAGCTGGCCTCGATGCGGATCGCGCCGGACGACACGGCCCGTCTGCAGCGCAATCTGATCCTGTCGCATTGCGCCGGCGTCGGCGATCCGCTGCCGCGCGCCGAAACGGCGCTGATGATGCTGCTCAAGGTCAACTCGCTGGCGCGCGGCGCATCGGGCGTGCGGTGGGAATTGATCGCACTGCTCGAAGCGATGCTCGCCCATGACATCTGGCCGAACGTGCCCGAACAGGGGTCCGTCGGCGCCTCGGGCGATCTGGCACCGCTTGCGCACATGGCCGCCGTGATGATTGGCGAGGGGCAGGCTTGGGGTGCCAAGGTGGACGGTCATCCCGTGTCCGGGAGCGAAGCGCTGGGGAACGCCGGCCTTGATCCGATCGTGCTCGGCCCGAAGGAAGGGCTCGCGCTGATCAACGGCACGCAATTTTCGACGGCGGTCGCGCTCGGCGCCCTGTTCGACCTGTGGCATCTGGTCGAAAGCCAGATCGCGGTGGCGGCCCTTTCGACCGATGCGATCATGGGTTCGACCGCGCCCTTGCGCCCGGAGATCCATGCGCTGCGCGGCCATCGCGGACAGATCGAGGTGGCAGCCGCGATGCGCGGCCTGCTGGACGGCTCGGAAATTCGCGAAAGCCACCGGGAGGGCGACACGCGCGTCCAGGACCCCTATTGCATCCGCTGCCAGGCGCAGGTGGCGGGCGCCGCGCTCGACCAGCTGCGCATGGCAGCGCACACGCTCGCCATCGAAGCCAATGCAGTCACCGACAATCCGCTGGTGTTCGAGGACGCTTCGGTCATCTCGGGCGGCAACTTCCATGCCGAGCCGGTCGCCATGGCAGCCGACCAGATCGCCATCGCGATCGCCGAGCTGGGCGCCATCGCGCAGCGCCGCATCGCGCTGATGGTCGACCCGACATTGAGTTTCGACCTGCCGCCGTTCCTGACGCCCGAGCCGGGGCTCAATTCCGGCCTGATGATCGCCGAGGTCACGTCAGCCGCGCTGATGAGCGAGAACAAGCATCTGGCCAATCCCTGTTCGACCGATTCGACGCCGACATCGGCCAATCAGGAAGATCATGTGTCGATGGCCGCCCACGGCGCGCTGCGGCTGAGGCGCATGGTCGACAATCTGGCCCATATTGTCGGCATCGAATTGTTGTGCGCGGCGCAGGGGGTCGAGTTCCGCGCGCCGCTTCAGACCAGTGCGCCGCTGCGCGAACTGGTCAAACGACTGCGAACGACGGTGCCGCCGCTGGGCGAAGACCGGATGGTGTCGGCCGATATCGGCCGGGCTGCCGCCCTGTGCGCGACCGGGCTCGACCTTTGCACCCTGGAGATGGGCGAGAGCGCTTCGTTATGAGATCGGAACAATTCTGTTTGCCGACCGGTGTGGCGATCCGCCAGGAGAAGCGTGCGGCGCGTAGCGGGGCTACGGGCAAGCGGTTTGACGTCGCGGGTGTCCACCGGTCGCAAACCCGAAGGGCCGGGCCGGTTTGGTCCAACTCCGGCGGCCTTCGGCTCGGCCGTATCCCGATACGACCATCGCCAAAGCCCTTGGCCTTGAACCAAACCCACACCGGCAGAATGGTTCGATCTCATAACGGAGCGCTCTAATGACCGACCCGCGCCACAATGTCCGAGACGTGTTCCCGCCGACCGGACCGGAAATCACGGCGAAAAGCTGGATGACCGAGGCGCCGATGCGGATGCTGATGAACAATCTGCATCCCGATGTCGCCGAAAACCCGCACGAACTCGTCGTCTATGGCGGCATCGGCCGGGCGGCGCGGACCTGGGGCGATTTCGACCGGATCGTCGATGCGCTCAAGGGCTTGGACGATGACCAGACGCTGCTGGTCCAGTCGGGCAAGCCGGTCGGCATTTTCCGCACCCATGCGGACGCGCCGCGCGTTCTGATCGCCAATTCCAATCTGGTGCCGCACTGGGCCAATTGGGACCATTTCAGCGAACTCGATCGCAAGGGTCTGATGATGTACGGCCAGATGACGGCGGGCTCGTGGATCTATATCGGCACGCAGGGCATCGTGCAGGGCACCTATGAGACCTTCGCCGAGGCCGGCCGGCAGCATTATGATGGCGATCTGACAGGCAAATGGATCCTGACGGCGGGCCTTGGCGGCATGGGCGGCGCGCAGCCGCTGGCCGCCGTCTTCGCCGGCGCGTCGTGCCTTGCCGTCGAGTGCGATCCGACGCGCATCGATTTCCGCCTCAGGACGAAATATCTCGATGAGAAGGCCGAGACGCTCGACGAGGCGCTGGCGATGATCGACGCATGGACGAAGGCGGGCGAGGCCAAGTCGGTCGGCCTTCTGGGCAATGCGGCCGATGTTTTCCCTGAACTCGTTCGGCGCGGCATCCGGCCCGACATCGTCACCGACCAGACATCGGCGCACGATCCCGTCCACGGCTATCTGCCGCAGGGCTGGTCGGTCGCCCAGTGGCGCGAAAAGCAGGAAAGCGACCCCAAGGCAGTCGAAGCTGCGGCTCGCGCATCGATGAAGGTGCATGTGGCGGCGATGGTCGACTTCTGGAACCAGGGCGTGCCGACGCTCGACTATGGCAACAACATTCGGCAGGTCGCGCTTGAGGAGGGGCTCGAAAACGCATTCGCCTTTCCGGGGTTCGTGCCTGCTTACATAAGACCGCTCTTTTGCCAGGGTATCGGCCCGTTCCGCTGGTGCGCATTGTCGGGCGATCCCGAGGACATCTACAGGACCGACACGGCGATGAAGGAACTGTTTCCGGACAATGCCCATCTGCATCAATGGCTGGAGATGGCGCGCGCGCGGATCGCCTTTCAGGGGCTGCCGGCGCGCATCTGCTGGATCGGGCTGGGCGACCGGCACCGGGCCGGTTTGAAGTTCAACGAAATGGTGGCCAGCGGCGAACTCAAGGCGCCGGTTGTGATCGGCCGCGACCATCTCGATTCGGGCTCGGTCGCCTCGCCCAACCGCGAGACCGAGGCGATGAAGGACGGCTCCGACGCGGTGTCGGACTGGCCGCTTCTGAACGCTCTTCTGAACACCGCCTCCGGCGCGACATGGGTGTCGCTTCATCATGGCGGCGGGGTCGGCATGGGCTTTTCGCAGCATTCGGGCATGGTGATCTGCGCCGATGGCACCGAGGACGCCGCGCGGCGGATCGAGCGCGTCCTGTGGAACGATCCGGCCACCGGTGTGATGCGCCATGCGGATGCCGGCTATGAGATCGCGCGCGACTGCGCGACCGAACACGGCCTCGATCTGCCGGGCATCCTGTAGCGGTCATCCCGATGCCAGCGGGCTGACATAGCCGGGGGGCTTGACGGTGAGCACCGAGCAATCGACCGCATTGAGCACGTCTTCGGCGGTATTGCCGATGATCAGGCCCGGAATTCCGGTGCGCACCAGCGTGCCGATCACCAGAAGGTCGACGCCCATCGCATCGACATGGGCCGGGATGACATCGCGGGGCCGGCCGCGCGCCAGATGAGGCACGATGGCGGCCGGCAGCGCGTCTTCAGCCATGTCCTCCCTGGCTTGCCGCGTAAGCGCATCGAGCGCCTTGCGGCGGGCCGCTTCGGTTGCGTCCAGATAGCGGCGCACATCGCCCGAATCATTGGTCCAGCGGCGCACCAGATCCTCGGCCGGCGCGTCCCATACATGGGTGATGTGCAACGTCGCGCCGCTTGACGCTGCGACGCGGCAGGCGGTCTCGACGATGATGCGGTTGAGGGCGTCGTCCCTGTCGCCCTCTTCGTCGTCGAGATCGACGGCGGCCATGATCGTCCTGGGCGGCTGGGCGGCGCCGGGCATGGCGAGCCAGACCGGGCATGGGCATTTGCGCAGGAGGTGCTGGTCGGTCGAGGTGAACAGGTAGCGGTGCTTCTGGTCGAACGGCTCGGCCATCTTGATGACGAGATCGCGTCCGTTCTCGATCACATCGCCGATGATCTCGCGGAACGGCCGCCCCAGCCGGGTCTCGATGGCGATGGTCAGGTCGCCGGCAAACGGCGCGACCCTTTCGGCCAGTGCGGACTTGAGCGCATCCATCATTCCCGCTTCGATCTCGGCGGCCTCGACGCCGGCAAAGCGTGCGAGATGTTTGATCTCCGCATGATCGTCACCGACGGCCAGCGCCGTCAGCCGGGCATTGTTCGCGCGGGCCAGATCGGCGGCGCGCGCCAGGCTTTCGGCGCCGCCGTCGCCGGTTTCGCAGACCGCAACGATGTTGGAGAACGGCGCTGCCGCCGGGCGGTCGGCCATCACTGGACCTCCTCTTTCTTGGAAGCGGGTCTGGCGGGTTCGCGCGCCTGCGCGCGTTCGGTGCCGAGCACCAGGCTTGCGGCCTGCGAGGCGGCATCGCGATAGGGATTGAGCACCAGATCGGCGCCGCCCTGCTTCAGCCGTTCGGCATTGTCTTCGCTGTGTACCGCAACAGCGGTGCGGCCGGCAAAACCGGTATCGTGCAGCGACCGGATCAGCGACCGGCGCGGATCGTCATGGGTGATGCCGGTATCGTGCTCGGGCACCGCCGAGATCGCCCAGCGAACCGGGGCCAGCGGCAGATGGGCGATGAACTCCGGATCGGTGGCGTCGCCGAACATCACGTCGAACCCCAACTGACGCGCCTCGCGCACGGCAACCGGATTGAAGTCGACGCCAAGCACCTTCAGCCCGGCGCTGTCGAGTTCTTCGGCAATCGCCAGGCCGTAGCGCCCCAGCCCGAAGATGACGACATCGTGCCCGTCGGCGCTCGGCTGCCAATTGTCCTCCTCGGTGCCCGCGCCGCGCCGCTCGAACGGACCAAGGACCGGCTCGACGAACCGGTAAAGCTGGTGCGACCAGGTGATCATGTAGGTGGAGGCGGCGATGGTGATCAGGCCGACCAGCGTCACCAGCCCCATGGCGTCGGCTGCGACATGGCCGATGGCGACGCCCATGGCCATGAAGATCAGCGAGAACTCGGAGATTTGCGCCACGGTGAGGCCGGCGAGGAAACCGGTGCGCTTGCGGTATCCCATCGCGCCCATGATCGCGAGCACGATCAGCGGATTGCCGATCAGCACGAACAGCGAGAAGACGATGGCCGCGCCGATATTGTCGCCGAGCACGCCCAGATCGAGCGACGCGCCCAGCGCGATGAAGAAGAACAGCAGAAGAAAGTCGCGCAGGCTGGCAAGCCGCGCGGCGATCGCTTCGCGGAACGGTGTCGAGGCGAGCGAAACGCCGGCGAGGAGGCCGCCGAGCTCCTTGCCGAAGCCGAAATAATGGCCGAGCGCGGCCAGAAGCGCGGCCCAGCCGATGGCGAAGGAGATCATCAGTTCGGGCGCCCGCGACAGCCTTTCCATCAGCGGGTTCGCGGCGTAGCGGATGAACAGGCCGACGGCGACGAGCATCAGCGCGCCATAGCTGAACACCGACAGGATGTCGGTGAGCGCCGAGTCGCTCTGCGCACCGACGCCGAGCGCCGACAGCATGATCATCGCCAGCACGACGACAATGTCCTGCACGATCAGGAAGCCGAGCGCGATGCGGCCGTGCAGCGAATCGATCTCGCGCTTGTCCGACAGCAGCTTGACGATGATGATGGTCGACGAAAATGTCAGCGCGATCGCCACATAGATGGCCGTCACCGGATCGAGCCCGAGACCCAGCCCGATCAAAAAGCCGAAGATGGTTGTGAACGCGACCTGGCCAAGCCCGGTCAGCAGCGCGACCGGCCCGAGCGTTCGCACCAGATTAAGGTCGAGCTTCAGCCCGACGAGGAACAGCAGCACCGCGATGCCCAGCTCCGCCAGAAGATCGATATATTCGTCCGACCGGGCGATGTTGAGCACGGACGGGCCGGCGACGATCCCCACCGCGATGAACGAGACGATCAGCGGCTGGCGCAGCAAGAGGCCGACGAAGCCGACGCCGGCGGCCAGCACAAGAAGGGCGGCGACCTCGTAGAAGATGTAGTCGGTGATCGTCTCGGTCATGGGCTATCATCCACGCGCCTGGGCGCTTTTTCCATGGGGCGCACTGCCGCGCCGGTCGCGCCAGGCCCACATGGCGCGCTTTTCCAGTTCGAGAATGACCAGCACGGCGACGCCGACAAGGACAATCTGCAAGCCTTGCAGAAGCGACAGGGGCCGGGTGTCGAAGAAGGCTTCCATGAATGGTGCATAGGTGAACAGAAACTGCAGCGCGGTCACGGCTGTGATCGCGATCAGCACCGGCCGCGTGCCGAACAGGCCGCGCAGCGTCAGTGAGGGTTCGCCCAGATAGCGCACCGAGAACAGGTAGAAGATCTCCATCACCACCAGCGTGTTGACCGCGATGGTGCGGGCTTCCTCGACCGATGAGCCCTGCGCCTGTGCGAGCGCGAACTTGCCGAAGATGCCGGCCATGAACAGGACCGAGACGAAGCCGACACGCCACAGCACGAAGGGCGACAGGATCGGTTCGGAGGCAGGACGCGGCGCGCGCGCCATCACGCCCCTCTCGGCGGGCTCGAAGGCCAGCGTCATGGCGAGCAGCACCGAGGAGACCATGTTGACCCACAGGATCTGCAGCGGCGTGATCGGCAATGTCAGGCCGAGCAGGATGGCGGCGACCAGCGACAGCGATTCCCCGCCATTGACCGGCAACAGGAAGATGATCGCCTTTTTCAGATTGTCGTAGACCGTGCGGCCGGCTTTGACGGCGGCGGCGATGGTCGCGAAATTGTCGTCGGCGAGCACGATTTCGGAGGCTTCCTTGGCCGCCTCGGTGCCCTTCTGGCCCATGGCGATGCCGATATCGGCGCGCTTGAGCGCGGGCGCGTCATTGACGCCATCGCCGGTCATGGCGACCACGGCGCCGCCGTCCTGCAGCGCTTCGACCAGGCGGAGCTTGTGCTGGGGGCTGGTGCGGGCGAAGACATCCACTTCCGCCACCCGTTGGCGCAACTGCTCGGCGTCCAGCGTGTCGATCTCGGCGCCTTCCATGACCGTGGCGGTGTTGGCGAGCCCCAGTTGCCGGCCGATGGCGGCGGCGGTGCCGGCATGGTCGCCGGTGATCATCTTGACGTCGATGCCGGCGGCCCGGCATTCGCGCACCGCTTCGATCGCCTCCTTGCGGGGCGGGTCGATCAGGCCGACAAGGCCGACCAGCGTCAGGTCGGTGTCGACATCGCCGAAATGCAGTTCGCCATGGTCCCCGTGGGTCGGCTTGACCGCGATGGCCAGAACGCGCTGGCCCTGGTCCGCAACGGTAGCGGCCTGTTCGCGCCAATAATCGGCATCGATCGGCGCGTCGGTGCCGTCCTTGATGCGCTGGGTCCGGCACATGGCAAGGATGCGCTCCGGCGCGCCCTTGACGAAGATGGTCGCATGGCCATCGTGATCGTGGCGCAGGCTCGCCATGAAGCGGTGCTGCGCGTCGAACGGTATCGCATCGGTCTGCGGCTGGCGGGCCCGTTCGGCGTCCGGCTCGAAGCCGGCCTTGCAGGCAAAGGCGACGAGCGCGCCCTCCATCGGATCGCCGATCACCTGCCACTGGTCGCCGGCGCCGACGAGGTCGGCCTCGTTGCACAGGAGCGCGGCGCGGCCCAGTTCGGTCAGAACAGGATGGTCTGCGACGCGCGCTTCGGCGCCGTCCAGCACGAAGCCGCCATGGGGCGCATATCCGGTTCCGGTGACGCGGTAGGCATGGTTGGCGGTGATCACGCCGGCAACGGTCATCTCGTTCCTGGTCAGCGTTCCGGTCTTGTCCGAGCAGATCACCGAGACCGAGCCGAGCGCCTCGATGGCAGGCAGGCGGCGCACGATCGCGTTCCTCCGCGCCATGCCCTGCACGCCGATGGCGAGCGTCACCGTCAGGATCGCCGGCAGGCCTTCGGGAATGGCGGCGACCGACAGGCCGACCAGCGCCATGAACAGTTCGGTGAAGCCGTAGCCGCCGAGCGTCAGCCCGAAGACCAGGATCAGCGCGCTGAAGCCGACGATGAAGACCGTCAGCCACTTGGCGAACACCGCCATCTGGCGGATGAGCGGCGTCTCGGTCGAGGGGACGTCGGCGATCATGCCGGAAATTCGACCGATCTCGGTGTCCGCACCGGTGGCGATGGCGATGCCGCGTCCCTGTCCGGCCGCCACCATCGTCCCGGAAAAGGCCATCGAGCGGCGGTCGCCGAGCGGCGCGTCCGCCGCCACCGGACCGGTCGCCTTATCGACGGGCACCGATTCGCCGGTGAGCACCGCTTCCTCGATCTTCACGCCGCGCGTTTCGCAAAGGCGCAGATCGGCGGGAATGCGGTCTCCCGCCTCGACGATGACGATGTCGCCGGGCACGATGTCCTCGCCCGGAACGGTTCGGCGGCGGCCATCGCGCAGAACCGTGGCCCTGGGCGCCAGCATGTCGCGTATCGCCGCCAGCGCGCTTTCGGCCTTGCCTTCCTGGACGAAGCCGATGATGGCGTTGACCATCACGACCGCAAGGATGACGGCCGTGTCGATCCAGTGGCCGAGCATGGCCGTCGTCGTGCCGGCGGCCATCAGAACGTAAATCAGCACATTGTGGAACTGGCGGGCAAAACGGGCGAGGGGGCCCGCCCGCCTGGGTTCGGGCAGCCTGTTGGGCCCGTAACGTGCAAGGCGTTGCCGCGCACCGTTCTCGTCGAGCCCCTGCTCGACGCGCGTGCCGAACCTTGTCAGCGCTTCGCTGAACGGTTGGTCATGCCAACTCATCATCGTGTCCTTTGGTTTACCGTTGCGACCCGCTCAGCCCTTGGCGCCGTCCGCCTGTTCCCAGGCCGGCGGCCGCGTTGCGTGGGCGTTGACGAACGCTTCGAGATCCCTGACCGCGACGCGGAACTCCCGCCCGAGCTTCACCGCCCGCAGATCCTCGCCGTGAATCCATGCCCGCACCGTGGCCTCGTTCACCTTGAGCAGTTCGGCTATCTCGTGCGTTGTCATGAAGGGTTTGCTCAGCATCGATCGGCTCCACTGAAGTGATTTGAGCATCGGTCAGATCGTCTCAAGCCGCTTTGACACCGATCAAGACGGTTGACGATCGATGGGCCGGGACATGCAGGCGCGCGCGCAGGGTTCCGATGCATCGGGTCGTGCCGGTTGGCTGTTTTCTGTTTGCGTGCACTGCAGTATGAGGGGCTGAGGTCCCAACCCCGGAGAGACGCCCCGTGTCCCATAAAGTCCGCAAAGCCGTCATCCCCGTCGCCGGTCTCGGCACGCGCTTCCTGCCCGCGACCAAGGCGGTGCCCAAGGAAATGCTGACGGTCGTCGACAAACCGGTGGTGCAATATGCCGTCGAGGAGGCGCAAGCCGCCGGCATCGAGCACATCATCTTCGTCACCGGCCGCAACAAGAACGTCATCGAGGATCATTTCGACCACCAGTTCGAACTGGAGCACACGCTCGAACAGCGGGGCAAGGACGAGCCGCTGGCGATGCTGCGGGCCGACCTGCCGCAGGCGGGCCAGATCAGCTATACGCGCCAGCAGCAGGCGCTCGGTCTTGGCCATGCCGTGTGGTGCGCGCGCGAGATGGTCAGCGCCGGCGAACCCTTCGCCGTGCTTTTGCCCGACATGGTGATGACCGGCGATCCGGGCTGCCTGTCACAGATGGTCGAGGTGCATGGCGATCGCGGCGGCAATGTCGTCTCGGTGGAATCGTGCGATCCCGACCAGGCTCACAAATACGGCATCGTCTCGATGGGCGAGACGTTCGACGATGGCTCGTTCTCGATCACCGGTATGGTGGAAAAGCCGGAACCGGGCACCGCGCCGTCGACCTATTTCCTCAACGGTCGCTACATTCTCGATGCGTCGATCATGGGGCTTCTGGGCCGGCACGAAAAAGGCGCGGGCGGTGAAATCCAGCTCACCGATTCGATGCTGGCGCTGATGGACGCGCAGCCATTCTACGGCGTGCCGTTCAACGGCCGGACCTACGATTGCGGCTCGAAACTGGGCTTTTTGAGCGCAAACATCGCGCTCGGCCTTGCCCATGACGAACTGGGCGCGGATCTGCGCACCTTCATCAAGAGCCTCGATCCGTAAGGCCTATTCGGCGGCGATATCCAGATAGCCCATCGGATTGCGCGACTGCCAGTGCCAGGCGTCGGCGCACATGTCGGTCAGATCGCGCTGGGCGGTCCAGCCCATCAGCGCCCTGGCGCGTGACGGGTCGGCATAGCATGCGGCGATGTCGCCGGCGCGCCGTTCGGCTATCTTGTAGGGTATCGGCCGTCCGCTGGCGGCCTCGAAGGCGCGCACCATGTCGAGTACCGAATAGCCCTGCCCGGTGCCCAGATTGACCGCCGTGCATTGCGGTTCTTCGAGCATCTGCAGCGCGGCGACATGCCCTTCGGCCAGATCGCAGACATGGATGTAGTCGCGCACGCCGGTGCCGTCGGGCGTCGGGTAATCGTCGCCGAAGACGCTGAGGTACGGGCGCCGGCCGACCGCGACCTGGCTTATAAAGGGCATCAGATTGTTGGGCACGTCGGCCGGGTCCTCGCCGATCAGGCCGGACGGGTGGGCGCCAACCGGGTTGAAGTAACGCAGGATGGTGATCGCCCATTGCCGGTCGGCGTCGTAGAGCGCACGCAGCATGTTCTCGACCACCAGCTTGGTGTGACCGTAGACACTGGCCGTCGACAGCGGGTGATCTTCGGGGATCGGCAATTGCTGCGGGTCGCCATAGACCGTCGCCGACGATGAGAAGATCAGTTTCCTGACGCCGGTGTTCCTCATCGCGGTCAGGAGCCGCTCGGTGCCGCCGACATTGACCTCGTAATATTTGAGTGGCTCGGCCATGCTTTCGCCGACCGCCTTGTAGCCGGCGAAGTGGATGACCGCCTCGCAGCCATGCTCCGTGATCGTCTTTTCAAGCGCGCCGACATCGCGAATGTCGCCCTCGACGCAGGTCGCGGTCTCCTGAAAGAGCTGGCCGAGCCGGTCGAGCACGCGCGGCGAGGAATTGCAAAAATTGTCGAAAATGACGGGACGATGGCCCGCCTCGCGCAGCGCCAGATAGGTGTGCGAGCCAATATAGCCGGCGCCGCCGGTGACGAGAATCTTCATGACGGCTGCTCCTTGCGGTTGGGCCGGGGTTGCGGCCAGCCTGTCACGCAAGGGTTGAGAAAGGGTTCGCGGCGTGTGCCGGCAGGTGTGCCGCTATGACCGCCAGACCGCCGGCAGAGGCGCGCCGTCGCGCAGGATCGATAGCGCTGCGATCGCCAGTGGCCGCAAGCGGTAGGCGTCGGGCGCCATCAGCCGGACAACGCATTTGCCGGCAAAGGCGCTGACGCCAACCTGTAGTGCGCCGGCGGTCATCGGCGCGAGCGCGGCCCGCAGCCGTTCGGACAGGGCCGCCCGCTGTTCGTCGTCGCCGGGCGCGACATGGACCAGCGTGGCAATTGCCGTGCAGCCCGCAAGCGTTGCCGGGCCGTCTGCGAGCGCCGTGGCATCGCCATCAAGGCGCACATTGTCGGCATGGATCAATTGTCCGGCGCGGCGGATCCGCCAGCGGTCGCGCAGATGCGTGCGGCGCACCGTCTCTCCCATCGCCGCGCGGCCCAGCACCAGCGTTTCAAGCCCCACGAAAGCGGCGTCCGGGGCCATGTCGATCTCGATCGACCGGTCGAGCCCGCTGTCGTCGAAAAGGATCGTTTCCTGCGGCAGCCAGTCCAGTCGGGCGCCGGCGCCGACATCGAGCCGGGTCGTCTGCTGCGCTGTGCCGCCGGCGCTCTTGTAGATGCGCTCGCAGGCCTGGGTGGCGATCGCCAGATGCGTGCCCGCGCCCGCCGCCGCCGACCAGTCGAGCCGGTCGCCGCCGGTCAAACCGCCGGCGGTGTTGATCAGCACCGCTTCGAGCGCGGTCCCATAGGCTTTCGGGATGCGGATCTTCGCGTTGGCCTTCTGGTGGAGCGCGTCCAGCCGGGTCCGGCCGTCCGGGCCGGCCTTGACCGCGATCCGCCCGGCGCCGACCGAGCGCTGCATCGCCGCCGGTTCGATCCGGCCCTGTTCAACGGTCACCGGGCTGGCTTCCGTCGCCGATATGCCGTGTGCCGCGTTCGCGGGCCAGTTCCACCTGCCGCTGGCGTTCTTCGAAGCGGGCGCGGTCCGCTTCGCTCATCGTGCCGGCGCAATGGCCGCACTGGACGCCGGCCCGGTAATCGGGCGAACGCAGATCCTCGGGCGACAGCGGAGCGCCGCAGGCGCGGCACAATCTGTGGGTGCCCTGCGCGAGGCCCTGGCCGACCGAGACGCGCTCGTCGAAGACGAAACACTCGCCGCGCCAGGCGCTTTGCGCTTCGGGCACCGTTTCGAGATATTTCAGGATGCCGCCCTTGAGGTGGAAGACGTCGTCGTGCCCGAGCGATTTGACGAAGGCGGTCGCCTTTTCGCAGCGTATGCCGCCAGTGCAGAACATGGCGATCTTCTTGCCGCGCAGCGCATTTTCGTTGCGGCGCACCCAGTCGGGGAATTCGCGGAAGGTGGCGGTTTCCGGATTCACCGCGTTTTCGAACGTGCCGATCTTCACCTCGTAATCGTTGCGCGTGTCGACGACGATCGTGTCCGGGTCGGTGATCAGATCGTTCCAGTCCTCGGGCGCGACATAGGTGCCGACGATCCTGGTCGGGTCGGTGCCCGGCACGCCCATGGTGACGATTTCCTTCTTCAGCCGCACCTTGAGACGGTAGAAGGGCATGGTGTCGGCGAAGCTCTCCTTGTGTTCGAGGCCTGCCAGTTCGGGCCGGGCGCGCAGGAAGGCGAGCATCGCGTCGATGCCCGCGCGCGGGCCGGCGACGGTGCCGTTGATGCCCTCGGAGGCGAGCAGCAGCGTGCCCTTCAGGCCGGCCTTGCAGCACAGCTCCGCCAGCGGCTTTTGCAGCTCCCGGTACGTGTCGAGCCGGGCGAAATGGTAGAGGGCGGCGACGATGACGGGTTTGTCGGTCATGGCGGCGTTCTAGCGATTGATGGCGATGGCGGGAAGGGGTTCGGGGTTCCGGGTTTGTGTTGGCGTAGGGGTGCTCCTCACCTCCCCCTTGAGGGGAGGTCGGCGAGTGGCGAGTGTGAACGAGACAGAGCCGGGTGGGGGTATATGTCAGCTGCGGCCTTTGACTGTCACCCCCACCCGCTCGACCATCGCAGGCTCGGTCTCGCGTGCCTCCCCTCAAGGGGGAGGCGGGCATGTTCAATCCCTCCGCACCTCCTTTGGAAGCCGAGAGCATGAAACATCTTCAATCGCCCAAGGATTTGCGCTTCCCCTCGGGTCGAGCCCGAGGGTCAACGTGCGCCCTGGGCAAACGCAAAACGCACGTGGGCGCCAGCCCGCGCAAGATTTTGCGCCAGCTTCAAAAAGTCCAGAACAACGGGCGGTTTGGTGAGCCGCGATCCGTAGTTATGTAAGTTGCGGTCGCCAAACCGCCCGTCCGGCGGGCTTGCGGTGATCGTCATGTGAAGCGCCGGCGCGAGGCTCACGCCCTGCCGTGGCCGGCTGAACCTTTCGGATTGCCACAGGACCCGTGGCGTCCGGTTGGTTCGGTCGGCCCCGTCCGATCCTGATCGCCGGCCGGGTCTGGTCGAGGACAGGCGCGGACGGACACCGCACACCTTCATTCCGCCCTGCCGTGGGGGTTCATCACCCAGCAACGCGACCGCTCGCATCGCCCGGCAGGCCACCGCCGCGCCCGCCGAAGGTGGTGGCCATCCGACGTTCCGATGGGCGCGGTGGCAGGAGTATGGGGGAGGTGTGAAACGGTTGGACAAGTTTCCCGTCCGGTCCGACTTATCGAACCGCCCGCGCAGCGGCCAATACTGGACGCCCCCAGCCAGAGGAGCGAAAGGTGGCGGCATTTTCCGACGAGACCCTTCAGATCATCGAGCGCGTGGCGCGCGACAACGGCATCGAGCCGGCGGCACTCAAGGCGGTCGCCGAAGTCGAATCGGGCGGCCGGGCGTTTGCCTATGTCGGCGGGCGCAAGGAACCGCTGATCCGCTTCGAGGGCCATTATTTCGACCGGCTGGTCGGCGAACACCGACGTGCGGAAGCGCGGTCCGCCGGCCTTGCTTCGCCCCGCGCCGGCGCCGTCAAGAACCCGCGCGGACAGGCCGGGCGCTGGCAGATGCTGGAGCGCGCGGCGCGGATCGACCGGGCTGCTGCGCTGCAATCGGTGTCGTGGGGCATCGGCCAGGTGATGGGCGCCCACTGGAAGCATCTGGGCTTCGGTTCGCCCGAGGCGCTGGCACGCGAGGCGCGGTCCGGCATCGAAGGCCAGGTGCGGCTGATGCTGCGCTTCATCCATGCCAACCGGCTGACGTCGCTGCTGCATGCGCGCGACTGGGCCGGGTTCGCGCGGCGCTACAACGGCCCGGCCTATGCGAAGAACCGCTACGATGTGCGGCTGGCGGCGGCCCATGCGCGCCATCGCGACGGGCGTCCGTCATCCGTGCCGGCAACGTCAAAACGTGGTCGAAAGGGCACGCTGCTGCGGCGCGGCGACCGGGGTGACGCGGTGCGCGACATGCAGCGCATGCTGACCGCGGCGGGCCATCCGTTGCGCGCCGACGGTGTGTTCGGCCTGCGCACCGAAGCGGCGCTGCGCGCGTTCCAGAGCCGTCACGGGCTCGCCATTGACGGCATCTACGGTCCGGCGAGCCGGGCCGCGCTGTCCGATGCACTGCCGAAATTCGGCTCGTGGCGGGGTCTTTTGACATTTGTGGCGCGGCTGGTGGCCGCGTGGTCCGGCCTGCGGCGCTCCTGACGGACGCATGGACAGGGATGTTCAACCGATTTAAAGACAGCGGGATATAGCGGGTTTCGGGGAAGGGAAGACAGACAATGGGTCAGAACGTAGCGGCGCTTGCGCCGATCATGACCGGCCAGCCGGTGATCCCGGTGATCGTGATCGAGGATGCGGGCAAGGCGGTTCCGCTGGCGCGGGCGCTGGCCGCCGGCGGGCTTCCGGCGGTCGAGATCACGCTGCGCACCGAGGCGGCGCTCGATGCGATCGAGGCGATCGCGTCCGAGGTTCCCGAAGCGGTTGTCGGCGCCGGTACGGCGCTGAACGCCAAGCAGTATGAGGCGTGTCGGGCGGCCGGCGCGCGCTTTGTCGTCTCGCCGGGTTTCACGCCGGAGCTTGCCGAAGCGGCGGACGGCGCCAACGTGCCGCTCCTGCCGGGATGCGTGACGTCCAGCGAGATCATGGCGGCGCTCGAAGAGGGCTACACCCATCTGAAGTTCTTTCCGGCCGGACAGGCGGGCGGCGTTGCCTATCTGAAGGCGCTCGCCTCGCCCTTTTCCGCCGTCCGGTTCTGCCCGACGGGCGGCGTGTCGCCCGACAATGCCGGCGATTATCTGGATCTGCCGAACGTTGTGTGCGTCGGCGGCTCGTGGGTGGCGCCCAAGGAGGCCGTCGCGAGCGGCGACTGGGACCGCATCACGGCCCTCGCCAAAGAGGCGGCCGGGCTGGGGTAACGCCGTCTTACCTCCCCCTTGAGGGGAGGTCGGCGATCGACGAGCGAAGCGAGACAGAGCCAGGTGGGGGTAACACCCACCGATCGTGCCCAATTGTGACCCCCACCCGATCAGCGGCCCTTCGGGCCGAGCCCGAAGGTTGCTTCTCTTGCCTCCCCTCAAGGGGAAGGCGGACAAATCATTCTTCAGACAACGAAAAAACCCGGGATGTTGCCATCCCGGGTTTCGCGTGTCGGACAGTCGCTGGCCTCAGAGGCGGCCGGCGCGCTGCTGCAGCATGAGGAAGGTGTCGAAATTGTATTCCGACAGCTGCATCCACAGATAGGCGTCCTTGCGGTAGCCCATGTAGCTGTCGTGCACCTTCTTGAACATTTCGTTCTCGGCGGCGATTTCCGCATAGGTCTCGTTGGCCGCCTCGAAGCACGCTTCGAGGATCTCCTGGCTGTAGGGGCGAAGCTGCGTGCCCGACGCCGCCAGTTCCTTGAGGACCTGCGGGTTGAGCGTGTCGTAGCGCGCCATCATCACCGAGTTGGCCATGGCGGACGCGTTCTTGACGATGCCCTTGTAGGTGTCCGGCAGCGCGTTCCAGGCGTCCAAATTGATCATGTTGAGAAGCGCGACGCCGCCTTCCCACCAGCCGGGATAGTAATAGTACTGGGCGACCTTGTTGAAGCCCAGCTTGGCATCGTCGTACGGGCCGACGAATTCGGCCGCGTCGATCGTGCCGCGCTCGAGCGCCGGATAGATGTCGCCGCCGGGCAGGCCCTGCGGAACGACGCCGATGCGCTCGATGATGCGGCCGCCGAAGCCGCCGATGCGGAACTTCAGGCCCTGCATGTCTTCAAGCGTGTTGATCTCGTTGCGGAACCAGCCGCCCATCTGCGCGCCGGTGTTGCCGGCGGGGAAGGCGATCATGTTCTGCGTGGCGTAGAATTCGTTGAGCAGTTCGAGACCGCCGCCCTCATAGAGCCAGGCATTGGTCATGCGCTGGTTCAGGCCGAACGGCACGCCGGTGCCGAAGGCGAAGGTCGGGTCCTGGCCCCAGAAATAGTAGGAGGCGGTGTGCGCGCACTCGATCGTGCCGGCGGTGACGGCGGCAGCGCCTTCCAGCGCGCCGACGATTTCGCCGGCGGCGAAGACCTGGATGTTGAACTTGCCGTCGGTCATCTCGCTGACGGCATCGGAGAACACTTCCGCCGCACCGTAGATCGTATCCAGCGCCTTGGGGAAACCGGACGAACAACGCCAGGTGATGCTCGGCATTTCCTGCGCGATGGCGGGCGCTGCCAGGGTGGTGGCGGCTGCCGCACCCGCGCCGGCGACGCCGGCCTTTTTGATAAATGAACGACGATCCATATGATCCTCCCGTGAACACAATGGGTCGAAGGCGGCAAAATCTCCTCTCGCCATCTTCAACAAGCCGCAAACTTGCAGCTTTCGCGTGCGCTGTCCACTATCGGGACCCCAACTGGTCAATATTTTTTTCCACTTAATCGATTTGGGTGCAGGAGCCCGGACTTCGAGGGTTATTCCGTCCGGCCGGCAAACCGATTATGGGGGAAGCGAGCCGGCACCGGATGCCGGCCCCGATGCTCGTGACCATGAAGCGGAGCCCCCATGCAGCCTATCGTTGCCGTCGTCTGCGATGTCCGGCAGTTCGACACCTATACCTGGCACGCAACGCCGGAGACCTATCTGACGGCGGCGATCGAAGTGGCCGGCGTGCTGCCGCTGATGGTGCCGGCCTTCGGCGAGCGGATCGACATTGACGGGCTGCTGAGCCGCGTCGACGGCGTGATGCTGTCGGGCTCGAAGTCGAACGTTCATCCGGGCCTTTACGGCGCCGAGCCGGGACCGGCCTACGAGCCATACGATCCGGCGCGCGATGCGACCAGCCTGCCGTTGGCGCGGGCGGCGGTGGAGACGGGCGTGCCGTTGCTTGCCATCTGCCGGGGGCTGCAGGAGCTGAACGTGGCGCTCGGCGGGACGCTCGCGACCGAGATCCAGGAGCTGGACGGCCGCAGGGACCATCGCGCACCGCAGCACGAGGATCACGACGAGCGCTTTGCCATCGTCCACGATGTGGCGCCCAGGACGGGCGGATGTCTGGCGTCCATCGTCGGCGGCGGTCCGGTGCCGGTCAATTCGCTGCACCGGCAGGCGATCAGCGCGCTGGCGCCGCGGCTTCAGGCGGAGGCGGTCGCAGAGGATGGCACGATCGAGGCGGTTTCGGTGATCGACGCACCCGGCTTTGCGCTCGGGGTGCAGTGGCACCCGGAATATTGGGCGAAGTCCGACACGCCCTCGCGGCGGCTGTTCGAGGCGTTCGGCGAAGCGGCCCGCGTCCATGCGGGCGGGCGGCTGGCGGCGGCTCAGTAGGCGGCCAGCGACACTTTCACATTGTCCGGCTCGACCACTTCCCAGGCAAAGCCGTCGCCGGGGGCAAGGCGCATCAGGGGCGTTCCGCGATGGTCGGTGACCGTCACCGTGCCGCGGCGCGATTCCTGCCAGGCGCGGGCGCGGGCGAACAGTTCGCCCAGGCGCGCGCAGGAGGAGCCCGGTTCGACCCGGTGCACGTCATAGCCGTCGGCGCGATGCAGGGTGAAACTGCAACTGATGTTGGTGCGGTGATCGAGCGCCATGAAACGGTCGCCGCCGGCGGCCGCGGCCGATGCCACCGATGCGGTCGTCACCGGATCGATGCCGGACGGCGCCGAGCCGGGCGCGCCGGCACCCGCCGCGATAATCATCGCAGCGGCACCTGCCACGGCAAACCCGTTCAGCCATTGGGTCGTGTTGAACCGCATCGCATTGCCCCCTTGATCGGTGCGGCGAGCATGATCGGTCAGGGTTAACGATTTGCTAACCAATGCGACCGAAGCGCCGAGGCAGGGGGTCAGCGGGTCAGGGCGGCGGTCTCGGGCACCGGCGTCAGAGGCGCGTCGCCCGCGAACCAGGCGGCGAGATTGTCGATGACGAGTTGGCCCATGGCCTGCCGGGTGGCCACCGACGCCGAGGCGACATGGGGCAGAAGGCAGGTGTTGGGCGCATCGAGCAGCGCCTGCGGCACGTTCGGCTCGTCCTCGAACACGTCGAGCCCGGCGGCGGCGATCGCGCCGGTGTGCAGGGCGTCGGCCAGCGCCGTCTCGTCGACCACCGAGCCGCGTCCGACATTGATCAGGACGCCGTCCGGCCCGAGCCGCTCAAGAATGCCGGCATCGATGGCATGGCGCGTCTCCGGTGTGCCGGGCGCGACCGAGATGAGCGTGTCGCAGGCTTCGGCCAGATCGGCGAGGCTGGCATGATAGGGGTAGGCGACATCGGCGCGCTGCGAGCGGTTGTGATAGTGAATCGCGACGCCGAACCCCTCCAGACGCCGCGCCACGGCCAGGCCGATCCGTCCCAGCCCGAAAATGCCGACGGTGCGGCCGCGCAAGGTCAGCGGCGTCAGCGGATAGTTGCCCTCGGTCTGCCATTTGCCGGCCCGCAGCCAGGCTTCGGCACGCGGCAGTTCGCGCAGCGTGTTCAGGAGCAGGCCGATGGCGGTGTCGGCCACCTCGTCGTCGAGCACGTGCGGCGTGTGGGTCACGATGACGCCCCGGCGGGCGGCGTGCGCCGCATCGACATGGTCGTAGCCGACGCCGAACGAGGAGACGATCCGCAGGTTGGGCAGCGCGTCGATCAGTGCGGGCGTCACCGGCGACATGAGCGTCGCGAAAGCCGCGATGCCGGCGCGCGCATCTTCGTCCATCGCCATCACCTCGCCGGGCTCGGCGACGACGCAGTCGAAACGCTCGACAAGCCGTTCGCGCGTCCAGGAATGGCCGCGACTTGAGACGAGCACGCGCCCGTTCCGCCGGTCCGGCTGCGTCATCGTTCAGGTCTCCACGGGATGGGTCGTCGATTGGCGCACATGCAGTTCGGGCCGGACCAGATGCAGCGTGCCCTCCAGCGACTTCTTGCCCTCGATCCTGTCGAGCAGCGCACGGGCGGCGTCGCGGCCGACATCGCGCTGGCCGTTCCACACCGTCGTCAGGGCCGGCGTCGCGATCGAGGCTTCCTCGAGATCGTCATAGCCGGTCACCGAAATGTCGACGCCGGGCGTCAGGCCGGCGCGGGCGATGCCGTTCATCAGGCCGATGGCGACCAGATCGTTCCAGCAGACGGCGGCGGTCGGCCGGTCGCGCAGGGCGAGGAACTGGCTGGCCGCCTCGAAACCGGCCGCTTTGGTGCGCGGACCGGGAATGCGCCATTCGGCTTCCACCGGAAGGCCGGCCTTTTCCATCGCTTCGCGATAGCCGCGGAAGCGGTCACGGCCCGTCGAGGTCTTGTCCGATCCGCCGATCATGGCGATGCGCGTGTGGCCGAGCGAGATCAGATGGTTGGTGGCAAGGCCGATGCCGAATGCGTCGTCGCCCCTGAACACCGGCACATCCGCGCCCTCGACCGAGCGCGCGATGAAGACGAAGGGCAGGCCGTTCCTGATGCCCAGTTCGATGTCCGAAGGCGGGGTGTCGATGGCCGGCGACATGATCACGCCGTCGGCGCCGAGCTGCATCAGCGTTTCGAGAAAGGCGCGCTGCTTGTCGACCGAGTCATAATGGTTGGACAGAAGGAAGGTCTGGCCGGAGCGGTCGAGCTCGGTCTCGATGGCGCGCAGGATTTCCGCATAGAACGGGTTCATGATGTCGTGCACGACGACGCCGACAATGCCGGATTTGGAGGTGCGCAGGCTGGCGGCGCGGCGGTTGTAGATATAGCCGATCTCCAGCGCATGGGCCTTGACCCGTTCCTTGGTGGCCTCGGCGACAAGCGGGCTGTCGCGCAGGGCCAGCGATACGGTGGCGGTCGAAACGCCGAGCGCTTCGGCAATGGTCGACAGTTTGATCTTCTGCAAGGCGCGCCCTTCAAGGAGCCGTTTAAACCGGTGAAAGACGTTTAAATGGCTTTAATCGGGCGGTAAAGGGCGCTGCGGCGCGTCAGTCCCGTTCGCTCTGTTCGTCCTCGCCGGTGTCCTCGCGGACGATCAGATTGCCCTCGATCTTGCCGAGGATCTTTTCGAGCTGCTTGCGCTCTTTCTTCTTCAGGCCCTTGAGCGCCTGTTTCTCGGCTTTGGCGATGGCCTTTCCCATCACGCCCAGAACGTTGCGCCCCGCCTCGGTCAGTTGCACGAGAACCTGACGGCCGTCCTCCTTGGACGCGGCGCGCGCGACAAAGCCTTGCTCCTCCAGACGTGTGATCGTCTTGGTGATGGTCGGCGGGCGGACGTCGAGGGCCCTGGCGAGGGCGCCGGGGGTCATCGGGCCGCCGGTCGCAAGCGCCTCGATGATCTTTTCCTGGCCGGCGTAGAGCCCGGTCTTCAGCAGATGGCGGGCATAATGGGTCCGGCCATGGCGTGCCACGTCCTGAAGGCGCGCCAGCAAGCTGCCGCCTTCGGTCTCTTCGGCGGGGATGTAGAACCGATTCATGGCCGCACGATAAGCCGCCGGGCAACCGCCGACAAGCAAAGCCGGCAAGGTTGGCGCTTGGCCGGGAGCTGGCGATGCCGTAACGCTGGACGAACCGGTCGGGTGAACCGTTTGGAGGACTTCGGATCGATGAACGACGGCAAGGGGCGGGCGCTCTGGATCCGACATTCGCTGGCCGCGCTGGTGCCCGACGGCGTCGATGCGCGCGGCGGGCTGCTGGTCCGGGACGGGGTGATCGAGGCGGTGATCGGCGCCGGCGAAACACCGGCCGAACCGCATGACGTGTTCGACGCTTCGCGCCATGTCGTGCTGCCCGGGCTGATCAACACCCATCATCATTTCTACCAGACGCTGACGCGCGCCCATCCGGCGGCGATCAACCGGGAATTGTTCGACTGGCTGAAGGCGCTCTACCCGCTCTGGGCGCGGCTGACGCCGGACCATCTGCGCATCGCCACCCGGCTGGCGCTGACCGAACTGATGCTGTCGGGCGTCACCTGCGCGTCGGACCATCATTACGTCTTCCCTGACGGGCTGGACGAGGCGATGGACATCCAGGCCGGGGAGGCGGCGGCGCTCGGCATGCGGATCGTGCTCAACCGCGGCTCGATGAACCTTTCGGTGCGCGATGGCGGCCTGCCGCCGGACAGCGTCGTTCAGGATGCCGACACGATCCTCGCCGACTGCGAGCGGGTGATCGGCCGCCATCACGATCCGGCGCCGGGCGCGATGACGCAGGTGGCGCTGGCGCCATGCTCGCCCTTTTCGGTGACTCGGGAGCTGATGGCCGAGACCGCCGCGCTTGCCGGCCGCTGCGGCTGCGCGCTGCATACCCATCTGGCCGAGACGTTCGACGAAAACGCGTTCTGCGAGGCGACCTATGGCTGCCGGCCGGTCGACTATCTGGAAGAGACCGGATGGCTGACCGACCGGACATGGCTGGCCCACGGCATCCATTTCAACGACGAGGAGATGGCGCGGCTCGGCCGCGCCGGCGTCGGCGTCTGCCATTGCCCCACCTCGAACATGGTGCTCGCCTCGGGCCAGTGCCGGACGCGCGAACTGGAGGCCGCGGGCGTTGCGGTGGGCCTTGGCGTCGACGGCTCGGCCTCCAACGATTCCTCCAATCTGATGGAGGGCGTGCGGCACGCGCTGATGATCGGCCGGCTGACCTACGACGCCTCTCTGACCCATCTGGACGCGCTGCGCTGGGCGACCGAAGGGTCGGCGCGGTGCCTGGGACGAAGTGACATCGGCACGATCGCGCCGGGAAGGCAGGCCGACCTGGCGCTGTTCACGCTCGACGAATTGCGCTTTTCGGGCGCGCACGACCCGCTGGCCGCGCTCGTTCTGTGTGGCGCGCACCGGGCCGACCGGGTGATGATCGCCGGGCGCTGGACGGTCGAGGACGGCGCGCCGGTGGGCGTCGATGTCGCGGCGCTGCGGTATGCCCACGGTCAGGCGGCGCGGGCGTTCATGCACGGCTGACCCCGCCGCGCGGCGCCCTATATGCCTTGGCAAGCGAGGGACCATGACACAATCGGTAGCGATCATCGGCGCCGGGCTGGCCGGCGCGGTCTGCGCGCGGGCGCTGGCCGATGCCGGGCTTGCGGTGACGGTTTTCGAGAAATCGGGCGGCACCGGCGGGCGCCTGTCGACCCGGCGCAGCGCGGCCGGCAGCTTCGATCACGGCGCACAATATCTGACCGGGCGGAGCGCGCCGATGCGGGCGTTGCTGGACCAACTCGGCGAAGAAGGCGCGGTGGCGCCGTGGACGCCGGAAGGCAAGGACCGGCCGGGCGACTGGCATGTCGGGCTGCCCGGCATGAGCGGGTTCGTCAAGCCGCTGCTCGGCGGCATCGATGTGCGGCTGCGCACACGCATCGACGGCATCGGTTTCGACAGCCAGGGCCAGGTCCGCGTGACCGGCGCCGACGGGCTCGACCACCGCTTCGGGCGGGTGGTCGTCACCGCGCCGGCGCCGCAGGCGATGGCCCTGACCGCGCCGCTCGACCGCGGTTTCGAAGCCTTGCGCGATATCGTCTACGCGCCGTGCTGGGCCGGCATGTTCGCCTTTGCCGAACCGGTCGCCGATCTGCCCGACCTGACGCGCGGTGACGATCACGGCCCGGGCGCGCTGATCGTGCGCAATTCATCCAAACCGGGCCGGGACGGCGCGACCTTCGTCGTCCATGGCGGCGGCGCGTGGAGCGCGCAGCATCTTGAGCATGAGCCGAAGGCGATCGTGCCCTATCTGCAGGGCGCGCTGGAGCGCTGCGCCGGGCAACCCTTGGCACCGGTCCACGCGACGGCGCATCGCTGGCGTTATGCGCGGGTTGACCGGGCGCTCGGCGAATCCCATCTGGTGACGGGCTGCGGCCGCGTCGTCGTCTGCGGCGACGGGCTGGTCGGCGGCCGGGCGGAAGCGGCGGCGCAAAGCGGATGGGCGGCGGCGGCCGCGATATTGGACCGATAGATGCCGCCTGGCGGCGGACGAACGAGACTGAAGGGTTGGGGACCGGACAATCATGGACACGCTGACCCGGATGCGCGCCTTCGTGGCGGTGGTCGACAATGAGGGCTTTTCGGCGGCGGCGCGGGCACAGGGGCGCTCGAAGGCGCTTTTGTCGAAATATGTGCGCGAACTGGAGGACGATCTGGGCGCGCTTCTGCTCAACCGGACGACCCGTCAGTTCTCTCTGACCGAAGCGGGCCACACCTATTATCGCCGCGCGCTCGATCTTCTGCGCGAGTTCGACGATCTGCGGGACGAGATACGCGACACCCGATCCGATCTTGCCGGACCGATCAAGATTTCCGCGCCGCGTTCGCTCGCCGATGCGGCGATCGGTCAATCGCTGGTCGATTTCGCCGTGGCCCATCCGGAGATCAGGCTCGATATCGATCTCGACGACCGGTTCGTCGATCTGGTCGAGGAGGGGTTCGATCTCGCCATCCGCATAACCCAGCTGGAGGATTCGACGCTGATCGCGCGCCGGCTGAACCCGTTCCGGCTGGTCCTTTGCGCCACGCCGGCGGTGATCGAACGCCATGGCACGCCCGAATCGATGGCGGAGCTGGCCCGGCTTCCGTTCATCGTCGACACCAATGCCCGGCGCCGCAACATCATCCCCTATCGCGACGATGACGGGCAGGCCACCTCGGTGACCGTGGACGGGCGGATCAGCGTCAACAGCCCGCTGGCGGTCAGAATGGCGGGTCTCGCCGATCTGGGCTTTTTCGTCTCGCCCGACTTCATCGTCCTGGAGGATTTGCAGGCAGGACGGCTGGTCGAGCTGATGGCCGGCCAGCTCGAAAACGATGCCGGCATCTATGCGGTCTATCCGCACCGGCGCTATCTGCCGGCCCGGGTGCGGGCGCTGGTCGACTATCTCGCCGACTGGTTCAAGTCCAACTGCCGGACGCCGCGCCGCAACGGGGCGTCATAATTCGGCCCGCTTCGCGTGGCGCAAACGATCCGTGCCGGATCAGGGGTGACGTGATTTGACCCGCCAGACGATGTTCGCAGCCTTTTTGGCGCCGGTGGCGTTTGCCGTGCCGGCGACGGCGCATGCCCATCCGCATGTCTTCGCAGAAGCGCGGCTCGAAGTGACGGTCACGCCGCAGGGCATGGTCGACCGGCTGCGCCATGTCTGGCGTTTCGACGATCTGTTTTCATCGACGGTGCTGTTCGAATTCGACACCGATTCCAGCGGCGCGCTCGAGATTGGAGAGCTGGAACAGGTGGCCGAGGTGATCGTCACATCGATCGCCGAGTTCGGCTACTTTCAGTCGGTGACGGTCGGCACCAAGGAGATCGCGATCGCCGAGGTGACCGACCTGCGCGTCGACATGGTCGACAACCAGCTGCTCGTCCTGTTCACCTCGCAGCCGTCCGAGCCGGTGGCGCTGGCGGACAATCCGTCCTTTGCGGTCTATGATCCGACTTTCTATACCGCGATCGATTTCTACGAGGACGAGAACATGGTGCTGATCGGCGCGCCGGCGGGCTGCGGGCACCAGATGGTGATCCCCGATCCGGACGAGGCGATCGCCCAGAACCAGGACACGCTGACCGAGGCGTTCTTCAACGAGCCGGACGGCAATGACTGGTCGAAGATCTTCGCAACGCGCATGGAAGTGCGTTGCTCGTGAGACGCGCGGCAACCATCGCACCGGCGGCCCTGATCGTGCTTGTCGCGGCGGTCGGCATGGCGGCGGCGCAATCCTCGCTCGGCATTGGCGTCGCCGAGCAGGCGCCGGCGTCCGACAGCGGCCTGTTGGGCGGCTTTTTTGCCTGGATCGCCACCCGGCAACGCGAATTCTATGACGCGATGCGCGCCGCGCTGACCGCCATGCGCGATGGCGGCCCGGGCGCATGGCTGCTGGTCGGCCTGTCGTTCCTTTATGGCATTTTGCACGCAGCGGGGCCGGGCCATGGCAAGGTGGTGATCTCGTCCTACATGCTTGCCAACGAGACGGCGCTCAGGCGCGGCATCGCCCTGTCGTTCTCCGCCTCGCTCGTGCAGGCGCTGTCGGCCATCGTGATCGTCGGCCTCGGCTTTCTGGTGCTGCGGCAACTGGCCGTTAGCCAGACCGACACGACCCGCTTTTTCGAGATCGCATCTTACGGGCTGGTGGTCGCGCTGGGGCTGTGGCTTCTGGTGCGCAAGCTGCGCGCGCTGCGCCCGGCGGCGCCGAAACCTGCTGCCCTGTCTTCGGCGGCCGTGCACGATCATGGTCATCATCATCACAACCACGACCGTCACGCACATGATCACCATCATCACGATCATGCGCCGGGCGAAGTGTGCTCGACCTGCGGTCATGCCCACATGCCGATGCCCGACCAGCTTTCCGGCCCGATGAAGCTGCGCGATGCGGCGGCGGTGGTCCTGTCGGTGGGGCTCAGGCCCTGTACCGGGGCGCTGATCGTGTTGACGTTCGCCTTCCTGAACGGGCTGTGGGCCGCCGGGCTCGTCTCGGTTCTGGCGATGGCGCTCGGCACCGCGATTACCGTCTCGGCGCTGGCGACGCTGGCGGTGACGGCGAAGAATGTGGCGCTGCGGATGTCCGGCTCGTCTGCCCTGTCCGGCCCGGTGAGCCACGCCATCGAGATCGGCGGCGCGCTTCTGATCATCGCCATGGGCGTGATCCTGCTGGGCGGCGCGCTCGGCGCCTAGGGAAGTCTCCTCAGCGCAGCTTGCGGCGCGCGCGGCCCCGAAGCCACAGACCCAGAAACGGCAGGACAAGAACGGCGGCGACCGCCGCGCCGGCGGCCCAGGGATTGTCGCCGCCGATGGCGGTCATGATCGCCGGCAGGAAATAGAGCAAAAGCGCGAAGCCGACGAAGATGCCGCCGGCAATGAGCAGCGTGCCGCGATCATATTCGGGCGGTTTGGGCGCGCCGTTTTCGTCGTTTTCCGGTGCGCTCACAGCGTCCAGCCTCCGTCGATCACCATGGTGGCGCCGGTCACGAAACCCGCTTCGTCCGACGCCAGATAGACGGCCATATCGGCGATTTCGCGCGGCTGCGCAATGCGGCCCATGGGCTGGCGCTGAAGGAACAGGTCGAACGCGGCATCATAGCCGCCCATCTGTTCGCCGAGCGCTTTCATGCGCTCCTGAAGCGAAGGCGAATCCACCGTGCCCGGACAGATGGCGTTGCAGCGCAATTGCCGGGCGGCGAAATCCGCGGCGATCGCCTTGGTCATGCCGATGATCGCCGCCTTGGTCGCGCCATAGACATAGCGGTTCGGCGCGCCCTTGATGGAGGAGGCGCCCGAGGACATGTTGACGATCGATGCGGTGGAGCCGGTCTGTTCGGCGCGATCCAGCATGGCCGGCAGGAAGGCGCGGATCGTTCGGTGCATCGATTTCACGTTCAGATCGAACGAAAAATCCCAGTCATCCTCGGTGCAGTCGAGCACCGTGCCGTGATGGACGAAGCCGGCGACATTGGCGAGCACGTCGACGGCGCCGATCTCGGCCGCATAGGCGTCGACCGCCACCGTGTCGGTGACGTCGAGCACGCGCGCATCGGCAAAGGCCGGGTTGGCCAGCTTGGCCGCGTCGAGATCGCTGGCGAAGACCCTGGCGCCCTCTTCGGCGAAACGGTCGGCGATCGCCTTGCCGATGCCCTGTCCTGCCGCCGTGACGACGGCGATCTTTCCCTCAAGCCTGCTGGGCATGAATGTCGCTCCTGATCTCCTCGAGCCGGCGCTTCTGACCGCCGTCGGCGTCGAAGTTTGCCGGATCGAGCCAGCGTTCCATCGCTTGTTTGGCCGCCGGCCATTCCCTGTCCAGCATGGAATACCATGCCGTGTCGCGATTGCCGTAGGGCTTGACCTCGTGCTGGCGGAACACGCCCTCGAAGGTGAAGCCGAACCGCCGCGCGGCGCGGTGCGAGGCCGCGTTGGCATTGTTGAGTTTCCACTCATAACGCCGGTAGCCCAGATCGTCGAAGACGCGGCGCGCCATCAGGTAATGCGCTTCGGTCGCTGCCGGCGAGCGCGCCATCGGCGTGCCGTGGGCGACGGCGCCCACCTCGCAGACGCCGTTCTTCTCGTCGATGCGCATATAGCTCGCCATGCCCATCACATCTTGGGTCTGCCGCTGCGTGAAGACGCAGGTGACGAAGCCGCCATGGTCGTTCAGCGCTTGGATGGTTGCGCCCAGATCGGCGGCGCTCTCCATGCGCGGCCAGCCGAAATGATAGAGCAGATCGTTGGTCGTCATGCCACCGAAGGCGGTCCAGAGCCTGTCCTGATGGGCGGCGCGGTCGAACGCAACGATCTCGACATGGCGGCCGGCCATCGGCCTGTTCGTCGGCCGTTCGCGCGGGGTCCAGTCCGTCAGGTCGGTGATCATGGGCGGCGTGTCCGGGCTTGCTTGACTTGCAATGCGCGGCACCTCATGCCGGGCGCTGGAGGAAGCCATGCACGACATCAATCCCTTCTTCAACCGGATGGGCGAGGAAAACGCCTTTGCCGTTCTGGCGCGGGCGACACAGCTTGCCGCCGAGGGCCGCGACATCATCAATCTGGGCATCGGCCAGCCCGATTTCGCGACGCCGGCGCACATTGTCGAGGCGGCGGTCAAGGCGCTGCGCGACGGCGCGCACGGCTATACGCCGGCCAACGGCCTGCTTGCGACGCGCGAGGCGGTGAGCCGGCGCATCCACGCGCTGACCGGCGCCGACGTGTCGCCGGAAAGCATCATGATCACGCCGGGCGGCAAGCCGGCCATGTTCGCCGCCATCCTGATGTTCGGCGCGCCGGGCGCCGAGATCCTCTATCCCGATCCGGGCTTTCCGATCTATCGCTCGATGATCGAGGCGACCGGCGCGACGCCGGTGCCGGTGCCGATGCGCGCCGAGAACGGGTTCGCTGTCAGTGCCGACGAAGTGGCATCGCTGATCACGGATCGAACGCGGCTTTTGATCGTCAATTCGCCGGGCAACCCGACCGGCGGGGTGACGCCGCCCGCCGAGATCGAAAAGCTCGCCGCGCTGCTGGACCGGCACCCGGACATCGCGATCCTGTCGGACGAAATCTACGATGTGATGACCTATGATGGCGAAGCGCACACATCGCTGCTGGAATTTGACGGCCTGCGCGACCGGCTCATCGTGCTCAATGGCTGGTCGAAGACCTGGGCGATGACCGGCTGGCGGCTGGGCTGGTCGGTCTGGCCCGAACCGCTCTACAACGCGGTGCGCAAGCTGGCGGTCAATTGCTGGTCCTGCGTCAACGCGGCGGCGCAGCATGCCGGGATCGCGGCGATCGACGGGCCGCAGGACGATGTGGCGGCGATGATGGCCGCCTTCGACGCGCGGCGGCGTTTCGTGGTCGAGCGGCTGAACGCGATGGAGGGCGTCACCTGTGCGACGCCCAAGGGCGCGTTCTACGCCTTCCCGGACATTTCGGCGACCGGCTGGCAGGCCAAACAGCTTGCCAGCGGGCTTCTGGAGGAGGCGGGCGTCGCGCTGATCGGCGGGCCGGATTTCGGCATCCTCGGCGAGGGGTTCGTGCGCGTCTCCTACGCCAATTCGCTGGCCAACATCGAAGCCGCGCTCGACCGGATGGAGGCGTTTCTCAGCCGATGAAGGCAGGGCCGAGCGCGAAGGCGGGCACGGCGTGAACGGCGCGGCCGGCGGCGATGTGGGCGACGCGCGGCGCGAACGGGCTTGCCAGAAGGGTCAGTCAGCCGGGAATCGCCGGGTTTGATGCGGTGGAAAAGAGCGTGTCGAGCGGGATGGATGGCCCTTTCTTGCCAATGTCAAGATGGAGGGCGGCACGCATATTGCCGGCTTCAAGACAACGTTTTGACACTGTCCAGATCGTCGCCTAGACTAGGGTCAGGACCCATTAATGTGATTGAAATGGCGGTCGAGATGGCAAGCAATACAAGAAAAAGCACGAAGAGCGGGGTCCGTCCCCCGGTCGAGAGCTTTGACGCGGTAGGGCGCGGCCATATCGACCGTCCTTCGGATCGGGCGGATTTGCACGGCCTGCCGTGTCGCAAGCCCTTGAAAGTCGGAAGACTTCCTGCGGCCTTGCTCCGTGCATCCGCACAAATTCGCCACGACCAATTCAACCAGATTAATGGGTCCTGACCCTAGCGCCATGACCGTTCGGGAAAAGGCCGCCGGAACAAGGCGCTATCACCATGGCGAACTGCGCGAGGCGCTGCTGGCCGCGGCCGAAATGGAGTTGACCGAGAAGGGCGAGGACGGGTTCTCGCTGCGCTCGACGGCCAAGCGCGCGGGCGTCAGCCATGCCGCGCCGGCGCACCATTTCAAGGATGTCACGGCGTTGCTGCAGGGCCTGGCGCAGCGCGGCTTCGAACGGCTGACGGCGACGATGAAGGAAGAGCAGGCCGAGGCGGGCGACGATCCCGAAGCGCTCTATGTGGCGGCGGGTGTCGGCTATATCCGCTTTGCGGCCGAAAACCCGGCCCTGTTCCAGCTCATGTTCGGCGGGCGGTCACACCATGGCGTGCCGACGGAATTCGCCAAGGCGGCCGATGCGAGCTTCTCGGTGCTGGTCAACGCGGTCGCACGTCTGCGCGGCGCGGACGCTCTGAAGGCCGAGGAAGGCTGGCGCGATGTCGCGGCGGCCTGGATGATGCTGCACGGCTATGCGCATCTGGCGATCGGGGGCAAGCTGGGCTGGCTGACCGGCCAGCCCTTCGACCGGCAACGGCCGGTGATCGCGGACCTGGCGCGGCGGGCGCTGCGGCTTTGACCGGAGGGATTGGGATCAAAAAAGCGGGCGACGGATCCTCTTGGATCGATCGCCCGTTTTCCGCAGGGCCGGGGTGGGAGGAGGAACCCGACCTGCTTTATGCCCATGTATCATGATGGACCCGATGCGTTAACGAATGGTTAACGCGTGCAGCGGCCCGGTTTGCACGCAATGCGACAGAAGGCTGGCATGGCCCGTCCGGCCATGCAGCACGATGGGATTGTGCCCGCTACGCGGTCGCGCCGGCGATCGTCGCCTCGATGTGATCGACCAGCGGATCCGGCAGCTGCAGGCGGCCCGCGAGCATGTCCAGATAGCCGCGCTCGGCGCGGGTCCTGGGTTCGATGGCGAGCCTTGAAGCGGTGTAGAGTTCGACGCGCTGCGCCTCGGTCCGGGCGGCTCCGACGATCGAATCGAGATCGACGGGCTTGGCGAGTTCGGCGCGCACGAAGCTCTGCTCGTCATCGTCGATGCCGCTGACCGCCAGCTTGTCGATGATGCGGGCGCGTTCTTCATCGTCGATATGGCCGTCGGCGCGGGCGGCGGCGATCATGGCGCGCACCAGGGCGAGCGGGAACTCGCCGTCCTGGCTGTCGGCCTCGATGTCGAATTCCGAGCCCTGGGGCGGCGGCAGCACCTCGGGCTCGGCGGAGCCGGCCTGTTCGACGGCGCGGCCTTCCTTGTAGTTCTTCCAGGCGGTGTAGGCGAGACCGCCGACGGCGGCCGCCGCGCCCAGCTTGACCGCCGAGCCGGTCAGCTCCCGCCCGACGCCGGTGCCCAGAAGGACCGCCGCGATGGCGCCGGTCGCCAGCGGATTGTCTTTCGCCATCTGCCCGGCCTGCCCCGCCCGCTCACGCACGGTTCCGCCGGCGCCGGGTATCCGGCTTCCCAGAAAATCGTTGAGCAGCTTTTTGGGGTCGAGCATGGGTTCCTCCTTTGGCCGGACCGGGTCGTCGTGCAGGTGGGTATTGGGGAGCGATATGGCAAGGCGATGACGGCCGCGGAAGCGCCGCTGGCAGGACGGACAGGCGGGTGACGGGCCGGAAAAACTCTGAAATCATGGCCCGTGCCTTCGGGAGGCTGGCGGCGCGGTGGCCGCCGGAAAGGCAGGGCAGGGAGAAACCCATGGGTTGGATGAAGGACGAGACCGGGCTGGAAAAGCGGCCGGCCAATTTCGTGCCGCTGACGCCATTGTCGCATCTGAGGCGCGCGGCCACGGTGCATGCGAAACGCGAGGCGATCGTCTATGGCGATTTCCGCACCAGCTATGCGGAGTATCATGTGCGCGTGTCGAAGCTCGCCTCGGCGCTGGCGCGGCTCGGCATCGCGCCGGGCGATGTGGTGGCGACGGTCCTGCCCAACATTCCGGCCCATGTGGAGGCGCATTTCGGGGTGCCGGCCTGCGGCGGCGTTCTCAACGCCATCAACATCCGGCTCGACCAGCACACGATCAGCTACATTTTCGACCATGGCGAAGCGCGGGTGGTGCTCGTCGACACGCAGTTTCTCGGCGTCGTCGAGGCGGCGATCGCCGAGATGGAAAACGAGGCGCAGCCAACGATCATCGAGGTGCCGGACGAGCAGGCCGGGTTCCACGCATCGGGCCGGCACCTGACCTATGAGGCGCTGATCGCCGAGGGCGACCCGGACTTCGACTGGGTGATGCCCGCCGATGAATGGGAGAGCATCGCGCTCAACTATACGTCGGGCACGACGGGCCGGCCCAAGGGCGTGGTCTATCATCATCGCGGCGCCTATCTGATCACGCTGGGAACGCCCATCGCCTGGCGGATGACGCTCTATCCGCGCTATCTGACGATCGTTCCGCTGTTTCACTGCAACAATTGGTGCCATGTCTGGACGATGCCGGCGGTCGGCGGCACCACCGTGTGCTGCCGCGATATCACCGCCAGGGCGATCTACGACGCGATCGCCGACGAGGGGGTGACGCATTTCGGCGGCGCGCCGATCGTCCTGAACATGATCGTCAACGCCAGGGACGAGGAGCGGCGCAGCTTCGACCAGACGGTGAATGTGTTCACCGCCGGCGCCCCGCCGGCGGCGGCGACGCTGGCGGCGATCGAGCCGATGGGCTTCAACATCACCCAGGTCTACGGGCTGACCGAGGTCTATGGTCCTGCCACCGAATGCGTCTGGAAGGACGATGAATGGGCAGAACTCGCCCCCGACGAACGGGCGACAATCAAGGCGCGGCAGGGCGTCGCGTTCCCCAACATGGATCATGTGACGGTGGTCGACCCCGAGACCATGCGCCAGACGCCGATGGACGGCGCGGCGACGGGCGAGATCGTGATGCGCGGCAACGCGACGATGAAGGGCTACTACAAGAACCCGCGCGCAACCAACGAGGCGTTTCGCGGCGGCTATTTCCACAGCGGCGACATCGCCGTGCAGCATCCGGACGGCTACATCCAGATCACCGATCGGGCCAAGGACATCATCATATCGGGCGGCGAGAACATCTCTTCGGTCGAGGTGGAAAGCGCGCTGATGCACCATGCGTCGGTGCTTCTGTGCGCGGTGGTCGCCAAGCCCGACGAAAAATGGGGCGAGGTGCCGTGCGCCTTTGTCGAACTGAAGGACGACGGGTCGGCGACCGAGGAGGAGCTGATCGCCTTTGCGCGCCAGAGGCTGGCCGGCTTCAAGGCTCCCAAACGGATCGTGTTCGGCGAACTGCCCAAGACCTCGACCGGCAAGGTGCAGAAATACGAACTACGCGAGCGGGCGGCGGCGCTGTGATGGCGTTGCCCGTGCTGCGCTGAGGGGCGTCCGGTCGAAAAAAAGCGCCGGGGCGTGCCCCGGCGTTCCGGTTGGTGTCCAGCGCGCCTACTGGTCGGTCGGCGGCGGCGTGGCGTTCAGGTCGAGCGGTGGCAGGCCGAAGGCGGGCGCCGGCGCCTCGCTGTCGCCGCCGGAGGCCGCGCCGTCATCGCCGCCCAACGATGGCGGGCCGCCCAGCGGGGTGAGTTGAAGGCCGGGCAGGCCCGAGCCGCCCTCATTGCCGAAGTTCGGTGCCGACGGCATGCCGCTGCCGCCAATGCCGGGCAGGCCGACCGCATTGCCCTCGGCGTCCTGCCCGCCAAGCGAGGGCAGTTCGATCGTCACGTTGTCGATATCGATCACCGGTGCGTCGTCATTGTAGTGGGTGACGATGCGTGGGAAGAAGATGACCACCATGATGGCGACGAACTGGATGGCGATATAGGGGATGACGCCCCGGTAGATCTGCATCGTTTCGATGCCCTTGATCCGCTCGCCGGTGACCTCGTCGTCCCAGTCCTGCCTTGGCGCGATCGATCGCAGGTAGAAGAGCGCGAAGCCGAACGGCGGCGTCAGGAACGAGGTCTGCAGGTTGATGCCCAGAATGATGCCGAGCCAGATCAGGTCGATGCCGAGCGTTTCGGCGGGGCCGACCAGCAGGGGCACGACCACGAAGGCGATCTCGAAGAAGTCGAGGAAACAGCCCAGGATGAAGACGATCACCGTGACGACGACCAGGAAGCCGGTCTCGCCGCCGGGCAGCGACAGCAGCAGTTCCTCGACCCAGATCTTGCCGTTGATGCCGTAAAAGGTCAGCGCGAACACGCGCGCGCCGATCAGGATGAACATGACGAAGGCGGTCAGTTTGGTCGTCGAGTCGAGCGCTTCCTTGAGTGTCTTGAGGTTGAGCCGGCCCTTGAGCAGCGCAAGCACCAGCGCACCGGTGGCGCCCATCGCGCCGCCCTCGGTGGGTGTGGCGATGCCAAGGAAGATGGTGCCGAGCACCAGGAAGATCAGCGCCAGCGGCGGGATCAGCACGATGATGACCTGTTCGGTCAGCCGCGAGACGAGGCCGAGCTTGAAACGCCGGTTGATCAGCGAGACGCCGAGCGCGAAGAGGGTGGCCGTCGTTGCCGAAGACACGAAGCGGTTCTCGTAGCTCATCCCGGCGTAGAGGAAATTCATGCCGGCATAATGGATGACAACCGAGATGGCGATGATCGCAAACAGCGACAGGATGCCGCCGCCGAGCGTCCGCGTCTCGGGCGGCAGTGCCGGGACCCATTTGGGTTGAACGAGTGTCAGCACGAAGATGTAGGCGCAGTACATGCCCATGATCATCAGCGCCGGATAGAGCGCGCCGACATACATGTCGCCCACCGAGCGGCCGAGCTGGTCGGACATGACGATCAGCACGAGCGACGGCGGGACGATCTGCGCCAGCGTTCCGGCGGCGGCGATCGTGCCGGTGGCGACCGGGCGGTTGTAGCCGTAGCGCATCATGATCGGCAGCGAGATCAGGCCCATGGCGATCACCGAGGCCGCGACGACGCCGGTTGTCGCGCCCAGAAGACCGCCGACGATGATCACCGCAAAGGCGAGGCCGCCGCGCAGGGGGCCGAAAAGCTGGCCGATCGTGTCGAGAAGGTCTTCCGCCATGCGCGAGCGCTCGAGGATGAGCCCCATGAAGGTGAAGAAGGGGATCGCCAGCAACACCTCGTTGCGCATGATGTCGAAGGTGCGATTTGCATGCAGGCCTAGAAAAGTCGGTGACAGGGTGATTTCGCCGGGCGCGAAAATCGACAGTTCGACGGCAAGGAAAAAGAAGATCAGACCGCCGGCGGCAAGCGTGAAGCCGACCGGATAACCGATGAGCAGCATCGCCATGACGGTGATGAACATGACCGGCGCGAGGTTGTGGGCGATGATCTCGATCATTTGTTCTTCATCCGCTCTTCGAGGTCCGCACCGGATTCCATCTCCTCGATCATCGGCGGCAGTTCATGCTCGGCGGTGGGATCTTCGATGAGCCCCCGGATCACCGCGATGCGCTTGATGATTTCGGAGATGCCCTGGAAGCTGAGGAGCACGAAACCGGCCAGAACGAGGAACTTGGCCGGCCACAGGATGAGGCCCGACGCGTTGACCGAGATCTCCTTCGAGGCGAACGAGACCCAGAAGAAGGGCCAGGAGATCCAGACCATGATCAGGCAGAACGGCATCAGGAAGAAGATGTGTCCGAGCAGGTCGATCCAGTCGCGGGTGCGTTTGGAAAAGCCGGAGGTGGCCACGTCGATACGCACATGTTCGTTGCGCAGCAGTGTGTAGGAGGCGGCCAGCATGAAGACGGCGCCGTACAGATACCACTGCAGCTCGAGCCAGGCGTTGGACGAATTGTCGAAGATCTTGCGGATGGTCGCATTGCCGGCGCTGACCAGCACGGCGACCAGGATCAGCCACGACACCGACCGGCCGATGAACGTGTTGACGGCGTCGATGCCGGCCGAGACTCTCAATAAAGCAGCCATACTCCTCCCCTGAGCTTGCCGCGGGCCCGCGTTCATGGTTGCAAGGCCATGGCCGCCGGTCGCCGCACCTTGTTGGTCCGCGACGGGAAAATCAAGGCGCGCCTCCACCGCGACGCGAACCGGGCAGGGTCGGCAGCTAGCACCTCTTGGGGCGAATGGCAATGAATGGTAAAGATTATTAACCAGTGAAGCGTCCGATGGGTGACGCCCGGGCGCCGATTGACGTCGCTGTCCGTTTGGCGTTGATGAACCGTTGGGGCGCAGTCGAGGGCGGATCGTATATGGACATGCATGTGGCGCGCGGGGCCGGCGACCCGCTTTTTTCCGTTGAGGGAAAGGTTTGCCTGGTGACCGGGGCCTCGACCGGGCTGGGTGCGGGATTTGCGCGGCATCTGCTGGCGCGCGGGGCGCTGGTGGTCAATCTGAGCGACACCGCGCCGGACTGGGATCCGGGCGAACTGGCCAACCGTTTCGCGGACATGCGCGGCGATGTGCGCGATGATGAAGATGTGCGCGGTGCGATCGGCACGGCAACCGATGCGTTCGGCGGCTTCGATGTTCTGGTCAACAATGCCGCCGGGTTCTGCGTCGAAAAGGCGGCGCGGCAGGACGCGGGCGGGTTCGGCGCGCTCATGGATCTGAACGTGACGGCGGTGGCCAATCTGTGCCGCAGGGCGCATGAGGTCATGCGCGGCAATGGCGGCGGCGCCATCGTCAACGTCACCAGCATTCTGGGCAGGCGGCCGATGCGCGGGCTTTCGGCCTATGCAACCAGCAAGGCGGCGCTGGAACAGTTGACACGGGCGCTGGCGCTGGAATGGGCGGCCGACGGGGTGCGGGTCAACGCGCTGGCACCGGGCTGGTATCCCACCGCCATGACGCGCGGCCATCTCGATGCCGGGCTGGCACCCATCCTGAAGAACTCCATCCCCATGGGCCGTCTGGGCGTGCCGGACGATCTGGCGGGCGCCCTGCTGCTGCTGGCGTCCGATGCCTCGCGCTACATGACGGGCACGACGATCACGGTCGATGGCGGCTACGACGTGCGAAGCTGAGCGAGCGTAAGCGCGGACTGACCCCCAAAATATTGGGGGGCTCCGCCGCTCCCCGTGTCAGCGCCTGAATTATTTCGGTATATAGTATAAACTCGCCGATTTCCACCGTGGTTTGACCGAATTAACGAATTCTTCATGGACTATATTCTAGTTTCGCTGCGTCACCTCGGCCCGATGTCATGGGCCGCTCCGGTGAAAAGGCCCGGACGGACGGGCCATACTGTCCCGATTCAAGAGCCTTACACCGTTCATTAACGGCGTCGGTCGTATCGTCCTGCCGAAAGGGCAGGCAATGACACGACTGGATCGATCGCCGCACGGCGATGAAGCCGAGATCGACATCTATCTGAACTTTGTCGACAGCCTGTTCGCTGACCGGCGCAGCATGCTGATGGGCGTGACGCTGCAGATCGGCATTGCCTTGTGCGTCTATATCGAGAGCGGCATGACCTCGATGGGCGTGTGGCCTGGCATTTTCCTGCTGACGGCGGCCTACCGCTATTTCCACATCGTTTGCTACGGGCGTCAATCGGCTGCGGCTGCATCGATGGATCGTGAAACGCGCCTGGCCTGGGCCAAGGACTGGGAACGCCGCTACATTCTGTCGTCCGGGCTGGCCGGCCTCGCAGTCGGCATGTTCGCCTGGTTCAGCCTGGAGTTTGTCGGCACCGAGTTTGCCATCATCGCGTCGCTGTCGACGGTCTTTGCCGCCCTGCCGACGATTGTCGGGCGCCTTTACGGCTCTGTGCGCTTGGCGGCGCTGATGACCGTCAGCGTGCTGATCTGGCCGGCGCTCAGCCTGCTGATGGCGGGCAACCTTGCAAGCATGATCGCTGTGCTCTTGTTTCTGCCCTATGTCGGTTTGGTCATGTCGATGGTGCGCCGGGTGCGATCGACCGTCGTTTCGGCGGTGCGCGGGCGGCTTGAAAAGACCGAAATCGCCGAGCGATTCAACCTGGCGCTGACCAACATGTCGCACGGCGTGATCATGTTCGATCGCCACCAGCGGGTCGTCGTCATTAACCGCCGCGCCCGGCTGATCCTGCAGATTCCCCATCATGTGAACGCCGAAGGGCGCAGCTTTTCCGTCCTGATGCGCTATGCGCGCCGGTTCAACCTGGTGCCGTCCGACCACGCCGGCTCTTTCCAGGACGTGGTGTCGAGCCTTCTGGTCACCGACGGAAGGAAGGCCGAAATACGGCTGACGAACGGGGTGCATGTCGAGTTTTCCGGCACGCAAAGGCCGGAAGGCGGGTCGGTGCTGATCCTTGAGGACGTGACCGAGCGGGCGCGGGCGCAGGAGCGCATCAAGGCGATGGCACGGTTCGACAGCCTGACCGAATTGCCCAACCGGACGCATTTCGGCGAAGAGGCCGTTCGCCGCGCGGACGAAGCCGATCCGGAATCGCGGTGTCTGCTGATCGCTTTCGATGTCGATGACTTCAAGCGCGTCAACGATTCGATCGGACACGCCCAAGGCGACGCGCTGCTGCGGGCCATCGCCCGCCGGCTGCGCCGCGACTATGGCGATTGCGCGGCCATTTCCCGGCTCGGCGGCGACGAGTTCATGATGTTCGTCGACCGGCTGCCGGCCGACTTCGAGATCGACGCCTTCGCCGACGGGCTGCGTGACTGTCTGCGGCGTTCGTTCCGCATCGGACCTGAAAAGGTGTTCGTCACACAGTCGTTCGGCATCACATACGGCAAGGCCGGCGATTTCGATCTCAAGCGGGCGATGGTCGAAGCCGATCTGGCGTTGTACCATTCCAAGGCGATGGGCAAGGGCGTATGGTCACTGTTCGAGCGCGACATGAACGACCGCTATCTGCGGCGGCAACTGCTCAAGGGCGAACTGGCCAAGGCGATCGAGCTGGGCACGCTGTCGGTGCGCTACCAGCCGATCGTCGAAGCGGCGACCGGACGCATCGTCGGCTGCGAGGCGCTGTCGCGCTGGCATCATCCCGAGCATGGCAACGTCTCGCCGGCCGAATACATTCCGCTGGCCGAAGAGATGGGCATCATCACGAAGCTGACCGAAAGCGTCATTCGCACAGCGACACGGGAGTGCGCGCGCTGGCCGGATCATGTGACCGTGTCGGTCAATCTGTCATCGATCGATTTCCAGCGTGACGGCATCGGCCAGATCATCCAGAACGCACTGGAGACGGCAGGACTGCCGGCCAATCGGCTGATCGTCGAAATCACGGAGACGGCGGTGATCAGCAACGAGGCCGACATGATCGATCGCCTGACCCGCATTCGCAGAACGGGCGTCGGGATCGCGCTGGACGATTTCGGCACCGGCTATTCCTCGCTGAGCTATCTGCACCGGTTGCCGCTCGATCGCGTCAAGATCGACCGGTCGTTCGTCGCCGGCATCGAAACCGGCGACACGCCGCTGGCTCTGCTGCACGGCATCACCGATCTGTGTCATGGGCTGGGCCTGAAGATCACGGTCGAGGGTGTCGAGACCGCCAGCCAGCTTGCCATCGTGCGCGGATCGGGCAAGATCGACAAGGTACAGGGTTATCTGTTCGGCCCGGCGCTTCCGGCGACCGCGATCGCCGAGATGGCGACGCGCATGCCGGCCGAAAATGCCGCTGCGGACGCGCCCGCCGCCGTTGCGCAACCGGGAACGGCCGCTACCGGCTGACAGGCGTTCCGCCCGCTCCTCAATTCTCCGCATGTTCTGTCTGTATCAGGATAACACAAGTCTGACCGCAAATCGGCCGTTCATTAACAGTTAACCTTAACAGCCGATTACTATTTCTTGGGAATTTACGCGCATTTTCGTAAAAGATAACCTTGCGGCAGGTCAACCTACCAAGGGGACGACGCCGTGGATCGCAGCGCGACAAAAGCACCAACCCGCCAACGCAGCGACGCCGTGGCCGATCGCCTTCTGTCGGTGATGGAGGCAATCGAGTATCGCCGCATCACCACGCCGGAAGATTTTGAAGATGTGGGTGCACTGCGTCTCAAAGCGTTCAACGCCAAGGACGTCTACGAACGCAAATTCGACTCGCCGCTCGTCGAGGCGCTGGACTTCGAGCCGGACACCTATGTGTTCGGCCTTTATCATGCCGACCAGCTCGTTGCGTCGATGCGGCTGAACATGCTGTCGGCGAACACGCCGCCGACACCGGCGATGGAGCTTTTTTCCGAGACGCTTTCGCCGCTGCTGGCGCAGGGCATGGTGTTCGTCGATCCGAGCCGTTTTGCCATCGATGCCGAAGCGTCGAAAATCCAGCCCGCGTTGCCGCTTCTCACGCACCGCCTGTCGACCATGATGACGCTGCACAAGCGCGCCGACTACTGCCTTTGCGCGGTCAAGCTCGAGCATGAGGCCTATTACCGGCGCGTGTTCGGGGCGACGCGCCTTGCCGGCCCCTTCGAGCCGGAGGGTATGTGCGTCCAGGCCGTGCTGCTCGGCATTTCGCGCAACAATGTCGACTACATCATGAGCCGAAATCCGCTGTTTCACTACACCGAGACCGAAGCGCGGCTCCTGTTCGACCGGCTCGAGGATGCGCTGCCGCCGCTGTGCGTGCGGCCGACCGCCCGCTACGCGCTCAACGCCGCCTGAGCGTCGGCGGCTGCCGTCTCGCATGCGCCATTGATGTGCGGCGCAGTTTTCGCTATGCGCACGGCAGCATCCAACACGACGAGCGGAGACCGCCATGGGCGAGCAGACCGAGACCAACCACGACGCCGGCGCGGCAATGGACTATCCGGAACATGAAAAAACGTTCAACCTGTTCCTCGCGCTGACCAAGTGGGGCACGGTCGCGACCGCCGCGCTGCTGATCGCCATGGCGTTCGGCTTCTTCGCCGGCGGCGGCCTGTTAGGCGGCATCATCGTTTTCGTCCTGCTGATGATCGTTTCGCGGTTCGTGCTTTGACACGAAACGTCGCCGGGCGCATTGACATTGCGCGCGTCCGGTCCAGTTAGCTGCGGCGGGGGAGACCGGTTTTGCCACTGACATTATTCGTTGCCAAGGAATCGCAGGCCGGCGAGCCGCGCGTCGCCGCCTCGCCCGACACGGTCAAGCGGCTGGTCAAGGCCGGCCACACCGTGACCGTCGAAAAGGGCGCGGGCATTTTGTCGCGCATTCCCGATGCGGATTTCGAGGGTGCCGGCGCGTCGATCGTCACGGCCGCCGCCGGTTCCGGCAAGGCCGATGTGGTGCTCAAGGTGCGCCGTCCAACATCGCCCGAACTGAAAAAGTACAAGAAGGGCGCGGCGGTCATCGCCGTCATGGACCCCTATGATGCCGAAAAGGCGCTCGGCGAGATGGCCAAGGCCGGTCTTTCGGCGTTCGCGATGGAGCTCATGCCGCGCATCACCCGCGCGCAATCGATGGATGTTCTGTCGTCGCAGGCGAACCTGGCCGGCTATCAGGCGGTGATCGAGGCGGCGGCGGCCTATGACAGGGCCATGCCGATGATGATGACCGCGGCCGGCACGGTGCCGGCAGCCAAGGTGTTCGTGATGGGGGCGGGCGTTGCCGGCCTTCAGGCGATCGCCACTGCGCGGCGCCTCGGCGCCGTCGTCACCGCCACCGACGTGCGGCCGGCGGCCAAGGAACAGGTGGCCTCGCTCGGCGGCAAGTTCATCGCGGTCGAGGACGAGGAATTCAAGGCGGCCGAGACGGCGGGCGGCTACGCCAAGGAAATGTCCAAGGAATACCAGGCCAAGCAGGCCGAGCTGGTCGCCGAGCACATCGCCAAGCAGGACATCGTCATCACGACGGCGCTGATCCCCGGCCGGCCGGCGCCGAAGCTGGTTTCCAAAAAGATGCTCGATGCGATGAAGCCCGGCTCGGTGCTGGTCGATCTGGCCGTCGAGCGCGGCGGCAATGTCGAGGGCGCCAAAGCCAACGAGACGGTGACCACCAGGAACGACGTCAAGGTGATCGGCATTGCCAACATGCCCGGACAGGTGGCGGCGTCCGCATCGCTGCTCTACGCCAAGAACGTGCTGGCGTTTCTCGAGACGCTGGTCGACGGCGAGAGCGGGGCGCTCAACATCAATCGCGACGACGAACTGGTGGCCGCGACGCTTCTGACACATGACGGCGCGCTGGTGCATCCGCGCTTTGGCGGCGAGTCGCCGGCTGCCGCTGACAAGGGGGAAAAGGCCGATGGCTGACGACAGCGTATCCCGGGCGCTCGACGCGCTGGACAGCGCCGTTCAGGGCGTGCGCGAGGCGGTTGCCGATGCGCCACCCGCGGTGGCCGCCGCTGCCGATGCGGTGCAGACCGGCGGCGTCAGCGAGTTCGTCTTCCTGTTCTCGATCTTCGTTCTGGCGATCTTCGTCGGCTACTACGTCGTCTGGTCGGTGACGCCGGCGCTGCACACGCCTTTGATGAGCGTGACCAACGCGATCTCCTCGGTGATCGTGGTCGGCGCGCTGCTGGCTGTCGGCATTTCCGAAAGCGGGCTTGCGACGGGCTTCGGCTTCGTCGCCCTGGTGCTGGCCTCGGTCAACATCTTCGGCGGCTTCCTCGTCACCCAACGCATGCTCGCCATGTACAAGAAAAAAGACAAGTGAGGCGCTAGATGTCCGTCAATATCGCCTCCTTCCTCTATCTCGTTTCCGGGATCCTGTTCATTCTCGCGCTGCGCGGGCTGAGCCATCCGACCACCTCCCGTCAGGGCAACATGTACGGCATGATCGGCATGGCCATCGCGGTCGTGACGACGCTGCTGGTGGCCGCCCCGGGCATTGGCGGCGGGTTCATGATCCTCGCCGGCATCGCCATTGGCGGGTCGGTCGGCGCCTATGTGGCGCGCAACATCGCCATGACCGCGATGCCCCAGCTCGTTGCCGGCTTTCACTCGCTCGTCGGCCTCGCCGCCGTTCTGGTCGCCTCCGCCGCGCTCTACTCGCCGGCCTCGTTCGGCATTGGCGATGTCGGCTCGATCAAGGCCGTGGCGCTGGTCGAAATGTCGATCGGCGTCGCCATCGGCGCGATCACGTTTACCGGCTCGATCATCGCGTTCCTGAAACTGGACGGGCGCATGTCGGGCAAGCCGATCCTCCTGCCGGCCCGGCACATCATCAATGCCGGCATCGGCATCGCGATCATCGTCCTGATCGCGGTTCTGGTTGGCACGGAAAGCCACACCGTCTTCTGGCTGATCGTCATCCTGTCGCTTCTGATCGGCGTCCTGATCATCATCCCGATCGGCGGCGCGGACATGCCGGTTGTGGTCTCGATGCTCAACTCCTATTCGGGCTGGGCGGCGGCGGGCATCGGCTTCACCGTCGAGAATCTGGCGCTGATCATCACCGGTGCGCTGGTCGGCTCGTCGGGCGCGATCCTCAGCTACATCATGTGCAAGGGCATGAACCGCTCCTTCATCTCGGTGATTCTGGGCGGCTTTGGCGGCGAGGCGGTTGCCGCCGGCGGCGATGACGGCATCGACCGCACCGTCAAGCAGGGCTCGGCGGACGACGCCGCCTTCCTGATGAAGAACGCGTCGAAGGTGATCATCGTACCGGGCTACGGCATGGCCGTCGCCCAGGCCCAGCACGCGCTGCGCGAACTTGCCGACACGCTGAAGGCCGAGGGCGTCGATGTGTCCTATGCGATCCACCCGGTGGCGGGCCGTATGCCCGGCCACATGAACGTGTTGCTCGCCGAGGCCAACGTGCCCTATGACGAGGTGTTCGAGCTCGAAGACATCAATGCCGAGTTCGCCCAGGCCGATGTCGCCTACGTCATCGGCGCCAACGACGTCACCAACCCGGCGGCGCGCGACGATCCGTCCTCGCCGATCTACGGCATGCCGATCCTCGATGTCGACAAGGCCAAGACCTGCCTGTTCGTCAAACGCTCGCTCGGCTCGGGCTATGCGGGCATCGACAACACCTTGTTCTACAAGGACGGCACGATGATGCTCCTGGGCGATGCCAAGAAGATGACCGAGGACATCGTCAAGGCGATGGACGACTGACGTCAGCCAAATCCGGCGCTTTTCGAAAAACCGCGGCACTTGCCGCGGTTTTTTTGTCGGCAATGTCGATCGGACCCGTGTCCGTTCGTCACCCCATTGAGAGCGATGGTGCTCTCGGTGACGAAAGGACAATCATCATGACGCTTCTTCAAATCCTCGCAGCATCGGGCGCCGCGGTCGCCGTTCTGGCGGCATCGACCCTTTTGCTTCCGAGGCAGGTCCATGTCGAGCGGCAGGCGCTGATCGACGCCGACGCCCGGGCCGTCTTGGCGCTTGCGGCCTCCGGGGAAGGCTATCAGCGCTTCAATCCCTACAGGTCCACCGATCCCGACCTGTCGATCACGCTGTTCGGGCCGGCATCGGGTGTCGGGTCGGGCTTCCACTTCGCCGGCAAGGACGGCAAGGGCAGCCAGACCGTCGCGGCGATCACGGGCGATGCCGTGCACTACCAGATCGATCTGGGCCCGATGGGCAAGCCGCTGCAGACCATCCGCGCCGAGCCGAAAGACGGCGGCGCTCATGTCACATGGTCGATGCAGGCCGATATGGGGTTCAATCCGATCGGCCGGGTCATGGGCCTGTTCATGGACCGCATGGTCGGCCCGACCTTCGAGCGCGGCCTTGCCAATCTTCAAACCGCAGCCTAACCGCATCCAACAGGAGACACACCGATGCGCTACACCTTTCTTCTCTACTCCGACCCCGCCGACTTCGCCGACATGACCCAGGAGGACTGGGCCGCCATGCAGGAGGTCTATGGCGCCTATATCGGCGCGCTCAAGGAGGCTGGCGTCTTCGTCGACACGGACTGGCTGCAGCCGGTCGAGACCGCGACGACGCTGAGCCTTAAGACCGGCAGCAGGACGGTGCAGGACGGCCCGTTCGCCGACACCAAGGAGACGCTGGGCGGCTATTTCGTCATCGACGTGCCCGATCTGGACGTCGCCATGGCCTGGGCAGAAAAATGCCCCGCCGCCAAGGCCGGCAAGGTCGAGATCCGCGCCTCCGCCATGGGCGGCGCATGAGTGAGGCGGCCCGCGCCGCCGAAAGCGCGGCGCGGGCATCCTACGGAAAGCTGATCGCCATCCTCGCCAAGCGCAGCGGCGACATTGCCGGCGCCGAGGACGCGCTGGCCGATGCCTTCGCCAAGGCCCTGAAACGCTGGCCGGAAACCGGCGTGCCGGACAACCCCGAAGCCTGGCTTCTGACCGCGGCGCGCAACCGGATGACGGACACGCAACGACGGCGCGCGCGCTTTCCCGAAACGGACGCGATCCCCGACATGGCAGACAGCGCGACGACAGCCGAAACGATGCCCGACGAGCGGCTTTCGCTGATGATGGTCTGCGCCCATCCGGCGCTGCCGGAGGACCTGCACACGCCGCTGATGCTGCAGACCGTGCTCGGCGTCGAGGCGGCCGACATCGCCCGCGCCTTCGTCGTCACGCCGTCGGCCATGGCGCAGCGCCTGGTGCGCGCCAAGCGCAAGATCAGGGATGCGCGCATCCCCTTTCAGATGCCGGACGAAACCGATCTGCCCGAGCGGCTGGGCGCGGTGCGCGAGGCCATCTATGCCGCCCATGCGCTGGACTGGCTGGCACCGAGCGATGCGCTGGGCCAGGAGGCGCTCTATCTCGCCGACCTGTTGCGTCATCTGGCGCCGGACGACGCCGAGGCGCACGGGCTTGCCGCGCTGATCGCCTTCGGCCACGCGCGGCGCCAGGCGCGCATCAGGGACGGTATGCTGGTGCCGCTCGACGAGCAGGACGCAACGCTGTGGGACGGGCGTCTGATCGTCTACGGCCAGACGGCGCTCGCAGCGGCCCATGCACGCGCCGCGCCCGGCCGGTTCCAGATCGAGGCGGCGATTCAGGGCCTGCATCTGGACCGCGCCAAGACCGGCAGGATCGACTGGCTGGCGCTGGACAAGCTCTATTTCGGCCTTGGCCGGATCGCGCCCTCGCTCGGCGCGGCGGTCGCCCACGCCATCGTCATCGCTGAACGGCACGGGCCGCCGGCCGGGCTCGACGCATTGTCGCGGCTCGACGAAAAGGCGACGCGCGCCTTCCAGCCCTTCTGGGCCGCGCGCGGCGCGCTTCTGGCCGACCTGGGCGATATTGCCGGCGCCATCGAAGCCTATGAGAAAGCCGTTTCGCTGTCCGTCGAACCGCCGCTCAGGCGGCATCTGGACGGGAGGATCGAGAGCCTGCGGGCCGGCGGCCGGCCCGCGGCGAAAACGGGGGATGCACGACCGGAGTAGACGCGCAAGGCATGGCCGGGCGGCTCCGGCGGGGGGCGTCAGAGCAGATCCCATGCGGTGATGTTCTGGCGCATATGGCCGACCGATGTCGTGCCCGGAATGGCGATGATATTGGGCGACCTTTCGAGCAGCCATGCCAGCGCCTCGCGCGGCGCCAGTTTCGCGCCGTGCTGCATCGGGTTGGCGCCCAGCGGTCCGTAGGGGATGAAGGCGATGCTTCTTGCCGCCGTGTAGTCGACCAGGCCGTCGTCGCCCGTTTCATCCATGTTGAAGCGGTTCTGGACGCTGGCGATCGGCGCGACCGCGAGCGCCCGGTCCAGCTCGTCCCGCGTAACGTTCGACAGGCCGATATGGGCGATGCGGCCGTCTGCCCGCGCTTCCGCGAGCGCCGCGACGGAGACCTCGACGGGCGTTTCGGGATCGACCCGGTGAAGCTGGAACAGGTCGATCCGGTCGCGCCGCAGATTGACCAGCGCCTCGTCGACCTGCCGCAGCAGCGTGTCGCGCGATCCGTCGATCGTGATCCGGCCGGGTTCGGGCTTGTCGACGCCGCCCTTGGTGGCGAGCGCCACGTCGCGGTCCGCCAGCGCCTCGCCGACGATCCGGTCGGCGGTCAGCGGGCCGTAGGACCGGGCGCTGTCGAAGAAGGTCACGCCGTCATCGGCCGCTGCCCGCAGCAACGAGATGCCGCCTTCCCAGTCCTCATAAGGGCCGAAATTGCCGGGCTGGCCCGTCAGGCGCATGGCGCCAAATCCGATCCGGTTGACCTCGATGTCGCCGCCGATGCGATAGGTCCGGTTGGGTGTGTCTGTCATCTCGCTCTCCATTGTGGCGGCCAGATCCGCCAGTGCCCGCAAACCTATCGATACGCCGGCCTCGTCGGTAGACGAGTGCAAAGAGCTATTGTTATACACTTAACGTATGACTCGATCACTCGACCGCCTGACGCTTTTGGAAACCTTCGTGCGGATTGCCGAGCGCGGCTCGATCAGCGCGGCGGCCCGCGATCTGGGCCTGTCGCAAGCCTCGGCGAGCCGGCAACTGGCCGATCTCGAAGAACGCCTGGGCGCGCAACTGATCGTTCGCTCGACGCATCACCTGAGCCTGACCAAGGCCGGCGAGCGGTGCCTCGCCGATGCACGGCTGCTGCTGGCCGAATGGGAAGGGTTCGCCGAGGACTTTGCCGGCGACGCCGACCGCATCGCGGGGCCGCTGAAGATCGTCGTGCCCGTTGCGCTCGGCCAGACGGTCGCGCTCGACTGCGCCGTGGCGTTTCAGGCGGCCCATCCCGAAATCGTCCTGGACTGGATCCTCGATGACGCGCCGAACCGCTTTTCGGAGGTCGGCTGCGATCTGTGGCTGCGCGTCGGCGCCGTTCCCGATGAAACGCTGATCGTACAGCCGCTGGCAGAGGTGGAACGCATCGTCGTGGCCGCTCCGGGTTTGGTGGGGCCGGCTGACGGCGATCCACAAGCGCTGGCGAACGTGCCGTGCGCGGCGCTGCACCCGTTCGAGGGCGGGCGATGGCCGCTGACCGGACCCTTGGGAGAGACGGCCGATCTCGATGCCCGCGTGACGTTCGCCAGCAACAACATCGCGACCACGAAACGCGTCGCCGTGGCCGGCGGCGGCTATGCCATAATGCCGCGCTGGCTGGTGGCGGCGGAACTCGAAGCCGGCACGCTGGTCGAGCCGTTGCCGGGGTGGCGTGCCGCGTCGCTGACGATCAACGCCGCTTTCGCGCCGGCGCGGCGTCAGACCCGGCGGCTGCGCCTGTTCATCGATGCCATGAAGGACGGGCTGGCCGGCTTGGCATAGCCATTGCCGAGGCGCGCGCCAATCGCGATCAGCTCACCCGGCTCATCGCCGAGCGGGCGATCGAGAAATCGGGGTCGAGCTGAAGCGCCCGGCGGAAGGAGCGCTTGGCGCGCTCGCGCTCGCCGCGCTGTTCGTAGACGAGGCCCTGACTGGTCCAGCTCTCGGCGCTGCGATCGTCCAGTTCGATGGCGAAGTTGGCATCGGCGAACGCATTGTCGAGCTGGTTCAGCGCAAGGTAGGAGATGGCGCGGGCATTGTAGGGCTCGGGCGCATCGGGCTGCAGCGAGATCGCCGTCGAGAAATCGTCGATGGCGAACTGGTGCTGGCTGCGGCCCTGATAGATCAGGCCGCGCCGGTGATAGGCGCGCGGATCGGTGGTGTCGAGCTGAATGGCGCGCTCGAAATCGCGGAACGCCTCGTCCGTGCGGCCGGCGCGGCGGTAGAGTTCGCCGCGGCCGACAAAGGCCTTGTCATAGCGCGGATTGATCTGCAGCGCGGCATTGTAGTCGTTGGCCGCGCTCGTCTGGTCGCCGAGCAGGCGGTGGATCAGCGCCCGGTTGGCATAGGCCTCGAAGAAGCGCGGATTGAGGGCGATGGCCTGGTTGAAGTCCTCGAGCGCCTCGCGATAGCGGCCGCCGCGGCCGAAGGCCGAGCCGCGCACATTGTAGGCTTCGGCGTCGCGCGGATTGGCGCGGATGACTTCGGTGAGCGAGGCAATGTTCTGGGCGCTGCCCTGTTCGGCCTCGATGCGCACGGCTTCGCCCTGCAGCGCCGATGTCTGGCAGGCGCCGAGCGCCAGCCCGGTCGCGCAGACCAGCGCAAAGCGCGTCAGACGCGCCGCGCCGGCCGTGCCGCGTCTGGCTGAACCCTGATCGCCCATCGTCACTTCCCCTCTCGACCCCATGCACCTTCGCACAAAAATGGCGTGGCCATTGTCAGGTCACGCCATGCTTGCATGTCAATCTGGACAATATCGCGGCGATGCCGTCGGCACCGGCGCCGCGGGGCCTCAGCGGCCCTTGCGGCCGCCCAGAAGGCCTTCGCGCTGGGCGCGCTTGCGGGCCAGCTTGCGCGTGCGGCGCACGGCTTCGGCCTTTTCGCGGGCGCGCTTTTCGGACGGCTTTTCGTAATGGCCGCGGAGTTTCATCTCGCGGAACACGCCTTCGCGCTGCATCTTCTTCTTCAGGACGCGCAGCGCCTGGTCGACATTGTTGTCACGGACAAGTACTTGCAATTTGATCCCGTTCCTTCGGTGTTCGAGGCTGGTTTGGCCGGTTTTCGCGTCTGCGAGGCTGCCGAAACACGGAACGCAAAAATCGGTTCGCAGAGCCGCCGGCCAGACGATTGCCTGCGGCATATCAGCTTCGGCACCACAAGTCCAGTCTGCCCGATGCAGATGACAGGCCTTTGTCGGCGTTGGGAAAAGCGGTCTGTGGCAAGGCTGTGCGCGTCCTTTGCCGTCGCAATCCGGCTGGAAGTCGCCTGCGCGCTATGCTTTTGTGCCGGCCAGTTTGGCATCAACGGTGAGGGCCGATGCGCCGATTTTCCGGATTTGCCGTGGCGCGCGAGGCGATGCGCGCACACAAGGGCTGGGGCCGCCAGTGGGACAGCCCCGAACCGCGTTCGTCCTATGACGTGATCATCGTCGGGGCAGGCGGGCACGGGCTGGCGACCGCCTATTACCTGGCCAAGGAACACGGCATCACCAATGTCGCGGTTCTCGAAAAGGGCTGGCTGGGCGGCGGCAACACCGGGCGCAACACGACGATCATCCGCTCGAACTATCTCTATGACGAATCGGCCGGGCTCTACGACCATGCGGTGAAGCTGTGGGAGGGTCTGAGCCAGGATCTCAACTACAATGTCATGTACTCGCCGCGCGGCGTGATGATGCTGGCGCACAATGTGCATGACGAGCAGGTGCTCAAGCGGCACATCCATGCCAACCGGCTCAACGGCGTCGACAATGAATGGCTGACGCCCGAACAGGCGGGCGAGTATTGCCCGCCGCTGAACATCTCCAAGGGCGCGCGCTACCCGGTGACGGGCGCGGCGCTGCAGCGGCGCGGCGGCACGGCGCGGCACGACGCGGTGGCCTGGGGCTATGCGCGCGCGGCGTCGGCGCGCGGCGTGCATGTGATCGAAAATTGCGCCGTTACCGGCATTCGCCGGTCGGGCAACGGGCAGGTGACCGGCGTCGAGACGACGCGCGGCTTCATCGGCGCCAAGAAGGTGGGCGTTGTCGCCGCCGGGCACACATCGGTCTTGATGGAGATGGCCGATGTGCGCATGCCGCTCGAGAGTTTTCCCTTGCAGGCGCTGGTTTCCGAGCCGGTCAAGCCGTGCTTTCCGTGCGTGGTCATGTCCAACTCGGTGCACGCCTACATCTCCCAGTCCGACAAGGGCGAACTGGTGATCGGCGCGGGCACCGACCAGTACACCTCCTATTCGCAGACCGGCGGCCTTCACATCCTCAAGGACACGCTCGAAGCGATCTGCGAGATGTTCCCCGTCTTCACGCGCATGAAGATGCTGCGCTCGTGGGGCGGCATCGTCGATGTGACGCCCGACCGGTCGCCGATCATCGCCAGGACGCCGGTGCCTGGCCTTTACGTCAATTGCGGCTGGGGCACTGGCGGGTTCAAGGCGACGCCCGGTTCGGGCCATGTGTTCGCGCACACGATCGCCAACGACAATCCGCATCCGATCAATGAGGGCTTCACGCTCGAGCGGTTCACCACCGGCCGGCTGATCGACGAAGCGGCCGCCGCGGCGGTGGCGCACTGAGATGGTCGGCCTGGCGGCGATGACACTGGCCGCGGGCATGGCCGCCACGCCGGTCGCCGAGCCGGGCGAGCGGAACATCTTCCGCATCCCGCGCGCCGGCGATGTGCGCATGCAGACGCTGACGCGGGCGGGCGGCGAGACGGGCTGGCCCTTCACCGTCGATGAAGGGCTCTTGATGTGCGTGTTCGTGGCCGGCCGGCCGACCGTCTATTTCGCTGTCGTCGAAGAGCATGACGAATGGCACGAGGACCCGCCGGTGCGGATGGTGATCGTGTCGACCGATCCGTTCGACGCGACGCTCGCCAACATGGCCGTCAACGACCTGATCGTCGAGACCGGCGGGCCTGCGGAGCGCATGGCGCTGTTCGCGCCGTTCGAGCGAATGGGACGGCGGCTGTGCGACCAGCCGCGCGGCACCGAGATGGGCCCCGGAGAACTGTAGGAAAGCCGATGCTGTTGATCCATTGCCCCTATTGCGAGGAAGCGCGCCCGGAGATCGAGTTCCGCCATGCCGGCGAAGCCCATATCGCCCGGCCTGCCGACATCGCCTCGCTGACCGACGAGGAGTTTTCGCGCTTCTTCTTCTACCGCGACAACCCCAAGGGCATCACGTTCGAGCGCTGGCGGCACTTGCATGGCTGCGCGCGTTTCTTCAACGCCGCGCGCGACACGGTGACCGACAAGTTCCTCGTCACCTACCCGGCGGGCGAAGCGAAGCCGGACCTGGTCGAGGCGGCCAACGAGAATGCGAAGGGGGCGACATGACCGCGTCCACCGCCACACAGCCCAACCGCGTCGACGGTGCCGGGCGTCTGACGCCGGCCAATCCGGTCCGGTTCAGCTTCGACGGCGACACCTATCACGGGCTCGCCGGCGACACGCTGGCCTCGGCGCTGCTGGCCAACGACATTCACCTTGTCGGCCGGTCGTTCAAATATCACCGGCCGCGCGGCATCCTGACCGCCGGGCCCGAGGAGCCCAACGCGCTGGTCGGCATTGCGCGTGGCGCCGCCCGCCGGCAGCCCAATGTGCGCGCCACGGTGCAGGAAATCCATGACGGGCTCGACGCGACCAGCCAGAACCGCTGGCCGTCGCTGACCGCCGATGTCGGCGAAGTGAACGACTGGATGTCGCCGGTGTTCGCGGCGGGCTTTTACTACAAGACCTTCATGTGGCCGAAAAAGGCCTGGGACACGGTCTATGAGCCGATCATCCGGCGCGCGGCGGGCCTTGGCGTCGCGCCCGATCAGCCGGACCCGGACCGCTATGCGGCGCGTTACGCCCATTGCGACGTTCTGGTCTGCGGCGGCGGGGCTGCGGGGCTGAGCGCGGCGCTGGCGGCGGCCGAAAGCGGCGCTTCGGTAATCGTCTGCGACGAGCGGGCGGCGCCCGGCGGCGCGCTGGCGTTCGAGACCGATGCGCGGATCGACGGCCAGGACGGCCATCGGTGGGCGACCGAAACGGCGGCGAAGCTGGCGGCGATGGACAATGTCCGCGTGCTGCCGCGGACGACCGCGTTCGGCTATTATGCGCAGAACTTCGTCGCGCTCGCCGAACGGCTGACCGACCATCTGGACGAGCCCGCCCCCTCCATGGCGCGTGAGCGGCTTTGGCAGGTGCGGGCCAAGCGCGTGGTCATCGCTACCGGCGCCATCGAGCGGCACATGGTGTTCGCCAACAATGACCGGCCGGGCATCATGCTGGCTTCGGCGGCGCGGCATTATCTGAACCATTACGGCGTTTTGATCGGCCGGACGGTCGGCGTCTACACGGCCAACGATTCTGCCTATGCGGCGGCGTTCGATCTCAAGCGCGCCGGCGCCGACATCGCCGTGATCGCCGATATTCGCGACACGGTCGATCCGGCGCTGCTCGAAGAGGCGGGCCGGCTCGGCATCCGCGTTCTCACCCATCACGCGGTGGTCGCCGCCGGCGGTAAGCTGCGGGTCTCGTCCATCGTCGTCCGGCCGTGCCGGGGCGGCAGCCGTCAGGTAATCCCGGTCGATGCGCTGATCATGTCGGCGGGCTGGACGCCGTCGGTGCACCTGTTCTCGCAATCGCGGGGCAAGCTGCGGTTCGACGAGGACGGCCGGCGCTTTCTGCCCGGTGAATATGCGCAGGACTGCGCGTCGGCGGGGGCCTGCAACGGCGCCGCAAACCTGGCCGCAACGGTGGAAGAGGGCCTTGCGGCGGGCGAAGCGGCGGCCAAAGCCGCCCGACCCAAGGCCACGGCAAAACCACTCTCGATCAAGGCCGAGTCCGGCGGCTCGTGGGACGGGCTGATGCTCGGCGCCGGGCCGAACCCGGAAGCGGGCAAGGTGGTCAAGGCGTTCGTCGATTTCCAGAACGATGTCACCGAAAAGGACATTCGGCTGGCGGTGCGCGAGGGCTTCCATTCCATCGAGCATGTCAAGCGCTTCACCACCAACGGCATGGCGACCGACCAGGGCAAACTGTCCAACATGCACGGGCTGGCGATTGCCGCCGAGGCGCTCGACCGGCCAATACCCGAAGTGGGGCTGACGACCTTTCGCGCGCCCTATACGCCGGTGACCTTCGGCACGATCGTCGGCCACGGGCGCGGCGCGCTGTTCGATCCGACGCGCCGCACGCCGATGCATGAGAGCCACGAACGGGCGGGCGCGGTGTTCGAGGATGTCGGCCAGTGGAAGCGGCCCTGGTACTATCCGCGCGCCGGCGAGGACATGGCGGCGGCGGTCAACCGCGAATGCGTCACGGTTCGCAAAAGCGTCGGCATGTTCGATGCCTCCACGCTCGGCAAGATCGAAGTGGTCGGCCCGGACGCGGCGGCGTTCCTGCACCTGATCTACACCAACCCGTTCATGAAGCTCGGCGTCGGCCGGCTGCGCTACGGCATCATGTGCCGCGAGGACGGCTTCATCTATGACGATGGCGTGGTCGGGCGGATCGCCGAGGACCGTTTCCATGTGACGACGACGACCGGCGGCGCGCCGCGCGTCCTCAATCACATGGAGGACTATCTGCAGACCGAATTCCCGGAGATGAAGGTCTGGCTGACCTCGACATCGGAACAATGGGCGGTGATCGCGCTGCAGGGTCCGAAAGCGGCGGAAGTGCTCGCGCCGTTCGTCGGCGGCTTGGATCTGTCGAAGGAGGCGCTGCCCTTCATGAGCGTTGCCGAAGGCACGTTCGCCGGCGTGCCGATGCGTCTTTTCCGCATGTCGTTTGCCGGCGAGGACGGCTTCGAGATCAATGTGCCGGGCGATTATGGCCGGGCGGCATGGGACGCGCTGCACGACAAGGTCGCCGAGGCCGGCGGCTGCGCCTACGGCACCGAGACGATGCATGTGCTGCGCGCCGAAAAGGGCTACATCATCGTCGGGCAGGACACGGACGGCACGGTGACGCCGCACGATGCGGGCCTTTCCTGGGCCGTCGGCAAGGCAAAGGACGATTTCGTCGGCATTCGCGGTCTCAAGCGGCCCGATCTGGCCGGCGGGGGGCGGCGGCAGCTTGTCGGCCTGAGATCGAAGGACGGCAGCACCGTGCTCGACGAAGGCGCGCAGATCGTCGCCGATCCGAACCAGCCGCCGCCGATGGACATGATCGGCTGGGTGTCGTCCTCCTACTGGTCGGACAATTGCGGCGGGCCGATCGCCATGGCGCTGGTCGAGGGCGGGTTCGACCGGATGGGCGAGACGCTTTACGTGCCGATGCCGGACGGCGTCGTCGAGGTCGAAGTGCGCGACACCAATTTCTGGAACCCGGACGCGGAGTCAGACAATGGCTGAGGCGATGACGATCGAACGGCGCCACCCGCTGGCGGGCCATGTGTTCGCCGGAACGGGCGTGGCGCTGACGCCGGCGCATGCGGCGTTCCGCACCAGCCTGCGCTGCCCGTCCGCATCGGTTCCGGGCTTGTCGGATGCGCTCGGCGTCGCGCTGCCGCGCACGCCCAAGACATCAGTCACCGAAAAAGGCCGGTCGGCGCTGTGGCTCGGCCCGGACGAATGGCTGCTGATCGACGAAAAGACCGATCCGATGGCCGACCTTGGCGGGATCGATGCGCTGCATGCCGCCGTCGATATCTCCCATCGCAATACGGCGATTTTGGTGTCCGGACCAGGCGCGGCGGATGTCATCAATGCAGGCTGTCCGCAGGATCTGTCGATGGAGGCGTTCGGCACCGGCGCCTGTTCGCGCACCATCTTCGGCAAGGCCGAGATCGTCCTGTGGCGGGTCAAGCCGTCGGTGTTCCGGATCGAGGTCTGGCGGTCGTTTTCGGACTATGTGTTCGGCTATCTGGCCGAGGCCGCGCGCGACGGCGGCTGATCAGCTTTTCGGCCGGACGATCATCAGCGTCAGCCATTTGGCGGTCATCGCCGGCTTGGTGCTGTTTTCGATTTCCAGCGTCACGTCATAGGTGAACAGGATGCGGCCGGACGGCCTTATGTCCGCATCGGCGAGACCGAAGATCGCCCGCAATCGCGCGCCCGCCCTGACGGCAGCATGGAAGCGCACTTCGTCGAACCCGTAATTGACGCCCATGCGCACATCGCCGTCCAGATCGGGCAGCGCCTCATAAGCAAGGGTCGACAGGAGCGACAGGGTCAGAAAGCCGTGCGCGATCGTGCCGCCATAGGGCGTTTCGCGGGCGGCGCGCTCGGGATCGACATGGATCCACTGGTGATCGTCGGTTGCGTCGGCGAACCCGTCGATCATCGCCTGCGTGACGGTGCGCCAGCTCGAGGTGCCGACGGTGGTGCCGACAAGGCCGGGAATTTCGTCGATGGCGATAAGGGTCTTGGGAGACGCGGTCATGGGCTCGCCTTGCGGTGTCGGTACGGAGTTGAAAAGGGGCGCGGCGGTCTTGGACCAGCGGGGTGGCGCGAGTCAACGCGCAGTTGCGCCGATCAGCGCGATGCACTCTCCCTGCAGGGCACCGGGTAGGTGGTGCGGAACACGCCGTCATCGACGGGGCGCTCTGGATCGAAGCAGGTGACGCGTCCGACGCCATCGGCCCAGAACAAATGCGGGTCCTGGGGTGCCACGATTCTGCGGCCGCGCGTGCGGTGCACTTCGAAATGCAGGTGCGAGATCGCCGCGGCGAGGATGCCCGTGCGGCCCATCGTGCCGATCTGCTGGCCGCGCGCGACCTGCATGCCAGGCTGCACGCGGCGGCTGTCGAGATGCATGTAGACGGTGCGCGTCCGGCGTCCGGTGGCGTCGACGCCGTGATCGATCACCACCCGGTTGCCGTACATGGGCTCCATGAAAGAGTCCGTGACGCGGCCCGGAGCGGCGGCGATCACGGGCGTGCCGACGCGGGCGATGATGTCGATCCCCTCATGGAAGGAGGACGGGTTGCTGCGGCCGCCGCGATTGCCTGCGACGCGGAACTGCTGGGAGATCGACGGCGCGTTGGCCGGCATGATCACGCGGATCTCGTCTTCGACCAGCGGGCTGTAGATGGCCGCCGTGCCGTAACCGTCGCCGGTGCAGGCTGACAGGGCCAAAAGCGCCACAAGGGAAGATGCGGCGCACGCGAAGCGGTGAATGCGGTTCATCGGCGTCCCCCCGGGCGTTCCGCCGGCGCCGCTCACGTTCCTTGCCGAGGGAAACAGATGGTGGGCGATACTGGGATTGAACCAGTGACCCCTTCGATGTCAACGAAGTGCTCTCCCGCTGAGCTAATCGCCCATCCGTGTGGGGCGGCATACACCATGAACCGCCTTGACGGTCAAGTGGGGTCGTTTCGCATTGTGGGCAAGCGGCAAGGGCGCGTTCAGGCGGCCTGGATCAGCTTTTCGACCTCGTTGACCAGATCGCGCAGATGGAAGGGTTTGGACAGGACCTTGGCATCCTTGGGCGCCTGGCTGTCGGGGTTCAGGGCGACGGCGGCAAAGCCGGTGATGAACATTACCTTGAGGTCCGGATCGAGCTCGGTGGCGCGGCGCGCCAGTTCGATGCCGTCCATCTCCGGCATCACGATGTCGGTCAGAAGCAGGGTGAAGGGCTCCTCGCGCAGCCGCTCATAGGCGCTCGCGCCATTGTCGAAATCGGTGACCTCGTAGCCCGCCTTTTCCAGCGCCTTGACCAGAAAGCGGCGCATGTCGTTATCGTCTTCTGCCAGCAATATCCGTTGCATGTGATGTGCTTCTCTCACTCGATGCGGGGCGCCGCGCGCGCGGCTGTCGCACAGACATTACAGATCATGGTAAAAATGCGGTATATGCGCCGGCGGGTCAATCGGGCGCGGCTTGTTCGGCGCCACGCTCTGGACAATGGGTGCCGCCCCTGTCAACACTGGTCGCCACCGAAACCGCGCCGCAGGGGAGGCGCCTCCGACGATGCTGATCGCGCCGGACTTCTGCCATCATCCCGCCTTCGAGGTGCGGGTTCCCAAGCGCCAGACCACGCCGTTCGTGTTCAACTCTCCGCACAGCGGGCGCCATTATCCGCGCCGCTTTCTGGACATGACGCGGCTCGATGCGCTGGCCGTCAGACGGTCGGAGGATTTCTTCGTAGACGAGCTGTTCCACGGGGCCACCGAGCTTGGCGCGCCGATGCTGCTGGCACATTTCCCGCGCGCCTATCTGGACGTCAACCGCGAACCCTATGAGCTCGATCCGCGCATGTTCTCGGACCGGCTGCCCTCCTTCACCAACCGCCAGTCGATCCGTGTCGCCGGCGGCCTCGGTACGGTGCCGCGCGTCGTCTCGGAAGGCCAGCACATCTATGCCCGGCGGATCGGCTTTGAGGAGGCGCGCCAGCGCATCGAGGGCATCTACAAGCCCTATCATTCCACGCTGCGCGGCCTTCTGGCGCAGACGCACCGGCAGTTCGGGCAAGCCGTTCTGGTCGACTGCCATTCCATGCCTGCCTCGATCCGCATCGGCGCGGAGGGCGTGCGGCCGGACTTCGTCGTCGGCGACCGGTTCGGCACCAGCGCCAGCGCCGGGATCACCGAGGCGGCCATCAACATTTTGCGGGCGATGGGCTATATGGTCGCCGCCAACAAGCCCTATGCGGGCGGATTCATCACCGAGCATTACGGACGGCCGGCCAAGGGGCTGCATGCGGTGCAGATCGAGATCAATCGCGGTCTTTATGTCGACGAGCAGACCTTGCAGCGCAAGCCGGGCTTCGACGCGCTGCGCGAGGACCTTTTCCAGTTCATGGCAACGCTGGTCGACTTGCCCCAGAGCGCCTTTGCGGACTATTCCATCGCCGCCGAATAGGCGTTTCCCGACAGGTTTCGCGCAAAAAAAGACCGCACTCGAACGAATGCGGTCAAAGTCTAGGGAGGAAACGCCCAGGAGGGCGTGACAGGCAAGCCTGTCGATGATCAAGGTATGCTGCAACGCACAAAAGTCAAGAGTTGCGGGCGCAAATCTTTCGCAATTGCGAAATAGCAGGTGATCCACATGACAATGACGCTGCCCGACCGGGCATTTCTCGAACAACTTGCGCGGGCGGCGGCGGCCGAGACCCTGCCGCGTTTTCGCATGGCCGGCGCGGTCGCCAACAAGCTGGGCGAGGGGTTCGACCCGGTGACCGAGGCGGACCGGGCCGCGGAAGCGGCGATCCGGGCGCTGATCGGCGCACATCATCCCGATCACGGCATCATCGGCGAGGAATATGGCAGCGAGGGCGAGGACCGAAGCCATGTCTGGGTGATCGACCCGATCGATGGCACGCGGGCCTACATTTCCGGCCTGCCGGTCTGGGGCACGCTTGTCGGACTGACGGTCGATGGCGTTGCGCGGAGCGGCTTCATGCATCAGCCCTTCACGGATGAATTGTTCGTTGCCGACGGAAGCGGGACCTTTCTGCTGCGCGGCGGCGCCGATCCGCAGGCGCTGGAGACGCGCAAAGGAAAATCGCCTGGCGATGCGACGCTCTTCACCACCACGCCGGCCCTCTATGAGGGCGCCGGGCGCGAGGCCTATGACCGTCTCGAAGCGGCAGTCCGCCTGCCGCGCTATGGCTGCGACTGCTACGGCTTTGCCATGGTGGCCGCGGGCCATGCGGACATCGCCATCGAACCCGGCCTTGCGCCCTACGACATCTGCGCGCTGATCCCGCTGATCGAGCAGGCCGGCGGCGTCGTCACGCGCTGGGACGGCGGCCGCGCCGAACAGGGGGGCGACGTGATCGCCGCCGGCTCGGCCGAACTGCATGAAGCCGCGCTGGAGCTGCTCGACGCCTGACGATCAGGCGCCGCCGCCGGGGACGAACGCGTCGAAGGCGGCGAAGAACTGGTCGCGGTAGCGGTCCGCCTCCTGCATGAGTTCGTGGCGGGCGCCGGCGATGGTGATCAGCGATCCGGCGCGGATGCGGCGCGCATAGGCTTCGGCGGCGGTCGACGAAACGACGCGTTCGGCGCCGGCGGCCACCAGCAGCACCGGTATGCGGATGGACGCCATGTGGGCCGGGTCGTGTACGGCGGCAATCGCCCTTGCCGCCGCGCGCAGCCACCCGGCGGTGATCGCGCCGAGACCCAGCCCCCTGTCGGGGTCGAGAATGGCCTTGTTGCGCGCAAAGCGCGCCGCGTCGCTGGTCAGCTTGTTGGTCTCCAGCCGCAGCGCCGTGATGCCGCGCGGGCCGGCGCCGATATAGGTGCGGCCGAGGCCGCAATAGCACATCGCACCGGCCGCGGCCGACAGAAAGCCGGGCGGCGGGCCTTCCTCGGACAGGCCCAGAAAGGGTGCGGACATGACCATGCGCTCGATGCGGTTGGCCATCATCGGCGCCGTCAGCAGCGCGATCAGCGCGCCCATCGAATGGGCGAGCGTGAAGAAGGGCGGGCGCGTCTCGGGCAGGATCGCGGTCGAGAACACCTGGTCGAGATCGGTCGCGTATTGCGAGAAATCGTCGACATAGCCTCGCCTGGCATCGCGGAAGAAGCGCGTCGAACGGCCTTGGCCGCGCCAGTCGAAGGTGCCCACGTCGAAGCCCCGGCCGACAAGGCCGGCGATCGTCTCGGCATATTTCTCGATGCATTCATTGCGCCCGTGCAGCAGCACGATCGTGCCCTTGCATGGCGCGATGTCCGTGCGAAAGACGGCAAAGCGCAGGTCGAAGCCGTCATCGGTGCGCGTAAAACCCTGCCGGTAGGGTTCGGGGCAGGGATTGCCATCGAAGGGGACCAGTACGTTCACATCCGACCGCGGGTTTGGCTGCAGATTGGCGATGCGCCCCTGATATGGTCCGGTCCGGACAAGGTCAAAGAAAATCCGGAGGCGCCGGGCTGGCGCCTCCGGTGTCGAACCGGGCAGGAAGGGACGTTGCAGCCCGGCCGATCGGTGTCTTCGGGATCAGTTGAAGCCGAAGGAAAAAGTCACGCCGCCGCGTTGCTGATGCTGAAAGGGCTGGCGATGGCGAGGCGCGTGATAGACGGGCTGAAGCAGCCGGCGGCGAACGATGTGGCCGTTGCGCGGGTCGATCTTCAGGGCGACCACGCCGCGGCGGCCGAGCGCACGGGCGCGCCAATAGCCGTTGCGGAAGTGGACCCGGTGCACGTCGCGATAGCCGCGCCGGTAAAGGCTGCGGACGACCGCGCGGCGCGGCATGGCATGGCGCTCGCCATAGTGCCGGCGGTGGCCGACCGTCTGGATGTCGATCTGCGCGGACGCGGCCGGCGGCGCGTGGATCGGCCGCGCCTCTGCGGGTGCGGTGGCGCCAAGCGCGGTGGCGGCGATGATGCCGGCGGCAAGAAGGGGGGCTTTCATGATGCCGGTCTCCTTTCTGGTTTGGACCATGATGGGCACTGTTGTGCTTTTCTTCGTTGTGTCTCCCGGTACAACTTGCGCCCACCATGCATCGGCACGGCTGAACGCACGCGGAAGCGCCCGTTCATCTGCCGTTCATGTCCGGTTAACCTTGGGAAGAGGTGCGGCGGGCGGCGCCACTGGGCACAGCCCTTGAAGCGGAAATTCCCGCTCACCATATTCGGGGAGCAGGCGCCAGAAGGGCCTGCCGGCCATCAGCCAGACACGCCGATCCGGGTGTTTGCGGCCGCATATCGTTCAATGTTGCTCACTGGAGGACAGAACCCATGCGACACGTCGACTTTTCCCCCCTTTACCGCTCCACCGTCGGTTTCGACCGGCTGTTCACGATGCTCGATTCGCTCGGTCAGCCCGAAAACGGCCAGACCTATCCCCCCTACAATATTGAGCGGACCGGCGAGAACGCCTACCGCATCACCATGGCGGTGGCCGGCTTTGCCGAAGACGATCTGACGATCGAAGCCAAGGCCAATGTCCTGAAAGTGGCCGGCGCCAAGGCCGAGGACACGCAGGACGACAGCCGTGAAGTGCTGCATCGCGGCATTGCCTCGCGCGCCTTCGAGCGCCGCTTCCAGCTTGCCGACTATGTGGAAGTGAAGGGCGCCGAACTGGAAAACGGCCTTCTGCACATCGATCTGGAGCGCGAAATCCCCGATTCCATGAAGCCGCGCAAGATCGAGATCGCCAAGGGCAACGGTTCGGCCCGGCAGATCGAGGCCAAGGCCCACAACTAAGGCCTTTCAATCAGTCCGCATCGGACCTTACGCGCGGGCCTCGCACCCCGCGCGCACGGTTCGCCAGACCGCCGGCGGCCTCCCTCGCCGGCGGTTTTTTCATGTCTGAAATCAGCGGAAACGCTTGGCCAACAAATGGTCGAGCGACAATTTGCCCGGTCCCCTGACGACGATCAGAGCCAGGATGAACACCCACATCAGGCGCTGGTCGAAGACGATCGCGTCCGGCAGCCTGTCGAACATGGACCCGACGAACCGGCCCTCAAGGCCGTGGAAGGCGATGTCCACATAGCTCTGGACGATCACGAAAAAGATCATGCCGAGCGCGGCGATGCGGCTGAACAGGCCGATGACGATCATGATCGGCAAGAGTATCTCGGTCCACGTGCCCAAGAGCACGATCAGATGCCATGGAAAGAAGGGGATGGCGGAGATATCGCCGCCATACTGGTCCATGATCGGCGGCAGGATCGATGCGTAGGCGCCGAGCGACGGGCTGAGAAAACCGAAGATGCCGTCGCCGAGCTTCTGCCAGCCCGAATTGAGGTAGTAGAGCAGCAGCACGCTGGCGAAGGCGAAGCGCGCGGCAAAGCCGGTGAACCAGCCCGCCGTGGCGCGTTCGACGGCGGAAAAGACGCCATGATGCAGCCGCACGATCAGGCCGATCACGCCGCCTCCGGTTGAAGGCGTGGGCGCGCGGGCGTCCTCATTGGCAAAATCGGTCATCATCCCCTCCATTGTCCGGTGCCGCGACGGCGGCGAACGCGCCGGCCGACAAGAGCGCCGTCAGGGCGCCGTTCAGGTCGAAAGCCGGGTCGGTTTCAAGCGCAAGGCCGGCGGCCTCGCCTAGCGTCGATCCGCCGGCGAGCGCGTCCGCGAACCGCGCCGCGGCCGGCGTCAGATGCGTCACGGTCACCTTGTCGGCGGGCCGGGTGACGAGGATCGCCTCGGCTTCGGACATGTCGACGGGCGCAAGATCCATAAGGTCGCGGTTCATCGAAACGATTCGGAACACGGGGAAAGGCGAGGCGATGACGGCGAACGCCGGATGGGCGGCAAAGCGCGCGTCGGCGATCCTTTCCGGCGGGATCGCGGCGAGCCTTGCCGGTTCGAGCGGATCGGCATCGGCGGCGTGATAGGCGGTCAGCCAGGCGCGTTCGGCGCGGGCGACGTCAGCCAGATAGGGCAGCGGCCGCGCGGGATCGAAGGCGGCGATGAAACCTGGAAAATCCTCGCCGTACCGGAACAGGAGCGGCGATGTGGGCGGGCTGGCGCGGACATGCTCGCGGGCCATGGCGCGGAAGAAGTTTTCCCCGGTCAGCTTGAGAACGGCGGGAAAGATGTCGGCGAGCGCGTCGATCAGGCTGACGGTGACATTGTTGCGGTAGACATTGTAGCGCTTGACCGCGCTCTTGCCGTGCGGGCCCGCAACATGGGGCGGCGCCGCGCGCTCGGGGTCGAGCAGGCCGGCCGAAAAGGCCGCGGTGTCGATGGCGGGTTCAGGCAGGGGCGGCATGACGCACCTTCGGTGCCGACCGGGCATGGCGGCGCAGGATGGCGTTGGCGCTTTCGGCCTCGGCGCGCAGCACCGGCCATTCGGGCAGATCGCTGTCCCATTCGACCAGCGTCGGGATCGGCCCGGTCCCGGCGATCACCTCTTCATAGAGCGTCCAGACCGGATCGGCGACGGGGCGGTCGTGGCTGTCGATCAGAAGCAGCGCGCCTTCATCGTCCTCCTGCTCGGTGTGGCCGGCGAGATGGATTTCGCCGACATGGGTCAGCGGGAAGGCGGCCAGATAGTCGCGCGCCGAATAGCCGTGATTGGTGGCCGAGACGAAAACGTTGTTGACGTCGAGCAGAAGGCCGCATCCGGTGCGCGCGACAATGGCGGCAAGGAAATCGGTCTCGCTCATCGTCGAATTGTCGAACAGCACGTAGGTCGCCGGGTTTTCCAGCAGCATGCGCCGGCCGGTGACCTCCTGCATGCGGTCGACATGGTCGCACACATGGTCGAGCGTTGCGGCGGTGTAGGGCAGCGGCAGAAGATCGTTGAGGAACATGTCCTCGTGCGTCGACCAGGCCAGATGTTCGGAGATCAGGCCGGGCTCGTAGCGGTCGCACAGCGCCGCAAAGCGGGCGAGATGGTCTTCGTCGAGCGGCCTGGGGCCGCCGATCGACATGCACACGCCGTGCAGCGACAGGGGGAAGTCGCGGCGGACGCGCTCGAGGGTCCGGTGCGGCGGGCCGCCATCGCCCATGTAGTTTTCCGCATGGACTTCCAGAAAGCCGACCGAGCCGGGATCGTCGAGGATCGCGATAAGATGGCCGGGCTTGAAGCCGACGCCGGCCGAGGCCGGAACAGCGCCTTTAATGGCGGCGGGTGAGTCTGCCGCGAACCGGTCCGAAGGCGCATGGCGGTGCGTCTTCGAGGCGGCGCCCTGAGGCGCGAGGGGTCTGGCGTTCGTCATGACGGCGCTTTCCGGTTCGCGGCAGATCGGTTGCGTTCGGCTTATGCCGGCAGGTCGCGGTCGAGCGCTTCCAGCGAGCCCATGCGGTCGCCCGGCAGTTCCATCGAGGCGCAGGTGCCCTCGGGGACATAGGTCCAGGCATTGCCCTGATAGTCGACGGTGGAGGTGCCCTGGCAGGTGGTGCCGGGGCCGGCGGCGCAGTCGTTCTCGCCGGCCAGCGAAACGCCGTAGCACTTCTCGTTGGCGGCATGGGCGTCGGAAACGCCGGCCAGGTTGACGCCGGCAACGGCGGCGGCGACGGCACCGGCCAGAACGGCGCCCGAAAGAACGGTCTTTGTTGCTTTGGACATGGATATCTCCCTTGAGGAACCAGATGACCGGCACAGCGCCGGACGGCCCGACGCTCACAGAAGCGCCGATCAATGGGAAATCAACGGGCCGTTATCCAGGCTCACTTCGCTGTGAGGCGACCGTGAGCGCGGTGGCCCTAACCGGCAAGCGCGACGTCCAGCGCGGCCACGTCCGCGTCGGTGGTGGCAAACGACGCGACAAGGCGGATCATCGCCTCGTCTTCGCCGACCAGATGGCGCTCTGCGCGCGGCGGTTGCCAGTGGCTGAATTGCGCGCCTTTTTCCGCCAGCGCATCGACGGCCTCTTTGGGGCCGACCGCGAACACTTCGTTGCCCTGCGGCTGCCAGGCGAGCCGGAACCGGTTGCGCGCGGCGATGATGCCGGCGACCCGCGCGCCCATCCGGTTGGCGTGGGCGGCCATCTCCAGCCACAGACCGTCGGCGAAATAGGCCTCGAACTGCGCCGACACGAAGCGCGCCTTGGAGGCAATATGGCCGGCGCGTTTGCGCAGATAGTCCATCTGGCGGCCATGGTCGGGATTGAAGACCAGCACCGCCTCGGCGCACCAGCAGCCATTCTTGGTGCCGCCGAAGGAGACGATGTCCACGCCGCGTTTCCAACTCATCTCGGCCGGCGTGCAGCCGAGCGCGACGACCGCATTGGCAAAGCGCGCGCCGTCCATGTGCAGCGGCACGCCGTGGCCGTGGGCGACATCGGCGATGGCGCCGATCGTATCGAGATCGTAGGCGGTGCCGGCCTCGGTCAGCTGGCTGACGGATACCGCCTGCACCTGCCCGGCATTGAGCCCGCCATCCTCGATCAGGCCGATTGCCGTTTCCAGCGAGGCGGCGTCGAAGCGCCCCAGTTCACCGTCAACGCTCTCAAGACGGGTGCCGGCGGCGAAGAACTCCGGCGCGCCGCATTCGTCGACGCGGATGTGCGCCTCCGAATGGCACAGGACGACGCCGCCGGGCCGTGCGACGGCGGAGAGGCCCAGCGCATTGGCCGCCGTGCCGGTGCCGACATAATGGACCGCGACATCGGTCTCGAAAATGTCGCGGAATGTCTGTTCCACCTGGAGATCGAAATCGCTGCCGCCATTGGCCTTGACGAAACCGCCATTGCGGCGGGCCAGATTGTCGGCGATGGCGGGATGGGCGCCGGCCCAGTTGTCGGAGGCAAAGTGCATGGTGGCGGCGGGTCCTGAGGCGGGTTGCGTGTGGCGTTTCATCGCGCAGAACCGCTCTGGCTGCAATTGTTGCCGCGCGACCTTGTGAAATGTGGCGAAATCTGCCATAAATTAGGGCAGCAATGCTGTCCTATTATGGCCTGCATCCCGGCAAGCCGCCGGTCGCGGGCCGAAAACGTGCCCGGACGAATGCCGGGCCCTGTCCGAAATGGCGATGGAGCTGATCGCGCTACCGGCCTGATCCGGTGACGGAAACGCCCGACGCCGCTCTCGGCGGACCGAACCGGACAACATCTGCCGCAGATTGATGCGCGTAATGCGGACCATCGCAGACGCGAACCGGAGGGATGAAGATGACGAAGATGACGCCATCGCGCGATTTCGACCGGTCGGTGCCGGCTCGCAAGATCGATGCCCGCCGGACAGCGAACACCGACACCAAGACGCCAAAACCCCGTTCGGGCCTGCCCGCCGCGCAGGGCCTTTACGATCCGCGCAACGAGCATGATGCGTGCGGCGTCGGCTTCGTCGCCCACATGAAGGGCGAAAAGTCGCATGCCATCGTCGCCGACGGTCTGGCGATGCTGGAAAACCTCACCCACCGGGGCGCCGTCGGCGCCGATCCGCTGATGGGCGACGGCGCCGGCATGCTGGTGCAGATCCCCGACGCATTCTTCCGCGCCGTTCTGGCCGAACAGGGCACCGACCTGCCGAAGACGGGCGATTACGCGGTGGCGCATGTGTTCATGCCGCAGGACGATGCGCTGCGCGCCCATTGTGTGAACATCATCCGCGAGGCTGCCGCCGCCGAAGGCGTCGAGGTCATCGCGCTGCGCGACGTTCCGGTCGACAATGCATCGCTGTCGAAAGACCCCGACATCGCCGCCAGCGAACCGGTCCATGTGCAGGTCTTTTTCGCCCGGCCCGAAGGCCTTGACGAGGACACGTTCGAGCGGCGGCTTTTCATCCTGCGCAAGGTGATGTCGAACCGCGTCTATGGCGAGACCGACGGCCGCGACAACGGGTTCTACATCGTGTCGCTGTCGTCGCGGACGATCGTCTACAAGGGCATGTTCCTGGCCTATCAGCTCGGCGCCTATTACGACGATCTGCGCGATCCTCGCTTCGAGAGCGCGGTGGCGCTCGTCCATCAGCGCTTTTCCACCAACACCTTCCCGTCCTGGAAGCTGTCGCACCCCTACCGGATGGTCGCGCACAATGGCGAGATCAACACGCTGCGCGGCAACGTCAACTGGATGGCCGCGCGCCAGGCGTCGGTCGCCTCGCCGCTGTTCGGCGATGAGATCGAAAAGATCTGGCCGATCTCCTATGAGGGCCAGTCCGACACGGCGTGCTTCGACAACGCGCTCGAATTCCTGGTGCAGGGCGGATATTCGATGGCCCATGCGGTGATGATGCTGATCCCGGAAGCCTGGGCCGGCAACACGCTGATGAGCGACGAGCGCAAGGCGTTCTACGAATATCATGCCTGCCTGATGGAGCCCTGGGACGGGCCGGCGGCGGTCGCCTTCACCGACGGACGGCAGATCGGCGCGACGCTCGACCGCAACGGGCTGCGTCCCGCGCGCTACATCGTCACCGACGACGACCGGGTGATCATGGCGTCGGAAGCGGGCGTCATCACCGTCCCGGAAGAAAACGTCGTCACCAAATGGCGGCTGCAGCCGGGCAAGATGCTGCTGATCGACATGGACAAGGGCCGGATCGTCTCCGATGAGGAGATCAAGCACGAGATGGCGTCCATGCACCCCTATCGCGGCTGGGTGGAAAGCACGCAGATCATCCTCGAAGACCTCGATCCGGTGCCGGTGCGGCCGATGCGCGACGATGTCACGCTGCTCGATAAGCAGCAGGCGTTCGGCTACACCCAGGAAGACACCAAGATCCTGATGGCGCCGATGGCAACCACCGGCCAGGAAGCGATCGGTTCGATGGGCACCGACACGCCGATCTCGGCGATGAGCGACAAGTCGAAGCTGCTCTACACCTATTTCAAGCAGAACTTCGCCCAGGTCACCAACCCGCCGATCGACCCGATCCGCGAGGAACTGGTGATGAGCCTGGTCTCGTTCATCGGTCCGCGCCCGAACATCTTCGATCTGGAAGGCAATGCGGCGCGCAAGCGGCTTGAGGTGCGCCAGCCGATCCTGACCAATGTCGATCTCGAAAAGGTGCGCTCGATCGGCCATTCCGAGGATTTGTTCGACACCAAGACGCTGGATACGACCTATCCGGTCGAACAGGGCGCGGCAGGCATGAAGGCGGCGCTCGAACGGCTGTGCGAGCGCGCCGAAAAAGTCGTCCATATGGGCTACAACATCATCATCCTGTCGGACCGCCGGGTCGGGCCGGACCGGATCGCGATTCCGGCGCTCCTGGCAACGGCGGCCGTGCATCATTCGCTGATCCGCAAGGGCCTGCGGACATCGGTGGGCCTCGTCGTCGAATCGGGCGAGCCGCGCGAGGTGCACCATTTCTGCTGCCTGGCCGGCTATGGCGCCGAGGCGATCAACCCCTATCTGGCCTTCGACACGCTGGCCGAGATGCATGCTCGCGGCGAGTTTCCGCCCGAGGTCGACCAGTATGAGGTGGTCGGGCGCTACATCAAGTCGATCGGCAAGGGAATCTTGAAGGTCATGTCCAAGATGGGCATCTCGACCTATCAGTCCTATTGCGGCGCGCAGATCTTCGACGCGGTCGGCCTGTCGACGGCGTTCGTGAACGAATACTTCTTCGGCACGGCAACGACGATCGAGGGCGTCGGCCTTGGCGAGATCGCCGCCGAGACGGTCAAGCGCCATGCGCGCGCCTTTTCCGACGACCCGGTGCTGCGCACCGCGCTCGATGTGGGCGGCGAATACATGTACCGCGTCCGCGGCGAGGAGCATGTCTGGACGCCGGACGCGGTTGCATCGCTGCAGCACGCCGTGCGCAAGGATTCGCGCGAGGAATACCGCGAATTCGCCGCCTCGGTGAACGATGAGAGCGCGCGGGCCAAGACCATTCGCGGCCTGTTCAAAATCCGCACGGCCGACGATCTGGGGATCGACGCGGTGCCGCTGGACGAGGTCGAGCCGGCCAGCGAGATCGTCAAGCGCTTTTCGACGGGCGCGATGAGCTTCGGTTCGATCAGCCGGGAAGCGCACACCACGCTCGCCAGGGCGATGAACGCGATCGGCGGAAAGTCGAACACGGGCGAGGGCGGCGAAGAGCCGGACCGGTTCCTGCCGCTGCCCGACGGCACCAGGAACCCCGAGCGCTCGGCGATCAAGCAGGTCGCTTCGGGCCGGTTCGGCGTGACGACGGAATATCTGGTCAATTCCGACATGATCCAGATCAAGGTCGCCCAGGGCGCCAAGCCCGGCGAGGGCGGCCAGTTGCCCGGCCACAAGGTAGACGCGACGATCGCCAAGACGCGGCATTCGACGCCCGGGGTCGGCCTGATCTCGCCGCCGCCGCACCATGACATCTATTCGATCGAGGATCTGGCGCAGCTCATCTACGATCTGAAGAACGTCAACGAGCGGGCGGACATCTCCGTCAAGCTGGTCTCGGAAGTGGGCGTCGGCACGGTCGCTGCGGGCGTCGCCAAGGCGCGCGCCGACCACATCACCATCTCCGGCTATGATGGCGGCACCGGCGCGTCGCCGCTGACCTCGCTCAAGCATGCGGGATCGCCGTGGGAGATGGGCCTTGCCGAAACGCACCAGACGCTGGTGCTGAACGGGCTGCGCTCGCGCATCGCCCTGCAGGTCGATGGCGGGTTGAAGACCGGCCGTGACGTCGTCATCGGCGCGCTTCTTGGCGCCGACGAGTTCGGCTTTTCGACCGCGCCCCTGATCGCGGCGGGCTGCATCATGATGCGCAAGTGCCACCTCAACACCTGCCCGGTTGGCGTCGCGACGCAGGATCCGGAACTGCGCAAGCGCTTCACCGGCGAACCCGAGCATGTGATCAACTATTTCTTCTACGTCGCCGAGGAAGTGCGCGAACTGATGGCGGCGATGGGCGTGCGCACGCTGAACGAACTGATCGGCCAGACAGACCGGCTCGAACAGAAGCCATTGGTCGATCACTGGAAGGCGCACGGGCTCGATTTCTCCGGCATCTTCCACAAGCCCGAGGCGCCGAAAGAAGCCATCCATTGGACGCAGCGGCAGAACCATCCGATCCAGGACATTCTGGACCGCAAGCTTATCGAAGACGCGGAAATGGCGCTGCAGAGCCGTCAGCCGGTCCAAATTGCCGAGCAGATTCGCAACACCGACCGGTCGACCGGCGCGATGCTGTCGGGCGAGGTCGCCAAGCGCTTCGGCCACAAGGGGCTGCGCGAGGACACGATCGCTGTGACCTTCACCGGCACGGCCGGCCAGTCCTTCGGCGCGTTCCTGGCGGCCGGCATCAGCTTCGACCTGATCGGCGACGGCAACGACTATGTCGGCAAGGGCCTTTGCGGCGGCCGCATCGTTGTGCGTCCGCCCGACAACACGCGCATCACGCCGGAAGACTCGATCATCGTCGGCAACACGGTTCTCTATGGCGCGATCCAGGGCGAAGCCTATTTCCGCGGCGTTGCCGGGGAGCGCTTCGCGGTGCGCAATTCGGGCGCGGTCGCGGTGGTCGAGGGCGTCGGCGACCATGGCTGCGAATACATGACCGGCGGCGTCGTCGTCGTCATCGGCCAGACGGGCCGCAATTTCGCGGCCGGCATGAGCGGCGGGGTCGCCTATGTGCTCGACGAGGACGGCACGTTCGAGACGCGCTGCAACATGGCGATGGTCGAGCTGGAGCCGGTGCCGGAGGAGGACGACATCCTCGAAAAGCTGCACCATCATGGCGGCGATCTGGCCCACAAGGGCCGCGTCGATGTGACGGGCGACATGACCCGGCACGACGAGGAGCGCCTGTTCCAGCTGATCAGCAACCACAAGCGCCACACCGGATCGACGCGGGCGGCGGAGATCATCGACAACTGGGAGGCCTTCCGGCCGAAGTTCCGCAAGGTGATGCCGGTCGAATACCGCCGCGCGCTCGAAGAGATGGAACGCATGCGCATGAACGTTGCGGCGGAGTGAGACGATGATCATCAGCACGACCAACACGATCGAGGGCCGGCAGGTGGCCGCCTACAAGGGTGTCGTCACGGGCGAAGCCATTTTGGGCGCCAATGTGTTCCGCGATTTTCTCGCCGGCATTCGCGACATTGTCGGCGGCCGGTCGGGCGCCTACGAGAAATCGCTGCGCGAGGCGCGCGAGATCGCGTTCGGCGAACTGACCCAGGAGGCCGAGCGGCTGGGCGCGAACGCCGTGATCGGCGTCGATATCGACTATGAGAACATCACCGCCGGCTCGGGCACCATGCTGATGGTGTCGGTGTCTGGCACGGCTGTGGTTCTGGGGTGATGCTGTTGGATGGTCGTTCTGACATATGCTATGATATATGCCAGAATGAGGTGCGGGCGATGAACGAACATGTCAAAAGCGCTGATGAACGCTTGGCAAGGCTGTTCCGCAACGGCCGGAGCCAGGCTGTTCGGATCCCGAAGGAGTTTGAGTTTGCGGGCGATGAGCTCATCTTGACGCGTCAGCCGGACGGATCACTCTTGCTTCGGCAAGCGCAAACCGCAGGTCTGTTGGATTATCTGCGTACCGCCGAGCCTTGGCACGGGGACGACTTTCTTGCAGGCATCGACGATATGCCGCCGCTCGATGACGTCGAGCTCTAGAGCGTTTTTAGGCACCGGTTTTGGCATATCTACTCGATACCAACGTGATCTCCGCGCTTGTTCGGAACCCGCAAGGTGCCGTCGCCCAAAAAATCGCAGACGTCGGCGAGGATCGCGTTTTCACGAGCTCGATTGTGTCGAGCGAGGTCTATTTCGGCGTCGACAAGAATGGCAATGACGAGCTTCGAGGCAAGGTCAACCGGATCATGGCGCGTTTGTATATCGCCGCATTTCAGCCGCCTGCCGACAGCTGCTATGCGAAGCTTCGGGCAAGCATGGAGCGTGCGGGACGCAGCGTGACGCCCAATGACTACTTCATTGCGGCGCACGCCGTGTCGCTCGACGCGGTGCTTGTCTCCGGCGATCGCGCATTCGCGCATGTGCCGGATCTGAAACTTGAAAACTGGCTCGACTGACGAGCGCAAACGACTGGAACGACAATGGGCAAGGTAACGGGTTTTCTGGAGATCGACCGGCAGGTGGCCAAATATGAGCCTGCCTCGGACCGGATTCGCCATTTCAAGGAATTCACGATCCCGCTGGAGGATGCCGAGGTCGTCAAGCAGGCCGCGCGCTGCATGGATTGCGGCATTCCCTATTGCCACGGGCCGCAGGGCTGCCCGATCCACAACCAGATCCCGGACTGGAACGATCTGGTCTATAACAACAATTGGGAAGAGGCGATCCGCAACCTGCACTCGACCAACAACTTCCCCGAATTCACCGGGCGCATCTGTCCGGCGCCGTGCGAGGAAGCCTGCACGCTGAACCTCGAGGACGTGCCCGTGGCGATCAAGACGATCGAGCAGGCGCTCGCCGACAAGGCCTACGAGATGGGCTATGTGCGGCCCTATCCCCCGTCCGAGAAGACCGGCAAGCGCGTCGCGGTGATCGGATCGGGGCCTGCCGGAATGGCCGCCGCCCAGCAGCTTGGCCGGGCCGGACACGATGTCCATGTCTTCGAGCGCGAGGCGAAGATCGGCGGGCTGATGCGCTACGGCATTCCCGACTTCAAGATGGAAAAGCACTTCATCGACCGGCGCGTCGAACAGATGGAAGGCGAAGGCGTGACGTTCCATACGGGCGTCAATGTCGGAGTCGACAAGACCGTCGCCGATCTCAAGGCCCAGTTCGATGCGGTGATCTATTGCGGCGGTTCGGAACGGCCGCGCGATGCGGGCATTCCCGGCGACGACCTTGAGGGCGTGCATCCGGCGATGAACTATCTGGTCCAGCAGAACAAGCGGGTCGGCAAGGAGCAGAGCATCGATTCGGTTGCCTGGCCGTCGGAACCGGTTGTGGCCGGCGGCAAGCATGTCGTCGTCGTCGGCGGCGGCGACACGGCGTCTGACTGTATCGGCACCGCCTTCCGCCAGGGCGCGGTCAAGGTCACCCAGCTCGATATCCGGCCCGAGCCGCCGGAGAAGGAAGACAAGCTGACCGTCTGGCCGTTCTGGGCGACCAAGATGCGCACCTCCTCGTCGCAGGCCGAAGGCGCCGAGCGCGAGTTCCAGATCGCAACGCTCGAATTCGTCGGCGAGGACGGCAGGCTGACCCACGTCAAATGCTGCGAGGTGGACGAAAAGCGCCAGCCGGTCGCCGGCACGGAATTCTTCATCCGCGCCGATCTCGCCTTCATCGCCATCGGCTTTGCCGGTCCGTTGGAGCATACCGGTGTGGTCGCCGAACTGGGCGATGCGCTGGCGATGGACACCGACCGCCGTGGCGGCCGCTCGGTGCATGCCAACGATCGCGACTACCGCACGAGCGTCGACGATCTTTATGTCGCGGGCGACGCGCGGCGGGGCCAGTCGCTTGTCGTCTGGGCGATCCGCGAGGGCCGGCAGGCGGCCCGCGCCGTCGACGAGGCGCTGATGGGATCGAGCGTGCTGCCGCGCTGATTGGCTGGCGCCAGGGTCCTGACCCCAAGTCCTTTGGCTGAAATCGAAAGAGCCGTTGCTTTAGATCAATGAAGCGGCTCCGGCGGCACACGACATTGCCGCCGACCGATCGCGCCACAGGAGAGGTGTCATGTTCTCGCTCAGGTTCGCAGCCTATCTGCTCATCGCGCCGGTGCTCGCCGGCAGCTTCATCGTCGCCTTGTTGACCGTTGACATGTTCGAAGCCTCCTACATTTCGATTGCCGCCATTGCCGGAGCCGTGCTCGGCATTCCCGCCGCATGGTGGCTGGCCAACAAGCTCGACAAGCTGATCCAGCCCAGAGCCTGACCGCCGCGCGGACGCCGCGCGCCAGCATGTTGTGAACAAGGCCCTGTCCGGTTGACGCTTCCTGCGGGATGCGGCAATCGGACGGGGCTTTTGTCTGTGATGGAGTGCTGAGGCATGTCGGACGTCCATGGTGTCGCGCGCGATCATTTGCGCGCCTTCGTCGAGCGCATCGAACGGCTCGAGGAGGAGAAGAAGACGATCGCCGACGACATCAAGGACGTCTATGCGGAAGCCAAGGCGAACGGCTTCGACACCAAGGCTCTGCGCAAGATCGTCGCCATCCGCAAGCAGGACCAGAACGAGCGGCTCGAGCAGGAAGCGGTTCTGGACACCTACATGGCCGCTCTCGGCATGCTGAACACGCCGGACGAATAGCCGCGCAAATGCGTCAGTTGGTGGCCGGGATCTGCAGTTGCAGGGGCCGACCGTCGCCGCCGCTCTGGCCGCCATCGAAGCGCGCCACGGCGAGGAACGTCACCGCATTGCCCGTCAGCCGGCTCGGATCGGGCGGCGGTGCCTTCGAAAAGCCGGCGGTGTAGACCGCATCGGGCGCGTCCCGCGTGGCGTTTCTGAGAAATTCCGGACGCTCGGTGGGCCGGCCTTCGGCAGTGACCGAAGCGACCGAAACCGTCCAGTCGCCGAACCGGGCCGGATCGATCCGGTCGGCGGGCACCACAGGCACGGTGGGCGGCTGCACCGATACGGCATCGCGTGCCGAGGGGCGCGCCGATTTGGCCGTCGTCGTAACGCCCGTGTCGAGCGCTGCGGCAAGGATGGCATCTTCGTCCGCACGATCGGGGCGCGGCGCGGGGATCGCGATGCGGCCGCCGCGTCCGGTCGTGTCTTCGCTGTCGTCGCTTGCCGACACTGCGGCCGGCGCAGGCGCGGTCGGCGGGACCATCGGCTCGACGGGCGCATAGGCGGCCAGTTGGGTGAGCGGATCGGCCGCTTGCGAGGCGTCTGCCGGGCGCGGTGCGGGGGCCGGCAATGCGGCCAGCAATGTCGGGGCTTCGCCCGCCACCGGTGCGGGTGCGGTCCCGGCCTCCGCTGCTGCCAGCAGGGCCACGGCCTGGTCGCCGGCGGGTCTGGCGGCGATGGCAGGCCGGTCGCGCGGGACGGGCGGGGTCAGCGAGGCAAGAAGGGTTGCCGGTCCATCGGGTTCGGCGGGCGCGGGCGCTGGCGGCGGTGCCGCGGGCGCAACAACCGGCGCTGGCGCGGATGCCGCTGCGGCAGGTGGCTGTGCCGGCTGCGGATCGCCGACCCGGACACCGGGGATCAGCGCGCGCGGTACAGGAAGGCGCAGGCCGACCGTGCTGGTCGCCGCGGGCGGCGTCTCGGGCGCCTGCGGTGCGGCTGCGATCGTTGCGGGCGCAACTGCGGCGGGTGCAACGGGCTGCGGCACGGCGCGCGGAGCTGCGGCGGGACGCGGCAGATCGCGTCCGGAAAGCGCGGCCAGCGCGGTTCCCGGTGTCTCCGGTGCCGCCTGGCGGCGCGACGGCGCGGAAGGCTGCGACGCGCCGGCCGAGGCGCCGTCGTCATTGTCGCGGCCAAACAGATTGGCCAGCAGGTTGCCGCCGCCACCGCTGCTGCCGCGCTCGCTGTCGCCGCCACCGCTGCGGCGCGTGCGGCCGAAGGTGGGCGGCTGGCCCGAGCGTTCGCGGGCATTGTAGGCGGCGAGCGCCTGCTGATAGCCGGGCAGGCGCCGGCCGTCGGGCGGCAGGTGCAGCGTCTTGCCGTCGGGGAACAGGCGCGTGAGTTCCGATCTGCTCATGCGCGGCCAGGCCCGGACACTGCCCGTGTCCAGATGCACGAACGGCGTTGCCGATTTCGGGTAGTAGCCGACGCCGCCTCCCTGCAGCTTGAAGCCCAGTTCGCGCAGCTTGCGGGTGGGCACGCCGGGAATGAAGAAGTCCATCGCCTTGCCGAGCGTATGCTGGCTCTTGCGGGCCTGGCCGCCGCGCGTGCGGCGCAGCATCGAATTGGTCGCCGGCGACCGGTAGGCGGAGACGACGTGGATGTAATCGCGCGCGCCCGACGCCTGATAGACCTCCCAGACGAGGTCGAACAGTTCGGGATCCATGTTGGTCGGCTCGTTGCGCCGGTGGTCGCGCAGGAAGCGGTTGAGCTTGTTGAGCCCGCTGCGCACATAGCTTCCGTTGCGCTTGAAGGTGATCTCGGCGCGTTCGCCGGTGTGGGTGAAATAGAGTTTGAGCGTGCGCGTTTCGGCGGCGGCCTGGGCCGGCGCGAGCACGGCGCCGGCGGCGACAATGAACATGAGCGCAAGCGCCACGGATCGAAGCTCGCGCAGCCTGTCAGCCCGGTTTGCCCGCCATTGTCGTCCGGTGAGGCTCAAAGCGCACCAATCCGTCTTGTCCCGGCGCCCGGACATCCGCCCGTGACGCGTCCCTGGACGCTACCCGCAACGTGGTTAACCGCTCCTTATCGTCTCCTGCCATCTTGCCGGACGCAAATCAACGCCCTGACCGATGGGAGAGCCGGCCGGAACGGAAGGCGCGGGCTTCCCCGGGCGGTTATGTCCGACCCAAATGCGGTGGAAGCGTGGCAAAACGGCCATAGCGGCCCGGTTCGGGCCGGCTTGGTTACCGATGCGTTAAGGCATGGTTCGGCCCGGCCGCGTCGCGATCAGTGGCGCGGTTCGCCGATCCCGTATTCGCGGAGCTTGCGATAGAGCGTCGACCGGCCGATGCCCAGACGCCGGGCGATCTCGCTCATCTGGCCGTCATAATGGCCGAGCGCATGGGCGATCACATCGGCCTCGATGTCGCTGAGCGCGCGGGCGTGATTGTCGGCATCGAGGAGCGGCAGCCGATGCGGGTCCGTATCGGGCTGCCATTGCCGGTCAGCGCCGTTGCCCGTGTCCGGCGCGGCGGGCACCGCATCGTTCGGCGCGGGAACCAGCAGCCTGTTCGGTGCGGTCTGGCGCGGCGCCGCCGCCTGGCGCACCGGATCGACCTGGGCCGCGATGTGGGCGAAATCGGCGGCATCGAGCATGCCGCTGTCGCTGAGGACGATCGCGCGGAACAGTTCGTTCTCCAGCTGGCGCACATTGCCCGGCCAGTCATAGCTGCGCAGAACGTCCATCGCCGCGTCGGTGATGACGGGCTCCTGGGCGCGCCCGGCGCGGTGCGCCTGGCGGGCGGCAATATGGGCGACGAGCGCCGGCAGATCGTCGGCGCGCGCGCGCAGCGACGGCGTCAGGATCGGAAACACGTTCAGCCGGTAATAGAGATCCTCGCGGAAGCGACCCTCCCGGACGGCGGCGATCAGGTCGCGGTTGGTGGCCGAAATCAGCCGCACATCGACCGTGCGCCCGGCGCGGGCGCCGACCGGCTCGACATGGCCGTCCTGGATGGCGCGCAGCAGCTTGACCTGTGCGGCCAGCGGCAATTCGCCGATCTCGTCGAGGAACAGCGTGCCGCCATCGGCCTCGACGAACTTTCCGGTGTGTTTTTCGGTGGCGCCGGTGAAGGCGCCCTTTTCGTGGCCGAACAGGATGGATTCGACCAGATTGTCGGGGATGGCGCCGCAATTGACGATCACCAGAGGCCGTCCGGCGCGCGGGCCCTTGGCCGCGATCGCGCGGGCGACCAGTTCCTTGCCGGTCCCCGATTCACCCTCGATCAGAACGGGAATGTCGCTCGACGACGCCTTCTTGATCAGCCGGCGGACCCGTTCCATCTCGCGGCCGTCGCCGACCAGTTCCACCGGCACCGGCTTGAGGCGGGCCCTTCCGCGTGCGGCCGTTTCGGCTGGCGCCAGATTGGTGCGGGCGACCTTGACCGCGTCGCGCACGGTCTTGGCGAGCCGTTCCGGGGCGACCGGCTTGACCAGGAAATCGAAGGCGCCCGCACGCATCGCGCTGATCGCCACGTCGATGCTGCCCTGGGCCGTCTGGACGATGACCGGGACATCCGCGCCGCGCTCGCGCAGCGATTTGAGCACCGCGATGCCGTCCATGTCGGGCATCACCAGATCGAGCACCATCGCATCGACCGGTTCGGCATCGGCGCCGGCCAGCCGGTCGAGCGCCGAGGGCCCGTCGCCATAGGCCGCCACCGACAGGCCGTCACGCGTCAGCGCGGCCTCGGCGAGGCGGCGCTGGACCGGATCGTCGTCGACGATGACAATGGTGGATGTCATGGCTTGCACTGTCGGTTTGGCGGCCTAGAGTCCCGCCCGATGATGATGGTTCGCAATGCGCCAAGCTGACACAGCGCCGTTGCGATAGCGCTAAGACAGACCGGCGCATTTGATGCAAATTGGAAGAGGACACGCAATGGCCGTATCAGGCTTGATCGGACGGGAACGCCAAAACGCGGCACCGGAGCAGAGCGTCGAACAAGGCCGCGATGCCGATCTGGGCGATCTGCCCACATGGCGTCTGTCGGACCTTTATGCGGCGATGGACAGCGCCGAGCTCCACGCCGATCTGGACCGGTCGGCAAGCGAGGCGAAGGCGTTTTCGGAGCGCTGGAAGGGCAGGCTGGAAGACGCGGCTCGCGCCGGAACGCTCGGTGAGGCGATCGAGGCATTCGAGGCGCTCGAAGACCTTCTGGGACGCATCGCCTCCTATGCGGGGCTGCTTTACGCCACCGACACGTCCGACGAGGCGCGGGCCAAGTTCTATGGCGACATCCAGCAGCATCTGACCGAGGTATCGACGCATCTTCTGTTCTTCTCGCTGGAGATGAACCGGATCGATGAGGCGGTGCTGGACGCGGCCTACGCGAAGAGCGACACGCTCGCCCGCTACAAGCCCTGGATCGACGATCTGCGGCTGGAAAAGCCCTACCAGCTCGAGGACAGGATCGAGCAGCTCTTCCTTGAAAAATCGGTCACGTCGTCGGCCGCCTTCCAGCGCCTTTTCGACGAGACGATGACCGGGTTGCGCTTTGACGTGGGAGGCGAGGAACTGCCGCTCGAACCGGTGCTGACGAAGATGCAGGATGCCGACCGCAGCGTGCGCCGGCAGGCGTTCGAGGCGCTCGCGCAGACCTTTGGCGGCCATGCGCGCACCTTCACTCTGATCACCAACACGCTGGCCAAGGACAAGGACATTTCGGACCGCTGGCGCGGCTTTGAGGATGTCGCCGATGCGCGCCATCTGGCCAACCGGGTCGAACGCGAGGTGGTCGATGCGCTGGTCGCCTCGGTGCGCGACAGTTTCCCGCGCATCTCGCACCGCTACTACGCCATGAAGGCGCGGTGGCTGGGCACCGACATGATGGATGCCTGGGACCGCAACGCGCCCTTGCCCGACACGCCGCAGGCGGTGATCGGCTGGAACCGCGCGCGGCAGATCGTGCTCGATGCCTATGCCGGGTTCTCGCCGGACATGGCCGGCATCGCGCAGCGCTTCTTCGACGAGGGCTGGATCGATGCGCCGACCACGCCCGGCAAGTCGCCCGGCGCCTTTGCCCATCCCACCGTGCCGTCGGCGCACCCTTACGTGCTGCTCAACTATCAGGGCAAGCCGCGCGACGTGATGACGCTGGCGCACGAACTGGGCCATGGCGTGCACCAGGTGCTGGCCGCCGGGCAGGGCGCGCTGATGGCGCAGACGCCGCTGACGCTGGCCGAGACCGCCTCGGTCTTCGGCGAGATGCTGACCTTCCGGTCCATGCTCGACGCGACCGACGATCCCGTCGAGCGCAAGGCGATGCTGGCGCAGAAGGCCGAGGACATGATCAACACGGTGATCCGGCAGATCGCCTTCTACATGTTCGAGCGCAAGGTGCACGAGGCGCGGCGCGCGGGCGAACTGACCACCGCGCAGATCGGCCAGTTCTGGCTCGAGGTGCAGGGCGAGAGCCTGGGCCCGGCGATCCGGCTCAATGAGGGGTACGAGCTGTTCTGGACCTATGTCCCGCACTTCATCCGCTCGCCCTTCTACGTCTATGCCTATGCGTTCGGCGATTGCCTCGTCAATTCGCTCTATGCGGTCTACCAGAACGCGCAGAGCGGCTTTCAGGAGGCCTATTTCGACATGCTGCGGGCCGGCGGCTCCAAGCGGCATGGCGAATTGCTGGCGCCGTTCGGGCTCGATGCGTCCGATCCGGGGTTCTGGGCCAAGGGGCTCGGCGTGATCGAGGGCATCATCGACGAGTTGGAGGCGATGGACCGGTGAGCGCGCCGCCCCGCGCCGGCACGTTTGCGCGCAACGGTTATGCCGAGGCGTTCACCATCGGGCTCAGACCGCTGACCGATCCCGCCGCCTGGCTCGCGCCGGACACGCGCCTTGCCGCCAATCTGGCCGAAAAGGACGCGCTGATCGCGGCGCGGCGCGGCGATGTGTTCCGGGCGCGCGACAACACGCTGGCCGCCCAGACCGAGGCGCTGCGCCTTCTCGCCGGTCACCTGCCGGCCGCCTTCCCCGACGTCTATCGGCGGGACGGGGCGGATATCGCGATCGGCGGTACGGACAAGGCCGTGCGGATCGACGAACACGATCCGGCACCGCTTTTGACCGCCTCGCGGCTTGTCGCCGACGATCTGGTCTTGATGCGCAAGCATGACGATGGCTGGCGGCTGGTTGCGGCCAGCCTGTGCTTTCCGTCCTACTGGTCCCTCGCCGAGAAATTCGACCGGCCGCTGGCGGCGATTCACGCGCCGGTGCCCGGTTTCGCCGCCGGCACGCGCAACGCGGCGCTGATCGAGCGCATGTTCGACAATCTCAAGCCGGGCACCGTCGTCGGACGGTCCAACTGGTCGGTGCACGACAATGGCGGCCTGTTTCGCCCGCAGCCGCACCCGTCGCACCTGTTCGCCGGCGAGGACGACATGGCGACGTTGGCGAAAATGCATCTGCGCAGCGAGGACCAGACGCTGCGCAAGCTGCCGGAGACGGGCGACATGCTGTTCACGATCCGCGTCGCGACCGATCCGATGGCCGGCATTTTCGACCATGAAGGGCTGGCCGCGTCGCTCGCCGCGCGCTTGCGGGCGCTGGGCGCCGCCGAGCGCGACTATAAGGGGCTGCAGTCCGGGCGCGATCTTCTGGCCGATTGGCTGGAGCGCGGCGGTCCATAAAGCGGGTTCCGTCTTCTCCGCCATTGTCATAAGTTGGCACAGACGGGGCAAGAATGGAGAGTTGGCCATGGGTTCAACTGTGATGAGGGCGCGCGGGTCCGGTCCGGCCCGGGCGCTGAGGTTTCTGGCGGTGGCAGCAGGCGCGGTGGCGTTGGCCGGCTGCACGATTGCAGCGCCCGGCGGCGGCGGCAGCGTGCGGGCGCCGTCAAGCGCCGGCATCATCGATGGCGCATGGGGCGATACGGGCGGCGTCGCAACGGCAAGCCTGACAAACGGGCGCTTCGTCAGCGTCGCCAACGACACCGGCAACCGTGTCGCGGAAGGCACCTATGTCTACACCAGCCGCGAATCGGTCGCGCTCGACTATTTCTCGCTTCTGCGGCAGACGCGCATCCGCGCCAACTGCGTGCTTGCGAACCCGACGACGCTGAACTGCACCAACGACAGCGGCCAGCAGTTCCAGCTCGTTCGCAGCGCCGCCGTTTCCTGAGGCGCGCGCCGGCCCGCATTCAGGCTGCGCAATCGGGTTCGTTTTGGTTCGGCATCGGCGCCGAAAGCCGTTGACGCGCCCGTCAAATGGCTGTCACATAGCTTTCGGACAAGCCGTGGCGGTGCGCCTCGGCGCGGTAGTATGCAGACGGGAGGACCCCATGAAAAAGACGGCGATGCTGATGGCGCTGAGCGTATCGGCGGTGGCTTTGAACACCGGCAGCGCGGCGGCGGATTACACGCTCGACATCCTTCACATCAACGATCTGCACTCGCGCATCGAGCCGATCAACCGTTTCGATTCCACCTGCAGCGCCGATGACGAAGCCGAAGGCAAGTGCTTTGGCGGGGTCGCGCGGGTGAAAGCCAAGATCGACGAGCGCCGTGCCGCGCTGACCGACGAGGGCGGCAACGTGCTGGTGCTCGACGCGGGCGACCAGTTCCAGGGCTCGCTGTTCTACACCACCTACAAGGGTGAGGCGGCTGTCGAGTTCATGAACGGCATCGGGTTCGATGCGATGGCCGTCGGCAATCACGAGTTCGACGACGGGCCCGAGGCGCTCAAGACGTTCATCGAAGCGGCCGAGTTCCCGGTGATCTCCGGCAACACGCTCGCCGGCGCGAGTTCGCCGCTCGCCGACATGATCGACGGCTACATCATCAAGGAAGTCGGCGGCGAGAAGATCGGCATCGTCTCGGTGCTGGCCACCGATACCGACGAGACATCGTCACCCGGCCCGACGATCCTTTTGATCGAGGAAACGGGCTATCTTGAGGGCGCGGTCGCCGAACTGGAGGCCGAAGGCGTCAACAAGATCATCCTTCTGTCCCATGTCGGCCTGCCGCGCGACAAGGAGATCGCCGCGGCGGTCGACGGGATCGACGTGATCGTCGGCGGGCATTCGCACACGCTCCTGTCGAACACGGACGAGAATGCGGCCGACACCTATCCGGTGATGGTGCAGAACCCGTCCGGTCAGGATGTGCCGATCGTCCAGGCCTATGCCTATTCGAAGTATCTGGGCGAGTTGCGCGTCGTCTTCGACGACGAGGGCAATGTGGTTTCCGCCGAGGGCGAGCCGCATCTGCTCGATGCCTCGGTGACCCCGGACGAAGCGTTCGCCGCGCGTGTCGCCGAACTGGGCGGCCCGATCGAGGAGCTCAAGGCCCGTCCGGTCGGCGAAACGACCGATGCGATCGAGGGCAGCCGCGAAGTCTGCCGCGCGATGGAATGCGCGATGGGCAATCTGGTGGCCGACGCGATGCTCGACCGGGTGCGCGACCAGGGCATCCAGATCGCCATACAGAATGGCGGCGGCCTGCGCGCGTCGATCGATTCGGGCGAAATCACGATGGGCGAGGTGCTCACCGTGCTGCCGTTCCAGAACACGCTTGCGACGTTCCAGCTTTCCGGCGCCGACATCATCGCCGCGCTCGAGAACGGCGTCGGCCAGATCGAGGAAGGCGCGGGACGGTTCCCGCAGGTTGCGGGCCTGAGCTATGTGTTCGACGTCAGTGCCGAGCCGGGCAGCCGCATCTCCGACGTGATGGTGATCGACGCGGACGGCAACGCGACGCCGCTCGACGAGGGCGCCACCTACGGCGTCGTCTCCAACAACTTCATGCGCAAGGGCGGCGACGGTTATGCCATGTTCGCCTCCAATGCGATGAACGCCTACGATTTCGGCCCCGGCCTCGAACAGGTGGTCGCCGACTATCTGGCCGAGAATGCGCCCTATTCGCCCTACACGGACGGCCGCATCATGGCCGCCGCCGATATGGGCGAGGCGATGGAAGGCGATGCGGAGGAAGCGCCGGCCGAGGAGATGGCCGCCGAGGAAACCGAAGTGGTGCCTCCCGAAACGGCGCTGGCCGCCGAAACGCTGTCGAGCGAAGGCCCGGTGATCGAGACCGAGGAAGCGCCCGCCGAGGAGATGGCTGCCGAGGAAGCCGAGGTGGTTCCGCCTGAAACGGCGCTCGCCGCCGAAACGCTGTCTTCGGAAGGGCCGATGATCGAGACCGAGGAGGCGCCCGCCGAGGAGATGGCTGCCGAGGAAATGGCTGCCGAGGAAGACGCCACCGAAGAGGTTGCCGTCGTTCCGCCGCCGACCGCGCTTTCGGCCGAAACGCTTTCAAGCGAAGGGCCGATGGTGGAAGCCGAGCAGGAGACCTACGTCATCCAGAGCGGCGACACGCTGTGGGAACTGGCCCGCGAGTTCTACGGCGATGCCGAGATGTGGCCAAAGCTTGCGGACGCCAATCCGGAACTGGTGGCCGAGGGCCTGGAGATCGGTACCGAGATCGTCGTCCCCGCGCCCTGATCCGTTTGGCGTCAGCGACGTAGACAATATGCCCGCCGCATTTGCGGCGGGCATCGTCTTTCTGGCCGTCCCTCTTGCTGCCGGCGGCCGCTTGGCCCAATTGCCGCATTGAATTCGCGTGCGCAGGGCTTAGTTTGTGATCCGATACGGGAACCTGCCATGAACATGAAGTCGACCGTCGATCGTGCCCTTGCCAAACAGGTCGGACCGCTGCCTGACGGGCATCCGTCGGTGCGGATCGGCAAGATCGGCGTGCTGCTGATCAATCTGGGGACACCCGACGGCACGGATTTCCGCTCGATGCGCCGCTATCTACAGGAATTCCTGACCGACAGCCGCGTGATCGAATGGCCCAAGGCGCTGTGGTATCCGATCCTTTACGGCATTGTCCTGAACACGCGCCCTGGCCGTGTCGGCAAGGCCTATCAGGAAATCTGGAACAAGGACAGGGACGAGAGCTATCTGCGGACCTACACGCGGTCGCAGGCCGAAAAGCTCGCCGAGGCCTTGAAGGCGAACGACAATGTCGTCGTCGACTGGGGCATGCGCTACGGCAATCCGTCGATCGCATCGCGCATCGAGGCGCTGCGCGCCGAAGGGTGCGACCGGATCGTTGCCTTCCCGCTTTACCCGCAGTTTTCCGCGACGACGACGGCCACCGTGAACGACAAGGTGTTCGAGGCGCTGTCCAAGACGCGTTTCATGCCGGCGCTCAGGACCGTTCCGGCCTATCACGACGAGCCGGTCTATATCGAGGCGCTGGCGCGGTCGATCGAGGCGCATCTTTCGACGCTCGATTTCGAACCGCAGCGCGTGATCGCCTCCTATCACGGCATCCCGCAGAGCTATTTCAAGCGCGGCGACCCCTATCATTGCCACTGCCACAAGACCTCGCGGCTGCTCGAACAGCGGCTGGGATGGGATAAGGGCCGGCTGATGACCTGCTTCCAGTCGCGATTCGGGCCTGAGGAATGGCTCCAGCCCTACACCGACAAGACGCTCGAAGCGCTGCCCGCCGAAGGTATCACCAGGGTCGCCACCTTCAATCCGGGTTTTGTTTCCGATTGCCTTGAAACGCTGGAAGAGATCGCCGGCGAAGGCGCCGAGATCTTCGAGGAAGCGGGCGGCACCCACTACACCCACATTCCGTGCCTCAACGACAGCCCCGAAGGGATGAGCGTCATCGAGACGCTGGTGCGCCGGGAGCTGCAGGGCTGGGTGTGACGGTTTCGGCGGGCCTCAGGCCACGCCGAGCCGCAACAGATCGTGCAGGTGGACGATGCCGACGGGTTTTTCGTCCTCGACGATCATCAGCGCGGTGATCGAGGCGGCGTTGACGATGGTCAGCGCGGTGGCGGCCAGCGCGTCGGCGCCGATGGTCTTGGGGTTGGTGGTCATCACCTCGTCGGCGCGCATCGCCAGGAGATCGGTGTCGATGTGACGGCGCAAGTCGCCGTCCGTGATGATGCCGGCGAGGCGCCCGTCGGGATGGACGATGCCGACGCAGCCGAACCCTTTCTGCGAGATCTGCATGATCGCTTCGCGCATCGAGGTGCCCGAGGGGACGAGCGGCAGCTTGTCGCCGGTATGCATGATGTCGCCGACGCGCGTCAGGCTGGCGCCCAATTGCCCGCCCGGATGGAAATCGCGGAAATCGGCGGCGGTGAAGCCGCGCTCCTCAAGCAGCGCCACCGCCAGCGCGTCGCCGATGGCCAGTTGCATGATCGACGAGGTGGTCGGTGCGAGCCCGTGCGGGCAGGCTTCCTCGGCCTTGGGCAGAAGCAGCACGATGTCCGCCTCGCGCGCAAGCGCCGAACCGGCCCCGGCGGTGATCGCGATCAGCGGAATGGAAAAGCGCCGGGAATAGCTGATGATGCCGCCAAGCTCGCGCGCCTCGCCCGACCATGACAGGCAGATGATCGCGTCCTGGCGGGTGATCATGCCCAGATCGCCGTGATTGGCCTCGGACGGGTGGACGAAGCTCGCCGGCGTGCCGGTCGAGGCGAAGGTCGCGGCCATCTTCGAGCCGATATGGCCGCTCTTGCCGACGCCGGAAACGATCACCCGGCCGCTGACGCCGCGCATGGCCGAAACGGCGGCGGCGAACGGCTCGCCAAGACCGTTTTGCAGCGCGTCGGCGAGCGCGCCAAGCCCGTCACGTTCGGTGGAGAGCGTGCGCAGGGCCGACTGCATGGCGTTGGGTTTGGTCAGCATGTGGGTCTTGTCCGCGCGTCGGTCCGGTGTCCGATATCGGTCAGCTATTGCATCGGAGCGTCCTTGTCCATCGGGCCATACTTCCATGGCCGATTCAACGCTTCGTTAACCTCGATTGTTTACCGCTTGGCAAGATATCGGACAATGGCGGGACGAACGCAACGTGGCAGGGCGCCGGCACACAGAAGATCGTCGCAGGTGGCGTGCCGCCGCCGCGCTGGCGCTGGCCGGCAGTCTGGTTCCGGCCACCGCGCATGCCCAGCTTGTTCCGGACCTGCGGGGCGAAGTGGAAGAAAACGTTCTGGGCATTCCGCGCAGCGGCGTCGTCGCGCCCTCGGAAGCGGGCCGAACCGAGCCGGCGCCTGCGGCGGTGCCACGCGCGCGCCCGCCGGCCGATGAACCCGACGACGGACCGGCGGTCATCACGTTCGACGATACCGATCCGCTCGATGCAGCCGAGGATGCCAACACCGATTCCATCGACGCGCTGATCGCCGCTTCCGGGGCACCCGATCCGGACGATCCGGCCCGTTTCGGCCGCGTCGAGGCGACGGGTTCGGTCGGCCCGCTTGCGCGCGGCACCGGCTCGGCCGATGAAAACCCGTTCGCGCCGCTGGGCCTGCGTCTCGGCACCTTCACCGTCTTCACCACGCTCGATCTGGGCGTCAGCCACACGCGCTCGCAAAGCACGTTCGAAAACACGGGCACCACGCCGCTGACCTACGGCACCGCCGACAGCCAGGGCACGTTCGGGGAAGCGGCGCTGACCCTGCGCGGCACCTCGGACTGGAGCCGCCACGCGCTAGACTGGGGTTTTTCGGGCCGGCTGCCGGTGCGGCTTTCAGGCGAGGCGGAGACCGAGCCGACCGCGCAGGCCAATGCGGCGCTCAGGGTCGATATCGACCGGGAGACCCAACTGAACCTTTCGGGCGCCTATGCCTACCGCAAGGACGATCCGGGCTCGGCGGCTGTCGCCATCGCCACCGATCCGCTGCTGTTTCCGGGGCTGGGCACGGTCAACGATCCGGTGACGCAGACCTTTTCCGGCGCGGCCGGCCTGCAGCGGCAGGCCGGCCCGTTCAGCGCGCTCGCCGAGATCAATGGCGAGCGGCAGGTGCATGGCGATGCCACGCTGACCGACGGCAGGACCGTCTCGCAGGACGATCTCGACTATACGCGCTACGGCGCGCGACTGCGCGGCGGCTATTCGATCTCGCCGGTGCTGACGCCGTTCGCCGAGATCGAATACAGCCGGCGCGTCATGGATGTGCGGCCGGATCCGGCGGGCATCGACCGCAATGCGGTCCGCTACGCGCTGCGCCTTGGCACGGCCTTCGACCGGGGCGAGAAGCTGTCCGGCGAAATCGCCCTCGGCTATGTGCATGAGGACATCGCCGATGCAACGCTGGGCGACATTGGCGGGCTTTCGGTGGCCGGTGCGCTGAACTGGTCGCCGCGCCGCGAAACCGATGTCAGCGCCGGCCTCAGCACCTCGACGACCACCAGCGGTTCGGCGGGCGTCTCGGGCGCGCTTGTCTATGCGGCCAATCTTGGCATTACGCACCGCGCGCGCGCCGATCTCGAGCTCAATGGCGGGCTCAATGTCGAATATGACGATGTCGTCGGCGCGGCAGAAGACGAGATAACGGTCGGCGGCACGCTCGGTGCTACCTGGTGGTTCAACCGGTTTGCCGGTCTGACCGGCCGCGTTAGCCATGAACGCACCTTCAGCGACGATCCGGCCGAGGAATCCAGCAGCACCAACGCATTTGTGGGGGTCCGGCTGCAACGCTGACTCATTGTCGCCATGGTTGTTGCCACACTTGCGGAAAAACCTCCGACAGACAGGGCGGCGTCATCCAGGCAAATCGGGAGAAAGGCTTGTCATGACGAAGGGGTGCAAAAGCGGGCTGGCGGCCGGACTGGCAGCTTTGATGGCGGTGGTCATGATGGCCGGCACGGCGCCGGCGCGCGCCGATGCCGGCTTCCAGCAATGGATTCGCGATTTCCGCGCGACGGCGGTGGCCAACGGCGTTGATGGGCGCGTCTATGACCGCGCCTTCGCCAATGTGCGCACGCCGGATGCCGAGGTTCTGCGCAAGGCGCGCTTCCAGCCCGAATTCCGCGACGAGGCGTGGCAATATATCGATGCGCGCGTCAACGAACGCACCATCGGCGACGGGCGGGCGATGTTGCGCAAGCACGGCCGCCTGCTGGACCGGATCGAGCGCTCCACGGGTGTATCCAAGCATATCCTGCTGGCCATCTGGTCGATGGAATCGAGCTATGGCGAGGCGCTGACGCAGCCGGGCCGGCTGCACTATGTTCCGCGCGCGCTGGCCACGCTCGCCTATGCCGACCGCCGCCGCGCCAAGTTCGCGCGCAGCCAGTTGATCGCCGCGCTCAAGATCGCCCAGCGTGGCGATGTGGCGGTTGAGGGGCTGACCGGCTCCTGGGCCGGCGCGATGGGCCACACCCAGTTCATTCCCACAAGCTACAAGGCCTATGCCGTCGATGGCGATGGCGACGGCCGCCGCGACATCTGGAACTCGATCCCCGATGCGCTCTACACCGCCGCCAGCCTGTTGAAGAACAATGGCTGGCGATCGGGCGAGACCTGGGGCTACGAGGTGGTGCTGCCGCCCGGGCGCAAGTTCCCCGGCGGGCAGATGACGCTGCGCGAATGGCAGCGCATCGGCGTCGTGCGCGCCAATGGCGAGCCTTTTCCGCGCCCGGGCCAGCAGGCCGAACTGAAGGTCCTGCAGGGCCGCGACGGGCCGGCCTTCCTGATGATCCGCAATTTCTTCGTCATCAAGCGCTACAACAATGCCGACAAATATGCGCTGGGCGTGGGCCTTCTGGCCGACCAGATCGCCGGTTTCCCGCCGCCCAGCCGCGACTGGACCCGGCCATTCACGCGTCTGACGGTGGCCGAAAGCGAGGAGCTGCAGCAGCGGCTCAAGCGCCAGGGATTTTACGAGGGCGACGTCGACGGCAAGATCGGGCCGATGTCGCGCAGCGCGATCAAGGCCTTCCAGGCAAGCCGCGGCCTCGCCCAGGATGGCTATGCCTCCATGGAGGTGCTAGAAGTGCTGCGCCGGCGCTAGGACGGACCTCGGGTTCGGGACCGCGGCGGCGGGGCGCAACAGGGACAGTGCAATGGACGGTCGGCTCGAAAGGGGCTGCGGTGGTCAAGCAAGTGCGCGTGCATGGCGGGCGCTCATGGCTGGCTGCATTGCCGCGATCATGCTTTTGACCGGGGCGCCGCTCACCGGATCGGGCGGCACATCGGATGCCCACGCCCAATCCCGTCCCGGCGAACCCGGTCTCTTGCAGATGCTGTTCAACCGCAACAACCGGCAGGAGACGACCCGGCAGCCGCGTCCGCGGCAGGCCGCGCCGGGGCAGCGCACGACGACGCGCGCGGCGCCCGCACGACGTTCATCGTCCGGGGGCGTGGCTTCGGCGCCTGCCACACCGCGCACCGAGGCGGTCGAAAAGGCGGAAAATGCGCGCATCGTGCTGGTCGTCGGCGATTTCGTCGCCGACGGGCTGGCGCGCGGGCTGACCGACGCGTTCGCCGCCTCGCCCAATGTGGTGGTCGAACGGCGCGTCAACGGGTCTTCCGGTTTCGTGCGCGACGATTTCTACGACTGGCCGGGCGAGATCGGCGCGATCCTCGAAGAGGTCAAACCCTCGGTCCTGGTTGTCCATCTGGGCTCGAACGACCGCCAGCCGCTGCGCGTTGACGGCGCAACGCGCGAGGTTCTGTCGGAACAGTGGCGCACCGAATATCAGAGCCGCATCGACGCGTTCATCAACGCGGCCGGGCAGGCCGGCGTCGCGCTGGTCTGGACCGGCAGCCCGCCGTTCCGGTTCCGGTCCATGTCGGCCGACATGCTGGCGTTCAACGAAATCTACCGCGCCCGGACCGAAGCGGCGAACGGCCATTTCGTCGACATATGGGACGGTTTCGTCGACGAGGACGGCAATTTCATCGAGCGCGGTCCGGACATCAAGGGGCAGGTGGTGCGGTTGCGCGGCTCCGACGGCATCAATTTCACGCCCGCCGGCCAGCGCAAGATCGCCTTCTATGTCGAGCGGCAGCTCAAGCAGATCCTCGGCGATTCGGCGCTGCCGCTGGTGACCTCGCTGGGGGCGGACAATCTGCCGATCATGAAACTGCCGCCGCTGCAGACCGAGGCCGATCTGGAGCGCGTCAATCCGATCGCGGTGACCGACCCCGATCTCGATGGCGGCAGCGTGCTGCTGGGCGATGTCAGCCAACCGGAAGCGGCGGCGAACCCGCTGCAGGCCCGCTCGGTTCGCCAGCGGTTGGTGGAAGAAGGTCTGCCGCCGCCGGCGCGCGCCGGCCGTGCCGGAAGCGTCGCACCTCTGACGCCGGACCCGCGGCCGCAGGCGACCGGCTCGCTGGCGCCGCTCGATGCGGGCACCACGCTGCAATAGCGGTCAATCGTGCGCAGGCGCCTTGGCCGCGAAAGCTGCGGCCTGCTCGGGCGTCGCCTCTGTCTGGTGAAGGCGCTTCCATTCGTCATAGGGCATGCCGTAGACGATCTCGCGTGCTTCGGGCCTGGAAAGGTCGATGCCCCGTTCGGCGGCCGCGTCCTGATACCAGTTTGACAGGCAGTTGCGGCAGAAACCGGCCAGGTTCATCAGATCGATGTTCTGCACGTCGGTGCGCCGGCGCAGATGCGCCACCAGCGTGCGGAAGGCGGCCGCCTCCAACTGGGTGCGCGTGTCGGGATCGATGTCGGGCATGGTGCGTTTCCCTGTGGATGGCCAGGACCGGCCGCTTTTCATGTGCCCACAATTGCCATCCGATGGATACTTGTCCAGTGCCGCGGCATTGAACGGGTCGGCGCCTTCGGATTGACAAAGACGGCAGCCATGCCAAAAGGAGCCGATGCGCTGGTTCGGGCCTAAGCACATGAAAAGACGATGGAGCGTGGGTCGGCTGGCTGGCCCTTGGCTGCTTTTTGCGGCGGTGGCCGGCGGTGCGAACGTTGCGGGCACCGCACCGGCATGGGCCGACTTCCGCGTATGCAATTCCACCCAGGAGCTGGTCGGTGTGGCGATCGGCTATCGCGCGCGCGCCGGCTGGATCACCGAGGGCTGGTGGCATGTCGAGCCGGCCAGATGCAAGACGCTGATCGAGGGCGCGCTCGCCTCGCGCTACTACTATCTTTACGCCGAGGACGCGCTGCGCGGCGGCCGCTGGGACGGGCCGATCTCTATGTGCGTGGCCGAACGCGAGTTCAAGATCACCGGCGTCAATGACTGTTTCGCCCGCGGTTTCCAGCGCGCGGGCTTCCGCGAATACGACACCGGCAATCAGCAGAGCTGGATGGTGCAATTGGTTGACAATGACGGCGCGGCGCCGGAAGAGACCCCGGAGACATCCAATGTCACCGAGGGGACCGGACAGTGAAACGCAGCCGCAGGGTCAAGATTCTCGCAACGCTGGGTCCGGCTTCCTCCTCCGAGGAGATGATCGGCCAGTTGCACGAAGCGGGCGCCGACGTCTTCCGCATCAATATGAGCCATGCCAGCCACGATCTGATGCGCGACCTGGTCAAGCGGGTGCGCGCGGTCGAGGCGCGCATGGGCCATCCGATCGGCATCCTTGCAGACCTTCAGGGCCCCAAGCTGCGCGTCGGCAAGTTCGCCGAGGGCAAGGTGACGCTGGAGGTCGGCCAGACGTTCACGCTCGACGACCGCGACGAGCCGGGCGATGAAACGCGGGTCTTCCTGCCGCATCCGGAAATCCTCGAAGCGGTGCAGCCCGGCCATCGCCTTTTGATCGACGATGGCCGGCTGCAACTGGCGGCAACGGCGTCCGACGGCAATTCGATCACCTGCAAGGTGGTGTCCGGCACGGTGATCTCCGACCGCAAGGGCGTCAGCCTGCCCGACACGACTTTGGGCGTCGGCGCGTTGACCGACAAGGACCGCGCCGATCTGGACGAGGTGCTCAAGGAAGACATTGACTGGGTGGCGCTGTCCTTCATCCAGCGGCCCGAGGATCTGGCCGAGGTGCGCAAGATCGCGCGCGGCAGCGTGGCGCTTTTGTCGAAGATCGAAAAGCCGCAGGCGGTCGAACGGATCGACGAGATCATCGAACTGTCGGACGCGGTGATGGTGGCGCGCGGCGATCTGGGCGTCGAGATGCCGCTCGAAAGCGTTCCGGGCATCCAAAAGCAGATCACCCGCAAGGCGCGGCGCGCCGGCAAGCCGGTGGTGGTCGCAACGCAGATGCTCGAATCGATGATCGCCGCCCCGGTGCCGACGCGCGCCGAGGTCTCCGACGTTGCGACCGCCGTGTTCGAGGGTGCCGACGCGGTGATGCTGTCGGCGGAATCGGCGGCTGGCGACTATCCGGTCGAGGCGGTGCGGACCATGTCGTCGATCGCCAGCCGGATCGAGCGCGATCCGACCTATTCGGGCATCATCCACGCGCAGCGCGCCGAACCGGAAGCGACCGGCGCCGACGCGATTTCCGCCGCAGCGCGGCAGATCGCCGAAACGCTCCAGTTGAGCGCGGTCGTCTGCTACACGGCGTCGGGCACCACCGGGCAGCGCGCCTCGCGCGAGCGTCCGAACGTGCCGATCATTGCGCTTTCGCCGGTCGTCGAGACCGCGCGGCGGCTGTCGCTCGCCTGGGGGTTGCATTGCGTCGTCACCGACAGCGAACCGGCCGATCTGGACGACATGGTCGACCGCGCCTGCCGCATCGCGTTCGCCGAAAAGTTCGCCAAACCCGGCGACCGGATCATCATCACCGCGGGCGTGCCGCTGGGCACGCCGGGCGCGACCAACATGCTGCGAATCGCCTATATCGGCTCGGACGGGCTGAGCGGGATTTGAGGCTTGGGCTCTGACGCATGTGCGCCAAGTCGAAGCCGACGATGACGAAAAGCAGTTTGACGAAAAACTGCGCAGGGCGCCAAATTTCCGCCACCACCTTTCTGCGAGAATAACGACAAGTGAATGGCCGGATGCCTGAACAATCACTCAGATACGAAGTTAATTGCCTTCAAGATGGTACGGTCGTCACGAAAGATGGTGAGTTTTTAGGTAGTTGGGGTACTGATGAATCTGACGTGATCTATCAGTTCACACCCGATGGCGGAGCAGAACCTTTGCTCATCGATCCTTTCATGGGTCCACTTTGCGAGAAAATCCTCAAATGGCATGAGTCCAGAAATTTCGGTTTGTAGAAGACGATATTTGCTTTGGAACGTAGAATGAGACGTTGGGGCTAAGTGGACCCGCGCCGCAGTCCTTCAGTCTGACCCTCACTCCCCCCGGTAGCCCGCCGCCCGCACCTCCTTGCGGATTTCCTCGTTGTCGAGGCAGCGTTCGATCGGGCCGAACGCGTCGGAGGCGAGCTGTGCCTCCTTGGTCCGGGCGAGCGCCTGCAGGTCCCGCTCCCGGCCCGCAACGCTCTCCAGCGCGGCAACGACCAGATCGGGCAGGACATGGTCCGGCTTGTGGCCGAGATTGTGGATGCGCACCAGTTCGGCGTTCTGCAGGTCCCGAGCCAGCCCGGTCGAGTGGATCGACGGCAGCACGATCGTGTCCTTGTTGCCGGTGATGATCACCGATGGCGTCTCGATCTCGCGATAGCGCGGCGAGACCTCGGCGACATGATCGTAGAGGTTGGCGACATCGATGGCGTTGGCACGGAAATGGTTCGGCCGGAACAGGAGCGGCAGGCGCGTGCGTTCGGCATAATCGGGTGTCGGCCGGTTCGGCGCGAAGACGCAGGCGGTGCCGTCCTCCATGCGCGACCAGCCGCCGGGCATGGCGAGCGTTTCGGAAAACAGCCAGCCGACAATCGGCGTTGCGGTGAGCGTATAGTACCAGCTTATGCCGCCCGGCCAGGGATGGCTGACCGGCGACAGGAAGACCGTGCCGGCGGTCCTGTCGGGATGGTTCAGCGCAAACGAGACCGCGATGGCGCCGCCGAAGGAGTGGCCGACGACGATCGCCTTTTCGATGCCGAGTTCGTCGAGCATGGCGGCGAGCGTTCGCGCCTGTCCGTCGGGCAGGGCATTTTCGGCCGGTCCGCGCGACGACCAGCCATGGCCGGGCCGGTCGACGAACAGAAGATCGGCGCGGCCGCGCAGCCGGTCGCCGTAGATCGTCATCGCATCGTGCAGATTGCCGCTGGCGCCATGCAGGAAGACGACCGGCGGCAGGTCGGCATCGTCCCCGGCGGGAATGCGAACCAGATGCATGTCGGTGCCGTTGGCGGTCACGAAGATGCCGGCAGGCGGGTGGCGCCGCTCGATCATGATGACGCCGATCCGCGTGACCGCCATCAGGACGAGAACGAGCGCGACAAGCGCGGCGATGATGGCGGCAAGCATGTTCACGGGGCAGGGTCCGGTGTTTCGGAATTGGTGGCTGCGGCGCGGGCGCCGCGTCAGGCGGGTTCGCCGGCGAGATCGTCGCTGAGGCGGATGACCGCCTCCTGCGCCGACCGCATCGCGGGATAGACCTCCAGCGCGCGCTGCCAGGCTTCGAGCGCGGCCGCCTTGTTGCCGGTGCGCTCCAGGATCGTCGCCATGCCGGTCAGGGCGCCGAAATGGCGCGGCTCCAGCGCGAGCACCTTGTGGATGTCGTTCATCGACTTGGCGTAATTGTTCATGGTGAAATGCAGCGTCGCGCGGCGGTTCCAGCCCTCGGCGAAATCGGGCGCGCGGATGACGATCTGATCGAGGAAATCGAGCGCCATGGCGTAGCGCCGCTTGCCGGCGGCCTCGTTCGACCATTTCATCATCAGATCGATGCTGGCGCTGCCCGAGCGGTGCCATTGCGCCCAGATGGCGTCGGCGAGGTTGTCGGCGCGGCGCGCGTCGGGCGTGCGCTTGAGTTCGGCGAACAGTTCGTCGAGCCGTCCGGCGCGGCCGTCATCGACCAGCGGCACATCGTCGATCGGCGGCAGCAGGGCCTCGGCCTCCGGCTGCTCGGGCTCGGACAGGGGCGCCTCGGGATCGATGATCGTCTGCGCCGCCGCGGGGGCGGCGGCAAGGGAAAGGGCAAGGCCGGCAGCAAGGGCGGTTTGGATCGCGCGCATACCGTCAAGGTATCGCCGGCGAGCCCCGCGTCAAACGCAAAAATGCGTGATGGACTGGCGCACGACGAAACGGCCACGGGCATTCCCGCGGCCGCAGCCAAATTCGAAGGTGTGGTGAACCGGCGGTTAACGCGGTGCGCGTCAGCCCTGGCGCGCCTTGTAGCGCGGGTTCTGCTTGTTGATCACATAGACCCGGCCCTTGCGGCGGACGACGCGGTTGTTGCGGTCGCGGGCTTTCAGCGATTTCAGCGAATTCTTGATCTTCATGGTCTCAACTCGGCCGGTCTGTCGCGCCCTTGGCGCCAAGCGCCGGGCAAACAAAAACGCGCCCGTCCGGCGCGCCAATTCAGTGGGCGGGAGATAGGCGCAAAGGGTGCGTGTTGTCAAGGCGGGGGTGGGTGTGTGGGTCCGGTTTCCGGGCGCCAACGGCGCCAACGTGCAGGTCAACATCAAACTCGCCTCCGCGATAACCCCCGAGGAGTACCAGCGCATGGAGGACGTCCGCCAGAAAACGAAACGTCAAAGTAATCCCGCGGTTCCGGTGGGGCGAGATTTGAGAGCGGGATTGTCGTTCACCAGATCGTGTAGCCACCATCAATGAGCAAGTCGTGACCAGTGACAAAAGATGACGAGTCATTTAGCAGGAATTCAACGGCACCTACCACGTCACTCGTTGAGCCCAGGCGGCCCATTGGTATATCCTTCTTCCATATCTCATGTTCCTTGTCCCGACCTTCTGTCATGGGCGTGAGAATATATCCCGGGCTGACGCAATTTACCCGCACACCGAGTTCGGCCCACTCTGCTGCGACTGATCTGCATAGATGAATCAAGCCGGCCTTACTTGCATTGTAATGGCAATGAGGGGCGGTCTTATTTGATATGGAGCCGGATTTTGATGCAATGGCAACGATGGAGCCCGAGCATTTGGATAGTAACGGAAAGAAGGCCTGCATAGAGAGAAACGCGCCTGTGAGGTTCGTATCCATCACACGATTCCATTCGCTGGTCTCGAGAGACGTGGCGGAAACGGTTTTGTTAACACCCGCCGCAATAACCAATCCTGAAAGCGCTTCGTCCTCGTTCGCTATAGTATCACGAGCCTGGGCAAGTTCGTGCTCAGATCGCACATCGCATGCAATGAATTTGCACCTTGAACCCAGTTCCGCTTCCAACTCTCCCCCGCGATGTTTGTCTATGTCCAGAACGAAAACCTTGTGTTCTTGCGCCATGTGCCTGGCAATTTCAGAGCCAATGGCCCCCGCACCACCTGTTATTGCCAAACTCATTGCGCACCCCTGATAACCAAGAACAATTGTATGGCAAATCCAATCAGCCAAACGAAATGGTAAAGTCTAAAAAGATTGGCCGTCGCGAATTGCCAAGGACCTGAAAGCGACCGTTTATGGGCCGAAATCAGTGAATATCCGACCGTAGCTTCGAGCTCTACGGCGCGTCGTTTGAAATTCATCATTTCATTGAAGAGAAACACTTCGTTGAGAAGGCCGACAAGAGCCATTCCCACTCCAATCAGCGGTAATAACCACGACGGCGCGCCTTGGAAGACCGCGCTGGACGTGTTTGCAGCAATCACGGCTGCATGGGCAGCCGACGCGAAAAGAAGGCCCTGCCTACGAAATCTAGCCCACTGTATCCATAGATTTATGGATTCTCTGTATTCAACATGCTCAGGAAGAAAATTGTAATTTGCCGCTGTATTTCCTTTTTTATCTCCGGTTGGAGCCGTTGCACTTGAAGCCTTATCGCCGACTTTGGCTTTTTTGGTGTTTGCGGTCACAGCGCGCCCCCTTTCTTTTTAAAAATAGTGTCGTATCGCCAATCAAACAAGTATCTGAACAAGCGTACCGATTTTCTCCGGGCCGTCTTCGCCCCATACTTAGTGCGGCCTCCACGGTCGACATCTCTCCGAGGCCGTTCGACTCACCCGTTTTGTCCTGCCCATGGAGTGGGTCTTGCTGCTGGATGGCCGGCGCGGCGTCGGCAAGACCTGCGCGGCGATCCGCCGGGCGGAGCGCGGGGGCGCGCCTTCTTTCAAATCGCCGCGAAGGGCCAATTGGGTCCATTGCCCGCCTTGGCCTCCCGTTTCCGGTTGTCCCTGTGACAAGCACAGCGATGACGGCGGTAACGGTCACCCACCCCCTACCTTGGCACCAGCCGCGTCACATGGCCCATCTTGCGGCCGGGGCGGGTTTCGCGCTTGCCGTAATCGTGGACGCGGACGGCGCCGTCGGCGGCCCATTGGGGCAGCTTGGTGATGTCGTCGCCGATCAGGTTGGCCATTACGCAGTCTGAATGGCGGTAGCTTTCGGCCAGCGGCCAGCCGGCAATGGCCCTTATGTGCTGTTCGAACTGGCTGACCGAACAGGCCGCTTCCGTCCAGTGGCCCGAATTGTGCACGCGCGGCGCGATCTCGTTGCCGATCAGCCGTCCGTCTTCCATGACGAAGAATTCGAGCGCCAGCGTGCCGACATAGCGCAGCCGGCTGGCCAGCGCGCGGGTCTTTTCCATCGCGTCGGCCATGACGATGGAATCGAGGCCGCACGGCACGGTCGAACGGGCGAGGATGCCGCCTTCATGGTCGTTGCGGGCGGGCTCGAACTCGTGGGTCGCGCCGTTAGCGCCGCGCGTGACGATGACCGAGATCTCGCAGGCGAAGTCGGCAAGCGCTTCGAGAATGGCGGGCGCGCCGCCGATTGCGTCCCAGGCCTCCTCGGGTGTCGGATCGCTGTCGCCGCCGAAACGGATCTGGCCCTTGCCGTCATAGCCGAAGCGGCGCGTCTTGAGGATGCCGCGCCCGCCCATGTCGGCGAGCGCCATGGCAAGCTGCGGCGCACCGTCGATGGCATGGAAATCGACCGTCTCGATGCCGGTCTCGCGCAGGAAGGTCTTTTCGGTCAGCCGGTCCTGGGTGACGCGCAGCGCCCAAGCGTCCGGATGGACGGGCACCTTGCCGGACAGGTGCTCGAGGGCGCCCAGATCGATGTTCTCGAACTCGAAGGTGACGACGTCGCAGAGTGCAGCCAGCCGGTCGAGCGCGTCCAGATCGTCATAGGCGGCGGCGATGTACAGGTCGGAAAAGCGGGCGGCGGGGCAGTCCCCGTTGGGGTCGACGACGATGACGGAAAAGCCGAGCCGGGCTGCCGCTTCGGCGAGCATGCGGCCAAGCTGGCCGCCGCCCAGAAGGCCGATCGTCGCGCCGCGCTGGAGCATCAGTCCCCGTCCGCCGGATACAGCGCCACCTTGTCCGATTGCGCTTCGCGCCACGCGTCGAGCCGCTCACGCAGCGCATCGTCCGAGTTGGCAAGAATCGAAGCGGCCAGAAGGCCGGCATTGGCCGCGCCCGCTTCGCCGATCGCCAGGGTGCCGACGGGAATGCCGGCCGGCATCTGGACGATGGACAGAAGCGAATCCTGACCCGAAAGCGCGCGGCTCTGCACCGGCACGCCGAGCACCGGCAGCGAGGTGAAGGCGGCTGTCATGCCGGGCAGGTGCGCGGCGCCGCCGGCCCCGGCGATGATCACCCTGAAGCCTTCGGCGCGCGCGCCCTTGGCGAATTCGACCAGCCGGTCGGGCGTGCGGTGGGCGGAGACGATGCGCGCCTCGTGGCCGACTTCCAGCGTGTCGAGAATGTCGGCGGCGCGGCGCATGGTCGGCCAGTCGGACTGGCTGCCCATGATGATGGCGACGTCTTTGCGGCTCATGGCGGCGGACGGGTGCTCCCGGTGGGTGTCGTCAGGCGATGATGTCGGGGATGATCTGGTCCTCGACCTTCTGCAGCCGGTCCTTGATGGCCAGCTTCTTCTTTTTCATGCGCTGGATTTGCAGCGGATTGCAACCGGTCTTGATCATCGCCTCGATGGCGGCGTCGAAGTCGGTGTGATCCTGCTTGAGCTTGGCGAACTGCATGCGCAGTTCGGCCTGGTCCTGGTCGGAGGGTGTCATCGGCACCTTGTGCTGTGCGGGGAGACGGGAAGGCGGCCCATATCACACTATGACATGTAATAAAATGCTACACCGGGCCATTCGACAGCCCCCCATTTTCGTGGCACGATTTGCCGGTTCGCGGAACGATGAAGGAGGAGCTACATGTCACTTGACGGTCATCTCGACGCCCTTCGGCGCAAGCACGGCGCGTTGGAAAACGAAATCAACGACATGCTGACCCGCCCGGCGCCAGACGAGTCGCAGCTCACGCGCCTGAAGCGGGAAAAACTCCGTCTGAAGGACGAGATCGAGAAGATCACGGCGCAGACGCGCCACTGACACCACACAGCATTTTTTGTCCGCGCGGAGCGGCCTGCGGTTCATTCACAAGCATCGCTTGTGGATAAGGCGGATGGGTTCACTCGGCCCAGAACTGGTCGAGCCAGAGGTTCAGCGGCATGAAGCCGTTGTCCTGGACCGAATAGATGCGCCGCGTGCCCTCTGCCCGGGCATGGACAAGGCCGGCATCGAGCAGAACCCGCAAATGCTGCGAGACCGCCGGCCGCGAGATCGGCAGGCCCGTCGCCAGTTCGCCGACCGTCTTGGCGCCGCGCCTTAGCTCTTCGAGCAGGTGGCGGCGGTTCGGATCGGCGATCGCTTCGAACGGGTCGGTTTTCATGCGGCATGTGTAAGGCTGATCTTACCGCAGTGCAAGATAAATGCTGCAATGCAGCATAATACCTTGGCAGTGTACGGCCGGCGATGCGCATTTGCATCGGCCATCGCGCTGCCGTAATCGGGTGATTGCTGATCCGCCGACACGCCACCATCGGACCGACCATGCCGACCCAGGACATTGTGGACAATCGCTGCCGCCTCGTGCTGGTGACGCCGGCCGACCATGCGGCTGAAGATCTGGCGCGCCAGCTCGCCGCAGCGGGCGGGGGCGGCGATGTGGCGAGCGTGATCGTGCCGCAATACGGGCTCGATGAGGACGCCTATCAGGCCTTGCTCGAAACGGTGGTGCCGGCAGGACAGGCGATCGGCGCGGCGGTGATCGCCGCCGGCGAAGCGCGGATTGCCGCACGCGCCGGCGCCGACGGAATTCATGTGCGCGGCGACGCGGCCACGGTTGCGCGGGCGATGGACGAGCATGGCGGCCGCTGGATCGTCGGCGCGGAGGCCGGCAAGAGCCGGCACGGGGCACTGGAGGTGGGCGAGGCGCGGCCCGATTACGTCTTCTTTGGCCGGCTTGGCGCCGACACCCATCCGGAACCCCATGCCGGCGCGCTCGAAAACGCGGCATGGTGGGCGGAGTTCGTCGAGGTGCCGGCGGTGCTGATGGGCGGGCACGATCTCAACCATCTGGACCGGGCCGCAGCCTCGGGCGCCGACTTCGTGGCGCTGTCGCATGCCGTTCTCGGCGCCGATGCCGACGCGGAAGCGGCCGTGCGCGCGGCCAACGAGATCCTGTCGCGCCACGTGTTTGCGGAGGCGGTGTGAGACATCGTCCGCGCCAGACCCGTTACGCCATGGCCGTGCTGCTGGTGCTGGCGGCGGGCAATTCCGCATCGGCCCAAGACGATCCCCCGCCGGGGCGCTTTGCCGCGCCGTCCGCCGAGCAGGAGGCCGTAACACCGGGTGTGCGCCTTCCGGCGACGCCGGCACCTTCGCGCTTCGGCGCGCCCGATCCCGATCCCGCCTATGGCGCCTTCCAGCGCGGCCTGTTCCTGACGGCGCGCAACCTGGCCCTGCCGCGCGCCGAGGACGGCGATGCCGCCGCGCAGACACTGCTCGCCGAGATCTATGCGCGGGGGCTGGGCGTCGCGGTCGATTTCGACGAGGCGCGCAAATGGTATGCGCAGGCCGCCCGCCAGGGCGTGCCCGAAGCGCAGCTGCAGATGGCGCTGACGCTGCTTTCGGAGGATGAAGGGTCCGAGGAAGCGCGCTCGCTGATGAAGGCGGCAGCCGATGCCGGCCATGGCAAGGCGATGTTCAACCATGCGCAGCTCCTTTTGAGCGACCGGCCCGGCGCGTCCGGCCAGCGCGCCGCGTTCGACTATTTCCGGCGCGCGGCTGAGGCCGGCATTGCCGATGCGCAATATGCCATGGCGCAGTATTATGTGCAGGGAACGCCGCCGGTCTTTTTCGACGATGCCGAAGCCCGCACATGGCTGGAGAAGGCCGCACGCCAGGGGTTTGACAGCGCCCAGCGCGAACTGGGGCTGATGCTGCTGGAGGGGACGGGCGGACCGCGCGACCGCGAAGCGGGCTATCTGTGGACGGCGCGGGCCGCCCATTCGGGCAATGTCGCCGCCCAGGCGCAGATCGCCAAGCTGTTGTGGACAGGGATCGGCGTTGCGCCCGACGACACCCAGGCGGCGGCCTGGTACGTTCTGGCGCGCCGTGCCGGCCTGCGCGATCCGGTGCTCGAGGATTTCTGGCTGGGGCTTTCGCCACAGACCCAGCAGGAAGCGATCGGCCGGGCCAACCGGCTGCGCGCGCGCTGACCGACCAGGGGCCGGCGGTCTTGCAACCACTGGCCAAGTATGGTCTTGGAAGCCGCAACAGGGCGCCGTCGCCGGCGCTTGCGATTTCAGGTGAAAAACGAATGAAGATGAACGGCAACGAGATCAAGCCGGGCAATGTGATCGAGCACAATGGCGGGCTTTGGGTGGCGGTGAAGACCAATGCGGTCAAGCCGGGCAAGGGCGGTGCGTTCAACCAGGTGGAGCTGAAGAACCTGATCGACGGCACCAAGCTGAACGAGCGTTTTCGTGCGTCTGAAACCGTCGAGCGGGTGCGGCTCGAACAGAAGGACTACCAGTTCCTCTATGCCCAGGACGACGCGCTGGTCTTCATGGATTCCGAGACATACGAGCAGCTCGAACTGCAGGCCGATTTCGTCGGCGACCGCGCCGCGTTCCTGCAGGACGGCATGACGGTCACGGTGGAGCTGCACGAGGAACGGCCGATCGGCGTGTCGCTGCCCGACCAGGTGACGCTGGAGATCGCCGAGGCCGATCCGGTGGTCAAGGGACAGACGGCGACCTCGTCCTACAAGCCCGCGGTTCTGGAAAACGGGGTGCGGGTTATGGTGCCGCCCTTCATCACGGCGGGCGAGAAGATCATCGTCGCCACCGACGACATCACCTATGTCCGCCGCGCCGACTAGGCGGCAGGCGTTCCCGAACCCGATCTGAAAGGCCCGCCATGGCGCGCTCGGCACTGATGAACGTGATGGTCCAGGCGGCGATGAAGGCCGGCCGGGGCCTGGCGCGCGATTTCGGCGAGGTGCAGAACCTCCAGGTGTCCGTGAAGGGGCCGGGCGATTTCGTCAGCCAGGCCGACCGCAAGGCCGAAAAGACGATCTATGAGGAATTGCGCCGCGCGCGGCCCGACTATGGCTTCCTGATGGAGGAGAGCGGCGTCGTGGAGGGCGGCGACAGCCAGCACCGCTGGATCATCGATCCGCTGGACGGCACGACCAACTTCCTGCACGGCATCCCGCATTTCGCCGTGTCGATCGCGCTCGAACGGCAGGGCCAGCTTGTCGCCGGTCTCGTCTTCAACCCGGTGACCGACGAACTCTATTCCGCCGAACGGGGCGGCGGCGCCTATCTGAACGACCGGCGCCTGCGGGTCGCGGCCCGGCGCCGCCTGTCGGACTGCGTGGTCGGCTGCGGCGTGCCGCATCTGGGCCGGGGCGATCATGGCGAATTCCTGATCGAGTTGCGTCATGTGATGGGCGACGTGGTCGGCGTGCGCCGGCAGGGGTCCGCCGCGCTCGATCTGGCCTATGTGGCGGCGGGCCGTCTGGACGGCTATTGGGAGCGGCATCTGTCGGCCTGGGACATGGCGGCGGGCATCGTTCTGGTGCGCGAGGCGGGCGGTTTTGTCACCGATCTTGCAGACGGTCATGACATGTTCGGGCGTGGCGATGTGATCGCCGGCAACGAGGTGGTGCGGCGCGACCTTGCCGCAGCGGTTCGCCGGCCCTTCAAGACGTCGAAAAGCGCCGCCGCGCCTTAACCATGGGCGGTTTCCGGCGCGCGCGGAACCTTTCATTTTCGCCATAGTTGCCATTAAGATCGCGCCGGGTGAGGCCGGTTGCGGCCGGAGAGCGACGGGAGACACGTCCAATGAATGCCCCTGCGGCAGATGAGGCGGCGACCACGGCGCGGCGCAGGTTCGATCCGTACCGGCTGTCCAATCCGCAAGTGTTCCTTCTTTCGATGATCATCTTTCTGGTGATCGTCGGCTTTCTGGCGGCGATCCTTTACCGCCAGGTCTCCGGCGCCTTCATGACCAATCCGGGCCTGAACGGGCTGATCCTGGGCGTTCTTGCCGTCGGCATCGTGCTGGTCTTCATGCAGGTCACCCGGCTCTTCCGCGAGGTTGCCTGGGTCAACTCGTTCAAGGCCGGCGACACGGCCAAGGCATCGCGGCGCGAGCCGCTGCTGCTGGCGCCGATGAAGGCGATGCTCAGCGGCCGCCAGTCGGTGGCGCTGACCACGCTTTCCATGCGCTCGATCCTCGATTCGATCGGCACGCGGCTCGATGAATCGCGCGACATTTCGCGCTACCTGATCGGCCTTCTGGTGTTTCTGGGCCTGCTCGGCACGTTCTGGGGCCTTCTGGCGACGATCGGCTCGATCGGCGCGACGATCCAGGCGCTCGATCCGGGCACGGGCGACACCAACGACATCCTCGATTCGCTGAAGGCCGGGCTCAGCGCGCCGCTGGAAGGCATGGGCACGGCGTTTTCCTCGTCCCTGTTCGGCCTTTCGGGGTCGCTCGTGCTGGGCTTTCTGGACCTGCAGGCGGGCCGCGCGCAGAACCGGTTCTACACCGAACTGGAAAACTGGCTGTCGTCGGTCACCTGGGTGGAAGAAGGCGGCGTTGCGCTGCCGTCGGGCGATGCCGAACAGCTTGCCGCCCTGACCCGGCAGATCGCGACGATGCGCGATGCGCCGGCCAGCAGCCCGCGCCAGGCCGAGGCCCTGGCAAGCCTTGCCGAGGGCGTCAACGGCCTGGTCAAGTCGATGCGCGGCGAGCAGCAGATGATGCGCGACTGGGTGGACGCGCAGGCGCGCGACCAGAAGGTGACGCGGGAGACGCTCGACCGGCTGGCCAAGGTGCTCGCCAAGCTCGAGAAAGGCGCATAGGCCGTGGCGCTGGCACGATCGCGGCGCCGGGCGGCCGGCGTCGATTACTGGCCGGGTTTCGTCGATGCGCTGTCGACGCTGCTGCTGGCGATCATGTTCCTTCTGTCGGTGTTCGTCTTGGCGCAGTTCCTCCTGAGCCGCGAGATCACCGGGCGCGACCAGGTGCTCAACCGGCTCAATGCGCAGATCAACGAACTCACCCAGCTTCTGGCGCTCGAACAGTCGGACCGGCAGGACGCCGAGGACCAGCTTCAGGGCCTGCGCGCCTCGCTTGCCGCGGCCGAGGACGACCGGTCGCGGCTGCAGCAATTGCTCGATGCCGGCGCCGGCCAGGACGAGGAGGCGCGCTCGCGCATCGGTGCGCTGAGCGGCGAGTTGGAAGAGGAACGCGTCGTCAGCCAGCGGGCACTCAGCCAGGTCGAACTGCTCAACCAGCAGATCGCCGCGCTGCGCAGCCAGATCGGCGCGCTGGAAGCCGCGCTCGATGTCTCCGAGGAGCGCGATGCCGAGGCGAGCGCGAAGATCGCCGATCTCGGGCGGCGGCTGAATGTGGCGCTGGCGCAGCGCGTGCAGGAGCTCAACCGCTACCGCTCGGACTTTTTCGGCCGGCTGCGCGACATTTTGTCGGACCGCGAGAACATTCGCATCGTCGGCGACCGGTTCGTCTTCCAGTCCGAAGTGCTGTTCTCGTCGGGCCAGACGGAGATCAACGCGGCGGGCCGGGAGGAGCTGGCCAAGCTCGCCGGCGCGCTGCTCGACCTTGAAGAGGAAATCCCCGACGAGATCGCCTGGGTGCTGCGGGTCGACGGGCACACGGACGACATCCCCTTGTCCGGTACCGGGCGGCTGCGCGACAACTGGGAACTGTCGACGGCGCGCGCCACCTCGGTGGTCAAACTGCTGATCGAGGAGGGCGTGCCGCCCAACCGGCTGGTCGCCGCCGGCTTCGGCGAGTTCCAGCCGCTGGAGCCGAACGCCTCGGCCGAAGCCCGCGACCGCAACCGCCGGATTGAACTGAAGCTGACGGAGAGGTAGGGGGCGGCACCGCGCATCATGTGTCGGACAGGCGCGCGACGATTGCCTCGACCTTGCCAATCACCATCCGGGCCTTTCGCGATCCTTCCGCATGGCCGCCCTCCCGCAAGACCTGTTCGGCGGTGCGCGGTACATCGAGCGCCGACTTGGCCATTGCCGGCGATTTCGAGAGCGCGAAGCAACCCGCCTCAGGTCAGCTCCTTCATCCCCGTTGGTGTTTCGATCCGCGCCCGGTAGCGGATCTGGGGGCCCTTGATGATCTTCGGTGGACGGTCGATGCAGAGAGCATTCAGAAATGCGGCGAGGGCGACCGGTTCCGGGTGCTCAAGCGACCATGAGTGGAGACGCGCGCCAAGATCGGGAATGACCGCCATCGATGTCGGATCGCCGCGATGGTCGATGATCGACGGGGCCGCGCCGTCAAGCGGCAGCGCGCCATCGGGCGGGATCGTAAAACCGAAGGCCGGCTCCTCGGTCGGCAGGGACACTTCTTCGCCGAAGACCGTCGGATGACTGGAAAGGACCGAAGCGAGGTTTTCAGCGTTCGCCACCCAGCCGCGCAAGCGCCGACCTTCCGACCAATCTGTCCTTACCTTGTCCTGATCGTCGAGTCCGAACCAACGGGCGCGGCCGGGATCGCTTCCCATCGGGTCGCGTGCGACGATCTCCAGATAGACCGAACCGCCGAGTTGAAGCCGGTGATTGTGGGTCCCCATATAGTCATGACGCGTTCCGAACGGCACCTCGATGCCGAGGCAATCGCGCACATGGGCCACCCCGTCGGCGAGCGTGGGGGCGATCACGGTGATGTGGTCGAGCTTCAGCATGTCACGCAATGGCATGGCACAGGTAACGCCCCGGTCAAAGCGATGTCCTGCCGCCAAAATCCTCGAACCGGGCCGTCGTCTCGGTCAGTTCCGCCTCGTAATGTTCGATCATCGGCATCGCCACGGGCTCGATCCGCCGGTTCCAGACCGGCCCGCCATAAAAGCCGTCCTTGATCCTGTCGCGCTCTTCCAGCGACGAAAATGCCCGCATCCAATGCACCTTGTCAGGGTTTTCCAGATCCCGCAGTGGCCCGAAGACCAGCATGCCGGCGTCGCGCAGCGCGGTCCGGTTCTCCCGCTCGAAGAAGTCGATGAACGCCTCGCGGCGACCGGGATGCAGCGTGTAGTGGCGGATTTCGATGATCATGGCGTCGGCCTGAATGGCGCGTGTGCAGCGTCGGGTTTCGGTCAGGGCCGCGATCATGCCGCCCGTTCGGCGCCGAACTGCAGTTCGGCAAGGCGGGCATAGACGCCGTCCTTCTTCGACGACAGGCTGGCGTGATTGCCTTCCTCGACGATGCGCCCACGGTCCATGACGAGGATGCGGTCGGCCTTGCGGATGGTGGCGAGGCGGTGGGCGATCACCAGCGTCGTGCGGCCTTCCATCAGCGTTTCGAGCGCCTTCTGGACCAGCGTTTCGCTTTCCGCGTCGAGCGCCGAGGTGGCTTCGTCCAGCAGCAGGATCGGCGCGTCGCGCAGGATCGCCCGGGCGATGGCGACGCGCTGGCGCTGGCCGCCCGACAGCGTCACGCCGCGCTCGCCCACTTCGGTGTCGTAACCGTTGGGCAGTTCGGAGATGAAGCCGTGCGCCTGGGCGGCCTTGGCCGCCTCGGTAATCTCCGCGCGTGTGGCGCCGGGCTTGCCGAAGCCGATATTGTCGGCCACCGAGCCCGACAGGATGGTCACGTCCTGCGGCACGATGGCCATGCGGCGGCGCGCCTCGGCCAAATCGGCGCGGCGCAGATCGACGCCATCGACGCGCACAATGCCGGCCTGCGGATCGTACTGGCGCATCAACAGCGCGAAGATCGTCGATTTGCCCGCGCCGGACGGGCCGACGATGGCGACGGTTTCGCCCGGCGCGATCGCAAAGCCCAATGCGTGCGCCGCGCTGTCGTCCGGCCGCGTCGGATAGGCGAAGGTGACTTCGTCGAAGCCGACCGTGCCGAGCGGCGGCTCGGGCAGGGGCTCGGGGTTTGCCGGCGAGGCGATCAGCGGGTCTTCGCCGAGCAGTTCGGTCAGCCGCTCGGCGGCGCCGGTGGCCTGCTGTATTTCGCCCCAGACCTCGGACAGGGCGCCCAAGGCGCCTGCGGCGAACACCGCGTAAAGGAGGAACTGCCCGAGCGTGCCCGGCGACATGGTCCCGGCGAGAACGCCCTGCGCGCCGATCCACAGGACGGCGACGACCGACGAGAAGATCAGGAAGATGGCAAAGGCGGTAAGCCCGGCACGGGCGCGCACGGCCAAACGCGCGGCGCCGAACGCCCGGTCGACTGCGCCGCCGTAAAAGCGCCCGGCAAACAGTTCGTTCGTAAAGCTCTGGAAGGCGCGCACGGCGCCGATCGCCTCGCTGGCATAGGCGGAGGCATCGGCCAGCGTGTCCTGTGCGGCGCGCGAGCGCTTTCGCACGCGGCGGCCGAAGACGATGATCGGCAGGACGATCAGCGGAATGGCGCCGACGACAAGGCCCGACAGTTGCGGGCTGGTGACGATCATCATGATCAGCGCGCCGAACCCGAGGATCGTGTTGCGCAGGGCGAGCGAGGCGGTGGCGCCGACGGCGGACTTGATCTGGGTGGCGTCTGCCGTCAGCCGCGAGACGATCTCGCCCGAGCGGGCGGTGTCGTAGAAGGCTGGCGACAGCGTCATGACGTGCGCGAAGACATCGCGGCGCAGGTCGGTCACCACGCGCTCACCCAGAATGATGACGAAATAGTAGCGCATGGCGCTGGCGATCGCGAGCAGCACCGCGATGATGATCATCATCGAGAAATACTGGTTGATCAGCGCCGCATCGTTGCCGGAAAAGCCGTAATCGATCATCCGGCGCACGGCGAGCGGCAGCGCCAGCGTCGTGCCGGCGGCCAGAAGCAGGAAGAAGGCCGCGCCGGCCAGAAGGCCCTTGTAGCGCAGCATGTAGGGCAGGATGCGCGCCAGCGGGCGCAGCGACCGCGCCGCCGTCTCTTGGTGTGCCGAAGGCCCCTGTTGCACTGCCGTTTGAGCTGTCGTCTGCCCGCTCATTGATACCCCGATCTTCCGGCGGTCCCTGCCGCGCCTAATGCGGCCTGCCGCTCTTGTTTGCCGTGCCGCGCTGGTGTATAGCGCCGGCCATGCTTTTTGAAGCCGTGGGCCGGGCGTTCACGGCTTTTCCTTTCCAAAACCGGCGGCGATGATCAACGGTCGATTTCGCCACACCACTTTAGACGGACAAGACGATGAAAGCCGACATCCATCCCGACTACCACATGATCAAGGTCGTCATGACCGACGGCACCGAATATATGACGCGTTCGACCTGGGGTTCGGAGGGCGACACGCTCAACCTCGACATCGACCCGACCTCGCATCCGGCCTGGACCGGCGGCCAGCAGGGACTGCTCGACCGCGGCGGCCGCGTCTCCAAGTTCCAGAAGCGCTACGAGGGCCTGGGCATCTGAGCCCCGCCCTTCCGCTGGCCTTGCAAAAACCCCGGCTCCGGCCGGGGTTTTTTGTTGGGGCAAGGCCCTCACGGATACCGGCACCAATCAAAACCCCGCCGGGAAGGCGGGGTTTTGCGTGTTGTCAGGGCGTTTGCGGTTCCATGCCCGGATCGGGCTCGTCGCCCTTGCCGCGTGAGGGACGCTTGGCAGCGCCCGTCTTGGGCACCGCCGAACCGCGCGAGGGCGGCGTGTCGTCGCCCATGTCCCGCGAGGGCTTCTTGCCGGCCAGCAGTTCCTTGATCTCGTCGCCCGACAGCGTCTCATATTCCAGCAGGCCCTCGGCGAGCGTGATCCAATCCTGTTTCTTGTCAGTGAGGATGTTCATCGCGGTCTTGTAGGCCTCGTCGATCAGCTTGCGCACCTCGGCGTCTATCGTCTCGGCTGTCGCCTCGGACATGTTCTGCGTCTGGGCGACGGAATGGCCCAGGAACACTTCCTGCTGGTTCTCGCCATAGGCCACCTGACCGAGTTCGTCCGAAAAGCCCCACTGGGTGACCATGGCGCGGGCGAGCTTGGTGGCCTGCTCGATGTCCGAGGAAGCGCCCGAGGTGATGTTCTCCTTGCCGAACTTGATCTGCTCGGCGGCGCGGCCGCCCATCATGATCGCAAGGCGCGAGATCATGTATTTGTAGCTCATCGAATAGCGGTCGCCCTCGGGCAGCTGCATGACCATGCCGAGCGCGCGGCCGCGCGGGATGATCGTCGCCTTGTGGACCGGATCGGCAGACGGAACGTTGAGCGCGAGGATCGCATGGCCGGCCTCGTGATAGGCGGTCAGCGTCTTTTCCTCCTCGGTCATGGCGCTCGACCGGCGCTCTGCGCCCATCATCACCTTGTCCTTGGCATCCTCGAATTCGAGCATGGTGACCAGCCGCTTGTTGCGGCGCGCCGCCATCAGAGCGGCCTCGTTGACCAGATTCATCAGGTCGGCGCCGGAAAAGCCGGGCGTGCCGCGCGCGATGACTTTCAGATCGACGTTCGGCGCCAGCGGCACGTTGCGGACGTGCACCTTGAGGATCTTTTCGCGGCCGACAATGTCCGGGTTCGGCACCACGACCTGACGGTCGAAGCGGCCCGGGCGCAAAAGCGCCGGGTCGAGCACGTCGGGCCGGTTGGTCGCGGCGATCAGGATGATCGACTCATTGGCTTCGAACCCGTCCATTTCGACCAGAAGCTGGTTCAGCGTCTGCTCGCGCTCGTCGTTGCCGCCGCCAAGGCCTGCGCCGCGATGCCGGCCGACCGCGTCGATCTCGTCGATGAAGATGATGCAGGGCGAGTTTTTCTTGGCCTGCTCGAACATGTCGCGCACCCGGCTGGCACCGACGCCAACGAACATCTCGACAAAGTCCGACCCTGAAATGGTGAAGAAGGGCACATTGGCTTCGCCGGCGACCGAACGCGCCAGCAGCGTCTTGCCGGTTCCGGGCGGGCCGACGAGCAGCACGCCGCGCGGGATCTTGCCGCCGAGGCGCTGGAACTTCTGCGGATCGCGCAGGAATTCGACGATCTCTTCGAGATCCTGCTTGGCCTCGTCGACGCCGGCCACGTCGTTGAAGGTGACGCGGCCATGCGCCTCGGTCAGCAGCTTGGCCTTGGACTTGCCGAAACCCATGGCGCGCGAACCGCCGCCCTGCATCTGGCGCATGAAGAAGATCCAGACGCCCAGAATGATGATCATGGGCAGCCAGGACAGGAGCACGGCCATGAAGGAGTTGGAGCCGTCGGACTCGGGGCGGGCACGGATTTCAACGCCGCGATCCTCGAGCCGCGCCACAAGTTCGGGATCGCCCGGCGAGAAGGTCTGGAAGGTGGCGCCCGTGTCGCCATAGGTGCCGACAATCTGCTCGCCCTGGATGGTCACCGACTCGACGCGGCCGTTGGCAACATCCTGCAGGAACTGCGTGTAGGATACGTCGCGCGCGGCGGCGGTGTCGCTCGGCGCCTGGAACATGTTGAACAGGGCGACAAGCATGAGGGCGATGATCGCCCACAGGGCAAAATTGCGGTAATTGGGGTTCATCAAATGCTTCCCTTGGGCGCCGGTCGGCGGCGCGTGCCGTGACATTGCAGGGAAGATAGGTTTCCGCGCCCGATTTGCCAAGGCAAACCGGGCCCGATGCGACCATTCTGCCCCACGGTTTCAGCTTTTGGTGAACGGCGGCGGCGGGAAGGGCGGCGCTCCGTGCAGCCGCGCCAGCGCATCGGCGAGCGGCCAGTCGGCCGATGGGAGCAGGGTCTCGAAGCAGCGATCGCCCGCCGCCCGGCGGTTTCGCGGTTCGGGTGCGATCGTCACCGCGCCGCCGGTTTTTTGCAGCCGGCATCCGGCCAGCGTCAGCGCCGTGCCGTTCGGTGCGGTGCGGCAGAAGGCGAGCGTTCTTTCGGCCCGCGCGGCATCGGCGATGCGCGGCAGGCGGCCGGTCCAGGCCAGTTCGGCGGCCATGGCGGCCGTCGGCCCGGCGGCGGGCAGGCTGGCCGCGCTGGCGGGCATGAAGCGACTGCCGTCCCCGGTCTTTTGCCAGATCGTCCGGTCGTCTAGGCAGGCGGCTCCATCCATGGCGTCCCTGCGCCGGCGTTCCATCCGTTGCGCGGCACCGGTAAGCAGGACGTTGCGCCGCGCCGGATCACGCGCGAGGTCGGCCCGCACCCGAACGCGCTCGAAGCGCCGGTCGTCATTGGAGGGATCGTCGATCCAATCGTGGCCGCGCGCCGTCAGCCAGTCCCGCAATTCCTGCCGTCCGAGGTCAAGCAAGGGCCGCACGAACCAGACGCGGCGGGCGCTGAGCGCGGCTTCGTCTATTCCCGCCAGTCCCCGGCCGTCATCGGCCCGCGCGGCGCGCATGGCCACCGTCTCGGCCTGGTCGTCTTCGGTGTGCCCGGTCAGCACGACGGCGCTTTGCTGCCGGACGGCCAACTCGGTGAGAAGCGCGTAGCGGGCGTGCCGCGCCGCGCTCTGGACGCCGGTGCCCGGTTTTGCCCCAGCCCAGCGCAGCGTCACATGGTCGATGCCGAGCGTGTCGCAGGTCCGGGCGACATGGTGCGCTTCGTCGGCACTTGCCGCGCGCAGGCCATGGTCGACCGTGGCCGCGAGAAGGCGGACATCGGGGCGATGGGCCGTGAAATGGCGCCGGGCCAGATGCAGCAGCGCGGCGGAATCGCCGCCGCCCGAGACCGCGAGGATCATCGTGGCATTGGCGGGCAGGGCAAGCCGGCTGAACGCTGCGGGCGCCCGGTCTTCGGCGAACGTGATCGTTCCGGCCGTTTCGGGTCGGGTCAGCACTGCGCCTTGGCGTACTCGGCCTCGATGCGCTGGCGCAGGCTGGCGGTCATCGACGGATGGGTGCGCAAGGCGTCGGAAAATGTCACGCAGGCAATGTCGCGGTCGCCGAGCGCGGCCATGATGGTGCCGATCTTCAGCATGGTCTCGGCCGCCTTGCCGGCTTGAGGATGGCGCGCGCGCGTGTCGATGAAGATCTCCGCGGCATCCTCAAACCGGCCCTGGGCCAGAACGCTCTCGCCCAGCCAGAAGCGGGCATCTGCGATCAGCGCATCGTCCGGATACAGCTCGACGAAGCGTTCGAACACCTGCTCGGCCAGCGCATAGTCGCCATTGAGCACATGGTCGTAGCCGGTCTTGTACAGCGTTTCGGCACCTGCCGTCTCAGCGATCGCGTTGGTCTGTTCGCTGCCGATGGCGGCACCGATGCCGCTTTCGGAGAAGTCGATCCCGGCGCCGGAGACCGTCCCGCCCTGATCGATGGTCAGCGTGCCCAGATCGCGCGGCGCCGCGCCCTGCTGCGTGTCTTGAGCGATGCGCGGCGCCTTGTCCTGATCGGTCGATGCGACGGCGCTGTCGCCGCTCTGCGGTTCCAGCGCGCCCTGCTGCCGGTCCTCGAGCTGCTGCAGGCGGAACTCGTTGTCCTCCTGCTGGCGGCGCATCTGCTCCTGCATCTGCAGAAGCTGGAAATTCAGCTCCTCGAGCTGGCCGGTGAGCTGGCGCACCTGTTCCTCGAGCTGGAGAACGCGCGGATCGGTGATCTGCGCGGCGGCGGGCGCGGTCCAGGCGGCAAGGCCCAGAAGGCACAGCGCCGGAAGGCCCCAAAGAATGTGTTTCGGTATGGTCAAGCTCGTTTTCCCCGATCGGAATGGCAATTTTTGCGACCTGCCGGCGTCATGCGCCGCCAGTGGGACGAAAATTTGGTGACGGGCGCCGCCGGGTCAACAAAAAAGCGGCCCCGGCACATGCCGGAGCCACCCTGTGGCATTCATGTATCAGTCCGGCGAAGCGCCGGACCGGTCAGCTTCCCTGACCGGTCAGCACCGTGACGGCGCGCCGATTCTGGTTCCAGCACGAGGCGGCGTCGCAGGTGGCGACCGGGCGCTCCTTGCCGAACGAGATGGTGCGCAGGCGCGATCCGCTCACGCCGCGCGATTCCAGAAAGGCCTTGGTGGCGGCGGCGCGGCGGGCGCCGAGCGCGAGGTTGTATTCGCGCGTGCCGCGCTCGTCGGCGTGGCCTTCAATGGTGATCTGGTAGTTCGGATACTGGCCCAGCCACTGCGCCTGGCGGGCAAGCGTGGCCTGCGCATCGGCGCGGATCACCGAGGAATCGGTGTCGAAGAAGATGCGGTCGCCGACATTGACGGTGAAATCCTGGGTCGAGCCGGGCGCGGCGCCCGAAAGACCGAGATCTGCGGCGTTGTTCGGCAGGTTGTTGCGGTTCTGGGCGCAGCCGGTGATCGTCAGCGCCGCGAGGGCGACGATGATGGCGGCGCGCGCGGGACGCATGTGAGTTCGGCCCATGGCCAATACCTCTTGGTTCGAGACGGGATCGGCCGCATCCTAACGATGGCCGAAGTGTTTTGGTAACCCTGTTGGAGTTAACCGCCGTTTGAGGAAGACGGTTAACGAACCGTGTTTGAGGCGCTGAACGCGCCGCCGCCCGCGGTGCCGGTCAAATGCGGCAACAACGGGGCGGATGCGCTTTCCTCAACAGACCGCGATCACTCCAGAAGGGGCGACCATGCCGGATCGGACGCATAGCCCTCGACGGGTACGGGCTGCTCGTTGCGGCCGGTCAGATCGATCGAAAACAGCTGCGGTCCGCCGGCGCCGGCATTCTGGCGGAAGAACATCAGATAACGGCCATTGGGCGCCCAGGTCGGCCCTTCATTGTGGAAGCCGGTGGTCAGAATGCGTTCGCCGGAGCCGTCGGGCCGCATGACGCCGATCGAAAACTGTCCGCCGGACTGTTTGGTGAAGGCGATCAGATCGCCGCGCGGCGACCAGACGGGCGTCGAGTAGGAGCCGTTGCCGAACGAGATGCGGGTGGCGCCGCCGCCATTGGCGCCCATCACGTAAAGCTGCTGGCGGCCGCCGCGGTCCGATTCAAAGACGATGCGGCTGCCATCGGGCGAATAGGAGGGCGAGGTGTCGATCGAGGGCGAATTGGTCAGCCGCGTCGTGTTCCGCGAGCGCAGGTCCATCGCATAGATGTTGGCGTTGCCGTCGGGCTGCTGCAGGCTCATGACGACCTTCTGCCCGTCGGGCGAAAAGCGCGGGCTGAACGTCATGCCGGGAAAATCGCCGACCAGTTCGCGCTGCCCCGTTTCGAGTTGCAGAAGATAGACCTTCGGCTCGCCGCCGGCGAAATCCATGTAGGTGATTTCCTGGCGCGAGGGCGAAAAGCGCGGCGTCAGCACGATGTCGCCGCCCTGGGTGAGGTAGCGGTTGTTGAAACCGTCCTGATCCATGATGGCGAGGCGCTTGGTGCGGTTGTCGCGGGGCCCGCTCTCGGCGACATAAACGATGCGCGTGTCGAAATAGCCCTTCTCGCCGGTCAGCCGCTCGAAGATGGCGTCCGAGATGATGTGGGCGACGCGGCGCCAGTTGTCGCGGTTGGTGAAGAACTGTTCGCCGGTCATCTGTTCGCCGGCGAACGTGTCCCAGAGGCGGAATTCGGCGCGCAGCCGGCCGCCGCCTTCCTCGGTGACGCGGCCGGTGACGAGCGCCTGGGCGTTGATGACGCGCCAGTCCTCGAACCGCGGCGCTGCGTCGGGGTTGGAGACCTGTTCGATGAAGGCGCCCTTGTCGACCGGCAGGAACAGGCCCGAGCGGCGCAGATTGTCGGAGACGACCTGGCTGATCTGCGCGCCGATGCCGTCGCCGGAGATGAAGTCGGTGACGGCGATCGGCAGCGGCTCGATATTGCCCTGGTTGATGTCGATCTCGACGAGCGCGCGGGCGGGCAGGGCGGTGGCCGCAAACAGCGCCATCATCGCCGCGAACAGGGCCGCCAGCCGGCCGGAACGGTGTGTCATCATCATGGTCAATCCTTTGGCTCAGCCATGGTTTGGCGCCCGGTTAGGGGCGCTATGCGGCAGAGATGTGTCAATGGTGTGCGCGTCGCCGCGACAGGAAAATGGCTTGGTCATCGCTCAGAACATGTCGCTGGGATCGAAATTGACCACCACGTCGCGCCAGGCGTCATATTTGTCGGCCGGCAGGCTGTAGCCGTTCATCCCGCAGCGGAGCACCGCGCGGCGCGCGCTCTCGTCGGCCTGGCGGTTGCCCGAACTGTTGGTGATCGAAGGCTGGCCTTCGACGCGGCCGGACGGGTCGAGCCGGAACCGCACCGAGACGCGCAGTTCGCCCGCATCGATGACGCCGGCGGGCGGGTTCCAGCAGGCCTGGATCTGGTTGCGCAGCGCGTCCATCTCGCTCTGGGTCAGCGTGGTGCCGCCGGTCGAGCGGTCGCCGCCGAGCGAGGCGGTCTGGTCGGACGAGGCGGCGCCGCCGCCCGACCCACGCTCGCGGTTGAGGAGATTGGCCACTTCGTCGGTGTCGGACTGGTCGTTGGTCTCCGGGGTCGTTGCGGCCTGTTCGCGCGGCGCCTCCTCATCCTGCCGGTTCGGGGTCTGGGCCGTCTGCGCGGGCGGGCGCTCGGGGCGCGCGGTCGGCGTCGGCAGATCCTGCGGCAGTTCGACAAATTCCGGCTCGGGCGCCGGTTCGGGCTCGGCCGCCTCGATCACCTCCTCGACCGGGTCGGGAGCGACCTCCTGTGCCGGCTCGGGCTCGGGCGCCAATTCTGTCGCCGGGGTCGAGGGTTCCTCCGGCTGCGGTTCGGCCACCGGCTCGGGTTCGGGGCGGTCGGCGGGAGCGGGGATCGGCGTCTCGACCGGTTCGGGCAGGCGCGCCTCCTCCACCTCGACGGGCTGCTGCTCCTCGGTTTCGGGCGTCGACTGGTCGCGTTCATTGTCGCCGACATTGACCGCTTCGGGCTCGGGCTCGTCCGGGGCTGCCGGTTCGGGCGCCGACGGGCCTTCGACGGGCGCATCCTGGGCGCCTTCCTGGACCTGGGTGATCTCCGCCAGGCTGACCAGTTCGACGGGCAGGGCCTCGACGTCGTCGACGTCGAAGGAGGCCGGCGCGGACAGGGAGATCAGTCCCCATCCGAGCAGGAGCGCATGCAGCGTCGCCGATGTGGCAAGGCCTGCGCGCATCGGCCTACTGGTCCTGCTCTTGCAGGGTCACAAGGCCGAGATTGCGGTAGCCGGCCTGGTTGATGCGGCCCATGACGGCCATCACCGTGCCATAGTCGGTCACCCGGTCGGCGCGGATATAGATGCGCTCGTCATAGCCGGTCTGGGCGATGGCCTCGAGCCGGGGCACGACATCGTCGATGGCGATCTCGGTCTCCTGGATGAACACCTGACCTTCATCGTTGATCGAAATCGTGATCGGCTGGGTGTCCGAATTGAGCTGCTGGGCGCGGCTTTCGGGCAGGTCGATCGGCACGCCGACCGTCAGCAAGGGCGCGGCGACCATGAAGATGATCAGCAGCACCAGCATCACGTCGACGAAGGGCGTGACGTTGATTTCCGAGATCGGGCGTGCGGCGCGCGGACGGCGGTTGCGCCGGCGCCGCGAGACCCATCCGCCTGCATAGGTGGTCATGGCGGGCTCCTATTCGGCGGCCTGGCGCTGGCCCTGCGCGGCGCGCTCGTCGATCTGACGCGACAGGATGGCGGAAAATTCGTCGGCGAACGCTTCCATGCGCGCGCCGATCTTGCCGGCATCGTTGATCAGCTTGTTGTAGGCGACAAGCGCGGGAATGGCCGCGACAAGGCCGATGGCGGTCGCCAGAAGCGCTTCGGCAATGCCCGGCGCGACGACGGCGAGGTTGGTCGATTCCGACCCGGCGATGGCCTGGAACGAGGTCATGATGCCGATCACCGTGCCGAACAGGCCCACATAGACGGCGACCGAGCCGACCGAGGCGAGAAACCCCAGGCGGTTCTCCAGCCGCTCCATCTCGCGGCCGAGCGCCACGTCCATCGCGCGGTCGATGCGGCTTTGCAGGCTGATCGGCGATCGGGCGCCGCGCTCGAAAGATTTCTTCCACTCGCGCATGGCGGCGACGAACAGCGCGCCCATGCCGGACACCTTGCGGTCGGCCAGCGTGCGGTAGAGTTCCTCGAGCGACTGGCCGGACCAGAAGTTTTCCTCGAAGCGGGCCAGCTGGCGGCGCATGCGGGCATAGGCCATCGACTTGTCGATGATGATCGCCCAGGACCAGATCGAGGCGGCGAGCAGGCCGATCATCACCGCCTTGACGATCCAGCCCGCCTGCATGAACAGGCCGTAGATCGACATGTCGTGCGCGGGTGCGGCCAGCGGTAGCGTTTCCATGGTCGTTTCCTTGAATTCGAAGGGCCGGCGGGCGGATGGCCGACAGGGCAGCATCTTTTGCCTGAAGGCACCGGACCGGACATTTCCGGCTCGCCCTTTCAAGCAGAAATTCGGTCAAACGATGGCGGCCGCAAGGCTGCCTCCGTCCGCCCGCGTTCATAATCGGTTATCCTTAAGGATGGGTTAGGACAAGGTGCCGCCGAACAGCGCGACCCATTCGCGGGGCATGCGCTGCGGGCGCCCGCGGTCGTTGATCAGCGCGGCGGTGACCGAGGCGGTCAGGATCGGCGCGCCGTCGCGCAGGATCGTCTGCGCCATGACGATGCGCGCCTTGTGCAGTTCGGCGAGCCGGGTCTCGACGATGACGATGTCGTCGATGCGCGCTGCGGCGCGGAAATCGATCTCCATGCGGCGGACGACCCAGAAGAGCGGCGTGTCGCGGCCGGCAAGCTCGGTGTGGTAGACGCCAAGGCAGCGCAGATAGTCCGACCGGCCCCGTTCGAGCAGTTCGAGATAGCGGGCATGGTAGACCGCGCCGGAAAAGTCGGTGTCGGCATAATAGATGCGCGCCGTGAAGCGGTGGACGCCGTCCTCGACCGCGCCGTCGAGCGGCACGATGAGCGTGCCGCCGGATTTACCATTGTCGGCGTTTTCGCTCATGGGGGCGCGGGCTCCGTGATAGAAGGCGGGCTGTCCTCAATGGAAAATCGCCGCGATGATTGCAAGCCTGCGCGCCGCGCTGACCGTCCTGATAATCGTCTGCGCGCTGCCGGCGATGGCGGCGACATTCGAGGTGCGCCGGGCGATCGCCACCAATCTGTGGGTCGAATGGCCGGATGTTTCGCGCTGGAACGATGCCGATGTCATCGCCAACTTCCCCGAATGGCGGCGCCATCTGGGCCCGGAAGACTTCGCCGACCTGAAGGCGGCCGGCTACGACACGATCCGCATGCCGCTGGAGCCGGCCTTCTTCCTGCACGATGACGACCCCGGGCGGCTGAGCGACGTGCTTGCCGGCATGGACCGGGCGATCGCCACCATCCGGGGCGCGGGCCTGAAGGTGATCGTCGATCTGCACACCATTCCGCGCGGCACGGGCGACGACTATGTCGGCACGACGCAATTGCAGACCGACCCGGAGGCGTTCGACCGCTATGTCGATCTGGTGGCGCGGATTTCGGGCGACCTGTCGCGCTGGCCGGCGTCCATGGTGGCGCTCGAAGTTATCAACGAGCCGACGCTGAACTGCCATGATACGGGCGAGCAGGCGCGCTGGCAGACAAAGCTCGAACGGCTGCACGGCGCGGCGCGGGCGACCAATGGCGACATCACGCTGGTCCTGACCGGCGCCTGCTGGGGCTCGGCGGACGGGCTTGCCGCCGTCGATCCCGGACCGATCGACGATGCCAACACGCTGTGGAGCTTTCACGGCTACGAGCCGTTCTATGTCACCCACCAAGGGGCCACATGGGGCGGCGACATCGTCGCCCATCTGCGCGGCATTCCCTGGCCGCCCGACGCGGGCGGGGCGGCGGCTCTGGACGCGGCGGCCGCCGACAGCGCCGCGCGCATTCGCGCCGCGCTGAGTGGACACGCCGAGCGCCGGACGCTCACCTATCTCGACGACAGTGTGCGGGAGATGCGGGCGATGGAGGATTCCGCCGACGCGCTGGCGCCGATGTTTGCGACGGCGGCGGAATGGGCCGACACGCACGGCATTGCGCGCGACCGCATCTTCATGGGCGAGTTCGGCATGATCGGCCGCGAATGGGGCACCGATCTCGACGTGCCGGCGCAATACCGGCTCAATTACATGCGCGCGATGATCGGGCTGGCCGAGGCGCACGGCTTTTCATGGTCGGTCTGGTCCGTCGGCGGCGCGTTCGGGCTGATGCAGGGCTATGCGGGCGAACGGCTCGACCTGCCGCTCTACGACCAGCTGATCTGGACCCTGACGGATTAGGGGTTGGGGCGGCTACTCTGCAACCGGCCGGTCTGAGCCCGTACCTTCCAAACGCTGCAGCCGCGAACGTGCAACGGTTGCACCATCAATATCGGGCTTCTAAGCTTCGAGCGTGCAACCGAAAGCAGTTCCCCTGTTTGTTCGCGGTACAGCGAGGCTGAGCACAGAAAAACCTTCCAGTGAACAGCCAACGTAACGCGGGAGTATCCGCACCGTTTACAGGAGGCTGACTTGAACATTTTTTCCCTTATTGCCCATCCTCGCACGAATAGTTTTTGTCATGCGATCTCGAAGGCTGCGCGCAATTGTTTGCAGGCTAACGGTCACACAATCATTCACCACGACCTCTACGCAGAAGAGTTTGATCCGTGCCTGAAGGCCTCAGAAGCTTACACTGTCGGCGACTCCTTGGAAGAGGCACTTCTGCGTTCCAAAGACCCTTTGATTCAAGAACATAGGAGTCAAATCAGTGAAGCAGAGGGGTTGCTCGTTGTGCATCCAAACTGGTGGGGAAAGCCCCCTGCGATCCTCGCCGGATGGATGGATCGTGTTCTCGTTCCTGGAGTCGCTTATCGCCTTGAAACTGCAGATGGCCGCCCAGAGGCTCTCTTGCATCTAAGGAGCGCCGTCGTCTTCAACACGTCCGACACCGATGCGGAAAGAGAGCGGCTCGAACTCGGAGATCCGCTGCAATCAATTTGGGCTCGTTGTGTTCTCCCTTATTGTGGAGCTAAGGATGTACAAAGGCATGTCTTTAGGCCGGTGGTGGGGAGCTCAGAAAAGCTTAGGAAAGACTGGCTTGAAGAAGCTGAAAGTGCCTGTCGGTCCGCCTTCAGGTCTTGACGCGAAGATCAGCTTCGTCCGCATAGCCAACGTCGTGGCGGCCTGATTGCCGCGGAGTAGCCTTCTCCCGCAGACCGGGGCGGCGACCCTACTCCCCCTCATCGAACAGCCCGGCCTGCTTGGCCGCGAGGTCGGCGGGGGCGGTCAGGCCCAGATGGCCCCAGGCATTGGCCGTCAGCATGCGGCCGCGCGGCGTGCGCTGGATGAAGCCCTGCTGGATCAGGAAGGGCTCGATGATGTCCTCGATGGCATCGCGCGGTTCGGAGAGGGCGGCGGCGATGGTTTCGATGCCGACCGGGCCGCCGCCGAAATTGCGGGCGATCTGGTTCAGATAGCGCCGGTCGAGCTCGTCGAGACCGATCGTGTCGACCTCGAGCCGCGACAGCGCCTCGTCGGCGACGCGGCGGTCCACTTCGGTCGCGCCGGCGACATCGGCGAAATCGCGGACGCGGCGCAGCAGCCGGCCGGCGATGCGCGGCGTGCCGCGGGCGCGGGCGGCGATCTCGCGGGCGCCGTCGCCGCTCATCGGCAGGCCCATGATGCGGGCACCGCGCGTGACGATCGTCTCCAACTCCTCGGCGGTGTAGAAATTGAGCCGCACCGGAATGCCGAACCGGTCGCGCAGCGGTGTCGTCAGAAGGCCGAGGCGCGTGGTGGCGGCGACGAGGGTGAATTTGGCCAGATCGATCTTGACCGAGCGCGCCGCCGGCCCTTCGCCGATGATCAGGTCGAGCTGGAAATCCTCCATCGCCGGATAAAGGATCTCCTCGACCGCCGGATTGAGCCGGTGGATCTCGTCGATGAACAGGACATCGCGCTCTTCGAGATTGGTCAGGAGCGCCGCCAGATCGCCGGCCTTGGCGATCACCGGCCCGGAGGTGGCGCGAAAATTGACGCCCAGTTCGTTCGCCATGATCTGGGCCAGCGTCGTCTTGCCAAGGCCGGGCGGGCCGACGAACAGCACGTGGTCGAGCGCCTCGGCGCGTTTTTTGGCCGCCTCGATGAAGACCTTGAGATTGGCGCGCGCCGCCGCCTGACCGGTGAAGTCGTCCAGCGTGCGCGGCCGCAGGGAGGCGTCGGCATCCTCGTCGCGCTTGTCGGCGGAGATCAGGCGGGCGGGGTCGGTCATGCGATCAGTTCCATGCCGGGGACCGTTTTGGCGGCTTTTTCGTCGAAGGTGATCGTTGAGGTGCAGCCGGCCTGTCTGTTTGAAAACGCGATCAGAAAGTCGGCTATGTCGCCAGAGCCCAGCTCCTGGAGAATTTGGCCCAAACTGTCTCCATGCTCCACAATCGCTTCCTGCGATGCCAACAGACGGCTGATCATCTCAAGGACAATGTCGCCGGGGTAGCCGAGAGACCGGTTCAGTACCCACACCGTCTCGGCCAATGTCACCGAGCAGATATAGGCCGGCCTTTCGGGCGTGCATGCGGCGAAAAATTCGCGCGCAAGACGGCTTTGCTCGGGGTCGTCATCGACCAGAAAGCGCAGCAGGATGTTGGTATCGACGCCGATCATGGTTGTGATCGGTGCCAGTCCCGCTTGATCCGCTCATCATCCTCGGCAACAGCGTCCATGATTGCCTCGTCAATGTCTTCAATCCGGAGGCTCTTTCCATTGGGCGGCCTGCCGAGAAAGCCGGCAAGGTCGGACAGTTTCTGGTTCTTCGGCTGTACGACCATTTGTCCGTCCTTGACCGAAACATGAAGACGCATCCCGGTTTCAAGACCCAACTTCTCGCGGACCTCCTTTGGAACCGTCATCTGTCCTTTCGACGTCAGGGTCGTAAACGCTCCCATGGCTTTCTCCAGCATATGATATTCCTTACTTTTTGAACATAGTAAGGAAGACGCTCCAAAGCAAGGAAAGACCCTTCACCGCGCCAACTCCTTCAGCCCCTGGCGGATCAGCGTCGCGCTGTCGGCATCCTCGCCAGCGCTCTTGAGCGCGGCGGCGACCGCGTTGGCGGCCTGGTCGCGGCTGTAACCGAGATTGGCGAGCGCGGAGACCGCATCGGCGACCGGCGCCGGGGCGGCGTTCTCGCCCAGCTCCTGCTTGAGGCCGATGGCGGCGGCCGCATCGCCGGCGAAGGCGGGCGCCTTGCTTTTGAGTTCGGTGACGATGCGCTGGGCGACCTTGGGGCCGATGCCCGGCGCGCGGGCGACCATCGCCTTGTCCTGAAGCGCGATCGCGTTGGCGAGGTCGGCGGCGGACAGGGTGGAGAGGACGGCGAGCGCCACCTTGGCGCCGACGCCCTGCACGCCCTGCAGCAGACGGAACCATTCGCGCTCCAGCGCGGTCGCAAAGCCGAACAGGCGGATCTGGTCCTCGCGCACATGGGTCTCGATGTGAAGGACCGCCGCTTCGCCGGCGTTCAGGCCCGACAGCGTCCGCGCCGGGCAGTAGGCGACATAGCCGACGCCATGCACGTCGACGATCACATGATCCTCGGCGATCTCGTCTATCGTGCCCTTGAGTTTACCGATCATGGATGGGTGTCCGGTGCGATGATGTCGAGATCGGGGAAGTAGGTGCGGTAACGCTTCGGATCGCGGGTCAGAAGCACATGCCCCGATGTTTCCGCATGTGCGCCGATCAAAAAATCGGGCAGGGTCCGTTCGCGATTTCCACCTTGCCGGCGATAGGCTGCGTGGGCCGTGCCAGCCCGAAAGGCGGCATCGAAGGAAAGGTGCTCGCGTACCGGGCGAAGCCGGCTCAACGCATTGTCCAGTGTTCGGGCGGCTTTGCTCATCCCGCCCAGTTCTGACCAGACAATCGGCGAAAGCACTATTGTGCCCGACACGAAAGCCATTTCCATCGCTCTGGCCGACCACGCTGCGTGCTCGCCACCGCCGAGCAGGTCGAGCAGAACATTGGTGTCAATGAGCGTCGATGTCATCACGCGGACCCCGCATCTCCAGCATCAGCTCGTCAACGGTCTTTTCGCCCAGATCGATTGTGCCTTTGACCTGATCGAGCCAGCGCCGAAACCGGGCCGCCCGGTCCTCGGCATTGTCCTCGACGGCACGAAGCCTCACACCGTCATCGCCGCGGTCCACAAACTCGACCTCGCTGCCGGCGGTGATGCCGAGCTTGTCGCGGATGTGCTTGGGGATCGTGACCTGGCCCTTTCGCGTCACACGCATGAGTAATACCTCCGAGGTATTACCTAGCGGGGATGCTGGAACAAGTCAAGAACAAATGCCTCGTCAGGCCTGTGCAGCAACCCGCCTTGCCAGCGCGGCCGCGCCGCGATGATGGCTGTGGCAGATGGCGATGGCGAGCGCGTCTGCGGCGTCCTCGGTGTCGAACACCGCCCGGGGCAAAAGCGTGCGCACCATCATGGCGATCTGGCCCTTGCCGCCATGGCCGACGCCGATGACCGCCTTCTTGACCGCATTTGGCGCATATTCGGCGACCGGCAGCCCCGCCAGCGCCGGGACGAGCATGGCGACGCCGCGCGCTTGGCCGAGCTTGAGCGTAGCTGTCGCATCCTTGTTGACGAAAGTGGCTTCGACGGCGGCTTCGTGCGGGGTATGCGTGCCCATCACCGCCGTGAGCTGCTCGTGGATCTGGCACAGCCGGACGGCGAGATCGGCGCCCGCATCGGAGCGCACGGTTCCCGCTGCCACGAAGCGCAGCGCGTTGCCCGCGCTGTCGACGACGCCCCAACCGGTGCGCCGCAGCCCCGGATCGATGCCGATAATGCGAATCGTCTCGTTCATCTCGTCCTCACGCCAACGCTATCCGCTTAGCGGTCCGATGTGAACAAAAAGAAAACACTGGGCCGGCCTGCCGCTTGTGCGAGCGGGCACGACATGCCACAGGCGTGGAAGGGGGTCACATGACTGGGTTTCCGCTCGAACTGGATGCGGCGTTCTGGGCCGTGGTGGCCGCTGCGGCGGTCGCGGGGCTGGTGCGCGGGTTCTCCGGCTTCGGCACGGCGATGATCGTCGCGCCCGTCGCCGCGGCCGCCTACAGCCCGCAGGTGGCGGTCATCGTCATCCTGATCATCGAGACCCTGCCGGCGCTGCCTCTCGTGATCCCGGCGATGAAACGGGTGAGCCTTGCCGAAATCGGCCCGGTCGTTGCCGGCTATGCGCTGTTGCTGCCGGCGGGCATCATCTTTCTGACGGCGGGCGAGCCGACCGCGCTGCGCTGGTTCATGTCGGTGGTGATCCTGATCGTCGTCATGCTGCTGTGGCGCGGCTGGCAGTACAAGGGGCCGCGCACGGTGCCGGTGCGGGTCGCCACTGGCGGCCTGTCGGGCTTTCTGGGCGGCGCCACGTCCCTGTCCGGACCGCCGGTGATCCTCTACTGGATGGCGCTGCGCACGGGCGCGGGCAATGTGCGGTCGAACCTTCTGGTCTATCTGACTGTCGTCGAACTCTTCTCGCTGGTCGGTTTTTTCATCGCGGGCATTCTGACCTGGCCATCGATTGCATTGGGTCTGGCCTGCTCGCCGGCTTTTTTCGTCGGCCTGCTGCTCGGCGCGCGCCTGTTCGGTCTTTCCACCGAGACGACCTATCGCCGCGTGGCGCTGTCGATCGTGCTGGTCGCCGCAATCGCGTCCATGCCGCTTCTGGACGGGCTGTGGGGCTGACCGTTTTAGCGTTGCGCGGGCGTGCCGGTCTTGATTAGCTCGGTCGAACAAGGGGAGGCGCATGGACCAGGCAGATGTGATCATTGTCGGCGCGGGGCTTGCCGGCCTTGTCGCGGCTGCCGAACTGGGCGATCGCGGCAAGCGCGTGATCGTGGTCGATCAGGAACCGCCGCAAAACCTCGGCGGCCAGGCCTTCTGGTCGCTCGGCGGCCTGTTCATGATCGACACGCCCGAGCAGCGCCGCATGCGCATTCGCGACAGCCGGGCGCTGGCGGAAAACGACTGGTTCGGCTCGGCCCGGTTCGACCGCCCCGAAGACCATTGGCCGCGGCGCTGGGCGGAGGCCTATCTCGATTTTGCCTCGGGCGAGATGCGGAGCTGGCTGCACGCCATGGGCATGCGCTGGTTTCCGGTGGTCGGCTGGGCCGAGCGGGGCGGGTCGTTCGCCGACGGGCACGGCAACTCGGTGCCGCGCTTCCACGTGACCTGGGGCACGGGCCCGGGTGTACTCGAACCGTTCACAGCCCGGGTGCGCGAACATCAAAAGGCGGGTCTCGTAGACTTGCGCTTCCGGCACAAGGTGGACCGCATCATCATGACCAACGGGGCCGCGAGCGGCGTCTCGGGCACGGTGCTGCGGGCCGACGATGCCGAGCGGGGCGCGTCGACCAACCGCGACGTGGTCGGCGATTTCGAACTGCGCGCGCCGTCGGTGATCGTCACCTCGGGCGGCATTGGCGGCAATTTCGAGATGGTGCGCAAGAACTGGCCGCGCGGCCGGCTCGGCGAGCCGCCGGCCTCGATGATCTCGGGTGTGCCCGACCATGTTGACGGGTCGATGATCCCGGTCGCCGAGCAGGCCGGCGGGCATGTGATCAATGGCGACCGGATGTGGCACTATACCGAGGGTGTGAAGAACTGGGCGCCGATCTGGCCGCATCACGGCATCCGCATCCTGCCCGGGCCGTCCTCCATGTGGTTCGATGCGACGGGCAACCGGTTGCCGGCGCCGGCCATGCCCGGTTTCGACACGCTGTCGACCCTGCGCACCATCCTTGAGACCGGGCACGATTATTCCTGGTTCGTGCTGACCCAAAAGATCATCGAAAAAGAGTTCGCCCTGTCCGGCTCCGAGCAGAACCCGGATCTGACATCGAAAAAGTTCACCGAGGTGCTGAAGTCGCGGCTCGGCAAGGGCGCGCCGCCGCCCGTCGAAGCGTTCAAGGAGAAGGGCGAGGATTTCGTCGTGGCCGGCGATCTCGATGCGCTGGTGGCCGGCATGAACCAGGTCGCCGGCGGCAACCTGCTCGATGCGGCGCACCTTCGGGCGCAGATCGAGGCGCGCGACAGCCAGATCGGCAACCGCTTTGCAAAGGACGCGCAGGTGGTGGCGATCAACGGCGCGCGCAACTATCTCGGCGACCGGCTGATCCGCACGGCCAAGCCGCACAGGATCCTCGATCCGGCCCACGGGCCGCTGATCGCCGTCAAGCTGCACATCCTGACGCGCAAGACGCTCGGCGGGCTGCAGACCGATCTCGACAGCCGGATGATCGGCGCCGACGACACGCCCGTGCCGGGTCTTTACGCGGCGGGCGAAGTCGCCGGTTTCGGCGGCGGCGGCTACCACGGCTACAACGCGCTCGAAGGCACGTTCCTTGGCGGCTGCATCTTCTCGGGCACGAAGGCGGGGCGGTCCCGAGAGATTGCCTGACGCCCGCCATCCGCCCGCCAATATACATGCAGGTCCGTTGCCGCTAGTCTGACAGCGGATCGGGCGGGGAGGGCCGGACATGACGGACACGGTGGCCATGCCGTTCTGGCTTGTCCTGATCCTCGGCATTCTCGCCCTTGTCGCCATCTTCGACCGCATCTTCGCGCCGTCCGTGCGCTGGTATTTCCGCCGGCGCGTCAACGATGCCATCGACGAACTCAACGAACGGCTCGATCTCGAAATCCAGCCCTTTCGCCTGACGCGCCGGCAAGGGCTTATCGATCAGCTTCTTTACGATCCCGACGTGATCGCCGCCGTCGATCTCCAACATCAGCAGAGCGGCACGCCGCGCGCCGTGATCATGAAGGAGGCGGAAAAATACGCCGCGGAGATCGTCCCGTCCTTTTCGCCGCTAACCTATTTCGGCATCGGCACGCGCGCGGCCAAATGGCTGTCGCAGTTCGCCTATCGCGTCCGCCTCGGCTTCACCGACGATCAGGCGCTCAAGCGCATTCCGAAGAACGCCACCGTTGTGTTCGTGATGAACCACCGGTCGAACATGGACTATGTGCTGGTGACCTATCTGGCCTCAAAGCGCGCATCGCTCTCCTATGCGGTGGGCGAATGGGCGCAGGTCATCTTCCTGCATTCGCTGTTGCGCTCGATGGGCGCCTATTTCATCCGCCGCAACTCCAAGAACCAGCTCTACCGGCGGGTGCTGGCCGCCTATGTGCGCAAGGCCACCAAGCAGGGCGTCACCCAGGCGGTGTTCCCCGAGGGCGGCCTTTCCCCGGACGGCACGCTGCGGCCGCCCAAGCTGGGGCTGTTGTCCTACATGGTCTCCGGTTTCAGGACCCATGGCGACAAGGACATCGTCTTCATTCCGGTCGGCATCAACTATGACCGGGTGCTCGAAGACCGGATCCTGACGGCAAAGCAGGAGCGCGAAGCGACCGGCCGGGACTATCGCGTGCGGGTTTTCAGGGTGGCGGGGTTTCTGGCGCATCTGGCCAAGCTGCGTTTGCAGGGCCGGCTCTACCGATACGGCTACGCCTGCGTTTCGTTCGGAGAACCGCTGTCGCTGACCGAATTCGCCAGAGAAAACGATATCGATTTCTCCGGCCATCACGAGACCGGCGACCCGGTGGAGCGCAAGGCGCGCGAGGCGCATTTCGCCGGTGTGCAGAAGCTCGGCGAAGCGCTGCTCGGCGAGATCGGCGCCATCATCCCGGTCTTGCCGGTGGCGCTGGTGGCAACCGTGCTGCTCGAGAACGAGGACCACTGGATGGGCGATCTGGAACTCAAATCCAGGGTATTCGACCTGATCCAGCGGATCGAGGCCGCCGGCTATCACGTGCACATTCCGCGCCACGACCGCGACTACATGCTCGAAACGGGCATCCGCATGCTGAAGATGCGGCACATCATGGAAGCCAATGACGACGGGCTGCACCGCGCCAACCTGAACGAGCAATTGCTGCTGGAATATTACGCCAACTCCATCGCGCATATTGTTGCTGCGGTGCGGGCTGGCGAAGGGGCGGAAGGGGCCCGACACGTTGAGCGCCAGGGCGCCTCATAGGACGTGGCGGAAACGGCGTGGTCGCCCGCGCTTTCTCACCCTCAAGGGGGGAGAGGGGCGCCGCCCTGACGCGTTCAAGCGCTCAGCCGCTCCATCACATCGTCCGCGATGTCCTCGTTCGAATAGACGTTCTGGACGTCATCATCCTCGTCGAGCGCGTCGAGCAGCTTGAGAAGGGTGCCCGCCTTGTCCTCGTCGACAGGCGTCTCGTTCTGCGGCTTCCAGATCGCGTTGACGGATTCGGCCTCGCCCAGCGTCGCTTCCAGCGCTTTTGAGACGGCGCCCAGATCCTCGAATGCGCAGGTGATGGTGTGGCCGTCCTCGCCGGTCTCGACATCCTCGGCGCCGGCCTCGATCGCCGCTTCCATGACGGTGTCGGCGTCGCCCGCCTCGGGCTTGTAGACGATCTCGCCGACCCGGTCGAACATGAAGGAGACCGAGCCGGTTTCCCCCAGCGAGCCGCCGTTTTTGGAGAAGGCCGCGCGGATGTTGGAGGCCGAGCGGTTCAGATTGTCGGTCAGCGCCTCGACGATGACCGCGACGCCGCCGGGCCCATAGCCCTCATAGCGCATCTCCTGATAGTCCTCGCCGCCGGCGCCGGTGCCCTTGTTGATGGCGCGCTGGATGTTGTCCTTGGGCATGGACTGGCCCTTGGCGTTCTGCACGGCCAGGCGCAGGCGCGGGTTCATGTCCGGATCGGTGACGCCGCCGCCCATTTTCACCGCGACGGTGATCTCCTTGGACAGGCGCGAGAAGAGTTTCGAGCGCGCGGCGTCCTGCCGGCCCTTGCGGTGCATGATGTTCTTGAATTTGGAATGACCTGCCATGGCGGTTCTGTTCTGCTTGACGTTTTCGGAATCCCGCGCGCTTTTATGAGAGAACGATTGCAAGGTCCAGTTCCGGGGAAAGATGCATGACCGAATTCGGTGTGGCGTTGGCGATGATCGGCCTTTTTGTCTGGCTGCTCCTGAAGGAGAACTCGCGGCGCGGGGTGAAGACCGTGCGCGCCTATCTGTTCATGAACGCGCTGGAGGAGGGCAAGAGCGTTGCCGAGGCCAACGAGGCCGCGAGGATCGATCCGAAGAATATTCCCAAGAGCCACATTCGCGCGACCATGCTCTACCTGCAGGAGCATCATCGCGGCCGACAGGGGCCGCTGATGAAAAAGGCCGAAGCGGCCGGGCTCCAATGGTGAGGGCGTGATGAGCCATGCATTCCACCAGCGGGGCGGCTGCCAGTGCGGCGCCATCCGCTACACGCTGACCGAGCGGCCGCGCGCCGTCTATTGCTGCCATTGCATCGAGTGCCAGAGACAATCCTCGTCGGCGTTCGGCATATCGGTGCGCGTGCGGCGTGCGGCCCTGTCCGTCGAGGGCGAGACCGCCAAGTTCAACAAGACGTCCGGCGACAGGCTGACGATATGCGAATTCTGCCCGCACTGCGGCAGCCGGCTGTTTCACAACCGGCCGGCCCATGAGGATCTGCTGACCATCAAGGGTGGAACCTTCGACGACACAAGCTGGCTGAAACCGGTTGGCCATATCTGGCTGAAGTCAAAACAGGCCTGGGTTTTGATCCCCGAAGACGGGTTGCGCTTTGACGCCCAGCCGGACGACTATGACGTTCTGAGCGTCCGCTATGCCGAGCAGTGGGGACCGCCCGGCCGGGAGTGAGAGCCTCTGGCGGACAGGCGCGGGCGTTCTATCCGGGAGAGGGAACCGACGTTTGTTTTCGGGAGTTCCGATGCGCCGCCTTGTAACCGCCCTTCTCACCGCTTCTGGCCTGGCCGCCGCGCTGCCCCTGGGCTCTGCCAGTTCAGCCATGGCGCAGGATACCGGCGACGAGCCGGTCAGCCAGTGCCTTGCGATCGCACAGGCCCTGCCGCGCGTGATGTTCGCCTCGGCTAGCGCCAGCCCGCTGGCGGTCGATGGCGATGTGACGATCAGCTTTGCCGGCCATTCGACCTACCGGATCGAGACCCCGGCCGGCGTGACGATCGCCACCGACTTCTCCGGCGTTTACGGCCACACGCCGACGCCGCGCGTCGTCACCATGAACCGGGCCCATTCGACGCACTTCACGCTGAACCCCGATCCGGCGATCGAGCATGTCTTTCCGGGCTGGGACAGCGGCAATCCGGACGGAGCCGACCACGACACGGTGATCGACGATGTCTATGTGCGCAACGTGACCACCGACATCAGGCGCTGGGACACGACCGCGCTGACGGCGAACCAGAATTCTATCTTCATCTTCGAGGTGGCGGGCCTGTGCATCGGCCATCTGGGCCATCTGCACCACAGGCTGACGGACGACCATTTCGCGCAGATCGGCCGGCTCGACATCGTCATGGTGCCGGTCGATGGCGGGCTGACCATGGCGCATACGGGCATGGCGGAGATCACCACGCGGCTGCGCTCGTCGATCGTCCTGCCGATGCACCTGCGCGGCAATTCCATCGACCGCTTCATCGCCCTGATGGGGACGGACTGGGCGGTCGACTTTCTCGATGCCGATTCGATTACGGTCAATGTGCGCGACCTGCCCGAACGGCCGACCATCATCGTGCCGGCGAGCCTTGCGCGGCGCGGATGAACGGCGGCCGCCACAGCGGCGGCACATTTGCCTTTAGACTGGCGCCGGAGTGAACGCGGAGGAAAGAGCAATGAGACTGGGTTCAGCCCGCCGGATGGCCGGCGCCGGCCTTGCCGCCGTACTGGGCGCGGCGATGCTCGCCGCCTCGGTCGTTCCCGCCGATGCGATCAGCCGCGTCCGCAGCGACCTCAATTCCTGCGCCGCGGTGCAGGCGGTGGTGCAGCGAGAGGGCGCGGTGATCCTGCAGCACGCCTCCAAGCGCGTGCCGAACTATCTGCTCTATGACCGCTATGTCGCCAATCGCAGCTTCTGCGCGTTGGGCGAGGTGCTCGAGCGCGAAACCGTGCCCGCCGCCGATACGGCGTCGTGCCGCGTTTATGTCTGCAAGCGCTACGAGCCGCGCTTCAACGACGAACGCTTCATCTTCCGGCATTGATGTTTCGGGCCGACCGCGTGTTCAGCGCTGTTCGGCCAGCGCGAACAGTTCGTCGATGAACTCGTAGCACATGACGATCTCGACCGTGTCGAGGTCGTACCAGGCATTGGCTTCGCCGCAGTCGGCGGCCACCAGCGCCGGCACTTGCGGCCAGCGGAAGGTCTCGCCGACATAGCCGGCAATGTCGGTCATGATACCGGTGTCCGCCAGAAAGGTCCGCATCTCAGGCAGGGCGCTGTCTTCGAGCGTCACGGGGGCCGGCGCGGCGGAGCCGCCTTCTTCTCGCAGATAGGGTTCGAGCAGCGCGTCCCAACTTTCGATCGCGGTTTCCGCCTCGATCTCGCAGGCAGCCTGCTGGTCTGGGTCCATCTCGGTCCAGCGCGCCGCCTCGTCATACCGCTCCGGATCGAGGCCCACGGCGTGGCAGACGATGCGCAGGCCGCGCTGGATGTCGAGATCGTGCACGCCGAAATAGTCGAGCGGCGTGCCGCCGGCCTCGGTCAGATCGTGCATGATCAGCATCGCTTCGGCGGCGTCGAGCAGGATGTCGACGTGATCGTCATAGATGGTCAGCACTTCGAGCGTGGCGAAGCTGTCGGCCGCATCCTCCTCCTGGCCGATGACCGGCAGGGCGAACTGGTCGATCACCGCATGGCCGATCTCGTGCAGCACGATGTGGATGATGTTGGAGGCAACAAAAGCCTCCGCTTCGCTCATCTCGTCCTGCGCGGCGGCCGGCGGCGACCAGAGCAGCGGCAGCGCGAGCATGAGGGCCGGGACTGTCTTGCGCTCTGGCATCAGGCACTCCTTCGCCGATCGGGCATCCGTTGCATGGTGGCTACCACCAGGACGGCATCGTTTCTTCAAGGCGCGGGCCGATGCGGATGGGCGCGATCCTTTCGCACAGGCCCGTTCGGTCGGAGATTTCGACGGCAACGCCGCACAGGGTCGCCGGCCCGGTTGCGGCCTCGAACCGGCCCCTGGGCACCTTGGTCAGGAAGCGGTTGAGCGGCTCCTCCTTTTCCATGCCCAGGGAGTGGCCATAGTCGCCGCACATGCCGACATCGGAAATATAGCCCGTGCCGCCGTCGAAGATGGTGTGATCGGCGGTCGGCGTGTGGGTGTGGGTGCCGACGACCAGGCTGGCGCGGCCATCGACGAAATGGGCGAAACACACCTTTTCCGAGGTTGCCTCGGCGTGAAAATCGAAGACGACGCAATCGAAATCGCGGCCGAGCCGGCCGCCGTCGAGCTGGCGTTCGGCGGCGACGAACGGATCGTCCAGATCGGGCGACATGAAGACACGGCCCATCAGGTTGGAGACCATGACGCGCGCGCCGTTGCGCGCCTCGAAGACGCCCATGCCGCGGCCGGGCGTGCCGTCGGGATAGTTGGCCGGCCGTAAAAAGCGCTCCTGCCGCTCGGCGAAGACCAGCGCCTCGCGCTGGTCCCAGACATGGTTGCCCGTGGTCATCACGTCGGCGCCCGCGTCCAGCGTGTCAGTCAGGATCGTCTCGGTCACGCCGAAGCCGCCCGCCGCGTTCTCGCCGTTGACGATGGCGAAATCGATATGGTGGTCGGCGATCAGGCGCGGCAGCCGTTCGTAAACGGCGGTGCGGCCCGACCGGCCCACCATGTCCCCCAGAAAGAGCAGTCTCATGAAGCCGTCCTATCGCTGCGTCGGCAGAGCCTGCAAGCCGTTTTCGGTCAGCACTGTGTGAAGCGGCACATCGTGGGGTTCGGCAGGGACCCGCTCGACGCGCTGGCATTCGAACGCCAGGCCGACGAGACGGGGTGATCGGCCCTTGGCGTGAAGCCGGGCGATGGCGCGATCGTAGTGGCCGGCGCCATAGCCGATGCGGTTGCCCGCATCGTCGAACGCCGACAGCGGCACGAGCATCAGGTCGGGATCGAGCTCTTCCGCTTCGGGGCCCGGCGCCCTTGTGCCGAACGAGCCTGTGACCAGCGGCATGTCCGGGTCATGGCGGCGGAAGACGATTGTCTGGCGGTCGATGACGGCGGGCAGGACGATCATGGCGCCGCGCGCGGCGAGCGCCTCCATCAGCGGGCGCGGGTCGATTTCCGAGCGGATCGGCCAGAAGCCGGAGACGATGTCGCCGGGCTTGAAGCCGATGGCGTCCGCCTGGCCGGCCAGCGCCTGCGCGGCCTGGGTGTGGCGATCGGCGCCGAGCGCGTCGCGCCGGGACAGCGCCATGGCGCGAATATCGGCTTTGTCGGCGCTGGTCCCGTTCATTGTTCCATCCGGCGGCGTGCCCGGCCGGTACAGGCCGGCGACGGTTGCCAACCGCGGCAGTCGGTGGAGAACGGCATCCCGGGAACCTACAGAAGTAGGTGGGTGCCAGATGATCGGGTCCACGGACCCGGCCAGCGCCAGCTCCCTTAGGATGCGTAAGGCCCCGGGGAATTGTCTCCTGCCACAAAGCGCAGTCGGCGTGAGCAATATAGGACCGGAGCGGGCTCGCCGCCAGTGGTCAGCGCCGCCTTTTGGGCGGGGCCTGCGCCCTGGAGCCGGCCTATGCCGTCATGATCGCGGCAAGGACGGATCTTGCCGGTTTTCCAGGCCTGTCGGGATGCATATGTCTAAGGGCAAGGGACAATGAAGGAGCACACAGATGCGCGCAGCGACCCATGACCGCTATGGCGGCAGCGATGTCGTGACGATCGCCGAGATCGACGAGCCGGTAATCGCCGACAACCAGCTTCTCGTCGCGGTTCACGCGTCGAGCGTGACGACGGCCGACTGGCGGCTGCGCGCTTCTGCGTTTCCCGGCGGCATGTGGCTGGCCGGCCGTTTAATGACCGGCCTTTTCCGGCCGCGGAACCGCGTCCTCGGCATGGAGTTTTCCGGCGTGGTCGCTCGCACCGGTTCGAAAGTGACCCGTTTTGCGACTGGCGATGCGGTCTTCGGCAATGCCGGATCGGGCGCGCATGCCGACTATCTTGCCATCGACGAGGATGGGGCGCTGGCCGCCAAGCCGCCGGCTCTGTCTCACGCCGAGGCCGCCAGTCTGCCGTTCGGCGCGGTGACGGCGCTTGTCTTCCTGCGCGATTTCGCCAGGCTGAAATCCGGCCAGCGAATCCTGATCATCGGCGCCTCCGGCGGCGTGGGTGTCCATGCGGTGCAGATCGCGCGGCACATGGGCGCCCATGTCACCGGCGTGACCAGCACGGACAATGTGAAGCTTGTTGCGGATCTGGGTGCCGATCGCGTCGTCGATTATCGCAAGGAAGACCTGAACGAAATCGGCGGGAACTTCGATCTCGTCTTCGATACGGCCGGCATTGTGCGCTTTGCCCGGGCGCGCCGGCTTTTGAACGCCGACGGGCTGTTCCTGCCGCTCGAGTTCGGCATTGGTGACGCGCTGACGGCCTTGCGGTGCGCCATAACGCGAAGCCGCCAGCGGATCGGGCTGCACGTTTCGGGCGACGCGCAGGCCGATGTCGAGGCGATTGCCGACATGGCCGCGACGGGCGCGCTGAATCCGGTCATCGACAGCCGCTATCCGCTTTCCGAGATCGGCAGAGCCCATGAGCGGGTCGAGACGCGGCACAAGCGCGGCAGCGTCATCATCGATGTGCGGCCGGACGACGAGGCGCCGGCCGCCGCGTGACGGCATTGACGGCGCCGTCAGGCGATCTTCGCGGTCACCGATTCGATCTTGTCGGCGAGCGCGGTCAGCCGTTCGGTCAGCGTCTCGTCGACCCGGTCGGCCTTGGACAGCGCCTCGTCGCGGGTCTTGCGCACGCTGTCCAGTTCGCTCTCCAAACCCTTGACCCGCTTTTGCAGTTCGGAGAGTTCGTCCATGATCATGATGCCGGCCATAACCGTCAGCCGCAGATCGCCGATCTCGCCGAACGAGCCTTTCAGGTGGGTGACGTATTTGTCGAGCCGGCCGGCCAGATCGACCAGATGATCCTCCTGGCCGGGATCGCAGGCCATGCGGTAGCTTTTCTGGTCGATGGTGACGGTGACCTGGCTCATGTCGGCTTCTTTCCCGTTGCGGCGGTCAGCGGTCGAGAACGGCGCGGATCGTCTCCATCGCCGTCACCAGCCGCCGCGACACTTCCTTGTTGACGTCCTCGAGCCGCACGGCGCGGGCCTCGGACGCATCGAGTTCCTCGGCCAGCCGCGCGCGATCCGCGTTCAGCCGCTGCACTTCTTCCTCGGCGTCCGAATATTCGCGACGGATTTCCGCCGACCGGTCGACCGCGTCGTCCAGGGCGGACAGCGCCTTGTCGAGACGGTCAAAGACCTGTGAGAGCGTTTGCGGACCGTTCATGGCGGTGGGTTTATGGACTGATGATCGATGTTTGTCAGCAACAATAAGGCGTTAGCGTGGCTCAATGAGACAGGGCTTAAACCTGCCCGCGCACGGGCCGATCGGCAATGCCCCGGCCGGGCCGATGCACAGTTTTCCTGTGCCTGGCGCCGTGCCGGCGGCTTTGTTGACTCCGCATCCCCACCTGCTATGTGTCGCGCGCAATTTTCTGGTCCGGAAATGCCCCCGCGTCCCGACGTACCGGGACCCGCGCTCAAACCCGATATCAGCGGAAATCCTCTCATGATCCCACGCGAAAAACACGACCGGATGGCCAATGCGATCCGTGTCCTGTCCATGGATGCGGTGCAGGCCGCCAACTCCGGCCATCCGGGCCTGCCAATGGGCGCCGCCGACATTGCCACGGTCCTGTTCACGCGCTTCATGAAGTTCGATCCCAAGCAGCCGAACTGGCCCGATCGCGACCGCTTCGTGCTGTCGGCGGGCCACGGCTCGATGCTGCTTTACAGCCTGCTTTATCTGCTGGGCTATGAAGACATCACGATCGACGAGATCAGGAATTTCCGCCAGTTGGGCTCGAAGACCGCCGGCCATCCCGAATATGGCCATGCCGCCGGGATCGAGACGACGACCGGACCGCTCGGCCAGGGCCTTGCCAACGCGGTCGGCATGGCGATTGCCGAGCGCAAGCTGCGCGACGAGTTCGGCGCCGATCTGGTCGATCACAAGACCTATGCTCTGGCCGGAGACGGCTGCCTGATGGAAGGCATCAGCCAGGAAGCGATCACGCTGGCCGGGCATCTGAAACTGTCCAACCTGATCGTCATCTGGGACGACAACCGCATCACCATCGACGGCGCGGTGTCGCTGGCGGACTCGACCGACCAGCCGGCGCGCTTTGCCGCCAGCGGCTGGGCGACCGAGACCGTCGACGGCCACGATCCCGACGCGATCGCCGCCGCGCTCGAACGCGCACAGAGTGCCGATCGGCCGACGCTGATCGCCGCGCGCACGACCATCGGCTTCGGCGCGCCAACCAAGGCCGGCACGGCCAAGGCGCATGGTTCGCCGCTTGGACCCGAGGAAATCGCCGGCGCACGGGCGTCGCTTGGCTGGGATGCCGAACCGTTCGACATCCCGTCCGACATTCTCGACGATTGGCGCGTGGCGGGCCTTGCGGCCTGCAAGCAGCGCGTTGCCTGGGAAAAGCGACTTGAAGAGGCGGGCAACGGCAAGCGCAGCGAGTTTGAGCGGCGCATGCGCGGCGATCTGCCGGCCTCGTTCGGCAATGCGGTCGCCGACTACAAGGCGCAGCTCGCCAAGGACAAGCCGAAGGTCGCCACGCGCAAGGCGTCGGAGATGGCGCTCGAGGTGATCAACGGCGCGCTGCCCGAGACGCTGGGCGGTTCGGCCGACCTGACCGGCTCCAACAACACCAGGACCGAACAGACAGCGCCGATCACGCCGGACGATTTCTCGGGCCGCTATCTCCATTACGGCATTCGCGAGCACGGCATGGCCGCCGCGATGAACGGCATCGCGCTGCATGGCGGGCTGATCCCCTATGGCGGCACCTTCCTGGTCTTTTCCGATTATGCGCGGCCGGCGATGCGCCTGTCCTCGCTGATGGGCATTCGCGTCGTCTATGTGATGACCCACGATTCCATCGGCCTTGGCGAGGACGGCCCGACGCACCAGCCGGTCGAGCATCTGGCGGCGCTGCGCGCCATTCCGAACCACAATGTGTTCCGCCCGGCCGATGCGATGGAAACCGCCGAATGCTGGGAGCTGGCGCTGGGCGAAGCCAAGACGCCGGCGACAATCGCGCTGACGCGTCAGGGCCTTCCGGCACTGCGCACCGAGACATCGAGCGAGAACCGCTGCGCGCTGGGCGCCTATGAGATGGCGACTGCCGGCGAGCAGACCGCCGTGACGCTGTTCGCCTCGGGCTCGGAAGTCCAGATCGCCATGGAAGCGAGGGCACGGCTCGAGGCGGCGGGCTGTCCGACGCGTGTCGTCTCGGTGCCCTGCATGGAGCTTTTCGAGCGTCAGGACCCCGACTATCAGCGCGCCATCATCGGCGAGGGCGGCGTGCGCATCGCCATCGAGGCGGGCGTCTCGCAGGGCTGGGCGCGGTTCATCGGCGAGGACGGCGTCTTCATCGGCATGGACAGCTTCGGCGCCTCGGCGCCCCAGGAAGAACTCTACGCCCATTTCGGCATCACCGCCGACGCGGTCGTCGCAGCCGCCGAGGCGCGGCTCGAGCGCCAGACCGACGCAGCCTGACCATCGCGCCACTCCATCTGCTTCTCACGACGGGAGACCAACATGTCCATCAAAGTTGCCATCAACGGATTTGGCCGCATCGGCCGCAACGTGGTGCGTGCGATCTACGAATCGGGCCGCACCGACATCGATATCGTCGCCATCAACGATCTGGGCCCGGTGGAAACCAACGCCCATCTGATGCGCTACGATTCTGTGCATGGCCGCTTTCCGATCGACGTCCAGGTCGAGGGCGACACGATCAAGGTCGGCAAGGAGAGCTTCAAGGTGCTGTCCGAGCGCGATCCCAAGAACCTGCCCTGGGGCGAGATGGGCGTCGACATCGTCATGGAATGCACCGGCATCTTCACGGCGCGCGACAAGGCGGCGCTGCATCTGGAAGCCGGCGCCAAGCGCGTGCTGGTCTCGGCGCCGGGTGCCAATGCCGACAAGACGATCGTCTATGGCGTCAATGACGATGTGCTGACCGCCGACGATCTGGTCGTCTCCAACGCGTCGTGCACGACCAACTGCCTGGCGCCGGCCGCCAAGGTGCTCAACGATGCAATCGGCATCGAAAAGGGCATGATGACGACGATCCACTCCTATACGGGCGACCAGCCGACGCTCGACACGATGCACAAGGATCTCTACCGCGCCCGTGCCGCGGCGATGTCGATGATCCCCACTTCGACGGGAGCGGCCAAGGCGGTCGGGCTGGTGCTGCCAGAACTGAACGGCAAACTGGACGGTTTCGCCATGCGCGTGCCGACGCCGAACGTGTCGGTGGTCGATCTCAAGTTCATCGCCAAGCGCGAGACCTCGGCCGACGAGATCAACGAGGCGATCCGCAGCGCGGCCAACGGTCCGCTCAAGGGCATTCTGGGCTATACCGACGAAAAGCTCGTCTCGATCGACTTCAACCACAATCCGCATTCGTCGATCTTCCACACCGAGAAGACCAAGGTGATGGACGGCACCTTCTGTTCGATCCTGACCTGGTACGACAATGAATGGGGCTTTTCCAACCGCATGGCGGACACCGCCGTCGCGATGGGCAAGCTGATGTAGGGCAGGACCCCAAACGGAACGCGATCAGGGCCGCCCGCCGGGCGGCCCTTTGCGTTCGCGGCCCGCCAGGATGAACCGCACACCCGCCGAGTGACGCGTCCGCCCGATAATCGTTGAAATCGCCGGCCTGACTTCATAGGACACGGGGGTCACCGCTTCAAAAAAGGTCAACGCCATGCCCTTCAAGACCCTCGACGACCTGACCGGCCTTTCCGGCAAGCGCGTGCTCGTGCGGGTCGATCTGAACGTGCCGATGGAGGATGGGCACATCACCGACACGACACGGATCGAGCGGGTCGCGCCGACGATCCTCGAGCTGTCGGCCAAGGGCGCCAAGGTGATCCTTCTGGCGCATTTCGGCCGGCCCAAGGGCAAGGTGGTGCCCGAGATGTCTCTGGAGCCGGTCGCCCGCGCCGTCGAAGAGGTGCTGGACCACCGGGTCTTCTTCACCCCGGCATGCACCGGAGACGCCGTCGCCAGGCGCATCGAGGGCATGGCGCCCGGCGATATCGTCCTTCTGGAAAACACCCGCTTCCACGCCGGAGAGGAGGCCAACGATCCCGCCTTCGCCAAGAGCCTTGCCGACAATGGCGACATTTTCGTCAATGACGCGTTCTCGGCGGCGCACCGGGCGCACGCCACCACGGAAGGTTTGGCGCGGCTGCTTCCTGCCTATGCCGGCCGGACCATGCAGGCCGAACTCGAGGCGCTCGAAAAGGGTCTTGGCAATCCGCAAAAGCCGGTCGTCGCCATCGTCGGCGGCGCGAAAGTGTCGACCAAGATCGACCTTCTGGAAAACCTGGTCGCCAACGTCGATGCGCTGGTGATCGGCGGGGGAATGGCCAACACCTTCCTCGCCGCCAAGGGCATCGATGTGGGCAAGTCGCTGTGCGAGCACGATCTGGCGGACACGGCCAACGCGATTCTTTCCAAGGCCAACGAGACCGGCTGCGCCATCGTTCTGCCGGTCGATGCGGTCGTTGCGCGCGAATTCAAGGCCGGCGCCGACAGCGAGACCGTTCCGGTCGATCAAGTGCCTGCCGATTCGATGATCCTCGACGTCGGGCCGGCAACCGTCGGCAAGATCAATGGCTGGATCTCCCAGGCCAACACCCTGGTCTGGAACGGCCCGCTCGGCGCCTTCGAGATCGAACCCTTCGATGCGGCGACGCTGGCGGCAGCCCGGCACGCTGCGGCCGAAACCGCCAGGGGCGAACTCGTCTCGGTGGCCGGCGGCGGCGATACGGTTGCTGCGCTCAACAAGGCGGGCTGCGCCGCCAGGTTCAGCTATGTGTCGACGGCCGGCGGCGCCTTCCTTGAATGGATGGAAGGCAAGACCCTTCCCGGCGTTGCGGCGCTTGAGGGCTGACCGCACCGGTTTCTGCGCGGTCTTCGAGCGACTGGGGGCCGGCCTGGTGTGATGCCAAGGGGTTGGATCAGAAGGTCCAGCAGCCGCCGCAACACACCTTGCTGCCGCATTGGAAGCAACACGTGCTGCATTCCATGTCGACGCCGATCGATTGTGCGCTGTTCATCAGGCTGGCTTCGGCCTCGGCGAATTCTTCGAGATCGACGATCGGCGTGAGTTCCACCTCTTCGAATAGAGACGGATCGTCGTCGGCGGCCTGGAGGAACGCTGACATGCTTGGCGCAATGCGGCTGATCCGGGCTTCAAGCTCCTGCACGTCGCCCTCGCCAACATGCTTGGCAAAGCGCAATTCCATGGCAATACAGCATACCGGATTGCCGCAAATCGGCGTGCAATTGGAGCGTGCAATCGTCTCTTCGATATAGCCAATCGTGACATCCGGGTCGAACGTCTCGATCATGTCTTGATCTTGGGCTTGCGCCATGGCGACGCTTCCAAATATCATCAGAAAGATAGTCAGTACGGCTCGATGCATATCTTCCTCCGTTAGCAAAATTATACATTGAAATGTTTGAACGAAACGCAGCGGGCGGCAAGTATCACTTTGGTCGGAAGTCCGCAACGATGATGAGTATGGTGCCCGGCGTTGCGGCGCTTGAGGGCTGAAATCGCACGGCTTTTAACCTTGTGCGGCGAATTCAACAGGTTTGAACCGGTTGAATTCCTTTCAATCGATTGAGTGGACGTTCGTCGCCTTTGACGCGCCAAACCGGTCTGCTATGCGAGCGCAAATTCTTCCATGGAGAGACCGCATGAGCGAACGGCTTGAGGATATTGCGCAACAGATGGTGGCACCGGGCAAGGGTATCCTTGCGGCCGACGAATCCACCGGCACGATCAAGAAGCGCTTCGATTCCATCGGCGTCGACAACACCGAGGACAATCGCCGCGACTATCGCGAGATGCTGTTCCGGACCGACGATGCAATGCGCGAGAGCATTTCCGGCGTCATCCTGTTCGAGGAGACGCTGCACCAGAAGGCGGCCGACGGAACGCCCTTCGTCGATCTGATCCGCGCAGCCGGCGCCGTTCCCGGCATCAAGGTGGACAAGGGCGCAAAGCCGCTGGCCGGTTATGCCGGCGAAACCGTCACCGAGGGGCTGGACGGGCTGCGCGAGCGGCTCGATACCTACTATGATGCGGGCGCGCGCTTTGCCAAGTGGCGCGGCGTGATCGCGATTTCCGGCGCGCTGCCGACGGCCTATGCGATCCATGCCAATGCGCATGCGCTGGCCCGCTACGCCGTCTTGTGCCAGGAGCAGGGCATCGTGCCGATCGTCGAGCCGGAAATCGTCATGGACGGCGCGCCGGGCGACCATTCGATCGACCGCTGCGCGCAGGTGACCGAGGCGGTGCTGACCGAGGTCTTCTCCGAACTGCATCAGGCACGCTGCATGCTCGAAGGCATGGTGCTCAAGCCCAATATGGTGATCGACGGGCAGAAGGCACGCACCGCATCGGTCGAAGAAGTCGCCGAGAAGACCGTCGCCGTGCTCAAGAAGACCGTTCCGGACGCGGTCGCCGGCATTGCGTTCCTGTCGGGCGGGCAGTCCGACGAGGAGGCAACCGCGCATCTTTCGGCGATGAACGCGATGGGCGGCCTGCCCTGGCCGCTGACCTTCTCCTATGGCCGGGCGCTTCAGGCGGCGGCGCTGAAGGCGTGGAGCGGCAAGGCGGAAAACGTCGCCGCCGGCCAGCGGGCCTTTGCTCACCGCGCGAAAATGAACGCGCTTGCGGCAACTGGCCAGTGGAGCGCCGACCAGGAAGCGGCCTGATCACAGTCGGGCCGTTTCGCCAAACGGCCCGCTTCCAACCGGCGCGGTTTTTGCCTAATGTCTCGGCCCTGCGGACCATCAGGCAGGACCATGACCGATCTCGAGAAACCGCCGACCACAACGGCGCTCTATTCCTGGGCCATGTTCCCCGTCTATGCGTGGCAGGGCATCCGGCTGCGCATGCGGATCGAACGCCTGTTGCCCGCGCCGGTGCCCACCCAGGGCGCATTTCCCGGCAATTCGCCGGAAGTGCGCCTTCTGGTGATGGGCGATTCGACCGTCGCCAGCGTCGGCATGGAGACGCTCGAGGACACGCTCGCCTTCAACATCGCCAAGGCGGTCAATGACGAGACCGGCTGGCCTGTTTCCTGGCGCGCCGCGGGCGGCAATTCGGCGACAGCCTCGGACCTGCGCGATTTCATCGTGCCGCATGTCGAGCCGCGCGACTGGACGCATATCGCGCTGTCGGTCGGCATCAACGACATGAAGAACTTTCACATGGTGCGGCGCTTCAAACGCGATTTCGGCGCACTGCTCTATTCGGCCCGCGCACGCTTTCCCCAGGCCCGCATCGTCTGGTGCCCGATCCCCGACATGCGCCAGTGTCCGGCGCTGCCGCCCACGCTGGGCCGCATCCTTGCCGCCCGGGCCGAACTGATCAATGCGATGGGCGCGCGCATGTGCCGCGAGCGCGGCGCGATCGTCACCGATCCGGTGCCGCCGCAGAGCGTCGATGCGTTCGCCCGCGACGGGTTCCATCCCAATGGCGATGGCTACCGCGTCTGGGGCCGGCACTTCGCGCGCTGGATCGTGCCGCCGCGGGGCGAGGCCGATCCGCTGCCCGACGAGGTCACGCCCTTGCGCCGCACCGGTTGACGCGCCGGCATCGCGCCCAAACCATCGTCGGATGGACGGGCCGCGCCGGCGATCCTATGACAGGTCATCGAGCAGGCGGGTCGGCAGGCGCAAAAGCGCCGTCCGGGAGGGCCGGGCCTGCGCCGCCATGGAGGAGGAGCGCAGATGGGCAAGCCGTCGGAGTATGGCCGCGTTTACGCGGCATGGAAGGACAATCCCGAGGATTTCTGGGCCGAACAGGCCGCGCAGATCGACTGGTTCGAGCCCTGGACGCGCGTGTTCGATCCCGACCAGGGCGTCTACGGGCGCTGGTTTCCCGGCGCCAAGTGCAACACCTGCTTCAACGCGGTCGACCGGCATGTCGAGCGTGGACGACCCGGCCAGCCGGCGATCATCCATGACAGCCCGATCACCGGCACCAAGACGGTGATCACCTATCGCGAGCTGCGCGACGAGGTTCAGGCGCTTGCCGCCGTGCTGCGTGATCTGGGCGTCGCAAAGGGCGACCGGGTGATGGTCTATATGCCGATGGTGCCCGAGGCGGTCGTCGCGATGCTGGCCGCGGCGCGGCTCGGCGCGGTCCATTCGGTCGTCTTCGGCGGCTTTGCGGGCAACGAACTGGCGACCCGGATCGACGACTGCCACCCCAAGGTGATCGTCACCGCCTCCTGCGGGATCGAGCCCAACCGGACGGTCGAATACATGCCGCTGATCGAGCACGGGCTGGAAGAAGCAGATTTCGAGCCGTCGCATCTGGTCGTGCTGCAACGGCCGCAGCATGAGGCGCAGCTCAAGGACGGGCGCGATGTGGACTACCGCGCCGCGGTCGATGCCCACAAGCAAAAGGGCACATTGGTCGAGTGCGTCCCGGTCGATGCGACCGACCCGCTCTACATCCTCTACACATCGGGCACGACGGGCCAGCCCAAGGGCGTCGTCCGCGACAATGGCGGCCACATGGTGGCGCTCAAATGGACCATGTCGGCGATCTACGACATCGAGCCGGGCGAAGTGTTCTGGGCGGCGTCCGATGTGGGCTGGGTGGTCGGCCATTCCTATATCGTCTATGCGCCGCTCCTGCATGGAGCGACGACGCTGATGTTCGAGGGCAAGCCGGTCGGCACGCCAGATGCGGGGGTGTTCTGGCGCGTCATCGAGGAGCACCGCGTGGCGGCGCTGTTCACCGCGCCGACGGCGATCCGCGCGATCAAGAAGGAAGATCCCAGGGGCGGACTGGTCGGCGATTACGATCTGTCCTGCCTGCGCACGCTGTTCCTGGCCGGCGAGCGGGCCGACCCCGATACGATCAAATGGGCGGGCGCGACGCTCAACGTGCCGGTGATCGACCATTGGTGGCAGACCGAAACCGGCTGGACCATCGCCGGCAATCCGGTGGGCCTTGGAAAGCTGCCCGTGAAGATCGGCTCGCCGACCGTGCCGATGCCGGGCTACGACGTGCAGGTGCTGGACGATGAAGGCCATCCGGTTGCCGGCGGCACGCTGGGCAACATCGTCGTCAAGCTGCCGTTGCCGCCATCGTGCCTGCCGACGCTGTGGAACGCAGACGAACGGTTCCGCTCGGCCTATCTCGAAGAGTTCCCGGGCTACTACAAGACGGCGGACGCCGGCTATATCGACGATGACGGCTATCTGTTCATCATGGCGCGCACCGACGACATCATCAACGTCGCCGGCCACCGCCTGTCGACGGGCGGCATGGAAGAGGTGATCGGCGGCCATCCCGATGTCGCCGAATGCGCGGTGATCGGCATTGCCGACGAGCTGAAAGGCCAGTTGCCGGCCGGCTTCCTGATCCTCAATGCGGGCGTCGACAAGGATCCGGCCACGGTCGAAAAGGAAGTGGTCAGGCTGGTGCGCGAGGAGATCGGGCCGGTCGCCGCCTTCAAGATCGCACTGGCGGTCACGCGCCTGCCGAAGACGCGCTCGGGCAAGATTCTGCGCGGCGTCATGCAGAAGATCGCCGATGGCGAGCCCTACAAGATGCCCGCGACGATCGACGATCCGGCGATCCTCGACGAGATCGCCGAGGTGGTGAAAACGCGCGGCGTCGGCGCGCAGGCACAGAAGGTGGCATGACAACCATCGGCTTGCGCGCAGTTCCTTTTGCGGTCACAAATTGTGACAGCAAAAGGGGCGTCGGGGATGTTCAAAGGCGAGCGGAATGTCGATGCGTTTCTTTCGAAGATCTTCTTGGCGCATGGCCATCCTGTCATAGCCGATAGTGATCTTGCCGATCTCTACGAAACGACCACAAGCGCCCTCAATCAGCAGGTCAAACGCAACATGGAGCGCTTTGACGATCTGTTTGCCTTCCGCCTTACGCGCGACGAGTGGGCGGATTTGAAATCACAAACTGTGACCGCAAAGAAGGGGCGGGGCGGAAGGACAAACCCGCCTATGGTCTTCACGCAAGAGGGCATGCTGATGGCAGCCACGGTTGTGCGAAGTCCGCGGGCGACCGAGACTGTCAAATTGATGGTGCATGTGTTCCGGACGGTGTTTCGCCAGTTCTTCTCCGGTTCAGCGCAAATGGAAACCAAAAGCGCCACCTCAAACAAGCAGACGCAACTGCTCGATACGATCGGCAACATCATACGGGACATCGGGAAGGTCGGAATCGATCCGGCAAGCGATGCGACGATCGCCAGCGAGCTGCAAAAACTTCCCAAGGCGGCCAGCGACTACGTTCAGGCCAAAATGGACGGCCCAACGGTTCAAAACGAAGAGACCCGGGCACAGATCCGCAAACTCGATGCCGAATCGGAAAAACTGCGGGCCGACGCCTACAAATCCCGCATGGAAGGACTGCGCGCGGCAGTCGAAGCCTACACGATGCTCGAAAGCCGTGATGCGAGCCCGGTCATCGAGATGATGAATTCGATGACCGGATACAGCAAGGCCGGTCCTATGATAGATATCACGCCGAGCGGGCCGGATTCGAAATCCTGACATGGCTCGCTGCCACACTTGGACGGAGAACCAGCCATGGCCCTGGACGGCAAGATCGCAATCGTGACCGGCGGTGCGCAAGGCATCGGCTACGGCATTGCCAAGCGCTTCCTGCAAGACGGGGCGCGGGTCGCAATCGCCGACCTCGACAAGGCCAAGGGCGAGGCGGCGGAAGAGGCGCTGTCGGAGCTGGGCGATGTCCAGTTCGTGGCCACCGATGTCGGCAGCCGGCTGGACGTGCACAACATGGTCGCCGCGGTCACCGAGACCTGGGGCGACATCGATGTGCTGGTCAACAATGCCGGCATCGTCCACGGCGCCGACTTCCTCGAGATCACCGAGGCCGATTTCGACCGCGTCCTGCGTGTCAACCTGAAAGGCGCGTTTCTGTGCGGCCAGGCGGTCGGCCAGTTCATGGCCGACAAGGTCAGGGAGGGCGGCCCGGCCGGCGCGATCGTCAATATGAGCTCGATCAACGGCTCGGTGGCGATCCCCAACCAGGTGCCCTATTGCGTCTCAAAGGGCGGCATCAACCAGCTTACCAAGGTGATGGCGCTGTCGCTGGCGCCCTACGGCATCCGCGTCAACGCGGTCGGGCCGGGCTCGATCATGACCGAGATGCTCGCGTCGGTGAACGCCGACCCTGCGGCGCGCAACCGCATCCTTTCGCGCACGCCGCTGCTGCGCATCGGCGAAACCAGCGAGGTGGCGGCGACCGTGGCGTTTCTTGCCTCCGGCGAAGCCAGCTACATTACCGGCGAGGTGCTGCACGCCGATGGCGGGCGGCTGGCGCTCAACTATGTGGTGGACGTGCCGGACGAAGAGTAAGGGCTGCCAACGCTCCTGACAGAATGCTGTCAGTTGGACCATGCGATAGCTTCTCCGCCCGATCGGGGGCAACGAGACAAACAGGGAGAAGCGGATATGAGCGGCAAGGGCAACGAACACGCGGTGTGCTGGGCGGAGATTCCGGTGACCGACATGGAGCGCGGCAAGGCGTTTTACGGCGCGGTGCTCGGCGTCGAACTGGTCGACAACAATAACGGCCCGAACCCGATGGCTGACTTTCCGACCAGCGACCCGAAAAAGGGCATTGCGGGCCATCTTTATCCCGGCACGCCGGCGCCCAAGGGCACGGGCAACACGATCCATCTGGTGGCCAACGAGCCGCTGGAAACCGTCATGAAGCGCGTCACGGAAGCCGGTGGCGAGGTGGTTTCACCGGCGATCGACATTCCGGTCGGCAGCTTCTTCTACGCGCACGATCCGGACGGCAATTCGATCGGTCTTTTCAACTTCAAGAGCTGATGGAACGCCTCTAAATTCGTCACCAGGGAGACAGCGGTGAGTGAGAACAAGCGCATGGGCCTTGTCCTGATCGAGGCGTTCGCGGACTGGGAGTACGGGCTGCTCGCGGCCAGCGCGGTCGCCTGGTTCGGCTGCTCGCTCACCGTTCTGACGCCGGGCGCAGGCATCGTGACCTCGATGGCAGGCGCCAGGATCGCCGGCGAGGCGGCGCTTGAAGGCGCAAAGGCCGAGAGCTACGACGCCTTGGCGCTGATCGGCTCGGATCGTTGGGAACAGGGCGCGGCCACCCCGGCCGATGACCTCGCACGCGATGTCCTTGAGCGCGGCGGCACGGTCGGCGCGATCTGCGGCGGCACTGTGGCGCTTGCAAGGTCCGGCCTGCTCGAGGGCCGCACCCATACCAGCAATGGCCGGAAGTGGCTTCGAGAGGCCGCCGGCTCCTATGCCGGCGCGGAGCACTATCGCGACACGCCGGCAGCGGTGCGCGACGGTCCCGTCGTCACCGCACCGGGCACGGCGCCGGCAACGTTCGCCATCGCCATGCTCGAGGCGATGCTGCCCGGCCGGGCCGAACAGGTCGGCCAGATGCGCGCCATGATGGCAGCCGAGCACGCTGCGGCCGGATGATCCCATGCGACGCGCGGACCGCCTCTTCCAGATCGTTCAGCACCTGCGCGGCGGGCGCCTGACCACGGCGGCGCGGCTCGCCGAGCAGCTCGAAGTGTCCGAACGCACGATCTATCGCGACATTGCCGATCTGCAGTCGACCGGCGTGCCGATCGATGGCGAGGCCGGCGTCGGCTACATCATGCGCGAGGGGTTCGACCTGCCGCCGATGATGTTCACGCGCGACGAGATCGTCGCGCTGGTCGCCGGCGCGCGCATGGTCAGCGCCTGGGGCGGCATCGCCATGGCGCGCGCCGCCCAGGAGGCGCTGGTCAAGATCGAGACGGTGCTGCCCGACACGGCGCGGGCGCGGCTCAAATCGGTGGAAATCCGCGCGCCCGCGCACCGCATGTCGGCAGAGGAACGCGAAAAGCTCGACACGCTCGAACGGGCCTGTGAGGATCGGCTGGTCACCGCGCTCGCCTATACCGATGCGGAGGGGGCTGCGACCGACCGCTCCATCTGGCCGCTGGGTCTCTGGTTCTGGGGCGGAAGCTGGACGGTGATCGGCTGGTGCCTGAAGCGCGAGGATTTCCGCATGTTCCGCATCGACCGGATCGGCACCATGACGCCGACCGGTGCGACCTTCAGACCCGAGAAGGGCAAGACCTTGCGCGACTTCTACGCGCAGATGATCGCGTGCGGCGAAGTGCCCAAGGGTTTCGATTTCCTCGGCCCGGGCATATAAGCGGGAACCGTCTGGGCGGCCGACGCGGGCTATTCGGCCGCGACCATGGCGGCCTTGTCGTCAAGCGCGGCCAGTTGTTCTTCCACCCAGCCGGCGCGGCGCGTGGCGTCGATGAAGCCGCCGCCCAGAACGCGGGCGCCCGATCCCTCTCCGTCATAAAGCACACAGGCCTGGCCGGGCGACACGCCGGTTTCGCCGCCGACCAGTTCGACGATCGCCGTGCCGTTTTCGACGAACAGGCGCGCGGGCTTGGGCGGCCGCGTCGACCGTACCCGTGCCAGGAGATCGATGCCGCCTGCGGGCAGTTCGTCGAGCGGTGTCGCGCCGAGCCAGTTGACCTCGCGCAGGACGATGCGCCGCGTGTCGAGCGCGTCCTTCGAACCGACGATGACGCGCCGCGTGCGGGCGTCGATCTTGACGACATAGAGCGGTTCGCCGGTGGCGACGCCCAGCCCCTTGCGCTGGCCGATCGTGTAATGGAGGACGCCGTCGTGCCGGCCGAGCACACGCCCGTCCATGTGCACGATCTCGCCGGCCAGCGCCGCGTTCGGGCGCAGCCTGGCGATGACGTCGGCATATTTTCCGTCCGGCACGAAGCAAATGTCCTGGCTGTCGGGCTTGTTGGCGACGACCAGCCCCAATTGTTCGGCCCGGGCGCGGGTCTCGTCCTTGGTCATCGTGCCAAGCGGGAAGCGCAGGAAATCGACCTGCTCCTGCGTGGTGGCGAACAGGAAATAGCTCTGGTCGCGATGGGCGTCGGCGGGCCGGCGCAGCGCGCGGTGCGCGCCGTCGGGCGTCGACAGGATGTAATGGCCCGTCGCCAGACAATCGGCGCCCAGATCGCGCGCGGTCTTCAGGAGATCGGCGAACTTGACGGTCTGGTTGCACGACACACACGGGATCGGCGTTTCGCCGGCGACGTAGCTGTCGGCAAACCGGTCGATCACCGCTTCACGGAAACGGCTTTCATAATCAAGCACATAGTGAGGGATGCCCAGCTCTTCGCAGACCCGGCGCGCATCGTCGATATCCTGGCCGGCGCAGCACGAACCGGTCCGCCGAACCGCCGCGCCGTGATCGTAGAGCTGCAGCGTGATGCCGATAACCTCATAGCCTTCGGCGTGCAGGATCCCGGCGACGACGGAGGAATCGACGCCGCCCGACATGGCAACGACCACGCGGGTGTCTTCGGGCTTCTTGGCGATGTCGAGCGAGTTGCGCATCACGGTCCTTTCGCGCGCAGCATATAGGCGATTGCCGCCGCGAACGCCAATCGCCCGGTGAGCGCTTCGTTTTCACGGATCGTGACACAGTGTAACCGCCGATTGAATCTTACCAATCCCTTAGCGTCACCTTAGGCGTTTTTTAAACGCTGGGGGACTAGTGTGGCCGCTGACGAGGTCGTGTGTGTTGAGAGTAGTATGACCGATCAGATAAGACCCCGAGTGAAATACGTCATCGGTCCAGACGGATCGCCGCTGACGATCAACGATCTGCCGCCGACATCGACCCGCCGCTGGGTCATCCGGCGCAAGGCCGAGGTCGTCGCTGCCGTGCGGGGCGGGCTTTTGAGCCTCGACGAGGCGTGCGAGCGCTACCGGCTGACGGTCGAGGAGTATCTGTCCTGGCAGGCCTCGATCGACGAGCACGGCCTGGCCGGCCTGCGCACCACGCGCATCCAGCAGTATCGCCACTGAACGGGACGCGGCCCGCCGCCTCCCGTCTTTCCAACCAACCCGCGGCGTTCTAAACCCCCCACATGCGTGGATGGCGGCAGTGAACGACCGGGGCTTCAACATCGCATCGCTGATCGTGCTGGGGCTCGTCGTCGCCGTCGTGCTCGGCGTCGCCCTGTTCGGCGGCTAGGACGGCTGTTTCGGCGTCGGCGTTAGAAGCCACGCGGCAACGGCACTGGCCAGCGCCGATCCGGCGAAGAACCACAGACCCGGTTGGCTGATGGCGGTGGCAAGCCCCGACGTGCGGGCCGCGAAGATCGCCAGCGCCACGAGCATCACGTCGAGCATGGACCATTTGGTGAAGATGCCGACCGCGCGGTCGAGCGGGCGCGCCCATGCCGGATGGCGGTCGGGCGGCGTGGCCGCAAGGGCGGCGCTGACATGAAGGGCGGCGATCTTGGCGGCCGGAAAGACGATCGAGGCCAGCGCGATGATCGCGGCGAGCAGCGGATCGCCGCTGTTCCACAGGCCCGCCACCACGTCGATCAGCGAGGGCCGGTCGGTCAGGACGAACAGCCGCTCCATCTCGAGCAGCGGCAAGGTAATCCCGAGCGCGAGGCAAAAGGCGGCGGCCGCCAGCAGCAATCCGGTCAGGGCAAGCTTCATGCCCAAGCGATAGAGGCGGGCAGGGCCGGCTGCAACCGCCGGCCCCAAATGTCAGCCGATCATGGCCTGCCGGTCATAGGCGCTGGTGCGCGCCGACTGTTCCTCGGCGACGCGGCGCGCCTCGCGAACGTCCAGCTTTTCGGCCTTCTGCAACTCGGCTTCGGCGTCCATCAGGGCCGCCTCTGCGGCATCCTTTTGCGACTGCAGGTCCCTGATCGAGTTGAACAGATTGTCGCGCCGGGTGCGCGCCGCCTTGGCAAAAGTCGGATAGGCGAAGTGATCGACATCGGTGATGCCGCTCTTCTTCTCCTCGTTCTGGATCTGGACGTCCAGTTCGCCGGCCATGCGCTCGAATTCGGCAATCATGGTTTCGAGCTGGTTCACCTGGCGATGCTTCTCGGTCACCTGGAACTGTTTGACCCTGATCAGGCTGTCTTTCGGCTTCATTACTCAATACTCCAACCATAAAGCCGGGCAGGGCCCGGTGACGCGGGACGCAGCCGCCAATCCCGCTCACAGATACGGGATTGGTAACACTTCGTTTACGTCCTGCATTAATGATAGGCGCTAACCTTTAAGGGCGGGTAAACCGACCCGCCGCCCAAGGCGGCAATGGTGCCGACATCGGTTTGTGGAATCCAATGATTGGGTTACCGGGAATTCCTGACAGATTGATTCAGGTTCCCGACGCAAAAAATGTGTGAAAATCAATCATTTCGAGGCGGTGATTAATCTGCTGAGTGATCTTGCATTTCCGGAACAGGTTTTGTTAACCATTTCGATGCAGGGTGATTTGCGCGATTGTGGGCAAGCCGGGACGGGCCACCGCACGCTTTCGAACTCGTCAAGGGGATAAAAATGCGTGTTTTGCTGATCGAGGACGACAGTGCGATCGCACAAAGCATCGAGCTGATGCTCAAGTCCGAGAGCTTCAATGTCTACACCACCGATCTGGGCGAAGAGGGCGTCGACCTCGGCAAGCTCTACGATTACGACATCATCCTTCTGGACCTGAACCTGCCGGACATGTCGGGCTATGAAGTGCTGCGCACGCTGCGCCTGTCGAAGGTCAAGACGCCGATCCTCATCCTGTCGGGCATGGCGGGCATCGAGGACAAGGTGCGGGGCCTGGGCTTCGGCGCCGACGATTACATGACCAAGCCGTTCCACAAGGACGAACTGGTCGCGCGCATCCACGCCATCGTGCGCCGATCGAAGGGCCATGCCCAGTCGGTGATCACCACGGGCGACCTCGTCGTCAATCTGGACGCCAAGACCGTGGAGGTCGGCGGGCAGCGGGTGCACCTGACCGGCAAGGAATACCAGATGCTGGAGCTGCTCTCGCTGCGCAAGGGCACAACGCTCACCAAGGAAATGTTCCTCAACCACCTTTATGGCGGTATGGACGAGCCGGAACTGAAGATCATCGACGTCTTCATCTGCAAGCTGCGCAAGAAGCTCGATGCGGCGTCCGGCGGCGTCAACTATATCGAGACCGTGTGGGGTCGCGGCTATGTGCTGCGCGATCCCGAGCCCGCCCAGATGGCCGAAACCGGCTGACAGGCGGTTTTCTCCCGACCAACAAAAAAGCCCGGCCATGCGCCGGGCTTTTTGATGTTCGCAATCGCATGGCTCTCAGGCGGCGGCGGCCGTCACCTGTTCGAAACGCGACAGAAGCTGTGCCCGGTCGAACGGCTTGAGCAGATAGTCGTCGGCGCCGGCGCGCTTGGCCTTGGTCATGCACACAAGGTCCATCTCGATCATGGCAACGATGACAACCGGTACGGCGCCGCCTTCCATCTGGCGCAGCGCGCGGATGAACTCGACCAGTTCCATGTCGGCCGGGTCGGCCTCCACGATGATCGTGTCGGGCATCTGCGCGTCGCACATGGCCAGCGCCTCCGCGGCCGTTTCGGCTTCGATGATGGATCGGTCGTCAGCGCCAAGAATGCGCTTGGAGACCTTGCGGACGACGGCCGATTTCTCAACGATCATGCAGCGTGACATTGTCACCCCCGACTCGTGTTGTTCGGGGACGGTTCTATCACCGCCGGTTTGCCATCGGCTTAAGCGCCGTGGTTTACGCCGGCATAACGCAACCGGTAAAATCCGGCGCAATCGCCGATCGGAGCCTATCGCGCCGTATAGGTGATGGCGTCGTCGCTCATCTCGGCGGTAACGGTCATGCCCGCCTCGTTGGCCAGCAGCAGCGTGTAGTAGAATTGCACGGAATGGGCATCGATCGGCTCGTCGTCGAACCGGCCGTCGAGGAAATCGGCGAATTTCTGCGGAATGCGCATCAGCTTGCCGGCCGCGCGCAGCGTGATGACGGGCCTGTCGTCGCCGGTCTGCATGGCGCAGTCGAGCGTACCGCCGCGCGGGATCGAGCCATTGGCGACAAGGATGAGGTTGAGCACCAGCTTGACCTGGTTCTTGGGCAGCAACGCCCGCTCGGCGGTCCAGGTGAAGTCGGCCTTTTCGCCCTTCATGAAGGCCAACGCGACAGCCTGCGCGTCTCCGGTATCGATCTCGACGCCCGCCGAGCCGGCCGCGCCGAAGGCGATGCGGGCGAATTGCAGGCGTGCCGAGGCGTTGACCGCGCTGGTGCGGATCAGGTCCATGGCGTCCTCGTCGGCGCCGCCATCGTCGAGCAGTTCAAGACCGTTGTTGATCGCGCCGACCGGCGAGATGATGTCGTGACAGACACGGCTGCACAGGAGCGAAGCCAGTTCCGATGGCGCAAGGTCTTTGAGTTGGTGCATTTTACGATCCGGAATTTCTTGAAGGAATCATGGCCCCGCCCCCGGGACGGAGGTTAGCGGGCAGGCTGGGTAGGGGCAATGGTGCGGGCGGCAACCGCAGGCATTGCTTAACAAGGGGTTGCTTAACAAAGCGGAAACCAGAATTCCCTAAAGTTTGAGCAATGAGCGGCCGCGCCAAGGGCGCGCCCGAATTGGCGGTCACGCTGGTCGTGACGTCAACCAATTGCCAGGAGGTCATCCATGAACGCGATCGCAACCCGGTGGGCATCCGCCGAAGAGACGATGCGTCGCCTTGCCATGACGGTGCTGGGCGCGCTGGCCGTTGCCGCGGCGCTGATCTTCGCCGCACCGGCGCATGCGCAAAATGCCCAGGCGCAGCCGAGCCCCTACGGTCTCGAAGAGGTGGTGGCGGCGGGCCACGGCTTCTTCGGTTCGACATCGGGCGCCATCGCCACGGCGATCGAGCGCGCCTTTTCCATGTACGGCCTGCCCAACGGCTACATTCTGGGCCAGGAAGCCGGCGGCGCGTTCGTCGGCGGGCTGACCTATGGCGAAGGCACGCTCTACACCAAGAATGCCGGCGACCACAGCGTCTTCTGGCAGGGACCGTCGCTGGGCTGGGATTTCGGCGGCGAGGGCGCGCGCACGATGATGCTCGTCTATCACCTGCCGTCGGTCGACAATCTTCAGGGCCGCTATGGCGGCGTCGCCGGCTCGGCCTATCTGGTCGCCGGCGTTGGCATGCACGTGCTCAAGCGCAACAATGTGCTGCTGGTGCCTGTGCGCACCGGTGTCGGCGCCCGGCTCGGCGTGTCTGTGGGCTATCTGAAGCTGACCAACCGACCGACCTGGAACCCGTTCTGACAGCGAGGCCCTGACGGGGTACGCCCTGTCGATCGGCGCCACGCTGGATTGTCGCGCCGATCCGTGGCAGACCGGCCCGCAGCAATCGGCACGCGGGTGAGACTGGTCCCTTGATCGAAGCGGCTCTTTACATCGCAACAGGGTTTCTGGCGGCCGTTCTGGCGGCCATGATCGTTGCTCCGGCGATCTGGCGCCGCGCCGTCTATCTGACCCGCAAGCGCATCGAGGCGTCCGTGCCGCTGACGGTCAGCGAGTTGCAGGCGGACAAGGACCGTCTGCGCGCCGAACACGCCGTCGCCGAAAAGAAGCTCGACGTGGCGCTGCGCAAGCAGCGCGACCTCTCGACACGGCAGGCCGCCGAGATCAGCGACATGAAGGCCACCTTGAAGGACAGGGACGCGTCGATTGCCGAGCGCGATGCGACGATCGGCGATCTGACCGGGCAGCTGGACGCAACGCGCGAGGAACTTGGCCGCACCCGGGCCGATCTGGAGGCGACGCGGCTCGAACTGAACACCACCAATGCGGCGCTCAGCGCGCGCGCGGCCGAACTGGAAAGCACGGCGCGCCTGCGGGCCGAAGCGGAAAAGCAGGCCGCCGCAGCCGCCCAGGCCCTTGCCGATCAGCAGACACGCTATGGCGCGCTGGAAGACCGTCTGGGGGAGACCCGCGAAAAGCTGCGCACCCAGCAAGGCAAGGCGCGCGACAGCCGCGCCGAAGCGCGCCAGACCGCCGAACTGCTGAAAACCGAGCGCGCCAAGTCGGCCGAGATGGACACCCGGCTCGAACGCGCCATCGCGCGCGCCTCCGATCTGGAAGACAAGCTTGCGCGTCGCGAAAAAGAAATTGCCCGGCTGCGCGACGCGCAGGCAGGCGAGGAGGCGGACCTCCAGGAGCTTGAACAGCGCGCGCTCGACGCCGAGCAGGAACGCGCCGCGCTCGAGGAGGAACTGGGCGACCTGACGGTGCGCGTCGCACGCATCACCAAGCAGTTGGACGGTCAGGAGCCGGAGGCGGTGATCGGCGCGCGCGATGTGAAGATCGCGCAGCTCGAAGCGGATCTGAAATCCGAACGCAAGCGCGTCAAGGCGCTGACCGAGCAGTTGGAAAAGCACGAAGCGACCTCCGCCGATGAGGGCGAAGCCGCGCTGCGCGACGAAATCGGCGCGCTGGCCGCCGAGATCGTCCATATGGCATCGCTGCTCGAGGGCGAGGGCTCGCCGATCCCCGATCTTGTCGCCGAAGCCGACGATGGCGCGCCGCAGGGCACGGTCAGCCTCGCCGCGCGCGTGCGGGCATTGCAGGCCAAGGCACGGCGCGGAACGGGCGCCCCGCCGCCCGTTGGCGAGAACGGCAAGGCGGCGGAAACGGACGCGGTGTCATCCTGACGCCGGTCCGGTGCGCGCATTGCGCACATGATGCAGGACCAGTGCCGCGCTTGTCGCCACATTGAGGCTGTCGAACCCGTTGGCCATGGCGATGCGCAATGTCTGCGTCCGGTCCATGACGCGATCGGGCAGGCCCGGTCCTTCCGTTCCCAGGACAAGCGCCGCCTTTGCGGGCGGTTCCCAATGCTCGAGTGCCGCATCGCCGCGGGGCGACAGGCCGGCCAGGGCGAAGCCGTTTGTCTCAAGCCAGTCGAGCATTGCGTCGGCATGGCCGAAACGATGCCATGGCACGGTCAGCACGGCGCCGACCGAGACGCGCAGCGCCTTGCGGTAGAGCGGGTCGCAGCTTTGCGCGTCCATCAGCACCGCATCGGCGCCAAGCGCCGCCGCGTTGCGGAAGATCGCGCCCATATTGTCGTGGTTGGCGATTTCCGACAGGGCAACCACCGTTCGCCAGCGCCGCGCAGTGTCCGGTGCGGCATCGGCATCGTCGCGCCGAAGACCGACCGCCAGAACGCCGCGATGCATCGGAAAACCGGCAATGGCGTCGATGACGTCGGACGATGCGACATAGACGCGCGTTTTCGCCGGCAGCATGCCGAGAATGTCCGCCACGCCGGCAAACCGGTTTTCGAGGATCAGGGCGCTTTCGATGCCGAAACGCCGTTGCCCCGCCAGGACGCGCAGCACGCTCGTCCCCTCGGCGATGAAGCGCTTCTGATGGCGCACCAGGTCCCGCTCGCGGATGCCGCGATAGGCCGCGATGCGCGGATCGTCCGGATCCACGATCTGTAGCGGTCTTCTTGCGTCCGTCATGGGGTGCGGTCGGCACCATGCATGAGAAGATCGTCCACCACGCTGCCCGACACACCGTTCGAGAGGGGCGTGAAGTCGCCATGGTCGAGCATGGCGCGGGTGGCATCGATCATCAGCTTGTGCGTGGCGCGCGCCATTGCAGAACCGATCGACACGCGCCTCACGCCGGCTTCGGCGAATTGTTGCAGGCTCACCGATGTGAAGGAGCCGGCGGCCAGCGCGTTGAACGGTTTCGTCACCGAGGCGACGATGCGCCGGAGCGCGGCCATGTCCGGCGGCAGCGGCGCGTAGAGAAGATCCGCACCGGCCCCTTCGAACGCGCGCAGACGGCGGATTGCCTCTTCGGTGTCGTAGTGACCGTTCATGATGCCGTCGGCGCGGGCGCAGAAGACGAACGGCCGGCCGAGTGCCCGCGCGGCGGCGCAAGCAGCGCGCACCCGTTCGATGGCGAGGTCAAACGGATAGGGCGGGTTGCCGCCGACCATCTGCGTGTCCTCGATCGAACAGCCCGAAAGCCCGGCTTCGCCGGCAAGCCGCACCGTTTCGGCAACGCCATCGGGATCGTCGGCAAAGCCGTTCTCGAAATCGCCCGAGACCGGCAGGGGCGTTGCCGCGATCAGGTCCTGGGCATGGGCGAGCGCCTCGTCGCGGGTCACCCGGCCCCCGTCCGGCTTGCCGAGCGTGAAGGCGTGGCCGGCGCTGGTCGTCGCCAGGGCCCTGGCGCCGCAGGCGGCCATGAGCCGCGCGGAGCCCACGTCCCACGGATTGGGAATGATGAAGCAGCCCGATGCGTGCAGGGCTTCGAAACCGGCATGCCGTTCGGCCAGTGCGTTCATGGCATCAATCCTCCATTGCGCGGGCCGCATCGGCCATCTGTTTGAGCACCTTGCGCAGATCGCCCGCGCGCTGCAGCGGCTCAGGGTAGAAGATTCGCGCCCGTTCGTCGCCATCGCCCAGATCCATGCCTTCTGAATCGATGGTCAGCAACTGCCAGCCGCCGGGTCTTTTGCGCGCCAGCTTCTGCGCGTAGAGCGCGATGGCCTCGGCATGGTCGGCATTCATGTGGACGACCGCGCCATGCTCCAGCGCGGCGATGCCCTCGAGATCGCCGGCCAGCGCCAGATCGGCCGCGCCCAACTCATAGGCCTTGCCGAACCCGCCATTGAGGCTTGCCGAATGCACATTCAGCCGGAAGAAGGCGAAATCGCCGAAATCGGCATAGAGCGCGGCCTTGGGGTGGCGCGCCAGATGCCGGCGCCGGATTCGGCCATGGTCATCCGTGCCGCGCGCGACCCGCGCACCGACCGTGCGCAGCGTGATGCGCGGATGGGCCAGCGGGTCGCCCTTGCCCGGCTCGCCGATCAGAAGCGCGCTTTCCGGCACGGTTTCGAGCGCGCCCAGATGCGGCGACAGGGCGGAGACCAGAATCACCGGCGTGCCGTCGAAATCGGTGGAAAGCTGCACGCGGCTGACACCGGGAAAAGCGCCGCCGCCCGACGGATGGACGGCCAGCGCACCGTGCCGTGCCGTCGCAATCAGGGTCTTGGCGAGGCGGATCGCCTCGTCGTCGGTCTCGCGCAGCACGCTTTTCTTTTCCGCTTCGGCCATCACATCCCGCCGCTTGCCTGTTGAGAACGCCGTCCAATGCGTGGCACGGCGCGCGCCCGTGGTCTATCCCTTCTGGCGACCGGCAGGCAAAGCGACGAAACGGTGCGGCGATGGCCAAGCTCTATTTCCACTATTCGGCAATGAACGCCGGCAAGTCGACCATGCTGCTGCAGGCCTCGCACAATTATCGCGAACGGCATATGACGACGCTCCTGTTCACGGCGCGGCTCGACGACCGGGCGGGTGAGGGGCGGATCGCCTCGCGGATCGGGCTGGGCGACGAGGCACTGACCTTTGCGCCCGATGACGATCTGTTCGCCATCGTGCGCGACCACGCCGAAAACGCGCCGGTGCATTGCGTCTTCGTCGACGAGGCGCAGTTTCTCACCGAAGACCAGGTCTGGCAGCTGGCGCGGATCGCCGACCGGCTGGGCGTACCGGTCATGGCGTACGGCCTGCGCACGGACTTTCAGGGCAAGCTGTTTCCCGGCTCGCTGGCGCTTCTGGCGATCGCAGACGATCTGCGAGAGGTGCGCACCATCTGCCGGTGCGGGCGCAAGGCGTCGATGGTGGTGCGGCTCGGGCCGGACGGCAAGGTTGTGCGGGAAGGCGATCAGGTCGCCATCGGCGGCAATGACCGCTACGTGTCGCTGTGCCGGCGCCACTGGGAGGAAGAGATGGGCCGCATCGACGCCGAGGACATGATCGGCTTTACCGCGCGGTGATCGTGCCCCGCGCTTGACGCAAGGCCGACTTTCAATTGTCATCACACCAACTTATATGCGGCGTGAAGTCGCTCAGAGGGGTTGGTCCATGGCAAGCTTGCAGAATTTCGATTCCGAGATCGAACGCACAAAACAGGCGGTCGAGCAGATGCAGACGCGGATCGAGCAGTCGAGCGACGTGCTCGACCGGTTCGCCAAGGCGGACGCGGCCATCGGCGACGCCGATTTCGACATCGAAAACGCCCGCATCCAGGACGTGCTCAAGCAGCAATCGGTGATGGAAGCCAACATTGCCGACCTGATCATCGGGCTCGAGGACGCGACCAACGTGTTCGGCCAGGAATTTGAGTCGATGAAGTCGTACACGACCTGGGAGAGCATTGTCGGCATGTTCTCCAAGCAGCGCATGCAGCGGATGCGCTCGGAGCGGGTGCGCAACATGTCGCTGGCCGGCAATCTGCAGGAGCTTCTGACCAAGTCGGACACGATCGTCGGCATTCTCGACGGCCAGCGCACCATCCTCGACGAGCGCTATGGTTCGTCCGAAGCGAGCCTCCGGCAGGTGATCGACCGGCGCACGGGCACGATGGAACAGCTCGAAAAGACGCAGGAGCGGATCGAGGAACTGAACCCGATGCTGCTCGACATCGAAAACCAGATCGCCGCCTCGACCAACCAGAAGGAACGGTCCGAACTGGAAGGCAAGCGGTCCGAACTTGCGACCGAATACAATGAAATGCAGGCGCGCGAGCAGACGCTGCTCGCCGAGAGCCAGACGCTGGAACGCTACACCTCCATGTTCCAGACGTTCGTCGACTCGCTCAACAATCAGAAGGCGGCGCAGTCGACGCTGATCAACAAGCTGACCATCGACACCGAACAGCGCATCGTCCTCTACAAGGCGCTCGAGGATTCGCTGAAGACCGCCGCCCAGCAGGATGTCGCCCACAAGATCAACACGCTGGGTAGCCAGGTGGACACGGCTGCCGAAACGACGATGGCCGGCATCGGCGCGGCGGCGCAGAGCCACATCGGCGACCTTCTGGAAATGCATGAAGGCAACATGGCGGCGACACAGGACATTCAGCGCCGCAAGAAGCTGGCGGACGACGCGTTCGCGCGGCGGTTCGAAGAGGTGCTGAAAAAGCACAACGCCGCCAACTATGTTCAGCCGTAAGGCTGGGGGAGGGCGCCGGTGAGCCGGGCCACCCACGCCGCCGCCAGTCCGGTCCTGCGCTATTTCAGTTCGATCGGGGCCGCGCTCGACGGGCTGGACGTGTTCCTGCGCGACGACAATTCGCCGCTTTATCAGCATGAACTGGTGGCGCGCACCGTCGTGCCTTATTTGGCGCGGCTCGCCGCCTCGTTCGACAGCTGGCGCAACCGGCTCGATTTTTCCGACAAGTTCCGCATTTCGCGCGCCGACAGCGGATTTCCGGTCTATCAGAACGTGCTTGAGCTGGAAAAGGACCGGCGCTCGGCGGAAAGCCGGCTCGACGCCATTCCCGATCCCGAGACGCTGCGTGCCGACATGGCCGACTTCATCCTGCGTCACAAGGCGTTCCCGAAGGAATTGCAGGACCGGCTCGCCGAGCGGCTCTATCTGGAAACGATAAGGGACGGCTCCTTCTTCACGCCGTTCGTATTGCCCGAGACGATCAAGGTCTCGGTGAACCCGAAGACGGGCCGGCCCTTCTATGTCACCCATTGGGGCGTCTTCGACGGGTCGGCGACCCTGCCGATGATCTATTCGGTGGTGGTCGAGGATTCGACGCCCGACATGGTGCAGACCCTGGTCGGCAAGGACGGCAAGCTGAACCGGGACGTGGACATCCCGCTGCCGGTGGGCGGGCTTCTGAACCCGGCGCTGGCACGCGCCTTCGACCAGTGGGCCGAGGCCAATTCGGCCTTTTCGCTGACGCCGGCGACGGTCGCCGCCAACATGGACGAGCAGTTCGAGACGCTGCATCCCAAGCAGCTCCGGCGCATCGTGCTGGGGCCGTTCTACTCGGCGGGCATCACGCAGAACAATGACACGGTCTCGGCGATCCTGGACGAGGTCGGCGAAGCGGAAAATGCCTGGCTTTTGAGCTGGACGATCCAGGACATCTATTCGAAGCACGAGCGGCCCGGCCGCAAGGGGCTGTGGTCATCGTCGCCGCCGCGCGAGGAATTCCACATCGAGACCGACGATCTGGAAGCCGCACGCATGGGGGTTTCCTCGTTCGAAAAGCATGCGCTGATCCCGCACGAGGCCTATCAGGCGCTCTATGCGGCGGGCCAGACCGATGCGGTCTTTGCCGGATACAAAACGCACATCGTCTCCGGCGGGCACGTGATTTCCGATGTTTGAGATGATGACTGGCCACACCCTCGCCCTTCGAGGCTCGCCCCATCCCCTCATCCTGAGGTGCGAGCTTGGCGAGCCTCGAAGGGGCAGGGGATGGTTGCTCGCACCTCAGGATGAGGGTGTGGAATAGGAGCGTTCCCAATGGACACCGGCCTGACGCAGATCGACGAAAAGGACATCGAGAAGCACCGCGCCACGGCGCAGTCGCTGGTCACGCGGTTCGTCGTCATGGAACGCACCGACGGGCGCTCTTCCACGCAACTGGCCGGGACGGGACGCCGGTTCGTCTCGACGGTTTCGACCGGCGGTACGCGGCGTACCCGCGAGGTGGAACTGGCCAGGCAGATCGGCGCGATCCGCGCCGACGACCAGATGCTCTCGCCGGCGCAGCATGGTCTTTTGTATCGCGCGCGGCGCGGCGCGGCGATCGCGCTGGCCGTCTCGGACATGTTCGCCCGGCAGACCGATCTCGAGAGCCTGAAGGCACGCAATGCCACTGCGCCTTTGGAAGGCGATGACGCCAACCGGTTTCGGGCGCTGCTGGGCGCCTCGGCCTATGTGTCGGCCTTCGCGTTCGCCGCCTATCTGCTCGCCATGCTCGAAACCGACACCGAGCCGGGCGAAGACCTGTCCGAGCCGGACTATGATTTCGACACGCCGCAGGATGCGGTCAAATCCGTGCTGGCCGGACTGGCCGCGGCCATCGAGGGCGCGCCCGACGATGTCGCGATGGGCCAGCGGGCCAAGGCGTTCGCGCGCGTCACCGTCGAGGGGCTGTTGCAGCGCAAGGGACGGTTCGAGGCGCTCGGCGCCTTCGAGGACAGCCATGTGCGCATCGAAAAGGACGATTTCACGCTCGACGGGTTCGACGTGGCGCCCGGCGCTCGCCGCAAGCCGCTGACTATGACCTTCAAGAAGCCCGAGGAGATCATCGGCAACCACATCGCCAAGTATCAGGCGATGAAGCTGGCCAAGATGCTGGTATGCCACGATTTCCAGCGCGGGCTGAACCCGTTCGTCGAACTGGGCGGGTTCCTGTTCACCTTCATCGGCGACGGTGCGCCGGGGACGGGCAAGACGATCATGATCCAGATGATCGCCGGGCTGGTCAACGATTACTGCCAGGTCGCCGGCTATCCGTTCCATTACGAGAATTTCGGCGTCGACCAGATTTCGTCCTATCAGGGCAAGTCGGGTCAGAACTGCAAGCAGTTCGTCTCCAACGTGCTCGATCCCAAGGCGATCGGCTTCGGCACAATCGACGATATCGACCAGGTGGCGGCGCGCCGCTCCGACGACCGTGCGTCGGCCGGCCAGCAGGAGGTGACGGCGGTCCTGATGGAGAGCTTTGCCGGCGCGATGACGGTGGTGCGCGGCAATTGCTCGTTCGGCATGTTTTCCAACTACCCCGAGAACGTCGATGATGCGCTGCGCCAGCGGGCCGGTGCGCGCTGGCTGGTCGACGGGCCGCAGACGCGCAACGACTATATCGACATCTTCCACCTGCTCGCCGGAAAGAACCATGCCATTCCGCTGGGCGATCACGAGCTGTACGCCGACCAGCAGATCCGCGACGCTGTCCGGGCGGCCTATGAGGGCCACGACCGGCCGGCCGAGGACGGGCTGATGACCATCTACGACCGGTTCATCGAGACCCATGGGGCGCCCAAGACCATCGCCGACATCGGCACCTATCTGCACATGATCAAGGAGGCCGAGCCGCGCTTCACCGGCCGGGCGATCAAGAACGTCACCGATGCGATCAAGATGCGCGCGATGGACATCGAACTGCCCGACGCATGGTTCGAAACGCCCGAGACCTTCCTGCACAAGTCCTACGACGAGAAGCTGGCGATGATTTCCGAACTGCGCGAGCCGTTCACCATCGGCATGGTGATGCAGGAGATCAACCGCTACGCCGATTCCGAGTTCCGCTATTCGGACAAGGCCGACGATGCGGCGGTCGCCGAGATCATCCGCCGCCAGCGCCAGACCGAACGCGCCGCCCGCGAGATCACCGAGCGGAAGGAGAAGGGGATTTGGGAGGGGTGAGGCGGTACCATCTTGTGATTGGTTGCTCGTGCACATAAACTCTAGCCACAATGGCCAGAATGGAGGTCAGTCATGGACGAGATCGGAATTCTCGACGCGCGCAACAATCTCAGCGCGCTTGTCGAGCGCGTCGAGAAGGGTGACGAGGTGATCATTACCCGTCACGGAAAGCCGGTGGTCAAGATGGTTGCGGTCGAGCCCGCAGACGAAGAAGAGCGCCGCAGACGGGCGCGAGAGGCGATCAAGGCGATCCGCGAAATGCGCAAGGAGGTCAAACCGCTTGGCGACATCACGATCAAGGAACTGATCGAAGAGGGCCGCAGGTATTGAGCGTCGTCGTGGATTGTTCGGTCACGCTGTCCTGGTATCTGGACGACGAGACGGAACCGCTTTCGATCCTCATCGAGGACCATGTGGCTGAACATGGCGCGGTCATTCCCTTCCATTGGCACGCCGAAATGGCCAATGGCCTGCTTATGGCGGTGCGGCGTGGACGCATTGCCTACGGGTTCATTCGGCGTGCGTTTGCCCAGTTCGAAGAGTTGACAATCGTCATCGACGATGAAAGTCGGCATGCTGCAAAGGACGCCGCGATATCGCTGGGCCAGGAGCATCGATTGTCGGTCTATGACGCGCTCTATCTGGAAACTGCGATGCGTCGCGGACTGCCCTTGGCGACCTTCGACAAGGCGCTTCAAAGGGCGGCCCAAGTCGCTGGCGTGCCGATTTTCCAATCGGCAAACCCGTGACATTTCCGAGCGCGACGGCCCTGCTCATCAGCGCGTTGTTATCGGGCTGACCTACCCCAGAATCTCCCGCTCGGCCGCCTGCGCGATCAGGCCGGACCGGGTCATCTTGCGCTTGGACGCTTCGGCGTCGATGGCGTCCAGCAGCCCCTTGTTCAGGGTGATGTTCACGCGCGTCGTCTTGTTGGTGTTGGCGATATGCGGGACGGCAATCAGATAGGCGCCAGCGGCGAGTTCACTGGCAATGCCGGGATCGGCGGTCAGCGCCTCGAGGTCGCGCGAGTGCGGCGCTTCCGGCACATCATCGAGATAAAGTTCGATGGCTTCCATCGCATTGGGAATAATGTCGTCCTGCGTGTCGGCGGCGGAAAAGCAGCCGGGCAGGTCCGGGAAGCTGATCCCGTAGGCGCTTTCCGCATCCTTGTGCACCAATGCGAAGTAATGGGTCATCTGTTTTGGTCCTTCAGCCAACCCGCCTGTTTGGCAATCGCGCGCGCCGTACCCTTGGGCAAATCCTTCTTCGGATGTGGCACGACAAGCATCACCGAGCCTTTGCGGAACTTGTGGTGCGACCCGCGAACCGCTACCAGTTCAAAGCCTTCCTTTTCGAGGCGGGCGATGATCTTGCGTGAATTGGTTTCCAGCACGGGGCGCCTCGTTCGTGCACACTTATATACACACTTTTGGGTCCCTTTCCAAGCACCGCTGCCATGAAACGCCTTTATGAAAACGCGCTGATCTATGGCCGGCTGTTCACGGTCGACCGGCCGCATCTGGTCGAGCGCTACAACAAGGCGCTTGAGGCCTTCCGCCTGCCGCCGACAAAGCTCGACCGCTTCGACATCGACCGCACCGGCTTTTCGCCGCAGGTGGCCGAGGAACTGGGCGATTTCGACTATCTGGACCCGGCGGGCATCAACCGGCGCTTCATCATCCTGACACCGGGGCAGGCGAGCCTGCCGGTCGTCCACACGCGCTTTTCCAACACCGGCGGGCTGATGCACGAATTCTACACCGCCAATGCCCGCGCCATCCACGCGCTGACGATCAAGGACGTCATCTATGGCGAGATCGAAGACAATGTGTCGGCGATCGAGGACATCGAGGACCTGCTGTCGATCGAGCAGGTGCAGTTCAAGGTCCTGTCGGCGGAGAACGTTCTTGCCAAGGCGGCCGAGCTGCGCACCCTCGTTGACCGGCTGAAGACCGAGCCCGACGCCTGGCGCGACGATGCGATGCTCGAACAGATGGTGACGCTCGCCCAGACAACCGGCGACATCCGCTCGAACCGGCTGGTGCCCGACCAGGTCGTCTTCCGCCATTCGGCCTTCTGGACATCGCATTTCGGCGGCACCTACGTGTTTGTCGACGACAAGATGACGACCGTGATCTGCGATGCCGACGCGCCGGGTTTTCGGCGGTCCCGTCCCTGGCAGGTTAGCTATCTGGACATTGGCGACCATCGGCGGGTGTTCGATTTCCTGTCGCGTTCGGGCCGGATCGACCTGCCGAGCGCGTCCTGGCTGGAGGGTGGCGGCTTCATCGATCACCGCGCCGATCTGGCACTCAAGGGGCTGGTGCATGCCATTGATCCCGATGCCGATCTGACCGCCGCTGACCCTGTCTGGCTGCAGACCTTCGTGTCGCGCAACGCCGGGCCGATCCGCGAGGACGGCACCTATCCGTTCCTCAATTCCGCCCGGCGGGAACTGGCGCGCACCGGCCGCATCGACATTCGCGACGTGCCGCACGCACTTCGCTTCCAGATCGTCCGGGGCAAGCCCGACCATCACGATGCCTGGCTGACCAACCGTCTGATCAGCGAATACGTGCCGCGCGATTTCGTGACGCGGTACGTCTTCAACAAGCAGCGCTTCTACGCCGAGTACGAAAGATGGGACGACGGTTTTCGCGGCTTCGTTGTGGAGACGCTGAAAAACACCTATCTGACGGACAAGGCCGGCCTGCGCGCCCGGCTGTTCGGACTTGATTGATTGATCTGAGGAGCCCAGCCGATGCTTGATCCCATCATCGCCTTCTTCCGGCGCATCTTCGAGGCGATCGGCCATGGCATCGGCGTCGCCATCGGCTGGCTCTTGTGGCCGTTCCTTGCCTTCTGGGCGTGGCTCGGCGGGCGCGGCTGGATCATCAAGATCCCGGTTTTCGCCATCCTGCTGGGCCTGATCGCCGGCTATGGCTATCTGTTCTACATCACCCAGTTCTGGCGCGGCGACGATCCCAACTATGTCGCCAGCTACAACTATTCCGAGATCACCACCGCCGCCGGCGAACAGTTGCCCGACGGCACGTGCCAACCTTCGGCCATGGTGCAGATGACGGCGGACCTGATCGACCGCAACGTCAACCAGGATATCTGGGTGCCGTCCAATCCGCTGCACAAGGCGGGTTTTTTCTTCGTTGCCGACTGGAAGGACACGCCGTTCTTCGACAACAAGGCGGCGTTCCAGCTCGGCACCAACCAGGCGATCCGGCGCACGGCGGTGGAACTGGTCGACCGGCTGGGGCGCGTGCGCGGCACATCGTCGGTCAACCAGAACCTTCAGGAAGCGCGCGAAGCGGCCAACTACCGCGAGGATGCGTGGATATTCACCTTCAGCCCGCCCTTCCTGCAGCCCTCGACGCAGGCCAAGCTGCGTGAGGCACGACAGGAACTGCTTGCCTTCAACGCCGAGCTCTCGGCCTGTGAGGCCGATTTCGATGTGCGCGCCGACAACCTCCTGCAATTCATCGATCGTGTGACCGCCGATATCGGCTCGACCTCGGAAATCCTGCAGCGGCGCATGGAGGCGGCGAGCTTTTTCGGCTTCGACCGCCGCGCCGACGACCGCTTCTGGTTCACCTATGGCCAGCTCTACGCCTATTACGGCATCCTGTCGGCGGCGAGTGTCGACTTTCAGGACGTGTTCACCCAGCGCAACCTGACGAGCCTTTGGGCGCGCATCGACGAGCAGATGAGCGATGCGCTGCAGGTGCGGCCGCCCTTTGTCGCCAATGGCAGCGCGTCGAGCCTGGTCAAATCGCATCTGGAATCGATCGGTTTCGATCTGCTGCGCGTCCGCTCGAACCTGGTCGAGATGCGCGACGTTCTGGACCGGTAGGACTTCGCTGCGTTCTGCACCAGCCGGCTTGACCCCCACCCTTCATCCCTCCCCACAAGGGGGAGGGAAGCCCTCTGCATCGGTGCCTCGTTGCTGTCGCCGTGCGAGGCGCCGACGCTGCAGAGCGAACTGGCATGTTTGTTCCCTCCCTGCCCCTGGTGGGGAGGGATGAAGGGTGGGGGTCGTTTGAACCAGACCCGGCACAGCGCTTGCGTGTCGCAATTCGCCTAACGCGTGGCTCTATTGCGATTGCGGTGGCCCCTCACTCGGTGGTCAATGGCCGGGCGCGGGCATGGCTGCCCAGCCGACACCGAGTGGGGGAGCCCGATGGCCGAATTCAAGACCGATATCGAAATCGCGCGCGCGGCGGCGAAGAAACCGATCCAGGAGATCGGCGCGAAACTGGGCATACCGTCCGACGATCTTCTGCCCTACGGCCATGACAAGGCGAAGGTTTCGGCCGAGTTCATCAAGTCCGTTCAGGGCAATGAGACCGGCAAGCTGGTGCTCGTCACCGCGATCAACCCGACGCCGGCCGGCGAGGGCAAGACGACGACCACGGTCGGGCTTGGCGACGGGTTGAACCGCATCGGCAAGAAGACCGCCATCTGTATCCGCGAAGCGTCGCTCGGCCCCTGTTTCGGCGTCAAGGGCGGCGCGGCCGGCGGCGGCTATGCCCAGGTCGTGCCGATGGAGGACATGAACCTGCATTTTACCGGCGATTTTCATGCGATCACCTCGGCGCACAATCTGCTCGCCGCGCTGGTGGACAACCACATCTATTGGGGCAATGCGCTCGACATCGACATGCGCCGCGTCGTCTGGCGGCGGGTCGTCGACATGAACGACCGGGCGCTGCGCGAGATGGTATTGTCACTCGGCGGTGTCGCAAACGGCTTTCCGCGCGAGGGCGGGTTCGACATCACGGTGGCGTCCGAGGTGATGGCGATCCTGTGCCTTGCCACCGACATCGCCGATCTCGAAGAGCGGCTTGGCCGGATCATTGTCGGCTACCGGCGCGACAAGTCGGCGGTCTATTGCCGCGACCTGAAGGCCGAGGGCGCGATGACGGTGCTGCTCAAGGACGCGATCCAGCCCAACCTGGTGCAGACGCTCGAAAACAATCCCGCCTTCGTGCATGGCGGCCCGTTCGCCAACATCGCCCATGGCTGCAACTCGATCATGGCGACCACGACGGCTCTCAAGGTCGCCGACTATGTGGTGACCGAAGCGGGCTTCGGCGCCGATCTGGGCGCCGAGAAGTTCTTCGACATCAAGTGCCGCAAGGCGGGGCTTTCGCCCGACGCGGTGGTGATCGTCGCGACGGTCAGGGCGCTGAAGATGAATGGCGGCATCGCCAAGGAGGATCTGGGCGCGGAGAATGTCGAGGCGGTCGAAAAGGGCTGCGCCAATCTGGGCCGGCATATCGAAAATGTCCGCCAGTTCGGCGTGCCCGCCGTGGTCGCCATCAACCATTTCCATTCGGACACCGATGCCGAGATCGCGGTGATCACCGACTATGCCGAGCGGATGGGATCGGAAGCCATCGTCTGCCGCCACTGGGCGGAGGGCTCGGCGGGCATCGAGGCGCTGGCCACCCGCGTGGCCGAACTGGCCGAAGCGGGCGCCTCGCAGTTCGCCCCGCTCTATCCCGACGAGATGCCGCTGTTCGAGAAGATCGAGACGATCGCCAAGCGCATCTACCGCGCCGAGGAGGTGATCGCCGACAAGGCGGTGCGCGACCAGCTTCGCGACTGGGAAGCCAAGGGCTATGGCGACCTGCCGATCTGCATGGCCAAGACGCAATACTCCTTCTCGACCGACCCGCTTCTGCGCGGCGCGCCGACCGGCCATACCGTGCCGATCCGCGAGGTGCGCCTGTCCGCCGGCGCGGGCTTCATCGTCGTCATCACCGGCGCGATCATGACCATGCCCGGCCTGCCCCGCACGCCGTCGGCCGAAGTGATCCGCTTCAACGAGCAAGGGCTGATCGAAGGGTTGTTCTGAGGCCCGGCCGGCCGGCGGACATGGCTCCTCGGTATCTGCCGCGGACGGTAGATCGGTCGCGTGATGGAGCCGGTCGCCCTTCCGCCGATCATCGCCATACAACGGCAAAGCCGATTGCGTTCCGAACACGGTGGCGCTAAGCTCGCGCCATGATCAACCCGAACGCACATGCTTGGTGGTGGGCTTCGCTCTAGGCGGGGGTTCACGCATATGCATGTCCAACAACCGCCCGATTGCCGTGGCGGTTTTTTTGTGTCCGTCCGGCGGGCATGAAAGGACCTGGAGATGACCGCCCATATCGCAGCCACGGCGCCGGTCGATGCCTATGTCACCGCCGGGGGCGTGCGCGTTGCGCGCCGGCAGGAACAGGCCGATTACCACACGGCGATCGACCGGATGACGGACGATCTGGACAGCCGCATGGGCGCCGTCCTGTCGTCCAACTATGAATATCCGGGCCGTTATACCCGCTGGGATACGGGCATCATCGATCCGCCGGTGATGATCTCGGCGCGCAAGCGGCAGATGCGCATCGAGGCGCTGAACGCGCGCGGCATCCCGCTGGTGGCGATGATCGGCACCGCGCTTTCCGGACATCCCCACATCGAAACGCTGGACCGGGCCGATGGCGGACTGGATATCGCGATCACCGAACCGGGCGAGATTCTGACCGAGGAGGACCGGTCGCGGAACCCCTCGGTCTTTTCGGTACTGCGCGCCATCGTTTCTCACTTCTCGTCGGACGAGGACGAGGATCTGATGCTGGTCGGCGCGTTCGGCTACGACATCGCCTTCCAGTTCGATCCTGTCGAAGAGACGCTGCCGCGCGATCCCCAACAGCGCGATCTGGTGCTGTTCTTCCCCGACCGCATCCTGGTCGCCGACAATCACGCGGCGCGCGCATGGATCGATTGCTACGAATTCTCGGCCGGCGGCGTGTCGACCGAGGGCATTGCCCGCGCCGAAACGCCGGCGCCTTTCGTGCCCACCGAGACCGTGCCGCCGCGCAGCGACCATGAGCCGGGCGAATATGCGCGGCTGGTCGACCGGGCCAAGCAGCGCTTCGCCTGCGGCGACCTTTTCGAGGTCGTGCCCGGCCAGATGTTCTACGAGCGGGTGGATTCGAAGCCCTCGGCGATCGCCCGGCGGCTGAAGGCGACCAATCCGGCGCCCTATTCCTTCTTCATGAATCTCGGCGAGAACGAGTTCCTGGTGGGCGCCTCGCCGGAAATGTTCGTCCGGGTGACCGGACGGCGCATCGAGACCTGCCCGATCTCGGGCACGATCGCGCGCGGCACCGATGCGATCTCGGATTCCGAGCAGATCCTCAAGCTGCTCAACTCGAAGAAGGACGAGAGCGAGCTGACCATGTGCTCCGATGTCGACCGCAACGACAAGAGCCGGGTGTGCGAACCGGGCTCGGTGCGGGTCATCGGGCGGCGGCAGATCGAGATGTATTCGCGCCTTATCCACACGGTCGACCATGTCGAGGGGCGATTGCGCGAAGGCATGGACGCGTTCGACGGGTTCTTGAGCCACGCATGGGCGGTGACCGTCACCGGCGCGCCGAAACTGTGGGCGATGCGCTTCATCGAAAAGCACGAAAAGAGCCCGCGCGCCTGGTATGGCGGCGCGATCGGCATGGTCAAGTTCAACGGCGACATGAACACCGGGCTGACGCTGCGGACCATCCAGATCAGGGACGGCATCGCGTCGGTGCGGGCCGGCGCGACGCTGCTGTTCGACTCCGACCCGGACGCCGAGGAGGCCGAAACCGAACTCAAGGCATCGGCCATGCTGGCTGCGATCCGCGAATCGGGCCGGTCGAACGCCGATGCCGGCCCGCGCGAGACGCGGCGCGTCGGCGAGGGCAAGCGCATCCTGCTGGTCGACCACGAGGACAGTTTCGTGCACACGCTGGCCAACTATTTCCGCCAGACCGGCGCCGATGTGCGCACGGTGCGCGCGCCGGTGCCCGATGCCGCCTTCGACGACTTCCGGCCCGATCTGGTGGTGCTGTCGCCCGGACCGGGAAAGCCGAAGGATTTCGACTGCAAGGCGACGATCCGAAAGGCCCGCGCGCGGGACCTGCCGATGTTCGGTGTCTGCCTCGGGCTGCAGGCGTTGACCGAAGCCTATGGCGGATCGCTCCGTCAGCTCGGCTATCCGATGCATGGCAAGCCTTCGCGCATCCGCGTGCACGAGCCCGGCGCGGTGTTCGCCGATCTGCCGCGCGAGATCGTCGTCGGTCGCTATCACTCGATCTTCGCCGATCCGTCGCGCCTGCCCGAGGCGTTCACAGTGACGGCGGAGACCGAGGACGGGATCGTGATGGGCATCGAACACCGGTCCGAGCCGGTGGCGGCCGTCCAGTTCCACCCCGAATCGATCATGACGCTCGGCGGCGATGCGGGCATGAAGATGATCGAAAATGTGGTCGGGCGGCTGGTGGAGCGGGGACAGGCGACGGGGTCGCCGCGATGAGATGGTGGCTGGCTGTGCCTGTCGTTGTGGCCGCGGCCGGACCGGTCTCGGCCGATGAGCTGGCCTTTGGCCGGGCTCTGGTCGCCGACAATTGCGCCCGGTGCCACGCGATCGACGCCGGTGATGCAAGCGCCCACGACGAAGCGCCGGCGTTCCGCACCCTCTTGCGCGATTATCCGGTGGACGCGCTGGAAGAGGCGTTCGCCGAACGGATCGTCACCGGCCATCCGGACATGCCGGAATTCACGGCGACGCCCGAGCAGATCGGCGCGATCATCGGCTATATCGAATCGATCCAGCGGTGACGTGCCGCTTGCAACCGTTGCATCGCTGGCCTACACAGGGCGTCATGATCGACGCCCGCACCATTTCCGCCTCCGATGGCGTGAACACCCGCCCGGCACGCGCCGGCGGCAAGGATGCGTTCGGTCGCGCACTCGGCCTTCTCCTTCTTATCGGCGGCTGCCGGGCCTGATCTTGCGACAGGGCGCCCGGTGGCCGTATCAGACGGCTCCGTTTGACGCCGTTTCGCCCCGTCTTCTTTACATCGTCAATCGAATGGATCAGACACCGCTTGAGAGGCGACTATGCGTCGCCGCCGGGGCGGGCGAAGGATGAAGATCATGAACACGCACGTCACAGCCGCCAAGACGCCGACCAGTGCCGGCATGCCCGACGCGGCCCGAAAATACCGCGCCTATCCGCCGGTCGACCTGCCCGACAGGACATGGCCGTCGAAGACGATCACGACACCGCCGATCTGGTGCTCGGTCGATCTTCGCGACGGCAACCAGGCGTTGATCGAGCCGATGGGACATGAGCGCAAGACGCGGATGTTCGCCCATCTGCTCAAAATGGGCTTCAAGGAGATCGAGATCGGCTTCCCCTCGGCCAGCCAGACCGATTTCGATTTTGCGCGCTGGTGCGTCGAAGAGGGCAATGTGCCCGACGACGTGTCCCTGCAGGTGCTGGTGCAGTGCCGTCCCGAACTGATCGAACGGACCTTCGAATCGCTGGAAGGCGCGCGTCATCCGATCGTCCATTTCTACAATTCCACCAGCGAATTGCAGCGCCGGGTCGTCTTCGGCAAGGATGTCGAAGGCATCAAGCGGATTGCCACGGACGCGGCCAAGCTGGTCACCGACATGGCGGCTAAGGCCGGCGGCGGCTACCGGTTCCAATATTCGCCCGAAAGCTTCACAGGCACGGAATTGGAAGTGGCGCTGGAGATCTGCAACGCGGTCACCGAGATCGTCCAGCCGACGCCCGACCACAAGCTGATCCTCAACCTGCCGGCAACGGTGGAGATGTCGACGCCCAACATCCATGCCGACCAGATCGAATGGATGTGCCGCAACATCGACAAGCGCGACTGCGTCATCGTCTCGCTGCATCCGCACAATGACCGCGGCACCGGCATCGCGGCGACCGAGCTGGGGCTGATGGCCGGCGCCGACCGGGTGGAAGGCACATTGTTCGGCAATGGCGAGCGCACCGGCAATGTCGATCTGGTCACGCTGGCGCTGAACATGTTCACGCAAGGGGTCGATCCGAAGCTGGACATCAGCGACATCAACGCGCTGCGCGATGTCTACGAGCACTGCAACCAGCTCGCCATACCCGAGCGACACCCTTATGTCGGCGAACTGGTCTACACGGCCTTTTCCGGCTCGCACCAGGACGCGATCAACAAGGGCATGAGAGCCCATCGCGAGGCCAGGTCGGACCTTTGGGAGGTGCCCTATCTGCCGATCGATCCGGAGGATGTGGGTCGCAGCTACGAGGCGATCATCCGCATCAACTCGCAGTCGGGCAAGGGCGGCATCGCCTATATATTGCAGGCCGATTACGGGCTGAACCTGCCCCGCAATCTGCAGGTCGAGTTTCGCGAGGTAATCCAGGAGATCACGGACCGCGAAGGGATCGAGCTGTCGTCGGAGCGCATCCACCAGGCGTTCATGGCAACCTATGTCGATCTGCCCAGCCCGCGCATCCGCTTCGTCGGCCACACCACGGCGCCGGATCCGGACGATCCGGAAGGGCGGATCGTCGATGCGGTGCTGATAGACGGCAATGAGGAAATCGGAATTCGCGGTTTCGGCACCGGGCCGATCGACGGGTTCGTCGATGCGATCAATCGCCATTACGAATTGTCGATGACGGTGCGCGACTATTCCGAGCACTCGCTTCAGCACGGTTCGGACGCGGCGGCCATTTGCTACATGGAAATGGACAATGCCGACAAACGCGTCTTCGGCGTCGGCATCAACAAGAACATCGTCGCCGCTTCGCTCGAAGCGATCGTGTCGGCCGTCAATCGGGTTCGGGCGGCTCCGCAAGGCTAGGTTGCGCCCTGCCTGTGAAAAACACCCGCCGATTGCGACCTGCTGCTTTATGCTTTGTTGTGATCGGCGCGGGTTTTGGACTAGGGTCGGGACGGGCCGGGGGGCGGCCCGTCAATGAACAACCATTCAGCCAGGGATCATGAACACGGCAAACGGGACTTCAAGCGGCAGCCAGAACGAACCGGCCGTCAGCCCGGAAGAGGTTCGCGCCGCGCTTGAAGTGGTCGTCAACAGCGAGACCCTGGCCCGCGCCGACCGGGCCCGTTCGCTTCTGGCCTATCTGGTCAAGGCCGAGCAGAACGGCGAGGCCGCGCGCCTGAAGGGTTTCACCATTGCCCAGGACGTGTTCGGCAAGGATGACGATTTCGATCCCGCGATGGATGCGGTCGTGCGCGTTCAGGCCGGCCGGCTGCGCGAACATCTGACGAGCTTTTATGCCGGCGAGGGCAAGGACGAACCGGTCCGCATCACCGTGCCGAAGGGCACCTACGTGCCCTGCTATGTCCGCCGCCCGAGCGCGGCGGGCGCCGCCAGCGCTCCGGCGGCGCGACCCAACGGCAGCGGCGGCCGCCCCGAGGCGCCCCGGATCGTCGATTTCGGAGCTTCGGCGAGCGCGTTCAAGCTGGACCGCACGATCGAGGACGCGCCGCTGGCGGCAACGCGCTCCCTGTCCGACAAGCCGCCGGCCGGCGCTCAGGATGCGCTTCTGAGCCCCTTCATCGTGCGCAACGTCAAGCGATTCTGGCTGGCGCTCGCGATCATCGTGCTGCTGCTGACGGTGATCCTGTTCCTGGTCTGGCGTTGACGCGCCGGTCAGCGCCGGGTTGCGGTGCAAATGCGGGCGGGGCTCTCGCATTGCGCCGGCAAACTTGTTAGGTTCGCGTTAACCATTTGTTGACGGGCAGGGCCGCCATGAGCGCCGACGAGCACAAAGACAATCCCAACACGCGCCTTGTGGACGCGGTGCGGCAGGTCAAGATCGCCGCCGCCGAGCGCAACGATGTCGTCGTGGACATGAAGGAGGCCGACCGCGCGCGGCTGGAAATCCTCGCACAGGAACTCAAGCCGGTGTTCGACGACGTGCCGGCCGACGATGAGCGTTTCGATTTCGCCATCTCGTCGGGCCTGCAGCCGCGCTTGTGGATCGATGCGACCGCGCACGTGATGATGGGCCGCGACCGGCGCACCTACCGTTTCGTGCGCGACACGCGGCTGGGGCGGACGATCCTTGCCGAGGCGACGGCGGTCGATCCGGTGATGTCGGCGGTGACGACCTATATTGCCGAGCGCTTGCACGAACGCGAGATGGCGTTCGCGGCGGACGAGATGGTGACCTATCGGGCCGGCGTCAGCCAGCGCGGGCCTGCGCCGGTCGAGGATGCCGCGGAAACCGCATCAGGCCCCGGCGAGGCAGAGCGGGCGGGGGATGATGCAAGCGTCGCCGAGGCGGCGCCGCTGTCGCGGCGCGAGCGCACCAGCGTCACCCGCATGAGCCGGGTCGGCTGGCTGCTGATCGGCGGTTTCATCGCGCTTGCCGCCGCCGCGCTCTATTTCCAGGATCTTCTGGTCCCGTAGACCGGCCATCGTTTCAGTCGCCGGGATGCAGGTCCCGCTTGTCGGTGAGTTCCAGCGGACCCGTGCCGGTCGTCGCCGACCATTCCTGCAGCGTGCAGGTCCAGCGTTTCGGGTCGCCGTCGATCGAAAACAGATTGTAGGCGCCGGGCGGCCGCCTGGCGCCGGGGGACTGGCCGGCCGCCGGCACGCCGATCACCGGCACGCGCCCACCACCGGGTCCGGCGATCTGGTGACGCTGGGCGAGGTGGGTGTGGCCGTGCAGAACGAGCTCCGCGCCGGCTTGGGCAATCACGTTCTGGAAGAGCGAGATGCCGTAGAGCCGCTTTCGCGGGATCGTCGCGCCGCGCACCGGCGGATGGTGGATGAGAACGATGCGGAACAGGCCGGCATTGCCCGCCTGTTCGAGCGCTTTGCGCAGATTGCGCGCCTGTTCGCCCTCGAACCGGCCGGCGGCGACGAAGGCGGGTGTCGCCACGGCGCTCGATGCGCCGATGATGGCGACCGGGCCGCGCACCCGGACGAACGGGAAGTCGTCGTTCGAGGCGGGCGCGCGCCCATCGTCGCCGGTCATCCAGGGCGCCCAGGCGTGAAAGGCACGGTCGAGCGCGCCGCGCACATAGGCGTCATGATTGCCCGGCACGATGCTGACCCTGTCGGGCACACCCAGTTCTTCCAGCCACAGCGCCGAGGCGCGCAATTCGGCCTCGAGCGCCAGGTTGGTCAGATCGCCGGTGACGGCAATATGGTCGGCGCCGCTCTCGGCGGCGGCGCGCGTCACCCGCTCGAGCGTGGATTCTGCCAGCGCACCGGCGCGGCCGCGATGCCAGTTGATATAGCCGGTGAGCCGCTTGGACATCAGTTCGCGCGCAGAGACCGCCGGCAACGGCCCCAGATGGATGTCCGACAAATGGGCGAGCGAGAAAGTCATCGCGGCTTGGTAAGGGGTTTTTCCGGGAAGTCAAAACCGGCATGATCGGCGTGCGGGCCGGCGGGCGATTCGGCCCCATATCGAGCCGTCGAGCCGCCCATGTCGTTCCGTACGCGCCTTTTTCACCTGTTCTTCATCCTGACCCGGCCGGTCACGCTGGGCGCCCGCGCCATGGTGATCGATGCCGACGAGCGCGTGCTTCTGGTCCGGCACACCTATGTGCCCGGCTGGCACCTGCCGGGCGGCGGCGTGGAGCCGGGCGAGACCGCGCTCGACTGCGTGATCCGCGAGGTGCGCGAGGAGGGCAATGTGGTGGTCGATGGCGAGATGGTGCTGCACGGCCTGTTCCACAACAACGGCGCGTCGCGGCGCGACCATGTGGCGGTCTATGTGTGCCGGACCATCACACGGCGCGCGCCCAAGCGGCCGGACCGGGAGATCGCCGCCGCCGACTTCTTTGCGCTCGACGGTCTGCCCGAAGGCACGACGCCGGCGACCCGGCGGCGCATCGAGGAATGGCGGACGGGGCATCCCCCGGCCGCACGCTGGTGACGCGCGTCAGGCCGCTTTTGCGTCCAGACGGTCGCGGCCGTGCGGTTCCGAAAAATCGATATCAGGCCCGGCGGGAACGATGCGCGTCGGATTGATCGTTTCGTGGCTGCCGTAATAGTGCGCCTTGATGTGGTGCATGTTCACCGTCCCGGCGACGCCGGGCACCTGGTAGAGTTCGCGCGTATAGGCCGAAAGGTTCGGATAGTCCGCGATGCGGCGGATGTTGCATTTGAAGTGGCCGACATAGACCGGGTCGAAACGCACAAGCGTCGTGAAAAGCCGCCAGTCCGCCTCGGTGATCCGGTCGCCGACCAGATAGCGCTGCCGCGACAGGCGCTCTTCCAGCCAATCCAGCGTCTCGAACAGCGGCGTCACCGCTTCCTCGTAGGCGTCCTGGGTGGTGGCGAAGCCGGACTTGTAGACGCCGTTGTTGACCGTGTCGTAGACGCGCTCGTTGACGGCATCGATCTCAGCGCGCAGCGCCTCGGGATAGAAATCCTGCGTGTCGCCGGTCAGTCCGTCGAACGCCGAATTGAACATTCGGATGATTTCGGAGGATTCATTGGAGACGATGGTTCCGGTCTTTTTGTCCCACAGCACCGGGACCGTGACCCGGCCGGTATAGTCCGATTTGGCGCGGGTGTAGATCTGGTGCAGACGGTCTGCGCCGAACAGCCTGTCCCCGGTGGCCGCATCATCGGTTTCGAAGGTCCAGCCCTGATCGCCCATGAAGTGGTGGACGACGGACACATCGATCATGTCTTCGAGCTTTTTGAGCTTGCGAAAGATCAGCGTGCGGTGCGCCCAGGGGCAGGCCAGCGACACATAGAGGTGATAGCGGCCGGCCTCCGCCTCAAAGCCGCTGTCGCCGCCCGGCCCCGCCGTACCGTCCGGCGTCACCCAGTTTCGGAAAGACGAATCCTTGCGGACGAAACGGCCCTTCGTCTTTTTGGTGTCGTACCACTGGTCGTGCCATTCGCCGTCGATCAACAGGCCCATCGCCGTTTCCTCCGTTGCTGTCCCGTATGCCGTCTCAGGCCGGAGATAGGACAAAGTGCGCTCAGGGTCACCGCCCCTATGGCGAACGCACCGTCAACCGATCCGGTTCCCGCCGACATTTTCGCTTTACGGACCGCGTGCACGGTGCTAGCCCGATCCGATCATGTTGACGATCCCGATGCGACGACCACGACGATGAATTTTGCCGGTTTTCCGGCCCCTTGCTGACGTCGTTTTTCCGTATCCGGACCCTTTTCCCATGACCGACCATCTTATTGCGCCCGAACGGGCGGAGTGCGCCGACGCGATCGAAGCCCTGCATGCCGAGGCGTTCGGGCCCGGCCGCTTCACCCGCGCGGCATTCCGGCTGCGCGAGCAGGGACCGCACGATCCCGCGCTTTCCTTCGTCGCCCTGTCGCCGGGCGGCGATCTGCTCGGCTCTGTGCGGCTGACACCGGTCGTCACGGCGGAAAGCGGCCATCGCGGCCATCTGCTGGGGCCGCTGGCGGTGGCGCCCGACTACAAGAACCAGGGTTTCGGGCGCGCGCTGGTGCGGCGCGCGGTGGATGCCGCGTCGGCGACGCCGGGCAGCGCTTACGTGCTGCTGGTGGGCGATGCGCCCTATTACGCGCCGCTCGGTTTCCGGCAGGTGCCTGCCGGGCGCCTGCGGCTGCCCGGCCCGGTCGATCCGCGCCGGCTTCTGGCTCATCCGTCGGGCAACGATGAGATCATCCAAGAGCTGGCCGGTCTGGTCGGCTACGACCACGGGCAAGCCTTTCCGGCTGCGCAAGGCTGCGCCGGCTGACCTGGAGCCGCATACGACCGGGGCGGACCGTTACTCCGCCTTGCCCTCATCGTCCTTTTTCAGCGCGTTGAGCTTGGCGAAGACGGCATCGGCATCGATCTCGTCCTCGTCGCTCGCGGGCGCCGGCGTATGCGTGTCGCCGCTTTGAAAGACCGGCATGGATTCGGTCTGAGCGGCGGGCAGCAGCGTGTCGCCGGCCTCGGGTTCGGGCTCGGCCGGGCGGTTCTTGGCGGCTTTCTGCACTTCCATGTCCAGATCGATCTGCGAGCACAGGCCGAGCGCCACCGGATCGACCGGCTGCAGATTGGCCGAGTTCCAGTGAGTGCGGTTGCGCACCTGTTCGATCGTGTTCTTGGTGGTGCCGACGAGACGCGAGATCTGCGCGTCCTTCAGCTCGGGATGGTAGCGCACCAGCCACAGGATTGCGTTGGGCCGGTCCTGACGCTTGGAGACCGGCGTATAGCGCGGGCCCTTGCGCTTGGCCTGCGGCACGCGAACCTTGGGATCGGACAGTTTGAGGACATGGTTGGGGTCGGCTTCGCCCTTTTCGATCTCTTCGCGCGAAAGCTGGCCGGTGGTCACCGGGTCGAGCCCCTTGATGCCCTGCGCCGCTTCCTCGTCGGCGATCGCCTTGACCTCGAGCGGATGCAGCGCACAAAATCTGGCAATCTGGTCGAAGGTGAGGCCGGTATTGTCGACCAGCCAAACGGCGGTCGCCTTGGGCATGAGAAGCTGGTTTGCCATCTGCGTGAACCTTTCGTGCGAATAAAGCTTTGCCGTTCGTCCGCGCCGGTGTCGCGGGCGTGGGCTGAGCCACCAATGTCCGGAAGATTTTGCCGATATACGCCGCGCGGCGCCCGAGTGCAATGCCGCGCATGGCTGTGAACAGTCATCTTTGTTTCATCAAAGCGTCACGCGACTGTCACCGGTCCGGGAAAAGACGGCTCCATCGCTGACCCGAGGGAGCTTCCACCATGCGCACAATCCTGTTGTCGTCCGCCGCCGCTGTCGCCTTGTCCGCCGCCCTTGCGGCACACGCCCATGCCGACGCCTTCAACCGTGTCGCTTCCTTTCCGGTCAACGCGAACATCCCCGGCGAAATGGGGCAGGAGAGCGAAAGCTCCGCCGAGATCATCGATGCGACCGAGGACGGCATGATGCTGGTCTATTCGGACAGCCCGCTGGGCGGCATCGGCATGATCGACATTTCCGATCCGGCCAATCCGGCCGCCGCCGGCTTTGTCGCGCTCGACGGCGAGCCGACCGCCGTCGCCGTGCGGGCCGGCCATGCCATTGTCGGGCTGAACACGTCGGAAAGCTACACCGAACCGTCCGGCACGATCGTTTCGGTCGATCTTTCTTCGGGTGAAGTCGCCCATAGCTGCGATCTGGGCGGTCAACCCGATTCGGTTGCCGTGTCGCCCGATGGTTCGCTGGTGGCGATCGCCATCGAGAACGAGCGCGACGAGGACCTCGATGACGGCGTCATCCCGCAAATGCCGGCCGGCTTTGCCGTCACCTTTGCGCTCGATGGCAGTGCGATCGATTGCGACAGCCGGGTCGTTGCCGATCTGACCGGCCTGGCCGAGGTGGCTGGCGATGATCCGGAGCCGGAGTTCGTCGACATCAACGCGGCCAATGAAGTCGTCGTCACGCTGCAGGAGAACAACCATATCGCCATCTTCAACGGCGAGACCGGAGAGATCGTCTCGCACTTTTCCGCGGGCGCGGTCGATCTCGACAATGTCGATATCGACGAAGAGCGCGCGCTGACCTTCGACGGCACGCTCCAAGGCGTCGTCCGCGAGCCCGATGCGGTGAAATGGCTGGACGAGAACCGGATCGTCACGGCGAACGAGGGCGATTATGAAGGCGGATCGCGCGGCTTCACCATCTTCTCCAAGGACGGCGACGCGCTCTACGAAAGCGGCCTTTCGTTTGAATATGAAGTGGCGATGATCGGCCACTATCCCGAGCGTCGCTCCGGCAACAAGGGTGTCGAGCCCGAGGGCATGGAGGTCGCCGAGATCGGTGGCGCGACCCACATCTTCCTCCTCAGCGAACGCGGCTCGGTGATCGGCGTCTACCGGGACAATCCGGAGGGCGAGCCGGAACTGGTGCAGATCCTGCCGACGGCGCTGGGCCCGGAAGGCGCGGTGGCCATCCCCGGACGCAATCTCGTGGCGGTGGCCAATGAAGTGGACCTGATCGAGGATGGCGGCGTGCGCAGCCATGTCACGATCTACGAGCTGGGCGAGGGTGAAGCGCAATATCCGACGATCCGCTCGATGATGGACGATGCGGGCCGCCCGGTCGGCTTTGGCGCCCTGTCGGGACTGGCGGCCGATCCCGAGCAGCCGGGCATTCTGTACGCTGTCAACGACTCGTTCTACGCGATGCAGCCGACGATCTTCACGATCGACGCCAACCAGACACCGGCCCGGATCATTGCGGCAACGCGCGTGACGCGCGGCGGGGCCAACGCCCAGCTTCTCGATCTGGAAGGCATCACACCGGACGGAGAGGGCGGGTTCTGGCTGGCCTCGGAAGGCCGCACCGACCGGATGATCCCGCACGGGCTCTACCATGTGAACGCCGATGGCGAGATCGAGGAAAGCGTCGCTTTCCCGCCCGAACTGCTGGCGGTCGAAAAGCGGTTCGGCGCCGAAGGCGTGACCAGGGTCGGCGATACGCTGTGGGTCGCCATCCAGCGCGAATGGGCCGATGACGAGGACGGTTTCGTCAAGCTGGTCGCCTACAACACCGGAACCGAAGAATGGGGCGCGGTGCGCTATCCGCTCGAGCAAAAGGGCGCCGGCTGGGTCGGCCTGTCGGAGATCGTCGCCCATGGCGACCATGTCTACATCATCGAGCGCGACAACCAGATCGGCGCTGCGGCCGCGCTGAAGAAGATTTTCCGCGTGCCGCTGGCCGAGATGCAGCCGGCCGCACTTGGCGGTGAGCTTCCGGTCGTCAGCAAGGAAGAGGTGCGCGACCTTCTGCCCGATATGGCGGCCTTCGGCGGCTATGCGCTCGACAAGGTCGAGGGGCTCGCGGTGGACACCAATGGCGACTTCTTCGCGGTCACCGACAATGACGGCGTGGACGACTCAAACGGCGAGACGCTGTTCATGCGCCTCGGCCAGCTCGAAGGCTCCTGATCAAAGGCTGCCCGTCGTATCAGAAATGAAAACCGGGCCATGCGCCCGGCCTTCCTTGTTTTGCCGAGGCTCAGGCGACGTCGAGCACGATCTTGCCGGTGTGGGCGCTTTCCTCCATCCGCTCATGGGCGCGCCATGCGTCGGCGAGCGGGAAGATCATGTCGATGACCGGCGCGACCTTGCGCTGTTCGAGAAGCGGCCAGACGGCCTCGTCCAGTTCGCTGGCCAGCCGTGCCTTGAACTCGACTGAGCGGGCGCGCAGCGTCGAACCGGTATGCGTCAGCCGCTTCATCATCAGCTTGGAGAAGTCGGCCTCCGCTTTGCGGCCTTTCAGAAAGGCGATCTGGACGATGCGCCCGTCAATGGCTGCGGCCGAATAGTTGCGGTCGATATAGTCGCCGCCGACCATGTCGAGGATGACGTCGGCGCCGTGCCCGTCGGTCGCGTTCCTGACCGCATCGACGAAATCCTCGCTGCGATAGTTGATCGCCCGGTGGGCACCAAGCGCGACGCAGGCCTTGCATTTTTCGTCGGTGCCCGCGGTGACGATCACCCGTGCCCCGAAGGCGACGGCAAGCTGGATCGCGGTCGTGCCGATCCCCGATGCGCCGCCATGCACCAGCATTGTCTCGCCGCGCCCGAGGCCGCCGCGCTCGAACACATTGTGCCAGACGGTGAAAAAGGTTTCCGGAACGGCGGCCGCTTCGGTGAAGGTGAAGCCGGCGGGCAGCGGCAGGCAATTGCTGGCATGGGCGATGCAATATTCCGCATAGCCGCCGCCGGGAACCAGCGCGCAGACCTGGTTGCCGGCGGACCAGCGCGAGACGCCCTCGCCGAGCGCGTCGATCGTGCCGGAGACTTCAAGCCCCGGCAGGTCGCTTGCGCCCTTGGGCGGCGGGTAGGCGCCCTGCCGCTGGAGCATGTCCGGACGGTTCACGCCCGCGGCGCGCACTGCAATGCGCACCTCGCCGGGTCCGGGTTCGGGGATCGGTCGCTGGACGGGTTGAAGGACCTTGGGGCCACCCGGTTCCGTGATGGCGATTGCGTTCATTTGCGGCATGTCTGATTATCCTGAGGTCTGGAATTGGGGCGTCTGTTGACGAGATGGTTGCGAGTGGCAACAGGCGAAGATTTGGGAGGCGGACATGATGGACGATGAAAAGCAGACGGCCTCGACGGCCGCTCATGTGATCGGCCGGGACATTGCGTCGATGTCGGTCGACGAGCTGGAACGGACTATCGACCGCCTGCGCGAGGAAATCGCGCGGATCGAGGCCGAAATCGACGCCCGCGCGGTCACGCGCAGTGCCGCCGATGCAATTTTTCGAAAATAATGCGTCAGTGCCGGCCAATTCGCAAACCCGTTAACCGTGTGTTAAGCTTTACGGGTGTTAACTGGAATGGTTCGAATTTTGTTCGAATTCAACCAGAGTGACTTCGTTGCTTTGTTTGACGCCTCCCTGTTTAACTCCTGAGAGCCGTTTTTACGGCTCTTTTTTTTACCTGATCTGGGATGGGACCGGCGGCGTGGGGCGTTAACCCTCCGTTAAGGATGCGCTTGCCCTCCTGTGCGAAAAGTCGGACAATCGTGGCGTTCAGCAGCGCGGCGCGCCAAAAGGTGCCTGCGAACGTCAGCAGGGATCGATCGGCATGTCAGGCGGCTCAAACACCATCCGTTTCATCGACCACAAGGTGGCATCGTCGTCCTTCACCGAGCTTTACGGCGAGGGGATGCAACTGGTCGAGGAAACGGCGGCCTATCTGGACGGGGAAGGCCGCAAGGAGGCCAAACGGCTGGGCCGGTCGACGGCGACGCTCTATGCGGCCGAGTCGATGCGGCTGACGACCCGGCTCATGCAGATGGCATCCTGGCTGCTGCTGCAGCGGGCGCTCGCCAACGGCGAAATGACATCGGACCAGGTGGACAGCGAAAAAAGCAAGATCCGCCTCGACACGATCTCGCCGGCTGCCGATCTGGAAAACTGGAACAATCTGCCCGAACGGTTCCGGGCGCTGGTTCACCGGTCGCTGCGCCTGCAGGCGCGCATGCAGCGCATGGATCTCGATCTTGGCGCCGACGATGCCGCCCGGTTCGACGACATCTCCGCCGACAATCCGGTCAACACGCAGATCAACCTGCTCAAGACGGCCTTTGGTGACCGGTGACCCTCTGGTCCGCCGTCCGATCACGCGCCGATACCGGCTGAAAACTATTTGTTCCTTTGTTTCAGCGCGGCGCTGTAATATGGCGCGCAGGGCAATGGCAGGGGCATTTTCGGGGATATCGGCATGACACGACGCTACTTCGGCACGGACGGGATTCGCGGCACCGCCAACAAGTCGCCGATGACGCCGGAGATCGCGATGAAGGTGGGCATGGCCGCCGGCGTCGCCTTCCAGCGCGGCCGGCACCGCCACCGCGTGGTGATCGGCAAGGACACCCGCCTGTCCGGCTACATGATCGAGAACGCGCTGGTTGCCGGCTTCACCGCCACGGGCATGGACGTGTTCCTTCTCGGCCCGGTGCCGACGCCGGGCGTTGCCATGCTGACGCGGTCGCTGCGCGCCGATATCGGCGTGATGATCTCGGCGTCGCACAACGCCTTCCAGGACAATGGCATCAAGCTGTTCGGGCCGGACGGGCACAAGCTGTCCGACGAGATCGAGATGAAGATCGAGCGGCACATGAACGAGGATCTGTCGGGCAAGATGGCCAAACCGGCCGACATCGGCCGGGCCAAGCGCGTCGATGGCGATCTGTTCCGCTACATCGAGTTCGCCAAGCGGACCTTCCCGCGCGCCATGTCGCTGTCCAAGCTGCGCGTCGTCGTCGATTGCGCCAATGGCGCGGCGTACAAGGCCGCACCCTCCGCGCTTTGGGAACTGGGCGCCGATGTGGTGCCCATCCACGACAAGCCCGACGGCATGAACATCAACCGCGATTGCGGCTCGACCAACCCCAACTCGCTGCGTGCCAAAGTGCTGGAAGTGCGCGCCGATCTCGGCATCGCGTTCGATGGCGATGCTGACCGCATGCTTATCGTCGACGAAAAGGGCACGGTGGTCGATGGCGACCAGTTGATGGCCACGATCGCCGATGACTGGAAGCGCAACGAGATGCTGCGCGGCGGCGGGATCGTCGCGACGGTGATGTCCAATCTCGGCCTGGAACGCTATCTCGATGCGCAGGGGCTGGCACTGGCGCGCACCAAGGTGGGCGACCGCTATGTGGTCGAGCACATGCGCGCGCATGGCTACAATGTCGGCGGCGAGCAATCGGGACACATCATCCTGTCCGATTATGCGACGACCGGCGACGGGCTGATCAGCGCCTTGCAGATCATGGGCTGCATCGTCGGAAGCGGAAAACCGGCAAGCGAGGTGTGCGCCAAGTTCGAGCCGGTGCCGCAGGTACTCAAGAATGTGCGGTTCGGCGGCGGCAAGCCGCTGGAAGACAAGCGGGTCAAGAGCGCTGTCGACGATGCCCGCGAAAAGCTCGGCAATACGGGCCGTCTCGTCATCCGCCCGTCGGGCACCGAGCCGCTGATCCGCGTGATGGCCGAGGGCGACGATCCGGTGCTGGTCGAGAGCGTTGTCGACGGGATCGTCGGCGTCATCGCCGATCTGAAGACGGCCGCCTGAACAAACCTTCCGCACATCGCTCCGCCGGCGCGCAGGTGCCTGTCAGTGCTCGTTGTCGCCTGTTCATGGTCAACAAACATGGTCAACAGACACGGTTAAGTGCACTTTAACCTTTCATGGTCATTCTTCCCGAGAGCTTTAACCTTGCCCGCAGACGAACATGCCGGGTTGTTCGAGGGAACGAGTATGAACCATGCAGCCATGAAACTTGCTGCGTCGGCCGCCATGGTGGTCACGCTTGGCATGTCCGCAAACGCGGCCGACATCATAGAGCCGGTCGTCATCGAGACGCCGGTGCATTACCCCGAAGCCGTTCCGGCCAAGGTGTCAGGCTGGTACATCCGTGGCGATGTGGGCTATCTTTGGAGCGACTTTCGCGGCGCGGACTATCTGACCTACGGCGCGGGCGTTGCCGGTCATCCCGGCCTGCTGGAGGGTGAACTCAAGGGCTCGTTGTCCGTCGGCGGCGGCGTCGGCTACCAGATCAGCCATTATCTGCGCACCGATCTGACGCTCGACTACAACTTCAAGTCCGATTTCACCGGTACCTCGTCCGGCACCTGCACGATCGTCGGCGGCGGCGGACCCGCGGCTTGCTCGTCCACCGACACCACCGGCTACCACGCCTGGACGCTGCTGGCGAACGCCTATGTCGATCTGGGCACCTACAAGGGCATCACCCCCTATGTCGGCGCAGGTCTCGGCGGCGTCTACATGAAGTGGGACGATCTGAACAACACGATCGGGCCGGGCTTCGACCAGTCGGGCACGATCACCCACAGCGGTACGTCCGACTGGCGCTTTGCCTACGCGCTGATGGCCGGTGCCTCCTATGCGGTCAACCATCGGCTGTCGGTCGATCTCGGCTATCGCTACAAGCACATTTCCGGCGGACGCATGTTCGAATATGCCAGCGCCACCGGCCCGGGCTTCGACCGCGCGATCAATGTCCACGAAGTGCGGGCAGGCCTGCGCTACAAGTTCGGCGAATCGCACCAGCCCTACACGCCGCCGCCGCCGGTCTACGAGCCGCCGGTCGTCTACAAGTAAGCGGCCTTCCGCCATCATCGCAGAAGCCCGGCTGTCCTGCAGCCGGGCTTTTTGCCGTCTGCCCAGGCGGTGATGCCGATGCGTACGACCGGTAGCGTTTGTTCGGGCCGGTCTGCACCGGGTTCCACGAGCCGTCGGCCGGCTGGCGGTTTTTTCCGTAGGCGGGAGTGTGTGACGGTGACGGCTGATAGAACCTGACCAGCTCATGATGTTTTGTCCATCATGACCAACCATCGACATCAACGCTGAACTTGCCCCGTGGCTATCCCGCCGTGGGCTTTTTTGTCGGTCTCAAACTGGTTTCGTCGATACGCGTGTCAGCCATGCCCATGCAAGGAGCTGTTAGGGGGAGTTGCCTTTCCGGACAGCTTGCTGATTATTTGGAGCTGATCCCAGCCAATCGAGCCGAGCGCATGTCCAACAATTCTGATCAATCTTCGCCCGTTTCACTGCGCGAGATGGAGCAGCGGGTGGCGCGACTCGAGGATGATGAGCTGGCAGCCGCGCGCAAACTCTACAATCACGCCCGTTGGATGGTGTCGCTGTTCATTGTGTTCATCAGCGTGATATTCGCGACGGTCGCGTTCATTCAGTTGTCCCAGTCAAATACGTACTTTGAGCAGATCGAGGCCGTTCTCGATCAAGGTCGAGAGGACATTGAAAAACTGACCGGGGGCGCTGGGTTTACCGGATACAGGCTTGACGGTGAATTCATCGACAACAATTTTCAAATGTATTGGAATGGTAGAAGTATTTATAGCGAAGATCGAAAGGCCGCTGAGCTTGTTTTTATTGGTAACATGTCAATGTATTCTATCGATGATCGGGTTGGTGATCTGGTGCTATCCGGAATTGAGTGGGATCATCAATCAATATTCACTCGTGTGTTCAGTGACTTGAGGGAAGATAGCCCATTGTTCTACAGGGCAATTTTGAGTAATGCGTCCCGGCCAACTGTCGTCAAAGAGGTATCTCCTGTCGGACAAACCGTCGGGGTCGTAATGCCTTTCCGGTATCGAGCAGAGTTCAACAGTTGCGATCAGTATGACAGGTTTGTGGCAATCGTACGTGGTGATCCGCCGCATCTGAGGACGGTGTTCACGCCCTTGTTTGCAAATGCAGTGCGGCCAGTTGGTCCGACTGACATCGCGGTCGAGCTGGTCGAGACGTTTCCGTTCCCCGAATGCGACTTGCTGCCAGCGTCTTTCAGCGTGCGCGAACTCATGCAGGAAGGCGAGACGGAGCAGTAGTTTGGATTGCGTCGATGCCGAAGCCTTTGCGGCCCCTTTTTGATTGCCAAGTACGATTTTGTTTCTTTCATGTTCCGTTGTTGAACAGGGATGGATGCCATGCCGCAGCGCACCCGAAAATTGGAGCGCCGGGGCTGGTATCGGCACCCCCGGCACCGCGATCCCGATGACGGGCTGTTCTGGCAGTGCCGCCTGAAGATGGGGCGCGTGCACCGCGGGCCGACCGGCTGGGTCTGGACCAGTTATTGCGGCGATCGTGCTTGGGGTTTGAAGGCGAGCAAGGAAGAGGCCAAGCGCGAGGTCGAGAAGCGCGCCGATCTGGGCCGAATCACCGCGCAGTGCTGGCCGAAGGGTTGACCGGTGGCCTTGGCAGGTTCACCCGGTCGGATGATGGAACATCCATGCAACCTGCTGTGTCAGTTCTGTGCCACTTTTCCCGACATGTTCATGCACCGTTCGTCCCAAACCTGCAAAACTTGCACGGTAAGAGACCATCAGACTTGAAGGAATGCAAGGGTTCCGGTATGCGCGGCGGCGGGACACCTCCCCCCAACGGGAGGCAGCTATCTGAAAGGGTAGAGACATGACAGCTGACCCCGTCAAGCCGGACATTCGTCCGGCCAATATCCGTTTTTCATCCGGCCCCTGCGCGAAGCGTCCGAACTGGTCTGCCGACCGGCTCGAAACGGCTCCGCTTGGCCGTTCCCACAGATCCAGGATCGGCAAGGCCCGGCTCCAGCTGGCGATCGAGCTGACGCGCGAGTTGCTGCGCGTTCCGGACGATTACCGCATCGGCATCGTGCCGGCGTCCGACACCGGAGCCGTCGAGATGGCCATGTGGTCGCTGCTCGGCGCGCGCGGCGTCGACATGGTTGCCTGGGAGAGTTTCGGCTCGGGCTGGGTGACCGATGTCGTCAAGCAGCTCAGGCTGGACGATGCGCGCACGATCTCGGCCGATTATGGCGAACTGCCGGACTTGTCTCAGATCGATTTCGACCGCGATGTCGTCTTCACCTGGAACGGCACGACATCGGGCGTGCGCGTGCCGGACGGCGACTTCATCCCGGCCGACCGGCAAGGCCTGACGATCTGCGACGCCACGTCGGCCGCTTTCGCCCAGCGGCTTGATTTCGCCAAGCTCGATGTCACCACTTTCTCCTGGCAGAAAGTGCTGGGCGGCGAGGGCGGCCATGGCGTCATCATCCTTTCGCCGCGTGCCGTCGAACGCCTCGAAGCCTACACGCCGGCCTGGCCGCTGCCGAAGATCTTCCGCCTGACCAAGGGCGGCAAGCTGATCGAGGGCATCTTCAGGGGCGAGACGATCAACACGCCCTCCATGCTGTGCGTCGAGGACTATATCGATGCGCTTCAATGGGCCAGATCGATCGGCGGGCTGGACGCGATGATCGCCCGCGCCGACGCCAATCTCGATGCCATCCAGTCCTTTGTCGACAGTGTCGACTGGCTGGAGAATCTCGCCGCCGATCCGCAGACGCGCTCCAACACGTCCGTGTGCCTGAAGATCACCGACCCGGCTGTCACGGCCATGGACGAGGCCGGGCAGGCCGCGTTCGCCAAGGCGATGGTCTCGGCGCTGGACGCCGAAGGCGCGGCACTCGACATCGGCGCCTATCGCGACGCGCCGCCGGGCCTGCGCATCTGGGCCGGCGGCACTGTCGAGACCGCCGATCTCAAGGCGCTGATGCCCTGGCTGCAATGGGCTTTCGACATGCAGAAGGCGTCGCTCAAACAGGCGGCCTGATTCCCCTTGCGCCATCCCCTCGTGCTTCGAGGCTCGCAACCATTCCCTCATCGTGAGGTGCGAGCGTAGCGAACCTTGAAGGGCGCGGGAATGGCTGCTCACACCTCAGCATGAGGGGATGGATCAGTTGCCGAAGGCTCGCCATCCCGTTCCAAACACACAGGAAAAGACCCGTGACAAAACCCCGTGTTCTCGTTTCCGACAAACTGTCGCCCACCGCCGTTCAGATCTTCCGGGATCGCGGCGTCGACGTCGATTTCCACCCCGACCTTGGCAAGGACAAGGACAGGCTGCTGGAGGTGATCGGCCAGTATGACGGCCTCGCCATTCGCTCGGCGACCAAGGTGACTGAAAAGCTGATCGCCGCAGCCGACAATCTCAAGGTGGTCGGCCGCGCCGGAATCGGCGTCGACAATGTCGACATTCCCGCCGCATCGCGCCGCGGCATCATCGTCATGAACACGCCGTTCGGCAATTCCATCACCACCGCCGAACATGCGATTTCGATGATGCTCGCCGTCGCGCGGCAGATTCCGGCCGCGGACATCTCCACCCGCGCCGGCAAGTGGGAAAAATCGAAATTCATGGGCGTCGAGATCACCGGCAAGACACTGGGCGTGATCGGCTGCGGCAATATCGGTTCGGTCGTCGCCCAGCGCGCGATCGGGCTGAAGATGAACGTCATCGCGTTCGACCCTTTCCTGTCGGAAGAGCGCGCCATGGATCTGGGCGTCGAGAAGGTGGAACTGGATGAACTTCTCGAGCGTGCCGACTTCATCACGCTGCACACGCCGCTGACCGACAAGACGCGCAACGTGATCGACGCCGCCGCCATCGGGAAGATGAAGGACGGCGTGCGCATCATCAACTGCGCGAGGGGCGGGCTCGTCGACGAGGCGGCTCTTGCGGAGGCGCTCAAGGCCGGCAAGGTGGCCGGCGCCGGCATCGATGTGTTCGAGATCGAGCCTGCGACCGAAAGCCCGCTGTTCGAGATCCCCAATGTCGTCTGCACGCCGCATCTGGGCGCCTCGACCACCGAGGCGCAGGAGAATGTGGCGCTGCAGGTGGCCGAGCAGATGAGCGACTATCTGGTCAAGGGCGCGGTGACGAATGCGATCAACATGCCGTCGATCAGCGCCGAGGAAGCGCCGATCCTCAAGCCGTTCGTCAAACTGGCCGAGGTGCTCGGCGCCTTCGTCGGCCAGGTCGCCGAGTCGGCCATTCTCGAAGTGGAGATCCTCTATGACGGCTTGACGGCGGAGCTGAACACAAAGGCGCTGACCAGCGCGACGCTGGCCGGCTTGATCCGGCCGCAGGTGGCCGATGTCAACATGGTCTCCGCGCCTGTCATGGTCAAAGAGCGCGGCGTCATCGTCTCGGAGGTCAAGCGCGACAAGTCGGGCGTGTTCGACGGCTACATCAAGCTGACCGTCAAGAGCGCCAACCAGACCCGCTCGGTGGCCGGCACGGTCTTCGCCGACGGCAAGCCGCGCTTCATCCAGATCAAGGGTATCAATCTGGACGCCGAGATCGGCCGCAACATGGTCTATACGACCAACAATGACGCGCCGGGCATCATCGGCATTCTGGGCACGACCTTCGGCGACAATGGCGTCAACATCGCCAACTTCCAGCTTGGCCGCAACCGGCCCGGCGGCGATGCGATCGCGCTTTTGTATGTCGACGATCCGGTGCCCGAACACGTGCTCGACAAGGTGCGCGGGTTCCCGGAAATCCTGTCGGCCAAGCCGCTGGTGTTCGACGTCTAGGATTGGATAGCGTGATCCGGCCGCTCAGCCTTGACCGGCCGGCTTGCGTTCCGCCAGCCAGATGCCGCCGATCACCAGGACCATGGCGATGGCGTGGTGCACGCCGAACACCTCGCCGAGGATCAGGACGGCCATGACGGTGCCGATCACGGGGACCAGATTGACGAACAGGCCCGCCCTGTTTGAGCCGATCATCTCGACGCCGCGCATGAAGAAGACCTGGGCGAAGATGGCGGGGAAGACGGCGGTGTAGATGGCGACGAGCCAGCCCTGCATGTCCGGCACGATGCCCGCCGGCGAGCGCCACTCGAGAAAGGCAAACGGCCAGGACACGACCATGGCGGAAAACGCCATGGCAAGCATCATCGATTTCCAGTGCAGGTCGGGCTTGTAGCGCAGCGCCACCGAATAGCCGGCATAGAGCAGGCATGCCAGCGCCATGAAGGCATCGCCCCGGTTGATGACCAGTCCGACAAGCTGATCGAGACTGCCGTTGGACGCAACGAAGGCGATGCCGATCAGCGACAGGAGAAAACCGACGATCTGCGCCGGGGTCACGCGGGTCCGAAAGACCGCGAAATTGAGCAGGAAGATGAACATGGGAATGCCGGCCTGCCAGATCGCCACATTGATCGCCGATGTGTGGTTGAGCGCCGAATAGAGCGCGACGTTGAAGCCGGCAAAACCGGTTGCGCCGTAAATGAACAGCAGCGGCAGGTGCCGCACGATCTTTTGCCGGTCGGCCCAGAATTGCGGGCCGGCAATGACCAGAAGGATCGTGAAGGCCATCATCCAGCGCACGCTGGTCAGGATCATCGGCGAGATGTGGCCGACGGCGAGCTTGCCGGCCACCGCATTGCCGCCCCAGAAGATGGTGGTCATCACCAAAAGCAGATAGGCGAGGCGGTTGACCTGGGCGGTCGGTGCGTCCTGGGCCGGCATGAAGGCTCCGTGTTCGGCGGTCGGACGGCCTACATGGCGCAGCATCGGCCGATTTGCGAGGAAAAACCCGTCACCGAGGCAATTCGCCGGCGTCGCGGCCTCGCGCTTTGGCTCCGGCGCGTTTATAGACGGCCCGTTTGTTTCAAACCGGCAAGGGGAAGACGGCGGCATGGCCAATGTGGTGGTTGTCGGCTCGCAATGGGGCGACGAAGGCAAGGGCAAGATCGTGGACTGGCTGTCCGAGCGCGCCGATGTGGTGGTGCGCTTCCAGGGCGGGCACAATGCCGGCCACACGCTGGTGGTCGACGGCACGGTCTACAAGCTCTCGCTACTGCCCTCGGGCGTCGTTCGCGAGGGCAAGATGAGCGTCATCGGCAATGGCGTTGTTTTCGACCCGCACGCCTTTGTCGCAGAGCTTGGCCGGCTGGCCGAGCAGGGCGTCGATATCGGTCCCGACCGGTTGCGCATTGCCGAGAACACCGCGCTGATCCTGTCGGTGCATCGCGAACTGGACGCGCTGCGCGAGGACGCGGCGTCCAATTCGGGCACCAAGATCGGCACGACCCGGCGCGGCATCGGCCCGGCCTATGAGGACAAGGTGGGCCGCCGCGCGGTTCGCGTCATGGATCTGGCCAACATGGAGACGCTGCCGGCCAAGGTCGACCGGCTGCTGACACACCACAATGCGCTGCGACGCGGCCTGAACCAGCCCGAGATCGGCCATGATGCGCTGATGGAGGAGTTGTCTTCGGTCGCCGATGCGATCCTGCCGTTTGTGGACAGGGTCTGGAAGGTGCTCGACGACAAGCGCCGTGCCGGCGCGCGCATCCTGTTCGAGGGCGCGCAGGGCACTTATCTGGACATCGATCACGGCACCTATCCGTTCGTGACCTCCTCCAACACCATCGCCGGCCAGGCGGCGACCGGATCGGGCATGGGTCCTGGCGCCATCGATTATGTGCTGGGCATCACCAAGGCCTACACGACGCGTGTCGGCGAGGGGCCATTCCCGACCGAACAGGACAATGAGGTGGGCCAGTATCTTGGCGAACGCGGCCACGAGTTCGGCGTCGTCACCGGACGCAAGCGCCGCTGCGGCTGGTTCGATGCGGTGATGGTGCGCCAGGCGGTTGCGGTCAACGGCATCACCGGCATCGCGCTGACCAAGCTCGACGTGCTCGACGGCATGGAGGAGATCAAGGTGTGTGTCGGCTACGAGCTGGACGGCGCGCGGATCGACTATCTTCCGGCGAGCCAGGGCGCGCAGGCGCGGCTGACGCCGGTCTATGAGACGCTGGAAGGATGGAGCGGGACGACCGCAGGCGCGCGGTCCTGGAACGATCTTCCCGCGCAAGCGGTCAAATATGTGCGTCATGTCGAAGAACTGATCGGCGCGCCGGTGGCCATTTTGTCCACCTCTCCGGAGCGGGACGACACGATACTTGTGACCGACCCGTTTCAAGACTAGTTTGGCACCTCAAGAACGGGCGCATAGCGGATTGAATTCATGGCAGATTTTGCTGCGATTCTGAAAAAGACCCTCGACAAGATGGGGGAAACGACGCCGGAGGTGCGCGCCCAGGTCTATGACAAGGCGCGCCAGACGGTGCAGCGGCAGATCGACGCCATGGCCAGCCAGCCGCCGCAGGCGGCCATCGACCGACAGTTCGAGAAACTCGAATCGGCGATCGCCGAAATCGAGGCCGGCTATGCGGCGCCGATCCCGGACGAGGTACCAGCAGACGCCGAGCCGGACCAGCCGCCCGCCGCAGAGCCGGAACCGGCCGAACCGGACCAGCCTGCCGAACCGGAAGCCACGGTCGAGCCGGAGCCCGCGCCGGAAGCCGTGTTCGTTGGCGAAACGGTGCCCGAGGCCGAGCCCGAACCAGAGCCGGATGAGGCGTCGGAGCTCGAACCAGAGCCGGATGCGGCGCCGGAGCCCGAACCCGAAGGTGCCGCGGACACCGTTGCCGAGCAGCCGGCCGATCCTTGGCAGGCGCCTTCGGCTGACGTGTCGGCGGATGAGACGGTTTTCGACGAACCGGTCGTGCCCGACGCGCCGTCTTTCGATACGCCGGCCGAACCGGACCCCACCGTCGACGATGTGATTTCATCGCTCGACGACGTGGTCGCCGGGCAGGCGGACACGGTTCCAGAAGACCCGTTTGCGCTCGACACGCCGCCCGATGGCGGCGGGCTGGAACGGCCGCCGGATGCCGACGCCGAACCGCCCATGCCGCGCGCCGAGGACCATGACCCGCTGCTCGATTTCCTCAGCGAGGAACGCGAGACCATGGCCGAAGCGGACAGCGACGCCGACCGGGCCGTCGATGTGCTGTTCGGCGAACCGGTCGCCGGCACTGCTCCGGACGTGGCCGCCACGAGCGGAGCCGGCAACGACCTGATCGGCGAGCCGGCCGACGCGGATGTTGCGGAACCGGCGGAAAAGCCCCGCCGCGGCGGCTGGCTGATCGCGGCTGCCGTGCTTGTCGTCCTGCTGGCCGGTGGCGGCTATGCGGCCTATGTCAACCAGGAGCCGCTTCGCGCCTTCCTGTCGGGCCTTGGGGGCACGGCGTCCCAAACCGATGAGGGCGACGTGCCTGTGCGCACGGTGGAAACGACGCCCGTCAATGCGGACAGCGGCGATGCGGGCGAAGATGCGCCCGCCGAAGCGACGCCTCCCGAGACGGTCGATGCCGGCAGCGGCGATGACGGCATCCAGAAGTTCACGCAGCGCCTGACCGAGGATGGCCGCGAGATCGACGAAGGCCCGGCACCGGGGGCGGTCGCCCCCGGCGAGGGCAGTTCGGTTGCCGGCCAGACGGCGGGCAGCGAGGATGCGACCGCGCCCGATGCCGGAACGCCCGGGGCACCGGCCACCGACGCGCAGGACGGCATTGCCGTCGGCCAGCGCACCATTTTCTACGAGGAACGCACCGGAACCCAGCCGGGCACCGCGATGCAAGGTTCGACCGTCTGGTCGGTGGTGCAGGAATCGCCCGGCGGCGATCTGCCGCTCGAACCGGCGATCCGTGCCCAGTCGTCGATCCCGGATCTGGGACTGGCGCTCGAAGTCACCATCCGCCGCAATGGCGATGTGACCTTCCCGGCCAGCCATATCGTCGAACTGTTCTTCACTGTGCCCGACACGTTCGAGGGGCGCGGCATCGCCGATGTGCAGCGCATCACGTTCAAGAACACCGAGCAGGACCCCGGCAGCGCGCTGATCGCGGTGCCCGCGCCGATCGACACCAACATCTTCCTGGTTGCGCTGACCGACGCGCAAACGGCCGTGCAGACCAACACCTCGCTGATGCTCAGTCAGGGCTGGGTCGACATTCCGATGCAGTATGTGTCGGGGCGGCGGGCGCTGATCACGCTGGAAAAGGGCGCGGCGGGCGATGCGGTCTTCCGCGAGGTGTTCGAGGCGTGGGAAGCGGCGCCGCTGGGTGATGCAAGCGGGGGCTGAGCCCCGGCGACAACCTGGTTCCTTGGTACAAAAAAGCCCCCGTCCGGCAAAGGCCAGGCGGGGGCTGTTGGTAGATGCGCTGCCGCTGCCGGACGTTCCCGCTCAGCCCGCGTGTTCGAGCTGGGCCGGCGGCGCGTTCAGCTTGGCGGCGGCCGCGACCATCGCCTTTTGCACTTTTTCGAAGGCGCGGACCTCGATCTGGCGGACGCGCTCGCGCGAGATGTCGAATTCGCCGGAAAGTTCCTCGAGCGTCAGCGGATCCTCGGACAGGCGGCGGGCCTTGAAGATGCGCTGTTCGCGTTCGTTGAGCACCTCCATCGCCTCGCGCAGCATGGCCCGGCGATGGTCCAGTTCGTCCTCCTCGATCAGCATCTTCTCCTGGCTGTCGCTCTCGTCGACGAGCCAGTCCTGCCACTGGCCGCTCTCGCCCTCGGCGGCGCGGATCGGCGCGTTCAGGGAGGCGTCGCCGCTGAGGCGCTGGTTCATCGACAGGACCTCTTCCTCGGAGACCTGAAGGTCGGTCGCGATCTTCTTGACCTGCTCCTCGTTGAGGTCGGCATCGCCCAGTGCCTGGATACGGCTCTTGGCCTTGCGCAGGTTGAAGAACAGCCGCTTCTGGTTGGCGGTCGTGCCCATCTTCACAAGGCTCCACGAGCGCAGGACATATTCCTGGATCGAAGCCTTGATCCACCACATTGCGTAGGTGGCGAGACGGAAACCGCGCTCGGGATCGAATTTCTTGACGGCCTGCATCAGGCCTACATTGCCTTCGGAGACCACCTCGCCCATCGGCAGGCCGTAGCCGCGATAGCCCATGGCGATCTTGGCGACCAGTCGCAGATGCGAGGTCACAAGCTTGTGGGCGGCGTCGGTGTCGTCATGCTCGTGATAGCGCTTGGCGAGCATGTATTCCTCGTCGGGCTGAAGCATCGGAAAGCGGCGGATTTCCTCCATGTACCGCGAAAGTCCGTTACTGCCGCCGGCAAGGCTCGGTAGTGTGTTCTGGGCCATAGTTAGCACCCTTTCTCCCATGATGGCTCCCGCAGAAATGCGGCAAGCAAGAGGCATATGCGCCAATTCATGCACGCCTATGCCGCCGCTGAACGCGGCTTTGCGCTATAAATGGTGGCGAATGCCAATGATTTCAAGTGTTTCTAGATGCGCCTCAATTCCTCGGCGACACGTGCCATGTCGGCAGGCATGGCGACCTCGAACCGCATCAGATCGCCGGTCGAGGGATGGATGAAGGCGAGCGTCCTGGCGTGCAGCGCCTGCCGGCCGAGCGCCTCGACCGCCGCGCGTGCCGTTTCGGGCACCGCGCGCGCCTTGGAGCGGAAGCCGGCGCCGTAGACGTCATCGCCGATCAGCGGATGGCCGATATGGGCCATGTGCACGCGGATCTGGTGGGTGCGGCCCGTTTCCAGCGTGCAGGCGACAAGGCTGGCGACGGGTTTCGCCGGCGGGCCGAAGCGCGTCTCCACCGAAAAACGGGTCACGGCGTGGCGCGCGTCCGGCTGGCTTTCGGAGACGACGGCCTGTTTGGTGCGGTCGCTGCCGGACCGGCCGAGATGGGTGGCGATCGTGCCGGCGTTCCGGTCCGGCGCGCCCCAGACCAGCGCCTGATAGGTCCGTTCCATGGCGCCGGTGCGGCCGTGGTCGGCAAACTGCCCGGACAGGTGCTTGTGGGCGGCGTCGGTCTTGGCGACGACCATGACGCCGCTCGTGTCCTTGTCGAGCCGGTGCACGATGCCCGGGCGCTTGACGCCGCCAATGCCCGACAAGGTGTCGCCGCAATGGTGGATCAGCGCGTTGACCAGGGTTCCGGTCGGGTTGCCGGAGCCGGGATGGACGACCATGCCGGCCGGCTTGTCGATGACGATCAGCGTATCGTCCTCGTACACCACCGAAAGCGCGATGGCCTCGGCCTGTGGCTCGGGATCGGCGGGCGGCGGCAGGTCGATGCGCGCGACATCGCCTTTGCGCATCGAGCGTCGCGGCTCGCGCACCACGGTGTCGTTGACCGTCACGCGCCCGTCCTCGATCAGCGCCTTCAGGCGGCTGCGGGAAACCGTGCCGTCCAATGCGGCGGCGAGAAACCGGTCCAGGCGCTGGCCGGCATCGTCGGGCCCGGCGGTCACGTCTTCCATTTTGCCGCGTTCCTCTGTAGGGCAGGGCCATTGTCTGCCGGTGCTATCGGGCGCCGGCGCCGCAATCAATAGGACCGAGATGAACCAGTTGCCGCCGGAGCTTGCCGACGAAGCGCCGCTCGATCCCGCCGCCGAGCGCGTGCGGCGCAAGATGGTGCGCCTCCTGGCCGTGTCGATCGGCATCATGTTCGTCGGTGTCTTCGCCGTGCTGGCGGCGATCGTCTGGCAATTGGGCGAGGCGACCACATCTTCGCTGACGCGCGGCGATCTGATCGTGCCGGACGGTTTCGCGGTCCTTGAGAGCGATCTGACGGCCGATGCCATCATGCTGCGCGGCACGGACGGCAACGGCGCGCAGCGGGCCTTGATCTTCGACCGCGCCTCGGGGACGCTGACCGGCGATTTCGCGATCATCGCCGGCGATGGTGTGCCGTCCGCCCGTTAGACCCAAATTGTCGCATTCTCGACAGAAATTTCGTCGTCAACGCCAAATTGATTTGATTGTACCCCTTTACAACCGGGGGCGATGTTCGATTTGATGAGGGTGTCGGCGGTATGGAAGTTTTCGCCGGCGACGGGGTTCAAAAAGCGGAGTGGAAAGCCATTTCCAGAGGCGCAGCAGTCAAGTTCGACGGTGTTCAGAAAAGCTACGACGGTGAAACGCTCGTCGTCAAAGACCTCAATCTCGATATCGCCCGGGGCGAATTCCTGACAATGCTTGGGCCTTCGGGCTCCGGCAAGACCACCTGCCTGATGATGCTGGCCGGTTTCGAGCCGGCGACGCATGGCGAGATCTATCTCAACGAGCAGGGCATCAACAATGTGCCGCCGCACAAGCGCGGCATCGGCATGGTGTTCCAGAATTACGCTCTGTTCCCGCACATGTCGGTGGCCGAGAATCTCGCGTTCCCGCTGCAGGTGCGCGGGGTCGGCAAGGCCGAACAGGAAGACCGCATCAGGCGGGCCCTCGACATGGTCGAACTGGGCGCGTTCGGCGGCCGGCGGCCGGCGCAGCTTTCGGGCGGCCAGCAGCAGCGCGTCGCGGTGGCGCGCGCGCTCGTGTTCGATCCCGAACTGGTGCTGATGGACGAGCCGCTGGGCGCGCTCGACAAGCAGCTGCGCGAGCAGATGCAGTACGAGATCAAGCACATTCACGAAAATCTTGGCGTCACCATCGTCTATGTGACGCACGACCAGACCGAAGCGCTGACCATGTCGGATCGTGTGGCGGTCTTCAATGACGGCGTGATCCAGCAATTGTCGTCGCCCGACGTTCTTTATGAGAGCCCGCAAAACTCCTTCGTCGCCCAGTTCATCGGCGAGAACAACAAGCTTTCGGGCGAGGTTGTCGCGATGGACGGCGCCAATTGCGAGGTGCGGCTCGACGATGGAACGCTGCTGGTTGCCGATCCGGTCAATGTCAAGGGCGCCGGCAGCAGGACCACGGTTTCGCTGCGGCCCGAGCGGATCGAACTGGCGCCATCCGACGAGCCGGAAAACGTGCTCGACGGCAAGATCGAGGAACTGATCTATCTGGGCGATCACATTCGCGTGCGCATGAACGTGGCCGGCAATGACGAGTTCATCGTCAAGGTCCGCAACCGGCGCGACAAGCGGCCGATCTCGGAAGGCGACATGGTCAAGGTCGGGTGGTCGGCCTCGGACTGCAAGGCGCTCGACGCCGTGGCGTGAGCGCGCAACGAAATTGACCGCGGGCAGTGGTGCCCGGGGCAATGGGGACAGCGCGTTCGGCCATCCGCCGGGGCTGTCCCGGACAAAAAAGGGAGCAATCAATGAAACTCAAGTCAATTCTCATGGCGACCGCGGCGGCTGGCGTGCTGGCTTTGCCGGCGTTTGCCGAAGGCGACATGTCGCTGGCCGAGGCGCCCTGCGAGAACTGCGCCGATGAACTGACCGTCGTCTCCTGGGGCGGCGCCTATCAGAATTCGCAGATCAAGGCCTATTCGGAGCCCTATGCCGAGGCGACGGGCGTCACCTTCGTTTGGGACGAATCCTCGGCCGAGGCCGTTGCCAAGCTGCGCGCCATGAGCGAAGCCGGCAACGTGACCTGGGACGTCGTCGATGTGGTGGCTTCGGATGCAATCCGCCTGTGTGACGAGGGTCTTGCGATCGAGATCGACGGCGCGACCGAACTGGCCCCCGCTCCGGACGGCACGTCGGCCGACGATGATTTCGGCGTGCTGCGCGTCAACGACTGCTTCGTGCCGCAGATCGTTTATTCGACGACATTCGGCTATCGCACCGATGTGGCCGAGTGGAACGGTGCCGTGCCCGATGACATCTGCGACATCTTCGACCTGGAAACCTTCCCGGGCAAACGGTCACTGCAGAGGCGTCCGATCGACAACATGGAATGGGCGACATACTGCAACGGCACACCGAAAGATGAAATCTACGATGTGCTGAGCACCGACGAGGGTATCGCAGCCGCGCTCGCCAAGCTCGACACGATCAAGGACCAGGTCGTCTGGTGGACGGCCGGTGCCGAGACGCCGCAGCTGCTGGCCGACGGCGAAGTCGTGATGGGTTCGACGTTCAACGGCCGCTTGTTCTCGGCGATCGCCGAGCAGGACCAGCCCATCGCCATGATGTGGGACATGCAGTCGTTCGACCTTGACGGCTGGATCATTCCGGAGGGCCTGGACGAGGCACGCCTCAACCGCGCCAAGCACTTCCTGAAGTTCGCCACCGACACGCAGCGTCTGGCGGACCAGGCCAAGTACATCTCCTACGGCCCGGCTCGTGCATCGTCCGCGCCGCTGGTGGGCACCCATGCCGAGCTTGGCATCGACATGGCGCCGCACATGCCGACCGATCCGGCGAACGCTGCCAACGTCCACAATTACGACTACACCTGGTGGGCCGACAATCGCGACGACATCGACGCGAAATTCCAGGCCTGGCTGGTTCAGTAAGGCCAACGACAACCGGACACGGCGCCCCGCGCCGTGTCCGATCCAGATTTTGAGAGCATTTTCTGACGACCCGGATATTCAGCGGGGATTGCGATGAGCAGCGCCACCGACACACCGACCGATGCAATTGCGGGCGACGGCATCGTGCGCGCCGCCGATGGAACCCCGCTCAAGCGCAGCCTGGCGCGCGCGCTGCGCCGCGAAAAGCTGCGGTCCTTCCTGCTGATCGCGCCGCTTCTGGCCTTCGTCGTCATTTCCTTTCTTTTGCCGATCGCCGACATGCTGTTCCGGTCGGTCGAGAACAACATCGTCCGGGACACGATTCCGGAGACCGTGCAGACGCTGGCCTCTTGGGACGCCGACAGCGGCGAACTTCCGGACGAGCGCGTCTTTGCGGCCCTTTACCGCGATCTGCAGATCGCCGTTGAAAAACGGATTCACACCCGGCTCGGCTCGCGGTTGAACTATGAAAAATCCGGCATGTCGGGCCTGTTCCGCAAGACCGGGCGGGAGGTGCGCCGGTTGGAGGCCGAAGGGCCTTTCAGGGAGCGGTTCATCGAGATCGACGAGGATTGGGCCGATATCGAGGTCTGGGCGGTGATCAAGCGCTACAGCCCGCCCTATACGCCGGGCTACTTCCTCAACGCGGTGGATGCGGAACTGACCGCCGAGGGCGTCGAGATGAAGCCGGAGAACGAGCGCATCTATCTGACGCTGTTCTGGCGCACGCTCGTGATGAGCCTGATGATCACGCTGTCGTGCCTGCTGCTCGGTTATCCGATCGGCTATCTTCTGTCGCACCTTCCGGCACGCTCGGCCAACCTTCTGATGATCCTGGTGCTGCTGCCGTTCTGGACCTCGCTTCTGGTGCGCACCTCGGCCTGGAAGGTGCTCCTGCAGCAGCAGGGGGTGATCAACGATTTCCTCGTCTGGATCAACCTGATCGACGATGCCGGGCGGTTGGTGATGATCAACAACCAGACCGGCACGATCATCGCCATGACGCACATCCTCCTGCCGTTCATGATCCTGCCGCTCTATTCGGTGATGCAGACCATCTCGCCGTCCTATGTGCGCGCCGCCAAGAGCCTTGGCGCGAGCGACTGGACGGCATTCTGGCGGGTCTATTTCCCGCAGACCGTGCCGGGCATCGGCGCCGGCGCGATCCTCGTCTTCATTCTGGCGATCGGCTACTACATCACACCCGAACTGGTCGGCGGCACAAGCGGTATCTTCATATCCAACCGCATCGCCTATCACATATCGACGAGCCTGAACTGGGGACTGGCGGCCGCGCTGGGCACCATCCTTTTGCTGCTCGTCATGGCGCTGTTCTATGTCTATGACCGGATCGTCGGCATCGACAATGTGAAGCTGGGCTAGGGAGCAGCAAACATGTCATCACCCTTGCCGCCCTATGCCTCGACGCTGCAGCTCACCTGGTTCTATGCGTTCCGGGTCATTTGCGGGCTGATCTTCTTCTTCCTGATCTTTCCGATCCTGGTGATCGTGCCGCTGTCGTTCAACGCGGAGAACTTCTTCACCTTCACGCCGGGCATGCTGCGGCTCGATCCGGATGCCTACTCGTTCAAGCACTATGTCGACTTCTTCACCAACCCGGACTGGCAGCAGGCGCTCTACAATTCGGTGACGATCGCGCCGGCTGCGACGATCCTGGCCACGGTGCTCGGTACGCTGGCGGCGATCGGCCTTTCCCAGGCGCATGTGCCCTACAAGTCGGCGATCATGGCGATCCTGATCTCGCCGATGATCGTGCCGTTGATCATCTCGGCGGCGGGTATGTATTTCTTCTATTCGCGGCTCGGGCTCCAGGGCACCTATATCGGCGTCGTGCTCGCCCACGCGGCGCTCGGCACGCCGTTCGTGATCATCACCGTGACGGCGACGCTGGTCGGCTTCGACCGGTCTCTGGTGCGCGCGGCGGCGAGCATGGGCGCCGATCCGGTGACGACCTTCTTCAAGGTGCAGATGCCGCTGATCATGCCCGGCGTCATTTCAGGGGCGCTGTTTGCCTTCATCACCTCGTTCGACGAGGTTGTGGTCGTCCTCTTCCTCGGCTCGGCCAGCCAGAAGACGCTGCCATGGCAGATGTTCATCGGCCTGCGCGAGCAGATATCGCCGACCATTCTCGCCGTCGCCTCGGTGATGGTGGCGCTCTCGATCGCCTTGCTGTTCACGCTGGAGATGCTGCGGCGGCGTTCGGAACGTCTGCGCGGCCTGTCGCCGGGCTGACGCCCCTTTTCGCAGCCGTCCGAACCGGCTAGGTCTGGGCGCATCGAACACGCGTTGCGGGCGTTTCTCCCATGAGCCTCGGGCTTCAGGCGTTTGTCGCCGCCCTGCCGATCCTAGTCGCCGGCCTGCTTCTGGTCGGCCTGCGCATGCCCGCCCGGTCGGCGATGCCGGTGGTCTATGTGGTCGCGGCGCTGCTGGCGCTGTTCGTGTGGCAGGTTCCCGCCCTTCGTGTCGTAGCCGCGTCTCTGCAGGGGCTGGTCATCACCTTCGACATCCTGCTGATCGTCTTCGGCGCGATCCTGCTTTTGAACACGCTCAAACATTCGGGCGCGCTGGCGGTCATCAAGGACAGCTTCTCGGCGATCAGCCCGGACCCGCGCATTCAGATCGTCATCATCGTGTGGATGTTCGGCGCCTTCATCGAGGGGGCGGCAGGGTTCGGCACCGCGGCCGCAATCCTTGCGCCACTGCTCGTCGCGCTTGGCTTTCCCGCCATGGCCGCCGTCATGCTCGGCATGACGCTGCAATCGACCCCGGTGACCTTCGGCGCGGCGGGCACGCCCGTGCTCGTCGGCCTGGCCGGCGGGCTGGACGGGCCGCAGCTCGATGTACTTCTGGCCGAGAACGGGCTCACGCTGGCCGATTATCTGCAACTGGTCACCAATCAGGTCGTCATCTTCCATGGCGTGGCGGGCCTGTTCATCCCGGTGCTGATGGTGTTGATGACCACGCGATTTTTCGGCGCCAACCGGTCGTGGCGCGAAGCGTTGCCGGCTGTGCCCTTTGCACTGTTCGGCGGCGTGGCGTTCGTCGTGCCCTATGCGCTGATCGGCTGGCTCTTGGGGCCGGAGTTCCCGTCCATGATCGGCGGGCTGGCCGGGCTTGCCGTGATAATCATGGCCGCGCGCGCCGGATTTCTGGTGCCGAAGTCGCTCTGGACGTTTCCGCCGCGCGCGGACTGGCCGGTCTACTGGCTGGGATCGGTGCAGGCGGATACGGGGGAGGCGCCGCCCGCCGGCACGCGGCCGTCCCTGTGGCGGGCCTGGGCACCCTATCTGCTGATCGCGATCCTTCTGGTGCTGACGCGTCTGCCGGCGCTTCCCTTCGGCGACTGGCTGAAGTCGCTCCGGATCAGTTTTCCCGACATTTTCGGCACCGGCATTTCGGCGGCCAGCACACCGCTCTATCTGCCGGCCACGGTGTTCATCGCCACCGTTCTCGTCACCTTCTGGCTGCACCGGATGCGGCCGTCGGAGATGGCGCGCGCCTTTGGCGAGAGCACCAGGACGCTGCTCGGTGCCGGTGTCGTCCTGATGTTCACGGTCCCGATGGTGCGCATCTACGTCAATTCGGACTTCAACGAGTTGGCGCTCGCCTCGATGCCGCTTGCCATGGCGGATTGGGTGGCGCAGTCCGTCGGCGGTGTCTGGCCGCTTTTTGCGCCCTCGATCGGCGCGCTTGGCGCGTTCATCGCCGGCTCCAACACGATCAGCAATCTGATGTTCGGCGCCTTCCAGTTCGGTGTGGCCGGGCAATTGTCGATGCCGACGGTCACCGTCGTGGCGCTGCAGGCCGTCGGCGCCGCCGCCGGCAACATGATCGCCATCCACAATGTGGTCGCCGCGTCGGCGACGGTCGGCTATCTGGGCCGGGAAGGGCAGGTGCTGCGCCTGACGCTGGTGCCGACGCTCTATTATGTCACGCTTGTCGGCCTGATGGGGCTGGTGGCGGTCGGCGTGGTATCGACGCCGTGATCCGATCCGGAACCGGCCTGCATGCGGCGCATTGTAACCCGATGCCCTGACCGAAAGGACCTTGTCCATGGCCGTAACCTCCCGCAGCTTCGCCGTGATCGGACTTGGCAGCTTCGGCTCGACCGTCGCCACCGAACTGCAACGCTCGGGCAACACGGTCGCCGGCATCGACATCGATGAGAAGCGTGTCTCGCGGGTCGCTGAACATTTGTCTTCGACGGCCATTCTCGACGCCACCGACGAGGATGCGCTGCGCGAAATCGGCATCGACGGATACGGGGCGGCGATCGTGGCGATCGGCGACGACATAGAGGCGTCGATCCTGACGACGATGAACCTCAAGCTGGTGGGTGTCGAGACGATCTGGGTCAAGGCCGCCGGCAAGGCCCATCACCGCATCCTGTCCAAGCTGGGTGTCGACCGCGTCATCCAGCCCGAACAGGAGATGGGGCGCCACATCGCGCAGATGCTCAACAATCCGGCCGTCCAGGATTATGTGAGTCTCGGCAACGGCTTTCACGTGGTCAACATCCTCGTGCCCGAACGGCTGGAGGGCAAGACGCTCGACGCCTTGAAGATCGGCAAGAGCCACGACCTGCAGCTTCTGGGCCTGATGCGCGGAACCGACTATGTCGATTGCGACAATGGCGGTCTGACATTGCGGGAAAAGGACAAGCTGCTGGTGCTCGGCAAGCGGGCCGATCTGCGCCGATTCGGCGATTCGCTTTAGGCCGCGGCGATGCGATCGGCCATCCGTGGCATGCGCCACCGGTTCACGACAATGCCGCCGCCGATGATCCTGGCAAGCCTATACGGCGTTCTGATCGCCATCGGCGCGGGGGCGTTCAAGCTGCCGTTCGCGACGACCGAGCCGATCACCTGGTCCGATGCGCTGTTCACATCGACATCCGCAGTCACCGTGACGGGGCTGATCGTCGTCGATACGGGCACCGTGCTGAGCCTTTGGGGCCAGATGATCCTGGCTGTGATGATCCAGCTAGGCGGGCTCGGCCTGATGACGTTTGCCGTCTTGGTGTTGCAGGCGCTCGGCCTGCCGGTCGGACTGACGCCGCAGCTCTATCTGCGCGAGGATCTCAACCAGACCTCGATGCGCAACCTGACACGGCTGGTCGGCACGATCCTGCGCGTGGTGCTCGTGTTCGAGGCGGCGGGCGCGGTGCTGCTTGCCTTCTCCTTCGTGCCCGATTTCGGCTGGGGGATGGGCATCTGGCACGCGATCTTCCACTCGATCTCGGCGTTCAACAATGCCGGCTTTTCAACCTTCACGCCCGGCCTTGTGCCCTATTCAGCCGATCCGCTGGTCAACCTCGTCGTGCCGTTGCTGTTCATTGCCGGCGGGCTTGGTTATGTCGTCTTCTCCGATGTTTTCCGGGAACGCGCAAAATGGAGCCGCTACACGCTGCACACCAAGATCATGCTCGCGGGGACGGCCGTCCTGATCCTCTGGTCGGTCGCCATGGTGGCGCTTCTGGAATGGAACAATCCTGCGACGCTGGGCGCCCATGAGTCCGCCGGTGTCAGGGCCATGGTCGCCTGGTTTCAGGCGGTGACGACGCGCACCGCCGGCTTCAACACCACCGACATCGGCGCATTGCACGATTCCACGTCCGTCATGTTCATCTCGCTGATGCTGATCGGCGGCGGATCGACCTCGACCGCTGGCGGTATCAAGGTAACGACCTTCGTCATCATGATTCTCGCCACCATCGCCTTCTTCCGCCGCCGCAGGGAACTGACCGCGTTCGGCCGGTCGATCGGGCTTGAACAGGTGCTCAAGGTGATGGCGCTGACGGCCATCAGCGTCATCCTGGTGTTCGTCGGTGTCTTCGCGATCACCGCCGCCCATGAGGGCGATTTTCTCGACATCGCCTTCGAGGTGGCGAGCGCGTTCGGCACGGTCGGCCTGTCGCGCGGCTTCACCGGCGAACTGAACGAGCCGGGGCGGCTGATGATCATGGCGATCATGTTTCTGGGCCGGGTCGGACCGCTGACGCTGGGATTTTTCCTGGCAACGCGCACCATTCCGCGCGTGCGCTATCCCGAAGGGCAGGTGCATCTGGGATGACCCCTGCTGCCCGGTACGGCATGGCCGCGCTGGCGCGGAAATCGTGCTAGAGCGCGTCGATGATCAGGCCGAACAGTTCGTTCTGCGCCGATATCTCCAGTTTCCGGTAGAGGTTGCGGCGGTGCACCTTGACCGTATGCACCGAGATTTCGAGGTTGTATGCGATCGACCGGCTCGAATGCCCTTGCGTGATCAGCGCGGCAACCTGCGCTTCGCGGTGACTGAGCGCCTGGCCTTCATCGGTGCGCAGCCGGGAGAAGATCTCGACAAGGTCCGGCGTGCGCTGTGGCTCGTCGCCATCGGCCTGTTTTGCCACCATCAGTTCGGCGAGTTTCGGCATGAAGGCGACGTGCAACTGCTTGAAACGCCGCACGTCCCGCGCGGTGAATTTCGGATAGCCGGCATTGCGGCCGATCGAGAAATGGACGACGGAGCGCGGCGTCAGCCGGCGCAGGGCGCCCAGCTCATCGACCATGCCCGTCGACTGGAAATAGTTGGCGAAATAGTCGCTTGCCTCGAACCGGTCGGGCGCGATCTCGGCGAGCCGGAACGCCGAAGCGCCCTGTTCGCTCCGGGCGCGCTGGGCGAACGGGTCCAGCAGATGGCCGACTTCGCAGTAATAGGTGTCGAACGTCTTGCGCAGATGGTCGTCTGGGATCCAGCGAAAGCCGATCTCCGGCCGCCGGCCCTCGCGATAGACGATGGCAAGGACGCTTTGCGGCGTGAACTCGTGGACGGACATGGCCACAAGATGCGGCTCCGCATCCTTGAGTTTGCCGGCCACGGCGATCCGGCCGAGAAGATCGTATGTGTCGTGTTTCATCGGCGCCTCCCGACTTGCCCCGCCCGACTTGCACCATGGGACTTGCACCATGGGTGGTACTACTTCACGCAATCGGCCGCCGCTAATACCAATGCCGGGGTATTTCCGGTCAATGCCGGTTCCGGCACAGTCGCACGATCAAGGGAGGTTGCATGGCCAAGTCGGGCAAAAAGCGCACGGGATGGGTCGCCGAGGAACTCTATTTCTGGCACCACACGCAGAATTGGGCGGGCCTGTTCGAGCCGGGTCTTTCCGTGCAGCCAGGCGAGCATTTCGAAAATGCCGAGACGAAACGGCGGTTCCGCAATCTGGTCGAGGCATCCGGGTTCGGGCGCCATCTGGTTCCGGTCCGGGCAGCGCCCGCCGACGACGAAACGCTGATGCGCGTTCATCCCAAGTCCCACATCGAACACATCGAAAAGGTTGCCGCTTCGGGCGGCGGCGATGCCAGCGAACTGACGCCGATGGGCCGGTCGACCGCCGACATTGCGCGGCTCGCCGCCGGCGGCGTGATCGCGGCGGTCGATGCGATCGTCGACGGGACGGTCGACAACGCCTATGTGCTTTGCCGCCCGCCGGGCCATCATGCCGAACCGGAAACGGCGATGGGGTTCTGCTTTTACGCCAATGCGGCGATCGGCGTGCGTCACGCCCAGAAGCGCGGCCTCGAGCGGATCGTGACCGTCGACTGGGACGTGCATCACGGCAACGGCACCGAGACGATCTTCTACGACGATGCGGACGTGCTGACGATCTCGCTGCACCAGGACAATCTGTTTCCGCCCGGACGCGGCGGCATCGGCGACACCGGCACGGGTGCCGGGCAGGGCGCCAATCTGAACATCCCGCTTCCTCCCGGCAGCGGCGGCGGCGCCTACCGGTACGCGATCGACGAACTGGTCGCGCCGGCCATCGAAGCGTTCAGGCCGGACATGATCGTGCTGCCCTGCGGGTTCGATGCGTCCGCGCTCGACCCGCTCGGCACGATGATGCTGTCCTCCTCCGATTTCGGCTGGATGGCGGGGCGCATGGCGGCGCTTGCCGACGATCTGTGCGGCGGCCGCATTCTTGCGACCCATGAGGGCGGCTATTCGGCCGTGCACGTTCCCTTCTGCGGTGTTGCGGTGCTCGAGGCGCTGAGCGGCGCGTCCAGCGGTGTGACCGATCCCTATGACGCGCACATCACAGGCTATGGCGGGCAGGACCTGCAGCCGCACCAGGCCGAGGCCGTTGCCGCGGCGCGCAAGGCGTATGCCGGCGGACACTGAACAGGAATCCAGAACGGGAGGCACTTCGATGAATGACACGACCAGGACGGCGCCCACATCGCGGCGCGACTTTCTGCGCCTTGCGGGCGCGACGACGGGCTCGCCGGCGCTGCTGGCCGGGTTGAACCGGACCGCTGCGGCACAGGGCGGCGAGCCGGTGATCATCGGTTGCCCGGCGCCGCTGACCGGCATCGTCGCAGCCGACGGCATCGAGTTCCGGCGCGGGCTGGAAATGGCCGTCGAGGAAATCAACGGCATGGGCGGCATTCTGGGCCGTCCGGTCGAGGCGGTGTTCGTCGATACCGAAAGCAAGGGCGACGATGCGGTGATCCAGGCCGCCCAGCGGCTGATCGACCGCGACGGCGCCAGCGCGCTGATCACCGGCTACAATCTGGAGACGGGCACCGCACTGCACGATGTTGCCGCCGATGCGGGCATCATCGCCATGCATGCCAATACTGTCGTCGTCCATGACGAACTGGTCAAATCCGATCCCGACCGGTTCTGGGGCACGTTCCAGTACGACCCGCCCGAGACCTTCTACGGCGTCGGCCTTCTGGATTTCGTCAAGGGGCTTGAGGAGCGCGGCGAGTTCACGCGGCCCAACAACAAGCTGGCGATCGTCACGGGGCCGGGTGTCTATTCGATCAACATCGCCAACGCGCTGAACGAGAAGGCGGCCGAATACGGGTTCGAGGTGTCGCTGTTCGAGACCGTTAACGTGCCGATCTCCGAATGGGGCCCGACGCTGGCCAAGCTGCGCGCCGATCCGCCGGCGCTGATCGCGGTGACCCACTTCTATGCGCAGGACCAGGCGCAGTTCATGAACCAGTTCATGAACGAGCCGACCAACAGCCTGGTCTACATGCAATATGGCGCCTCGCTCGCCGCGTTCCGCGAGATCGCCGGCCAGAATTCGGAGGGCGTGCTCTATGCGACCGTGATCGGCGCCCTTCAGGACGAGATAGGCAAGGCGTTCGCCGAGGCCTACAAGGCCAGGTTCGGCGAGAACGCCTCGCCCAATGGCGGCGGCCAGACCTATATGGCGATGCACGCCTATGCGGTTGCCGCAGCCCTCGCCGGCGGTCCCGGCGCGCCCTATGAGGAGGATCAGAACCGGCTGGTTGCCGACCGGCTGCGCCATCTGATCTATCGCGGCCCGGTGGGCACGATGCGCATCGTCCCCGAAACGCAGTCGGCCTACTGCTATCCCAGCCAGACCAAAGACCCGTCGCTGGGCATGCCGCACATCTTCAGCCAGATCCAGGATGCGGCCGCCGATGGCGTGCTGGTGGCGCCGCCGCCCTACAATGTCGAAAGCTTCAGGCTGCCTTCCTGGATGCAGGGCTGAAGCCGTTGCCGGAGCTGTCGCCCCACGAACAGCCCCTTTTGTCATGCAGGGGCGTGACCAGGCGCTTCGGCGCCCTGGTCGCCGTCGATGGCGTCGATTTCGATGTCCGCCGCGGCGAGACCGTGGGCATTGGCGGGCCGAACGGTGCCGGCAAGACGACCTTCTTCGACCTGATTTCGGGTCTGAACACGATGAGCGCGGGCAGCGTGGCGTTGCGTGGACGGCCGCTGGCCGGCACGCCGCCGCACCGCATCTGCCAGATGGGCATGGCGCGCACCTTCCAGCTCAACTCCGGCTTTGACGGGCTGAGCGTCATGGACAATGTGCTCGCCGCGGTCGCCTTCGGGCGGCGTTCGGCGGGCGGCTGGCTCCTGACCGCGCGCGACGACCGGGCCAAGGCCCGGGCGATGCTCGAAAAGTTCGGCCTGACCGACATTGCCGACGATCTGGTGGAGAATGTGCCGGTTCTGGCGCGCAAGAAGCTGATGGTGGCGACCGCATTGGTGAACGAGCCCGACCTTCTGCTGCTGGACGAGCCGGTCGGCGGGCTGACCCCGCCGGAGATCGACGATTTCATCGCGCTGATGCTGGGCCTGAAGGCCGAGGGCGTGACGCTGGTCTTCATCGAGCATGTCATGCGCTTTCTGACCAGCGTCGCCGACCGCGCGCTGATCATGCATCAGGGCCGGATCATCTATGACGGCACGCCCAACGGGCTCTCGGCGGACCAGACCGTCCGCGAGGTCTATCTGGGCACCACCGAACTGCCCGGCATGGCGGAGACGGCGTGATGGCGGCGCTCTCGGTCAGCGATCTTGTGGCGGGCTATCACAACCGGCCGGTGCTGCACGGCGTGTCGCTGGACATCGAACCGGGCACCATGGCGGCGCTGATCGGGCCGAACGGGCACGGAAAGACCACATTGCTTAAAACCGTTTCCGGACTGGTGCCGGCCCGGTCGGGCGCCATCCGTATCTTCGGCCAGGCGATCGAGACGGCGATGGTCCACGAGCGGGTCGCGGCGGGCCTTGTGCACGTGCCGCAGGGCGACCAGCTTTTCGGCGAGATGAGCGTCGAGGAGAATTTGCGCATGGGTGCCTATCTGCGCAGTGCCTCCGAGGTCCCGGGCGCGCTCGAGGAGGTCTACGCCTTCTTTCCGCGCCTTGCCGAGCGGCGCGGCCAGTCGGCCAGCAGCCTTTCGGGCGGCGAACGGCGCATGGTCGGCATAGGGCGCGGTCTGATGGCCGGCGGCAAGGTGATGATGATCGACGAGCCGTCGCTCGGCCTTGCGCCGCTGATCATCGAGCAGATCTACGAAGGGCTGCGCGGCCTTTCGCGCGCCGACCGCGCCTTCCTGGTGGTCGAGGAAAATCCAAGCCGCCTGATCGGCATCGCCGACCGCATCTGCCTCATGGATGCGGGCCGGATCGAATGGTCGGGAACGGCCGCCGAGGTGGCCGGATCGCGCGACATTCTTGAAACCTATCTGGGCGGGCATTGAGCATGGATATCGTCATCCAGATCGTCGTGACCGGCACGACGCTTGGCGCGATGTACGCGCTTGCTGCTGTCGGCCTGTCGCTGATCTTCGGCACGCTGGGCATGTTCAACATGGCGCACGGCCTGTTTATGACGATCGGCGCCTATGCGGCCTACGCCGCCGCCGGGCAGCTCGGCCTGCCGCTGGTCGCCGCGGTTGTTGCGGCAATGGCGGCCGGCGCGGCGATGGGTGTCGCAACGCACCTTGCGATGGTGCGATTCATGCTGCGCTCCAAGGCGTTCGAGACCAATGTCATCGTCGCGACGGCCGGTCTTGCCATCCTGTTGCAGGACTTTGTCCTGAAACTGTTCGGCGGCTATCCCTATCCGCAGCCGGTGCGCGTCGAGGGCGTCGTGCGCCTGTTCGATGTGGCCGTCGCACGGCAGTCGCTGGTGATCGTCGCGGTTGCGCTGGTCTTGATCGGCGCGGTTGCCTGGCTGCTTTTGAAGACGCGCTTCGGCATGGCCATCCGCGCCACCGCGATCAACCGCGAGGCGGCGCAGTTGATGGGCGTGCGCACCAACAGCGTCTATCTGCAGGTGATGGCGCTGGCCGGCGCGCTCGCCGGCGTCGCCGGCGTGATGATCTCGTCCCTGTCGACGCTGTCGCCGTCGATGGGCGGCGATCCGCTGCTCAAGGCGTTCGTGATCTGCGTGGTGGCAGGCCTCGGCAATGCGTGGGGCGCCGGCGTTGCCGCGTTCGCGCTGGGGCTGCTGGAAGCGGCGATCCAGTATTATGTCGGCGTGCGGTTCGGCTTTCCGGTCATGCTTTTGCTGGTGATCGCCATCCTCATCTGGCGTCCGCAAGGCCTGTTCGGCACGGAAAAGGTGGTGCGGCTGTGATGCTTGCGGGCGAATTGAACAAGCATCTGGCGATTGCGCTGGTGATTGCCGTGGGCTTTGCCGCCGTGCCGCTGTTCGTCGGCGAGCGCTATCTTCTGGGCGAGGTCATCGTCTTCTTCATCTGGGCGATGGTGGCGATGAACTGGAATCTTTTGATGGGCCATGCGGGCGTCTTCTCACTGGCGCAACTGCTGTTCTTCGCGTGCGGCGCCTATGGCGTGGCGATGGGCACGCAACTGGCGGGCCTGTCGATCTGGCTGGCGATCCCGCTGGCTGCCTTTGCCGCCATGGTGCTGGCGCTGTTGATCGGGTTGGCCTGCCTGCGGCTGACCGGCGCCTATGTCGCGCTGTTGACCTTCGCCATCGCCGAGATGGTGCGCATCCTGATCGTCACCGACACGCACTGCTTCGCGCTGATCCAGAACAATTGCCAGCAATTGTTCGGCGGATCGACCGGCTTTTCGCGCTTTTCCGATTTCGGGTTCCGGCCGATCCTGCGCGGCGACTGGATCGTCGGCCATTACTATGTCGTCTGGGCCGTCTTCGTGCTGAGCCTTGTCGCGCTCGTCGTCATCATTCACGGACGGCTGGGTCTGGCGTTCCGCGCCATCCGCGACAATGTCGGCTACGCGTCGAGCCGCGGCATCGACCGGCAGCGCTACCAGTTGATCGCCTTTGCCAGTTCGGCGCTTCTGACCGGCCTCGCCGGTGCCGTCTATGCCGGCCATTTCCGCTTCGCCGGTCCCTCCCTGTTCGAGTTCTCGACGCTGATGTTCGTGCTCGCCATGGTGATCGTCGGCGGGCTGGGATCGACATGGGGACCGCTGGTCGGCGCCGGCGTGATGATGATCGTCGTCGAATTCGCCAAGGAACTGGGCGACGCGCGGTCGATCGTCCTGGGTCTTTCGATCGTCCTGTTCGTCGTCTTCCTGCCCAAAGGCATCGCCGGCGGGGTCGGCGGGCTGCGCGCCATCATCTCCCGGCCGGCGGGCCAGAACCGATCAACCACCGCAACGGACACCCATCAATGAAGATCGTCTACACCGAAGAGCACCGCAAACGCAGCGCCAGGACCGAACTCTATGGCGGCCAGCTGGTGCCGCCGTTCGAATGTCCCGAGCGGATCGACTTCATTCTGGCCGAAGCGGAAAAGCGCGGCTTCGGCGCCATCGTACCGCCGCGCGCGCACGGCATGGCGCCGGTGCTCGCGGTGCACGATGCGGGTTATGCGGCGTTTCTGGAAAACGCTTGGGCCAACTGGAGCGCGCTCGGCCATCAGGGAGAGGCGATCGTGACGGTCTGGCCGGCGCGCACCATGCGCCCGGATCGCATCCCGGCCCATTTCGAAGCGCAGCTCGGCTATTATTGCCTTGCGTCGGAGACCTCGATCTCGGACGGCACATGGGAGGCGGCGCTGGCGTCCAAGGACGTGGCGCTGACGTCGGCCGACCTTGTGATCGGCGGCGCACGCACGGCGTTCGGCCTGTGCCGTCCGCCGGGCCACCATGCGGCGACCGACCAGTATGGCGGTTACTGCTTCTTCAACAATGCGGCGATCGCGGCGCAGCATGCGCGCGACAAGGGCATCGAACGGGTTGCGATCCTCGATGTCGACTTTCACCATGGCAACGGCACGCAGGAGATCTTCTACGACCGCGACGATGTGCTGTTCATTTCGCTGCATGGCGACCCCGATCAGGCGTTTCCGCATTTCCTTGGCTTTGCCGACGAGACGGGCAGCGGCGCCGGCGAGGGCTTCAACCTCAACCTGCCCATGCCGCCGGGAACCGGGTTCGATGTCTGGCGCGCCGCGCTCGGCAAGGCGATGGAGCGCATCGCGCGTTTCGATCCCGGCCTCGTCATCGTCTCGCTGGGCGTCGATACGTTCGAAAAGGACCCGATCAGCTTCTTCAAGCTGACATCGAATGACTTTTCGACGATGGGGGCCGACATCGCCGCGCTCGGGCTGCCGACATTGTTCCTGATGGAGGGCGGCTATGCGGTCGAGGAGGTCGGCATCAACACGATCAACGTGCTCGAAGGGTTTTGTGTCTGACGCGGCCTGTCAGGCCGCCTCTCGCAGACAGGCGAGCAGCGCAGCCTCGCCCCGGCGCAGGCCGTCGCGCGTGTCGTCGCCCAGAGCATCCAGCCGCGTCGCGCGTTCGTCGTCGGACAATTCGGCGAGCGCGATGATCGCCGGATGGATGTAGCTCGTTCGCGCGATGGACGGCGTGTTGTTCAGCCGTTCGGCCGCCGCTTCGCTCATGATCCGGATGGTCAGCGGTTCGGGTTTCGTGGCGGCCATGAAGGCGGCATGGGTGCCGTGCCAGGTGCGCAAGCTCTTGGCGGTGGTGCCATCGCCGCAGATGCGCGCAAGCACGTCGCCCAGATGCTCCGAGCGGACAATGCGCGGCGTGCCGTCGTCGGCGAGCCATGTGACCAGTTCGCTGCCGGGCAGGTCGCGGCTGCGCTGAAGGACGCGCTGCAATTGCGCGCCGACCACCGTCTGGTGCACGCGCTTGCCGCCCTTGGCGACGAAGTCGAGATGCACACGCGTGCCGTCGAACCGGACATGCCGGTTGCGCAGCGTCGTTGCGCCGAAGCTGCCATTGTCGGCGGTGTAGCCGGGATCGCCGACGCGCAGGGCGCCGCGGTCGATCAGCGCCAGGACAGCGGCGACCGCCGTTTCAAGGTCGCCGACCTCGCCGGTCAGGCGGTCGGCGATCCAGCGGCGCAGCGCGGGCAGGGTTGCTCCGAACGTTGCCAGTTGGTCGAACTTGCCGTCGGAGCGGGCTTTGGTCCAGTCGGGATGATAGCGATACTGCTTGCGGCGGCGCGCGTCGCGGCCGGTCGCCTGCAGATGGCCGTTGGCGAGCGGCGACATCCAAACATCCTCATAGGCGGGCGGAACCGCGAGGGCCTTCAGGCGCGCCCGTTCGCGCGCGCAGTCGATCCGCGTGCCGTCGGCCGCCAGATAGGTGAAGCCGCGCCCGTGCCGCTTGCGGCGAATGCCGGGCCGGCTGTCGGGATAATAGACGAGGCCGGGCGGCGGCGCGTCGTCAGCCGTCGGCATGGTCGAGTTCGCTGCCCGATTTGAGCACCTGGTCGCCATCGTCCTGTTCGATCAGGAACGCCGGATCCTCGTCGCCGGCATTTCGTGTGACCTCGGTGCCTTTCAGCGTCCGCGTCACCTTGTCGGTGAACCGTTCGGTCACGGAGCCTTTGGCCGTGCCGTCGCCCCAGGACCATGTGACCGTGTCGCCGACCTTGATGTCCGCCATGAGTGTGCTCCCGAATGCTGCGTCAGGCCGCCAACGAACAAGAAGCCGGTCCGGTTCCGGCGCGATTGTCGCAGGGTGTCCGGCGTCCAATCGGCCGTGCTCTGAATTGATGGAGGCATGGTCCGGAGCATCTCCGTCCGGCACCGGGCATCCGTGTACGGACGGGCTGGCCGGATGTCCGAGCATCGACGATCCGCCTTGTGAATTGACTCTGGCGAAGGGTTGTCATGTAATAAGAACAAAAAGTGAACATTGTGGATTTTCATGCAACCGACACTGATCGAATTGCAGCGTCAGATCACGGCCCTGGCGCCCATGCAGAAGCCGACGGACCAGCAAGGCTTTGTGACGCTGGGGGCGGAAAGGGCCGACGCGGCGCTGGGCAGCGCGCTGGCGCGCGGCGCCCTGCACGAAATGTTTGCGGCGCAAGCGGCGGATGCGGCGGCGCTGACGGGTTTTTGCGCCGGCCTGGCGCAATGCATTTCAGGCGATGCGGGCAGGATCGTCTGGATCCGCCAGGGTTTTTCGGAAACCGAGGCCGGCCCTTTGTTCATGCCGGGGCTCGCGGCGCTGGGGCTCGATCCGGCCCATATCATCCATGTGCGGGCGCGGCGGCCCGAGGACGGGTTGCGCGCCGCGCTGGAGGCGGTGCGCTGCGCGGCGCTGGGCGCGGTCCTGATCGAACTCTGGGGCATGCCCAGGAGCCTCGATCTGACGGCGACGCGCCGGCTTGCGCTTGCCGCCGAAGCATCGGGCACGACGCCGCTCCTCATGCGGCTGGCCGCCGAGCCGGGTCCGAGCGTTGCGCAGACACGCTGGCAGGTTGCGGCGGCGCCGTCCCGTGCGCTGGCCGCCAATGCGCCAGGCAGGCCGGCCTTCGACATCACCTTGTTGCGCAACCGCGCCGGCGCATCCGGCCAGCGCTGGCATCTGGAGTGGGATCATGAACGAAAGCGTTTCCGGCATGCCGCGACGGTATCTGGCAGTGTGGCTGCCGTTCCTGACAAGCGACCGGTTCCGGCGCCAGTCGAACGGCTCGCACGCACAGGCTGACGCGCCGCTGTGCTTCACCGAAAAGCACAACAATGCGCTGCGCGTCGTGCGGGTCGACCGGAAAGCCATGGACATCGGTTTGACGCCGGGGCTCACCCTGGCCGATGCGCGGGCGCGGGTGCCGCAGCTTGCCGCCGTCGAAATGGACCATGCGGCCGATGCGGCGTGGCTCGAACGGATCGCCGATTTCTGCGACCGCTACACGCCGATGACGGCACTCGATGCGCCCGACGGGCTGGTTCTGGACATCACCGGCTGCGCCCATCTGTTCGGCGGCGAAAAGGGCTTGCTCGACGATCTCGTCGCGCGCCTGTCGCACGGGACAACGCAGGTGCGCACGGCCCTTGCCGGCACGCCGCAGGCGGCGCGTGCGCTGGCGCGCTTCGGCCAGCCACATGTGATCGTCGCACCGGGCGGGGAGGCCGCGGCCGTCGCGCCATTGCCCGTGGCCGCGCTCGAGGCGGGCGCCGAGACCATGACGGCATTGCTGCGCGCCGGGCTGAAGACGGTCGGCGATCTGGCATGCCGGCCGCACAAACCGCTGGTCGCGCGTTTCGGCGCGGCGCTGGCGGCACGCCTCGTCAGGCTTCAGGGCGGCGAGAACATTGCGATCGCGCCGCGCCGGCCTGTGCCGGTCTGCAGCGCCGAGCGCCGCTTCGCCGAACCGCTGACACAGACAGGCGATGTGCTGGCGACGCTCGAAGCGCTCGCGGGCCACGCCGCCGACAGTCTGGAAAAGCGCGGGCATGGCGGGCGGCGCTTCGATGCGGCGCTGTTCCGTACCGATGGCACGGTCAGCCGGCTGACGATCGAGACGGCGCGACCGGTCCGGGCGCCCGAGGTCGTCACGCGGCTTTTCCGGGAACGGATCGACACGCTCGGCGATCCCCTCGATCCCGGCTACGGCTATGATCTGATCCGGCTGTCGGTGCCGGTGTCGGCGGCTCTGGAAACGGCCCAGCACACGCTGGACGGCCGTCAGGTCGAGGATGAGGACGTAACGGCGCTGATCGACCGGCTGAGCACCCGGTTCGGCCGGCATGCGGTGACGCAGTTTGTTCCCGCCGAAACCCATATCCCCGAAGAGGCCGTGCGTGCCATGCCTGCCGGGCATGCGGCCGCCCAAGCCACGCACTGGCAAATGGCTCCGGCCGATGCGCGTCCCATGCGTCCGGTGCATCTGTTCGCCCAGCCCCAGCCGATCGAGGCGCTGGCCGAGATCCCGGACGGGCCGCCGCTCAGGTTCCGTTGGCGGCGCGTGCTGCACGAGATCGCGCGCGCCGAAGGGCCGGAGCGGATCGCGCCAGAATGGTGGCGCGGCGACGAAGGCAGCAGGACGCGCGATTATTATTGCGTCGAGGACAGCCATGGCCGCCGCTTCTGGATTTTCCGTCACGGTCTTTACGAGGAATTGCCGCACCATCCCCGCTGGTTCATGCACGGGCTGTTCGCATGAACCGATATGCGGAACTGGCGGTATCGACCAATTTCTCGTTTTTGCGGGGCGCGTCGCATCCGGGCGATTTCGTGATGCGCGCGCTCGAACTGGGCCTTGCGGGCATCGGCATCGCCGACCGCAACACGGTGGCCGGCGTCGTGCGCGGCCACAGCACCTACAGGGACGCGTGCAAGGCATGGCGGGACGTGCATGGCGAGGATGCGCAATTGCCGCTGCGCTATGTGGTGGGCGCGCGGCTGGTCTTCGCCGATGATACGCCCGACATCATCGCCTATCCGGAAAACCGTGCCGGATGGGGCCGGCTGTGCCGGCTTCTGACGCTCGGCAAGCGCCGTGCCGAAAAGGGCGGCTGCCTGATCCACGAGGCCGATCTTCTGCGCCATTGCGGCGACCTTCTTTTGATCGTCATGCCGCCCGACCGCACCGATGATCTGGTTCGACGCCTCTCAAGGATTTCCGCGCACGCGCCCGGCGCGGTCTGGCTGGCCGCATCCATGGCCTGTCGCGGCGACGATCGCAGGCGGCTTTTGTGTCTCAAGGCGATCGCCGGCCGGAGCGGCATCCCGCTGATCGCGGTGGGCGATGCGCTCTATCACGATCCGGGTCAGCGCCCGCTGCAGGATGTCGTCACCTGCATCCGCGAGGGCTGTACGCTGGACAATGCCGGCTATCGGCTGCAGGCCAATGCCGAACGCCATCTGAAGACACCGGACGAAGTGGCCCGGCTGTTCCGCGATGTGCCCGAGGCGGTTGCAGAGACGGTCGATTTTCTGGCGCGCATCGATTTCTCGCTCGACCAGCTGACCTACCAGTATCCCGAAGAGCCGATCCCGCCCGGCAAATCGCCGCAGCAATGGCTCGAGGAACTGGTCTGGCGGCGCGCGCCCTTTTGCTATCCGGACGGCATACCGGACAAGGTCGCCGGCCTGCTCGAACAGGAGCTGGCGCTGATCGCCGAGCTCGATTACGCGCAATATTTCCTGACCATCCATGACATTGTGCGCTTTGCCGACGATCAGGGCATTTTGTGCCAGGGGCGCGGCTCGGCGGCCAATTCGGCGGTCTGCTACGTGCTCGGCATCACCGCGGTCGATCCGGCCGAGCATGATCTCCTGTTTGCCCGTTTCATCTCGTCCGAGCGCAAGGAACCACCCGACATCGATGTCGATTTCGAGCATGAGCGGCGCGAGGAGGTGATCCAGCACATCTATCAGCGTTATGGCCGCGAGCGGGCGGGCATTGCCGCCACCGTCATCAGCTACCGGCCGCGCAGCGCCATTCGCGAGGTGGGCAAGGCGCTGGGCCTGACCGAGGATGTGACGGCGCGCCTTGCAAGCACGATCTGGGGCAGCTGGGGCACCGAGATCGCCAAGAAGCATGTGCGCGAAGCCGGCATTGATCCGGACAATCCCGTCATCGGACGCGCCATCGATCTTGCCACGCAACTGCTCGGCTTTCCGCGGCACCTGTCCCAGCATGTGGGCGGGTTCGTCCTGACGCGCGACCGGCTCGACGACATCGTGCCGATCGGCAATGCGGCGATGGACGAGCGCACCTTTATCGAATGGGACAAGGACGATATCGACGCACTCGGCCTGATGAAGGTCGACGTGCTGGGCCTGGGCATGCTGACCTGCATCCGCAAATGCATGGACCTGATGCGTGATCATTGCGGCCGGGATCTTTCCCTCGCCGATTTTCCGCCCGATGACCAGGATGTCTACGCCATGCTGCAAAGGGGCGAGTCCATCGGCGTCTTCCAGGTGGAAAGCCGGGCGCAGATCAACATGCTGCCGCGGCTGAAGCCGAAAGAGTTCTACGATCTCGTCATCCAGGTGGCGATCGTGCGGCCCGGTCCGATCCAGGGCGACATGGTCCATCCCTATCTGCGCCGCCGCAATGGCGAGGAAGACGTCGTCTATCCCGCGCCGTCTCCGGAGCACGGCCCGCCCGATGAGTTGCGCAAGGTGCTCGACCGGACCAAGGGCGTGCCGCTGTTCCAGGAGCAGGCGATGAAGATCGCCATGGTCGCGGCGCGCTTTTCGCCCGAAGAGGCCAATGGGCTGCGCCGGGCCATGGCCACCTTCCGCCATGTCGGCACGATCCAGAATTTCGAGGATCTGATGGTCGAGCGGATGGTGGAGCGCGGCTATGAGCGCGAGTTCGCCGAACGCTGCTTCAACCAGATCAAGGGGTTCGGCGAATATGGCTTTCCCGAAAGCCATGCCGCTTCGTTCGCCAAGCTCGTCTACATCTCGTCCTGGATCAAGCATCACGAGCCGGCGGTGTTCGCCTGCGGCCTGCTCAACGCCCAGCCCATGGGCTTTTACGCGCCGGCCCAGATCGTGCGCGACGCGCAGGAGAACGGCATTGAGGTTCGCGCCGCCGACATCAATCGCAGCCAATGGGACAACACGCTCGAAAGGGCGCAAGACGGCGCGCTGGCGCTGCGGCTCGGCTTTCGCCAGATCGACGGGTTCCACGAGGACTGGGCCGACCGGATCGCCGCCGTGCGCGGCGCGGGTTTCGACAGCGCCGAAATGGTCTGGCGGCGCGCACGGCTCGAAAAGCGGGCGCTGAAAATCCTCGCCGATGCCGATGCGTTCCGCTCGATCGGGCTCGACCGCCGCGATGCGCTGTGGGCGGTGCGGCGGCTACCGGACGATGTGCCGCTGCCGCTGTTCGAGGCGGCGCGGCGCGACGAACTGTCCGCCGAGCCGGACGCCGCCCTGCCTGCGATGAAGCTGGCCGAACATGTGGTGGCCGATTACCAGACCACCCGGCTTTCCCTGAAAAGCCATCCGATGGCGCTGCTCAGGCCGGTCTTTGCGGCCGACAGGATCCTGTCATCGCAGCAGGTCGCAGACATGCCGGACGGCAAATGGATCAGGACCGCCGGCGTCGTGCTGATCCGGCAGCGGCCGGGCAAGGGCAATGCCATCTTCATGACGCTCGAGGACGAGACCGGCATCGTCAACGTGCTGGTCTGGGCGCGCCGGTTCGAGCGTTTCCGCCGGGCCATCATGGGCGCCAAGCTGGCGGTCGCGTGCGGTCATGTTCAAAAGAGCAAGGAAGGCGTCATCCATCTGATCGCCACATCCATTCTGGACCGCACCCTTGAACTCAACAGGCTGTCGGATGCGCATACGCCGACCATCGCGCTTTCGCCCGCCGACGAGGTGATCCGCCCGCAATTTGCCAGGGGCGACAGCGTCAAGGGCGGCCCGGCGCCCGGCCGCGACCGTCATCCGCGCGATGTGCGCATCATCCCCAAGAGCCGGGACTTCCATTAAGGCGGATGGCTCGCGCCACATGGCCCAAAGGCCCGCCTGCAAGCCGACGCGACCGCCGGCCGGCCATCTTGCGCCAGTCATTGTCGCGCAATCGCCGCTATTCGGCCGGCCAGTTCAAGTAACCGTCGACGCCGCCATTGCGCGCCGCATCGAAATCGCCGGGCCGGGCTTCCCATTGCGCGGCACGTGCAAAAACATCGGTCAGCGCGGCGGCCACCTGTTCGGCCTGGCCGAGCTTCAGATTGCACGGATCGAGCTGGAAGTAACCCAGTTCGACCTCGTGATTGCGGACGACGATCGCCGGGTTCCGTTCGGCGAGCACGCGTGCCAGCGTCGCCGCGCTCGCGCCGAGCCGCCTCGCGTCGATCTCCACCTGAAGCCGGTCCAGCGGATTGCCGGTCGGATCGGGGACGATCTTCGGATCGACGCCGTCGAAACCGGTGAGCGTCGAATGCCACAGGTCGAGCGCGGCGCGCTCGCCGGCGCGGATGCCGGCATGATCGCGCGTCTGCCATGCCTCCAGGGCTGCGATCGCGCCGGCAATGCTCTCCTTGCCGATCTTCATGCCGCGTCCGATGCCGATGTTCTGAAGATAGGCGGCGCGGACAAGATCGCGGCGGCCGGCGATGATGCCCGAGGTCGGCCCGCCCAGAAACTTGTGGCCCGAATAGACCGCCATGTCGGCGCCGGCCGCCAGAAAGCCGCGCAGGTCGTATTCGGACGCCGCATCGACGATCACCGGCACGCCCCTGGCCGCGCAGATCCGGACAAAAGGCTCGAGCGGCATCTGGCCGTAGTGGACGACGTGATGGGAGACCACATAGACCGCCGCCGCCGTCTTCTCGGTCAAAGCGCCCTCGAGCTGATGATCCATGACCAGCGTCGACTGGCCGACCGGGCAGACGGTGGCGCCGGCCAGTTCGATGGCCTGCGAGACCGGCGCGCCATAGCCGCACATGTGCCCCAGCTGGATGACGACCTCGTTCTTTTCTCCCGGACGCTTCGGCAGCGCCTCGGCGCGCGCCGGATCGACCCCCGTCATGCATGCGGCGACCGACAGGGTGATGCCGGCGCTGGCCGATGCGGTCATGCAGCCGGCCTCCGCGCCGGTCGCCATAGCGATGGTGCGGCTGGCGCGCGCCTGCAACTGGTGCATGTTGACGAAATGGGCCATGATTTCGGCGGTCGCGTCGCGCACGGGCTTGCCGGCGATCGAGGCACCGAGCGCGGTCATCGTCCCGGACACGTTGATCACGGGGGTGAGCCCGCGGCTTGTGTAGAAGGCCCGATCGGGGTCCTGCGCAGTCGGTGTCGTCATGTCGCGTGCCTTGTGCTTTGGGAACGGTTTCCATAATAGTGGAAGAAAAAGCGAAGCCGGAGCAACAGCCCATGTCCGACGAAAAACGCAAGCGCACCAGCGGCATCGACCGTGCGCTTCAGGTGATGGATATCCTGACCGAACGCCAGGAGCCCATGAGCGCCTACGATCTGGCGAAGTCGGCCGGCGCGCCCGCCTCGACCATCTACCGGATCGTCGACGAACTGGTCGAACGGGACGTGCTGTCCCGGTCGGACGAAAGCCGGGTCTGGCTCGGGCCGCGACTGATGCGCTACGGGCTTGTCTATCGCGCCCGCATGGACATGTTTGCCGAGGCCAAGCGCGAAATGCAGCGCCTGTCGCAGGCGACGGGGGAGACGGTCCAGATCTGCGCCCGCGACGAGGGCATGATGGTCGTCATCGGCATGGCCGAAGGCGAGGGCCATTTCCGCGTCGCCTCCAATGTCGGCACCCGCGTGCCGCTGAACTGGACCGCGTCCGGCCGCCTGCTGCTGGGCCACCTGCCCGACGATGAACGGCGCGCGGCCTTTGCCGATTGTGCCAAGCCCTCCCACACGGGCACGGCGGAAACCGATCCGGACAAGCTGGCTGCACAATCGCGCGCCGACTTCGTCAACCGGCTTTCGATCCAGATGAGCAGCTCGGAGTTTTCGGTCGCCTGCATTGCCGCGCCGATCCGCGATGAAACCGGTGCCTGCACGGCGACGATCTCGGTCGTCCTGTCGGAGCGTCAGGCGCGGGCACGGGGCGCCGAACTGGCGCATGCCGTCCAGGACGCGGCCCTTGCCGTGGAGCGCGCGCTGGGCCAGAAGGCGGCCTGAGGGCGCCGCGCCGAAAACGTCAGGCTGGGAAGAGGTCAACCCCATTCCGGTCGCACCGCGAAGATCGCGTCGATCTCCACGGTGATCTTGTTGGGCAATGACGCAACGCCGTAGGATGTGCGCGCATGCACGCCGTCGGCACCGAAGACCGCATGCAGCAGTTCCGAAGCGCCGTCGATGACGAACGGATGCCGTTCGAAATCCGGCGTGGCGTTGACAAGGCCGACCAGCTTGACGACGGCGCCGACACCGTCGAGCCCGCCCAGCTTGTCGTTGACGACGGCCAGAAGGTTCAGCGTCACCAGTTCGGCATGCGCGCGCGCCTCTTCGGCCGATACGTCGAGACCGACCTTGCCGTGTGCGAGCGAACCGTCCTCGCGCACCGGTCCCTGGCCGGAAACAAAAAGCAGATCGCCATGGCGCCGGGCATTGTCGAACGCGCCCACCGGCGCGGGCGCCCGCACCGGCAATGCATGGCCAAGCATGGCAAGCCGCGTCTGGGGCGTTTCAATGAGCCGGGTCTGGGTCATGCAAGCTCCTCTATTCTCTTGCAGAAGGCGGTATGGTTGGCCGAGACGGCATGGGCGCCGGGCTCGCCCCGTGCGCAGGTCTCCAGCGCGTGCGCGCATCGTGTGCGGAAGACGCAGCCCGATGGCGGTGACAGCGGACTGGGAATGTCGCCGGCCAGTATCTCGCGGTTCGCCTGTCGTTCGGGGTCCGGAATGGGAATGGCCGACAGCAGCGCGCGTGTGTAAGGGTGTGCGGGGGCGCGATAGACCGGTCCGGCATCGCCGATTTCGACGGCGCGGCCCAGATACATGACCACGATCTTGTCGCACAGATATTCCACCACCGACAGATCGTGCGCGATGAACAGCATCGTCAGATTGCGCTTGTCGCGGATTTCGAGAAGCAGGTTGAGCACCTGGGCCTGGATCGACACATCCAGCGCCGACACGCTTTCGTCGGCGACGATGAATTCCGGTTCCAGCGCGAGCGCACGCGCGATGCCGATCCGTTGGCGCTGGCCGCCGGAGAACTCGTGTGGATAGCGCGACATGTGATCGGGCTGCAGGCCCACTTCCGCCAAAAGGCCGGCGACCATGTCGCGCCGCTTGCGGCGATCGCCCAGCCCGTGCGCCCGCAGGCCCTCGCCGATGATCTCGTGCACGCGCATGCGCGGATTGAGCGAGGAGACGGGGTCCTGAAAGATGATCTGCATGCGGCGCCGCATGGCGCGCATGGCGCCGGCACCGAGCGTGTTCAGATCGATGCCGTCGAAAAAGGTCTGTCCGTCCGACGGCTCGATCAGCCGGAGCAGGGCGCGGCCGAGCGTCGTCTTGCCCGAGCCGGACTCGCCGACCAGCCCGGTGATCGAACCGCGCGGAATGTCGAAGCTGACATCGCGCACCGCATGAACCGTGCCGCGCGGCGTCTCGAACCGCTTGGACAGGTTCCGGATGGAGATCAGCGGCGGTGCGGCGGCGGTCTCATGCATGGGCGGCGATCTCCGCTGTCTTGATGCAGCGCACCATGTGCCCCGCGCGGGCCTCGACCAGCGCGACCGGGACGTCGCATCGCTGGCTTGCGTAGCGGCAGCGCGGGGAAAAGGCACAACCGGGCGGCATGGAATGCGGCGGCGGCACCGTGCCGGGGATCGGCACCAGCCGTTCGCCTTCTGGCCGGCCGGGCTGCGGGATCGAGACGAGGAGACCCTGCGTATAGGGATGTGAAGGACGTGCGAAAAGCGGGCGGGTGGCCGATTGTTCAACGATCTCGCCCGAATACATCACGGCCACATCGTCGGCCATCTCGGCAACGACGCCCATATCGTGGGTGATGAACAGGATGGACATGCCCAGCTCGCCCTGCAGCCGGCGCATCAAGTCCAGAATCTGTGCCTGGATGGTGACATCGAGCGCGGTGGTGGGCTCGTCGGCAATCAGAAGCGCCGGCTTGCAGATCATGGCCAGCGCGATCATCACGCGCTGGCGCATGCCGCCCGACAGTTCGTGCGGATAGTTGTCGATGCGTCGGGCGGCGGCCGGAATCTCCACCAGTTCGAGCATCTCCAGAACGCGCTTTCGCCGCTCGGCCGGGCCCGGATCGCCGTGCAGCTTCAGCATCTCTCCGATCTGGTCGCCGATGGTGAACAGCGGATTGAGCGAGGACATCGGCTCCTGGAAGATCATGGCGATTTCGGCGCCGCGCATGCGGCGCATCGCTTTTTCGGAAAGCCTGGCCAGATCGACCGCTTCGCGATCGCGGCCGCGATAGCGGACGGTGCCCCTGGCGATCCGCCCCGCGCGCGGCAACAGCCCCATGATGGCCAGCGACGTGACCGACTTGCCCGAGCCCGACTCGCCGACAAGGGCAAGCGTCTTGCCGGTGCCGAGCGAAAAGCTGACATCTCGGACCGCCGCGGTGCTGCTGCGCCGGCCGGCAAACTCGACGCGCAGATCGCTGACCTTGAGGATGGTGTCGCCGCTCATTCGGGGCTCTCCTCATGCGGCACGCGTCGCGCGGCCGGTTCGATCGACGCGCCAAGGACGGTCCATCGCGGTTCGAAGACGCGATCGATGGTCAGGTGATTGCCCTGGCTGTCGACGGCGTCGAGGTCGCCGTCGACAATGTCGAAGATCGTGAAATCGGCCTTGGTTCCGGGGGCCAGTCCGTCGCCGGCGGAAAGGCCCAGAAAGCCGCGCGGGCTGGCGGCGACGGCGTCGATGCATGCTTCGAGCGGCAGGCCGATGGCCAGCATCTTGGAGAGCGTCGTCGCCATGTCGTGCACCGGCCCGCCAATGTTGCGCAGGTGCAGATCGGTGGAAATCGAAAATGGCAGGAAGCCGTCGGCGACCGCCTGTCGCGCGACGCCGAAGTCGAACGAGGCGACGCCATGGCCGATGTCCATCAGAACGCCGCGCCGGGCCAGATCCCTGGCTTTGGCATAGACCTGCGGCGTGTCGAGCACGGAACCGGCCTTCTTGCCGTTGAAGCAGTGGGTGACGATGTCGCCGGGGGTCAAGATGTCGAAAATCTCGTCGATCAGCGGCGGCGGCTCGCCGATATGGACCATGACGGGAAGGCCGGCGATCTCGGCGACGCGCTTTGCTATCCTGGCCGGCGTGATGCCCCAGGTGCCGACGATGACGCCGCTGGCGCGCACCTTGATGCCGCAGACCACGTCGCGGTTGGCCTCGATGACCTCAAGCGTCCGGTCGATGTCGATCGAGCGCATGTCGATCAGTTCGGAGACGCGGTTGCAGGCGACAAGCCCGATCGAGCCGATGTTCAGGAACGCCTTGATCGTCTCGGTATGCGGTTCGATGACATATTCGCGCAAGCCGTGGAAATTGGCTTCGCCCGCCGAACCCGCATCGGCCATGGCGGTGACGCCCGTTGCGCGGCCGGCCTGGCTGGCCCGCACGGAGATATCGGTCCCGCCATGCCAGACATGGACGTGAAGATCGGTCCATCCCGGCGACAGGCGGGCACCCTTGCAATCGATCGTTTCGGCGCCGGGCAGCGCATCGCGGGCGATCGTGCCATCGTCCGATATCGCGATCGTTCGAGGCGCGGTGCCGTCAAAGCCGACGGCCTCGAAATTGGTCAGGGTAAGCGCCATTTCAGAGTTCCTTTGCGATCCGGGGATCGAGCGCATCGCGCAGGCCGTCGCCGATCAGTTGCAGGCACAGGACCGAGACGGAAATCGCAATGCCGGGAAAGAAGATCAGGAAAGCGGCCTGGTCGATATATTGCCGCCCCTCATTGATCATGGTGCCCCATGTCGGGGTCGAGGGATCGACACCGACGCCCAGGAAGGACAGGCCGGCTTCGGCCAGCATCGCATAGGCGAAGATGAAGGTCGCCTGGACGATGATCGGCGAGACGATGTTGCGCAGCACATGGTTGATCATGATGAAGCCGGTGGAACTGCCGAGCGCCTGCGCGGCCTCGACAAAGGGCAACTCCCGGATGACCAGGGTCGATGCGCGGACGATGCGCGCGATCCGCGGCGCATAGACGATCGAAAGGGCGATGATGACGTTGATCATCGATCCGCCCAGAATCGCCACCAGCGCGATCGCCAGCAGAATGTCGGGAAACGCCATCATCGCGTCGACGATGCGCGAGACCGGACCGTCCAGCCGCCGGAAGAAGCCGGCGACCAGCCCGAAGACGATGCCGACGACCGAGGCGACAAGCGCCACGCCGCAGCCGATCGTCAGCGAGACCTGGCCGGCATAGAGAAGGCGCGACAGGACATCGCGGCCGAACGCGTCGGCGCCGAGCCAGTAGTCACCGCCGGGCGCGGCCAGCCGGTTGCGTACGCTCATCGCGGACGGGTCGGCCGGCGCGATCAGCGGTGCCAGGATCACGGCGGCGAGGATGACAAGAAACACGATCAGCGAGACGAGCACGGCGCGCCGCGCAAACAGCGCTTCGAGGAAACCGGGTTCGTCGGCAAGCGCGGATGCGGACATCGATCAGTACCTCACCCGCTTGTCGACGAGCAGATAGAGCAGGTCCGTCAGAAGATTGATGAACACATAGAGCGTCGCCACGACGATCAGTGTGCCCTGGATGACCGGATAGTCGCGCCGCAGCACGGCGCTGACCACCAGATTGCCCATTCCGGGAATGTTGAACACACGTTCGGTGACGACCGCGCCGGATACCAGAAGGGCGAATGTCAGACCGATGACGGTGATGATCGGTATGGCCGCGTTCTTGAGCGCGTGCCGCAGAACGACGCGCCATTCCGTCATGCCCTTGGACCGGGCCGTGCGCACATAGTCCTCGCCCAGAACGTCGAGCATGGAGGCACGCGTGAAGCGCAGGATCAGCGCGGAATTGACGATCCCCAGAACGATCGACGGCAGCACGAGATGGCCCATGCGGACCCAGAAGTCGGCATCGGGGCCGCCATAGCCGGCCGCCGGAAACCAGCCCAGTTCGGTCGCCAGATAACGCTGGAACATCAGGCCGGTCCAGAAGCTGGGCACCGAGGCGGCGAGCATGGCCGTCGAAATGGCGGTTTGGTCCAGCCAGGACCCGCGCCGGTAGGCGGCATAGATGCCGATCGGCACGGCGATGATCAGCGCGATGATCAGCGAGAAAAGCGCCAGATAGACAGTGGGCTCCGCACGGGCGAGCAGCACCCGGGTGACCGGCTGGTTGAAGAAGATCGACGTGCCCAGATCGCCGCGCAAGGCGTTGCCGACAAAGCTCAGATACTGGATGGGGATCGGTTCGTTCAGACCCAGCCGCTCGCGCAGTTCGGCCGCTTCGGCCGGGGTCGCTTCGGGACCGAGCATGAGCGCCGCCGGATCGCCGGGCGCCAGCCGGACGATGACGAATGCGATGGTCAGGACCAGAAGGACGACCACCAGCATGCCGACCATGCGTTGAACGATGTACCGGGTCACTGCATCACACTCTGTAAGCTGCGGACCATCGAGGCCCGCAGCAGGCCGCCTCCCACGGATGCGATCCTACTCGGCCTTGGCGTTCCAGAAATAGGGCCAGGGCGAGGGATTGACGCCGGTCATGCCTGCACGCTGGCCCTGCAGCGCGTTGAAGCCGCCGATCTTGATGAAGCCGACATCCTCGAACACCGCCTTCTGGAGATCGGCGAACAGCGCCTCGCGCTCGGCCTGGTCGGTGGCCGTGGTGAAGGCCGCCAGCGTCGCCTCCTTGTCCGGCTCTGCCCAGCCCAGCCGCGAGGTGGCGGAATAGAGGCTGGTCAGAGCCGGCTCGGGGAGGAACGGCGAGTGGGTGATGTAGATGTCCCAGAGCGCCGGATCGTTGCGGCGCTGGCCGAGCGTTGCCCAGTCGACGACATCCATCTGAACGGCAAAGCCGGCCGCTTCGAGCGCCATCTTGGCAACCTCGGCCATCTTGAAATGGAACTCGTACTGGCGCGAGGTCAGGATGCGCAGCGGGGTGCCTTCATAACCGGCGGCATCGAGCAGTTCGGCCGCCCGGGCCTGGTCGTTCTGGTTGTAGAGCTCGGTGCCGGCATCGTTGCGCCACGTCCATCCCTCCGGATACATGGGCGCGTCGACGATGAAGAAATTGTCGTCGCCGAAGGCGGCGAACATCATGTCGTCGTGGGGCAGGGCGGCCTGCAATGCCTTGCGCACATTGAGATCGGTCAGAAGCCCGTCCTTGTGGTTGATGGCGAAAATCGGCCAGCCGAACGGGCGCAGCAGAACCGGTTCTGCCGCCTCGCTTTCGGCGATGCGGGCATAGGATTCGGCGGGCAGGCCGTCGGCGAAGTCATACTGGCCGGACAGGAGACCCTCCACGCGCGTGTTCGGATCGGGCACGGGGATGAAGCGGATCTCGTCGGCAAGCTGCAGACGGCCGCCGGCGGGGCCGTTCGGCTCCTCGTCGCGGGCTTGGTAGCCCTCGAACCGCCCCAGTTGCAGATACTGATCCGGCACATGTTCGATGATCTTGTAGGGGCCGGTGCCCACGATGGCGCTGAGCGCTTCGCCCAGCACCTCTTCGGGATAGATCGCGGCGGCCGAGTTGGAGAAGGCGAGCAGCGACAGAAGCGGCGAATAGGGCTCCGTCATCCGGATTTCGACGGTGTTGGCGTCGACCGCCTCGATGGCCTCGATGCGGTCGGCGACGGCCTTTCCGCGCGAGGCCATTTCGGTCCAGCGCTGCAGCGAGGCGACCACGTCGGCCGAATCCATCGACGAGCCGTCATGGAAGGTGATGCCCTGGCGCAATGCGATCCGGTACGTCCGGCCGTCGTCGGAGATTTCGGGAAGATCGACCGCCAGCAGCGGCGCGACGTTCCAGTTGGCGTCGAACGTGTAGAGCGTTTCGACGAAATGCTGGGTGACGATCGAGACCACATCCTTGGTCGACAGCATCGGGTCCAGCGTGTCCGCTTCGCCGATGATTGCCACGTCCAGCGTGTTGTCGGCCCAGGCGGGCACGGAATAAGCGGACAGTCCGATAGCGATTGCCGCCGCCGAAGTCATCCAAGTGCGCGAAATCGACATTCTAGACCTCCCTTATAATGGAATATATTTCGCAATTACGAATGATGTTGTATTCCCTTTTGGATGTCAAGGGCGGCCGCCGCGGGCTTGCGGCACGAGGTCGTGCCACGAATCCCGCCGGGCGCCGGTCTCATGGCCGGGCCTCGACTCCGCGACGATGCGGTTCGGCGCATTGGTGCAGAACGAATTCATCTGTGCGGACCCGCTGACCATCATCGGCGGATTGGGCGCGGACAGGCGCAAGCCGGCACCGGCGGGCACGGCGCTCTTCCGGCCCGGTGTGGTCACGCCGCGCCGCGTACTTCCGCAACCGGCCGCCGACATCGATCGCATCCGACGAGGCGCTTCTGATGATCGGTGGCAAGATACCGGAGCACAGTGTCCGCTTTTCGGCTTCGAAGTCGTCAGCCTCGTTGATAACGGTGCCGGCGAAAGGTACCAAGAAAACCTGCGGACGGCGGGACCCGTCAAGGGCCGGACCTTCAAACGTCGGTCGCAAGAACACTCACTTTCTGGGAGAGACAGATGCTGGCCCCGGCGATGCGCAACGCCCTCTCGACGAAGCTGATCCTCCTGCACGCGTTCGTGCTCGCGGCGACGGGTCCGGTGTCGGCCGAAGGGCAGACGCCGGTCCGGTCCCTTGCGATCGAGATCAACAAGGCCGAGCAGCTCGAAGCGACATGCCGGCTGGTCTTCATGACGCATAACGGGCTGGGGGCCGATCTGGCGGAACTGTCGCTGGAGACCGTCCTGTTCGACACCGAAGGCGGTGTCGACCGGTTCACCCTGTTCGACTTTCGCGAGGTGCCGGCCGGCAAGATGCGGGTGCGGCAGTTCGATCTGCCCGACACGCAATGTTCCGATATCGGCAAGGTGCTGATCAACGGGGCATCGGCATGCAAGGGCGAAGGGCTGACCGGCGGCGAGTGCATCGAACACCTCGACGCAACCAGCCGCATCGGCATGGAGATTGCGGGATGATTTTCGGCCTTGCCAACCCGATCGACCGCGCCGCCGGTCTGATCGCTCTGGGCGGCCCGGTGGTCGCACTTTTGCTGGTCCTGTCGGTGATCGCGCTGGCCATCGTGATCTACAAGATGGCGCAATATGTGCGGCGGGGCACGGGCACCGACCGGCATGTGGACGAGGCGGTACGCCTGTGGCGGGCCGGCGATCGGGCGGCGGCGCGATCACATCTTGCCGATCGGAAGACGGCGCTCGCCGAACTGGTCCGCGAGGCGATGGGCCAGGCCGGGCAGACCGGCGGCCATGTCGCGCGAAGCGATCTCGAGGATCATTTCGCGATCGTCGCGGCGCGGCAGTTGCAGCGGTTGCAGAGCGGCTTCCGCGCGCTGGAATCGATTGCCCAGATCGCGCCGCTGATCGGCCTGTTCGGCACCGTCCTGGGGATGATCGAGGCGTTCCGGCAATTGCAGGGCGCGGGCAATGCGGTCGATCCGTCGCTTCTGGCCGGCGGCATCTGGGTGGCCCTGCTGACGACCGCCGTCGGCCTTGCGGTGGCGATGCCGACGGCGATCTGCCTGAGCTTTTTCGAAAGCCGGGTCGCGCGCCACCGACTGGCCATCGAGGAGGCGCTGACGGCCGTCTTCAACCCGGTTCGGACCGGTTCTGCCGCAGCCGAACGGGCCGGCGAGCGGCCGATCGGGGCCAGTGCCGCCAATGCGCATTGAGGCGGGTGCATATGGCCGCGTGCGGCGCATCTCGCTGACGTCGCTGATCGACGTCATCTTCCTGCTGCTGCTCTTTTTCATGCTGACGGCGACCTTTTCGCGGTTCGCCGATGTCGAGCTGTCGACCGGCGGAGGGGCGTCGCAGCTTGCCGACCAGACGCCGGTCTTTCTGCAATTGCATGCAGACGGGCTGTCACTGAATGCCGAGCCGCTGGACGTGTCACAGCTGGGCGAGCGGCTCCTTGTGCTGCGCGAAGCGGGACGCGCCGATGTCGTCATCCTGTCGGTCCGCGACGGGGCGACATCGCAGCAACTGGTCGATGTGATCGCGGCGGTGGGCGCTTCGGGCGGCCCGCCGCTGCAGATCGTGCGTTGAGGGCCGATTGCGATGCGCATTGAGGCGACAGACCATCACGATGCGGCGGGCCGGCGGTCCGAGCCGGCCATCGCGCTGATCAACATCGTCTTCCTGATGCTGATCTTCTTTCTTGTCGCCGCGCAGGTCGCGCCGCCGCTGGATGGCGATGTCGCTCTCGTCTCGACGCGCGATCTCGACAGCCGCGAACCGCCGGACGCGCTGGTGATCGCTGCCGACGGGCAACTGTCCTATCGCGGTGCGACACTGACGCCGGCGCAGTATGTGGCGCTCAAGCGAGTGGGTGCGCCGGCGCTCGCAGAATTACGTCTGGTGCCCGACCGCTATCTGTCCGCAACGCGGCTGATCGAAATCGGCGATGAACTCAGGGCGCTCGGGGTCGAACGCGTCTTCATCGTCACCGAGCGGAGCCTGGCGGGGCCATGAGCGGGCGCGGGCTTGCCTTTGCCGGCGCGGCCATGCTTGCGCTCACCGCCTCGGTCGGGGTTCACCTTGGCGGCGCATCCATCGATACGTCGACGCAACCGGAAATCGAGGCCGGCGGCGAGGTCATCCAAGCCGCCGCGCTGGGCTCGGGCTTCGAATCACTGGTCGCGGCGGGCAACCGGCTGAGCCCGGTGGATGCGGAAACCGAGGCCATTGCGCCCACGGACAATGCCAGCGCCGGACCGGCGCCGGCGAGCACCCGATCGGTCGTCGCGCCGGTTTCGCCGCCCAGCGATTCGGCCGAACCGTTGCCGGTGGCGCAAGCGCCCGAAATCGCCGCCGTGGCACCGGTGGAGACGAGCGATGTGGTCGAGGCGCGGCCGGACGAACCGGTCCTGCCGGTCCCGCTGGCCCGTCCGTTCCGGCAGATCGATGTGGATCGCGCGCGGGCCGAGGAGCAGCGGCGTGCCGCCCGTGCCGCCGAACGCCAGCGCCAGGCGGAGCGGCAACGGCGTGCCGAGCAGCAGCGTGCGACGCGCCAGCAGGCGCGCGGCACAGAGCAGGGGCGGGCCGATCGCAACGCGCGGGCCGGACGCGCCGACGGGCAGGCGCAGGGCCGTAGCGCCAATACAAGCCAGGGCGATCAGCCGGCGCGGGAGGCCGGCAATGCGGCGGCTTCGAACTATCCCGGCAAGGTGTACGCCAAGATACGCCGCACCCGGCAGCGTGCCGCCGGCGGGAGCGGAACGGTGCGCGTCAGCTTCTCGATCGGAGGCGGCGGCGGGCTTGCCGGCGTCTCCGTCGCCGCCAGTTCCGGCTCGGCCGCCGTCGACCGCGCGGCCGTCGACCACATCCGACGGGCCGCGCCGTTTCCGGCGCCGCCGCCCGGCGCGCAGCGACGCTTCGTCATCCCGATCGAGATACGCCGGTGATCGGGCCGGGCCAGCCGGCGTTCGGTTCTTCACACGCCTGTCGCGCACGCATCTGCACAAACCGGAAGCCGCCATTCCAGAACCCCACAGGAGATCCAGCCATGTTCGTCGCGATGAACCGTTTCAAGATCAATGAAGGCCATGAGGCGGCTTTCGAGGAGGTCTGGCGCAACCGCGATTCGCGCCTCAAGCAGGTGCCCGGATTTCACACCTTTCATCTGCTCAAGGGCGATTTCGACCAAGACAGCCGCACCACACTCTATGCGTCGCACACGATCTGGGGCAGCCGGGACGATTTCGTCGCCTGGACCAGATCCGACCATTTCCGCCAGGCCCACGCCAATGCCGGCGACACCAAGGGCATGTATGCGGGCCATCCGCAGTTCGAGGGCTTTGAGGCCGTACTCGAGGAATGAAGCCGCGCAGGCGCCAAGGCGGCAAAGCCCGTCTTTCCGGTTTCAGGATTGACTCTTGGCGCCCGCCACGTTTTGTTTCGCCCGCTTCAAGGTGCGACCCGACGGGTCGTTAAAAGGGAACATGGTGCGGCGTACCCGCAAGGGACCAAGACCATGGCTGCCCCCGCAACTGTAACCGTGGAGCCCGCCTGATCACGCCACTGTCCGCACGGATGGGAAGGCAAGGCGCGGCGCTGAAACGGAAGCCAGGAAACCTGCCTTGAACGGTCACCCAGCCGGGCCACGGGGTGTGGCAAGGCACGGTCTGTTCCGCAGAGGTGACATCGAAAGATGCGTCTTTGCGCGGAGCGTCCGTCGGGTGGCTTTCCTCCATCAGAATGGCCGGTCCGGCAAACGCCGGGTTCAAACACGTGGTCCTTGTGCGGGCCACACGGACATTTGGGGGACTACCGTGATCCGAACCATTCTTCTTGCCACAGCCGCCTGGGCGGCGTTGTCGCTGCCGCAGCCCGTTCAAGCCCAAGAGGGCACTGACGACGGCGCGACGGTCCTGCCGACCCTTCTGATCACCGCCGGTCGGACGCCGGTCGAGCAGGAAGCGTCCGGGCGTGCCTTCACGGTGATTACCGGGGAAGAGCTCGAGCGCAGCCAGACACGCTATCTCGCAGACGCCCTGCGCCGGGTGCCCGGCTTTCATGTCTCGCGTGCCGGTTCGTTCGGCGCGCCGACCCAGGTGCGCGTGCGCGGCTCCGAGGGCAATCATGTGCTGGTTCTGATCGACGGCGTCGAAGTGTCGTCGGTCAGCCAGGGCGAGTTCGACTTTGGCGGCCTGCAGGTCGGCGATGTCGACCGCATCGAGGTGCTGCGCGGCCCGCAGAGCGCGCTTTACGGATCGGACGCGCTTGCCGGCGTCATCAACGTCATCACCAAAAGGGGGCCGCGCGACGGGTTCGAAGCGCTGCTTCAAAGCGAGACCGGAACCGATGGCACGTTTCTGGGCGGCGTCGCCGTGCGCGGCGGGACGGAGTGGTTCGATGCGGCCGTGTCCGCGCGGTTCCGTCGCACGGACGGGTTCAACCTTTCGGACTTCGGGACCGAGAAGGACGGTGACGAGAACCTGACACTGACCGGGCGCTTCACGCTCGACGTCAACGACAATCTGGTGATCGACGCCAATGGCCGCATGGTCGACCGGTTCGTCGAGACCGACCGACAGGATTTCGCCTTTCCCGCAACGCCGACGCAAGGGCTCGTCATCGACAGCGACGACACGTCGGATGTGCAGGAGCTTTCCGGCGCGATCGGCGCCACATGGACCTCGCTCGATGGTGCGTGGACGCACGGCGCCCGGTTTTCGGGGAGCGGCGACGAGCGCGACAGCGCACGCGGCGGTGTCGTTACCTCGACCAACAAGGGCAATCGCCTGAAGGCGGAGGTTCAGTCGAGCTATATGTTCGAAACGCCTGCGCTGCTCGATGCCGTCCATACGGTCACCGGCGCTTATGAATGGGAGCAGGAGCGGTTCTGGCAGACCGCGACGCAGGAGCGCGTGACGCAATCCTTCGTCGCCGAATATCGCGGCGAGTTCGCCGGCCAATTCTATCTGAACGCCGCCGTGCGCCACGATATGAACGACCCGTTCAAGGATGCGACGACCTACAGCGTGGCCGGCGCCTGGGCCGTGCCTGGCACCGGCACGCGCCTTCACGCCTCGGTCGGAACCGGCGTCAAGAACCCGACCTTCTTCGAGCAGTTCGGCTTCGTGCCGGGCAGCTTCCGGGGCAATCCCGATTTGCGGCCCGAGGAAAGCCTTGGCTGGGATATCGGCATCGAGCAAAGCCTCTGGGACGGGCTGGTCGTCGTCGACGTCACATGGTTCGACCAAAATCTGGAAAACGAGATCCAGGGCTTCGGGCAGACGGTGCGCAACCTCAACGGGACATCGCACAGGCAGGGCGTCGAATTGTCCGCGACGGCCGAACTGTTCGACGGTTTTTCGACGACGGCGATGTACACCTATACCGACGCCACAGACCCCAACGGCATGCGTGAGGTGCGCCGGCCGATGCACAGCGCATCGCTTTCGGCGGCCTACACGTTTTATCAAGGTCGGGCGCAGCTTTTCGGCGAAGTCATCTACAATGGGGCGATGGACGATCTGGAATTCATCAATGCGACGCCGCAGACCCGCGTGACGCTGACCGACTATGTGCTGGTCAATATCGGCGGCAGCTTCAAGGTCAACGAGACGGTGGAGGTTTACGGCCGCGTCGAGAACCTGTTGGACGAGCGCTATGAGGAGGTGTTCGGCTACAACACGCAGGGGCGCGCCGCCTTTGCCGGCGTCAAGGCGCGGTTCTGACCATGTGGCGGGCGTCGCGATCGCTGTTGCTCGGCGCCCTGGTGTGGCTCGGTGGGGCATTGGCCGTGCCGGCCGCAGAGCCGCCGGCGCGTGTCGTGTCGATGAACGTGTGCACCGACCAGCTTGCCTTGCTGGTCGCCAGGCCGGGCCAGCTTCATTCGGTGTCATGGCTGGCCGCCGATCCCGCCATGTCGGTTCTGGCCAACGAGGCTGAAGGGCTGCGGCTGAATCGCGGCCTGGCCGAGGAGATCTTCCTGATGAAGCCCGATCTCGTCATCGCCGGTACGTTCTCCACACGTGCCACAGTGACCTTGCTTCAGCGTCTCGGCTTCCGGGTCGAGCAGTTCGCGCCGGCTGCCTCCCTTGCGGACATTCGTGCCAACATCGTCCGCATGGGGGACCTGCTCGGCAATCCGTCGCGTGCCGGAGCGCTGGTCGCGCGTTTCGATGCGGATCTCGCTGCGCTAAGGGCCTCTCCGCCAAGCGACCAGATGCTCGCGCTCTATTTTGCCAACAGCTATACGTCCGGCGGCGGAACGCTCGCCGACGCCGTTGTCGAAGCCTCCGGGCTGAAAAATCTGGGCCGGGAGATGGGCTATGAGGGCACGGTGAAGTTGCCGCTGGAAATGCTCGTCAACGCCGAGCCCGAACTGGTCGCCGGCGGCGGGCGCGATTTCGGCCGGCCGGCGCGGGCACAGGAAGCGTTCCGTCACCCGGCCTATCGCGCCGTTGCCGGCGCCGGGCGCGGCATCGTCATGGACAGCACATACTGGCTCTGTGGCACACCCCTGACACTGGAAGCGGCACGGCGCCTGGCTGCCCATGCCGACCTTGCCGCGGCCGATGAGTGAGAGGACGCGCTTTCATCTCCTGATTGGCGTTTTGGCGCTTGTCGTCCTTTTGCTGTTCGGCCTGTCGCTTTTGACCGGTCCCGCGGCGACCGGCTTTTTCGATGCGTTCGCCGGCCTTTTTTCAGACGATCGCGGAACGCTCGCCCTGATCATGCAGGAAATCCGGCTGCCGCGGGCGATTCTGGCGGCGGCGATCGGCGCGACGCTGGGCCTTTCGGGCGCGGCGCTGCAGGGCTATCTGCGCAATCCGCTCGCCGAGCCGGGTTTGCTCGGCATCAGCGCTTCGGCTTCGCTTGGCGCGGTTCTGGCGCTCTATACGGGCTTTGCCGCCGCGTTTCCGCTCGGTCTGCCGCTTGCCGCGCTTGCCGGCGCGGTGGTCGCTGTGCTCATCGTGCAGGCGCTGGCGGGCCTGTCGGGCAACGTGCTGACGATCATCCTGGCAGGTGTCGCCGTCTCCAGCTTTGCCGGCGCGATGACGTCGCTGGCGCTCAACTTGTCGCCCAATCCCTTCGCTGCGCTCGAGATCGTCTTCTGGATGCTGGGCTCGCTCAACGACCGGTCGATGACCCATGTCTGGCTGTCGCTGCCCGTCATGATCGTGGGCTGGGCGATGCTGGCCGCGCTGGCCCGACCGCTCGACGTTCTGACGCTCGGTGAACAGGCGGCCCAATCCATGGGTGTCGACATGGGCCGCGTGCGTTTTCTGGCGGTGTTCGGAACGGCGGCGTCGGTCGGTGCAGCAACCGCCGTTGCAGGCGCAATCGGCTTTGTCGGCCTGATCGTGCCGCACGTCCTGCGCCCGCTGGTCGGCGCGCGGCCCTCGCGCCTTTTGCCGGCGAGCGCGCTGGGCGGCGCGGCGCTGCTGCTGGCCGCCGACATTGCAGTGCGGATCGTCGCGCCGGCCCGGGACCTGAAGATCGGCGTCCTGACCGCGCTGATCGGCGCGCCGTTCTTTCTCTGGCTCGTCTTCCGCTACCGGAGGACATTGGTATGAGCCTTCTTGCGGTCCGGGACCTTTCGGTGGCTCTCGGCAAGCGGGCCGTGCTGAACGGAATCGATCTGACCGTCGAGTCGGGCGAATGCGTCGGCCTGATCGGGCCCAACGGCGCGGGCAAGTCGACCTTTCTCAAAGCCATCCTCGGCCAGGCCCCGGGTGCGGGAGACATAAGGCTTGGCGATGCTGAAAGCCGGACCATGAGCGCTCTCGAACGGGCGCGGATCGCCGCCTATCTGCCGCAGGAACGCGAGGTGCACTGGCCGGTGAGCGTCGAAGTGCTTGTCGGGCTGGGCCGGGCCTTTGGCCGAAGCGCCGTGGCGGCGCCGTCGGCGAAGGACCAGGCCCTGATCGAGGCGGCGATGGAACGCATGGCCGTGACCGGGCTGCGCCACCGCCGCGCGACCGAATTGTCCGGCGGAGAACGGGCGCGGGTGCTGATCGCCCGGGCGCTGGCGCAGGACACGCCGCTGCTGCTTGCGGACGAGCCGACCGCCGGGCTCGATCCGTCGCACCAGATCGCGCTGATGGCGACGTTTTCCGATCTGGCGCGCGAAGGGCGCAGCGTCGTCGCCTGTCTTCACGAGATTTCCTTGGCGGCGCGCTGGTGCGATCGTATCGTCGTTCTCAACGAGGGCCGGATCGTCGCCGACGGACCGCCGGCCACGGTGTTGACCGATGAGTTGATGCGGACGGTCTATGGCGTCGAAATCCACCGGGCCGACAGCGCGCAGGGTCTGGTCGTGCTGCCGACGGCACTTTCGGAAACCGAAGGCAACGACAGACCGGACGGAGCATGAGCGCGCCGCGCCGCGCGTCGCTTTTCGCCAGAACGTCCGGCTTGTCGGCTCCCGGCGGACGGTTTTCGACGTGCCGCGCTACTCGGACGGGGCCGATGACGAGGCGTCCGGGCACTGAATGGCCAAGTCTTTGCCGGAGCGGCCCGCTTCGAGGTCAGCCACAGCAAAACTGTCATCAACGAGGCTTAATCCTGATGGCAAGGCCAGGAGGACGAGCTATGGCGACATATCAGGCGGTAATCATGCATGGAACGCGCGGCGGCGAAGGCCGGTACGAGTTCTCGGGCCCGCCCGACCTTTTCGATCGAACACCGCTCGATGTCATGCGTGCGCTGATGGATCATGTCGAGGAGCATGCGCATATCGGCCATATCCGGTATGAAGCCAATGCGGCGCTCAAGAACGAGAGCGCCGAGGTTGTCACGGTTCTCGGCCAGCTGCATTTCGAGAAGGACGGCGCCCAGCCGTTCATGTGCATGATCAATCCGAAGCGGTCCTGATGGCTCGCGGCACGGGCCGGAGACCGGCTGCGAACGCTGCGATATCAAATCTGATGCACGTAGGAGCCGGGCGCCGGGCCCAGTGTCGGCCCATCGCCACCGGACCGGCCCATCGAAGGCGGCGGCCCCGGCTCTCCGGATCGACAAGTCAGCCAGTCCGCCATTTCCGGCCACCAGGAGCCCTCGGTCGGCTCGTGCCGGGCGAGCCACGCATCGGGGCCCGCATACAGCGCGCCCGCAGGCCGGTGCCCGATCCTGTAGTGGCGACCCTTGTGGCCCGGTTCGCTCAGGATCCCGCCATTGTGCCCGCCCCTGGTCAGGACGAATGTCAACTCGCTGTCGGTAAACAGTTGGGTCTTGTAGACCGACCGCCATGGCGCGATGTGGTCGGTTTCGGTGCCGACGACGAAGATCGGCACTTCTATGTCCTTTAGCGCGATCACCCGGCCCTCGACCGCGAACCGCCCCGCACTCAACCGGTTTTCCAGAAACAGCCCGCGCAGATACTCCGAGTGCATTCGCGCCGGCATCCGCGTGGTGTCGCCGTTCCACACCAGAAGGTCCGAGGGCAGGTCCTCGCGAGCGAGAAAATAGCGGTTCACGGCGCGGGTATAGATCAGGTCCTCGGCCCGGATCGATGCGAAGGTCCGGGCCATCTGAGGCCGGTCCAGATAGCCCTGGATCCACATCAGGTCCTCGATGAAGGCGACCTGGCTCTCGTCGACGAACATCAGCAATTCCCCGGCCTCGGCAAAGTCGACCTGCGCAGCCATCAAGGTGATGGAGGCGAGGCGATCGTCGCCGTCCCGCGCCATGACGGCAGCGGCAATCGCCAGAAGCGTGCCGCCAAGGCAATAGCCGTTGGCATGGACCTTTGCGCCGGGCACGATGTCGTCGACCACATCGAGGGCTGCCATCACGCCGCGCCGGCGATAGTCCTCCAGCGACAGTTCCGACTGATCGGCCGTCGGATTGCACCAGGAGATCATGAAGACCGTGAAACCCTGGCGCACCAGAAATGCGACCATCGAGTTATCCGGCGACAGATCGAGCACGTAGTACTTCATGATCCAGGCCGGGACGAAAAGAACCGGTTCGGGATGAACCCGACCGGTCTGCGGCGCATATTGAATGAGCTCGAAAAGGTCGTTGCGAAACACGACCTCACCCGGCGTGCAGGCCAGGTGCTCGCCGACCTCGAACCCGGGCGGGGCGGGCTTATGCGCCTGCGTGAGCGTTTGGATCACATCCTCGGTGAGGTGGCGCGCGCCGTCGATCAGGTTTTGCCCTTTTTGCGTGACGGTTTCTTCGATGATTTCGGGATTCGACCAGGGAAAATTCGATGGCGATATCATGTCGAGCGCCTGGCGGGCCTGGAACCGTGTGCGGTCGGCGTCGCCTTTGGCGAGGCCGGGCATCTCATCGGTCGCCGCATCCCACCAGTCCTGGATCGCCAGAAAACACTGCGCCCACGCATTGAAGGGAGGCTTGTTCCAAGACGGGTGTGAGAAGCGGTGGTCGTGAACTCTCGGCCTGAACGGTTCCGGCCCTTCCGCAAGGATCTCCGCAACAAGCCTGACGGCATTGGTCTGCGCCCGCTCCATCAGCTCCAGCTGACGGCCGGGCGATCGGCCCAGATGCAGCGCCCAGTCGCTCCAGGCCGCGAAGATCGAATGGGGCGAAACCCCGCCCGTCATCCTTGCCAGCGTCGCCCGCGCGGTGCGGTCGAGCATGCGATGCGGATGCGGGTCGGCAACCGGCGATGAACCGTTCTCCGTCGCAATTCGAGGCGAAACGGACCTGGCATCCGTGCATTGCTGTTGTTTCGTCATCTCTTTGCGGTCCGTTTCAACGGCGACGCCACGCCCGGCGCCCACAGCGGCCTGAAATGGTCGGCGCCCCGCGCAATCGGGTGCGGCAGTGCCTGGAACCGACGTCCGGCGTTCGATGTTCTTCAGCGCGTTGTCCCGACCGTCAGGCCATTGGTCAGGCGCGGTTCTCGACGGCATCGCTCCCACGGCGCATCATTGCGCGACGAAGCCGCCATCGACGGGCATGTTGATTCCGGTGACGAAGGACGCTGCCGGCGAAGAAAGCCAGACGATCGCCCCGGCCACCTCGTCGGGTACGCCGATGCGGCCGATCGGGTGCAACGGATCGAGCATCTCGTGCGAGTCCTGGGCGCCTTGCGTAGCCTGTTCGGCGAGCGAATCGAGCATCCGGGTATCGATGCCGCCCGGGCAGACCGAGTTGATGCGGATGCCTGCCTTTCCATATTCCAGCGCCGCGTTCTTGGTCATGCCGTTGACCGCGTGCTTTGAGGCGACATAGGGCGAAAGCCCCGGAAATCCGATCAGTCCGGCGACGGAGGCGAGATTGACGATGGCGCCGCCGCCGGTCTTCAGCATCTGGGCGATCTCGGCCTTCATGCACAGAAACGTGCCGCGCGCATTGACCGCCATGATCCGATCGTAATTGTCCATGGTCTGATCGACGAGCGGCATGATCTTGCCCTCGATACCGGCATTGTTGCAGGCGCAGTCGAGTTGACCATAGGTGTCGACGGTCTTGGCGACCAGCGCGTCGATCTGGTCCGCGTCGGACGTGTCGCACGCGACGAACAAGGCCTGACCGCCCGCATCGGCGATCATCCTGGCGGTTTCTTCGCCGCCCTCGATATCGATGTCGGAGACGACCACCCGGGCGCCTTCCCCGGCGAACTTCAGTGCGGTGGCCCGACCGATGCCAGCCGCCGCGCCCGTTACCATGGCCACCTTACCATCAACCAAACCCATGAGTGCCTCCTTGTTTCACGCCGCGTGCCATCCGCGATGCAATCGACCCTAACGCGGCCGCACGAGGCCGCCTTAACACCGGTCAACGCCGGGCCCCGGAAGACGCACCAGGGCCAAAGGCTGCAGCCTTTCGGCGGGTTTCGAAGCCCGGTCCATCGGCAATTCTCATGGCCGTACAGCGGACCGTGCGGAATGCTGTCGATCGTCTCCTGCAACACCGGGCCTGGCGGCCACGGCAAGAAGCCAGATCATCAGCGCCATCTCGCCAACAAAGGTGAAGGGCGCGAACACGAACGGTGCCTTGTTCATGGCCAAACCGATCGTGCTGTCGGCGAGATAGCCCAGACCTGCGATGACCAGCATGACCGAAAGGGTTCGGTGCACAAGGGTGCGTGCGTAGACGAGATAGCCCAGAAGGATGAGATGGGTGCTGAAGAAGAAAAACGCGATGTCCCAGGCGCGTTCGAAGCGCTCAAGTCCGCCCATGGCGACTGCCAGCGTGCCCGCGTCAAATGGCGCGGACCGCGTGATTTCCAGCGCGCCGGCAACATGGGTCAATGCGTGGAGGAAAAGGACGGCGTAAATGATCCGCATTCCCGACATGGCAAGCGCGAGACGCCGCCGGCGGTGCTTGAACAGACGATACAGACCCCAGGCAATCGCAACATCGAGCAGGGCGATGACAGCGAACCCGATCACCATGATCAACAGGCGGCTCGTGACATCCGCCGGCCATGCCTCGCCATCGATCCACGACCGGGCGAGACGCGACAGCGCGTCGGTATCGAAGGCGGTCGCAATCGCGAGCACGGTCATCAGGAGATAGGCGAGACCGGCGACAAGGGCGCCGAGGCGGACCGACGGCGATGTTGTCGGGTCCGGTACCGGCGGCGTGATCTGCGGCCCCGATCGGCTCAGGGCCAAAGGTCGCGAATGCTGGCGCGCATGGCGTGCTTGACCTGTTCGATCTCGCCCGATGAGACATGTTGCTCGAGAACGCCGAGCACAGCCGTGATCGCCGCTTCGGTGTCGTCCAGTGGCTCCTTGGTGAACATGTGATCGACGCGGGCGACGAAGTCGGACCTGGCGCGCGGGTGCACCGGCGTGTCGGACGGGTCCCAGCCCTCATAGTAAATGCCCCGCAACAGGATCGGCAGTTGCGCGGCGAGCTGGGCGGCTTCGTCGGCCGTCAGCCAGTCGCGCACCGCGTGCAGGACCGTTCGCAGCAGCAGGTAGGCGCGCCCCTTCTCCTGCCAGCCAAGCGCGTCGCACACATGTTTGAGCCAGGCGTTGACGTCATGGGGAGCGTGATCGAGCGTCGTTATCCCGGTAACCTTCATCGGCCTACTCCTTGATGTATGGCTTGCCGCCGGCAGCCGGCGTGCGCGTTCGGCCGACCACGCCGGCGACCACGATGATCGTCGCGATGTAGGGGGCCATCGAAAGGAACTCGGACGGGATCGGCGTCTGCAGCAAAGCCAGTTTCTGCTGCATGGAATCGGCAAAGCCGAAGACCAGCGCGGCCATCAGCGCGCCGACCGGATGATAGCGGCCGAACAGCATGGCCGCGAGCGCGATGAACCCCCGGCCGCCGGTCATGTTTTCATCGAAACGGCCGACCGAACCAAGCGTGAACCAGGCGCCGCCAAATCCGGCGATCATGCCGGCCACGGTCACGTTGATGTAGCGGGTCCGGTAGACGTTGATGCCCAGCGTGTCGGCGGCGCGCGGATGCTCACCGACCGACCGGGCGCGCAGGCCCATGCGCGTGTAGAACAGGTAGTAGGTGGCCACACCCACCATCACCAGCGCGCCGTAAACGAACAGGTTCTGATTGAAGAACATCGGACCGATGACCGGTATGTCGCCAAGGATGGGCACCTTGTAGGCGCGGAACACGGGCGCATTGTTCAAAAACCGGTGCTCGGCGAAGACCTGGCTGGACACGTAGGATGTCAGGCCGAGCACAAACAGGTTGATCACGACGCCGGCGATGATCTGGTCCATGCGGTAGGTGACGACGAGCGCCGCCAGAATGAAGCCGAAAAGGCCGCCGATCCCGATCGCGGCGATCAATCCGCCGACCCCGCCCAGCAGGGACCCCATCAGGGCGCCGGTGAACGCGCCGGCCAGCAGCATGCCTTCGATCGCGATGTTCACGACGCCGACGCGCTCGCACATCATGCCGGTTATGGCGCCGAGCACCAGCGGCACCGCGCGCACCATCGTCGCCTGCAGCATGCCGGTGAGGGAAAACGCCTTGCCGGCGGTCGCCCAGACGAGAAACGCAGCGACAGCGAGCGCCAGACCGATGCCCAGCGACAGCGTCGTCCAGCGGCCGCCGCCGCGCAGGAACTGGCGGGCGCCGAGAAAAGCCAGCACCGCGGCGATGATGTAGTTGAAGGGTGCCGCGGGCAGCACAAGGTTGGGTATGGCCCAGACATCGTTTGGCCGTGACAGCCGGAACGTCGCGTCGCCCGTCACGCCGATGCTGAAGACGCCCGCGACGAACAAGGCAAGCCCGATCAGCACCACTCCGGTGATGCGGGCCCGCCGGTCGGCCGGGGTTCCGATCCGCTGCGAATGGGAGATGTCCTGCGCCGCTACCATGGCCGCTCACTCATTGCGTCCCGCTTCGGACTTGCGGAAGCCCCATGGAAAAATGGCCCGCACCAGCAATGGCGCGGCGATGAACACGATGATCAACGCCTGGATGATGCCGATCAGATCGACGGACACACCGGCATCGACCTGCATCTGCCGCCCGCCGGCTTCCAGCGCGCCGAACAGGAGGCCGGCGAACAGAACGCCGACCGGGTGCGACCGGCCGAGAAGAGCAACCGAGATTGCGTCGAACCCGATGCCGGCCGAAAAGCCCGGGGACGCGCGGTCGAGCACACCCAGCACCTGGTTTGCGCCGGCAAGTCCGGCGAGCGCACCGGCACAGGCCATGGCCGCGACGATGATGAACGAGGCGCGGATGCCCGCGTAGCGGGCGGCATCGGGGTTCTTGCCGCTCGCCCGGAATTCGAAGCCGACCTTGGTCCGAAACAGCAGCCAGTAGACGACGATGACCGCCAAGACGACGAGGAAGACGCCGGCATGGACACGCAGATTGGGGTCGATCCAGGTGAGCAGTCCCGGCAACTGGGCACTGTCGAGCACCGAGCGCGAAATCGGATCGGCGCGCCCCTCGCGCTGCACGAAGGGCTGACGCAAGACATAATCGAGGATGCGATAGGAGATCAGGTTGAGCATGATGGTCGTGATCACCTCATGCGCGCCGGTTGCGGCGCGCAGCCAGCCGGCGATCGAGGCATAAAGCGCGCCGGCGAGCGCCCCGGCGAACAGGGCCAGCGGCAAATGGATCGCCCAGGGCAGCCCGGCAAAGGAGAAGCCGACAATCACGGCGACAAGACCGCCAATGACGATCTGGCCTTCGGCGCCGATATTGAACAGGCCGGCGCGGAAGCCGAGCGCCAGACCGAGACCGGCCAGCACCAGGGGAGCCGCGGCGGTCAGGGTTTCCGACAGCGCATTGAGTGAACCGACGGAACCCCGGACGAGCGCCACATAGGATTGTCCGATCGTCGGCAGGTCGACCGCGGTCGCAAGCATCACCAGCGCACCGACGGCAAGCGCCACGATCACGGCGAAGATCGGCACGATGACCAAGTCTTCGAACTCCGCCCGGCTTGGGGCGGCGCGTTCCAGCAATTTCTGGGTGAGCGGGTCGGACGCCGTTTGATCGGTCATGCGGCGGCCTCCGATACCGATCCGGCCATTGCCAGTCCGACCGCGTTGCGGTCGACAGGGCCCCTGAAAGCGTCGAATTCGGCGACGATCCGGCCTTTGAACATGACGACAATCCGATCGGAAAGCGCCACGATCTCATCGAGCTCGGACGACATGATCAACACGCCGTCACCCTCGTCGCGGGCCTCGACGATGCGCTTGTGGATGTATTCGACCGAGCCGACATCGAGGCCGCGCGTGGGCTGGGCGGCGATCAGGAGCTTGGTGTCGCGTGTCAGTTCGCGGGCGACGACGAGCTTCTGCTGATTGCCGCCCGACAGCTGAAACGCCTTGGCGTGCACCGACGGTGTCCGAACGTCGAAATCGGCGGCGTAGCGGGCCGCATGCTGCATGACCTCGGGCCACCGGATCGATGGCCCCGATGCATAGCGGTCGTCATAGTAGCTGTTGAGAACCATGTTCTCGGCGATCGTGAAATCGCCGATGATGCCGGTGCGTTGCCGGTCCTCGGGAATGTGGGCGATCCCCATGGCGTGGCGGGCGCGGACCGAGCTGTGGGTTATGTCCCGACCATCGTAGATTATCGAGCCGCCGGCGGGGTGGCGCAGACCGGTGATGGCCTCGATGAGCGCCGTCTGGCCGTTGCCCTGGACGCCCGCGATGCCGACGATCTCTCCGCTGCGAACGGCCAGTGACACATCGTCGACGGCAATCTCGTCATTGTTGCGCAAGACCGTCAGTTCCCGCACCTCCAGCAGAACATCGCCAGGCGCGTAGGCGGCCTTTTCGACGTCGAAGCTGACCGGCCGGCCGACCATCATCTCTGCCAGCTGCCGGGTGGTGAGCGTTTCGGGATCGCCCTGTCCGGCAACGCGGCCTCCGCGAAGAACCGTGATGCGATCGGATATCTCCAGAATCTCATCGAGTTTGTGGGTGATGAAGATGATGGCCTTGCCGGCATCGCGCAGTGCCCTGACGATGCCGAAGAATTCCTCGACCTCCTGCGGTGTGAGCACGGCGGTCGGCTCGTCGAGGATGAGGACGTCGGCGGACCGGAAAAGCACCTTGATGATCTCGACCCGCTGCTGCACCCCGACCGGCAGTTCCTCTATCAGCGCGTCGGGGTCGACGCGCAGGCCGTACTGGTCGCCGATCTCGCGCACCTGCCGGCGGGCCGCCGCTCGATCGAGAAAGTCCAGCTGGCCGGTCGGCTCGATGCCGAGGATGACGTTTTCGGCAACCGTGAAGACCGGTACCAGCATGAAATGCTGATGGACCATTCCGATGCCGGCCGCGATCGCATCGCTTGGCCCGTCGAACGTGACGGGCCGGCCGTCGATGACGATCTCGCCTTCGTCGGGCGCATAAAGGCCGCACAACACGTTCATCAGTGTCGACTTGCCCGCACCGTTCTCGCCCAGAAGGCCCAGAACCTCGCCGGCGCGGACATGTAGATCGACCCCGGCATTGGCGACCACCGGTCCGAACCGTTTGGTGATGCCGCGCAGCTCTATGTCCATGGCGATGCGGTCTCCGATCAGGCATTCCTCGCCGACCGGAGCCGGTTCGGGAAGGCCGGTGCGATGCTAGCCGGAAACGTCGATTGAGCCGTCGATGATCCCCTGGCGGATCGCTTCGATCTCCGCCTTGAGTTCGTCGGGGACCAGCGCATCCATGTCATGGAATGGCGCAAGGCCGACGCCGCCATTTTCGAGCGTGCCGACCGTGACACCGCCCTCGAAGGTGTCGTTCATCGCCGCTTCGATGACCTGGAAGACGGTCGAATCCATGCGCTTGAGGATCGAGGTGAGATAGACATGGCGCTTTTCGGGGTCGGTGACGTACAGATCGGCATCCACGCCGATGATCTTCAGCGCATCCGTGCCCAACTCGTCGGCCAGCGCGGCCGAACCGAGGCCGACCGGGCCGGCCACCGGCAGCACGATGTCCGCGCCCTCATCGTAGAGGTTCTGGGCGAAGGCACGGCCGTCGTCCAGGGATTCGAAATTGTTGGTGAACAGGCCCTCGCGGCTGTCCAGGTCCCAACCCAGAACCGTGACCTCGGTGCCCTTCTGCGCGTTGTGGTAGTCGGCCCCGCGCACGAAGCCGTCCATGAAGATCGTCACCGGCGGAATATTGATGCCGCCGAACGTGCCGATGATGCCGGTCTCGGTCATGCCCGCCGCCAGATAGCCGGCGAGAAAGGCGGCCTGGTCGGTCGCAAACACCTGGCCGACCACGTTCGGAATGGCCGGGTCGTAGGCGAAATCGACGATCGAGAACTTCTGGCCGGGATTGGCCTCGGCGGCTTCCTGCGTGGCGTCGCCCAAAAGGAACCCGACGGTTATGATCAGATCGCACTGCCCGCCAAGCAGCGAATTGATGTTCGGCATGTAGTCCGTTTCGGCCTGCGATTCCAGAAAGCGCGGCTCGATGCCGAGTTGTTCCTGCGCGTCCTGGATGCCTTTCCAGGCCGTCTGGTTGAAGCTGTTGTCGTCAATGCCGCCGGTGTCGGTCACCTGGCAGGCGCTGAATGCCAGTGCCGAAGTGGCCGACCCCAGTACCAATGCTGTTGCAATGGCTGCATATTTCAAAGTCCGGATCGTGGGGCTCATCATCTCCTCCATTGATCGTCAACCGGGCAAAAGCAAAGACACGTTCATCCGAGGCGCTTGGCAGCGTGGCGAGAGGGCGTCCGAGAGAGCGGATGCTTGTCTGCACGGTCTCTCCAGGGTCCGACGGCCGCGACAACCGCGCATTAACATTGGTCAAGTCGAGCGGTGCGTGATAACGTCTGAAAGGAAATTCAATCCTGCCGGGGGCGAGGCCGGCGAAGAGGTGGCCAACGGCGGCGGTGTCCTGACAAGACACGGAACGCCGATCGATTGGCCGAAATGCTCTCGTCGGCTGTGCGGCTCTGCTTCGGAGAACGCCATGCACGCCGATCTGATGACCGCCGGGAACACCAGTGACAGGTTTGTCAGGCACGTCGCGACCCAAGCGTCGCGACACGGCATCGTTCAGAGCCAGCGTCTGGTGGAAGCCCTGCGGCCACGGGTGACGGCGGTCAGCGCCGGTACGCTCGTCGTCCATGAGGGCGATAAGGTTCCGTATCTCATTGCCTTGGTGGATGGCTGGATCGCGCTGTCGAAGTCGCTGCGCAATGGCGACCGACAGATCATCGATTTCGCATTGCCCGGCGAGTTCATATTCGCTGCATCGGCGGATGCGTCGATGGCCGCGCTGGAGGTCCAGGCGCTGACGGACACGCTGCTTGCACGCCATTCCCATACTCAATGGAAACAACTGATCGCCCAGGTGCCCGAGATGGAGTCGGTCCGGACGGTTCTGTCCGGCGCGACCCGGGCCCGGATCGCCGAACGGATGCTCCGATTGGGAAAGGGAACCGCACAAATGCGGATTGCCTATGCGCTGCTGGAGTTGTGCATCCGGCTTCGCGCTCTGGGAGAAGGAACCGACCAAGCATTCCATATTCCGCTGACCCAGCAGCAGCTGGGTGAGTTCATGGGCCTGTCATCCGTTCATGTCTGCCGGACAATGCGGCGGCTGGAGCGAAACGGCATCATCGATGTGGCCGATCACATGGACGTTCGCGTCAGAGACGCCGTCCAGCTGGCGGAAATCGCAAAGGTCGATATTGACTGTCTTCGGGCGGAGATTTTGCCCAGACCCCTCGTGTCATGACCGGCCCTGGCTGACGCTCATCGCGTTTCCACGATTTCGCCGAGGATTTCTCCCGCAAGCCGTTCCGAGGCATCTTCGGCTATGTCGCCAACCGAAACGACGCCGACCAGCCGCTCGAAACGATCCATGACCGGCAATCGCCGCACCTGATTGTCGCTCATGATGACGGCGATCGTCTCAATGGACTGATCGGCATAGCAGCGCAGGACGCTGCGGGTCATCATCTGGCCGACTTCCATCGACAGCTGCGCCGAGGCGTTCTTCGCCAGCCCCAGGACGATGTCGCGGTCCGTGATCATGCCGACGACCCTGCCGCCCGATTGCAGGACCGGCAGTGAACCGATGTCGAACTGCTTCATGAGCAAGGTGGCGGCACCGATCGTCTGGTCGGATCCGATGGTCTGTGCGGGGCTGGACATGATCTGGTGGACCTGCATGTCTGATGCTCCGATCTTGCAAAAGCGCCTGCCAGATGCCTTCCGGGCAGCAAGGCCGCCTCATGAAACCGCTCCGATTGTCCGGCCAATGCCGCAACCGGCCAACGCCGGCCAGCCCGCTTCCACAGCCGAACAGGCGCTCTTCTTTGGTTTCAATGCTAGGACGCCGGGCGCGCGCTGCATTAACCGCAGGCAAAGTGCGCCTTCATTGCCATCGACTTCAATGGGCCATCAGGATCGGCAGTTTGCCGGTTTCGATCAGGCTGCGCGTCGTGCCGCCGAGCAGTCTCTGGCGCAGCCGCGAATGGCCATAGGCGCCCATCACCAGGCCGTCGGCACCCAGATCCTCGGCGAAATCGGCGAGAACCGTCGCCACCGGGTGACCGCCGCTTGGCTGGGTGTGGACCGTGGTCTGGACGCCGTGCCGGGCAAGGTAGGTCGCCAGATCCCAGCCCGGAGCTTCGCCATCGCGTTGCGGCACGGCATCGGGATCGACGCAGAGAATGTGCACGTTGTCGGCCGCCGCCAGCAAAGGCAACGCTTCGGCAACAGCCCGGGCGGCCGGCTTTTCATTGTCCCAGCCTATCAGGATCGTTCCCCACGAAAGCGTGCCGAACTGTGCGGGATCGGCAACGATGATCGGTCTGCCGGCTCCGAACACGACGCCCGAAACGACCTGGCGCGCAAAACCGCGCTCCTGCGGAAATGTCCGCGACAGGAACGTCACGTCGGCAAACAAGGCGTGCTCGGCCGTACCCGCCTCAATGGAATGCTCCATCATCAGCCATCGCTTGATTTCCGCCGAGATCCCGGCCTTGGCCAGATGTTGCTCGATCTCGCTGCCGCGCTCGTGCAGTTCCTGCTTGGCGGCTTCGGATTGCGCCGCCCAATTGTCCGATATGACAACCGTGTCGGTTGCGACCGGCGGCGGCGGCGCAAGGCCGATGAGCAAAACGCTCAAATGGGCGTCGTTGTTTCGACAGAAATCGACGGCCGCTTCAAGCTCGGCGACCGGCTGCTCGATCCGCAGCGGAAAAAGGATCGTCTTCGGTGTCATCGCGGCCCCCGGTTTTCTGGATTGGTCTTTGCGACAGTGGAACACGGAACAGGGAGTATGGTCAGCGCGGCAAACGCCGCGCCATCGGATCGAAATTCATTCGATCTGCGCGTGCTGCCGAACCAGTCCCGGGAAGCGCTCATGCGTCGGCTCGGACCTTGATCTTCTTGCTCGGTTTTTGAGCCTCAGGCCTTTTCGGAAGATGCACGGTCAGCACACCATTTTTGAATTTGGCTTCGATCTTGTCGTGATCGATGCCTTCGGGAATGGCAATGGTCCGGCTGAAAGAGCCGTAGCGGCGTTCGGCAAGATATCGCTCGCCTTCCTTGTCACCTTCTTCGCGCTCCTCCTTTTTTTCGCCGCTCAGCACCAGCGCGCTGTCGGTGACATGGACATCGATATCATCCTCGGCCATTCCGGGAAGTTCCGCGCAAATCTTGACGGCGTCTTGCTTGTCTATGACATCGACGGTCGGCATGCCCCAGGAAAACCCGCTTCCGGCACGCTGGCGCGGCCAGCCGAACCGCCGGCCGCGAAACGGACCGAAGCGGTTTCCGGCGAAAAAGTCCTCGAACAGGTCATCGATCTCCTCCCGCAGGGTCCACAGCGGCGCAGACGAACGTTCGGTCACAGCACGAGCTTCATCGCCATCGGTTTTTTCGGGAGCGGTATCGGTTTTCTCAATCATCGGCTCTCCTCCTGGCCGGTTGGCAATCAAAACAGGATTTGGGTTCGCTACCGGCTTGCCGTACGGATGCCCGCGCCGCATTAACACCGGTCAAGAAGAGCCGGCCTTTATGGGAATGCGGCAGCCGCCCGACCGGGTCGGTCCGTGCAATTTGGTTTCAATCTCACTGGAGCCGTCGACAATGACCACAGCCCACCGCGACCGGGCGGCATCGCCATCGGGCGCCGCGTTCCGATTGACGGGCGTTAAGGCGGCCGGGCGCGTCCGCATGCCAAGGCGCGGGTGCACGATTGCCCGGACCGCGATTTCCTCGCCTGCACCGGCCGCAGGTGCAAGCGGAAGGCGAACGAGGGGATGGCCATGACCGAGCAAAGGATCGAGAGCGCCTTTGCCCGATCGGAACGTTCGGTCGCCGAGCGTCTGGACACCGACATCGATCGCGGGCTGGACGACGCAGAAGCTGCGCGGCGGCTGCGGATCTGGGGACCCAATCAGCTGCACCGCCAGGCGACACGAAGCGCGCTGTCCATACTGCTTGGCCAGTTTCGATCGATCATCGTATGGCTGCTGGGCGCGGCTGCGGTATTCTCGATCGTGATCGGCGATGTCGCCGAGGGCGCGGCGATCTTCGCGGTGCTGATCATCAACGGGGCGATCGGCTTCTTCACCGAGCTGCGTGCCGCACGCTCCATGGAAGCGCTGCTGCGCATCGCCGATGTGCGCACGCGCGTGCGGCGCTCGGGCATCGTGCGTTCGGTCGATGCGCACGATCTGGTTCCTGGCGATATCGTTGTCCTGGAAGCCGGTGACATCGTCACTGCCGATCTGCGTCTGTGCAAGGCGTTCAACCTGCAAAGCGACGAGTCCATCCTGACGGGCGAATCCGTGCCCGTCGCCAAACAGACCGAGACGCTGGGTAGCGATCCCATGCCGGTCGGTGATCGCACCAACATGGCCTTCAAGGGCACCGCCATAACAAGGGGTGCCGGCGAGGGAATCGTCGTTGCGACCGGAATGCACACTGAAATCGGACTGATCAGTGCGATGGCCCAGGCGGCGGAAGGCGAAGCCTCGCCGCTCGAGCGTCGCCTCAATCGGCTGGGTCAGCGGATGGTCTGGCTGGCGCTCCTGTTGGCGGCGCTGACGATTGGCGCCGGCGTGCTCAGGGGGCATGACCTGACCGAGATGATCCAGACCGGCGTCGCGCTGGCGGTTGCCGCCGTGCCCGAGGGTTTGCCGGTGGTTGCAACGCTCTGCCTTGCCCGCGGCATGTGGCGCATGGCGGCGCGCAACGCACTGATCACGCAGCTTTCCTCGGTCGAGACGCTCGGCGCGACCACCATCGTTCTGACCGACAAGACCGGCACCTTGACCGAAAACCGCATGACGGCGGTCCGGTATCTTTTGGCGGAAGGCGATATCGAGATCGAGAGGCAGGACGATCAGGCAGTGTTCATGCTGGATCAAAGGCGCCTCGATCCCGGCGAGCACGGTGCTCTTGCGTGCGCGGTCACTATCGGCGCGCTGTGCAACAATGCCGAACTTGGCGACGGGTCGGACGACAGCGTCTCGGGCGATCCCATGGAAACGGCGCTGCTGGCTGTCGCCGAAGCAACCGGCGACCGGGCGTCCCTGCGCGACCGCTACGAGCGCGTCCATCAGCATCCCTTCGACTCCGACCGCAAATCGATGACAACGGTCCATCGTGACGGCACCGGCTATCTTTTCGCGGTCAAGGGCGCACCGGAAGCGGTGATCGCCGCCTGCAACACGGTCCTGACCGCCGATGGGGCCCAGGCGCTCGACGATGAGGGCCGGCGCGTGTGGACCGACCGCAACTCGGCGGCCGCGGCCGACGGTCTCCGCCTTCTGGCGCTTGCCAAGGGCCAGGGCGATACGCCGTTTGCCGACCCGTTCGGCGAGCTGATGCTTGTCGGCATGGTTTGTTTCATCGATCCGCTGCGCGCCGACGTGCCGAGCGCGATCGAAAGCAGTCTTGCGGCCGGCGTGCGCGTGGTGATGCTGACCGGCGACCATGCGGGAACCGCCAGCAAGATCGCGCTCGATGCGCGCATTGCGGACGAACGGATGATCGTCATAGATGGGCGCGAACTGGAGCTTTTCGATCCTGAAACCGCCTCCAGCAGGGAAAAACAGCGGCTGCTCACCGGCGACGTCTTCGCGCGCGTGTCGCCGGAGGCGAAGCTGAAGCTGGCCGCGCTCTATCAGGACGCGGGTCACGTGGTCGCGATGACCGGCGACGGTGTCAACGACGCGCCGGCCCTAAAAAAGGCCGACATCGGCATCGCCATGGGCCGGAGAGGAACCGACGTTGCCCGCGAAGCCGCGGACATGGTGCTGAAGGACGACGCGTTCGAGACGATCATCGCGGCAATGCACCAGGGCAGAGTGATCTTCGACAACATCCGCAAGTTCGTCGTCTATCTGCTGAGCTGCAATGTCAGCGAAGTGCTGGTCGTCGGTCTTGCCGTGGGCGCCGGCTTGCCGGTCCCGCTCCTGCCGCTGCAGATCCTGTTCCTCAATCTGATCACCGACGTCTTCCCGGCCTTTGCCCTCGGGTTCGGCCGTGGCGACGAAGACATCATGCGACAGCCGCCGCGTGATCCCAAGGAGCCGATCGTCGATCGGCCGCGCTGGACCCTGATCGGCCTGCTGGGCGGGGCGATCACATGTGCCACGTTGGCATCGTTCGCGCTCGCCCTGTTCTGGATGCGGCTCGAGCCGGGCCCGGCCGTCACGGTCGCGTTCCTGACGCTTGCGTTGGCCCAGCTCTGGAACGTGTTCAACATGCGGACACGGGGCAGCAGTCTCCTGCTCAACGATGTCACCGGCAACGGCTATGTCTGGGGCGCACTGGCGCTGTGCCTCTGCCTGATCGGCGCAGCGCTCGGGCTGCCCTGGCTGTCGAACCTGCTGGGCCTTCCATGGCCCGGCCTGCAAGGGCTCGCATTGTCGGCGGCGATGAGCTTTGTTCCGCTTGCCTTCGGCCAGCTTCTGCTCGCCATTCCGGCAGGTGCCCGGCTGACGAAAGCAGCCGACGCGAGCTCATGAGAGACGATCGCCTGCCTGCGCCAGGCGGCGCGGGGCAGGGCTGGTTCAGCCTGACTTAGCCAGGTAAGCGACCGCCAAGGCCGGGGTGGCGATCTGCGGATAGTCGCTTTCGGGGATGTCGACACCAAAGCGCGCGTGCAGCGCGGTGACCAGATTGAGCACGTCCATCGAATCCAGTTCGAGATCGTCCTGGATGTGATCGTCATCGCCCACCATGTCGGCCTCGATGTCAGGCGCCACCTTGATCAGTTCCTCGATGAATGCGGCCTTGAGTTCCTGCGGTGTCATAGCGCCTCCGGGGATTGCATGAGATCATCGAACGCGGCCAGAAATCTCGCCGCCTGCCGCCCGTCACAGACCCGATGGTCCACCGAAAGCGTCACGGTCACGGTCTTGCGCGGCACCACCCGATCGCCTGTCACCCAAGGCCGTTTTTGCGGGGCGCCGATCCCGACCAGCGCCACCTGCGGCGGAAAGATGACGCCGCTCATCGCCTCGGCACCAGTGTCGCCCAGCGCCGAAATCGTGATGGTGCCCATGGTCAGCTCCGAACCGCGCAGTCGGCCGGCCCGCGCACGGGTGACCAGATCGCGCATTGCCGCCATGGTCTCATCCACTGTTTTGTCCTGGGCATCGAACACGGGCGGGGCCACGAGGCCGCCGCCGCGCAGCGCGACAGCGACACCGGCATGTACGGTGTCCGATGAAACGTGGGCGTCATTTGTGTAATGTCCGTTGACGGCTTTGATCCTGGCCGCCGCCAGCGCCGAAGCGCGCACGAACAGCGCACCCATCAGCAGCCGCTCGGATGGACGGCGATCCGCATTGGCGGCTTCCAGCCATTGGGCGGCCGGCGTCAGGTCGATCGTCTGGCTTACGTAGAAATGCGGGATTTCGCGTTTGGACCGGCTCATTGCCGCGGCGATCGCCTTTCGCATTTCGGCCATGGGCGACGGTTTGACGGCCTCATGTGCCGGCACGGCGGCGGTTCCGGTCTTGGCCGGTGCGGCACCGACCGCGCCTTCGACATCGGCCAGTTGGATCGCCCCGCCCAGCCCGGTGCCGGCGACGGTTGCCAGATCGACGCCCAGCTCGGCGGCACGCCGCCGCGCCGCCGGTGACGCCGCAACATCTTGAGGCGGTCGGGCGACGGGCGTTGGCGCCGCCGCCGGTCGTGGCGGGGCTTCGGCGACCGTTGGCTCGACCGTCGGGGCCGGCGATGACGGAGCCGAAGGCGGCGCGGGCACTGGCTCCGGTGGCGCCGGCGGCGTGTCCGGTGCGGCCTCTCCTTGACCCAGGATCAGCGCAAGCGGCGCCCCGACGGGCAGCTTCTGGCCGAGTTCCGCGGTCAATTGATGCACCGTGCCTTCTTCGAACACTTCGATTTCGATGGCGCCCTTTTGGGTTTCGACCACCGCGGCCACATCGCCGCGCTTGACCGTGTCGCCGGGCTTGATCATCCACTCGACAAGCGTGCCGTCTTCCATGTCGGCGCCCAGCGATGGCATGGAGAAAATGCCCATCTCAGCGCCCCATCACGGCCCTGGCGCCGGCGACGATGCTCTCGACATGCGGGATCGCGGCGTCCTCGAGGTGCTTGGGATAGGGGATCGGGACTTCGGCAGAGCAGACGCGGCCGACCGGTGCATCGAGGTTCCAGAATCCCTGTTCCATGATCCGCGCCGACACTTCGGCCGCCAGCGACCCGGTCCGCCAGCCCTCGTCGACGATCAATGCGCGCCGCGTGCGCGCAACGGACGCCATGATCGTCTCGTCGTCCAGTGGCCGCAACGCGCGCAGATCGACGACCTCGGCCTCGATTCCCTCGCCAGCCAGTTGGTCTGCCGCCTCCATCACCTTGTACAGCGAGCCGCCATAGGTGATCAGCGAGATATCGGTGCCGGGACGCCGGACCGCAGCGCCGGTGATCGGCACCGCGCCCGCATTGATGTCGATCGTGCCGGTTTGGTTGTAGAGCATGACGTTTTCGAAGATCAGCACCGGGTCGGGGTCTTCGAGCGCCGTCCAGAGCATGCCGCGCGCGTCCTCAATCGTTGCCGGCGCGAGCACCTTGAGGCCGGGAATGTGGGCATACCAGCCCTCGAGCGAATGAGAGTGCTGGGCGGCAAGCTGCTTGCCGGCACCGGTCGCCATGCGGATTACCAGCGGCACGCCGAACGCATTGCCCGACATGTGGCGCATGGTCGCCGCCGTGTTGAGGATCTGGTCGAGCGCCAACAGGCTGAAATTGACGGTCATCAGTTCGACGATCGGCCGCATGCCGGCGGCTGCCGCGCCGATGCCGGCGCCGGTGAAACCGGATTCGGAAAGCGGCGTGTCGCGGATGCGGTCCTCGCCCAGTTCCGCCATCAGCCCCTTTGTCACGGCGTAGCAGCCGCCATAGGCGCCGACATCCTCACCCATCAGGAACACGCGATCGTCGCGCTCGATCGCTTCCCGGATCGCCCGTTTGACCGCCTCCCTGTAGCTGATCTCCTCGGTCTCGCCTGACGGCTTGGCGGGCGCGGGCGGTGGCGGCTGTTCGCCGAGCACATGCTTTTCCAGATCCTCGACCGGCTCCCACGTCCCGGCTTCCGCGAAGGCCACCGCTTCGGCGATCTCCGCGTCGGCCCGGGTCTCGATGGCGGCCACGTCGGCTTCATCGACAAGACCGTTCTCCAACAGCCAGCCCTTGAAGCGGACGATCGGTCCCTTGCCGCGCCATTGCTCCACCTCGTCCTTGTCCCGATAGAGCTGGGCATCGAACATGGAATGGGCGCGGAAGCGGTAGGTCCGGCATTCAAGGAAGACCGGCCCGCCCGTCTCGCGAATCCTCTGAATGCCACGCCGCGCCGCTGCCTCGACGGCGACGACATCCATTCCGTCGACCACCTCGGCATGCATGCCGTAGACGGCGGCCTTCTTGTGGATGTCAGTCTCCGCCTCCGTGCGGGCCAGCGCCGAACCCATCGCGTAACCGTTGTTCTCGCACACGAAAAGGACGGGCAGGCTCCAGAGTTTGCACAGGTTCAGCGTTTCGTGGAATTCGCCCTCGGCCACCGCGCCCTCACCGAAGAAGCAGGCGGAGACGCTGTCGGTGCCCTGCATCCTGTCGGCCAGCGCCAACCCGCCGGCGAGCGGCAGACCGCCGCCGACGATCGCGTTGCCTCCATAGAAGTTGGTCGCCGAATCGAACAGGTGCATCGAGCCGCCGCGGCCCCCCGAACAGCCCTCGGCCTTGCCGTACATCTCGGCCATGACGGCGGTCATCGGGACGCCGCGCACCAGCGCATGCCCGTGCTCGCGATATGTGGCGACGATCCGGTCGTCGGGCGTGAGCACCGGAATGACGCCCGATGCGATCGCCTCCTCGCCGTCATAAAGGTGCAGGAAGCCGCGGATCTTCTGCTGCGTGTAGAGTTCGGCGCACTTGTCCTCGAAGCGGCGGATACGGATCATGCTTTCGAGCAGCGAGAGCATGTGCGCATGGTCGAGGCGCGGCTTGTCGATCACACTCATGTCTCGTCGGTCTCCAGTGTGGAAATGTCGCCGTCCGGCAGGCCCAGTTCGCGCGCCTTGAGCAGGCGGCGCATGATCTTGCCGGAGCGCGTCTTGGGAAGGGTCTTGCGGAAGACGATCTGGCGTGGCGCGACGGCCGGGCCCAGCCTCTTGCGTGCATGGCCGCGCACGTCGCGTTCGAGGTCTTCCGACGCCTCGTACCCCGCATTGAGCGTCACGTACGCCTTGACGATCTCGCCGGCGGTCTCGTCGGGAATGCCGATGACGCCCGCTTCGGCGATCGCGTCATGTTCGATCAGGGCGCTTTCGACCTCGAACGGACCGATCAGATGGCCGGACGACTTGATCAGATCGTCGGCGCGGCCGACGAACCAGAAATAGCCATCGGCGTCCTGCATGGCGAGGTCGCCGGACAGATACCAGCCGCCGACGAAACACTTGTCGTAGCGCGCCTGCTCATGAAGATAGGTCCGCATCATCGACGGCCAGCCGGGTCTGAGCGCCAGTTCGCCGATCTTGCCGGCCTTGCACTGGCGCAGCGTGCCGTCCTCGCGCTCGACAATGGCCGCTTCGATCCCCGGCAGCGGCTTGCCCATCGAGCCGGGATGCACGTCCATCGCCCTGGTGTTGGCGATCATGATGCCGCCGGTCTCGGTCTGCCACCAATTGTCGTGGAACGGCCGGCCGAAGACCTGATGGCTCCAGGTGACCGCTTCGGGGTTGAGCGGCTCGCCGACACTGGCGAGGAACTTCAGCGATGAAAAGTCGAACGCCGCCGCCGCCCCGGCACCGGCACGCATCATCATGCGGATCGCGGTCGGCGCCGAGTACCAGACCTCGACCTTTTCCCGTTCGATGATCCCATACCAGCGTTCGACGTCGAATTCGGCCTCGTCGACGATCATCGTGACGCGATTCACCAATGGCGCGATGATGCCGTAGGACGTCCCGGTCACCCAGCCCGGATCGGCCGTGCACCAGTAGATCGTGCCCGGCGTCAATTCGAGCGCGTTGCGCCCCGAATAGGCGTGATAGAGCACCGCCTGGTGCACATGGACGGCGCCCTTGGGCTTGCCCGTGGTGCCGGAGGTGAAGTGGATCAGCGCCCTGTCTTCGGGCTCCGTTTGAGCGACCTCGAACGTCTCCGATGCGGCGGCCAGTGCCGGCGCCAGCGCGACGCACCTCTCGGGCGCCTCGTCGCCTGCGATGAGCACGAGCTTCAGCGAGGGGATTTCGTCGCGCCAGGCAGCGATCTTGCGCCGGTAGATCGATGCCGTCGTCAGCAGGACGTTTGCCTCGCCGATCTCCATTCGGGTCCGGATCGGCTCCGGGCCGAACGCGGAAAACAGCGGTGTGAAGACAAGACCGGCCTTGAGCGTGCCGATGGCGGCGCCATAGAGCTCCGGCGTCCGGCCCATGAGTGCGAACAGCCTGTCGCCCTGCGTCAGCCCATGGGCCGCCAGCACATTGGCGAAGCGCGACGACAGGTCTGCCATGTCCGCATAGGTCAGTTCGCGGCGGGTGTCGTCCTTGCCGATCCAGCGGACGGCGACTTCGCTGCCATGGCCTTGCGCGACATGCCGGTCGACCGCCTCATAGCCGATGTTCAGCGCGCCGCCCGGCAGCCCCGTCAGCAGCGCCCGCGCCTCCTGCCAGTCGAAGCATGCCCGCGCCGCGTCGGGATCTGCCAAGGCGGCAGCCGCCCGATCCGCATCATCCTTGCGGATGATCGACTCCATTGGACTGTCCTCCCGATGTCCTCGATTGCGTGATGAAAGCCTAGCGAATGCCACGCGCGGTGGCGTTGATCGAAGTTAAGGCGCCGATGCCCGCGTCCGGGCATGGTCTTGCCATGTGGTTGTTCGAAGATCGGCAGGATGCGGGTCAGCAGTTGGCGCAGCGTCTGGCTGCGTTCGACCTCGGCGATGCGGTGGTCGTAGCGCTGCCGCGCGGCGGCTTGCCCGTCGCCGCTCCGATTGCCGCGCGTTTCCGCCTTCCGATCGATGTGCTGCTGATCCGCAAGGTCGGGGTGCCGGGTCAACGCGAACTCGCCGTGGGCGCTGTCTCGGACGGCCAGGACATGCAGATCACCGTCAACCAAGACATTGCCGACAATCTGAAACTGTCGCACGAGGATATCGTTGCGCTGGCCAGGCGGGAACTGCCGGAGCTCGAGCGTCGCCGGAACCTATATTTCGGTGATCTTGCGCCCGAACCTCTGGCGGGCCGGACGGCCATCGTGGTCGATGACGGGGTGGCAACCGGGGCGACCGCCCGCGCGGCGCTTCGCCTGGTCCGGCAGCGGCGGCCCAAACAGATCATTGTCGCCTTGCCTGTTGCCCCCGCATCCAGCCTCGCCGAACTGGGCGCAGAGGCCGACGCCATTGTCTGCCTCCATCAACCCGAACCGTTCTTGTCCGTGGGCAGCCATTATCGCGACTTCGGCCAGGTCGACGATCGGGAGGTGACAGATCTCCTGCACCGTCATCGCCTGGCGCTCACGGCCGATCCCGATGATGGTCGGGAAGACCATGGCGATCGTGCCAAAGCGGCTTTCGGTAAGGGAAGGGCACGAACCTGAAGCCAAGTGCACCGACAGCGATGACACCGACAGCGATGGCATTGCCGAGACGCCGGGTCGAAGCGCCAGCGGCGACCCGCATACCGCCGGTGTGCCGTGCCGATCCTGCCCGACGCCGAAACACCGAGGCCATGCGCGGCTTCAAATGTCGGACCGGCTGCTGATGCGCACCGTCGCGTCGGCGCGGCGCCACAGCCCTTCATCGAGTGTGATGCCGTGGCCGGGTGCATCTTTCAGTTCGATCATGCCATCGGTGACGTCTGGCAGCCCTTGGGCAAGCTCCCGGTACCAGCCAGTGTAGAAGGCGCGCACGCTTTCCTGGATCAGCGCGTTCTTCAGATGCATGGAGAGGTGACAGGATGCGCCGTAGACGACCGGCCCGGTGCAATCATGCGGTGCCACCGGCACCTTGAAGGCCTCGGCCATGCCGGCGATCTTGCGCGCCTCGGTGACGCCGCCGCACCATGACAGGTCGAGCATGACGACGCCTGCGACGCCCGTCTGAAGATAGGCGCGGAACGCGGGCGTTCCGTTGAGCGTCTCGGAGGCGCAGATCCATGTTTCGCACGCCTCGGCATAGTGTTTGAGGTCCGACGGCGTGTCGAGCCGAAACGGGTCTTCATGCCAGTAGGTGTTGAAGGGTGCGAGTTCGCGCGCGAGCCTTTTCGCCATGGGCAGCGACCAGAGCGAGTGGAACTCGACCATGATGTCCATCGCATCGCCGACCGCTTCGCGGATCTGCTCGAACGGACGGAGCGCGGTGCGCAGTTCGTCGGGCGTGATATCGAGCCCGCCCGAGCGCTCTGCGGCGATGTCGAACGGCCAGATCTTCATCGCCGTGATGCCCTGCGCCAGAAGCGATCGGGCCAGCGCGCCCGCATCGGTGAGAAAGGCGTCCAGATCCTCGTAGGGGCCTTCCGCATCGCCGGTATGCCAGTTGTCGACAGTCTGACCGCGCCGGTCGCGCACATATTTGTAGCCCGCGCAGGTGTTGTAGGTGCGGATGCGGTCCCGCGACCGCCCGCCGAGCGCGTCCGCGAGCGGCATGGCACGCGCCTTGGCGAACAGATCCCACAGCGCGATGTCCAGCGCCGAATAGGCCCGCGTTTCAACGCCTGCGCCGCGCCAGCCGATATAGTCGGACAGCTCATTGACGCGGGCCTGCAGGTGCAGCGGGTTCTTGCCGATCAGGCGCGGCGCGCACCAGTCATGGATGTATGCCTCGACCGCCGAGGCGCCGAAGAAGGTCTCTCCCAGCCCGCTGAGACCTTCGTCGGTCCCGATCTGCACCCAGACCAGGTTCGGAAATTCGTCGAGCCGCAGCGTCCTTACTTCGGTGATCTTCATGCTACCGCCCGGTGATGCCGGGGAAGGCGATCAGCACGGCAAGCGCCAGCACTTGCAGGCAGATGAACGGCAGCAGCGAGCGGAAGATCGTCGCCAGCGAGATGTCCGGCGGCGCAACGCTCTTGAGATAGAAGGCGGCCGGTCCGAATGGCGGCGACAGGAAGGAGACCTGCATGTTCATGCAGAACAGGACGCCGAACCAGACCGGATCATAGCCGAGCTGCGTGATGATCGGCACGAAGATCGGCATGGTCAGAAGCGCGATGCCGACCCAGTCGAGGAACATGCCCAGGACGAACAGGATCAGCATCATGAACAGCAGGATGATCAGCGGGTTCTCGGAGATGCCGGTGATCAGCTGGGAGACGAAATTGATGCCGCCCATCAGGTTGAACACACCGACCAGGGCCGAAGCACCGATGCCGATCCAGACGATCATGCCGACGGTGCGCAGGGTCTGGAGGGCGGCGCCCTTGAGCAGTTCTAGCGTGAACTCGCCGCGGATGACGGTGGACAGCAGGACGCCCGCCACGCCAACCGCCGACGCCTCGGTCACGCTGGCGATGCCGCCATAGATCGAGCCCAGGACGCCGGCGACGACCAGCAGCGGCAGGATCAGCCCCTTGAGCAGGCGCAGTTTTTCGCTCATCGGCACGTCCGGGCCTTCGGGGATCGGCGCGATCTCGGGGTTCAGATAGGCGCGGATCAGGATATAGGCGATGTAGAAGCCGGCAAGCATCAGGCCCGGGATGAAGGCGGCCGTGAACAGATCGCCCACCGAGACGTTCGCCGTCAGACCATAGATGATCAGGACAATCGAAGGGGGCACCATGGTGCCGAGGGCGCCGCCGGCGCAGACGACGCCGATCGCCAGATGCTTGTCATAGCCAAGCCGCAGCATCTGCGGCAGCGCGACAAGCCCCAGCAGCACCACCTCGCCGCCGATGATGCCGCTCATCGCCGCAAGGATCACCGCGACGAAGATGGTCTGGATCGCCACGCCGCCGCGCAGCCGGCCGCCGACGAGCTTCATCGCGTCGAACAGATCGCGTGCGATGCCCGAGCGGTCGAGGATCGCCGCCATCAGAACGAACATCGGCACCGAGACGAACACGAAGGACGAGACGAACGAATAGACGCGGCTGGTGATCAGCGGGACGGCCATCGGGCCGAACCAGCCCAGCGCGAAGATCAGCGCGACCAGCAATGTCACATAGGCCAGCGGGATGCCGGTGACGAGAAGCCCCAGCAACATGGCGAACATCAGGAGCGTGCCACCCTCGATGCCCAGGGCCTGGAAGGAACCGAACAATTCCATCACTTCCGGCCCCGAGCATAGTTCCATGCGAGGATGATGAACTGCACCGCCATCACCGTGAGGACGATCAGAAGGAAGACCTTCAGCAGACCGGGATAGACCGGGTCCCAGGCGCTGCCGGTGCGTTCGAGCCGGAACGTGCCGTCCGGCCGGAACGCGGCGCGCTGGACCATCAGCCAGGCGGCCCAGGCGAACATGGCGCTGGCGGCGGCGCAGATGATCGAGATGATCGTGTCGAAGATGCGTTTGATGCGGCGCGGAATAGCGTCGTAGATCAGCACGACGCGGATGTGCCGGTCCTGGGCGCAGCAGTATAGCCCCCCATAGACGAAGGCGATGCCGCACAGGAAGATGACGGTCTCGTGCGCCCAGATGGTCGGCGCGTTGAAGACATAGCGCAGGATCACCTCATTCATGAGGATGAGCACCGACAGGACGATGCCCGTGGCGAAGACCAGTCCGCCCCGGTCGATCCAGCGCCCGAGCCAGCCAGCCTCGGGGATCGATCCGGCGGGCCGCTCGACCGGCGTGTGCTCAGGTGTTTCCATGGTGATCCCCTCCCAGAGAAAACCGGGCGGCAAGCCGCCCGGTCATGCACATGACGGCTCTCGCCTCAGTTCATCATGCCGTTTTCTTTGAGGTATCCGGTCAGGACTTCGTAGACCCGCTGGGCGTTCTCGGAGCGCTCGGCCACCTTGGCCCACTCGCCGGTCGCGATCGTGCGGAACTTGGCGCGCTCCTCGGCCGGCCAGTCATGAACGGTCACCTCGCCGCCGGCCTTTGCCGCCGCGACAGCTTCCTCATCCTTGGCGGCGAGAGCGGCGACCTGCGACAGGGCGAACTCGGCGACGCTCTCCTCAAGCGCAGCTTGCATGTCTTCGGGCAGAGCATCCCACTTGGCCTTGTTCATCGAGATTTCGACGAGCGGCATGGAGTGGAAGCCGGGATAGACCGGGTTGGGCGCAACGTCGTGCATGCCCTGGGCCTGGTTGGTGGAAAACACCGAATAGTCGGCGGCATCGATCACGCCCTTGTCCAGCGAGGTGAACACTTCCGAACCGGGCAGGTTCACCGGTGCGGCACCGGCTGCGGCGAACACCTGCTGCACGAGCCCTTCGGGCGCACGCATCTTCAGGCCCTGAAGGTCGTCGACGCCGGTGAGCGGCACCTTCGAGACGAACGCCTCAAGACCCGGCGTGGTCGCTCCGATGAAGCGCAGTCCGTAGGGCTCGAGCAACTCGTTCATCAGCTCCTTGCCGCCGCCATCGCTCATGAAGTCGAACATTTCCTGCGGCGCCGACCATGCGCCCACGGGGTTGGCGATCAGACCGAAGGCCGGATCCTTGCCGGCGAAATAGGACGTATCGGTCACGTGGCCGTCGAGAATGCCGGCAGCGATGGCGTCCTGGGTTTCATTGTGCGCGACGATGGATTCCACGGGCAGAAGCTCGATCGCCAGCCGGCCGCCGGTCTTTTCGCTGACGCTCTCGGCCCAGCCCTGCTGCAGGATGAAGTTGGGGTTGCCGGCCGGATCGGACGACTGGAACTTCAGCGTCATCTCCTGGGCATGGGCCGAGATGCCGAGCGCGGCGCCGACCAATGAGGCGAGGGCCAATTTGGTGAGTGTCTTGAACATGCGGATTACCTCCCTTGCATGTGCTGGCGGATGACGTTCGACGTTGCGCCGCCGTCATCCTGTTTGAAGTTTGCCACCGCTTGGGCGGCCATGAAGTCCAGCACCGTCTCGCAAACAGAGGCGAGCGGCGCCCGGACGTCAAGCGTGATCCCGGCCTCGTCGGGGCCGAGCGGTTCGAGCGTCGCAAGCTGGCTGTCCAGAAGTTCGGCACCCGCGAAATGGCCCCGGCGCGCGGCCAGCCGCTCGGCGATCACCTGGCGCGGTGCGGTCAGGTGGACGAACAGGACCGATCCCAACACATGCCGCAGCCGGTCGCGATATTGGCGCTTGAGCGCCGAGCAGGCGACGATGGTTGGCCGTTCGGCCTGCCGCGCGGCCTCGCCGACACGGTCCAGCCACGGCATTCTTGCATCGTCCGTCAAGGCGTCGCCGGCGGCCATGCGTGCCTTGGCATGTGCCGTGTGGTGGTCGTCCGCCTCGACGAAACCGCCTCCCATTCGGCGCGCCGCTTCGGCCGCAACGGCGCTTTTGCCGACACCGCACGGACCCATCACCACCGCTACCAGGTTGGTCGTCGCCACTTGCAATATCGAAATCCTCCATGCCATCAATGTGAATGATAGCGCTAACATTTGTCAACTTGGAAAATTCCGTTATCGTCACGATGGGCGTCCATCAAGGGAAAACCGATGAAAAACAGGGGCAGAAGCGGCGTCACGCTCGCCGACGTTGCACGCGAAGCTGGTGTTAGCGCTATGACCGTCTCCCGGGCCCTACGCAATCCCGACCGCGTGTCGGCCAGGTCCCGCGATGCCATCCAGGCCGTCATCGAACGGCTGGGCTATGTGCCCGATCCGGCGGCGCGCGCGCTTGCCGCCGGGCGCACCAACGTGATCGGCGTGATCGTGCCTTCGGTGACCAACAACGTCTTCGCCGATGTCATGCGCGGCATCTACGATGCGGCGGAAGGCACGCCCTGGCAGGTGCAACTGGGCAATTCGCGCTATTCGCCGATCGCCGAGGAAGACCTCGTGCGGACGTTCCTCAGCCAGAAGCCGGCCGGCCTGATCATATCGGGCATAGACCAGTCCGAGGCGACGGCCGGACTGCTGCGTTCGGCGCCATGCCGCATCGTGCAGATCATGGAAACCGGGCCGGACCCGTTCGACATGATGGTCGGTTTTTCACACCGCGAGGCCGCCGGGGCCGCCACGCGACACCTGTTGGACGCGGGCTATCGCAGGATCGGCTTTCTGGGCGCCCGGCTCGATCCCAGGACGCAGCGCCGCCTGGAAGGCTTCAGGGTGTGTCTGTCGCCCGCCGGACTGCTGGATGAGGCCCGCATCGTGACCACCCCGCAGCCTTCATCGGTCACGCTTGGCGGACACCTGATGGCCGATCTGCTGTCCACCGCGCCCGACACCGATGCCGTTTTCTGCAACAATGACGATTTGGCCGTCGGGGCGCTGTTCGAATGCCAGCGACGGCGCATCGCCGTGCCCGGACAGATGGGGATTTGCGGCTTCAACGATCTTGAGATGATGGCAGCCGCACATCCTTCGATTACCAGCGTGCTCACCTTTCGCCACGAGATGGGGCGGCAGGCAATGTCATTGCTGGGTGCGGCCTTGCGCGGCGAAGAGACAAGCCAGCCGGTCGTCGATCTGGGTTTTGAAGTGGTGCCCCGGGCCACCACGGACCGGACGCTTCAACCGGGTCGGGCCGAAGGGGGCGGTGTTCGTGCCCGAGCGCCATGACCGGTTGCCGAGGCAGGCGGCCTGCGTGTTACGCCTGCATGCCGAGCGCTTGGCCGCGCCCGGATTTTCGTCACCGGCACAGTCGAGAGCCACGAATTCGGCCGGACTTTGCCGCTGGCGGCCGGATCGTGACCTTTGCGGGCAGGGCCGGCGCCGGAAACCGGCGCCGACAGCGCAGACCTAACAGGGCCGGACCATGGCGTGCGGTCAAGAACGCCGATGCGATCAGTCAGCCCTGGCTGGGCAATTGGCCGAAACGGGCGCGGTAGTCGCGCGAAAAGCGCCCCAGATGGGAAAAGCCGCAGGCGAAAGCGGTTTCAGTGACGCTGTCGCGGTTCTGACGGGCCGACAGGTGATACCGTGCCGCATCGAGCCGGACGTCGCGCAGGTAGGAGATCGGCGACCGGCCGAATGCCCTTTTGAAACCGATCTGAAGGTTGCGCGGGTGCACGCCGGCCCTGGCCGCGATATCGTCAAGGCCGATCGGCTCGGCATAGTGGCTGTGGATGAACTCGACCGCCCGGCGCAGATGCACCGGCCGGGCCGCGCCGGTATCGGCCCGCACCATGTGCGACACGTTGCTGGGCTGCAGCGCCAGGAGTTGGCGCGCCAGTTCGCGCTCGGCCGCCATCTCGCGCAGTCCGGGTTTTCCGGTATAGAGCCGGCCCGCATCGACGGCCTGAGCCATGGTCAGCGCCAGCGCCCGGAGCCTGCGTCCCGGTCTGCCGCGCAGATCGACCGCCGGGTCGAACCGGACCGGGCCGGGCAGGGCGGCGCCGGCGGCGTCTTCCGCCACGCTGTGCAGAAACCGCTCTTCGATCTGAACCAGCAGCTTGCGGCAATCGGCACGCCATCGCATCCGCGTCGGGCGGTCCGGGTTGAGAATGGATGCCCTTTCCGGGCTGGCGCAGACCTCTTCGCCCCGATGGGCGATCAGTGCCTCGCCGGTCAGCGGAATCTGCAGCAGGTAGAAGTCACCCAGCATGCCGGGATCGATCGCAACGTCGCCGCCATAGCCGAGCACGTTCAGCGAGATGTGCTGGCCGCCGACATGATTGTGGCGCACCGACACGCTGTGGCCCGCGGTCAATGTCAGCCGGTGATCGCAGAATCGGCCGGCCACGGCATGGCGGGCGGCGTCAAGATCGTTGGTGCGCAAAACCCCGTGCGCAGCCAACAGTCCGTCCGACCCGGTCGTTTGCTCCATGGACCGAGACTAGCGTGGGGCCGATTTATTTCAAGCTCAAAATATCGATACACGAATTGGATTCGCAATCTGGATAAGCCGACGCGCCGAACCGGTGCATGGTGATCGATGCCAATGCGACATGTTCGAGGGAGGAAACCATGGAACAGGGCATCACACCGGCGTCGGACGGCCTTGACGGCACGAGCTGGAACGTCGTCGGCCACACCTATACGCCCAAGCTGCACAGCCCAAATGCGTTTTTGTGGCACGCCGCCATTCCCGAAGGCACGTTCGTTCCGCCGCATGTCCATCCGACGCAGGACGAGTGGATCATCATGCTCGAGGGTGCGCTCGAGGTGGAGTTCGGCGGCGATGTCCACAAGGCGGGCCCCGGCGACACGATCCGCATGCCAAAAGGCGTCGCGCACGGCATTTTCAACCGCTCGGGTGCCGCCGCCACCTGCGTTTTCGGCGTGGCGCCGGCGCGCAAGCTGTTCGATCTTTTCGTCGCGCTCGACGGCGTGACCGATCCTGAGGAACTGGTGCGGCTTTCGGCGCTGCACGAGGTCGACTTCCTGCCGCCGCCGGATGCGGCCTGAGCGGCGAGGACACATCATGGTCAAGCGGAAGAAGGTTGCCGTCATTGGCGGCGGGGTCAGTGGTCTTGCAGCCGCCAAGGCATTCGACGAAAAGGGTCACCGGGTCTGCGGGTTCGAACGCAGCCACGATTTCGGCGGTGTGTGGGAACTGTCGCGCTCCTATCCGGACGTGCAGACCCAATCGCCAAAGGACCTCTACTGTTTCACCGATCATCCCATGCCGGATGATTATCCCGAATGGCCGAAGGGCCCGCAGGTGCACGCCTATCTGCATTCCTATGCCGACAAGCACCGGCTCGGCCGGCTGTTCTGTCTCAACACGGCGGTCGCCTCGATGGATCGCCGTGCGGATGGCGAGCCCGGCTGGACACTGACACTTGAGGCCGGCAATCAGCGCTGGACCGAGGATTTCGACTTCGTCGCCATCTGCACCGGCCAGTTCTCGGAAAAGAACATCATCAGCCATCCGGGGCAGGAGGATTTCATCGCCCAGGGCGGGCAGGTGTTGCATTCGTCCGAATATACCGATCCCGCCGTCTGTGCGGGCAAGAACGTGGTCATTCTGGGCGGCTCGAAATCGGCGACCGATATCGCGGTCAATGCGGTGAAAAGCGGCGCCAAATCGGTCGCGCTCGTCTATCTCGAAAATGCCTGGCGGATCCCATATTTCGTCGGCGGCATCAACTTCAAGCGGCTGCTCTACATGCGGGCGCAGGAAATGCAGTTCAACGCATGGGGCAGGGGTGCTGTCGCGCGCACCCTTGCGGCGATCACAAAGCCGCTTGTCTGGGCCAATTTCCGCGCACTGGAAACGCTGCTCAAGCTGCAGCTGGGCCTGAAGAAGCACAACATGGTCCCCGACGTTCCTATCGAAAAGGACATTTCCTGTTCGATCCCGATCGTCACGCCGGGGCTGTTCGAATATCTGAACGAGGGCAAGATCAAGCCAGTGATCGGCACCTTCGACCGCTATGAGGGCAGCCGGCTGCATCTGACCAATGGCGAAACCGTCGATTGCGACGTTGCGATCCTGGCCGTCGGCTGGAAGCTGGGCGTGCCCTATCTGCCGCAGGAATACCGCGACAAGCTGATCGAGCAGGACGGCCAGTATCGCGTTTATCGCCTGGCGGTGAACCCGGACCTGCCCGACATGGGGTTTGTCGGCTTCAACTCCAGCTTCTGCACCGTGCTTTCGGCCGAGATCATCGCCAACTGGCTGGTGCGCTATGCCGACGGCAAGCTTGCCAACCAGCCCAGCCGCGCCGAGATGGAGGCCAATATCGGCGACATGCTCGACTGGAAGCGCAATGAGCGGCCGGCAGCGAAAATCTATGGCGGGCTCTGCTCGGCGCCGTTCCATTTCAAGCATTTCGACGAGCTGATGCAGGACATGGGCGCGCGGCAGTGGAAGCGGTCCAATCCGCTGGTCGAAAATTTCAGCTATCCCGACGCGCGCGCCTACGGCACATTCCTGTCAACGACACCGGATTATCAGGCGGGGTGATGCCGACATGAAAGACTGGGACGATGCGTTCGCCAACATGGCCCACGTGCCGGGCTCCGGCGAACTTCCGGGCCGGTGGGCGGCCGATGCCGCCGCCTATCGCGCCGGCGGGGTGAAGGTGGAGGCCGACATCGCCTATGGCGATGCCCCACGTGAACGTCTGGACATTGTCTGGCCGGACGAAACGCCGAAAGGGCTGGCCGTCTTCGTGCATGGCGGCTACTGGATGCGGTTGTCGAAATCGGACTGGACGCACTATGCCGAAGGCGCACGCGCCAGGGGATGGGCGGTGGCGCTGCCCAGCTACACGCTGACGCCGGAGGCGCGCATCGCCGCGATCACCGCGCAGATCGGCCGCGCGCTGGCGGTCGCCGCCGACCGTGTCGCCGGCCCCATCCGCCTGTCGGGCCATTCGGCGGGCGGACATCTGGTCACCCGCATGATCTGCGACGACACGCCCTTGCCGCCGGACGTTCTGGCGCGCATCGAACACACGCTGTCGATCAGCGGGCTGCACGATCTGCGGCCGTTGATGCACACGGCCATGAACGACACGCTGCAACTGGACGCGGCGGAAGCGGCGGCGGAAAGCGCCGTTCTGCACCTGCCGGCCGGCGAGCCGCGCGTCACCGCATGGGTCGGCGGTGGCGAGCGCCCGGAATTCATCCGTCAGGCGCGCATTCTGGCCACTGTCTGGGAAGGGCTCGATGCGCATACAGCGTGTCTGGTCGATGGCGATCACAATCATTTCACCGTGATCGAAGGGCTGCGAGCCCCCGACAGCGCGATCACGCGCATGTTTGTCGGGTAGTTTGTCGGCTAGGCCGGTTCATATAGGGTTCGACGGCACCGCATTTGCCTGGTTGGTGCCGGGCACCGGCATGTTGCGCTTGGCACCAAGAGATGGGGAGGTCGCATTTTGACCGAGGCCTACGATCCGACCGATGAAGGCGCCAAGACGTCGTTTGCCGCGGATATGAGCTATGGCGATTATCTGTCGCTCGATCCGATCCTGACCGCGCAAAGCCCGCTGTCCGATGCCCATGACGAGATGCTGTTCATCATTCAGCATCAGACCTCGGAACTCTGGATGCGGCTGGCGCTGCACGAATTGAACGCGGCGCGCGATGCGCTGGCCAAGGGCGACTTCCAGCCCGTCTTCAAGATGCTGACGCGCGTTGCCCGCATCTTCGAGCAGTTGAACGGCGCCTGGGACGTTTTGCGCACGATGACGCCGAGCGAGTACACCGCGTTCCGCGAGGACCTCGGCGCATCGTCCGGGTTCCAGTCGCATCAATACCGCCTGATCGAATTCGTGCTCGGCAACCGCAATCCGGCGATGATGAAGGTGCATGAACACCGGCCCGAACTGCATGCCAGGCTGACCGCGGAACTGGCGCAAAAGTCGCTCTATCATGTCGCGCTCGACCAACTCTCCGCCCATCTGGAGCGGGATTTGCCGCCAGGCATCTATCGCATGGACGCGCCGCACCGGGCCGATGATGCCGTGATGGCGGCGTGGGCCGAGATCTACACCGATCCGCGCCGCCACTGGTCGCTTTACGAACTGGCGGAAAAGCTGGTCGATCTGGAAGACTATTTCCGGCGCTGGCGGTTCAACCATGTCACAACGGTCGAGCGGATCATCGGCTTCAAGCGCGGCACCGGCGGCACGTCCGGCGTGAAGTACCTGCGCCGGATGCTGGAGGTCGAACTGTTTCCCGAACTGTGGAACGTGAGGGGGCAATTGTGAGCGGAGCGACGAGCGTGCAAAGCGCGATGACAGCGCTTCCCGTCAAGCAGCGGTTCAACCTGCCCGACGGGATGATCTATCTTGACGGCAATTCGCTCGGCCCGCTGCCGCGCACGGTTCCCGATCGTCTTGCATCGATGGTCGGGCACGAATGGGGCGAACACCTGATCAAGGGCTGGAACGTCGATGACTGGATGGCGCAGCCGGTCGCGGTCGCCGACCGGATCGGCCGTCTGATCGGTGCGCCGGAAGGCACGGTGGTGCTCGGCGACACGCTGTCGATCAAGGTCCATCAGGCCTTGTCGGCGGCCCTTGCGATGCGGCCCGGCCGTCGTGTGATCCTGTCCGACAGCGGCAATTTCCCGACCGATCTCTATATGGCCGAGGGCCTGATCCGGCAGCTGGACAAGGGGCACGAACTGCGCGTTGTCGATCCCGAGGCGGTCGCTGGTGCCATCACCGAAGAGGTGGCGGCGGTGATGCTCACCCATGTCGATTACCGCACCGGGCGCATGCACGACATGGATGCGATCACCCGGCTTGCCCATGAGGCCGGCGCGGTGATGATCTGGGATCTCGCTCACAGTGCCGGCGCCGTGCCGGTCGACGTGACGGCCTGCGGGGCTGAATTTGCCGTCGGTTGCACCTACAAATATCTCAATGGCGGGCCCGGCGCGCCGGCCTTCATTCAGGTGCATCCGGACATTGTCGACGATGTCGAGCCGGCGTTGAGCGGCTGGCTGGGCCATGACGCGCCGTTCGCCTTCGAGCCGCACTATCGGCCGGCATCGGGCATCGAGCGGATGCGGGTGGGCACGCCGCCGATCATACAGATCGCCGCGCTCGACGAAGCGCTCAAGGTCTGGGACGATATCGACATCAACGATGTGCGCGCGGCGAGCATCGCGTTGTGCGAGACGTTCATCGCCGAGGTCGAGGCGCGCTGCCCGGACCTGACGCTCGCCAGCCCGCGCGACGCCGCCATGCGCGGCAGCCAGGTCTCGTTTGCGTTCGAACACGGCTATGCGGCGATGCAGGCGCTGATCGCGCGCAACGTGATCGGCGACTTCCGGTCGCCGGACATCATGCGTTTCGGCTTCACGCCGCTCTATATCGACGAGGACGATGTGCGCGGTGCCGTCGATGTTCTGGCCGACGTTCTGGATCGGAGTCTGTGGGACGATCCGGCCTATCGGGCGCGCGGGCGGGTGACCTGACCTGCGCTAGGCGCGCTCCCCGGCGTCCTGCCGCGCCTTCATGAACATCGGCCCGCCGCGCCAGCGCGGAAACCCGTAGCCGCTGGTCATGACGACATCGATATCGCCCGGCCCGGACGCAATGCCTTCGTCGAGAACCTTTTGCGCCTCGCTCTGCATGGCCGACACGATGCGGTCCATGATCGCGTCGTCCGGCAGACTGGCGGGCTCGATGCCCTTGCGTGCGCGTTCGGCGTCGATCAGCGCGGTCACCTCGGGATCGGCAACCGGCTTTGCGTCTTCGTAGCGATACCAGCCGGCGCCGGTCTTGCGGCCGAAGCGGCCCTGTTCGCAGAGCTTGTCGGCGATCGCCACATAGCGTTCGTTTGGATCGCGGGTGGCGGCGCGCCGCTTGCGCATCGCCCAGGCGATGTCGAGGCCGGCCAGATCCTGCATCTCGAAGACGCCCATGGGAAAGCCGAAGTCGCGCATGGCGCGGTCGACATCTGCGGGCAGTGCGCCGTCCTCGATCAGGTAATCGGCCTCCCGCCGATAGGCGGACATGATGCGGTTTGCGATAAAACCGTCGCACACACCGGACAGGACCGCGGTTTTTCTCAGGCGCTTTGCGAATGCCGCGGCGGTGGCCACGACATCGTCGGCGACGCGGTCCGGCACGACGATTTCCAGAAGCTTCATGATGTGGGCCGGCGAAAAGAAGTGCAGACCGATGACACGCGAGGGATCGGCGACAGTGGACGCGATGGCGTTGACGTCGAGATAGGAAGTGTTGGTCGCCAGGATCGCATCGGCCTTTGTGACAGTGTCGAGGGTGGCGAAAACGGCTTTCTTGACGTCCATCTCCTCGAAGATCGCCTCGATGACCAGATCGGCCCGCGACAGCGGGGCATAGCCGTCATGGGCCGAAAAGCGGTTGCCGATAGCGGCGCGCATCGTCTCATCGACGATGCCGCGCCTGGCGCTTTGATCGAGGATCGACGACACGCGTTCGTGTGCGGCCTGCGCGGCTTCGCCGTCGCGCTCGACGAGGATCACGGTCAGACCGGACAGAAGGCAGGCCGCAGCGATGCCTGCGCCCATGGTGCCGCCGCCGATCACGCCGACAGTGCCGAACGGGTGCGGTCTGCCCTTGCAGCGCGGATCGGACAGCGTCGCCCGTTCCGCCATGAAGATGTGCCGCAGCGCCGCCGACTGATCGGAGGCTTTCAATTCAAGGAAAGCATCGCGCTCGGCGGCCAGAGCCTCGTCGGCCGGCAATTCGAGAGCGCGTGCGACGGCGTGCACGGCCGCTTCGATCGATTGCTGCCCGCGCGCCTTGGCAATCAGCTTGGCCTTCTGGGCGGCGAAGGAGTCCGCATCCGCCGGGTGCCGGACCGGACGTTCAAGCGTTCGCGGCTCGTCGCCGGTCGTCGATCGCGCCATGTCCCGTGCGGCGGCCAGAAGGTCGCCTTCGGCGACTTCATCAACCAGCCCGGCGCGATGCGCCTGCGCCGCGCCGACCGGCTTTCCGCCGGCGACCATCGTCAGCGCGGTCTCTGCCGGCACCAGACGCGGCAACCGCACTGTGCCGCCGGCACCGGGGATCAGGCCGAGATTGACTTCCGGCAGACCCAATTTTGCGTCGTCGGCGGCAATCCGCGCGCGGCATGCCATGGCCAGTTCGAGCCCGCCTCCAAGCGCGGTGCCGTGGATCGCGGCGATCCATGGCGTGTCGGCTGTCTCGATCGCCGCGACCACGTCGGGCAGATGCGGTTCCTTCGGCGGCTGGCCGAACTCGCGAATATCGGCGCCGGCGACGAATGTCCGGCCCGTGCAGCGCAGGATGACGGTGCGGACGGCCGGGTCGGCGTCGCAGGTAGCAACGGCTTCCATCAACCCCTGGCGGACGGCGTGTGACGCCGCATTCACCGGCGGGTTGTCGATCGTGACGACGGCGCAATCGCCGTCCCGTTCAAGCGTGACGGCCATGGCTTACTGGAACGCCTGCAGGCCGGTCTGGCCGCGGCCGAGGATCAGCGCGTGCACGTCGTGCGTGCCCTCATAGGTGTTGACCGCCTCGAGGTTCATCACGTGCCGGATGACGCCATATTCGTCCGAAATGCCGTTGCCGCCATGCATGTCGCGCGCCTCGCGCGCGATCGCCAGCGCCCTGCCGCAATTGTTCCGCTTCATCAGGCTGATCAGTTCGGCTGAAGCCGTGTGATCGTCGATCATCCGGCCCAGCCTGAGCGCGCCCAGAAGGCCCAGGCTGATATCGGTCTGCATGTCGGCCAGCTTCTTCTGGATCAGCTGGGTGGCCGCAAGCGGCTTGCCGAACTGCTTGCGGTCCATCGTATAGTCGCGCGCCGCAAACCAGCAGGCTTCGGCGGCGCCCATCGCGCCCCAGGCGATGCCGTAGCGGGCGCGGTTGAGGCAGCCGAACGGGCCGGCCAGGCCCTCGGCGTGCGGCAGCAGATTGTCCTGGGGCACGAAGACCTCGTCCATCTGGATCATGCCGGTGGTCGAGGCGCGCAGGCTGAACTTGCCCTCGATCTTCGGTGTTTCCAGCCCGTCCATTCCGCGCTCAAGAATGAACCCCTTGATGGCGTTGTCATGTGCATCGGACTTGGCCCACACGATGAAGACATCTGCGATCGGGCTGTTGGTGATCCAGTTCTTGGCGCCCGACAGCCGGTAACCGCCATCGACCGGTTTGGCGCGGGTGGTCATGCCGCCGGGGTCGGAGCCGTGATCGGGCTCGGTCAGGCCGAAGCAGCCGACCCATTCGCCGCTTGCCAGCCTGGGCAGAAATTTCGACCGCTGGGAATCGGTGCCATAAGCGAAGATCGGGTGCATGACGAGGCTGGACTGGACCGACAGGGCCGAGCGGTAACCCGAATCGATGCGCTCGACCTCGCGGGCGACCAGGCCGTAGCCGACATAGTTGGCGCCGACGCCGCCATACTCCTCGGGGATGGTCGAGCCGAGCAGGCCCAACTCGCCCATTTCATTCATGATTTCGCGATGGAACACTTCGTGCCGGTTGGCTTCGACGACGCGCGACGACAGCCGATCCTGACAATAGGCCGCGGCGCTGTCGCGGATCATCCGTTCCTCGTCGGTCAACTGGTCGTCGATGAGAAACGGGTCCTCCCAGTTCAGCCGTGCCGGGCGGGCGCGGGCGGTTTCGGGCGTCTGCCCCACATGCGTCGCTGCATCGGCCATCGGCGATCTCCCTTTGCTGCGGTGCGCGGAGGCTATCGTTCCGAGCGATATGTTTCAAGCAAGAAATTTTATGCTTGAAATAGATTGAACCTCGTGCCACGCTTCGATCCCAGAGGCAGGGAGAGGCAGATGCGCATCGCATGCCTGGGAGGAGGGCCGGCAGGCCTGTATTTCGCGATCTCGATGAAGCTTCGGGATCCGTCGCACGACATCGTCGTCATCGAGCGCAACCGGCCGGACGACACGTTCGGATGGGGCGTGGTTCTGTCCGACGAGACGCTGGAGAATCTGGCGGACAACGACCCGGCCAGCGCCAGGGCAATCGGCGCGAACTTCGCCTATTGGGACGATATCGCGCTTCATTTCCAGGGGCAGCGGCTGGTCTCCACCGGGCACGGCTTTTGCGGCATCGGCCGCATGAAGCTGCTGGAGCTGCTGCAGGATCGCGCCCGCGAACTGGGCATCGAGATGCGCTTTGAGACCGAGATCGAGAGCGCCGAGGATTACCGGCGCGACTTCGATCTTGTCGTCGCCAGCGACGGGCTGAACTCCAAGACGCGGACGCTCTACGCCGACACGTTCAAGCCGGACATCGAGCAGCGGCTGTGCCAGTTCGTCTGGCTCGGCACGCGCCAGACCTTCGCCGACGCCTTCACCTTCATATTCGAGCAGACCGAACATGGCTGGGTCTGGGCCCACGCCTACCAGTTCGATGACGACACCGCGACGTTCATCGTCGAGTGCGCGCAGGACACGTTCGACGCGTTCGGCTTCGGGCAGATGAGCCAAGAAGAGAGCATCGCCGTCTGCGAGGCGATCTTCAAGGATCATCTGGGCGGTCACAGTCTGATGACCAACGCCAACCACATTCGCGGTTCGGCCTGGCTGCGTTTTCCCCGGGTGCTGTGCGAAAAGTGGAGCCACGAGAACGTCGTTCTGCTGGGCGATGCGGCGGCGACCGCGCATTTCTCCATCGGGTCGGGCACCAAGCTGGCGTTCGAATCCGCCATCGCGCTCGCCGAATATCTGCACACCGAGGCCGATATGACGGCGGCGTTCGCCAAATATGAGGACGAACGGCGGCTGGAAGTGCTGCGGCTGCAATCGGCGGCGCGCAACTCGCTGGAATGGTTCGAGCATGTCGATCGCTATCTGCATCTCGATCCGGTGCAGTTCTACTATTCGATGCTGACCCGGTCGCAGCGGATCAGCCATGAAAATCTGCGCCTGCGCGATCCCGACTGGCTGCGCTCGGCGGAGAAATGGTTTCAGGAAAAGGCGGGCGTTGGCGCCAACGCGCCGGTGCGCGCGCCGATGTTCGCGCCGTTCAGGCTGCGCCGCATGGACCTCAAGAACCGCGTCGTCGTTTCGCCCATGGCCCAGTATAAGGCCGTCGACGGTTGTCCGACCGACTGGCATTTCGTCCATTACGCGGAGCGCGCCAAGGGCGGGGCGGGGCTCGTCTATACCGAGATGACCTGCGTCTCTCCCGAAGGGCGGATCACGCCCGGCTGCCCGGGACTTTACGCGCCCGACCATGAAGCCGCCTGGCGCCGGCTGACCGAGTTCGTTCACGCCGAGACCGACGCGAAAATCTGCTGCCAGATCGGCCATTCGGGCCGCAAGGGCTCGACCCAGCTTGGGTGGGAGGAAATGGACGCGCCGTTGCCCGACGGCAATTGGGAAACCGTCTCGGCGTCACCGATCCCGTGGTCGGACCGCAACCCGGCGCCGCGCGAGATGAGCCGGGCCGACATGGACATGGTGCGCGACCAGTTCGTCGCCGCGGCCGAAATGGCGGACCGGGCCGGCTTCGACATGATCGAGCTGCACGCGGCGCACGGCTATCTGGTCTCGTCCTTCATCTCGCCATTGTCCAACCGGCGCAGCGACGCGTATGGCGGCAGCCTCGAAAACCGGATGCGCTGGCCGCTGGAACTGTTCGCGGCGATGCGCGCGGCATGGCCCGCCGACAAGCCGATGTCGGTGCGGATTTCCGCGCACGACTGGGTCGGCGAGGAAGGCGTGACGCCGGATGAAGCGGTCGAGATCGCGCGCATGTTCGAGCAGGCCGGCGCCGATATCATCGATGTTTCGGCCGGCCAGACCTCGACCGATGCCCGGCCGGTCTATGGCCGCATGTTCCAGACGCCGTTCTCCGACCGCATCCGCAACGAGACCGGGGTCGCCACCATGGCGGTCGGCAACATCTACGAAGCCGATCACGTCAATTCGATCCTGATGGCGGGACGCGCCGATCTGGTCTGCCTGGCACGGCCGCATCTGGCCGATCCCTACTGGACCGTTCACGCCGGCGCCGCGATCGGCGACCGCCACGAGAAATGGCCCGATCCCTATCTCGCCGGCCGCGACCAGCTTTGGCGGCTGGCCGACCGCGAGGCGGACATGGCGGTGCGCGTATGACGCTCGATGGCCGGCATGCGGTGATAACGGGCGGTGGCTCTGGCGTCGGGGCGGCGACCGCGCGCGCCTTCGCCGATGCCGGCGCGGTGGTCACCGTGATGGGCCGGCGCGAAGAGCCGCTACGCGCGCAGGCCGAACATGAAAGGATCGGCTACCAGCTATGCGATGTCACCGACGCCGACGCGGTGACAAAGGCCTTCGAGGCTGCGCGGGACGCCTGCGGGCCGGTGTCGATCGTTGTCGCCAATGCCGGCGACGCCGCGTCCAAACCGTTCGCGGCGATGCAGGCGATCGATCTCGATGTCATGCTTGCGGTCAACGTCACGGGCGTCTTCAACGCCTACAAGGCCGCGCTTGCCGACATGCAGGCGCTTGGCTGGGGACGCATGATCGCCACCGCCTCGACAGCCGGGCTGAAGGGTTATGGCTATGTGTCGGGCTATTGCGCCGCCAAGCACGGCGTCGTCGGGCTGACGCGGGCGCTGGCGATCGAACTGGCGCGCACCGGCATCACCGTGAATGCCATCTGCCCCGGCTTCATCGAGACACCGCTTCTGGATCGGTCCATCGAAACGATCGTGGCGAAAACCGGCAAGAGCGCCGAAGAGGCCGCAAAATCGCTGCGTGCCGGCAACCCGCAGGGACGTTTCATCCAGCCCGACGAGGTGGCGCAGACCGCGCTGTGGCTGGCCAGCGACGCCGCCCGGTCCGTCAACGGCCACGCGCTGAGCATATCCGGGGGCGAGATATGATGCCCAAGACCCACCCGACCAGCGAACCGCTCTCCAAGCAGAGGCTGCGTCTGTGGCTGCGGTTTTTGAAGGCGCAAAGCTCGATCGAAGCCGAGATCCGGCGGCGGCTGCGCGACCAATACGGGTCCACCCTGCCGCGTTTCGATGTCATGTCGGCGCTGGCCCGGTTTCCCGACGGTCTGAAGATGAGCGAAATCTCCGGCCTTCTGAAAGTGTCCAACGGCAATGTCACCGGCATCGTCGACCGTCTGACGCAGGACGGGCTGGCGCTTCGGGTTGCGGTGCCCGGCGACCGCCGGGCGCAACTGGTGCGGCTGACGCCGGCGGGCCAGTCGGCCTTCGCCGAACTGGCGCAAGCCCATGAGGCCTGGCTCGACGAGATGCTCGGCGGCCTCGGTCCGGACGAACTGGACGGCTTTGGCGAATTGCTCGACGGCGTGTCCGAACATCTTGGCGAAGGCGGAGACTAGGGCCATGCGCAGCGACACACAGCATTTCAAGTGCACGATCGACGGGCCGGTGGCACGCATCGCGCTGAACCGTCCCGAACGCAAGAACCCGCTGACCTTCGAGAGCTATGCGGAACTGCGCGACTGGTTCCGCGACCTTCACTATGATGATGAGGTGCACGCCGTGGTTTTCCTGCCTAATGGCGGCAATTTCAGTTCCGGCGGTGACGTGCACGACATTATCGGGCCGCTGACGCAGATGAGCATGAAGGAGCTTCTGGCCTTCACCCGGATGACGGGCGATCTGGTCAAGGCGATGATCCATTGCGGCAAGCCGATCATCGCCGCCGTCGAAGGGATTTGCGCGGGCGCCGGCGCGATCATCGCCATGGCGTCGGACCTGCGGGTTGCAACGCCGGACGCCAAGGTTGCCTTCCTATTCAACCGGGTCGGCCTTGCCGGCTGCGACATGGGCGCCTGCGCCATGCTGCCGCGCATCATCGGGCAGGGCCGGGCCAATGAGCTTCTGTATCTGGGCCGGTCCATGAGTGCCGAAGAGGGCCATGCCTGGGGGTTTTTCAATCGCCTGTCGGACGCGGCCGAACTGGAATCGGTGGCCATGGAACTGGCCGAACGCATCTGTGCGGGGCCGACATTCGCCAATGCCATGACCAAGACGATGCTGGCGCAGGAATGGTCGATGTCCCTCGATCAGGCGATCGAAGCCGAAGCGCAGGCGCAGGCCATCTGCATGCAGGGCAACGACTTCCGCCGCGCCTATGAGGCGTTCGCGGCGAAGAAGAAACCGGTCTTCGAGGGCGATTGATGGCGGACCGGAGCTTCCTCGACTGGCCCTTTTTCGACGATCGGCATCGCGCGCTTGCGGACGAAATCGATGGGTGGGCGGCCGGGCATCTGGGCGGCGTCGATCATGCGGACGTGGATGCGGCCTGCCGCACACTGGTCTCGGATCTCGGCGCGGCGGGGTTCCTGGAGCACACCGGCGCAGAGGACGGCAAGCTCGATGTGAGGACGCTGTGCCTGATCCGTGAAACGCTGGCGCGCCATGAGGGGCTGGCCGATTTCGCGTTTGCCATGCAGGGGCTCGGTACCGGCGCCATCTCGCTGTTCGGGTCGTCCGACCAGAAAGCGCAATGGCTGCCGCTTTCCCGCTCGGGCAAGGCGATTGCCGCCTTCGCGCTCACCGAGCCGCAATCGGGCTCCGATGTCGCCAACAGCACGATGACCGCCACACGCGATGGCGACGCCTTCGTGCTCGATGGCGAAAAGACCTGGATCTCCAATGGCGGCATCGCCGACGTCTACACGGTCTTTGCGCGGACCGGCGAAGCGCCGGGCGCCAAGGGCCTTTCGGCGTTCATCGTTCCCGCCGGCATCGACGGTTTCGAGGTCACCGAACGGCTGGAGACGATCGCGCCCCATCCGCTGGCGACGTTGCGTTTTTCCGCCTGCAAGATCCCGGCTTCGTCGATGATCGGCAATCCCGGCGAGGGGTTCAGGATCGCCATGTCGGTGCTCGACATCTTCCGCCCGACCGTCGGCGCAGCCGCGCTCGGCTTCGCGCGCCGGGCGCTCGATGAGTCGATCGGCCGGGTTGCAAAACGTCATGTGCAGGGCGCGCCGCTGTCCGATCTGCAGATGGTCCAGGGCCATATCGCCGACATGGCGCTCGATGTGGATGCGGCGGCGCTTCTGATCTACCGCGCCGCGTGGACCAAGGACATGGGTGCGCCGCGCATCACCCGCGAGGCGGCGATGGCCAAGCTTTTCGCCACCGACCGGGCGCAAGAGGTGATCGACAAGGCCGTCCAGCTTCATGGCGCCGACGGCGTCCGGTCGGGCCATGCCGTCGAGACGCTCTACCGCGAAATCCGGGCACTGCGCATTTACGAGGGTGCATCGGACGTTCAGAAAGTCGTCATAGCCCGCCAGACGCTCGGCGGCTGAAAAAGGAGGAGAACTGCAATGAAAGAGCTGGAAAAGGGCATCACCGAAAACGGTGTCGGCTACAAGGAAACGACCTGGAACATTCTCGGCCAGACCTATTATCCGAAGGCGGTTTGCGAGAGCACATTCGCCTTTGAAACGAACTCGGCTCCCGGCGATGCCGTGCCCGTGCACATCCACCCGACGCAGGACGAGTTCATTCTCGTGCAGGAAGGCGAACTGGACCTCAAGCTCGACGGCAAATGGACCAAGGCGCGTGAAGGCGATCTGGTGCGCATGCCCCGCGGCATTCCGCATGGCTATTTCAACAAGTCGGACAAGCCGTGCCGGGCGCTGTTCTGGGTCTCGCCGGCGGGCAAGCTGAAAGAGCTCTTCGAAGAACTGCACAACATGACCGATGTCGAGGCCGTCGTGAAAGTCTCGGCCGAGCACGATGTCGATTTCCTGCCACCGGAAGCCAATGAGTGAGCCATGCCCGCTCCCTCCGCCCATACCGATACCTTTACGCGTGACAACCTGCCGCCGCTCGACCAGTGGCCGGATCTGCTGCTGGACGGCTTCGACTATCCCGAACGGTTGAACGCGGCGGTCGAACTGACCGATGCGATGGTCGGCAAGGGTTTTGGCGACCACACTGCGCTTATCGGCAATGGCCGGCGGCGGACCTACAAGGAACTGACCGACTGGACCAACCGGCTGGCGCATGCGCTGGTCGACGATATCGGCGTCAAGCCGGGCAACCGGGTGCTGATCCGCTCGGCCAACAATCCGGCGATGGTCGCCTGCTGGCTGGCGGCGACCAAGGCCGGCGCCGTCGTCGTCAATTCGATGCCGATGCTGCGCGCGGCGGAGCTGTCCAAATATATCGACAAGGCCGAGATCGCCTTTGCGCTGTGCGACACGCGGCTGATGGACGAAATGGCGGCCTGTGCCGCTACAAACGCGTTCCTCAAACGTGTCGTCGGCTTTGACGGCACCTCCAACCATGACGCGGAACTGGACCAGCTGGCGCTTGAAAAGCCGGTCCGGTTCGATGCCGTCCAGACTGCGCAGGACGATGTCGCGCTGCTCGGCTTCACGTCGGGATCGACGGGCGAACCCAAGGCGACGATGCATTTCCACCGCGATCTGATGATCATCGCCGACGGCTATGCAGCCGAGGTGTTGGGCGTGACGCCCGACGATGTCTTCGTCGGCTCGCCGCCGCTTGCCTTCACGTTCGGGCTGGGCGGACTGGCCATCTTTCCGCTGCGTTTCGGCGCGACCGCGACGCTGCTGGAAAATGCCAGCCCGCCCAACATGATCGAGATCATCGAGAAGTACAAAGCGACCGTCTGCTTCACCGCGCCCACCGCCTATCGCGCCATGCTGCGCGGCATGGAGGAGGGTGCCGACCTGTCTTCGCTGCGTGCGGCGGTCTCGGCGGGCGAAACCCTGCCGGCGCCGGTCTATGAGGAGTGGCGGGAAAAAACCGGCAAACCGATGCTCGACGGTATCGGGGCGACGGAATTGCTTCACATTTTCATCTCCAACCGGTTTGATGATCACAAGCCCGCCTGTACGGGCAAGCCGGTGACCGGATACGAGGCGAAAGTGGTGGACGAAAAGGGCGACATCGTCGCGGCCGGAGAGATGGGACGGCTGGCCGTGCGCGGGCCGACCGGCTGCCGATATCTGCGTGGCGAGAACCAGGCCAAATACGTCATGGACGGATGGAACATCACGGGCGACACGTTCCGGGTCGATGACGACGGTTATTTCCATTTCGCCGCGCGCAATGACGACATCATCGTGTCGGCCGGCTACAACATCGCCGGGCCGGAAGTGGAGGCGGCACTGCTTGCTCACCCCGATGTGGCCGAATGCGCCGTCATCGGCGCACCGGATGAAGAGCGTGGGGCGATCGTCCAGGCCCATGTCGTTGTCGGTCCGGACGCATCGCCCGACGAGGCACTGGTCAAGACGCTTCAGGACCACGTCAAGGCGACGATTGCGCCGTACAAATATCCGCGCAGCATCGTCTTCGTGGACGCCCTGCCGAAGACGCAGACCGGCAAGGTGCAGCGATTCCGGCTGAAGCCGTCACCCCGTCACTGAAGAGGTCGTCATGAAGTGTGTTTTCGTTCAGTTCAGATGTCGTCCAGGCACCACCTACGATGTGGCCGATGAGATCGCGCGGCGGGAGATCCATTCCGAGCTCTATTCGACGAGTGGCGAGTACGACCTTCTGGCCAAGCTCTACATCCCCGAGGAGGAGGATATCGGCCGTTTCATCAATGACAGGCTGCTGGACATTGACGGGATTGAACGGTCGCTGACGACGCTGACATTCAGGGCGTTCTGACGTTTGCAAGAACCATCAAACAGGGAGAGAAACATGAAACTGAAAAGCCTTATGATGGCGGCCATGGCCGCCGCGGTGGTCCTGCCGGCCAGCGCAATCGCGGAAACCAAGGTCGGCATGATCACCACGCTGTCCGGCGGCGGCGCGGGTCTTGGCATCGACGTGCGCGACGGATTCCTTTTGGCGATCAAGCAGTCCGGCCGTGACGACATAGAGGTCATTGTCGAGGACGATCAGCGCAAGCCGGACGTCGCGGTTCAACTGGCCGACAAGATGGTCCAGGCCGAACAGGTCGACGTGCTGACCGGTATCATCTGGTCCAACTTGGCGATGGCCGTGGTGCCGTCGGTAACCGCGCAGGGCAAGTTCTACCTGTCGCCCAACGCGGGACCTTCGGCACTCGCGGGCGCGGGCTGCCATCCCAACTATTTCAACGTCGCCTGGCAGAACGACAATCTGCACGAGGCGGCCGGCGCGTATGCCAACAGCGCAGGCTACAGCAAATCGTTCATCCTGGCGCCCAATTATCCGGCCGGACAGGATGCGCTGACCGGCTACAAGCGCTTCTTCGAGGGCGAATTGGCGGGCGAGATCTACACGACGCTCGGCCAGACCGACTATGCGGCCGAAATCGCGCAGATCCGCGCTTCGGATGCCGACAGCGTGTTCTTCTTCCTGCCCGGCGGCATGGGCATCGCCTTCCTGAAACAGTATCGGGATTCGGGCATCGACATCCCCGTCGTCGGTCCGGCCTTCTCGTTCGATCAGGGCATCTTGCAGGCGGTCGGCGATGCGGCGCTCGGCGTGGTCAACACCTCGCAATGGAGCAAGGATATCGACAACCCGACCAATGCGGCCTTTGTCGAGAGCTTTCAGGCCGAATATGGCCGTCTGCCCTCGCTCTATGCCAGCCAGGGTTTCGATACCGCCAACCTCTTGATCTCGGCGCTTGAGAAGGCCGACGTCTCCAATGCCGACGCATTCCGCGACGCGCTGCGGGCCGCCGATTTCGACAGCACGCGCGGCGATTTCGAATTCGGCCCGAACCATCACCCGATCCAGACGATCTACGCGCGCGAGGTCATCAAGGAAGGCGATGTGTACACCAACAAGCTGATCGGCCCGGCGCTCGAGAACCATGCCGACGCTTATGCGGGCGACTGCCAGATGTAACCCGTTCGGCCGGCTCCTTCCCATGGAGCCGGCCATTGGAACCCTTTCCCATGTCCTTCATCCTCCTTGTCGAGCAGATCCTTAACGGTCTGCAGTTCGGCATCATGCTGTTCCTGATGGCGGCTGGCCTGACGCTGATCTTCGGCGTCATGGGGCTGATCAATCTGGCGCATGGATCGCTCTACATGATCGGCGCCTTCGCCGCCGCAACGGTGGCCGGCTACACCGGATCGTTCGTGCTGGCGCTCGCGGCGGCGCTTGCTGCGGCCGCGATCGTCGGCGCCATCGTCGAGCTGGTCGTGATCCGAAGGCTCTACGACAAGGATCATCTCGATCAGGTGCTGGCGACCTTTGCGCTGATCCTGATCTTTTCGGAAGGCACGCGCTGGCTGTTCGGCTCGTTTCCGCTGTTTCTCGACATTCCGGACTATCTGTCGGGACCGGTGACGCTGCCCGGCGGCATCCAATATCCGCTCTACAGGCTGTTCCTGATCGTGGTTGGCCTTCTGATCGCGCTTGGTCTCGGCGCCCTGATCACGAAAACACGGATCGGCATCCAGATCCGTGCCGGCGAGAACGATCGCGAGATGATCGCCGCGCTCGGCATCGACATTTCGCGCCTTTACACGCTGGTCTTCGCATTGGGCGCGGGGCTCGCCGGCATCGCCGGCGCGCTGGTGGGCGCGATCCAGTCGGTGCAGGTCGGCATGGGCGAGCCGGTGCTGATCCTCGCCTTCGTGGTCATCGTCATTGGCGGGATCGGCTCGATGAAGGGTGCGCTGATCGGCGCCATCCTCGTCGGGCTCACCGACACGCTCGGCGGCATCTTCCTGCCCGAACTGCTCAAGCTTTTCACCGATCCGGCGACCGCCACCTCGGTCGGTTCGTCGCTGGCGTCGATGGCGATCTACATCCTGATGGGTGCGATCCTGATCTGGCGGCCGACCGGCCTGTTCGGAGCGAAGTCATGATCGCCGAGCGCTATCTGAACGCCGCGATCCTGGCGATCTTCTTCGTCGTGCCGGCATGGGCCTGGTGGGCCAATGAGCCGTTCACGATCACGCTGATGACGCGGGCGGCGATCTTCGCACTGGCGGCGGTCGGCCTGAACGTCGCGCTCGGACTGGGCGGGCTGGTGAGCCTGGGCCATGCGGCATTCTTCGGCATTGGCGGCTACGCCATGGGTATCCTCGCTTTTCATGCCCAGACCGTCACGCCGGTGATGGAATGGCCGTTTGTCATCGAGGGCACCAAATCGATGCCCGTCATCTGGCTGACCGCGATCGTCCTGTCGGCGCTGGCGGCGCTGGTGATCGGGCATTTGTCGCTGCGCACGTCGGGCGTCTATTTCATCATGATCACGCTGGCGTTCGGCCAGATGTTCTTCTTCTTCTCGATCAGCTGGTCGGCTTATGGCGGCGAGGACGGGCTGTCGATCTGGGTGCGCAACGACTTTCCCGGGCTGAACACGCTGCAACCGATCCAGTTCTACGGCTTGTGCCTGGCGATCCTGTGCGCGGTGCTTTGGTTCACCAGCCGGCTGGCCAGATCGCCGTTCGGGCTGGCGCTCAACGCGGCGCGCCAGGTGCCGCAGCGGGTCGAAACCGTGGGGCTGAATGCGACGCGGCTCAAGCTGGTCGCCTTCGTGATCTCCGGCGCGATCACGGGACTGGCCGGCGCGCTGTTCGCCGATCTCAACCGGTTCGTCAGCCCGACCATGTTTTCCTGGCAGATGAGCGGCGAGATCATGGTGTTCATCATCATCGGAGGCGTGGCGCGGTTGTTCGGGCCGGTCGCCGGCGCGCTGGTCTTCGTGGCGCTCGAGCATTTCCTCGGCGGCCTGAGCGATTACTGGCTGGTCTATCTTGGCGCGTTGCTGCTGCTGATCGTCCTGTTCGGCCGCGGCGGGTTGATCGGCATCGTGTCCGGCCGGGAGAAAGCGCATGGCTGATCCCGTGCTCGCGACACATGGCATTTCCAAGAGCTTCGGCGCCCTGAAAGCCAGCGACGACGTTTCGATCGACCTTCGGCCGGGCGAGATCCATGCCATTATCGGGCCCAATGGCGCTGGAAAGTCGACGCTGATCGCGCAGATTTGCGGCACGCTGATGCCGGACGCCGGCAGCGTGCATCTGCTCGGTCGCGACGTCACGCAGCAAAGCACGCGCGCGCGCGCCAAGGCGGGGCTTGGCCGCACCTTCCAGATATCGGCGCTGGCGATGCAGGACACCGTGCTTCAGAACGCGGTTCTTGGCGCGCTGGGCGCATCTGGCCGGCCATGGCGCTTCCTGTCTCCGGCGCTCGAGGACGCAGATCTGCGCGCCCGCGCCGAGGCGGCGCTGGAGCGCGTCGGCCTTCAGGACCATGCGGCGACGCGAACCGCCGAACTCAGCCACGGCCAGCGGCGGCAACTGGAAGTGGCCGTCGCGCTGACGCTGGAGCCCAGCGTTTTCGTCATGGACGAGCCCATGGCGGGTCTGGGTTCGGAAGGATCGAAACGGCTGACGGGGTTTCTCGACGAATTGCGTCATGAGGCGCCGATCCTTTTGGTCGAGCATGACATGGACGCGGTGTTCACGCTCGCCGACCGGATCAGCGTTCTTGTCTACGGCAAGGTGATCGCCAGCGGCAGCATCGATGAGATCCAGTCGGACAGGCAGGTCCGGGAAGCCTATCTTGGAGAAGACGCGTGAGCCTTCTGTCGGTTTCCAACATCTCGGCCACCTATGGTGCCAGCCAGGCCCTGTTCGGCGTCGATCTTCAGATTGCCGAGGGCGAAGTCGTCGCGCTGATGGGCCGTAACGGCATGGGCAAGACGACCACCGTCAAATGCATCTGCGGCATGCTGCCCTTCAAAGGCTCGATCACCTTCAGCGGCCATGATCTGGGCCGGCTGCCAAGCCACAAGGCTGCCCGTCTGGGGCTGGGGCTCGTGCCGGAGGGCCGGCGCTGCTTTGCCGGTCTGACCGTATACGAGAACCTGATTGCTGCGGCGCGGCCGGGCTATTGGACCCATGAGCGTGTCGTCGAACTGTTTCCGCGGCTGGGCGAGCGGCGCAACCAGATATCGGCCTCGCTTTCGGGCGGCGAGCAGCAGATGCTGGCGATCGGCCGGGCGCTGATGACCAACCCGAAGCTGCTGATCCTGGACGAGGCGACCGAGGGCCTGGCGCCGATCATCAAGCAGGAGATCTGGGCGGCGATCGCCCGGCTGAAGACCGAAGCGGGTCTGTCGATCCTGATGATCGACAAGTCGCTGAAGGAATTGCGGGCGATCTGCGACCGGGCGACGATCATCGAGCGCGGCCGAACCGTCTGGCGGGGTGAGATGGCGGCGCTGACCAACGACGTGACCGAGAAATATGTGGGGGTCTGATGCGGTTATCCACCGGGGCACCTGCCCGGCAGATGACCGCTGAAGGCCGAACAGATTATGGACCAACGATCATGACCACCAAGACGATACAGCCGGACGATTGGGCGCCCGCCCGGGGATATGCCAATGGCATGCTGACGCCGGACGGCACGCTGCAGATCGGCGGGCAGATCGGCTGGAACAAGGACCAGGTGTTCGAGACGCACGATTTTGTCGGGCAGTTGGAGCAGACGCTGCGCAACATCGCCGCGATTGTCGAGGCCGCCGGCGGCAAGGTGACGGACATTACCAGGCTGACCTGGTTCATCACCGACAAACGGGCCTATGTCGCCCGGCAGAAGGAGGTGGGCGCTGCCTACCGCGCTGTGTTCGGCAAGCACTTCCCGGCGATGTCGGTGGTCGTCGTCAGCGGGCTGATCGAGGACGATGCGCTGATCGAGATCGAAGCGACGGCGCATCTGGCCTGATTTGTCTCCAACGGCAGGGACCTTCGCCGACCCTTTGTGCACGTCGCTCGCGGCTGCCATGGGCCGGGACGGTTTGCTGCCCTGGCCGTTCATTTCACGGAAGCCAGAACACGCGTTCCATCGACGCCCACCATTCACCGTCGCGACGCGTTTCGAAGGGCTGTTGCAGCGGGTCGCAGATTTTCCACCATTCCTGCATTGCAGGCTTGTCGCGCATGATCGCCATGTCGCGCCCGAAATCGGAACCGACATATTCCCAGTAGGCGAACAACAGGTTCTCGGGCTGCTTGAGGAAGATCGAATAGTTGCGGATGTTTGCTGCCGAAATGGCAGCCAGCACGTCCGGCCATACGTCGGTGTGCAGTTCGCGATACCGTTCGACCTGATCCGCCTTCAGGCCGATGCATAAACCCATACGTTGCATTTTCGTGTCCTTCCCGCATCGGCCGGCCGGCGTGCCGCCTTGACCCGTATCGACTGTTATATTAGTATTCTTATATTCCCATCGAGTTGCAACACCGTTTTTCAGGCGATTTTCAGACCATGTTGACGGCACCGACAGCGCGCGCACTCAGACTTACCGATGCCGATAACATCGTCGTGGCGATCGAGCCGTTCAGCGCCGGCGACACGTTCGCCGGCGTCACGGCTTCGCAACGCGTGCCGCGAGGCCACAAGATGGCGGTGGAGGCAATCGCGCGCGATGCGGCCGTGGTCAAGTATGGGCAGGTGATCGGCTTCGCCAGGGAAGACATCGCGCCGGGAAGCTGGGTGCACGAGCACAATGTCTATCTTCACAGCTTCGATCGCGATTACGCTTTCGGCACCGAAACCAAGCCCACCGCGTTCGTCACGCCGGAACGAAGGCGCACATTCCAGGGCTTCCGCAGGGCCAACGGCAAGTACGGCACCCGCAACTATGTCGCCGTGCTGACGTCGGTGAACTGCTCGGCGAGTGCCGCGCGCTTCATCGCCGACCACGTGACGAGGTCCGGTATCCTTGCCGACTATCCCAATGTCGACGGTGTCATTTCGCTGGTGCACGGCACCGGCTGCGGGCTGGACACGCATGGCGAGGCCTACGAGCTTCTCAAGCGCACGCAGTGGGGCTTTGCGACAAATCCCAACGTCGGCGGCGTGCTGATGGTGGGCCTGGGGTGCGAGGCGTTCCAGATCCCGCGCTGGATGCGGTCCTATGGCATCAGCGAGGACGCGACCTTTCGAACGCTGACGATCCAGGAAGTGGGCGGCACGCGCAAGACGGTGGAGGCGGGGGTGCGCGCGGTCGAAGAGATGCTGCCGATCGTCAACGAGGCGACACGCGGCGAGGCGCCGGCTTCGGAACTGATGCTCGCGCTTCAGTGCGGCGGCTCCGATGGCTATTCGGGCATCACGGCCAACCCTGCGCTGGGCGTGGCGGTCGATCTGCTGGTGGCCGAAGGCGGCACCGCAATCCTGTCGGAGACGCCGGAGATCTACGGTGCCGAACACCTTCTGATGCACCGTGCCGGTAGCACGCAGGTGGGCGAGAAGCTGGCGGAGCGCATCCGCTGGTGGGAGGACTATACCGCGCGCCACAACATGGAGATGAACAACAATCCGTCGCCCGGCAACAAGGCGGGCGGGCTGACGACGATCCTTGAAAAGTCTCTGGGAGCGGCGGCGAAGGGTGGCTCGACCAACCTCAACGGTGTCTTCGACTATGCCGATCCGGTCACGGCAAAGGGGTTGGTGTTCATGGACACGCCCGGCTACGACCCGGTCTCGGCGACGGGGCAGGTGGCCGGCGGCGCCAACGTGCTCTGCTTCACCACGGGGCGCGGTTCGGCCTTCGGTTGCAAGCCGACGCCTTCGCTGAAGCTGGCTTCCAACTCGTACATCTACGAGCAGATGAACGAGGACATGGACATCAACTGCGGCGATGTCCTCGATGGGGTCTCGCTGGCGCAGAAGGGTGAGGAAATCCTGCAGCGGGTTCTGGCGGTCGCGTCGGGCGAGCGGACCAAGTCCGAACAACTCGGCTACGGAGACAGCGAATTCGTTCCATGGTCGGTCGGGGCGACCATGTAGGGCCGCGCCGCCGCGTCAGGCGGCAGCGTCGAGTTCGCTCCACAACGCATCGGGTATCGCGCGCTCGAACCAGTCGACGCTGGACGCCACATCTTCGGCGGTTCTGGCGCCGACAAGCACCGACGTGACGGCTTCGTTGCGCATCGGAAACTGGAGTGCGGCAGCACCCAAAGGCACGTCGAAGCGGGCGCAGGTGGCGGCGAGACGATCGACCTTGCCGACGATCTCCGGCGGGGCGTCGCGATAGTCGAACTTGCGGTCGCCCGCATTGCCTGCCGCGAGGATGCCGGAGTTGTAGACGCCGCCCGCCACGATCGCGACATCGCGCGACTTCGCCTTGGCCAGAAGCGCCTCGCCCGACCGGTCGAGCAGCGTGTAGCGTCCGGCAAGAAGACAGCAATCGATGTCGGTCTCGTTCATCGCCTCGTCGATCGCCCGGGTCTCGTTGACCCCGAGGCCGAAGCCCTTGATCAGGCCCGCCGCCTTCAATTCGCGCAGTGCCCGGAAGCCGCCGCCGGTCAGATCCCTCCATGTCCGATCGTGCCGTTCGCCGTGGGTGACGCGGCCGATGTCGTGCACGAACAGCAAATCGATGTCCGGCAGGCCGAGGCGCTGCTGGCTGTCGTCGAAACTGCGCATCAGGCCGTCATAGCTGTAGTCGAAGACCTCGCGGAACCGAAGGCCGTTGTTCCAGCCGGTATCGAACGGGTTCTTCGGTGGTTCGGGCGGCAGTTCGCGGCCCGGGCGGGGCAGGGCCATCAGCCGGCCGACCTTGGTGCTGATGACAGCCTCCCCGGGGGCAATGTTTCCTTCGCGCAGGAAGTGCCCGAGAAGATGCTCGGCCCGCCCGAGCCCGTACATCGGCGCCGTATCGAAATGGCGGATGCCCGCCTGCCAGGCCGTCCGCAGTGCAGCCAGTGCGTCGCTCGCGGTGATGGACCGGTAGAGCCCGCCGAACGCGGCGCAGCCCAGTCCCAGCGCTGTCAACTCCAGACCGGCCCGCTTCACGGCCCTGCGTTGCGCTACCTTCACCTGCGTTCCTCCGGTCATTTGCCTTGTTTTGCGTGGGCCCGCAACGCAGCGCCGGGCCGCTCGGGTCAGGGCTCGCGCTCGCCGGCGTTCGCGTCGAGATAGGCAAGCGTGTTGTCGAGCGACGTCTGGAGATGGTTTTCCAGGGCCCGCATCGAGGCCTCCTGATCGCGTTTTGCCAGCGCTTCGAGGATGGCGCGGTGCTGGGCGATCGTCTCCTGGCCGGCGCCGGGGCTCGGCAGGGCCAGCAGCCGGCAGCGATCCATCTGGGCCTTGGATATGTCGACCACCTTCCACAGCATGTGCAGTCCGTTGACCTCGGCGATGTAGCGGTGAAAGTCGTCGTCGCGCGCAATCGCCTCGTCATATCGCGAGCGCTTCACCGCGGTCTCATGCGCATTGACGATGTCTTCGAGGTCCTGGACGTGGGAAGGCGTGATGCGCGGGGCAGCACGCTTGATGCTTTCCATTTCGAGCGCGATGCGGATGATGTATGATTCTTCGACCTGCTCGCGCCTGATGTCGGCGACAAAGGTGCCGTGCTGCGCGAAGACCCTGACGAGGCCCTCGTCGCTAACCTTCTTGACCGCTTCGCGCACGGGGGTGCGCGAGATGCCCAGTCGGGTCGCGATGTCGATCTCATTGATGGGCGCGCCGGGCGCAAGCTTGCCGGTGACGATGGCCCTGCGGACGAGCGAGTAGACCTGATCGCGCAGCGGGATCGCCCTGTTGAGAGCAACGCCGCCGAGAAAGGCCGACAGGCGGTCTTCGCTGGTCTGGTCGGGTGATCTTGAAATCATTGTCCCGTCCTCACGGCAGTTTGCGGTCACGTCGGGCACGGGCGATACCCCCGTGCCGGCAGGCTGTGTGAAGGCCGTTTCCGGCTTCACGAGGCTTGCATTATACTAGTGTAATATGCAAGGGCAATGCCGGAAATGCCGTTGCGCGGAATGAGCTGTGCACGGCCCGCAGGACATCGATCGGGGAGGATGGAGCAATCAACAAGTTGGATCTTGAAGGCCAGGTTGCGGTCATCACCGGCGGCGCACAGGGGCTGGGGTTTGCCTTTGCCAGGCGTGTTCTGGCCTCCGGCGCAAGGGTCTGTCTTTGGGACATTGGCGGCGAACGGCTGGCGGCTGCAAAGGCGGAACTCGGTGCGGGCGCCGATATGGCGGTCGTGGATATCGCCGACGCCGAGGCAGTCGCGGCAGCCCGCAAGGAGACCGAAGAGCGCCTCGGCCCGGTTTCCATTCTGATCAACTCGGCGGGCATTGCCGGTCCCAACCATACGCTCGAGGACTATCCGCTTGACGACTGGCGGCGCGTGGTCGACATCAACCTGAACGGCACGTTCTACGTGAACCGGGCCGTTGTGCCTTCGATGAAGGCGCGGAACTATGGGCGTATCGTCAACGTCGCCTCGGTCGCCGGCAAGGAAGGCAACCCCAACGCTTCGGCCTATTCCGCATCCAAGGCGGCGGTGATCGGCCTGACGAAATCGCTGGGCAAGGAATTGGCCGGCTTCGACATCGCGGTCAATTGCGTTACGCCGGCCGCCGCCCGCACGCCGATCTTCGACCAGATGAAGCAGGAGCATATCGACTACATGCTGTCGAAGATTCCGCGCGCGCGTTTCCTTGAGGTGGATGAGGCGGCGAACATGGTGGCCTGGCTGGTTACAAAGGAAAACAGCTTCACCACCGCGTCGGTCTTCGACCTTTCCGGCGGCCGCGCCACATACTGATCGTTTCATTCGGGAGATAGTCATGAAGCTTGTTCGTTTTGGCGATGCCGGTGCCGAGAAGCCGGGCCTGATCGATGCCGACGGGGAGATCCGCGATCTTTCCGGCGTCATCGCCGACATTGCGGGCGAGCATCTGCACCCCGACGCCCTGACGGCGCTGTCGCGAACCGATCCGCAAAGCCTGCCGCTTGTCTCCGGCAAGCCGCGCATCGGCCCGTGCGTTGCAGGGACGGGCAAGTTCATCTGTATCGGCCTCAACTATGCCGACCATGCCGCCGAGTCGGGCATGGAGGTGCCCTCCGAGCCGGTGATCTTCATGAAGGCGTCCTCGGCGATCGCCGGCCCGGACGACGACGTTCTGATCCCGCGCGGGTCGGAAAAGACCGACTGGGAGGTCGAACTCGGCGTGGTGATCGGCAAGCCGGCGAAATACGTCGCCGAAGCCGATGCGATGGATCATGTGGCCGGCTATTGCGTGACGCATGACGTTTCCGAGCGCGCCTTCCAGGCGGAACGGCAAGGCCAGTGGACGAAGGGCAAGAGCTGCGACACGTTCGGTCCCGTCGGTCCCTGGCTGGTCACACGAGACGAGATCGCCGATCCGCAGAACCTCGGCATGTGGCTGAAGGTGAACGGCGAGACCATGCAGGACGGTTCGACGAGGACGATGGTCTACGGCGTGGCGCATCTGGTCGCCTACCTGTCGCAGTTCATGTCGCTGCTGCCCGGCGACATCATCTCGACCGGCACGCCGCCCGGCGTCGGCATGGGCATGAAGCCGCCGCGCTATCTCAGAGACGGCGATGTCGTCGAACTCGGCATAGAAGGGCTGGGAAGCCAAAGGCAGACGTTCCGCGCGGACGGGTAGGACAGGCAGATGGCAGCCGCGCCCGTCATCGACGCCCATCATCACTTCTGGCAGGTCCGGCGCGGCGACTATCACTGGATGGCGCCCGGGATGGGCGAGCCGCTCCATCGCGACTTCATGCCGGAAGACCTTGCCCCGCTGCTGCGCAAGGCCGGCGTGGACGCGACGGTGGTCGTGCAGGCGGCGCAAACCGAGGCGGAGACCGCATTCCTGCTGGAGCTGGCGGCGCAAACGCCGTTCGTCGCCGGCGTCGTCGGCTGGCTCGACATGGACGAGGCCGGCTTCGGCGCCAAGCTCGATCTGCTGGCGCGGCAACCCAAATTCGTCGGCCTGCGGCCGATGCTGCAGGATCTGGCGGACGACGCCTACATTGTGCGACCCGCGGTGCTTGCCAATCTCAAGCTGCTGGCGGAGCGCGGCATCGCTTTCGACATTCTGGCTTGTCCCCGACACCTGCCGCATGTCGTTCGCGCGCTGGAAGCGGTGCCGGGCCTGAAAGCCGTCATCGATCATATCGCCAAGCCGGACATCGCGTCCGGTGCGTTCGACGGATGGGCCGTGAACGTGGCAAGCGTCGCTTCCTTCCCGAATGTGCATTGCAAGCTCTCGGGCATGATCACCGAGGCCGACCATCGGCTGTGGAGGCCGAAGGACCTGGAACCTTATTTGGATCATGTCGTCGGGCTGTTTGGCCCCGACCGGCTGATGTTCGGGAGCGACTGGCCGGTATGCCTTCAGGCGGGCAGCTATGCCGAGGCCCTGCAGGCGCTTCGGGCGATCCTCGACGGGCGCCTCACGGAAGCGGCAAGGGATGCGGTCTACGGCCTGAACGCGTTACGCTTCTACGACCTTGCTCTGTAGGCCGCCGAGAAAGCCGGAGGGCGTCGCTTGCGTCGTCTATTATATTAGTGTAATAGAACAATGCATATCCCATGCCGGAATGAGGGGCAGGGGTGTGCCGTCGGGAGGAAGGGTATGTCGGCTGTGGCAACAGCTCTCCGCATGCGGGGGATCAGCAAGACTTTTCCGGGCGTGAAGGCGCTTTCGAACGTCAATCTGACGGTCGATTTCGGTCGCGTTCATGCGATCGTCGGCGAAAACGGCGCCGGCAAGTCGACGCTGATGAAGGTGCTCAGCGGCACCTATCTGCCGACGACGGGGACGACCGATATCGCCGGTGTCGAAGTGCGCATGCGCAAGCCCGCCGACGCGCAGAGACTTGGCATCCGCATGGTTCATCAGGAACTCAATCTGGTTCCGGACCTCACCGTTGCCGAAAACGTCTATCTCGGCCGCATGCCGCGCAAGTGGGGTCTTGCCGACAAGGCGAAAATGGTCCGCGATGCCGCCGCCATCCTCGACGAGCTTGGCGCCGCGATCGATCCGAAGGCACGGCTCGGCGACCTGTCGATCAGCCAGCAGCAGCTCGTCGAGATTGCAAAGGCCTATGCGGCCGGGCCCCGCATCATCGTTCTGGACGAGCCGACCTCCAGCCTGAGCGAGCACGAGACCGCGGCCCTGTTCCGCATCCTGCGCAAGATGAAGCAGGAAGGCATTGCGATCGTCTACATCAGCCACCGCCTCAAGGAGGTGCTGGAGATCGCCGACGACGTGACCATCCTGCGCGACGGCAGCATGATCGACACGCGCCCGGCAGACGGAATAACGGCTGCCGAGATGATCCGCCTGATGGTGGGGCGCGAGGTCACCAATGTCTTTCCCAAGACGCCGTCGGAAATCGGCGCTCCGGTGCTGAAGGTCGCGGGCCTCGGCGACGGCTACAACTTCCGCGATGTGAGCTTCGAGGTGCGGGCGGGCGAGATTCTCGGCCTCACCGGGCTTGTCGGGGCAGGGCGCACCGAATTGGCCAGGGCGGTCTTCGGCATGGCGCGCGTCACCGAAGGCCGGGTCGAAATCGGCGGAAAGCCGGTTGCGATCAATTCACCAGCGGCTGCCGTGCGCGCCGGCATCGCCTATGTGCCCGAGGACCGCAAGGACGACGGCATCGTACCCTCTTTGAGCGTGAGGGAGAACATCAGCCTGCCGGTGCTGCGCAAGCTGTCCCGCTTCGGCAGGGTGAGCATGAGCGCGGACCGCAAGCTGGCCGAAAGCTACACCAAGGATTTCTCCATCGTTCCGCCGGACCCGGAGCGGCGCATCAGCCTTCTTTCGGGTGGAAACCAGCAAAAGGCGGTTATCTCCAAATGGCTTTCCACCAACCCGTCGGTGCTCATTCTCGATGAGCCGACGCGAGGCGTCGACGTCGGCGCGAAGGCGGAAATTCACCGCATCATCGGCGAGCTGGTCGCCGGCGGCATGGCGGTGGTGATGATTTCGTCGGAACTGTCCGAGGTGCTGGGCGTGTGCGACCGCGTCGTCGTGATGCGCGACGGTCATGCCTCCGCGCCGGTCGAGCGCGCGGCGCTGAGCGAGGCGAGGATCATGGCGCTTGCCACCGGGGAGGAGGCGGCGTGACGGACGTGCCGATACAGATGCAGCAAGGCACGGCGAACGAACGCTTCCGGAGCGGCGGTCCGCTGTTCGATCTTTTGTCGCGCGGCGGGCTTGCGATCGCAATCCTGGCGGTGCTGATCTACGGCTCTCTGGCCAGCCCCGTGTTCTTTACCGCGGGAAACTTCGTCAACGTGCTGACCTCGATGGCGATCGTCGGCATCGTCGTGGTGGGCATGACCTTCGTGCTCGTGGTGGGCGGGCTTGCCGATCTGTCGGTGCCCGCGACGATTGCGTGCGGAGCGATTCTCTCGCTCGCCCTGCAACCGGTCATCGGCCCGGTGCCGGCCTTCGCGGCGGCGATTGCACTTGCCGGTTTCTGCGGGCTGATGAGCGGCCTTTTGATCGGCTATGTCGGCATCAACCCGATTGTCGCCACGCTTGGCGTCGGCACGATCGTGCTGGGCATCGTGCAGGCGGCGGTGGGCGGCGTGATCGTCTACGGCACGAACCCGGACACGGCCGCGCTGGTCAAGAGCCGCCTTTTCGGCATACCCGCCATCGTGCTGATTTTCATGGCGGTGGCGGTGGTCGGCCACTTCGCGCTGTCGCGTTCCTACTGGGGCCGGTGGACCATCGCGACCGGCGGCAACTACGCCGCCGCGGAAGCGAGTGCGGTGCCGGTGCGCGCGGTCAAGGCCGGCGCCTTCGTGATCACAGGGCTCTGCGCGGGCTTGAGCGGTGCGCTGTTGGGATTGACGCTGCAAAGCGCCCGGCCGCTGGTGGGCACGGGCTACGAGTTCAGCGCCATCACGGCGGTTGTGGTCGGCGGGGTTTCGATCATGGGCGGCTTCGGCTCGGTGCCGCGCGCGATAGCCGGACTGGTGTTCGTTCAGCTGCTGACCAATGTGATGGTGCTGCAGGGCGTGCGCACGCCGGTGCAGGGCTTTGCGCTCGGTCTGCTGATCGCGATCGCGGTCGCCCTCGATGTCGCCCTTCGCCGGCGGGCAGGAGGGGCGTTATGACAGTGCTTGTGCGGCTCGTCCGCTATCGCGTCGCCGTCATTCTCGGCCTGACGCTGCTGATCGCCTCGCTGACGGTTTCGGGATTTCCGAGCGTCACCACGCTCGGCCTGGGGCTCGACCGCAGCGCGACGATCGGCATCATCGCGATCGGCATGACGGTGCTGCTCATCGCGCGCCAGATCGATCTTTCGGTCGGCTCGACCTTTGCGCTGGCCGGCATCACCGCCATCATGCTTCAGCCCGTCATCGGCATCTGGCCAGCCGCCCTTGCCGGCGTGCTGGCAGGGGCGGCGGCGGGCGCCTTCAACGGGCTGCTCTCGGTTGTCTTCAGGGTCAATGCGCTGGTGGCCACGCTTGCCACCATGCTGATCTTCCGTTCGGTCGCGCACTGGCTGACCGACAGCCAGCCCGTTCCCGGCACCGACATCATGCTGTCGCTGGCTCTGTCGACGGTCCATCTTGAGATTTTCACGCTGCGCAGCGCGCTGTTCGTCGGCTCGATCCTGCTGCTTCATTTCTGGCTGACGCGCACGGTGGCGGGACGCAACCTGTTCGCGGTCGGCTCCAATGCCGATGCGGCCGAGGCAAGCGGCATCGCGCCCGGCCGGACCGTGTTCCTGGCCTTCGTCTTCGCCGGAACGCTGGCCGGCGTGGCCGGTGTGCTCCAGAGCCTGACGACCAATACGGGCTCGCCCGTTTTCGGCGCCGAGCTGATCGTCACCGTGATCGCGGCGGTGGTGGTCGGCGGGACGCGCATCGAGGGCGGGCGCGGCTCCGCGCTCGGCACGCTGGGCGGCGTGCTGACGATCGCCGCGCTGACGACCGCGATGGAGTTCCAGTCGGTGCCCGCCTACATCCAGCAGGTCGTCGTCGGCCTCATTCTCATTCTGCTTGTCGTTCTCGACCGTACCGTGCGGCCGGGCCCGCGCACACATGCGGCGGCAGGCGTCCCGGGCTGAAATCCCACAATCACCAGGAGGAAACCATGACCAAAGCGAAAACCGGAACGATCGTCAGCGCGCTGGCGCTGCTCGCCTCTGTTGGCTGGGCGGAGGCAAGGACGGTCTGCTACGTTACCGCTGCCGACGCGCACGCCTATGCCACCCCGGCCAACGAGGCTCTGGAGGCACGCGCCGAGGAACTCGGCATCGAAGTCATCACGCTGAGCCAGAATTTCGACGTGCAGACCGGCACGCAGCAGCTCAACACCTGCATCGCGCGCAACGCCGACGGCATCATCCTGTGGCCGCTTGACCCGCAGGCCTACATCCCCGGCCTGGCAAGGGCCCAGCAGGCCGAGATCCCGGCCATCCTGATCAACTCGCCGATGGACGAGCAGGCCAACCAGTTCATCCTGTCTTTCACCGGCCCCGATGTCTACGAGCAAGGCGGGATGGCCGCCGACTCGCTCACCGACGTTTTGGGCGGCGAGGGCTCGGTCGTCGTGATCGCCGGACAGGCGGGCAATGGCACCACAATCGGCCGCGTCGGCGGCTTCGTCGACCGGCTGGCCGAGATCGACAGCAAGATCGAGGTGCTCGATACGGTGAACGCGGACTTCGATCAGCAGAAGGCGCTCGTCGTCAGCCGCGACCTGATCACCCGCTTCGGCGACGGTATCGACGGCGTCTACGCCAATGACGACACGATGGCGCGCGGTTTCATCGACGCATGGAAGGAAGCCAGGCCCGGCGAGCCGATGCCGCCGATCGTCGGGATCAACGGCCAGAGGGATGCCTTCGAGTCGATCAAGTCCGGCGAGATGTATTCGACGATCGTCCAGTCGCCGGTGGAAGACGGCAAGCTTGCGATCGAGACCATGGCCCGGATCCTCGACGGTCAGGAGGTCGGCGCCCGCCTGCCGATCCCGCTCACCGTCGTGACGAAGGCGAATGTCGACAGTGTCGAGCCGGCATTCTGATCCGTGCCGGCATTCTGATCCGTGCCGGCTTGCTGATCCGTGCCGGCCTGGTCCGGAATTTGGAGGGCCCGCCTTGTGCGGGCCTCTTGCTCTGTCGGCTGCAATTCCGGCGTCGTCCGTCAGGTCCGGCATGTCGGCCTTTGCGGCGGGACCGTCGAGTTCGACCGGATGCCGCGTGCGCGCCGCCCGATTGCATGGCTGCTCGTCCCATAGGCGCGGCGATCTCCCGCGCTGAAGCGGGAGCGGACAGAGCGCTTCCAGAACATCGGCAGGTCCCATCGCGGCGCGCGCTCCGGTCTTCCGCGATCCCGAAGGACTGTCCGGATATACCGCATGGAAATGGAAGGCCTGCGGGCTCCTGGGAACTGCACCGGGGCGTTGCCTACGGACTGCCGCCGGCTGCCGGTGGACGAAATGGTTGAAAATTTGCGCGCGATAAGAAATGGTAAGTTTCTGTAATGGTACCGATCCTGTGCCGAGTTGGGCGCTCGGCGGAGCAGCATGTCAGACACGAAGATCCGGAACATGGAGGAGTTTGCCGCGGTGAGCGGCATTTCGCGTCCGACGATCTCCAAATATTTCCATGATCCCGACAGTGTCCGGCCATCGACGCGCGAGCGAATTGAGCGGGCGCTCGAAACGTACGATTACCGTCCAAACATTTTCGCGATGAACCAGAACCGGAAGCTGACCAAGAATGTCGGCATCGTGGTTCCTTATCTGGCCGATCCGTTCTTCGCCGAAATCGCGCGTCAGCTGGAGCAGCGCTGCATCGAAGCCGGGTTCCGGCCGACCCTTTTCAGCGCCCATGGCCAGCAGGACCTGGAAAACGACATTCTCGACAGCCTCCGGTCGCTCAAGCCCGCCGGCGTCCTTTTGGCGCCGCTTGGCCGCGCCTCGGACCGCAAGACGGTCGAGAGCTTTTGTGCGGATGTGCCGACGGTCCTGTTCGACAGCAACATCGAAGGTGTCGGCGAAGCCTTTGTCGGTTCGGACAATTTCAGCTTCGTGTCGCAGACGGTGGAGTATCTGACCCGCACGGGCGACCCGCCCTGCTTCTTCGAGATGATGACACCGGCAAATCCGAACGCCAACAAGCGGCGTCTGGCCTATCTTGAAATGATGGAGCGCCTCGGGCTTGAACCGCATGTCATCAAGATCGAGGGTGAAGGATGGGCCTTCGAAGAGATCGGGCGCCAGGGTGCGCTGCGGATCCTCGACGCCGGCGGTTTCCCCACGAACATCGTTCTGTGCAGCAACGACCGTCTGGCGATCGGGCTGCTGTCGGCATGCTACGAACGGGGCTTCCGGGTCGGACGCGGCGAGGGCTGCGCGCTGCGTGTCGCCTCGCATGACGATCATCCGTTCTCGCGCTTCACCTGTCCGTCGCTGACAACCGCCGCACACGATTATGATGCGGTGGCCAATTGCGCGATCGGGACACTGAACGATCTGATCGAGGCGGGCGGACGGTTCCAGAAGCGCACGGAGACGCTTTTTGCTGCGCGCCTCGTGCTGAGAGCCTCCGCATGACGCGATCCAAAAATTTACGCGCGAAAAACTTTTCTTGACGCCAGACAATTTTGATGGCTAACCTCCCGACCACATCCATGTCAGGGAGGAAGAGGATGTTGAGAAAGAACGCACTTTGTGCGGCAACCGCGCTTTCGGTCTTTGCGGCCGGCAGCGCCTTTGCTGATAACCACTCCACCATCACCGTCGCCACCGTCAACAATGGCGACATGATCCGGATGCAGGGCTATACGGATCAATTCACCGAGGCGACCGGCATCGGCGTCGAGTGGGTGACACTGGAAGAGAACGTCCTGCGCCAGCGCGTCACGACCGACATCACCACCAAGGGCGGCCAGTTCGACATCATGACCATCGGCATGTACGAGACGCCGATCTGGGGCGCAAACGGCTGGCTGATCCCGCTGGACGATTTGTCCGCCGAGTACGATGTGGACGATATCCTGCCGGCGATGCGCGGTGGCCTTTCCCACGATGGCACGCTCTATGCCGCGCCGTTCTATGGCGAAAGCTCCATGGTCATGTACCGCACCGACCTGATGGAAGCCGCCGGGCTCGAAATGCCCGAGGCGCCGACCTGGGAGTTCATTCGTGAAGCGGCGATTGCGATGACCGACCGCGAGAACGACATCAACGGCATCTGCCTGCGTGGCAAGGCCGGATGGGGTGAGGGCGGTGCCTTCATCACGGTCACGGCGAACTCGTTCGGCGCGCGCTGGTTCGACGAGGACTGGAACGCCCAGTTCGATCAGCCGGAGTGGGCCAACGCGCTCAACTTCTTCGTTGACCTGATGGCCGAGGCCGGCCCTCCCGGATACTCCACCAACGGCTTCAACGAGAACCTGTCGCTGTTCCAGCAGGGCAAATGCGGCATGTGGATCGATGCCACGGTTGCGGCGTCCTTCGTGACCAATCCCGATGACTCCACCGTGGCCGACTCGGTCGGTTTCGCGCTGGCGCCCGACACGGGCATGGGCAAACGCTCCAACTGGCTGTGGGCCTGGGCGCTGGCAATCCCGGCGGGCACGCAGAAGGAGGCCGAAGCCAAGCAGTTCATCGAATGGGCGACCTCGAAGGAGTACATCGAGCTCGTGGCCGCGAACGAGGGCTGGGCCAACGTGCCGCCCGGCGCCCGGACCTCGCTCTACGAGAATCCGGAATATCAGGCCGTGCCGTTCGCCCAGATGACGCTTGACTCCATCAACGCGGCCGATCCGACCAACCCGACCGTCAAACCCGTGCCCTATGTCGGCATCCAGTTCGTCGCCATTCCGGAGTTTGCCGGTATCGCCACAGAGGTCAGCCAGGAGTTCTCGGCTGTCTATGCCGGCCAGCAATCGGTCGAGGAAGCGCTGGAAAAGGCGCAGGCAATCACCAACGACGCGATGGAAGCCGCCGGCTACCGCTAGGCCCTTCCGCCGCATTTCCCGGGGGGCGGCCGCACGTTGCCCCCCGGCGCTCAAACACCTTTAATCGTCGCATCGTCTGAGACGGGCTTGGACCGTCAACGGGGGAGATGCATCCATGGCAACCCAGCATTCGCGTTCCGCAGCCAGATTGATGATGGCACCGGCCGTGATCCTGCTTCTGGGCTGGATGCTGGTGCCGCTGACGATGACACTGTTCTTCTCGTTCAAGCGATATCTTCCGCTGCGCGGCGACTCCCTCGAGCGGGGTCTCGACTGGGTCGGTTTCGAGAACTATGCACGGTTCCTGAGTTCGAGTTCCTTCTGGCCCAGCGTCCAGGCGACGCTGGTCATCGTCGGCGGCGTGCTCGTGGTTACCGTCGTGCTCGGCGTTCTGCTCGCTTTGCTGCTGGATCAGCCATTCTGGGGTCAGGGGATCGTCCGCATCCTGGTGATCGCGCCTTTCTTCGTGATGCCGACCGTGTCCGCGCTGGTCTGGAAGAACATGTTCATGGATCCGGTCAACGGGATTCTTGCACATCTGTGGCGCTTCTTCGGCGCCGAGCCGGTGTCGTGGCTCTCGGACGCCTCGCTGCAATCGATCATCCTGATCGTGTCCTGGCAGTGGCTGCCGTTCGCGACGCTCATTCTCCTGACCGCGGTTCAATCGCTCGACAGCGAACAGCTCGAGGCGGCCGAGATGGATGGCGCGCCGGCGTTCGCGCGGTTCGGTTTCATCATCCTGCCGCATCTGGCGCGGGCGATCACCATCGTGATCCTGATCCAGACGATCTTCCTGTTGTCGATCTTCGCGGAAATCTTCGTGACGACCGGCGGGTCCTTCGGCACACGGACGCTCACCTATCTGATCTTCCAGCGCGTCGTCGACAGTCAGAACATCGGCCTTGGTTCGGCCGGCGGCGTCTACGCCATCATCCTCGCCAACATCATCGCCATCTTCCTGATGCGCATCGTCGGCAAGAACCTCGATCGGTAGGGCGAAGACATGGCACGGGCAACCACAACACGCCGCAAGGTCATCACAACCGCCGTCGCATGGGCGATCGGACTGCTGATCTTCTTCCCGATCTACTGGACGATCCTGACCAGCTTCAAGACGGAAGCCCAGGCGATCAACGACCCGCCGCTGTTCTTCTTCTTCGACTGGACGCTGGAAAACTACGCCATCGTGCAGGAGCGGTCGGACTATATGCGCTTCTTGTGGAACTCGGTAGTCCTTGCCGGCGGGTCCACGCTTCTGGGCATTCTCGTCGCGGTGCCGGCGGCGTGGTCGATGGCCTTCGTGCCGTCCAAGCGCACCAAGGACATCCTGCTCTGGATGCTGTCGACCAAGATGCTGCCCGCAGTCGGCGTGCTCTATCCGATCTCCCTCATCTTCGTGCAGTTCAACCTGCTCGACACGCGCATCGGCCTTGTCGTGGTGCTGATGCTGATCAACCTGCCGATCATCGTCTGGATGCTTTACACCTACTTCAAGGAAATCCCGGTCGAGATCCTCGAGGCGGCGCGGATGGACGGGGCGTCGCTGCGCGAAGAGATCCTCTACATCCTGACGCCGATGGCCGTTCCGGGCATCGCCTCGACCATCCTTTTGAACTTCATCCTCGCCTGGAACGAGGCCTTTTGGACCCTCAACCTGACCGCGGCCAAAGCCGGGCCGCTGACGGCCTTCATCGCCAGCTATTCCAGCCCCGAGGGTCTGTTCTTCGCCAAGCTCAGCGCCGCCTCGACCATGGCGATCGCGCCGATCCTGGTGCTCGGCTGGTTCAGCCAGAAACAACTCGTCCGCGGCCTGACATTCGGCGCGGTGAAGTAAGGGGACCCACCATGGGACGCATTGTGCTCGACCAGGTGAAGAAGAGGTTCGGTGATGTCACCGTCATCCCGGAGCTGGACCTCGAAATCGAGGACGGGGAGTTTGTCGTTTTTGTCGGCCCTTCAGGCTGCGGCAAGTCGACCCTGTTGCGCCTGATCGCCGGACTCGAAGACGTGACCGACGGCAAGATCGTCATCGACGGCACCGACGCGACCGAGGTGCCGCCCGCCAGGCGGGGCTTGGCCATGGTGTTCCAGTCCTATGCGCTTTATCCGCATATGAGCGTGCGCAAGAACATCGCATTCCCGCTGCGCATGGCCCGGCTCGCCCCCGCCGAACAGAAGCGCCGCGTGGAGCAGGCGGCCGAGGTGCTCAACCTGACGGACTATCTCGACCGCCGGCCGGGCCAGCTCTCCGGCGGTCAGCGCCAGCGTGTCGCGATCGGCCGCGCGATCGTGCGGGAGCCGTCCGCATTTCTGTTTGACGAGCCGCTGTCGAACCTCGATGCCGCGCTGCGCGTTGGCATGCGGCTGGAAATCTCCGAACTGCACAAGCGCCTGAAGACCACGATGATCTATGTCACCCACGATCAGGTGGAGGCGATGACCATGGCCGACAAGATCGTCGTTCTGCAGGCCGGCGTGATCGAACAGGTGGGATCGCCGCTCGAGCTCTACCGGCGTCCACGCAACACGTTTGTCGCCGGCTTCATCGGCTCGCCGAAGATGAACCTCATCTGCGGGCCGGAAGCGGCCAAGCACGACGCCACCACGATCGGCATCCGGCCCGAGCACATCGACATCTCGGAGACCGATGGGGCGTGGAAGGGCACGATCGGCGTGTCGGAACACCTCGGATCCGACACGTTTTTTCATGTGCAGTGTGACGGCTTGGCCGAGCCGTTGACGGTGCGGGCGCCTGGCGAGCGGGCCCTGAGTTACGGGGCGGACGTGCATCTGACGCCCCGACGCGAGCACATGCACCGGTTCGACGCACAAGGGCTGAGGATCGACTGATGCGCCTTGAGGGGAAGACTGCCCTGATCACCGGCGCAGCGCGGGGGATCGGTCTTGCACTTGCCGAAGCCTATGCGCGCGAAGGGGCGCGGGTGGCGATCGCCGACATCGACATCGGGCGCGCACGTTCCTCCGCTCAAGCATTGGGCGATGCGGCAGTGGCAATCGAAATGGATGTCACGCGGCAGGACAGCATCGACACGGCCGTCGCCGAAACCGTGGCCGCACTCGGCCGCATCGACATCCTGATCAACAACGCGGCCATCTTCACCGCCGCGCCGATCGTCGAGATCACCCGCGAGGACTATGCGCGCGCCTTCGACATCAACGTGGCCGGGACGCTGTTCACGCTGCAGGCGGTCGCACGGCACATGATCGAAGGCGGCGCAGGCGGCAAGATCATCAATATGGCCAGCCAGGCCGGCCGCCGGGGCGAGCCGCTCGTCGCCGTCTATTGCGCGACGAAGGCCGCGGTCATCAGCCTGACCCAGTCGGCCGGGCTCAACCTGATCCGGCACGGGATCAATGTGAACGCCATCGCGCCTGGTGTGGTGGATGGCGAGCATTGGGATGGCGTCGATGCGTTTTTTTCCAGGTATGAGAACAAGCCGCTTGGCCAGAAGAAGAAGGAAGTCGGCGAAGCGGTTCCCTTTGGCCGGATGGGGCGGGCCGACGACCTGACCGGGATGGCGATCTTTCTGGCCACGGACGAGGCCGACTACATCGTCGCCCAGACCTACAATGTCGATGGCGGGAACTGGATGAACTGATGCGGCTATCGCAGGCGACACTTGGCCAATTGCCGGCCTCCGTCGCGCGCCCGCATTACGACCGGGGCGCGCTCCGCCCCGGCATCGTCCACATCGGCGTCGGGAATTTTCACCGGGCGCATCAGGCCTGGTATCTGCACCGGCTGATGCAGCAGGGCGAAGCGCTCGATTGGGCGATCATCGGCGCGGGGGTTCGGCCCTATGACGCGCAGATGCGCGAGAAACTGCTGGCGCAGGACTGTCTGACGACGCTGATCGAGCTCGATCCGTCGGGGAAATCGGCGGAAGTCATCGGACCGATGATCGATTATCTGCCGATCGAGGACGGCAACGGGCCGCTCATCGATCAACTGGCCGATCCGGGCATCCGCATCGTCGCTTTGACCGTCACCGAAGGCGGCTACTACGTCGACCCGGTCAGCCAGGGCTTCGATGCCGGCCATCCCGACATCCGCCATGACGCAGCCAACCCGGATCGGCCCCGAACCGCCTTTGGCGCGATGGTCGCGGCCCTCGCGCGCCGTCGGGCAGCGGGCGACGGCCCGTTCACCGGACTGAGCTGCGACAACCTTCAGGAAAACGGCCGGGTGTTGCGCCGGACCGTCGTGTCATTGGCCCGCCTGTCCGACCCGGATCTGGCGGACTGGATCGACACGCACTGCACATTCCCGAACTCCATGGTCGATTGCATTGTCCCGGCAACGGGAACGCAGGAGATCGCGCTGGTCCAAGCGTTCGGTATCGAGGACGACGCACCGGTGACCCACGAAGATTTCCGCCAGTGGGTGGTGGAGGACGACTTCTGCGCCGGCCGGCCCGATCTGCATCGCGTCGGGGTGACCTTTTCGGACGATGTGCACGCCTACGAGACGATGAAACTGCGCATTCTCAATGCGGGGCATCAGGTGATCGCCAACGCGGGCGAGATCCTGGCAATCGGAACGATCGCCGAATGCATGGCCCACCCCCTGGTTTCGTCGCTGTTCCACAAGGTTCAGCGAGAGGAGATCGCGCCCCACGTGGCCGCCGTTCCCAACATGACGCCCGCGGCCTACATCGATTTGGTCGAGCGGCGCTTCAGCAACACGGCCGTCGTCGACACGACCCGGCGTGTCGCGTTCGATGGGTCGTCGCGGCACACCGGCTTTGTCCTGCCGATCGTCCGCGATGCCCTCGCCGCAGGCGCGCCGATTGAGGGCTTGGCGTTGGTCGAGGCCCTCTGGGCCCGCATGTGTGACGGCACGCGTGAGGACGGTTCGGCGATCGCGCCCAACGATCCGTTCTGGGACGAACTTGTCGGTGCCGCCAGGGCTGCCAGGGACCGGCCGGCGGCATGGCTCGAACAGCGGCAGTTCTACGGCGATCTGGCTGGCAATGAAGGCTTACGCGAGAGCTTTGCCCGGTGGCTCGGCCTGATCTGGTCGGACGGGTGTGAAGCGGCGCTTGAGTGCTACGTCGGACACGCCTCCGTGACTTCGGGGCGCGCGGGCACGGGCGTGAGCGGATAGCCGATGACCGTGCTATTGGCGTCACATTCGCTCAAGCCGCCGGCGCAACTTGTGGAGCGCATCGCCGCCCTGCCCTTGAAGGGACGGCGTCGGCTGGTGGCTATCGCCGGCGCGCCGGCAAGCGGCAAGTCGACCCTGGCCGCGGCACTCACGGAACACCTGGCGCAGGCCGGCCACACAAGTGCGAACGTCCCGATGGACGGTTTTCACCTCGACAACCGCCTATTGGACGAGGCCGGTCTGCGCGCCCGCAAGGGCGCGCCCGAGACATTCGATGCGGGCGGGTTCGTCGCAATGATGCGCCGCCTGAAGTCCGAGGAAGAGGCCTGCTTTCCGCTGTTCGACCGTGGCCGGGATCTGGCGGTGGCGGGAGCGGGCAGGGTGGGGCCCGACTGCGATCTGGCGATTGTCGAAGGCAACTATCTGCTGTTCGACGAACCGCCATGGAATGCGCTTGCCCCGCTGTGGGATCTGTCGATCTGGATCGATACACCCGAGGAACTGGTGCTTAAGCGCACCGTCGAACGTTGGCTGGCGCATGATCACACGCCCGAGGCGGCACGCGCCCGGGCCGAGGGCAACGACCTCGCAAACGCGCGCCGGATCATCGCGGCGCGGCTGCCGTCGGACGTAACCGTTGCAGTGCCTCCGGACGCCGGGGGGCTCTGATCCGGTCCCAAGCCACGCTGCCGTGACCCGTACCCTTTTGAACGCAGCCACCTCGAGTGACAGATTGGCTTGTTCGAGGCACAAACGGCGTGCGCGCGATGCGATACGAACCCGAAGAGATCATCTTGAATCGCACTGCCGCCCTCGCAGATGCTGGCAATCAACTCGACCGGACCAAATTGCGGCGGGCGATGTCCGACAGTCAGGAGCGATTGTCGACGCGAGCAAAACGAAGTCTCCCGCTTTGAACGGGCCGCTCAGTCCGTGCCTCCGATATCCCGGGGGAGTCTCCAGCGGTATAACCAGCGGTTTCCGAAACCGTCGATTGCACGAAGCCGTCTTCGACGCCGTGCGCCACGGATAGAGCCGTTTCGCTGCCGGAAAAGCACACAGACCGGGCAAGCAAACGCGCAAGGCCGCCCTCGGTTGTCAGCGGCCTTCGCTTGCCCGGTCGGCAATCACGCGGCCGTCGGCCAATACATCGCTCGGAAACAGGATAACCGCGTCTCCCTCCGACAGTCCCGACAAGACCTGGGCAGCGCTATCGTTCAGATGTCCAAGTTCAACGCTCCTGATACGCGCGCGCCCGTTCTCGGCGACGAAGACCGCCCATTCGCCCTGGTCACGGTACAGTGCGCTGATGGGAACCTGAAGCACGTCTTCGCCCCGCCAGAGGGCAAGCCGCGCCACGATGCGGTAGCCATGGCCAAGTCCTTCCGGTACCTCGTCGATGTCGAGAACCGCATTGACACGCTGTTCCTCAATGCCCAGCGCCGACACTTGCGTGAACGCGGCCGGCTCGATCTTCCGGACGGTGGCATGCAGGTCCTGGTCGCCACCCCAGTCCGAAATGACGGCCTCGGTGCCCGGACCGATGCGAACGGCATCTGAAGACAGCAGATCGACGGCGATCTCGAGATTGTCGGGGCGCCCGAATTCGGCCACGACAGTGCCAACCGCGACCGCCTGTTCGCTGCGAACCTTGATGGCAAGCGTGACGCCGTCGATCGGTGCGAGCAATGAGACGCAGCATCGGCCGTTTTCACCGGTTCCGGCCATGTCGACCGGCTGGGCGAGGCGGGCCTGGGCGCTGGCAAGCTCTGCCAGGCGCAGGTTGATGCCCGCCATTGCGCTCTCAACCTCGGCCTGCTTGATCTGGAGTTCGCCATAGGCCCGCTCAAGATCGCTGTCGGAGACGATTCTCGTCTTGGCGAGTTGTGACGCACGATCGTATGCGGATTGCGCCAGCCGGAGTGCGGTCTGCGCGCGCGCATGTTCGACATTGGCCAGCGCCACGGCGGCGCGTGAGGCTTCGATCGCGGCCTCGAGTTCGGTTCTGGTGCGCTCGTCGATGAACGGCGGAGCGAGCGGGTGGATCGTGGCGATGACGTCACCCTTTGAGACAAGATCGCCTTCCTCAAGATCGATGCGGTCGAGATGTCCGGCAAGCGTGGACGAGACGGCATAAACGTCCCGCACCCTGGTTACGCCTTCCTCGTCAACGAAGACGACCATCTGTCCGCGGGTGACCTGCCCCAGATCGACGAGCACCGGTCGCTCGCGCAGCGAAAGGAACGCACCGTAAGCGATCACGCCGATCACGATAAGACCAAACAACCATTTCGACCAGGTGCCTTTCATCAGACTATTCCCGTGTCTTGAGTACTTCGATAAGGTCGAGACGATCGATGCGCCTGCGCACGGCCAGCGCAGAGACGACGGCCGCTGCGGTCACGACCAGGCTCGCGGTCGTATAGGTCGACTGCTCCACCACCAATGGAATCCTGTAGAGATCGCTTTCAAATCCCTGCGCTACCGACCATGCGAAGCCGTATCCGAGCGCCCAGCCGAGAGGCTGGGCAAAGAGGACAACGACCCCCAGTTCGATCATCAGAATCGAGGAGACTTCGCCGCGCGTGAAGCCAAAGACCCTGAGGCTGGCAAGCTCCCTGCCGCGTTCGGAAAGCTGGATACGTGCGGAGTTGTAGATCACGCCGAAGGTGATGATCACCGCGAGCACGGTATAGATGGTGATACTGATGACGATGTTCTCTTCGATGGTCGCGCGGAAATTCGCGCGCGACAGGTTGGTCAGTGCGATCGAGGAAATGCCGGGTGTTTCCTTGACTGCCGCGTAGGTCTGGCCGAGCCGGTCTGCATCGAGCTTGACGCGGGCGCCGCTGATGCGGTCGCCGTCGCGCACAAGCCTGTTCAAGGCTTCGAGGTCCATATATGCGGTCAGACCGACGAGGCTCTGGATCGTACCGGCGACGGGAACGTGGACGATCCTGTCATCTTGCTGCATGACCTCGATGGACGCGAGGTCGCCCACCCGCAGGTCAAGCCGCTCGGCGACGCGATCAGAGAGCACGATTCCGTTCGACGGAAGGGCAAGCGGAAGCTGATCCCGGTCCAGCACACGCGTCAGATCCGTCATCGACGGCAGGCCCTCGAGGACCAGCCGCTCTTCGATGTGGCGGTTGGACATCGTGACGGGTACCTGCCGGTAGGGCTCGGCGGCAAGAATGCCCGGCATGCGGCGCACCGCACGCAAGGCATCGGGGTGCCGGTCGCCGGCGAAAGCAATGACCGCGTCCTCGCGCGAGGTCTGGAAGAAGATCTGGTCGATCATGTGGTCAATGGAGTCGAATGAAAACAGCGCCGTCACAAGCAGTGCCACCGAGAACGATGTACCCAACGCGGTGAGGCCGGTGCGCACCGGGTTCCGCCACAGGTGGCGCAGCGCCATCGTCGTCAGCTGTGAAAAAACGGAATGCAGAATGCCAAGATCGAGACCGAGGCTCCTGTAGTTCGCCGGCGCCGGCGGCCGCATTGCGACTGCAGGCGGCAAGGCGACAACGGTTCGTATGGCGCTCGCAGCGCCGGCGAGCGCCGCGATCACCGATACGACGGCCGCAATGACATAGAGATCGGCGCTGCCGGCAAAGACAAGGAACGGAAACGAGAAGAACTGGGCGTAGAGGCGCGCCAGCGATCCGCCCAGCCATGCGCCCGCGACACTGCCGATCACGAGCCCGACGAGGACGATGGCGAGCACCATCTTCGCGTAGTGCCAGGCAACGCCGACACTTGTGTAGCCGCTTGCCTTGAGCAGGCCGATTTGTTCGCGTTCCAGGGCGATCAGGCGCGACAGGATCATGTTGACCAGGAAGGCGGAAACAAACAGGAAAATCGGCGGAATGACGCCCGCCATGGCCTCGAGCTGCGTCAATTCGGCATCGAGAAAGGCATGCGACGTCTGGTCTTCGCGTCCATACGCACCGGTGCCGCCATAGTGCCGAAGCAGGTCGTCAACGGCTTCCGTGATGACCTCGACATCGGCATTGCGCAATGTTGTCAGGACCGCGCTGTTGAACGATCCGGTCATGTCGAATGCGGCGGCAAGCGTCTTGCGCGGCATGAACAAGATTCCGTATCGGCGCTGGTCGGGAACCATGTCTCCGGGCCCGATCGCGTAGATGAACTCAGGCGACAGAACGACGCCCGTTATCGTCAGCTCCCGGCTCTTGCCGTTTATCTGGGCGCGGAAGCGGTCACCCGGGCGGAAGCCGTGCGCGGATGCAAATGTCTCGACCACCGCGACTTCGTCAGACCGGTCCGGTTCCGGCAGCCTGCCCTGACGCAGGTAAAGCCTGTTGACGCGTGCCTCGCCTGCGTCCGGCAGCGACACGGCGATGCCGGCGGCCGGCTCTATCATGCCGTCAATATCGAGAATCAGATCCTTGACGATCCGCGTTTCAACGGCCGCTACCCCTTCTATGGCGGCCAGATCACGCTTGAGCCGCTCCGGTGCGCGATTGGCCGACGCGAAAACGCTCGCGAACCGGTAGCGTTCGTAGAAGGCGGACCGGGTCTCATCGAGTGACCGGGTCGCACCGACGAACAGCACAATCGTCATGACGCCGCAGGCAATGACGAGCCCGACCGCAAGCACCTGCGCCCAGAGGCGCGTCAGGTCGCGGACGAGTTTGCGGTCGAGTGCGCTCAGCATTTCACCATTCGACCTCCGTCGCCGCAATCCGTGCTTCGTTGACATGCATTGATGCAATGCGTCCGTCGAGGAACTGGAAGACGCGGTGGGCGATCTGCTGGATCCCGGCATTGTGGGTGATGATCGCGGTGGTCGTGCCGAATTCGGTGTTGATCCGGGTGAGCGCTTCGAGGACGATCACGCCGGTCTTTGAATCCAGCGCGCCGGTCGGCTCGTCGCAAAGGAGCACTTCGGGGCGTTTGGCAATCGCGCGCGCTATTGCCACGCGCTGCTGCTCTCCTCCCGACAGCTGCGCGGGAAAATGCGACATTCGATCTGTCAAGTTCACCATGGCCAGCGCTTCGTCGGGCGTCATCGGATCACGCGCGACCTCGGTGACCAGAGAGACGTTCTCCCAGGCCGTCAGGCTCGGGATGAGATTGTAGAACTGGAACACGAAGCCGATGTGATCTCGGCGAAAGCGGGTCAGTTGGCGATCGCTGAAGTCGGTCAGGTCGCGGCCGTTGAACAGAACCGATCCCGAGGTGGCGCGGTCCAGACCGCCGATTATGTTCAGCAGTGTCGACTTGCCGCTGCCGGACGGTCCCAGAAGGACGGCGATCTCACCCGCAAAGAGCTGGAGATCGATGCCGGCGAGTGCACGCACCTCGACCTCGCCCGACGTGTAGACCTTGGTGACCCCGGTAACGTCAAAAACAGGCTCGGTGCCGTGGTGGCTGGGTGACATGATGGCAAGGTAAAGCAAGGGCGCGCTGCCTTCCTTGACGGATGTCAATTCGCCACGGCGCGGGCAATGTCTCCATCGCCGCATTCCGGGCACCCGAAAATGCGGAGCAATCACCGGCCGACTGTGTCGGAAGACACCGTTGCCGAGCGCATGTCGCGGCAATGGGACCTGAGCGGGCCCCATCCGTTTCGCGATTTCCAGACATCGGCTGAAATGCGCCGCCTTGCGGCGATGATGTCTTGCCGGGGCGGCGAGCAATTGCGCGTCGGCCAATCTCCGCCATGCACCGCCACCGCCGGCCGAGGCCGGTGCCAATCGAATGCGGTTTGAACGCCCTTCCGATCAGCTCAAGCGCGAGATCGACCGGCTGATCGATCGCCTCGCCAACGGTATTGGCGATCCGTACGCGATCGGTTTCCGCTCGACGGATCTCTTTCATGAACGCGAGGCGGTTCTTGCAGAACCGGAGAAGGTCCGACGCGCCTTGCAGGTCGTATCACCGCATCCCGCCATCCTGAAACGTCATGAAGAGCTGCTCGAAAACCTGCAGCGCGCATTGGCGGCAGGCATCCGTTCAGGCGATCAGGAATGCGCAGAAGCAAACACCGGTGCTGGTCGAAACCGTGACCGTCTATCGCGATCCGTCCTGCTATCACTCCGCCGAGATCGATCTGGAGCCCATGATAACCCGTTTTGGCCGCAATCACGGATGCATGCACCGCGATCTGGCGCACAAGCTTCGTTGCACGTCCCGCGGCAGCGTCAATTGCGGCATTCAGCTGCTTCCGGCCGGCACGCCGCAGATGTGACATCGGACGTAGAAGCTGACCTGGTCGGACCAATTGACGTTCGATGGGCGCTGCTGTCTGATGTACTTGGCTGATTTGGGATGGGACGACCATGGATATTGCTTTGGCGTTGATTGTGCTGGTCGCATTGCTTGCGACGGTTTGGTTTTTGCTGCGTTGGCTGTTTGTCAGGAAAGAGCGCAAGAAGGCGTTCCGATCCCGGTTTCTGCTCGCCCTTCTTGCAATGATCGTGTCGTTCGGCGCGTTCGGGTTTTTGATCGGCAACCAGGACAGTCAGCTGGCCCTGGAGGCCGGTTTTGCAGATGCGGCAAGCTACAGAGCGGCACGAGATGCCGGCATTGACGATCCGGCTCAATGGGCCGCCGTTCTGGCCGAGCGTCAGGCCGAGGCGGCGCGTCGGGCCGAAAGCGAAGCCGCCGACCAGGCACGCCGGGATCAGGAGGCCGCCGAGGCGGCCGAGGCGGCAGCGGCCGCGCGTGCCCAACAGGAAGCAGAAGCCGCACGCCAGGCCGAGATCGAAGTGGCCCAGGCGGCTGAACGTGATGCCTTCTATTCGGTGCCTGACGATCAACGCAGGTTCGTCGAGGCTGTCACGGCTGCCGCCGCGACCGCACGTGAAGCCGAGAACGACCTCCAAAGGGGCGCTGCGCGCCGGGATCGAAAGGCGGCCATGTGCGCGGTGGTTTCCGGCTCCGCGGTTCGGGGCTGGACCGGGACGATCCGGACGCTGACGACGAACGGCGAGGGCAAGGGTGTGCTGGGCGTCGCGATTGGTGGCGATGCGGTCTTGAAGACCTGGAACAACGCGTTCTCCGATACGTTCGACGCGACGCTCATCGAGCCAACCAATCCCATGTTCGATCGGCTTGCGCAGCTGTCCCGTGGCGATCGCGTGAGGTTCGACGCGACCCTGTTCCGGACCCCTGATGGGCCGGACTGTTTCGAAGAACAGAGCCTGACATTGTCGGGCTCGCTCCGAGACCCCGGCTTCACGACGCGGTTTGAGCGCATCGAGCGGTTCGAGGACGGTCAATAGGTGGGGCTATCCATGCAGCGTGTGGAGCGGGCGCCTCGAGTTGGTGTCCAAATGCCAAGGGCAAAATTTCCAGAAGCTGCGGGCGCGCCACACGATCCTTGGCGAACGCGCCTATCCAGACGGTGTCAAACGGATGTGTGGATTGATGGTAGCGGAGGAGGGACTCGAACCCCCGACACATGGATTATGATTCCACTGCTCTAACCGACTGAGCTACTCCGCCAAAGGGGCGCTTGTGCCCATCTGAAGCGTGGCGGATATAAGGGCCGGGCCTTTGCGCTGTCAAGCGAGCAGGCCCTGGGTTTTTGTGCCGGTTTCCGGTGCCGTTCGGGGGGCGCACAATCGCTTGCCGCAAAGGCGGTCACGGGGCGCAATCGGCGACCGGAGGCGCCGGCCCCGCCCGACGTCTTGCGCGCAGGTTCGCAGATCATGCGGCTTGCGCCGGCGCACCGGCGCCGCTACCACCGCGCCAGTTTCGCGATCAGGAGTTCCGCCACTCGTGTCAGACCAACAATCCGTCGCCGTCATCGGCTGCGGCCAATGGGGCCGAAACCATGTGCGAACGCTGGCCGGGCTGGGCGCGCTCGCCGCCGTCGCCGACCGGCATCCGGAGCGCGCGGCAGCGCTTGCCCAAGAGCACGGCGCGCATGCGGCTCCGGTCGAGGCGCTCGTCGCCGACAGGGCGGTGAAAGCGCTGGTTCTGGCGCTGCCGGCCGAAGAAAATGCCGCGCTTGCCTGTGCGGCGCTGGAGGCGGGCAAGCATGTGCTGGTCGAAAAGCCGATCGCGCTGACCGTCGCCGATGCCGAGAAGATGGTCGCCGCCGCGCGCGATTGCGGCCGGGTGCTGATGGTCGGTCATGTCCTGCGCTATCACAACGCGTTCCGTGCGCTGGTCGGGGCAATCGAAGCCGGCCGGATCGGCAAGGTCCGGCACATTCAGAGCCACCGGCTCGGCTTCGGCAAATTCTATGACCGGTTCGACGCGCTGTGGGATCTCGCGCCGCACGACCTGTCGCTGGTGCTCAGCCTGGCCGAGGGGGCGCCGCGGTCGGTCGATGTGCGGCCCGTGTCGGTCACCGGCGGTCAGACGGACATGGCCCATGTGCACCTCGATTTCGCCGGCGGACCGACGGCGCACATCTTCGTTTCGCGCCATTCCGCCTATGGCGAGCGGCGCTTTGCGGCGACGGGGGAAACCGGTACGCTGGTCTGGGACGATCTGGCCGACTGGCCCGACAAGCTGCATCTGGTGCCCCACACGGTGCGGCGCGGCGACGATGGGCGCTGGCAGCAGGACAAGGGCGAGGCGCAGCCTGTCGCCGTCGAGCCCGGCATGGCGCTGACCGACGAGTTGGTCCATTTCCTCGATTGCGTGCGCACCGGCGCGACGCCGCTCTCGTCAGGCATGCAGGGGCTCGACGTGGTCCGCATCCTCTCGACGGCGCCGTGAGCCCGGAAAACCAAGCGATCACCGCCGGTTACAGGCCGGGCGCATGTGTGACCGGACGTATACTTTATTTCAATGGGCGGTGGCGATAGGTCAGGCTAGGGCTGAACGGGGCGCGTTCACAACAACAATTGTCCCGGGGGCATGGGGTTCGGATGCAGTTTATCGATTTGGCAGCGCAGCGCACACGTTTGGGCTCGGCGCTGGACGAGGCCGTCAGCACGGCGGTGCATGGCGGCGCCTACATTCTTGGGCCGCAGGTCGCCGAGTTCGAAAAACGGTTCGCCGACTATCTGGGCGTCAAGCATGTGATCGGCTGCGCCAGTGGCACGGACGCGCTGCAGATCCCGCTGATGGCGTGGGGTGTGGGTCCCGGCGACGCGGTGTTCGTGCCCTCCTTCACCTTCGCGTCGACCGCCGAAGTGGTAGCGCTTCTGGGCGCCGAGCCTGTCTTCGTCGACATCGATCCGGAAACCTACCTGATGGATGTTCGGTCGCTGGAAAGCGCGATCGCGATGATCGAGGCCGAAGGCCGGCTGACGCCGCGCGCGGTCATTCCGGTCGATTTGTTCGGCATGGTGGCCGATTATGACGCGATCATGCCGGTTGCGCGGGCGCACGGGCTCAAGGTGATTTCCGATGCCGCCCAGGCGGCGGGCGCCAAGAAGGATGGCGCGTTCTGCGGCGCCTTCGGCGATGTGGCGACCACCAGCTTTTATCCGGCCAAGCCGCTGGGCTGTTACGGCGATGGCGGCGCGGTGATGACCGACGATGACGATCTGGCCGAGGTGATGCGGTCGGTCGCCTTCCACGGCAAGGGCGAAAACCAGTACGACAATGTGCGGATCGGCCTGACCTCGCGGCTGGACACGATCCAGGCGGCGATCCTGAACCTCAAACTGGACATTCTCGAAGACGAGATGGAAGCGCGCCAGCGCGTGGCGCAGCGCTATCATGATGGGCTGAAGGATGTGGTGAAGACCGCGCGCAATCCCGACGGCATGCGCTCGGCCTGGGCGCAATATGCCATCGAGAGCAGCGAGCGCGATGCGCTTAAGGCGCATCTGGCCGACAAGCAGATCCCCTCGGTCGTCTATTACGTCAAGCCGCTGCATCAGCAGGCCGCCTATGACCGTTTTCCGGTTGCGCCGGGCGGGCTGCCGGTCACCGAGGCCAAGCCCGCGACGATCCTGTGCCTGCCGATGCACCCTTATCTGAGCGAAGCCGATCAGGACCGCGTGATTGCCGAAATCCGCGCCTTTGCCGGCCGCGACGCGTTGCCGGTGGCGGCCGAGTAGGGCGAACTAGAACCTACCGGCCTTCGCGGTACCACATCGAGGCGATGACGAGGATCATCAGCCCGAGCCCGAGAAACCCGCCGAACAGCGCCTGACGGCCGACGCCGCGCAGTTCGGTTTCCGCCGAGGTCCTGAACCCCATGAAGTCGCGGCCGCTGGCATCGGCGGTCGAGCGCACGGGCAGGATGGACGGCACGTCGATATCGTTGCCAAGGCGCCGGACAGTTCCGCCCGATTCGCGCACGGCTTCGGCCAGCGGTTCGACGGTCGAGATCATGTCGCGGAACTCGGGCGCATCGGTGCGGCCGACATGGGCCAGCGCAGTCAGGTCGCCATCTTCCAGGTTGAAAAGGCCGATCTCGTCGGTCTGCAGTTCCGCTTCAAACAGGCCCGGTGCGCGCTCGACCAGATCGAGCGTCAGCACATCGCCCGATGGCGTGGTCACGGTCACCGGCCCGGCGGTCTCGGCCATGGTCTGGCGGCGGATGGAGAGGCGGTCGCCCTCGGAGGTCGCCGTCAGCGCCTCCTCTTCCAGTTCGGGTTCCTTCATCAGCCAGTGGGCGAGGCGCCGGTAAAGGCCGACATGGGGGCCGCCACCCTCGAAGCCGCGCGCCCACAGCCAGCCATGGTCCGACAGCATCAGCCCGACGCGGCCTTCCTCGTAAGTGTTGAGCACCAGAAGCGGCGCGTCGCCGCCGGCCTGCATCACCGTGGTACCCTCGATGTCGGTGACGCCGACATTGCGGAACCAACGGCCCCATTGCGGCGGCTCGCTGCCGGCGCCTTCCAGATCGCGGGTCACAGGGTGGCGCGCGCCGTCGTCGGTCAGCCTCGGATAGAACCCCGCCTGGACGACACCGCCGGTCGGCGCGGCGGGCAGCGCGCTGACGAGCGGCGTGCGGGCGACCGAGTTCGGGCCCGCATATTCGGGGCCCGAGGCAACGAGCAGCGCGCCGCCGCCACGCACATATTGGGCGATGAAATCGTAGTAGAGCGTCGGCAGCACGTTGCGGTTCTGGTAGCGGTCGAAGATGATCAGGTCGAAATCGTCGATCCTTTCGACGAACAGTTCGCGCGTCGGAAAGGCGATCAGCGACAGTTCGTTGATCGGCGTGCCGTCCTGCTTTTCGGGCGGGCGCAGAATGGTGAAGTGGACCAGATCGACCGAGGCGTCGGACTTCAAGAGATTGCGCCAGGTGCGTTCGCCCGAATGGGGTTCGCCCGAAACCAGAAGCACGCGCAGGTTCTCGCGAATGCCCTCCATGCGCATGATGGCGCGGTTGTTGTTACCGGTCAGTTCGCCGTCCAGTTCGGCGACGCGCAATTCGACGATGTTGGCGCCGCCCCGGTCCAGCTCGATGTCGATCGGATAGACCTGTCCGGGCACCGCCTGCGCCGTCGCATGCAGTTCGCCGTTGAGGAAAAGTTCGACATTGACCACCTGGCCGGCGGCGGGCATCGCGCCCTGATCGGTGACGCGGTAGCTCATCTCGACCGGCGTGCCGACGATGGCAAAGCGCGGCGCTTCGACCAGTTCGATCTTGCGGTCGAACTCATCGTCGCGCCCGGTGATCAGCCCGTGAACCGGCGCATCGAACCCCAGTTCGGCGAGCGTCTCGGGAAGATCGTGGATCTGGCCGTCCGTGATCATCACGGCACCGCCGACCTGCGCGGGCGGCACGTCGCGCAGGGCCGAACGCAGCGCGTCGAACAGGCGGGTTTCGGTGGCCGTTCCCGTCGCCGCCGCGCCGGTCTCGACGATGCGCAGATCGAATTGGCCGAACCGTTCGAATGCCCGTTCGAGCTCGCTTGCTGCCGCATCTGTCTGGTCGAGCCGCTCGCCGAGCCGCTGGCTTTGCGAGGTGTCGAGCACCATGGCGACCGTCGTCGGCAGCGCGGCGCGCTCCTCGTTGAGGATCACGGGATTGGCGAGCGCGAGGACAAGGCAGGCGGCGGCGAGCGTCCGCAGCCACGCGCCGCGCAGGCCCATGACGATGATCGTCGCGCAAAGCGCCGCCGCCAGCAGCGCCGCCACGGCGATCAGCGGCCAGGCGAGGAACGGCTCGAAGGTCAGCGAAAGCGTGTTGGTTTCCATCTACTGCCCCAGCCTTTCGAGAAGGGCGGGAATGTGCACCTGATCGGCTTTGTAATTGCCGGTCAGCATGTACATCATGATGTTGACCCCCGACCGGAACGCATAGATGCGCTGCAGCGGATCGCCCGTGGCGATGGCGTGCAGCGGCCGGCCGGCATCGTCGAGTGCCCATGCGGCGGCCAGATCGTTGCCGGTGATCATGATCGGCGTGACGCCGTCGCCGGTGCGCACGGGGCGGTCTGCGCGTCCGTCATCGAGCGCCGACGCCTCGACCCAGAGCGGCGAGCCGGCATAGCGGCCGGGGAAATTGTCGAGGATGTAGAACGCCTTGGTCAGCACATGGTCGGGCGGGACGGGCTCGAGCGGCGGCACGTTGAGGCCGCCGAGAATGTCGCGCAGCCGTTCTGTTTCGGGTGTCGCGCCGTCGGTGAACGATCCGGTGAGCTGGTCGCGCGTGTCGAACAGGATGGTGCCGCCGTTCTGCATGTAGGCGTCGAGCCGCGCCACGGCGGTTTCGGACGGCATGTCGCCTTGCGCGCTCATCGGAAAATAGATCAGCGGATAGAAGGCCAGTTCGTCCGCCTCGATATCGAGGCCGACCGGCGCGCCGGGCTCGAATGCCGTGCGCGAGGCCAGAAAGCGGGTCAGCCCGTCAATGCCGGCGCGGGTCGTCTCGTCGACGGTCCGGTCGCCTGTCAGCACATAGGCGATGCGGGTCGTCTCCAGCGCATCGAGAATCAGATCGTCGCCGGGCCGCGTGTCGTCGGCCCGCGACGTGCCGGCGCCGAATATGACGACGAGGCCGGCGGCAAGCGCGATGGCGGCGCTTGCCGGCGCGCGCCGGCGCGGCGCGGTGCCGAACGACAGGCGGCCATTGATCCACAGGACCGCGAGCGTGTCGGCGATCAGCAGGACGAAGGCGGCGAGGAACAGCCAGCCGCTCAAATCGGCCTCGTCCTCGGCGACCAGCGATTGCTCGGCCACGTCCAGGCCGGGTGGCGCGGGTGCAAACGCCGTCAGCGTCTCGTCGCGGGCAAGCACGTTGCGTGCAACGAAACCCTCAGGCGTGCCGTAAAGGCCCGCGGGGTTCTCGAAACCGGGCCGGGCGTCGGCTTCGGCGTCGAGCGGGCGGACATGGGCGGGCGGAATGGCGAGCGTGCCGTCGGCGCGCAGGATGCGCAGCGGGGGCAGGGCGGCCGTGCTCTCGGCCGCAGCGGTCACCGGCGCCTGACCCGGTTCAGTGTTGCGCGCGAAATCGGTGATCCGCCGGAGCATGTCGACGAAGGTGCCGCTGATCGGCAGGTTCGACCAGGTCGCCTCGGCGGTGACATGGAACAGGACGATCGCACCCTCGCCGCGCCGGACGCCGGTGACAAGCGGCGTGCCGTCGGCGAGGCTCGCCCATGTGCGGTCGGCGAGGTCGGCATCGGGCTGGGCAAGGATCTGGCGTGTCACGGTCACATCGCGCGGCGCTTCGAGCCCGGCGAACGGGCTTTCGGCGGCAAAGGCGGCGACCGCCTGCGGCTCGCTCCACGAGAGGGCTCCGCCAAGGGCGCGCTCGCCGGCTCGGAGCGTCACGGGCAGGTAGGGATCGTCTTGGGCCGAGGCGGCAAGGCGCGGACCCGCGAAGCGGACAAGCGTTCCGCCGGCGGCCAGCCATTCATCGATCCGGTCGGCGGCCGCCGCAGGCAGAACGCCGATATCGGCCATGACGATCATCGCCGGGCCCTGGTCGATCATCTCGGGAACGTCGACGCTCAGATCGCCGGTGCGCGGCTCGATCAGGTCGGCAAACGGGGCGAGTGCCCGCGAAATGTAGAAAAGCGGCGACAGCAGCGGCTGCGCCTCGTCGCCGGCAAGACCGGTCAGAAGCGCGACGCGGCGGCGGCGATTGTTCTCGTCCAGAAGGAACGCCGCGCCGGCATGGGGCGCGCCGTCGATCCGCGCCGTGGCGATGTCGTTGCGCAGCTCGAACGGGATGTCGAAGGTGATAATGGTTTCGGCGGCACCGGCTTCGAACGTGGTTTCGCCCCGGCCCAGAAGCCGCTCGCGGCTGTCGTAGAGTGCAACGCTCGCGGTTTCGGCGGCTGCCGGCGTGCGCGCAAGGCTCAAGGCGAAACCGTCGGTGCGGTTGTCGGCGGCGGTGATCGCAACGAGGTCCCGGTCGGTGGCTGAAAAGCGCAACAGGCCATCCAGGCCGGCACCGGCGAGCCGGTCGTTCAGCGCTTCGCCGTCCGGTTCGGCGAGCCCGGTGTCGATCATGGCGAGGACCGGCGGCGCGTCGGCGGTCTCTGTGGCGGCCAGCAGCCGCGCCAATGTCGCGTCGCGGTCGGCGCGTCCGGCAATCGGCTCGATCGCGCCCAGCATGTCGGCGGCGGCGCCCGCGTCGGTGAGCTGAACGGTCGCTGCCGGTCCGGCCACCGTCGGGGCCAAGGCCACCGGGCGGCCCTGATCGCCGGCCTGGGCGATGAGCGCCTGCGCCGTCCGGACCCGATCGTCCCAGTCGGGGGCCGCGGACCAGTCATTGTCGATGAGGATCAGCAACGGGCCGTCGCCCGAAGCCAGTTCGCTCTGCGGGTTCAGGATCGGTCGGGCGAGCGCGAGGATGACGAGCGCGGTCAAACCAAGGCGCAGCGCCGTCAGCCACCAGGGGCTCTTGGCCGGCGTCTCCTCTTTCTTGACGAGGCGCGCAAGGATCCTGAGAGGCGGGAACAGTTCGGTCTGCGGGCGCGGCGGGATCAGCCGCAGCAGCCACCAGATCAGCGGCAGCAGCGCCAATGCGGCGAGCACAGCGGGAAAGGTGAAGCCGATCGCACCGATCATGGCGAATCACCTGGTGCGTCGGTCGCGGCGACTTCTTCGGGATTGCCGGTCATCAGGCCGTGCAGGCGCACCAGCGTCTCCGAGGCCAGCCGGTCGGTGCGGCTGACGGTGAAACTGCCGCCGAGCGCATGGGCGCGCTGGCGCAGCGCATCGCGGCGCGCGGCGCGCAATTCGGTATAGTCGGACTGCCAGTCCTGGGCGCGGCCGGAGGTGATACGTTCGCCGGTCTCCGGATCGAGGAACTCGGTGCGGCCCTTGTAGGGAAAATCCTCTTCGGCCGGGTCGGCCACCTCGACCAGATGCGGGCGCGGTCCGTGCTGGGCCACGTCGTTGAGAAAGGCTTCGCACTCTTCGACCGGGCGCAGGAAGTCGCTGACGATGAGCATCTCGGAAAAGCGGCGCACCATGGTCAGCGGCGGCCAGTCATCGTTGGGATGGCCAAGATCGCCCATCAGCGCGGTGGCGAGCCGCTCGGCGCCGTTGCGCGAGGCCCGCGGCCGCAACAGTCCCGGATAGCCGACGCGTTCGCCGGCATGGGATAGGAGGTCCGCCATGGCGATGGCGACGATCAGCGCGCGTTCTTCTTTCGATGTGCGCGCACCGCGCGACTGGAACAGCATGGAGGGTGACAGGTCGACCCAGATCCAGACCGTGTGCGCCGCTTCCCATTCCAGATCGCGGACATAGGTTTGGTCGTCGCGGGCCGAACGGCGCCAGTCGATGCGGGCCAGCGTCTCGCCTGCCTGATAGGGCCGGTACTGCCAGAAGGTCTCACCGATGCCGCGCCGGCGGCGTCCGTGCCAGCCGGCCATCACCGTGTTGGCGATGCGGCGGGCATCGACCAGAAGATCGGGCACCAGCGAGGCGCGGTGGCGGGCCCTTTGCAGGGTGTGCGCCTGGCTGGCCCGTTCGCTTCTTTGTCCGATGGTCGCCATGCGGGGCCGGCTACTCCAGTGCGTCCACGAGACCGGCGATCACCGTGCCGACGCTCATGCCCTCGGCGCGGGCGGCAAAGGTCAGCGCCATGCGGTGCTGGAGGATCGGCTCGGCAAGGGCGCGCACATCGTCGACGGACGGCGCAAACCGGCCTTCGTAAAGCGCGCGGGCGCGGGCACACAGCATCAGCGACTGGCTGGCGCGCGGTCCGGGGCCCCATGCCACGTGGCGGTCGGTGGCGTCGGTTCCGGTGCCCGGACGCGCCGAGCGGACCAGCCTGAGGATCGCTTCGACCACGCTTTCGGGCACCGGCATGCGGCGCACCAGCGTCTGCAACTCCTGCAGGCGTTGCGCGGTGACCACCGGATTTGCCACCGCCGCGTCGATGCCGGTCGTGTCGATCAGGATGCGGCGCTCGGCCTCCACTTCGGGATAGGTGATGTCGATCTGCATCAGGAACCGGTCGAGCTGTGCCTCGGGCAGGGGATAGGTGCCCTCCTGCTCGAGCGGGTTCTGCGTCGCCAGAACGTGGAACGGGGCGGGCAGATCGTAATGCTGGCCGGCGACGGTCACGTGGTATTCCTGCATGGCCTGCAAGAGGGCCGACTGGGTGCGCGGGCTGGCGCGGTTGATCTCGTCGGCCATCAGGAGCTGGGTGAAGATCGGCCCCTTGACGAAGCGGAAATGGCGCTTGCCGTCGTCGGCTTCCTCGAGCACTTCCGATCCAAGGATGTCGGCAGGCATCAGGTCGGGCGTGAACTGGATGCGGCCGCTGTCGAGCCCCAGAACCGTGCCAAGCGTGTCGACCAGCTTGGTCTTGGCAAGACCGGGCACGCCGACCAGCAGCGCGTGGCCGCCCGACAGGATGGCAACGATCGCGTTCTGGATGACGTCTTCCTGACCGAAGATGACGTTGCCGATCTCGCTTTTGATGTTGGCGATATCGCCGAGCGCGGTTTCCGCCTGGGCGACGATAGCGGCCTCATCGACGGTCTCGGTGGTGGCATGAACGCTCATCTCAATCTCCCATCGACCCGTGGCACGCGCTTCGCACAGGGTTGCCCGACCGAAGGTAAATCAAGGCCGGGTGCTGACAAGTGCGCCGGGGGTGACTATTTCGTGACTTCACAGCATTTGGCCGCGAACAGGCTCCGGGAAGGTGAATGGCGGAAAACGGCGAATCAAAGGCGGCGGCACCGGCGGACCTCAAAGGGCTCGAAGCGCTGGTCGCGCGTGCCGGCGAGGGGCGCGGCACGCCGCCGGTCGAGCAGTGGAACCCGCCCTTTTGCGGCAATCTGGATATGGAGATCGCCGCCGACGGCACCTGGTTCTATATGGGCACGCCGATCGGCCGCCCGGCGCTGGTCAAGCTGTTTTCGAGCGTGTTGCGCAAGGACGAGGACGGCAAGACATACCTGGTCACGCCGGTCGAAAAGGTCGGCATCCGCGTTGCCGATGCGCCGTTTCTGGCCGTCGAGATGCATGTGGGCGCGCGCGACGGCGCGCAGGTGCTAACGTTCCGCACCCATGTGGGCGATGTCGTCGAGGCGGGTGAAGACCATCCGCTTCGCTTTGAGATCGAGCCGGAGACGATGGGCGTCAAACCCTATGTGCATGTGCGCGGCCGGCTTGAGGCGCTGGTGACACGCGCGGTGATGTACGATCTGATCGCGCTCGGCTCACACGAGGAGATCGACGGCACGCCGATGTTCGTCGTCCATTCGGGCGGGCAGGCGTTCCCGGTCATGAAGAGCGCCGATCTCGAGGCGGCGCTGGCCGAGGCGGCATCGTGACGGTGGACATGCGTTCCGCACCGTTCGGCGTCGCCGACTTTTCCGACCGGGCCGTCCGCCGCGGCGACGGGTCCGGTCCCGAAGCCGGCGATTTCCGCTACAATCCCGATGCGACCGATGCCATCCGCGCGATGGCGCGCAAGGATGCCGCCGTTCTGGTCAGCGTGATCGAGCGCGGCGACGGCGCCCACATGGTGCTGACCAAGCGCACCGAGGCGCTGCGCACCCATTCGGGGCAGATCGCGCTGCCCGGCGGACGGATCGATCCTGACGACTTGACGCCGGAGGCGGCGGCGCTGCGCGAATGCGAAGAAGAGACCGGCATTCCGCGGGACGCGGTGCGGACGGTTGGACGGCTGCCGGTCTATCTGAGCGGATCGGGCTTTCGCATCCACCCGGTGCTGGCGGTGATCGAGGGCGACCCGCCGGTGCGGCCGAACCCGGACGAGGTTGAAAGCGTTTTCGAGGTGCCGATGGCGTTTCTGATGAACCGCGACAATCACCGAAAAGGCAGCGTCGTCTGGAACGGCAAGCGCCGCTATTTCCTCGAAATGCCCTATGGCGAACATCGCATCTGGGGCGTGACGGCGGGCATCATCCGCACGGTTTATGAAGGGCTCTACGCTTGAGCGCGGGACGACTGGAGGCCTCCTGGCTGAACGATGCCGGCCTGCAGCGGCTTCTGGCGCTGCTTGGCGCCGATGGCGAGGAGGCGCGCATCGTCGGCGGCGCAATCCGCAACACGCTTCTGGGACAGCCGGTGACGGACATCGACATCGCCACCACAAGCGAGCCGGGCGAGACGATGCGGCGGCTTCAGGCGGCCGGCGTCAAGGCGGTCGACACGGGCATGGAGCACGGCACGGTGACGGCGGTCATCGACGGGCACGGCTATGAGATCACGACGCTGCGCGAGGATACCGAGACCGACGGCCGGCGGGCGGTGGTTCGGTTCGGGCGCAGCTGGCAGCACGATGCCGAGCGGCGCGATTTCACCATCAACGCGCTTTATGCCGCGGCCGACGGTACCTTGATCGATCTGGTTGGCAGCCGCGCCGATATCGAGGCGCGGCTGGTGCGTTTCATCGGCGACCCGGAAGCGCGTATCGCCGAGGATTATCTGCGCATACTGCGTTTTTTCCGCTTTTTTGCATGGTACGGGCATGGCCGGCCGGACGCCGAGGGGCTGAAGGCGTGCGCGCGATTGAAAGAGGGCGTCACCGGGCTTTCCGCCGAGCGGATATGGACGGAAATGCGCAAGCTTCTCGCGGCGCCCGACCCGTCGCGCGCGCTGTTGTGGATGCGGCAGGCGGGCGTCTTGTCGCTGGTTCTCCCGGAAAGCGAAAAGTGGGGCATTGACGGCATTCACGGGCTGATGGCCGCCGAGCGTGCGCTGGGCTGGCAGCCGGACGCGGTGCTGCGGCTGATGGTGCTGATCCCGTTGCGCGAAGAGGTCGTGCAGGAACTTTCCGAGCGCTGGAAGCTTGGCAACCGCGTGCGTGACCGGCTGGTCGGCGTCAGCCATACGGATGGCGTTGCGCCAGACATGGCGACCGGCGATTTCGAACGGCTTCTGTATCAGGGTAAGCCGCAGGCGATCACCGACCGGATGCAGCGCGACATCGCCGCTTTGGGCGCGGAAGACGCCGGCGCACAGTCTCTCGTGGCGCTGCTCGATCACGCGCAGTCCTGGACCCGCCCAGTCTTTCCAGTGAGCGGACGCGACCTGATGGCGCTCGGCTTCGGCAGCGGACCGGCGCTTGGCGACGCCTTGCGGACCCTCGAAAAGCGCTGGGTAGACAGCGGTTTTTCGCTCGATCGTGACGCGCTTCTGGCAGATGTTCCCGTGGCTGAGTGATGCCGTCAGGCGGGCACTTCGTGCACGCGTTTCTTGATCTCCTCGACCATGTTCTCGCGCAGATGGGCCTCGCCATGGGCCGAGCGCAGATGCTCGGCGGCGCGCCGGACGATCTCCGCTTCGTCGTCATCGTGGGTGTGCCAATGGCATCCCGGCACGAGCTGGCCGCACTTGAATTCCTTCATCATCCACCTCCTCTGGTGACGCTAGGTTAGCCGACAGGAGAAGTTTGACGATTTTGTGCCGGAGCGCCTTGCCTGAGGTTAAGTGGCGAAGGGCAGGGGCGTCATGGCCATTTCACCGCAGGAGGCATGGAGGACAGGATCGAATCGACATTGCCGCCGGTCTTCAGCCCGAAGATCGTGCCGCGATCGTAAAGCAGGTTGAATTCGACATAGCGGCCGCGGCGAACCAACTGCTCCTCACGCTGGGCGTCGGTCCAGTTGTCGTTGAAATTGCGCCGGACGAGGTGCGGATAGACCACCAGAAAGGTCCGCCCCACATCCTGGGTCAGGGCGAAATCTGCCGCCCAGCCGCCGGCCGCGTCGTCCGAGTGTTGCCAGTCATAGAAGATGCCGCCAATTCCGCGCGGCTCGTCGCGGTGGGCGAGATGGAAATATTCGTCGCACCAGGCCTTGAACTTGGGATAGTCCGCAACCGCGTGCTTGGAGCAGGCCAGCTCGAACGACTTGTGGAAGGCCGCGCTGTCGGGATCGTCCTGGGTGCGGCGGGCATCGAGCACCGGTGTCAGGTCGGCGCCGCCGCCGAACCACCATGACGTGGTGACGACAAAGCGCGTGTTCATGTGCACGGCTGGCACGTTGGGGTTCTGCGGATGGGCGATCAGCGAGATGCCCGAGGCCCAGAAGCGTGGATCTGCATCGGCGCCGGGTATCTGCTTGCGGAATTCCTCGGAAAACTCGCCATGCACGGTCGATGTGTGCACGCCGACCTTTTCGAAGACGCGGCCATGCATCATCGACATGACGCCGCCGCCGCCCTTGCCTTCATCGCGTTCCCACGGCGTTCTGGTGAACCGGCCGGGCACATATTCGGCGAACGGGCCGCTGACATCGTCCTCGATCTTCTCGAAGGCGGCGCAGATCCGGTCGCGCAACTCCTCGAACCAGGCGCTGGCCTGCCGCTTCTTGTCTTCGATGTCCGCCGGCAATCCCGCCGGCAGCTCTGGCCGCTCAACCATGATTCGAACCCGTTGCCCTGTTCGCCCGATGCTGCCGTGCCTATCGCGCATCGCCGGGATTGCCAAGCCGCTCATGGTGGGGCTTGGCGGGCGCCGGCGATGTGCTATCGTCATGGCCGGAGGGAACAGATGGCTCCGCCCAAGCCGCCGCGCGCGCTCGTCAATCGCCATTTGGAAGCCAGCCGCTCGAGCGGCCCGTCCGGCTTTGTGCGCGAGACCTACAGGCTGAGCCGCACCGAAGCGCGGCGTAAGGCGCGCGAATGGTTCGACCAGTACCCCAAGGCCGCCTATTGGACACAGGTCGAGAGCTGGCGCGTGCTCGACGGCGATGTCATCGAATTCACCATGCGCCGCCTGCCGACCGCGGACTGACCCATGACACTCGACAATAACTGGACGCTGCGCCGGGCGCAGGGAGAAGACGACATGACGGCCTGCGTGGCGATCCGCCATCAGGTGTTCGTGCGCGAGCAATGCGTGGATGAAGCGCTGGAGCGCGACGGCCGCGATGGCGATTGCATCCACTATCTGGCTATCGGAGGCGAAGGGCCGGTCGGAACCGGCCGCGTGATGCCGCTGTCCGACCGCTACAAGATCCAGCGCGTCGCGGTGCTGTCCCGGGCGCGGGGCACCGGGCTCGGAGCGGCGCTGATGCGCTTCATGATGGCCGATCTTGCCGGCGAGGCCGAGGCGGCCGGCCGCACGTTCTTTCTGTCGAGCCAGATGCATGCCCTGCCGTTCTACGAAAAGCTCGGCTTTTCGGTCTGTTCCGACGTCTACATGGATGCCGGAATCCCGCACCGGGACATGCAAGCGCCGGCAATTCTGCCTTCAAACCCCTGACCGGTCAGCCCAGGTCCGATTCACGCTTTTCCACCCAGTTGGCGCCGGGACCGAGCGCGGCGGCCTTGTCATCACCATTGTAAATCGCGCAGGTGTCAAGCGACAGGCAGCCGCAGCCGATGCATCCGTCGAGCCGGTCGCGCAGGCGTTCGAGCTGCGCCATCCGTTCATCGATCGCGTCCCGGAAACCGGTGCTGATCCGCGCCCAGTCGGCCTTGGTGGGCGGGCGGTCTCCGGGCAGAACATCCAGTTGATCCCTGATCTCGGCCAGCGAGAAACCCAGACGCTGCGATATCGCGATGAACGAAACTTTCCTGATCTCCGAACGCGTGAAACGGCGGTTGCCGCCCTCGCTGCGCAGTGCGGTGATCAGGCCCTCATCGGCATAGTAGCGGATCGCGGAAACCGCGAGACCGGTGCGTGCGGCGACCTCGCCGATGGTCAGGAACGGGCTCTTGGACGGCAAACGATTTTCTCCTTGATCTCAAGTTGACTTGAGAAAGTATGACTCCAGGCCAGCCGATCATCAAGAAGGAGACCATCATGTCTGAGACCCATGTCGCCCGCCTCGAGCACGTCAATCTGACCGTTCCCGACGCCAAGGCCACGGCTGCCCTGCTGTGCCGCCTTTTCGGCTGGCATGTGCGCTGGGAAGGTCCGGCGCTGGGCAATGGCCACAGCGTCCATGTCGGCAACCAGGCCAGCTATCTGGCGGTCTTTACGCCGCCGACGGAGCCGAACGCTGCTTCTTTCGACAAGATGCGCACGGGCCATCTGAACCATGTCGGGGTCGTGGTCGACGATCTCGATGCCGTGGAGGACAGGGTGAAGGCCGAAGGGTTCGAGCCCTACAGCCACGATGACTACGAGCCCGGGCGCCGCTTCTACTTCAATGACGAGAACGGCATCGAATTCGAAGTGGTCAGCTATGCGCGCTAATCTGCCGGATCGCCTCGGCGGCGACGATGCCGACCGAGACCGCCAGATTGAGCGAGCGGGCGCGAGGCGCCATCGGGATGGTCAGGCGTTTGTCGGCCACGCCGTGCACGGCGTCCGGCACGCCCGCCGATTCGGAGCCGAACAGCAATATCTCTTCGGCGGCGAAACCGTGGGCGGTGTAGGGCGTTTCGGCCCTGGTCGTCAGCAGCACCAGCCGCAGTTCCTGATGCCTGCGCCACTCCTCGAAGGCGTCCCACGTCACGTGCCGGGTGAGCGCCGCCATCTCCAGATAATCCATGCCGGCTCTTTTCAGCGCGCGGTCGGACAGGTCGAACCCGGCCGGCTCGATGATGTGCACGGCAAAGCCGAGACACGCCGCGGTGCGCAGAATGGTGCCCGTGTTTCCGGCAATGTCGGGCTGGTAAAGTGCGATGGAAACCGGCTTGCGCGGTGATGATGATGACAGCGTCATGTCGGTATGCGGGACGGATTGATCGGCTGTGCGTTGCTTTAGGGGCCCGGTTGCGCTATGGCCAGAGGCGTTGGTGCTCACCGAACAGGAGGCAGGCATGAATATACTGATGTTTGTCAGCTCGAACGTCCTGTTCGCGCCCCGGATTGGTCTGCCGCGTTTTTGCACGGCCCCGTCCGACTCCTAGCACCAGCGGTTCCGACACCCTTCATTCAAGACATTGCGTCGTGACCGCCGGTTTGGTTCCGCCAAACGGTTCACGATCATGATTCTGTCTGCAGCCCTTCGCGCGTCGCGCGCCCCTTATGAAACCGCACCGGTCCCGGTGGCGGCGCTGGCGTTCGTCCCTTGCGGCTCTACATCCCTACGCTTCGAGGCCAAAAATGTTTGCCTGGTTTGAAAATCGCATCAATCCGTTTCCGCCCGAGCGGCCCGTCCAGCCGCCTGCGACGCTGTTTGCCTTTTGCTGGCACTACACCAAGGACATCTGGCCCTGGCTGGCGGTCACGTCGGTCCTGACGGCGCTGATCAGCATCCTTCAGGTGCTGATCTTCAGCTTTCTGGGCAACATCGTCGACTGGCTGGCCGACGCCAATCCGGAGACGTTCCTGGCCGAAGAGGGCTGGTCGCTGTTCTGGATGGCCGCGATCATCCTGCTCGGCCTGCCGCTGACCGGGCTGTTCCACTCGCTGATCATGCACCAGACCATCTTCGGCAACTTCCCGATGGTGATCCGCTGGAAGGCGCATCGCTACATGCTGGGCCAATCGTTCGGCTTCTATCAGGACGAGTTCGCCGGCCGCGTTGCCACCAAGGTGATGCAGTCGGCGCTCGGCGTGCGCGAATCGGTCACCAAGATCGTCGACATCTTCATCTATGTGGGCGTCTATTTCGGCGGCGCGGTGCTGCTGGTGGCGACATTGCAGGCCTGGCTGATGGTGCCGTTCCTGGTGTGGCTTGCGGCCTATTTGCTTCTCATGTGGCGCTTTCTGCCCAGGATGCGCGTCATTTCCGAACTGCAGTCCAATGCGCGTTCGACCATGACCGGGCGCGTCGTCGACAGCTATACCAACATCATGACGGTCAAGCTGTTCGCCCATGCGGGCCGCGAAGAGGGTTATGCCCGCGAGGCGATGGACGACTTTCTGAAGACCGTGCATCCGCAAATGCGACTTACGACAAAGCTCAATGTCAGCCTCGACATCACCAATGCGCTGCTGCTGTTTTCGGTGGCGGCCATCGGCATCTGGGGCTGGATGGCGGGCAATGCGACCGTCGGTGCGCTGGCGGTGGCCGTCGGTTTGGTGCTGCGGCTCGAAGGCATGTCCTACTGGGTGATGTGGGAACTGGCCGGCCTGTTCGAGAATATCGGCATGGCCGAGGACGGCATGCATACGATCGCCCGGCCGCAGGCGGTGACCGACGCCGACAGCGCCAAGACGCTGGTGGTCGACCGCGGCGAGATCGAGTTCGACCGGATGCGCTTCCACTACGGCAAGGAAGGCGGCGTGATCGACGATCTGTCGCTCACCGTCGCGCCGGGCGAGAAGGTCGGGCTGGTCGGGCGCTCGGGCGCCGGAAAGTCGACGCTGATGAACGTGCTGTTGCGGCTCTACGACCTCGAAGGCGGCGAAATCCGCGTCGACGGGCAAAACATTGCCGGGGTGACGCAGGACAGTTTGCGCAGCCGCATCGGTGTCGTCACGCAGGACACGTCGCTCCTGCACCGTTCGGTGCGCGACAACATCGCCTATGGCAATCCCGACGCCACCGACGCGGAAGTGATCGAGGCGGCCAAGCGCGCCAATGCCCATGACTACATCATGGACCTCGTCGATCTTGAAGGCCGCACCGGCTATGAAGCCCATGTGGGCGAGCGCGGCGTCAAGCTGTCCGGCGGCCAGCGCCAGCGCATCGCGATCGCGCGCGTGTTCCTCAAAAACGCGCCGATCCTGGTGCTGGATGAGGCAACATCGGCGCTCGATTCGGAGGTGGAAGCGGCGATCCAGGACAATCTGAACGCGCTGATGGAAGGCAAGACCGTGATCGCCATCGCCCACCGCCTGTCGACGATCGCCAATCTCGACCGGTTGGTCGTGCTCGACAAGGGCGCGATCATCGAAGAGGGCAGCCATGACGAATTGGCCGCGGCAGGCGGGCTTTATGCCCAGCTCTGGTCGCGCCAGTCCGGCGGGTTCATCGGCGTCGACGCCAAGGCGGAGGCGGCGGAGTAGATGGCGCGTTACGGCAGCACCGGCCAGGACCCCGATCCGGCCTACCGGCGGACCGAACACCCGGTGTGGAACCGGGTGGAGCGGTTCATCGAACCGTTCGGGGACACCGACCGCGAGGTGCTGCCGCAGAACGCCTGACAGTTCATCGCCTATTTCGCGCGGCAGGCACGCGGGCCGTTCATCGTGTTGCTCCTCGTCGGCGGTCTGGTCGGGGCGGTCGATGCGGCGCTTTACTGGGGCGTCGGCTGGCTGATCGACATTCTGGACAGCTCGACCCCGGCGACGCTTCTGGCCGATCATGGCTGGGAGCTGGCCGGCCTTCTGTCGCTGCTGCTGATCGTGCGGGCCTTGGTGATGGTCGGCGCCGCGCTGATCGAGCAGCAGGTGATCGTGCCGCGCTTTTACACCATGGTGCGCTGGCAGTCGTTCCGCCGGGTGATCGAGCAGCCCTATGCCTTCTTCCAGGACGATTTCGCCGGCCGCATCGCCACCAAGATCGCGCAGGCGGGCGAATCGGTCGGCGACTTCATCATCACCTCGCTGCAGTCGCTCTGGTCGTTCCTGACCTTCATCGCGCTGACGTTCATCGTCCTTTCAACGCTCGACTGGCGCATGGGCGTGGTCGTCGCCGTCTGGGGGCTCGGCTATGGCGCGGTGGTGCATTACCTGCTGCCGCAGCTGCGGGCGGCGGGTAAGAACAACGCCAATGAGCGCTCGGTCCTCAATGGCCGGCTGGTCGACATCTTCACCAACATATTGACGGTCAAGCTGTTCGACACCGGGCGCCGGGAGCACGGCGACGTCAAGCAGGCGATGGGCAACTATCTGGGCGCGGTCACGCATCTGACGCGGATGATCACCCTGGTGCGCACCTCGGTCGCGGTGCTGAACGGGCTGATGATGAGCGCGGTCGCGGTGCTCGCCGTTTCGGGCTGGATGGCCGGCACGATCTCGACCGGCGCGATCGCGGCAACGATGGGTCTCGTTTTCCGGCTCAACCAGATGTCGGGCTGGATGATGTTCAACATCAACGGGCTGATCCGCGCCTTTTCGACCGTTCAGGACGCCATCGAGACGATTTCCGTCGAGCCGGTGATCCGTGACCGGCCCGATGCGCCGGACATGGCGCCCGTATCGGGCCATATCCGGTTCGAGGATGTCCGCTTCAATTACGGCAAGGGCGATATCGGCCTGTTCGACGGGCTCGATCTCGACATCAAGCCGGGCGAGAAGGTCGGCCTTGTCGGCCCGTCGGGTGCCGGCAAGTCCACCATCGTGTCGCTGATGCTGCGCCTGTTCGAACCGGAAACCGGCCGGATCGCGATCGACGGCACCGACATCGCGTCGGTCACGCAGACCTCGCTCCGGCGGCAGTTCGGCGTCGTCAGTCAGGAACCGTCGCTGCTGCACAGGTCGCTCAGGGACAACATCGCCTATGGCGCCGCCGATCCGACGCGGGCGATGATCGAGGCGGCGGCCAAGAAGGCCAAGGCCCATGATTTCATCCTCGACGCGCGCGATCCCAAGGGGCGGTCGGGCTATGACGCCCATGTCGGCGAGCGCGGCATCAAGCTGTCGGGCGGCCAGCGGCAACGGGTGGCGATTGCGCGGGTCATGCTCAAGGATGCGCCGATCCTGATCCTCGACGAGGCGACGTCGGCGCTCGATTCGGAGATCGAGGCGGCGATCCAGGACAATCTGGCGACGCTGATGGACGGCAAGACGGTAATCGCCATAGCCCACCGCCTGTCGACGATCGCCGCGATGGACCGGCTGGTCGTCGTCGACAATGGCCGTATCGTCCAGACCGGGCGGCACGACGAATTGCTGCGCGACAAGGGCGGTCTCTACGCCCGGATGTGGACGCGCCAGTCGGGCGGCTTCCTCAGCTTCGCCGAGGCTGCCGAATAGTGCGCGACACAGTGTCATCATGCCTTGGTCTGGGGTAGACAATGGCGGTGAGCCGGCATTATTAACGCGCCGGATTGCGCTCGGGGACGTGCATTATTCCTGAGTTTTTGACGAATATTTTTGGCAAGGAAAGGACGTCGCCGTGACAGACGCGACCCAGGAGCCGGAAGGCGAACTGCCCACCCGCCGGGATTTCATCTATGTGGCCACCGGGATGATGGGCGTTGTCGGCGCCGCTGCGGCTGCCTGGCCGTTCATCGACCAGATGCGCCCCGATGCGGCGGTTCGCGCCGCCGGCCTGCCGATCGAGGTCGATCTGAGCGCCATCGAGCCGGGCGGCACCATTGTCGTCACCTGGCGCTCCAAGCCCTATTTCATCCGGCAGCTGCTGGACGACGAGATCGCCGCCGCCGACACGCTGGGCGAGGGCGACATGAAGGAATACCAGCCGGCCGCCGAACGCATCGCCGGTCCTGACGGCGCCGAAACCCGCAACTGGGTGATCGTATCGGCCACCTGTACCCATCTGGGCTGCGTGCCCAACATCGTCGACAACGCGCCGGAGGGCTGGTTCTGCCCGTGCCACGGCTCGGTGTTCGACATGGTCGGCCGCATCTTGCGCGGCCCGGCGGCGACCAACCTGCCGCTTCCGCCCTATGTTTTTGCCGATGAGTCGACCCTGATCGTCGGCTCCGACCAGGTCTAGGAGGCCGCCCGATGAGCAAACTCGAGCATCACGGCACCTACACGCCGACCAGCGGCGTCGGCAAATGGATCGATGCGCGCATGCCGCTACCGCGGCTGATGTATGACAGCTTCGTGGCCTATCCGGTGCCGCGCAACCTTAATTATGCCTACACGTTCGGCGGCATCCTCTCGATCTTCCTTGTCATCCAGATCGTGACCGGCATCGTTCTTGCAATGCATTACGTGCCGGACGCGACCAAGGCGTTCGACAGCGTCGAGCACATCATGCGCGACGTGAACTCGGGCTGGCTGATGCGCTACATGCACCAGAATGGCGCCCACTTCTTCTTCCTGGCGGTCTATCTGCACATATTCCGCGGGCTCTATTACGGCTCCTACAAGGCGCCGCGCGAGCTTCTGTGGATCCTGGGCTGCATCATCTACCTGTTGATGATGGCCACCGCCTTCATGGGTTACGTCCTGCCCTGGGGCCAGATGTCCTTCTGGGGCGCCACGGTGATCACCGGCTTCTTCACCGCCTTCCCGGTCATCGGCGTTCCGATCCAGGAGCTGCTGCTCGGCGGGTTCGCGGTCGGCGATCCGACGCTGAACCGCTTCTTCTCGCTGCACTATCTGCTGCCGTTCATGATCGCCGGCGTCGTCATCCTGCACGTCTGGGCTCTGCATGTGACGGGGCAGACGAACCCGACCGGCATCGAGGTGAAGTCGAAGACAGACACGGTGCCGTTCACGCCGTACGCGACTATCAAGGACGCGTTCGCGCTGATCTTGTTTCTGGCGCTCTATGCCTATTTCGTCTTCTACATGCCGAACTTCCTGGGCCACGCCGACAACTACATCCCGGCCGATCCCATGGTGACGCCGGCGCACATCGTGCCCGAATGGTACTTCCTGCCGTTTTACGCGATCCTGCGCGCCATCACGTTCGACATCGGCCCGATCACGGCCAAGCTGGGCGGCGTCATCGCCATGTTCAGCGCGGTTCTGGTGCTGTTCGTCGTGCCTTGGCTCGATACGTCCAAGGTGCGCTCGGCGGTCTACCGTCCCTGGTACAAGCTGGCCTTCTGGCTGTTCGTGATCAACTCGGTGTTCCTGGGCTGGCTCGGCTCGCAGCCTGCGGAAGGCGTCTATGTGGCGCTCGCCCAGCTCTCGACGGCGATCTATTTCGGCTTCTTCCTGATCGTCATGCCGGTTCTGGGGCTGGTCGAAAAACCACGGCGGCTGCCCAATTCGATCACCGAGGCGGTGCTCGAACGATCGGCCAAGACCGGCGGCGGATCACCGCAACTGGGCGATGCGACAGCGTCCGCCGACAAGTCCTGACGGCCCGGCCTCGAACAGACGATGGAATCGATGATGAAAAACCTTGTTGTTAAACTCGGAGCCGCCGCCATCGCCGCAACGGTGATGGCGACCGGGGCGTGGGCTGCCAGCGCCTATCCCAAGAACAAGCCGCGCGAGCAGGACTGGTCGTTCGCCGGACCGTTCGGCATGTACGATCAGGCGCAGCTGCAGCGCGGCCTGAAGATCTACGCGGAGAACTGCTCGGCCTGCCACGCGCTCAGCCGTGTCAACTTCCGCAATCTGGCCGACCTTGGCTACTCGGACGAACAGATCAAGGCGTTCGCGGCCAATTACGAGGTCGAGGACGGTCCCGACGATTTCGGAGACATGTTCTTCCGCCCGGCCACGGCGGCGGACGCGTTTCCCTCGCCGTTCCCCAACAAGGAAGCGGCACGCGCGGCCAATGGCGGCGCCTATCCGCCGGACCTGTCGCTGATCGCCAAGGCGCGGGCGCCGATCCGCGGCTTTCCCGCCTTCGTGATCGACCCGTTCCGCAACTATGCGGAAAACGGGCCCGACTACATCTATTCGCTTCTGACCGGCTACAAGGATGAGGTGCCCGAGGACGTCTCGGTGCCCGAGGGCCTGTGGTACAACCCCTATTTCGCGAGCGGTACGGCGCTTGCGATGGCGCCGCCGCTGTTCGAAGGCATGCATGAGTTCGACGACGGCACCGAGGCCACCGTCTCGAACATGGCCAAGGACGTTGCCGCATTCCTGATGTGGACAGCCGAACCGCACATGGACGAGCGCAAGCAGCTCGGCTTCCGCGTGATGGTGTTCCTGCTGATCTTCGCGGCGCTCCTGTACCTGTCCAAGAAGCAGGTCTGGGCGCGCGTCGAGCACTGAGACGCGTCGGCACAGGGTGTGACATTTGAAAGGGCGCCTCCGGGCGCCCTTTTCCTTTGCCGTTTGGCTGGTGGCTGGCTATCAAAGGCGCGTTTGCTCTGTGCCGGGACCCGACGATGACGCTGCATGAAACGCTTGAGACCGCCATTCGCACGATTCCCGACTATCCCAAGCCGGGCATCATGTTCCGGGACATCACGACGCTTCTGGGCGACGCATCGGCGTTCCGCCGGTCGGTGGACGAACTCGTCCATCCCTATGCCGGCACCAAGATCGAAAAGATCGCCGGCGTCGAAGCGCGCGGCTTCATCCTCGGCGGGGCCATGTCGCACCAGCTTTCCGCCGGCTTCGTGCCGATCCGCAAGAAAGGCAAGCTGCCGCACGACACGGTCCGCATTGCCTACAGTCTCGAATATGGCGTCGACGAGATGGAGATGCACAGGGACGCCGTCAAGCCCGGCGACAAGGTGATCCTGGTCGACGATCTGATCGCCACCGGCGGCACCGCAGAGGGCGCCGTCAAGCTTCTCCAGCAGATGGGCGCGGACGTCGTTGCGGCCTGTTTCGTGATCGATCTGCCCGATCTGGGCGGCCGCGCCAAGATCGAGGCGCTGGGCGTTCCGGTGCGCACGCTGATCGAATTCGAGGGCGACTGAACCCGTGTCGCCACGCGACATCGCGCTGGCCGTTTTCGTCGTCTCCATGTGGGGGCTGGGGTTCACCGTCCTCAAGCCCACGATGGCGCAGTTCCCGCCGATCCTGATCATGGCGGTCAGCTTCACGGCCACCGCGCTGCTGTTGATGGCCTTTGAGCGGCGAAGGCCGGCCACCGGGCATCTGGCGGCGGCCTGCATCGCGCTTTTCGCGGTTTCGGGACAGGCCGCGCTGATCTTCACGGCACTGTCCGGCCTCGAAGCCTCCACGGGCGTGATCATAGCCCAGTTCCAGGTGCCGCTGGCGGTGCTGTGGGCATGGCTGCTGCGCACCGAGCCGTTCCAGCCCTCCAAGCTTGTCGCGTTCGTGATCGCCCTTTGCGGCGTGATGATCATTGCCGGCCTTCCCGCGGACCGTCCGGCGCCAGGCTTCGTTGCGCTGATGATCGCCGGCGGGGCGGTCTGGGGGTTGGGCCAGGCCCTGATCGCCAAGCTCGGCCGCGACGATGGCGCGGTCCTGCTCAAGCGTGTGGCCCTGCACGGCGCGGCACAGCTCATCCTGTTCACCCTTCTTTTCGAGGACGGCCAGTGGACCGCGCTGACCACGGGCTCGCCCGCCGCCTGGGCCGGCCTGGCATTCATCGCGCTGGTTGCCTTTGCTCTGGCCTATGTGATCTGGTTCGACCTGATGCGCCGCAATCCGGTGTCGCAGGTGACACCCTTCGTCATGCTGATGCCGGCGGTTTCGGTGGTGGCGAGTATCGTGTTCCTGGGCGAACGGCCCGGTTTCGCCGTCTTTGCCGGCGGAGCGCTGATTTTGTCGGGCCTCGCCCTGTCGTCGGGTGTGGTCCGCATGACAGGCGAAGGAGCAACCTCCGATGGCCGTTGACTGGCTCAAGGGAACCGTACTCGAAACCGCCTTCGATGCGCCGACCATGGAGGCCTTGGGCCGGCTGACGCCCGGGTTGGTGCCCAAGGGCACGATCTTGTTCCGGCCCGGCGAAGCGCCCGGCGGCTTTGCCCTGGTCCTGTCCGGCCGGATCAACGTCTATCTCAACAGCCGGACAGGCCGCGAGCTGCGCCTTTATTCCATCGAGCCGGGAGAGACCTGCCTGATGACGACACTGGCGCTGCTTGGCGCCCAGCCCTATTCGGGCGAGGCGATTGCCGACACCGATGTCGTCGCCGCGATTGTGCCGTTCAAGGCCTTTCGCGAGCTGATGGACGGGTCCGACCGGTTCCGGCAGTTCGTCTTTCGCGCTTTTGCCGAGCGGATCGGCGAGATGACGGCGCTGTTGGAGATGGTGGCCTTCCAGAAGATCGAAATCCGGCTGGCACGCTGGCTGCTCGACAATGCCGATGATGGCGGCAGGGCCGCGGCATCCCACGCGGAGATCGCGACGGCGATCGGGAGCGCCCGCGAGGTCGTGTCCCGCCATGTCGAGAAGCTGTCCGACGAGGGCATCGTGGAAGGCGGGCGCAAGGAGATCCTGATCCGCGACCGCGCACGGCTGGCGGCGATCGCGGGTACATGACCGGCCGCATCGCTTCTTGGTGACATGGTCACAGACATTCGTCGGCGTTTCCGTGTATCCTCGATCTTCAGGACCGGAATGATCCGGTCAATGACATTGGAGGCAAAGATGTTTGACGTAAATGTTGGCAGCACCGACCGCATGATCCGCATTGTGGCGGGTGCCGTTCTTTTGGCCCTGTTCTTCTTCGTCGAACTGGGTGCATGGGGCTGGATTGTCGCGCTGGTCGGCGTCGTGATGCTGGCGACGGGCATCATGTCGCGGTGCGCGCTCTATTCACTGCTCGGCATCAACACGCGCGGCGACAAGGCGGCGTGACGCGGTTGTGGACGATTGCAGGGCCCGGCGGCGGCGCCTTGAGCGCAGCTCAGACGTTGAACTTGAACAGCATCACGTCGCCATCCTGCACCACATAGTCCTTGCCCTCGTCGCGCGCCTTGCCGGCTTCCTTGGCCGCGTTTTCCCCGCCAAGGCCGACATAGTCGTCGAAGGCGATGGTTTGGGCGCGGATGAAGCCCTTTTCGAAATCGGTGTGGATCTCGCCGGCGGCCTGCGGCGCGCGCGACCCCTTCCTGACCGTCCAGGCGCGCGATTCCTTCGGGCCGGCGGTGAAGAAGGTGATCAGGTCGAGCAGGTCGTAGCCCTCGCGGATCAGCCGGTCGAGACCGGCTTCCTCAAGGCCGAGCGTGTCGAGAAACTCGCGCGCCTCGTCCGCATCCAGCTGCGCGATTTCCGCCTCGATCGCCGCGGAGATGGTGACGGTGGACGCACCCTGTTCGGCGGCCATGGCGGCGACGGCCTCGGCATGCGCGTTGCCGGTCGCGGCCTCGTCCTCGGCGACGTTGCAGACGTAAAGGACGGGTTTGGAGGTCAGAAGGTTCAGCCCCTTGAGGATGGCGAGGTCTTCGGCGGCGATACCGTCCAGCAAAAGCCGCACGGGCTTTGAATCCTGCAGCAGCGCCAGCGCCTGTTCCATCATCGGCAGCACGGTGAGCGCTTCCTTGTCCTTGCCGGTTGCCTTCTTGCGTACCCCCGCGATGCGGCGCTCCAGGCTCTCAAGGTCCGACAGCATCAGTTCGGTCTCGACCGTCTCGGCGTCGGCGACCGGATCGATGCGGCCCTCGACATGGGTGACGTCGTCGTCCTCGAAGCAGCGCAGCACATGGACGATCGCGTCCACCTCGCGAATGTTGGCGAGGAACTGGTTGCCGAGCCCCTCGCCCTTGGACGCACCGCGCACCAGGCCGGCAATGTCGACAAAGGAGATGCGCGTCGGCACGATTTCCTTCGACCGGGCGATCTGCGCGATCTGCGCCAGGCGCGGGTCGGGCACGGCCACCTCGCCGGTGTTGGGCTCGATCGTGCAGAACGGATAGTTGGCCGCCTGGGCGGCGGCGGTCTTGGTCAGCGCATTGAAGAGGGTCGACTTGCCGACATTGGGCAGGCCGACAATGCCGCATTTGAAACCCATGGGGATTGGTCCTTCGCATCTGTCGCCCGGCTTTTCGGGCAAGCGGGGTGAGGGGTCAAGGGGTTCGGGACGTGCGATGTACAAGCCGACCCACTTCCCCCTTGAGGGGAGGTCGGCGAGTGGCGAGTGTAAACGAGACAGAGCCGGGTGGGGGTCGTGGCTCACCTCGCGCTTATTTGCCACCCCCACCCGCTCTGGCCCGGCTTCGCTGGACCAATCGCCGTTCGCAGGCTCACCCCCTCAAGGGGGAGGCGGGCGTGCATGATCGACGCCGCACTTCCTTTCGAAGTCGAGAGCTTGCTGCCGAAACAGAACAACGGGCGGTTTGGAGAGCCGCGATCCGTAGTTTGTATGTTGCGATCGCCAAACCGCCCGTCCGGCGGGCTTGCGGTGATCGTCATGTGCGGCGCCGGCGCGAGGCTCGCGCCCTGCCGTGGCCTTTGGATGGGTTCCATCCGCCGCAGACCCGCGACGCGATGAGACCATCCTCCGGCCCCGTCCGATCCTGGCCGCCGGCCGGGTCTGGCCGGGGTCAGGCGCGGATGGACGCCGCACACCTTCGTTCCGCCCTGCCGTGGGGATTCAGCATCCAGCCATGCGACCTCTCGCATCACCCGGCAGGCCACCGCCGCGCCCGCCGAAGGTGGTGGCCATCCGACGTTCCGATGGGCGCGGTGGCAGGGATTGTAGGCGAGGCGGAAAACGGTTGGATAAGTTTTTCAAGGACGGCCGCCCAACCTCCCCCTTGAGGGGAGGTCGGCGATTGCCGAACACAGAGAGGCAGAGCCGGGTGGGGGTAAGAACCGCTGGTCGTTTCCAATCGACACCCCCACCCGATCAGCTGCCCTTCGGGTCAAGCCCGAAGGTTGCTTCTCGTGCCTCCCCTCAAGGGGGAGGCGTGCCGTGCCGGATGACGGCGCTGATGATCGACACCGCCCCACATGCTACATTCGCCTCCTGGCCGACACACCCAAGCTTCTGTCAGGCGGCAATCTGCAGATCCCGAAAGGCTATGGCGAGACGCCGGTGCAAGCCGATATCGCGGCCAAGCCGGGCTGGAAGCAGGCGGTCGGACGCCGGCTGGACGATCTGGTCAGTTGGACCGTGCCCGATGTGCTCAAGGCGGTGAAGCGGGACGCGCCCTTCTCCTGATCGGCTGTGAGTGGTCGCGACGCGATGGCCGCGAACCAAAGCGGATCATGGCTCATAAGCAGGCGCTTAATTACGCCGCATAAGCCCATCACCTATGGCAGTCGTGGGATCAACGGTCGCATCTTTAGTCCAGCAGCGTCGCTGAAGGCGCCTGCTCGTCAATCGAGGAGACTGTCATGAAGAACCAAGCTCTTTTTCTGGCCCTTGCCGCCGCCCTTGTGTCCGGGGCGGCCTATGCCCTCGATCTGGTTCCCGGCACCCGGTTGGGAACGGGCATCGCTGCCATTTCGGGCGAACTGTCCGAAAACGGATTCGAGATCATCCGCTACGACAAGAGCGCCGACACGATTGAAGTCTACGCGGTCAAGGGCGATGTCCGTCACGAGGTCTACATCGATGTGGTGACTGGCAAAATCACCCGCGTGGAAAGCACGACGCGCCGCGGGCCGTCGCCGCTGCCCGGCGTAAGCGAGGAACAGGTCCGCACGATGCTGGCCGGCCAGGGCTACGAGATCGTGACCTTCGAGCGCGAAAGGCGGAAAATCGAGGTCTACGCCAAGAAGGATGGCCGCCTTTGGGAGATCGAGGTTCACCCCGGAACCGGCGAGGTCCTCAGCGTGGAGGCCGAGGGATGATGAGCGACCTGGCAAGCCGATCGGTCGGCGTGCGGGTCTGGGACCCGCTCGTCCGGCTGACCCACTGGGGTATCGCACTGGCCGTGCTGATCAATGGCGTCCTTCTCCGCGACGGCGACATTGCGCACATCTGGATCGGCTATGGCGCGCTCGCACTTCTCCTGCTGCGGCTGTTCTGGGGTCTCATCGGCACAGAGAGTGCGCGCTTCAGCGCGTTTCCGCCGAGCCTCGGTGGTGCACTCGCGCATGTGCGCTCTCTGATCGCCGGCAGGCACATCCGCCACCGGTCTCACAATCCTCTCGGGGCGCTCATGGTGTATGCCCTGTGGGCCACGCTCCTGATCGTGGCGGCGACGGGCGTCCTCATGCAAAGCGATCCGTTTCCGCAGGAAACGCATCAGGAGCGCTACGAACATGTCGAACAGGAGTGGGGAGGCGAGAGCGAGGCCGGTGAGGCGATCGAAGAGGTGCACGAGGCGGCGGCAAATCTGCTATTGTTGCTGGCGGCCCTGCATGTGATCGGTGCGTTCGCCGAGTCGCGCCTTTCGGGTCAGAACCTGATTGCGGCGATGATCACGGGCCGCAGGTCTTAACGCGAAGGACCGCAACGTGACCTTTGAACGGGTCGGAGCGAAGCGCTGGCAGGTCAGGATACTCGCGGCAGTCCTCGCGACACAGGCGTTGGCGGCCGTCTTCTTCATGGCCGACGTCTCGCGCGACCTGCAATGGGGCGGTCTGACCGCGCATTCGGGGCTCGAGGCGCTCGTGGCCGTGGCATTGGTGGTTGGCACGATGTTCGGCGCCGTGCAGATGCGCCGCATGCTGCAGCAGCTGCGCTATGCCGAAACCGGGATCCTGGCCGCGTCCGGCGCATTCTTCGAATTCATCGAGGCACAGTTTCGCGACTGGCGTCTGACGCCGGCGGAGACCGACGTGGCGCTGTTGACGCTCAAGGGCCTCGACATCTCGGAGATCGCGGCGGTGCGCGGTGCGGCAGAGGGAACCGTGCGGGCGCAGCTTGCCAGCGTCTACGGCAAGGCGCGGGTCTCCAATCGCGGGCAGTTCGTCTCGCTCTTCATCGAGGACCTGCTGCAGCGCCCGCCGGTCGTAACTGACGGCGGCAAGCCCAATCGTGGGACCGCATAGGATAGCGATGGGAGTCCAACCGCACGTGAAGGCCGACGCGCGCCCCCTACTTCCCCAACAACCGCTTCAACATCTCCGCCATCGGCCCGGTCGGCTTGGCGTCCTGCGTTGATTGCCGCGCCTGACGGATGTGGCTTTGGGGTTTGGAGGCGGGCTTGGATGATGATTTCGCGGCCGGTTCCTTGCCGGCGGGGGCGCCGATGGCGCCTTTCGCCTTGTCGCCGACGGCCAGCGCCAGCCTGTTCATGAAGCCCGATTCGTCGCCGGCGACGAGCAGGTCGACATTGTCGGCCAGCGCGTCGAGCAGCGGCTCCAGCCATTGCTGGTCGGCCTTGGCGAAATCGCCCAATACATGGGCCTGCACCCGGGCCTTGTCGCCCGGATGGCCGATGCCCAGGCGCACGCGGCGATAATCCTTGCCGCAATGGGCGTCGAGCGACTTGATGCCATTGTGGCCGCCCGAGCCGCCGCCGCGCTTGATGCGCACCTTGCCTGGCGCCAGGTCGAGTTCATCGTAAAGGACGGTGAGGTCCTCCGGGCCGAGCTTGTAGAAGCGCATCGCCTCGCCGACCGCCTGACCGGAAAGGTTCATGAAGGTCTGCGGCTTGATGACGAGGACCTTTTCGCTGCCGATCCGGCCCTCGGCGATCTCGGCGTTCCACTTCTTCTGCCAGGGGCCGAACGAAGAATGGCGGCGAACGATCGCGTCCGCCGCCATGAAGCCGATATTGTGCCGGTTTTCGGCGTAGCGGGGGCCGGGATTGCCAAGACCTGCGATGATCTGCATGCCGGCCGCTCCGCCTGTCCGGACCAGGGCTTACTCCTCGCCCTTGTCCTCTTCGCCTTCGGCCTTCTGCTCGGTGGCTTCCACCTCGTCGGGCGCCACTTCGGCCTCGGCCTCATCATCATCCTGAACGCCGCCGCCGGGGGCCGCGATCGTCGCGATCGTGAAGTCACGGTCGGTGATGGTCGGCTCGACGCCCTTGGGCAGCGTGATCGACGAAATCTTCAGCGCGTCGCCCACCTCGGCGGTGGCCAGATCCAGCGTGAACGCCTCGGGGATGGAGTCGGCCGGGCAGTTCACTTCGACATCGTGGCGCACGATGTTCAAGACGCCGCCCTGCTTGATGCCCGGGCAGATGTCCTCGTTCTCGAAGTGCACCGGAATGTTGACCGTCACGGTCGTCTTGGCCGAGATGCGCAGGAAGTCGACATGCAGCACGACATCCTTGACCGGATCGAGCTGGTAGTCCTTGGCGAGCACCTTGTGCCTGGTGCCGTCGACATCGATTTCGCCGACCGTGGTCATGAAACCGCCGGCCTGCATATGCATGAAGACGTCCTTGCGCGGCAGGGTTACCGTCATGGGGGGCTTGCTGTCGCCGTAGATCACGGCTGGAATTTTGCCTTGGCGCCGAATGGCCCGGGCGGACCCCTTACCGACCCGGTCGCGCGCCTCGGCCGTGAGCACGTAGCTGTCGCTCATGGCATTGTCCTTTCGAGGGCATAGGAGAGGTGGAGCATCGCTCCGGCCGCTGCGCGGCCCGCCGCGCTGCCTCCAAGGGTGTCCGCGCGGGTGGCGGTGCCATAACGGAAAAGGCCCGCGCGCGCAAGCGCCGGTGGCCGGTGCCCTTCACGTCTGAACACAAGCCGGTGACCGGCGCTACCGGGACCGCCGGGGCGCGGCTAGTCTGGCGTTCCGTTCCGGAGCCGACCATGCCGCGTTTCATCACCCTCGTTTCCGTTTCGCTGATTGTCGTTCTTGGCCTGACGCTGCTGCCCGCCTATGCGGACGACCCGATGGATGCGCCTGTCTTCCATGAACCCGTGTCGGAGGACGATGCCGCCCATGCCGAACTGATCCGCACGGCAGTCTTCGGCTGGAAGGCGGAACGGCACGCCGCGCTCGAAGCTCTGGTCGAACGCGACGCAAAGGACGCAATCGCGGCGCTGATCGTCGGCATGCGCCATGTGGTGATCGACGACGAGGTGCGGATCGCGCTCACGCAGCTGGCCGGCGAGCCGATCAACAATTGGCACGATGCGATGCTCTGGCAGGAGCGCAATCCGCAGGTCAGGGCCCATCCGGCGGCGCGCGAGATCCGGCTGCGCGTCTTCATGCGCCGCGACGCCCGTTTCATGCGCTTTCTCGGCGGTGAGCGGTCGATGCCGGACAAGATGCGCATCCGGCTCGACGAGATCGTCTGGGGCGGCGTGATGATCGGCGACATTCCTACGCTGGACGATCCGATCATGTGGCTGCCGGAGAACGCCACCTTCATGGCCGACGGCAATCTGGTTTTCGGCGTGTCGATCAATGGCGACACGCGGGCGTATCCTCTGCGCATCCTCGCCTGGCACGAAATGGCAAATGCGATCATCGGCGATGTGCCGGTCTCGCTGGCCTTCTGCACGCTGTGCGGCGCGGGCATATTGTACGAGACCGATGTCGACGGGTTCGACGAGCCCTTCACCTTCGGCACGTCGGGCCTTCTCTACCGGTCCAACAAGCTGATGTACGACCGGCAGACCGATAGTTTGTGGAACCAGTTTTCCGGCGAGCCGGTCACCGGGCCGCTGGCCTTCTCGGGGCTCCGGCTGAAGGTGCGGCCGATCGTGCTGACCACATGGGGCGAATGGCTCGCCAGACATCCGGACACGACGGTCCTGTCGCCGAACACGGGCCATCTGCGCGACTATGGCGAGGGCGCGGCCTATGCGGACTATTTCGCCAGCCCCGACCTCATGTTTCCCGTCAATGTGCGCGACGAGAGCGTGGTTGCGCGCAAGGACCGGGTGTTCGGCGTGCGCGATGTCGGCATCCAGAAGGCCTGGCCGATCGCCGCCTTCGCCGCCGAGCCGGTGATCAACGACGCGATCGGCGACCGGGCGCTGGTACTGGTCGGCGATGCCGATGTCGGCACCGTGCGGGCCTATGAGCGCGGCGACCGGGAATTTGAACAGGGCGCGTCGACCGATACGCTGACGCGCGACGGCGAACCCTGGCGGATCACCGAGACCGCGCTTGTCGGCCCCGACGGTACCCGGCTCGACCGTGTGGCCGGGCACATGGCCTACTGGTTCGCCTGGGATTCCTATTTCGGCGTGACGAGCGACTTGTATCGGCCGCTTCCGGTGCAATGAGCAGTGGTTGGCCCACCCCATTGACAACAATTGTTGTCGCCGTTGGTGTTTGCAGCTAGTGTGCCGCCAACGTTGGAGAGCATAATGCCGCGATTGTCGATCGAACTCGATCAACGCCAGCATCAGCAACTGAAGGCCATGGCAGCCCTGAAGGGGCAGTCAATCAAGGACTATGTCCTTTCGCGCGCGCTTGTGGATATGCCGGATGCCGAGACAATGACGGACGAGGAGGCACTCGGCGCGCTCAAGCAGCTTCTTGCGCCCCGAATCGCGGAAGCGGATGCCGGAGAGGCCGTCGGCGTGACGCTTTCCGATGTCAAAAGCCGGGCAAAGGCGCGCCGTAGAGCCTGACATGGCAGGCTATCTCTTCACGCCCGGCGCACGTGAAGATTTGGCGGACATCTGGTTGTACACGGAAGAAACCTGGGGCGAAGACCAAGCCGACCGGTATGTCGAGGCATTGTTTGATTGCAGTGCCAGGATTTCTGCCGGTACTGCGCCGGGCCGGGTTGTGCCTGGCGCTGAGGGGGTTCATTCCCATCGATGCCAGCACCATGTCATCTTCTTCTTGAGAGGCGATGATGAGGCCATCATCATCGCACTGTTTCACGAGCGGATGGACCTGATGCGTCGTTTGGCGGGCCGGCTCTAGCGGGTCAGGTTCGCCGTTACCGGTCGGCGTCATCGCTACCGGAAGTCGCTGCTCACATCGCCCCAGAAGCAGCGCGGGTAGAACGGGAAGGTGTCGGTGGCGAAATAGACATACCGGCCATCCAGCGTGCCGCCATTGCACTCATCGAGATTGCCGGCGCCGGCATATTCCCAGTCTTCCACATAGGTGCCGTCGTGGCGCCCGCCCGGGCCGCCCTGCCGGGTGCCCGACTTCAGCGTCCAGCCGGATTGCGCGGCGGAGCCGACATAGTGGATCTCGTGGCCGTCGGCGGCATAGCCGATATGGGTGCTGGAGACCGAGGCGACCAAGCCTTCGGGCTTGCCGTGATAGTGGTAGATGCCGCGATTGTCGACATGGGCGTTGTGCTGGTCCATGCCGAGCAACTCCGCGGCGCCCATGCCCTCGAGGTTCCAGCCCGAAGACCGGTCGCGCGAGAAGCCGCGCGGCGAGGACGGATCGTAATAGTCCGCCGTTTCGGGCCGGAACAGGATGCCGTTGAGCCCGATGCCGACCGGCCCGCGGGTAATGTCGGTCTTGCGGCTGCCCTTGACCGGATTGGCGCTGACGCAATGGCGCAGCCGCTGTTCGGAGATGGAATGCGGGTTGCCGCGATTGGGGAATGTGCCGGTCGCATGGTTCGGCAGTCCGTTCGAGGTGATGCAGATCTGGTCGCCGGTCTGTTCGATGGAGACATGATTGTCATGGGCAAGCGCCGTTGCAGCGGTTGCCGATGCAGCGATGACGGCCATTGTGGTGATGCAAAATTTCTTCATGGCGAAATCCTTTTGCGAAAGGCATCATCCCAAGAAAAGCATGGCGGCAGTGGCGCCGAGGTGCAAGTTAAGCTTCGGTCATGTCGGATCTGTTGCAGGAGGCGGCGATGAAGACTGTGCTGATCACGGGAGCCAACCGCGGGCTGGGGCTGGAGGCGGCGCACCAGCTTGGCGAGAAGGGTTTTCACGTGTTCGCCGGCGTTCGCAATCCGGAAGCGGGCCGGCGCGCCGAGGCTTTGTTGCGCGGTGCCGGCATCGCCGCCGATTTCGTCGAACTGGACATGCGCGCGCCCGAAACGATCGAGGCGGCCGCCGATACCATCTGGCATTCGGCCGGCCAACTCGATGTCCTGATCAACAATGCGGCGGTCCATTACGACACGCACCAGCGCGTCGGGGCGCCGGACTTCGCCATCGTCGAGGAGGCGCTGGCGGTCAACACGGTCGGCGCCTGGCGGATGGCGGTGGCGGCGCTGCCGCTGCTCAGGCGCTCGGAGGCGCCGCGCATCGTCAACGTGTCCTCGGAATCGGGCGCCTGGTCGTCGATGACCGGGACGACGCCGGCCTATTCGCTGTCGAAGCTGGGCCTGAACGGCCTGACGCGCATGATGGCCAGCGAGTTCCGGCGCGACGGCATCCTGGTCAACGCGGTCTGTCCGGGGTGGACGGCGACCGACATGGGCGGCGGCGGGCGCCCGGTGCCCGAGGGCGCGCGCGGCATCGTCTGGGCGGCGACGCTGCCCGATGACGGGCCGACGGGGGGCTTTTTCCGCGACGGCAAGCCGATCGACTGGTGATTGACGGCCGACATCTGTTTGTCACATGAGCCGGGCACAGCACGCGCGCCGGACCCGCAATGACAGACATCTCCAACCCCCATGCCCCGCTCGACGTGCCGCCGGCCGAGGCGACCCGCGCCTTTGCCCGGATCGGACTGTTGTCGTTCGGCGGGCCGGCGGCGCAGATCGCGGTAATGCATCGCATCCTTGTCGAGGAAAAGGGCTGGCTGACCGAAAAACAGTTCCTGCACGCGCTCAATTTCTGCATGCTGCTGCCCGGGCCCGAGGCGATGCAGCTTGCCACCTATGCGGGCTGGCTGATGCATGGCGTTCGCGGCGGTCTGATCGCGGGTCTGTTGTTCATCGCGCCGGGACTTGTGATGATGCTCGCCCTGTCTGCAGTGTTCGTCGTCGCCGGCGACGTCCCGGTGGTGGCCGGGCTTTTGTACGGGCTGAAGGCAGCGGTTCTCGCCGTCGTCGTCCAGGCACTGATCAAGGTGTCGGGGCGGGCGCTCGGCTCGGCGGCGATGATCGTCATCGCGATTGCGGCGTTCGTCGGCATCGCGCTGCTGCGGCTGCCGTTCCCGCTGATCATCGCGCTGGCCGCGCTGACCGGCGCTGTGCTGCACATGGCCGCGCCGCATCTTCTGCCCGCCGCAAAGGGCAGCGATGAAGCGCACGCATCAAGCATCACCGTGCGCGGACAGGACCATGGCGCAGTGGCCCGCACCACCGTGCTGTGGCTGGCGATATGGCTGGTGCCGCTCGCCGCGCTGCTGGTGCTTCTCGGGCGGGGCGACGTGTTTGCCGATGCGGCGCTGTTCTTCTCGCAGACCGCCATCGTCACCTTTGGCGGGGCTTATGCGGTGCTCGCCTATGTCGGCCAGCAGGCGGTCGACCTCCATGGCTGGCTGACGCCCGGCGAGATGCTGGCGGGACTGGGCCTTGCCGAAACCACGCTCGGACCGCTGGTTCTGGTGCTGGTCTTTGTCGGCTTTGTCGGCGGCGCGTCGCTCGGAGGCATGGAGCCGCTTGTCGGCGGATTGCTGGGCGGGCTGGTCGCCGCCTTCTTCACCTTCGTGCCCTGCTTCTTGTGGATCTTCGCCGGCGCGCCCTATGTCGAGGCGCTGCGCAATGTGCGCTGGCTGGCCGCGTCGCTCGCGGCGATCACGGCGGCCGTCGTCGGCGTCATCGCCAATCTGGCGGTCTGGTTCGGCCTCAATGTGCTGTTCGGCGCGTTCGAAAATGTCCGCACGGGACCGTTCTTCGTGCCGGACATCGACTGGGCCGGCTTCGACCGGGTGGCCGCGGCGATCGGGATCGCGGCGGCGGTCGCGCTGATCCGCTTCAAGCTTGGCCTGTTTGCCGTCCTCGGCGCGGCGGCGGTGGCCGGCGTCTTGGCGACGATGATGGTCTGATCAGTCGAACAGGCTGGACACCGATTGCTCGTGCGCGGTGCGGGCGATGGCTTCGCCGATAAGGTCGGTGATCGACATGACACGGATCTTCTTGGCCGCGTTGACCTCGGGGGTCGGCTGGATGGAATCGGTGGTGACCAGTTCGGTCAGCGCCGACGCCTCGATCCGCGCGACGGCTCCGCCCGACAGGACGCCATGGGTGATATAGGCGGTCACGCTCTTGGCGCCCTTGGAAAGAATGGCGTCGGCGGCGTTGCACAGCGTGCCGCCGGAATCGACGATGTCGTCGATCAGGAAACAGTCCTTGCCGGTCACGTCGCCGATCACGTTCATCACCTCGGATTCGCCGGGCCGCTCGCGCCGCTTGTCGACGATGGCGAGAAGCGAATCGTCGAGCCGCTTGGCGAGCGCGCGCGCCCGTACCACGCCGCCGACATCAGGCGAGACCACCATGACCGACGACATGTCCTTGTGGTGCATGCGAATGTCGCGCGCCATCACCGGCACGGCGTAGAGATTGTCGGTCGGAATATCGAAGAAGCCCTGGATCTGGCCGGCGTGCAGGTCGAGCGTCAGAACGCGGTTGGCGCCGGCCTCGGTGATCAGGTTGGCAACCAGCTTGGCCGAGATAGGGGTGCGTCCCTGTGCCCGCCGGTCCTGCCGCGCATAGCCGAAATAGGGCAGCACCGCCGTGACCCGCCGCGCCGACGATCGCCGGAACGCGTCGATCATGATCAGCATTTCCATCAGATGATCGTTGGCCGGCCGCGAGGTCGACTGCAGGATGAAGACATCCTCGCCGCGCACATTCTCCTGCAGCTCGACGAAGATCTCGTCATCGGCGAAACGGCGCACATTGGCGCGCCCGACGCTCATGCCGAGATATTTGGCGACCGAATCGGCCAATTGCCGGTTGGAATTGCCAGCAAAGAGTTTCATGGGCCGCCCCGCGTTCGCCGTATCGGTTGGCCCGCCTTTTAGCGGTCACGGGGGCTATTGCAAGCTGTCATCAATGTTTCACACGGCGCAATTGCCGCAGGCGCCGAAACCGGCAACGCAAACGCCGTTCAGGCGGCCCGTCCGCGCCAGGCATTGTAGTCCGACAGCATCGTGTCGGCGATGCGCTCCATCGCCGATGCGGGCACGGCCTGCCACGGATCGGCATTGGTGCCTGGCACCCGTTCCTGGCCCTGGATGCGGTGGACGCGCTGGCCCGACGGGGTGAACACGTCCCAGACATGGATCACCGTCGTCTGCCCGTTTTCGGACAGGGCGGAGAAGTAGCCGCGAATTTCGTGATCGACGCCCGAGGACGCCGACGGCAGGATGCTGATGTTGTTCCGGGCGCCCGATGCCGACAGGCGGCGCGACAGGGCGGCGACGCGGTCCACCGGCGCGCCGACGATCGGCGCAAAGTGCACGCGCGCGGCGTTGGCCGCAAAGGCCTGCGGCGCGGCGGCAGTCTCGGAGCCGGAGATCAGCGCTTCACCGGTGGTCGTGGCCGCGTTCGGATCGACGGCGACCGCGGCGCCGGGCGTGCTCTCGACACTGAGCGCGTTTTCGACGGTGTTGGAGCCATCGTCGGGCGTCGTGCAGGCGGCTGCGGCAAGTGTCAGTACAAGAAGGGTCGCCAAAGCGGCCAGGCGGGCTGGCGCATTTCGACCGGTCGCAACGGTGCGCTGTGTCTGCATGGACCTTTCACCCTTTGTTACAGAGCCTTTACCTCATGCGACGGTCAAATCAAGGCCCAGCCGCGACAGCGGCTCGGGCGCCCCTTCGGTGGTCAGATAGGTGCGGCCCAGCGTCATGGCGGTGCCGCTGTCGGAATCCATGACGATCATATGGGCGAAGAGCGTCATGTTTTCGGCCACGGTTTCGGGATTTCCCGCATAGAACATCGGCCGGTCCATCCAGCACGGCGTGAAGTGGGCGCCCAGCGAATAGCCGCAGGCGTTCAGCCGGTGGCGGGTCATGCCGGCATCCTCGAGCGCATGGGCATGGGCGTCGAACACGTCGCCGAACGTGCTGCCTGGGCGCATCGCGCCCTCGACGGCCTCGAGCGCAGCGGACGCGGCGGCGTGCATCTCCACATGGCGGTCGGTGGGCTTGCCGATGATCACCGTGCGCATCAGCGCGGCATGGTAGCGGCGCCAGGCGCCGGCCCACTCCAGGGTCAGCTGGTCGTTTTCGTCGAGCGTGCGCCGGCCGGACTTGTAGCGGCACAACAGCGCGTCGCGGCCGGAGCCGATGATGAACTCGTTGCCCGGATAGTCGCCGCCCTTGGCAAGGATATGCCCCTGCAACGCGGCCAGGATCGCCGCCTCGTCGGCGCCCGCGCGCACCTTCTTCATCGCCGCGTCGAAAGCGTCGTCGGCCAGTTCGGCGGCCTTGCGCACGCAGGCGATCTCGGCGGCGCTCTTGACCGCGCGAAGACGGGACACCAGGCGCGAGGCGTCGCGCATGTCGGCAAAGCTTGCCAACTGGTCGTCCAGCAGCCGGCCGTAATGGGCGTTCAGCCCGGCGCTGTCATATTCGACGCCGATACGGGCGCCGACCAGATCGCGGTCGGCGAGAAGCTCCTTGAGATCCTTGGCCGGGTTGGCATGGCTGCGATCCTCCCAGACGACGATCGTCTCCACATTGGAGGTGTGGCGCGCCTGCCGCAGGTCGGCCGAGCGGGTCAGAAGCGCCACATCGCCGTTCTTTTCGACGATCATGCACTGGAAGAAGCAAAAACCGAACGTGTCGTAGCCGGTCAGCCAGTACATGCTCTCCTGGGCGAAGAGCAGCATCGCGTCGAGCTTGTCCTCGGCCATGGCAGCCAGAAGACGCCCTTTTCGCGCGGCGAACTCGTCATCGTCGAAATGCAGGGCCATCGGCACTCTCCTCGGTGGTGGGCGTCAGACGATCATGATGGCCGACATCTGCCGGCCATAATCGGATTCGCCGCGATGGGTGGTGCGGCGGTAGGAGAAAAAGCGTGCCTCGTCGGCATAGGTGCATTCGCCGGTGGCCGAGGCGGTGACGCCGGCCCCCTGAAGCCGGGCAACGCAATAGCCGGCAAGGTCGAACAGATGATGGCCCGGTCGGCCGCTTGGCCGGAACCAGCCGGCATTGTCCGGATGGGCGGTCATGAAGCGCTCGGCGAATTCCGGGCCGACCTCATAGTTGGGCTGGCTGATCGACGGGCCGACGATGGCGGCGATGCGCGCCCTTTCGGCGCCCAGGGCGACCATCGCATCGACGGTATTTTCAAGAACGCCGGTCAGCGCGCCCTTCCAGCCGGCATGGGCGGCGCCGACGACCGGCGCGTCCGAGTCGGCGAACAGGACCGGCGCGCAATCGGCGGTCAAAACGCCGATCGGAATGCCGGGCGTTGCGGTGACCAGCGCATCGGCCTTGGGGCGGCCGTCCAGCGGGATCGGCGCGTCGATGGTGACGACATCGGCGGAATGGATCTGATGGCAGCCGCTGAGGGCGATTTCTCCGACGCCGAACCAGCCGGCGATGCGGCGGCGGTTTTCGCGCACATGGTCCTGATCGTCCGCCGAGCCCAGCCCCGCGTTGAGACCGGCATAAAGACCTTCGGAAACCCCGCCCGCCCGCGTGAAGAAGCCGTGCCGGATGGCGCGGCCAGCGCCGAACGCGTTCGAAATCACCGGTTGAAGCGGCGGCGGTCCGTGCTCATTCATGCGTGCATGACCTGTTCATCGCGGGGCGACGGTGTGGGATGGGCACCGCGCTGTCAACCGGCTTGAAAGGGCGGGACGGGACCTTCAAGGCCGGGTCCGGTCAGGCCCAAAACCTTGAAGAGGGCCCCCATCTGGCCGTCGCCATCACCGCACAGGCGGGTAACGTCGGCGCGGATCGCATCCTGTGCGGACGCATCCTTTCCGGCACCCAGCGCGCCGGCCCGTTCGACGATGCCGCCGCCGAGCAGGAACGCGCCTTGCGTCATCGCCGGCAGGGCACGCGCGCCTTCGGAAGCGGCGGCACGAGCGAGCGACTCGAAGTCGACATGGCTGGTCAGGTCGGCAAGGCCCGGTTCGGCGAGCGGGTCGGCAAAGTCATGGCCGCGCATCGCCTGGAACGTGTCGCCAATGCCGGTCTGAAGATGGCCGTAGTCGATCAGCACGGCCAGCCCGCCATGCGCGGCGAGATGTGCGCCGACCGTGGCTGCGGCGGCCTCGCGCGCCGGCGCGATCTCGAAGACGGACCCGTCCGGCGCATCGGCATGACCGGGCGGGCGTTCGCCGTCCGGAAGCACGGAGGCGCCGGCGGTGAAGGTGAGGGCGCTGTCGTTGCAGAGCCCGACCATGCGTTCGCGCCAGCCATTGGTCGTCTTGACGAATTGCCGGAACGGCAGCGCGTCGAAAAATTCGTTGGCGGCCAGAAAGAGCGGAAGGTCCGGCAGATCGTCCAACCGGTCCACCCACGTGGCGCGGCGCGCATCGGTACCGAGCGTTTTGCGCTGCACGTCGCGCAGGCGGGCGCTCGCTTCCACCAGAACGATGCGCGCGGCGGCCGAAAAGGCGGGATCGATCCGCCCGGTTCGGACAATGTCGGCCATCAGCGTGCCGCGTCCGGGGCCGGCTTCGGCGAGAAGGAAGGGCGCGGGACGCCCGGCCTGTCGCCACGCATTGACGAGGACCGCGCCGACGATCTCGCCGAAGAGCTGGCTGATCTCCGGCGCGGTGACGAAATCACCCTTCGCGCCGAACGGTTCCCGCGAGGCGTAATAGCCGTGCTCGGGGTGCAGCAGGCATTCGGCCATATAGGCGGCGACGGTCATCGGCCCCGCCGCGGCGATGCGCGCGGCAAGGATCGCGGCGAGCGGCGTGGTCATTTTGTTTCGTCGGTGGCGGCGGGGACCGGTTTGGCCGGCCGGGCCGACAGCACAAGCGCCAGACCCAAAAGCGCCATGGGGATCGACAGCACCATGCCCATGGTCAGCCATTCGGTGCCGAGCAGGAAGCCCAGTTGCGGGTCCGGCTCGCGGAAGAACTCGACGAAGGTGCGCGCCGCCCCATAGCCGCCGACGAACAGGCCGGTGACGAAGCGCGGGTTTCTCAGCTTGAGCCAGATGTGGACGGCGACCCAAAGCAGGATGAACAGGACCAGCCCTTCCAGAAACGCCTCGTAGAGCTGGCTGGGATGGCGCGGCAGGCGCTCGGGATCGGTCGGGAAGACCATCGCCCAGCCGACGTCCGACGGGCGGCCATAGAGTTCGGCGTTGATGAAATTGGCGATGCGCACGAGACCGATGCCGATGGGAGCGACGGCGGCGATGACATCGAACAGGCGCCAGGGATCGATGCCGCGCGAGCGGGCGAAAAAGAGCATGGCCAGCGTCGTGCCGATCAGCCCGCCGTGGAAGGACATGCCGCCCTGCCACACCGTGAAGATGCGCAGCGGTTCGGCGAGGAAGGTGCCCAGATCGTAAAACAGCACATAGCCGATCCGTCCGCCGGCGATGATGCCGATCGTCGCCCAGAGGAGGAAATCATCGATGTCGACCGGCTGGATCGGCGCAGGGCCGCCCCAGAGGCGCTCGTTGTGCACCATGCGGCGGGCCAGCACCCAGCCGATGACGATGCCGACAATGTACCCCAGCGAATACCATCGGATCGCCACCGGGCCGATCTGGATCAGCACCGGGTCGATGTCGGGAAAGGCGAGAGCGGTCTGTGTGAGAAGGGCGGGGGTGAAAACGTCCATGCGCGCGGCTTTCGCAGGTCCTGATTCGGTTGGCGCCTTGTCTGTGACGGCGCGGTCTCATAGGTAAGGTGCCATAGTGGAGATAGCGACATGACAACAGGCCCCAACCGGATATTTGACGATTTCGCCAAGCTGATGACCGATGCCGCCGGCGCGGCGCAGGGCATGCGGCGCGAGGCCGAGACGATGTTCCAGGCGCAGGCGGAAAAGTTTCTTGCCTCGATGGATCTTGTCCAGCGCGAGGAGTTCGAGGCGATGAAGGAAGCCGCGCTTTCCGCCAGCGCCCGGGCCGAAGCGCTCGCAGAGCGCGTCGATGCGCTGGAAGCGCGGGTCGCCAAGCTCGAAGACACGTAATCGGGCCGCCTGCGCGGCTTTGATGACCGTTGTACAACGGTTTTTTTCCACAGGAACGAACCGAGTCCGCGCCTTCAAAAAGCCCTTTGGCGAGAGTCGCTTACGCTACGGTCGAATCTGTGGGCAAAACCGGCCGTCCACATCTGTTTGATCGATGACGCCCCGCCGGGGCTTTCCCCGCGCCCTCTCATCAATACACTGAAATTATTGAGTGATTCGCAGCGGTGCCCAAGCACCCTGCACGCCGGACCGTTCCGGCCTAGCCTTGGATGCGTTGATGAGCCTTCTTGAACTGGACGATGACAGGATCGCCCACCCGGTCGATGTGATCGAGCATGTCGCCTATGCGCGCGACTGGAATTTCGAGCGCACCGGCGATGACGAGATCGCGGTCGCGGTGGCCGGCAACTGGACCAATTACCACATCTCCTATGCCTGGATGCCGGATTTTGAATCGCTGCATTTTGCCTGCGCGTTCGACGTGACGGTGCAGAAGAACCGGATGGTGGAACTCACCCGGCTCCTGTCGCTGATCAACGAGCAATTGCTGATCGGCCATTTCGACTTCTGGGAGCAGGAAGGGGCGGTGATGTTCCGTCATTCGCTGATCCTGGCTGGCGGGGCCGAGCCCACCGAAGCGCAGGTGGAGGTGATGCTCTCGAGCGCGATCGAGACGTGCGAGAGCTACTTCCAGGCGTTCCAGTCGGTCGTCTGGTCGGGCGTCAATGCGCGCGTCGCGCTCGACCATGCGATGTTCGAGACCGTCGGCGAGGCGTGACCGATGAGCGACGACTTTATCGCGTTCGACGACTTTCTGAAGGTCGACATCCGCACCGGCACGATCGTCGAGGCCGAGCCCTTCCCAGAGGCGCGCAAGCCGGCGATCAGGATGAAGATCGATTTCGGACCGGAGATCGGCATCAAGAAATCCTCGGCGCAGATCACCGTGCACTACACGCCCGAGGAACTGGTCGGCCGGCAGGTGATGGCGGTCGTGAACTTTCCGCCGCGCCAGATCGGGCCGATGCGCTCGGAGGTGCTGACCCTGGGGTTTGAGGACGAAGACGGCGCGGTCGTGCTGGCCGCCATCGACAAGCCCGTCAAGAACGGCCAGCGGCTGATGTAGGCGCCTGCCAGCCTCCCCCTTGAGGCGAGGCACGCGAGACCAAGCTTTGCGTCGGGCGAGCGGGTGGGGGTGACAGTCAGATGTATGGGCTGGCGATTACCCCCGCCCGGCTCTGCCTCGCTTTGCTCGCCATTCGCCGACCTCCCCTCAAGGGGAGGTGGACGATGCCAATCCCTTAGACCGGCAGGCGCACGGTCACGCGCAAACCGCCAAGCGGCGAATCGTCGAGCACGATGTCGCCGCCATGCTTGCGGGCGACGTCCCGGGCGATCGACAGGCCCAGGCCCGTGCCGCTCTTGTCCAGATTGCGCGCATCGTCGATCCGGTAGAAGGGCCGGAACACGTCGTCGCGCTCGTCCTCGGGAATGCCCGGGCCGTTATCGTCCATCGTCAGCGTCAGCCGGCCGCGAGAAACCTGAGCCACCACTTCGAGCCGCTCGGCATGGCGGAAGGCGTTCGAGGCGATGTTGGCCAGAAGCCGCCGGAAGGCGACGGGCCGGACAACGATGTCGCGCCGTCCCAGGACGCTGACGACGACCTCGCGATCGTGCAGCCGGCCCTGGGCGGCGATCTCGTCAAGCGCCTCGCGCAGGTCGAGTTCGCCGGTCTCCTCCTCGACATCGCCCTTGGCGAAATCGAGATAGCCCTCCAGCATCGACTGCATGTCGTCGATGTCCTTTTCCATCGCGGCAATGTCGTCCGACGGCTCGCTCATCGCCAGTTGCAGCTTGAAGCGCGTCAGGATGGTGCGCAGGTCGTGGCTGACGCCGGCCAGCATCTCGGTGCGCTGCTCGATCTGCTTTTCGATGCGTTCGCGCATCCGGATGAAGGCAAGGCTCGCCTGGCGCACCTCGATGGCGCCGCGCGGCCGGAAACTGTCGGGAAGCGCATGGCCCTTGCCGAAGCCCTCGGCTGCCTCGGCGAGCTTCTGGATAGGCCTGATCTGGTTGCGCAGGAACAGGATGGCGATGAACAAGAGGACGAGCGACGTGCCGACCATCCACAACAGGAAGATGTGGGTGTTGGAGGCATAGGCCTGGCTGCGCCGGGCGAAGACGCGCAGCACCTTGTCTTCCATCCGGATGCGGATTTCCACCAGGTTGGAATTGCCGACCGTGTCGATCCAGAAGGGCCGGCCGATCTGCCGGGTGATTTCTTCGGACAGGATCTGGTCGAGGATCGAGAAGAACGGTTTGGGCGCCGGCGCGGGCAGCGGATCGGGCGGCAGGATGGCGACGTTCAGCGCGAGCCGCTCGCGGGCGATGCGCGTCACTTCCGCGTAGGTCTGGTCCTGCGGGTAGGTTTCGATCACATCGATGATCGCGGCGATGTCGCGCGTGACGGCGGTCGAAAGGCGCTGGGTGACGGTCTGCCAGTGCCGCTCCATGAAGACGAAGGCGATCACCGATTGCAGCAGCACCATCGGCGCGATGATGATGATCAGCGAACGCGCATAAAGGCCGCGCGGCAGGGTGAGCGTGGCGCGCGAAATCCACTGGCGCCATTTGAGCGCCGTGTAGCGGCTGGCGCGCGCCAGACGCCGGCGCAGGCTGCGCCGCTGCGGGGCGCCGGCCCTGGCGCCGTCATTGTGTGCCAGTGTCATTGCGCCCGGCCGCCCGTCATCTCCGCCCTGGCGGTGGCAGCGCCACCGTCACTCGATCGACAGACGGTAGCCCATTCCGCGCACCGTTTGAAGATAACGCGGATTGGCGGGGTCGGCTTCCAGCTTGCGGCGGAGGCGGTTGATCTGCACGTCGATCGTGCGTTCGCCGATCTCGGCATCGTCGTCGACCAGGGCGTGGCGGGCGATGGTTTCGCCGGGATTGCGGGCAAAGCGCACCAGAATGTCGCGCTCGCGGTCGGTCAGCTTGACCACCTCGCCGCTCTTCTTCAGCTCTCGCTTGCCGATCAGAAAGATGAACGGTCCGAAGACGATCTGCTCGACAAGGCCGATATCCTCGGGGATGCGGCGCCGCACGATATTGCCGATGCGGAGCAGCAGTTCGCGCGGATCGAACGGCTTGCCCAGATAATCGTCGGCGCCGGCGTCCAGCCCCTCGATGCGCTGATCGGTTTCGCTGCGCGCGGTCAGCATCAGGATCGGCACATCGCTTTCGGCACCGCGCAGGGAGCGCGCCAGCGACACGCCGTTCTCGCCGGGCATCATCACGTCGAGCACCATCAGATCGAAGGCCAGCCCCTCCATCTTGCGGCGGGCATCGGCGGCGTCCTCGGCGGCGGTGACGCGATAGCCGTTCTGCGACAGATATTGCGTCAGGAGCTGGCGGATGCGTGTGTCGTCATCGACGATGAGAATGTGCGGCGCCTGATCGTCCGGCGGTTCGGGCACCGGTCGGTCGGTGTGCTGCGGTTGCGCCATGGCTGCCTCCCTTGGCTGCGTCGCCGCCGGTCCCGTGGTCACGTCAGCGCCTCGATCTGGGCACGTCCCTGCGCATCGGTCATCGCGCGCAGGAAACGGGCCATCTCGTCCGGCGATTGGCCGGACTCGGTCAATGCCGCGTGGATGCGGCGAGACTGTGGCTCGCGCAGCCGGGCGATCAGATCGGCGCCCTTCGGCGTCAGATGCAGTTCGCGCCGGCGCCGGTCGCCATGGCCGGCATCCTGACGCACAAAGCCGCCATCGACGAGCTGCTTGAGCACGCGGGCCAGACTCTGTTTGGTGATGCCGAGAAAATCGAGCAGTTCGGCGACCGTCAGCCCCGGTTTGCGGTCGATGAAGTGCAGCACGCGATGGTGCGCGCGGCCGAAATCGAGTTCGGCGAGGATCGCGTCGGGATCGGCGATGAAATCGCGATAGGCGAAAAACAGCAGTTCGATCAGCGTGTCTGTGTCGGCGCCGGGGTCTGACATGGGTTTCTGTGCCTGCAAAATTATGTCAGCCATATTGACATATTTTGGCTATCTCTGTAAAGATTGCCGATCGCTGCGCCGCCGCCGGGCGATGATGCAGCGCACACAATAAACGGTCCGGGCGCATCGCCGATGACGACCCGCGAACCGGCAAGGCGAGGATCCGGCCATGGCAGCAGTTCCCTTCGATCAGCTTGACGGCGACATCTGGATGAACGGCGCGTTCGTGCCGTGGGCGGATGCAAAGATTCACGTGCTGACGCATGGCCTGCACTATGCAAGCTCGGTATTCGAGGGCGAGCGCGCCTATGGCGGCCGGATCTTCAAGCTGACCGAACATTCCGAGCGGCTGGTGGAATCGGCGCGCATCCTGGGCTTCGAAATCCCCTACACCGTCGCCGAGATCGACGATGCCTGCAACAAGACGCTGGTCCGGCAAGGCTTCACCGATGCCTATGTCCGTCCCGTCGCCTGGCGCGGTTCGGAGATGATGGGCGTTTCGGCGCAGAAGAACCGGATCAATCTTGCGATCGCCGTGTGGGAATGGCCGAGCTATTTCGACCCCGCCGAAAAGCTCAAGGGCATCCGCCTGGACATGGCCGAGTACCGCCGGCCCGATCCGGCGACCGCGCCGTCCAAGTCCAAGGCTGCCGGCCTTTACATGATCTGCACCATCTCCAAGCATGCCGCCGAGGCCAAGGGTTATGCCGATGCGCTGATGCTGGACTGGCGCGGGCGCGTCGCCGAGGCCACCGGCGCCAACGTGTTCTTCGTCAAGGACGGCGAACTGCACACGCCGGTGCCCGACTGCTTCCTTGACGGCATCACGCGGCGCACGGTGATCGATCTGGCCAAGCGGCGCGGACTGATCGTCAACGAGCGGGTGATCATGCCCGAGGAGATGGCCGGGTTCGAGCAGTGCTTCCTGACCGGCACCGCCGCCGAGGTGACGCCGGTCTCCGAGATTGGCCCCTACAGCTTCGCCGTCGGCGAGATCGCCAGGACGCTGATGGCGGACTACGAGGCCGAGGTGATGCCGGCGACGGCCGTCGCCGCCGAGTAAGGCGCGCCGACCGCCCTCGTGCCGAATGGACGTCCGGCGATTGCATGGGGCGGGCGCGGCGCCTATGGATGCGCGGTCCGTTCCCACAGAGGTTGACCATCATGTCCGGCGCGCTTCAGGCGATCATCGTCCCGGTAACGGGATTTCAGCAGAACTGCACGCTCCTGTTCGACGGCGACAGCAAGGCAGCCGTCGTCGTCGATCCGGGCGGTGACATCGACCGCATCATCGAGGCCGCCGACGGGCACGGGCTGACGATCGGCGCGATCTGGCTGACGCACGGCCATATCGACCATGCCGGCGGGGCGATGGACCTGAAGGACCGGCTCGGCATCGAGATCATCGGCCCGCACCGCGACGACGAACCGCTGCTGGGCGCGCTGGAACAGCAGGCGGCGATGTTCGGCCTGGACACGGCCGTGCGCAACGTCACGCCGGACCGCTGGCTCGCCGAGGGCGACACGCTCGATCTGGGTGGCCACACATTCGAGGTGCTGCATTGCCCCGGCCATGCGCCGGGCCATGTGGTGTTCGTCAACCGGGCGGCGCAGTTCGCCCATGTGGGCGACGTCCTGTTTGCCGGCTCGATCGGCCGCACGGACCTGCCCGGCGGCGACCATCAGACGCTTTTGGCCTCGATCCGCGACAAGCTGATGCCGCTGGGCGACGATTTCGGCTTCATCTGCGGGCACGGGCCTGGCGGCAGGCTCGGCGAGGAACGGCGGACCAATCCGTTCCTCGCCGGCCAAGTCTAGATCCCCTCGGGTCCAGACCGTCCGCCATGCCGCGCCGGTCGCCCCTGGCGGCGCCGATGGCATGGCGGAATGGCATGGCGGCATGACGCCCCCGGCGGGCCGCGCGATCAGCGCGGCACGCAGAAATGGTCCCGGCCGTCATAGCCGCGAAAGGTGCCGCGCCGGGGATCGAACGAGCGGTAGCGCCGGTCGCACCATTGGTACCAGCCCGGCGACCAGGGCTCGAGCCCGCTCTCATAGGTGATCACGTTCGGGCCCGAGGGCGCCGGCGGATAGTAGGCGCCGCCGCCGCGCGGCGACCGGTGCCGGTAGGCGGGGTCCGCATGGCTGGGCAGCGTGCGGTTCTGGTGGGCCAGCGCGCCGCCGACAATGGCAAGCCCCGTGATGCCCAGGATCGCCGCCGCGGTGCCGTCATCGACGCGGCCGCCATGGCGGTAGTGATGGCGCGGGCGGTGCTGGTAGCCGCGCTGGCCGTGCCACTGGCGCGGGCGCACGCGCTGCACCTGGTTGCAGTTGCCCAGCGGGCCGCAATGGCTGACCCGTCCGTCGGAATGATAGATCGTCACGTTCTCGCTCTCGGCATGGGCCGGCGCGGTGGCGCCCGGCAGGCCGGTCAGCGCGGTCGCGGCGACGGCGAGCGCGCCAAGCGCGGTGCGGATGGCCTTCATGGCTGTCTCCTTCGGCAATCGTTGCCCTTGCCATGGTCTAGCGCCGCGCACCTGAACGCTGGCTGAACGGCGCCGCGCCGGCCATCTCGTCATGAAACTCCCGGTCCGCCAATTCCGGTCCCTCGATCGCTTGCGCCCTCAAATCCCGCCTGATCGCGTGCAGACGCTCGAGGACGGCGAACAGGGCGAGACCGTTGATCGCCCGCCAGTCGCCTTCCGCGCCACAGGGCGGCAGCGCCGCCGGCGGCCCCTCGCCGGTGCAGGCCCGGGCGCGGCGGCAGGCGCGCTTCGGGCAGGTTTTCCAGCGGCGCGCGCGGTTGGCAACGAACTGCGCGGCGCGGGCGGCGAGCGCCACTGTGTCGGCCTCGGCGCGGGCATCGGCCTCCGGATCGGGGCCGAGAAGGGTGTCGAGTTGAGCATTAAGGTCGGGTTCGGGATCTGTCATGGTGGTTCCTTTCTTTGATGCCGCCGCAGACCTTTCTGTCTCGCTTGTCGCTCGACAGGGTGCGGCGGTGGTTGCGGGGGACGCCCGCGATCCGGCGCCTCGGTGCTCCTTTTTCGGCCCAAAGCTTGCGCTTCCCCTCGGGCCTGGCCCGAGGGTCAACGTGCGCTTTGGGCGAGCGCGTCCGAGCCTTTCCTCCGGCGTCGGGCGGGCGTGCCCCGCAACCCGGCGCAAGGCGCACGTGGGCCTTGGCCCGCGCAAGTCCTTGCGCCAGCTTGAAAGACCGAAGGAACGGGCGGTCGGAAGAGCGCGAGCCGTTCTTGAGTTATGTGCGATCTTGCGACCGCCCGTTCGGCGGGCTTGCGGTGATCGGCATGGCTCTATCGCCGCCGCAGACCTTTCTGTCTCGCTTGTCGCTCGACAGGGTGCGGCGGTGAATTGCGGGGAACGCCCGCGATCCGGAGCCACCTTCATTCCGCCGTGATCTGGGGAGTCATCCTCCAGCCGGACACCTCTGCCCGGCCGACCACGCCGCCGCCCCTTTCCCCGGATGGTCGGTTCTAGACCCGAGCCTTCGCGAAAGGGGTGAGGGGAGTATGGGGGAGGGTGAGGGAAGGGGGATAAGTTTTGCAGGTTGCCTTCAGGGATGGCGTTCCTCTGAGCTACCTCGAATCAATTGATCCGGCGATTTCCCATAGAGAACGGGCAAAGTTGTCAATCAGCTGTTTTGCTTGCCGCACATGATGAACGCCGCGATCGATCTGAGCCAGCTGAAATGCTGGTTCGATCGCCGCACTAGTCAAATGAGAATCTGCGATTCTCAGCTGATACACTCCGTGCAAAACACCCATGAGATTGTGCGCTGGATCTTGACCAACTAAGTCGGTCAGAATTTGTTCTATCAACTTCAGCGAGCCTAGCTTCGAATCCGGTTGGTTCAGAGCAGATCGCAGGACGCCAATTCTAATCGGCTCGATCACCGTTCGGTGAAGCTCTTTGGCCAATCTCAGAAGATCTGCGTCGCTGAAAACGGAATAACGTGAGATTGGGCGCGCTTTGTTCTGCACCTCTTCCGTGTGAGCATACAGCTCTGATCCGAATTTTTTCGCAAACGACGCATTAAGCAACTCTATACAGCCCAGTAGTTTCTCCTCTGGGGCTTTAGTGTGGGCCGGAGCAGCCCTGACATGTGAAGCGGCGAGCTCGTCGCCAAGTCCACCTTCCGGCTCTACCGAGTAGGCAGCCCAAATCTCCTGTTGCCATACGGGTAGCCGCGCAACTTCATACGCGTAAGCTACGATTAGGTTATGCTCATTCAATCCGAAATGAACATTTTGGCCGGACGGCGAGAACACGCCAGCAGTGTCATCTGTATACCACTTCAAAAAGAATCCTTTGTTGGACAAGAGCGACTGGATGACCTGCGTTCTAAACCAAAGCCATCGCCCTATGTCTTCGTGTGCTAGATTGTTCGAAGCCATTTTTGTGCCGTCGTTTTCAACGACGAACTGAGGATAAACGTTTGGTTCATCGAACCTTACCCGCGGACTATATCCGTTGTGTTCGATCCACTCGTCACGCCAGAATTCTCCTTCAATGCGAAACCCGGAGTACGCTCGCCCCTTTACTGTTTTGCTCGCTCCACCTGTTCTTTTCCCAGAACTGGCATCTAGTTTTGGTGAGTCTTGACGATGATCAAAATCTTCGTGCCAGACGTGAAAAACAGCGGCCTCTCCGCCGTAGATTTGGTCGAGCGTGCGAATAAGCAGTGAAAAGCGAGCACCGTCTCGTTGTTCATCTAGGGTACCCACAGAATCATAGGGCGTTTCGCTTAGTGCATTTACGGTCATAACCCGCTGACGATAGATTGACATCCGAAGATTGAGATTTCTTGCTGCTAAGTAATCGAGGAGAAAATCCTTCCTTATCTCGACTAAAGTTGAATTTCCGTCATGATCTTGTTTTGTCCGTACGGCTATAGTGAAATTCTCGTCCGGCGCGATCCAATTGTCTCCATCAGGAAAAAGTTTGAGCGCGAGCGTTAGATCCGGATCGATGATCCAATTTCTCTTTCCAATGGCACTGATGCGGCGTTCGAATACAAGATTGGATCCGATTGTTTGTTTTTCGTTGTACTGAAACTCATCTGCCCGCTTGTATTGCCCATCTTCATAGGCGAAAGGGCTTGGCGTCGTGCCAATGCCTATCTCGTGCCATCCGCAATGCTCGGCTTCGGCCATTCTGTCGGGAGGAAAGGCCGCCGTGCCGACGTATATTCCATCCTCGATAAGGCCGACTTGGTTTAGCCTGACTTCGTTGGAATTGGTCAAACACGCTCGGAGTGGGATCCACGTCGCGTTTTTGTAGCGGCGCTTAAGCTCGGTGCTGAACTCAAACCAATCCTTACTGCCAATTTGCATATCCAGTTTCCCTTGCTTTACGGGCTTTTTGCGTTTGAGCCGCTCATATTGGGTCGCGAGTGTCAATTCTTTCACATCCCAATATATGTGCGTGATGTGGCATCACACAGGCCTGTCAAATCCGCTGACGAACGTTCGATCTAGCGTTTGCATACTTATTCGTCGCAGCTGTGCTTAAGGCCTAGTCCCGGGTGACCGGCGACCAGGCCACCCGCATCATGATCACCGCGCACCGGCAGGGGTCGTGCGTCGTCGCCGTCTTCACCCGCGATGTCGCCGAGACCAAGGCCGGGCGCGCGACCGATGCGGGCAAGGCCGCCGGCTTTCCGCTGACGTTCGCGGCGGAGCCGGAGGAGTAGGCTTTCCTTCTCCCCGCGCGCGGGGAGAGGGATACGAGACCGCGCGAGCGGTGCAAGCGCCGGTCGCAGTCGGGTGAGGGGCATCCAACGGTCGGCTCCGGGCCCAGAAACCCCCACCCTTCATCCCTCCCCACAAGGGGGAGGGAAGGCCTTGGCATCGCACCCACCGGATGGGATTCCAAGCCTGGCTCGAATGTTGACGACAAGGGTGGTGTGCGGACGTCGTCCCTCCCCCTTGTGGGGAGGGATGAAGGGTGGGGGTGCGGCGCCATGTTTCCGGCATCGAGGATGCCTAGGCATCACGGAATGGATCCTCGGGTCAAGCCCGAGGATGACGCAGGATTGGATGGCGGGGAGAAGGGGAGGCGCAGCCGCCTACTTCACCAACCCCAGCACCAGCCGCTGCACATTGCCGCCCGGCGCCATTTCGCTTTGCTCGAACGCGCGGTTCTTGGCCTTGTAGCGCGCATGGGCGGCGATGACCCGCCGCTCCACCTCGGCGCGGATTTTCTGGCAGCCCGGATCGTCCGTCACCACCAGCCCCAGCGTCTCACCGATAATGTCGTCGACCATGCCGCGCATCAGCGCGCCATGCACATGCTCATGGGCGGTGATGCCGGCGATGAAGGTGGACCATTTGGCCTGTGTTCCGCCGTCGAGTGCGGCGCGCGGGCGGGGCAGGCGGTAGGTGATGGTCAGGAACGGGCGCACTTCGGCGAGCCGGCAGGCGGTGCCGTCGGGCACATAGTCGCGGCCCCACAAAAGCTCATATTCGGTGAGCGCGATGGCGCGCCTGAGGCTGACCACCGGCCCGTTGGCGCCGATCGACCGGTAGAGCGCCATGCCAGTCGACCCGTCGATGGCGTAGTGGACGGTTCTCTCGCTGGCGGTCCAGTCTAGCGCGCGGGCGGGCAGTGCCGTCAGGGCGAGCGCGATCAGGGCGAGGGCAGCCCGGCGCGCAGGGGCGGGGACGGGCGCGGGGGCCGTCACCGTTTGGGTTTCTCCGTGCGGCCGACGGTCATCTCGTCGAGCGTGTTCTTGCGGAAGTAGGAGTTTTCTTCCTTGACGCCCTCCTTCCGCGGCCCTCCGCTAGGGCTCCGGGCGTTCGTCGCTGAAGACGATTCGCCGGATCGTCTTCTCTGCTTCGCAAACCGCTTCTCACTCTCGATCCCCGCGTCGCGCGCCAGCGGGTCGTCCAACACGGCCAGTTCCTGCTCGCGCAGGCGCTTGATCTCGTCGCGCAGGCGCGCGGCGGTCTCGAAATCGAGGTCGGCGGCGGCGTCGCGCATCTGCTTTTCGAGCGCCTCGAGATGGGCGGCCAGATTGTTGCCGACCAGCGCGCCCTCGTCGGCCGCCAGCCCCTTGCCGCCCTTGCCGGTGATGTCGGCGCGCACATGGTCCTTCTCGTAGACCGAGTCGAGAATGTCGGCGATGTTGGCCTTGACCGATTGCGGCGTGATGCCGTGCTCTTCATTGTATTCGAGCTGCTTTTGCCGGCGGCGGCCGGTCTCGGCCAGCGCGCGCTGCATCGAGCCGGTCTCCCGGTCGGCATAGAGGATCACCTTGCCGTCGACGTTGCGTGCTGCCCTGCCAATTGTCTGGATCAGCGAGGTTTCCGAGCGCAGGAAGCCCTCCTTGTCCGCGTCGAGGATGGCGACGAACCCGCATTCGGGAATGTCCAGGCCCTCGCGCAAGAGGTTGATGCCGACCAGGCAGTCGAACGCGCCGAGCCGCAAATCGCGGATGATCTCGATGCGCTCGATCGTGTCGATGTCCGAATGCATGTACCTTACCCGGACGCCCTGCTCGTGCAGATATTCGGTCAGATCCTCGGCCATGCGCTTGGTCAGCACCGTGCACAGCGTCCGGTAGCCGGCCTGCGCGGTGGCGCGGATCTCGCCGAGCACATCGTCGACCTGGTTCGTGGCGGGCCGGATCTCGACGGGCGGATCGATCAGCCCGGTGGGGCGGATCACCTGTTCGGCGAAGACGCCGCCGGACTGGTCCAGTTCCCAGCCGCCGGGCGTTGCCGACACGGCGATGGTCTGCGGGCGCATGGCGTCCCATTCCTCGAACCTGAGCGGCCGGTTGTCCATGCAGGACGGCAGGCGGAAGCCATATTCGGCGAGCGTCGCCTTGCGGCGGAAGTCGCCGCGATACATGGCGCCGATCTGCGGCACGGTCACATGGCTCTCGTCGATGAAGACGATGGCGTCGTCGGGGATGTATTCGAACAGCGTCGGCGGCGGCTCGCCCGGATTGCGGCCGGTCAGATAGCGCGAATAGTTCTCGATGCCCTGGCAGGAGCCGGTGGCTTCAAGCATTTCCAGATCGTAGCGCGTGCGCTGTTCGAGGCGCTGCGCCTCCAGCAGCCGGCCCGCTTTCTCAAGCTCGGTAAGCCGGTGCTTCAATTCTTCCTTGATCGCCTTTTGCGCCTGGTTGAGTGTCGGGCGCGGCGTCACATAGTGCGAGTTGGCGTAGATCTTCACCGACTTGAGCTCATCGGTCTTGTGGCCGGTCAGCGGGTCGAACTCGGTGATCTGCTCGATCTCGTCGCCGAACAGCGAGATGCGCCAGGCGCGGTCCTCAAGGTGGGCCGGAAAGATCTCGATCGTGTCGCCGCGCACCCGGAACGAGCCGCGCACGAAGTTGATGTCCTGGCGCTTGTATTGCTGGGCGACCAGATCGGCGAGAAGCTGGCGCTGGTCGAGCCGGTCGCCGATCGTCATCTCGAAGGTCATCGCCGTATAGGTCTCGACCGAGCCGATACCGTAGATGCAGGAGACCGAGGCGACGATGATCACGTCGTCGCGCTCGAGCAGAGCGCGGGTCGCCGAATGGCGCATCCGGTCGATCTGCTCGTTGATGGTCGATTCCTTCTCGATGTAGGTGTCCGTGCGGGGCACATAGGCCTCGGGCTGGTAGTAGTCGTAATAGGAGACGAAATACTCGACCGCATTGTCCGGAAAGAACGATTTCATCTCGCCATAGAGCTGGGCGGCGAGCGTCTTGTTCGGCGCCAGGATGATCGCCGGGCGCTGGGTTTCCTCGATCACCTTGGCCATGGTGAAGGTCTTGCCCGAGCCGGTGACGCCCAAAAGGACTTGCGTCCTTTCGGGCTGATTCTCCAGTGATCCGAAACTTGCGCTTCCCTCGCTGGCCGCTCGGTCAACGTGCGTTTCGGATGGCAGCACTTGCGTGCGGTCGCCCTCGATACCCCCCTCGGTCGGCTGCGCCAACATCTCCCCCACAAGGGGGGAGAGGGGAGCGAACTCGCCCAACCCCTCCACCAGATCCCTGATCGCCGTCGGCTGGTCGCCGGCGGGTTCGTACTCGGTCACCATCTTGAGCGGGATGCCGCCCTCGGATTTCTCCGGCCGTTCGGGACGGTGCGGCACCCACATCTTGCCGTCCTTGAACAGCGGATTGCCGCTGTCGATCAGGCTCTTGAGCGCCTCGACCGTCGCCGTGACACCACCTTCCGATGGCGCCGATTCTTGCGCGGCGCTGCGCGCCACGTGCGATGCGGCGCGCGCGCGCGCGAGAAGTTCTTCGGCCTCTTCCAGCCCCACATCGAGACCCGCCACCGGGTTCAGGCCCGCCGCGGCGCGTTCCTTGGGATCGTTGGTGCCGCCGATGGAGACGCCACCGCCGGTGCGCTTGTCGCCGACCTCGTAAACTCGGTCGGTCTTTTCCCTGGCGCCGGTCTTGCGCTTCCCCCCGCTTTCGCCGGGGGTCAACGTGCGACTGTCGCTGGTGCGGCCACCCTTTCGGTCCTTCGGGCCGTCGCTCGATCTCTCGGCTTTCTTCCGATGCTTGCCGGCTCGCGACCGGATATCGCGCATCTCGGCGTCGCGCTGTTCGCGCGCGGCGTCGTCCTCGAGCTGCCGCACCCAATCCTCGATCGAGCCGCCGGAAACGGGGGCACCTTCCAGGTCACGCTGGGGCGCCTCTTCAAACCCTTCCATGGCGGCGGGCTTGCCGGATTTCTTTTGTTGTCTGGCCATGCGCCCAATATGGGAAAAAGGCGGGGCAAAAGGAAGGCCGACGCGCGCCTTTGATCCGCTGCTGCTGACAGGAGGGTGTCATGAGCCAGGGCGCCCTCCAATCGCGTCAGCCGCAGCGGGAACCATCGCGGCCATGTCGGCGTTGACCGCCAACACAGTCGACAACCATCGGCAGGACGGGCGGCGCGAAGGCCGGCGACCCGGCTGCCACCGCCATTCACGGACGGACCATGTCCTCGCCTGACCTTCTGCTGCAATCCAGCCCTGCCAACACGCCCGCCGCACGGGCGGCAAGCGGTCCGCGCGGGGGGCGATGGTGGGCCGTTGTCGTCATCATCGGATGCATGACCGTCTTTGTGCTGGTCGCGGTGGCGGTGAGCCAGGGTTGGACCGCCGCTTTCGACGAGGCCATCGTCCGGGCGCTGCGCTCGCCCGCCGATCTGGCCGACCCGTGGGGCCCGCCATGGTTCGAGGACATCATGTTCGACTACACCGTGCTGGGCGGCTACACATTCCTCGTCACGCTGGCCGTGGTGCTGGCCGTCGGCCTCGCCGCCGTGGGGCAGGGCGCGGCCGCGCTGTTCTTCGCCCTGACGCTGACATCGGGCACCGCCGTCGCGCAACTGGCAAAAGCCGCATTCGACAGGGCCCGGCCCGATCTCGTCGACCATCTCGACCGCACGATGACGTCGTCCTTTCCCAGTGCCCACGCGACCGTGAGCATGGTTGCCTATCTGGCCCTGGCACTGGCCCTTCTGCGCGCCGTCGAACGTCCCGCCTTCCGGGTCTATATCGTCGCCACCGGGCTCGCTTTGTCGCTCATTGTCGGCATCAGCCGTGTCTATCTCGGCGTCCACTGGCCGTCCGACGTGCTGGCCGGCTGGTGCCTGGGCGCCGCATGGGCCGTGCTGTGCTGGCTGATGGCCGATCTTCTCCGGCCCGGCGAGGCCGCACCAATATCCCTTCAGCCAGAGGAGGCGGGCCGGTGACGCTCAGGCAACACGGACATTGGATCGAATATCTGGCCCGGTTCGGGTATGGCGCGCGGGGCGTCGTTTACCTTGTCATCGGTGTTCTGATCGTCATCGGCGCGGGCGTCGGAGAAGGGGGATCGGCGACGCGCGATGCGGTGCGGACCTTGCGCGAGCAGCCGTTCGGCACGTTCATCCTGTGGCTTCTGGTGATCGGTCTTGCAGGCTATGTGGCATGGCGGCTTGTCCAGGCGATCTTCGACACCGACGACCATGGCACCAGCATCAAGGGCCTTGGCGTTCGAGCCGGTTTGCTCGCCAGTGCCGTCACCTATGGCGCGCTCGGCCAGTATACGCTCTCCCTGCTCGGCGTGTTCGGCAATGCGGGCAGTTCGGGCGGCAGCGGGGGCGGTGCGGCGAGGTGGCTGGAAAGCTTCGTCGCGGACCGTTGGGTCGCGCTGATCCTGTGTCTCGTCTTCCTGGCGGTGGCGATCGCCCATTTCGTCAAGGCGATCAAACGCAAATATGCCGACCACTTCCAGGCCAGCGAGGAGGCGATGGCGTGGATCCATCCGATCTCCATCACCGGGCTGTGCGCGCGCGGCGGCGTGTTCGTCATTCTAGCCCTGCTTACCTTCTACAGGTTCCTGACCGCCGGCGGCGGCGCGGACGACCCGCCCGGCCTGTCCGATGCGCTGGCCTTCATCGCGGGGCTGCCGGCGGGGCCGCTTCTTCTGACGGCGATGGGGCTGGGCCTGATTGCCTTTGCGCTCTATTCGCTGATCGAGGCGCGGTGGCGGCGCATCAACTGGCAGGATGCGTGATCGGCGTCATCGCGGGCGTCACGGCACCGTGCGCCGCGGCTGCCGGCCCGCCGGAATATCTGGACCCCGGCGGCATTGTGCATCACCATGTGTCCCGAACAGCAGGAGCCAACCCATGAACCCCATCAGACTTGTGACGGTTGCCGCAATCCTCGTTGCCCTTGCCGGCTGCGCCAACACGATCCGCGGCGTCGGCCAGGACACAGCCAACGCCGTCAACGCCACCCAGCAGGCCGCCGGCAATGTCGCCGGCGCGGTGAACTGACGCGCTGAAAGCGCAGCATTTCACCGCAAATATGGCCTACGCTTCAAAGTCGGCCCGGTAGTGCTCGGCCGTTAGTCGAACATGTTTGTCGATCGAGCCGGCCATTTCGAACGCTCTTGGGTCGCGCCGAAAATCGTACAGGCGCATGAGCCGAAAGCGATCGCCGCTTTCACGAGAGAACTCCGTTTCGTTGCGGCTGATGAAGAACGGTGTTCGGCTGCTGCCAGCAGTGGTTTTCACTTCCACGAACTTCTCCCGCCCGTCGGGTTCGAAGCTCAGGATGTCATATCCGGCGCCGTCACCGTCCTCCTTTGAAACCCAGCGCACTTTCCGTGCAAGATCGTCTCGTTGGTGCCCTTCAAGGGAATGCCGCTCGAAATGAAGTATCAGTTCTTCCCCGGCTTCTCCCAATGCTCGATTCTTCTGGTCGCGCTCGATGGGATCGAACTTTCGGATTAATCGTTCTATGTATGTTGGGAGAGGGTTAGGTTTGGTGGCTCGTTCGGGCGCCGGCTCAATGTAGAGTCCGGCTGGGTCGCTCATGCCGGTTTCGGGCTGCGACAAATCCAGCGCTAGAAAATGCGGCAGCCTTCTATCAACGGCATCTGCCAAAGCACGTTGGAAGTTATTGCGCGGTGCCAAACCGCGAATCCACTCGACACCCATCTGATCGAGAACGGCTGAGATATTCTGGAATTTGAACTCGATGGCTTTTTCGGTGCGCGGGATCAAACTGGTCAATTCCCTGTAGAGATGCGCCTTGTTGAAGCGCTCACCGCTCACGTCCAACGCAAGATGCTCGAAGTATGCAGCCACGCAAGCTTCCACCTCATCGTCGGTCCAGTCTGTTCCGTTGTTCGACATTTTCCAGTTTACAGTGATCAGATGAGAACGGCATTCGCTGTTGGTCCATGACAGACATTGCACGTCGAAATTGTCAAACGCCTCTGCCCACCTACCGCAACATCCTCACCCACCGCGCAAGGTCGACAAGGCCCATCAGCGCGGCGGCGACATAGGTGAAGGCGGCGGCCTTGAGCACCGAGCGGGCGCCGGCCAGATCGCCGTCTTGCAGATAGCCGCCTTCCTTGAGGATCGGCAGCGCCTTGCCGAAGCTGGCGTCATATTCGACCGGCAGCGTGACCAGATGGACCAGGACGCGGATCGCCAGAAGGGCGATGCCGGTGGCGGCCAGCGCCAGAAACGCGCCGGGGGTGCGGGCGATGACGGCCAGCACCGGAGCGGCGATGAAGAACAGGCCGGCGAACAAGTCGGTGACGCCGGCGATGCGCACCAGCGTCTGACGCAGCTTCAGGCCGCGCTCGCCGCGATGGTGCTGCAGCGCATGGCCGACCTCGTGGGCGGCGATGGCGACCGCCGTCAGGGACGGGGTGCCATGGGTTTCGGGCGACAGGCGCACCACGCGCGCGGCGGGATCGTAATGATCGCCCTTGGCGGTCTGCTCGACGCCGACGCCGTCGAGACGGTAGTGCGCGATCAGATGCTCTGCCAGTTCGCCGCCGGTACCGGGAAAATCGGGGCGCGGCGTGCCGTGGCGCTGCATCGTCCGCCGCACCCACAGTTGCGGCAGCACGACCACGGCGCCGATCAGGACCAGTGCGATGATGCCCAAAAGCGCCACCTGCGCGCGATCTCCCGAAGACTTCCGGCGCGCGTCATTGCCGCCGTTCGCCCTTCATATGGGGAGCGCGCGGCGCGGGGCAACGATCGGCGGACCCGAACGCGCCGAACCGGTCAGTTGGTCGAGATGGTGCCGCGCACGCAGTTTTCCGGCTCGGCGCCGTCGGGCAGGGGCGGCGCTCCGGGCGCGCCCGGCGTTTGGTTGATCTGCCGGCATTCCTCGACGCTCGTGCCGGCCTGACCGGTGATCGTCGGCGCGGCGGGATCGCCGGGCAGAGCGGCGGGGTTGGTGGTGCCGATGCGGGTTGCCAGCGTGCGGCTCGACGAGGTGGCGATCACATTGCCCTGGACGGGCGGCAGCGGTTCGGTCGACCCGCGATCGAACGGATTGAGATCGGAAACGGCGTTGCAGCCCGCGGGCAGCGCGAGTGCGGCGATCAGGATGGCCGTCCGGCCGGTTCTGGCAAGCATGGTCAATTCCGGTTTGTCTCGTGCTTCCGACGTTAATCGGCAAAGGGCGGGCGATCAATGCGGCGCAGCGTGCAGGCGCCTTGCCGCACTGGTGCCGTCAGTCATAATAGATTTCGTTGTCGTCCAGATAGATATTGCTCGCCGCGCAAATGTCGATGCTGATCGGCTCGTCGAGCACCTCGCCCCCGTCGGTGCCAAGCCAGCCGACCTGGAAAACCTGGTCGCACGGACCGGTGTCGGCGGTGAACCTTGCCGTGGCGCTTTGGCCGGGGTCGACGGCATCCTGCAGCCAGTTGTCGCTCCAGCCGGATCCGTCATTGGTGTAAAAGCCGACGACGACGTTGCCGCCGGTGTTGTTGTAGACCTCGAAATAGCCTTCCGAGCCGGTGCCCTGGGCGAGGGCGAGCGATGCCGTACCCGCCATGATGGCGGCGAAAACCGTTGTCCGAAGAAGCATTTGACTGGTTCCTTGTGTCGCAATGAGATGTCGCGCGCGCCCCAATGTCGACCACGATATGGAACTTTCGGGCCGTTGGCGACTTCTTCCTGCACCACCGCATGCGGTGTGACCAAGCGCACAAGCCCGCGCCGGCAGCGGCGATAGGGTGATCGCAAGGAGGCGGAAGACATGATGACTTCCGGAAAGCACATGATGTACAATGGCTCGCACATTTCGGGTTCGCCCGTTTCGCAGACGACGCCCCTGACGGAACTGGCCATGCAGGCGCGGCGGGCACCGCGCCGCCGCGACGCCATCGCAGTCCTCGCCGCCCAACTGGCCGCCGTCGCCGCCCTCATCTGGCTGGTCGCCGGAACCGTGACGGCCCAGGCGGGCGATCTGGATGCGCTGGACAGTGGCGAGCCGGCCGTCCTTGCCTATGCCGAGCCGGCGCCCGAGCGCTTCGCGGACCCGTTCGCCGGGCAGCGCGGCCTCGAAAACCATGACGCCCATGACGGCCACCCGCTGAACGATGCGTGGATGGGCCTGAACGCGGTGACCGCCGATGGCGTGGTCGCCGGCTATGTCAGCGACGCTTTCGTCAATCCCGACGGTTCGATCGACGAGGTGATCATCACGCCCGCGCCGGGAACCGCGCTGGCCCACCCGGTCTATGTGCCGGTAGATGCAGTCCAATTCGACGGTGCCGAGGTCGGCCTGACGATGACGATGGCGGTCCTGGCCACGCAGGAGCCGGTGACCGAGGATTTCGCCGCCTACGCGGAATAAGCGCACCCCTCCAGTCAATCGATGCGCGCGAAGACACGGTGCCCCTTCTCAGGGCGCCGTGTCTTTGACAGTGCGGCCGTCTTCCATGGTCACGATCCTGTCGGCCAGTTCCAGGATGCGGTTGTCATGGGTGACCATCATGGTGGTCGTGCCGCGCTGGCGGCCCAGTTCCTTGAGCATCCGCACCACGGTCATGCCGCTTTCCTTGTCGAGCGCGGCGGTCGGCTCGTCGGCGAAGACGACCGCCGGATTGCCGACAAGCGCACGGGCGACGGCGACGCGCTGTTTCTGGCCGCCCGACAGATTGCCGGGCAGATAGTCGAGCCGGTCGCCCAGGCCCAGCGCGCCCAGAATGTGCGCGGCAGCCTTGCGCTGGGTGGCTTCGTCCCTGTGGCCGTGCACCTGCAGCCCCATCATGACGTTCTGCCGCGCCGTCAGGCTGCCATGCAGATTGTGGGCCTGGAAGATGAAGCCCAGCCGGCGGCGATAGAGCACGAGATCGGCCTCGCGTGCGCCGTTCAGTTCATGACCCAGAAGTTCGACCGAGCCGTCCTGCACCTCGCGCAGGCAGCCCATCAGCGTCAGCACCGTCGTCTTGCCCGAGCCGGACGGCCCCATCAGCACGGTCAGGCTGCCAGGGCGCACCGTCAGGTCGACGTCGAACAGGGCCTGCTTGCGCGCTTCGCCCTCGCCGAACCAGTGGTTCAGCCCGGCAACGCGGATCGCCGGCACTTCGGCAACGGCGGGCAGGGCGGGATTTCTGGCCGGCGCATTCATCTCAGAAAAGGTCCGCCGGATCCGCGGCCGCCAGGCGGCGCGTGGCGATGGCGCCCGAGACCAGACAGGCGATGATGGTCCCGACGAACACGGCGGCGGTGGTCGCAAAGGTCAGTTCGACCGGCAGGCCGGTCATCGCGCCAAGCATTTCGTAAAGCAGCCAGGAGACGGCGATGCCGGGCACGAAGCCCAGAATGCCGAGGATCACCGCCTGCTCCAGCACGATTCCCAGGAACATGGACTGGCCGTATCCCATCGCCTTGAAGGTGGCATATTCGGCCAGATGGTCCGCCACGTCGGTCGACAGGATCTGGTAGACGATGACGATGCCGACGAGCACGCCGATGACGACGCCGAAGCCGAAGATGAGGCCGGTCGGGCGTTCGGTGGTCTGGTAATCCTGATCCTCGAGCGCGGCGTCCGCGAAGCTGCGCACGCGCAGGCCGGTGCCGTCGAATTGCGCCTGAAGCGCGGCGAGCACGACACCGGGGTCGGCGTCCGGGGCGATCTTGATCAGGATGTGGTCGGGCGCGCCGGTGGAGCGGTTCGGGAAGATGCGGTGGAAGGTCTGGTCGGAGACCAGCATGTAGCCGTCGCCGGCAAATCCGCCGCCCGCGGCGAAGCTGTCGATGGCACTCAGGGTCACGCCGCGCACCTCGAACCGCAGCGGATCGTCCGGCCCCAGCGTTTCGAGCGCCGAGGCATCCATGTTGCGGGCGAGGCGGTCGACCACGGCGCTGTCGCGCAGCCTGAGGCGCGGGGCGAAGGGCGCAAGCCCGGCATCGAGATAGTCGCCCTTTTCGGGGTCGATGCCGAAGGTGACGAACGCCGTCGAAGTCCCGTCGGCGCGCTCCCAGTCGGCGGTCGCGACATAGAACGGCATGGCGCTCTGGACGCCGGGCACGCCGAGCGCCTGGAACATGCGCTGGCGGGCGACATTGTCGCCTTCGGTCAGCGTGTTGGCGTTTTCGGCCGAGATCATGATGTCGGCGTTCAAAAGCCCGTAGGAGATCAGGATCGAATTGTTGAGCGAGCCCATGATGCCGAGCTGGACCAGCACCAATATGTTGGCGAAGGCGACGCCCGCCATCGCCGCCGCAAGGCGCGTTCTGGAGTGGATCAGCTGCAGCCAGCCGATCGGCAGACGGCCGATGAGCGCGCCCAGAAGAGCGGTCATGGCGTGGCCCGCGCGTCCGTTTCGATGCGCGCCAGCACTTCAAGATTGATGAAGCGGGCGGCGATCTGCGAGGATTCCTCGTCGAGATCGACATTGACGGTGATGACGCGCGCATCGGTGTTCGCCGCCGGATCGTCGCCGACGATGGTCTGGCGGCCGACTTCGAGGCCGATGTCGGCGACCGTGCCGGTCAGTTCGCCTTCGAACGCGTCGGCGGTCACGATGACGCTTTGACCAAGGCTGACGCGGCGGATGTCGGACTGGTAGATCTCGACCTCTGCCGTCATGGCGGAAATGTCGCCCAGATCGAGCACGCCCGACGTGCCCGGCTTTTCGCCCTCGCGCACATGGATGGCGATGACCGTGCCGTCGGCGGGCGCGCGGATGAACGCCTTTTCGAGATCGGCGCGGGCGCGCTCGAGATCGGCCAGCGCGGCGTCCAGATTGCGCTTGGCGACGGTGACATCAACCTGATCGTCGGTGCCGTTGCGCTCGTAGCGGCTTGCCGTGGCGGCCGCGCGCTCGACCTCCTGTGTCGCCTGATCGAGTGTAGACCGGCGCTGGTCGAGCGCTGCGCGCGTGACGATGCCGCGTTCGAACAGGGTCTGGTAGCGGTCGAACTCGGCCTGCGCATTGGTCAGCGCGGCCTGCGCCTTTTGCAGGCCCGCCTCGGCTTCGGCGGCTGCGCTTTCGGTGTTGCGCCGGGTCTGGGCGAGCGTCGCCGTGCGCACCTCGACATTGGCGCGGGCGGTGGCGACCGCCTGTTCGAGCGCGCCGCGATTGTCGAGCACGGCCAGAACGTCGCCGCTCGCCACCTGGTCGCCTTCGCGCACATTGAGTTCGGCAATGCGCGCATCGCCGGCGCCGAACGGCGGCGCCAGCGTGCGGATGTCGGTCTGCGGTACCAGCCGGCCAAGCCCGACGACCATCGGCACCGGCGCTGCCGCGTCACCTTCGGGCGGGCGCTCGACCGCGATCGCGATCGGCGTTTCGGTGCCGCCGCCGGGCGTCAGGCCGAAGGTCTGGAAGAAGCGCTGCAGGCCGGTCGGCTGGAAATACATGCCCAGAACGCCACCCGTCGGGATCAGCAGCAGGACGAGCGGCAAAAGGAAAATGGGGCGGAAGCGGCGTCGGGGCCGTTTCCTGTCCGCGTCCGGCGCCCGGTCGATCACTTCGAGCGGCAGAATGATTTCGCCTGCCGGGGCGTCCGCCGGCTTTTTCGTGTCGGTGTCGGCCATCGGTCTCGTCTTGACTTCGATCCTGGCGGCCGGGGATGTGCCGCGAGGCATTCGCCCGTGCCGCCGATTTGTACGACCCGGTACCACGGCTCACAAGGCCGGGCACGTTAAATCTGGGTCATGTTGGCCGTCGCGTCCGTTTACCGGCGCTTAACCACTTCTCCGAACGGCCCGTTCACCTTGCCGGCGTAGCCTCGCTGCGGGAGCGGACGTCCGAGGACGGAGTGGTGCGATGAGCGACAAACACGAACCGATTGGCGGATCGGCGCCTTGGCGCACCGGCGTGCGGCTGGCGGCCGTGGTTGCCGGCGGCCTGGCTTTGGCGTCGTGCAGCTTTCTCGACTGGGGCTTCATGGGCGGCGGGTCGAAAGCGCCGCCGACCGCCGTCGATCCCTCGCCGACGCGCTCGGTCTTCTCGCTGCCGCGGATGGGCTTTCCCGGCCTCGGGCTCGGCGGGCGCGGCGGCGTGATGTCGGCGAGCGAACGCCAGTGCCGGGCCGCGCTCAGGCGGCGCGGCGTCGAATTCACCGATCTGGCGCCGATCCGCGATTCGGCCGCCTGCGGCATCGACCATCCGGTGCGCGTATCGACGCTGGCGCGCGGGGTCACGCTCAAGCCGGCGGCGACGTTGAACTGCCAGACGGCGCTGGCCGCCGCCGAATGGCTGCAAAAGGATGTGGGCCCTGCCGCGCGCAAGCGCTATCTGACCGGCATCGCCGAAGTGAACAACATGTCGTCCTATTCGTGCCGGCGGATACGCGGGACCAGCCGCTGGTCCGAGCATTCCAGGGGCAATGCGCTCGATATCGGCTCGTTCACGCTGAAGAACGGCCATGTGATCGACGTGTCGCGGCAGAGCCTTTTCGCGATGCGGGCACGCGGCTTCCTGCATGCGGCGCGGGCTGGCGCGTGCGACGAGTTCTCGACGGTGCTCGGGCCGGGCAGCGATGCCGACCATGCCGATCATTTCCATTTCGATTTGCGCCAGCGCCGCACCGGCTATCGCCACTGCGACTGATCGCGATCAGGTCTCGGGCGGGATGGCGGTCGGCTTTCCGCTGCCGTCGAGCGCGACCATGGTGAAGCGCGCAAAGGTGACGCGCTCGGTGTCCTCGCTCAGATAGCGCTGCGCCCAAGCCTCGATATAGAGCACCATGGAGGTGCGCCGGACGCTTTCCACGCGGGCGTGGATCGACAGCGTGTCGCCGATCCGCACCGGGCTGCGGAACGCCATCTCGTTGACGGCCGCGGTGACCACGCGCCCGCGCGCGCGTTCGGCGGCGGCGATGCCGGCGGCCAGATCCATCTGCGCCATCACCCAGCCGCCGAAAATGTCGCCCGCCGCATTGGCATCGCCCGGCATGGCCAGCGTCCTGAGCGTCGGCGTGCCCGCCGGCGCGGACGGATCGGTGTCATTCATCGCAATCTCCCTTGCCGGCTTTTGGCCGATTGCCGCCGCTTTGTCACGCTTGCCGCCACCGGTTTTCAAAAAGCCGACGCGGCATGTCGCATCGGCAGAATTTTCCGCGGCCGGAGGCGCGTTTAGATGGCGGCCTGATGCCATGCCGGGGGAGGACAGGCCATGCCGCAGACAATCCGTGCCGCCGTCTGCCGCGCCTTCGGCGAACCGATGCGCATCGAAGATGTCACGCTCGCCGATCCGGGGCCGGACGAGGTGCTGGTCGCCGTCAAGGCGTGCGCCATCTGCCATTCCGACATCACCTATGCCGACGGGGGCTGGGGCGGCGATCTGCCTCTGGTGCTCGGCCATGAGGCGGCGGGTCTGGTCGAGGCCGTGGGCGACAATGTCAGCCATGTCAGGCCGGGCGATACGGTGGTCGTCACGCTGATCCGCGCCTGCGGCGCCTGCCATTATTGCAGCGCCGGCCGGGACTATCTGTGCGAGACGGTCTTCGATCTCGACCGGCGTTCGCCGTTGACCGACGCATCGGGCGCACCGCTCGGCCATGGCCTGCGCACCGGTGCGTTCGCCGAAAAGCTCGTCGTCGAGAAAAGCCAGCTGGCGCGCGTCGATCCGGCCATTCCCTTCGAGTCGGCGAGCCTTCTTGCCTGCGGTGCGATTACCGGCGTCGGCGCGGTGACCAATACCGCGAAGATGCCCCGGGGCGCCCATGCGGCGGTGATCGGCTGCGGCGGGGTGGGGCTGAACGCGGTGCAGGGCGCGCGCATCGCCGGTGCCGCCTCGATCATCGCCATCGACCTGTCGCGCGAGAAACTCGATGCCGCAGAACGGCTTGGCGCGACGGCCACCATCGACCCGATCCACGAGGATGCCGTCGACAAGGTGCTGGCGGCGACCGGCGGGCGCGGCGCCGACTTCGTGTTCGTCGCCTCGGGCGCGCCCGCCGCGCTTGAAAGCGCGGCCAGCTATGTCGGCAAGGCGGGAACTGTGGTGATCGTCGGCATGCCCCACAGCGATGTCACGATCGGCTACAACCCCTCCAATGTGGCAAGCTGGGGCCAGCGCATCCTCGGCTCGAAAATGGGCTCGGCCTGCGTGTGCCGCGACGTGCCGCATCTGGCCGGGCTTTATGGCGACGGGGTGCTGCAACTCGATTGGCTGGTTACCGCCCGCTACACGCTCGATCAGATCAACGAGGCGATCGCGGCGACCAGGGCTGGCCAGGGCCTGCGCAATGTGATCGTGTTCTGACCATGCCAACGATCACCGACATCGAGACCTTCATCGTCGGTACGCCGGAGGGCACGCCGGGCGGGCGCTACTTCATCTTCGTCAAGCTGACCGATTCGGACGGCGTCGTCGGCTACGGCGAAGCCTATGGCGCGACCTTCGGCCCCAAGACCATGGCGGCGATGATCGCCGACGCCGCCGAACGGCATCTGTTGGGCCGCGATCCGCACAATATCGAGGCGCTGTTCCGGCGCTGCTATTCGTCCGGCTTCACGCAGCGGCCGGACGTTTCGATGATGGGCTGTTTCTCGGCGCTGGAGATGGCCTGCTGGGACATTGTAGGCAAGCATGCGGGCCAGCCCGTGCACCGGCTGATCGGCGGCGCGGTGCAGACCCGGCTGCGCTCCTACACCTATCTCTACCCGGCCACCGGCTCGATCTATCCGGCCGAGACAGACGGCCGGAACGTCTACAACGATCCCGACATGGCCGCCGAGGCGGCGCTGCAATGGGTCGAGCGCGGCTTCACCGCGGTCAAGTTCGACCCGGCCGGGCCCTATACGATCCACGATCCGCACCAGCCGCTTCTGGCCGACATAGAGCGCTCGGCGGCGATGGTGGCCGCGGTGCGCGAAGCGGTCGGCGCGCGGGCGGACATCTTGTTCGGCACGCACGGCCAGTTCACGCCTTCGGGCGCGGCACGCATGGCGAAAGCCATCGAACCCTATGATCCGCTGTGGTTCGAGGAACCCGTGCCGCCCGACATGCCCGAGGCGATGGCGCAGTTTGCGGCGAAAACCACGATCCCCGTCGCGACCGGCGAGCGGCTGACGACCAAATACGAGTTCGCGCGGCTGCTGGCGCTCGGGGCCGCGCAGATCGTCCAGCCCGACCTCGGCCGTTCGGGCGGCATTCTGGAGACCAAGAAGATCGCGGCGATCGCCGAAACACATCACGCGCTGGTCGCGCCGCACTGCTATTGCGGGCCGATCGCGGCGGCGGCCAACATCCAGCTTGCCGCGACGCTGCCGAACTTCCTCATTCTCGAAGCGATCATGGACTGGACCGGCTTTCATGCCGATCTTCTCGACAGGCCGCTGGTGCTCGAGGATGGCGATACGCTGGTGCCGACCGGGCCGGGCCTCGGCGTGGCCCTGAACGAGGATGTCGCCCGCGCGCATCCCTATGAGGGGCCGGACCTGCATCTGGTGATGGAGGATGCACCGGTGCGCCCGTGACGGACGTTCAGGGACGGCGCGGCGGAGGCATGCTCCGCCGCGCGCTCATGACTTACTGGACGACGATCTCGGTGATCTCGTTGGTTGCATCATCGACGGTGATCATCACCGCTGCGCCTTCTTCAAGCGCGCTCAGATCGACGCCTTCGGCCACGGTCAGTTCCGAATCGTCCTCCAGGACAACGAGCCGGCTGTCGGCATCGACGCTCTGGATCACGGCTTCCATCTGAGCGGCGAAGGCGCCGGCAGTCGCGGCCAGACCGGCCGCAAGGGCAATGAAGAGTTTCTTCATGTTCATGACTTCCATTGGTGCACCCGGTCTCAGGAGGCTGCGGCGCAAACCGTCAGCGCTGCCGGGCCATGAATCAGTATGCGGGCAAATGTGGCGGAGCAAGCGGATTCGACGCCGTATGCGACGACGCAAGTCTCTGAAATCATTCATTGAAATTTGCCGTCCCCGAATCCCGCCCGGCGATTGTGGCGGACCGGTTCTGCCAGCTCTCCGGCGATGGCGCGGCGTGGCGCCAAGCCCATCGCGCCGGCGCGGTCGCCGCGGCTCCGGACGGGCTTTTTGCCGCCCGTCCGGAGCCGTCCCTTGGCCCGTCCGGCCTTACTCGACCTTGGTGACCTCGGTCAGCGTGGTGGTGCCGTCGGTGTAGACGACGCTGATCGTGTCGCCGGGCGCAAGGCCCGCCAGTTCGACCTCGTCGGCGGCGAGCCAGCTCGAACCGTCCTCCAGGACGATCATCCGGGTTTCCGGATCGATCGAGGCGATCACGCCCTGTCCCTCGCCGGCGATGGCGAAGATGGTCGAGGCGAGCAGGGCGCCACCTGCCAGTGCTGCGGTCAGTTTGTTGGTCATGGATCGTATCCCTTTCTGTCTCCCGTTGGTGCCACCGGCGCCGGCGGGGAAGGTGCCGTTTGCGCGGCGTGCCGGCGCTGGTGACGGGCTGAAACTGGCGAGCCGGCGGTGGCGGCGCAATTCACGTTCGGTTGCCAAAAGTCAGCAAAAACAACGACATAATTCGGCCATGATTGGCCGGCGCATGCCACAATCGCGTTCGGGCGCAATCCAAGTGGCGGTTCGGCCAGTCTTTTTTCGAAAGCGCTGCGGGCACCGAATGGGGCAGGCCTTGCGGCGCGCCGTGGCGGGCGCGGTAACGCGCCTTTGGCCGGGAGGCGAATTTGATCGCTGTCAGGGTTCGTGAACGGTCGAGCGGCGGGCCGGGCGGAGCATCGGCACCAGTTCGACGGCGAGAATCGCCGTGAAGATCAGCGCGCAGCCGACAATGCCGATCGCCGGAATGCGTTCGGCAAGGAACAGCGCGCCGAACAGTGCCGCAAAGGGCGCTTCTGTCGACATGAAGATCGCCGCTTGGGGCGCGGTGGTGTGGCGCTGGGCGACGGCCTGGATGGTGAAGGCGATACCGCCCGAGACGATGCCGGCAAAGGCGATCTCGGGCGCGGCGGCAACGATCAGGTCCAGCGATACGGGCTCGATGAACGGTGCGATGGTGCAGCCGATCACGCCGCAGACCGCAAATTGCGTGAAGGCCAGCGTGAAGGGGCGCGGCGCGCCCTTGACGAAGCGGCCGAGAGCGATGACGTGGCAGGCCCACAGGACCGCGCACAAAAGCGTCCACAGATCGCCCTCGGTGAGCCCGGACAGCGCGCCGCCCGACAGGAGCCAGATGCCGCCGAGCGTCAGCACGGCGGCGGGCCAGACCACCGGATGGGGAAACTCGCGCAGCGCCAGCACGACCAGCACCGGCACGAACACGACATAGGTGCCGGTCAGAAACCCCGAATTGGTGACCGTCGTCGTCAGAAGGCCGATCTGCTGGGCGGCGAGCGAGGCAAACAGCAATGTGCCCAGAACGCCGAAGCTGCCCCATTGTCGCGGTGTCAGCGGCGGGCTGCCTGCGGCCCTTGCGCGCCGGGCCTCCCACAAGGCCAGAGGCGCGACAGCCAGCGCCGCGGCAAAGAAGCGCACGCCGGTGAAGAAGACCGGCCCGATCGGGTCCATCGCCGTCGACTGGGCGACGAAGCCCATGCCCCAAACGGCACCGGTGACGAGCAAAAGGGCGTTGGCGGTCGCGCGCTGCATGGTGCGCCCGTGCCACGGCGGCGCCGGCCGGGCAAGCGGCAAACATGTCACCGTGACAAGCTTGCCAACGCCCCGGGCGCGCGGCACATTTCCGCCGATCACGGGATTGCGCGGTCAATGGCTCTTATCATGGCCGACGTGCAGCCTATGTTAGGGCCAGGAACAAACGAACGGGAGTTCACCCTTGCGTCAGCAGCCCATCCGATCGCCGTTCGGCGCTCTTGCCTGCCTTTGCATGGCCCTGGCCGGCCTTCTGGCAACCGCCATGCCGCTGCCGGCGGACGCCAGCCAGTTCAAGCGCATCCGCGACGTCAACGTATCGTGCAACGATGCACTGCGTTGCGACCTGTTCATCACCAATGCGCGCGTCACGCTGTTCACCGTCGGCTTCCGCCGGGCCGCGGCATTCGATGCGCCGGTCGCGCTTTACATGACGATGCGCGAGCCGCTGGCCGCCGGATCGGACGTGCGCTTTTCGATCGACGGCGCCGAGGTGCTGACGGTGCCTTCAGGCGCCTTTTCCTATCGCGCCGCGATCTCCGAATATTCCTATGCCAACCAGGACGAGGTGCGCGCGCTGTTCGGGGCCACCAAGGCCGGCGAGCGGCTTCAGGTGACGTTCCGCACCCGCTCGGGCCAGTCGACCGCGCCCTATTCGCTTTCGGGCGTCGTCGCCGGGGCGATCTTCATGGACGAGGTGCAGGGCCGGGTCGGCCGCGAGGACGCGCTGGCTGCGATCGGCGCGGTGCCGGCGCCGGCCGACGAAGGCCAGATGGCGGCGATGGATGCCGTGCCCGCCGGGTTGCGCCGCTATTATGAGGGCGAAGGCGCGCCATGCGCCGATTTTGACGGCACCGTGCCCGATCCGCTGGGCGGCTTTTCCGCCGATATCGACGACGAGGTGCGGCTTGTCGGCCTGCGCTGCGGCTCGGGCGGGGCCTACAACGCGCCGTTCGCCTTCTGGACCGAGATCGACGGGACCTATTACAGGCTGCCGCTGCCGGTGATGACCGATGACGGCCCCGGCGCGGTGATGGTCGCCTGGAACGCGATCTGGGACGCCGAGGCGCGGCAGGTCACATCCTTCTTCAAGGGACGCGGCATCGGCGATTGCGGCACCGTCACCAGTTGGAACGTCGGCGAGGTCGGCTTCGGCTATGGCTTCGTGCTCGCCGAAATGCGCGTCAAGGACGAGTGCGACGGCGTCTTCGACGAGACGCTGGAAAGCTGGGAGCGGGTCTGGCCGGCGGCCGGCGACAAGTCGTGACAGGCGACATCGGCGCGCGGCTGGCGTTCGTGCGCGAGGTGGAGCGGATCAAGGACACGCTGCGCTCGGGCATCACGGCATCGGGGCGCGCCGAGAGCGTTGCCGAGCATTCCTGGCGGCTGTGCGTGACGATCCTTTCCTTCGCCGATCTGCTGCCGGCGGAGATCGACCGGCTCAAACTGCTCAAGCTGGCCATCATTCACGATCTGGGCGAGATCTATGAGGGCGATGTGCCGGCGATCCACCAGAATGCGGACGATGGGCGCGATGCGCGCGAGCGGGCCGATTTCCACAAGCTGACGGCCGTGCTGCCGGCCGCGCTGCGCGACGAGTTCCGCGCGCTCTACGACGAATATGCCGCCGCCGGGACGCCCGAGGCGGTGCTCGCCAAGGGGTTCGACAAGCTCGAGACCATCCTGCAGCACACGCAAGGGGCCAACGCGCCCGATTTCGATTACCGGTTCAATCTCGCCTACGGCAAGGCGCGCACCGACGCCCATCCGCTGCTCGCCGAAATCCGGGCGCTGATCGATGCGGAGACCGAGGCCCTGGCCGACGGCCGCAAGGCGTGGACGGGGTAGGAGGTCAACCCTCTCCCCGCTTGTGGGGACAGGGAAAAGCGCTCACTCGATCGCGCCGGTCCAGCGGGTGAGGCGTGCGCGGTTGTTGCCGGCATCGGAATAGCCGACCTGCGCGCGGGCATAGGCGACAAGGCCGCTGGTGCCGTCGCCGAGATCGACGGCCAGGAACTGGTTGGTGTCGGGAAAGCGCATCGTGTCGGTCCAGGTGACATAGCGCAGCGCGCGCGGGTCGGCGCCGTCATCGACGCGCTCTTTGCGCTCGGGCTGCGTCTCGATGGCGGTGCCCAGCGCTGCGATCAACGCCTCGGGCGTCATGGCATAGACCGGCAGTTCGCCGTCGGTCTTGACGCCGTCGCACAGGCCGGGCGAGCACAGGAGCGCGTCGTTGGGCCGGCCGGCGCGCTGCGGCGCGGCCAGGTCGAACGGGCCCAGATCGGGATCGCCGGCGACCATCTGCCAGGTCTGCTCGCGACCGATCAGGAGGAATGCGCCGGTCGCCACGATGGCGAGCGCGACGATCAGCAGCAAAAGGCCGACGAACCAGTTCATGGCAAATTGTCCGGGATCGGGAGTGATTAGGATGCGGGATCGCGCACGATCCTTACGATCCGGCCGGGATCGGCGTCAATGGCCACCAGCAGCGAGCCGTCCGGTGCGATCTCGACGTCGCGGATGCGCCCAAGATCACCCTCGAACAGCTGCTCCTCGCCGATGATCGCGCCGCTTTCGTCGCGGTCGAGCCGCGACAGAAGCTGGGCCCGCAATGCGCCGACCAGAAGGTCGCCCTCCCATTCGGGAAACATTTCGCCCCGATAGACGGCGAGGCCCGACGGTGCGATCGACGGGTCCCAATAATGGAGCGGCTGCTCGAAGCCCGGCGCCGCGGTGCCCTGGCCGATGCGCATGCCCGAATAGTGGCGGCCATAGGAGATTTCCGGCCAGCCATAATTGAGCCCGGCTTCGGGCCGGTTGATCTCATCGCCGCCGCGCGCGCCGTGTTCGACCGTCCACAAAAGGCCGGTCTCGGGATCGATGTCGGCGCCCTGAATGTTGCGATGGCCCTTGGACCAGAGTTCGGGCGCAGCGCCCGGCTGGCCGACGAACGGATTGTCGGCGGGAATGGTGCCGTCGCGATTGATGCGGATCACCGCGCCGGCATGATCGCCCATCACCTGGGCGCGGGGCCGTTCGCCGCGGTCGCCGGTCGTCACATAGACCGTGCCGTCGGGCCAGAAACCGGTGCGCGAGCCGAAATGGCGTCCGCCCGAGGATTTGACGTTCATCGAAAAGATCGTCTCGGTTCCCTCGAGCGCCGGGTTGCCCGTCGTCTCGCCGGTCAGGACGCCTTTGGCCAGCGCCGTGCCCGAACCGCCCGGACCGGGTTCGGAGAAAGTGAAGAAGACCTCGCGCGTTTCGGCGAAATCGGGCGCCAACGCCACATCGAGAAGCCCGCCCTGGCCCCCGGCGGCGATGTCGGGCAGGCCGGAGACCGGCGCCGACAGCGTGCCGTCGCGGACGATCCGCATCGTGCCGGGCCGTTCGGTGACCAGAAGCGCGCCGTCGGGCAGGATCTCGACAGCCCATGGGCTCGAAAGCCCGGTTGCGAGGGTTTCGGTGCGAAGCGATATGCCGTCGGCGGTGGTGGCGGTGCGTTCCTGCGCGGCGGCGGCAGTGGCCGTCAGCGCGGTCGCGGCGGCGAGGAGGGCGGCGGACAAGAGGTTCGGGCGCATGATTTCTCCGGGCGTTGAGGCTCTGCCGATCATGTAGGCCGCATGCCTGCCGGACCAAGGGCGGCAGCCCGGAAAAAGGGTGCGTGGCAGCCTTGCGTCAGCGGGTGCGGCGGACCGGCGCGTTCTGCCAATCGGCGGAGAGCCCGCGCCAGAAGGCGAACGCGCCAGCGCTCATGCCGACCAGGCCGAGGCTCATCAGGGCCAGCAAGGCCTCGCGGCCGAAGAGCGGGGCGGGCAGGGTCAGTTGCGGCGCGGCCAGCATGGTCGCCAGCGCCGCTGCGTCGAGCGACGAGGTGTAGGTGGCGGCGTGTGCCGCCGACGACAGGCCGAACAGGGCGATCACGGTCGCGAACGCAAAGACGCCGGCGATCGCGGCGAACGCCTTGGCGCTCGATTGGCGCCATTGGGCGCGCCGTGCGGTGTAGTCCATGAACATGGTCCGTGCTCCCGGCGGGGCGTTGTCCGAAACTGCTATGGTCACGGATAGTTGCGCTTTGGGGCACGATGTGGATCGGATTGGGCCGCGCACGGGGAAAAAGTGCGGCGATTTCGTGGCAACACGCCTGTTTTTGCGCTCAGACCGCGTCCGGCAGCCACTCCAGCGGCACATGGCCCGGTTCGGCCGCAACCCGCTCGATCCAGCGGTTGACCGCCGGGAAACGCTCCATCTCGAACCCGCCCTTGTCGCCGGCCGAATGGGTGTAGGCGTAAAGGCAGATATCGGCGACCGACAGGGGGTCCCCGGCAAGAAATGGCGTGGCTTCCAGTTGCCGCTCCATCAGGCCGAGCGCCGCATGGCCCTTTTCGAGAAGCGGGTCGAGCACGTCCGGCGTGCGCAGATGAGCGCGGTCGTCATAGGTCAGGATGCCGGCGCGCACGGCAATCGCCGGCTCGTGGCTGTATTGCTCGAAGAACATCCATTGATGGACGAGCGCGCGGGCGTAGCGGTCGTCCGGCACGAAGCGCGTGCCGTCGCCGAGATAAAGCAGGATGGCGTTCGATTCGCGGATCGTCCGGCCGTCTTCCAGAACCAGCAGCGGCACCTTGCCGGCCGGGTTGATCGCACGGAATTCGGCGCTCGTGGTCACGCCCGAGCCCTGTTCGGCCGGCACATGGCGGAACGGCAGGCCCAGATGCGCCAGAAGCAGGCGCACCTTGTAGGAGTTGCCGGAGGAGGGCATCGACCAGAGAGTCAGCATGCGCGTTGCGTAGTCGCGGGCGGCGACCCTGTCAAAGCAGTTTTGGTGAAGCGGCGTTCAACCGCGTTGAACCGGCGCGCTCAGTTCCAGGCGGCGATGCGTCCGGTGTACGGTTCGTCGCGGCTGGCGGCGATCAGCGCGGTGAAGTCGCCGGGCGCGGCCTGCGGCGGGGCCAGTGCGAACCCTTGCAGGAAATGCGCGCCGGTGCGCCGGGCCAGCTCCACCTGGCGCATCGTCTCCAGGCCCTCGATGACGCAGCGAATGCCCTGGCGGCGGAACGTATCGACAATGCGCGACAGTTCATTGAAGCCGTCCTCTGAGTGCAGATGGCGGCGGGCGAGCGCGCCGTCCAGCTTGACGATGTCGGGCGTCAGCCGGGCGATGCGGTCGGGATCGGAAAAGGCGGCGCCGAAATCGTCGACCGCGATCAGAAAGCCGCGGGCCCGCAGCGCATAAACGAAATGGCGCAACGCGTCGGGCGCGGTCGCTTCATGCTCGGTGAACTCACAGACCAGATCGCGCGGCGAGATGTCCGCCTGACGCAGATCCTCGCCGAGGGCCGCGAGCGCGGGCTCGAAGGTGGCCGGCGCGTCGATCGCGGCGGGATGGAAGTTCAGGAACAGGCGCCTTGCGCCGTGCGGCAGGAACCTGGCGTTCTGGACGTGGACGTGGCGGATGAGCGCCTCGACGCTGCGCAGGTCGGCGGGCGCGATCTGGCTGAAATAGCTGTCGGGCAGAAGCGGCGTGTCACCGCGAAACGGACGGGCCAGCGCCTCGAAGGCGACCGGTACGATGCGATCGCCGTGGCAGCGGAAGACGGGCTGGAACGCCGAGCGGACGAGCACCATGCCGTCGACCGCGTTGAGCGTGCCGTCTTCATTGCGAACCGTGCGGCGTGCCCCGGCGGTGCCGTCGTTCTGTTTCGTCGTCATCAGTGCCGTCTCCGGGGCGCCATCATGTCAAGGTAAGCATTATTAACGGACGTGGTTAACGGAGTATTGCGCGATCGGCCGATATGGTTAACGCGATCGTCGCCGCGACCGGCTTGCGCATGCGCGTCGATGGCGCAATAAGTGCGCCGCCCGCGCCGCCTCGCGCCGGGCTGCCCAACGGAGTGATGACATGGCCTTTCTTTCCGATACGCTTGCGCGCGTGAAGCCTTCGGCGACGATCGCGGTTTCCAGCAAGGCGCGCGAGTTGAAGGCGGCCGGCCGCGACGTGATCGGCCTGGGCGCGGGCGAACCGGACTTCGACACGCCCGACAACATCAAGGCGGCGGCGGTCGAGGCGATCAATCGCGGCGAGACCAAATACACCGCGGTGCCCGGCATCATCGAACTGCGCGAGGCGATCTGCGGCAAGTTCAAGCGCGAGAACGGGCTGGACTACACGCCCGACCAGATCATCGTTGCGACCGGCGGCAAGCAGGTGCTCTACAACGCGTTTGCGGCGACACTGAATCCCGGCGACGAGGTGCTGATCCCGGCACCCTACTGGGTCAGCTATCCCGACATGGTGCTGCTCAACGGCGGCGAGCCCGTGTTCGTCGAAACCACGCTCGAGGACGGCTTCAAGCTGACCGCCGCGGCGCTGGAAGCGGCGATCACGCCGAAGACCAAATGGCTGATCTTCAACTCGCCGTCCAACCCGTCGGGCGCCGCCTATACGCGCGACGAACTCACGGCGCTGACCGATGTGCTGATGAGGCATCCGCATGTCTGGGTGCTCACCGACGACATGTATGAGCATCTTTGCTACGGCGACTTCACCTTCACGACGCCGGCGCAGGTGGAGCCCGCGCTCTACGAGCGCACGCTGACGATGAACGGCGTGTCGAAAGCCTATGCGATGACCGGCTGGCGGATCGGCTATGCCGGCGGCCCGGTCGAGCTGATCAAGGCGATGACCAAGGTGCAGGGCCAGCAGACGTCCGGCACATGCTCGATCGCGCAATGGGCGGCGGTCGAGGCGCTGAACGGGCCGCAGGACTTCATCGCCGAACGGCGCGCGGTGTTCGAGGAGCGGCGCGATCTGGTCGTCTCGATGCTCAACCAGGCGAACGGCATCCAATGCCCGATGCCCGAGGGCGCGTTCTATGTCTATCCGTCCTGCGCCGGGCTGATGGGCAAGACCGCGCCGAACGGCACAAAGATGGAAACCGACGAGGACTTCGTCACCGCGCTTCTGGAGGCCGAGGGCGTGGCGGTGGTGCACGGTTCGGCGTTCGGGCTGGGGCCGAACTTCCGCATCTCCTATGCGACCTCGACCGAGGCGCTGACGGAAGCCTGCGAGCGCATCCAGCGTTTTTGCGCGGCCTGCACCTGATCGGGCAGGACGCATTCACAGCGCTTTGGAACGAGGAACGGCAGCGTGCGGCGAGCACGCTGCCGTTCGGTCTTTTTTATGTTGTGATTGGCGCGGCTGGCTGAGAGGATCAGCGCCCCATCGATCATGGTGATCCCCCGCCGCGCGTCTTCCTGTTACTGGCTGGCGGGCCGCATGGTCAGGTATCAGCAGGTTACAACCGGTTACACGACACCTGTTACGCGGGCCGAATGCGGCCAGTGTTGCCGGCCTGCACTGGCATGACCGCGCCGGGCCGGTCTAAGGTCGGACGGGCTAATACGTTGGCACAGACGGGCGCATTGAAGATGGTCGGTACAGCGATGACAGCGCGTGCACTGGCGGCGTTTGCCGTGTTCATCGTGCTGGCCGGTTTCGCGCCGGCGCGGGCCGACAGCCTCTACGACCGCGCCTTTAAGGCCCGCCTGACCGACTATGCCGACCCGGCAACGCTGGGCGCCTTCGTCGGCCAAGCCGTCCGCACCGGCCAGTACGACCAGGCGATCTCGACGCTCGAACAGGTCATATTCCAGGACCCGGGCGATGCCGGCGCGCGGCTGACGCTGGCGCGCCTTTATTTCCATGTCGGCTCGTTCGATCTGGCGATGGGCCATGTCAACGAGGCGCTGGCGCTGGGCGTGCCGTCGCTGGAGGTCTCGCTCCGACAGCTCAAGGCACGCATCGAACGGGCCCGCCAGCCGGTGCGCGCCCATCTGGACGTGACCGCCGGCGGGCAGATCGTGCATCGGCGCGCGGCCTTCCCGACCGGCTTTGCGGCCGGCACGAGCCAGACCAATGTCGGCGGCTATGCGATGATCGACGGGCGGGTCGTCTTCGATCCGGACACGGCGACCCGCGACCTCGTCCTGCTGGATGCGGGAATATCGGTCGACCGGCCGTTTCTCGACACCGATTTCAACGGCACGGGCGACGGCTTCACCGCGCTTGCCGGCCATGGCGCGCTGACCCTGTCCAAGGGTCTGCCGGACGCCATCGACACGCTGCGCGCCGATCTGACGCTGTTCGGCGACTATGAGGCTCTGGGCGGTGGCCGCGACAAGCGCGAACTGGGCGTGCGCACGCGCATCGGCTTCCGGCCGAGCGTCGAGACGCAGATCTATCTGGATGCGTCCTATGGCTGGCTGGGCGAATCGCGCGCGCTGTTCGCCGACGACCAATGGTCGGTGGGGGTCGGCGCGCGCTATCGCATCGCGCCGGGCTGGACGGCGGACGGGTTCGTGCGGCACTACCAGCGGCGCGGCACGGTGCCGGCGGCGGTGCTCGGCGGCACCGCATTCGGCTACCGGACGGACGGAACCGAGGGCGGGGCGGCGCTGACCCATCTTCTGCATGTGTTCGAGGACGGTCGCGCCTGGTTCCAGACGCTTGCGGCCAGCTATGCCGACGACACGATCCTCGATTATGGCGCGGTCGGCGCCGGGCGCGGCGCGCTGGTCAAGGGCCGGCAGGTCTGGCGCGTCGATTGGGATCACACTGTGCAATTGAGCGCACAGGGGCGCCTGCGTTTCGGGGTAGGCTATCATCACGAACGCATCGGGCCGGGCGGCACCGGTTCCCGGACAGACGCATGGACCGGCCGGCTGCGCTACACGTACCGGTTCGACTAGGATGCCCGCCATGAGACCACATTCGCGCACGATTGCCGCCGGCCTCGCCGCCCTGGCAGCGTGCGCGGCGATGCCCGCGGCGGCGCAGACGGTCGGCACGATGACCGCCGAACGCGCGGCGGTGACCCGCGATGGCGGACGGGTGCGGGCGGGCGATCCGATCGCGCTGGGCGACCGGCTGCGCAGCAATGCGTCGGGCGAGGGGATCATCGTCTTCCAGGACGAATCGAGCGCCCGGCTCGGCCCAAATGCCGACCTGACGATCGACAGTTTCGTCTACGATCCGCAGCGCCGGAACGGCACGGTGCGCCTGTTGCAGCGCGGCGGCACGGCGCGCATCTTCGGCGGCCAGATATCCAAGCGCGGCCGGTCCGAGGTGCGCACGCCGCATATCGTGCTCGGTCTGCGCGGCGGCATCGCCGACGTGACCGTCGGGCCCGGCGGCTCGTCGGGGACGCTGCTCGCTGGCACGATGACGTGCGAAGCGGGCGGCGAGCGCCGTACGGTGACCAATCCGGGCTTTTCGTGCGTGTCGGACGGATCGGGCGTGCAGACCGTCCGGCTTGGCGGCGGCGACAACCAGTTTGTCGATCCGGCGGGCGGGCAGGGCGGTAGCGGTTCGCGGACGGTGTCGAACCATTGCGCCTCTGAGGCGGGCATGGGTTCGCCGGCCTGCGCGACGCGGGACGGCCGACTTCCCGGCCCGCAATCGGGTTTCGGCGCATCGTCGGCCGGCGGCGCGCCGGGCGGGTCTCCGCCCCCGCCGCCCGAGCCCCCGCCACCTCCGCCGGAGCCGGACCAGCCCGATCCGCCGCCCCCGCCACCTCCTCCGCCGCCGCCCCCGCCGCCGGGGCAAACGACCGCCGATCCGGTTGCCGACTGCATCGCGGCGGGCGGGTTCTGGGATACCCAGACGGCGACCTGCGGTCCCTGAGCGGAGATGGGGTCAGTCCGGCTGAGCCATCCCGTTGCGGTCGCCGCGCTCGCCCTGGCGGTCGTCCTCGCCGCCATGGCGCCGTTCGGTGCGCTGCGCGAGCGCGGGTTCGATCTCTACCAGACGCTGTGGCCGGGCGACGTGCCGCTCGACCGGGTGGCGATCGTCGCCATCGACGAGGCGAGCCTTGCCGCCGAGGGGCGCTGGCCGTGGCCGCGCGCGCGGATCGGCATGTTGGTCGAGACCATTGCCGAAAGCGGTGCGGCGGCGATCGGGCTCGATCTCTTGTTCCCCGAGCCGGACGCTTCTGCCGATGGCGCTGCCAGCGATGCGGCGTTCGCCCAAGCCCTGACGCGGACACCATCCGTGCTGGCGATGACGCTCGCCGCCGATGCGCCGCCGGTGCGCGCCGAACCCAAGGCGGGCTTTTCGTTCATCGGCGCGGGCGCGGACGCGTTCGATCGGGGCTATGGCGGCGGCGTTGCACCGATCGCGCCGCTCGCGGACGCCGCAGGCGGCCTCGGCGTCATACGCTCCTTTGCCGATGCGGACGGGCGGATGCGGGCTATCCCGCTCGTCTGGGCCGAACAGGGGCCGGGGGCGCCGCTGCGCCATTGGCCGGCCTTTTCGGTGGAGATGCTGCGCGTCGCGCAGGGCGAAGCGGGTCTCGCGGTGCGCATGGGCGGCGCGGGCGACGATGCGTTGCGGGTCGGCGGCGCCATCGTGCCGCTCGGCGACGGGCGGTTGCGGCTGATCGACGTGCCGGCTTCGCCGATGCGCGTGTCCGCCGCCGACCTTCTCGCCAATGGCACCGACTCGGCATTGGACGGCCGGATCGTCGTGCTGGCGGTCGATGCGGCCGGGCTCGACCGCTACCATCTGACCGCGCGCGGCGAGTTGCGGCTTGGCGCCGATCTTCATGCCATCGCGGTCAGCCAGATGCTGGCGGGCCGGTTCCTGCTCGAAATGCCCGGCGCGCGGCTGGCCGAGTTCGCGCTTCTGGCGGTTGGCGGGCTCGCCATTTTGCTGGCATTGGCGTTTCTCGCGCGACGGCCTGCGCTGGCCGCCCTGACCGCGCTGGGCATGATTGCCCTGCCGCCGGCGATCGGTTTCGCCGCCTATGCGAACGGGCTGCTGATCGATTGGACCCAGCCGTCGGCGGGGCTTTTTTTCGTCGCGCTGGCCGGTGGATACGGGCTCTACCGGCAGGCCGAGCGCCGCCGCCGGACGCTGCAGACCCAGTTCGCGCAGTTCCTGTCGCCGGAGATCGTGCGGCGGCTGGCCGAAACCGACGCGCGCGCCGCGCTGGCCGTCGAGGACCGGCCGATCACGGTGATGATGGTCGACATTCGCGGCTTCACCGCGCTCACCGGGAGCTGGCCGGCGGACAAGACGGTCGCCGCGCTCAACCATTTCCTCGCCATCGCCAATGCGGAGATCTTCGCGCGCAACGGAACGATCGACAAATATCTCGGCGACGCGGTGCTCGCCTTCTGGAACGCACCGGTGGAACAGCCCGGCCATGCCGATCTGGCGCTTGAGGCGGCGCAGGCCATCGTCGCGCGGGTCGAACGCGAGAACGCATCACTCACCACAAAGGGCCTGCCGGCGCTGTCGGTGGTCGCCGCGGTCGAGACCGGCACCTGCTCGGTCGGCAATATGGGCACCGCCGACCGCGTCGATTTCACCGCCATCGGGCCGGCGGTGAACATGGTGTCGCGGCTCGAACAGCAGTGCAAGCAGCTTGGCGAACCGGTGCTGGCCGGGCCGGCCTGCGCGGGGGCGGCGAGCGGGGCCATGCGGCGGGTCGCAACGGTAAATCTGCGCGGCATTGACGGGCCGACCGAGGTGTTCGCACCGCAACAATGACCGGCCGTCCGTGCCGGACTTGTTAATTGAACGGTATGCAGCGATCTGTAGGGTGTCGCGAATGGACGGCCGAAACAGTGGGCAACGGGACCGGATGGACAGGACGGAGATCGACCGGGACGCATGGCAGCGGCTTCCGCTGGCGCGGGTGCCGCGGCGCGGACCGACGCGCGGCAAGAACGCGCAGTTGCGCGCCAAGCTGAGAAGCCTTGTCGCCTTCGTCTATCCCGACGAGGACGCCGATGCGCTGGTGCAGTCCATGTGCGACGCGTTCTGGCCGGACAATCTCAAATCGCGCCAGCGCGGCCGCCAGCCGGGCAACACGCTGTGGTCGGAAGAGGACGCGATCGTCATCGCCTACGGCAACAGCTTCGTCGACGGCACGCACAAGCCGCTCGACCTGCTGAACGATTTCATGCACCGTTACATGAGCGGCACGGTCAATGGCGTGCATATCCTGCCGTTCTTTCCGTTCACTTCCGATGACGGGTTCGCGGTGACCGACTACCGCGCGGTCAATTCGGCGCTCGGCGACTGGGACGATATCCGCCGCATCGCCGCCGATTTCTCGCTGATGTCGGATCTGGTGCTCAACCATGTCTCCAGCCAGAGCGCATGGTTCAACGAATATCTGCAGGGGCACGAGCCCTATGACGGCTTTTTCGTGGAAGCCTCGCCCGAGGACGATCTGAGCCAGGTGGTGCGGCCGCGCGCCCACGATCTGTTGCGCGAGGTGGAGACCGCCAAAGGCACGCGCCACGTCTGGTGCACCTTCTCGCACGACCAGGTGGATCTCGATTTCGCCAATCCAGAGGTGCTGCTCGAATTCATCCGGATCATGCGGCTGCATGTCGACAATGGCGTGCGGATCATCCGGCTCGACGCGGTCGCCTTCATCTGGAAGCAGGTGGGCACGCCGTCGATCCACATGCCGCAGACCCATGCGATCGTCCGGCTGATGCGGGTTCTGGCCGATTATGCCGCCGAGCCCATCGTGCTCCTGACCGAGACGAACGTGCCGAACACGGAGAACCTTTCCTATTTCGGCAACCGCAACGAGGCACACGCGGTCTATAATTTCCCTCTGCCGCCCTTGGTCCTGCACGCCATGTGGTGCGGCTCGTCCGAGCTCTTGAACCGCTGGCAGATGGCGATGCCGCCGGCGCCGCTGGGCTGCGCATACCTCAATTTCACCGCCTCCCATGACGGGATCGGCGTGCGCGGCGGCGAGGGACTGATCACCGAGCCGGACCTCGAACGGATGACCGAGACGGTCGAGGCGTTCGGCGGCAAGGTGTCGATGCGAGCGATGCCAGACGGCACGCGCCGGCCCTATGAACTCAACATCACCTTCTTCGACGCGATGGCCGGCACGTTCGCCGGCCCCGACCAGTGGCAGGAAGAGCGCTTCCTGTGCAGCCAGACCATCCAGATGGCCCTCGAAGGCATGCCGGCCTTCTACATCCATTCGCTGATCGCCACGCACAACGATCAGGCCGGGTTCGAAAAGACCGGCCAGAACCGGGCGCTGAACCGCAAGCGCTGGGACTATCCGGAACTGCGGGCGCTGCTCGACCGGCGCGAGGGCGACAACGTCCATGCGCGCATTCTCGAACGGCTTTCGGCGCGCATCCGCATCCGCTGCGCGCAGCCGGCCTTCCACCCCAATGCGACGCAGTTCACCATGCAGTTCGGGCCGAAACTGTTCGGCTTCTGGCGGCAATCGCTGGACCGCGACCAGTCGATCTTCGCCATCCACAATGTCAGCGCCGAAAAGGTGACGATCCCGGTCGGCGCGATCAATCTGATCGGCGGCGACCACTGGACGGACCTGTTGTCGGGAGAACATGTGCGCGCGCACGGCACCGACGTTCTGGCCGGCGACCGGGCGCGCTCCAAGGGCGACATCGGTTTTGCGCCCTATCAGTGCCGCTGGATCTCCAACCGGGCCTGAGGCGCCGTCTTTCTACCGCGCCACCACGTCGACGCGGCGGTTGAGCGCCTTGCCGTCGGCGGTGTCGTTGCTGGCGACGGGCTCAGCCTCGCCGATGCCCTGCGGCGTCAGACGATCCGCATCGATGCCGCGTTCGGTGAGCCATGCAACCACCGAGCGCGCGCGCCGGTCCGACAGGTCGAGATTGTAGCTGTCCTCGCCGTCAGCGTCCGTGTGGCCCTCGATGACGACGTTCAGTTCGGGCGCGCTTTCGAGCGCCTCGGCAAGCTGTTCGAGCGCGGCGGCGGCGGACGATTTGGGCACATCGCTGTCATGGTCGAAATGGATGCCGTAAATGCGCGCCTCGCCGGTTTCCTCAAGCGCGGTGACGATCGGGTTGGCGGGTTCCGTGGCGCTGCAGGGCGTCGTGGTTCCGTCCGGGGCGGGCGGTCCGCCCCAGGCGCTGCGGCTGCGCTGACGGTAGCGCACGCCGGCGAGCGCGCCGGTGCTGTCGATGGTGGCGAGCGCGGTGCCGGTGATGCCCTGGTCGGAGGTCCAGTTGAGCCGCGCGACGCCTTCGTCGACCGCGCCCGACAGCGTGCCGTTGGTGCGGCCGCCATTGTCCAGATAGCAACCGCTGACCGAGCTGCCGTCCTGCCGAAGCTCGATGAAATCGGCGCGGCCGCTCTGGAAGATGCCGGTGAAGCGGCCCTCTTCGTCCGGTGGGGTGACCGCGCCATGGGCGATGGCTTCGGCAAAATAGACCCAGGCGGCGTCGGCGCCGATCGGGCCGTCGACGGTGAAGCGCAGCCAGCGCACGGGCGTATCGATCGTGCTCGCCGCCATGGTTGCGCCTTCCGGCCCTGCCTCAAGGGTCGCCATGGGCGCGAACCCGGTGCCCGGGCCTTCCGCCGAGGCTTCGACACGGACAGGGCCGGCCGAGCCGCCGGCGACGCCGCCGGGCCGCTCGCCGGCGCCATGGATGCCGACCGCTTCTATCGTGGCGGGGGCGACCAGTTCGAAGACGAACGTATAGGGCGGCGGGTTCTTCGCCGTGCCGGTGCTCCAGTTGCTCGCCGGATTTCCGTCGGTCAGCGCCAGCGCGGCGTTGGGATCGACCGAGGCGGAGACCAGAACCGCGCCCTTGGCGAGCGTCAGAAGATCGTCCGGCGGCGGCGCCTCCTGCGCCAGGGCCGTCATTGCCATCGCCGACAGGCCCAGGGCCCATCCCGTCATTGTCGCCGCGTGCCGCACATCGCCCTCCTGCCGCCGGGACCATCTTGAGACGCTAGCGGTTGGGCGGCATCGCGGCAAGCGGGGGGGGGTGGGCCACCAAGGGCCGGCCCCACTCCCTCACAGCAAACTGTCCGGCATCTTCTGCTCCGCCGCGGTGTTGGCGCGGCGGAAGACCAGCGTGACGAAGGTCGACACGATCACGATGAACAGCGAATAGAGCGCCGGCACGGCCATGACCGCCTGCTGCTGTTCGGCCGGAAACGAGAAGATGACGATGGCGATCGCCAGCGGCCCGTTCTGGATGCCGGTCTCCAGCGCCACGGTGCGCGCATTGCGCGGATGCAGCCTGAGCGCCTTGGCGAAGAAATAGCCGATCGTGATGCCGACAAGGCCCAGGCCGATCGCCGCGACATAGGTCGATGGCGTCGTGTCGCGCAGGAACTGCCAGTTCTGCGGCACCCAGGTCGCCATGATGAAGACGATGAAGAACGCCGCCAGGATCGAGCCGCAAAACTCGATGACGGCGCCGGCATTGGCGTTCAGCTTGCGGATGCCCATGCCGATGGCGACCGGAACCAGCAGAACGATCAGCACGGCGACGATGTCCTCGCGCGGGATTTGCAGGTCGAGCGCGGCCGCATAGAGAAGAAGGATCAGCGGGATCATCACGACGCCCGCGACGGTCGAGGTGACCGTCATCAGGACGCTCAGCGCCAGATTGCCCTTGGAGAAATAGGTGAAGATGTTGGAGGTGGTGCCGCCGGGCATGCAGGCCATGATCAGGATGCCGATGGCGATGGTTTCGGGCACGGCCAGCGTCAGCGCCAGGACGAAGCCCAGAAGCGGCATGATGCCGTACTGGCTGATGACGCCGATGGCGAGGCCATAGGGGCGGCGCAGCGCCAGATAGAAGTCGCGCGGCGTCAGCGAGGCGCCCATGCCGAGCATGATGATGGCGACCATCAGGCCGAGCAGCGTTTGCGTGAACTCATCGACCATTTGGGCTTACTCCGCTGCCAGTTGCGCCATCTGTTCGGCGCGCAGTTCTTTTCGAAGGATCTTGCCGACATTGGATTTCGGCAGTTCGTCGCGGAATTCGACCAGCTTGGGCACCTTGTAGGCGGTCAAATGTTCCTTGCAGAAGGCGCGCACGGCGTCGGTGTCGAGGCCCGGATCGGCGCGGACGATGAACGCCTTGACCGCTTCGCCCGCCGCATCGTCGGGCACGCCGATCACCGCCGCTTCCAGCACGGCCGGATGGCCGGCAAGCACGTCCTCGATCTCGTTGGGATAGACGTTGAAGCCGGAGACGACGACCATGTCCTTCTTGCGGTCGACGATGCGGACATAGCCGTCCTCATCGATCACGCCGATATCGCCGGTCAGGAACCAGTCGCCGGCCATGACCTTTTCGGTCTCGTCGGGTTTCTTCCAGTAGCCCTTCATGATTTGCGGTCCGCGCGCGCCGATCTCGCCGGTTTCGCCGATCGGCAGGCGCTTGCCGTTGTCGTCGAAGCAGGCGATCTCGGTCGATGGCACGGGAATGCCGATCGTGCCCTCGCGCGCCTTGCCCAAGGGTTCGAACGTCAGCACCGGCGAGGTCTCGGTCAGCCCGTAGCCCTGCAGAACCTCGGTGCCGGTGATCTCGCGCCAGCGGGCGGCGACCGAGGATTGCAGCGCCATGCCGCCGGCGCCGGCGAATTTCAGGTGCCGGGGCGGCGTGTCGCGGAACCAGATCTCGTTGGTGAGCCCGTTGAAGAGCGTGTTCACGCCGCTCATCCAGGTTACCTTGTAGTTCTCGAAGGCGCGCTTCAAATTGGACAGGGGTCGCGGATTGGGGATCAGAATGTTGCGCCCGCCAAGCCAGTAGAACGCCAGCAAATTCACCGTGAAGGCGAAGATGTGATAGAGCGGCAGCGCCGTCAGCACCACTTCCTCGCCCTTTTTCAGATCGCCGCCCAGAAGCTCCATGGCCTGTTCCATGTTGAGGATCAGATTGCCGTGGGTGAGCATGGCGCCCTTGGCGACGCCGGTCGTGCCGCCGGTATATTGCAGCACGGCGATGTCGTCGTGGGTGACCGGCTGATGGTAGGCATCGACCTCGACATGGTCCCTGGCGATGTGGCTGCGGCCGGCGTCGAGCGCGTCGGGCAGGCGCAGATGGGCGACCTCGACGGGCTTGACCGACTGGTCCCAATATTTCTGCACGAGACCGACAATGCCGCGCGGCATGACCGGGAAGAATTCGGCGATGCGGGTGACGATCACGTTGGGGATCGGGTGGCCGCGGGTGGCGGCGGGGATCTTGTCGGCGAACATGTCGACGATGATCAGCGCGTGGGGCTCGGCGTCGGTGAACTGCCGCTCCATCTCCTCGGCGGTGTAGAGCGGGTTGACGTTCACCAGAACGCAGCCGGCCTTCAGGATACCGAACACGGCGACCGGAAAGCTCAGGCAGTTGGGCATCTGCACGGCGACGCGGTCGCCGGCCTGAAGCCCGGCCACCTCGCGCAGATAGACGGCCAGCGCATCGGACATCTCGTCGACCTGGGCAAAGGTGAGCGTGCCGTTCATGCCGTTGGGCAGGCAGCAGGTAAACGCCTTGGCGTTGCCATAGGTCTCGGCGACCGAGCGAATCAGATCCGGCAGGTTGCGATAGGATGCGGCCTCGATGTCGGTGCGGACGCCAGGTCCGTAAAATGCCGTCCACGGCCTGTCCGGTTGAGCCATGTTCCTCCCCAATATTGCTCCCGTTGCACGGTCTTTTGGCCGTGAACCCGCGAAGGTGGAGCATCAACCGAGATTTGCGCAACTTATTTTTGAGTTTGGCGGGAAGGTTTTTGGGGAGGGGTGGCGCCGGTTGGTCATTCAGAGCGGGCGTGCCCTTGTTCGTTGACTGACGCGGTTGCTGCCCTGGCGGTCGCATTGCCGCGACAGGCGCTTTGCCGAGCGCGGATTTTCCGGCCAGGCATGCGGCGCGTCCTTGCCACGGCGAAGGATGCCGACAGGGGCATGCCGGTCAACGCATCACGCCCGGTCGGCGAAGATCGCGACCATGGCCGCGACGATGGCTTCGGGCGCATCTTCCTGTACCAGGTGGCCCGCCTCGGGCACGGCGACCAGCCGGCCGCCTGTCAGCCTTTCGGCCAGCGCATGACCGCGTTCGATCGGGATCCATGTGTCCTGCTCGCCCCAGAGCAGCGTGACCGGAAAACCGGCGGGGCCGTAGCGCGGCTCGACCTCGTCGGTGAAACGCCGGTCCATCTGGGCGATCTGGCTGTAGAAGGCCGCTTGTCCGGCCTTGCCGAGCCAGGGCGCCATGTGGACGGCCAGCGCGTCTTCGTCGAGCGGCCGATGGGCGGCGCCGGCAATGTAGGTGGCCAGCAGCGCTTCATGGGCATAGGCGGGCAGTCCGGCAAAGGCGGCTTCATGTTGCCGGACATGGGAGACGAAGGGCGAGCCCCACGGCGCGACGGCGACGGGATCGACGAGCGTCAGCGTCCGGTAGGCCAATCCGTCGAGATAGTGCGCGCGCAGCGCCGTCGCGCCGCCGAAATCGTGGGCCAGCACGTCCGGACGGTCGAGTTGCCATTCGCCGAACAGTGCCGCCATGAGGCCGTTCTGCACGCCGAGGGAAACATCGAGGCCGGCGCCCTTGTCCGAGGCACCATAGCCGATCAGGTCGAACCAGTAGACCGTCCGGTGCCGCGCCAGAAGCGGTGCGATTCGGCGCCAGACCTGCGAGGAAAAGGGCGTGCCGTGAACCAGCACCAATGGCGGCCCCTCGCCGAGGCGACCCCAGGCGATGCTGGCGCCGCGATGTAGGAAACGGTTGGGCAGGTCGAGCACGGACATGAGCGGCACTCCCGGATTGTCAGGCTTTGGCTGCCGTTACCGAGCATTGAACAGCCGTTTCGGCCAGCCAAAAACGCTGAACGGTCCTTTAAGCGCGATTGACCGTGTTGGCCGCCGATACCGGGTCAGACCGCGGCGGGTTGTCTGTGTAGAGGTCGGGCGCCCCTATCCGAACTCCTCATCGTCCGCCTGCACCGCCTCGAACAGATCCCGCACCAGGTCCGGGTCGGCGGCCTGGACGCGCGACCAGGCGGGAATGAAGGGCGTCTCCATCGGGTTGTCGAGGAAGGTCTTGCCCGCATCGACGATGTTGCCGGCGAACAGCTCGACCGCGCGCTCCTCCTTGTGCCGGTCGACATGCAGGCCGTTCATGCGGGCGTCGTTGTAATAGGCTTCGACGAAGTCGAGCGCGGTGCGGTAGTAGCTCGCCTTGAGCGCGCGGAAGGTCTCCTTGGAGAACACCGTGCCGTCGGTCGCCAGCTTCCGGTAGAGCGCCTTGCAGATGTCGGTCGACATGCGCGACAGGCCCTTCTTGGCATCGTCCTCGGACAAAGGCTGGTGCTTGTGGTCATAGGCGTCGGAAATCTCCACCTGACAGACCGCCCGCGGGGCGAGATTGCGCCATGCTTCGGACAGCGTGCCGATCTCCAGCCCCCAGTCGGACGGGATGCGCATGGCCGGCAGGATCGAGGTGCGCATGGCGAATTCGCCGGCGAGCGGATAGCGGAACGAGCGCAGATAATCGAGATAGTCGCGTTCGCCGATGGTCTTGCGCATGGCTTCAAGCAGCGGTGCGACCAGAAGCCGGCTGACGCGGCCGTTCATCTTGCCGTCGGCGGTGCGGGGGTAATAGCCCTTGCAGAACTGGTAGGCGAATTCGGGGTTGGCGACCGGATAGACCAGCCGCGCCAGCATCTCCTTGGAATAGGTGAGGATGTCGCAATCGTGCAGCGCGATCACGTCGCTTTCGGCGCGCGCCAGCGTGTATCCGATGCAATACCAGACATTGCGGCCCTTGCCGGGCTCGGTCGGCGACAGGCCGGCGCTGGCCAGGCGCTCGTCGATGGCGCGCAGGCGCGGCCCGTCGTTCCACAGAACCGAGTGGGGCAGTTCGAGCCGGTCGAAGAACTTGCGCGCGGCCTTGTATTCCTTCCTGGTCGCGCGATCGAGGCCGATCACCACATGGTGGACGAACTTGACCGTGTTGAGTTCGTCCAGAATGGCGGGCAGGGCGGGGCCTTCGAGTTCGGAATAGAGCGAGGGCAGGATCAGCGTCACCTTCTGGCGGCCGGTGATGGTGATCAGTTCGCGCTCGAGATCCTCGGGCGTGCGGGTGCGCAGATTGTGAAGCGTGGCGACGGCGCCGTTCTGGTGAAAATCTGCCATGGGTCCGATCGCACTCCGGTTACACTTGCATTGTTCAGGCGCCGCCCGCCTGGGGCCAGGCCGACACTAGCGGCAGCACGGCGTCATTCCAACCGGCGGGGCCGGGTTCGGCGGTGCGGCTGATGGTGCCATCTGTCTCGCCGGCAAGGTGCGGCAGAGGCGTGCCGTGCGGGTTGGCGACGATGAAGGCGCGGTCGGCCGCCTGAAGCATCTCGGTGTCGTTGGGCGCATCGCCGAGCGCGACGATGAACGGCAGGCGGGCGCCGAACAGGGCGGCGGTGATCTCGGTCATGCGTTCGGCCTTGGTGCCCCCGAAGGAGAGCGTCAGGAAGCGGCCGCCGGACCGGGCCTTGACCCCCATTTCCGCCAGCGCTTCGACGAAACGCGCCTTGTCGCCGTCCGTTCCCGCCCAGAGGCCCGGCTCGGAAAAGCGGCGTTCGGCGGCCAGCCGCGCGCTGCGGTCGTCGAGCCCGGTCGCGGCGGCGATGCCGACGGTGCCCAGATCGCCGAAGCCGGAAAAATGCCGGCGCAACCTGGCCGGCACGCGGTCGAGCGCAGCGCGCAGCTCCGCATAGCGGGCTTGCCCGTCGCCAGCGTCTTCGCCCTCGGCGGGCAGGATGCCGGCGCCGTTCTCAACGACGGCCGGGCAATGCGCAAAGCCCAGCCCGGCCCGCAGCGGCGCGATCTCGGCGGCGGTCTTCGATGAGGCGAGGATGAGCGGGATGGCGCGCTCACGCAGGGCGGCGAGCGCCGGTTCCGCCGGCCGCCAGTCATAGCTCTCATGGTCGAGCAGCGTCCCGTCCAGATCGGAGAACACGATGAGCGGGCGGTCGGGCGCGGCGGCGGGCATGGCGGTGAACAAACGCAACTCTGTTACAGGGATGCGACAAGGCTAACACTTTTTGTGCGCCGCACCCAAGGCCGGGCCGCGCGAAAGCCGGACGTGCTTGTGCCGGCGGCCGGAGCGCCCTATGGATCGGGCCGTTGCCAACCCGCCGCGTGTATCAATGTCCGTCGTTCTTGAAAATGTGCACAAGAGCTTCGGCGCCGACCGGGCGGTCGCCGGCGTTGATGCCGAGATCGCGACGGGCGAATTCTTCTGCGTCCTGGGTGCTTCGGGTTGCGGAAAATCAACGCTTCTTCGGCTGATCGCCGGGCTGGAAATGGCCGATCAGGGCCGGATCGCGCTCGGCGGCCAAACCATGTCCGGTCCGGACCGGCATGTACCGCCGGAGGATCGCCGGACCGGCTTCGTCTTCCAGTCCTATGCACTATGGCCGCATCTGTCCGTGCGCGACAATGTCGCCTTTCCCGGAGAAGCGCAGGGGCTTGGCAAGGCCGAGGCGCGCCGGCAGGCGATGGACCATCTTGAAACCGTGTCGCTGACCGGGTTCGCCGACCGCAAGCCGGCGGCCCTTTCGGGCGGGCAGCGGCAGCGCGTGGCGCTGGCGCGGTGTCTTGCCGGCGGCGCCCGCACGATCCTGATGGACGAGCCGCTCGCCAATCTCGACCCGCATCTGCGCGCGGTGATGGAAGAGGAGCTGACGCGCTTTCACCGCGCCTCGGGCGTGACCACCGTCTACATCACCCATGACCAGCGCGAGGCGATGGCTGTCGCCGACCGGGTGGCCGTGATGGAAAAGGGTCGATTCCTACAGGTCGGCACGCCGCGCGAGATTTACGAGCGGCCGGCCAATGCGGCGGTGGCGCGCTTCATCGGGCGCGGGACGCTGGTGCCGGTCACGGTCGATGGCGGCCGCGCCACGGTGAACGGGCATTCGGTCGCGGTTGACGGAGAGCCTGCCGACGGGCCGGCGACGGCCTTCATCCGGCCCGAACATGTGACGCTCGGCAATGCGGGCGGCATGGAGGGGCGTGTCGGCGCTGCACTCTATCGGGGCGGGCACTGGGAGGCGACGGTGCTGCTGCCGGGGATCGAGCCTCCGGTTCAGGCGACGAGCACGGAGCCGCTGGCGGCCGGCGAGCCGGTGCGCGTGGCGTTCGACAAGGCGTGGGTGCTGCCGGCTTAAATCCGCCAGGGCACCACACCCGGCGGCAGGCGCTTGCCGAAGCGGTCGAGCGCCACCATCAGCGCGATCGTGGCAACAACCGTTACCGCCGACATGGCTGCGGCCAGCGTCGTGTAGCCGCCATCCTCGTAATTGTAGATCGTGGTGCCTATGGTCTCGTTGCCTGTCGACCACAAAAGCGCCGAGACGGTGATCTCATTGTAGGCGGTCAGGAAGACGAGGATGGCGCCGGAGGCGGCGGCCGGCGCGATCAGCGGCGCGAAGATGCGGCGCATGCGCATGAAAAAGCGTGCGCCGGATATGCGCGCGGCCTCGTCGAGCGCCGGGTCGAGCTGGGCGCAGGCGGCCGTCACCGGTTTGAGCGCGATCGACAGGAACGCGCAGACATAGGCAAGGCCGATGATGATCAGCGTGTTGTAGATCGACACGTCGATGACAGGGATCGGCCGGATGAAGGCGAGGATGAAGGCGATCGAGATGACGAGGCCGGGAATGGCATAGGTCGTCTCGGCAAGGGTCGCGAGCGCGGTTCCGGCGCGCCGGTAGCCCTTCTGCCGCGCATTGAGAAAATGGCCGACGGCCATGGCGATCACCGCGAGCATCAGCCCGGCAAGACCGGCGACGAGCGTCGAATTGGCGAAGGCCCTGAGCGTGACCTGCTGGCGGAACAGCACCTCGGCAAAGTTCGCAAAGGTGATGGTCGTCAGGTTGAACGGCACGCCATAGGTCGGGATCAGTGCCGTGGTCGTCAGCGCGACAACCGGCAGGACCAGCGTTGCGGCGACCAGAAGGGCTAGCAGCGTCTCGACCAGCGGGCGCTGCGCGCCGAGCCGGATTGCGAGCGGCGGCTGGGGCGGGCCGATCAGCGGGCTGCGGGTGCGCGCCAGAAGCGTCATCTGGACGGCGATGATGGCGATCGCGATGGCGGCCAGAAGCGCGGCGATCGCCGCGACCGAGGTCAGGACATCGGGGCCGAAACTGGCAAGGCGCTGCCACAGCAGCACCGGCAGCGTGGTGTAGCGCGCCGGAATGCCGAGCAGCGCCGGGATGCCGAAATTGCCCAGCGCCGAGACGAAGGCGAGCGCGAAGGCCGAGATCAGGATCGGCGCAAGCAGCGGCAGCACGATGCGGCGCAAGACGGCGAGCGGCCTTGCGCCCGCGATCCGCGCCGCCTCGATCATCTCGCGCGGCAGGGCGCGCAGTGCGGCCAGCACGACGAGGAAGACCAGCGGCATGTGCTGGATCGACAGGAGCGCGATCACGCCCCCGCGCGAATAGAGCGGATGGGTGGAACCCGGTTCGGGCGCGATGCCGAGCATTTGCAGCAGCGGGCTCGACGGCCCCATCGCCTGGATCCACGCGATAGCCGTCACATGCGGCGGCACCATCATCGGGATCAGCAAGAGGAAGGTGAAGATGCCCTTGGCGCGCACGTCCGTCAGCCCGATGACCAGCGCGATCATCGTGCCCAGGACCAGCGCGATCAGGCCGGAGAAGAAAGCGCTGTCGAGCGAATTGATCAGCGCGCGCGGCACCGAGCGGCTGTCGAGCGCATCGAGGATGGGCTGGAGCGTCACGGCGCCGTCCAGCGTCAGCCCGGCGCGCGCCAGAAGCGCCAGCGGCATGACGAACAGGACCAGCGCCACCGCAATGACGATGGCGAGGGTCAGCCCCTCGCCATCGGGTCTTGGCAGGATGCGTTCGCTCAAGGGTCAGCCGCCGAAAATGTCGACGAACCGTTCCTTGTTTGCGGCATCGTTTTCAAGGGCTGCGGCGGGATCGAAGTCCATCAGCTTGATCTGGTCGCGGGCCGGAAAGCCTTCGGGCGGCGCAATGTCCGGATGGGCGGCCAGATAGCCCTGGTCGGCGGCGAGTTGCTGGCCTTCGGGCGACAGGAGGAAGTCGACAAAGGCCTTGGCGGCTTCCGGGTTCTGCGCGGTCGACAGGATGGCGACCGGCTCGGTGACCGCGGAGACGCCCTCCTCGGGGAAGACGAACTCCACCGGCGCGCCGTTGGCCTTTTCGCGGATCGGCAGGAAGTCGACGACGAAGCCGTACAGCTTTTCGCCGCCGGCGATCGCCCGGTAGGTGCCGCCATTGCCGCCCTGCGGGTTGGCGCCCTGGTCGGCCAGACCCTCATAATAGGCCCAGCCGAGATCGGGGTTGGCGGTCAGCGCCGCCATGTGGATGGTCGCGGCGCCCGAGGTCAGTGGCGAAGGCATGGCGATCCTGTCTTTCGCCGCCTCGTCCAGCAGGTCCGTGTAGGAGGTGGGGACCATCTCGGCGGCGGTGTTGTAGACGATGCCGGTGGTGATCAGCTTGGTGGAGAAATAGAATTTCTCGTCGTCCATGATGGCCGGGTCGTAGGCGGAGATGTCGGCGCCTTCATGGGCCATCAGCCGGCCTTCGGCCTTCAGCCCTTCCATGGTGACCATGTCGGCGATCAACAGCACGTCGGGCTGCGGCGCGCCGGCCTCGAACTCGGCGGCGAGCTTGGCCATGACCTTTGTCGTGCCGTCGCGGATCCACTCGACCTCGACATCGGGGTGCTTGGCGGTGAAGGCGTCCACTGTTTCCTGGGCGTCCTCGTTGGGCTGGGAGGTGTAGAGCACCAGCTTGCCCGAGGCGGCAAGGGCCGGGCCGGAGAGCATGGTGGCGATGGCAAGGGCGGACAGAAGCGTGCGCATGGGTGAGGTCCTCTGATGGGTGGGAGACAGGGCGCGGCTAACAACCCAATGTGACAGCGGTGTAAAAGTCCAGATCACCATCGGGCCAAGCCGATGGATTCCGGTGAAAATCGCACTGGATGCCGCCCTGGCCGGGTTTTCGCGCCAATGGTGTTGCGGCATGTGCGCAAGTGCACAGGGCCGCGGGCCGTGCAGCGCTAGCGTTGCGGTTGAGGGCGCACCGGACGCGCCGCACAGCACAGAGGATTTTTGCCATGACCCGTCTTTCCAAGTTTGCCGCCCTTGCCGCCGGCGCCGCGCTGATCGCCACGGCGGCCACCACCGCCGGCCATGCCGGCATGAAGCGCCACGGCATTGCCGCCGCCGGCACCATGCAGCTGGCTGCCAAGGCCGGAGGCGGGTCGGCCGCCGACGGCTATCCGACGCCGGGCAAGGCGTTCGAGGCCTGCGGCGGCGCCGGCAATGTCTTCGTGATGTATGACGAACTGCCCGACGGCACCCGGACCAACCATTCCTACCACTGCGTCGACGAATGATCGGAGCGATGGGGCGCGGGAGCGGCCGCCCGTGGCGGCCGCTCCCGTAAACGGGCTTGCCAAGCGATGGCGCCCACGTGCGCTATGATGCTGAAAAATGGTGCTGCTAGTGAGATTTGAACTCACGGCCTCTCCCTTACCAAGGGAGTGCTCTACCCCTGAGCTATAGCAGCATTGGCGGCGGTGTCCGCGACGGGCGGCTTGTGCCACAGCCCATTTCGCATATCAAGGCGTCAATTGCCCGCGTCAAGCGATATTGACCACATGCGCGATACGGACATCATGGGCGGCGGATGGCCAGTCCGGCGCATGTCCGGAGCGAAGCGGCGGACCGATGCGCCGCGCGGCGCTGGCGGCAAGGAGGCGAAGGCCGATGGCAAAGAACGAAAGCGCCAGGGCGCGGCAGGAACGGCTGGCGGCGGAACTGCGCGCCAATCTGCAAAAGCGCAAGGCCCAGGCGCGCGCCCGCCGGGCGGGCGATGCCGATTGCCGTGACGAGGGCATTGCCGCCGCCAAGGACACCAAGCCGGGCGCCGAAGGCGGCGAGGGCGGCTAGCGCGGCGCGCGAGGCGGGCGTCGGGCGGCGCCGCCGCTGCCGCAGAGCCGTCCGGATGGCCGGTTCCGTCAAATGCGGCCGTTGCGGTCAACCATGCGTTAACCATCCCTTCAATCCTGTTTGGCACACAAAGGGTTCGCGTCCGCCCGCCGTGTTGACCGCCATGGCGGCTTTGGCGGCGCAGGGGCGCCTGCCTTGAACCGGCCCCGATCATCGTCTAGAGGGCGCCGATGCCGCGGACCGGCGGGTTCCGGTGAAGGGGCGCACGCAGCAAGGGGACCAGTTTCCAGATGGACAGCATTCGCATCGTCGGCGGCCATGAACTGAACGGCACAATTCCGATTTCGGGCGCCAAGAACGCGGCGCTGCCGCTGATGATCGCCTCGCTCCTGACCGACGATACGCTGACGCTGGAGAACGTGCCGCATCTGGCCGATGTCGAGCAGCTGATCCGCATTCTGAGCAATCATGGCGTCGACTATGCGGTGAAGGGCCGGCGCCGGGCCGAGGGGCAGGGCTATGCCCGCACGGTCGATTTCACCGCGCGCGACATCGTCGACATCACCGCGCCCTACGAGCTTGTCTCGAAGATGCGCGCCAGCTTCTGGGTGATCGGGCCGCTTCTGGCGCGGATGGGCGAGGCGCGCGTGTCGCTGCCGGGCGGCTGCGCCATCGGCACCCGGCCGGTCGATCTGTTCATCGAGGTGCTCGAGGCGCTCGGCGCGCAGATCGAGATCGAAAACGGCTATGTGCATGCGACGGCGGGCAGCGGGCTGACCGGCGCGCATTACCGCTTCCCCAAGGTTTCGGTCGGCGCGACCCATGTGGCGCTGATGGCGGCTTCGCTCGCCAACGGCCAGACGGTGATCGACAATGCGGCCTGCGAGCCCGAAGTGGTGTGCCTCGCCGAATGCCTGAACGCCATGGGCGCGAAGATCGAAGGCGCCGGCACGCGCACCATCACCATCGACGGCGTCACCTCGCTTTCGGGGGCGCGGCACCGGGTGATCGCCGACCGGATCGAAACCGGCACCTATGCGATGGCGGTCGGCATGACCGGGGGCAACGTGCTGCTCAAGGGCGCCGAAGCGTCGAGCTGGCAGACGGCCGTCGACGTTCTGGGCGAGACCGGGATCGACATCACGGCCGAAGAGGACGGCCTGCGCGTCTACCGCAACGGCAACGGGCTGAAGGCGGCCGATGTGACGACCGAGCCCTTTCCGGGCTTTCCGACCGATCTGCAGGCGCAGTTCATGGGGCTGATGACCAAGGCGAACGGCGTCTCGCACATCACCGAGACGATCTTCGAGAACCGGTTCATGCATGTTCAGGAGCTGGCGCGGCTGGGTGCCGACATCACGCTGAACGGCCAGACGGCGACCGTGACCGGCGTTCCGGTGCTCAAGGGCGCGCCGGTGATGGCGACCGATCTGCGCGCTTCGGTGTCGCTGGTCATTGCCGGCCTTGCCGCCGAAGGCGAAACCCGTGTCAACCGGGTCTACCATCTGGACCGGGGTTTTGAGCGCCTGGAAGAGAAGCTCGGCGCCTGCGGCGCGGAAATCGCCCGCGTTTCGGGCTGATTGCGGCAGCGCTCCTGTTGCACCGCGAAAGCGAAAGGCGTAGCAGTCGATCAGACCCTTTTCCCCGACCGGCAGGCGCGTGACGGACCGATGGACGGCTTGAAACTGATGGCGCTGGACGCGTCCGATCTGACGGTGATCTCCGCGCAGATGCAGGACGCGATCACCAAGCCCGACCAGATCGACTACGCGCCGGGCGCAAAGCGGTTGACCATCGTCGCCAACCGGTTTGCCTGGGACGCCGAATACGGCGCCCGCTCAACCACGCACGAGCGGCGCAAGACCGCGCTTTCCTTCGCCCGCGTCACCGGTGTCCGAACCATCGGCATCCGGCGCGGCGATGACAGCCAGGCGCTGTCGCTTCTGGCGATCCGCTTTCATTCCGATGCGGAACCGGGCGGCACGATCGAACTCATCTTTGCCGACGAGGCGGCGATCCGGCTCGATGTCGAGGTGATTGAGGCGCAGATGGCCGATCTGGGCGCTGCGTGGGAGACACGCTTCAAACCCCGCCACCCGGCCGGCTGACAACAGGATCGTTCGCCGTGCCGCATTTTCTCGACAGCGCAGACCGCGATTTTCCCGCCCGTTTCGGTGCATTTCTGGGGCTGAAGCGGGAAGTGTCGGCCGATGTCGAAGCGACAGTGCGCGCGATCATCGACGATGTGCGCCAGAACGGCGATGAAGCGCTGGCGCGGCTGACCAAGAAGTTCGACCGGCTGGATTTGAGTGCGGTGCCGATGCGCGTCGGCGCCGACGAGGTGGCTGAAGCCGTCGCCGGGATCGACGCCGAAACGCTGGAGGCGCTGACCCTGGCGCGCGACCGCATCCGGTCGCACCATGGCCGGCAGATGCCCAAGGACGACATCTACACCGACGCGATCGGCGTGACGCTTGGCGGCCGCTGGACGGCCGTCGAGGCGGTCGGGCTCTACGTTCCCGGCGGGACGGCGGCCTATCCCTCGTCTGTGTTGATGAACGCGGTGCCAGCGGTCGTCGCCGGCGTCGGGCGCATCGTCATGGTCGTGCCGTCGCCCGACGGTGTGCTCAACCCGCTGGTGCTGGCGGCGGCCGATCTGGCCGGCGTCACCGAGATCTACCGGATCGGCGGGGCGCAGGCGGTGGCCGCGCTGGCCCATGGCACGGAGACGATTCCACCCGTTGCCAAGATCGTCGGACCGGGTAACGCCTATGTGGCGGCGGCCAAGCGCGCCGTTTTCGGCACGGTCGGCATCGACATGATCGCCGGCCCCTCCGAAGTGCTGGTCGTCGCCGACGGCGACAACGACCCCGACTGGATCGCCGCCGACCTTCTGGCCCAGGCCGAGCATGACGCAAACGCGCAATCGATCCTGATCACCGACGATGCGGGCTTTGCCGACGCGGTGGCCGGCGCGGTCGAGCGGCAATTGACCACGCTGGCGCGCGGCGAGACCGCGGCGGCGAGCTGGCGCGATTTCGGCGGCATCGTCACGGTCGACGACATCCATTCCGGCGACACGCTCGCGCTGATCGACCGCATCGCCGCCGAACATCTGGAGCTCGCCTGCGAGAACGCCGACGATCTGGCGAACCGGGTCACCAATGCGGGCGCGATCTTCGTCGGCCGGCACACGCCCGAAGTGATCGGCGACTATGTGGGCGGCTCCAACCATGTGCTGCCGACGGCCCGGTCGGCGCGTTTTTCGTCGGGACTTTCGGTGCTCGATTTCGTCAAGCGCACCTCGATCCTGAAACTCGGCCCGGACCAGCTTCGCGCGCTCGGCCCCGCCGCGATCCGGCTCGCCGAGGCCGAGGGTCTTGGCGCCCATGCGCGCTCGGTCGCCATCCGCATGAACCCGGGAGGGCCCGATGGCGGATGAGACCGATTTTGCGCCGGACGACCGGCTGAGCGATCTGACGCTGGACGATTCGATCGGCAGGTCGACGCCCGATGTGGAGCATGAGCGCGCCGTCGCGATCTTCGACCTGATCGAGGAAAACCGGTTCAAGCCGGTGGGCGATGCGGGCAATGGCCCCTACACGCTGCATCTGTCGGTGATCGAGGGAAAGCTGGTCTTCGCCGTCAGGCGCGAGGGTGGCGAGGACGTTGCCACGCACATCCTGTCGCTCGGCCCGTTCCGCAAGATCGTCAAGGACTATTACATGATCTGCGAGAGCTATTACGAGGCGATCAAGAGCGCGACGACGAGCCAGATCGAGACGATCGACATGGCACGGCGCGGCGTTCACAATGACGGTTCGGAAACGCTGATGGACCGGCTCGACGGCAAGATCGCCATCGATTTCGACACCGCCCGGCGCCTCTTCACGCTGGTCTGCGTGCTGCACTGGAAGGGGTGAGGGGCGGATTTCCGCTGGGGCGGGACAATCAACGCCCCAATACCGATCATCGACAAACACAAGCGCCAATCGATCGCGAGCAGTTGTCATTTACCGGCTTGGCCAGAGTTGGATGGCAGGCGCCTTGTCGACTCGCGCAGATCGAACGCCATTGGATTCTCGTCTTTCGTTTATCTGTTCTGCGACTTGGAACGAATAACTGGAGTTTTCCGGAAAATTGTCTACAATGATGGTGGTCCGGAGCTTCTGGAATTTTTTGCCATGTTTGCAAATTTCTCAAGAGCCTTTGTGATTTGCGCGGTGTCTGCTCTTGCAGCTGGCGGTTTAACTGTGAGTTCGGCCGTTGCGGCGGAACGAAGCAATGGAGAGACAGGTGTTCTTGTTGATTCATTGCTCTATCAGGTTCGCGACACGCTTATTCGCGTTCGTGAGGGCACCAATGATGGTCTGCGGTTAACGAATGCGCGCCTGAGTTTATCGACCGTCTACCGGCAGGAAGCTGGCGGCAAGCTGTCTCTTTGGGTCGTGTCGGCTGGCGGCTCGGTTGAGGAAGCCAGCACTCAGTCATTGGTCATGAATTTGCGCCCGCCGGCTTCGGGTGACGACATACCGGTTGCCGATGTCGGCGATGCGTTGGCACAGGCAATTATCGAAGCGCATGGTGCGGTTGCATCGGCCGAACTGAGCGACCCGCCGCTCCGGCTGGACAGCATAGAGTCCACGTTGAAGTTCATCGTCGAGCTAGACGGGACTGCTGGCGCCGGATTCAAAATTCTCCCGCTGACGGTTGATGTATCAGGCGGAGTTTCGAGTGTAAAAACTCATGAGATTCATTTGAAATTTTGCTCTAGTGAATGTTAGAAAATGGTCATGAGATCATTTTTTTCCAGATTCTCTTTTTTGCCATATCTTCTTGTTGCATTTTTTTTCACAAGTAATGATGCGCATGCCGACGAATGCGCCTTCTTCTTCGGTAAGCGCGATTTGAGCCCATCTGAGATGGAGCAGCGTTACGAAAAATCACTTCTATATATAAATGACAATGATGCCCGAGGGACCGCTTTCCTTATCGATGCCGACGGCTTGTATCTGACTGCTGCGCATGTCGTCATGAAGCGCGTGGAGCAAAGACGTGCCAACGGTCAAGCTCCTTTTGTCTTCGCGCGCAACCCGCTCGTTGGCGAAGGGCGCCTCAAGCTTGAACTCGTCGATGTGTTTGCCGGCGGCCAGAGTTCGGATGACGGGCAGCTTGCATATCAGGTTGATGACCTAGCGCTTTTGAGGCTGATCGATTTTGAGCTTCCTGCCGACGCCAATCCGCTGGAACTGGCCATCCGCAAGCCGAGGTCACGGCCGGAACGCGATCGTGTCCGCTTTACGGGATACGGTATTGTGAGGCCCGAAGCGCCCGTGGCGCCGCGCATAATCGACAACAGCGAATGGGATTTGGCCCGGCTCGAAGAGGGCGTCTACAGGATTGCGGCATCGGTTGACGGTGGAGACAGTGGCGGGCCCGTCTTTCTGCGCAATGGCAACGTCATAGGACTGGTGTTGCGGCAGATGGGTTCGGGTCAAGCGTTGGTTCATCCCATGTATCGCTATGAGGATCGACTGATAAACGTATTCCGCTTGGAGAATGATGTGTCGAGTTTCGTCGAGAGACTGGTCAGTCATTCCAGCGGCAATTCGATCGAGCGGCGCGAAATTGCCATGCTTTTCCAGGATGGCAGCGTATCCAACATTGAGTGGGTGACGGCCATCAGAGAGATGAAGCTGAAAGACTCTATCAGTCGACTCGATAGAGAGTTGCTTTCATGCCCCCTCATCAAAGCTGCGGAAGAGCGAGAAATTGGTCAGTACGCAAGCATCATGATCGCCGAGTTTCTGAGCAGGCAATGGGCGGACCTGCCGGCGCCGGAGATTTTGAACCGAGCGGTTTCTCTTGAAGCTGGCGGTGATCTTGCCGTGGCGGCTGCTGCCTACGACCTTGCGATTGATGCTTACCGTCGCGAGCTTGCCTCCATCTTGGGCGAAGGCGGGGCCCAGCGCGCGTTTGCAGGTTTGCTTGCGCGAGCAAGCTCGGGTGACCGCTCTCTTGAATATGAGAGCGAGCTGGCAGCACTTGCTGGCAGGTTGGGTGTAAAGTCGCCTGACAACATTGTTGTGAACGTGTCGCCCGAGAACATCGACCGTTTCAAGACCTATACGTCTGATCGGTTAGCCGTTGCTTTGCACGATTTTGCGCGCGCTGCGTCCAGAGGACAGTTTGTCACCGATGCTATGTCGGGTTCGGGGCATGCGGACTATTTCCTCTTTTCGGAAGGCACAACTGACGCGGCGATAACTGCCGCGGCAGTGGGTTCGGCTGTGGGCACCAGCCCACAATGGCGTGCGCTCAACGCTGATACGCTGTTTTACGCCGCGTCGGGCAATCCGGATATTGCTGAGCAGTTGAGTAACGGCGTCCCGAGCGAGCAGTTTTTGTTCGATCTGGCAACTGGACAGTCCAGCTAACAATACTCGGATCTTTGAACCGCACCGCAAGCGCCCGCCTGCGAGGGGCGGACGCCTCGTCCGTTTCAGCCGAGCCCGATGGTGAGATCGGCAAGCGCCACCCACAGTGGGATCGACAGGATGGCGATCGGCGTTCCGATGCCGGTCGACGTTCCCACATAGGCGGACGGGTTTGCCTCGGGCAGTGCGCCGCGCAGCGTGGGCGGGCCCGAAATGTCCGAGCTCGATGCGGCCATCACCGACAGAAGGATCACGCCGCCGGGCGAAAACCCGGTCAGATGGTGGGCGATCAGCCCCGCGCCGAAGCCGACGAGCCCGTGAATGATCGGCGCCGAAAGGCCGTAGACCAGATAGGCGTGGGCAACCTTGCGCAATTCCGACAGCCGGGCCCAGGCCTCCATGCCCATGATCAGCATGAGGATGGACAACAGCCCCCGGAAGAGCGGCTCGTAGAAGCTCTGATAGACGCTTTCGGGTTTCGACAGCAGGCCGATCGCGAGGCCAAGGAAAAGCGCCGAAATGGCCGGGCTGCGCACCGTGTCCAGAAGAATGGTCTTCAGAAGACCGGGTTTGCCCGGCTGGCCCGGCGCAGCCGCCGGCCGTCCGCCGCCAAGCACCATCGTGCCGTCCGGCGAGACGCCGGCGGCGGCCACCCGCCGCGCTGTCGCCATGCGCGCCAGCACGATCGCGGTGATCAGCGCGGCGACATCCATGAAGGGGTAGAGTGCGCCGATGAAGCCCTCATAGGCGATCCCCTCGGTCTCCAGCACCGCCATGCCGGCGGCCAGCGTCGAGGCGGAGACCGCGCCGAACAGGCCCGCCGTCGCATAGCCGTCGATGGGCGCGACGCCGCGAATCCGCGTCAGCGTTACGGTGCCAAGCAGCACGATGCCGACGCCGACGGCGATCGCCATGACCGCCGGGACGAGCAGCGCCATCAGATCGGCGCTGCGCACCGACATGCCGGCGGACATGCCGACCTTCAGCAACAGCAGCGCGACGATGAACTTGTAGATCGCCTCGGGCACTTCCAGCCGGCTGCGCGCCGCGGCCAGCACCATGCCGCCGATCAGAAAGGCGAGCGTGGGCTTCTGGAACTGGTTGAGGATCGATGATGCGATGTCCGACACGGTTTCCATGCGGCGTCCCTCCATTTGTTGACGCCGCTTCGGATACAGGCCGCGATTTCCTCAGAAAAACATATCTTTTTTCACATTTCGTTCTATTTTTAAGAACATGGACCGGCTCAACTATCACCATCTGCGCTATTTTCGGGAGGTCGCCCATGAGGGCAATCTCAGCCGCGCGGCCGAACGGCTGAACGTGGCCCAGTCGGCGCTGTCCAGCCAGATCAGGACACTGGAAGCCCGTCTTGGCCATGCCCTGTTCGAGCGCATCGGCCGGACGCTGGTCCTGACCGAAGTGGGGCGCATCACGCTCGACCATGCCGATCGCATTTTCGGCGTCGGCGAGGAGCTCTTGGCAACGCTCGACCGGTCGGGTTCGGCCGAGCCGCCGCTGCGCGTCGGGGCGCTGTCGACCCTGTCGCGCAACTTCCAGATCGCCTTCCTGAGGCCGGCCATGGCGCAGGGCGGCGTCGATATCGTCCTGCGGTCGGGCAGCCTGCCGGTGCTGCTGGATGGGTTGAAGACATTGTCGCTCGACGTCGTTCTGACCACCCAGGCGCCGGTCGGCGAGGACGATGCCGGGTTCGCCGTGCAGCGGCTCGACGAGCAGCCTGTGCGCGTGCACGGCGCGCCCGCCCGTGTCGACCGGCATGCCACGCTGACCGACCTTCTGGCCAACGAACCGCTCATCGTGCCGACGGGCGGCGACATCCGCCAGCAGCTCGAAGGGCTGTTCGCAAGGCACGGCGTGACGCCGCGCATCGCCGCCCTTGTCGACGACATGGCGATGGTCCGCCTGCTGGCGCGCGAGGATGCGGGCCTTGCGGTGGCGCCCTCGGTCGTGCTGGCCGACGAGATCCGGACGGGCCGCGTGAAGACCGCGCCGTTCGCGCTCGACATCGTCGAGCCGTTCTATGCGGTCACCGCGCCGCGCAAATATCCCCATCCGGCCTTGCCGCGGCTTCTGGCGCGGTCCGATGCGGGCGTGCCGTACTGATGGCCGGGCAACGCGCCAGTCCCGGAAAGCCCGATTGCGCCGCCCCTTCAAAGCCGCTGTTCAAATCACCATCTTTGCGCTAAAGACCCGCCCATCCGGGCGGCGGGGTCCGGCCGCCGCCGGGCATTCCCCTCCAGCCACATGAACAGGGATCGAACAGGATCGCATGGCGAAAGAAGAACTTTTGGAGTTTCCCGGTGTCGTTACGGAGCTTTTGCCCAACGCCACCTTCCGCGTACAGTTGGAAAACGAGCACGAAATCATCGCCCACACCGCCGGCAAGATGCGCAAGAACCGCATTCGCGTGCTGACCGGCGACAAGGTGCTGGTCGAAATGACGCCCTATGACCTGACCAAGGGCCGCATCACCTACCGCTTCAAGTAACCAGACCCGCCATGGATGCGCCGCAGACACTGGTTCTGGCCTCGGGCTCGCCGCGGCGCGTGGAACTTCTGGCACAGGCCGGCATCGAGCCCGAGCGGCTTTTGCCCGCCAACATCGACGAAACGCCCTTCAAATCGGAGCATCCGCGCTCGCTGGCGCGCCGGCTTTCCGGCGAGAAGGCGCACAAGGCGCGCGCGCTGATCGACGAAGAGCGCAAGGCGCTGCCCGAAGACGAGCGCGGTGCTGCGCCCTATGTGCTGGCCGCCGACACGGTGGTCGCCGTCGGCAGCAACATCATGCCGAAGGCCGAACTTCTGGACGAAGCCTCGCAATGCCTGCGCATGCTGTCGGGCCGGGCGCACCGCGTCTATACCGGGCTGGCGCTGGTCACGCCCAGGGGCCAGATGCGCCAGCGCGTCGTCGAGACGCGGGTCCGCTTCAAGCGGCTGACCCGCGAGGAACTGGAGAGCTATCTGGCGTCGGGCGAATGGAAGGGCAAGGCGGGCGGCTATGCCATTCAGGGCTTTGCCGGCACGTTCGTCGTCAAGCTGGTCGGCTCCTACACCAATGTCGTCGGACTGCCGCTGGCCGAGACCGTCGCGCTTCTGACAGGCGAGGGCTACCGGGTGCATTTCAACTGGCTGTCGGGGGGCGTTTGAGCCATGTCCGCCACCGTCGAACCGCTGCGCCCGAAGCGCAAATGCCCCGAATGCGGCCAACCCTCGTCGCGCGAGACCTATCCGTTCTGCTCGACGCGCTGCAAGAATGTCGACCTCAACCGCTGGCTGTCGGGGGCCTATGTGATCCCGGCGCGCGACGATGAGGACGAGGACGTGCCGTCCGGCTCGGCCGATCCGCAGCCGTAAACGGTTTTTTCGCTGATCGGCGCTAGCCTTCGGTCCTGATCTGGGGACCGGTTCATGCGCTTTGCGATCATCGGCACGGGGTTCGTCGCCGACTATTACATGACGACGCTTGCCAACCATCCCGGCCTCGACCTGGCCGGCGTGTGGGACCGCGACGATGCGCGGCTGGCGCAGTTCTGCGCCCACTGGAATGTGCCGGCGTTTGGGTCGCAGGCCGCGCTTCTGGCGGACGAAACGGTCGAAACGGTCGCGGTCCTGACCAATCCCGAAAGCCATTTCGAGATCGGCATGGCCGTGCTCGGCGCCGGCAAGCATCTTTACTGCGAAAAGCCGTTGGCGATGTCCTTCGACGATGCGCGGACACTGGCCGGGATGGCCGGAAAGGCCGGGCTCGTTCTGGCCGGCGCGCCGGCCAATGCACGGTCGGACGCGTTCGCGCTGATGCAATCGACACTGAACGCTGGTGCAATCGGTGCGCCCAAGCTCGTCTATGCCGAGATGGAGGACGGGCCGGTGTTCCGCCTCAACTGGCGCGACTGGCGTTCGGTCTCCGGCGCGCCATGGCCGGGCGCGCACGAGTTCCGCATCGGCTGCACGCTCGAACATGCGGGCTACGCGCTGACCTGGCTGATCGGCCTGTTCGGCCCGGTGCGGCGCATCACGGGCCAGTCCGGCACGTTCTTCTTCGACAAGGGCGCCGGCATTCCGGCCAATGAGATGGCGCCGGATTTCTCCTGCGCGCTGCTGGAGTTCGACAATGGCGTGATGGCACGGCTGACCTCGGGCCTTGCCGCGCCGCGCGACCGGGCGCTGACCGTGATGGGCGAAACCGGCACGCTGACCGTCGCCGATCTGTGGGACAATCGCGCGGCGATCCATCTCGAGGCGGCCGGAAAGAAGGCCGCGTTCGGCCATCGTATCGTCCGGCGGCTCGAACGGCAATTGGGGCGGCCGCTGCCGCTCCGGCTGGCGGCCGGGCGAAAGCTCGTCTATCGCGCGCCAGCCAACCGATCCCATCTTCCGGCCTATCCGTCGCAGATCGACTTTTGTGCGGGGATCGCCGCGATCGCCGATTGCATCGCGGCCGGCGGGGAAGGGCGCACGCGGCTTGCCGCCGAGGCGCTGCATGTCACCGAGGCCGCGCTCGCGCTCAACTGCCTTGCCGACCATGGCGGGCGCTATGCGATGCAGAGCGCGCTCTGACCGTTCGGGCGCGTTGCGGTCGGGCGTTGGTTCAACTACATACGATCATTGCCAGTCGGCCGGGCAGCCGCGGCGTTCCAATGCCGAAAGGCGGGCGTCGAGGAAAGTCCGGGCTCCAGGGAGCAACGGTGCCGGATAACGTCCGGCGGGGGCGACCCCAGGGAAAGTGCCACAGAAAGCAAACCGCCTTCGCATTTGCTGCGCAAGTTGCTGAGGTAAGGGTGAAAGGGTGGGGTAAGAGCCCACCGCGTGGCCGGTAACGGTCATGGCAGGGTAAACCCCACCGGGAGCAAGACCGAATAGGGACGGCGCGGGCCTTGGCCCGGTGGCTCCGCACCAGTCGTCCGGGTGGGTTGCATGAGGCGGTCAGCGATGGCCGTCCCAGATGAATGGCTGCCGGGCCGCTTTGCGGCTCACAGAACCCGGCTTACAGGCCGGCTGGCAATGTTTCCCTCGCCAAGGCGGGCTTCGGCGCTCCATGGCGCCGCCGTTGCCATTGCCCCGCGCCTGCCCGATAGTGCCGTGCCCACGGCTTGGTGCGTCGTGTCGGCCGCGAGCGGACGGCAATTGAACCGGAGGGGAATGGCCATGCGAAAAACGACAGCGCTCATTGCGGCGGTCCTGCTTGTGGCCGCGGCGCCGGTCGCCCATGCCGAGGACAGCCGGATCGTGTTCCGATATTTCTCGCCGGCCGAGTACAATGAGCAGTTGCGGGACCCGGACCATGACTTCACCGGACACAAGCTCTGCGTCACCGGCTCATGGACACTGGGCAATTCCGGAAACCCCGAGCGCCTGAAGGATGCCGCGACGGTGTTGTCGCAGGATGTCTGGTACGCCATCCGCAACGTGCGTGGGCTGGTCTGCGATTTTGCGGCGATCCGCTGGGATGTGGAACAGTATCTGCCGGAGATCCGCAAAGAGCTTGACGATTGGGAGATGGCGGAGATCGTTTCGCTGCGCGGCGAACCGTAAACGCCGGATCGCTTGCCGCGCGGGCCGCCGTCCGCACTTCAACCATTCCTTAAGGTTAACCGTGGATAAACGGTGCGGTTGCGCCGAAGCGCCCGTTCGCGCGGCTCGTACCCGCTTCCGGGTTGCTTGATCCCGTTGACGCCCATGCCAGCCCATGTTACCCCAAGCAGCAACGGCGTATTCGTTCTTTCAGCGTTTTGTGATGCGGCATGCAGCCCATGTCCGGAGACCCCGGGCGTGCGCGAACGCGCAGGTGCATCACAGCAAAAGGCGCAACGGAACGATGCCGTTGCAGCGGCCGGCGGGGCCGCCGGCGGATCGGGATCCGCGGTGAAGGGGACAGGTTTGGCAATGGCTCGTGGCAGGGCTCTTGGCCGGACGGAAACAGCGGGTGTCGTGCGTGGAGCGGTTTCTGTCGAATGCGGTGAACCGGATCGATGCGAAGGGGCGGGTGTCCGTTCCGGCGCATTTCCGCTCCGTGCTGCAGGCCAGGGGGCTGACGGATCTGTACGCACTGCAATCGATCGACATGGCGGCGATCGATGCGGGCGGCATGGACCTTCTGGAACGGTTCGAGCAGCGGCTGGCGGACGACGATCCGTTCATGCGCGCGTCCGACGACATGTCGTTTTATGTGCATGGCGATGGGGCGTTCCTGAAGCTCGATGGCACGGGCCGGATCACGGTCACCGATTTCATCCGCGAACATACGGGCATTTCGGACGAGGTCCATTTCGTCGGGCGCGGCCAGTTCTTTCAGATGTGGTCGCCCGAGCGCTTTGCCGAGCATCGCAAGACCGTCCGGGCGCGGCTTCTGGCTCAACGCGAGGCGCAGGCCGGGACGCAATCGCCGTGAGCGCCGACGCGCCGCACATTCCCGTCATGCTGGCCGAGGTTCTGGCCGCGCTCAATCCGGCGCACGGCGAGACCATGGCCGACGGCACGTTCGGCGCGGGCGGCTACACGCGGGCCATTGTCGATGCCGGGGCCGACGTTGTCGCGTTCGATCGCGATCCCGATGCCATTGCCGCCGGACATGCGCTGGTTGACGCCAGCGACGGCCGGCTGCGGCTGGTCGAAGCGCCGTTTTCCACCATTGCCGATCATGTCGCGCCGGCCTCGCTCGACGGGCTGGTGCTCGATATCGGCGTCTCGTCCATGCAACTCGATCAGGCCGGGCGTGGCTTTTCGTTCCGCCAGGACGGTCCGCTCGACATGCGCATGGCGCAGTCCGGGCCGAGCGCCGCCGACATCGTCAACAATTTCGGCGTCAAGGATCTGATCCGGATCATCGGCATTCTGGGCGAGGAGCGCAACGCGCCGAGGATCGCCCACGCCATCGTCCGCGCACGAGAGGAAGCGCCCTTCGAGACGACCGGCCAGCTCGCCGCGCTCATCGAAAAGGCGCAGCCGCGCAAGGCGAAAGACACCATCCATCCGGCGACGCGGACGTTCCAGGGCCTGCGCATCTTCGTCAATGACGAACTGCGGGAGCTGGCCCGGGCGCTGTTTGCCGCCGAGACCTGCCTGAAACCGGGCGGGAGGCTCGTCGTGGTCACCTTCCATTCGCTGGAAGACCGGATCGTCAAGCGCTTCATCGCCGACCGGACCAGCCAGGCATCGGGCTCGCGCCATCTGCCGGCGGCGGAGCCGCGTGCTCTGACATTCGAGGTCAGGGGCAAGGCGATGGTGGCGGCGGGGCCCGCGGAGGTCGAGGTCAATCCCCGCGCGCGCTCGGCCAAGTTGCGCGCGGCCACCCGCACCGAAGCGCCGGCCCGCGACGCCGACATGGCGATCTTCGGCCTGCCCGACCTGCCCTGGCCGGGCGATTGCGAACAGGGAAAGCCGACCGCATGATGCGTCTTGTCAACATCGCGCTCATCGCGCTGGTGATCGCGACCGCCACCTGGACCTATTCGGTCAAGCACGAATCCGAGCAGCGGCTGGCCGAAATCCGCAAGCTCGAACGGCTGATCGCGCTGGAACATGAGACGATCGACCTGTTGCGCGCCGACTGGGCGCATTTGAGCCACCCGCAGCGCCTGCAGGCGCTGGCCGAGCGCTACTCCGAAGAGCTCGGCCTCGAAACGCCGGATGCCAGCCAGTTCATCACGGCCAGCGAACTGCCCGGTCCGCCGCAATTCGATCCCGGCGACGCGGTCGGCGACATCATTGCCGGTGAACCGGATGACGCGCTGACGACCGGCTCGATCGGCGGGGAGCGGTGAGAATGGCGCTGACGCTTCCCCGTTTGCGGTTCGGCGGTTTCGGCGGTGGCCCGGCACGGCCGCCGCTGCGGCGCAGCGATGCGCTTTTGCGCATGGGGCGCGGCCGGCTCGGCATCGCGATCGTCTGTTTCGTCGCCGTCTATGCGGTGATCGGAGGCCGGCTCGTCCAGTATGGGCTGACCGATCTGGACCACGCCCGAAACTATGGCGTCAACGACCGTATCCTCGCCGCGCGGCCCGACCTGATCGACAGGCGCGGCAAGCTGATGGCGACCGATATTCGCGTGCCCGCGCTTTACGGCGAACCGCGCCGCGTCATCGATCCCGACGAGGCCGTCGAGGCGCTTGCCAGCGTCCTGCCGGATGTCGACTATCAGGACTGGCACCGCAAACTGTCCTCGGGCGCGGGCTTCGTCTGGCTGCGGCGCGAGATCACGCCCAAACAGCAGGCCGACGTGATGGCGCTCGGCATTCCGGGCATCGGCTTCCGCAACGAGACGCGGCGCTTTTACCCCGGCGGGGCAACCGCCTCGCACATTGTCGGTCTGGTCAATGTCGACAATGCCGGCACGGCGGGCATCGAGAAATATGTCGACGATCAGGGGCTGGGCACGCTGCAGGATCTGGGTCTCGACCAGTCCGACGCCCTGGAACCGGTGCGGCTTTCCATCGACACGGGCGTCCAGCATGTCCTGCGCGACGAACTGGTGCAGGCGATGCAGCGCTACCAGGCGATCGCGGCGGGCGGGGTGATCCTCAATGCAAAGACGGGCGAAGTCGTCGCCATGGTCTCGCTGCCCGATTACGATCCCAACAATCCGTTCAACGCGCACGACAAGGACCGGCTCAACCGCATGTCGGCGGGCACGTTCGAGATGGGCTCGACCTTCAAGGCGTTCACCACCGCGATGGCGCTCGACAGCGGCCGGGTCAATCTTCAAAGCCGGTTCGACGCGCGCAATCCGATCCGATACGGCCGCTTCACGATCGATGATTTCCACGCCAAGCGGCGCATCCTGTCGGTGCCGGAAACCTTCATCTACTCGTCCAACATCGCCACGGCGAAGATGGCCGAGGTGGTGGGCATTGAGGGGCACCGGGAGTTCCTTGCCCGGCTCGGCCTTCTGGACCGGATGGACACGCAATTGCCCGAGGTGGCGCGGCCGACCGAGCCGTCCGAATGGAAGCAGCTCAACTCGATCACCATCTCTTTCGGCCATGGCGTGTCGACGACGCCGCTGCAGACCGCCGTCGCCGCCGCCGCGCTCGTCAATGGCGGCAAGCTGATCCCGCCGAGCTTCCTGCCAAGGTCCCAGGCGCAGGCCAACGCCGTCGCCGCCCAGGTGATCAAGCCCGAGACCAGCGCGATGATGCGCTATCTGTTCCGGCTCAATGTCGAAAACGGGTCTGGCCGGCGCGCCGAGGTGGACGGCTTCTTCGTCGGCGGCAAGACCGGCACCGCCGAAAAGGTGATCAATGGCCGCTATTCGAGCGATCACCGGTTCAACGCGTTTCTCGGCGCCGTTCCGATGGACGACCCGCAATATGTGGTGCTGGTGATCATCGATGAACCCAAGCCCGAGGAGGGCCAGCCGAGCGCGACGGCCGGCCTCAACGCGGCGCCCACGGTCGGCCGGGTGATCCGCCGCGCGGTGCCGCTTCTGGGGCTGACGCCGCGTTACGAGGCGGACCGTGACGCCTTGCTTGTGTCGTATTAGGCGCTAACAAGGAGCCCGATTCTGACGGAACGGCATATGAGATTCTCCGATTTGACCGCCGTCGCCGGCCTTGCACCGGATGCCCTGCCCGAAGGCGGGTTTTCCGGCGTGACGGCGGATTCGCGGCTCGTGGCGGCAGGCGACCTGTTCGTGGCGCTGCCCGGGTCGACGACCGATGGCGCCGCCTTTGCCGCCGATGCCGCCGTCAAGGGCGCGGTCGCCGTCCTGTGCAGCCCGGACGCCGAAGTGTCCGTAGACGTGCCCGTCATCCGCGCCGAAGACCCGCGCCGCGCGCTGGCGCTGATCGCGGCGAAGCTGTACGGCCCGCAGCCCGAAACCATGGTCGCGGTGACGGGCACCGCCGGCAAGACCTCGGTCGCCGCCTTCACGCGGCAGATCTTCGCACAAGCGGGCCTGAAGGCCGCCGCGATCGGCACGACCGGCGTGATCGCGCCGGGCGTTTCCATCGAGGGCGCGCTGACGACCCCCGACCCGGTCAAGCTGCACCGCATTCTCGCCGACCTGTCGGTAGCGGGCATCACCCACGGCGCGATGGAAGCATCCAGCCACGGGCTCGACCAGCGGCGCCTCGACGGCGTCGAACTCGCGGCAGCCGGTTTCACCAATCTGGGCCGCGACCATCTCGACTACCATCCGGACATGGAGAGCTATTTCGCCTCCAAGATGCGCCTGTTCGACACGCTGCTCGGCGCCGGCAAACCGGCCGTCATCTTCGCCGACGATGCCTGGTCGGCGCGTGCCATCGACGCCGCGCAGGCCGCCGGCTGCGACGTTCTCACGGTCGGCCGCAAGGGCGCGTTCATCACGCTCAAGCGTGTCGAACACGAACAGCACAAGCAGGTGGTCGAACTGACCCATGACGGCGAAACCCACCGCATCGTGCTGCCGCTCGCCGGCGACTTCCAGGTCGCCAACGCGCTGGTCTCGGCGGGGCTGGCGATCGCCGCCGGCGTCGCGCCGAAGACCGCTTTCGGCGCGCTCGAGCACATCGAGGGCGCGCCGGGCCGGCTCGACCTGATCGGCACCGCAAGGAACGGCGCGGTGGTCTATGTCGACTATGCGCACAAGCCCGAAGCGCTCGAACAGGTGCTTGAGGCCGTGCGGCCCTTTACGACCGGCAAGGTCGCCGTCGTTTTCGGCTGCGGCGGCGACCGCGATCCCGGCAAACGGCCGATCATGGGTGAGATCGCCTCCCGGCTGGCCGATCTCGTCTATGTCACCGACGACAATCCGCGCTCTGAAGATCCGGCGGCGATCCGCGCGGCGATCATGGCAGCCGTGCCCGGCGCCACCGAGATCGGCGACCGGCGCGCGGCGATCCGCACGGCGGTGGCGGCGCTTTCGACCGGCGACACGCTGGTGATCGCCGGCAAGGGCCACGAGACCGGCCAGACCACGGGCGGCGTCACACGGCACTTCTCCGACCATGAAGAGGCGCGGGCGGCCCTGTCCGAGGTGGCCGCATGAGCGCGGAGATAGAACCAACCCCGCTGTGGACCGGCCAGGACATGCTGGACGCGATGGATGGCCGGCCCGTGAACGGCGTGGCGGGCGCCGTCACCGGCATATCCATCGACACGCGCACGCTCCAGCCGGGCGACGCGTTCTTCGCCATCAAGGGCGATGCCCATGACGGCCATTCCTTTGCATCCAAGGCGGTGGCGGCCGGCGCCTCGTGCCTTGTCGTGCAGGAGGGCAAGCTGGCCGCGCTCGGCGGGGTGACGCTGCCGCTCCTGGTCGTGCCCGACGTGCTTGAGGGCCTGCGTCTATTGGGCCGCGCGGCGCGGGCACGCACCAAGGCGCAGATCATCGCGGTGACGGGCTCCGCCGGCAAGACGACGACCAAGGATGCGCTGCGCCATGTGCTCGGCCGCTGCGGCAATGTGCATGCCTCGGTCGCCTCCTACAACAATCATTGGGGCGTGCCGCTCACCTTAGCGAGGATGCCGGTCGACACGGACTATGGCGTGTTCGAGATCGGAATGAACCATGCCGGCGAGATCACGCCGCTCGTCAAGCTGGTCCGCCCGCACATCGGCATGATCACGCTGATCGCCGCCGCCCATCTGGGCAATTTCAAGAACCTCGACGGCATCGCGCACGCCAAGGCGGAGATCTTCTCGGGCGTGGTGCGCGGCGGCACCGCGCTGATCAACCGCGACGACAAGCGCTTCAAACTGCTTGCCGACCTGGCCGGGCAGGCCGGCGTCAACACGATCATCGGCTATGGCGCCGACAAGAAGGCCGATGCGCGGCTGGTCAACGCCAAGTATCACGCCGACTGTTCGACGGTGACCGCCCGGGTCTTCGGCGAGGAAGTCGCCTTCAAGGTCGGCCTTCCCGGGCGCCACGTGGTGCAGAACATGATGGGTGTCCTTGCCGCCTGCCACCTGATGGGCGCCGACATGACCATTGTTGCCCATGCGCTGGCGGACTTGCAGGCACCGGACGGGCGCGGCCGGCAATATGCGTTCGAGACTGGCGACGGTCCCTTCACGCTGATCGACGAGAGCTACAACGCCAATCCGGCGTCGGTGGCGGCAGCGCTCGAACTTCTGGCCACGCTGGAGCCAAAGTCTGGCGGACGGCGGATCGCCGTCCTGGGCGACATGCTGGAACTGGGCAGCCATTCGGCGCGCCTTCATGAAGGGCTGGCCGAACCGGTCGGCAAGGCTGGGCTCGACCGGCTCTATCTGGCGGGCGAAGAGATGCGCGCGCTGGCGGTGGCGATCGGCGAAGACGGGCCGGTCACCGACCATTTCGACGATGTCGACGCGCTTGCCGACGCGCTTCGGCGCGACGTGTCCGCCGGCGATGTCGTCATGATCAAATCATCCAACGGGATCGGCTTTTCGCGGCTGGTGTCGATGTTCGAGAACGCCAAGCCGCGCGCCTGAGCGGCCCGACCTGAGGGAACCGACCATATGCTTCACTGGCTGACGCAATTCTCCGATCAGGTCCAGTTCTTCAATCTGTTCCGCTACATCACCTTCCGTACCGGCGGGGCGCTTCTGACCTCCGCCTTCATCGTCTTCCTGCTCGGCCCGCGCATCATCGATGCGCTGCGCCTGCGCCAGGGCAAGGGCCAGCCGATCCGCGCCGACGGGCCGCAGACCCATTTCAAGAAGGCCGGCACGCCGACGATGGGCGGGCTGATGATGCTGTTCGGCATCATCGGTGCGACGCTTCTGTGGGGCAACCTGACCAACCCTTACGTCTGGGTGGTGGTCGCGGTGACGCTCGGCTTCGGTGCGATCGGCTTTTACGACGATTACCTGAAGGTCACCAAGCAGACCGACAAGGGCTTTTCCGGCCGCGCCCGGCTTACCATCGAGTTCCTGATCGCGGGGCTTGCTGCCTATGTGATCATGCGGGCGGGGGCGACGCCCTTCTCCTCGTCGCTGGCCTTCCCCTTCTTCAAGGATTTCCTGATCAATCTGGGCATCTTCTTCATCCCGTTCGCCGCCTTTGTGATGGTCTCGGCGGGCAATGCGGTGAACCTGACCGACGGGCTTGACGGGCTGGCAATCGTGCCGATCATGATCGCGGCCTCATCGTTCGGCGTCATCGCCTATCTGTCGGGCAATGCGATCTTCGCCGATTATCTGCAGATCCATTTCGTGCCCGGCACGGGCGAACTGGCGGTGATCCTGGGCGCCGTGATCGGGGCGGGGCTTGGTTTTTTGTGGTTCAACGCGCCACCGGCCGCGATCTTCATGGGCGACACCGGTTCGCTGGCGCTCGGAGGGCTGATCGGCGCGGTCGCCGTCGCCACCAAGCATGAGATAGTCATGATCATCATCGGCGGGCTGTTCGTGCTGGAAGCCATGTCGGTGATCATCCAGGTCGCCTATTTCAAGATGACCGGGCGCCGGGTCTTCCTGATGGCGCCCATCCACCACCATTTCGAGAAGCTCGGCTGGACCGAAAGCCAGGTGGTGATCCGCTTCTGGATCATCGCCGTCATCCTGGCGCTGGTCGGCCTGTCGACGCTGAAGCTCAGGTAGGCCGATGATCCCCGTCACCGCATATCAGGGCCGGCATTGCGCGCTGTTCGGGCTAGGCGGCTCGGGCATGGCAACAGTGCGGGCACTCGTTGCGGGCGGAGCAAAGGTCACCGCATGGGACGACAATCCCGACACGGTCGCCAAGGCGGCGGATGCGGGCATTGAAACAGGCGACCTCGCATCGGCCGACTGGGCGGCGTTCGACGCGCTGGTGCTGGCGCCGGGCGTGCCGCTGACCCACCCCGAACCGCACTGGACCGTGGACAAGGCCAGGGCCCATGCGGTTCCGGTGATCGGCGACATCGAACTGTTCTGCCGGCAGCGCGACCGGATCGCGCCCGGCGCCCCGTTCGTTGCGATCACCGGCACCAACGGCAAATCGACGACCACGGCGCTGATCGCGCACATATTGCGCGAAGCGGGCCGCGATGTGCAGATGGGCGGCAATATCGGCGTGCCGGTGCTCGAACTCGAACCGCCCGCCGCGACCCGCATCCATATCGTCGAGGTGTCGTCCTACCAGATCGATCTGGCGCCGGGTCTCGATCCCGGCATCGGCATCCTTTTGAACCTGTCGCCCGACCATCTGGACCGGCACGGGTCGATGGAGAACTACGCGCTGGTCAAGAAGCAGCTCGTCAAGCGCGCCGACACGGCGATCATCGGCACGGACGATGTCTGGTGCGCGTCGATCGCCAACCTTCTGGAAAAGGACGGCCGGGACGTGACGCGGATCAGTGTCGCGACGGATCGCGATGCGGTCGATCTGTCCGGCGCGCCAGCGCTGCGCGGCGACCACAATCTGCAAAACGCGCTGGCCGCGTTGCACGCCTGCCGCATGCTCGGTCTCGATGATGAAGAGATCATGGCCGGGATGGCCTCTTTCGGCGGGCTCGCGCACCGGATGCAGATCGTCGCGCAAAAGGGCAAGGTGCTGTTCGTCAACGATTCAAAGGCCACCAATGCCGACGCGGCGGCGCGGTCGCTCGCCAGCTTCGATGCGATCCACTGGATTGCCGGCGGCCTGGCCAAGGAAGGCGGCATCGCGCCGCTTGCGCCGCTGTTTGGCCGGATCGCAAAGGCTTATCTGATCGGCGAGGCGGCGCCCGCTTTCGCCGCCACGCTCGGCAGCCATGTGCCGTTCGAGATCGCCGCGACCATCGATGTCGCCGTGCGTCATGCCGCTGCCGATGCGGCGCAAAGCAAGGCACCCGAACCGGTCGTGCTGCTGGCGCCTGCGGCGGCCAGTTTCGACCAGTTCGCCAATTTCGAAAAGCGCGGCGCTGCGTTCACCGTGGCGGTCGAGGCGCTTGAAACCGATGCCGCGCCGGCGCGCGCCGCGCAGGGAGGACAGTGATGCACCGACGCAGCGACAGACGGCCGGTCACGGAATGGTGGCGCACGGTGGACCGCTGGTTCCTGTTCTCGTTTTTCGCGCTGATCGCCTTCGGCATCGTCCTGTCGTTCGCGGCCAGCCCCGATGTCGCCCAGCGCATCGGTCTGGACACGTTCCACTTCGTCGAGCGGCACGCCATGTTCATCATACCGGCGATCGCGGTGATGATCGGAATTTCCTTTCTCGAAGACCGGCAGGTGCGCCGTGTGGCCTTGGTCGTGCTCCTGGGATCGATGGCGCTCATGGTGGCGACGCTGTTCTTTGGCGTCGAGGTGAAGGGATCGCGCCGCTGGGTCCGTCTGGCCGGCGTATCCATTCAGCCGTCGGAATTCATGAAGCCGGCCTTCGTGATCATCTGTGCCTGGCTGTTCTCGGAGCATTTGCGGCGCCCCGACATACCCGGAAACCTGCTTGCCGGCGTTCTGTTCGCGGCGATCGCGGCGCTGCTGGTCGCGCAGCCCGATCTGGGTCAGACCGTTCTGGTCGCCGCCACCTGGGGAGCGATGTTCTTCATGGCCGGCATGAGCTGGCTGTGGATCGTCGTCCTTGGCAGCATCGGCATACTGGGCCTCGCCGGCGCCTATCTGACGCTGCCCCACGTGGCCAGCCGGATCGACGGGTTCCTGTCCGGCGCCGGCGACACGTTCCAGGTGGACACCGGGCGCGAGGCGATCGTGCGCGGCGGCTGGTTCGGCCAGGGGCCGGGCGAGGGCACGATCAAGCGGGTCCTGCCCGACAGCCACACCGATTTCGTCTTCGCAGTTCTGGCCGAGGAATTCGGCATCCTCTTGTGCATGGTTCTGGTGGCCGTGTTCGCGCTGATTGTCCTGCGCGGCCTGACACGCTCCTTCCGCGAGGACGACCATTTCCGGCGGCTTGCCGTTGCCGGTCTCGTCACGCTGATCGGCCTGCAATCGATGATCAACATCATGGTCAATCTGCAATTGCTGCCGGCCAAGGGGATGACGCTGCCGTTCGTCTCCTATGGCGGGTCGTCCATGCTGGCGGTGGCGATCACCGCGGGCTTCGTGCTCGCGCTGACACGGCGCCGGCCGGCGACCCGGTTCGGCCACGTGCGCTTTTCCGGCGATACCGCGATGCAGGCCGCCGAATAGATGGCGGTGGTCGGCGGCACGGTCCTTCTGTCGGCGGGCGGCACGGGTGGGCATCTGTTTCCCGCCGAAGCGCTGGCGCACGAGTTGATCGCGCGCGGCTGGTCCGTCCATCTTGCGACCGACGCCCGCGCCGAGAAATATGCCGGCCGTTTCCCGGGCCCGATGCACGTCATCCGTTCCGACACGCCTTCGGGCAAGAACCCGCTCAGGCTGATCGGCGCGGGGCTCTCGCTTTTTGCCGGCATGCGGCAGTCGCGCCGCCTGCTGGCCGAACTCAAGCCCGGCGCGGTGGTCGGCTTTGGCGGTTATCCCACGGTGCCGCCCGTATTCGTGGCTGCCGGGACATTCCCGACGATGATCCACGAGCAGAACGCGGTGATGGGCCGGGCCAACAGGATGCTGGCCGGCCGGGTGACGGCCATCGCCGGCGGGTTTTTGAAGGCCGATGGCCCGATGGCCGACAAGATCGTCGTGACCGGCAATCCGGTCCGCCCGCCGGTGATCGAGGCGGCCGCAATGCCCTATGATGCACCGGACGCGGATGGTCCGGTCCGGCTCGTCGTCTTCGGCGGCAGCCAGGGCGCGCGCTTTTTCTCCGAGGCGATTCCCGCCGCGCTTGCCCTTTTGCCCGAAGAGCTGCGCGCTCGCATCGAGATCACCCAGCAGGCACGGCCCGAGGATGAGCGCGACGCCATGTCCGCCTATGAGGCGCTCGGCGTGAAGGCCGATGTGTCGCCGTTCTTTGCCGATCTGCCGGCGCGGATCGGCGCCGCGCATCTGGTGATGGCGCGTTCGGGCGCCTCGACCGTCTCCGAGATCGCCGCCATCGGCCGGCCGGCGATCTTCGTGCCCTATCCTTACGCGCTCGATCACGATCAGGCGGCCAATGCCGAGGCCCTGGCCGATGCCGGCGGCGCGCTGGTCCGGCGCCAGTCGGAGCTGACGCCGCAGGTCATCGCAGACCTTTTCGCAGAGCTTCTGGGCGATCCGCCGGGACTTTCGGAGATGGCGGCCAGGGCGAAAGCGGCGGGGCACGCCGATGCGGCCGCCTTGCTTGCCGATCTGACCGAGGCTATTGCGGAAGGTCAGTCGCCGGCCGACTTTCGAGCCCGGCACGGGTGAAACACGACAGGAACAACGCTGATGAAAATGCCGCAAAACATCGGAACGGTGCACTTTGTCGGCATTGGCGGTATCGGCATGAGCGGCATCGCAGAGGTGCTGCACAATCTGGGCTATTCGGTCCAGGGCTCCGACCAGGCCGATGGTGCCAACCAGCAGCGCCTGCGCGACAAGGGGATAAAGGTCTTTGTCGGCCATGACGCGGCCAATCTGGGCGATGCCGAAGTCGTGGTCGTGTCCACCGCCATCAAGCCCGACAATCCCGAACTCATCGCCGCCCGCGAAACGCTGCTGCCGATCGTGCGCCGCGCCGAGATGCTGGCCGAGATCATGCGGTTCCGCAACGCGATCGCCATCGGCGGAACGCACGGCAAGACGACGACCACCTCCATGGTCGCGACGCTTCTCGACGCGGGCGGGCTCGATCCGACCGTCATCAATGGCGGCATCATCAACGCCTATGGCACCAACGCCCGCATGGGCGAGGGTGACTGGATGGTCGTCGAGGCGGACGAAAGCGACGGCACGTTCCTGAAACTGCCGGCCGATGTCGCCGTGATCACCAACATCGATCCGGAACATCTGGATTTCTACGGCACATTCGATGCGGCGCGCGCGGCCTTCCGGCAGTTCGTCGAGAACGTCCCGTTCTATGGTTTCGGCGTCTGCTGCATCGACCATCCCGAGGTCCAGGCGCTGGTCTCCCGCGTCACCGACCGGCGGCTCGTCACCTATGGCCGCAATCCGCAGGCCGATGTGCGCTTTACGCCGCGCGGCATGGATGGCGCGACCTCGCTGTTCGACGTCGAGATCCGCGACCGCAAGAGCGGCAGGACGATCGCGCTCGACGGGCTGCGCCTGCCGATGCCGGGCGCGCACAATGTCTCCAACGCCACTGCGGCGATTGCGGTCGCCCATGAGCTCGGCCTGACGCCGGCAGCGATCAAGGAGGGGCTTTTGGCTTTTGGCGGCGTCAGGCGCCGCTTCACCCATACGGGCGACTGGAACGGCGTGCGGATCTTCGACGACTACGGGCACCACCCCGTCGAAATCGAGGCGGTGCTGGAGGCGGCGCGGCAGGCAGCCGGCACGGGCCGCGTCATCGCCGTCATGCAGCCGCATCGCTACACGCGCCTTCGCGACCTGTTCGACGAGTTCGCCGCCTGTTTCAACCAGGCCGACACAGCGCTGGTCGCACCGGTCTATCCGGCCGGCGAGACGCCCATTGAAGGCGTCGATTCCGACGAGCTTGTCAGCCGCATGAAGGCCGGCGGGCATCGCGATGCGCGCACCATCGCCGGCCCCCAGGATGTGGCGCCGATCGTCCGCGCGGAGGCAAGGGACGGCGACTATGTGCTTTATCTGGGCGCCGGCAACATCACGCAATGGGCCCATGCGCTGCCCGGCGAACTGGCCGGCGAGGCGGCCGCATGAGCACGGTCGACGGTGCGGCGCTGCTGGCGCGGCTCGAGCCGCTGATGCCCGATCTGCGCGGCCGGCTGAAGGCCAACGCGCCGATGAGCGAGATCACCTGGTTCCGCACCGGCGGGCCGGCCGAACTCCTGTTCCAGCCAGCCGATGCGGACGATCTGGCCGCCTTTCTGGCCGCGGTGCCCGCCGATGTCCCGGTGCTTGTGGTCGGCGTCGGCTCGAACCTTCTGGTGCGCGACGGCGGGGTCAGGGGGGTGGTCATTCGCCTGTCGGCCAAGGGGTTCGGCCGGATCGACGTGCTGGACGACAACCGCATCCGTGCCGGTGCGGCGGTGCCCGACAAGCGCCTGGCCGCCGCCGCGCGCGATGCGGGCATTGGCGGGTTTCACCATTATCACGGCATTCCCGGCTCGGTTGGCGGCGCGTTGCGCATGAATGCGGGCGCCAATGGCGTTGAAACGCAGGAGCGGGTCGTCGAGGTGCACGCGGTGGACCGTCAGGGCCGCCAACATGTGCTGACAAATGAAGACATGGGCTATGCCTATCGCCATTCCTCCGCGCCGGCGGACCTGATCTTCACCGAGGCGATCTTCCAGGGCTATGCCGAGGACAAGGCGGTCATCACAAAGATGATGGACGAGGTGCAGGAGCACCGCGAGACCGTCCAGCCGATCCGGGAAAAGACCGGCGGCTCGACCTTCAAGAACCCGCCGGGCAGTTCGGCCTGGAAGGAAGTGGACAAGGCCGGCTGCCGCGGGCTGACCATCGGCGGCGCGCAGATGTCGCCGATGCACTGCAACTTCATGATCAACACCGGCAGCGCATCCAGCCATGACCTCGAGATGCTGGGCGAGACGGTGCGCACGCGCGTCCTCGACCATTCCGGCATCCGGCTCGACTGGGAGATCAAGCGGATCGGCGAATATGCCGATGGCGAAGAACCCGTGCAGCCGTTCCTGGGGCGGCTTTTGTAGCCTGCCCGAAAAGCGACCTTGAACGCCGCTTTCTGAAATCGACAAAATCGCAATTCGGCAGCCTGATGGGCCGATGCGGATGCTTCTGCCCGCATGTGCTTCCGGGTGGCCCATGAACGTCGAACAGCCCTTTTCCTCGTCGAACCGCAAGATCGACCCGTCGCGGCGGCGCGCGACGCACTTGTTCAAGCCGGACGGCACGCCGCTCGACCCCGACCGGCTCGAAATCGGGCCGACCGATGTCGCCTTTGCCGAATGGGAGGCGCTGGGAATCACGCCGCCGAACGTCGAGCGGATGCGCAAGGTGCGGCTCGACCGCACCGTCGCCGAGATCAACAGGCGCGGCTATGGCGGCTGCCTGATGTTCGATCCGCTCAACATCCGCTATGCGTCCGACAGTTCCAACATGCATGTGTGGATCCTGCACAATTGGGCGCGCGCCTGCTTTGTCGGCGCCGACGGCCACATGGTGGTCTGGGACTACAAGCGCTGCGAGCATTTGTCGGCGCATCTGCCGCTGGTCAACGAGGTGCGCGTCGGCGCGGGCATGTTCTATTTCGTCGCCGGCGACCAGGAGGACGCGATCGCCGCCGAGTTCGCCGCGCAGATCGACGATCTGATGCGGGCTCACGGCAATGGCTCGCGGCGGCTGGCCATCGACAAGATGGAACTGCACGGCGCGCGCGCCCTGACCGCGCGGGGGCTTGCGATCGGCTCGGGCCAGCAGGTGATGGAGCATGCGCGGCTGATCAAGTCCGAAGACGAGATCAACGCCATGCGCTGTGCGATCGCCACCTGCGAGATCGCCATGGCCGAGATGGAAAAGGCGTGCGAACCGGGCATTGCCGAGACCGAACTCTGGGCGATCCTGCACGCCGAGAACATCAAGCGCGGCGGCGAATGGATCGAAACGCGGATTTTGAGTTCAGGCCCGCGCACCAATCCCTGGTTCCAGGAGGCGGGGCCGCGCCGGCTGCTTGAGGGCGATCTTCTGGCCTTCGACACCGACCTGATCGGCCCCTATGGCATGTGCTGCGACATGAGCCGGACCTGGTTCGTCGGCGATGGCGAACCGAATGCCGAGCAGCGCGACGCCTACCGCGTCGCCCACGACCACATGTTCGCCAATATGGACCTGCTGAAACCGGGCGTGACCTTTTCGGAGCTGACGGCGCAATGCGTGCATCTGCCCGAAGCCTACCGCGCGCAGCGCTATGGCGTCTTCATGCACGGTGTGGGCCTGTGCGACGAGTTTCCGTCGATCTACTACCCCGAAGACTTTGTCGAGGGCGCGTTCGACTATCCGCTCGAGCCGGGCATGGCGCTGTGCGTCGATGTCTATGCCGGCAAGGTGGGCGGCAGCTGCGGCGTCAAGCTCGAAGACCAGGTTCTGATCACCGAAACGGGGTTCGAGAATTTGTCCAGCTATCCGTTTGAGGAAAGGTTGTTGGGGTAGGGGTGTGGACTGGGGCTGGTCGAGGTCTGGTCCGGGCCTTTTGCGGACGACCCTACCAGACTTCGTCCCGGCGAAGCGGCTGCGCTTGGGACTAAGCGAAAGAGAGGCTTGCGGCCCCTTCTCAGCAAGCCCCCGCTTGCCTCGCGCCAAAGGCAGCTTGATCTCTCGTGAACTTGTCTCCGAATTCCGACGACAGTTGTTCAATCAGGCCGTCGCAAGAGAAGCCCATCATATCGAGGTAATCTTGGGCTGATCTGACCGCCTGCGCATTCCAATCAACGGAGAGGCTTTCGACTGCTGCTCTTGCATCTTCAACGCGGTACTTGTCTCCGTAGGGAGACGATAGTTGCTCGATAAGACCCTCCTTCGAGAAACCTTTAAAGCTCAGATAGCTATTTGCATATCTGACAGCATTTTTTTGGGGGGCGGTCAATTCTTGAGCAAAAGGGTAGGATGCTATAGAGAACGACAAGCACAAAGTTGTAAGAAAAATCGTCTTTTTCATCTCGAATCCCCCGGTAAGTGCTGATCATGTAATATTATGGCAGAATCGGACTTGGAAGGCTATGGCGTGATTGGAGATCGACTTCTTGAATGGACGAATGTCTCGGCTCGTCATTTGACTTCGCAGGTCGATGGTCCGCTTTGTCCGCAGAGCCGGCCTCTCTGCGCTCCGCGATGGTTGCAGGATGGGTCTACCCAAACCATCGCCCAATACCCCCCTCCTTCCCCGACATGTCATTTTATGCTGCAATGCAGCATCGCAAGCATAGCCAATGGAAGCGCGCCATGAACGAAGTCTATCGTCCCATCAAAATCGAGTTTCCGTCCGGAGACGTCTCGCAATGGTTCGAACAATGGAACTCGATGTTCACCGCGACCGGCAGCCAGGTCGGTCTGATCAACGTCAATTTCGGCCGGTCGAGCGCGCCGGAAGTCGAGCAGGCGGTGCTTGACGAGGTGGGCTCCTACGGCAAGCAGCTGGGGCGGATGGGCGATGTGCTGACGGTCCTTCTCAGGCACTTCAAGCCGGTAGACGAACTGACCGAGGAGGAACGGCACGCGATCGAGGATCTTTCGGTGATGCTGCGCGAGATCGCCGGCATCAAGGAACGGCACGACCGCAGCGCGCTGCGGCCGTGACCTGTCGACCTTTCCAATGACAGGTCCCCGGGGGGCTCGAGTTTGGCCTTCGGTTGATTGTCTTGGCGGCGCGCCCGTCAGTGCCGGTCTTGTTTGTCCGACGGGAAAACCGACAGGGCAAGCGTCAACAGGTCCCTGACGAGCAGCGGCTCTTCGCCTGCCGCCCGCAAGACGAGTGCAAGGGTGATTTGCGACATCATGTAGCGGGCCCCCAGCCGAGTCGGGATCGACTCGGGTGCATGGCCCGTGCGCCGGGCATCCGTCAGAAGGGCAGCGTAGGCTTCCTCGGCGCCGGCATCTATTGCGGCAATCAGCGCTTGCGTTTTTTCCCCGAAGCGGTGGGTGGCGGCCTGCATCTTCACATAGAGGCAGCCATTGTCCGAGAGTGCGTCTTCGCTCGCGTAACGGATGAGATCCTCGACTTTTTGGTCGAAGCTTTCCGGGCCCGTGACGATCCTCAGCACCTGGCTCAGCACGGCGTCCGCGTAGGCCTGAAGGACCGCAGCGGTCAGTCCATCCTCATCACCAAACTCACGGTAGAGCGACGGTTTCGCAACGCCGGCGCGCTGGCAGATCGAGTTAAGGGAAACCTCTGCCGGTCCCTCGCGCCAATAGGCGTTCATGGCGAGGTCAATCACCTCTTGCCTGCTCAGACTTTTTGGGCGGCCCCTGCCGCGTTTCGTACCGTCTCCAGTCATTTTTATACCATCCGGTATTTTTTTCTTGACGTCGTGTGCCACTTTTTCGTACCTATTGGTAACAAATTGTCTAACCACGGGCGCGGCCCACATTTCGGCCAGCCAACCGATCTGAAAGGACCTTTACCATGAGAATGACTCTTGCCGCCGCCCTTGTCTTCGCCGCCCTCGGCAGCCCGGCCCTGGCATCCGACCAGGAAACCGTACGCGCATTCTATACCGATGTGCTCACCGACCCGGCCGGGACCACGGAAGAGCGGTACTACGAGCTGTTCTCGCCCGACGTTGTCTCAATTCCCGCACCGCCCGGCGGCGAGGGCGCGCAGGGCATGCTGAACACCATCGCCTTTCTTGGCCAGGTGGTGCCGGATTTGGTGTGGGAACCACAGGAAATCATCGATCTCGATGACGGGCGGTTCGTCGTGCGCAGCCTGTTCCGGGGGACGCCTGTAGGTCCGTTCTTCGGTGTTGACCCGGCTACGGGCAAGAGCTTCGAAGCCATGTCAATCGACATACTGACCGTCGAAAATGGCCGCATTGTTCTGACCTATCATCTTGAAGACTGGACGTCGGTTGTCGCCCAACTGACGGCGGAGTGAACGCCCACCGGGGCAAGTTCTTGCGGACTTCAAGCATCGATCGATCAGAGCGCCAAGCACCAACAATAAGCCCCGTCATCGGCGGGGTTTTCTTGCTTGAGCGGCCCTGCCAATCTTTGTCCCGGTCACAACAATTGGCTTGGCAGGGCACGGCGGCGGGCGTAGAGGCGGGCGATGAGCACAGCATCGCACAGCCTCGGCTCGGCGCCCGCGCCGATGAGCTGGTCCGCCCACGCGCGGGCGACGCTGGCGCTCGGCGTGCCGCTGGTGGGTTCGCAGCTTGGCGGCATGGCGATGAACACCACCGACACGGTGATGCTGGGCTGGTACGGCGTCACCGAACTGGCGGCCGGCTCGATCGCAACGCAGATCCTCTTCACCATCATGATGTTCGGCGCCGGCTTTGCCTATGCGGTGCTGCCCATGGCGGCTGCCGCCGAGGGGCAGGGCGATCAGCGCCAGGTGCGCCGCTCGGTGCGCATGGGGCTGTGGGTCGGCGCGCTCTATTGCCTGGCCGTGATGCCGGTCCTGTGGTTCATCGAGCCGATCATGCTGGCGCTCGGCCAGGACACGGCGGTCGCCGAACTGTCGCGCGTCTATATGCGCATCGCGCAATGGTCGATCTTCCCGCTTCTTTTGTGGTGGACGCTGCGCGGCTTTCTGACGGTGATCGAGCGCACGCGGATCGTCTTCTGGGCGACGATGGCCGGCGTCGTGCTCAACGCGCTTTTGAACTGGGCGTTCATCTTCGGCAATTGGGGCGCGCCGGAACTGGGCATGCGCGGCGCGGCGATCGCGACGCTGGGCACCAATCTTCTCGTCTTCGGGCTGCTGGTCGCCTATGCGGCGCTCAACGAGCGGGCGCGGCCCTATGAACTGTTCGTGCGGTTCTGGCGGCCAGACTGGCCGGCCTTCGGCGAAGTGTTCCGCATCGGCCTGCCGATCGGAACGATGATCACCGCCGAGACGGGCCTGTTCATCTTCTCGTCGATCTTCATGGGCTGGATCAGCGTCGTCGCGCTCGCCGCGCACGGCATCGCGCTGCAGCTTGCCTCGCTCGCCTTCATGGTGCCGATGGGCATGGCGCAGGCGGCGACCGCGCGCGTCGGCCACTATCACGGCCGTGGCGATGCGCTTGGGCTCGACCGGGCGGCGAAGACCGTCATGGCCATGTGCCTGGCCTTCGCCGCGACCAGCGCGCTCCTGTTCTTCACCATTCCCGAAACGCTGATCGCGCTGTTTCTGGACCAGAGCAACCCGGACACGGCGGCGGTTCTGGCCTATGCGGTGCCGCTGCTGTTCGTCGGTGCCTGCTTCCAGCTTGTCGACAGCGCCCAGGCGATCGCCGCCGCGCTGCTGCGCGGGCTCAGGGACACGCGCGTGCCGATGATCATCGCGGTCTTCGCCTATTGGCCGGTCGGTCTGTTCCTGGGCTGGCTGCTCGCCTTTCCGCTCGGGTTCGGCGGCGTCGGCGTCTGGGTCGGCATGGCGCTCGGCCTTCTGGTCGCGGCGATCCTTCTCAGCCACCGCTTTTTCGCGCTGCGGCCCAATATCGGCCTTTGACGGCAGGCATTCAGCGGTCCCGCCATTCCAGCGTGCGTCAAGTTTCGCAGCCTATGATTGCGCCGTCCGGTGCCGTGCGCCGGCGGTGCGCGCAAGACCGGAGAGACCATGCCCAACAAACACGTCGCCGTCCTTTTGGGCGGATTTTCCTCCGAACGGCCTGTGAGCCTTGATTCCGGCAATGCCTGCGCGGACGAACTGGAAAAGGTCGGCTATCGCGTCACGCGCGTCGATGTCGACCGTAACGTGGCCCAGACACTGGCCGATCTGAAGCCCGACGTTGCCTTCAACGCGCTGCACGGCCCGTTCGGCGAGGACGGCACGATCCAGGGGATTCTCGAATATCTCGAAATCCCCTACACCCATTCGGGCGTTCTGGCGACGGCGCTCGCCATGGACAAGGAAATGTCCAAGCGGCTGGCGAAGACGCACGGCATTCCGGTCGCCGAATCCAAGGTCATGGACCGGCATGCCTTCACCTCCAAGCACCCCATGCAGCCGCCCTATGTGGTCAAGCCGGTGTCCGAAGGGTCGAGCTTCGGCGTCGTCATCGTCCAAGCCGACCAGGCCCATCCGCCGCAGATCATCACCTCCGACGAATGGGCCTATGGCGACCGGTTGATGGTCGAGCGCTACATTCACGGACGCGAACTGACCTGTGCCGTTATGGGCGATGTGGCGCTGGGCGTGACCGAAATCATACCGGTCGGCCACCAGTTCTACGACTATGATTCAAAATATGTTTCAGGCGGTTCAAAACATGTCTGCCCGGCGGAAATTTCACCAAATATTTACCAAACGATAACGAAACTGGCGCTGAAAGCACATCAGGCGTTCGGGTGCCGGGGCGTGACGCGTTCGGATTTTCGCTACGATGACCGGTTCTCCGCCGACGGGGAGCTGATCTGGCTGGAAATCAACACGCAACCGGGGATGACGGCGACTTCGCTGGTTCCGGAGATCGCCCTTCATGCCGGTCATTCGTTCGGTGAATTGCTTGAGTGGATGGTGGAGGACGCAACTTGCATGCGTTGACGTCAGATCGGATCGGAGCGGGAGCCGGCGCGGCCTCGGCGAAGCGCGGGTCACGCACCCGCGTGCTGCCGCGCGCGCTGCGCCGACCCGTCCGGTTCATCCAGCGTCTGGTCTCCGGCGATGTCAGCGTGCCGCCGCGCACCGAAACCATGCTGTTCGGCGCGGTGATCGGCGGGGCGATCCTTTATGGATCGGTTCTTGGCGGCCAGTTCGGCCAGGCTGTCGAGCAGACGACCGCGGCGATGGGCTTTGCCGTCGAAGAGATCGAACTGTCCGGCAACACCTATACGCCGGTCGACGACGTCTTTGCCGCGCTCGGGCTCGACGGACGGCGGTCGCTGGTCTCGATCGAGCCGGCCGCCGCACGCTCCGCGCTGACCGACCTGCCTTGGATCGCCAGCGCCCGCATCGCCAAGGTCTATCCCTCCAAGCTCGTCGTCGAAGTGGGCGAACGGTCGCCGTTCGCGGTGTGGCAGACCGGCGAGGCCCTGTCGGTGATCGAGCAGGACGGCGCGGTGATCGGCGGCTATGCGGCCCATCCGCGCCTTGCCGCGCTGCCGCTTCTGGTCGGCAAGGGCGCCGCCGAGACCGGCGCGGGCTTTGTCGCCACCGTGCAGCAATACCCGATCGTCGCCGACCGCGTGCGCGCCCATATTCGCGTCGGCCAGCGGCGCTGGGATCTCAGGCTCGACAACGGCATCACCGTCCGCCTGCCCGAGACGGGCGTCGAGCGGGCGCTCGAGCGTCTCGTCACCATGCAAGACGAACTGGACGTGTTCGGCCGCGATCTGGCCGCCATCGACATGCGGCTGGAGGATCGCACCCTTTTTGCGCTGACCGGCAACGCCCTTGAAGCGCGTCAGGCGCTGATCGAGGCGCGCGATGCGGCCCGCGAACAGGCACGGCGGGGGAACCGCATCTGATGGCGCCCGCCCGCACCCAGGAAACCGGCAAGCGCAGCCGCCGGACGGCGACCGTCACGGTGCTCGATCTGGGCAGCACCAAGACGGTCTGCATGATCGCCAGGATGATGCCGTCCGAGACCGGTCGTTTCCTGTCGGGCCGCACCCATCAGGGCGAAGTGATCGGCATCGGCCACACCCGTTCGCTCGGCATCAAGTCGGGCGTTCTGGTCGATCTGGACGCCGCCGAACGGGCGATCCGCCATGCGGTCGAAGCCGCCGAACGGATGGCCGGCGTCACCGTCGATTCGATGATCGTCAATCTGAGCGCAGGGCGGCCGAAATCATCGACCTGCACGGCGACACTGCCGCTCAAGGACAAGCCGGTCTCGCCGCGTGAAATTGAACAGGTGCTGCGCGCGGCGATCGCGCGGGCGGCGCGCGTCGACCGCCACGTCGTCCACCTTCTGCCGATCGACCACATGCTCGACGGCGAGCGCGGCATCGTCGATCCGCGCGGCATGATCGGCAACGAACTGGCGCTGAACATGCACCTTCTGACGGCCGATGCGGCGCCGGTGCGCAACCTCGAACTGGCGATCAACCGCGCCCATCTGACCATCGAGACGCTGGTGGCCACGCCCTATGCGAGCGGCCTTGCGACGCTGGTCGATGACGAACTGGAACTGGGCTGCGCCTGCGTCGACATGGGCGGCGGCACCACCTCGATCGCGATCTTCTCCGAACGCCGTTTCGTGCATGCCGAGTCGATCCCGCTGGGCGGCCATCACGTGACGATGGACGTTGCGCGCGGGCTCAACTGCCGGCTCGAGGATGCCGAACGGCTCAAGGTCATGCAGGGCTCGGTGATCGCCACCTCGGTCGACGACCGCGACATCATCCAGGTGCCGGCGATGGGCGAGGATGGCGACGAGGGCGGACACCAGATCCCGCGCAGCCTTTTGAACCGCATCATCGCCGCGCGCGTCGAGGAGACGCTGGAAATGCTGCGCGAGCGCATCAATGCGTCCGGCTATTCGTCGGTGGTCGGCAAGCGTGTCGTGCTGACGGGCGGCGCGGCGCAACTGGGCGGGCTGACCGACATGGCGCGCAGGATATTGGGGCGCAATGTGCGGATCGGCCGGCCCTTGGGCGTGCGCGGGCTGCCGGCCGCCGCCAAGGGTCCGGCCTTTGCCGCCGCCGTCGGCCTGATGGTCTATCCGCAGGTGGCGGCCAATGATCACTCAAGCGAACGTTTTCGTGGAACCGCGTCGGTCAGGCTGACCGGAACAGAAGGGCCGCTCGGGCGGATGACACAATGGATAAAAGAGAGCTTCTAGACACGGACGAAGGCAACAAGGCCCCAGCGCCGCAGGCCGGTCTGGCACACACAGAGGATGAAACCATGACAATCAATCTCCAAAAGCCGGACATCACCGAGCTCAAGCCGCGGATCACCGTGTTCGGCGTGGGCGGCGGCGGCGGCAACGCGGTCAACAACATGATCACCGGCGGGCTCGACGGCGTCGAGTTCGTGGTTGCCAACACCGATGCGCAGGCCCTGTCGATGAACAAGGCGGGCCGGATCATCCAGCTGGGCATGGGCGTCACCGAAGGGCTGGGCGCCGGCTCGCAGCCCGATGTCGGCCGCGCGGCGGCCGAGGAATGCATCGACGAGATCAACGATCACCTCAATTCGACGCATATGTGCTTCGTCACCGCCGGCATGGGCGGCGGCACCGGCACCGGCGCGGCGCCGGTCGTCGCCCGCGCGGCGCGCGAGCGCGGCATCCTGACGGTGGGCGTCGTCACCAAGCCGTTCCACTTCGAAGGCCAGCGCCGGATGCGCACCGCCGATGACGGCATCGAGGAGTTGCAGGCCAATGTCGACACGCTGATCGTCATCCCGAACCAGAACCTGTTCCGCATCGCCAACGACAAGACCACCTTTGCCGACGCGTTCGGCATGGCCGACCAGGTGCTCTATTCCGGCGTTGCCTGCATCACCGACCTGATGGTCAAGGAAGGGCTGATCAACCTCGATTTTGCCGATGTGCGCTCGGTGATGCGCGACATGGGCAAGGCGATGATGGGCACGGGTGAAGCGTCCGGCGAAGGCCGGGCCATGACCGCCGCAGAAGCTGCGATCGCCAACCCGCTGCTTGACGAAACCTCGATGAAGGGCGCGGGCGGCCTTCTGATCTCGATCACCGGCGGTCGCGACATGACCCTGTTCGAGGTGGATGAGGCGGCAACGCGCATCCGCGAAGAGGTCGACCAGGACGCCAACATCATCCTGGGCGCGACATTCGACGAGTCGCTGGAAGGGCTGATCCGCGTATCGGTCGTCGCGACCGGCATCGAATCGGGTGTTGCGGCTGCTGCGCGACCGGCGCCCTCGTCGATCCCGCGCGCGGTGACCGGTGCGGCAGCGCCCGCCGCAAAGCCCGACAGCGGTGCCGACAAGCCGTCGGTGCTGCGGCCCGCCGCGCGCAGCCAGCCGGCTCCGGTGCAGACCACCGTTTCGACCCCTGCGGCCGCGCCGGCGGCACCGGCTCCGTCTGTCAGCGACGACGTGATCGCCGAGACCGAGCGCGACATGGCGGCCTTCGAGATGGCGTCCACGACGACCGGCGCCGCCGCCCCGGCGCAGGCCGACAGCGAATTCCGGCCGCAGAGCCGGCTGTTCCAGTCCCCGCCGCAGCCGATGCCGGCCCGCCCGGCAACCGACCTGCCAGCGTCCGCAGCCGCCAGTGCGCCGGCCCGGCCGGCACCGATGCCCGAAGCACCGACGGCCGAAGCGCCTGCACCGCAGCCGCGCATGCCGCAGGTGGAGGATTTTCCGCCCATGGTACAGGCGGAAGTGGAAGCCCGCGACACCGCGCATGACGATCACGACGCCCATGACGAGCGCGGTCCCCTGGGCCTGCTCAAGCGGCTGACGCACGGCCTGTCGCGCAAGGACGAGATGGATGCGCCCGAGCCGCCGCGCCTGCGCCCGGCCGGGTCGATCGAGCACGGAGCCGGCCAGCCGCGCCGCACGCTCGGTGCCGATGCGGCGCTGTATGCGCCGCGCAAGGGCCATCTCGACGACCATGGCCGCGCCCAGGCGCCGTCGCCGGTGGCCGACAGCGACGACCAGCTGGAAATCCCTGCCTTCCTGCGGCGCCAGGCCAACTGACTTCGGCTCCGGCCGCCGGCTCGTCGCCAACCTGCTCACGGGGCGCCGCAAGCGCCCCGTTCGCCAATTGTTAAACCACTGATTGTACTCGTGAATGTACATAACCGGCGGGCCATGCGCGTTACATATGGTAACCATCCGTGATTTGGCCGTTTCGCCGACTCGCGACTAATGTGCGGCGCGAAGTGGAGAGGGTGTCCCTTCGTCAGACGCTACGAAACAGGTCCGGGGAACGGGACGTTTCGCACAACAATAAGAGCAGGGATAGCTCATGGGGACTGATCTGCGGGCCTATCAGGCATCACTGCGCAAAGCGGTAAGCCTGTCGGGAATCGGGGTGCATACGGGCGCGGAAGTGTCGATCACGCTGCATCCCGCCGAGCCCAATACCGGCGTCGTCTTCCGGCGCATTCTCGATGACGGCTCCAAGGTCGATCTTCCCGCAGTGGTTTCGCAGGTCGGCGCCACCGATCTGTGCACCATGCTCGGCGACCCCGCCGGCGTCCACGTTTCCACCATCGAACACATCATGGCCGCCTTCTCGGCGCTGGGGCTCGACAATGTGATCGTCGAGATCGACGCGTCGGAGGTGCCGATCATGGACGGCAGCGCGCGTATCTTCATTGCCGCGATCGAGGAAGCGGGCATCGAGCACCATCTGGTCAAGCGCCGCTATATCCGCGTCAAGAAGACCGTGCGTGTCGAGCATGGCGGTTCCTGGGCCGAGTTCCGCCCGCATGAGGGCACGCGCTACGAGATCGTCATCGATTTCGAAAGCAAGGCGATCGGGCGGCAGGAATTCCGCGACGAGATCGATGGTGACGTTTTCTGCGCCGAGCTGGCCGATGCGCGCACCTTCGGCTTCATGAAGGACGTCGAGCGGCTCTGGGCCTCGGGCCATGCGCTCGGATCGTCGCTGGGCAATTCTGTCGTCATCGGCGATGATCATACGATCGTCAATTGCGAAGGCCTGCGCTATGCCGACGAGTTCGTGCGGCACAAGACGCTCGATGCGGTCGGCGATCTGGCGCTCGCCGGCGCCAATTTCATCGGCTGTTTTTCGTCCTATCGCGGCGGCCACCGGCTGAACGCGATCGCGCTGCGCGCGCTGCTGGCCGATCCGGCCGCTTACGAGATCGTCGAAACCCCGGTGCCGCACGCCATCGTCTATGCCGGCGATCTGGTCGCCGTGACCGGCCAGGTCTACGCGCCTTGGGCGGTTTGACGGGCGGCGGCAGGCGCCGTTAACGGCAACCGCCACAAAATCGCGCCAATTCCTTTGCAGGCGTTGCCGCAGGGTTCCCGAACGGGTAAACGGGCGGGTGTTCGCGCGGCGGGGAAAACCTGCTGCGCGCAGTAGGAGACGGGCTGGTTCATGAGCGCCAATCGAGTATCAGCATCGCGCACCGTGCGCATCGGCACGATGATGGCCCTTGTCGCGCTGGCCGCGACGGGCGTCAGCGGGTGTGCCCGCGACAACGACTCCGTCGATCTGTCGAGCTATGTCGACACGATCGAGCCCGCCGACGTGCTCTACAATCAGGGTCTGGCCAATCTGAACACGGGCCGGCTGCGCGAGGCGCAGCGCAAGTTCCAGGCCGTCGACCGGCAGCATCCCTATTCGGAATTCGCCCGCAAATCGAACGTGATGGCCGCCTTCACATCCTACCGGATGGGCCGGTTCGACGAAGCGATCGCGGCCTCGCGGCGCTTCGTCAATCTCTATCCAACCCATGAAGACGCGGCCTACGCGCAGTACATTATCGGGCTTTCCTATTTCAACCAGATGCCCGAAGTGACGCGCGACCAGCGCGACACGCAGCTGGCGATCCAGAATTTCAACCGGCTGCTGGAGAGCTATCCGGGCTCGATCTACGAGGAAGACGCCAAGGCGAAGATCCGTGCCGCGCGCGACCAGCTCGCCGGCAAGGAAATGCAGGTCGGCCGCTATTACCTCGAACGGCGCGAATTTGCCGCCGCGCTGCCGCGCTTCCGGCTGGTGGTCGAGGAATATGGCAATACACGCCACGTCGAAGAAGCGCTGGCGCGGCTGACCGAGACCTATTTCGCCATGGGCCTTGCTTCCGAGGCGCAGACTGCGGCGGCGATCCTGGGCCACAACTTCCCCGACAGCCAGTGGTATGCCGATTCCTACGCGCTGCTGGCGACCGGCGGCCTGGAGCCGCGTCAAAACGCCGGCTCGTGGATTTCCCGTGCGACGCAGAACGTGCTGGTCCGCCCGGCCGGCGGCTGACCCGGACATCTTGCAATGCTCAGCGAGCTGTCGATCCGCGATATCGTGCTGATCGAAAGGCTGGCGATCCGCTTCGAGGCGGGCCTTGCGGTTCTGACCGGCGAGACGGGCGCCGGCAAATCCATCCTTCTCGATGCGCTTTCGCTGGCCCTTGGCGGGCGCGGCGATGCCGGTCTGGTGCGCCAGGGCGCGAAAGACGGACAGGTGACGGCGGTGTTCGATCTGGCCGCCAGCCATCCGCTGCATGGCCTGTTCGAGGATGCGGGCGTCGCCGTGGAGCCGGGGGAACCGGTGATCTTCCGCCGGGTGCAGAGCGCCGACGGGCGCACGCGCGCCTTCGTCAACGATCAGACGGTCAGCGTTGCCATCCTGCGCGACGCCGGCCGGCAGCTTGTCGAAATTCACGGCCAGCATGACGACCGGGCGCTGGTCGACACCGCGTCCCACCGCGATCTGCTGGACGCCTTTGGCGGCCTTGCATCTGATGCTGCCCATGTGGCGAGCCTGCACCGGACGTGGAAGGACGCGGAAGCGACGCTTGCCCGGCAGCGCGCGCGCATCGAGGCGGCGGCGCGGGAGGCCGATTTCCTGCGCGCCTCGGTCGATGAACTGACAAAGCTCGCGCCGGAAGCGGGCGAGGAAGAGGCGCTTGCGGAAAAGCGCTCCGCGATGATGGCCGCCGAAAAGGTGGCCGGCGATCTCAACGATGCGAACGAAACGCTGGGCGGGCCAGCCTCGTCGGTGCCGGAGATTGCCGGGCTGCTGCGGCGGCTGGAGCGCAAGGCGCCCGAAGTTCCGGGGCTGCTCGACGATGTCAACGAGCATCTGGCCGCAGCGCTGGATCATCTTGCCGAGGCGCAGAACCGCATCGAGCAGGCGATCGCCGACAGCGACCACGATCCGCAGGCGCTCGAACGCACCGAGGAGCGGCTGTTCGGCCTGCGCGCGGCGGCCCGCAAATATGATTGCGCGGTCGACGATCTGCCGGCGCTGGCCGTGACGATGGCCGACCAGCTTGCCGATCTCGATGCCGGCGAAGCGGCGCTTTCGGGCCTCGAACGGGAAGCGCGCGAGGCGCTTGTCGCCTATGACCGGGCGGCGGCCGACCTGTCGGCCCGGCGCGCCGAGACCGCAGAGGCGCTGACCGGCGCCGTGATGGCCGAACTGCCCGATCTCAAGCTCGACAAGGCCGAGTTCATCGTCCACCGCACGACGGACGCCGACCGCCGCACGCCGGCGGGCATCGATGAGGTCGAGTTCTGGGTCCGCACCAATCCGGGCACCCGCGCCGGCCCGATGATGAAGGTCGCCTCGGGGGGCGAACTGTCGCGCTTTTTGCTGGCGCTCAAGGTCGCGCTGGCCGACCGGGGCTCGGCGCCGACACTGGTCTTCGACGAGATCGACACGGGCGTCGGCGGCGCGGTGGCCGATGCCATCGGCGGGCGGTTGAGACGGTTGTCGGACGGCGTGCAGGTGCTGTCCGTGACGCACGCGCCGCAGGTGGCCGCGCGCGCCGCGCACCATTTCCTGATCGAAAAGAGCGGCGGAAACGGCAGCGGCGTCGTGACCTCGGTCACCGAGATGGACCGCGATGCGCGGCGCGAGGAAATCGCGCGGATGCTGGCCGGCGCAGAGATCACCGCCGAAGCCCGCGCGGCGGCCGAGCAGCTTCTTGCGGGGGCTGGGTAGTTGAACGTGCCACCTCCCCCTTGAGGGGAGGTCGGCGACTGCCGAATGCAATGACGCAGAGCCGGGAGGGGGTGTTTCTGCAACGGCCGGGAGAGTTGATACCCCCACCCGGATCAGCTTCGCTTCGCTTGCTTCTCCGACCTCCCCTCAAGGGGGAGGTGGGTGCGCGACGGGCCTTTCCGCGCCCGGCAAATCCCGCTAATCCTGCGCTGTCGTATCTACAGCGGACACTGCCATGACGGCCGAAACCAAATCCGTCGACGCCCTGACCGAAGCCGAAGCGGCGGCCGAACTGGCACGGCTGGCGGGTGAGATCGCGCGGCACGATGTCGCCTATCATGGCGAGGATGCGCCGTTCATTTCGGACGCAGACTATGATGCGCTCAAGCAGCGCAACACGGCGATCGAAGCCCGGTTTCCGCACCTCAAGCGTGCCGACAGCCCGAGCGAACAGGTCGGCGCGGCGGTGTCGGAGAAGTTCGAGAAGATCGCCCACCGCGTGCCGATGCTGTCGCTGGACAATGCGTTTTCCGATCAGGACGTCCACGACTTCGCTGCGCGGGTGCGGCGCTTCCTGAAAATGGGCGAGGACACGCCGCTGGCGCTGACCGCCGAGCCGAAGATCGACGGTCTGTCGCTGTCGCTGCGCTATGAGGATGGCCGGCTCGCCTATGCGGCGACGCGCGGCAATGGCGCGGTCGGCGAGAACGTGACCGCCAATGCGCGCACCATCGCCGACATTCCCGAAACGCTCGCCGGCGACCCGCCAGCGGTGTTCGAGGTGCGGGGCGAAGTCTATCTGACCAAGGACGATTTCGCCGAACTGAACCGCCGGCAGGAGGAGGCGGGCAAGCCGGTCTATGTGAACCCGCGCAACACGGCGGCCGGCTCGCTGCGCCAGCTCGACGCGTCGATCACCGCGTCCCGCCCGCTGAAATTCTTCGCCTATGCGTGGGGCGAAGTCAGCGCCATGCCGTCGGACACGCAGATGGGCATGGTGGAAAAGTTCGACGAATACGGCTTCGTCACCAATCCGCTGATGGGCGTGTTCGACGATGTCGAGGCGCTGCTCGCCCACTACCGGCGGGTCGAGCTGGAGCGGGGCGAACTGCCCTATGACATCGACGGCGTGGTCTACAAGGTCAACGATCTGGCGCTGCAGCAAAGGCTCGGTTTCGTCTCGCGCTCGCCGCGTTGGGCGATCGCGCACAAGTTTCCCGCCGAAAAGGCGATGACGGTGCTGAACGCCATCGACATCCAGGTCGGACGCACGGGGGCGCTGACGCCGGTGGCGCGGCTCGAACCGGTGACCGTCGGCGGTGTGGTGGTCGAAAACGCGACGCTCCACAATGCCGAGGAGATCGCCCGGCTCGGAATCAAGATCGGCGACACCGTCATCGTTCAACGCGCTGGCGACGTGATCCCGCAGATCCTCGGGTTCGTGCCAGAGAAGCGGCCGGCCGATGCCGCCGATTTCGCCTTTCCCGAGACATGTCCGTGTCCGCTCAAGACGCCGATCGTGCGCGAGGCGACGGCCGGCGGCAGCGAGGGGGTCGTGCGGCGCTGTTCCGGCGAGTTTGCCTGTCCGTTCCAGCGCAAGGAGCATCTCAAGCTCTTTGTCTCCCGCAAGGCGTTCGACATTGACGGCCTCGGCGACAAGCAGATCGACTATTTCCACGATCTGCCCGAGGACGACCCGCTGCGCATCCGCGCGCCGGCGGACATCTTCACGCTCAGGGCGCGCGACGATGCCGCCGAACTGACCGCGCTGAAGAACCGCGACGGCTATGGCGAGGTCTCGGCCAGGAACCTGTTCGACGCGATCGAGGCGCGGCGGACGATCCCGCTCGAACGGCTGATCTTCGGCCTCGGCATCCGCCATGTCGGCGAGACGACGGCGCGGACGCTGGCACGCGCCTATGGCTCATGGGCCGAGTTCGATGCGGCCGCACGCAAGATCGCGGCGGGCGATGAAGGCGCGCGCGAGGACATGGATGCCATCGAGGATATTGGCGGCGCGGTGGTGGATGCGGTGGCGCGCTATTTCGGCGAGGACCACAATCTCCAGATGGTCGGGGATCTTGTCGGCCAGCTCACTGTCGAGGACGCCGAGCGGCCCGCCACGGAAAGCCCGTTCGCCGGCAAGACCATCGTCTTTACGGGATCGCTCGAACGGATGAGCCGCGACGAGGCCAAGGCGATGGCCGACAGGCTGGGCGCCAAGGCGTCCGGCTCGGTTTCGTCCAAGACCGATCTGGTCGTGGCCGGGCCGGGTGCCGGCTCCAAGCTGAAAAAGGCGACGGAACTGGGCATCGAGGTGATCGACGAGGACGAGTGGTTCAACCGCACTGAAGGGCTGTGAGCGGCGCCGGGCGTCGATGTCCGGTCACGACCGACCGGGCGCGTCCTTCGGGCGCCGTGTGCGGCTGAAACGCATCTTGTGGGCGCCCATGTCCTGCGGTTCGGCGGTCCAGGCATAGGCGAGCAGGCAGGGCTCGTTCGCCGAGGTACGGATGGTGTGCGTCGTGCCCGGCGCGTTGAAGATCATCGAGGGCGCGCGGAAGACGCCGATGTCGTTCTGCGAACAGGCGCCCGACAAGACGATGTAGCTCTCGGTGATGCCGTCATGCTTGTGCGAGGGATAAACGCAGCCGGGCCCGAACAGGACGAAGCCGAGCGCGATGTCTTCTGCCCGCACCAGCCCGCCCGGACCCAGAATGTCCGCATAGCCGTATTTGCGCGCCAGCGCCGCCGGCATCTTCTCATAGCCGTGTTGCCAGGCGAACCGGTCGGCCATCTTGGCGGTGGCGCGCACGAAACCCTCGGCGGCGTCCTGCTGGCCATTGTCGAGCGCACGGGTCATGTGCGCGTTGACCGGCACGCGCGACGGTACGGTGAATTCGACGGCCGGATTGTCCTTCAGCACCCGGCTGATACGCTCGCGGACCCGGCGCATGTGGGCGCGGATCGCCGCGCTGCCGCCATGGGGCGCGTAGCGATAGGCCACATCGAATTCGCGGAGCAGGTAGAACAGGTCGGCGTCGTCACTGAGATGATGCGTCATGGCGGTCTCGCTTCACCGTGAACCCTATCGCGGCCGTCCGGCCCGCGCTTCGCCGTTTGCGACGGCCGATGCGACGCGGCGGAGACCGCCTTTCAGCCACGCTGATTGTCGCGGTGACAAAAACTGACGTGACACCCCGGCCCGCCGCGCGCTAACCGGAGGATCGGAGATCTTCATGACAGCGACTCAGTCGGACTTTTGGCGCGGCGTGCGCGACGCGGTGCCCATCATGATCGCGGTGGCGCCGTTCGGCCTCCTGTTCGGCGCGCTGGCCGCCGAGAACGGGCTGACGCCGTTCGAGGCCACCTTGATGAGCGCGACCGTCTATGCCGGCGCCAGCCAGATGGTCGGCATCGAGCTGTTCGGCGCCGACATCGCGCCGTGGATCGTCGTCTTCTCGATTCTGGCGGTGAATTTCCGGCATGTTCTCTATTCGGCGACGATGGGTCAGACGATCGGCGCCTATTCGCGGATGCAGAAGGCGCTGGCCTTCGCGCTGATGACCGATCCGCAATTCGCGACGACCGAACAGAAGGCGGAGAAGGGCATTGCGACGCCCTTTGCCTGGTATCTGGGGCTTGCGCTGCCGGTTTATGCGCTATGGGTGGCAGAAGCCTGGCTGGGCGCGGTGTTCGGCAGCCTGATCGACGATCCGGCCGCCTATGCGATCGATTTCCTGCTGCCGCTTTACTTTCTTGGCATGGTGATGGGCTTTCGCGGCCGCGCCAACTGGCTGCCGGTGGTGGCAGCCAGCGCAGTCGCCTCGGTCGCCGCCTATCATTTCGTCGGCAGCCCGTGGCATGTCAGCCTTGGCGGGCTGGCCGGCGTTGCGGTTGCCGCCATCATCGGCGTCAGGCCCGGCCACAAGCTGGTGGTGTGAGGCGATGGTGCTCTCGGCGACGGCCTGGGTGATCCTTGCGGGCGCGGTTGCGACCTATCTAACGCGTGTGGGCGGCCACGCCGTGCTGTCGCGCTTCGAGCGTATCCCGCCGCGTGTCGAGGCGGCGCTGAACGCGGTGCCGGCAGCCGTCCTGACGGCTATCGTCGCGCCCTACGCGGTGTTCTTCGGCCTTGCCGAGGCGATCACCATCGCCGCCGCCATCGTGCTGGCCCTGCGCCTGCCGACGCTTGCCATGCTGGGCATTTGCTGGGCACTGGTCTGGCTGCTGCGGCAGGCGATCTAGCTGCCGCTAAGTGTTGCCCCCACCCTTCATCCCTCCCCCATGAATGTGGAAGGGAAGACCTCGGCGGCGCAGCGTACCTGCGGTTTTTGAACCCGGCCCGACCCTTGGAGAGAGTGGCGGCGGTTGATGTCCTCCCTCCCACGCTTGCGGGGGAGGAATGAAGGGTGGGGGGCGTTCGACGCGGTCCTGCAAGTTCAGCGCACGGGCGCGGTTGCCTGCTCAAGCCAGTCGAGAACCGCCCGGTCGTCGATCAACGGCGACAGTTCGCGGCGGACGCGCGCATGATAGCGGTTCAGCCACCGCCGTTCGGGCGGTTCGAGCATTTTGGTCTCGATCAGCCGCCGGTCGATCGGACACAGTGTCAGCGTCTTCAGCCCGTGCACCGCGATGTCGCCGCCCTCCGGCACCTTGGCCGGTTCGACCATGACGAGGTTTTCGATGCGAATGCCGTGGCTGCCCTCGGCGTAGTAGCCCGGTTCGTTGGAGACGATCATGCCGGCTTTCAGCGCCGCCATGCCGCGCCGTGAGATGTTCTGCGGACCTTCATGGACGCCCAGATAGGAGCCGACGCCGTGGCCCGTGCCATGGCCGTAGTCGAGGCCCGCCGCCCACAGCGCGCGGCGCGCCAGAACATCCAGATCGACGCCGCGCGTGCCCTCGGGAAAACGGGCGAGCGAGATGGCGATCATGCCCTTGAGCACCAGCGTGAAATGGCGGCGATGTGCGTCCGACGGCGCGCCGGTGGGCACCACGCGCGTGATGTCGGTGGTGCCGTCATCATATTGCGCGCCCGAATCGATCAGGATCAGCTCGCCCGGCGTGACCTTGCGGTTGCTGCTTTCATCGACCCGGTAATGAACGATGGCGCCGTTGGGGCCGGTGCCGCAGATCGTGTCGAACGAAATCTCCCGCATGGGCATGCCCAGGCGCCCGGCGGTCTCGACGCGGATCGTTTCCAGGCGCTTGACGATGGCGATCTCGTCCAGTTTGGCCGGATCCTGTGCGTCCAGCCAGGCGAGAAAGGCGACCATGGCGGCGCCGTCGCGGCGCTGCGCCTCGATGGCGCCCTTGCGCTCCACACGGTTCTTGATGGCGCGCGGCAGGATGGCCGGGTCGGTGCCGGCGACGGTGCTTCCGCCAGCCGCTTCGATGGCGTCGGCGATGGCGGCGTTGGCACGCGCCGCATCGAGCATGACGGGCTTTTTGACCGAACGCCCGAGTTCGGCGAGCGCCTCCTCCAAGGTGTCGGGGGCGGCCAGGTTCGCGTGGTTCCGCAGATAGGCGGTGACATCGCCGGAATGCTTGCGCGGATCGACGAAAAGCGTGGGCCGCCCGCGCGCCGGGATGATCGCCCATGCCATGGTGAGCGGCGTGTGCACCACGTCGGAGCCGCGAATGTTGAACGCCCAGCAGACCGAGGCCGGATCGGTGAGCACGGTGGCGGACGCACCCTTGTCGCGCACGGCCCTGGCGAGATCGCGCAGCTTTGCCTTCGCGCTGCGACCGGCATGTTCGGGCCGGTGGACACGGATCGGCGTCGCCGGCGGGGGCGGCGCATCCTGCCAGGCGGCATCGACAGGGTTGACCGCGCAGCGGACCAGCGTCGCGCCCGCCGTGTCACAGGCTTTGTCCAATCGCCGCGTATCGGCGATGGTGTGCAGCCACGGATCGATCCCGACGCGTGTGCCGGCCTTGAGATTGTCGGCCAGCCATTCGTGCGGCGGCGTATCGACGAGGCTTTCGGGCGCGAACAGGCCGGTATCGACCTGATTGCGCACCTGCAGCGTGTAGCGGCCGTCGACGAAGACATGGGCCGCATTGCGCAGAATAACGGCGATGCCCGCCGACCCGGTGAAACCGGTCAGCCAGGCCAGCCGTTCTGCGTGGGGCGGCAGATATTCGCTCTGGTGCGCGTCGGCATGCGGCACCAGAAACACGTCCACGTCCATCGCGGCCATGCGCTCGCGCACCGCCTTCAGGCGCGGTTTGCCGGTCGATGGATCGGATGGCGTTTTGAAGGACTGAAACATGAAACCCGGGGCTCGTGTGTTGCCGCCGGACGCTAGCCGCCCGCCGCCGCTTCTTCAACGGGCGTCCGGCCGCAAACATGAATATTGCGTTGCAAAATCGATTGTTCGCATATGCGAAAAACGCATGGCCGCCCTGCGTTTTCCGGCCTACCGGAGAGCACCGGCATGGCCCATCTTGGCGGTGTCACAACGCTCCAAAGGAGACACGACATGGCCAACCAGAACCGCAAAAGCTTCTTTCGCTCCGCGCTCGACGCAATGATCGAAGCGCGTTCGCGCCAGGTGGCCGGATATGTGAACGGCACGCTTCTGATGCTGGACGATGAAACGCTGAAGGCGAACGGCTACGACCGCGAAACCCTCAAGCGCCGCCCGCATTTCACCTCGCCCTTCTGACCGGCGTCTGAGAAAAGTCCATCAAGGCAGTCCGCAGGGTGCGTCCCGGGGCTGCCTTTTTGTTTGGTTTGCGTTTTTATTGTATATGCAATTTGCTTTCGTTGTCGCTTGATCCGTGCTAGGTTTCTGAAGTGGAGATCGAGTTCGACCCTGAGAAGGATCGTCGTAATCTCGAAAAGCACGACATTTCATTGGCTCGGGCAGTCGATTTCGAGATTCGGGCATTCATCGAGGACACGCGGTTCGACTATGGCGAAACGCGATATCGTGCTTGGGGCCTGCTTGATGGTGTCTACCACGCATTGGCCTTCACGATGCGCGGCGACCGCGCCAGAGTGATTATGCTGCGCCGCGCGCATGAAAAGGAGATCGGGTGATATGTTGCCAGCCGATCCTAAAACCAAAAACGACGATTGGGCCGAGAAGGAATGGACCGACGCCGATTTTGTGCGCGCCAAACCTGCTGCCGAACTGCCGCCGAAAGTGCGCGACGCTTTCCCAAAGACGCGCGGACCGCAAAAAACGCCCAAAAAGGTTCCGGTCTCGATCCGGCTAAGTGCCGACGTGGTTGAGCATTTTCGCGCGACGGGCGCCGGATGGCAGTCGCGGATCGACGACGCACTCAAAAAAGCAATCGAAGAGGGCTGAGACTGGACTTCGCTAGCGCAGGTGCAGCGTCACCCAGCCGGCGCGCTCGATCGTGCGGCAGTGAAAAAGCCCCGCCTGACGGAACGCGGCCAGCACTTTCCACCGTTGTTCGGTGAGAATGCCCGACACGATGACGTCGCCGCCGGGTGACAGATGGCGGGCAATGTCGGGCGCCATGACCATGAGCGGCCGGGCCAGAATGTTGGCAACGATCAGGTCGAACGGGCCGGTTTCGGCGAAGGCGCGGTGGCCGAATCCCGTCGCAGTCTCGCAGCGCACCAGCGCGTGGACGCCGTTGAGCCGCGCATTTTCGGCGGCGACGCGGGTCGCCACCGGATCGATATCGGTCGCCAGCACCGGCGCGCGCGCCAGCCTGGCGATGGCGATCGCCAAGACCGCGCTGCCGGCGCCCAGATCGAGACTGATTTCGGGTTTGCGCCGGGCGATCAGCCGGTCGAGCATGATCAGGCAGCCGCTCGTCGTGCCGTGGTGGCCGGTGCCGAAGGCCTGTCCCGCCTCGATCTCGATGCCGATCGTGCCGGCGCGAACCGCATCGCGCTGGTGGCCGCCATGCACGATGAAGCGGCCGGCTTCGACCGCCGGCAGGCATTCGAGCGATTTCTGCACCCAATCGATATCGCCCAGTTCCTCCATGCCGAAGTCGGGCGTTGCCGCATCGGCGCCAAAACAGCCGGCGATGGCCGTTCGTGCGGCCTCGGCCCGGTCGGCTTCGACATAGACGGACACCTCGAACACTCCGCTGTCTTCGCCTGTTTCGGAGATGGCGACCGGCCAACCCTCATCCTCGAGTGCCGCCTCGATCGCCGCGAACATCGGTTCGGCGACGGCCTTTGCGGCGGTGAAGTGGACGCGGACCTGGCTCATCGGGGCTGGGGTCACGCGTCGGGAAGATCGGGAACGGGCTTGGCCGTACTGGCCGCCGGCACATCCTTTTTCGGGCGCGGCGGGGCAAACGACAGGATGACGTCGTTTTTCTGCGGCTTCTGGTCGGCGGCCGCAGCGGCAAAGACAAGCCGGCCGCCGGGCTTGCGCCACAGGATCACGCGGGTGTCGACCGACCGGGTGCCGACGAAATCGTCATGGGTGAACTCGTCGGTCAGCCGGGTCGACTGGAAGGTCCAGCCCTGCCTGACACGCCGGTCGAGTTCGTGAATTTCGAGGCCGGGCGAAAAGAGCTGCTTGCCGCCCAGCGTGAAGCTGAGCGTCTGGCGCTCGGTGCGCTGGCTGTGGTCGCCGATCTGGAAGATGTTGGTGCGGCCGATGTCGGGTCCGAAATCGGTACAGACAAGCGCGTTGTAGGCGTCGTTATCGGTCGCCGCGAGCAGGGCGCCATAGCGGTTCAGGTCGAGATGGTGGTGGGCGTGCTCCGACAGGATCTCGCCGTAATGGACGGGGATCGAGGCAAAGCGGGCTTCGCTCAGATGGTTCCAGTTGGGATCGGAGATCCGGACCGGCACGTCCATCTCGTGCAGCTTGCCGGCAAGCGCGGTCGTCCAGCGCGAGCCGCCGACGATCAAAAGGCCGGGCTCCTCGGTCGAGCGCAGACCGAGCCGGCGGGCGAGGGGGCCGAGCGAGAAGCCGTGCAGGATGATCGAGGCGACGACGACCGCGAAGGTGAAGGCGATCATCTTGGTGCCGTCCTCGATCCCCAGATTGACGAGCGAGGTGCCGAACAGGCCGATCACGGCAACGGCGACGATGCCGCGCGGCGCGATCCAGCCGACCAGCAGGCGTTCCTGCCAGCTCAGCGGACTGCCGATGGTGGCGATGAAGACGGCCAGCGGGCGCACGACGAACAGAAGCAGGGCGACGAAGGCCGCCGCGCCCCAGTCGAGGCTCCGGATCGTCGGCCAGTCGAGCGCTGCGGTCAGGAGAATGAACAGGCCCGAGACCAGCAGGATCGTCACGGTTTCCTTGAAGCGGCGCACTTCGGTAAGGGATGCAATCCTGGAGTTGGCCAGCGTGATGCCCATGATGGTGACCGTCAGCAGTCCGGATTCCTCCAGCAGCAGGTTGGACAGGGCAAAAAGGGCGATGACGGTGGCAAACAGCACCGGCGCCTTGAGGTAGTCGGGCACATGGCCGCGTCCGAATGCCCAGGCCAGCGCCCGCCCGAGCCCGTATCCGGCGATGATGGCAAAGGCGAAGGCCACCGCGATGTCGACGGCGATCTGCGCGGCGCTGGTGGCGCCCTGCCAGACCAGGAACACTTCGAAGGCGACGACGGCGTAGAGCGCGCCGATCGGGTCGTTGATGATCGCTTCCCAGCGCAGGATCGCGCCCGGACGGGATTTGAGCTTGGCCGAGCGCAGGAGCGGCATGATGACGGTTGGGCCGGTGACGACCAGCACCGCGCCCAGGATGATGGCGGCCGGCCAGCTCAGCCCGCCGGCATAGTGGGCGGCCAGCGCCGCGCCGATCCAGACGAACAGCCCGCCGGGGAAGATCACACGCCGGACGGTCTGGGAGGTTTCCCTGATCTCGCGGAAGTTGAGCGTCAACCCGCCCTCGAACAGGATGATCGCGACGGCGAGCCCGACCGCGGGCTTGTAGATCTCGCCGAAGTCGCGGACCGGATCGATGAGACCGGTGGCCGGCCCCATTGCAAATCCGGCGGCCAGAAGCAGCACGATGGCCGGCAGTTGCAGCCGCCAAGCCAGCCACTGGGCGGCAATGCCTGCCGCGCCGATGGCGGCGATCTTCATCGCGATCAGTTCCAAGCGGATGTCCCTTCCGCGCAGCGTGGCGCCAGCCAATCACATGGCAGCTTGTGCGCCAACGTCAACCGCCCAGAGGCCTGTCGGTTCCCTGGAGCCTGCACAAAGCTCAGGTTCCGGCAAGGTCGCGCAGCTTTTCGACTGCCGTATCGGGGTTTTCGCCATAGGCGATCGTCTTGCGGAAGGCGCCAGCCGAATCGAGCAGGAAGATCGAGGCGGTGTGGTCCATCGTATAGTCGCCATCGTCCAGTTCGACGCGCTTGAAATAGACGCCGAAGCCGCGCGCCATCTCGCGCACCGCATCGGGATCGCCGCTGATGCCGCGCACCCGGTCGGTGACCGAGGCCACATAGTCGCCCAGCAGTTCGGGCGTGTCGCGCTCGGGGTCGATGGTGACGAAATAGGCGTCGATGTCGGCGCCCTCCTCGCCCAGCTGCGCGAACCAGCCGTCCAGTTCGTAAAGCGTGGTCGGGCAGATTTCCGGACAGTGGGTGAAGCCGAAAAAGAGCGCGGTCGGCTGCCCCCTGAAGGCGGCCTCGGTGATCGGCGCGCCGTCCTGGTCCACGAGCGCGAACGGCACGCCATAGGCGGCATCGGGTTCGCGCTGGTTGACGATCGAGAAGGTCAGCGCAAACAGCGCGATGCCAAGGGCAACGACAAGGGCGGCGAACAGATAACGCATCGGACGGGTCCATGTTCGGGGATGGATGCCGTCCTTTTACGCACGCGGCGCCCCGATTTCACCTGCGCATTTGCGCGCAGGCGGCGGCGTCAATTCCGACCGTGAGGCGTCAGAAGCACCACGCCATTCCGGTTTCGATCAGCGCGACGAAAAGCGCCGCGCCCCGGTCCGAAACCGCGTAAACACCCGAAAGCCCCGCCGCGAGGATGGCGGCGGTGATGGCGACCGGGGCGAAAAGGGCGGTCTTGGGCCGGCTGGGGGCGGTTGCGTCCATGGCTCCAGACTAGCAAGACGAGACCGGAATGGCCAGCGCGGGCGGCGGGGATTGCGCGCAAATCGGCGGCGGGCGCCGGTTATGCTTGATTTCGGCAGGCGAGGGCGGGCATGATCGGACCCGGGTCGGTCGGTTGGGAGACCTACGATCCACAGACTGGCAGGGAGGACGCCATGTCGACCACGAAAACGGACAATGGCAACGGCGTTGCCGGCACGATGCCGGCCGTCAACACGTTGACCGCCAAGGACATTCGCGAAGCCTTCAATGCCGGTTATGCCGATTTTCTGAAAGCGCCTCTGTTCGGCTTTTTCTTTTCCGGCGTCTACGTCATCGGCGGCCTTCTGATCGCCCAGTCGCTGTTCGTCTGGGACATGCCCTGGATGATCTATCCGGTGGCGATCGGCTTTCCGCTGATCGCGCCGTTTGCCGCCGTCGGGCTCTATGAAGTCAGCCGGCGCCTTTCTGCGGGCGAGCCTCTGGCCTGGAACGAAATCCTGTCGGTCATCCGCTTTCAGTCCAAGCGCGAACTGGCGTTCATGGCGTTCGTCGTCCTGTTCATCTTCTGGATCTGGATGTACCAGGTGCGGCTGCTGATCGCGCTGATCCTGGGACGCATGTCGTTTTCGACGCTCGAGCGGTTCACCGATGTCGTCTTCACGACGCCTGAGGGCTGGCTGTTTCTCGCCATCGGCCATGTGGTCGGCGCCGTGCTGGCGCTGGTGCTGTTTTCGGTGACGGTGGTGTCGATCCCGATGCTGCTCGACCGCAACGTCGATTTCGTCACAGCGATGATCACTTCGGTGAAGACAGTGGCGGCAAGCCCCATGGTCATGCTGGGCTGGGGCGTCATCGTCACGCTGATGGTGATCGCCGCGATGATCCCGGTGTTCCTGGGGCTTCTGGTGGCTCTGCCGGTGCTCGGCCACGCCACATGGCACATCTACAAGAAGGCGGTGCAATAGAAAGCGGGCATTGAACCGGCGCGGGGAACCCTCCATCTGACCGTGGCGTTTGCCACAGATGACAAAGAGGTTTGCCATGTTCTTTCGTCCGCAGATTGTTGCCCTGTCATGCGGGGCCGTTCTTGCAGCGGCGGTCGCCTCCATGGCGCCGGCCGCAGCCGAACAGGTCGGCGAGGTGGGCGTCGACTGGTTCGGCAACGACATCATCATCGACGCGATCAACGATCCCGATGTTCAGGGCGTGACCTGCCACATCTCCTATTTCGAGCGCGGCCTGATCGACCGGCTGCAGCAGGGCAACTGGTTCGAGGACCCGTCCAACTCGTCGATCGCCTGCCGGCAGACCGGCCCGATCGCCATCGGCGACATCGCGCTGGACGAGGATGGCGAGGAGGTTTTCCGCGAGGGCCGCTCGATCATCTGGAAGCAGCTCGTCGTCAAGCGCATCTATGACGCGCAGAACGAAACGCTGATCTACCTGTCCCATTCACGCCAGGTGCAGGAAGGCTCGGCCAAGATGAACCTGTCGACCGTTCCGCTCTACGGTCAGGACGTGACCTGGGCCAACGGCGCGCCGGAGTAGACGCAGCGATGAGGGACTTGTCCTTCGCCGGCGTGATCAATCCGGGCGCGTCGACGCTCAAGTCCGTGGAGATCGACGCCCTGAAGGCGCGGATCGCCGAGGCGCTGGCGGCGCAGGGCCACCGGATCGATTTCAGCGATCAGGACAAGGATGCCGCCAAGGCGTTGCGCGAGGCAGCCGCCGACCGCACGACCGACGGGCTGCTGGCGGCCGGCGGCGACGGCACGGTATCGCTCGCGGCGGGGCTTGCCGTCCGCCACGGCAAGGCGCTGGCGGTGGTGCCGGGCGGCAACATGAACTTGTTTGCCCGCTCGCTGGGCCTGCCGGTCGATCCGTTTGCCGCCGCCGAAGCGCTGTCGGGCTGCGATGTGCGCAAAGTCGACATCGCTTATGCCAACGACCGGCCGTTCATCCACGAATTCTCGCTGGGTCTTCATCCAGAGCTGATCGCCGACCGCGACCGGGTGAAGTACGGCTCCCGGCTGGGCAAGCTGGTGGGTACGGCGCGCGCCGCGCTGCGCCTGATCGCAAGGCCGCCGCGCGTGCGGCTCTGGCTCGACCAGGACGGTGTGGAGCGGCCGGTCGCGATGGCCGCCTTGTTTGTCTCCAACAACCGGCTCGGGCCGGGGCATCTGCCGTTCGCCGACCGGCTCGATGAGGGCGTGCTTGGCGTTTACGCCATCCGGTCACGCGGTTCGGCGCATGTTGCAAGGCTGGCCGCGGCGATCCAGACGGGCAGCTGGCAGGAGCTGCCGTTTGTTTCGGAAACGACGGCGACGGCGCTGAGGCTGACCCGGCGCGGGACGATCCGTGCCGCAATCGATGGCGAACTGGTGAAAATGCGCAGCCCGGTCGACATCCGGATCGATCCGGGGGCCCTGGAGGTGCTGGCGCCGGAGGTGCCGCCGGGCGTCACGCAAACGGGTTGACGACAGTGACGCCAGCGACGTTGCGTTTGTGATCCATGTCTTCGCTCAGCAGCGTGTCGCAGCCGCCGGCTTTCGCCGCAGCGATGATCATGCAGTCCCACATGGAATAGTTGGTGGTGCGGCGCAGTTCGAGGCCGGTGAGCACGAGGTCTGTCGTTCCCGGCACAATGTGGAAGCGCGAAAACGCCCGTACATATTGCGACGCTCTTTCCGGTGTCAGCGCCCCTGACCGGTTTCGGCGCGTCGCCTGGTGACAGAACTCGGTCAGGACCTGGTAGGACAACACGAGATCGTCACGGCGAAGCATGTCTCTGGCGATATGCCTTTTTGCCCGCTCATGTTCCTCGCCGACAATGGCGTAGATCAGCACATTGGTGTCAACGAAAGCGGGCATCACCCTTTTCGCTATAGATTTCGTCGCGGCTGAGGTTTTCGGCGGGGTCGAGGCCTGTCTCGGTGGCCAGCAGGTCTTCCTGCAACTTCAACAACCGCTCGAACTCATCCTTCTGCCGCGTTTTCTCCTCCAGATAGGCGCGCACCATAGCGGTCACCGTCGTGTCCTCCTCGGCGGCAAGGATGCGGGCGCGGCGGTAGAGATCATCGTCCAGCGATATGGTCACATTCTTCATGTCGACACAGTATCACAGTTTCACAGTGACAGCGAGTGACCCTCACACCATCTCCACGAACCCGTCCAGCACCTTCTTCTCGCCGGCCTTGTCGAAGGCGATGGTCAGCTTGTTGCCCTCGATGGCGGTGATGTTGCCATTGCCGAACTTGAGGTGGAACACCCGGTCGCCAACGGCAAAGGCGGAGGGCTCGTCGGCGACGGATTTGGCGATCAGCTCGCCCTCGATCACCCGGCCCTTGACCGAACCCTTGCCGGCGCCGAAGCCTGAATCCGTCTCGCCATAGCCGATGCGCTCCACGGCGATGCCCGAGCGCGAGCCCCAATTGCCGCGCGTCGCCTCGGTCTGGTTGGCCTGCGCGCGGCGCCAGCCGGGCGATTCGCGCCTGGTCGAGAACGTATCGGCGCGGTCAAAGCGCGACTGGCCGTAGCCGCCATGACCGCCATAGGAGGTGGGCGGTTCGGCAACGTCCACATGGTCCGTCGGCAGTTCGTCGAGAAAGCGCGAGGGAATGGTCGACTGCCACAGACCGTGAATGCGCCGGTTGGAGACGAACCAGATGTGGCAGTTGCGCTTGGCGCGGGTGAGCCCGACATAGGCAAGGCGCCGCTCTTCCTCGAGGCCCGACCGGCCGCCCTCGTCGAGCGCGCGCTGATGCGGAAACAGGCCTTCCTCCCAGCCGGGCAGGAACACCGTGTCGAATTCGAGCCCCTTGGCCGCATGCAGCGTCATGATCGACACCGCGTCCAGGTCCTCGTTCTGCTCGGCATCCATGACGAGCGAGACATGTTCGAGGAAGGCGCGCATGGATTCGAACTCCTCCATCGAGCGGATGAGCTCTTTCAGGTTTTCGAGCCGCCCTGGCGCGTCCGCGGAGCGATCGGCCTGCCACATGGCGGTGTAGCCGCTTTCCTCGAGGATGGTCTCGGCCAGTTCGGCGTGGGGCGTGCTGTCGAGCCGTTCCTGCCAGCGGGCAAAGTTCTCGACGACGCCGCGCAGGGCGGCGCGCGGCTTGGGCTTCATTTCCTCGGTGGCGACGATCTCGGCGGCGGCGGCCAGCATGGGCATGCCCTTCCTGCGCGCGTAATCGTGCACGAGACGCACCGAGGCATCGCCGAGGCCCCGCTTGGGCGTGTTGACGATGCGCTCGAAGGCCAGATCGTCGGCAGGCTGGCAGACGACGCGGAAATAGGCCATCGCGTCGCGCACCTCCATGCGCTCGTAAAAGCGCGGGCCCCCAATGACGCGATAGTTGAGCCCCAGCGTGACGAAGCGGTCCTCGAATTCGCGCATCTGGAAGGAGGCGCGCACGAGGATCGCCATGTCGTTGAGATTGTTGCCGTCGCGCTGGTGGCGCTCGATCGTCTCGCCGACGGCGCGCGCTTCCTCCTCGGAGTCCCAGGCGGCATGCACATTGACCTTGGGGTCGTCCGGGTCGGCTGCGTCGGTGAACAGGGTTTTGCCGAGCCGGCCTTCATTGTGGCCGATCAGGTGGGAGGCGGCGCCGAGGATATGAGCGGTCGAGCGGTAGTTGCGTTCCAGCTTGACGACGGTGGCGCCCGGAAAATCCTTTTCGAAGCGCAGAATGTTGTCGACGTCGGCCCCGCGCCAGCCATAGATCGACTGGTCGTCGTCGCCGACGCAGCAAATATTCGGCGGTGCAGCGTTTCCACCTCCCCCTTGAGGGGAGGTCGGCGAGACAGTGTCGAGCCGGGTGGGGGTATCGGCACCGATGTCACCCCCACCCGGATCAGCTTCGCTTTGCTCGCTTCTCCGACCTCCCCTCAAGGGGGAGGTGGGGGCGCTCACCCGCCGCTGCGCCAGAAGCCGCAGCCACAGATATTGCGCGGTGTTGGTGTCCTGATACTCGTCGACGAGGATGTAGCGGAACTTTTGCTGATACTCGGCGAGCACGTCGGGATTGGCCTTCAGGACGCGGATCGGATGGCACAGAAGGTCGCCGAAATCGCAGGCGTTCAGTGTCTTCAGGCGGTTCTGGTAGGCGGTGTAGAGTTCCCGGCCCTTGCCGTTGGCGAAAGCGCGCGCGTCGCCCTCGGGAATGTCGGCGGGGCCGAAACCCTTGTTCTTCCAGCCGTCGATCATCATCGCGAACTGGCGCGCCGGCCAGCGCTTGTCGTCCAGCCCCTCGGCCTGGATGAGCTGTTTGAGAAGCCGGATCTGGTCGTCCGTGTCGAGGATGGTGAAATCCGATTTCAGCCCCGCCAGTTCGGCGTGGCGGCGCAGCATCTTCACGCCGATCGAATGGAACGTGCCGAGCCACGGCATGCCCTCGACCGCGCCGCCGACCAGAAGGCCGATGCGCGCCTTCATCTCGCGGGCGGCCTTGTTGGTGAAGGTGACGGCCAGCACCTGGCTTGGCCAGGCGAGCCCCTGGGCGAGAATATGGGCGATGCGTGTGGTCAGGACGCGCGTCTTGCCGGTGCCCGCGCCGGCAAGCACCAGAACAGGGCCTTCGGTGGTTTCGACGGCGCGGCGCTGCTCGGGGTTCAGGCCTGTCAGATAGTCCGGCTGCTGCCGGGCGCCCATGGCGCGCGCGGCGATGCCCGAGCCGCCGCCTGCCGGTTTTGGCGCGGGCGCCGCGCCGTGGGCGTCGTCGAAGGGAATGTCGTCGAACGGATTGCTCATTGATTCGCAATGTAGGGATTTGGGGGGCGAAAGGAAGCGGCGCTGGTCTCCACCTCCCCCTTGAGGGGAGGTCGGCGACTGGCGAGCCAAGCGAGACAGAGCCCGGTGGGGTCTTGTTCGGATGCCTCGGACAATTGACACCCCCACCCACTCGACCAGCGCTCCGCTTGGTCTCGTGTGCTTCCCCTCAAGGGGGAGGCGGGGGCCCTTACTTATGCTCTTCCTCGCTCGCCTTGATCAGCGCCTTGTTGAAATAGCTGAGGGCGCGCACCTGGGTCGCCCAGGCGATGATCGTCGTCGGATCGCGCGGATCGACCACCGGCAGGCGCGCATGGCCGCCGGAATCGAACTGGCGCAGCGCATGTTCGAGCGTGTCTCCGGGCTTGAGCGCCGGCGTGTCCTTGTCGGGATCGATGGTTTCGCGTCCGGCGTCCCCGGCGACGACATCCATGAAGTCCATGACTTTCTTCGTGCGCATCAATTGCCGGTGCGGCCCCTGATGGTCGAACAGGCCGCGCATTTCGAGCTGCCAGTGGAAATAGGAATGGCCGTGCACCGCCTGGTTGACGCCGTGCGCAATGGCCACCGTCAGCAGGAGCGCGATCGAAAGCGCGTAGCCGCCGGTCAGTTCGAAGACGATCACCGTCGTCGAGATCGGCGCGCCCAGCACCGCGCCGGCCACCGCGCCCATGCCAAGGATCGCGTAAAGCCCCTCGGACGAGGCCATGTCCGGGAAGGCCGAGCCGGCAATCAGCCCGAAGGCGCCGCCGGTCAGCGCGCCCAGATAGATGGCCGGCGAGAAGATGCCGCCGCCAAACCGCGCCGCCAGCGTGATCGCGGTCGCCGCCGTCTTCATGACGATCAGCATGATCAGAAGCGACAGCGGCAGCTGGTTCCACAGCACCTTGTCGGTGACTTCGTAGCCGACGCCCAGAATGTGCGGAAAGAAGATGCCCATCACGCCGATGATCGCGCCGCCGACAACCGGCTTGTAGCGCAGCGGAATGGTGACGGAGCGGGCGACATAGTCGGCCGAAAACAGCGCGAACTGGAATGCGATCGCAACGAGCGCGGCGACGACGCCCAGAAGCGCGAAGGCGGGAAACTCCCAATAGGAGGTGATCTGGTAGTCCGGGATGATGAAGGCGCTCGCCTCGCCGAACCAGATGCGCGAGATCACCGAGCCGACGGCCGAGGCGATGACGATCGGCACGAAGGACCGCATCGAATAGTGCTGCAGGATCACCTCATGGGCGAACAGGACGCCGGCAATCGGGGCGTTGAACGAGGCGGAGATCGCCGCTGCGACGCCCGAGGCCAGAAGCGTGCGCGCGCACCATTCGGGCAGTTTGCGGCGAGATGCGATGACCGAGGCGAGCGTCGCGCCCAGATGGATGACGGGTCCTTCGCGGCCGGCGCTGGCGCCCGAACCCAGCGAGATCGCCGAAATCGCCGCGGACCAGAGCCCGTCGCGCAGGCCGAGCGGCCTGCCTGTCAGCGCGCGCGCCTCGATCACGTCGGCGACATTGCCGGCGCGGCGCGCCGAAACCCGCTCCAGCAACCGGCCGACCACCAGACCGCCGACGATGGGCGCGGCCAGCACCCAGTACCAGCCGACATTCTGCGCCGCCGTGAGCGTCTGTTCGGTGGTGTTGCGCAGCCACCAATATTGCACAAGACCGATCGCCTCGCGGAACATGACGGCGGCGACCGCCACGGCCGCGCCGATGACCAGCGACAAGAGCCACAGTTTCGGCGTACGGGTTTCCCGGAAGGTGCGCAGGTTCGGCCGCACCCAGCGCCACATCACATCGGCCCAGAAGCGCAGGCGCTCGACGGGCGTCATGGCGCCACCTTCGGCCGGCGCCTTATGCCGATCGGCCGGCCGACGCCGTCGGGGACCGGCAAGCCGGCATGGCTGGCCGCCAGCGCTGCAACGCGTTCCATCACGTCGGCCGGAAAGGGGCAGACTTTCGGCCCTCCCATGTCGATATGCAGCGTCAGCGTTTCGCAGGTGGCGGCAACCTTGCCGTCGCCGGCATGGCGCAGTTCCTGGAACGCATGGATGCGCTTTTCGTCGTGATCGAGGATCTGGTAGGTGGTGACCAGATCGGCGTCCCGGTGCACCTCGTTGAGATAGGCGATCCGCGCATCGCCCGTATAGGTGGTCATCCGGCGGGTTCGCGCATATTCGGCGCCCATGCCAAGATGGTCGGCGACGACGTCATAGCCTCTGTCGAACAGGACCAGATAGTAGGCCATGTTCAGATGGCCGTTATAGTCGATCCAGCCGGGCTCGATACCCGCTACCGGACTGATGAACTGCGTTGTGTGACTGTCTGCGTTGCCCACCGCGACTTCCGGCCGCCTCCTGCGACTCGGGCCGCTTGTTTGCGACCGGCTCCCACATTACGGTCTCAGCGCATCGCGGCAAGGTGATCTGCCCAAATTTGATGCAGACCGTTAACACGAGCCCGTTGCCCGACAATGCCCATGCCGCAGGAATACCAGCTCGCCACGCAGCGCTTCGATGCGTTCCTGGCCGATTCGGGCGATGCGCTCGGCCTTGCGACGCGCAACCAGACCTACACCGTCGTCCAGGCGGTTCTGCTCGCATTTCGCCGTCGTCTCGGGCCCGACGAGGTGCTCGTCTTCGCCGACGCGCTGCCAGCCGTTTTGCGGGCGATCTTCGTTGCCGGCTGGACGGCAAGCGAACACAGCGCCGGCTTTCCGGCGCGCGATGCGCTGGAGGCGGAGGTGCGCGCGCTGCGTGCCGACCACAATTTCGCGCCGCATGGTTCGATCGCGCTGGTTGCCGCCACGCTGCGGCGTCACGCCGACGGCGACCGGTTTGACAAGGCCATGGCCAAGCTGTCACCTGACGCACGGACGTTCTGGGAGCACGGACATGGCGTTGAAGGATCTGGCGCGGGTGGCGCGCAACGATGACGGCATCGCGCTGGTGCTGGGCATCCTCAAGCAGCGCTTCGGCGAGCGGTTCCAGACCGGCACGGCGCTGCGCGGCCAGCATGCGCACACGACGACCTACATTCCCGCGCAGATGCCCGACGGCGTGCTGTTCGCGCAATCGGCCGACGATGTGCAGGCGGCGGTCGAAGTGTGCGCGGCACACCGGGTGCCGATCATTCCGTTCGGCACGGGCACATCGCTCGAAGGCCAGGTAAACGCGCCCGGCGGCGGCATTTCGATCGATGTCAGCCAGATGAACCGCATCATCGAAGTGCATGCCGAGGATCTCGACTGCGTGGTCGAACCGGGCGTCACGCGCAAGCAGCTCAACACCCATCTGCGCGACACCGGCCTGTTCTTCCCGATCGATCCGGGTGCCGATGCCAGCCTTGGCGGCATGGCGGCGACGCGCGCCTCGGGCACCAATGCGGTGCGCTACGGCACGATGCGCGACAATGTGATCTCGCTGGATGTCGTGTTGCCCAGTGGCCGCAAGATCACCACCGCCAAGCGGGCGCGCAAGAGTTCGGCCGGCTACGACCTGACGCGGCTGATGATCGGCTCGGAAGGCACGCTCGGCATCATCACGCAGCTGACGTTGCGGCTCGCCGGACAGCCCGAGGCGATCACCGGCGGCGTCTGTCCGTTTCCGACGCTGGAGGCGGCGGTCCAGGCGGTGATCACGACCATCCAGATGGGCCTGCCCGTGGCGCGCATCGAACTGGCCAACACGCTGCAGATGCAGGCGATCATCGACTATGCCTCGCTCGATCTGCCGGTCGGTCCCTGCCTGTTCCTGGAGTTCCACGGCACCGAACGGGGCGTTGCCGAACAGTCCGAAACCTTCGGCGAGATCGCCGGCGATCTGGGCGGCGGACCGTTCATCTGGTCGGCGCACGAGGAGGACCGCTCCAGGCTGTGGCAGGCGCGCCACGATGCCTATTGGGCGGCGCTGACGCTGAGACCGGGTGCCAAGGGCATTTCCACCGATGTGTGCGTGCCGATCTCGCAGCTTGCCGACTGCATCGTGGATACCGAGACCGACATTGCCGAGCACGATCTGGTGGCGCCCATCGTCGGCCATGCGGGCGACGGCAATTTCCATGTGCTGCTGCTGATCGACGATACCAGCCGGGAGGAGATCGCCGCCGCGGAAAGTTTCGTCGAGCGGCTCAACCTGCGGGCGCTGGCCATGGGCGGCACCTGCACGGGCGAGCATGGGATCGGCCAGGGCAAGATGGCTTTCCTCGAGATGGAGATGGGCGGCGCGGTCGACGTGATGCGGTCGATCAAGCGGACGCTCGATCCAGACAACATCATGAACCCCGGCAAGATATTGCGTCTGTGACGGCGCGCCCTGCGTCTTGATCTTGTCGCTTTGAGGCCCGACAACAGGCGCATGCCGCCCTGACCCCGGGGCACGCTGGCTTGAAAGCGCAGGAGAAACGGCACTTTGCGCCTTTTCGTTGTGATCGGAGGGCTGATCGTCGCGGTGCTGTTCGCCGCGCTTCTGGCGCCGCTGTTCGTCAACTGGTCCGACTATAAGGGGCGCTTCGAGGCAGAGGCGTCACGGCTGCTGGGCCAGCCGGTGCGCGTGGCCGGCGAGGCGAGCGCGCGCATCCTGCCCTTTCCCTCGGTCAGCTTTTCCGATGTCGAGGTCGGCCCGCCCGAGGCGCCACTGATCACCGCCGCCGAATTCTCCTTCGATGCGGAACTGGCGCCGTTTCTGTCCGGCGAAGTGCTGATCTTCGATCTGCGTGTCGCCGACCCCGTCATGACCGTCACGCTGGACGAGACCGGCGCGCCGATCTGGCCATTGCCCGAGACAGGCCCGATCGATCCGGCGCAGATCACGCTTGAAAACGCGGCGATCAGCAATGGCCGGCTGGTCGTGCTCGACCCGTTCGACGAGCGGCGCTGGACCGTCTCGGGCATCGACATGGCGGTCTCGGCCAACAGCTTTTTCGGGCCCTGGCGCGCCGAGGGCACCGCGCGCATCGATACGCTGAACACGCAATTCACCATCGGAACCGGGACGCTCGAACGCGACGGGTTTTCGCTGCGGGTTGCCGCCAACCTGCCAGACCAGCTAGTGCGCATCGTCACCGAGGGGCGCATCGCACCGGACGCCGACAGCGGCGAGATGGTCTATGCGGGCGGGCTGACGCTGCTGCCCCACGGCATCGACCAGACCTATCGCGTCGACGGCGATTTCGCCGCCACGGCGCGGCGGCTCGATGTCGCCGAATATCGCGCAGCGTTCGGCGATCCGGCCGACCCCTATGTGATAAGCGGTACCGCATCGGTGTTCGGCGGCGCCGAGCCGGGCTACACGCTGACCGCGCGCGGCACCCAGGTCAACGTGCCCACCGGTGCGGAAGCCGCGGAAGGCGATGCGGCTGGGCTCGCCGAGCGGATGGCGGCGATCAACGCGATGTTGGCCGGCCTGCCGCTGCCCGCAGTGCCCGGCACGATCAATCTCGACCTGCCGGCGATCGTTGCCGGCGAAACGACAATTCGCGACGTTCAGGTGCTTGCCCGGCCCGAGCCGCGCGATGCGGACCGGCGGCGCTGGCGAATCGACCGGCTCGACGCCCAGTTTCCGGGCCGCACCGCGCTGGAAGCCGACGGCGTTTTGACGCTGCCGCGCCCGGGCGAGACGATGGAGACAGCATCGTTCGCCGGCAATCTGGTGGTTGCCTCACGCCAGCCTTCCGGCCTTGCGCGCTGGCTGGCAGGCGATGTGGACGAGGCGATCCGGCAATTGCCGGGCGCGGGGTTGAGCGCTCGGGTGACGCTGGGCGCCGAGCGCCAGCTTGCCGAAAATGTCGAGTTGATCATCGGCGGCACGCAGCTGACGGGACGCATCGCACGGCGCGGCGGCGCGCTGTCGACGCCCTATCTGTCGGTCACCTTGGCTGGCGAGACGATCGGCCGGCCGACGCTCGATGCGATGGCGAGCGTGTTCGGCGCGGGGCAGGGCGGGGGCGGTCTTGCCGGGCACGATGTCGACCTGTTGCTCGACCTGCGCGACGTCGATGCCGGCGGGGTCACGCTGGAGCAGCTCGACACCGCGATCCGCACGCGCGGCCTCCGCACGGAGATCGACCGGCTGGTCGCGACCGGCGTCTTCGGCGCGTCGGTGACGGGGGCCGGTTCCGTCGAGCGGTTGGGCGCAGGCGATCTGGCGGCGGCTTTCGATGTCAGCGTGATCGGCGCGCGCGGCGCACCGTTCTTCACCGGCATTGCTGGCCGGTTCACCGGCCACGAACTGCTCGATCATCTGGCCGGCGTCGCCGAACGCGATCCGGCGGCGGTTGCCGACATGCAACTGACGCTGGTCGGCTCGGCCCGCACCGCCGACGGCGGCGCCCGAACCGAGGCATCGGCAAGCCTTTCAGGCATGTTGGGCGGCGCAAATCTGTTCGCCCAGGCCAATCTGGCCGACACCGGCGCGACCGAAGGGATCGACCGGCTGGCCGTCGACGGTTCGGTGGCTCATGACGACGCGCTGCGTCTTTTGCCGCTTGCCGGCATCGTGCCCGCGGTCGCCGATGGCGCGACGGTGGGTCTTGGCGCCTCCGGTCAGGTGGCGATCACCCTGCGGCGCGCCGGGGGAGGCGACGATCTGGTGTCGCTGACCGCGACCTCCGGCGCCGACCGGCTGGACTTTAACGGCACGCGCGACGGCGCCGATTTCGCCGGCGATGCGGTGCTCGCGCTGTCCGATGCCGAACCGTGGCTGTCGGCGCTTGGCCATGTGCTGCCGGGCACCGGGCTTGGCACGCCGCTCGATCTTTCCGCCACCATCGGCCGGGCCGGTACGCAATGGCAATTCGATGAACTGGAAGGCGCCGTCGCGGGCACCGGGATGGCCGGCGCACTGACCTTTTTGGACGACGCGCTGCTTGGCCGGTCGCTGCGCGGACGGCTCGATCTGGGCGCATTCGATGCGATGCTGCTTGCCGGGCTTCTGACCGGTCACGTCGATGCGATCGGGGCCGATACGGGCTTCGGCGCGCCGATCTATGACGGCGTCGCGGTCAATCTGGACTGGTCGGCGGACCGGCTGTTCGCCGGCCCCCTGACGCTCGAACAGGCCGACGGCACGCTGGTGATGAACGGCGGGATGGCCACGGTGCAGGACATGACCGCGCTTTCAGGCAAGGACAGCCAGTTCGCAGCGACGATGCGTGTGCAGAATGCCGGCGGCGCGGTGAGCCTCGGCGGGGAGGTGGAGCTTGCGGCGTTTGCGCTCGGCGATCTGGTGGCGGTGCCTGTGCCGGTTACCGGTACGGCCGATCTGGCGCTGTCGCTGACCGGTGGCGGCCGCACGTTCTGGGATCTAGGGCGATCGCTGACCGGGACGGGCGTCGTCGCCGTGGACAATATCATGGTGGAGGGGCTCGACCCCGACGCGTTTTCGGCGATCGTTGCACGCGCCGACGCGATCGGATTCGGCATCACGCCGGCGCAGATCGAAGCGGTCGTGCGCGAGGCGCTGTTTGCAGGGCAGACCGGGCTGGGCGCGGCCGAAGCCCCGCTGACGGTCACCGGCGGTGTGGCGCGCGCCGCCAATCTCTCTATCGGCGACCAAGACGGCAGGCTGCGGCTGACCGGCGATGTGACACTCGATCTCATCGAACGGGCGCCGGCCGGCGCGCTGACCGTGACGCTCGATCCGGGCGCCGAGGCGATCGCCGGCATGGCGCCGGCGGTCGATCTGTCGTTCGGCCCGGGCGAAGCGGACACGCTTGCCGCCGAGATCGGCTATCAGCCGGTGACCGCCTATGTGACGCAGCGCGCGCTCGAAATCGAACAGGCGCGAATCGAGCGGCTGCAGGCACGCCTTCTTGAGCGCCAGCGCATGCGGCGCGAATTGCGATATGCGCGCTATCTGCGCGCCGAGGACAATGCAATGCGCGAGGAGAGCCGGCTGCGCGCCATCGCCGACGAGCGTCTTGCGGCGATCGAGGCGCGGCGGGCCGCCGAAGCGGAAGCTGCGGCAATCGAGCGGATCAATGCGCCGGCGCCGCCGCCCGCGCCGCTTCTCGCCGAGCCGCCTGAAACGCCGACGGCCGAAAGCGCGCCCGAAGAGACCGTCCAGCCTGCCGATACCGCCATGCCGGCGCCCGGGACCATAGACGGCGACGGCGTGGTGCGCGCGCCGCTGCCGCCCGTTTCCGGGGAGCCGGCCGCACCCGCGCCCGGCATCGACTTCAGCGAGGACGCGGTTCGTTCGCTGATCGAGGGATTGGGCCAGTAAGCCGGCCGGCAATCGCCGCATCCAGCACGAATAGCCGCAGCGCAGAGGACAGGTTGGAATCGGTCGGTTTTTGCGCATCGATGCGGGCGATCAGCCTGGCGAGCGACAGGCCTTCATCTTCCGCCAGCGCCTGCAGCGCGTCCTGGAACGGGTCCTCGACGGAATAGCTGGTGCGGTGACCGGAAATGGAGACCGAGCGCTTGCGGACGGCCATTTCAGCGGCGCTATTTCTTCTTGCGGAACGCGTCGAGCGAGACGACGTCGGCGGTCCCGTCTTCGTCCTCGCCTTTGGCGGCGGGACCTTCCTTGACGGTTTCCGATTCGGCCGGCATCGGGCTCGCGCCGGACGGATCGTCGGCATTGGCGGCCCCTTCGTCGACCGCGTCCGCGTCGCCGTCGGCGACGTCGAACTCCAGCTCGAAATTGACCGAAGGATCGTAGAAGCCGCGCACCGCCGCATAGGGCACATAGAGCTTTTCGGGCACGTCGGAGAAGGACAGGCCGATGCCGAAGCCGGTTTCGCCGATCTCAAGATCCCAGAACTGGTGCTGCAGCACGATCGTCATCTGCTCGGGATATTGCTCGCGGATGCGGTTGGAAATGCGCACGCCGGGTGCGGTCGTCACGAAGGTGATGAAGAAATGGTGGTTGCCTGGCAGGCCGGTTTTCTCCACCTCCGACAACACCTTGCGGATCACGCCGCGAAGCGCGTTCTGCACCAGGATGTCATATCGGATAATGTCTTCGCTCATCAGCCGGTTTTCCCACCGTTGCCAAGATGGCGTAGATGTGCGCTGTCGCCGCGCGCAGGTCAAGTGGCCGGCATGGCTGTCGGGCGGACGGAAGCCGCATCGGATCGGGCGTGAAGGGCGAATGCGGGCAGGGGGAGAAGTGGAGGCTTCTGTTGCCAGGTGCCTCCGGACCCCGCCTAGCCGAGCAAACCGGCTAGGAGTTCAGGTGAAGCTGTCGCACCGCCATTAGGCAGCGAGACGTGCCTCTGCGTAGTTGTCGTTTGCAACTAACAATTTGACCCGATAACGGTGGTATCATGCCGGGCAAAAGTACGGTTTTTACACCCTCGTCGATCCTGTTTCGCCCCCATCAGCAGCGCTGCGATCGGCTGCAGCAGCGTTCCTGGTGGAGGCGCCGGGTACCGCCCCCGGGTCCGAATGGCTTATTGTACCGCCCGTTTATTGCCATAGCCGGCGAACCGGCACGCCCAATATAGGATGAAAGCCGCGACGATTCAAAGGCCGAACGCCTGTTTGCCGGTTGACAATGGTTATGGCGTTGAGAACAGTCGTGCACGAGAGCGGTGCAGGGCTCTGGTCCGGAATGCCTTGCGCCGGCGCTAACTGGAGGGGGAATGCCCATGACCGACTATCTCGCCGATGTGAAGAAATATGATGCGGGCGCCGACGAGGCGACCGTCAACAAGATCGTCAAGCATCTGGGCATCGCATTGCGCTCGCGCGACGCATCGCTCGTTTCCTGCTCCGATCCGTCCGAACTGGAGCGGGTGCGCGAGAAATGGTGCGCCAAGAAGCTGGGCGTGACCGATCAGGCTGCCGGCGACGAGGTGGTCGCCAAGGTGTGCGAGGAGATGAAGGGCGACCGCTCGAAGGCGCGCGTGACCTTCTATTACCTGGTGGCCAAACATCTGGGCAAGCTCGGCGACCTCTAGCCGCCCCGTCATCGCGAATTTCGAAAGCCCCCGGCCACGCGGTTCGGGGGCTTTTCCTTGGGGCAAGCGCGGTGCGCGGATGGACGCCTGCGCCGGAATCGGCCCATAAGGGCGCATGCGCCAATATCACGACCTGATGCGGCTGGTGATGGACAATGGCACCGACCGGGCCGACCGGACGGGCACGGGCACGCGGTCGGTCTTCGGCCACCAGATGCGTTTCGATCTCGCCGATGGCTTTCCGCTGGTGACCACCAAGAAGCTGCACATCCGCTCGATCGTCATCGAGCTTCTGTGGTTCCTGCGCGGCGACACCAACATCGCCTGGCTCAAGGAAAACGGCGTTTCGATCTGGGACGAATGGGCCGACGCGAACGGCGATCTCGGCCCGGTCTATGGCGCGCAGTGGCGATCCTGGCCGGCGGGCGGCGGGAAAACGATCGACCAGATCGAAAAGCTGGTCGAGGGCATCCGGACCAATCCCGATTCGCGCCGGCACATCGTCTCGGCCTGGAACCCGGCGCTGGTCGATGAAATGGCGCTGCCGCCGTGTCATTCCCTGTTTCAGTTTTATGTGGCCGATGGAAAGCTGTCCTGCCAGCTCTACCAGCGCTCGGCGGACATCTTCCTCGGCGTGCCGTTCAACATCGCCTCCTATGCGCTTTTGACGCACATGATCGCCCATGTGTGCGATCTCGAGGTCGGCGATTTCGTGCACACATTCGGCGACGCGCACATCTATGCCAACCATTTCGAGCAGGTCGAAACCCAGCTTGCGCGCGAACCGAGGCCGCTGCCGACGCTCAAGATCACGCGCGCCGTGCCGTCGATCTTCGATTTTGCGTTCGAGGATTTCGAAATCTCCGGTTACAATCCCCACCCGCACATCAAGGCCAAGGTGGCGGTGTGATGCAGATGTTGCGATATCTTCTGGCGTTCGGGCTGCTGGCGGGTTCGACCGGTGGCGCGACGGCGAACGATTCGGTGGCCGAGATCGGCGCGGGCGGGCTGGTGCTCGGCCGGTCGGACGTCGTTTCCATCGAAAGCGAGACGCTGTACCTCTCGATGGACCAGGTGCGGGTCGACTATCTGTTCCGCAACAATTCGGCTGACGATGTCGAGACGATCGTCGCCTTCCCGATGCCCGACATCGCGTTCAATCCGTATGAGGGCAACTCGATCCCGGTCGAAGACGACAATTTCCTGGGCTTCACCGTGGAGGTGGATGGTATGCCGGTGACGCCCGAACTTCAGCAGCGGGCGGTGAGCGCCGGCGGGATCGACATTACCGGCCTTCTGACCGGGGCGGGCGTCCCCATTGCGCCCTATGACGCCTATGAGATCGACATGTCCGGCGTTGCGCCGGCGGACCTCGCGACCATGAAGGCGGCGGGCGCGGTGGAAATGGCCGTCGCCACGGACGGCACCACGCCGACCGGCATGGCCTATCCGCGCTGGACGGTGGAATCGGCCTACCATTGGACCATGACCTTCCCTGCCAATGCCGAGGTGAAGGTCCGCCACACCTATACGCCGGCGGTCGGCGGCGCGGCCGGCGTCTTCTTCCTGATGGAGGGCGCGGGCAGCGCGCTCTATGCGGACTATGAAAAGCGCTACTGCATCGATGCGCCCTTCGTGAACGGGGCCAAGCGGCGGCTCGAATCGGCCGACGCCGACAGCGGGCCCTACTACACCGAGTCCTGGCTCTCCTATGTGCTGACGACGGGCGCCAACTGGGCCGGGCCGATCAAGCGCTTCCGGCTGGTCGTCGACAAGGGCTCGACCGGCAATCTGGTCTCGTTCTGCGGCGAGGGCGTCAGCAAGACCGGGCCGACGACGTTCGAGATGGTCAAGGACGATTTCTGGCCGGAGCGCGATCTCGACGTGCTGTTCATCGTTGCCAACCGGTGATGGCGGCGGACGCGCCGGTCATCGCCGTCATCGTAGCGGTGTCGAAGAACGGCGTGATCGGCCGGGACGGCGCGATGCCCTGGCGCCTGTCGACGGATCTCAAACGCTTCAAGGCGCTGACAACAGGCCATCCGGTGATCATGGGCCGCAAGACGTTCGAAAGCGTCGGCAAGCCGCTGCCGGGCCGGCTCAACATCGTCGTCACCCGCGATCATGACTGGCACGCCGACGGCACGGTGGCTGTCTCCTCGCTCGGCGCGGCGCTGGAACTGGCGAAAGCACATCTGGAAAGCTTCGAGCCGGACCCGGACGATCCCGACGCCGAGCCCCCGGATACGATCTTCATCGCTGGCGGCGGCCAGATCTACGCGCAGGCCATGGCTTTGGCCGATGTGCTCCACGTCACCCATGTCGATGCCGAGATCGAAGGGGACACGGTGTTTCCCGACATCGACCCGGATGTGTGGAAGGCGATGCACGAAGAAGGTGTGCCGGCGGGGGAAAGAGACAGCCACCCCACGCGCTATGTTGTGTGGGAGCGGGGGCTCTGAGCCCAAACCGATCAATCCCGCGCTGTGTACGAATGACGGCTTACACAGATACTTGCGCCTGCGTTGTTCGAATACGAACGGCGCGGACGGCTTGAAACGCGAGGAGCCCGGCAGGGCCAAATAGAAAGATCACCGGCAGGCAGGGAGCAACCAGCCAGAAGCTCACGCCTTCCGCACGAGCTGTGCGACAGACCCATGCGCCGATGACAAGATCAAAGGCGAGAAAGTGAACCCAACCCGCAAGCGCGGCTTGCTCATAGGAGAACAGCGCCATCACATCGGCCAGCGAGCCGAAGCCACCGCCACTGCCCGAGGACGGCATAATCAGCAGGATGACGTAGCCCAATGATAGGATCATTGGCATGATCGTCCCTGCGATCCAGTCCGACCATTTCGGAATGAGCGGTGAGATCAGCAGAGATAACCATCCGATCATTGCGAGAATCCCAGCGATTGAGAATGAGGTTTCAAAGTCCATGGTGGGAGTTGCCTTTCATGTGGAAAAGTTGCGCTCTATATCTTGCAATATGCTTGCACAAGCAAGCGATTTGCAATAGATATGTCATATGACCGATTCACACACAACCAATGCGCTGCGTCTGCTTCAGGTCGCTGACGACTTCCGGGCCGGGCTAAGCGGCGAATTTTCAGCAGTTCACGGAATATCTGTGAACGAGTTTCTTTTGATGCTTCATCTTGAGCGCTCAGCGGCGAACAAACTGTCCCGTGTTGATTTGGCGAAACGCATGCATGTCAGCGCATCCACCATCACGCGAATGGCCGCGCCAATGGAAAAAATCGGTCTCGTTGATCGAGAGCTCGATGAGCGGGATGCACGGCTGGTGTTCGTGGTAGCTACGGATACCGGGCGAAAAAAGCTATCTGAAGCGCTTTCAACGTTTTCGAAGCGGGCAGGCTATCTTTTCGGCGATCGGTGGGAGGATGAAGAGGTGGATCAGTTCGCCTCGATGTTACGCCGCTTGATTGCCGGAACGGGTGACACCTTGGCCTGAAATGACAGTGTCACGGCAAAACCTGTAGCAGACTTTCGCCGTGCCAAGATGAACGGCAGCCAAGTCCGCAGAACGGCATTTTACTGCGTCTGGCTTTCCGCATATTCCACCACAACACCCGACAAACGCGCGCAGTGCCACCAGATGCACCAGACCGCCGATGGGCCGCATCAGACGGGCGCCAAAGGCGGTCGAGTGTCGCTCCGTTTGGGCAGAACAACGCGCCGAGGCGTCTCCGATCCGCCGTCATCCCTGTGCTTGTCACAGGGATCCATTCCGGAGGCCTTGGCGAGCAGGCACTATAGCAACCATGGCCGCAGATCGTTCCACTCGGGATTGATCGCCTCGATCGCATTGATCTTCCATGGGCGTGGCCACTTCTTGATCGTCTTTTCGCGGGTGATGGCACGTGTGACCAGGTCATGTTCTTCGAACCAGACCAAACGCTTGCAGCCATGTTTGGCGGTGAACTTGGAGCCGATGCCGTTCTCATGCTCCCAAACGCGTTGGGCGAGGTCGGATGTCACGCCGACATAGAGCGTTCCGCCCTTCTTCGACGCCATGATGTACACGTAGCCTTGCGCATGCCCGCGAAGGTCTCAGGAATGGATCCCTGTGACAAGCACAGGAATGACGGAGGGTAGGTTCGGGATGACGGAGGATGGAGAGCGCTGCACCAACGCTCATGCCGCCGCCGTCCGCCCCTTCCTGACATTCCACCAGAACAACCCCACAAACGCCGCAAGCGCGACCAGATGCACCAGCCCGCCGATGGGCCACATCAGCGTTGCGCCGACAGCAAGGACGAGAACGCGCTCGATCGGATGGAGCCGGTTTTCCCAATGGCCCTGAATGGCGGCGGAAACAGCCCAGAGGCCGGGCAGGGCGAAGGCGAAAATCTCCAGCATTTCCGGCCAGTTGCCCGACAGGAAGGGCGTATAGGCGAACAGGAGCGGGACGAAATAGAGCCCCTTGGCCACCTTCCAGGCGGCGACGCCGGTCTTCATGGGCGGCGACTCGGCGATCGCCGCGGCGGTGAAGGCGGCGAGGCACACGGGCGGGGTGACGTTTGAATCCTGGCTCAGCCAGAAGATGATCATGTGCGCCGACAGAAGCGCCAATGTCAGCGCCGCCGGATCGAACGCCAGATCGTAGACCTGCAGCATCAGTTCGGGCGGCAGGGCATCGACGATGGCGCGCGCCTCGGCCATCGACATGGGCGCGGCGAGCGCGGCGATCTGGTCGGGCACGGCAATCATGAACATGGCCTTCGCCGTTTCGGGCAATTGGCCGGCGGCGATCAGTTCGACCGTCTGGCCTTCCAGAATGAGCTGGTTGAGTGCCGGTGCCGACAATGTTCCAAGGACGATGTAGGCGGCGGTGACCGGCAGACCCATGCCGAGCACGAGCGAGGCGAGTGCCACCAGCACCAGTGCGATCAGCATCGAGCCGTCCGACCATTGCGCGATCATCAACGAGAAGGTGTTGCCGATGCCCGCCGTGGTGATGACGTTGACGATCAGCCCGACGCCGCACAGCAGGATGCCCGTCATGATCATGTTGCGGGCGCCCAGTTCCAGCGCCTCGATGATCTTCACCGGGCCCATGCGGTTCGGCGTCAGCCAGGAGGCGGCGATGCAGGTCAGGATCGCAAAGCCGGCCGCATAGGTGGGCGTGTAGCCATAGACCAGAAGCCCGATCAGAAGGCCGACCGGCAGGATGAAGGGCGGCCCGCCGCGGCGGAACACTTCCCAGAAGCCCGGCCCGTCCTCTTCGGCCAAGGCCGTCGCATTGGAACGCTTGGCCTCGATGCGCACGAAAAAGCCCACGGTCGCGAAATAGAGGATCGCCGGCAGGATCGAGACGGTGACGATGGTCGTGTAGGGGATCTGGGTAAACGACGCCATGACGAAGGCGCCGGCGCCCATGATGGGCGGCATGAGCTGACCGCCGGTGGACGAGGCGGCCTCGACGCCGCCGGCAAAGTATTTCGGGAAACCCGCCCGCTTCATCAGCGGGATGGTGATCACGCCGGTGGATGCGGTGTTGGCGACGGCCGAGCCGGAGATCGTGCCGGTCAGCCCCGACGCCATCACCGCGACGAAGCCCGGACCGCCGATGAAGCGGCCGGCGACGACGCGGGAGACATCGACGATGAAATCGCCGGCGCCGGATTTCAGAAGGAACGCGCCGAACAGGATGAACATGAAGACGAAGGTCGACGAGATGCGGGCGATCGTGCCGAACATGGCGTCGTCGCCATACATGGCGCGGAACATGATCGTTTCGGGCGACAGGCCGCCGAAGCGGAAGACGCCGGGCACATATTGCCCCCACCAGACGATGTAGGTGAGCGAGGCGACGATCAGGAAGGGGATGATCCAGCCGGTGGTGCGGCGTGTGAATTCGAGGACGCCGATGATGCACAGGCTCCCGGCCAGCCAGTCCGACCAGATCAGGCGCACGCCGCGGTCGTAGATGGCGCTTTCGGCGTTGACGACCCAGAGCGCGGCAAAGGCGACCATGGCGCCGAAGGCGATGTCGAAGGCGCGGAACAGCGGGCGCTCGGCCCAGCCCTTCTTCACCAGCGGCGTGACCAGCACGCACAAAAGCACGAAACCGGCGAAGTGAAAGCCGTTCTGGTGGATGGTCGACACGTTGCCGAACGAGTTCATCCAGATATGGGCGAGCGAAATGGTGACGCCGACGATCAGCGCGGCGAGCGAAAGCCCGCGCCGGTCGAACAGCGAGGGGCTGCGCGTCTGCTGGATGGTGTCGGCGCGCATGGATTTACCGGCCGGTCAGGAAGAAAGCGCGGCGGGCACGGTCGCGCCCGCCGCAAGCGCCATTACTGCGCCATCAGATTGTCGGGGATTTCCAGACCCTGTTCCTGATAGTAGCGGGCCGCGCCGGGATGCAGCGGCACCGGCAGGCCGGCAATCGCCCGCTCCAGCGCCATCGCCTTGGTCGCCGGGTGGATCGCCTGCAGGAAGGGCAGGTTCTCATACATGGTCTTGGTGATCTGGTAGACATCCTCCTCGGGGATGTCGGCATGGGTCGCCAGGAAGTTGGGCTGCGCGATGGTCGTCACGTCCTCATCGACGCCCGGATAGGTGCCGGCGGGGATGACATATTCGGTCCACAGGCCGCGGCCGCCATCGGCCATTTCGATTTCCTCGGGCGTGAACGACAGGAGCGTCACCCGGTCGCCGGCGGCCGAAAAGAGCTGCGTGACCGCGCCGACGGGCACGCCGGCGGGCGTCGACATGCCGACGGCCTGTCCGTTCTGGACGGCTTCCGCGCTGGGGCCGTAGCCGCCGAAAACCAGTTCATACTCATTGTCCATGTCGACGCCGAAGCCCGACAGGATGGTGCGGTTGGAGCCGATCGTGCCGGAATTCTGCCGGCCCATCGCCATCGCCTCGCCCTTGAGCGCCAGTACGTCGGATACGGTTCCGCTTTCGACGCGGTCCGAGGCGATGATGAAGTGCTCGACATTCTGCCACAGCATGGAGACCGAGCGCAGATGCTCCTGCGGACCGTCCGCTTCGACCGGGCCGGTGCCGGTCGCCGCGTAATAGCCGAACAGGCCCTGAAGGATCGCAAACTGCGCCTCGCCCTCGCGGATAAGCCGGACATTCTCGCCCGAGCCGGCCGAGGAGATGGCGCTCATGCCGATCTTTTCCTTGGGCTCGAGCCGCACCTTGGTGAGCGTCGAGATGGCGACGCCGACCGGATAATAGGTGCCGCCGGTCGATGCGGTCGCCAGGATGTAATTGCGCGCTTCCTGCGCAAACACGCCGCTCGCCGAGCCGAGCGCGAGCCCCGCGGCGAGCGTGGCCGAAACGAACGTTCTGCGTGAAATGAATGTCATGCCTACCTCCCAATTGACACAGCGCGCGCAGCGCGCACCGACCACTATATGGCCCGGTCGCCGTGCAAGTCACGGATTTTCGGTTCGTGCGGGCGGCGGCCCGGCAGGCGCCGATGGATGCCCGCGCGGCAATTTGGCCGCACCGGGCCATGCCGATTTCGCTCCGGTTTTCGTTGAAAGGGCAGGGGCGCGTTCCTATAACCCCTCTACGGAGTGCGTTCGGCCTTTCGGCTCAACGCCTTGTTTTTTCGTATCGAGAGGTTTTGGATGCCCTGGAGCAATCAGAATGGCGGCGGCGGCCCCTGGGGCGGCGGCGGCGACAAGAATGGCGGCCCCTGGGGCGGTGGCGGCGGCAATGGCGGCGGCCCGTGGGGGCAGGGGCCGCGCGGCCCCAACCGTCCGGGCGGCGGCGGCCAGCCGCCGGATCTCGAGGACATCATCCGTCAGGGCCAGGACCGGCTCAAACGCGCCCTTCCGGGTGGCGGTGGCGGCGGCGGCCGCGCCCTGATCGGCCTGCTCGTCGTCGGTGCGCTGGTGCTCTACGGGCTGCAGGCCTTCTACCAGGTCGATACCGACGAGCGCGCGGTCGAACTTCTGTTCGGCAAGCCCAAGGCCGAACTGTCGGCGCCGGGTCTTCACTTCCATTTCTGGCCGGTCGAGACGGTAGAAAAGGTTCAGATCGTCGAAAAGCAGATCCAGGTCGGCTCGGGCACGGGGCGGGGCGGTTCCAACGGGCTGATGCTGTCGGGCGACCAGAACATTGTCGATGTGCAGTTCTCGGTCCTTTATTCGGTGATCGACCCGCGCTCTTACCTGTTCAACGTGGCCGGTCCCGACGATGCGGTTCGCCAGGTGGCCGAAAGCGCCATGCGCGAGATCGTCGGCCGCCGTCCTGCACAGGACGTTTTCCGCGACAACCGTGCGGCGATCGCCGACGAGGTGCGCACCTCCATGCAGGCGACGCTGGACAGCTATGGCGCCGGCATCCAGATCAACACGGTCTCCATCGAGGACGCCGCGCCGCCGCGCGAAGTGGCCGACGCGTTCGAGGAAGTCCAGCGTGCCGAGCAGGACGAGGACCGCTTCCGCGAGGAAGCCAACCAGTATTCGAACCAGCAGCTCGGTCAGGCCCGGGGTGAAGCGGCGCAGATCCGCGAAGACGCGGCGGCCTACGCGACCCAGGTCGTGCAGGAAGCCGAGGGTGAGGCACAGCGCTTCATCTCGATCTACGACCAGTATCGCCTGGCGCCGGACGTGACGCGCAAGCGCCTGTTCCTCGAGACGATGGAAGGCGTGCTTGGCAATTCCAACAAGGTGATCCTCGACGAGGAAGGCGGAGGCTCGGGCGTCGTGCCCTATCTGCCGCTGCCCGAGATCCAGAACCGCCGGCAGACCACCGCGCAGGATGGAGTGAACCAGTAATGTTTTCAGGCAACCGTATCCCGATCATCGCCTTTGTTCTCGGCCTGATCCTCGTTCTGGTTTATGCGTCGATCTTCGTCGTCAATGAGCGCGAACAGGCGATCGTGCTGCGCTTCGGCGAAATCCAGGACGTCAAGACCGAGCCGGGCCTCTACTTCAAGGCGCCGTTCGCCTTTGCCGGCTTCGACACGGTGCAGATTATCGAGGACCGCCTGCTGCGGCTCGATCTGGTCGATTCGCCGCCCGTGCAGGTGTCCGGCGGCCGCTTCTATGAAGTCGACGCCTTCCTGACGTTCCAGATCACCGATGCGCGGCGCTTCCGCGAGCAGGTCTCCGGTGATCTCAATTCGGCGGCGGCCCGTCTGCGCACCCGTTTCGATGCGGCTCTGCGCCGGGTCTACGGTCTGCGCGGCTTCGAGGCGGCGCTGTCCGAGGAGCGGACCGAGATGATGCGCGAGGTGCGCGACCTGCTGCGTCCGGACGCCCAGCAACTCGGCCTGACGATCGACGATGTGCGCATCGTGCGCACCGACCTGACCGCAGAGGTCTCGCAGCAGACCTTCGACCGGATGAGCGCCGAGCGCCTTGCCGAAGCCGAGCGGCTTCGTGCGCGCGGCCGTGAGAACGCCCAGCGCATCCGCGCCGTGGCCGACCGCCAGGTCGTGGAGATCCTGTCCGAGGCGCGGCGCGAATCGGAGATCCTGCGCGGTGAGGGCGACGCGGAACGCAACCGCATATTCGCCGAGGCGTTCACGCGCGATCCGGACTTCTTCGAGTTCTACCGGTCGATGATCGCTTATGAGCGGGCCATGCAGGATGGCGGCACGACGATGGTGCTTTCGCCCGATTCGGAGTTCTTCCAGTTCTTCCAGGATGCCGAAGGCCGGCCGCCGGCGCCGAGGCGGGCACCGTAAGCGGCACGACGGCCCGACATGGCCGACCTTGTCACCGCGCTCGGGCTGGTTCTCGTGATCGAGGGCATCGTCTATGGCGCCTTTCCCGACCTGGGGCGGCGGATCGGCGAGTTCCTGCGCACCGCGCCGGCGGACCAGCTGCGCATCGCCGGGCTCGTCTCGGCGGCGATCGGGGTGGGAATCGTCTGGCTGGCGCGGACCTTTCTGTGAGGGTCCGCGTCACGAAGACGTGACATGGGCGGCGCCGACCCGCGCCGCGCTTGCATCACAACCAGGCGGCCTTATTTTCGACCGCATGTCCGGATGATGTCCGGTCGGCATTGTTCCGCCCGCAAGGGCACAGCCTTTGGAGGAAAGCGCCAATGGGTTCTGGCTCGACCGCGCCGCGCGCGAAAATGGTTCTGGCAACGCTCGGCATCGCCGCGCTGACGGCGGTGCAGCCGGTACCCGTGCCGCTTGGTCAGGGCGGCATTGCGCATGCCCAGGAAGGGCCCCAATCGCTGGCGGACCTGTCCGACCGGCTGATCGATTCGGTCGTCAACATCTCGACCTCGCAGCGCGTCAGCGGCGGTGAACGCAACGTGCCGCGGCCGCGCCTGCCGGAAGGATCGCCATTCCAGGAATTCTTCGACGAGTTCTTCGACAGCCTGCCTGACGGCGAGGGCCCGGGACGCGGCGAGCGCAGCGTGCAGTCGCTGGGATCGGGTTTCGTCATCGATGCCGAGGAAGGCATCATCGTCACCAACAACCATGTGATCGCGGACGCCGACGAGGTGGTCGCCAATTTCAACGATGGCAGTTCGATCACGGCCGAAATCATCGGCACGGACCCCAAGACGGATCTCGCGGTCCTGAAGATCGATCCGTCGGAAAACCCCGACATGCAGGCGGTGCCGCTCGGCGATTCCGAGGCGATGCGGGTCGGCGACTGGGTGCTGGCGATCGGCAACCCGTTCGGCCTTGGGGGCTCGGTGTCGGTGGGCATCGTCTCGGCTTTCGGACGCGACATCAATTCGGGCCCCTACGACAATTTCATCCAGACGGACGCCGCCATCAACCGCGGCAATTCCGGCGGTCCGCTGTTCAACATGAATGGCGAGGTGATCGGCATCAACACGGCGATCATCTCACCGTCCGGCGGTTCGATCGGCATCGGCTTTGCCATTCCGACCGATCTGGCCATCGGCGTGATCGAGCAGTTGCGCGAGTTCGGCGAGACCCGGCGCGGCTGGCTCGGCGTGCGCATCCAGCAGGTCACCGACGATATCGCAGAAAGCCTGGGAATGGACCAGACGATGGGCGCGCTGGTTGCCGGCGTGATCGAAGGAGGGCCCGTCGATGATGGCTCGATCGAGCCCGGCGATGTGATCATCACCTTCGATGGCAAGCCCGTCGAGACGATGCGCGAACTGCCGCGGATCGTCGCCGAATCGCCGGTCGGCAAGGAAGTCGATGTCGTCGTGCTGCGCGATGGCGAGGAGCAGACCGTCCAGGTCACGCTGGGCAGGCTCGAGGATGGCGAGCAGCTTGCGCTGACCGCCGAACCGGCCGGCGAGGATGGCGGCGAAGCCGTGGAGACGGTCGAACTGTTCGGCATGACGCTCGCGGAACTCGGCGATGCGCAGCGCGAGCAATTCGGCATTTCCGACGAGGTGTCCGGCGGTGTCGTCGTCACGGCGGTCGAAGAGGGTTCGGCCGCCGCAAACCGGGGAGTCGCGGCCGGCGACGTGATCGTCGAGATCGCGCAGGAAAGCGTATCGACGCCCGCCGATGTCGAAGAGGCGATCACCGCGCTGCAGGAGAGCGATCGACGCAATGCGCTGCTGATGCTTGCGGGCACCGACGGCGCGCTGCGCTTCGTGACCATCCGGATCGACTGAGGATCTGCTCCGCCACGCCCTCATCCTGAGGTGGGCGCCAACATCCCTCGCCCTTCGAGGCTCGCCATGCTCGCACCTCAGGATGAGGGATGTTGGCAAGCCTCGAAGGGCGAGGCGTGGTGGCGCCGCAGCTTCAGCGCACGATCTCGTCTTCGCGGTAGCCCTGGATGAACAGCAGCGCGGTCAGGTCGCCATGGTCGATGCGCATGCCGGCCTTTTCGGCAACCGCCGGCTTGGCGTGCAGGGCAACACCGGCGCCGGCCATTTCGAGCATCGCCAGATCATTGGCGCCGTCGCCCACCGCGATCGCCCGGCCGGTACCGACGCCCAGCCGGGCGGCGATTTCGGTCAGCGCATCGGCCTTGGCCTTTTTGCCCAGGATCGGTTCGGCCACCTTGCCCGTCAGCTTGCCGTCCTCGTGGATCAGGCGGTTGGCGCGGTGCTCGTGAAAGCCGACCATATCGGCGATCCGTGCGGTGAAATGGGTGAAGCCGCCTGAAACCAGCGCGCAATGGGCGCCGTTGGCGGCCATGGTGCGGACCAGTTCGCGCCCGCCCGGGGTCAGTTCGATCCGCTCGGCGATGACTGTGTCGATCACATCAAGAGGCAGACCTTCGAGCAGCGCCACGCGCTCGCGCAGCGCGCCTTCAAATTCGATCTCGCCATTCATGGCGCGGGCGGTGATCGCCGCGACCTTGTCCTTGATGCCGGCCTCGGCGGCCAGTTCGTCGATGCACTCCTGCCGGATCATGGTCGAATCCATGTCGGCGAGCAGGATCGCCCTGCGCCGCGCGTCGGGCCCCTCATCGGTCTGGACGACATGGTCGATCGGAGCGTTCCCGATGACATCGGCAAGCGCTGCCGCATGTCCCTCGGCCCGATCGACGGCGAGATCGGCCGCCAGACTCTCGCCGAGCCATGTCACCGCGTGTGCGCCGACGGCTGTCGCCGCGCTTTCGGCCAGCGCGGGATCGAGCGCGCGCGTTGCAGGATTGGCAATCAGCGTGATGATATGGGACATGAGCGCAGATGCGGCCCGGTAGAGCCACGGACAGATGGAACGAACGATCACGCTGATAGCCGGCCCCACCGCAAGCGGCAAGTCGGCGCTGGCGCTCGACCTTGCGGCGCGGCACGGCGGTCACATCGTCAACGCCGATTCCATGCAGGTCTATGACGGATTGCGCATCCTCACCGCGCGTCCGGCGGCGCGCGAGATGGCGACGGTGCCGCACCATCTTTACGGTCATGTCGCGCCGGCGGTTGCCTATTCGACCGGCGCATGGGCGCGTGACGTGCGGGCCTTGCTTAAACGGTTGCCGGCGGACGCGCCGCTGATCTTCGTCGGAGGAACGGGGCTCTACTTCCGCGCGCTGACAGAGGGCCTGTCGCCTATGCCGGACGTGCCGGACGCGGTCCGCTCCGACTTGCGCGCCAGGCTTGCGGCCGAAGGCGCGCCGGCCTTGCACGCGGAGCTGGCGGCGTGCGATCCGGCGGGCGCATCCATGCTCGAACCGGGCGACGGCCAGCGCATCGTGAGGGCGCTGGAGGTTCTCAAAGCGTCGGGTCGTCCGCTGGCTGACTGGCAGGGTCAGGCCGCCGAGCCGGTGCTTGGTCCCGACTCCATCACCGAGCGGTGGGTTGTGCTGCCGGACAGGGTCGCGCTTTACGGGCGGATCGAGGCGCGTTTCGATGCGATGATCGCCGCCGGCGCTCTGGACGAGGTGCGTCGGCTGCGCGCGCTCGGCCTGCCGCCTGACATGCCGGCGATGAAGGCGATCGGTGTGCGCGAACTGGGCGCGGTCCTGGACGGTTCGATGAAAGAGGACGCGGCGATCGTCCGCGCCAAGACCGCTACCCGTCAATATGCCAAGCGCCAGATGACCTGGTTCCGAAATCAGTTGGGCGATGAGTGGCAGAGGGTCGATGCCGGCGAAGCCGTCGCGCCGGCGACGATGCCCTGAAGCGGTTCACTCGGCGCCGTCAGTACTTGTCCCTTGTGCGGAACCGGCTGATCAGGTCGCGCGACGATCCGGACTTCTCGGGCCGCTTCGGAGAGGATGGCGGGTCGGAGCGGCGGTGTGCGGGCTTGTCGCGATCGCGGCGCAACGGTCCTTCATAGGTAAAAAGGCCGGCATGGGCGTCGCCGGCACCGATCACCGGTTCGGCGGGCATAGGTCCGGCGGGCATGGGTTCGCGCGTTCCGGCCGCTGAATGGCGAGCGCTGACGGAGGGCCGTTGCTCGCCCACCGCCGCCGTTTCGGCATAGACGGCAAGCCCGTCGCCCGCTTCGGCATCGGTCAGCGCCTCCGCGGGATCGCGGATTGTCTGCAGCAGGGCCGCCATGTCGACCGCGCCCCCGCCATCTGCCTCGACCTCGGTGTGGCTGCGCAGCTCGTTGCCCGGCAGGCAGTCGTCGGCAACGGCCTCGACCATCAGCCGCATCGGCGTGCTGACGCCCTGGCCGAACGCGATCGCCTCGCGGTTGGCCAGCGATGGCAGGAAATTGATGTAGGAGCGCGAGGCTCCGGTGATCGCCTTGCGCATGATCTGCTGGTCGGCATCGTTGCCCAGCCGCATGGCGAACATTGTGTTGCACTGCGACAGGATTGTCGGATCCAGTTCACTGGGCCGCTGCGTGATGATGCCCAGGCTGACGCCATATTTGCGGCCTTCCTTGGCGATGCGCGCGATGGCGGCGCGGGTCGGGCCGAAGCCGGCGCCGACGTCGGCGGGAATGTAGCGGTGCGCTTCCTCGCACAGGACGACTGTCTTGATGCGCGCCTTGCTCCAGACGGACATCTCGAATGCCAGCCGGCACAGCACGCTGACCACGGCGTTGACGACTTCGGAGGGGATGCCGTTGAGCTGGAAGATGGTGACCGGCTTTCCATCCGCCGGCACGCGATAGATGTGCGACAGAACCTCGGCGAGATTGTCGACGATGGTCTTGTGGGCGAACATGAAGCGATAGCGCGGATCGTGGACCGCAGCATTGATCCGCGCGGCCAGCGACTTGAGCGCGCTGCGGGCCTCTCGACCGTCGAGCTTGCCCATGCGGTGGTCGATCAGCGCCAGAAGATCGGACACGCGGTAGGGAATCGGCGTGTCTGCGGTGATGTTGCCGTGAGCGCCGGGTTTGCGTGCGCCGCGGCCCGTGCCGCCGGCCTTGAATTTCTGTTTGGCCTCGGGAATGAGGTCGCGCAGAATGTCGACCTCCTCGGGCTCGGCCGGCCGGCCGCGGAACAGCACTTCGACGAATTCTTCGAGCCGGAAGAGCCAGAACGGCAGGTCGAGATTGGTGTCGTCGATCTTCACCGAAATGTCGGGAAACGCGCTGGCGAACTCATTGTGCGGGTCGAGGACCAGTATGCCGACATCCGAACGGGTGGCGACGAGCTTGCGCACGAGCAGCGAAACGGTGGTCGACTTGCCGACGCCGGTCGTGCCAACGACGGCGAAATGGCGGGAGATCATCGAATTGATCGACACCATCGCGTCAATGTCGCGGCTTTGCGACAACGCGCCGACAGAGACAGCCGACGGATCGGTGTTGGCAAAGATCGCCTGCAGGTCGGCGTTGCGGATGCGGTGGGCTGCGGCGCCCAGATGCGGATAGCTCGACAGGCCGCCATTGAAGACCGGCCGGCCATCGGCATCGTCGCCGATCTCGCCAACCAGTTCGACATGAAGGCGCACCTTGTTGGGCGTCTTGGACTGCCAGAACTGCTCGACGCTCTCGATCTGGTAGAGCATGCCGACCGTGCGCCTGGAGTCGGCGCGGATGGTGATCAGCGTGCCGACCGACCAGTAGTCCTCCGAAACCGCACCGCCCGGCTCGACATCCGCGCTGATGACGGCACGGTTGCCGTCGCACTCGATGACATGGCCTTCGGTGCGGTTGCGCCGCGGCAGCGGCGCGCGCTCCTTGGCCAGTTGGGCCTCGCCCGGATCGGGTTGTTCTTTTCGGTACATGGAGCCGGACCTGTTGCCGCACGAGGCTATGGGATCGTGGTTAAGGAAACGCTACCGCAGCGGACGGCTTGACCGGCTCCGATACCGGGACTATGACACCGCAATGATGATGACGACGATGCTTATCGTAGTAGGACCGCGCATGGGCAAGGTGGCGTAGCCACCGGGCACGATCCACCCATGCGCGATGACAGGCTCCCCTTCGAGGAGCCTTTTTTATTGCCTTTCAGCAAGCAAACGACGAAAATTTGTGCACAGGCCAGAGAGCCGGACGGGATGAAGACAATGGATGCCAAGGCGGACACGAAAGCGGGCCAGGAAATGACGGGCGCCGAGATGGTGCTGGAAGCGCTGAAGGACAATGGCGTCCGGCACATATTCGGCTATCCGGGCGGCGCGGTGCTGCCGATCTATGACGAACTGTTCCAGCAGGACGCGATCGAGCACATTCTGGTGCGGCACGAGCAGGGCGCCGGCCATGCGGCCGAAGGCTATGCGCGGTCGACCGGCAAGGTCGGCGTCGTGCTGGCAACGTCGGGGCCGGGTGCGACCAACTGCGTCACCGCGCTGCAGGACGCGTTGATGGATTCGATCCCGCTGGTGTGCATCACCGGCCAGGTGCCGACGACGCTGATCGGTTCGGACGCGTTTCAGGAGTGCGACACGGTCGGCATCACGCGGCCCTGCACCAAGTACAACTGGCTGGTCAAATCGGTCGCCGACCTGCCGCGCATCCTGCACGAGGCATTCCATGTCGCCCAGACGGGCCGTCCGGGTCCGGTCGTCGTCGACATACCCAAGGATGTCCAGTTCGCCTCGGGCATCTATGAGGGGCCGCACGTTGCCCAGGAGCGTGTCAGCTACCGGCCCGTCATGGACCCGGACGCCGATGCGATCCGCCGCGCCGTCGCGCTGATGGCGTCAGCCAGGAAGCCGATCATCTATTCGGGCGGCGGCGTGATCAATTCCGGCGATCGCGGCAGCGAGCTGTTGCGCGAACTGGTGGCCGAGACCGGCTTTCCGATCACCTCAACGCTGATGGGCCTGGGCGCCTATCCGGCCTCGGGCGAAAACTGGATCGGCATGCTGGGCATGCACGGCACCTATGAAGCGAACATGGCGATGCATGATTGCGACGTGATGATCAATATCGGTGCGCGCTTCGACGACCGCATCACCGGCCGGATCGACGCGTTCTCGCCGAACTCGCGCAAGATCCACATCGATATCGATCCCTCGTCGATCAACAAGGTCGTCCACACCGAAGTCGGCATCGTCGCCGATGTGGCCCATGCGCTCGAGGCGCTGCTGGACGCGTGGCGATCGGCCGGCCACAGGCCCGACAGGAAAAAGCATGCGCCCTGGTGGGAGCAGATCGGCAAGTGGAAGGCACGCGACTCGCTGGCCTATTCGCCATCGGGCGACGTGATCATGCCGCAATATGCGATCCAGCGGCTCTACGAGGCGTCCAGGGCGAGCGGCAAGGACACGTTCATCACCACGGAAGTGGGCCAGCACCAGATGTGGGCGGCGCAATATTTCGGTTTCGACAAGCCCAATCGCTGGATGACATCGGGCGGGCTGGGCACGATGGGCTACGGCCTGCCGGCGGCGCTGGGCGTGCAGATCGCCCATCCCGACGCGCTGGTCATCGACATTGCCGGCGACGCCTCGATCCAGATGAACATCCAGGAAATGTCGACGGCGATCCAGTACGGCACGCCGATCAAGATCTTCATCCTCAACAACCAGTATATGGGCATGGTGCGCCAGTGGCAGCAATTGCTGCACGGCAATCGCCGCTCGCACTCCTACACCGAGGCGATGCCCGATTTCGTCAAGCTGGCGGAGGCCTATGGGGCCCATGGCATCTATTGCGACAAGCCCGGCAAGCTCGACGATGCGCTGGCCGAAATGATCGAGATCGACGGGCCGGTCATCTTCGACTGCCGGGTGGCGGCGCTGGCCAACTGTTTCCCGATGATCCCGTCGGGCAAGGCACACAATGAGATGCTTCTGCCGGACGAAGCGACCGACGAGGCGGTCGCCAATGCGATCGGCGCCGAAGGCAAGGCGCTTGTGTGATCCCCTGCGCGGCGCCGGCAGATGAACCGATCCGCTCCCGGCGTTGCCGACTACGGTCTGCTCGTCACGCTTTCGCTGATCTGGGGCAGCGCGTTCCTTTTGTCGAAGATCGCGGTGGCCGACTTCGCACCGCTGACGATCACGCTCGTCCGGCAGGTGCTTGCCGTACTGCTTCTGGGCGGCATCGTTCTGGCGCTGCGCCGGCCATTGTTCCGGCCGACGCGGCGCGACCAGCTGTTCATGATCGTCTGCGCGGCGACCGGCACGGTGATCCCGTTCACCGCCATCAATTGGGGCGTTGCGGTGATCGACAGCGGGCTGGCGGCGATCCTGATGGGCTTCATGCCGCTGGTCGTGCTGGTGCTGGCGCATTTCCTGACGCGCGACGAGAAGCTGACGGTGCCGAAGGTGGCCGGCGTCGTGCTCGGCCTGATCGGCCTTGCCATCCTGTTCTGGCCGGCGCTGGTCGAAGGGTTCGGCAGGGATGTGTGGCGCCAGCTCGCCGTGCTCGGCGCGGCGACGGCCTATGGCGTCAACGCGCTGTCGGTCAAGCAGCTCGTGCGTCATCCGCCCATGGTGCTGATGACCTATATCACGCTGTGGACGCTGGTGATCCTCGTTCCGCTCACGTTCCTGTTCGAGCAGCCCTTCGCCGCGACGCCGACGCAGTCGTCGGTGCTGGCGCTTGTCGCACTGGGCGTTTTCCCCTCCGCTGTCGGCGCGCTGTTCATGTTCGCCATCATCGAGCGGCAGGGCGCTTCGTTTTTCGGCCAGATCAACCTTCTTGTGCCGTTGGCCGGGGTTCTGGTCGGCGTCATGTTCGCCGGCGAGCGGCCGGGCCTGAACGCGCTGGCGGCGCTCGTCATCATCGTGTCCGGCGTGGTGGTCGCCCGCCTCAAGCCGGCTGCCCGTTCCTCACCCGTCAATGAAAGTCCCAGACCATGAACGAACCGCAATCCGAACCGGCCTCGGCCTATTTCATCACCAAGGACACGTCGGCGCCCGAAAGCCACACATTGTCGATCCTGGTCGACAATGAACCGGGTGTGCTGGCGCGGGTGATCGGCCTTTTCTCCGGCCGCGGCTACAACATCGAGAGCCTGACGGTTTCCGAGACCGAGCACGAAAAGCACCTGTCGCGCATCACCATCGTCACCAGCGGCACGCCGCAGGTGATGGAGCAGATCCATACCCAGCTCGAACGGATCGTGCCGGTGCACAAGGTGACGGACCTGACCGTCATCGCCCATCATGAAGGCTACGAGAAGCCGCTGGAGCGGGAACTGGCGCTGATCAAGGTGCGCGGTGCGGGGGAAAACCGGCTCGAGGCGCTGCGGCTGGCCGATGCGTTCAAGGCCAATGTGATCGACGCCAATGTCGATCATTTCGTCTTTGAGCTGACCGGCCGGACCAACAAGGTCGAGCAGTTCATCGCCATCATGGCGCCGCTGGGCCTGGTCGAGGTCTGCCGCACGGGCGTCGCGGCCATGCGGCGGGGCCGCGAGGTGATGTGAGCGTGCACGGCCGGCGTCGCAGACCGAAAAGGGGAGACGGTCGTTGGCCGACCGCCTGATCAACCCCCACCGCGGCGCGGGTCTGCCAGACCTTGTTTCGCCCTTGCCCGCCCATGATGGGCGGGCGGTCGCCGACCTTCTGGACCTGTGCCCGGCCCACGCGCCGACGCCGCTCGCGGATGCGCCGGGGCTGGCCGAAAAGGCCGGCGTCGGCCAGTTGATGCTCAAGGACGAGCGGTCGAGAATGGGGCTTGGCTCTTTCAAGGCCCTTGGCGCGGCATATGCCATTGCCCGCCAGGCCGCCGATGCGCGTCAGGGAGACAATTGGTCGGACGCGCTCGCCGGGCGCACCTTCGTGACGGCCAGTGCGGGCAATCACGGCCTGTCGGTTGCCGTAGGCGCGCGGCTTTTCGGCGCCGACGCCGTGGTCTACCTGGCCGAAACCGTGCCCGAGACGTTCGCCGAGCGGCTGCGGGCCAAGGGTGCGCAGGTTCGGCGTGCAGGCGCCACCTATGAGGAGAGCATGGCTGCCGCCGAAGCCGCCGCCGCCACCGACGCAACGCTGCTGTCCGACAGTTCCTGGCCCGGCTACACCGAGATGCCGTATCGCGTGATGGAGGGCTATCTGCAGATGGCGAGCGAGGCCGCCGGGCAGATCGGCGACCCGCCCGGCGTCATCCTGTTGCAGGCCGGGGTTGGCGGCATGGCGGCGGCGGTCGCGGCCCATGCAAGGTCGGTCTGGGGCGATGGTCCGCGGATCGTCGTCGTCGAACCGGAAGCCGCGCCTGCGCTGATCGACAGCATCCGCGCCGGCAGGGTGATCGATACGGACGGGCCGGTGTCCTCGATGGGCCGGCTCGACTGCAAGACGCCCTCGATGATCGCGCTGGCCGGCCTGGCGCGCGACGCCGACCTGTTCGTCACGATCACCGAGGCGGAGGCCGCGGCGGGTGTCGCGGCGCTCGGGCGTGCAGGGTTTGCCACGACGCCGTCCGGTGCCGCGGGCGTGGCAGCCTTGTTGACGGGCGCGGTCGGCGTTGACCTTGCGACACGCGTTCTCGCCTTTCTCAGCGAAGGCCCCGAAGATGGTTGAGCGCTCGCTGGTCTTTCCGGCAGCGGAGTTCCGACGGCGTGTCGCGGGGCTGCAGGCGCAGATGGATGACGCGGAACTGAACGCGCTGCTCCTGACGACACCGGCCGACATCTTCTATGTCACCGGGTTCCTGACGCGGTTCTGGGAAAGCCCGGCAAGGCCGTGGTTCGTGATCGTACCGGCGTCCGGCGATCCCGTTGCGGTGATCCCGGCCATCGGTGCCGCGCTGATGGGGCGGAGCTGGGTCCGCGATATCCGGTCGTGGGATGCGCCCGATCCGGACGACGACGGCGTAAGCCTGCTGGCCGAGGCGCTTTGCGAGATGGTGCCCGAAGGTGGGCGGATCGGCGTCCCGATGGGCGAGGAAACCCATTTGCGGATGCCGCTTGCCACCTATGACGCCGTCTCGGGCCGCATCGGGCCGCGACGCTTTGTCGATGCGACCGAGCCCGTGCGGCGGGTGCGCGAGATCAAGTCCGAGCCGGAGATCGAGCGCATCCGCGCAGTCTGTGCCGTCGCGGACGCGGCGTTTGCCCGCGTGCCCGAGATTGCGCATGGTGCCGGAACGCTTGCCGGCCTGTTCCGGTCGTTCCAGGCCGCGCTGCTCGCGGCCGGCGCCGACTGGGTCAGCTATCTCGCCGGCGGCGCTGGAAGGGACGGCTATGGCGATGTCATCTCGCCCGCCGAGGAGCGGCCCTTGCAACGCGGCGAGGTGCTGATGCTCGACACGGGCGCGGTCAAGGACGGCTATTTCTGCGACTTCGACCGCAACTATGCGGTCGGCCGGCCCACCGACGCGGTCCTTCGGGCGCATGCGGCCCTGTTCGCCGCAACCGATACGGCGCTCGACGCGGTTCGCCCGGGCATGTCCGCCCGAGCCGTCCACGGGCTTTTGAGCGCCTCGCTGCGCGCGCACGGAGCAACGCCCGCACCGGGCCGGTTCGGTCACGGTCTGGGCATTTCGCTGACGGAGTGGCCATCGATTTCGCCAAAGGACGAGACGATCCTGCGCGAAGGCATGGTGCTGACACTGGAGCCCGGCGCCGAGGTCGTTCCCGGCCGGTTCATGGTGCATGAGGAAAACATCGTGCTGCGGGCCGGCGGGCCGGAACTTCTGTCAAAGCGTGCGCCCGCCGAGTTGCCGGAGCTCGTGCCGTGACGGGCGCGTCCTACCGGCTGTCGGGGCCAATCGGAACACGCGCCACGTTCGGGCTGATCGCGCTTCGCGTGGACGAGACTGTCGAACACGATTTCCGGCGGCTGTGCGCGGCGCCCGACATCGCGCTGCACGTCACGCGGATCGCTTCCGGCGACGATCTGACGCCCGAGACGATCGCGACGATGGAGGCTGCCCTGCCGCAGTCCGCAAGCCTGTTGCCGCCAGCCGCGGCCTTTGACAGCGTCGGCTATGCCTGCACGTCGGGCGCAACATTGATCGGCGCCGATCGGGTCGCCCAACTCGTCCGTGGCGCGACCCGGACCAGGGCGGTGGCCGACCCGCTGACGGCCACCATCGAAGCGCTGCAGGCGCTTGGCGTCCGCCGGATCGGGCTGGTCTCGCCCTATATCGACAGCGTTGCCGGGCCCATCCGCGAAGCGCTCGTGGCGGCGGGGCTGGACGTGCCGGCCATCTTGTCGTTTGGCGAACAGGTCGAAGCGCGGGTGGCGCGGATCGATCCGGAATCGATCCGGCAGGCCGCGCTGGCCGTCGGCGGCAGGGCGGACGTCGACGCCGTTTTCGTCTCGTGCACGAACCTGCGCACGCTCGACATCGTCGACGATGTCGAGGAGCGTCTTGGCCTGCCGGTCGTCACCAGCAATCTCGCCCTTGCCTGGCAGATGTTCGGGCACGCCGGCACGCTGCCGGCCATCGTGCCGGGGAGGCTCTTGCGTTCAGCCGCCCTGTGATGCGGCGCCGGCCGACAGTGAAAGACGAGGCGACGGGCGGGCGCCGTTGTGGCGCCCGCAATTGCCGCGCCCGCTGGCCTATCGCACGCGCAGGTCTCGGCTGAACGTGTGAACGTCGCCGGTGAATCGGATCAGCGGGTTGGCGAACTCGTTCATGTATTCCTTGACGGTGATGCCGTCCTTGATGCCGGTGATGCGGATGGCATCGACGTTCCAGTTGTCGCCGTCAAAGCCGCCCGAGAACCCCTCCACATTCAGGATGAACAGGGTGATGTCGTCCGCCTCGGTGCCATCGGGCGTATCGAAATAAAGGTGCGTCGTCGTGTGGTCCTTGATCCTGCGGTCGCGGGGATTGACCTGCCGGCGAATGCCGCGCTGGCGGCCGTCGGCCCGGTAGGACCAGATCGAGGCAAAGGCGTTGTCGTCATTGCCGCGCAGATCGTCGCCGCCGGTGCGGATTTCGACCGAGACGCCGTCGATTTCCTGTGCCGTCGCCGGAACGGCGGCGAGGGCAAGGGCGGATGCAAGAAGGGGGAAGAGATAGCGGTTCATGGTTCGCTCCAATGCTGGATGTGGGACGCGGCGGCGCGTGCCACCGCGCGATTGGGAGCCATCATGAGCGCCATCAGTCGGCGTCGCCGTGCGAATGGTCACAGGGCGGGGGGTGTTGGTTTGGCTGGCACTCCTAGTTTGGAGCCACACACGCTTTGAAGCCAGAGTTCGCTTTTTGGATCACGAATCGGTGCCCGACTTTCGAGAAGAGAGAGTGAGTCGATCCACCGGGCAGGCCGGTCTGACAGTGGCATTGCCATCAAATAGAGTTTCGCGCAGTTTGCTTTTCGAGGAAGACTGAAAACTTGGCAATACAACGGGATGAATCTTGGGACGATGACAAGCAAGGAAGAACTGCCGGAAAATGAGCTTGTCAGCCAGTCTGAGGAGCTGTTTGCTCGTTTCACAGCCATAGCATCCCGCCGACGAACGGCTACTGACGCCTGTACCGCAGAGATCGACGACTATCTTGAGGACGTCCGTCGAGACGGCCAACAGATCACGATTGAATTTCTCGAGGGCTTTTTTGAGAAAAAGTGGGGCAAGAGCGACCGCGTCCGCGAATGGGCTCAGCAAACCCGACAAATGCTGAGCAACTTTGATCGCGCAGCCGCCTTGGTGATGAGTTCTATCGCGACGATGTCTTTGCACCTCAAGCTGGCACAGGAAACCTTGGCCATCGAAGTGATGGCGACACCCGTTCGCGCAATGGGCAAGCCGATCACGGCGAGCAGAAATTCGCCGCTCGCGAGCGCGCGTGAGGAACTGGCAAATATCAGAGCGGCCAGGAAACGCCTCAACGAAAACTACGTCGCTGCTCTCAGTAATGCCACCGAATTGGAGATGCAGGCGGAGCGAAGTCTGTGGCAGGCGACGGAGCTTCTAAAGGGACGTCGCCGGCGCCTATTGGATTTTCGGAAGCAACATCTTTCTTTCTCGTGGCGCGAGCGATTGCAGCGGGCCAAGCGAGAAAGCGCAAAGGCATCCAAAGACGAAGCGACGGAGCTGATGTGGAAGGCGATTGAGGAAGTGAGCGAAGCTATGGCCGAGGAAGCTGCTGACGTCGCACAAGTCAGACGCGCAGCCAGATGGGGCGCCGCAGTGGCAAGGATCGCTGGCAGGAAAGCCCAGAACCGCGAGCGGAACGACACTGATAACCTGATCGACTTGCTGGACCAGCTGGAGCGGGAGAACGAAGAGTTTCGAAAGCTGGAAGAAACCTTCGCGACGACGGCGTCTGCCATAGAAGCCGTTCGCACAAATGCGGAAAACAGCTTTGGTGGGCGCTAGCCTAGCGGGATGGTGTTTTCGCTTGTCGAGTTGAGTTGGCGGGACGGCCAACCGGAATGCGACACCGAAAACGGGACGGTTACGACGTATGATTGGCACGAGGTGGACATCTGCCGGTTGGAGGTAGCGCCTTTTCCGTTTTCCTCTACCGGCCGAATCCCCTAAGTCCTTCGAATGCAGTTTTCCCCGCAACAGGACGATGCGCTGGTCGCCGTCGCCGACTGGCTCAAGCGCGACGACAGTCAGTTGTTCCGCCTGTTCGGCTATGCGGGCACGGGCAAGACGACGCTCGCCAAGCACTTCGCCGAAGGCGTCGATGGCACCGTCCAGTTCGCCGCCTTCACCGGCAAGGCCGCGCAGGTGATGCGCGCCAAGGGCGCCTCGAACGCCAAGACCATCCATTCGCTGATCTACCGGCCGCGCGGCGAGGAGGAGGTGACGGACGAGGTCACCGGCAAGACCGGCATAGCGCCGACATTCGCGCTCAACCGCCAGTCGGACATCGCCAAGGCCAAGCTGGTCATCGTCGACGAATGCTCGATGGTCGGCGAGGAACTGGGGCGCGATCTTCTGAGCTTCGGCACGCCGGTGCTGGTGCTGGGCGATCCCGGCCAGTTGCCGCCGATCTCCGGCGGCGGTTTCTTCACCGACGCCGAGCCCGATTTCCTGTTGACCGAAATCCACCGCCAGGCGGCGGAAAACCCGATCGTGCGGCTCGCCATGGATGTGCGCGAGGGACGCGAGATCATGCATGGCGATTATGGCACCGCGCAGATCATCGGCAAGGGCGACCTCGACACGGCGATGGTCACCGAGGCGGACCAGGTGCTGGTCGGCATCAACCGGACGCGGCGGCGCTACAATCAGCGCCTGCGGCAACTGGCCGGGTTCGACGCGCGTTATCCGCAGGCCGGCGACAAGCTGGTGTGCCTGCGCAACGATCCGGCCAAGGGGCTCTTGAACGGGTCGCTGTGGAAGGTGATGACCGCGTCGGCGCCCGGCTCCAAGCCCGGCATCAACCTTCTGGTCTCGCCGGACGATGGCGACACCGACCGGGGCGTTGCGAAGATCAAACTGCTGAAGGCCGCCTTCGACAATCCCGACGAGGACGTGGGCTGGCAGCTCAAGCGGCGGTTCGACGATTTCGACTATGGTTATGCGCTGACCGTGCACAAGGCGCAGGGCTCGCAATGGGACAATGTGATGCTGTTCGACGAGAGCTTTGCGTTCCGCGACATGCGCGACCGCTGGCTTTACACGGCGATCACCCGCGCCGCCGAGCGGCTGACCATCGTCAAGTGATCAGGCCGGCAAGCGGACGCTTCCACCGCCGTAACCCTCGGGCTTAACCTCTGCACGACACGTGCGTCTGGACGGCCCGGACAAGCGCCGTCAGACTTCCAGAAGCGGGCCCGCGTTCAGCCAGGCCCAGGCCTCGTCTTCCTCGTCGCGCGCGAACGCCTTGATCTCCACCGGCATGAATGCGCCGAGGAACGAAGCCGTGTTGCGCACATGGCCGGGGCCGCCGACGATGGCATAGCGGCCGACATGGGAGAGGCTCTTGGCCTTTGTGCTCCATGTGCCGGTGTCGAACAGGATCGCCGGGTCGAATCCCTCGAACTCATCGATGATCACAATCAGGTCGATCTTGTCGTGCCGCGCATAGGTGTCGTTCAGAAAACCCATCACGGCCTTGGCGTCGGCGGCGCGGACCGTGTCGGTGATCCGGAAGGCAAGCATGTTGCCGCGATCGGTGGGCACGCGGACGATGCCCGGCGTGGTTTCGGCGGGCGCCACATCCATGCCGTTGGCGAAAGCGCGGGCCCGCTGGCGCTCTTCGGGCTTGAAGCAGCGAATGTCGACCCGCCGGAAAACCCTGCCTTCGAGCCGGACGAGCGTTTCGATCCAGTCGTGTCCCGTCAGAACCGCGATGCGCTCATAATGGTCCAGTTCCGAAAGATGGGAAAAGCCGTAGCGCAGGTCCGCGATCAGCGCCTCGGCGGTCATGCCCGCAAAGCCGGTCAGGTCGACAATGACACTGATCTTGCCGTGCGCCTCGCGCGCAGCCTCGAGTTCGGTGATGACGTGTTCGATGTCGGCCTTGTCGAGCTTGCCGGTCACGTCGATCGAGACGATTCCGCCGGGCAGGGTTTCAACTTCGATCATCGGGCGCTCCGAACAGGTGCCATGGACAATGATTGCCCGGAAAAACTCCTATGACTGGCACGGTGCGGCATTGCGCTATATCAAGCCGGAAATTGCTTTCACCGGGGGATGCTGGCCGTGACCACGCGACTTTCCGTCAATCTGAACGCCGTCGCCCTGTTGCGGAACCGGCGCGATCTGCCCTGGCCGTCGGTGACGCATCTGGGCCGGATGGCGCTGGAGGCGGGCGCGTACGGGCTGACCGTCCATCCAAGACCGGACGAGCGGCATGTGCGCTTTTCCGATCTGCCGGAGCTGCGGGCGCTGATCGACGACGCATTTCCGGAGGCCGAGTTCAATGTGGAGGGCTATCCGTCCGAGGATTTCCTGGCGCTGGTGGAAGCCAACCAGCCCGAACAGGTCACGCTGGTGCCCGACGATCCGAACCAGGCGACGTCGGACCATGGCTGGGATTTTTCAGGGCAGGGCAATTTCCTGCGCGACTGCGTGCAGCGTCTGAAAGATGGCGGCATGCGGGTATCGCTGTTCTGCGACCCCGACGCGGGCGAGGCGGGCATTGCGGCGGCAAGGGCGACCGGCACCGACCGGGTCGAACTGTTCACCGGACCTTATGGCGCCTGCCACGACAATGCGGCCGAGGCCGAACGGCAGATCGCGATCCTCGGCGAGACGGCGGACGCGGCGCGCGCGGCAGGGCTCGGCGTCAATGCCGGCCACGATCTGACGGTCGCCAACCTGCCGGCGCTTGTCGCGCGCGTGCCCGATCTGGCCGAAGTGTCGATCGGCCACGGGCTGACCGCCGAAGCGCTCGAATTCGGCATGGCGGGCGCGGTGATGCGGTTCCTCGGTGCCCTCACAGAACGGCCGTCCTGAAGCAGGCCGCGCGTTGTCGCCGGAGCCTGGCCGTGCCACCGTTGCTCACGACAGGAACGGCGAGAGGACGGAACAATGGCGCACGCAGTGACGGTCTTTTTCGTCTGCGTCGGCGTCATCGCGGTCGTTGCGGTCGTGGCGCTCTTCGGCTGGCGACATGCGGATCGGCGGGCCGACGCGGCGGCCTGGCGGGCGCTGCTGGAGATACGCCCGATCCAGTCCGGATCGTTTTCGCCGGATATGGTCGCCGGCCTGCCCGAGCCGGCACAGCGGTATTTTCTCTATACGATTGCCGAAGGCACGCCGCTTCGAACGATCACCATCATCGAGATGGAAGGGCAGTTGGGGCGGGGAGACAGTAACCGGTCGCACTTCGATCCGATGCAGGCGTGTCAGGTTCTCGCGCCGCCACATGGATTTGTCTGGCAGGTCCGGGCGGGTGCGATCCGCGGATCGGACGCTGCCACGCCCGACATTTCGTGGACGCGGTTCTGGCTGTTCGGCCTCGTGCCGGTGGTAAGGATCAGCGGTGATGCCGACCATTTCCGTTCGGCGTTCGGACGAACCGTGGCCGAGGCCGCGTTCTGGACGCCGGCCGCGCTGCTGCCCGGTCCGAACGTGCGTTGGGAGGCGCTTGATGCGGACAGCGCGCGCGCCATCGTGTCTTTTGCCGGCCTCGAACAGAGCGTGGACATAATTGTCGATTCGCAGGGCCAGCCGACCAGCGTCGTCATTGCGCGCTGGAGCGATGTCAATGCCGACAAGGTGTATCAGGTCCAGCCGTTTGGCGGCACGACATCAGACTTTCGCGAGTTCGGCGGCTACCGGCTGCCGACCCGCATCGAGGGCGGCAACTGGTTCGGCACGGACGATTACTTTCCGTTCTTCAAGGCCGATGTGACGTCGATCAGCTTTCCCGGCCGGTAGCTCGATCGGTCACCGCCGCGGCTGGCATTGATCGCGCTGCGGTTGAGCAGATGGCCGAACCGTCTTCGGGCTGGCAACATGCCGTCATTGCGGGCCCTTAGCAGCCAATGCATCGACCCGGAACCGCTTCGACACCCGGTCGACGGGCGTGCCGTCCTTGAGCGGGACGGCCCGTGTGACGGCATGGTTCTCAAAGCCCATTCTGCCATAATAGCCCAGCCCGCTTTCATTGTCGGCCCGGATGGTCGCGTTGATGGCGACCAAGCCAGCCTTGCGGGCAACGTCGGCGGTTGCGGCGAACAGCGCCCGGCCGACGCCTGGCAGTTTCGGCTCGACCCGCGCGAACGTGGCGATGTCGCCCCAGTGCGGCGGCAGATCGGGATGGCGCTTGAGCACCTGATAGCCGGCCGGCATTCCGTCGGCAGGATCGACCGCGGTGTGGCAGCAGATCAGGCGCGGATCGTCGAGCAGGAGGGCCGCCAACCGATCCTCGGTGAACGGGTCCTCGTAGGCCGTCGTTCCGCCGATGGCGATGATCGCGTTGATGATCGCCGCCAGCGCGGCGATGTCGGCGGCTTCCGTGGCGCGGACGGGAATCGGGGGGTGCGCGGTCATGGCCGTCTTATGGCACCTGTCGGGTCATGCCGGAAAGAGGCGCCGCCCTGTCTCTTGACACCGTACCGAACGGTACGGTACGGACGGGTGGGAGGCAAGATGGACCATCACCACCACAATGCGCATCACGATGCCGACATGGAGGGCGCGCCGCTGGACGAGGCGTTCACGCCGCGCCAGGAGGAGGTGCTCGAAGCGGCGCTTGGCCTTCTGGTGGAGGGCGGCGAGCGGGCGATCACCACCGCCGGCCTTGCGCGTGCGGCCAATTGCTCCAAGGAAAGCCTCTACAAATGGTTCGGCGACCGCGACGGGGTGCTGGCGGCGATGATCGCCTATCAGGCGTCCAAGGTGCGCGTTGCCGTCGGCGGTTCCGGCCCGCAGCGTCCCGCCGACACATACCGCGCCGACCTTGAAGGGTTCGGCGTCGATCTTCTGACCGTTCTGTCCGGACCGGCGTCGCTGGCGCTCAACCGGCTCGCCATAGGTCAGGCGAGCCGCGAGGGCTCCCGGCTCGGCGACCTTCTGGTGGCGCGGGGGCGCCGCGCCGTGTCGTCGCGCGCCAAGGCGCTGCTCGAAGCGGGCAGGCGCGCCGGCCATTTGCGGTTCGAGGACACCCTGGACGCTTTCGAGACGCTGTACGGGCTGATCCTGCGCGACATGCATGTACGCCTGATGCTCGGTGAACATGTTCCCGCCACCAATTCCGACCGGGCCATGGCAACCCACGTCGCCAGGGCCGTCGACCAGTTCTTCCGCCTTTACGGGGCGGATGCGCAATCCTGACCCACACAAATCCAACGGAGACAATCATGCGTGTGTATTACGACCGCGACGCGGACCTGAACCTGATCAAGGGCAAGAAGGTGCTGATCGTCGGCTACGGATCGCAGGGCCGCGCCCATGCGATGAACCTCAAGGATTCGGGCGCCGAGAACGTCCGCATCGCCCTGCGCGAAGGCTCGACGACGGCGCTCAAGGCCGAAGCCGACGGTTTCGCCGTCATGAACGTTGCCGAAGGCGCGGCCTGGGCCGACCTGATGATGATGGCGACGCCCGACGAACTGCAGGCCGACATCTATCGCGACCACATCGCGCCCAACATCCGCGACGGCGCGGCGATCGCCTTCGCGCACGGGCTGAACGTGCATTTCGGCCTGATCGAACCCAAATCGAGCGTCGACGTGCTGATGGTCGCACCGAAAGGTCCGGGCCACACGGTGCGCGGCGAATACATGAAGGGCGGCGGCGTGCCGTGCCTCATCGCCGTTCATCAGGATGCATCGGGCAATGCGCACGACATGGCGCTGTCCTATGCATGCGGCGTCGGCGGCGGCCGCTCGGGCGTCATCGAGACCAACTTCAAGGAAGAGTGCGAGACCGATCTGTTCGGCGAGCAGGTCGTGCTGTGCGGCGGTCTGGTCGAACTGATCCGCGCCGGTTTCGAAACGCTGGTCGAGGCCGGCTACGCGCCGGAAATGGCCTATTTCGAGTGCCTGCACGAAGTGAAGCTGATCGTCGACCTGATCTATGAAGGCGGCATCGCCAACATGAACTATTCGATCTCCAACACCGCCGAATGGGGCGAATATGTCTCAGGTCCGCGCATCATCACCGAGGAGACCAAGGCGGAGATGAAGCGGGTGCTGACCGACATTCAGACCGGCAAGTTCACCTCCGAGTGGATGCAGGAGTACCGGTCGGGCGCGGCGCGCTTCAAGGGCATCCGCCGGGTCAATGACGGGCACCAGATCGAGGAAGTGGGCGAAAAGCTGCGCGGCATGATGCCGTGGATCAAGTCGAACGCGCTTGTCGACAAGGAAAAGAACTGACGGCAGGCGAATGGTGAAATGGCAAACGGCGGACAGAGGTTCGCCGTTCGTCGCCCGGATGTGACTCACCCCGCATCGAAACCCCGGAACCGCTCGATCAGCCGCTGTGTGTCTTCATCGGTCCACCCATCGGGGCGGGTTACGGCGACCCAGGCGGGGATATAGTCCTCGGCGATGTATTTGTGGCCGTGGCCGCGTTCGATGTTCAGCGACAAGGCCATGTCGAGCGCAAGCTGGAACAGGGTGACGAACGGGTACCATCTGAGCTCGGGCGAGACGTCGGGCGCTGGTTCTTCGTTCATCCAGACCGGCCGCCGCAGCGCCGACAACGGATCGAAGAAGACGATCGGGTCGCTGCCATACTGCAGAAAGACGATCCGCACCTGTCCCCACCGGTGCGCGGCATCATCGAGAAGGTCGGTGTCCTGATTGACGAAGCGGACCACTTCGCCGTCATTGACCTGCGGCAGCCAGTAGGGGCTGTCGGGCGCGCGGGCGCGGGTTATGCGGCCCCACAGCCCGCTGGCGAAGGGCGGGCCGGCCCACAGCGCGCCGTCGATCGGCGCTGCCATCAGTGTCAGCAGATCGACCGAGGACTGGGAGACGAGCGCGCCCTGGCTCAGCCCGTGCAGGTAGAGTTCCGGGCGGCGGTCTTCGGGCAGTGAACGCCAGTGCCGGTAGACCCGGTCGAACAGCGTCTGCGCCTGGTCGAGGCCGGCATCGGTCTCGAAGACCAGCGAGATCCAGCTTGTCAGATAGGAATATTGCACCGCAACGGTGGCGATGTCGCCATCGTGCATGATCTCCAGCGGATCGTGCGAGCCCGCATCGAGCCAGCCCGAGCCGACAGGCATGGCGATCACCAGCACCTTGCGCTCGAAAGCGCCGGTGCGCAGCATCTCGGCAAAGGCGATCTCGGTCCGCTCCGCCGGCGTCGACGCCGAGTTGCGGCCGACATAGAGGCGGATGGGCTCCTTGGCAGGCCGGCCGGTGAAGGCGCTGATCGCATCGGCATCCGGACCGGTTGCGGCGAAGTTGCGGCCCCAGCGGCCCATATCGTTCCAGTCGATGAGCGATACGGGCCCTCCCGATGCCAGTTCGGCCTCGGGCCGGGCGATGTCGGGATCGAAAAGGGCCGAGGCCTGGCCATAGGCATCGTCGGCAAACGCCAGAAAGCGCTGGATCACGAAGCCGTCGATCAGCGCCCAGGCGAGATAGGCGGCGAGCGCCAGACCCAACAGATTGGCCAGCCGAACGGGAATCACCCGCCGCAACTGGCGGCGCAGCGTGTCCATCAGCAACTGGAACGCCCAGCCGGCGATCCACAGCGGCGTGAAGACGATGATCGCGATCAGCGCGACATAGGCGGGATGAGCGGCATCGACGGGCGCCATGCCGACACGGGCGCGGATGGAATTCTGCCAGTCCGCCGTTTCTCCCAGAAAGGCAATGGCGAGGATCAGCGCGGCGCCCAGGGCGAGGCCGTTGAGCACGCGGCCGAGCCTGTCGCGGGCGAGGGGCAGTGCGACATAGCGCCACAGCAGCAGGCTGAACTGACCGAGCCCGTAGCCAAGTGCCATCACCACGCCGCCGAGCACGCCCTGCAGCACATAATCGCGCGGGATCAGCGACGGCGTCAGCGAAAAGGCGAAGAAGACGATGCCTACGGCGAGCGCGAACACCGACAGGGTTGGCCGGCGGCTGGCGGGATGTTCATCTGGTGTCGAACTGGCGTGCATCGGGCCGGTCTTGCTGGCCGGTTGGCCCACTTGTCGGGTTGGCGTGCGCCCTTCATAGTCGGCGGGCCGGCTTGCGCGCAAGGCGCGGCCTGCCGGCTGCGATCTTCCCGCAATGATGGTCCGAAGGCACCAGAGATGACGATCATTTTCGCCATGGCGCGGTTTGCCCTTGCCGGCATCGCCGTGTGGCTGTCGCTTGGCGGCGATGCGCTGGCGCAGGATGTTGCCACACCGTTCGGACTGACGCCGCTGGAATGGCGTTTCACCGAAGCGCTGGCGCTGATCACGCTGGCCTGCCTGTTCGTGCCGCTGTCGCGCCGGCTCGGCCTTGGCACGGTGATCGGCTATCTGCTGTCGGGCATCACGGCGGGCGTCGCGCTGACCCTGTCGTTTACCGAGGACCCCCAGGCGTTGTTGCGCTTTGCCGAGTTCGGGGTTGTGCTGTTCCTGTTCGTCATCGGGCTCGAATTCCGGCCGGCGCGGCTGTGGGCGATGCGCGGCACCATTTTCGGGCGGGGCCTTGTCCAGCTTGCGGCGACCAGCACGGCGCTTTTCCTCGTCGTCTACGCCTATGGGCTGGACCTCACCGCGGCGATCATTGTCGGTCTCGGGCTGGGCCTGTCGTCGACGGCGCTGGTGGTCAAGGCGCTCGACGAAGCCGGCGACCGGGCAACGCCCTTCGGCCAGACGACGATCGGCGTGCTCCTGTTCGAGGACCTGTCGATCGTGCCGCTCCTTTTGCTGGTTGCGCTGCTGGCGCCCGTCGCCGGCGCCGAGGCGACCGCTGCGTCCAACATCACCGCCGTCCTGACCGGCATCGCCGCCATCGTGCTCCTGATCGGCGTGGCGCGCTACGCGCTCGATCCGATGTTCAACGTGCTGGCGCGGACGCGCGCGCCCGAACTGATGACCGCCGCAGCCCTCGGCGTCGTCATCTTCGCATCTCTCATCATGGCGCTTGCCGGCTTGTCCTATGCGATGGGCGCGTTCATTGCCGGCGTGCTGCTGGCCGAATCCTCCTATCGCCACCAGGTCGAGGCCGACATCGAGCCGTTCCGGGGGCTGTTTCTGGGCCTGTTCTTCGTTGCGGTCGGCATGTCGCTGGACCTGTCGGCGGTGGCGCGCAACTGGCTTTTGATCGTTTTGGCGGTGCCGGTGCTGGTTACGGTCAAGGGCGTTGTCGTCTATCTGGTCAACCGGCTGTTCGGCACCGAGCACGACAAGGCGATGCGGCTCGGCTTTGCGCTGGCCCAGCACGGCGAATTCGGCTTCGTCCTGTTTGCGGCGGCGGCGTCCGCACAGGTGATCGACGCGGAACTGGCGGCGGTGATGGTCTCCATCGTCACCATTTCGATGGCGCTGTCCTCGCAGAACGAGCGGCTGCTGGCGTGGCTGCAGCCGCCCGCCAGGACCGCCACCATGGACGAGGATTTCGCCGATGCGGGCGGTACCGCGCTGATCATCGGCTTTGGCCGGTTCGGCCAGATGGTGGCGCAGCCGCTGCTCGTCCGGAACGTGCCGCTGACCTATCTGGACAGCGATGCGGACCGGGTGCGTGAGGCGGGCCGGTTCGGCACGCGCGTCTATTTCGGCGACGGGGCGCGGCGCGATGTGCTGGCCGCAGCCGGCGCCGGTTCTGCGGAACTGATCGCCGTGTGCACAAACGGGCAGGGTGCGACCGATGCGATCGCCGATCTTGTCATGCGCGAGTTTCCCCAGGCGCGGCTGATCGTGCGGGCCTATGACCGCATTCACGCGATCCAGCTGCTCGACCGCGGCGTCGATGATGTGGTCCGCGAGACGGCTGCGTCGGGGATGGAGATGGGCGCCCGCGCGTTGGCGCTGCTTGGCCACGATGCGGAGGCGCGGGTACAGGCCGTGCGTACGGCGCGCGAGCGCGACCGGGCGCGGCTCGAGCGGCAAAGGCAGGCGGTGGGCGGCGCGCGCGACCGCGAGGCCGCGATCGGCCGCATCCTGCCGCAGCCGGTGCGCCGCGCAGACGAGAACGGTTCGACGGATCGCGCGCCGCCGGATTGAGAAGAGCGACAACGGCAAAAAGCCGCCGGCAGGGTGCCGGCGGCTCGGAAATGCGTTTGCGCCTCGTGTCTTATTCGGCGGGGACAGCGGCGGCCGGTGCGGCCCGGTCGGTGGTGATCAGCTTGCCCGACAGGCGGAAGAAGGTCCGGATCGTCAGCACCTGCAGCGCAACCAGCGGCGCGTAGGCAATGAAATAGCCGATCGAGAACTTGTCCATCACGCCCAGACCGACAAGGCCGGGATTGATCACAAAGTTTGCGAAGACGAACAGCGCGACGCCGGGGCAGATCAGCGCGAACGAGCCGGGCGACTTGGCAGGGCCCGAGACGTAGGTCTCGAAATAGCGCGTGCGCTTCATCACCGCGTAGCCCAGAACACCGAACAGGATCTGGATGGCAAACAGCGTGGTCAGGAAGGCGAAACGGTCGCCGGCCAGCCACTCGACGCCGAAATTGTGGTCGAGCGCCATGTTCATGCGGTAGAGCGCGATGCCGACGACGGTGACGAACGGGATGATGATCCACAGCGTCGGAACCGTCTCCGGATTGGCCGTGTTCTCGAGCATCGAACGGAAGCCCATGACGAGGAACATCGCTCCGAAGATGATCGCGGCGACGACGAAGAAGCTCGCGCCCATGAAGCCGATCACCGAGACGATCTGGTTGTGGCTCATGGCCGCAGCCGCCGAAAAGCCGACGCCGACCATGGCGAAGGCGAAGACCGACAGCATCTGTGAAAGCGAGTTGTTCTTGGCGCAGTCGAACCCGCCCTCGACGATCATCTGCGTCATGAAGCCGGAAAACAGTTTGAGCGCGTAGACGCCGATCGCCGCAAAGCCCAAAAGCGCGAACGGGAACAGGAGTTCGGCGCGTTCCCAAAGACCGGGCACGAACACGGCGCCGACGATGAATCCGACATTGATGCCCATCGCATAGGTCAGCGGCGCGGCCATGATGGACGAGCCGGTGTTGGTGCGGCGCATGGTGATGGCCGCTTCCGACGGATGCCAGTCGCGGAACCGGACGACGTTCCAGATCAGCAGGCGCACATAGAGCGCGGTGAAGACGGCGATGCCGGCCACGCCGACGGCGATCAGCGCCTTCATCGCCAGCGTGCCGTCACTGAAGGCGGCGAGCAGCGTGGTGAAAGACGGGATGGGCTGGCCGGCATGCGGCGTCATCCACATCAGATACATGAAGAAGGAAACGGCAAGGCCGCCTGCGCCCAGCGCCGCCAGGAAGTAGAGCGGCTGCCAGGCCGGAGCCGGTTGGGATGATGCGTTCGACATCGGTGAACCTCCATTGGAATATGGGATATCTTTTATATTGATGATCATTTATATAATTGATCGAGATCAAGCCGCAAGTGCTGTTGTGCCGCTGCGCCGGCCGCAACGATCATGCTAAGGCCCGCCCATGCTGGTACGGCTTGATTCGACGCAATTGACCGTGACGGAAGCGCCGCTGGCATTCGTCGAGCGCCATGCGGACGCGATCGCCGCCCATTGGAACCGGCGGGTCGCCGCGCAACCACGCCTTTGGAACGGGCCGCAATTCCTGTTCACCGATGTCAGGGTCCATGGCGGCGTTCTGCACGGCACGGCGCACCGTACCGATTATGCCGCCTTCCTTTTCTGGCGCGATCATCGGCGCGATGGCAGCGCGGTCCACATCACCGGCGCTTCGCTGGGCGTGACCACAGATGGCGCGATCATCGCCGCGCGCATGGCCGACCATACGGCCAATGCCGGCCAGATCTATTTTCCCGCCGGCTCGCTCGATCCCGGCGATGTCGCAGGCGGCCGGATCGACATCACCGGCAACATCCGCCGCGAGCTGGCCGAGGAGACCGGGCTTGAACCGCCGCTGGCCGATTTCGATCCGGCGATGGTCGCTGCGTCCATCGATCATGCCTGGTATGTGGCGCGGCGCTGCCGGCTTGCGCTGAGCTTTGCCGAATGCGAAGCGCGGGTGCGTGCCCATCAGGCGGCGACCGGCGACGACGAGCTGGCCGAGCTCATCGCCATCCGATCGCGCGACGATACCGACCGGCTGCGTCCCTATGCGCGGGCGCTGGCCCTGTGGCACTTTGACGATGTGGAGAGGGGAGAGGGGCGATGAGCCTTGCCTATGCGGTCTACGACGTGTTCACCGACCAGCGCTTTGCGGGCAATCCGCTGGCGGTCGTGTTCGACGCCGACATGCTCGACGACGCGGCGATGGCTGCGATCGCGCGCGAATTCAACCTGTCGGAAACGATCTTCTTTTCCGCCGCCGTCAGCCGGACGCACACCGCCGCGGCGCGCATCTTCATGCCGGGCGGCGAGTTGCCGTTCGCCGGCCATCCGACCGTTGGCGGAGCGATCGCGCTGGCCGAGCGCGATGGCGGGCCCGATGACCGGCTGATGGTGATCGAGGAAGCCATAGGCCCGGTGCGCGTGGCGCTGCATGGCGGCGAGGTGCCCTATGCCGAATTCGACCTGCCGCGCCTGCCCGAGGCGCAGCAGGCGGTCCTGGACGAGGGCGCGGTGGCGGTTGCGCTGGGCCTGGCACCCAGTGACATCGGGTTCGAGAACCACCGCGTCAGCCAGTGGAGCGCGGGCAATCCCTTCCTGTGCGTGCCGCTCGCCGGGCTCGACGCGATGGCGCGGGCCCGGTTCGACATGGCCGCCTGGCTCGCCCACTTTCCCGGCCAGGACCCGCTCGACGTCATCTGTCCCTATCTGTACTGCCGGGACACGGTCGCCCACGATGCGGCCTTCCACGCGCGCATGTTCGGGCCCCATCACGGCATACCGGAAGACCCGGCAACCGGCTCGGCGGCGGCCGCGTTCGCCGGCGCCGTCCACCATTTCGACGGGCTTGCCGAAGGGCCGAACGCGCTGTGGATCGAGCAGGGCGTCGAGATGGGCCGGCCGTCGCGCATCAGGCTGGAGATCACCGGACGCGACGGCGCCATCGATGCCGCGCGCATCGGCGGCCATGCCGTCAAGGTGGCCGAAGGACGGCTGACGGTTTGACGGGGGCTGACCGGGCCTGTTGGTGCGGACCTGCGGCGGGCCGCGCTCCCTTTACACAGCCCGGCCACGGGCCTAGATAACGCTCCGGCCGGGTGTGTAGCTCAGATGGTAGAGCAGCTGACTCTTAATCAGCGGGTCCAGGGTTCGAGTCCCTGCTCACCCACCATTCCCCGACGTGACAGGCCGTTTACCGCCGCAGAGGCCGTTTGAGCACTCTTGGAATCCGGAACATCAGCGGATGATCCCGGTCGGCGGCGTCTGATTTTTCGACGGATCCGGCCGGCGTCGCGCTGCCGGCGGCGGATGCCGGCAGGTCGGCGAACCGGCCCTGGCGCGCCATCTCGAACGTGCGTTCCACCAGATCCGCGAAGCCCCCGCCATGCATGGCCGACAGAAAACCGAGCGTCAGCGCGGCGCTGCCGCCGAACGACCAGCTGCAATCGTCGAAATGGCACCCGGTGATTTCCGGCGGCTGCCCGCCCGAATAGACCATCTCGCAACCGGTGAAGCGGCAATTGCGGAACGCAGCGCCATCGAGATCGATGCGCGCATTGTTGAAGCTCCGGCCTTCATGGACGGTCATGGCCTCAATCTCCCCCTGAACGGGCGGCGAGGGCGCCCGATGCCGCCGTGAAACCGGCCAGAGACACGGTCAGCGCGATCGGCTCGCGCTTGACCGACTGCATGGCAACCGTCATCGACCGGCCGGCTTTCATGGCATCGACAAGCGCGGCGGGCAGCGGGACGGACGCATAGACGCCGCCGGCATCGCTGGTCTGGATGAGGGCCGTCACCGGCGCGCCGCCGTCGACCCGCAGCGCGATGCCGCCGGGCAGATAAAGCCCGTGCGGCAGCCGGACGAGCGCGGTCAGGCCGGCGGCGCCATCGGCGGGCCGAACGATCATCGTCATGACATGCTGGCCCGTGCCGTCGGCGGTCAGAGTCTGGGCCATCTGGCATCGCGACGCCCGGTTGCCAGGGTCGGCGCACTGCACGACCCAGTCGCCATGCGGTTCGGCGAGCGTCTGTGCGTTGGCCTGTGCCTGCGGCCACAGGGCAAAAAGAAGCGCAACCGCGGTATTGTGGGCGAGGCGGTTGCGGCCAGTCATGGCTGTGTTTCCTGTGTGCACGGCAGTCTCATCCTTCGCCGTCGGACGTGTCGGCGCCGGCATCCTCTATCGGCAACCGGTGTGGGTCCTGTCCAGCCCGACCGACTGCACGTTTGGCCTGCACATAGTCAATTCAGCGTCCATAGGTTGTTTTTGGGGCCTTTCACTGAACGCATTCGGTCGTTTTTCTCAAAAAGGCTGTGTCGAAATGGCAACAATCGGAAGAATAGAGTTTTCAAACGCATGGCGTACAAGCGCAACATCAGTTAACGATTTCCCAGGGGAAAGTGTCTTGCTGGCCCGGCCAAGTCTGCATTGAAGAATTCCAATGCCGCCAAGGACCTAGCAAGGCAGGTCTGCGCAAGGCAGGCGGGCTAACAATGGCTGTGCGGATCGACGCGATTCCGCGATGAGCTATGGGCCCTGGTTGGGGGTGGACAGGATGTTGCATGTTGGTCGGGCCGGGGTGACCGGTTTCGACATGGCCACGTCACAGCCCCTTCGCGTCCCCGACGCCGGCCGTCACAGGCTCGCGGCGTCCGCTTCGCTGGCCGCGATCGCGGTTGCGGCCGGGTCGGGCGACAGCGCGGCTTCCGGCCTGCTCGACGGCCTTGACGCGCCCGATGCGGCATCCATCCAATCCGCCGGTGCCCAGCCGGCCATGGTGCCGGTCGGGACAGACGCGACGCACGACTATTTTCTCGATTCACCTTCCGGCAGTGCGACGATCGACCAGCGGATCGGGGCCGCGTTCAGCGGCGACCGCGATGCCGACGTCGGTACGGCCGCCGCCGGTCCGTCCGGGCACGATACCGAGACTTACGCGCTGACGGCCGGCGAGCGCATTCTCAACGCATTCGGCGCAACGTCGGACCCGCTATCGACCGGACCCAAATGGGGCCCCTATATCGACTTCATCGCCCGCCCGGGCACGCCCACATCGACGGGTACGGTCGATCTTTTCGTGCCGGTCGCGCAGGCCGACGACTGGCTGGTTTTCCTCAATGCCCGCGGCACCCTGACCAGCGAGCCCTCCCAGGAAGCAGGACTGGGCGGCGGCGTGCGGCACATCGTGCCCGATTTCATCTTCGGCCAGGACACGATCCTGGGCGTTTACGGCTTTGTCGATTTCCGCAATTCGAGCAATGGCAACAGCTTCGTCCAGGGCACGATCGGCGCCGAACTGATCACCGAGCGGTTCGAGGTGCGCATCAATGGCTATCTGCCGGGCTCGCGCACCTACACGGTTGCCGGAACGACCACCAGCGGCATCACCTTGCAGGGCACCAATGTGGTGCTGACGGGCACCTCGCGGCAGGAGCAGGCGCTTCCCGGCTTCGATGTCGAGGCCGGCCTGCGTTTCGAGCTCGATCCCGACACGACGTTCCGGGTCAATGCCGGCTATTACCGGTTTGCGCGCGGCGGCACCAGGGTCGAGGGCGGGCTGGCCCGCGCCGAACTGCAGTTCGACGATCCGTTCGGCTTCGACGGCGCCAGCCTGAGCATTGGCGGCGAACTTCGCAACGACAATTACAACGGCACGCACGGCAATGCGACGCTGCGCTTCCGCATGCCGCTGGGCATATCGCGCAATGGCGGCGACGAGGGCGCGGGTTTCGGCGACATCGACGATCTGATGGTGCGGCCGGTGCAGCGCTTCGACAATGTCGTGGCGCCGGAAGTGGACGGGCCGGTCGAGGACATGGGACCGGTGACCGACGCGGCGACCGGCCAGACGTTGCAGGTCTTCCATGTGGCGCAGACCGCCCAGGGCACGGGCGATTGTTCGAGCGTCCAGAATGCCTGTACCTTCACCGTCGCGCAGTCGCTGGCCGGTGCGGGCGACACGTTCGTCGCCGTCGATGTCGCTGGCGACATCGCATCGGCCTTTGCGCTGAACGCGGCCAACCAGCGGGTCGTCGGCGCAGGAGACACGGGCACGCTAAGCGTGCCGCTGACCGATGCGCTGCAGTCGGTGCTGACGCTGGGCGGGCTTGGCGGCCGGCCGACGGTGGCGAGCGTCGATTTCGGCGCCAATGCCGACCCCTTCGTGCGCGGCATCGCCACCAACGGGGCGGCTGGCATCGGCGGCAACGGTTTCACCGGTATCGCCACCATCGACGACGTGCGCAGCACCAATGGCGGTCTGGCGTTCCAGAACACGGGCGCGACGATCAACGTCTCCAATTCGATGTTCGATGGCGGCGCGGGCATCGGGGTTGCGCTGACCAATCTCACCGGCACGTTCTCGATGACCGGCAGCACGGTCACGAGCGCCGGCGGCGGGTTCCGCATCGAGGGCGGCAACGGCGCGATCAGCCATGACGGCGCGGTCACCCAGACAGGTGCCGCCAGCGCCATCGACATCCGCAACCGGACGGGCGGCACCGTCACCTTCGGCGGCCCGGTCACCGCAAACACAGGCACGGCGACCGGCATCAATCTCCAGAACAATGCCGGCACGATCGCCTTTACCGGCAATCTCGATATCGACACGACCACCGGCACGGGCATCGACCTGAACGGCAACACGGCGCCGGTCAGTTTCGGCGCCATGACGCAGGTGGATGTGGCGGGCGCAGGCACGGGCGTCGATTTCCAGGGCACGACCGGCGGCGCCGTGACCTTCGCCGATCTCGACATCGCGCTCTCCGGTGCCAATGGCACCGCGTTCGACCTCAATGGCGCAACGATAAACGCCAATGTGACGGCCACCGATTTCGATGTGACATCGACCACCGCCGTCGGCACGACCGGCGTCGATCTGTCCGGCACGTCGGGCACCGGCACCGTCCAGCTGGGCGACAGCAATGTCGCGGGACAGAGCGCATCGATCGCCGGCGTCAATGTCGGCGTGCAGTTCAGCGCCGCGTCCAACGCAACCTTCATTTTCGGCGACGGCGAAAGCCCGACCGACCAGGGCTCGACGATTGCCGGAACCACCGCGATCGCCAACGGTTCGGCGGTGACGAACGGCTCTTACGATTTCGACGATGTGATCTTCACCGGCACGCTCGATTTCAACGCTGCCGGCGGCAACGGCCTCGTCTTCGTCGCCGCGACGGCCACCGGCGACGGCTCGGGTTCGGACGTCAACAACCGCGCCAATGTCATCACCGCCGACGCGATCATCACCGCCAACACGACATTCGTACTGATCAATGACGGCGCTGCGATCGACGATGTCGACGGCTTCACGCTGCACAATAACCAGACGATGGCCTCGTTCGGCAACGGCCGCACCTTCGCCTCCAGCGGCCTGATCATTCCGGCCAACTTCACCGGCGTGCCCGGCGCTGGGGCCGTTATCAACGATCCGACCGGCAACGGCGCGGCCACGCTGACCAACACCGGCGCCGGCGACACGCTGACCGCGCTGGGCGCGGTGACGACCCAGGATTTCATCATCGAGAACACGGCCGGCGGCGACGGGCTGGCCGGCACCGGTGCCATCGGCATCACATCCACCGGCCTGACGATCCGCAACATCACCGGCGGCCAGGGCATCGATCTGGACAATGTCACCGGCACGGTCACGTTCAACAACACGACGGTCGCGACGACAGCGGGCAACGGTGTCGACCTGCTCAACACCACGGCCAATTTCACCGGCGGGCTTGATGTGACGACCGCAGACGGTATCGGCTTCAATGCCACCGGTGGCGGCACGGTTGGTGTCGCCAATGCGGGTACGGAGCGGCTTGTCGCCACGGGGACGGGTACGGCGCTCAATCTCGATGGTGTGACGGTTGCGGCCGGCGGCATCAATTTCGATCAGGCGACGACGGCGGGCACCTCGACCGGCAGCGGCATCGACATCAATGACGCAATGGGCGGCACGATCACGCTGGCCAGCGTCAACATCGACGGCACGGCGGTCACCACCGGCCTCGACATCTCGGGCAATGCCCGCACGTCCAATGTCGTGGTCTCGGGCGGCACGATCGCCAACGGCGCGCGGATCAACGGCACCGGCGCGGGCACCGTCCAGATCGACGCCAACATCTCCGAGAACGCCGGTTACGCGGTGCAGGTCGCCAACCGCAACGGCGCGTCTGGCGCGATCACGGTGGGCGGCACGGTGACCAGCGCCACCGGCGCGGTCTCGCTGCAAAACAACACCGGCGGCAATGTCACCTTCAACGGCACGATCACCGGCACCGGTTCCAACAATGCCGGTGCGATCAACATCGATACCACCACCGGCGGCACCGCGACATTCGCCGGGCTTGTCGACATCGATGTGACCGGCGCGGGCACCGGCGTGTCCATCGCCAATTCCAATGCGGGCGGCACCTTCGATTTCACCGGCGGGCTGGATATCGACTCCGTCAACGGGACCGGCTTCGAGGCCTTGAGCGGCACGATCTCCGTGGCCGCGACCGGCGGCGACGAGAGCGTGACGACGACCGCCGGCCAGGCCATCAACCTCAACGGCGTGACCATCGGCGCGGCCGGCGTCAGTTTCGACAATCTGTCGTCGGCCAACAGCGCCGGGCGCGGCGTCAATCTGGATACGATCGCCGGCACCTTCACGGTCACCGGCACGACATCGGTCACCGGTTCGACGACCCAGGGCGTGCGTGTGGTCAATTCCACCGCGGCGGTCAATCTGGGCACTCTGAATGTCAGCGGCACCACGGGCACCGCGGTGCTGATCGAGAACAATGGCGGCGGTTCTTTCACCGCCACCGGCGGCACGGTGACCAAGGGCGGAACCGGCGAGGCGCTTGACATCAATGGCGGCGCGATGACCGTCAATTTCGGCGCCAACATCAGCCACACCTCCAATGGCGGCGACGCGGTCTCGATCCGGGGCGGCACGACCGGCAACATCACCGTGTCGGGCACGATCGCCAACACGACCGGCGGACGCGCGATCGACATCAACACCGTGACAGGCGGCACGGTCAGCTTCACCGGCGCGACCATTACCGATACCATCGGCATACAGATCGCCAACGTGGCCGCTGGCGCCAACGTCGCCTTTTCCGCCGGAACAACGGTCACGCTGAATAGTCCCGCCAATACCGGCATCAACCTGTCGGACAATGCCGGTGCGATCGCCTTCAACGGCGCGGTCGACATCAACAATGCCGGCGCCGGCGGCATTGCGCTGGTCAACGCCAATGCCAATGTCAGTTTCGGCCAGGTCGATATCGAGATGGCAGCCGGGGCTGCGAACGCCGATGCGATCTCGATCGCCGGAACGCCGGGCACGGTGACCTTCGGTGTCACCACGATCACCAATGTGGGCGCCGCGGCAAACCAGAAGGGCATCGATTTTTCAACGGCGACGCTGGGCGGCACGGTCAGTTTCCAATCCGTCGCCATTTCGGGACCCGACACGTCGACCAGTTCCATCGGCGTCGATCTGACCGGCGTGCTGGGCAACCAGATCGTCAATCTGGGCAGCCAGATCGACCCGGCCGGTGGCCCGTCCAGTTCGATCACCGACTTGCATCGCGGCGTGGTCATCGACAACACGGCCGCGGTCCAGTTCACCTTCGGCGACGGCGAGAGCGGCAGCGACACCGGATCGTCGATCAACGTCAACGGCCAGGCCGGCGCCTTCACCGTCGATGTGGGCGGCGGCACGCTGGCGGCTTCCAGCTTCGATTTCAACGATGTGATGTTCGGCGCCGGCGACAGCGCCAACCTGCCCGGCGCGGCTGGGTCGGCGGTGTTCGTCAGCCAGACGGGCGGCGTGATCGCCGCCGGCACGCACGGGCTCAACGTTTCGACCGGCGGCGGCCTGAACACGATCACGGTCGCTGCGGCAGAAGCGCTTGCCGATGCGGACCAGACGTTCGTGTTTGTCGCGCACACGGCTGGAGGGACGATCGATGTCACCGGCGGCGGCGCGGACGGTTTCACGCTGAAGGACGGCCAGTCGCTCGACGGCTTCGACGACGGCCGCGTGATCGCGTTCGGCACCACGCAGCCGGCCAATGTGGAGGGCAATCTGGGCGCCACCGGCGGCACTGTCACGCAGAACACGGTCATCGCCAGCAACTCCAATGGCGGAGCGACCTCGATCGTCGCGACGGCGGCAGGTGCAGGCAATTCGACCATCCGCAACACGGTGTTCGACGGGGTGGGTCTGGGCGCGGGCGATGCGGCGATCTCGGTCAATGGCGCCGCCAATGCGGTGACCATCAACAATGTCGAGATCACCAATATCACGCCGAGCGGAACGGGCATCGCGCTCAACAACAATGCAGGTGGCGTCGCGCTGACCGATGTCGATCTGACCGCGCAGGTCGCCGCCAATGTCGGCCGCGCGCTTTCCATCGATGCCACGGGCGCATCGACCGGCGCAATCACGGTGGACGCGGCATCCGACATTGACGGCACGACCGGCACCGTCGTCTCCATCGGCGCGGGCGCGCGCAATGTCACGTTCAACGCGGCCATCAACGCGGCGAACAACGTCGACAATGTGATCGACATTGCCAGCCAATCGGGCGGCGCCATCCAGTTCGGCGCGGTGACATCGGCCAATGCGACCGGTGAGAGCGTTATCGAAGTGACTGCCCACAGCGCTGGCACGCTGACCTTCGGCAATGTGGCGATCACCGGCTACGGCAATGGCGGCACGGACACTGCGATCGAGCTGACCGGCCCCGGCGGCAGCACCGGTTCGGTGACATTTGCCGACCTCGACGTCGCCACGGCCAACGGCGCGGGACTTACCGCCAGCGGCGCAGGACTGTCCGTGTCTGCGACCTCCGGCGACTTCAACATCACCGGTGGCCCGGCGGTCAATTTGAGCAGCGTTCGGGCGCTCAATTTCGCCCTGACCTCGATCACGGCCAATGGCAGCGGCACCGTCGCCGACGGGGTCGTGCTTTTCAATCTTGCCGCCAACTCGAGCTTCGCCGTCACGGGCACGACCACGATCGACAATTACACCGATGCCGGCATCCAGATCACGAACCTGGGCAGCAACAATCAGGACATCGATTTCGCCGCCACCGACATCAACCGGACGGCGGCCCAGGCAACCGGTCGCGGCATCGTGATCGACAGCATCGGCGGCACCGGCGTCGATATCGATTTCGGCGCCACCCGAATAGGGCTGGGCGGAACCACCACGACGCTCGGCGTTCTCGTCAGCGGTGTCGGTGCCGGCGCAACCGGCTTCGGCACCGATTTCGCGTCGCTGACCACAAACCAGGCCCGGACCGGCTTCTGGGTGGACAATGTGGATATTGCCGGCGCCGCGGTCGGCGTGACGGGCACAACGACCATCGACAATGCGGTGCTGGACGGCATCCGGATCGAGAATTCGGCCGGCAATGTCACATTCGGCGGCACGACGACGATCAGCAATGCCGTCGGCTTCGATGGCGACGGCGTCGATCTGGGCACCAGCGCAGGCGGCGCGAACACCGGCACCTACACGTTCAACGGCGTCGACATCACCGTGAACGGCGTCGGCGCGTTCGGTTTCCGTGCGACCGACTCGGGTACGGTGACCGTCAACGATCCGGGTGGCACCAACCAGATCACCTCCAACAACGGCACGGCGGTGTTCATCAACCCGACGGTCACAAACATCACGCTGCAGAACGTGACCTCGACCAATTCGACCGACTCAGGCGTCGAGATCGATCTGGGCAGCGCCGGCTCCACTTTCACGGTCACGGGCACAACGACCATCACCAACTCGACCAACGCCGGCATTCACGTCAACGCCTCGGACGGTACGATCAGTTTCGGCAACACGGTCATCGACAATACGGGCACTGCCGGCGGTGGTGTTCAGATCGACGGTGCCGGCAACCGGACAGTCAGCTTCACCGGCGGTCTCGACATCGACACGACGACCGGCACCGGTTTCATCGCTGACGGTTCCGGCGGCTCGCTGACGCTCAACGTCGCCAATGCCGGCACCGAGACGATCAACACGACGACGGGCCAGATCTTGAACCTCAATCAGGTCACAATCGGCACCGGGGTCAATTTCGACACGTTGCAGAACAGCGGCTCGGTGGCGGGCGACGCGATCTTCCTGTCGGATGTGGATGGCGGCGCTTTGAGCGGCGGTGCGGTGACCAGCGCCGGGACGACCGGTGGCGGCACGCGCGACGCCATCGAGATAACCGGAGGTTCGACCTCCAATATGAGCTTTGCATCGGCGACGATCGACAATGCAAGCGGAATAGGCATCAGAATTCTCGATCCGGCGGGAACCGTAACCTTCACAACCGTGGACATCGACGGCGGTGGATTCGGTCTTTTTGTCGGCGAAACCGGTGGCTTCGCGCCGACAGGCACGGTTAACATCAATGGCGGCACATTCGGCGCAACCGCCACCCAGTCAAATAGCGCTCTTCTCATCAATGGTGGCGACACCACCGTCAATATCGCCGCGAACGTGACCCATAGCGGCGCTTCTGGCGCCGGCGCGAACGTGATCAACCGCAGTGGCGGTAATGTCACCATTAGCGGTTCAGTGACGACGACGGGAACGAGCAGTGGAATCAGCGCCGGCAGCAACACTGCCGGCACCGTCGATTTCCAGGGCAACCTGAACCTGTCCGGTGCCAATGCCGCGATTTCGGTCGCAGCCAACACCGCAGGCACCTATACCTTCTCGGGCGCCAGCAAGGTGGTCAACAGGACCGGTGCGACCGGCGCGGCCGGCGCGGCCGTGGCGGTTGGAGACAATGGCACGTCGACCATCAATTTCACCAATGGCGGACTGGCCATCACGACGACCGTCGGCAGGGCGTTCCGGGCGGCCGGCGGCGGCACTGTCAATGTCTCGGGCCTGGGCAACACGATCCAGACGACGAGCGGAATGGCCATCGGCGGCTATTTCAATGCTGCGCTCAACGCCACATTCGCCAGCGTGAACGTGAGTGCCATCAGCGGCGATCGCGCCATCGACCTGCAAACCGTCTCCGGAAGTCTGACCGTTCAAGGCGGCACGATCACGAATACGGGCAACTTCCAGGCCATCAGGATTGGTTCTGCCGGGTCGAACACCAGCGGCGGCAACGCGACGATCAACATCGCAACGAACGTCAACTCGTCCGGCGCGACCGGTCTGGCCGCCGAAGTGGCCGAACTGACGGGCGGTTCGGTCACGCTTTCGGGCAATTTCACCGACAACAACGCCACTGGGGGCGGCCTGCTTGTCAGCGGCATCAACAATGGTACGGCCGCGACGGTGACCTTTTCGGGCACCACCAAGCAGGTCAATACGGTCACGAACGCGGGTGTCGTCGTCACCGGCAATACCAACGGCACGGTCAATTTCACCAATGGCGCGCTGGATATCGACACCACTTCCGGCACGGGTTTCAGCGCCACCGGCGGCGGCACGGTGACGGTTCAGGATGCCGGCAACACAGTGAATTCGACGGGCGGGACGAGCATCACGATCTCCGGGACGACGATCGGCGCGGCGGGCGTGACGTTCCAGAGCGTGACCCAAAATGGCGGAACCAACGCCATCGTGCTGAACAATACGGGTGCGGGCGGGTTTACGGTGACGGGAACGGGCACAACGGACGGCTCGGGCGGCACGATCCAGAACGTAACGGGCAACGCCATTCAGCTGACCAACGCCAGCAATGTCGACCTGCGCAACATGAACCTGACCAATGTGGCAACGACGCAAGGCGCGGGTTCATCCGTGTTCGGCGGCAACATCGCGAACTACAATGCGGGAGTGAAGCTGACCAACGTTGCCAATCTGACGCTCAACAATCTTGATATCAATGGCAACAACAATGCCGGTCAGGTGGGCATTTCCGGTCAATCTGTTTCCGGGTTGACGATCACCGATACGACCGTCGAGGCCTTCGGCAATGCGGCTGGAGAGGACAACATCCAGTTCCAGGGCCTGACGGGCACTGTGACCATCACCAACCTCATCAACCGGGATACGGGCAGCGATCTGTTTGCCATCGACAATACCGGCGATGGGGGAACCGCCGCCGGTGGCAACCTGACCATGACGGTGACCGGATCGACCTTCCAGGAAACATTGGCCGGTGTGGGAGCGGGTGGTCTCCGCGTGAACACAAGCAATGCCGGAACGACGAATGTCTCGGTCAACACGTCCATATTCGGCAACGGCACAGCGTCGGGGGCTGCCGGCGGTCTGCAGGGCACCGGCCTGGAACTGGACGTCGGTCGTGGCCATGTCGGCACGCTGACCGTCGAGGACAGCACGTTCAATGGCATGAATGTCGCAATCTCCGGTACCCTGGATTCAGATGGCGTCGGCGCCGGGCCACAGCTTACGGTCAACATCCGCGATGGCGCCGATGCGGGAGGGGCTGGCAACACCATTACCGGCATCCGCTCCAATGCGATCAACCTGTTCACCAACGGCACGCTTGGGCCCGGTGTCGGCACACTCCGCGCCACGATCACCGACAACACGATCGGCACGCTCGGGACGGCCGGGTCGGGATCGCAACTGGGCAGCGGCATCCGTGTCGGCAACGAGGGCGGCAGCACCATGACCGTCAACATCAACAACAACACGATTCAGGAGATCGCAAGTTTTGAAGGCGTGTTCGCCTCTAACAACGTGATGGCGGGAACCAGCAACATCACCATCACCAACAACGTCTTCAGGGAACATGACTTCGACCGGCCGATCCAGGTTGCCAACACAATTGCAGGCGGTACAACATGCTCCAATATTTCCGGTAATTCATTCTCCGGAACAATTGATGGAGCACCCTTTGGTGCAGGTTCCCGCATCATTCGAGTTCGACAGACTGCAGGTACGCATAACTCTGTTCAGACAAGCGGTGCCAATATACAGGCTGTGAATGGCGGAACCGGTATTGTAACGGTTACTGGCACAATCAACTTCGGCAGTGCTGCCTGCACATTGCCATAGGCGCGACGGTCTGCCCAACTTTTCCGGCAATGCCTTCTTCGGCACAATCCGAGGCGATACGCCGTTCAACGCCACAACCGGCGTCATGCGCCTGCGGCAGACCGCCGGCACGATCAGTTTCGGTGTGGCACCCTGTGCGCTGCCATAGGCCGTAGAGGCCGACACGGACCGTAGGCCAACACGCCGGCTCCGCCCCGTGTCATCCTGGCGCCGGCGGGCGCCTTGCCTTGTCGACGCCTGAAAGCTCGGCAATGCGAGACGCTCGTGGTCGCGGTGTATCCGCGTTGGCCGGCATCCCCCGCAGGGTGCGTTGCACCTTCCGATAGAAGAGTGTTCCGATACCCGGCAAAGGCGACAAGTCATTGCAGTGCAACAAATAATCTTCAAATATTTCATTGACAGTAAGGGCGATTGTCATGCAGCCTTCAAAAAAGACAGCCAGTAAAAAATGACATAATGCTGACAAGTAGGCTTGGCTGACCAGTTTCGCCGAGGGGTTTCCGAATGTCCGAACCGTTCCTTGCCGAAGTTCGCATAATGGCGTTCAACTTTCCGCCTCGAGGCTGGGCTTTCTGCGATGGGCAGATTCTGCCGATCAATCAGAACCAGTCGCTCTATTCTCTTTTGGGCACCACCTATGGCGGCGACGGGCGAACGAGTTTCGCTCTGCCCGATCTGCGCGGACGCACGCCGATGCATACCGGCCGCTCCAATGGCGGCCAGTTCCACACCGAGGGGCAGAAGAGCGGTGAGGAAACCCACGCGCTTGCGGCCAACGAGATGCCGCAACACACGCACAATGTTGAGGCGTCGTCGACCGACGGAAACTCGATCAACACGACCGGCGCCGTTCTCGCGCGAGAGGTCGGCGGGCCATACTCCGCGTCGGCGAGCAATCTGGCAAACCTGCGATCCGGCACCATCGCAAACGTGGGCGGCGGCCAGTCGCACGAAAACATGCAGCCCTACATCGCCGTCAATTTCTGCATCGCCCTGCAGGGCCTGTTTCCCTCGCGCAACTGATCGGCGCCAGTACGTTACCAAGGGCTTGGGAGGGCCGCGAACATGTCCGAACCTTTCGTCGGAGAAATCCGGATGTTTGCGGGCAATTTTGCCCCGCGCGGCTGGGCCTTTTGCGATGGCCAGCTTTTGGCCGTGTCGCAGAACGATGCGCTGTTCTCGCTTCTGGGCACCATCTATGGCGGCGATGGCCGCACCACCTTCGGCTTGCCGGACATGCGCGGGCGGCTGCCGATCCACGCCGGCCACGGGCCGGGCCTTTCGGAACGCCGGCTGGGCGCGAAAGGTGGCGCCGAGAAGGTCACGCTTACGGTCAACCAACTGCCAAGCCATACCCATCCCGAGCAGGGAACGACCAGCAACGCCAACTTGCCCGATCCTTCCGGCAACCGACTTGGCACCAGTACGGTGCTCGAACCTTTCAGCGCGACAGAGGCGCTTGACGTGAACATGGCCGCGACGGCGGTCTCCCGGACCGGTGGGAGCCAATCGCACACGAATCTGATGCCGTATCTGTGCGTCCATTTCATCATCGCGCTGTTCGGCATCTATCCGAGCCGGCACTGAGGGAGACGCACCATGTCCGAACCGTTCACCGCCGAGATTCGCATCTTTGCCGGCAATTTCGCGCCGCGCGGCTGGGCGTTCTGCAACGGCCAGCTGCTGCCGATTTCGCAGAACACGGCCCTGTTTTCGCTGATCGGCACCACCTATGGCGGTGACGGCCGGTCGACCACCGCACTGCCGAACATGCAGGGGCGTGCGCCGATGCATCCCGGCCGCGGGCCGGGGCTGACATCGCGGCGCCTGGGCCAGCGCGGCGGCACCGAGATGGTGACGCTGAGCGAAGCGCAAATGCCCAACCACAACCACACGATGCGCGCGTCGGGCGAAAATGGTGAACAGGGCACGCTGGCGGCCAATGTTGCCTTGGCAAGGTCAAGGGGCGGTTCGCTTTACCAGTCGAACACATCGGCAAATCTCGTGCCGATGGCGGCGCTGCCAAATGCCGGCGGCAGTCAGGCCCACAACAATTTGCAGCCCTTTCTGGTGATGAACTTCATCATCGCGCTGGTCGGGCTTTACCCGTCGCGCGGCTAGCCGACCGACAAGACGGACATCAGGGAGCGCGACCATGAGCGACGCCGAACGCACCGAAATCGACCTTGAAGACGAAACCGGCCTGCCGGCCGCTGGCGAACTGGAAGAGACGCCGTTCGCCGAACTGTCGCGGCTGATGGTGGTCGGGCTCGACGTCAATCAGGGCAACAAGCCCATGTGGACCGCGCAGACCGCGCCGAACGGGCCGTGGAGCGGCACATGGGCGACGATCAACGATAACGCCTATATCGTGCTCGGCACCGGCTCGACCACCGATGGCCGTGTGGCTTTTGTCGCGCAGACCAAGGATGCGCCGCTTGCGGTGCACTATATCGACGAGGCGCCGCAGGGGCCCGGCGGCGCCGAGCGCTGGAACGCGCCTGTGAGCCTTGGCATGCCGGACGGGCTTGCCGGGTTTCATGTGCTCGCGATGACGCGCGACGCCGACGGGCGGATCGAGATTTTCGGTGTCGACGATTCCGGCGGCAATGTCTGGTGGATCTATCAGAACCCGCCCAAGATCGTCGACAAGACCGAGCAGATCACGCCGCCCGGCCAGACCGAACCGATCACCGTGCATGTCAAGGTGGCCGAGCCGCCCGACGAGCCGTGGAGCGCCTGGATTCCGTTGCCCGGTGAGCACGTGTCGTCCATCGCCGTCACCAACAACGCCGATGGCCGCGTTCTTGTGATCGGGCTGGGGCAGGATCCCAAGGACCGCGCGGTCTATGTCAACCAGCAAAAGACCGGCACGGCGCTGGCGGCCGGCGACTGGACCGGCTGGGTCCGGATCGATGACGCGATGAGCGGCGGCGCCGGTTCGGTGCCGACCGCCGTTCTCGACCGGCAGGGCGCGGTCAACATCTTCATGGTCGGCAATCTGGCCGAAGTGGTGCAGATCCGGCAGGATCCTCCCGGTGGTGAGGGCTGGAGCGAATGGGTGCGGCCCGGCATGACGGGCGGCGTCATCTTCAATGTCACCTCGGCGATCGACGGTGACGGGCACATTTCGCTGATGGCCGTCGGCGAGCATGCGCAGCTCTATTACAAGCAGCAGGTCGATTCGCTGCTGCAGCAATGGACGGCCTGGGAGCAGGTCGGCAAGGTCGAGGATTTCGGCCTGATGAAGATGGACTACAATGCCGATGGCCGGCTGACCTATTTCCAGGGCATGAGCAAGACCAACAGCCTGAAGATCGTCACCCAGTTCGTCACCGATTCGACGAGCTGGTCCGCCGGATGGTCGATGCTGGCCGACAATGGCATCTTCACCTATGGCGTCGTGCGCGACCTGACACCCCCCGAGACGAACTGACATGCCGACACATGCGCCGGCGGCCGGCGGGGCGCCCGCCGCGCGGACGCTGCCGCATCTGCCGCGCGCCGCCGCAAACGGCCTGGCCTTCCGCCGCATCGCCGACGCCGACATGGGGTTTCTGTCCGCGCTCTATGCCGCCACCCGCGCCGAGGAGGTCGCGCCGCTCCCGTGGAGCGATGCGCAGAAGGCGGCATTCCTCGACCAGCAATTCCAAGCCCAGCACGCCCACTATATGGAGCACTATCCGGATGCCGACTGGCTGATCGCCGAGCGCGGCGGCGCGCCGGCCGGCCGGCTCTATCTGGAGCGCTGGCCCTCGGAGATCCGGGTCATCGACATCGCCCTGATGCCCGATGTTCGCGGGCAGGGGCTCGGCCGCGCCATGATGGAGGACGTCATCTCGCTGGCCGGCGCCGGCGGCCTCGGCGTCGGCATCCATGTCGAAAAGAACAATCCGGCGATGCGGCTTTACGAGCGCCTCGGCTTCACGCCGCGCGAGGACAAGGGCGTTTACTGGCTGATGCGCAGGGACGCCGACTGAGCGGCGACGAAGCTCGCCGTCAGGTGAACACCGCCTCATAGAGCATGCCCGAGGCGTCCTCGCCGACGGGCACCAGGAACAGGTCGATCGGCCCGTCATCCTCGAACACCAGATGGTGCGTCGCCTGGTCGACCACCGGTTCGCGCGGGCCGCGCAGCACCACCGAAAAGGCGCCGCCCTCGCGCTGCGATTGGCCCATCGGGTTGATCTCGGCGATCTCGAGCGGCATCGACTCGCCTTCGGCGACGAGTTTCACCGCGCTTTGCCGGCGCGCCTCGAAGTCCGCGATGGTGATGTCTTGCATGTCGGGCCAGGAAGTCATGGGTGCGGGCCTTTGCGTTCGCCGTGTCCGGGCCGCCAGCATAGGCGGTTTCGCGCCCATGCAAAACCGCTAACCGTCCGCCGAACCGCCTTGCCGCCCAAGTCGCAGCGCGACCCTTCCAACCGCCCCATATCTCGCCCATAGTCGACTCGTTTGGCCGGAAGGAACGGGACATGGCATCTGGCACGCAGGGCGGGACCATCACCATCGTGCGCGGGCGGCTGTTGTGGTTTCACCACGAGCCGCTGGGTGCCGACGACGAAGCGTCCTTCATCCTGATCGAGGATGGCGGGCTGGTCTGCCGCAACGGCCGCATCGCCTGGGTGGGCGACTGGTCCGACCTGCCGGCCGACCATCGCGGCGCGGATTATGCCGACCATCGTCCGCACCTGATCGTGCCGGGCTTCATCGATCCGCACATCCACTTCCCGCAGGGTCAGGTGGTGGCTTCCTATGCCGGCTCGCTCCTGGAATGGCTGAACACATACACCTTCATCGAAGAGCAGAGATATGGCGATCCGCGCTTCGCCGCCACGATGGCCAAACGCTTTTGCGACATGCTGCTGGCGCACGGGACGACGACATGCGTTGCCTTCGGCTCGGTGCACAAGGGGTCGGCGACCGCGCTTCTGGCCGAAGCGGCAACGCGCAACATGCGGTTGGTCACCGGCAAGGTGATGATGGACCGCAACGCGCCCGAGGCGCTGACCGACACCGCCCAGTCCGGCTATGACGACACCAAGGCGCTGATCGCCGACTGGCACGGCGAAGCACGGCTGGAAGTCGCGATCAGTCCGCGTTTCGCGCTGACCTCGACGGATGCGCAAATGGAGGCGGCCGGGGCGCTGGCGCGTGAGCATCCCGAATGCCTGATCCAGACGCATCTGTCCGAAAACCATAGCGAGATCGAAGCGGTGGAGGCGCTGTTTCCCGACGCTGCCGACTATACCGATGTCTATGAGCGCTTCGGCCTTCTGACCGGCAAAAGCCTGATGGGCCACTGCATTCACCTGAGCGCGCGCGAGATCGGGCGCATGGCCGAGACCGGTGCGGTAGCGGTGTTCTGCCCGACCTCCAATCTGTTCCTGGGCAGCGGCCTGTTCGATCTCGACCGCATCAAGGGCGACGGCGTGCGGCATGCGATCGCCACGGACATTGGCGGCGGCACATCATGGTCGCTGCTGAAGACACTCGACGAAGGCTACAAGGTGCTGAACCTCCAGGGCCATCGCTATCATCCGATGCGTGCCTTTTGGCAGGCGACGCTGGGCAATGCGGAAGCCATCGGCATGGCGGACAGGATCGGGACGCTCGACGCGGGCACCGAAGCCGATTTCATCGTGCTCGATGCACGGGCGACCGAAGCGATGGCGTTGCGCATGGAAACAGTCGAGACGCTGGCAGAGGAACTGTTCGTCCTGCAGACGCTCGGCGACGACCGGGCGGTGACGGCGGCCTATGTGGCGGGACGGCCCGCGGGCCGTGACTGACGTGACGCCGTTGCAGGGCTTTGGCAGTCTCGCACCATTGTGGTTGATCGGTTGAGGTTCTTGACATGGCACGGCACTGGACTGTCGCGGCGACACTTCTGGCATCGGCGGGCGCTGCAGGCGCTGCGGGCGCCAATCAGATCGGCACGCCCGACCACGTGGAACAGGCTTCGTTTCGCGGTTGCGGCTGGTATGTCGTTCTCGGGTGCGGCCAGGACCGGTCGGCCCTCGTCGACCGGATGAACTATTGGGGCGGCCCGATGGCCGGCGGCGGGGCGGGATTGGACGTCATCGACACCGGCGACTATCCGAACTTCCGCAACGGTTTCTTCTGTCTGGTGGATGGTCCCTACGGTCATCGCGAAGCGGCGCAGTCCGTTGCCTGGACCGAGGCGGTTCCGGACGCCTATGTGAAGAGCGGTTGCTAGAGCATCTAATCGGCGGACGTCGCCCGGCCGATGCTTCTTGACTGATTTTGGTCGGGTTTCTCTCGCCCGCTTGATTCACGTCAATGTTGTGCGATACCTTGCAATACAACTATTGATCGTTCAGTTGGAGGAGGACGTGATGATTAGGTTTCTTGTTATTCTTGTTGCGCTGAGCGTTTTCGCGCCCACGCTCGCCAATGCTCACGGCGGCGGCTGCAGAAAGAGCTCACCCCCCGGCCAATGCTGTCATATGGACAACCGCGCTGGCTCTGTTCACTGCCACTAGGCCCGGCCGGGCTCACGCCACCGCGTAGCCCACTTCCTCGCTGGCCTTTCGAAGTGCGTGCCAGAAGGCGCGGGCGTAGGAGCGGAAGACGATGATGTCGAAGGCATCCTCGCCGACGCGCTGGATCTGCGCGAAGATCTCGTGGTGCCTGGTCGCCAGGCCCTTTTCCAGCGGGAAAGCGTCCGACCTGAAATCGATCGGAAAGAGCTTCGACAGCGCCCGGCGTGATTGCCTCCCGTCGATGCGCAACACCGTGCGGCCATGCGACAGGTCGACGACGGTGCCGTTCTCACCCACCGCCTTGGCCAGCGCTTCGGGCAGGGCGGGATTTTGGGCGACCACGCTCCAGCGCCCCGGCGCGTGCTGGAACGCCTGCGCGTCTTCGGCAATGGCGTCCTTCGTCTTGGTGACAGACGCACCGGATGCGCGCTTGATGGCGTTTGCCGCCTTGGTTTCGCTGCCTGGCCACGCGCAGACATCGCAGATGGCCAACGCAAAGCGTTCGGTGAGCGTGACCCGGGCGCCGCGATCGAGATTGCCGAACTCGCCCTGCTCATAGTGGCCGGCGAGCGGGCTTTCGGCGGCATCGGTGATGACCGGGGTCGAGACGAAGGGTTCAGCCATGCATCCGCTCCCCCTTCGGGTCGACCATGTGTTGGCTGACGATCTCGATCGGGATGTGCGTGCCCGAGCGCACCGGATCGGTCGCGTAAAGATGCTGGCCGATCCTGTTGCCGCCATCCTCGACCAGCGCGAGACCCACATAGGCGTTGATCTCGGGCGAGAAGGCCATCGCGGTCAGATGGCCAAGGCCGGGGCCCGGTCCGTCGCGGTCGCCGGCGACCACATGGGAGCCGCCGTGCAGCTTTTCACCCGAGCGCGAGACGACGCCGACCAGCGTCCAGCGGCTTTGGTCCGTCAGGCCCTCGCGGTTCATCATGGCCGAGCCGACGAACGGCTTTTTCGATGACAGCATCCAGTCGAGATGCAGATCGCGCGCCGTGGTGCGTCCGTCGATCTCGGCGGCGGTGACATGGCCCTTTTCGATGCGCAGCGTGCCCAGCGCCTCGAGCCCGTAGGGTGCGATGGCGAAAGGTTCGCCGGCCGCCATCAGCGCTTCCCAGACATGGGTGCCGTGATGGGCGCCGCAATAGACCTCATAGGCCAGTTCGCCGGAGAATGAGAGGCGGCAGATCATCACCGGCACGCCGGAAACCGCGCCGTGGACAATGCCCATGAAGGGCAGGGCGTCGTTGCCGACATCGGTCCCGGTGACGCATGCGGCCAGCACGTCGCGCGATTTCGGCCCTGCGATCGCCGCGCCGGCCCACTGGTCGGTCACCGAGGTGACATGGACGCGCATGTCCGGCCAGTGGACATCGAGGCACAGTTCGAGATGGCTCATCACCTTGCCGGCATTGGCCGTGGTGGTGGTTATCAGGAAACGGTTCTCGGCGAGGCGCCACGTGGTGCCGTCGTCCATGGCGAACCCGTCCTCGCGCAGCATCAATCCGTAGCGCGCCTTGTTGACGGGGAGCTTTGCAAAGCCGTTGGTGTAGACGCGGTTGAGGAAGTCCGCCGCGTCAGGCCCCTGAATGTCGATCTTGCCCAGCGTCGACACATCGACGAGGCCTGCACCGGATCGCACGGTCTTCGCCTCGCGCACATAGGCCTGTTCGACGGTCTCGCCGGGCCGGTTGTAGCTTTCGGGCCGCTCCCAGTGGCCGGCGGCATACATGCGCGCGCCATGGTCTCCATGCCAGTCGTGCATTGGTGTCAGCCGGTGCGGGAACAGATCGCCATAGCGTTCCGCGGCGATCGAGCCCAGGGACGCAGCGGTATAGGGCGGGCGGAAGCGCGTGGTCCCCACGTCCGGGATCGGCTTGCCGAGCGCGTCGGCCATGATGGCCAGGCCCGGCACGTTGGAGGTCTTGCCCTGGTCGGTCGCCATGCCGAGCGTCGTGTAGCGCTTGAGATGCTCGACCGAGCGGAAGCCCTCGCGATGGGCGAGGCGCACATCGTCGGCGGTCACATCGTGCTGGAAGTCGACGAACGCCTTGCCCGGATGCCCTATCTCGAAGACCGGGGCTGGGGCAGGGGAGAGATCGTGATCGAAATCCAGATCGCCGGCGGCCGCGCCATGGACCGACCAGTGTGCGTCAGGCTTGGGCGGCAGGAAGGCTTGCAGGGCATCATCCCAAACCGGATTGGCGCCGGCCTGGCTCGCCAGATGGACGACCGGCGACCAGCCGCCCGAGACGAGCAGGCAATCGGTCTCGATCTCCTCGGCGCCGCCCGAAAAGCTTCGCGTCTCGTGATTGTAACGGGCGACAGAGATCGACTTGAGCCCCTTGGCACCGCTCGTGCCGACCACCGCGTGGCCGAGCTTCAGGGCGCCGCCGGCGCGGTCGGCCAACCGTTGCGCTGCGGCGCCGATCTCCGGCCGGACATCGACGATGGCGCGAACGTTGGCGCCCGCATGGCGCAGGGCCGCGGCGGTCGCATAGGCGCTGTCATTGTTGGCAAAGACCGCCAGATGCTGGCCGGGCAGCACGCCGAACGTCTCCGTATAGCGCCGGCCCGCGTCGGCCAGCATCACGCCGGGCCGGTCGTTACCGGGGAAGACGATGGGGCGTTCCAGCGCGCCTGTCGCCAGCGCGACGTGCTCCGCGCGGATCACCCAGTGACGCTGGCGCGGCGCGCCTTCGGGCGCCGTCTTCAGATGGTCGCTGACGCGCTCGGTCGCGGCCAACATGTTGCCGTCATACCAGCCCCAAACCGTCGTGCGCGTGAGCAGCGTGACATTGGGTCGTGATTCAAGCGATTCGACGATCTGTCTGATTTCAGACTCTTTTTTGCCATCGGCCGCGCCGCCCCATCGCGGCTCCAGTTCGCAGACGATGACGTGCCTGCCGGTCTCGGCCGCTTCATGCGCTTGTTTAAGTCCGGCGAGGCCACCGCCGATGACAAGCACGTCGCAGAAGGCGTTGATGCGCTCATAGCGGCTCTTGTCGGGCGCCGTGCCCGGCCGGCCAAGCCCTGCCGCGCGGCGGATGACATGCTCGCACATCATCCAGAAACGCGTTCCCTTCAGCGGGCCGATCACCGGACCCATGAAGGTCTTGTAGTAGAACCCGGCGGCGAGCGCCTTGCCGCCGAGCTGGTTGATCGCCATCAGATCGTTGTCGAGCGAGGGCCACCGGTTCTGGCTTTCGACCGCAAGCCCGTCGAAAATCTCGATCTCGGTGGCGCGCACGTTCGGCTCGCGCACGCCGTCCGTGGTGACCGTGAACAGCGCGTTCGGCTCATCGACGCCGAAGGCCATCAGCCCGCGCGGGCGATGATATTTGAACGAGCGGCCCATCACGCGCACGCCATTGGCCAGCAGCGCGGAGGCGAGCGTGTCGCCGGCAAGGCCGAAATATTGCCGGCCATCGACGGTGAAGCCGACCGTGTCGGTTCGGTCGATGGCCGTTCCGCCTTCTGCGCACCGATGGCTGGTCATGGGGCGGCCTCGCGTGTGGCGGCGGCGAGCCCCCACCCCTTACCCCTCCCCCATAAATGTGGGAGGGGGGGCGTGGTCATCGCACACGCATTGCCGATTTCTGAGCCGGGCGATGGTTCTGGCCGAGAAGGCGGTAGGGCCGAGGTCTTCCCTCCCACGCTTGCGGGGGAGGGATGAAGGGTGGGGGCGAGGTCAATCGGAGAACTCATGCCTTCGCCCCCGGCATGGTCACGTCAGATATCGCGTGCGTCACCGTGTTCCGGACAATGCGCAGATGCCGGCGGCAGCCGCCGGCATGCTGCCAGATTTCGGCATGATCGCCGGCGGGGTTGGTGCGGTCATAGACAAAAGCGTTCCAGGACGACTGATCGGATGCCGCCGGATCGGGCCGTGCAGCGAGATTGTCCGCATCGCCGCAATAGGCGAATTCGCTCAGATCGCGCGGACCGCAGAAGGGGCAGGGGATGATCATGTCTTTCCCTCATCCTGAGGTGCGAGCATCCCATCCCTCGCCCTTCGAGGCTCGCTGCGCTCGCACCTCAGGATGAGGGGATGGGATGCGAACCTCGAAGGACGAGGGAGAGGAATCGTCGACATGCTCAATGCTTCCACGGTGTCGCTCCCTGGCCCTTTTCGTCGATGACATAGCCGCGGTGGAAGCGGTCGAGCGTGAAGGGGGCATTGAATTCGTGCGGCTCGTCCCGGGCGATCGTGTGGGCGAAGCACCAGCCCGAGGCGGGCGTTGCCTTGAAACCGCCATAGCACCAGCCGGCGTTCAGATAGAGGCCGGGCAGGGGGCCCTTGGCGATGATGGGCGAGCCGTCCATCGACATGTCCATGATGCCGCCCCATGAGCGCAGCAGGCGGAGTTTCGCAAATGCCGGGAACAGCTCCAGCACCTCGCTCATCACGTCTTCGACGATCGGCAGGTTGCCGCGCTGTGCGTAGGAATTGTAGCCGTCAATGTCGCCGCCAAAGACGAGCGAGCCCTTGTCGGACTGCGAAATGTAGAGGTGCCCGCCGCCATAGGTGACCACCGTGTCGAGGCAGGGCTTGACGCTTTCGGTGACAAACGCCTGCAGCACATGGCTTTCGATCGGCAGCCGGTTGATGCCGGCCAACGCCATGACGCGCGATGTCGAGCCGGCGACGGCGGCAGCCACCTTGCGCGCGTGAATGCGGCCGCGGCTCGTCTCTACGCCGGTGACCTGATCGCCCTCGCGGACAAAGCCCGTCACTTCGCAGTTTTCGATGATGTCGACGCCACGCCGGTCGGCGCCGCGCGCATAGCCCCAGGCGACGGCATCGTGCCGGGCCGTTCCGGCGCGCGGCTGTTCGAGCCCGCCAAGGACCGGAAAGCGCGACGAGCCCGACAGGTTCAGCGCCGGCACGCGGCGCTTGAGTTCGGGCGGCCGCACGAAGCGCGCATCGACGCCCTGCAGGATCATCGCATTGCCGCGCCGGGCATGGTCGTCTTCCTGGGCCGGCGTGTGGAACAGGTTGATGATGCCGCGCTGGGAGAACATCACATTGTAGTTGAGTTCGTGCGAGAGGTTCTCCCACAGCTTCATCGAATGCTCGTAGAAAGGCGTGTTGCCGGGCAGCAGGTAGTTCGAGCGCACGATGGTGGTGTTGCGGCCGATATTGCCGGAGCCGACCCATCCCTTTTCGAGAACGGCGACGTTGCGGATGCCGAACTCGCTGGCCAGATAATAGGCCGTCGACAGCCCGTGCCCGCCGCCGCCGATGATGATCACGTCATAGGCCGGCTTTGGTTCGGGCTTGCGCCAGGCCGGCTTCCAGTCACGGTTTCCGGTCAGAGCGTTCTTCACGATGGAGAGGGCAGAATATTCCGCCATGGATGAAGGACCTTTCGGCACGCCGCCCGCAATCTGCATCAGCGCGGCGTTTCGTGCATGATACAAATTCGCCGTCCGATGACGTTCCCGCGACGGTCATTGACCGTCAAGCCATCTTTCGACTCCTTCCAGATGTGATATGCGTGTGCGCATGATCTGGTTGCGCACTTTTCTCCTCTGCCTTTCTCTTTCGATCCTGGTCATTCCGGTGCAGGCCCAGCCCGTCGGCAGCGGAGCCGAAACGCCGGTCGTCGCGCTCACCCGCGACGTCGAGCGGCTGATCAACGATATCGAGGAGAGCGCGAACGACGATGCGCGGCTGGCGGAGATCGCGACCGAACTGACCGCCTTGCAGGACGATCTGCTTGCGGCGGGTGTCGCGCTGACGCCGCGCCTTTCCACCGTGCGGGGCCGCCTCGACCAGCTCGGTCCTGCGCCGCCGGAAAGCGAGCCGGCCGAAGCCCCCGACAGGCTGGACGAGCGTGATGCGCTGACCGCCGAGCGGGCGCTGATCAACGATCTGATCGGGCAGTTGGAGGCCCAATCGATCCGGGCGCGCAACGGCGTCGACCGGATCGCCGAGCGCCGGCGGACCTTGTTCACCGACACGCTTTCGCGCCGATACGACATCACCAGCGCATTCAGTCCGCAGCTCATCGCCGATCTGGCCGAACGCAGTGCGGCGCTGGAAAGGCGGGTTGCGTCATGGGCCAGCTTCACCTGGCGCACCAAGCAGAACACCGTTCTGGCAAGCGTGTTCATGATCCTTGCTCTGGCGTTGGTGGCGATCCGGGCCTCGCGCAGGACCATCGTCATCTGGATCGAGCGGGCCGAGGGCGACGATCCGCCGACCTATTTCGCGCGGATGACCAACGCCTTCTGGTACACGCTGATGCCGACGCTGGCGTTCTGGGCGTTCCTGGCGATCTCGCTTCTGGGTCTCGACCAGGCCGGCCTGATGCGGCCGGATATCCTGTTCATACTGACGCGATTGCTGGTCGGCGTTGCGGCGGTCGTTCTGGTCTGGCGCCTGTCCGAAGCGGTCTTCGCGCCGTCGAAGCCCAACTGGCGGCTGATCGGCGTGACCGACAAGGCCGCCCGTTCGCTCAAGGCGTTCTTTGTCGCCATGGCGACGGTGACGGTCATCGATACCGTCATCGAACAGGTCAACACGATCGTCGGCGCATCGCTGCCGATCACGGTGGCGCGCAGCCTGATCACCAGCCTCGCCGTGGGCGCGCTGCTCGTCGTGATCGCCTTTCTTCGCCCGTTCCCGCCCCATGCCGGCGCGGTGTCGGACGATGTGGCCGCCGATGCCGCGGCCCGCCCATGGCCGGGCTGGGTTAAATGGCCGCTGGTGGCGTCGGGCCTGCTGCTGATCGGCGCGGCCCTGGCCGGCTATATCGGCTTTGCCCGCTTCGCCGCCCAGCAGATCGTCATCACGGGCGCCATCCTTGCGACGGTCTATCTGGGTCACCGGGCGGCGCAGGCGATCGCGCAGGACCATGCCTTTGGGCAGTCGCGGCTGGGCACGGCACTCACCCGGAGACTGTCGCTTTCGGAAACCTCCGTCGACCAGTTGGCGCTGGTGCTCGGCATGGCGCTGTCGGCGATCGTCTTCCTCGTCGGGCTTCCGGTTCTGGCGCTGCAATGGGGTTTTCGCTGGCCTGAAATCCGCGCCTTCGGCGCGCGCTTCTTCACCGACATTCCGGTCGGTTCGATCTCCATTTCGCTCACCTCGATCGCCGCCGGCGTCGTGCTGTTCTTTGTCGGCTATCTGGTGACCAAGCGTTTCCAGCGCTGGCTCGACGGCAGCGTGCTCGAGCGCAGCCGGGTCGAGCCGGGCGTGCGCAACTCCATCCGAACCGCAATCGGCTATGCGGGGATCGCCGTCGCCGCGCTGATCGGCGTTTCGGCCGCCGGGCTGGACCTCAGCCAGCTGGCACTCGTCGCCGGCGCCCTGTCGCTGGGCATCGGTTTCGGCTTGCAGAACATCGTCTCCAACTTCGTCTCGGGCCTCATCCTTCTGGCCGAACGGCCCTTCAAGTCCGGCGACATCATCGAGGCGGGCGGCTATACCGGCACGGTCACCAACATTTCGGTGCGGGCGACCGAGATCCAGCTCTTCGACCGCAAGACGCTGATCCTGCCCAATTCGGAACTGATCAATTCAGCGGTGTCCAACTGGATGCACCGCAACACGTTCGGGCGCGTCACGGTTTCGGTCGGCGTCTCCTATGGCAGCGACCCGCAACAGGTGCACGATCTGCTGCTGGAGATCGCCGCCGACCATCCGCGCATTCTGGGCAATCCCGAACCGTTCGTCTCGTTCGACGATTTCGGGGCGTCCTCGCTGGATTTCACGCTGTACGGTTTCCTGTCCGACATCGGCTACGGGCTGACGGTTCGCACCGAACTGCGCATGGCGATCTTCGAGCGCTTCAAGGCGGCGGGCATCGAAATCCCGTTCCCGCAGCGCGATGTCAATCTGCGCATGGTGCAGCCCGAGGCGGACGTTCCGGTCGAGCTGCCGCAGGAGCCGTTCGGTGAGATCGAAGCGGGCGAAGCACGCCGGCCCGATGACAGTTGAACGATTGCCGTTTCGGTTCTAGGTTGGCGCCATGTCTGAAAAGCGACATGTTTTCCGGGCGATAACCGTTCTGGCGGTGTCCGTCCAAATCGCATCGCCGGCTCTGGCCGCTTCGCTGACCAATCAGGACAGCGAGCCACGCACGCTTGTCGTCACGGAAAACGGGGTGAAATCGGAACTGGTTATCGGCGCGGGGCAGACGGTGTCATTCTGCGCCGCGGGCTGTTTCATCACCTTGCCCAATGGCGATCGCGCCGCGCTGGCCGGCTCCGAATCCGTCGAATTGCTCGGCTCGGATGCCATCATCAGCCAATAGGCAGCATTTGACGATAATGCCTTCGCAGGCATTCAGCATGCGCTAACCATCACCGCCGATAAGCGGCGCTTCAACCCCCATTAACCCAAGCCGTTCACCGCATTTTTCGCGCCGATCCGGTAATTTGTCCGCCTAACCCAAGGGAAATTTCAAGGGGCCGGACATGGATGCGCGCGTTGACGACACAGCAATCGCTCTTGCGGTGGATCTCGACGGGACGCTGATTTCCGGCGATCTTCTGTGGGAATGCGTGTTCCGCCTCGTGCGCGCCAATCCGCTTTTCGCGCTGATGCTGCCGGTCTGGCTGCTCGGCGGCAAGGCGCGCTTCAAACATGAGGTGTTCTCCCGGGTCAGCGTCGATCCTGCCAGCCTTGGCTATCGGCCCGAAGTGCTGCGCTTTCTGGAAGCGGAAAAGGAACGCGGTCGCGTTCTGATACTGGCGACGGCCAGCGCCCAGGACCATGCCGGACGGATCGCCGCCCATCTCGGCCTGTTCGACCGGGTGATCGGATCGACGCCGGACACCAATCTCAAATCGGCCGCCAAGAGGGCGCGCCTCGTCGCCGACTATGGCGATGCGGGCTTTGACTATGTCGGCAACAGCCGAGACGATGTGGCCGTCTTCGAAGCCGCGCGCCGGTCCTATGTGGTGGCGCCCGACCGCGAGGCGCGCGCCTGGTCGGATGCCCATGGCGGCGCGATCCTTGTCGATCACGGCCAGACCAGCCTGACCGACGTGGTCAGGATGCTGCGCGTCCATCAATGGGCCAAGAACGTGCTGATCGCCGTGCCGGCCGTGCTGGCGCATACGGTTTTCGAGCCGGTGACGCTGGTGCATCTGATCGGCGCCTTCTTCGCGTTCAGCTTCCTGGCGTCGGCGGTCTACGTCTTCAACGACCTGTTCGACCTGTCGATGGACCGCCGCCATCCGACCAAGTGCAAGCGGCCCCTGGCCGCCGGGCGCATCGATCCGGCGACCGGCATCAAGATCGCCTTCGGTCTGATGGCGTTTTCGGTGCTGATCACGATGACGCTGCCGCCCTTGTTCGGCATCGTGCTGGCGCTCTATTTCGTCGCCACGACCGCCTATTCGCTGAAGGTCAAGCGCTGGCTGCTGCTCGATGTGCTGACGCTGGCCGGCCTTTATACGGTGCGCATCATTGCCGGCATGGCGGCGGTTGGCGCCGAGCCGTCCTATTGGCTTCTGGCCTTTTCGATCTTCTTCTTTTTGTCGCTGGCGCTGGTCAAACGCTATGTCGAACTCGATCTGGCCAAGATCTCGGAAAGACAGCGGCTGTCGGGCCGCGGCTATCGTCCCGAGGACAAGGAAGTCATCGCCCAGGCCGGCATGGCGTCGGGTTTTTCGGCGATCGTCGTTTTGGCACTCTATCTCGACAGCCCGGCGGTCTACCAGCTCTACGACCATCCCTGGATGATCTGGCCGATCTGCCCGCTGGTCCTCTATCTGATCATGCGCATCTGGATTCTGGCCAAGCGGCGCGAGTTCAACGACGACCCGGTCGTTTTCATCGCGACCGACTGGCGCAGCCAGTTGATGATCGTCTTCGGCGCCGCTCTGATGTTCGCCGCCGGCGCGGTCGATTTCCATGCGCTCGGTCTATGACGGGTTCGGCCGGGTCCGTCCGGCCAGGCGTGCGGCGGTTGCCGGCCCGCTGACCGCCGAGGCGCTGCGCGATGCGGCGCCCGGCTCACTTCTGCCGTACGGCAATGGCCGCTCCTATGGCGATACCTGCCACAACGATGCCGGCACACTCGCTGACATGCGCGGTTCGGCGCGGATCGTCGCGTTCAACCCGGACAGCGGCGTTCTGGAAGCCGAAGCCGGCGTGATGCTGCATCGGATCATCGATTATTGCGCGTCCTACGGCTTCTTCCTGCCCGTGACGCCGGGCACCCGCTTCGTCACGCTGGGCGGCGCGGTGGCCAACGATGTGCACGGCAAGAACCATCATGTCCGCGGCACGCTGGGCCGGCATGTCGAGCAGATCGAACTGGTCCGCTCGGACGGCACCCACACGCTGTCGCGCACCGCGAACCCGGCACTGTTCGCCGCGACGATCGGCGGCATGGGGCTGACCGGGATCATCACGCGCGTGCGCCTGAAAATGATGAAGGTCGGTTCGCTCAACCTCATCGAGCGGCTGCAGCCCTTTGCGACGCTCGACGCCTATTTCGACGAGGCCGATGCGGCCGATGCGGCCAACGAATATGCGGTCGCCTGGCTCGATCAGCTGAACGGCGAACGCGGCGTCCTGATGACGGCGAACCACGCCGATGATGGCGACTACCGCACCGCCGTTCACGCGCCGCGCCTGTCGGTACCGTTCGAACTGCCGCTCTCGGCGCTCAACCATTTCAGCCTCCGAGCCTTCAATGCGGCGTTCCATTTCGCCAAGGCGCGCAAGGCCGGACGCGACCGCGTCACCGGTTTTGCCGGTTTCTTCTATCCGCTCGATGCGGTCGGCAACTGGAACCGGCTTTACGGGCCGGCGGGCCTGTTCCAGCACCAGAGCGCCATACCGTTCGAGACGGCGCGCGCGGCGATCCCGGCCATGCTGGCCGCATCGCGCAGGGCGGGGCAGGCCTCGTTCCTGACCGTTCTCAAGCGGTTCGGCGACATCGCATCGCCCGGCGTGATGAGCTTTCCGGTGCCGGGCTACACGCTGACGCTCGATTTTCCCAACCGGGGACCGAAGACGCTGGCGCTTCTGGACGAACTCGACCGGATCACGGTGGAGGCGGGCGGACGCGTCAATCCCTACAAGGATGCCCGCATGGGCGCGGAGACGTTCGCCGCCTGCTTTCCGCATTGGCACCAACTTGAGGCACTGCGCGACCCCGCGCTTTGCTCGGATTTCTGGCGGCGGACGGCGCTGATGCTGTCCAAAAACGGGAATGGGTCAATTGCGACCGACGATCTTCAGCAAACTCTAACGAAGGTCTCCTAAGACAGAAACCGGATGAGGGCCGGGCGCAGACAATGAAATACATACCGTTCATATTGTTCACGGTCGCGACCAACGCAGCGGCGCAACTCATGCTCAAGCAGGGCATGATGACGCTGTCGCCGGCGGTCCTCGGACAGCCGAACCTGATCTTCAAGACGCTGCTGATCATCTTCCAGCCCTGGGTGTTCTTCGGACTGGCGACGTTCGTCATTTCGATGGCCTCGCACATGTTCGTCCTGTCCAAGGTCGATCTGAGCTTTGCCTATCCGTTCCTGTCGCTCGCCTATGTGGCGGTGGCGGTTCTGGCCTGGCAGCTCTTCGGCGAGGATCTGGGCGCCTACAAGATCGCCGGCATCGCTTTCATCTGCGTCGGCACGGTCCTCGTCGCGCAATCGGGTTCGCCGCTGTCGGACACGCCGCGCACGACCCATTCCTCACCCGCAACCGCCATTACGGACGAAGCACAGTCATGAAACATGTGATCTTCGGCGGCGACGGTTTCGTCGGCCGCTTTCTCGCCAAGGATCTCGCCGAACGCGGCGAAAAGGTACTGGTCGCCGACATCAACAAATCGGACCTGCCGCACTACGCCACCGTCGATCACGTACACTGCGACGTGACCAATTCGGCGTCCGTCTCCGGCGTGCCGGTCGATGGCGACGACATGGTCTACAACCTGTCGGCGATGATGCTGTCGCCGATCCAGAAGCGCATCGACCGCTATCCGTTCTTCTATCCGGTCAACACGTTCGGCGCCGCCAACATCATGGCGCACACCGCTGCATCGGGCGCGTCCCAACTCGTCCAGTACACGACCGACATGGTCTACGGCAAAACGGTCAAGACGCCGCAGGACGAGAGCCATCCGATATCGCCGCTCGGCCATTATGGCGGTTCGAAAGCCGAGACCGAAGCGATCGCCGACGATTGGCGCATGCGCGGCCTGAAGATCACCATCGTGCGGCCGCGCCTGATCATCGGGCCCGGGCGCCTCGGCATTCTGGGCAAGCTGTTCAAGCTGATCGACATGAACCTGCCGGTGCCGATGATCGGCGCGGGCAAGAACCCCTACCAGTTCATCTCGGTCTATGACTGCGCCGAGGTGGCGCGCCTTGCCTGGGAACATGGCGTGCCCAACAAGGCCTACAATCTGGGGTCGGACAATCCGCCGCCGGTCAGGAAGCTCTTGGGCGACCTGATCCGCTCGGCCGGTTCGAAATCCATCCTGCTGCCGACGCCCGGCTTTGCCGTCAAATGGACGCTTGCCGCGCTCGACCAGCTGAACATGCCGCTCATGGACCCCGAGCAATATCTGATCGCCGACGAATATTGCGTGCGCGACACGGAGGCGGCCAAGCGCGATTTTGGCTGGGCGCCGAAATATCGCGACGAGGACATGTTGCAGGCGGCCTATGCGGAATACCGCAAGGCCAGGGACAGCGGCCTTGCGGTCGGCAATTCGACCGTCGTGGCGGCAGAGTGAGGACACCGAAAATGCTTGATTTCCTGACCAAGAAAAAACCGGTCGTCGAGGCGCCCGCCATGCAGACGCCGATGCCGGAAGGCGCCGCACACGCACAATTGGACAAGCCGGACCTGATGTCGGTGGCCGACGCCAAGGCGATGGGCGTTCCGGCGATGACCGAACTGTTCAAGGCGCATCTGAACCCCGGCCAGCTTCACTTCATGAAGCTGCTGGGTTTTCACAAGATCAAGATCGAGAGCGCCGAGGGGATGTATTACACCGACCAGAACGGTCGGAAGATCCTCGACTTCTTCGGAGGTTTTGGCTCTCTCGCGCTCGGCCATAATCATCCGCGCATCCTCGAAACCCGCAAGGTGTTCCAGGAGGAAAAGCGCCACGAGATCGCCATGGCGTTCATGTCGCAATATGCGGCGGCGCTGGCGCACAACATCGCGGCCTGCTCGCCCGAAGACCTCGACATGGTGTTTCTGGGATCGTCCGGTTCCGAGGCGATGGAAGCGGCGCTGAAGGTTGCCGAGCGCGCCGCCGGCCCTGAGCGTCCGCTCGTCGTCTATGCGGAGAATTCGTTCCACGGCAAGACCAAGGGTGTCCTGTCGATCACCGACGGGCCGCTCTACCGGGGCGAGTTCAAACTGCTCGACAATGGTGTGAAAGTTCCGTTCGGCGACATCGAAGCGGTCGAAGCCGCGTTCAAGGCGCATCCGGAGATCGGTGTGATCTGCCTTGAGACGGTGCAGGGCGGCGGCGGCATCATCGGCGCCGACAGCGCCTTTTGGCACAAGCTGCGCGATCTGTGCGACGAACATGACGTCATCTGGGTGGCCGACGAAGTGCAATGCGGGCTTGGCCGCACCGGCCGGTTCTACGCGTTCGAGCATCACGGCGTCGTTCCCGACGTCACGGCGCTTGCCAAATCGCTGGGCGGCGGCAAGTGCGCCATGGCGGCGATGATCGCCCGGCGCGACATCTACATGAAGGCCTACGGCACGCCGAAGACGGCGATGATCCACGCCCAGGCCACCTTCGGCGGCATCGGCGAAGCGTCGGTCACCGCGCTCGAGACGATCAACGTCCTCTATGAGGAAGGCCTGATCGACAATGCGGCCGACACGGGCGCCTATCTGATCTCCGAACTCGAACGGCTGCAGGCCAAATATCCGCAGATCATCAAGGATGTGCGCGGCCAGGGCTTGATGGTGGGCCTGGAATTCCACGATTTTTCGCAGACGCTGCCTGCGGTGCTGAGGCCGGCCGTGGCGATGCTGGACGACAAGCTGAAGGGCTCGCTTTCGGGCTTTATCGGTGCGCTTTTGCTGCGCGATCACGACATTCTGGTCGCCTTCACCGAATACAACCGCAACGTCATCCGGCTGGAGCCGCCGCTCATCTGCGAGCGCAGCCACGTCGACCGGTTCATCGCCGGGTTCGACGCGCTGCTCGGACGCGGAATCGTCGCCATCGTGCGCGATTTCGTCAAAAGCCAGGTGAGCTGACACAGCCCTGTCGGCAAAGGACCCCGAACGCCTGCCCTTTGCGCCGCCAGCCCGGCGCAAGGGGCATCGTGTTTGATCAGATGACGCAACGGAACAAGCGTCGTGATCGAGGACATCAACATCCGCATTCTGGCGACCGGCGAATGGCTGGCCCGGCGGCTAGCGCCGTTTGCCGGCACGTTGGGTCTTGTGCTGCTGCTGGCGCTGGCCGCCACGATCGCCGCCGCCGGCTGGGTTTTTCCCATCTACAATTGGGACATGTTCGCCTATCTGGCCGCCGCGCATGAAGCGCCCGGCATTTCGGTCGAAGCGCTGCATCGGCATGCCTATGAGACGATGCGACAGAACGCGCCGGCGGGTGACTTCATTGTCCTGACCCAGGACCGCGACTATCGCGTGCGCCAATATGCCGACCCGGAAGCCTTCTTCACCATGCTCGGCTTTTACCGGGTGAAGTTCCTCTATGTGGAGCTGCTGGGCTGGCTTTCGGATTTCGTCGATCCGTACATTGCCGTGCGGCTTCTGTCGGTCGTCCCGGCGGCACTGACGGTCGGGCTGGTGGCATGGTGGCTGGCGCGGGAGCGGGCGCTTCATCTGGCGCCGCTGGCGATTGCCCTGCTTCTGGTCTGCGCCTTCGGCGAGCGCGCCCGCTCGGGAACGCCCGATGCGCTGTCGACCATGCTGTTCGTTGCGGCCATGCTGGCCTTCATGGCCAGGCGCGAAGCGCTGGTGGCGATTCTCCTTTTCACCGCTTTTCTGGCGCGTCCCGACCATGCGGCCTATATCGGCGTTCTGTGGTTCGTTTCGGTCTTCACGCGAACCTTTTCCTGGGGCGCGTTCGTCGCGTTTGCCGCCGCCGCGATCGTCTATGTTCCGATGACGCAGGCCGGCGGCCATCCGGGCTGGTGGGTCCATTTCTGGTTCACCCATGTCGAGTTCGTGCCGACTCTGGAAGGGTTCGATCCGGACTTTTCGCTGGCCGTCTATGCCTATGCGGTGGTGCGCGTCATCGTCCGCTCACTGGTCGAGGAAACCTGGCTGGCCGTTCTGCTGCTGGGTTGCTTTGCATGGTGGCAGATGACGCTGCGCGGCTTCGGCTTCTCGCGGCGCGAGACGACGGTTCTCGTCGCGACGCTTCTGGCGATGGGCGCCAAGATGGTGGTGTTCCCGCTGCACGAAACGCGGTTCCATCTGCCCTATCTGATCGTGTTCGGCCTGGTGCTGATCTGCGCGCTGCGCGATCTGCGTTTCCTGCCCGGCCCCCGCGACATCAGCCGCCAAGCCGGGCCGCGATCTGCGGCCTGACATAGGCCGCATAGCAATCGGTCAGCCGGACCTTGACGTGGCCGGTCAGCGCCGGCGCATAGATACCGTAGAGCTGGCGGCCATTGTCCCGATAGGGGCATTGCGGTTCCAGCACGATGTCGGCGTCGGCGACCGCGTCGTAGACGTCCGCGTCCGGCTTGGGCACGGCGCGATAGGGATCGGCGCCGATGGCGATGTGGCGCGGGCCGGACTTGCCGAGAAGCCACGGGAACGGGTTGGCGAAGTCGAGCGTCATGATCGTCTCGTATCGCAGGCCGGCGGCTTCGAGACGCTTGAGTTCGCCGACCAGTTCGTCGGCGTCCTTCATCAGGCCGATCTGGAAATCGTGTTCGGAGTACAGCACGAAAGCGGGCAGTTCGCGGCGCATGGCGATCGCGCGAGTCGCCTCCGGGTATTCGATGTAGTGGGCGCGCATGCGCTCGTAGCGCTCCAGCTTGCGCGGCCGGACCGTTACCTGCCCCATCGCGCCGAGGTTTTCATGTTCCAGCGGCACCTGCCGGATCATCGCCAGATTGGCCCTGGTCGCGTGCTGGATGGTCTGGACCGCCGGCGGCAGGACCGTACAGGCGGCCACAAGCGCGGCGGCCGCCTTGGCGCCGTTGCTGCCGTCCGCCGCGAACATGCGCGCAAGCGCGAGGATGGCGACCGGCCACAGAGCGATGTGCTCCTGGCTGCCGGTGTTCTGGCTTTCAAAGAAGATGCCGCCGGCAAGGGCGGCGCCGAGCCAGATGGACGGATGGTCGCAGACCGCGCGCCAGAGCGGCTGACCTGCAGCAGTACGGGCGGGAAGTACGACGATCAGAAGCGCGCCCAGAAGCCCGGCGAAGATGACCGTGCCGCCGGTGCGCGATGCGCCCTGGATCAGCCGCGAGGCAAGGCTGGAATCATTGATGTCCAAAAGCGCGACGATGTCGGCCAGATAGGCCGAGATCATGCCCGTCGCCAGTTCGAGACCGCCCAGCGCGGCGGCGAAGATGACGGCGCTGGCGATAGCGCCGAAAAGCCGGATTCGGCCGGCCGCCAGGGCGGCCAGACACAGCAGCCCCGCCGCCACGAAACCGGTGATCTTGACCAGGAACAGCACCAGCATCAGCGCTGCGACCAGGGCGACAAGAAGCGAGCGGTTGCGCACAAACATCAGCGCCGCCGCCAGAACGTAGAGAAGTTGGCTGGCATGGCGGTTGTAGATGCCGAAACCGTCCGAGCCGGGATAATTGTAATATTCGGTGGTGTTGAACGGCAGCAGCGTGAACAGCGCGAAGGGCACCGCCAGCGCCAGCGCGATGAGCGGGTTGCGGCGCGCCACGTCCCAAAGGATGAGCGCCATCAGCGGAATGGTGACGATCGCGATCGACCAGTTGGCGGCGTACATGGGTTGCGCGTCGGCAAACAGCGCCATCGTCCAGGTGCTCAGATAATATTCGAGCGGGCCGACGGGCGTGAAGAAATCGACATTGGGCATTTGGCCCTGGCCAAGGCGATTGGCGGCATCGAGATAGAGGAAACTGTCCCAGTACATCGAGCCGAGCGGCGCGCGCAGCGGCAGCAGCAGACCGGCGGCGATCAGCGCGACGAGAGCGCCCATGACCAGCCAGACAAGACCGGCCAGCCCGAGACGGGGCATTGCAGCGGATTGATCGAGCGTGGTGACACTCATGGGCAGGCACTCTTGCAAGACGGCACTTGACGCACGCGCGCGTCGTCGGCCCATCATAGCGTGCCGGCCTGCCCGGCAGGTTAATGCCGGCCGTTCAATTGTCGTTAAGGTTACGGCCGTTCCGTTGCGTCACGAGCGCGGTTTGAGGTTCTCGGGGTCGTAGAGCGGCGCATAGCCGATGCCGGCAACCTCGACGGGAAACCGCTCGCCGAAATATTCGATCATCAGCCCGTTGCCCTTCTTGGCGCGGTCGTGCGGCAGGTAGGCCAGCGCGATGTTCTTGCCGATCGAGGGGCCATAGGCGATCGAGGTCGTGAAGGATCGCCGCCCCAGCTCGTCGATGAGTACTTCGCCGGTGGCCTCATCCATCACCGGGCAGATGCCGACCGGATAGCGGGCGACGCCGTGCGAATCCACATTGTCGGTCATGACCAGCGTGCACAGCGTCGCCGGCTGGTGGTTGCGGGCGCGCTGCTCGAGATAGGCGGCCTTGCCGCGGAAATCGGCCTGTTTGACCTTCGGGCGGGCAAGATCGGCTTCGAGCAGATTGTATTCGGTCAGAAGGTCGGCGTTCTGAAGGCGCAGGCTCTTTTCCATGCGCCGCGAGTTTGCATAGGTCTCGACGCCGAACGCCATGACGCCCAGGTCGCGGATCGCGTCCCAGACGGCCAGCCCGTCCTCGTAGCGCATGTGCAGTTCCCAGCCCTGCTCGCCGACATAAGAGATGCGGAAGGCCGTCACCGCCTTGCCGGCGATCTCGATCTGCCTGAGCGTGGCGAACGGGAAGTTCTCGTGCTCCAGCGTGTCCGGGTCGGCGACCAGCTTCTGCAGCGTGGCGCGCGCGTTCGGCCCCCAAAGGCCGATGGTGGTGAAGTCCTCGGTCACATCGGTGATGGCGACATCGAACCCCATGTCGGCGGCGACACGTTTCATGAAGTTGAAATCGCGCGGGCCGGCATCGGCGCCGTCGATGACACGGCAGCGGTCTTGCATGCGGATGACGGTCAGGTCCGCGCGCACGCCGCCATCGTCTTCGAGGAAATGGGTGTAGATGCCCTTGCCGACCATGTTCTCGCCGCCGATCTTGGCGACGCACAGCCATTCCATCAGGTCCACATGGCCGGGTCCTTCGACATCGTAGATGGCGAAATGCGACAGGTTCACCATGCCGACATTGTCGCTCATCTCGAGATGCTCGGCATTGGAGACGCGCCAGAAGTGGCGGTTGTCCCATTCGTCTTGGCGGACCGGAACCCTGTCGCCCCATTTGTCGAGCAGATGCTCGTTGGCCGCATAGCCATGGGCGCGCTCCCAGCCGCCCAGTTCCATGAAATGGCCGCCCAGTTCCACTTCGCGCTCGTAAAAAGGCGAGCGCCGGATGTTGCGGCCCTTGGAGAAGGGTTCGCGCGGGTGGACGGCCGGATTGTAGACCTTCATCGCGGTTTCGGTGCAGCGGTCGCGGATGAAGCCTTCTTCGGTCTGGTGCGGATAGAAGCGGGCATAATCTGCGGCGTGGATGTCGATCGGTGTGCGGCCGTCGGTCATCCAGTCGGCGATCAGCTTGCCGACACCGGGGCCGTCCTTGACCCAAATGGCGACGGCGTACCATAGGCCGCGCACCTTCTGGCTTTCGCCCAGCGACGCGCCGCCATCGGTCGTCACCTGCAAAAGCCCGTTGAAGGAGCGCTTTTCCTCATAGCCGAGCTTGGCGAGGATCGGGGTCAGCTCCATCGCCTTTTCGAGCGGCTCGATGACCTGCTCCATCTCCAGATCGCGCTGGGAGGGGGACAGGCGCGCCTGTTCCTTCTCAAGGATGTCGCGCGGATGGACCAGGCGCGGCTCGGTTTCCTCGTAATATCCCCATTCGATCATCCCGCCCTCGGTCGACTTGGGATCGCCCGTGTCGCGCATATAGGCCGAATTGCCCTGGTCGCGCAGCAGCGGCCAGCCGATCTCCTTGCCGGTGCCGGCGAACTCGTCGTAAGGCCCGAACCACAGGAGCGGGTGGTCGATGGGCATCACCGGCAGGTCCTCGCCCGCCATTTCGGCGATCAGCCGGCCCCAGAGACCGGCGCAGACGATCACATGGTTTGCCCTGATCGTGCCGCGGCGCGTGACGACGCCGGCAATGCGGCCGTCCTCGATAACCAGATCGGTGGCCGGCAGGTTGGCGAACGTCGTCAGCTTGCCGCTCTTTTCGGCGTTCTCGACGAGTTCGCCGGTAACGACCTGGCTGCGTGGCGTGACGAGACCCGCATCGGGGTCCCAAAGCGCGCCCTGGATCATCTCCTCTTCGAGAAGCGGGAATTTCGCCTTGGCCTCGGCGGCCGAGATCATCGTCGCGCGGGTGCCGAACGCCTTGCCCGAGGCGACCTTGCGCTTGAGCTCGGCCATGCGTTCGTCGTCGCCGACCCGCGCCACTTCGAGCCCGCCGACGCGCGCGTAGCGGCCCATCTTCTCGTAGAAATCGATCGAATAGGCCGTCGTCCAGCAGGAGAGCTGGTCGTGGCTGGTCGCATAGCAGAAGTCCGAGGCGTGCGACGTCGAGCCGATATCGGTGGGCACGGCCGATTTGTCGATGCCGACGATGCCGTCCCAGCCGCGTTCGATCAGATGGTGGGCGACCGAGGCGCCGACAATGCCGCCAATACCGATGATGACGATTTTGGCCTGTTCGGGAAAGGCTGCCATGGCTCGGTCTCCGCGCATCGTTTGCATCCGGGCTCATGGCCGGACCGCTTCATTCCAGCCTTATCGGAAATGCCGCGTCAACGCCCTGTCCTGCCTGCGACGGAGAGATGTCGGGCGCGCGGCCAAAAAGCCGTCAAGCCCCGTGGCGGCGAAAGCGCCTCGCCATATCGTTACCGCGATTGGCTTCTTCAATGATGGCGATGACGTATCATGGGTCCATGAAAGCGTTCCTGTCGCGATTCGTCGCTCTGGCGATGCTGCTGGTTCCGGCGGCCGGTCAGGTTTGGGCGCAGGATCGTCAGGTCGATGTCGAGCTGGTGCTCGCCGTCGATGTCTCCGGTTCGATGCGCGATCACGAACTGGCGCTTCAGCGGCGCGGCTATGCCGAAGCGTTCCGGACCAAGGCGGTCCACGATGCGATCGCCGGCGGGCTGATCGGGGAAGTGGCGGTTACCTATGTGGAATGGGCGCGCGTCGACCTTCAACGCGTCATCGTGCCCTGGACGGTGATCAGCGATGCGCAGGGCGCCAACGCGTTCGCCGACCGTCTCGAACAGGCGCCGATCGCCAACATGCGCAACACGTCGATTACCGGCGCGATCCTCTACGGCATCGCCGCCATCGAGGAGAATGCGTTCGAAGGCCTGCGCCGTGTCATCGATATTTCCGGCGACGGCCCGAACAATCAGGGCGGACGGGTCGATCTGGCGCGCGACGAGGCGGTCGATCGCGGCATCGTCATCAACGGCCTGCCGATCATGGCCGAGCCCTGGATGGGCGGGCTGGGTTTCAACATTTCGGGTCTCGACGTCTACTACCGCGACTGCGTGATCGGCGGGCCGGGCGCGTTCCTGCTGCCGGTCCGGGACTGGGACGAATTTGCCGAGGCGGTGCGCCGCAAGATCGTGCTCGAACTGGCGGGCAAGACGCCGCCCGACGACAAGGCCGTCGTCCGGGCAATGCCGGTCCATCTGGTCAATGACGGCCCGGTCGACTGCACGATCGGCGAACGGCTGCGCGGGATCAGGGAACTGCGGTAGGGCCTCTGAGCCTGCCAAGTGCATTTGCACCGCCGACGATTCCCGTTAAGCGTGCCGGTATGGGAGACGGGCGCGAAATCTTCGGCATTGTCGTCTTGTCGGTTCAGGTCAGCCTGACCGCGTCGCTGATCGGCATGGCGATCGGCGCGCCGCTGGGCGGCTGGATATGCACGCTGCGCGGGCGGGCACGGCGCATCTGGCTGGCCATCTTCTCGGCGCTTCTGGCGGTCCCGACGGTGGTGGTCGGCCTGATCGTCTACATCCTGCTGTCGCGATCGGGCCCGCTGGGCTGGCTCGACATCCTGTTCACCCCGACGGCCATCGTCATCGCCCAGGTCATCATCACGCTGCCGGTGATCACGGTGTTCTCGCACCGGGCATGCGCCGGCCAATGGGCCGAGCATGGCGACCAGATCCGCCTCGACATCAGGGCGCGCTGGCGTCAGGTGACCGAACTGATGCGCATGGCGCGGGCCGGGCTGGTCACCGCCTTTCTGGTGGCGTTCGGCCGGGCGATCTCGGAAGTGGGCGCGGTGATGATCGTCGGCGGCAACATTCGCGGATCGACCCGCGTGATGACGACGGCGATCACGCTCGAAACCCGGCAGGGCAATTTCAACGTCGCCGTGGCGCTGGGCGTGATTTTGGTTGCGATTTCGTTTCTTGTCACGGTCCTGACATGGTGGGTGACACGCGAGCGCGGGCAGCGGACCAATACCGCATGAACCCGGGCGAAGCGGTCAGCCCGCCTCTTCGTCGCCGGCGATGAAGAAGAGCTGCTGGCCATCGACGGTGTAGGCCCGGATCGCATCGCGGCCGGTCTCGCTGGTCAGCCATTCGTGCCATCGGGTGGCCCATCTGGTTTCGTCGGCGGGAACCGCTTCGTTGGTAACGACGATCGAGGCATAGGGATTGAACAGGGGCGGGTCTTCCTCGAAGACGATCACATGACCGTCCTTGCGGCCGAACTTCACCCAGGTCGCCCGGTCGGTCATGGTGTAGCCGCCCATCTGCGTGGTCGTCAGGATGGTCTGGCCCATGCCGGCACCCGCCTCGCGATACCAGGCGCCGAACGTGGCCGGATCGAGCGCCGCCTCGGCCCACAGGCGCAGTTCCTTGCGGTGGGTGCCGCTGTCGTCGCCGCGGGAGACGAACACCGCGCCGCTGTCGGCAATCCTCGTCATGGCCTGCGCCGTGTCCGACGCTCCGGCCAGATCGGCGGGGTCGTCCCGAGGGCCGATGATGACGAAATCATTGTACATGACGTCGCGGCGGTCGGAGCCGTGACCGGCGGCGACGAACGTGTCCTCGCCGATCCGGTCGTGAACCAGGATGGCGGCGGCATCGCCGCGCCGGCCCATCTCAAGCGCCTGCCCGGTGCCGACCGCGACGACATCGATGGCAATGCCCGTTTCGGCTGCAAATTGCGGGATGATCGCATCCAGAAGGCCGGAATTCTCGGTCGAAGTGGTGGTGGCCAGAAGGAAACGCTTCTCCGCCGCGTTGGCGGGGGCGATGGCGAACAGCGCCAGAAGAAGGACGGCGGCGAAACGCAGATATGCGGACATCATCGCTCCGGGGGTCGGGACCGTGGATCAGGCGACGAGCAGTTGCTTGCGCTCGGCCCGTTCCTGTTGCGGCGACTTGGCATAAAGTTCGCGATAGCACTTTGAGAAATGCGACGCGGAGACGAAACCGCAGGCAATCGCCACCTCGACGACGGGCATTGTCGACTGGACCAGGAGATGGCGGGCGCGATCGAGCCGTATTTCCAGATAATAGCGCGCGGGCGAACGGCCCATCTCCTGCCGGAAAAGCCGTTCGATCTGCCGGCGCGACAGGCCGACATGGTCGGCGATCTCCAGAAGCGACAGCGGCTCGGAGAGATTGGCTTCCATCAGTTCGATGATGGACAGGACGCGCGCGTTCTGCACGCCGAGCCGGGCGCGCAGCGGCAGGCGCTGGCGATCGGTTGCCGCGCGCACGCGGTCGGTCAGCATCTGTTCGCAGACGCGGTTGACCAGATCGTCGTCGAAATCCTCGGCGATCAGCGACAGCATCATGTCCAGAGCGGCGGTGCCTCCGGCGCAGGTGTAGATGTTGCCGTCGACCTCGAACAGGTCGGCATAGACCTCGGCCTTGGGGAATTTTTCCGAAAAACCCGGAAGGTTCTCCCAGTGAATGGCGCAGCGGCGCCCGCTGAGCAGCCCGGCGGACGCGATCACGTGGGCGCCGGTGCAAAGGCCGCCGACGCCGATGCCTCGCGCATGCATCTCGCGCACGATGCCCGTCGCCGCCTTGGTGGTGTGGCTTTCCACATTGACGCCGCCGCAAACCAGGAACAGCGACGCCCGGTCGGGTTTGGAGATCATGCGCCGCTCGTCCTCGATGGCGGCGTGCACGGACACCTGGACGCCGTTCGAAGCGGTGACCGGTTCGCCTGTCTCGCTCGCCAGTCGCCACACATAGGCGTCATAGCCCAGCATGCGGTTGGCCGAGCGCAATGCCTCGACGGCCGACGTGAAGGCGATCATCGTGAATTCCGGCACGAGGAAGAACACGATGGTGCGCGTCGGCGCCCGTGTGCCCGGCTTGCTTTCGTCCATGACCCGGCTCCCATCAGGCCGCACGCGCAGGGCGTACGTGGACAATGTCATCTGGCCGACACACAATCAGCCACCGGCGCGCCGCGCAACGTTTTTTCACGCCGAAGCGCGCGCGATGCGGTCCACCAGCGCGCAGAGCGTATCGGCGTGGAAGGTGAATCGGCCGGTATCGACCGGCTCGGGCGAGGCGTCAGCGCCCCACTCGGCCGGACGCGGCACAAAGGCGGTGGCGAGCCCGCACGCGGCGGCCGCGTCCAGATCGTCGTCATGGCAGGCCACCATCACCGTTTCGGCCGGGCTTGTCCCCAGCGCCGCGCAGGATTTGAGATAGACGGCCGGTTCGGGCTTGAAGGTCCGCGCCAGTTCGGCGCCCGCAATCGTCGTCCATGTCAGGCCGGCATGATCGGCAAGGCGCGCCATCATCGCCCGTGATCCGTTCGAGCAGGCGGCAACCGGCATCACGCTTGCCAGTCTTCGCAGGCTTTCCGCTGTGTCCGGCCATGCGGGCAGGGCATCCCATGCCGCGTTGAGGGCGGCGCGGTCGCCGGCATCGACATGATGCGACAGGTTCATCTCGTCCAGCACGTCGTCGAGTGTTTCGATCTGGATCGCGTCGAGCGGGCGGTAGGGGTCGCGCCCGGAGCGGACGCGGTCCATCGATGGCTGATAGCGCCGCCGCCAGCCTTCGGCGATGGCGCGTCCCGCGCCGGTATCGAGGCCCTTTTCGGCGAGCATGCGTTCGGCAGCGGTTCGCATGCCGGTATGCCAGTCCACACAGGTGCCGTAGACATCGAAAAGCGCAGCCCTGATCATGATGTGTCAAGGCATGCGGAAGCCGGCCGCGTCAAGCCCGACGCGACCGGCTGTGAGCGGCGATCATGGTCCCGTCAGACGAACAGGCCGTAGCGCGAGCCGGCGCGCGCAGCGGTCTCGCCGGGCATGGTGCGGCCCAGGCGATTGCGTTCGAACGCGGTGGTCAGGTTTGCGCCGTTGGTGGGAGCGTAGGCGGTCAGGGTGCCGACGCGGAAGAATTTCGCAAAAATGGACATTTCATCACTCCATGCGGTTTGCCATTTCACACGGAGCAGCCTTGGCGCGACCGGACGGTTCCGACGACGGTTTGGACCCGTCGTTTGGCAGGAACCCGCCGGCTATTATCAGGACGCTTGTCGGGCGGTTGGGTCCGACCCGATATCGACGTCCCCGTTGGGGCGGCTCATGGCCCGCATATGGGCCTTGTGTGACGGAATTGCGATGACAAATGCGAAGTCGGATATGAATTTTGCGCCACCCGAACGCCGCCGTTCGGCAAGGGTAAACAGGGCGTTAAGAAACAGCCCCTGAACCTGCCTGGCGCCGGCGCCGTGCCAATGCGGCATTGGCGCCGATGGCGATCAGATAGCAGCCAAGCAGGAACCAGGGCACGCCGGCAAATCCGGTGACGGCGATGATGGCGATCAGAAGCGGCGTTCCGGTCGTGTTGCCCAGATTGCCGGTCTGGGCCAGCCCGCCATTGGCCAGCGCCCGGTCGGCCGTGCCGGCGTTGAGTTGCGGCACAGCGGCGAAGCTGGCGCCCTGCACGAGGCCCAGGCAGGCAAACAGCGCCACCGCCAGCCATGCCGCCGGCCCGGCAACAGCGAAAAGCGCGCCGAAGACCGCCGCCGCCACGAAGCCGATCTGAACCACGGTGGTGGCCGGCACGAAACGCAGCAGGAAGACGCCCAGCGTCATCGAGGAGACGATGCTGGCAAGCGGCATCAGCGCCGTCGCAAGGACGCGCTGCTCAGCATCGATGAATGGCGGCAGAACGGCGAGCAGGGCCACAAAGGTCAGTGTGTAGAACACCCAGCCGATCGCCGGCGCGCCGATCGTCGGCGATGTGTAGATGTCGATGTGACGGGCAATGAGTTGGCGCGGGCCGAGCGGCGGCGCGGCCACGGCGAGCGGGGCAGGGCGCGGCAGCACGAGGGCCAGCAGCACGGCGAAGACGGCCATATAGACGCCGTGCGCCAAAAAGACCGCACCCGGACCGCCGGCGCTCACAAGGGCGGGCGCGATGAGCGCGGCGGCTGCGAATGCGACACCGAAGAACGTGCCCCACAACGTCAGTGCCGCGCCCTGATGCCGGGCCGGCGTGATCTGCGCGATCAATGTCGGCGTGGCGACGACGATGGCGAGGTGCGACAGGCCCTCCACGAACCGGATCGCCAGCATCCATGAAAAGGGCGGCATAGTGGCCTGGATGAAGGAAACGACAGCGCCGAGCACGATCCCGGTCAGGAGCAGCCGCCGCAGCCCGATGCGGATGGCAAGGACACCGGCGACGAGCCCCAGCACGATTCCCATCAGCGCGATCAGCGAGACCAGAAAGCCCGAGGCCACGCCGGTCTCGCCATAATGGTCCTGAAGCGCGGGCAGGATCACGGCCATCTTGGCGAACTGGGCCGCGCAGCCAAGGCCGGCCAGCCAGAGCGCGAGAACCAGAAACAGGGGCGATGAGAACAGTCGGCGCATCGGCCTGCCCTAGCCGCTGAAACCCAATCGGCGAAACGAATTTTTCTGAACCATTTGATCCATGGCGCGTTGGCCGTGGCGGTAAAGGTCTGCCGCATTTATCGGCTTTTGCATCGGGCCAAGGCTTGGTTATGGTGCGGGGCGCGGAGAGGGACGTCATAGCTGTTGAACACGCCGAGCTTCACCATCGGGATCGAGGAAGAGTATCTGCTGGTCGATGCGGATACGCTGACACTGGCCGAAGCGCCCGATGCGCTGATGGACGTGCTCCAGAAGGACCTGCAAAAGCAGGTCAGCCCGGAATATCTTCAGTGCCAGGTGGAAGTGGGCACGCGTGTCTGCGGGACCGCCGGCGAGGCGCGCGACGACCTGCGCCGCCTGCGCAGCACGGTGGCGCGGCGGGCGGCCGAGTTCAATCGGGTGCCGATTGCGGTCTCCTGCCATCCCTCTGCGGAGTGGAACAAGCAGCACCACACGGACAAGGAGCGCTACAACGATCTGCGCGTCGAGATGGCGGCGATGGCCCGCCGGCTGCTGATCTGCGGCATGCATGTGCATGTGGGCATCGACGACGATGCGCTGCGCGTCGATCTGATGGCGCAGCTTTGCTATTTCCTGCCGCACCTTCTTGCGCTGTCGACCTCGTCGCCCTTCTGGCAGGGGCAGGATACGGGCCTTGCCTCCTACCGGCTCGGGGTCTTCGACAATCTGCCGCGCACCGGCCTGCCGCCGCATTTCGGCAGTTTCGGCGAATATGAGCGCACCACCGGCGTTCTGATCAAGGCGGGCCTGATCGAGGACACATCGAAGGTCTGGTGGGATCTGCGGCCCTCATGCCGTTTTCCCACGTTGGAAACGCGCATTTGCGACATGTCGCCAAGGCTTGACCACACGATCGCGATCGCAGCGCTCGTGCAGGCGATCACGCGCATGCTTTGGCGGCTGCGCCAGCAGAACATGCGCTGGCGGGTCTATGACCGGTTCCTGATCAGCGAAAACCGCTGGCGGGCGCAGCGTTACGGCATCACCGAAGGGCTGATCGACTATGGCAAGGGCGAGGTTGTGCCCTGCGCACAATTGCTCGACGAGCTGATCGACCTGGTCACGCCGGACCTGGCCGTGCTCGGCACGATGCGGCAGATGGACGTGTTGCGCGACATCATGCTGACCGGCACCAGCGCCTCGCGCCAGCGTGCCGCGCGTGAACAGGCCCGGTCCGACGATCCCGACGCGATCACCCGCGCCGTCGTCACGCATCTGATCGAGGAATTCCACGCGGACTTGTGAAGGCCATCACCCCCGCCGGCGTCGGCCGCCGCGGCGGCGCGGCGTGTTGCCGCCCGGCTCGTCATTGGCCGCCTGCGGCTTTTTCGCCGGCAGCTTGACGGCCTGGGACAGGCGCGGAAACGCATCTTGCTTGTTGGGCAGGGCCATGGCGGCGACGAAATGGTCCTGGAACTTCGCCTCCAGCGCCGTCTCGATCTTGTCGATACGGCGGACGGTCTGTTCGATCTCGCGGCGATAGTCGCGGTTGATCAGCGCCATGCGCGCGCCGGTGCCCGCCGCGTTGCCGACCGCCTTGACGTTTTCGAGATCGCAATCGGGGATCAGGCCGAGCACCATCGCATATTTCGGGTCGATGAAAGTGCCGAACGCGCCGGCAAAGCGGATCCGGTCGATGGTGGTCAGCCCCATCCTGTCCATCAGAAGCTTGATGCCGGCATAAAGCGCCGCCTTGGCGAGCTGGATGGCGCGAATGTCGTTCTGGGTCACGGTGATCGTCTGCGCGCCCTCGTGCAGCACGTAGGAGAAGGTGCGGCCGTCGGCGATGATGCGCGGCGATTTGGGCGCCAGCGTGCCGTCGATGACGCCATCCTCGGAGATGATGCCCGCAAGGAACATCTCGGCGACGACCTCGATGATGCCCGAGCCGCAAATGCCGGTGACGCCGGAGGTTTCGGCGGCGTCGGCAAAGCCGGGCTCGTCGGACCAGACATCGACGCCGATGACGCGGAAGCGCGGCTCGAAGGTCACCGGATCGATGCGGACGCGCTCGATGGCGCCGGGCGCGGCGCGCTGGCCGGACGAGATCTCCGCGCCCTCGAACGCAGGGCCGGTGGGGGAGGAGGCGGCGACCGTGTGGTCCTTGTTGCCGAGCACGATCTCGGCATTGGTGCCGACATCGACCAGCAGCATGATGTCGTCGGAGCGATGCGGACCTTCCGAGAGGGTGGCCGCGGCAGCGTCGGCGCCGACATGGCCGGCGATGCAGGGCAGCATGTAGAGCCGGGCGCCTTCGCCCAGATCGAGCCCGTTGGCGCGGGCCGGCATCGCGACCGCATCGGAAACGGCCAGCGCGAAGGGCGCACCGCCCAGTTCGGTCGGATCGATGCCGAGGAACAGATGATGCATGATCGGATTGCCGACGAACACCGCATCGAGAATGTCGGCCCGGTCGATTCCCGATGTCTCGACCGTTTCGGCGACCAGTTCGTTGACCGCGTCGCGCACGGCCTTGGTCATCGCTTCACGGCCGTCCGGGTTCATCATCACGTAGGAGACGCGGCTCATCAGGTCCTCGCCGAAGCGGATCTGCGGGTTTGACGTTCCCGATGAGGCAATCGTCAGCCCCGAGAGCAGCGAGACCAGATGCAGTGCGATGGTCGTCGAGCCGATGTCGCAGGCAATGCCGTAGGCTTCGTTCTTCAACCCGGGATAGACGGCCACGAGGGTAGCCGGGCCGTCCGTTTCGGGCTGGTGGACGGCGGCGGTGACCTGCCACTGGCCCTTGCGCAGGATCGATTGCACCTGCGGTAGCAAATGCGGGTCGGCGTTGAGGGCGTCAAAGCCCCATTGGTCGCGCAGCGCGGCGAACAGCCGGTCGAGATCGCCCAGCGGCTTGTGCATGTCGGGTTCTTCGACCTCGACATAACAGAGCTGGAGCGCGGGATTGCGCGGGAAGACCTTGGTGTCGGCAGCCTTGCGGACGATCTGCGTGTTGACCTGCGCATCGGCGGGCACGTCGATGACAAGATCGCCCTGAACGGTCGCCGAGCAGGACAGGCGCCGGCCGTCCTTCAGGTCGCGCTTTTCGGCATAGCGCTGTTCCTTGGCGCCGAAGGCGGAGATGTGATCGCTTGACGATGTGATGCCGTGCTTGGCGAACCGCCCTTCGGCCACTTCCACCTGGCAGCGCCCGCAAATGCCACGCCCGCCACAGACCGATTCCACATAGACGCCGAGGTCACGCGCGGCGTCGAGCACCGGCGTTCCCTTGGGAAAGCGCCCGCGGCGGCCGGAGGGCATGAACAGGACGAGGGGGTCTTGGGTGGTCACGTGTTAGTTCCCTGTATCGCACCCTCGCCCTTCGAGGCTCGCTGCGCTCGCACCTCAGGATGAGGGTGCTGGCTTCCGAGTTTTTCCTAACCCCGATGTGCTCACATCCCTCCCCCCTCAAGGGGGAGGGAAGAACCGGGTTCACCCCCGCGCACGTGCGGCGCGGCCACCACGACGGCCGCCGGCGCGGGCATTGGTGTTGGCCGCCGAGGCGGAGGCGGGCTTGTTGAACTTGATCCAGTCGCCGCCGCCATCATCGTGATTGAGCAGGAAGTTGGCGGCGCGGATGGCCTCCATCTCCTTGCCCGGGCGGGGCTTGGTCGAGCCGAGGCCGAACAGCCGGACAAAGGTCTCGTCGTCCATGTCCGGCGGCAGAACGATGCCGGCGGCTTCGACTTCGGCCCGCTTTTCGGCGATTTTCGTCGGGCCGACCGGCAGCGCGACGGGGTTCATGATCGCGCTGGTCATGCCGGCGGCGAACGCCATGGGCAGGAACGCGTTGTTGATGCCGTGCCGGTTGGGAAGACCGAACGAGATGTTGGACGCGCCGCAGGTGGTGTTGACGCCCAGTTCCTCGCGCAGGCGGCGCACCAGCGTGAACACCTGATGGCCGGCGGTCGCCATGGCGCCGATCGGCATGACGAGCGGGTCGACGACGATGTCGTGGGCAGGAATGCCGTAATCGGCGGCGCGCTCGACGATTTTCTTGGCAACGGCGAAGCGCACGTCCGGATCCTCGGAAATGCCGGTGTCGTCGTTGGAGATCGCAACGACCGGCACATCGTATTTCTTGACCAGCGGCAGGACGAGTTCCAGCCGCTCTTCCTCGCCGGTGACCGAATTGAGAAGCGGGCGGCCCTTGGCGGCCTTCAGACCGTTTTCCAGCGCGCCGGGCACCGAGGAATCGATGCACAAGGGGCAGTCGGTGACGTTCTGGACGACCTCGATGAGCTTGGGCATCAGCATCGGTTCGACGAAATTGTTGTCGGCGTAGCGCGGGTCCTCGGCCATCTTGCCGGAGAAGACCGCGCCGGAATTGATGTCGAGCACGGTTGCACCCGCTGCCACCTGCGCAATCGCATCGGCTTCCACGCGCGAAAAGTCGTCGCGCTCCAGCTCCTCATTGAGCACCTTGCGGCCGGTCGGATTGATCCGCTCGCCGATCACGCAAAAGGGCTGGTCGAAGCCGATGATGGTTTCCTTGGTCGCGGAGGCGACAACGGTGCGTGTCATGATGATGTGAGTCCCAACGCGTGACGTTTGTCAGTGGCCGTTCGATTGAACATGAGGATATAAAGATGTCTTTATATCCCATGAGCCGCGCTGATCAAGCCACTCTGCGGCTTTTTTGATGCCGCCGAACGGAAAAACGTGGATCTGGCGGATGGCGCCGGTGGGATTGTCGTGCCAGGCCCGTTCGATCGGGCCGACGACGCTTTCGGGCGAATGGGAGGTGGCCAGCGTGGCGATCGAGCGCGTGTTGCGCTTGAAGAAGCTCAGCGAATTGCCGACGCCGCACATGGCGGCGAACTTGATCAGCGTTGTTACCTTGGCCGGCCCGGCGACGCCCAGATGCACCGGCATGTCGATGCCATTGTCACGCAAGCCGTTGGCCCAGCGCGCAAATCTCTCGCCATCGAAGCCGAACTGGGTGACGATGCGCATCCGCGCGCCGGTGCGCTCGCCGAAATTCTTCTTCAGGCGCAGCGCTTCCAGCGCCACCTGTTCGTTGAAATCGGGCGATCCTTCGGGATGGCCGGCTATGCCGATATCGGTGATGCCGTTGGCGTCGAAAATGCCGGTCTCCAGCACTTCCATCGTCGAGGTGAAGGCGCCTGCAGGTCTTTCCAGGCCGCCGCCGATCACCAGAATGTCGGTGACGCCCGCTTCGGCGACGGTCGCCCTGACGCGCTCATCGAGCGCGGTGCGGGTGGTCAGCCGGCGCGATGCGAAATGCGGCACCGGCTCGTATCCAAGCTCGCGCACGCGCCGTGCCGCGCGGACGAGCGTGGGAGAGGGGTCGGAGCCGACATCGGTGATGTAGACGCGCGTGCCGGGCGGAAACAGGCCGGGCAGGTCGGCCGATTCGATGGCCTGTTTGGGAGCGACCTCGATCGAGGCGGGTATGCGCGGCTGGTTCATGGCACCGGTTCCGTTGTGCCGCTATGCGGCGTTGTCGGTCTCGAACCCCTCGGCCTTGATCAGGGCCTTCAGACGTTCGGGCGTATAGTCGTCTTCAAGAGTCCTGGCCGCCTTGTCGGCCTCGGCCTCCAGATCGTCGCTGACCTTTTCGGGATCGCCCTTGCGCCACTCGGCGAGATAGGCATCGCTATCCCTTGCGCCGACGCGCATGGCGCACATGTCGATCGCCTCGGTAAAACGCAGCGGCAGTTCGCGCTTCGCGGCGTCGCGCCGTTTCTTCACAATCACCTGGGCAGGAATGTCGCGCCAGTAGACGATGATCCGGTCAGCCAATTCGAAGTCCTTTCAGCGATGACAATGTTGGAGATCACGGTGCGCGGCTTCCTTGCGGGCGACGCGCTCAAATCCAAAAGCGACAGGCTGTCGCACCTACCACACGCCGCGTCGCAGACCCGTGCCGATCCAGCCCCAAAGGGTCGGATGGTAGTATTGCCGCGACGGGCCTGCCGGCTGCGGATCCATCACGCGGCCCGCCAGCGCTTCGTCGACAGCCGCCGCGCAAAGTTCGGCGCATTGCGCTGTGATGACATGCTGGTGCGTGAATATGGTGTCCGAAGGCCCGGGCTCGCAAACCTTCTGGGCGATGACCGCTCCGGTATCGACGCCCGCATCGACGCGGTGAATGGTGCCGCCGTAGAGATCCGGCCGGCCCTCGGCCAGCGCCCAGTAGCCGCCGTTCAGACCGCGATAGTGCGGCGTAATGCCGGCATGGAAGTTGACGACCGGACAGGCGATGGCGTCGAGCGTCGACCGCTTGAGCATCCGGGCGCCGACCAGAAACAAGAGGTCGGGTGCGGCCGCTTCAAGAGCCTGAATGAAGGCGGGATCGTTGCCGGACGGAACAGGGCGCACGTCCAGCGCATCCGGCAGCGTCATCGACACGCCGTACCGGGTTTCGAGTTCGGCGAAGCGGGCGTCGAGTATCTTCTTTGAGAGGCGCGAGCCGACCATGACCGGAAATTGTCCCGCGATCTGGAGCCAGCCCAGTTTGCGGGCGCGGCGCTTGAGGAACGCGCCGCGCGATTCGGGCGGTTCCCTGAAAACGATGAGGTCGCGATAGTGCGCGCGGAGCGCGTTGACGATCATCGCCGGCGCCTGGCCGCCGGCGGTCAGGACGGCGATGGAAGCTGGCATCTAGCCGCCCATCCAGTGCAGGGCAAAAGCGCCTGCCGTGAAAACGACCGTGAAAATGACAAGGATGGATATGGCACCGATAATGATGCCGATCCACAGCCATCTGCCGTCGCGCTCGGACAGCGCCAGCCCGCAAATGGCGCAGGCAAAGGCCGGCAGCCAGTTGCCGAAGGGCACCGGGATGATCACCGCCACGCCCAGGATCAGCGCATAAAGGCCGACGATCCGTTCGGCGGCGCGGTGGCTGGAGAAGGGCCAGCGGCGTGGACGAATCCAGGTTTCGAGCTTTTCGAGAAGCGGAATGACGCGGCGGGTCATCCGGCCGAAGCTCTCATGGCTCATCGAACGCTTCAAAAAGAACTCCGGCAGCCAGACCGTATCGCGGGCGGCGACCATCTGAAGGGCCACCAGGACGATCGGCACGCCCAGAACGACCGTGGAGCCGGGCGGGAAGGGCAGCATGTTGATCACGCATGTGAACACCAGGAAGGTGGCGAACGAACGGTCGGCGAGGGCGTTGCGGATGCAGCGCACCGTCACGTCGCCCTGTTCGCGCGCGGCCAGTTCGCGCAGCACGACGGACAGCGGCCGCGGCCGGTATGGCGGCAGGACCGGCGTATCGACCGCCGCGCCGGCGATGGGGGTCTGATCAAACATCGGCCGTTGGGTCATGGCTGGTTGTTGGCACCATGGGCGTCAATCCCGTTTCGTGCCCCATCATGACACGATTTTCTTTACAGACTTTTGTCTGTCGGCGATGCCGCGGCAACCAGGGCCGGGGCGAGGTCACCATAGCCGGTCAGGCGGCGCTCGAAGGCAAGGCCAAGGCGGTCCGCGGCGTGCCGTGCCTTTTCGGTCAGGTCGGCGTCGTCCGTCTGGGCGATATAGAGCAGCCGGGTGTAATGGGCAAAATACATGTCGCGCAATTCGGGATGCCGGTCGAGACCGAGCGGGCGTATCAGGAACGTGTCGAAATGGCGGGCAAGAAAGTCGGTCATGAAGAAGGTGGTCAGGTAATCGTCTTCATCGGCGTCGGCGAAGGCGGCGTTGCCGATATAGAAGGAAAAGCAATGCGGACCGGCGATCCGCTCGACGCCGTGTCTTTCGCAGACACGGTCGAGGTCGCCGCCGGTGCCGCAATCGGCATAGCCGACGAAGATCTGCTCGAAGCCCTCATTGCGCGCCCTTTGGATCGCCGTATCGACGGCAGGAGCGATGCGCTCGGGATGGTGATGGAAGTCGGCCGGCAGACAGGTCAGCGAGACGTGATCGAGCCCGTTGGCGCGGCACACGTCGAGGATTTCGCGCGCGATCATGCCGCAGCCGATGACGCGGACGGGTTGGGCGGCGGGTTGTCGTTTACTGTTTGGCATCACGGCGCGCGATAGGATTGCGAAACTGTAATCTCCTAGCCGATTGCCGCCTTTGCGTCATCCGGTGTAGGACCGGCGGGCACGGCAAAACGAGAATCAGCGCTTGAAGCACCAGACGATTTCTCCGAACCTGGACAGCGATCCGCGCCTGCCGACAGCGGCGCCGGAACTGACGGTCGTGCTGCCCACCTACAATGAAGCCGAGAACATTCCCGTCATCGTCGGCAAGATCGCCGATGCGATGGGCGGGATCGCGCATGAGGTCATCGTCGTCGACGACGACAGTCCGGACGGGACCGCGGCGGTCACCCGCGCGGTTGCCAAATCGCATCCCCATGTGCGCTGCATCCGCCGGGTCGGACGGCGCGGCCTTTCGGGCGCTTGCCTTGAAGGGATGATGGCGGCCAACGCGCCGGTCGTTGCCGTCATGGATGCGGACATGCAGCATGACGAGACGCGGCTGCCGGTCATGCTTGCCCAGATCGCCGACGGGGCGGATCTGGTGATCGGCTCGCGCTATGTCGACGGAACCCGGGCCGGCGGCGGCTTCCACAAGAAATCGCGGGCCAAGGGCAGCGAGCTTGCCACGTCGCTCGCCAACATGATCACCGGCAGCTACACGACCGACCCGATGAGCGGGTTCTTCATGCTGCGGCGCGACGTCGCCGACACGGTCGCGGGCACGGTGTCGCGCGAGGGGTTCAAGATCCTGTTCGACATTGTCAGCCGCCGCGGCGCAGAGCTGGACATACGCGAGGTGCCGTTCGAGTTCCGCGAACGGGTGGCCGGCGAGAGCAAGCTTGGCTTTCTGGTGACGGTGCAGTTTCTGGGCCTTCTCGTTTCGCGCTATACGGGCGGGCTTGTGCCGGCGCAGTTCCTGCTGTTCGCGCTGGTCGGCACGTCGGGTCTTGTGGTCCACATGGCATCGCTTTACGGCCTGTCGGCATCCGGGATGAACTTCACCCTGTCGCAGACGATCGCCACCTATATCGCGATGACGACGAACTTCGCGTTCAACAACGAGGTCACCTTCGCCCACCGCAAGCTCGCCGGACTGCGGTTCTGGCGCGGGCTGGCGACCTTCTATGCCATCTGCTCGATCGGCGCGCTGGGCAATCTGGCCGTCGCCGAACGCATATTCGAGTTCGGTGCGCCGGTCTGGCTGGCGGGCCTGTCGGGCGCGGTGATGAGCGCGCTGTTCAACTTCGCCGTCACCAAGCTGGTGACCTGGCGCGACGGCTGAGTTCAGCCGCCCAACGACATGGGCTTCTGGCCAGGTCCCTTCAGACCGAACCATCGCCGCACCACGTCCAGCCACAGGCCATAGGGCCGTCCAAGCACCAGCATGTAGACGGCGGCCCCCAGGGCGCCGCGCCAGAGCGCATCACCGGTCGCGCCGCCCGCATAGATGATCGCAACGTAGATCGGCACCTGGAACAGCAGCAGGGCGACGACGTCGTGGGCGAAGCGGCTGATGCGGCCGGACGTTTCGGCGCGTGCCATGACCCAGTCCCGCCAGATGCCGTAGGGCCGCGCCGTCAGCACCATCAGCGGCGCGCCGATCGCGCGCGAACGGGCAACCTCATCCCAGGCCATTCCGGCGACGAACCGCTCGTTGATGATGCCCGCAATGGTGAAGAACACCACGAGTGCCGTCGTATCGGCGAGAAAATCACGGGAAACGATGGTCCGGAGCCGCTCGAGCACTGCGCCAAAGCCCGGCGAAGGTCAGGCGTTTTCCATCTGGTTGTGGCGGCGCTTCATGAACATCTTGGCCGTCTCGACGGCAACCGCGGCGTCCCGGCAATAGGCGTCGGCGCCGATCGCCCGGCCGAACTCCTCGTTGAGCGGCGCGCCGCCGACCAGCACCACGTAATCGTCGCGGATGCCCTTTTCCTTCATCGTGTCGATGACGACCTTCATGTAGGGCATGGTCGTCGTCAGAAGGGCGCTCATGCCGACAATGTCGGGCTGTTCCTTCTCGATCGCCTCGAGATAGTTCTCGACCGGATTGTTGATGCCCAGATCGATCACGTCGAAGCCGGCGCCTTCCATCATCATGCCGACCAGGTTCTTGCCGATGTCGTGAATGTCGCCCTTGACGGTGCCGATCACCATCTTGCCCAGCTTGGGCGCGCCGGTCTCGACAAGCAGCGGGCGCAGGATCGCCATGCCGGCCTTCATCGCATTGGCCGACAGCAGCACCTCGGGCACGAACAGGATGCCGTCGCGGAAATCCTCGCCGACGATGCGCATACCCTCGACCAGAGCCTTGGTGAGCACGTCATAGGGCGCCCAGCCGCGATCGAGCAGGATCTGCGTGCCCTCGGTGATCTCGTCCTTCAGACCGTCATAAAGGTCGTCATGCATCTGCTGGACAAGCTCGTCGTCCGACAGTTCCGACAGGATGATCTCGTCTTCGTCTGACATGTGTGCGGTCTCCCAACCGGCCGGCAGTTTCGCGACATGCTACGCGTTTTTGCCGATTGTCAAATGAGGCGACTGCGACTCGTGGTGAAACGAATACGACAAACGCCTCCGGCATCGCGGCCGCGGCGAACGGCCCGACCTACGACATAGAACACATAACAACATCTTTATATCGTTATTTGTTTCGTTTGCAAGAGCCGTACGACAGCGGTTGCGTGTCGCCGCCGAACCAGCCGAGGACGCACATGGTATCGTGACATGGCACTGTTCGGACATACGATTTGGCCGCCGGCATGACGGCTGCGCTGCATTGGACGGGAAGGGCAGATGGATCAGGATCAGATGGCAGAGCCCGCAGGGGAGACGGCGGCGCCGGCCGGCGAGCGGCGCGGACGCCGCGCATCGGGCGGTGCGGCGGCGCGGCGTGCTTCGCGCACGGGCGGCGGCGCTGGCCCGCAACTGACCTACATCACCCGCAAGATTCCGGTCTATGAAGTGCTGGGCGAGGAGGGGCTGGCGCTGATCGAGGCCAATGCCGACCGGGTGCTCGAAGAAACCGGCATCGAGTTCCGCGAGGACGAAGAGGCGCTGGCGCTGTGGAAACAGGCCGGCGCCGACGTCAAGGGCGAGCGCGTGCACTTCCCCAAGGGCCTGTGCCGCGAGCTTCTGAAGACGGCGCCGCCGGTCTTCACCCAGCATGCGCGCAACCCGGCGCGGTCGGTGCAGATCGGCGGCGACGCCACCGTCTTCGCGCCGGTCTACGGTCCGCCCTTCGTGCGCGATCTTGAAGGCGAGCGGCGCTATGCGACGATCGAGGATTTCCGCAATTTCGTGAAGCTGGCCTATCTGGCGCCGTCGATCCACCATTCGGGCGGCACGGTGTGCGAACCGGTCGACATCGCGGTCAACAAGCGCCATCTGGACATGGTCTACAGCCATATCCGCTATTCGGACAAACCGTTCATGGGGTCGGTGACAGCGCCCGAGCGCGCCGAGGATTCGGTGGCGATGGCCAAGCTGGTCTTCGGCGACGATTTCGTCGACGACAATTGCGTGCTGATCAATCTGATCAACGCCAATTCGCCCTTGGTGTTCGACGGCACCATGCTGGGCGCCGCCAAGGTCTATGCACGGGCGAACCAGGCCTGCATCGTCTCGCCCTTCATCCTGGCCGGCGCGATGAGCCCGGTCACGGTGGCGGGCACGCTGACGCAGGTTTTGGCCGAGGTGCTCGCGGGCGCTGCGTTCACCCAATTGTGCCGGCCGGGCGCCCCGGTGCTGTTCGGCACGTTCGCGGCCTCGATCTCCATGCAATCGGGAGCGCCGACCTTTGGCACGCCCGAACCCTCGCTCGTCTCCTACGGCGCGGCGCAGCTGGCGCGGCGCGCCGGCCTGCCGTTCCGCACCGGCGGTTCGCTGTGCGGGGCGAAGCTGCCGGACGCGCAGGCCGCCCATGAGAGCGCCAACACGATCAACATGACGCTTCTGGCCGGCACGAACTTCGCGCTGCATTCGGCCGGCTGGCTCGAAGGCGGGCTCGTCTCGTCCTATGAGAAGTTCATGATCGACGTCGATCAGCTCGGCGTGATGCAGGCAATGAGTCAGGGGATCGACCTGAGCGACAACGGCCAGGCGATGGATGCGATCGCCGAGGTGGGGCCAGGCAGCCATTATCTGGGATGCGCCCACACCCAGGCCAATTTCCAGACGGCCTTTTACCGCTCGACCGTCGCCGACAACAATTCGTTCGAGCAATGGCTGGCCGAGGGCGGCAAGCGCGTCGAGGAACGCGCCAACGCGCTGTGCCGGGACTGGCTGGCCTCCTACCAGCCTCCCGATCTGGATCCGGCGATCGACGAGGCGCTTCTGGCCTTCATCGCGCAGAAGAAAGAGTCGATGCCCGACGCCTTCGGCTGAAGCGAACCCGCTTCAGCCAGGGAGACAGGCGGGCGCAGACGGGTCGGCAACCTCATCCATGACGAGGTCTGGCGGATGGGCGAGGGGTGAGGGACGTCTGTTATGCCGACGAAACCGCCCTTGCCATCGAAAGCTCAAGCGTCTGCTTTGCCCATTCAACCACGTCGCACTGACGCATTGCCTTGGAGCCTATTGACTACCGTCAACGAGCCGCTTCAAAAAAGCCTCGGAATCTTCATCGACTGGGAAGAAAGTCTCCACGCGCAGTTCCTGTGCCAGCGCATTTGTCGGCATCGCTATTGAGGCAATGACCGAGAACAGTTCGAGTTTCGCACCACCGATGTTGAGGCGGACCGGAAAGACAGGATTGGGCGCGTATCTTACGTCAAAGTTCCACCACCTGTCGGGCAGAGCTGGATGCCTCTTGATCCTGTCCAAGGCATTTCTCAAATCGGTCGGTCCAAGAGCCTCGCGGTGAATGCGCTGCACCGTTTGTCGCGCGAAGTCTTCCCAGTTTTGAACATGAGGCCGTAGTCCGTCAGGGCTGAAGGCAAGATCCAGAATGTTCAGGCTTGCTGCAGTTCCACCAATCAGTTGGCTGACCAAAAACCGCGCTGACGCGTTCATCTCTACGATGTCCCAGGACCGATCGATCGCAAACGATGGATTGGGGTCATGCGCCGTCATCAGGCGGATGACGGCTCCATGAATCGGGGACATGTCATCGCTTGCAATGTCGCCCACGGCGTAGGCATCCGCCAAACCGGCAGCGCGCAGCAACAGGTTTCGATCACGCAATGGGATTTGCAGCGCTACCGAAAGGCGAAATACCATATCACGCGACGGCTTGGACCTGCCTGTTTCCAGGAAGCTGATGTGACGCGATGGCGTCTCGACCGATAACGCCAGTTCGGCCTGCGAGAGTTGCCGATCGGCGCGCCAGGAACGCAAGAGATCACCGAAATGGGGTGAGGCAGATCCGCTCTTCATACACCTGCCTACCAACAACCGGCCGTTCAGACCATTCCGTGGCAGGGAATTGATATGGGATCAACCGACGCGCAGGTTCGCGACATATCAACGTGGAGCATGACACATGACCTTTTGGATTCTGATGGCCTTGGGCCTCTACTTCGTCCAAACCCTGCTGCCAGTCGCATTTCGCTTCAAAGGGAGTCCGGAAGCGATGAAATCGCGTGACGAAATGCCGGAGGCATCCCTCGTCTGTGGCCGCGCCGACCGCGCATTGGCCAATGTAACCGAGGCCATGATTCTGTTCATTCCATTGGCTCTCCTGTTGCAGGCTGCCGACGGTGCTGCGCTCGGCGCGATTATCTTCGTTTGCGCACGGATCATTTACGTCCCGCTTTATCTGACCGGCGTCCCGTATCTGCGCACCTTTGCCTGGATTGCAAGCTTGGGTGGCCTACTGGTTATGGCGATGGCGATTACAGGCTGATCCGACGGCTGCGCGCAAGATTCAATCCATCTTGCGCGTATCTCGTCTGCAACGATTGTAAGTCGAATTCAGACGTTGAGAACAACCCCGCCCACCCCGATATCAGTCGTTCATGTAGTTCGCAGCATCCTTCACACTGGGCTCAAAGCCGACGTTCACCCCAAAAAGACTTATCCCCCATCCTCCGCCCGCCCTCATCCTTCCTGCGATCCCTTTCGTGGAGCCCGGATATGCGCCCGGCTGTTCGGGAGAGGGACGGTGGCGTGGCTGGTGCCGCAGAGGTGCGGGGCTGGGTGATGAACCCTCAAGCGCGTTTGGCCCCGCAGCATCTATGATGCTGCGGAAAGGCTCCAAACGCCACTTTCAAATCGCCTGCAAGCTTTCCGGATCGCCCGTTGTTCCAGCCTTTCATGCACCGGCCCTGCGAGGGCACGGCGAGGACGACGCGCGCCTGCTGGTGTCCGGGCGTGTGACCCATTTGTAACTTGCAGGCGCGGGGCAGGGCACTATGGTCGCCCGCGGTATCGGAGCGGGGTCGCAGCGTGCTTTGCCGCAATGTCATTTTGGCCGTCACTGCCCTGGCCGTCGCGGGCTGCGCGACCGGCCCGACATCGTTCGCCCCGGTTTCGGCCGTGCCCGAAGGCGCGGTGATCGAACCGCTGCTGGTCGCCACCACCCGGGCGCCGTCGGCGGAGGGCGCGCTCGGCTATGCGACCTCGCGCTCGGCCGCGCTGTCGTTTGCCGATGTGCGGGTCTCGATCCCGCCGGACCGGGAGCCGGGCGATCTGAACTATCCGCGCCGCAATGTGGATCCCCGCCGCGATTTCGTCGCGGCCGGTGTCGAGACGGGTCTCGACCGCACGGCGTTCGAAGAGCGGCTGAACGAGCGGCTTTCGGCGCTTCCGGCTGGCGAACGCGGCGTTTTCGTCTTCGTGCACGGCTACAACACCGATTTCGCCGAGGGCGTGTTCCTGCAGGCGCAGATCGCGCACGATTTCGAGGTGCCCGGCACGTCGGTCAATTTCTCATGGGCGTCGGCGGGCATGCCGCCGGCCTATCTGTTCGACCGAGAAAGCGCGCAGATCGCCCGCGACGATCTGGTCGAGACGCTGCGCATCGTCGCCCGCAGCGCGGCGACAGAGGTCGCGGTGATGGGCCATTCGATGGGCGGCGTTCTGGTCATGGAGGCGCTGCGGCAGCTCAGCCTGACGGGCGACACCGAAACGCTGGGCCGCATCGGCGTCGTCGTCCTTGCCTCGCCCGACATCGATGTCGATCTGTTCAAGCGGCAATACCACGCCATCGCGCCCAAACCGCCGGCATGGCTGATCTTCGTGTCGCGCCGCGATCCGGCGCTGCGGGCGTCGTCGCGCCTGCGCGGCGGAGCGCCCCGGGTCGGCAGCGGATCGGATGTGGACGAGCTCAACCGGCTGGGCATCGCGGTGATCGATCTGACCACGGTGGGCGGCCGCGACCTGCGCGGCGAACATACGCGCTTTGCCTCCTCGCCGCTGGTGATCGCGATGATCCGCGATGCGGAGCGGGTACGCACATCGCTCGGCCGGTCCGACGCCCGCGCGCTGGAGGCGGCGGCCGACGACTGGAACACACTTGGCGCGTCGGTCGCCAATGTGCTGCGCCTGCCGCAGGCGCCGGCCCGACCGTAAGGGGTATGGACCCGGCCGCCCGGCATGGACGATACGGGTTGATCACCACCCCTTCTGGCCGGTAGCATGGCGTCATGACCGTTCTGGAAACCAGCCATTCGCTGCATTTCGACCTGCTGATGCTGTGCGCGCGCATCGGCTATTCGCCGCCTGCCGGACGCTGATCCCGCCGGCCCGCAACGGGCCACGATCACATCCGACAGGAGCATTTCCATGAGCTATCAGAACTTTTCCCGCGAGCAGATGCAGGCGATGGATGCCGCGCACCATCTGCACCCCTTCACCGACCATGCCGACCTGCGCGCGGCGGGCAGCCGCATCATCACCCGCGCCGACGGTCCTTATGTCTATGACGCGCTGGGCAACGAGATCCTCGACGCGATGGCGGGCCTTTGGTGCGTCAATGCCGGCTATGGCCGAAAGGAGCTGGTGGACGCGGCCACCGCGCAGCTGGAGGAGTTGCCCTACTACAATTCCTTCTTCCGCTGCACGACGCCGACGCCGGCGCTGCTCGCCGACCGGCTGGCGCGGATCGCGCCCGACCACATCAACCAGGTCTTTTTCGGTTCGTCCGGATCGGAGGCCAACGATACCGCGCTCAGGCTGGTGCGCCATTACTGGGCGCTGGAAGGCCGGCCGGAGAAGAATATCGTCATCTCGCGCGACTGGGCCTATCACGGCTCGACCATCGCGGCGACATCGCTCGGCGGCATGGCGGCGATGCACGAGCAGCTTTATGGCGCGGTGCCGAACATCCGCCATGTCATGTGCCCCTACGCGTTCGAACTGGCCGAACCGGGCGAGAGCGATCACGATTTCGGACTGCGCGCGGCCAAGGCCGTCGAGGACGCGATCGTCGAGGCCGGTCCGGACAATGTCGCCGCCTTCATCGGCGAGCCAATCCAGGGCGCGGGCGGCGTGAAGATCCCGCCGGCCAGCTACTGGCCGGAAATCCAGCGCATCTGCGACAGGTACGACGTGCTCCTGATGCTGGACGAGGTGATCACGGGCTATGGCCGCACGGGAGAATGGTTCGCGGCCCAGTCGATGGACATCGCGCCGGACACGATCACAACGGCCAAGGGCCTGACATCGGGCTATCAGCCCCTGTCGGCACTGCTGGTCGGCGACCGGATTGCCAAGACGCTGGTCGACAAGGGCGGCGAGTTCTATCACGGCTACACCTATTCGGGTCATCCGGTGGCCTGCGCGGTGGCGCTGGCCAACCTCGAGATCATCGAGCGCGAGGGGCTGATCGACCGGGTGCGCGAGGACACCGGCCCCTATCTGGGCGAAGCGCTGACGGCCGGGATCGGCGATCATCCGCTGGTCGGCGAGGTGCGCACGTTCGGCCTCCTGGCTGGCATCGAGATCGTCAAGGACCGCGACACGCGCGCCCGCTTCGAGCCCGAGGGGCATGCCGCGTCCGTTGTCCGCGATCACGCGATCGAGGGCGGTCTGATGATGCGCGCGGTGATGGACACGATGATTCTGTCGCCGCCGCTGATCTGGACGCGGGAGACGATCGACACGGCCGTCGACCGGATTCGCGCCGCGCTCGACAAGGCTGCAAAGGACCTGCGCTGAGCCCGGTCGCGTTCCGGATTTTCGCTGTTGTTGTGCGCTGCACTATGCTATGGTGCAGCGCACAATGAAAGGCATCAGATGACACAGGCACGCAAGGGGCGCGGCACGCGGCCGATCCGGCACATGGTGGCCTCGAAGGCCTTTTACGACCGGCTGCCCCCCGGCGCCGAGCTTTTGATGCTGTCGCCGATGGTCATGGCGATGCGTCTGCCCATGGTCTTGTGGGAACTGTCGACGCCGCAATTCTCCGCCCGCCGCGGGCGGCCCGAAGGGCATCGGGCCGTGTTCGAGAAGGCGGCGGCTGTCGTCGAGAGCTATGGGGCCGCGCAGGCGGAAATGGCCCGCTCGGCTGCACTTTTCTGGATCGACGCCTTCTCCGGTGCCATGCCCGATCCGGATCGGCTGTCGCGCTCGCTGACCGATCTGGCCGATGCGAGCATCGAACCGCATGCGCGGCGTGTCCGGGCCAATTATCGTCGCCTGCGCGCCGATGGCCGCAAGCGCACCGCGCCGCAGCGCTGATCAGCTGTCGCCGTTGCTGGCCTTCCGAAGAAGCTGTTCGAGCCGTTCATGTTCGGCACGGTCGAAGGCGAGCTGTTCGGCCTGGTGCCGGCGCGCCATGCGCTTGACGACGCGCTCGGCGGATTTGTCGAGCGCCTCGCAGCTCTCGCGCGGCGGCAGCGCCTCGATCGCCTTGCCCAGCTCCCGGGCATAGCGTTCGGCGATCTGAACATGCATATCCTCATGGGCCCTGGCATAGCGGGCCAGCGAATCCCAGGCCGCGCGCAGTTCGCGATCGCGGCTCGTCGCCCGCTCCTTCCAGCGCGGAAGCGTGATGTTGGCATCGATCCGGAACAGGGCCTCCGTGAAGGTGCAGCCGGCATCGGTCTGTTCCTGCTGGACGGACACCGGCACGAAACGGATCGCCGCGACGGCCAGCGCATGGCCCTGCATCGGTCCCTTGCGGCGGATGTCGCGGTCAAGGGCCTCGCTCGTCGTGCCCGAAACCAGATAATATTCGGTGGTCACGTTGGAGGCGGTGCTGGTGCAGGCCGTAAGCGCCAGCGCCACAAAGCCGGTCAGGAGCATTCGCTGCAGCCGCATTAGCCGGACCGTTTCGGTTTATTGACCATGGCGCACTATAGACCGTTCGGCGGCCGATCTGAACACGGAAATTGCCGCAGGCCATGCGCCGCCCATCTGCAAAAAAGAGCAGTCCCCCCAAAATTCCACGGGTCGGAGCGGGCAATTTTCTTGCCGGAACGGCGCCGAAAAGACCGATGTTCAGCTTTTGCTAAGGTCTCATCAACCTGCTGGTAACGTTGTTCCCCTAAAGCTGTGTCCCGAGGCGACAACACGGCCTCACGGCCTCCGGATCAGGTACTGCGTACCGGAGCTCCTGTTTTCCCCGGCGTTTCGGGGATGTGTGTGGTGTGATGCAAAGCCGCGGACGATCATGACGATCGACGCGGTTTTTCATTGCGCCAAAGCCTCTTGCCGCGCGATCGGCGAAACCGCTTTTCAACGCCGCCCCAACCGGTCTAACCAAGGCCGATGACGCGCGCGCTGATGTTTCAGGGAACAGGCTCGGATGTCGGCAAGTCGGTGCTGGTCGCCGGGCTCTGCCGCCTTTATGCCCGGCGCGGCCTGGCCGTTCGTCCGTTCAAGCCGCAGAACATGTCCAACAATGCGGCGGTCGCCGACGATGGCGGCGAGATCGGCCGCGCGCAATGGCTGCAGGCGCTGGCCTGCGGCGTGCCACCCTCGGTGCACATGAACCCGGTGCTGCTCAAGCCGCAGAGCGACACGGGCAGCCAGATCGTCGTGCATGGCAAGGTGGCCGGCACGGCGCGCGGCGCCGACTACAAGCGCAAGAAGCCGCAATTGCTCGATGCGGTGCTGCACAGTTTCCGGACCATCGCCGCCGAGGCCGATCTGGTTCTGGTCGAGGGCGCCGGTTCGCCCGCCGAAATCAATCTGCGCGCCGGCGACATCGCCAATATGGGCTTTGCGACGCGCGCCGGCGTTCCGGTCGTCCTGATCGGCGACATCGACCGGGGCGGGGTGATCGCATCGCTGGCCGGGACCCACGCGATCCTTTCGCCCGAGGACCGGGCGATGGTCGTCGGCTATCTGATCAACAAGTTCCGGGGCGACGTCTCGCTGTTCGATGACGGGTTGACGGCGATCACCGATTTCACCGGCTGGCCCTCTTTCGGCGTCGTGCCATGGCTAGCCGATGCAAGGCGTCTGCCGGCCGAGGATTCGGTCGGTGTCGAAATGTTCGGCGGCGCGAACCGTTCCGGCATGCTGAAGGTGGCCGTGCCGCTGCTTGGGCGGATCGCCAATTTCGACGATCTCGATCCGCTGGCCGCCGAAGAGGGCGTCAATGTCGTCATGGTGCCGCCGGGCGATCCGATTCCCGGCGATGCGCATCTGATCGTCATTCCGGGAAGCAAGTCCACCGTCTCCGATCTCAAGGCGCTCGACCGGAATGGCTGGCGCCGGCAGATCGTCGACCATGCGCGGCGTGGCGGCCATGTGGTGGGGCTCTGCGGTGGCTATCAGATGCTGGGCCGTGTGGTGCGCGACCCGAAGGGCATCGAAGGCGCGCCGGGCGAGGCCGAGGGTCTGGGTCTTCTGGACATCGAGACGGTGATGCATCCGGCCAAGACCGTCCACAACGCGTCGGCCCGGTCCGTCGTGCACGATGTGCCGCTGACGGGTTATGAAATCCATCTGGGCGAAACCATCGGTCCCGATTGCGCGCGTCCGGTCGCGATCATCGACGGCCGTCCCGATGGCGCGATCTCCGCCGACGGCCGGGTGATGGGCACCTATCTGCACGGCCTGTTCGACGCGGGCGGGTTCCGGCGCGCCTTTCTGGCCGGTTTCGGAATTGGAGCCGAGGCGGTCGACCATCGCGCGCGGATCGAGGCCGCCGTGGATGCGATCGCCGACGAACTGGAAACGGTGGTTGCCGCCGATGCGTTGCTGGAGGCGGCACGGCCGGTGCGATGCCGTTCCGATTTGCGTTGACTTTGATTTGCCGCGCCGCCTAACGTCGTGCCGATGACCGGTTCCGCCAAGCATATGTGCGGCGGATGAAAAGGGAATGCGGCGGGCGGACCCAAACAGGGCGCCCTCATCGCAGCCGACCCCGCGACTGTAGAATGCGCGGACGTCCATCGCCGCTTCGTGCGGCGGCCACTGGAGAAATCCGGGAAGGCGGGGCGCTCCGATCCGGGCACTGCCCGGTCGCCATGAGCCAGGAGACCTGCCGATCGCAACGAAACCTCACGGGGCGGGCGTTCCCGGACAGGCGCTGCGCGACCCCATGCGGATCAATGCGATCCTCCTGCGGCCCACCGCGACGGCACTGTTCACCCGAACGCCGGTCCCGCAACGGGCGAGGCTGACATTTGACCGGCGAACCGGCTCTCAGGGACGGTGTGACACTGGTGCTCGGCGGCGCGCGCTCGGGCAAGTCGGGGTTTGCCGAGCGCCTCGTCGCCGGCTCGGGCCTTGACCCCGTCTATGTCGCCACGGCCCAGATTTTCGATGAGGAAATGCGCGAGCGGATCGTCCATCACCGGGCGCTGCGCGGCGCCGAATGGCGGCTTGTCGAAGAGCATGACGCGCTCGAATCCGTGCTGTTGCGGGAGGCGATTGCAGGTCAGGCGGTGCTGGTCGATTGCCTGACGCTCTGGGTCACGAACCTGATGCTCGCCGAAGCCGACATCCGCGCGCGGTCGTTTGCACTGCTCGACGCGCTTGGCGCGTGCGCGGGTCCGGTCGTGCTGGTTGCCAACGAGGTGGGCCTGGGCATCGTGCCGGACAACAAGATGGCGCGCGACTTCCGCGATCATGCCGGGCGGCTGAACCAGGAGATCGCCGCCCATGCCGACACGGTCCATTTTCTGGCAGCCGGGCTGCCGCTGACACTCAAGGGGTGAGACATGCTCAACGCGAAGATACCGGCCACGGTGATCACCGGATTTCTGGGCGCCGGCAAGACGACGATGATCCGCAACATGCTGCAGAATGCCGGCGGCAAGCGGATCGCGCTGATCATCAACGAGTTCGGCGATCTGGGCGTCGATGGCGACGTGCTGAAAGGCTGCGGCATCGAAACCTGCACCGAGGACGACATTGTCGAACTCACCAATGGCTGCATCTGCTGCACGGTGGCCGACGATTTCGTGCCGACCATGACCGCGCTGCTCGAACGCGAGCAGAGGCCCGACCATATCGTCATCGAGACGTCCGGGCTGGCGCTGCCGCAGCCGCTGGTGGCGGCCTTCAACTGGCCGGACATCAAGACGCAGGTGACCGTCGACGGCGTGGTGACCGTGATCGATGCGGCCGCCGTCGCCGAAGGGCGCTTTGCGAGCGACCATGACGCGCTCGATGCGCAGCGCGCCGCCGATGACAGCCTCGATCATGAAAGCCCGCTTGAGGAACTGTTCGAAGACCAGATCCGCGCCGCCGACATGGTGGTGCTCAACAAGGCGGACCTCGTGGATGAAGCGCGTCTCGAGGCGGTGCGCTCAAACGTGGCCGGACAGGTCGACCGGCCGCTCAAGGTGATCCATGCGAGCCACGGCGATCTGCCGGTCGCGGTGCTGCTCGGCCTTGGGGCGGCGGCCGAGGATCATATCGGCATGCGCAAATCGCATCATGAGATGCACCATGCGGACGGTCACGCGCACGATCATGATCACGACGATTTCGACAGTTTCGTCGTCGAGACCGGCGCGGTGGGCAATCCGGAGGGGTTCGTCGGCGGGCTGAAAAGCGTGATCGCCGATCATGACATTTTGCGCCTCAAGGGCTTTTGCGCCGTGCCGGGCAAACCGATGCGGCTGGTCATCCAAGCGGTCGGCGGGCGCATCGACACCTATTTCGACCGGCCCTGGGCGCCGGACGAAACGCCGTCAACGCGGCTGGTCGTCATCGGCCTGCACGGCATGGAGCGATCCGCGATCGAAGCGGCGATTGCGGCGGCGACGCTGCCAACCGTGGCGGCGGCCGAGTGACCAGGGTTTTTGGCACACCGCCCTCTGTCCCTCCGGGACATCTCCCCCACGAGGGGGGAGAGCAGGCGCAAGCGGCTCGGTTTGGCATCCACTCTCCCCCCTTGTGGGGGAGATGTCGGCATGGCCGACAAAGGGGGGTGTGGATGCTATCGGGGGTGCATGGCTGAATGCATCTGCTGCTGGCACAGAAGGGTTCGGTCGGCGAGGGCGAGGACGAAGCGGTCGATCTCGGCCAGACGCCCGGCGACATCTGCGTCCTGTCGGCGGCGGACACGGAGCTTGCGAGCCTTGCGGCGGCTCATGCCGCGCGCGGCGGCGCATCGTCGCTGCGCCTCGTCAATCTGATGCAGCTTCGCCATGCAATGAGCGTCGACACGTGGATCGAGCGCACCGGCCGGCATGCCAGATTGGTCGTTGCGCGGCTTCTGGGCGGGCAATCCTATTGGGGCTATGCGGTCGAAGCGCTGCGTGCGGCGGCGGACCGGCACGGCTTCGCGCTGGCGCTGTTGCCTGGCGACGACCGCCCCGACCCGCAGCTCGATCCCTATTGCACGGTGGGTGCCCAGGACCGGACACGGCTCTGGGCGCTGCTGCGCGAAGGCGGCCCGGCCAATGCGCGCGGGTTTCTCGATGCCTGCCACGATCTGGTCGCGGGGCGCGCGGTCGCCACCGAGGCTGTGCCGCTATTGAAGGCAGGGGTGTTGGACATACCCCCCTCTGTTGACTTCGCCAACATCTCCCCCACAAGGGGGGAGAGTGGGTTCGCTTCATCGTCGGTCGGCTCACGCATCGTCGGGCAAAACACTGAAGTCGAGGCAGGTCCTCGTTCTCCCCCCATGTGGGGGAGATGTCCCGAAGGGACAGAGGGGGGTGGCTTCGAAGCGATGTCCGACCCGACGCCGCGCGTCGATCCTCCCCAAAAAAGCGTGCAGGGCCGCGCCGCCATCATCTTCTACCGGGCGCTGGTCCAGTCCGGCCAGACGGCGCCGGTCGAAGCGATGGCCGAGGCGCTTGCGGCACGCGGCATGGCGGTGACGCCGATCTTCGTGTCCAGCCTCAAGGACGAGGTGTCGGCGGCAACGGTCGCGCGGCTGTTCGAGACAGACCCGCCGGACATCGTCGTCAACATGACCGGTTTTGCAGTCTCGACGCCGGGCGCGCAGCGGGTGCCGACCGTTCTCGAAGCGACCGGCGCTCCCGTGCTGCAGGCGGTGCTGGCGGGCGGTTCCGCAGAGACTTGGACCGAGTCCAGCCAGGGGCTTGGCGCACGGGATCTGGCCATGAATGTCGCGCTGCCCGAAGTCGATGGCCGCGTCCTGTCGCGGGCAGTGGCGTTCAAGGCCGCCGAGACGTTCGACGAGGCGACGCAATGCAACGTCGTCCGGCACAGGCCGGTCGCCGACAGGGTCGGTTTCGTCGCCGATCTTGCCGCCAACTGGGCGCGGCTCAGGCGCACGCAGCCGGCCGAACGGCGCGTCGCGCTGGTGCTCGCCAACTATCCCAACCGGGACGGCCGGCTTGCCAACGGTGTCGGCCTCGATACGCCGGCGGGCACGGTGGAAGTGCTCAGGGCGATGAAAGGGGCGGGTTACGATGTCGGCGATTTTCCCGCCGATGGCGATGCGCTGATCGACCATCTCAAGGCCGGGCCGACCAATGCGGCAACGGAAGGCCGGGAGGTCGGCGACACGATTTCCTTGAGCGAATACAAGACCTTCTTCGAAACGCTTCCGGTTGAGAATCAGATTCAAGTCACTGAGCGCTGGGGCGCGCCGGAGGACGATCCGTTCTTTGTGGACGGAGAATTCGCGCTGCCCCTGACCCGCTTGGGCAATGCGTTTGTCGGCATCCAGCCGGCGCGCGGCTACAATATCGATCCCAAGGAAAACTACCACTCGCCCGATCTCGTGCCGCCGCACGGTTATCTGGCATTTTACGCCTTCCTGCGCCGGCAGGCCGGTGTCCATGCCATCGCCCATATGGGCAAGCATGGCAATCTGGAATGGCTGCCGGGCAAGGCGCTGGCACTGTCGCAGACCTGTTTTCCGGAAGCGGCACTCGGCCCCGTGCCGCACATCTATCCGTTCATCGTCAACGATCCGGGCGAGGGGAGCCAGGCCAAGCGCCGGACATCGGCGGTGATCATCGATCATCTGACCCCGCCTTTGACACGTGCCGAGAGCTACGGTCCGCTCAAGGACCTCGAAGCGCTGGTCGACGAATATTACGAGGCGGCGGGCAACGATCCGCGCCGGCTGCGGCTGTTGAAGACGCGCATTCTCGATCTCGTGCGTGACATCGGGCTCGACCATGACGCGGGCATCGGGGCGGATGAGACCGACGATGCGGCGCTCGAAAAGCTCGACGCCTATCTGTGCGATCTGAAAGAGATGCAGATTCGCGACGGGCTGCATGTCTTCGGCAAAGCGCCGGAAGGCCGGCTTCTGACCGATCTGACCGTGGCGCTGGCAAGGGTCCCATCGGCCGATCAGGACAGCCTTCATCGGGCGATCGCGGCCGATGCGGATCTGGTGCGTTCGCCCCAAACCTCCCCCTTGAGGGGAGGTCGGAGAAGCGAGCGCAGCGACGCTGATCCGGGTGGGCGTAAAATCGGTGGCAAACCCCCACCCGGCTCGCCTGCGGCTCGCCGACCTCCCCTCAAGGGGGAGGTGGAAGCGGCGACCTTCGACCCGCTCGATTGCGCCATGGGCGAGCCTTGGACCGGTCCGAGGCCCGACGTCATGCGAACGCTGTCCGACGATGCATGGCGGACCAATGGCGACACGGTGGAGCGGATCGAGCTGCTCGCCGCGAAGCTGGTCGGAGGCGAGATCGACTGCCCCGCCGATTGGGCACGGACGCGCGGTGCCCTCGACCATGTACGTTTTGCGCTGCAACCTTCGGTCACCGCCTGCGGGCCGGCCGAGATCGAGGGCATGCTGACCGCGCTCGACGGACGTTTCGTCGCGCCCGGCCCGTCCGGCGCGCCGACGCGCGGGCGGCCGGACGTCTTGCCGACAGGCCGCAACTTCTTTTCCGTCGACAGCCGCGCCGTCCCCACGGAAACCGCGTGGGAACTGGGCCGCAAGTCCGCCGACCTTCTGGTTACGCGCCACGTGCAGGACCATGGCGAGTGGCCCACGTCGCTGGGGCTCACCGCATGGGGCACCTCGAACATGCGCACGGGCGGCGACGACATCGCCCAGGCGTTGGCGCTGATCGGCGCCAAGCCGGTCTGGGACGGTGCGTCGCGGCGCGTGACCGGCTACGAGATCATCCCGCTGGCAACGCTCGGCCGGCCGCGCGTCGATGTCACGCTGCGCATTTCCGGTTTCTTCCGCGATGCCTTTCCCGACCAGATCGCGCTTTTCGACAAGGCCGTGCGCGCTGTGGGCGCGCTCGGCGAAGACGAAGCCGATAATCCGATCGGAGCGCGGATGCGGGCAGAACGCGCAAAACTGGTTGCGGAGGGCATCACCGACGCGGAAGCGGACCGCCGCGCGGGCTTTCGCGTGTTCGGCTCCAGGCCCGGCGCCTACGGCGCGGGGCTGCAGGCGCTGATCGACGAAAAGGGCTGGAACGACAAGGCCGACCTGGCAGAAGCCTATCTGGTCTGGGGCTCTTATGCCTATGGCGCCGGGGCGGAAGGAGCGCGCGAGCGCGGCCTTTTCGAAACGCGCCTGTCGTCGCTCGAGGCTGTCGTCCAGAATCAGGACAATCGCGAGCACGATCTGCTGGATTCAGACGATTACTACCAGTTCGAGGGCGGCATGACAGCGGCTGTCGAGACACTGACGGGCAGTCGCCCGGCGGTCTATCACAACGACCATTCCCGGCCCGAGCGCCCGGTCATCCGTACCCTTGAAGACGAGATCGGCCGGGTGGTGCGCGCCCGCGTCGTCAATCCCAAATGGATCGCCGGCGTGATGCGCCACGGCTACAAGGGCGCGTTCGAGATGGCGGCGACGGTCGATTACATGTTCGCCTTTGCGGCCACAACTGGCGCGGTTCGCGACCATCATTTCGACGCCGTCTACCAGGCCTATCTGGTCGACGACGAGGTGCGCAGCTTCATTGCGGACAAGAACCCCGATGCGCTGGCCGAGATGGCCAACCGCCTCGCCGAAGCGATTGCACGGGGCCTGTGGACACCGAAGTCCAATTCGGCGCAGTTTGATCTTGAGGCTCTCGCCGGAGGAACCGTGACGCCATGACAAGCAAGACGGGACGCTGCCTTTGCGGCGCGGTGCGCTACGCCTTTGCCGGCGAGATCATCTGGACGGGGCATTGTCATTGCGAGAGCTGCCGGCGCGCGACGTCGTCGCCGGTCACCAGCTTTTTCGCCGTTCCAAGGGACGGGTTTTCTTTCACCGGCGACGAGCCGGGCGCCTATCGCTCGTCGCCCAACGTCATGCGCCGGTTCTGCCGGACCTGCGGCTCGCCTGTTGCCTATGAATGGGACGGCAAGCCCGGGGAAGTCCATCTGTACTCCACCAGCCTCGACGACCATTCCGATTTCGTGGCCGGGCGGCACGATTTCTGGAACGAACGCGTTGCATGGCTGAATGTGGTCGACGACTTGCCCAAGCACGAGGATGAGTGACCATGAACCAGGTTGACGATCACGAGGACGATGCTGTCCGCCATAATGCCAAGATGGCCAAGAAGAAGGCGGCGCGCGACAAGATCATGGCCACCAAGACCGACGAGAAGGGGCTGGTCATCGTCCATACCGGCAAGGGCAAGGGCAAGTCGACGGCGGCCTTCGGCATGATCTTCCGGCACATCGCCCATGGCCGTAAATGCGCGGTGGTCCAGTTCATAAAGGGCGGCATGGAGACCGGCGAGCGCGACCTGATCGGTCGCCATTTCGGCGATCTGTGCGAATTTTACACGATGGGCGAGGGGTTCACCTGGGAAACCCAGGACAAGAAGCGCGACATCGAGATGGCGCGCGCGGCCTGGAAGAAGGCGAAGGAGCTGATCCGCGATCCGGACAACAAGATGGTGCTGCTCGACGAGATCAACATCGCCATGCGCTATGACTATGTGCCGGTTGAGGAGGTGGTCGAGTTCCTGCGGGAGGAAAAGCCGCCCATGACCCATGTCGTTCTGACCGGGCGCAACGCCAAGGACGAGCTGATCGATCTCGCCGACCTCGTCACCGAAATGGAACTGGTCAAGCATCCGTTCCGCTCCGGCGTCAAAGCGCAGATCGGGGTGGAGTGGTAGGCTTGGTCGATCCCGCCGGACGCATGGCCCGGCCTTCGGGCTCGGCAGACCGATATTGGGTCGAGTTCGTGATCGCAATGATCATGCTCGTCATTGCCATTTGTATCGGCGTGCTTGCGGGCCTGACGGCGCTTCCGGACGTGACGCTCGATCATGTGCGGACATTTGCCCTGATCGCGACCGCGGTCGGCGGATTCGCGCTTGCCATATGGCGCGCCACGATTGCCGATCGTTCGCGGGCCATCGCCGAGGAACGACGCTTGAACGAATTGCGCCGGTGGTATTTGCAGCGCTACAAGGAGGCACTCGACCTTATCCTTGCAAGCGGGCCGGACGGGCAACCCAACAGCGCGTCGGTGACGGCAGGCGTCCGCTATCTCGACCTTATCATCGATGAGTTGCGTCTTGAGCAATTGCCGGGCGGGTATCCCGAACTTGTCAATGCGATCTACGACACCTATTTTAGTACGGACCTTGGTTTCAACGGGCCGCCCGAAGAACAGCAGGGTGAATGATGGAAAACGCTGTGGCTGAGAAGACAAGTTCGCGCAAGTCGATCAGACATGTCCTTTTGACGCCGGGATTGGCGCAGCAATTGTCGCGCCAGCAATTGTTGCGGGGCATGAAGCTTCTCGGCATGCCGGTGGACGATGCGTCGACGCGTGACGACATATTGCGTGTTTTGGAGCAGGGTCCGGACGAGGCGGGCCGAACATCTGCGGGCGCCAACTGATTTGCACAATCATCACCCGGTAGTCGTGTCGTGAAGGCCGACGTCGCCGTCATCGGCGCAGGCATGGTCGGCGTCTCGACGGCGATTGCCCTGGCTCGGCGAGGCGCCGATGTGGTGCTGATCGACCGCCGGGCGCCGGGCCGGGAGACGAGCTTCGGCAATGCCGGCGTGATTCAGCGCGAGGGCGTTCACCCCTACCTGTTCCCGCGCAGCCTTTCGAAACTGATCGCCTACGCGCTGAACCGGCGCACCGAAGCGCATTATCACCTGTCGTCGCTGCCGGCGGTCGCGCCGTTCCTGTGGCGCTACTTCCGGGCTTCGAATCCCGGATCGGCGCGGCGCACCTATGAAGCCAACATTCCGCTCTTCGGCGGTTGCCTCGACGCCCATGCCGATCTTGCGGCCGAGGCCGGTGCGGAAGAGCTCATCGCGAAAAAGGGCTGGCTGCGCGTGTTCCGATCGGACGCGGCGCTGCGCGCGGTTGCCGGCGAACTGGCCGAGCTTGAAGGGTTGGGCCTGTCCGTCTCGACGCCCGACGCAGCGGCGCTTGCTGCGCTCGAGCCGCATCTGAAGACCGACCGGCTGGCCGGCGCCGTCCATTATGAAGACCCGTGGACCTGTTCGGACCCGGGCGCCCTGACCGGCGCCTATGCCCGCCTGTTCGAACGGCTCGGCGGCGAAACCGTCGAGCGCAACGTGGCCGGACTGGGGCGCGACGGGGACGGGTGGCGTGTCGAAACCGACCATGGCCCGGTTGCGGCCGGGGCCGCCGTTCTTGCCGCCGGGCCCTGGTCGAAAGCGTTGCTCGAGCCGCTCGGTCTCAATCTGCCGATGGGCATCAAGCGCGGCTATCACCGCCATTACGCGCCGGCCGGAAACGGCTATCTGACGCGCACCATTGTCGACGACGAACATGGATTCGTCATGGCGCCGATGGCGCGCGGTGTGCGCGTGACCTCGGGCGCCGAGTTCGCCCGGCACGATGCGCCGCCGACGCCGGTGCAACTGGACCGGGCGATGCCCCACGCCCGCGCGCTGTTCGATCTGGACGAAGCGGTCGACGACGAAGCCTGGATGGGAGCGCGGCCGGTCTTTCCCGACATGCTGCCGGTGATGGGCGAGGCGCCGGGACTGCCGGGCCTTTGGCTGAATTTCGGCCATGGCCATCAGGGCTTCACGCTCGGTCCCGTTGCGGGCCGTCTGGTGGCCGCAATGATGACCGGCCAATCGCCGGACTTCGATCCCGTGCCCTATCGGGCAGGGCGTTTTTCGTGAACGGCGTTGGGCCTTGCGGCGAATCCCGGTAAACTATGCGATGTGCCGAGTTGGAGGGGGCGATGGCAGGGGGAATAATCGACACGATCCGGTCCATGCTGGACCGCGAGCGCAATGTGCGGCTGGTGGCGAGCGACCCGGCGCTGACGGCCGAACTGCTGCTCTTGTTCCGCATGATCCTCGCCGATGGCACCGTCACCGGCGAGGAGCTTGATACGTTCAAACGCATCTGCAGCGAGGCGTTCGGGCTCGATCCGGAGGCGATGGACGGTGTCTACCAGTATCTTCACGATTATGCCTACGAGACCAGCGACATCCAATCCTCGGCGGTGTTTCTCGATCTGCCGCTGGAGCGCCGCAAGGCGCTGCTCGACCACATGATCGCCATCGCCGAAGCGGACCATGCGATCGACCAGAAGGAAATGCGGCTTCTGGAACGCACCGCCGACATGCTCGACTTCGATCTCAAGGGCACGCCCACCGCCGAGTGATGGCGCATTTGGCGTGATCTGTGCCGCCGCGCCGATTGACCGGCACGGTGCTTGACCCTAACGTCGCGCCGTTGCCGGCAGTGCCACGCGTGCGTGGCCGAACGGTGTCCGTCCGCGCCGACCCAATCCGGGAGCGCCAGGGCGGGACTGCCGCGTGGATCGCCCGTCGCTCGGTGCCGGGTCGGACCTGTTGGTGACGAACGCTCGAACCGACAGGAGACCGATCCATGACCCGCATCCGCCTGCCCCTCGCCGCCGCATTTTCGCTTGCCGCCACCGCCGCATTCGGCCATCCGGGCCACGTCGAGGAAGTGGCCGGCCATACGCACTGGCTCGGCTGGGGCGCGGCCGCCGCCGCGCTGCTGGTCGTCGCCGGCGCGCTGGTTCTCGGCTATCGCGCCGTCTTGCGGCGCAACCGCTGATGTTCGAAGGTGCCCCCGCGGGCAAGCGCTACGGCATCATGATCTGCGGCCATGGCAGCCGCAACCAGAATGCGGTCGGCCAGTTCGCCCGGCTTGCCGAGCGGATGCGCGAGCGCTTTCCCGACACGCCGGTCGATTACGGTTATCTGGAATTCGCCAACCCGGTGATCCATCAGGGGCTCGACGCGCTCAAGGCGCGCGGCGTCAACCATGTGCTCGCCGTGCCGGGCATGCTGTTCGCCGCCGGTCACGCCAAGAACGACATCCCGTCGGTTCTGAACACCTATCAGGCGCAGAACCGCGACATCGTTGTCGATTACGGCCGCGAACTGGGCATCGATCTGCGCATGATCCGGGCCGCCGGCGCGCGGATCGAAGAAGCGCTTGCCGCCCATGGCTGGCAAAAGGGCGATCCGCTGCACGACACGATGCTGGTCGTTGTCGGCCGTGGCGCGTCGGACCCCGACGCCAACTCCAACGTCGCCAAGGTGATGCGCATGCTCTGGGAAGGCATGGGGTTCGGCTGGGGAGAGACAGCCTATTCGGGCGTGACGTTCCCGCTCGTCCAGCCGGCGCTCGACCATGCGGCCAAGCTCGGCTACCGGCGCATTGTCGTCTTTCCCTATTTCCTGTTCACCGGCGTTCTGGTCAAGCGCATCTACAGCCATACCGATGCGGTGGCCGCCGCTCATCCGGAGATCGAGTTCATCAAGGCGGGCTATCTGAACGATCATGGGTTGGTGATCGACACGATGGTCGAGCGGGTACGCGAGATCGTCGAAGGCACCAACAACATGAACTGCCAGATGTGCAAATATCGCGAACAGGTTCTGGGGTTCGAGGCGGAAGTGGGGCTGGCGCAGGAAAGCCACCATCATCACGTCGAAGGGGTCGGCGGCGCGCCGGAAAACTGTCCGTGCAATGGCGATTGCGATGCGCGGTGCCGCGACGAGGCGTTCTGCAAGGAGCATGGCCTGCCCTGGACGCCGGTGCACAGCCGCGATCATTCCCACAGCCACGCGCACGGTCATGACCACGATCACGGCCACGATCATCACCATGACCATCATCACCATCCCTATCCGCAGGCGGATCATCCGCTTGGCCCCAAGAGCATGGATCAGGCGAAGGCGGGCCGATGATCGACTATGTCCGGGCGCCCGAGGCCATCTATGAGCGCTCGTTCGCGGAGATTTCGCGGATCGATGCGCTTGCGGCGCTGCCCGAGGACATCCGTCCCGTCGCCACGCGCATCGTTCATGCCTGCGGCATGCCCGACGTGCTCGACGATCTGCGCTTCAGCGACGACATGGTCGAGCGGACGCGCGCGGCGCTGGATGCGGGTGCGGACATCTATTGCGATGTGGAAACGCTGCGCCATGGCGTCATGCGGCACCTTCTGCCCGATGGCTGCGCGTTGCATTGCCGGATATCGGCGCCGGACGTTGCAGCCCATGCAAGGCAGCACAAGATGACCCGCGCCGGCGCACAGGTCGATCTGTGGGGTGACCGGCTGGAAGGCCAGGTCATGGCGATCGGCAATGCGCCGACGACCCTGTTCCGGCTCATGGAACTGATCGACCGGGGTGCCGTGGGCCGGCCAGCCGCGGTGATCGCGTTTCCGGTCGGGTTCGTCGGCGCCGCCGAAAGCAAGGATGAACTGGTGCGCGACCCGCGCGGCATGGCCTATCTGACGCTTTGCGGCAAGCGCGGCGGCACGGCGATGGCGCAAGCCGCGGTCAACGGGCTGGCCGGCGGGCTTGCGACATGAGCGATCAAACGTCCGGACGCGCGTGGCTGCAGGTGATCGGCATCGGCGAGGATGGCATGGACGGGCTGTCGCCGGCGGCGCGGCGCCTGGTCGAGGATGCCGAGGTGATCATCGGCGGCGACCGGCATCATGATCTGATCTTCAACAATCTGGCCCAGCGGATTTCCTGGCCGTCGCCGTTCGACGCGATGATCGAGACGATCCGCGGGCAGAAGGGCAAGCGGGTCGCCGTGCTCGTGACCGGCGATCCGCTCTGGTACTCGGTCGGTGCGCGGCTTCTGAAGGCGATCGATGCGTCCGAGATCGTCTTTCACCCGCAATTGTCGGCGTTCCAGCTTGCCGCCTGCCGCATGGTCTGGTCGATCCCCGATGTCGAGACGCTGACCGTGCACGGAAGGGCGGCGGAACAGATCGTGCCGTTCTTCGCGCCGGGATCGCGGCTGCTGGTCCTGACCAAGGATGCGACATCGCCCGGTACCATCGCGGCGCTTCTGGCCGAGCGCGGCTATGGCGCCTCGACCATGACGGCGCTCGCCGCGATGGGCGGTCCGGACGAGGCAATCATGCATGGTTCCGCCGAGCATCCGCCGAAGGGCGTGCCGGATTTTCATACGCTTGCCATCGAATGCATTGCCGGGCCGGATGCGGTGATCCATCCGCGCACGGGCCTGCCGGACGATGCCTTTGCCCATGACGGCAAGATGACCAAGCGCACCGCGCGGGCACTGGCGCTGGCCAAGCTGGCGCCGCATCGGGGCGCGCTTTTGTGGGATGTGGGCGCGGGGTGCGGCTCGATCGGCATCGAATGGATGCGCGCGGCGCCCGAAGCGCGTGCGATCGGCATCGAACCCAAGGCCGAGCGGCGTGCGATGGCGGCACAAAACGCGCTGACGCTCGGCACGCCCAAGCTCGAACTGGTCGACGGCGAGGCGCCGGCTGCGCTTGAAGCGCTGGACCCGCCCGATGCGGTGTTCGTCGGCGGCGGCGTGTCGCGGCAGACGATCGGCGCCTGCATGGTCGCGCTCAAGCCGCTGGGCCGGCTCGTCGCCCATGCGGTGACGCTGGAGAGCGAAGCGGTTTTGCAGGCGGCCTATGGCCAGTTTTCGGGCGAATTGCAGCGCATATCGGTGGAGACCGCGTCGCCGGTCGGCCCGTTCGAGGGCTGGAAGCCGGCCATGCCGGTCACGCAATGGTCGTGGGTCAAGAAGCCATGACGACGGGCACGCTCTACGGCGTCGGCGTCGGCCCCGGCGCGCCAGACCTGATCACGCTACGCGCCTGGCGGCTTTTGACCGGGGTTCCGGTGATCGCCTGGCCGGCGCCGGGCGATGGCGACAGCTTCGCCCGATCCATCGTCGCCGGCTGCATCCGTGCCGATCATGTCGAGATCCCGATCCGCGTGCCGATGCGCACCGAGCGTTTTCCGGCGGCCGAGGTCTATGACGCCGCGGCTGTCGAGATCGCCGCCCACCTCGATGCCGGCCGCGACGTGGCGGTCCTGTGCGAGGGAGACCCGTTCTTTTTCGGCTCGTTCATGTATCTGTTCCAGCGCCTGTCGGACCGCTATCCGTTTGAGATCGTACCGGGTGTGTCCTCGGTGATGGCGGGCGGGGCGGCTATCGCCCGGCCGCTGGCGGCACGCAATGAGGTGTTCAGCGTGATCCCGGCGCCGCTCGACGATGGCCGGATCGAAGCGCAGCTTGCCGCGTGCGATGCCGCCGCGATAATCAAGGTCGGACGGCATCTCGGCCGCATGAGGGCGCTGCTCGACCGCTGCGGGCTGACCGCGCAAAGCTGCTATGCCGAGCGGCTGACGCTCGAGACCCAGAAGCTGGCCCGGCTCGACGACATGCCGGGCGATGCGGCGCCCTATTTCTCGATGATCCTCGTCTACAAGGGCGACGAGGCCTGGCCGTCGCCGGTGCTGGAGACAGGCTCTTGAGCGCGTCAGAACCCGTCATTGTGGTCCTGAGCGAAGCGGGGTTGCCGGTCGCGCGCAGGGTTGCCGAATCTGTCGGCGGCGCGGTGCATGGCGCGCGCAAGCGCGTGCGCGCCGACAGGGCCGATCTGCTTTTCGACGATGCGGGCGATCATCTGCGCGCGCTTTATCGCGATAGCCGGCCGCTTGTCGCGGTGATGGCCGCCGGGGCGCTGGTGCGGCTGCTGGCACCGGTGCTTGCGGACAAGAAGGCGGAGCCGCCGGTGATCGCCATTGCCGACGATGGCAGTGCGGTCGTGCCGCTTCTGGGCGGGCATCGCGGCGCCAACGATCTGGCGCGCAAGGCGGCCGATGCGCTCGGCATCAAGGCCGCGATCACGACGGCGGGCGATGTCCGGTTCGGCGTCGCGCTCGATGCGCCGCCCGAGGGTTATGTGCTGGCCAACCCGGCGCATGCAGCCGGGTTCATGGCCGATCTGGTGGCGGGTCACAGCGTGGCGCTGGACGGCGCGGCGGACTGGCTGACCGGCTCTGGTCTGCCCTTCGCGTCCGATGCCGACCGGCGCATCGCCGTTACCGACAAGGCGGATCCGGGCGCCGCGGACCGCCTTGTCTATCATCCAAGGCATCTGGCGCTGGGAATCGGCTGCGAGCGCGGCTGCGATCCCGACGAAGCCCTGTCGCTGGCGCGCGCTACACTTGCCGGGGCCGGCTTTGCAGAAGCCTCGGTGGGCGTGATCGTCTCGCTCGATGTGAAGGCGGACGAGGCGGCGGTGCACGCGGTGGCCGGCCATTTCGGCATTCCGGCGCGGTTCTTCGACGCGGCCACGCTCGACGCGGAGACGCCGAGACTGGCCAATCCCTCGGACATCGTCTTTGCCGAGGTGGGCTGCCACGGCGTGGCCGAGGGCGCCGCGCTCGCTGCCGTGGGGCCTGACGGCGCGCTTGTGGTCGAAAAGCGCAAGAGCGCACGGGCGACATGTGCGGTCGGCAGGTCGCCGGACGTGTTCACCGACAATCGCATGCCAGGACGGGCGAGGGGCCATTTGGCCGTCGTCGGCATCGGGCCGGGCAGCGATGGCTGGCGGTCGCCCGAGGTCACCGCCATGGTGCGCCGTGCGACCGATCTGGTGGGCTATTCGCTCTATCTGGACCTGCTCGGCACGCTGGCGGATGGCAAGGCGCGGCACGATTTCGATCTTGGCCGCGAGGAGGATCGCGTCCGCCACGCGATGGAACTGGCCGGGCAGGGCCGCGACGTGGCGCTGGTCTGCTCCGGCGATGCAGGCATCTATGCGATGGCGACACTGGTCTTCGAACTGCTCGACCGGGGCGGACTGAGCGACGGCGCGACGCGCATCGGAATTGATGTCGCGCCCGGCATCTCGGCTCTTCAGGGTGCGGCGGCGCGCGCCGGCGCGCCGCTCGGCCATGATTTCTGCACCATCTCGCTGTCGGACCTTCTGACGCCGTGGGAGGACATTCAGCGCCGGGTGCGCGCGGCGGGCGAGGGCGATTTCGTCGTCGCCTTCTACAATCCCGTCTCGAAGAAGCGGCGCACCCAGCTTGCCTGGGCGCGCGACGAACTGCTGCGTCATCGGCCGGCGGATACGCCGGTCATCCTGGCGACCAATCTGGGGCGCCCCGGCGAAGCCGTGCGCATGGTGCCGCTCGCCGAATTGCAGGTGGACGATGTGGACATGCTGACCGTGGTGATCGTCGGCTCGTCCGATACGCGCACGGTCGGCACGGGCGACGGGCGCCGTTGGGCCTATACGCCGCGCGGCTATGCGGGCAAGCGCGGCACGCAGATTGCAGGAGACATCGGCCAATGACCGTCCATTTCATCGGCGCGGGGCCGGGCGCGCCCGATCTGATCACCGTACGCGGGCTGAGGCTGATCGAACGCTGCCCGGTCTGCCTATATGCCGGATCGCTGGTGCCGCCCGAGATCGTTGCGGCCGCCCCGGAGGGCGCGCGTGTCCTCGACACGGCGCCTATGCATCTCGACCAGATCGTCGCCGAGATCGAAGCGGCCCATGCAGAGGGGAAGGACGTGGCGCGCGTGCATTCGGGCGATCCGTCCATCTATGGCGCGACGGCCGAACAGATGCGGCGGCTGGAGGCGCTGTCGATCCCTTATGAAGTGGTGCCCGGCGTGCCTGCGTTCGCGGCTGCCGCGGCTGCGCTGAAGACCGAGTTGACCCTGCCCGAAATCGCCCAGACCGTGATCGCGACGCGCACTGGCATGAAAGCGTCGTCCATGCCCGAGGGCGAGCAGCTTGACGTCCTCGGCCAGTCGGGCGCGACGCTCGCCATCCATCTGTCGATCCGCAATCTCGATTACATCCGCCGGGCGCTGGAGCCGCACTACGGCGCGGACTGTCCCGTGGTGATCGCCTATCGCGCGACCTGGCCGGACGAACTCTATATCCGCACCACGCTGGCCGGGATGAAGGCGCAGGTGCGCGCGGCAAAGATCACGCGGACGGCGCTGGTGCTGGTCGGCCCGGTGTTCGGCAAGACAGAGTTCCGCGACAGCGATCTCTACAATGCCGATTTCGCCCATGTGCTGCGCAACAGGGGCAAGAAGGCCAAGGCGGGCTGAGGGCTCTAGCTTGGCGACCGGTCGCCGCGCCGGGCGGCGTCGATGGCGGCCACATCGATCTTCTTCATCGTCAGCATGGCGTCGAAGGCGCGCTTGGCCTCGGCGCCGCCATTGGCCATCGCCTCGGTCAGCGTGCGCGGGGTGATCTGCCAGCAGACGCCCCATTTGTCCGTGCACCAGCCGCATTGGCTCTCCGCACCGCCATTGCCGACAATGGCGTTCCAGTAGCGATCGGTTTCCTTCTGGTCGGTTGTGGCGATCTGGAAGGAGAAGGCTTCGCCGTGCCTGAAGTAAGCGCCGCCATTGACGCCGATGCACGGGATGCCGAGCACCGTGAATTCGACCACCAGGACATCGCCTTCGCTGCCAGAGGGGTTGTCGCTCGGCGCGCGCTGGACGGCGCCCACCCAACTGTCGGGAAAGGTCTCGGCATAAAAGCGCGCCGCTTCCTGCGCCTCGCCGTCGAACATCAGGCAAATCCGGTTGGCGGGAATTACGCTCATCATCGGTCTCGCTTCTGGGGCATGTGTCACCGGGGCTGGGTTTCGAGCAGACCATCCAGCTTGGTGAAGCTGCCGGACCAGCCCTGTTCGGCGCCCATTTTCAATGCCGCGTCGCGCGCTTCGGGCGATTTGAACGTCTGGCGCATGGTCTGGCGGGTGCGTCCGCCGGGGAGCGGCTCAAGCGTCACTTCCATGACGATGTCGACGCTTGTTTCCCGCTCGTCGGCCGCCATGAAGCTGTTGTACTGCTCCATCCAGTCGTCCGGATACTCCTCGCTGCCGCCGGCGGCGACCAGCCGGTGTGGCGGATCGAGCGCGACGATCGTCGATTTGATCGGATAGTCCTGATCGAATTCGGTCCCCTTCGGCCCGCGCATGATCGCCTGCCAGCGGCCGCCGACCTTGGGCTCCACGACGCAGTCGTGATTGGTGAAACCCTCCGGCCCGAACCAGCGCGCGAGCAGGTCCGCCTCCATCCAAACGCGCCACAGCAGCTCGGGCGGCGCGTCGAACTCGCGGATCAGAACAATGTCGCTGCCGGGCGTTTCGAGGATCGTTTCAACCGGCATGGCGCGGCTCCTTTGCGGTTTCGGCCTCGATCACCTCGGCGAGCTTGTCGATGGAGGCCTTGGGACCCATGGTCCGGTCGGCGAGGTTTTCGCGCCCGTCGATGAAGGCGATCGATTCGACAAAGCGCATCTGCGTCTTGCCGCCCGTTTCCTCGAACTCGACGCTGGTCGCGGCGACCGAGGCGACGTTTTCATTGTCGGCGGTGACGGTGGTGAAGACGATGCGCTTTTCGGGCACCACTTCGGGATAATGCGATGTGAAGTGCACCGTCATCTCATCGCCCGGTCCGCAATGGCAGACCTCCGTGCCGCCGGAGCGCTGGTCATAGTTCTCGAACACCATGGTCCAGCTTGACGACGGGTTTTGCCATCGCTCGCGTAGCGCGGGGTCCGACCAGGCGCGCCAGACCAGCGCAACCGGCGCCTCGAATATGCGCTCGATCTCGATCTTTTCGTGGGCGACGGTCATCGGGCTGCCTCCGCCAGCGTTGCGAGATGTTGTTCGAGGTGGCCAAGCGTCTGGGCCCAACCTTCGCGGTGGCCGTCGCGGCTGCCCGTGTCGGGCAGGCCGGACATGACAAAGCGCATATGCGTCTTGCCATGGCGCGCCTCGAAGTCGATGGCGATCAGATGTTCGCTGCCGCCGCCGCCCGACGGCGTTTTGGTCCAGCGATGGGTGAAAACGAGGCGTTGGTTTTGCACCACCTCGCGATAGGTGCCGCCCACATGCCATTCGGCGCCGTCGGACTGATCGCGCATTTTCGACCACCATTTTCCGCCCACCGAGACATCGGCGTCCTGCTCGATCAGAGCGAAGCGTTCGGGCAGCATCCAGACGTCGACATGCGCCTTTTCCGTGAAGCATCGCCAGACCAGGTCCACCGGCGCGTCGAAGACGCGGTCGATGGTGAAGGCGGTCGCGGAGCTGTCGTCATCCGGCGCGCTGGCGGATTCATTTGGATGGGTCACCATGATCCTCCTTTGCGGTCTGGGTCGGGTCGGACTGCAGTTCGGCAAGCAGCGCATCGAGCCGGTCGAAGCGCGCCTCCCATAGCTTGCGGTAATCGGCGAGCCAGTCGGACGCTTCCTTCAGCGGCTCGGGATTGATGGTGCAGGGGCGGAACTGGGCCTGTCGGGAACGCTCGATCAGGCCGGCCTTCTCCAGGACCTTCAGGTGGCGCGAAAAACCGGGCAGCGACATGTCGAACGGTTCGGCAAGTTCGGTGACGGTCGCTTCGCCCTTGTCGGCCAGTTGCGCAAGGACCGCGCGCCGTGTCGGATCGGCCAGGGCGGCGAAGGTTGCATCGAGCATTTGGGGGTCTGAATTATTTAGCATATCAGTTAATTAACATAAATGCTAAATAGATGCAAGCGCCGCCCTTGGCATGAGCGCTTCAGCCTTGCCCACGGCGCGGTGATCGCCTGCCTGATCAGGCCGGGCGGGCAATCATGATGACGGGAATGCCGATCGTGCGTGCGGCTTCGATCTTGCCATAGGCGCCGTCGCCGCCCGAATTGCGGCAGACGATGCAGGTGATGGCATGGTCCCGGAGCACACGCTCCTCCTCGGCGGCCGGGCCCGGCTTGCCGGTGACGATCGTGTGGCTGGCAAGCGGCAGCGGCGATGCGGGCGGGTCGATCATGCGCACGATGAAGTGGACATCGCGCCGCGCCTCGAACGGCGCGAGATGCTGGCTGCCGAGTGCCAGAAAGACGCGCGCGCCGGGCGGAATCGCTGCGGCTGCGTCGGCTTCCGAAGCGACCTCCCGCCAGTCGTCACCGGGCTGCCGGTCCCATGGCGGACGCGTGTGGACATCCAGCTTCACGCCGGCAAGCGCTGCGGCTTCGGCCGCGTTCGCCGAGATCTGCCGCGCATAGGGATGGGTCGCGTCGATCATCCGCGTGATCCGTTCGCGCCGCAGGAAGTCGGCGAGGCCGGCGATGCCGCCAAATCCGCCGGTGCGTATCTCTCCGGCGACCGGCGCGGGCTCGGCCGTCCGGCCGGCCAGTGAGGTGACGACCCGCCAGTCCGGATGGGCGTCGACGAGTCGTCTGGCCAGCGTCGCCGCCTCTCTGGTGCCGCCCAGAATGAGGACAGTTTCGGTCACGAAAACCCCGTGCGGGCGATGATCGCACCCGTGCGGTCGACGATGACGATCTCGGCCTGGACGGGCGCGCCGCGCAGCGTGTCCATGACCGTTGCCAAGGCCAGACCGGCCACGTCCGCCGCGATATCGATTTTCGTATCGCTCATGATTTCAACCACTTGCGCTGCGGTGTTGGCGGATAGAATCCGCGCCTTCATGTCCTGATTCAAGCCGTTTCCGGCAAGATCGGCTAGGAAAGCCATGTCCACCTGGCTGCGCGCGGAATGCAGGTCGAGTGCGCCCTGGGCGAGTTTGGTGATCTTGGCGAAGCCGCCGGCTATCGTCAGTTTCGGCACCGGGTGTGCCCGCAGATATTTGATCAGTCCGCCGGCGAAATCGCCCATGTCGAGAAGCGCGATCTGAGGCAGATTGTAGAGCGCCTGAGCGGCAGCCTCCGAGGTGGAGCCGGTCGAGCCGAGCACGTGGTCGAGCCCGGCCGCGCGCGCCACGTCGATTCCGCGATGGATGGAGTGAATCCATGCCGCGCAGGAAAAGGGGTGGACGATTCCCGTCGTGCCGAGGATCGATATGCCGCCAACGATGCCAAGGCGCGGGTTCCACGTCCGTTCGGCAATCGCGGCGCCATCGGGCACACAGATCGTCACGGCAATGTCGGGCGCAATGCCATGTTCGGCGCACACCTCGCCAATGATTTCGGCCATCATCCGGCGCGGCACGGGGTTTATCGCCGCTTGCCCCGGCCCGATGGGCAGGCCCGGCTTTGTCACGGTGCCCACACCGTCGCCGGCATGAAAGGTTATGCCGCTTTCCGGCTCGCCCCATCCGACCCGCGCGATCACCATGGCGCCATGGGTCACGTCCGGATCATCGCCCGCGTCCTTGACGATACCGGCTTCGGCGAAGCCGTCGCCGCGCTTTTCATGCGCGAGCGCAAAGGCGGGCGTTTCGCCCTTGGGCAGGGTGATCGTCACCGGATCGGGGAACGCGTCCGTCAGCAGCGCGGTCAGCGCGGCCTTGGCGGCGGCGGTGGCGCAGGCGCCCGTCGTCCATCCGCGCCTCAGCGGGCCGCCGGGCTTGCGCGCTCCGGCGTCGGGCTCGGCCTGAGATGGTGGCGTGGCGCTCATCACTGCCTTATAGGTGAGGGGTGACGCGACATGAAGATGACTTGAAGATGACGTGCCGCCGATGACCGAACCCATCGCACCCAAGAGCATTTGGCCCGAGACGGCACCGGACTTCGTGCCCGGCCATGTCTGGCTCGTGGGCGCGGGGCCCGGCGATCCGGGTCTTTTGACGCTGCATGCGGCGCACGCGCTGGGGAATGCCGATGTGATCGTCCATGACGCGCTGGTCGATCCGCGATGCCTCGAACTGGCACGGCCGGGCGCAACGCTCGAATATGCGGGAAAACGCGGCGGCAAGCCGTCCGCCAAACAGCGCGACATCTCGCTTCGCCTCGTCGAACTGGCCCGCTCGGGCAAGCGTGTACTGCGGCTGAAGGGCGGCGACCCGTTCGTTTTCGGGCGGGGCGGGGAAGAGGCGCTGACGCTGGCCGCCCATAACGTGCCGTTCCGCATCGTGCCGGGCGTAACGGCGGGCATCGGTGGCCTCGCCTATGCCGGCATTCCGGCGACCCATCGCGACACCAACCATGCCGTCACCTTCCTCACGGGCCATGATTCGGGCGGCGTCATGCCCGATGCGATCGATTGGCACCATGTCGCCAAGGGGGCTCCGGTGATCGTCATGTACATGGCAATGAAGCATATCGGCGCGATCGCCGGGCGGCTGATCGCCGAGGGCCGTGCGCCCAATGAACCGGTCGCCTTTGTCTGTAACGCGGCGACCGACCGGCAGCAGGTCCTGGAGACGACGCTTGGGCGCGCCGAAGCCGATGTCGCCGAATCCGGGCTCCAGCCGCCGGCGATCGTCGTTGTCGGCGAAGTGGTGCGCCTTCGTTCCGGGCTCGACTGGCTGGGCGCCTTGTCGTCGGGCCGGGTGCTCGATCCCGATCCGCTGGGCGCGCGCCGCCGGGACGAAACCGGATGAACGGATTTCTCGTCGCCGCGCCCCATTCGGGCAGCGGCAAGACGGTGGTCACGCTCGGGCTTTTGCGGGCGCTGCGCGATGCGGGCCATGCGCTGGCGCCAGCCAAGGCCGGACCGGACTATATCGATCCGGCCTTCCATGCGGCGGCGAGCGGCGAGGCTTGCATCAATCTCGACCCATGGGCGATGCGGCCGGACCTGTTGCGGGCGCTGGCGCCGGACCACGGCGCTGACAGGCTTCTGGTCACCGAGGCGATGATGGGTCTGTTCGACGGCGCGGCAGATGGAACCGGAAGCGCGGCCGATCTTGCCGCCCTTCTGGGCCTTTCGATCGTCTTCGTCGTCGATGCCTCGCGCATGGCCCAATCAATTGCAGCGCTGGTGTCCGGCTACCGCAGCCATCGCAAGGATGTTGATTTTGCTGGTGTCATCCTCAACCGGGTCGGCAGCGCCCGGCACGAGGCCATGCTGCGCGCCGCGCTCGACCCGCTCGGTGTCCCCGTGCTCGGCGTGGTGCCCGGCGACACGGCGCTCGCTCTTCCCGAGCGCCATCTCGGTCTCGTGCAGGCCGGCGAGCATGCGGCGCTCGAAGCCTTCATCGCCCATGCCGGCACCGTGATGGCACGCGGCTGCGATCTGGAGGCGCTGGCCGCAATGGGCCTTCCACGGGCTTCAGGCAAGGCGTCCGTTCCGCGCCTGCCGCCTCTTGGTCAACGCATGGCGATTGCCCGCGATATCGCCTTTGCCTTTTGCTATCCGCATTTGCTCGAGGGATGGCGCGGGCAGGGGGCAGAGCTTTCCTTCTTCTCCCCGCTGGCCGACGAAGCGCCGGCATCCGATGCGGACGCGGTGTTTTTGCCGGGCGGTTATCCCGAACTGCATCCGGAGACGATCGCCGGCGCAACGCGGTTCAAGACGGGCATGAAGGCCGCGCGTGACCGGAACGCTGCGATCTATGGCGAGTGCGGCGGATACATGGTTCTCGGCGAAGGGCTGACCGGTGCCGATGGCGTCCGCCATGCCATGCTTGGTCTGTTGCCGGTCGAGACCAGCTTTGCCACCCGCACGCGCCATCTGGGCTACCGCCGGCTCGATCCGATGGCCGGGGCGCCCTGGCCGATGCCGCTGACCGCGCACGAGTTCCACTACGCAACCGTCACGCGCGAGGGCGACGCCGAAGCGCTTTTTGCGGTGCGCGATGCGCAGGGCGCCGATCTGGGGCATTATGGGCGCCGAGTCGGCACCGTGTCCGGGTCCTGGTGCCACGTGATCGACAGGGTTGAGTGATGTCACGTCCTCCGCGTCATGGCGGGTCGCTCGATCGTGCCGTCGCCGAATTTGGCGGCGCGCATGCCGACTGGCTCGATCTGTCGACCGGCATCAATCCCGTTCCATGGCCGGTGCCGCCCATTCCGGCCGAAATATGGGAACGGCTGCCCGAGCACAGTCTCGAGGATTATTGCCTCGATGCGGCGCGCGCCTATTACAGCGTGCCCGAGGGCGCCGCGATCGTTGCAGCGCCGGGCACGCAGGCGATCATCCAGCGGCTTGGCGATCTCATCGGGACCAACCGGCGCATCGGTATCGTCACGCCAACCTACGGCGAGTATGACTGGTGCCTCGCAACGCCCGACCGGGTGGTCGGGACGGTCCGCGCGATCCCGGCCTATGAGGACGGCTATGACGGGGTCGTCTTCGGCAATCCGAACAATCCCGACGGCGCACGACACGCCGGCGAGACCGACCGCACGGCGGTGGCCGCTCTTCTGGCCCACAGCGGCACGGTGATCGTCGACGAGGCGTTCGCCGATGTGGCGCCTGAAGCGTCCTATGTGCCCGATACGGGAAACGATGGGCTGATCGTGCTGCGCTCGTTCGGCAAGTTCTTTGGCCTTGCCGGCATCAGGCTCGGCTTCGCCATCGGCCCGCCGGGCGACATGGCGCGGCTGCGCCGCCTGCTCGGCCCATGGGCGGTGCCCGGACCGGCGCTTTTTGTTGGCGGCCGCGCGCTGCGCGACATCGCCTGGATCGCCGAGACCCGCACGCGGCTGATGCGCGACCGGCAGCGGCTGACCGGGCTGCTCGAACGGCACGGTTTTGCGATTGCAGGCCATACCGACCTGTTCGTGCTCGCCGTTCATGACCGCGCGCCGGGCATTGCCGCGGCACTCGCCCGGGCACGCATCTGGGTGCGATCTTTCGACAAGGATGCCGCCTGGCTGCGCTTCGGCCTGCCGGGAGACGATGCGGCGTTCGCGCGGCTCGAAAAGGCGCTTGCGCAGGCGGTCTGATCGGCCCATCACGCGGGAATGGCCGAAACGCTCGTCATCCTGTTTGCCGCGCTGATCCTCGATCGCCTCATCGGCGATCCGGACTGGCTGTGGCGCCGCGTGCCGCATCCCGTGGTCTTTTTCGGAAAGCTGATCGGGTGGGCCGATACCCGCTTCAACGATAATGGCGCATCGGAAACACGGCGTGAGAAAAACGGGTTTGCGACGATCGCCGTGCTGATGATCGGCGCGATCGTTGCCGGAACGTTTCTCGGCGATCTGTTCGACGCGCTGGGCGGCGCTGGTTTTGTGCTCGAAGCGGTGCTGGTGGCGGTTTTCTTAGCGCAGAAGTCGCTGGCCGATCATGTGGGTGCGGTGGCGCAAGGTCTGCGCGCCGGCGGCATCGATGGCGGGCGGCGCGCGGTGTCGATGATCGTCGGGCGCGATCCCCACACGCTGGACGAAGCGGGCATTTGCCGCGCCGCGGTCGAGAGCCTCGCCGAAAACGCATCCGACGGGGTCGTCGCGCCGGCCTTCTGGTATGCCGTGTTCGGCCTGCCCGGCCTTCTGGCGTACAAGATGCTGAACACCGCCGACTCGATGATCGGCCACAAAACCGATCGTCATCGCGCCTTCGGCCGCGCGTCGGCGCGGTTGGACGATTTCGCCAACTGGCTGCCGGCACGGCTGACGGCGCTGCTGATCGTCGCAGCCGGCGGATTGGACCGGTGGCGGGACCGCATCCGCACCGTCATGCGCGATGCGCGGCTGCACCGTTCGCCCAATGCCGGGTGGCCTGAAAGTGCCATGGCAGCCGTGAGCGGCCTCGCGCTTGGCGGACCGCGCGTTTACCGCGGCGATATGGCCGATGAGCCTTTCATGAATGACGAGGGGCGCAAGGACACCGGGCCGGATGACATCGACGCGGCGCTCGGTGTCTTCTGGCGGGCGATGACCGCGCTGACGGCGTTGGTCGGTGCGTTGGCGGTCTTGGCGGGGTGAGAGGCGTTCCACCTCCCCCTTGAGGGGAGGTCGGAGAGGCGAGCGAAGCGAAGCTGATCCGGGTGGGGGTTATCGATGCCCACCACCGTTACCCCGCACCCGGCTTTGCCTTGCGGGGCTCAGCAGTCGCCGACCTCCCCTCAAGGGGGAGGTGAAGCATTGTGTTTCCAATCCGCGCCTCGATCGCCCTGTTCAGATCCGGCGCCGCGGCGACCAGCCTTTGCGCCGCTTCGGTCTGCGGATTGTCGAGCAATTCGCCTGTCGGGCCGCGTTCGACGATCCGGCCATGGTCCATCACCATCACCTCATGGGTGATGGCGCGGGCGACGGTCAGATCGTGGGTGATGAAGAGGTAGGCGAGACCGAGTTCATCGTTGAGCTTGGCGAACAGGTCGAGGATCTGCGCGCGGATCGACACATCGAGTGCCGAGACAGGCTCGTCGCAGACGACCAGCTTGGGCCGCGTGATGATGGCGCGGGCAATGGCCAGCCTTTGCCTCTGCCCGCCGGAAAATTCATGCGGATAGCGGCGCATGGCATCGGCCGGCATGCCCACCTCTTCCAGCGCGAATGCGATGCGCTCGCGCCGCTCCGTACGGCTCAAGGGCTTTTCTTCCAGATGCAGCGGCTCGGCAACCAGCCGCTCGACGGTCTGGCGCGGGTTGAAGGAGCCGTAAGGGTCCTGAAAGACCACCTGCATCTCGCGCCGCGCCAGCGCCATCTGCGCATCATGGTCGTTGAGCCTGGACGTCTCCATGCCGTCAAACGAAACGATGCCTGCGGTCGGCTTGTCGAGCGCCAGCACGATGCGCGCGAGGGTGGATTTGCCGCATCCTGACTGGCCGACAAGCCCGACAGAGCGCCCGGGCGGGACCGAAAAGGAGACATTGTCGACGGCACGGAACGGCTCGCCGCGCGAGAACAGTCCCGTGCGCGGGCCGGGATAATCCCTGACGAGGCTCTGCACCTCGAGAAGGCCCCAATGGTCCGCCGGTTTCGTGCGGCCGGCCCATTGCGGCACATGCGCCGATGCTTCGGCCAGTTGTTGCGTATAAGGGTGTTTTTGCTGACGCAGCACGCCGACCGCGTGGCCGGCCTCCTGCACCTCGCCACGGCGCAATATGGTGATGTCGTCGGCCATGCCGGCAACGACGCCCAGATCGTGGCTTATCAGCACAAGACCCATGCCGTCCTCGGCGACCAGTTCGCGCAAAAGGTCGAGGATCTGCGCCTGCAGCACCACGTCCAGAGCGGTGGTCGGCTCGTCGGCGATCAGCAGCTTGGGCCGCAGCGCACAGGCGATGGCGATGACGACGCGCTGTCTCTGTCCGCCCGACAGTTCGTGCGGATAGCGGTCGAGCGGAAAACGCGCGCGCGGCAAGCCGACCCGCTCGAGCATATGCGCGGCGCGAGCCTCCGCGTCCGGCCGGTTGGCGCCGGTGTGCCACCGGATGCCCTCGGCGACCTGCTCGCCGATCGTCTTGACCGGGTTGAGCGCCGTCATCGGCTCCTGGAACACCATGCCGATATCGTCGCCGCGCAGCGCGCACATGCGCTCCTCGGTCGCCGTCAGCAGATCCTCGTCGCCAAAGCGCAGCGTGCCTGCGGCGTCCGCGCCATGGGGCAGAAGCCGCATCGCCGTCAGCGCGGTCATCGACTTGCCGGAGCCGCTTTCGCCGACCAGCGCATGCACCTTGCCTGCCTCGACCACCATGTCGATGCTCCTGAGGATCGGCACGCCGCCGATCGCCAGATCGAGCTTGTCGATGGTCAGGATAGGCGCCGTCATCGTTCGCGCCGCAGCTTTGGGTCGAGCACGTCGCGCAGACCGTCGCCCAGAAGGTTGAGGCCGAGCACGGTGACGATGATCGCGATGCCCGGCGCGATGGCCATTTGCGGCGCGATGGCCATCATGGTCTGCGCTTCGGCCAGCATCCGGCCCCAGCTCGTCGCCGGCGGCTGGGCGCCAAGGCCGACATAGGAGAGCCCGGCTTCGGCCAGGATGCCGAGCGAAAACTGGATCGTGCCTTGCACCAGCAAGAGATTGGCGATGTTCGGCAGTATGTGTTCGGCGGTGATGCGGGCCGGGCCTTTGCCCGACGCGCGGGCTGCGAGGATGAATTCGCGCGGCCAGAGCGACAGCGCCGCGCCACGCGCGACGCGCGCGAACACCGGAATGTTGAAGATGCCGATGGCGATGATCGCGTTGACAGCGCCGGGGCCGAAGATCGCCGTGATCATGACGGCGGACAAAAGCGCGGGGAAGGCGAAGATGATGTCGGAGGTCCGCATGAAGACTTCGTCGATCCAGCCGCGCCTGGCCGCCGCCCAACAGCCCAGCGGCACGCCGATGCCGATGCCGATGCCGACCGCAATCAGCGCAACGGCGATGGAGTTCCGGCTGCCTTCCATGATCATGGAGAAGATGTCGCGGCCGAAATGGTCGGTGCCGAACCAGTGGCTCCATGACGGCCCCTGCAGCCGGTCGGGGATCGACAGCTTGGCGACGTCATAGGGCGTCCAGATGAGCGAGACCGCGGCGATGAAGACGATGAGAAGTGTGATCGCCGCGCCCGCCTGAAACGAGCGGTTGGCCCGCGCCTTTTTCAGGAACAGGCGCCAGTCCTCATGTTCGGCGGCGACGAGATGATCGGTCATCGGCGGCGAAGCCTCGGGTCGGCCCAGGCATAGGCGAGATCGACAAGGAAGTTGACGATCACCACGGTGCCCACCAACAAGACGACGACCCCCTCGACGACGATCAGGTCGCGCTGGTTGATCGCCTGGAAGACAAGCTGGCCGAGGCCGGGCAGGAAGAAGACGTTCTCGATGATGATCGTGCCGGCGAGCAGGAAGGCGAACTGCAGGCCGAGGATGGTCAAGACCGGTATCATCGCGTTGCGCAGCGCATGGCGCCACAGGACGATGTTCGCGGGCAGGCCCTTGGCGCGGGCGGTGCGGATGTAATCCTCGGCCAGCGTCTCGAGCAGCGCCGAACGGGCGACGCGGGCGAGGATCGCCGCCTGCGGCAGCGCCAGCGCGATGGCCGGCAGGATCAGCGCCCTCAGGCCCGGCCAGAGGCCCTCGTCCCAGCCCGGAAAGCCGCCGGCGGGCACCCATTGCAGCGTCACGGCGAAGACATAGACAAGCAGCAGCGCGAACCAGAAATTGGGGATCGCGATGCCCAGTTGCGTGCCGGCCATGGCGGCGGTGTCGGCGCGGGTGCCGCGGCGGGCGGCGGTGAAGATGCCGACCGGAATGGCAATCGCCGTCGACAGGCCAAGCGCGAGCAGCGCCAGCGGCAGCGAGACGACGATGCGGTCGGCGATCAGCTCGGTCACCGGCACCGAATAGGTCAGGCTTTCGCCGAAATCGCCGCGCGCCATGCCGGAAAGCCAAGACAGATAGCGGGTCAGCACCGGCTCGTTGAGGCCCATCTGCTCGCGCAGCGCCCGCACCGCATCCTCGGTGGCGTTGAGGCCGAGCATCAGCCGCGCCGGGTCGCCGGGCACGATCTCCAGGACGAAAAACACGATAGCGCTGGCCACGAGCAGCGTGACGAGGACGATCAGCAGGCGACGCGCGGTGTAGGCGAGCATGGGCAAGGGTTAGCCCGGATCGCCGGAATGGGGAAGCGGGCGGGGCGTGAGCCGGTGGCTCAGAACGTCGTGACGGTCCGGCGATCGAAGATGGTCGTCATGTCGGCCTGGTCGGCGGGGATGCTGAAGTCCGAGCCGGAGCCGCCGCGTCTGAGTGCATTGGCCGCCGCCTGGGCATATTCGAAGACCAGCTGGCTGAGGCGCGGCGAGCGGCCGTAGACCGGCCCGCGCGGACCGCCGCCGGCAAGCGCGATCGTGCCATCGTCGGTGCGGGTGATCGGCTGGACGTTCTGGACGGGAATGCCCGTTTCGAGATCATAAAGGGTCAGTTCGGCGACGAACTGGGCATGGTCCGGCCGCCTTTGACCATTGACGGTCACCGCGGCTCCGGTCAGCTGCTGCAGGCTCGCGCGGCTCCTGATGAACACCGACCTGACCGAGACGACGGCGCGCACCGGGCGGGTCCCGGTGAACATGGGCCGCAGCGCATCGTCGACATGGGCCCGCACGGTTTCGGCAATCGCAGCTTCAAGGGCGGATTGGCGGCCCTGCTGGTTGACCAGACCAAGGCGAGTGCCGAGCGCGCCGGCGCCGGTTCCGCCGGCGGCCTGCGCGCTGACCTGACCGTCGATGTCGGCGACCAGAAGCGGCCGCTGGGCGCCGGAGAAATCGACATCCACCTGGGCGAGCCGGATTTGCGTGAAATAGTCCGGCTGGGCCGTCACGTCCGCGGTCTGACACGCCGAGACAAAGCCAAGCAGGATGCCAAGCGCCGCAACGCGCCCAAGCGCGGCAAACCCCTCGCCGATGGTCCAGATGGTCGATCGCATGTCAGGCCGCCTTTTCAGTGTGTCCCCCGGTGGATCGACCGGACACATGAAAAGACCGTTTTGTCAAGGAATTCAGCGCTATGCGGCGGGCCGCCGGCCCCGGATCGGCCGGGCAGCCGCAGTTCCGCCCACATCCTTCATTCCATTTCCAAAATCTCGGAGAACGGTCGTCGCTTCGACGCTTGCAGGCAGGGATGAAGGGTGCGGTGCGCCCGATACACCGCACCCCGGATCACGGCCCGGCGCATGCAACGAAACCCAGAAGCAGGAACGGCCCGGAATGCCGGGGTCCGACGTTTCGCCCGTCGCGGCGGCCCAACCGCTCGTCCCGTGCGCAGGCGGCGATTGTCAATTGCGGGTGCTGGTGCCGGAGCTCCGATTCCAATACCCAAACCGGGGTGCCGATGAACCGGACCGGACCGAAATCAGGATTTCTGGCCGCATGGCTCCAACGAAGCACAGATCTTTCCAGCCTCTTCCCAGATCTGCAGCGTCCGACCGCGCGTCACGTCGTGCGGCAAATCGTTGACGGCCTCTTTCAGGAACCGGATGCGTCGCTCGACTTCGATCCTGCCGGTCGGATCGCTTTGCCAGTCGGGGTAGATGTCCCGGAACAGCAGGCGTCCGGATGTGTCCACGCTGTCCAGCAGACGCGCAATGGCGGCGCCAAGCACTGACGGAGGTTCGGCGCCGCCATTGAAGTCGGTGAACATGACGGTGCCGTCGGACTTCGTCTCCGTCCGGACATAAAAACGCGGATCTCCGGGAAGTGTGGCCTTCGCCGAAAACGGATCGGAGCTGAAGATCAGTTCGTTGCGTCGGTCGGCACCAATTTCGGCGCTTGTGTCCTGCTGGGCCGATGACTTGAGTCCAAATGGCAGAACCACCATTGTGACGAAACTCCAATCGCGCGTTGCCGTCATCGACGGGACAGATAGATCAAGGTTTAATCAAATATGCGTCTTGTTCTCTGCGGTGTCCAGTCGCCCATCAATATCGGCATGATCTTGCGCTCTGCCGAGATCTACAGGGTGGCAGTGCTGATCCACGACGCTTACGGCGTGTTTTCGGACAAGGGAAAGGTGAGGACGATAAGCGACTTCGGTTGCGGTGCGCTGCAGCGTCACCCGCCAAGCATCGTGAAGACCCTCAGCGTTTCAGACCTGCGCGGCCGTCTTGTCCGTTCCGACACCGTCGCTGGCGCGCAGAGCCATCTGGCGTTCGAATGGCAGGCCGGTGACAGTCTTCTGATCGGCAACGAGTATGACGGGGTCCCGCAGGATTTGGCGGCGGCCAGCCATGCAAGCGTCACAATTCCGATGCCGCCGGGCCATTTCCCGAAGCCGGAGTCCTTCGATCCAATCGATTCCGAACGAGCCGCGCGAATTGCGCGGCAGGGCATGCCGAGCCTTAATACGGCTGTCGCCGCGTCCGCCATGATCTCGGCGGCCTATGCCAGGGGACTTCTCGGCTGACGGGGTGGCGTTCGGGCGATGGCCGGTACTGTCGGCGGCCGGTTCCGCGCCGCATCGGGCGCCGCGGCGTTCCCGATCAGATCGCCGAGCAACGATTTGTGCGCCCGGGCGCGACAGGCTCATTGATCTCGGTGCGACGGTTGAAGTCGTCGAGATATGCCGGATTGTCCATGCGCCTCAGCATGACGACCATGCGCAACACGACGTCTAGATCGACATGCTTCATGGGTATGACTTCGCCGGGCCCGGTCGATCGATCCCGCTCACAGCTATCCCCGATCCGGAACTCCAAGATATCGGCCATTCTTCATCCCCTGCAGATGAAGAAAGGATGCGTTGACAACAATTAATGAAAAGTTAACTATAATTTTACTGAAGACGATTTCGCGCGGAGACGTGTTATGGCACCGGGGGCGAGCCGTAAGAAGACTTGTTTCGTCATCACGCCTTATGGCGATCCCGAGGGCACCGACGAGCAGAAGGAACACGCCAAGGTCATCGATGGGCTCATCGAGAACGTTCTGCGGCCGGTCGAGCGGGTCTGCCTGGAAGCGGGGCTTGCCATCCAGATCGTCGAGGGCCGCGACCGGAAGCAGGAAAAGGGTATCTGGAACAAGATCGGCAGCGATATCGAATCCGCCGAGACCGTGATCGCGGTGATCTATACATCCAGCCCGAACGCCTATCTGGAACTGGGCCTTGCCTACGGGCTGTGGATGAGCCCCATTTTGATCGTGCTCGACGGCGCCGAAAAGCCCTCCGATCTGAAAGACATCGAACATGTCGCGGTGAGCCGCGCCGAAGCCCTGCGCGAGGACGGGGCGGATCCGACGCCCAAGTCGAAAGAGATCGCCGAACGGATCGTCGGCATCAATCGGCGTGGCCGGCGCAGCAAGCCCGATTTCCTGCCCGAGACCACCACCTCCTACGGATCGATCAGGACCTATGACCGCTTCTCGAAAGCGATCGAGATGTCGGACTGGTCGCACATGATGAACGAGGCCGAAAAACACCTTGTCCTGGTTTTGCCGAAAGGGATGAAGATCAGAACGCGGAAGTTCTCCGACCGGCACGGCGCTCCGGCCCATATCGATGAAATCATCACCGAGAAAGTTCTCGGGGACGGCGTTGACGTTACGGTGGTGACCAATCACCCCGATCGGATCAGCGATCAGTATCTGAAGATGGAAGGATATGCCTCCATCGACGATTTTCGCGATGAACTCGCCCGCTCGTTCCGGGCCTGGAACACGCTCCGCGAGGGCATCGAAGCGCAGCAGCGTATAGCGGAGCAGCGGGGCGTTGAACCCTCGGGGTCGTTCCGCCTGATCCGCTCCGAGCAGCGCCAGCTCCCCTTTCGCGCGACGCTGACAGAAAGGCGGCTGCTGCTCACGATGCGGTTCAGTCAGGAACCTCTGGACTCCCACCACTGCATCGATGCCCCTGCCAGGAGCGCGGAGGACGATTACGACATACCGGTCTATCAGCTGGTCAGCCAGGAGATCGACCGTCTGGTCAGAAACAATGTCGAGCAGTCGGAACGGGACTTCGAGGAATGGCTGACGGGGCGCGCCGCTTGATTTTTTGCCATCCTCGCAGGGACTTGCCAGGTTCGCAACTCTTCCGTTGCGGAATCGGCGGCGGAACCTGTTGCGCTTGGCTGTCCCGAGCAGGCGATCCTTTGCGCGCTTCGAGTTGACATGGCCGAGACCCAGCCCGACGAAACCGGCTTCGTGCGCAATCCGCTGGCGCAATGGAAGAATGACGACCTGCTGCTCGATGAGGAGACGCGCAACCAGGTCAGGAAGGACCGTCCGCGTGCCTTCCCGATTGTCGATTGGCCCGAGATGCGGACGCTCTTCAAGGAGATCGATCAAGACGCGATCGCAGCCAAGAGAAAGGTCCGCAGCCAGGGGGTTCTCGCTGTCTGGATCGCCACGTCCGGCCTTGTGCTCGCAGCGTTTGCCACCTGGCTCGCGGCGCCGGGCAGCGCTGCGGCTGTCCTTTTTGGTATCGTGTCCACCCTGTTGCTGGTCGGTGGAGTGTGCCTCGGCCTTCTGCCTCTGCTTTTTGGCCGAGACCGCAGCGATTGGCTCGTCACCCGGCTCAAGGCTGAACGGCTGCGCCAACTTCACTTCCAGTTCATCCTCGGAAATCTCGAACTTGCCGTCCGTGCCATGACCGATCCGGCCGCGCTTGAGGAACTGCACGCCAAGCGCGCCGAAGCGCTGAAGAGTTTCGCCGATCGGCTGAACCCCAAATCCCCGGCCGCGCTTTTCGATGTGCTGCGCGACAGCACCGCACAGCATGTCTGGCAGGATGCGCGCTGGTCGGCTGCTCCGCCCTCCGGCAAGGCCCTTCCCGCATCGGAGATCGGCGAACTTCTTGACGCCCTGCGGCGCCTGCGTTTCGGCGTTCAGCGGCACTATGCGATCATTGCGGTCCAGGAGCATTTCAACGCGCCCGGTGTGCGCTCGACCTGGCTGCATCGCGGCGCGGACGCGTTGACCGTAGCGATGCTGATCGCCTCGCTTCTGCTTGCGCTGTCGCTGCTGTTCGGCCTTGAAGGCTGGGACCGCGCGTTGATCGCATTGGCAGCTTCCTGCGCGGCTGGCGTTGCGGCATTTCGCACGCTCGAAGAAGGTCTTCGGTATGGCGACGATGCGTTGCGCATGGCCTGGTATCTTGCCGCCATCGACGCGCTCGAGGCCGATTACGACCGCCTGCAGGCTTCCGGCCGCATTCGCCTGCACCGGGAACTGGAAGCGCTGGCCTATCGCGAGATGCGCGAGTTCCTGACGTCGCATCATCGCGCCCGCTTCGTCCTGCAATAAATTCATACGCGGCCGCCAAACCGCCGTCGGCGTCGCGCCCTGTCGTGACATGCGGATTGGCTGGTTCCGCCGCGCGCGCCGAAGGTAGTCGCTATCCGGCGTTCCGATGGGCGCGGTGGAGGGAGTATGGGGGAGGGGCGAGGCGGTTGGATAAGTTTCTGCGGTTCGAATGTCCGCTTAGAACCCGCACCTGCCAAATGCTGCATATCGCATGAACATCAGCTTTCGCGGAACATCGCTGGCGGGCGAGGTGCGCAGGTGCCGATGGAACGCTCGCCACATCTGTTCCGAATCTCGGAAGCGGCTGGCCAACGCCATGGTTTTCATACTCCGCTCATGCCCCATCCTCGCTCGATAGCGGTTTGATCCGATAGACGAGGAAGCCGGTGTTCCGCGCGACCCGGTCGTAGAGCCGGCGTGCGATCTCGTTGCTTTCGTGGGTATGCCAATACACGTCGGCGACACCCTCGGCGCGGCAGTGATCGCATACCGCTTCGATGAGGCGACGTGCAACCCCGGTGCCCCGCGCCTCCGTACAGGTGTATAGATCCTGCATGTAGCAGGTGAGCTCGCGTTGGATCAGATTGGGATGGAGCACGACGTGAGCCAGCCCGACTGGGATGTTATCTTTCAGGGCGAGCAGTCCATGGACGGGCTCGGTATCGTCGAGCAGGCGCGTCCAAGTGGCGTCGACAATTGCGGGCTCCAATGCTGTCTCGCCCTTACGGCCGTAGAAGGCGTTGTAGTCGGCCCACAGATCTTCCCATCGCCGGCGATCGGCGGTCTCCAAGTTCCGAACCTTGATCTCTGCTGACGAACCGCGCCTTGTCGTCCCGCTCGATCTTTTCATGTCCATCCCCAACCGCCCATCTCGCTCGACTTCTCACTGCACGTCCCGCCGATTATGGCCGACGAAAACGGACCTTCGGACTCTTAGCTGGATATGTGCCTCGATTAGATGCGTGGCTTCGGCGCTGGTTCGCGTTCGGAATCGCCGGAGTTCGGCTCGCCTTTCGGCTCAATCAGAAGAACCTCGACTTCCTCGTTTGCTCTCGGTCGATGTACAACACCCTTCGGAACAATGAAAAGCTCGCCCGCTTACACAGTGCGCGGTGCTTCTCCCTCGATGTCCATCTCCATCTCGCCTGGATTACGTCCGTCTCATCGGGAGAAATCCGATATCACCCCTGGGACGCATAGAAGTAAGTCGTGCACGAACCAGGCTTCCCGGTCTTGAACGATCGCGTACGCGGGATTGGGTTCGTGGTGCCCCGTGGAAGGCAGGGATCCAGCGCATCGAACCGCATCTTTTCGGTGAGCCCTACGCTCCACACCGTCACGACGCTTGCCCCACCCTCGCGTCGATGGATAACTTCTCAGAAGCGGCCATTGAGATGCGTTCCATCCACGTCAGCTCCGTCCGCAGAGCGGTCGGTCGACCAACGGGGTCAGGCGTCAGTGACGACAAGCCCCCTCACTCCGTCCACCTGACCCCGGTCACATCGTTGGCCTGGACCGGCGAATTCTCCCACATGCCTTCCAGCTTTGCGTCCCAGATGCCGTTCTTGGCGAGTTGGAAGAGGAAGCCGTTGACCGCGTCTTCGGCCAAAATCTGCTGGGCCTGGCGGAAGAGCTCATAGCGGGCGTCTTCGCCGGCGGTCACCGACAGCTCTTCGATCACGGCGTTGAAGTCGGGGTTTTCGTACTGGAAGTAGTAATCGTCGCGCGCGTAGATGCCGATATCGTTGGGCTCGGTGTGCGAGACGATGGTCAGGTCGTAATCCTTGTTGGTGAAGACCTGTTCGAGCCACTGCGCCCATTCGACCGGCTCGATTTCCAGGTCGATGCCCACTTCGCGCAGTTGCGCGGCGATGATCTCGCCGCCGCGGCGCGCATAGGAGGGCGGCGGCAGTTTCAGCGTGCCGGTGATGCCGTCGCCATGGCCTGCTTCGGCGAGAAGTTCGCGGGCGCGGTCGGGATCGTAGGGATAGGTTTCCGACAGTTCGACATAGGCGGGGTGGTGCGGGGCGAAATGCGAGCCGATCGGGGTGCCAAGGCCGAACATGGCGCCGTCGATGATCGCCTGCCGGTCGATCGCGTGGGCGATCGCCTGGCGCACGCGGACATCGTCGAAGGGCGGCTTGGCGTTGTTGGTCGACAGGATGGTTTCGCCCTCGGTCGAGCCGATGGCGACGGTGAAGCGCGGATCGGCCTCGAACACGGGGATCGATTCGGGCGCCGGCAGGTTCGGATAGGCCTGCACGTCGCCGGCCAGAAGCGCGGCTGTGGCGGCGGCCGGGTCGGGGATGAAACGGAAGGTCACTTCGGTCAGCGCGGGCGCATCGCCCCAATAGGCGTCGTTGCGCTGGAGCGTGACGGCGGCGCCCTTTTGCCATTCGACGAAGGTGAACGGGCCGGTGCCGACGGGGTTTTCCTTGTTGGTCTCGGCGCTTTCGGGCGCGACGATCACCGCATCGCCCCAGCCCATATTGTAGAGAAAATCGCCGGCGGGCCGCGACAGCGTCACTTCGACCGTCAGCTCGTCCATCTGGGCGACGCTTTCGATGGCGTCGAACAGGCCCTTCTGGGCGTTGACGGAGTCCTCGCCACGCGCCCTGTCGAGCGAGAAGACCACGTCTCCGGCGTCGAGCGCGGTGCCGTCATGGAAGGTGACGCCTTCGCGCAGCTCGAACGTGTAGGTTAGCCCGTCGTCGGAGATGATCCAGTTTTCCGCAAGGCCAGGTTGCACGGCGCCGTCGCGGCCGATGCGTGTCAGTCCCTCGAAGACGTTGGCATAGACCACCTCGTCGATCGCCGCGGCTGCGCCGGCGGTCGGGTCGAGATGGGGCGGCTCGAGCACCACGCCGATGGTCAGGTCCGTGCGCTCGGCATGGGCCGAAACGGTCATGGCGAAGGCGGCCGTGGCGGCCAGGGCGAAACGTGCGATCATGGCGGAATGCCTCCCGTGAAATCCGTCGTCAGTTAAGCAGGTTCGGCGGCCCCTGTCAGCAAACCATGGATTGCGGCGGCCATCACATGGGCGCTTTGCACCATGTCGTCGATGCCGATCCATTCGTCGGGCTGGTGGGCGAGGTCCAAAATGCCGGGGCCATAGGCGATGCAGTCATGCAGATGGCCGATGCGGGCAATGTGCTTCTGGTCGTATGTGCCCGGTGAGATGACGTAATCGGGCGCGCGGCCGAATTCGGCCTCGATGGCTGCGGCGACGGCTGTGACGACCGGCGCGTCGCGTTCGGTCATGGTCGGCAGCACCTCCATCACATCGCGGATGGCATAGGCGAAGCCGGGCCGCTCACGCCTGAGCCGGTCGAGGATGGCGACCACTTCCGCCTTCACATCGTCGAGGCTTTCCTCGAGCAGGAAGCGGCGGTCGATGGTCATGGCGCAGCGGTCGGGCACGTTGGGAGAGGGCAGACCGGTATGGTCGTCGGTCTGCCCGCCATGGATGGCATTGATGTTGAGGGTGGAGGCGCGGGCGCCATCGGGCACGACGCGCATGTCGGTGCGCCGGGCGGCGAGCGCCGGAAACAGGTCGTGCTCGAAGGCGGCGAGCACCGCGCCCATGTGGCGCACGGCGCAATCGCCCAGAAAGGGCATGGAACCGTGCGCGATGCGGCCATGGGTTTCGATCTCGGCCCACCAGACGCCGCGATGGCCCAGGCAGATACGGTCCTTGTTGAGCGGCTCGGGGATGATGACGTGGTCGACGCGCGGGCGCGAGAACAGGCCCTGTTTGGCCAGATGGCCGACGCCGGCATAGCCGCCCGATTCCTCGTCCACCGTGCCGGAAATCTCGATGGCGCCGGAATAGTCCGGAAAGGTTTCGATGAAGGCGTCGGCGGCGATGATGGAGGTGGCGAGACCGCCCTTCATGTCGCAGGTGCCGCGCCCGAACACCTTGCCGTCCCGGATCACGCCTTCGAACGGATCGACGGACCAGCCATGGCCGGCCTCGACGACATCGATATGGGAGTTGAAATGGACGGTCTTGCCGGGCGCGCGGCCTTCGCGCCGGGCGATGACATTGACGCGCGGAAAGCGGTCGGTGTGGCCCGGCTCGCCCTCGGCGACGATCAGCCGTGTCTCATAGCCGGACCGATGCAGGCGCTTTGCGATGAACTCGGCGCATGGCCCGTAGGCATCGCCCGGCGGGTTGACGGTGGGGAAGCGGACAAGTGCCTGCGTCAGCGCGACGACCTCGTCGCGCCGGTCCTCGACGGCCTTGCGCAGATGCTCGGACATGGCCGGCATAGTGCGCGCGCCCGGCTGTTTTGCAAGCGATTTTCGGGGTTTGGCCCCTGTGCGCGGCGGTGCCGTCTGTGCGCCCGCGCACAGACCGCCATTAAGACTAACGGCAGAAGGATGGCGGGCGGACTTTGACGCCTGCCGGCGTTGGCAGTACGCTGAGGCCGGTTCTTTTAGTTTTGCGTTCATTCGGGGGCGAGGCCGATGAAACAGTTTCTTCTGATCTTTGCGCTGGCGGTCGCCATCGCGTTTCCGACGGCGGGCGATGCGGTTGCCGCACGGCTGGTCGCCGATGTCGATATTTCCAGTCAGACCATGACGGTGCGCAAGGATGGCCGCGTACTCTACCGATGGCCGGTTTCCACCGCCCGCCCGGGCAAGGTGACGCCGATCGGCACGTTCCGGCCGCAGCGCATGCACCGCAAATGGCGTTCGACCATTTACGGGTCGAACATGCCGTATTCGATCTTCTTCCGCGGGCCCTACGCAATCCATGGCACCGGCGCGGTGTCGCGGCTTGGCCGTCCGGCCTCGGCCGGTTGCGTGCGGCTGCACACAGCCAATGCCAAGCGTCTTTACGACCTGACACGCCAGGTCGGGCCGAGCAACATGCGGGTGCGCATCCGCCACTGAGCGATGGGTCGACGGCGGCGCCTTCCGGGCGCCGTTTTCAGTTGCGGGATCGGGGATCGGCCAGCGTCTTGGGATCCCAGCGCCGGTGCATCCACATCCACTGGTCGGGGTACTCCCGCACCCAGCGCTCGACCACATCGTTGAGCACCTGCGTCGATCCATCCAGATCGATCTTGCCGTCGCCGTCGCGCGGCAGTTCGATCGCTTCTTCCAGTTCCAGCCGGAAGCGGTTGCCGGGCAGGCGCACACAGCGCGCCGGATGGACCGGACAGTCGAACTGGCGCACCAGCTTGGGCAGCAGCGGATTGGTGCGCACGGGCTGTCCGAAAAATGTGCCGAGCCGGCCGCGGTGGAACTTCTGGTCGACCAGCACGCCGACCGACCTGCCGTCCGACAGTGCGCGGGCGAGACCGGCGGCGGCGCCTGTCTTGGACGGTACGAGCTGGCCCATCGTCGTCTTGCGCGCCGCCAGCACGCGCTTTGCCACGTAGGGATTGTTGGGCGGGCGGAACAGGGCGGTCACCTCGAGATCGAAGGTCGCCGCGCAGATGGGCAGCAGTTCGAAATTGCCGGTATGGCCGGTGAAGAAGATCACCGGCTTTCCGGCCTCGTGAAGGCGAATGAAGATGTCCTTGCCGCGCACCTCGATGCGGCCGTCCTGGTCGGCATCGGGGTCGAAATCGAAAAGCTTGTCCAATACGACATATTCGGCCACCTGGCGGCCCATATTGCCCCACATGCGCCGGGCGATGGCGCGGCGCTCGTCGCCGGACAGTTCCGGCATCGCCTTGTCCAGATTGTCGAGGACCACCCGCTGGCGCGGCAGCAGCGGACCGACCCGCGAAAGCAGGGCCGCCAGCGCGTTTATCGCGGCATCGGCCGGCAGCAGTTTCAGGACGGCCAGAATGGCAAAGGTCAGATGGGCTTCGAGCCAGTAGCGCGCGCGCTTGGCCCGCTGGGTCAGCTTCAGCAGTCGGACCTGGGCGGGCGTCATGGCCGTCGCTCAGCCATCCATCCGCAGAACGATCTTGCCGAAGACGTCGCGCGTCTCCATGCGCGCCAGCGCCGCGTCGATGCCGTCGAAGCCGACCTCGGTGTCGATCACGGGCGCGGCCAGCCCGCGCGCCATCTTCTCCATGGCGTCGGCCATGTTGGCCATCGTGCAGCCGAACGAGCCGATCAGCCGCAATTGCTGCTGGAACAGCATCATCAGATTGGTCGGCGCTGAAACGCCGGAGGTCGAGCCGCAGGTGACGAGCCGCCCGCCGCGTTTGAGCGACAGCATGGAGCCGGCCCAGGTGTCGGCGCCAACATGCTCGAAGACGACATCGACGCCGCGCTTCTTGGTCAGCTTGCGGACGGCGCCCTCGAACCGGTCCTCGCGATAGTTGATCACATGGTCGGCGCCGAGCGCCTTGGCCGGTTCGATCTTGGCGTCCGAGCCGACGGTGGTGATGACCGTGCAGCCATGGCTTTTGGCAAGCTGGATGGCGGCGGAGCCGATGCCCGAGCCGCCGGCATGGACGAGGATCGTCTCGCCCGGTTCCAGCTTTGCGTTGTCGAACAGCATGTGTTCGACCGTGCCGAAGGTGATCGGCGCGAGCGCCGCACCGACGGCATCGACGCCGGGCGGGGCGGGCACGCAGTTGCGCGCCGGCATGGTGACGATCTCGGCGGCAAAGCCGTCCAGATGAAAGCCGTGCACGCCGCCGACATGCTCGCACAGATTGTCCCGGCCCTGCCGGCAGGCGCGGCAAAGGCCGCAGGTCCGCGCGCCGAAGATGGAGACGAGTTGACCGGGCAGAAGGTTGGAGACGCCGGCGCCGACCGCATCGACGACCGCGCTCGCCTCCGCGCCGATCGTCAGCGGCAGTTTGCGCTTGGCGAACGCCATGCCGCGCCAGCCCCACACATCGATATGGTTCAGCGCGACGGCCTGCACGCGCAGGCGGACCTCGCCCTGGCCGGGGGGCGGCGGCGGGCCGATGGTGACACGTTCGACTTTCCGGTCTTCAACGAGCTGAAGCGCGCGCATGCAGGATCCTTGCCGGACGGATTGCGAGTGCGCCCGCTCTAAGCGGGTTCGGCCGCGATGACAAGGCAGGTGTTCTGGCCGCCGAAACCGAACGAATTGGACAGGACACGCGTCACCGCCGCATCGCGTTTCTCGTTGGGCACGCAGTCAAGCGCCAGCGCCGGATCGGGGTTGGCGTGGTTGATCGTCGGCGGCAGCGTTCCGGTCCGGATCGTCATCAGCGAAAAAACGGCCTCGATGGCACCGGCGGCGGTCAGCGTGTGGCCGATCATCGACTTGTTGGACGAGATCGGCACGCCGCCCAGCCCCTCGCCGAAGACTTCTGTCAGCGACAGGCATTCCATCTTGTCGTTTTCCGGCGTCGAGGTGCCGTGCGCGTTGATGTAGCCGATATCGGAAGGGGCAACGCCGGCATCGCCAAGCGCGGCGTTGACGGCGGCGATGGCGGGCGAACCGTCAGGCTTGGAGCGGGTGCGGTGGAAATCGTCGGCCTTTTCGCCGCAGCCTTCCAGGATGCCCAGAACGGTCGCGCCACGGGCGCGGGCGCTCTCCAGCGTTTCCATGACGAACGCGCCGGCGCCCTCGGCCATCACGAAGCCGTCTCGGTCCTTGGAAAAGGGCTTGGAGGCCTGTTCCGGCACGTCGTTCTGGGTCGAAAGGGCGGACAGGAGCGAGAAGCGGATCAGCGCCTCGGCGGTGACCGACCCGTCGGTGCCGACGCTGAGAGCGCGCTCGGCCTCGCCGCGCCGGATCGCCTCGGCGCCAAGCTGGATGGCGGTCGCGCCCGACGCGCAGGCGGTCGACAGCGTCACCGGAAGGCCGCGCGCGCCGGTCTTTTCCTTCAGCCGCAATGCCGTCGAGCCGAAATAGACATTGCCGGAATGCTGCGGGTGGGGCGTTGCGCGGGCCGCGGCCAGGATCCGGTCATAGCCCGCATCGCCTTCGCCCAGCGCCGCTCCTTCCGCATCGAGCGACAGCCGCTGGTGCCATTCCAGTTCGACCGGAGGGGCGGCGACGAACAAGGGTCCGCCGAAATCACTCGAAAAGCCAGCTTCCTCAAGTGCTTCGAGCGCGGCGGCTTCGGCCAGTGCGTAGGTGAGGGCAGTGGAGCCATCCTCGGGCGCGGTCATGAAATCGACGGTGCCGGCGATGGTCGTGCGCAAATGGTCGGTGGGAAAGCGGGCGATGCGGTGAATGCCCGAGCGGCCAGCGGTCAGTGCCGCCCAATTGTCGGTCTTGCCGCGTCCGAGCGGCGAGACGATGCCCGCGCCGGTGATGGCGATCAGCGGCCGGCCGGCCTTGTCGGTGACGGCGCTCATCTTGCCTGCTCCGGTGTGGATATGCGGACCATCGCCTCGGCAACCTGATGGCCGAGCGCGACCACGCCGATGGTGCCGGGCGGGCCGCCGGCGGACGCTTCGGCGGCTTCGAGCGGCGCCACCGGCCGGCCCTTGGCGATCGACAGGGCCGCAACGGCGATGGCGAGCGGAAACTGCGCCTCGCGCAGATGGCCGGTCTTGTTGGCAATGGCGCGCACGGGCCTTTCGGGCCAGCGCGCGGCGGCAAGTGCGGCCTCGGCGGCATTGCGGGCAAGGGCGCCGGAATTGGCCGAGACGATCATGTCGGCGTCGTCGAGGCCGGTCTCGTTGGCGAGCCGTTCGAGGCGCGATGGCGTGCCGTCGGCATCGCCCGCATCGACGGTGACCGGGCCGATGGCGGCATGGACCGCCGCGCCGCGCGCGGCCGCGTGGCGGGCCTCCTCGATGACCAGAAAGACACCGCCGGAGCCGGCGACGAGACCGCCGCCTTCACCGGATGCGCGTTCGGCGACCGGTTTCCACGGCCCGCGCGCCAGATGCCGGTTCATCTCGTAGCCGAGCAGCATGTCGGGATGTTCGGCGTTGAAGGCGGCACCGACCAGCGCGTGGGTGGACTGGCCGGCGCGGATGCGCGCGACGGCGGTTTGCACCGCCGACATGGCCGCGCCTTCCTCGCCCATGAAGGTGCGCGACGAGCCGGTGACCTTGTGGACGATCGAAATGTTGCCGGCCAGAAGGTTGGACAATTGCGCCAGGAACAGCGTCGGGCGCAGTTCGGTGGTCAGCTTTTCATTGATCAGGACACCGATGTCGTTGCGGCCCGCAGCGGCCTCGGCGAGGATCATGGCGTCGACAGCCACATCGCGCTCGCCGCCGGCAGCGGCAACGATCATGTCCATCGTGCCGGTCAGGGCTTCGTCGCCCTTGATGCCGGCATCGTCGAGCGCGAGGCCCGCCGCATAGGTGCCAAGGCGCTGCCAGGCCTCCATCTGGCGCTGGTCGCCGCGCTTGGGGATCTGTTCGGACCAGTCGATCTCTGGCGCCGGATGCACCGGATAGGGCGCAAAGCGGTCGGCATCGACCACCGGAGCGGAACCATCGGTCAGCGCCTGCCAGTTGGCCTCTAGGCCGACGCCCATGGCGGTGACGATGCCGATGCCGGTGATGACGGCGGAATGGGCCACTATGTCCGGTTGCCTCCGGTGTGGGGGATGTCAGGCGGCCTTGGCGGCGACCAGCCCGTCGATCTTGCCGCACAGATTGCTGATGACGAAATATTCCTCGGTGGGAACCTTGCCGTCATTGACATCCTGGGTCCACTGCTCGAGCGGAATCTTGATGCCGAACTCCTTGTCGATCGCAAAAACGATGTCGAGGAAATCGAGGCTGTCGATGCCCAGATCGTCGATCGTGTGGCTTTCGGGCGTGATGGTTTCGCGGTCGATCTCGCTGGTCTCGGCGATGATGTCGGCGACTTTGTCAAACGTGGTGGCCACTTTCGGTGTCCTTTGTTCTTGCGCGTTGCGGCGCGCGGGCCTTTCGCCCGGCCTTTGTTCGAGCGCGTGTCTATCCGGTTTGGGCGCGAAGGAAAAGGCCGTTTTGGTCAGCCGGCGCCGGTGTTCGCCCGCCGCAGATCGTCAAGGTCACCCATCGGCAAAAGCGCGCCGTGATGGCCGATGACGCGGCCGGCAACGCGATGGGCGAAACGCGTCGCATCGGCCGGGCCGCGACCGGCAAGATGAGCGGCGAGCCAGCCGCCGTTGAAGCTGTCGCCGGCGCCGGTCGTATCGACGGGAACAATTCCTGCTTCTGGGGCGACCGTTTCGGGTGTGCCGTCATGATGGACAAGCGCGGCGGCGGCGCCGCATTTGACGATGATCGTCTCGGGGCCGTGGGCGGCGATCCGCCCGGCGGTTGCTTCGGGCGATGCGTCGCCGAAAAGCATGGCTTCGTCGTCGAAGGTCGGCAGCACGATCGTGCTCGTCCGATAGCCGGCTTCGATGGCGGTTTGCGCCTGTTGTTCATCGGGCCAAAGGCGGGGGCGGTAATTGGGGTCGAAGGCGATCATGGCGCCGGCGTCGCGCGCGACCTCCAGCGCGTCCGTCAGGCGTTGGCGGGCGTCGGCATCGAGAATGGCGAGCGTGATACCGGAGACATAGACGAGATCGGCGCCGGCAAGGCTTTGCCCCAGCGCGGCCGCATCGTCGGCCAGGTGACGGGCGGCGGCCTCGCTGCGCCAATAGGTGAAGGAGCGTTCGCCGGCTGCGTCCAGCGCGATCGCGTAAAGCCCCGGCGCCTTGCCGGCGACCGTCGGGCTTTCGGCGATGCCGATGCGGTTGTCCGCCAGAAAAGCGATCTGCTCGGCCGAGAACGGGTCGTCGCCAAAAGCGGTGACATAGTCGGTGACCGCCTCATCGGGCAAAAGCGCACGCAGATACCACAGCGTGTTCAGCGTGTCGCCGGCAAAGCCCTGCTGCCAGCTCGCACCGGAGCGGCCGGACAGTTCGATCATGCATTCGCCGATGGAGACCACGCGCATGGGCGGCTGATAGCGGCGCGCGCCGGGGACGTCCATACATTCGTTGCATTGCGGGCGCTGGCGGGCGCATTATGAACGGGCATCGATCACGGGATGGAGACGCGCCATGGCAGACAGGGAAAAGCCGACACTGGACGATTGGCGCGCGCTTGCCGAGCGCGAGTTGAAGGGCATGTCGCCGGACGATCTGGTCTGGAAGACACCCGAGGGCATCGCCGTCAAGCCTCTCTATACCGAGGCCGATCTGGAGGGCGCGGACCATCTGGGCGGCCTGCCGGGCATGGCGCCCTTCACACGCGGTCCGCGCGCGACGATGTATGCCGGCCGGCCCTGGACGATCCGGCAATATGCCGGCTTTTCGACGGCCGAGGATTCCAACGCGTTCTACCGCAAGGCGCTGGCCGCCGGCCAGAAGGGCCTGTCGGTCGCCTTCGATCTGGCCACCCACCGGGGCTATGATTCCGACCATGACCGTGTCGTCGGCGATGTCGGCAAGGCGGGTGTCGCGATCGATTCGGTCGAGGACATGAAGATCCTGTTCGACGGCATTCCGCTTGAGGAAATGAGCGTGTCGATGACGATGAACGGCGCCGTCATCCCGGTGCTGGCGATGTTCATCGTCGCCGGCGAGGAGCAGGGCGTCGACCGGGCGAAACTGTCCGGAACCATCCAGAACGACATTTTGAAGGAGTTCATGGTCCGCAACACCTACATCTACCCGCCCGAAGCCTCGATGCGGATCGTCGCCGACATCATCGAATACACGGCGGCGGAGATGCCGAAGTACAATTCCATCTCGATCTCCGGCTATCACATGCAGGAGGCGGGCGCGACGCTGGTGCAGGAACTGGCCTTCACGCTGGCCGACGGGCGCGAATATGTCCGCGCGGCGCTCAAGAAAGGCATGGATGTCGACGCGTTCGCCGGGCGGCTGTCCTTCTTCTTCTGCATTGGCATGAATTTTTTCATGGAGGCGGCCAAGCTGCGCGCCGCACGCCTCTTGTGGGCGAAGATCATGGACGAGTTCGAGCCGAAAAAGCCGCAATCGTCGATGCTGCGCACGCACTGCCAGACGTCCGGCGTGTCGCTGCAGGAGCAGGACCCCTACAACAACATAGTGCGCACGGCATATGAGGCGATGGCGGCGGCGCTCGGCGGCACGCAATCGCTGCACACGAACTCCTTTGACGAAGCCATTGCCTTGCCAACGGAATTCTCCGCGCGCATCGCGCGGAACACGCAGCTCATCCTGCAGAACGAGACCGGCGTGACCAGGACCGTCGATCCGCTGGCCGGCTCCTACTATGTCGAGAGCCTGACGAAAGAGATGGCCGACAAGGCCTGGGCGCTGATCGAGGAAGTCGAAGCGCTCGGCGGCATGACCCGGGCGGTGCAGGATGGGCTGCCCAAGCGGCTGATCGAGGAGGCCGCCGCCCGGCGTCAGGCCGCCGTCGACCGGGGCGAGGAGGTGATTGTCGGCGTCAACAGGTTCCGGCTCGAAAAAGAAGACGAGATCGACATTCTGGACATCGACAACACGGCGGTGCGGGCCAGCCAGGTGGCGCGGCTCAAGCGCATCCGGGCGAGCCGCGACGAGACGGCATGCCAGGCCGCGCTTTCCGCGATGACCGAGGCCGCGAAATCGGGTGAGGGCAATCTGCTCGAACTCGCCGTGGACGCAGCCCGCAAGCGCGCCACCGTCGGCGAGATATCATCGGCGATGGAAACGGCGTTCGGCCGGCACGTGGCCGATGTGATCACCATCAAGGGCGTCTATGGCGAAGCCTATGCGGGCGACGAGCGGTTCGCCGGCGTGCGGGCGCGGATCGAGGCGCGCAAGGATCGCGCCGGCAAGCCGCCGTCGATCTTCATCGCCAAGATGGGGCAGGACGGGCACGACCGGGGCGCCAAGGTGATCGCCACGGCGTTTGGCGACATGGGGTTCGACGTCCATGTCGGCCCGCTGTTCCAGACGCCGGACGAGGCGGCGCAGATGGCTGTCGACCATGATGTGGAGCTTGTCGGCATGAGTTCGCATGCGGCGGGCCACAAGACGCTGGCGCCGATTCTCGTCAAGGAACTGGCGGCGCGCGATGCGGCCGACAAGGCGGTGATCGTGGGAGGCGTGATCCCGGCGCAGGATTACGATTTTCTCCGGCAGGCGGGCGTGGCGGCGATCTTCGGGCCCGGAACCGACATTCTGAAAGCGGCCGAGAACCTGCTCGACCTGCTCGACGAGCGCGAACGCCGCCGCAACTATCCGACCGAAGCCGCCGAGTAGGGCGGGGCCGGTTGCCTCACGCCGCGCGGGCCGCGGCAAGCCGACGCTGCCGCTTTTTCAGGACCAGCACGCCGGTTGCGGCGACGAGCCCGGCTAAGGATGTCAGCAACATCAGGGCTAGCAACGCGGCCGCCGCGTCGGGTGTCAGCACAAAACCGGTCAGGCTGGTTAGCGCTGCGCCGCCGGCCAGTGTCAGCGCGCCGGTGACGCCCGCCGCGCTGCCGGCCAGATGCGGCCGGACTGACATGGCGCCCGCGTTGGCGTTGGGCATCGTCAGCCCGTTGCCCAATCCAACGAAAACGGTGCAGCCGAAAAAGGTGAAGGGTGTGGCGATACCGGCTCCCAGGATGGCAAGACCCGACAGCATTCCCACGCATGCGACGATGCGTCCTGCAAGCATCACCATGTCGGGGGCGAAGCGCAGAACCAAACGGGTGGTGAGAAAGCTGCCGATCAAAAAGCCGGCAGTGATCGAGCCGACGATGGCACCCAATTGCGCCGTCGTGATCCCGAACGCGGTGACCGCGATCAGCGGCGCGCCGGCGATGAAAACAAAAAACGCACCGGTCGAAAAGGCGGTGCAGAGCGCGTAGCACCAGAAGAGGGGTTCGCCGAGGAGCCGCGACGCCTTCCGGGCATGCGGGTCTTCAACGCCCGATGCGTGGGGCAGGGTCTCACCAAGGTCGGTCCAGACACGCAGCAAGAGGCCAGCGCCCAAGACAGCATAGAGCGCAAACACGGCCCGCCAGCCGACCGCGACATCGAGCAAGCTGCCGAGGATAGGACCGAGCATTGGGGCGATTGCCATGACCATGCTGATTCGGCCGAGCCGCCGCGCGACGTCCGGGCCGTCTGCCAGGTCACGCACGATGGCCAGCGACAGGACGAAGCCGGCAATTGCGCCGGCCTGAAGCATTCTGAAACCCAACAGCATGGTCACGCTTTGCGCCAATGCGCAGCCGGCCGAGCCAATGGTGAAGAGGGTGAGCGCTGAGAGCAGGACCGGACGGCGGCCGATGCGATCGGCGACCGGACCTATGGCCAGTTCGGCCAGTGCCGTCACCGCCAGGTAGCCGCCGAGTGCAAGGCTGACGGCAGCATAGTCGGCCTTCAGGTCCGCAGCGATGTTGGTCAGCGACGGCACGATCATGTTCAACGTCAATGGCGGAAGGGCGGCCAGCATGAACAAGGTCGTCGGGGCGGGCGGCGAGAGCGAAGTCCGCATGGCTTTTCCGTTCCTTATAAACAAAAAAGCCCCCGAACAGTGTTCGGGGGCGCATGACCAAACGATCGGGTTCCCGCTAGGGTCCCGTGCACCTGTATGATTGCAGTACGATTGACATTTTCGTCATCTGATATCTCCTCGGCGGCACGCTAATACGCCGTGCGCAACAGCGCAACGGCCATCCTTATCCGTAGGCTGCCTGGCGGCGGCGGATTGCCGTCTGGTCCTCGGAAACGCGCAGCGCGTCGCCCAGCGTGACGACGCCGCTCGCCTCGAGCAGCCGGATCAGCTTGACGAAGACATGAGCCGTGGCGATCGCGTCGCCGCGCGCCGTGTGGCGGTCGTGCTCCGCGATCTCGACATTGAACCGCTCGGCCAGCCCGTCCAGCGACAATTCGCTCTCGGCACCCTGCAGGTGCGCGGCGAGCAGAACCGTGTCGAGCACGACATTGTCGAACTTGACACCGGCCGCCTTCTCGCCCTTGGCCAGGAACGCCATGTCGAAGGCGGCATTGTGGGCCACAAGCACCTGGTCCTTGGCAAAGGCGTGAAAGCGCTTGAGCGCGGAGGGGATCAAGGGCGCATCGGCGACCATGGCGTCGGTGATGTGATGGATGTTGGTCGAGGCCGCCGGGATGGTCCGTCCGGGATTGACGAAAAGATCGAAGATCTCGCCGCTCAACACCCGCCCGTTGACCACGCGCGCGCCGGCGATCGAGACGATCTCGTCGCCGCGGCGCGGATCGAGCCCGGTCATCTCGCAGTCGAAGACCACGGCATGCAGTTCGCTGAGGGGCACGTCGAGCAGGTCTTTGGACGTGTCGCGCTCGAACAGGTCGAAATCGTAAAATTCGGGCCGCGCATCGAGCACCGGCGCGGTGTCCTTGCCGGTCGTTCCGCGTGCGCCGGTGTTGACGGGGAAATCGATCAGGATGGTATCGCCCTTCACGGTCGCCGTCGCGCAATGGCGTTCGAGGATCGAGCGGCCCGACAGGAAGGCGGTGCCGGCATCGGCGTTTTCCGACAGGCGCGCCTCCAGCCATGCCGCGCCGGGCGGCGCGCCGGTCACGGTGATGGCGATCTGCCGCGCATGGCCCAAGCCGCTCGCCTTCAGAGCGAGTTTTTCGACATCGCCGCGTTCGGCCAGCCCGTCGGCGAGGTTGCGCAGCAGGGCGATCAGCGTGGCGCTGTCGGCATGGATGAGTTCGCCATTTCCGGCGGTTTCGACGGCGACGGCGCTTCCTGAAAGTGTCTTGCGCACGGCGCCGAACAGCCGGCCTGCAGCCACATCGGCCATCGGCCAGGCCGAGGCGATGATGTTGTTCGATGCCAGTTCGAGGCGCTTGAGCGCTGTGGTCAACGGTGCAGATGCCGGCGTTTCGCCGCTGTCATCGATCGCCGTGCGGATGCCGTCGATCGCCTCGCGCAGTACCCGGTCGCGTTCGAGGCCTGCGGCCAGTTCGGTGGTGATATCGTCGAAGACGGTGATGAAGCCGGCCGGCGCGTTGCCCGCCTCGTTGAGGCGCAGCGCGACCTGGCCGCGCATCGTCACGGCGCCGTCGCAGGTCGAAAAGACGATCGGGAACGATCCGAGCCCCTCGATCGGCAGCGGGTTGGACGGGTCGGCCGGCGCCTCGAAGGCGCTGAGCGCTGCGCTGAATGGCGCCGCATCGACAATGTTGAAGAAATCGCGGCCAAGGCCGAGCGACCCGATCATCACGTCGGTCGAGGCGGGGTCGTCACGCCGGAATTCCTCGACATGGAGGATTTCGACGGCGCGATGATTGTAGAGCGTGACGCGGCCGGTCATGGTGCACACGACAAGGCCCTGATGCAGGTCGCGCAACAGCGCCTCCAGCGCCGCCTTCTGGCGCGCGGCGTCGCGCATCGCGGTTTCGATGGCTGCATCGGTGCGCTCGCGCGCCTCGATCAGCGCGCTCGACACTTCGCGCGCGGCGGGCGCGATCATGCCCAGATATTCGCCCTCGCTGTCGAGCTTCATCGCCTTGCCGTCGCTGTGGGCTATGGTCTTGAGATCGGCGGCGATGGCCATCAGCGGCTTGGCGAGGTTCTCGTCGAACTTGAGCGCCACCCAGGCGATCAGACCGGCGATGGCAAAGGCGGAACCGCCGACGATCAGCACGATATGGTCGGCCGCCTCGGCGCCAAGGCGGATCGACAGCCAGACGATCGCGGCGACCAGCAGCGCCACGCTGACCGCACCGATCAGCGCAAAGAACAGGGCAATGCGGGCGCGCAGGCTGAGGCGCTCCACCCAGTGCATGTTGCGGACCTCCCGATCCCGAATGTCGGCGCAGCACAGGCCGCACGCAAACACCGCGCGGACAAGTGCCCGATTGACGGGTGGAGTTTGAGCCGTCGGGGACCGGGAAACCAGCCCGTCTTTGGGCCTATGAGGGGTTGGTGCCAGCGCCGGTTTCCACGCCGGTGACCGGCGCGTTGCACACCGTGCCGAGCAATTCGCCGTCGGCGGGCACGTCGATCCAGGTCTCGATCTGCGGCAGGCCGTCTTCATCCAGTGCAATGTCGTCGGTCAGGTCTGCGCGGCGGGCGTTTTCGCAATCGATCACCTGACGGGTGACGATGGTGCGCGCATAGCGCTGGACGAGGATCACTTCGGCAAGGCGCAGCGACGGATCGGCCTGGTTGACGCGGACGGTGGCGGTATCGACCAGCATGAAGCGATTGATGCGCGGGAAGATCAGCGTCCAGGGCTGGATGAAGTTGGAAAAGGGTTCGCCGGTGGCCACGACGACATGGCTTTCGGGCAGGTCGGCGACGATCCGGCTGTACCAGGAGTTCTCGATATAGGCGATGAAGGCGATCATCGCGACGCCGGCGGTCAGCGGCAGCACGCCCTTGGGCGTCTTGCGCCCGGTGGCGCGGAACGCCAGGGACACCATACCGACGCAGCCGATGGCCAGAACAATGGCGCCAATGAATGTGAGCAGCATGACTTGGATCCCCTGTCGAGACTAGCGCCGCGCGCCGCCCTGGCCAATCGCCGATTGCAGCGTCTTGACCACGGAAAACGCGTCCTTGAGATGGTTGCGTTCGAGCGCGGACAGCGTGTCGGGCACCATGAAGTTGTCGGGCTTGCCGCCGGCGCGGATCTGCGCGGTCTGGTGCTTGAGGCGCAGCTCGACGATCAGGTCGTAGGCGTCGATCAGGTCGCTGCCGCCGGTCTTGGACAGGATGCCGTCCATGTCGCGGGCCGTGATCAGCCGCTGGCGCGTGTTGACGGCCTCGATGCGGCCTTCCAGCGCATAGGCGCGGCCAAGATCGGTGATCGGCACGACGCCGGAGAGCTTCATGTCGATCGCGTTCTTGTGTTCGCCGCCGCGTACATAGCTGAGCCCGCCGAACAGGCCGAGCGGCGGGGTGTGGGTCAGCGAGTTGGCGATCATGTGGGCGCGGAAGATGGAATCCTTGCTCGCTTTTTCGAGCGTGCGCACATTGAGATCGCCGAACAGCGTTTCGTCGCCCGCGATCGGCCGCAGGTCGAACATGACGCTCGCCAGCATTTGCGCCATCGGGTCGGGCTTGGCGATCCAGTTGTCGAAATAGCGGCGCCAGACCCGCACCGGCTGACGCCATTTGGGATTGGTCGCCATCATGTCGCCGGGGCAGTAGAAATAGCCCACCGCGTCCAGCCCGTCGGAGACGAACCTGGCGAACTCGGCGAAATACCCGCCATGGGCGTCTTCGTCGTAATCGTCGGACAGGAACAGGCAGTTGTCCTGATCGGAGACGCCGGTCTGTTCCATGCGTCCCTGGCTGCCGCAGGCGAGCCACAGCCACGGCACGGGCGCGGGGCCGAGCTTTTGCTCGGCAAGCGCGATGAGGCGTCGGGTCACCGCATCGGTGATGCCGGTCATCATCCGGCCGACCTGATGGCCCTCGAGGCCGCTCGCAACCAGCTCGACCAGCATTTGCGGGTTGCGCGCAACGACCTCGGCGAGCCCATCATAGGTCTCGCGGCGGTTGATGTCGGCGATCATGTAGATCAGCGAATTGGAGTTCCGGCGCACCAGATCGGTCTGCGTGACGATGCCCTGCGGCGTGCCGTCGGCGCCGACGACCGGCAGGTGGCCGATACGCTTTTCGGTCATCACCATGACGGCGTCGAGCATGGTCGCATCGGGGCTGAGCGCGACCGGATCGCGGGCCATAACCTCGGTCAGCGGGGTTTCGGCGTCCATGCCGCGGGCGATCACGTTTCCGACCAGATCGCCGGCGGTGACGATGCCGACCAGCTTTCCACCCTCTCCGGTAACGAGCGTGCAGGAAATGTGCCGCTCCCACATGGCTTCGGCGGCCTGCCGGACGCTGGATGTTTCAGGCAGCGCCATGGGCTTTTCGGTCATCAGGTCGCCGAGGCGCGTGGCGACCATGTTGACGGCTGGCGCCGCGCGCGGCGCGGCCGTTGCCGGCGCATCGGCACGGCGCCTGAAAAAGGAGGCGAAGACCGGATCGGCGTCCATGATCGAAAGAAAGGTCGGGGCCGCTATGACCACATAGTCGGCATCGGTGCGCGCTTCGACGCGCAGGATCGCCCTGCCTTCGCGCAACAGGGCGCGGTGGCCGAACACGTCGCCGGCGTGCATGTCGGCGAGCACTTCGCCCTCGGCGGAGATCAGCTGCATCGTGCCGGCGGTGATCACATGCAGCCCGGCGATCGGATCGCCGATCGCGCAGACCAGCTCTTCGGCGGCGGCGCTGTGCTCGGTCGCGTTCCGCGTCAGCGCGGAGAAATGGTCGGGGTTGAGCGCCCGGAACGGCGCGCGCCCTTCGGCAAAGGCCGCAAAGGCCCGGGCTCTGTCTGTCATCGGTTCAACCGTCATTGGTCTGGTCGGTCTCGTCCGGCGTCATAGAAGGTTTGGTGCGATGCAAAAAGCCCCGCCTTGTGAAAAAAGGCGGGGCCTTGCGTGTTCGGGTGGGGGCGGCGGGACACCGGAATGTCCCGCCGCGCTCGATCAGTGGTCGACGGCAGCGCCGGCGCCCCGGGGAATCCGGACGCTTTCGACCAGATCCTGGATGTGCTGGGGCGGAGCTGCGGTAGCCTGGGCAACCGCATAGGCCACAGCGAAGTTGAACACCGCGCCGATCGGGCCGAAGTGGGTTGGCGGGATGCCGAACAGATACTGGGAGCTGTCCAGCAGCGCAGTTCCCGGGATGAAGAACCAGCCCAGATACAGGAACAGGTACAGACAGGTCGTGATCAGACCGGCCAGCATGCCTGCCGTCGCGCCGGCGGAGTTCATCCGCTTGGAGAAGATGCCCATCATCAGCGTCGGGAACAGCGTTGCCGCCGCCAGACCAAAGGCCAGCGCCACGACCTGCGCCGCAAATCCGGGCGGGTTCAGACCCAGCCAGACCGCCACGACGATCGCCACGGCCATCGATATGCGCGCCGCGAGCAGTTCGCCTCTCTCCGAGATGTTCGGATTGAAGACCGACTTGATCAGATCGTGGCTGATCGCCGACGAGATCGCCAACAGCAGACCCGCCGCCGTGGACAGTGCCGCCGCGATACCGCCCGCCGCGATCAGTGCGATCACCCAGCCGGGCAATTGCGCGATCTCGGGGTTGGCGAGGACGAGAATGTCACGGTTGAAGGTGACCAGCTCGTTGCCTTCCCAGCCGCGTTCGGCCGCGATGGCCTGCATGTCCGGGTTGGCGTCGTTGTAGTACTGGATGCGGCCGTCGCCGTTCTTGTCCTCGACGCCCAGCAGGCCGGTGACCTGCCACGTCTCGAACCAGTCGGGCAGTTCTTCGACCGCCACCGCTTCGCCCTCGATACCAGCAGGCCACATGGTGGTGGTGATGTTCAGGCGTGCCATCGCACCAACGGCGGGAGCCGTCAGGTACAGAAGCGCGATGAACACCAGCGCCCAGCCGACAGACCAGCGCGCATCGGCCACCTTCGGAACGGTGAAGAAGCGGATGATGACGTGCGGCAGACCGGCGGTACCGATCATCAGCGACAGCGTGTAGAGCGCCATCAGCCATGGATTGGTCGTCGCCGTATACTCCCTGAAGCCGAGATCGGTCAGCAACTGGTCAAGCGTGACCAGCAAATACTGACCTTCGCCCGCATTGCCTTCCGACATCGTCGAGAACAGGCCCAGGCCCGGGATCGGGTTGCCGGTCAGGTTCAGCGAGATGAAGATCGCCGGGATGGTGTAGGCGACGATGAGCACGCAGTACTGCGCCACCTGGGTGTAGGTGATGCCCTTCATGCCGCCCAGAACGGCGTAGACGAAGACGACCGCACCCGCGGTGATCAGACCCCAGAAGATGTCGATCTCCAGGAAGCGGGAGAAGGCGATGCCCGCGCCGCGCATCTGGCCGATCACGTAGGTCACGGAGATGACGATGAGGCAGATGACGGCCACCACGCGCGCGGCGTTGGAATAGTAACGGTCGCCGACGAACTCGGGCACCGTGAACTTGCCGAACTTGCGCAGATAGGGCGCAAGCAGCATGGCCATCAGCACGTAGCCGCCGGTCCAGCCCATCAGGAACAGGGAGTTGTTGTAACCGACAAAGGCAATCAGGCCGGCCATCGAAATGAACGATGCGGCGGACATCCAGTCCGCTGCGGTGGCCATGCCGTTGAGGACCGGGTTCACGCCGCGGCCGGCGGCATAGAACTCGGAGGTGGAACCGGCGCGGGCCCAGATCGCGATGCCGAAATACAGCGCGAACGACAGGCCGACGACGATGAAATTGAGCGTTGTTTGATCCATGATGTCTGTCCCGCCCTACTCTTCGTCGACGCCGAATTCGCGATCGATCGCGTTCATGCGCCATGCGTAGAAAAAGATCAGGACCAGGAACACCAGGATCGAGCCCTGCTGGGCAAACCAGAAGCCCAGATCGGTGCCGCCGACCGCAATGCCCGACACCAGCGGACGCAGCAAAATTGCGAAACCGAACGATGCCAATGCCCAGATCACCAGGCAGAGGCCGATCAGCCGCAGGTTCTTGGTCCAGTAGTTGTCCGCTGAACCTTGGTTGTCACTCATTGAGTTGTCCTCCCTCGAGTGCATGTCAAAAACGAACCGGGGAGAAGCGCGCACGACACCGTTGGACCGCCCGCAAGCGGACGCGCCGGAATAAGCCGTGCGGGATCCTCCCTGACCCCTCCGTGAAATGCGGGTCGGCCTCGCGCCATGCCCGCCGGTGCCACATGCCAAAACGTTACGCGACGGCATGGTGAGGCTGAGCGGCATAACATGGCAGTGGGGCGGTTTTCTCAACACTACTTAATGCTAAGCCATTGAGCGAGGGTTCGGGCCGCAATGAAAAAAGTGTTAAAATACAGTTATTTAAAGGCGGAATGGCTGGCCCGGCTACTGGCCTGTGTACTGCTTTGGTTGTATGCCGCAAACGGTTCGCGGGCGGAATTTTTCAAGCGTTTGGCGCCGGCCGGACGGAGCGGAAAAAACGACCGGAGATTCGCCGAATTGTCACATGAGCACACTAGCAAGGGCGCACCGAAACGCTCGGGTGATTCGAAACCATGCGTTATGCCATCTATTTCAGTCCGCCGCGCGACCATGATTTGACGGTCGCCGCCGCGCAGTGGCTGGGCCGCGACGCCTTTTCCGGCCTGCCGATCCCGGCGACCGGGCTTGGCGCGCTGGGAGCCGGCGCGCAGGCCTATTACACCGCCGCGCCGCGCCGATACGGGTTTCACGGCACGCTCAAGGCGCCGTTCCGGCTGGCATCGCATGCGCGCGAAGGCGATTTGCTGAGGGCGTTGGGCGAATTCTGCGCCACGATGGCGCCGGTCCCGCTGCCCGACCTGGCAATCGGCCTTCTGGGCGGGTTCTTCGCGCTGGTGCCGGCGCGTGAAAACGGCCGGCTGAACGATCTGGCCAACCGTGTGGTCGCCGGTTTCGACAGGTTTCGCGCGCCGTTGAGCGATGCCGAGCTCGAACGCCGCCGGCCCGAACGGCTGTCGCGCGCCGAACTGCGCAATCTGTACAATTGGGGCTATCCTTACGTGTTCGACGCGTTCCGCTTCCACATGACGCTCACCGGCCATGTGGAGGAGCATGAGCGTGACCGGGTGGAGATCGCGCTGCGGCGCCATTTCGGCACGTTGCCCGAGCAGGAGCTTTCGGTGGACCGGCTGACGCTGTTCGTCGAGCGCGAGTCCGGTGCGCCGTTCGATGTGCATTCGGTGCATGAATTCGGCGCGCAACCGGTGCGCGCCACCGCGTGACGGCCCCGGTCAGATCCGGCCGTGCGCGGCCAGAAGGCGCCTCAGGCGCTCGGCATCGGACGCGCCGGCTTCCAGCGCAAACACATAGGCCTGGGTGAGGAAGAAGCAGGCGGCATCGGTGTCGCCTGCCCGCATCAGCGCGCTGGCCACCCGATCGTAAAGGCCGCTGAGTTGCGCGGAATCGCCATCCGCATGAGCGGCGATCAGCGATGCGTCAAGCGCGCTTCGGTCAACCGGCCGCATCGGCGAACTGGCTGGCGATCCAGTGGTGGAACAGGTGGGTCGGGCTGTCCATGACGGGCGAGAATCGGCCGCCGTCGAAACCAGCGGCGCGCCGGCCCCGCTGCATGCCCTCGACGACGAAGATGTCCTCCTCGAAGACGGTCTTCCACTGCGCCGCGTTCTTCTCGCGCAGTTCGGCACGCTCTTCACCGGCATCGGCCGCATCGTGATAGTAGAGCGCGACATGCTCGACCGTGCGTTCGGGCCCGTGCGGCTCGAGCAGGATCGCGAACGAATGGTCGCGGTGCACGCCCAGCAGCACGTTGGGATAGAGCGCGATATATTCAGCCGCCGTATCCCATTTGCCGGGCAGGCCGGGCGCGTCGCCGAACCGTTGGCCGCCAGCGCCCTCAAGCTGGCGGTAGACATGGGTGCCCTGGCCGGAAAAGGCGCCCGGCTGCTCGATGTTGTAATGGTCTTCGAGCCGCGAATAGGCGTTCAGCCCGGGATGCACCCAGGGCAGGTGATAGCTCTCGCAATAGTTCTCGACGGCCAGCTTCCAGTTGGTCGCGATGTCCAGCGAGAAAGCGCTGTCGGGGCCGGCGAAGGTCAGCGGATGGTCGAAGTCGGCCCATCGCGCGATCAGCGCCGCATGGGCGTCGGCGAAATCGGGCGCGGTGCCCGACAGGTTGACGAAGACGATGTCGCGCCAGATGTGTGACCGCACCTCGCGCAGGCCGAGCGTGGCGCGGTCGATGCCTTCATGCGCGTTGTGGCCGGGCCCGCCGACATGGGGCGTCGCCTTGAGCGCGCCGTCCAGATCGTAGCACCAGGAATGGTAGGGACAGCGGATGGCGCCACGGATAGGCCCGGCCTGTTCGACCAGGATCATGCCGCGGTGGCGGCACACATTGTCGAAGACACGCACCGTGCCGGCGCGGTCGCGCACCATCAGGAGCGGCTGGCCGGCAAACTCGACCGGCCGGGCATGGCCCGGTTCGGGCAAATCCTTGGCAAAGCCGATGCCGGCCCAGTTGCGTGCAAAGACCGCATCCTTTTCGCGCTCGAAAGTGTCAGCCGATGTGTAGAAGCGGTTGGGCAGGCCGCGCGCCCGGTCGACCGGCTGAAGCACGGCGCCGATGTCGTGATCGTGCTGCGGCGGCATGATCGTCATGGCCGGCCCTCCCGATGCGGCTGTGACGGTCAGGATCGGTCAAGGCGCGCGCAACGGGAATGCCTGAATGCGACATGCGCGCGATCAGGCGCGCTGTCACTGGGCCGGTGCCGTGGCGCGCGAGGCGGCGCGGGTGGCCAGCAGGCGGTGGACGAAGGCACCGCAGAACACCGCTGTCAGGATCAGGATGATGGTCGGCGCCGGCGCGCTGTCGAGGAAGAAGCTCGCATAGACGCCGGCGAGCATGGATGCGACCGTCACGCCGACGGCGATCAGCAGCATGGCGCCGAAGCGTTTGGTGATCAGGAAGGCGATGGCGCCCGGCGCGATCAGAAGCCCGACGGCGAGGATCAGGCCGACGGCGGTCAGCGTTGCGACGATGGTCGCCGACAGGATCGCCAGAAGACCGTAATGGATCAGGTTGACGGGCAGGCCGGCGGCGCGCGCCTGTTGCGGATCGAAGGCGTGCAGCAGGATATCGCGCCATTTGACCGCGATGATGCCGGTCACCAGTGCCGAGATCAGGCCGGAGACGACCAGATCCTGCGTGCCGACGCCGAGCATGTTGCCGAACAGGATGTGGTCGAGATGCACCGACGCATTGACCTTGGTGTACATGACGATGCCGAGGCCGAACATGCCCGAAAAGACGACGCCCATGACCGTGTCGTGCTTGACGCGGGAGTTGTTCTTCAAAAAGCCGGTTGCGAGCGCGCAGAACAGGCCCGAGGCGAAGGCGCCGATCGCCAATGGCAACTGGATCACATAGGCGATGACGATGCCGGGAAGGACCGCGTGAGCGACCGCATCGCCCATCAGCGCCCAACCCTTGAGCACCAGATAGCAGGACAGCAATGCGCATGGCACTGCGATGACCAGCGAGATCCAGAAGGCGTTCTGCATGAACGCGAACTGGAACGGCATGAGCAGCGTCCCGGTCATGGCCGGGCCTCCGCAGGCGTGCCCGGGCGGCCCGCGATCGCTTCGGCCGCGCGGCGGCGGGCGGCGAGCCAGCCATGCTTTGGCGCGAAGAAAAATGCGACCAGGAAGACCAGCGTCTGCAGCGTGACGATTACGCCGCCGGTCGCGCCGTCCAGGAAATAGCTGATATAGGCGCCGGCGAAGCTGGTTGCCGCGCCGATGACGACCGAGATGACCACCAGCCTCGGGAAGCGGTCGGTCAGAAGATAGGCCGTGGCGCCTGGCGTGACGACAAGAGCGATGACGAGGAACGCGCCGACGGTCTGCAGCGCGGCGACGCAACAGGCCGACAGCAGCGTGAAGAAGACCACTTTCAGCGCATAGGTGTTGATGCCGATCGAACGCGCATGGTTCTCGTCGAAGAAGGTGACCATCAAATCCTTCCATTTGAGCAGCAGCACGGCGAGAGAGAAGAGTCCGATCAGCGCGACCTGGAGTGTGTCGGACGGAGTGATGGCGAGGATGTTGCCCATCACGATGGTCTGCACGTCGACCGAGGTGGGCGAGACCGAGATCATGAACAGGCCGAGGCCGAAAAAGGAGGTGAAGACCAGGCCGATGATCGTGTCTTCCTTCAGGCCGCTGCGCTCGTTGAGAAACAGCATCGACCCCGCCGCGAGGCCGCCGGCGACAAACGCGCCGAGCGAGAAGGGCAGGCCGAGCATGTAGGCGCCGGCGACGCCGGGCACGATGGAGTGGCTCAGCGCGTTGCCGATCAGCGACCAGCCCTTGAGCATCAGATAGGCCGACAGGAACGCGCAGACCGCGCCGATCAGCGCGGACACCCACATCGCGTTGACCATGTAGCCGTACTGGAACGGCTCGAGCAGCGCTGCCATCAGCCCTTGTCTCCGGCTTCGGACTGTCCGTCGTCGGGCTGGGCCTTCTTGGTCTCGTCGTCATAGACGACCAGCGGGCGCTCATCGTCGGTCAGGATGGTCAGCGCGCGTTCGTCGTCATCGTCGTGCAGGTCCTTGCCGCCGAGCACGAAGTGGCGCAGCACGCCGCCGAACGCCCTTTCGAGATTGCGCGGCGTGAAGACCGTTTCGGTGGGGCCGTGGGCCAGGACCGTGCCCTTGATCAGGACGGTGCGGTCGCAGAATTCGGGCACCGAACCCAGATTGTGCGTCGAGACCAGCATGACGCGGCCCTCGGCGCGCAGGTCGCGCAGAAGGTCGATGATCTGGTCCTCGGTCTTGACGTCGACGCCGGTGAAGGGTTCGTCGAGCAGGATGACCTGGCCGTCCTGGGCGAGTGCCCGGGCGAGGAAGACACGCTTTTTCTGCCCGCCCGACAGTTCGCCGATCTGGCGCTTGCGGAAGGCGGTCATGTTGACGCGTTCGAGCGCCTGGTCGACCATCTTGCGGTCGGTCGCCGACGGTCGGCGCAAGAAGCCCATATGGCCGTAACGGCCCATCATGACGACGTCCTCGACCAGCACGGGAAACGACCAGTCCACCTCCTCGGCCTGTGGCACGTAGGCGACGACGTTGCGCTTCAGCGCGTCGGCGACGCTCATGCCGAGAACGGAAATCTCGCCGCGCGCGGTCGGCACGAAGCCCATGATCGCCTTGAACAGGGTGGACTTGCCCGAACCGTTGACGCCGACCAGGGCGGTGATCGTGCCGCGCGGGATTTCGAAGCTGGCATCGCGCAGGGCCGTGTGGCCGTTGCGGTAGGTGACCGTGATGTCGCGGGCAGCGAGGCCTTCGCCGGCCAGCGCACCGTCGTCGGACGCGCTTTCGACGCGTTGCGGATTGAGCACGTTCAATATCCCTTTCGCCGCGAAAGGTGCGGCTCGTCTTCACAAATGACGGCATTCGCGGCGGACCGCGAATGCCCCGGTTTCAGCACTCCGCCGAAATGGGCGGCTGCCGGCTGCGATCAGTTGACCGCGGCCGAAAGGTTGGTCGCGACCGTCTCCGAGGTCACCCGCAGAAGGTCGAGATAGGTCGGCACGGGACCGTCGGCATCGGTCAGCGAATCGACATACAGCACGCCGCCATATTTGGCGCCCGTTTCGCGGGCGACCTGCTCGGCCGGATCGGTGTTGACCGTGCTTTCGCAGAAGACGACCGGAATGTCGTTTTCGCGCACGCCGTCAATGACCGAACGGACCTGCTGCGGCGTACCCGTGGCGTCGGCGTTCATCGGCCACAGATAGAGCTCCTTCATGCCGAAGTCGCGCGCCAGATAGGAGAACGCGCCCTCGCAGGTGACCAGCCAGCGCCTGTCCTCGGGCACAGCCTCGACCATCGCCTTGAGCGGCTCGATCGCTGCGCGGATCTCGTCCTTGTAGGCGGCGGCGTTGGCCGCATAGGTCTCGGCATTGTCCGGATCGTGGGCGATGAACGCGTCGCGGATGTTCTCGACATAGATCAGCGCGCTTTCGAGGCCCATCCAGGCGTGCGGGTTCGGCATGCCCTCATAGGAGCCCGAACGGATGTCGATCGGCTCGATCCCGTCGCTGACGGTGACGCTCGGCACATCGTCGAGATTGTCGAAGAACTGCTCGAACCACAGTTCGAGGTTCATTCCGTTCCACATGATCAGATCGGCATCCTGCGCCCGGACCAGATCGCGCGGCGTCGGCTGGTAGCCGTGGATTTCGGCGCCGGGCTTGGTGATCGATTCAACGATCGCCGCGTCGCCGGCCACGTTGCGGGCCATGTCGGCGATCACCGTGAAGGTGGTGACGGCCTTGAACTTGTCGTCGGCGAAGGCGGCCGTCGTGGCGCCGGCAGCGATCGTCGCGGCCAGGCCGGTCGCGATCGCGGTGCGCGCAAGGGTCGTCCATCGTCGGGCAGGGTGCATTGCGTCTCTCCATACGCTGTTAGGAACGATTTGCAACACATGTCGCTCCCGCATGCGTAAGTCAAGGGTTTTTGCAACTCATTCCTAAAAGCGTTCAAGACGACAATGGTTGACCGGTAAAGTCGGTTGCCATACTCCACTTTTCATTGTTCACGATGCGGATCCGGCACTTGTCCCACCGTCTCCTGCTGTCAGCCGCATGGGTCGTCGCGGCGCTGTGCATCCTGCCGATCGCCGCGGTGGCGGTGTCGGCGCTCGGCGGCAGCCTCGAGACCTGGGCGCGGCTCGCCGAAACCGTTCTCTGGCGCTACACATGGACGACGGTGCAGCTGGTCGTGATGGTCGGGGCAGGCGCCGCGATCATCGGCACGGGCGCGGCATGGCTTGTCACGGTCTGCCAGTTTCCCGGACGGCGCCTCTTCGAGGTTCTGCTGGCACTGCCGCTGGCCTTTCCGGCCTATGTGCTGGCCTATGCCTATACGGATCTGCTCGATCATCCCGGGGCGGTGCAGACCACGCTGCGCGCGGTGATGGGCTGGGGTCCGCGCGACTACTGGTTTCCGGAAATCCGCTCGGTGGGCGGCGCGGCGATCATGCTGATCTGCGTGCTCTACCCTTACGTCTATCTGCTCGCCCGCGCGGCGTTCCTGCGCCAGTCTCCGACCGCCTATTTCGCGGCGCGCACGCTGGGCCACTCGCCATGGAGCGCGTTTCTGCGCGTCTCCATTCCGATGGCCCGGCCGGCGATTGCCGGCGGCGTCGTGCTGGCGCTGATGGAAACGATCGCCGATTTCGGCACGGTGTCCCATTTCGGCGTGCACACATTCGCAACCGGTATCTATCAGGCCTGGTTCGCGATGGGCGACCGGGCGGCGGCGGCCCAACTCGCCTTCTGCCTGATGATCGTGGCGCTGTTTCTGGTCTTCATCGAACGCATCGAGCGCGGAGCGCGCCGGCACCATGAAGCGGGCCGGCGGATCGAGGCGATCGCGCCGCACGCGCTGAAGGGCTGGCGGGCGGCAGGCGCCGTCGCCTTCTGTTCGCTGCCGGTTCTGGTCGGCTTTGCGGTCCCGGTTGCCGTTCTGTTCGAAATGGCGGTGTCGTCCGAACAGAACCCGTTCTCTGCCCGCTATGTCGGCTTCATCACCAATTCGCTGACCGTCTCTTTCGTCGCCGCGCTGGTGACGATGGGCGGAGCGGTGATCATCGGCTATCTGGTGCGGCTGAAGCCCGGCCGGGGTCCGACCTTCATCAAGACGGTGGCCGGCATGGGATACGCCATTCCCGGCGGCGTGATCGCGGTCGGCGTTCTGGTGCCGATGGCCGGGTTCGACAATGCGCTGGATGCGTTCATGGAAGCGCGGTTCGGCATCTCGACCGGCCTTCTGGTGACCGGGTCGATGGCCGTGCTGGTCTTTGCCTACATGGTCCGCTTCATGGCGGTGGCGCTGTCCTCGTTCGACACCGGCATGAGCCAGATCAAGCCCAACATGGACGCGGTGTCTCGGACGCTGGGCGCATCCACCGGCCGGATGCTGGGCCGCGTGCATCTGCCGCTGATGAAGGCGAGCCTTCTGACAGGCTTCCTGATCGTCTTCGTCGATGTGATGAAGGAATTGCCGGCAACCATGATTCTGCGGCCGTTCAACTTCGACACGCTGGCCGTGCAGGCCTATCGGCTCGCGTCAGACGAGCGGCTGGACCAGGCCGGCGTGCCCTCGCTGATCATCGTCGCCTTCGGGCTCTTGCCGGTCATCATCATGATGCGCGCCATCGCCAGGGAGCGGCCCAGGCACCATTCGGAAGTACCTGCCGCGCTGGCCGACCCCTATGCGGCGCCCGAACCCGAAGCGCAGCGGGCGGTTTAGCGGACGGCCTGTGCCCCCACCCTTCATCCCTTCCTCGCAATCATGGGAGGGATGAAGGGTGGGGGTGTCGAACGCCTAACCATAGCGAACACCTGCCTCCAACAGGCTCCGGATTCCGGGTTCCACTGCGCGGCCCCGGAATGACGACCGGTTGTTTGTGGGGCGAAAGAACGAAAAAGCCCGCACGGCCGGAGCGCGTGCGGGCAAGTCGGGAAGGTCTTGAAGACCACTGGCCGGGCTCGGGGAGAAACCGGCCACCCGGAGGAACGGTTACTCCCAGCCGGCCTCGACGAGCACGTCGATGGCGGCGTCGATATTGCCGGCGATGTCGGCCAGGTTGATCGTGTCGGGCCGGAAGATGCCGAGTTCGGCCACCGACGGGCTCAGGCCGACGCCGGGGACGGCCGGATATTCGTCATTGCCGGCGGAGAAATATTCCTGGGCCTGCTCGGAGGCCAGATATTCCAGGAACCGGACGGCGTTGTCGCGGTTGGGCGCGTTGACGGCAACGCCGCCGCCCGAAATGTTCATGTGGGCGCCGATATCGTTCTGGTTGGGGAACACCCAGCCGATCGTATCGAGGCTGTCAGACAGGCCGTCCACCGGCTTGCGGATGGCGCGGGCGAAATAATAGGTGTTCGACATGGCGATGTCGCACTCGCCCGAAACGATGCCGCGCAGCTGGTCGGTATCGCCGCCCTGCGGGGCGCGGGCGAAGTTGGCCACCACGCCGTTTGCCCATTGCTGAACGGTGTCCTGATCCATGTGCGCGATCAGCGCCGCCACGATGTTCTGCGTGTAGACGTTGGTCGACGAGCGGATGCAGACCATGCCCTCATACTCGGCGTTGGCGAGGTCCTGATAGGTCTGCGGCGGGTTGGCGACATCCTCCTTGTCGTAGAACAGGATGCGCGAACGCTGCGAGAAGCCGAACCACTGATTGTCGTCGTCCTGCAGATAGGCGGGAATCTGCCGTTCCAGCACGTCGCTTTCGACCGATTGCAGCAGTCCCAGATCCTTGGCGCGCGACAGGCGCACCGTGTCGACCGTCAGGAACACGTCGGCGGGGCTGTTGGCGCCTTCGGCTTCCATGCGGGCGATCAGCTCGTCGGCCTTGCCCTCGATGCGGTTGATGGTGATGCCGGTCAGTTCCTCGAAATCGGAGTAGAGCCGTTCGTCGGTGTCGTAGTGACGTGAGGAGTAAAGGTTCAGTTCACCTTCGGCGAACGCGGCTGTCCCGGCGGGCACGGCCATGGTCGTCGCCAGCAGCGCAATCGTCATTGTCTTGAGGGGCGGCATGGGAGCACTCCTTAACTTGATAATGGCGATCATGTTTTGTAGAAGCGCTTCCACCATGTCAATCCGTCGCCGGCCATAAAGTTGACGATTTTTGGAAGTTTTTTCTGGAACGATTCCAAACTGATCGAGAAATGCGTGGGTGCCGCAAAATGCGTTCCGGCAACCGGGCGCCCATGCTATTGATGACCCGATGAAACTGACCAAACAGACCGATTATGCGTTCCGCATCCTGATGTTCTGCGCCGCCGGCGGCGACCGGCTGAGCCGCGTGGCCGACATTTCGCGTGTCTATGGCGCGTCCGAGCCGTTTCTCTTCAAGATCCTGCATCCGCTGGTCGAGGGCGGTCTGGTGCACACCGTGCGCGGGCGCAATGGCGGCATCCGGCTGGCGCGGCCGGCCAGCGAGATAACGCTCGCCGAAGTGGTGCGGCTGACCGAGGACAATTTCACGATGGCCGAATGTTTCGAGCCCGATGATGCGGACTGTCCGTTGATCGAAACGTGCCGGCTGACCAGCGCCCTGCGCGAGGCGCTGGAGGCATTTCTGGCGGTTCTCGACAGATACACGGTTGCCGATCTGGCCAAGCCGAGCGCGGCGGTGATCAATCTTCTTTCGATGATCGAGGCCGGCCCCCCGACAAGCAGCCGGCCGGGGTCGGCCTGACAAGCCCACGCTCTGCCAGCCTGCAACCGATGGCGTTGACGCCTGGCCAAAACATCAATAATTCATGATGTATTGATGTATGGCGATCCGGAGCGTCTCATGTCCTCACCCGCGCAGCGCCTGGGCGCCGAGTTCGTCGGCACGGCCTTTCTGCTCGCCGCCGTTGTCGGCTCGGGCATCATGGGCGACACGCTGGCGGGCGGAAACGTTGCCGTCGCTCTTCTGGCCAACACGATCGCCACGGGCGCCATCCTCGTCGTTTTGATCACCATGCTGGGGCCGGTCTCGGGCGCCCATTTCAATCCCGCCGTGACGCTCGCCTTCCTGATGCGCCGCGAGATCGCGGCCGGCGAGGCGGGCCTGTTCGTCCTGGCGCAGATCGCCGGCGGCGTGATCGGCGTCTGGGCGGCGCATCTGATGTTCGCCGACGATCTGTTGCAGTTCTCCACGACGGTGCGCACAGGCGGGGCGCAGTGGTTTTCCGAATGGGTGGCCTGTTTCGGGCTTGTCTTCACCATCCTTGCGACGCTGAAGGTGCGCGCCGAGGCGGTGCCGATGGCGGTCGGCCTCTACATCACCTCGGCTTACTGGTTCACCGCCTCGACCTCGTTCGCCAACCCGGCGGTGACCATCGCGCGCGGTTTGTCCGACACGTTTGCCGGCATCCGCCCAGCCGACGTGCCGCTGTTCATCGTCATGCAGCTGATCGGCGCCGCCTGCGCGGTAATCGTGGCGCGCTGGCTGTTTTCGGCCGATGCCGAAAAGACCGGCTGAAAAAGCGTCGCGCCCCGTTTCCATCCGATCCTGAACCGGTTTAAACAGCCGGAAACGACGACCGGACGGGAGGACATCATGGGCGACTACATTCTGGCCATCGACCAGGGCACGACATCGACGCGGGCGATCGTCTTCGCCAAGGACCAGACGATTGCCGGCATAGACCAGCAGGAGTTCGCCCAGCATTTTCCGAAATCCGGCTGGGTCGAGCACAATCTCGAGGACATCTGGCGCACGGTGGTCGAGACCTGCAAGGGCGCCATCGCCGATGCCGGCATCGCCGCATCCGACATTGCCGCCATCGGCATCACCAACCAGCGCGAGACGGTGGCCCTGTGGGACCGGGCGACGGGCGAGCCGGCCGGCAAGGCGATCGTCTGGCAGGACCGGCGCACATCGGCGATCTGCGACGCGCTGAAGGCGGACGGGCACGAGGCGCTGTTCACCGAGCGCACCGGGCTGCTGCTCGATCCCTATTTTTCGGGCACCAAGGTCAAATGGATGCTCGACGAGGTGGACGGGCTGCGCGCCCGCTCCAAGGCCGGCGAGATCGCCTTCGGCACGATCGACACGTTCGTGATCTGGCGGCTGACGGGCGGCGCCCGCCACGTGACCGACGCGACCAATGCGGCGCGCACGCTGATGTACAACATCCGCGAGAACCGCTGGGACGATGAGCTTTTGTCGATTCTCGATGTGCCGGCGGCGATGCTGCCGGAGGTGCTGGACTGCGCCGCCGATTTCGGCACGGCGAAGGCGGACATTTTCGGCGCCGAGATCCCGATCTACGGCGTTGCCGGCGACCAGCAGGCGGCCACCATCGGCAATGCGTGCTTTCAGCCGGGCATGTTGAAATCGACCTATGGCACCGGCTGTTTCGCGCTTTTGAACACGGGCGAAGACGCGGTGGCATCGCAGAACCGGCTTCTGACGACCATCGCCTACCGGCTGGACGGCAAGACGATTTATGCGCTGGAGGGCTCGATCTTCATGGCCGGCGCCACCGTGCAATGGTTGCGCGACGGGCTGAAGATCATCGACACGGCTGCGCGCAGCGGCGAGATGGCGGACGCCGCCGATCCCGAACAGGATGTCTATCTGGTGCCGGCCTTTGTCGGCCTTGGCGCGCCGCACTGGGATGCCGAGGCGCGCGGCGCCATGTTCGGCCTGACCCGTGCGACCGGCCCCAACGAGATCGCCAAGGCGACGCTGGAAGCGGTCTGCTACCAGACGCGCGATCTGCTCGAAGCGATGCACAAGGATTGGCCGGAGGCGTCCGGCGCCGAGACGACGCTGCGCGTCGATGGCGGCATGGTCGCCTCGGACTGGACGATGCAGCGCCTGGCCGACCTGCTGGACGCGCCGGTCGACCGGCCGACGGTGCTTGAGACCACGGCCCTGGGCGCGGCCTGGCTGGCCGGCAGCCGGGCCGGCGTCTGGCCCGACCGCGACGGATTTGCGGCGACATGGGCGCGCGACCGGCGGTTCGAGCCGCAGATGGATGCGGACGAGCGCGCCCGCAAGATCGCCGGCTGGGACGATGCGGTATCGCGCACGCTGTCGGAGCGCTGAGATTGGGCGACACGATCACGCTGCTGGGCACCAAGGGCGGGCCGGCGATCTACCCGGGTCCGGACATGCGGATGCCGACGGCAACGCTAATCGAGCTGGCCGGGCAGCGTATCGTCGTCGATTGCGGGCTCGGCGTCACGCGCGGTCTGGTCGAGGCCGGCATGCGCCTGCCGGACCTGTCGTCGATCATCGTCACCCATCTGCATTCGGACCATTATCTCGAACTGGGACCGCTGATCCACACTGCCTGGACGGCGGGCTTGAAGACGCCCGTCAGCGTCCACGGGCCGGCGGGGCTGAGCGCCTATTGGCACGCCTTCCAGCGCTCGATGGCGTTCGACATCGAAACACGGATCGCCGACGAGGGGCGCCCGGATATCGATTCGCTCGTCTGGATCGCGCCGATGGGCGAGGGCGGTTTCGCGCGGATCGGCCCGGTGCAGGTCTCGGCGCTGCTCAACCGGCATCCGCCGATCAATGAAAGCTATGCCCTGAAGTTCGAGGCCGGCGGCAAGACTGTGGTCGTGTCCGGCGACACGGCGCCGTTCGACGGGTTCGCCGGTTTTGCCCGCGGCGCCGATCTGCTCGTGCATGAGGCGATGATCGCCGAAGGAGTCGACCGGCTGGCGGCGCGCGTCGGCAATGGGGCGCGCCTGAAACAGCATCTGGAGGCCAGCCATTCCGATGCCGAAGATGTCGGAAGGCTGGCAGCGGAGGCGGGGGTGAAGGCGCTGGCGCTCAACCATCTGCTGCCGGTCGACGATCCGGCCATCACCGATACGGTCTGGGAGAAAGCGGTCCGTGCAGGCGGCTATGAAGGCCCGCTGCATATCGGCCGCGACGGGATGGCGATCGGCGTTTGATGATGGGTCAAATCGGTGTAGACTGGCGCCATGCGTGAGTTGGACACCAAATCAGCCGATCACTGGCTTGAACCCTTGCAAGGCGGAGACGTTTCCGACGAGCACGATGCTTGGCTGAGGGCCGAGATCGACAAGACGCTTGCCAAAAAGAAGTCAGGCAAGCTCGGTTACCGCACGCTCGACGACGTGATGCAGTCCTTCGGTTTCAATGCACGCTCGTCTCAGTGAAGACGCCGAGACGGATCTCCATACCATCCGTGACTATCTCGAACCGCGGAGCCCGCAGGGTCTCCAGCGCGTGCTGTCCGCCATATTCACGACAATCGGGCAACTTGAGCTGTTCCCTCTGCTGGGCAAGGACGGCCGTGTTGACGGCACTCGAGAACTGATCGTGCCGCGTACGCCATTCATCATCGTCTACACGGTTCCCGACGCCTATTTCATCGACGTGGAGCGCATTCTTCACGGTCGTCTGAAATATCCGCCGGAGGTCTGAACTCAATCCCCCTGCGCCATGCCCGAGCGGTGCGCCCAGCCGGTGGTGCGCTTTTCGATCCAGGCCATCAGCGCGTACATGGCGATGCCCTCGATCGCCAGCATGATCAGCCCGGCAAAGACCAGCGGCACGTTGAACTGGCTCTGGGCGGCCAGCATCATGTGGCCGAGGCCCGAATTGGCGGCGATGGTCTCGGAGATCACCGAGCCGACGAAAGCCAGCGTGATCGCGATCTTCAGCGAGCCGAAAAAGTAGGGCATCGAACGCGGGATGCCGACCTTGAGCATGACGTCCATCTTCTTGGCGCCGAGCGCGCGCAGCACGTCCTCCATCTCCGGCTCGATGGTGGCAAGGCCGGTGGCGACATTCACCACGATCGGGAAGAAGGCGATCAGGAAGGCGGTCAGGATCGCCGGCACGTCGCCAATGCCGAACCAGATGACGAGGATCGGCACGACCGCGACCTTGGGGATGGCGTTGAAGCCGATCATCAGCGGGTAGAGCCCGGCATAGATGAAGCGCGACCAGCCAACGAGCAGACCCAGAGCGAGCCCGCCGGCGACCGCCATCGCAAAGCCGACGAGCGTCGTGTAGAGCGTCTGGACCGAGTTGGTCCAGATGGTCGGCCAGTACTGGATGATGGCGCCGAGGATCACCGAGGGCGCGGGCAGCACGTATTGCGGCAGCGCGAACAGGTGAACGCTCGCTTCCCAGATCGCGAACAGCGCGATCGTGTAGAGCCATGGCGCCGCCTTGATCCACGGGAACTGCCTTGGCGCGGGCGGGGCCGCAACCGTGTCCGCCGGTGGCTCGGCGGGCTTGCTGCCGGCCGGCGCGCTCATTGGGCGGCCTCCAGCTGCTCGGTGCGCGCCTGGGCGATCTGGCCGCGCAGATCGTGCACAAGATCGGTGAATTCGGGCGTGTACATGATTTCAAGATCGCGGGGCCGCTCGAACGGCACGGCGTGGGTGTCGATGATGCGGCCCGGGCGGGCGCTCATCACGAAGATACGGTCGGCCAGGAACACCGCCTCGCGCAGATCGTGGGTGACGAGCTGGATCGTCACGTCGGTCTCGTGATGCAGGTCGCGGATGACGCACCACAGTTCCTCGCGGGTGAAGGCGTCGAGCGCGCCGAACGGCTCGTCGAGCATCAACAGGTCGGGCTCGTGGATCAGCGCGCGGCAGAGGTTCGCCCGCTGCTGCATCCCGCCGGAAAGCTGCCAGGGGAACTTGTCGCCGAAGCCCTTGAGGCCGACCGTTTCGAGAAGATGCTCGGCCTTTTCGACATATTCAGCCTTGTTGGCGCGCAGGCGCCGGCGGTGTTTCTGGACGATTTCGAGCGGCAGCAAAATGTTGTCGAGCGTCGTTCGCCACGGCAGCAGTGTCGGGTTCTGGAACGCCATGCCGACGATGGAGACCGGCTCGGTCACCTCCTTGCCGGCGACGGTGATCGCACCGACCTGCGGGATGTAGAGCCCGGTCACCAGCTTCATCAATGTCGACTTGCCGCAGCCGGACGGGCCAACGACGGCGGTGAACTCGCCCTTTTCGACATGCAGCGTCAGGCCGGAGACGGCAAGCGTGCCGCCGGGGCCGCCATAGCGCATGTCCACATTGTCGATGGTGACGAGATGGCTGGTCACGTCCTGCCCTTCGGTTCGGTCCATCCAGTCAAACGCCGGATGCGGTCAATGTCCACATCCGGCGCCGCTTTGGTTTGCGGGACGCGCTGCCTATTGCAGCATGCGCTCTTCCTTGGGCGGCAGGAAGGACGGGTCGAACACATCTTCCGGCGCGGGCGGGTTCTGAACATCCATGGAGATGGCGAGCCATTCCATGGTCTTGGCAAGCTTTTCCATGTCGACATCGCCGAAGCCGTTTTCCTGCACGGCCGGTGTCAGGATGGATTGCTCGATCGCCATGTTGATACGGTCGATTTCGACTTCCTTGCTGAGGACGCCGTTGCGCTCGAGCACATGGTCCATCGCGCCTTCCGGATCGGCGATGGTGTCGCGATATCCCTTGATCAGCGCGCGCAGGAAGCCCTTGACCGCGTCGGGGTTTTCCTCGGCAAAGCCGGGGTTGACCATGACCACATTGCCGTAAAGGTCGAGCCCGTTTTCGCCCATCATGATCGGCACGATGTCATCCTCGGAGACGCCTTGGGCCTTCAGATTGATCACCGACGAGAAGGAAAAGCCGAAGATCGCGTCGACCTGGCCCTGGGCCAGCATCGGCTCGCGCACCGGAAAGCCGACATTTTCGATGGTGATGTCCGACGTGTCGATGCCGGCGGCCTCGACGAAGGCCGGCCACTGGCCGAAGGCGGCGTCCGGCGGCGGGGCGCCGAGCGTCTTGCCTTCGAGCGAAGCGGGATCTTCGGTAATGCCCTGGCTTCTGAGGCCGATCACCGCGAAGGGCGGCCGTTCATAGGCCATCATCACGGCTGTCACTTTCTGCTCGGGGTTTTCCTCGATGAACTTGATCAGCGCGTTGACGTCGCCAAAGCCCATGTCATAGGCGCCGGTGGCGACGCGCGGGATGCTCTCGCGGCTGCCCGCGCCCGAATCGATGGTGACGTTCAGGCCTTCCTCGGCGAAATAGCCCTCGTCCAGCGCGATGAAGAAGGGCGCCGACGGCGCCTCGAACTTCCAGTCGAGGGTGAATTTCAGGTCGGTTTCGGCAAAGGCGGTCGTGGCGGTCAGCGCCAGCGCCGCCAAAGCCCCCGACAGAGTGGCTCCCAGAAATGTGCGCATGTTTGTTCTTCCCTGTTGTGCGGCGCGTCAAGCGCCTTGCCGGAAGAGTGCACCAGCGGTTGCACAAATATCAAGCGCAAAACGACTGTGCATAATCTGTGGGCAATTGCCTAGGCGAGCCCGCCCTGGTCGCTCAAAAAGCCGACGATCGCCTCGACACCCTCACCGCCCCTGAGATCGGTGAACAGGTGCGGCCGGCCCTGTCGGTTGGCGCGGGCGTCGGCGTCCATCCGGTCGAGATCGACGCCGACATGGGGCGCCAGATCGGCCTTGTTGATGATCAGCAGGTCCGAGCGGGTGATGGCCGGGCCGCCCTTGCGCGGAATGTCGCCGCCTTGGCAGACCGAGATGACGTAAAGGGAGAGGTCCGCCAGATCGGGCGAGAAGGTGGCGGCGAGATTGTCGCCGCCCGATTCGATGAAGATCACGTCCAGATCGGGATGGCGGCCGGTCATCTGCTCGATGGCGCGCAGATTGATCGAGGCGTCTTCGCGGATGGCGGTGTGCGGGCAGCCGCCGGTCTCGACGCCCAGCACCCGGTCGGCGGGCAGCGCCTGCATGCGTGTCAGCGCCTCGGCATCCTCGCGCGTATAGATGTCGTTGGTGATGACGGCGACCGAATGGGTGTCGCGCATCGCCTCGCACAGGCGCGCGGTCAGCGTTGTCTTGCCGGTGCCAACCGGCCCGCCAATGCCGACGCGCAACGGGCCGTGGGAGGATGTCATGACAGGAACAGCCGCGGTTGAAGTGTTTCGTGGGTCATGGATGCAATATCGGCGCCAAACGCGCTGCCGCCAAGATCATCCGTTGTCGCAGCAGCGGCGCGGCGCGCCATGTCGGCGACTGACGGCTCGAGCGCGGCAAGGATCTGGGCCGCGCCGGTCTGGCCCGTGACCGAAAGCCGGATGGCGCATTGGAGCTGGTTGGTGACCAGCGTGTTGAGAAAGGCGGCAAGGGCGGCTTCGGCATCGATGCCGGCAAGGCCGGCCGCTGCGCCAATGGCGACGGGCAGGGGCGTTTCGCGCGGCGGCAGGGCGCCGGGACCGAACCAGTGCGCGGCGGCATCGAGGAAGGCGGCGCCCTGGTCGACGGTTTCACGGCGGCGTTCGGCGGAGACGCAGAGCGCGCGGCCCAGTTCGGCGAGGTCCGCGATGTCGTCGAGATTGTCCGACGCGCGATGGGCTTCGGCGAGAAGGACCGCGTCGTTCCATGGCGCGCCGTGGACGAGCGTGGTGGCGATCCAGCCATGGAGCGACGCGGCGTTCGTTACCGCGCCGTCGGCGACGGCCTGTTCGAGCCCGGCCGAATAGGCAAATCCACCGGTCGGAAAGACCGGTGAAAGCCAGCTCATCAGCCGGATCAGGGCGGTGGTGTCAGTCATGGCTGTGGCCATGATCGTGATCGCCGTGATGATGGTGATGGTGCGATGCGTGCGCATCGCCATAGGCGCCGCCTTCGGGATCGAACGGTTCGCTCACCTCGGTGAGCGTTGCGCCAAGGCCTGCCAGCATCTCGGCGATCACATGATCATGGCGGATCAGGATGCGGTCAGGCTCGATCTGCGCGGCCAGATGCCGGTTGCCGATCTGCCAGGCGAGCGCCAGAAGATGGCGCGGATCGCGGCCGCGCACCTCGATCAGCGGTTCGGCTTCGGCGCGCACCTCGATGATGCGGCCATCGTCCAGAACCAGACCGTCGCCATGGCGCAGGAGCCGCGCTACGGGCAGGTCGAGCAGGAACGCCACGCCATTGTCGGCCACCATCTTCACGCGCCGCCGGTGGCGCGCGGTCTCATCGAGCGTGATGGTGCCGGCGGGATTGTCGAAGGTTCGGGCGATGGACCAGCAGGTGGGCAAAGAAGAAGGGGCCTCGGTCATGGCACGAGACAACACCAGATCGCCACGGGCGTCCAGACGATCAATTGCCGTTACTGGTCGATCAGCTCGCGCAGGGCAGCCTGCCGGGTGGTGCCGCGGGCGGCGAAAACATCGTCAGGGGTCTGTGTGATGGCGTGGGCCTTGCGTGCGAACTCGATGGTCTCAGCGGCACCGCGCATGAAGCGTCCGACGGGATGGAAGAACGAACGGGCATTTGGGCTCGGCATGGACTTTTCCTTTCTATGCCAGACAGATAGGCATGTTGCTGCATCGCAGCAAGGATCGCCGGCGCAGGTCTGCCATGCGCAAAACGCATGGTCGAAGACATCCTTGCGGCGCGGCGGCGGCGGTGGCCGGATTGTCTAAGGGTTCAGATCCAGCCGCCGGCCTTCGATGGCGCCGGTTTCCGAGAACCGTTCGCCGCATATGCCGTCATCGGGCACGGCAAAGCCGCATCCGGCGAGCGCATGCGACAGACGGTCCGCGTCGCCCCGATCGTAGCTGTCGAAGTGAAAATTGACATGTTTGCAGAAGGCGCCGGCGACCGCCAATCCCTTCATGCCGAAGGCGATATAGGGCGCGGATGCATTGCAACGCGCGATCCGGAAAAGCGGGCCGACGAACGGGGCGATGGCATCGGGGGCGCCGATCATGGCGCCATCGAAATCCGGCTTCAGTCCCAATGCCTGCAGCGTTTCGTGGGCGGTCTCGCTGGCTTTGTTCCGCTGCACGAGGATGGGCCTGCGCGTCATGGGCAGGATCGCGACTTCGTCGCACCCAAGCGCCCGGCACAGGTCGCTGAGCGCCGGTCCGGCCATGGCAGCGCTTTGTTCGGGCGTTGCGCCGGGCGGTTCGGCGACGGTGAACGCGATGCTTTTGCCGTCGCGCAGCGGGCCGCGAAAATCGTCGCGCAGTGCGGCCAGTTGCGCTTCGTGCTCCCGGTTGAGCTGGCTGGCGAGGGCCTCGGTGAGGACGGTCGCGTCTTCGTCGTCCAGCTCCATGAAGACCTCGTCGCCCGGCTCGAACCGGTCGGCCGAGGGATCGAGGGCCTGGCTTTGCCAGGCGTGGACATGGTGCGCCAGCCAAGGGTAGCCGTCGAAGGCATGATCGCGGGAGGCAAAGCGCACGGACATGGTTCCGGCATAAGCGGTCCGGCGCGCTTTTCCTAGCCTTCCGAGTGCAGCACCAGCTTCTCGATTTCGCCGACCGGGTGGTTGGTCAGATCCTTGTCCACTTCGCCGACGATGCGGCCGGTGACCTCCTGATGCAGTTCCTTGCGCATCTGGCCCAATACGCCTGGCGCGGCGACAAGGATAAGCTGCTCGAACCGGCCCTTGTGGGCCTGCTTGTAGAGGATATCGGCCAGTTCGGCGGCGAACCGGTCCTTGCCCAACTGGTGCCAGTCCGTGTCGTCGACGGCGCTGCGGTGGACATTGGGGCCGTCATTGAACCGTCCCCGCCTGTTGGCCGCCTGCTCGCGATTGGGCGGATTGTCCTGCTCCTTCTCGCGGAAGACTTCGAGGTTGGGGAACTTCTCGTCGCCTTCGTTACGCAGGAACAGCGCCTTTTCGCCATCGGCGACGACCAGCCATCCGTCGTGCTTGAGCGTGATCTTGTCTGTCATCGGAAGCCTCCTTCGAACGGGTTCTAAACGCCTTGTAGATGCGAAGGTTGCGGCGGTGGGCGCCGAGTTTTTCTCAGGATTCAGGCCCCGTCGGGCAGGAACGCGTCGTCGAGGACCTGTTCGACCGTGTACGGGCAGTCGTCCGGGAAGGCTTCATAGGCGATTCCGGTTTCCTTTTCGGCGGCAAGGCGGGCCTTTACATAGCTGTCATCCAGCTCCTCGCCCGGATAGTGCCTGAGGCTCGGATTCTCTTGCAAAAGCTTGCTGAGGCTCTTGCGCTGAATCTGGATGCTCGCTTCCCATCCGCCTTTTCGTTTCTCCGGTTGGAACTGCCATTTGAGAAGATGAAGGAGGACCAATACCAGCCGGTTTTCGATTTCGCGTTTTTCGCTCTTGCCCAAGCTTTCGATCTCCTCGGCAAGGTTCTCGCGGTCCACCAGGTCGAAACGCCCGGCGCGCACGGCCGCCGCCTGGTCCAGGGTCCAGCCGTAATAGTCCGCATCATAGGCGCGAGGCTTTTCGAGACGGGCGTGCTTGTTCATGCCTCATTCTATCGCAACCGGGGTCGGTTGGGAATTGGTCAGCGCGCGCTCCCTCAGAACAGGAAATATCGCTGCGCCATGGGCAAAACGCCCGCCGGCTCGCAGGTGAGCAACTCGCCGTCCGCGCGGACCTCGTAGGTTTCCGGGTCAACTTCGACCGTCGGCGTTGCATCGTTGAGCCTGAGATCGGCCTTGGAAATGCCGCCGCGCACATTATCGACCGCGACCATTTCCTTTGCCGTTTCCAGCTTGTGGGCAAGGCCGTCCTCGATCGCCGCCTTGGAAACGAAGGTCACCGAGGAATTGGTCAGCGCCTTGCCGAAGGCGCCGAACATCGGCCGGTAATGGACCGGCTGAGGCGTCGGGATCGAGGCGTTCGGATCGCCCATGGGGGCGGCGACGATCGAGCCGCCGAGCAGGATCATCGCCGGCTTGACGCCGAAGAATGCCGTGTCCCACAGCACCAGATCGGCGCGCTTGCCGACTTCGATGGAGCCGATCTCGTTCGAGATACCATGCGCGATGGCCGGGTTGATCGTGTATTTGGCGATGTAGCGCCGGACGCGGAAATTGTCGTTGTCGCCCTGCTCCTCGGGCAGGGCGCCGCGCTGGCGCTTCATCTTGTCGGCGGTCTGCCAGGTGCGGATGACCACTTCGCCGACGCGGCCCATCGCCTGGCTGTCGGACGCGATGATGGAGAACGCGCCCATATCATGCAGAATGTCCTCGGCGGCGATGGTCTCCTTGCGGATGCGGCTCTCGGCGAACGCCACATCTTCGGGAATGTTGTTGTCGAGGTGATGGCAGACCATGAGCATGTCGAGATGCTCATCGATCGTGTTGACCGTGTAGGGCCGCGTCGGGTTGGTCGAGGACGGCAGCACGTTCGGCAGGCCGCAGATCTTGATGATGTCCGGCGCGTGCCCGCCGCCGGCGCCCTCGGTGTGGAAGGCATGGATGGTGCGGCCATGGATCGCCTCGATGGTGGATTCCACAAATCCGCTCTCGTTCAGCGTGTCGGTGTGGATCATGACCTGCACGTCGAACGCGTCGGCCACCTTCAGGCAGCAATCGATGGCGGCCGGCGTCGTGCCCCAATCCTCGTGCAGCTTCAGCGCGCAGGCGCCGCCCAGCACCTGTTCCTCAAGGGCCGCTGGCAGGGAGGCGTTGCCCTTGCCGGCAAAGGCAAGGTTCATCGGGAAAGCATCGGCGGACTGGATCATCCGGCCGATGTGCCAGGGCCCGGGCGTGCAGGTGGTGGCGAGCGAGCCGTGCGCGGGGCCGGTGCCACCGCCGAGCATGGTCGTCACGCCAGACATCAGCGCATCGTCGATCTGCTGCGGGCAGATGAAATGGATGTGGCTGTCGAACCCGCCGGCGGTCAATATTCTGCCTTCGCCGGCGATCGCCTCGGTGCCCGGGCCGATGATGATGTCGACGCCCGACTGGGTGTCGGGATTGCCGGCCTTGCCGATGGCGGCGATGCGCCCGTCCTTCAGGCCGACATCGGCCTTGTAGATGCCGGTGACATCGACGATCAGCGCGTTGGTGATGACGGTGTCGACCGCACCGTCATGACGGGTCACCTGCGATTGCCCCATACCGTCGCGGATCACCTTGCCGCCGCCGAACTTCACCTCTTCGCCATAGGTGGTGAAGTCGTTTTCCACCTCGATGAACAGTTCGGTGTCGGCCAGGCGCACCTTGTCGCCTGTGGTGGGGCCGAACATGTCGGCATAGGCGGCGCGGGAAATGCGGGCGGGCATGTCAGTTTTCCATTTGGAGGAGGGTGAAGCGAGGGTTTCGGCCGGCTTTCCGGTCACAGGTCCACGTCGTCTCGCAGCCGGACAGTGCGTTGTCGTGGCCGATCAAATAGTCGGCAAAATCCGCGCCACCGTCGCGGAAATCGTCCAGCGCGGCTTTGACGGCGTCGCGGCCGGCAACGTCAACGTCCGGAATCTGGAGGAGCGTTTCAATGATCGACGCAATCTCGGAACGAGAGTTGCGGAACTGGCTCTGCAAAACCCAGACAAGCTCGACAAGAACGATCAGGCTGATCCGAAAGGGACCGCCGCCTGGCAATTTCGACCGGCGGTTCAGCAGCCAGCCGAGCAGCACGTTCGTATCAAGGCCGGTCACTGGTCGTCTTTCAGGCGCGAGACAATGTGCTCGGCACGATCGATGCGTGCCCGATGAACGATGTCGACGATATCATCAGCTGTTGGTGGCCGGCCGTCCACCTCGATGATCCCATGCAGATCCTCGAACGACTTCGTCCGTGCAACCAGTTCGTAGTTGCCTTCTGAAGTCCGTCGGAAATCGACCTGATCGCCGGGCTTCAAGCCCAGCGACCGGCGCAATTCCACCGGCAGCGTGACCTGGCCTTTGGATGTGATCTTCGCAGATACGGTCATTCAAACTCCTTACATTTCTTATAAAAAGTAAGGCACCCGATGCGTGGCGTCAAGAACACCCGTCACCCCTCCTCCAGCAGCAGCAACAGTTCTTCGGTCCGCATGCGCGTCATCTGCGCCTTGCAGGAATTCTCGATCAGCGGGCGGATGGAGCCGCCGGTATATTGCGCGCCCTCGGCGCCGCAATGGCCATCGCGATAGTCGATCCATGCGCGTTGGGCCTTGAGCAGATTGTCGTGAAAATTGGCCTGTTCGGGATGATATTCGCGGTTGATCTCGTCCAGCGCCTTGGCCTTTTCGACCACCAGCGGCCAGGCGACGTTCAGCGCCCGGTCCGCACGCTGCCAGTCCTGATATGCGCACCAATTCATGCCTTGTTGGGGCAGGTCGGCCGGTTTGTCGCAGTCCCAGTCCTGCGCCGCGGCGGGCAGGGCGGCAAGGCACAGCGCGACGGCGACCGGCAGGCGCATCACAGGCTCCCCATGATCATCTTGCGGAAGCCATAGACCTCGTGATTGCCGCCGATATGGATCAGCGTGACGTCGCGAGTCTGGCCGGGCTCGAAGCGGACGGCGGTGCCGGCGGCAATGTCCAGCCGGCAGCCGCGTGCGGCCTCACGGTCGAACTCGAGCGCCGGATTGGTCTCGAAGAAATGATAGTGCGAACCCACCTGCACGGGCCGGTCGCCGGTGTTGGCGACGGTCAGCGTGATTGTCTCCACGCCGGCATTGAGCTCGATATCGGTGTCGGGTGTGGTGACTTCACCGGGGATCATTGCTCGTCCTTTTGTCTGCTGTCTCGAACGCGCATCCCCAGCCACACCGAGAGCGCGACCGCGACGCCAACATAAACAACCGAGTTACCCATATTGCCAAGATCGGGCAGGGGATGGTTGAGCGGCGCGAAATCGAAAAGACCGCTGTAGCGACTGATGAGGGCGACGGCCAACGGTGCCAAACTCACTGGATAGAACCGCCAGTCGTCACGGAACCAGCGGCTCAGCCAGAATCCGAGTGGCATTGAAACCCAAAGGATAATCAGGCTGTAGGGGTACTCATGCTCGTTCATCGGATCGGCTCGTGGACGGTCACCAGCTTGGTGCCGTCGGGAAAGGTCGCCTCGACCTGGATGTCGTGGATCATTTCGGGCACGCCCTCCATGCACTGGTCGCGCGTGATCACATGGGCGCCGGCGGCCATCAGGTCGGCGACGGTGCGGCCGTCGCGCGCGCCCTCGACCACGAAGTCGGTGATCAGCGCGATCGCTTCGGGGTGGTTGAGCCTGACGCCGCGCGCCAGCCGCTTGCGCGCCACTTCGGCGGCCATGGCGACGAGCAGCTTATCCTTTTCGCGTGGTGTCAGTTGCATGCCATGTCCCCGGAGCATCGTCTTTGAACCGATGCTAGACCGGCGACGCGCGCCGGGAAAGGCTGCAAGACCCGCGCAATCTGCTGAAATTTTGGGCGGCGAGTGCCCGTTCCCTGGTCAGCCGTGCAGCCAGTCGGCCAGCTTCGCCTTGCCCACATCGGCCAGCAAGCCGACAAATCCCTCTGCCTGATGCCTTGCGGTTGCCGCGCCCTTTTCGGCCGTGGCGCGGGTCGCTTCGCCGACGACGCCCTCGGGGTGCAGGTCCGACGCGATCCATGCCCAGGCGTGGGTGCCCTGCGGTGCGATATGGTCGAACGTGTCGCGGGCCTCGACGGTGCGGGACGCAAAATCCCGCGCCTTGGCCATGTCGACGGTTTCGGGCCGGAAATGCAGCATCAGGGAGGTCTCGGCGTCGCCGCCATGGATGCCGAACTGGCGCTCGGTGTCCGAATAGAGCCCGTCGGGAAAGCCAAAGCGCATCCAGCTCGTCTTGACGGCAAGCATGTCGTGGCGGACGCGCATCTCGCGGGCGACGATCCCCATGATCTCCTCGTTTCCGCCGTGCGAATTGACGATCACCAGTTTTTTGATGCCGGCGCGGGCGATCGAATCGCCCAGATCGCTCCAATGGCCGATCAGCGTCGTCGCGCCGATGGTCAGCGTTCCCGGCACGCGGATGTGCTCGTTGGACTTGCCGGCGCACTGGATCGGCAGGAACCGCACGTCGAGATCGTCGGGCACCAGGGGGAAGACGGTCTCCAGCATGCCTTCCATGATCGCATGGTCGGTGGCGACCGGCAGGTGCGGGCCGTGCTGTTCGGTTGCCGCGACGGGCAGGACGGCGATGGTCCGCTCGGGGTCGAGGCCCTCGAACTGCCGGGCGGTGAAATCGCCCCACCAGAGCTTGCGGGTCATGGAGTGTCTCCTGCGCGCGCGGCGGCGATCGCCTCGATCTCGACGGTGAATTCGGGCCGCGCAAAGCCCGACACGATCATCAGCGTCGAAGCCGGCGCGGGGTCGCCGAACAGTTCATCGCGCACCTTCATATAGGGCGCCAGATGCTCGCGGCCCGTGACGAACGCATTGATGCGCACGATGTTCTCAAGGCTCATGCCCGCATCGCGCAGGATCGCGTCGATGTTGGAAAAGCAAAGCCGGGTCTGCGGTTCGGTGCCGGCCGGCACCTCGTCGTCCGGCGCGATGCCGAGCTGGCCGGAGCAGAACAGGAGACGCGTGCCCGGCGGGACTTCGACCGCATGGCTGTATTTGGCGAAGGGTGCGCGGATCGTGTCCGGCGTGCGGTGAATGAGCATTCGGTCTGGTCCCCGGTGGATCGGGCCGATCATGCAAATGCGCGGCGCGATGACAAGGCATCACATGCCGCCAGCATCGCCGATTGCCTGTGATCATCGCGTCCGGCCCCTCGACAGGGATGCAAAAGCGTGGCGGTCTTCAACGCTGCCGCGCTGGCACGGGGCTTGCATCCTCATCGGCATCGGACAAGCATGGCCGGGCCGGTGCCTCACGCCGCGCCGCCATGCCAACAAAAAAGGTGTCATCGATGAAACGCATCCTTCTTGCCACGACCGCACTGGCCTTTGCCGCATCGGGCGCGCACGCCGCGGACAAGTTCGTGTTCGGCACCAACTGGCTGGCCCAGCCGGAACATGGCGGCTTCTACCAATCGGTGGCCGACGGCACCTACGAGGCGTGCGGCCTCGATGTCGAAATCCAGCAGGGCGGACCGCAGGTCAACAATCGCGCGCTGCTGCTCGCCGGCCGGATCGACGCGCATATGGGCGGCAACATGCTCGAAGCCTTCTCGGCGGTCGAACAGGACATTCCGGTGGTGGTCGTCGCGGCCTCGTTCCAGAAGGAACCGCAGGTGCTGATGACCCATCCGGACCAGGGCTTCGACAGTTTCGAGGACCTCAAGGAAGCGGACGAGTTCATCCTCGGCGATCAGGGCTTTCAGAGCTACTATCAATGGATGATCACCGAATTCGGGTTCGATGCGTCCAAGCGCGTGCCCTACACGTTCAATCCCGCTCCGTTCATCGCCAATCCGCGCTCCGTGCAGCAGGGCTACATCACATCGGAGCCGTTCGCCGTCGAGCGGGAAGGCGGGTTCGTGCCGAACCTGTTCCTGGTCGCCGATTTCGGCTTCGACACCTATTCGACGACGATCGAGGTGATGCAGGCGTCGATCGACGAGAAGCCCGAGGCGGTCAAATGCTTCGTCGAGGGCTCGATCCTGGGCTGGTACAACTACCTTTATGGCGACAACGCCGCCGCCAACGCGCTGATCCAGGCCGACAATCCCGACATGAGCGACGAGCAGATCGCCTTTTCGATCAACAAGCTGAAAGAGTATGGCATCGTCGATTCGGGCGACACCGAAACGATGGGCATCGGCGCGATGACCGACGAACGCATGCAGAGCTTCTACGAGAAGATGGTTTCGGCGGGCGTTGCGGCCGAAGGCATCGATATCTCGGCGGCCTATACGCTCGACTATGTCAATCAGGGGCTCGGGCTTGATCTCAAGCCCTGACCGGACGAGCACGCGGTGAGCGCGGCGCCATCAATCGAGGCCGAAACCGGCGACACGCAACTGGTGTTGCGCGGCGTCGGCAAGGCATTCGGCGATGTCGTCGCGCTGCGCGATGTCGACATGACCATCAACCAGGGCGATTTCCTGTCGCTTCTGGGGCCGTCGGGCTGCGGCAAGTCGACGGCCCTGAGGCTGATTGCCGGGCTTTCGGCGCCCAGCGCCGGCCGGCTCGAATGGTTCGGCCCGCCCATGGGCAAGACCGATGTCGGCTTTGTCTTTCAGGAGCCGACGCTGATGCCCTGGGCGACGGTTTACGACAATGTCTGGCTGCCGCTGCGCCTGCAGGGCGTGTCGCGCGATGCGGCGCGCGACCGGGTCGCGGCGGTGCTCGAACAGGTCAATCTGACGGGCTTTGAGGAGGCGGTGCCGCGCGAACTGTCGGGCGGCATGAAGATGCGCACCTCGATCGCCCGCGCGCTGGTGACGCGGCCGCGCGTCCTGTTGATGGACGAACCGTTCGCGGCGCTCGACGAGATCACCCGCAACCAGCTCAACAACGACCTTCTGGCATTGTGGGAAAAGGAGCGCTTCACGGTGATCTTCGTCACCCATTCGGTGTTCGAGAGCGTCTATCTGGCGAGCCGGATCGTGGTGATGGCCGCCAATCCGGGCCGGGTGTTCGACCAGATGGCGGTCGACGCGCCTTATCCGCGCAGCGAGTCTTTCCGCACGTCCGAAGGCTATGCCCATGTGATGCGCAGCGCATCGACAATGCTGCGCGCGGCGATGGGGCTCGATCCGGTGGAGGGTGGCCATGTCGACCATTGAGGCGCCCGCGCCGATGCAGGCCGATGCGCTGGCCGGCGCCGATGCGGAGGAGTTGGCCCGCCGGCGTCAAAGGCGGTTCGAGAAGATCGGCCGTTGGGCGCTGCCCCTGATGATCATGGTCACCGCGATCTGGCTTTGGGACCGCATCTGCGTGTGGAACGACATTCCGCATTTCATCCTGCCGCGGCCAGGCGTCGTGCTGGAAACGCTGGTCGCCGATGCGGGGCTTTTGTTCTCCTCGCTCTGGGTGACGCTGAAGATCACCTTCCTGTCGCTCTTGCTGGCGGTGGCCGGCGGGGTCGGCCTGTCGGTGCTGTTCACCCAGTCGAAATGGGTGGAGATGAGCTTTTTTCCGTTCGCGGTGATCCTTCAGGTCACGCCGATCGTCGCCATCTTCCCGCTGATCAACATCTATGTGGAGAACCAGACGGCCAAGCTCCTGCTGTGCGCATGGATCGTCGCCTTCTTCCCGATCCTGTCGAACACCACGCTCGGGCTCAATTCCGTCGACCGCAACCTGCTCGACCTGTTCAAGCTGAACGGCGCGACGCGCTGGCAGACGCTTTGGCATCTGCGGCTGCCTGCCGCGATGCCCTATTTCCTGGGCGGGCTGAAGATCGCCGGCGGGCTGGCCCTGATCGGCGCGGTGGTCGCCGAATTCGTCGCGGGATCGGCCGGCCAGTCGTCCGGCCTCGCCAGCCGCATCATCGAGGCGGGCTACCGGCTCAACGCGCCGCGCCTGTTCGCCGCGCTGATCCTGATCTCGTTTACCGGCATCGTGATCTTCCTGGCGCTGAGCTGGCTGTCCAACCGCATCCTGCGGCGCTGGCACGAGAGCGCGCTGAGCCAGGAGCATTAGGTGGCCAAGGAACTGGTTACGCGAAATTTCGGCTTCTCGCTGAGCCGCGTGCGCCTGCACGCTTCGTGGCTTGCCGCGCCGTCGGCCAGCCACGACACGGACGGGTTCGGCCTTTACGATATCGAGATCGTCGACGGCCGGATCGGCTCGATCGTGCCGGCGGCGGCAGATGTGCGCCGGGCCGAAAACGACATGGCCGGGCGGATCGTTTCGCCGTGCTTCACCGATTGCCACACCCATCTGGACAAGGGTCACATCTGGCCGCGCCGTCCCAATCCGGACGGCACGTTCATGGGCGCGCTTGAAAGCGTCGGCGAGGATCGCGTCGCCCACTGGTCGGCGGGCGATGTCGAAGCGCGCATGGAGTTCGGCCTCAGATGCGCTTACGCCCATGGCACGCGCGCGGTTCGGACGCACCTCGATTCGATTTCGCCGCAGGATGCGATTTCCTGGCCGGTGTTCGAGGCGATGCGGGAGCGCTGGGCCGGGCGGATCGAGCTGCAGGGCGCGTGCCTGCTGGGGATCGAGGGGGTCCGCGATGCGGACTGGTTCGCAACGCTCGCCAGCCGGGTGGCGGCTGCCGGCGGCATGCTGGGCGCGGTTGCCTATATGGTGCCCGATCTGGACGCGCTGCTCGACCGCATCTTCGCTGCCGCCATAGAGCATGGCCTCGACCTCGATTTTCACGCCGACGAGACCGGCGATGTGGATGCGCGCGCGCTGCGGCACATTGCCGATGCAGCAGCGCGGCACCGTTTTGACGGCCAGATCCTTGTCGGCCATTGCTGTTCGCTGGCGCGCCAGCCGGACGCCGAGGTTCTGGCGACGCTCGACGCGGTGGCGGCGCAGAACATCTCGGTCGTCTCGCTGCCCATGTGCAATCTCTATCTGCAGGACCGCCGCACGGACGGCACGACGCCGCGCTGGCGCGGGGTCACGCTGCTGCACGAGATGGCCGCACGCGGCATCAATGTCGCCGTCGCCTCGGACAATACGCGCGATCCGTTCTACGCCTATGGCGATCTCGACATGCTCGAAGTCTACCGGATGGCGACGCGCATCTGCCATTTCGACCATCCGGTCGGCGACTGGCCGAAGACGGTTTTCGCCAACCCCGCCGCAGCGATGGGGCTCGACGCCGCCCATGGCCGGATCGCGGTGGGCGAGCCCGCCGACCTGATCCTCTATGAAGGGCGGTCATGGACCGAACTCCTGTCGCGGCCCGAGGCCAATCGCATGGTCATTCGCAATGGCGCGTTGATCGACCGCACCATTCCGGCCTACGACGAACTCGACCATCTGATGGAGTAGACCATGGGCAATCTGGATGCGCTGCGCGCTGCGATCGACGGGATCAGGATCGAGGACAATGAGAAGATCGTCCAGCAGAAGAGCCGGGACTTCTACTGGTATTCGCCCGTGCTCAAGGAGCGGCTCGACCATGTGACGGGCGATCTGATCGTCTCGCCGAAGGACGAGGACGAACTGATCCGCGTCCTGAAGGCCTGTTTTGCCCATGACGTGCCGGTGACGCCGCGCGGCACGGGCACCGGCAATTACGGCCAGGCCATGCCGCTGTCGGGCGGGGTGGTGCTCTCGCTTGCCGACATGAACGAAATCAAGGAGATCGCGCCGGGCCGGGTGGTGTGCGGGCCGGGCGTTATCTGCTCGGACCTCGACAAGGCGGCAAAAGCCGAATCCAATCAGGAGCTTCGGATGCACCCTTCAACCGCCCACACAGCGACCATTGGCGGCTTCATTGCCGGCGGGTCGGGCGGGGTTGGCTCGATCCGCTGGGGTGGCCTGCGCGACTGGGGCAATGTCATCCGGCTGCGTGTCGTGACGATGGAAGCCGAGCCGCGCGTGCTCGAACTGACAGGCGCGGATCTGCACAAGGTTACCCATGCCTACGGCACCAACGGCATCATCACCGAAGTCGAGATGCCGTTGACAACGGCCTATGATTGGGCCGACGTGATCGTCGCCTTCGACGATTTCATGGAGGCGGCGCGGTTCGCCAACGAACTGGGCCGGCAGGACGGCATCCTGCTCAAACTCAATGCAGTGGTCGCCGCGCCCGCGCCGTACGACTATTTCAAGCGGCACCGGAAGTTTCTGAAGCAAGGCGAGAACACCGTGCTCGTCATGGTGGCGCCGCAGTCGCTGGATGCGTTTCTGGCCTTTGCCGGCGATCATGGCGGACGCATCGCCTTCAACCAGTCGGAGACGAGCGCCGACGATCTGAAGGGCCTGCCGCCGGCCTATGAACTGGCGTGGAACCACACCACGCTGCGCGGACTTCGAGTCGATCCGGCGATCACCTATCTGCAGGTGCTCTATCCGTTCCCCAACCAGCTTGCGTTGGTCGAGGAGTTGCACACCCGGTTCGAAGGCGAGGTGATCGACCATCTCGAATTCGTGCGGTTCGACGGCGATGTGACCTGCTTTGGCCTGCCCATGGTGCGCTATTCGACCGAAGAACGGCTCGAGGAGATCATGGACATCTTCAACGCCACCGGCGCGCCGATCTTCAACCCGCACCGCTACACGCTCGAAGAGGGCGGCATGAAGCAGACCGATGCGGTGCAACTCGCCTTCAAGCGCGAGGCTGACCCCAAGGGCCTGCTCAATCCGGGCAAGATGATCGCCTGGGACGATCCGGATTATGATTTCGATTCAGGCGGTGTCTGGCTGTTCAAGGGATTGCAGAAGGCCGGTTGAATGCGCGTCCTCGTGCTGCATGCGCATCCGGTCTCCGAGAGCTTCAACGGCGCGCTGCACAGGCGGGCCGTCGAGCGACTAGAGGCGGCGGGCCATGATGTGGACGATTGCAACCTTTATGCCGAGGATTTCGATCCGCGGCTGACGCGTGAAGAGCGGCTCGGTTATCACGACATCGGGGCAAACACGGCGCCGGTCCAGGGCCATGTCGACCGGCTGCGCGCCGCCGACGCATTGGTGCTGTGCTATCCGGTCTGGAATTTCGGCTATCCGGCGATGCTCAAGGGCTATTTCGACCGCGTGTTCCTGCCGGGCGTCTCGTTCACGATGGATCAGGGCCAGGTGCGACCGTGCCTGCACAATATCGGCAAGGTGGCGGTGATCACCACCTATGGCGGCTCGCGCACCCGTGCCATCCTGATGGGCGATCCGCCGCGCAAGCTGGCCAACCGGGTGCTGCGGGTGATCGTCAAGCCCGGCGCGCCGTTCTCCTACCTTGCCCATTACGACATGAACCGCTCGACCGATGAAACGCGCCGGCGGTTCATGCACCGGGTCGGCCAGGCGATGGACCGGTTCTGATGCGCGTTCTGGTCATCTACAGCCACCCGGTGCCGGAAAGCTTCTGTGCGGCGCTGCGCGACACGGTGATGGCGGCGCTCGGCGAGGCGGGCCATGAGACGCGGCTGCTCGATCTCTACGATATGGGGTTCGATCCCGTCATGGGGTGCGATGAGCGGCGGACCTACAATGATGACGGCAATCCGCATCCGCTGCCCGACCATGCCGAACACCTCAAATGGGCCGATGCGATGGTGTTCGTCTATCCGACCTGGTGGTACGGGCTGCCGGCGATGCTCAAAGGCTGGCTGGACCGGGTCTGGACGCCGGAGATCACCTTCGACATCGCAAAGGATACAGGCCGGATCAGCCCGAAAATGACGCACATCCGAAAACTCGGCATCGTGACGACCTGCGGCGCGCCGAAATGGTGGTCCCACATGGTCGGCCATCCGGGCAGACGCACACTGAGCCGAGGCATGCGGGCGCTGTTTCACAAGCGCTGCAAGACCGTCTTCATGGCGCACTATCTGATGGATGTGTCGACGCCCCAAAGCCGCGCGGCGTTTCTGGCGCGTGTGCGCGACAAGATGCTGGCCTTTTAGGCGGCTCGGCGGCGCCCTTGAATTGTGACCGGCTTCGTCGCACATCTGCGGCCAGATGTTTCGCCCGCAGGGCAGGAAGGCTTTCCCCATGGACATGGCAACCGACAAGACGCCCGTCACCGTGCTGACCGGCTATCTGGGCGCCGGCAAGACGACGCTTCTGAACCGCATCCTGACCGAGGATCACGGCAAGAAATACGCCGTCATCGTCAACGAGTTCGGCGAGGTGGGCATCGACAACGATCTGGTCGTGGATGCCGACGAAGAAATCTTCGAGATGAACAATGGCTGTATCTGCTGCACCGTGCGCGGCGATCTGATCCGCATCCTGTCCGGGCTGATGAAACGGGCGGGGCAGTTCGACGGCATTCTGGTGGAGACGACCGGACTGGCCGATCCGGCGCCGGTGGCGCAGACATTTTTCGTCGACGAGGACATTTCGGCCCGCACACGGCTCGATGCGATCGTCACCGTCGCCGACGCGATGCACCTGACGGGCGAACTGGACCGGGCGCCCGAGGCGCAGGAGCAGATCGCCTTCGGCGACATCGTGCTGCTCAACAAGACCGATCTCGTCACCGAGGACGATCTCGTCGGCGTCGAAGCGCGCATCCGCCGCATCAATCCGACCGCGCAGATCGTGCGCACGATGCGCGCCGACGTGCCGCTCGAGACGATTTTGGGCCGGCATGCCTTCGATCTGGAGCGCATCCTCGAAAACGTGCCGGATTTCCTTGGACATGACGATCACGGGCGTGACCATGGCCACGATCATCATCACGACCACGACCACCACCATGAGGATGCGAGCCGGCACGACGCGCATGTCGGTTCGTTCTCGCTGGTCACCGAGGCGCCGCTCGACCCCGAAAAGTTCTTCCCCTGGGTGCAGATGATCAGCCAGGAATTCGGCATCGATCTGTTGCGCATGAAGGGCATCCTCGCCTTCAAGGACGACCCCAAGCGCTATGTGGCGCAGGCCGTGCACATGATGCTGGAAGGCGACCACAGTCGCGAATGGCGCGACGACGAGCCACGCGTCAGCCGCATGGTTTTCATCGGCCGCAATTTGCCGCGCGACATCATCGAGGACGGCTTCATGAAGTGCCGGGCGGCGCAACCCGTTCCGGCATGAGCATGACGCTGAAGACATTGGAGGCGGGCGCGCCGCTGACGGGCGGCGGGTTTGCCGGCCGGGCCTATGCTGTCGCCGATGGCGACGGCCATGTGCATGTGTGCGGCTTCGACGGTTCGGTTGCCGCGCGCAAGCTGCATGAGGGCGCGATTCTTGCCGTCGCGACCGACGAGAAATCGGGCGCCATCATCACGGCGGGCGATGACGGCAAGGCAATCCGCATCCGGCCCGATGGCGAGCCCGAAACGCTGCATGACGGGCGCAAATGGGTCGACACGGTGGCCGCTTCGCCGCGCGGGCATGTCGCCTGGTCGGCCGGCAAGACGATCTATCTGCTGCCCAAGGGAGCGGATAACCCCGTCGAGGCGAGCGCTGCGTCCTCGATCAGTGCGCTTTCCTTTTCGCCCGACGGCAAATGGCTGGGCGCGGCGGTCTATGGCGGTGCGTTCCTCATCCGCCTTTCCAAACCGTCCGAGACCGCGATGCTTTCTTGGCAGGGCGCACACAATGCGATCGGCTTTTCGCCGGACGGGCGCTTTTGCGTGACGTCGATGCTCGAGAATGCGCTGCATGTCTGGCGGATCGACAAGCCCGAGGAAAAGCACGGCAAGATGGGCGGCTATCCGGCCAAACCGGTCTCTTACGACTGGACCGCCGACGGGCGCTATCTGGCGACGGCGGGTGCCGAGGTGCTGGTGCTGTGGCCGTTCTTCGGCGCCGACGGTCCGATCGGCCAGCAGGCGGGCGTTTTTTCGCGCGAGCAGGATCTGCTGTCGCGAACCGTCGCGGCACGGCCCAATTCACAGCAGATCGCCATCGGCTATGTGGACGGTTCGGTCGCGCTGTTTGACCGCAAGACGCAGCAGTTCATGGACATCGCCACCGAACATGAGGCCGGTGCGGTGAACGCGCTGAGCTTTTCGGCAGACGGGCGCTGGCTTGGCTTCACGCGCGAGCGCGGCGTGGCGGGCCTGGCCGATCTGGGCAAGGGGTAGGGCGTAGGGCGTCTGTTCCCTTTCCCCGCAAGCGGGGCGAGGAAGATATCAGATCCGTCCTTCTTCCACCGCAAAGCACTTGGCTTCGCCGGTCGGCGTGGGCACCGGCACCGGAATCTCGCTGCGGCAGCGATCGGCGACATATTGGCAGCGCGGGTGAAAGGTGCAGCCCGGCGGCGGGCTGATCGGGTTCGGAATCTCGCCCTTGACGACGGTGTGCTCCTTGCCGGTCATGTCGAGATCAGGCACAGCCTCGAGCAGCATGCGCGTATAGGGATGGCGCGGCGCGTTGAACAGTTCCTTGCCGTCTGCGGTTTCGACCAGCGCACCGAGATAAAGAACGCCGATCCGGTTGGCCATGTGGCGCACCACCGACAGATCATGGCTGATGAACAGATATGTCAGGCCCAACTCGTCCTGAAGGTCGCGCATCAGGTTGAGGATCTGTGCCTGCACCGACACGTCGAGCGCCGAAGTGGGCTCGTCGCAGACGATGAATTCGGGGTTTGACGACAGCGCGCGGGCGATGGCGATGCGCTGGCGCTGGCCTCCGGAGAATTCGTGCGGAAACTTGCCGGCATCGGACGCGCCAAGCCCGACCAGATCGAGCAGTTCGTCGACACGCTTGTCGATGGCGGCCTTGCCGTCGACGGTGCCGAACGCCTTCATCGGCTCGGCGATCACGTCGCGCACGCGCCAGCGCGGGTTGAGGCTGGCAAACGGGCTCTGGAAGATCATCTGGAAGCGCGAGCGCAGTTGCGTCATCGCCGCGCTCGAATTGACGTCCATGGGCGTGCCATCGAAGTGTATTTCGCCGTCGGACGCCTTGAGCAGACCGACGACCATCTTGGCGATGGTCGATTTTCCCGAGCCGCTTTCGCCGACGAGTGCGAAAGTCTCGCCGCGCCGGATCTCGAAGCTCACATCGTCGACGGCGCGCAGGAACTGGCGCTCCTGTCGCTCGATGACGCGGTTGAGCCAGGGCAGGGACACATCGAAGGTGCGGGTGAGGTTCTTTACCTCGAGGAGGACATCGCTCATTCGGCGGCCTTGATCTGTTGTTCGTCGTAGAGCCAGCAGGCGACCTGCCGCGTGCCGTGCGGGATCGGTTCGGGGCGCTCGATGCGGCAGCGGTCGAAGACGCGGTCGCAGCGCGGGTTGAAGGCGCAGCCCTGAGGGATATCGGTCAGGCGCGGCATCGAGCCGGGGATCTGCACCAGCCGGTCGTCCTCCTGCGCCAGCGTCGGGATCGAGCCCATCAGCCCGTGCGTGTAGGGATGCAGCGCGTCCTTGATCACGTCGCGCACCGGGCCGATCTCGGCGAGCCGGCCCGCATAGAGCACGGCCACGCGGTCGGCCGTCTCGGCGATGACGCCCATGTCATGGGTGATCAGCATGACCGAGGCGCCGCGCTCCGAGCACAGGCGCTTGAGCACGTCGATGATCTGCGCCTGCACCGACACGTCGAGCGCGGTGGTCGGCTCGTCCGCGATGACGAGATCGGGTTCGGCGGCAAGGGCGAGAGCGATCACCACGCGCTGGCGCATGCCGCCCGAGAACTGGTGCGGATAGTCGTCGATGCGGCGGCTGGCGGCGGGAATGCCGACATCGTCGAGAAGTGCTATCGACCGCTCGCGTGCCTCCCTGGCCGAAACGGCCATATGGGTCTGGATCGTCTCAACGAGCTGCTCGGCGATGGTGAAGAGCGGGTTGAGCGAAGTCAGCGGGTCCTGGAAGACCATGGCGATGCGTCGGCCGCGGATGGCGCGCATATCGTCCATCGACAGATTGTCGATGCGCTCGCCGTCGAGATGGATCTGGCCGCCGGCGATGCGTCCCGGCGGCTCGATCAGGCCGATGATGGCGGCGCCCGTCATCGACTTGCCGGCGCCCGATTCGCCGACGACGCCGAGCACCTCGCCGCGCTTGATGTCAAACGAGATGCCGTCGAGCGCGGTCAGGATGCCGCCGCGGGTGGGAAACTGCACGACCAGATCGCGCACGGAAAGAAGCACGTCATCCATGGCGGTCACCTCAGCTTCGGGTTGAGCGCGTCGCGCAGCCAGTCGCCCAAAAGGTTGACCGACAAAGCGAGCGCGAGAAGCGTCATGGCGGGGAAGAACAGGATCCACCATTCGCCCGAGAACAGGAATTCCTGACCGATGCGGATCAGCGTGCCGAGCGAGGGCTGGGTGGGCGGCGCGCCGACGCCCAGAAACGACAGGGTCGCTTCGGCGATGATCGCCAGCGCCAGCGAGATGGTGGCGATGACGAGGACAGGCGACAGCGTGTTGGGCAAAATGTGGCGCACCATGATGGCGACCGGCGAACGGCCGATCAGCCGGGCGGCCTGCACATATTCCTTGCTCTTTTCGACCAATGTCGCGCCGCGCACGACGCGGGCGAACTGCACCCATTCGGACAGGCCGATGGCGATGATCAGCACCCAGATCGCCACCTCGTCGCGCCGGTCGGGCGGGGTGATCCCCTTGGCGACCCCGAAGATCAAAAGCGCGACCAGAATGGCGGGGAAGGTGAGCTGGATGTCGGCAATGCGCATGATGATCGTGTCGGTGCGCCCGCCGACATAGCCCGAGAGCAGGCCGAGCGTGACGCCCAGGACCATCGCGAAGATCACCGCCGAAAAGCCGACGAACAGCGAAATCCGCATGCCGTAAAGGATGGTCGCGAACACGTCGCGGCCCTGGTCGTCGGTGCCCAGAACGAAGGTCTCGCCGGTGAACTGGTTGGGCTGCATCGGCTCGGAGAAGCCGTTCATCAGGTTGAGCGAACCGGGATCGAACGGGTTCTGCGAGGTGATCAGCGGCGCAAAGACCGAACTGCCGATCAAAAGGACGACGACGAGCGCGGCCAACATCGCAACGGGCGAGCGGCGGAACCGGTAGGCCAGATCGGAGTCGAGGGCGCGGGCAATCGCTTCCATCTCAGTGCCCTCCACCGCGCGATGCCGACAGGCGCGGATCGATCGCAAAGTACAGAAGATCAACGATCAGATTGATGACGACGAACATCACCGAGATCAGCATCAGGTACGAGGCCATGACCGGGATATCGACGAACTGGATCGAGTTGATGAACAAAAGCCCGACGCCGGGCCACTGGAACACCGTCTCGGTGATGATCGCGAAGGCGATGATCGAGCCGAGCTGCAGGCCGGTGATCGTGATGACCGGCACCAGCGTGTTCTTCAGCGCGTGGCGGAAATAGACCGAACGCTGGGAGAGGCCGCGCGCGCGGGCGAACTTGACATAGTCCGAGCGCAGCACTTCGAGCATCTCGGCGCGCACCAGCCGCATGATCAGCGTCATCTGGTAGAGGCCGAGCGTGATCGCCGGCAGGATGATGGCCTTGAGGCCGGACTCGGTCAGAAGCCCCGTGGTCCACCAGCCGATCTGCACCGTCTCGCCGCGGCCGAAACTGGGCAGCCAGCCCAGTTCGACCGCAAACACATAGATCAGCAATATGCCTATGAGGAAGGTTGGCAGCGAGACCCCGATCAGCGATGACGTCATGATGAAGTTGGACAGCCAGCCATCGCGCCGGATCGCCGTATAGACCCCAAGCGTGATGCCCAGAACGATGGCAAACAGCGCCGAGACCGCGGCCAGTTCCAGCGTGGCGGGCGCGCGTTCGGCCAGAATGTCGGCGACGGGCCGGCCCTGGCGGAACGAGACGCCGAAATTGCCCTGCGTTACGCCCTGCAGGAAGCGGAAATACTGGACCGGAAAGGGCTGGTCGAGCCCCAGTTCCGAGCGGACCCGGTCAATGTCCTCGATGGTGCGTTCCTGGCCGAGCAGATTGTCGACCGGATCGCCGACGAAGCGGAACAGCGAGAAGGCGACGAGCCCGACAACCAGCAGCACGACCACCGATTGCAGGACACGTCTGATGATGAATGCGAGCATTCAGGTGCTTTCTATTCGTTGACTGTCACCCAGCGCAGGATGAAGAAATTGTCGGGCCTCTGGGTCAGTTCGATGCCGTCGCGCACGCCCCAGATCAGCGGCTGGACGTAGAGCGGCACATAGGCCTGTTCGTCCTGCAGGATCCCGGCCACCTCATCGAGCATGGTCTGCCGCGCGGCATCGTCGATCTCCGATTGAATCATCGGCAGCAATTCGTCAACGCGCGCGTTGGAAAAGTCCCCGAAATTCCAGCTGCCAAGGCGTTTTTCCTCGTTGGGCGTGGCGGCAAGGAAGCGGATCGGGTGTTCGGCGTCGAACGTGCCCGGCGACCAGCCGAGCAGGTACATGTCGAAATTGTCTTCGCGCAGTTCGGGCCAGTAGGTGCGCACCGGCATGGCGTCGAGCTCGGCGCGCAGGCCGATCTGCGCCAGCATCGAGACGGCGGCCTGACACACCGATTCATCGTTCAGATAACGGTCGTTGGGGCATTTGAGACCGAACGAGAAACCGTCCGGATGTCCGGCTTCGGCCAGCAGCGCCCGGGCCGCATCGGGATCGTAGGCCGGCCGTTCGGCGAGCGCCGGCGTATAGCCGCGCATGGCCGGGCTGACCAGTTGCGAGGCCGGCTCGGCGGCACCGCGCATGATGGTCTGCAGGATCGCATCGACATTGATCGCGTGGGCGACGGCCTTGCGCACGCGGGCGTCGCGGAACGGGTTGGGTTCGCCGGCATCGTCCGAATATTTGATCGTTTCGGCCTGGTGGGCGAAGCCGAACATGATGACGCGCGCCTCGATGCCGGTGATCACGCCAACCCCGTCGCGCTCGGCGACGCGGCCGGCATCCTGCACGGGAACCGGATTGATCATGTCCACTTCGCCGGACAGGAGCGCGGCAACGGCGGTCGCGGAGTTCTGCACCGGGGTGAATTCGGCGCGGGTGATGTTGTGTTCGACCTCGCCCCACCAGCCCTCGAACGGTTCGAGCACGGTCGTCAGGCCCGGCTGGCGCTCGGCAAGGCGGAAGGCGGCGGTGCCGTTGGCGTTGAGCGTTGCGAAGTTCTCGGCGTCCTTGGCGGGCAGTTCGACGCCGTTGGCCTCGGCCCAGCCCTTGTCCATGATCATGAAGTTGGCGATCGAATCCGGGAAGATCGGATTGGGCGCAATGGTCAGAAAGTCGATGGTGAAATCATCGACGACCGTGACGTCGGAGACGGGCGCGAACCACGATGCAGTGTCGGCGGCTTCCGAGGAGGCGCGCTCGTAGGAGAACAGGACGTCGTCGGCGGTGAAGGCCGCGCCATCGTGGAAGGTGACGCCGCGGCGCAAGTTGAAGCGCCAGCCATTGCCGCCGAGCGGCTCCCAGCTTTCGGCCAGCGCCGGCTCCACGCTCATGTCCTTGCCGCGCCGGACAAGGCCCTCATAGACATTGTTGAGAAAACCCAGGACCGGCGCCGAGTTGACGGCATGCGGGTCCATGGTCTGCGGGTCGGTCTGTGCCGCCCATTTGAACGTTTCGGCATGGGCCGTTCCGGCGCCGAGCGCCAGCGCGGCCGCGACCAGAATGGTGTGCTTGTTCATGACGTCTCCCCTGTGTGGCGGGGCGGTGACGATGCCCGCCGGGCGGGCAGGGTAGGTCGGGGGCGCGATGCCCCCAACCCCTGTCGCGTCAAAGCGCGGTCACGCTTAGTTGAACTGAAGGAACTTGAAGTGCGGCTGGTCTTCAGGCTGCACCGCAAAGTCGATGTTTTCCTTCATGCCCCAGTTCAGCACCTGGTTGTGGATCGGCAGGTAGATGACCTCGTCCTGAACCTTCTGCCAGATGTCCGCGATGGTCTGGTTGCGGACCTCCAGATCGACCTCCGAGCCGAGCGACTGGATCATCGCGTCCACTTCGGGATCGGAGAAGCGCGAACCGTTCCACGAACCGCGATCTTCGGTGGTCGAATGGACCAGGAAGTTGAACACATATTCCGAATCGAATGTCGGAACGCCCCAGCCAAGCAGGTAGAAGTCGGTCTGCTTGCCCGAGATCAACGGGAAGTGGTTCGCCTTGGTCTGGGCGACCAGGTTCACCGTGATGCCGATCTGGCCCATCATGCCGACGACCGCCTGGCAGATTGCCTCGTCGTTGATGTAGCGGTCGTTCGGGCAGTGCAGGGTGACCTCGAAGCCGTCCTCATAGCCGGCTTCCGCCATCAGCGCCTTGGCGCCTTCGACATCTGCCGCCGGATACCGGTCGAGTTCCTCGTTCCAGCCATTGACGAAGGGCGGAATGATCACCCCGGTCGGCGCCGACTGGCCGCGCATGACGACCTGCTGGATCGCCTCGCGGTTGATCGCCATGTTCATGGCCTGCCGGACACGGACGTCGGCAAACGGGTTGGCGCCTTCGACGGTGTCGTTCTCGAGATCGTCATCGCCGGAGTTGATGCCGAAGAAGATCGTCCGGTTCTGCGGCGCGTTTTCGACCTTCAGCCCATCGGTGTCGGCGACACGCTGCAGATCCTGAACCGGTACGTCCTGGATCAGGTCGACTTCACCCGACAGGAGCGCGGCGACGCGGGTCGCAGCGTTCTGGATCGGCGTGTAGATGATCTCGGTGATTTCCATCGGGAACTCGTCGATGCCCCAATAGTCGTCGTTGCGGGCCAGCACGGTCTTGGTGTCGGGCTCGCGGCTGACAAGCTTGAAGGCGCCGGTTCCGTTGGCGTTGCGCACGGCGTAGGTCTCTTCGCCGTCATCGAACTCGGCCGGCTCGGTCACGTTGTTTTCCTCGGCCCAGCCCTTGTCCATGATGAACAGGTTGGTGAGGTTGTTGGGCAGGATCGGGTTGGGGCCTTCGGTCTCCATCTCGACCGTGTAGTCATCGACCGCACGAACTTCCGTGATGGTGACCAGCAGCTCCTTCATGTCCGAGCTTTCCAGCTTGGCCCGGTTGAACGAGAAGACGACATCTTCGGCGGTGAAGTCCTGGCCCTCGTGGAAGGTGACGCCCTCACGCAGCTTGAAGACCCACACGTTGGGGTTGCCTTCCTTGACCGACCATTCGGTGGCCAGCGCGGGGATCGGCTTGGCTTCCATGTCCGGCGAGATCAGCGGTTCGTAGATCTGCTGGGCAAGAGCATGGGTCGGGCCTTCGTTTTGCGAATGAGGATCGAGCGTCAGCGAATCGCCGGCGCGCGCCCAGCGCAGCGTTTCGGCGCTGGCCATGACGCTGGTGCCCGCAAGCAGTGCAGCCGTCAGCGCCGCGCCGATCATCTTGGTTTTGATATGCATGAATTTCTCCCGATTAGCGTGTCCGCAAAACGCGCGGACATGAGCCCAAAGTCTAGACAGAGCGCGTGATGCAAATCCAGCGAAAAATCAAACCGTTTTGACCTTTCGGTCAAAAATCAGCCGCCCGGTCAAACGCCCGGGCGGCCGCGAGATGGACGGTTCTGCCGGCCTGCGCGGGTCAGTCGAGCGCGGTCAGGACCTTGGTCATACGGTCGACGATCTGGTCGACATGTTCCTTCTCGATGATCAGCGGCGGCGAGAAGGCGATGATGTCGCCTGTCGTGCGGATCAGAAGGTCATGATTGTGATAGGCGTCGAGGAAGGCCGAGAAGGCGCGCTTGGTCGGCGCGCCGGCGATCGGTTCGAGTTCGACCGCGCCGATCAGGCCCAGATTGCGGGTGTCGATGACATGCGGCAGGCCCTTGAGCGAGTGGATCGCGTCGGCCCAATAGTCCGCCATCTCCGCGCCGCGGCTCAGAAGGCCCTCTTCGGCATAGGTGTCCAGCGTGCCGAGCGCCGCCGCGCAGGCGAGCGGATGGGCCGAATAGGTGTAGCCGTGGAAGAACTCGATCATGTGGTCGGGGCCGGACATGAAGGCGTCGTGGATGTGGTTGGCCGCGAAGACCGCGCCCATCGGCACGGTGCCGTTGGTCAGGCCCTTGGCGGTCGTCATCAGGTCCGGTTTGACGCCAAAATAGTCGGCGCCGAAATTCGTGCCCAGGCGCCCGTAGCCGGTGATCACCTCGTCAAAGATCAGAAGGATGCCGTGCTCGTCGCAAATCTCGCGCAGGCGCTTGAGATAACCCTTCGGCGGCAGCAGCACACCGGCCGAGCCGGCGACGGGTTCGACGATGACAGCGGCGATGGTCGACGGGTCGTGCAACTGGGCGATGCGCAACAGGTCGTCGGCCAGTTCGATGCCGTGCTCGGGCTCGCCGCGGGCGAAGGCGTTGCGCGACAGGTCATGGGTGTGGCGCATGTGATCGACGCCGGTCAGCAGCGTGCCGAACATCTTGCGGTTGGCGACGATGCCGCCGACCGAGATGCCGCCGAAATTGACGCCGTGATAGCCGCGCTCGCGGCCGATCAGGCGGAAACGGCCGCCATCGCCCTTCGCCCGGTGATAGGCGAGTGCCATCTTCAGCGCCGTTTCGACCGATTCCGAGCCGGAATTGGTGAAGAAGACATGGTCGAGACCGTCCGGCGACAGGTCGGCAAGGCGCGTCGCCAGTTCGAACGCGCGCGGGTGCGCCATCTGAAAGGAGGGGGCATAGTCGAGCGTCGCGGCCTGGGTCTGGATCGCCTCGACGATCTTCGGCCGGTTGTGGCCCGCATTGACGCACCACAGACCGGCAATGCCGTCGAGCACCTGCCGGCCGTCATCGGTGACATAATGCATGCCGTCCGCGCCGGTGATCATGCGCGGGGCGCGCTTGAACTGCCGGTTTGCCGTGAACGGCATCCAGTAGGCGGAGAGGTCGTTGGGGCGCGAAACGGGTTTGTCGAGCATGGCCGGCACTCCTGCAAAGAGGTAAGGCGGCGCTGACGAACGCCGCCTGATCCATGCCCGGGACGCTATGCCTGCGCCCGTGCGCGGTCAACCCGCAATTGCCGGCTGACCTAGTCCTCGTCGTCCTCGAGGATGCGCGCCGCCGCGCCGTCCAGATCCTCGTACTGGCCCGAATTCAGGCTCCAGATGAAGGCGCCTAGGCCCAGAAGTCCGAGAAAAAGCGCGATGGGTATGAGAACGGTCAAAAGCGTCATTATTCGGCAGCTTCCATGGAACCGGTGCCGACCGCAAGTGCGGACCGCGCCGGGCGGTTGGCCGCCGGCGCCGGATCGCCGCGCGTCAGGCGCATCGAGTTGAGCACGACGACGATCGAGGAGGCGGACATGGCAATCGCCGCGACCAGCGGCGTGACCATGCCGGCCATGGCGATCGGCACGGCGATCACGTTGTAGGCGAAGGCGAGCCCGAAATTCTGCTTGACCAGCGCCTGGGCGCGCAGCGCGATGCCGCGCGCGGCGGTGACCGCTTCGAGGCTGTCGCGGGTGAAGACGAAGTCGGCCGCGGTGCGCCCGACATCGGAGCCCGAGGCGGGCGCCATCGAGACATGTCCGGCGGCCAGCGCCGGCGCATCGTTGATGCCATCGCCGACGAACAGCACTTTCTTGCCTTCGGCGCGGAGCGCCTCGATGCGGGCGATCTTGTCGGCCGGCGACTGGTCGGCGTGCCATTCGGTCACGCCGAGCCGGTCGGCGAGGCGGGCGACCTGCGCGGCGGCATCGCCGGAAACGATCCGCGTGCCGATCCCCGCATTGTGAAGGGCTTCTATGGCTGCCGCCGCGCCGTCACGGACATGTTCGCCCAGTTCGACTGCCAGAAGCGGTCCGCCCTCGACGGCAAAGGCCAGACCGCCTGATCTATCGCTGTCGGACATGTCTTCGGCGATCTCGGCGACCCACGCCCTGCGGCCAAGCCGCGCCCGCCCGCCGGAAAAGGCTCCCTCGACGCCAAGGCCGGGATGCTCGGCGATATCGGTGCCGCGCGCCGTGGCGCCGGCGTCCAGATGGGTCAGCAGCGCGCGTGACGCGGGATGGCCGGAGGAGGCGGCGAGCGCGCGCGCAATCGCGATGTCGGACGGGCGTTCGATGGCACAGCCGATGACCGTCGGCGTGCCGGTTGTCAGTGTGCCGGTCTTGTCGAACACCGCTTCGTCGGCTTCGGCCAGCCGTTCAAGCGCCGCGCCGTCCTTCATAAGGATGCCGTTCTCGAAAAGCCGTGTCGCGCCGATGACGTGGACGACGGGCACGGCCAGGCCCAGCGCGCAGGGGCAGGTGATGATCAGAAGCGCGATGGCGATATAGAGCGATGTGTGCCAGTCGCCGCCGGTGATGACCATCCAGGCGACAAAGGCAATGGCGGCCAGCGAGTGGACGAAGGGCGCGTAAAGCCGTGCGGCCCGGTCGGCGGCGCGGACATAGGCGCCGCGTCCGTTCTCGGCCGCTTCCATCATCGCCCGCACCTCGGCAAGGAACGATTTGTCGGCGGTGTTTGTGACTTCGATATCAAGGACGCCGGTCAGGTTCATGGCGCCCGCTTCGAGCGCGGTTCCAGCTTCGGCGGTGACCGGCAGGCTCTCGCCGGTGACCAGCGAGCGGTCGACGTCCGAAAGACCGTTCTCGACCGTGCCGTCGACCGGCAGGCGCTCGCCGGCAAAAACGCGCACCGTCATGCCCGGCTCGATCTCGTCGAGCGGCAGATAGCGCATCTCACCATCGCCCGTGAGCACGTTGGCGCCCTTGGCCGAAAGACGGCTGAGCTGGACGACGGCGGTGCGCACGCGCTCGCGCATGCGCTGGTCGAGATAGCGGCCGATCAGGAGGAAGAAGAGCAGCATGGTCGCCGCTTCGAAGTAGGTCTTGTCTCCGCCGGTCAGCGCCTCGAACAGGCTCATGCCGGTGGCCAGCGAAATCGCCAGCGAGATCGGCACGTCCATGTTGACGCGGCCGTTCCTGAGCGCGCCCCAGGCCGAACGGAAGAAGACCCGGCCGGCGTAGAAGACGGCGGGAATGGCGATCAGCGCCGAGATCAGGTGGAACAGGTCGCGTGTCGCGCCCTCGGCGCCCGACCAGACCGACACCGACAGAAGCATGATGTTGGCCGAGGCGAACCCGGCGACGGCCAGCGATTTGAGCAGTTCGGAATCGCGGCGCTTGCGCTCGAGTTCGTCGAGATCGCCCAGATCGACCGGCCGGGCGGGAAAGCCGAGCGCGGCAAGAGCGCCGGCCACCTCGATGGGCCCGGTTACGGCCGGATCGAGATGAACCGTGACCCGGCGCAGCGAGAGATTGACCCGCACATAGGCGACGCCATGCATCGGCCGGATGGCGCGTTCGATCGAGGAGATGCAGGCGCCGCAGTGGATGTCGGGTGCCGAAAAGACGTACTCGACCGTGCCGTCGTTGCGCTCGCGCCCGGCGTGGAGCAGTTCCTCGGCGCGCGAGAAATCGGCCGATGCGCTGACGCCCACCGCACCGTCGGCGGCGATGTTGCCACCGCAGCAGGTCATTGAACGGTGAAGCGCAGCGTGCGCGTCCAGACATCGCCGCCGGCGCCGGTCACGGTCACGTCGGCGTTCCAGACCCCGCTGGCCAGATCGGTCGATCCCGCGTAGGTACCGGCTTCGCCCTCGGCGAACTGCACCGTGTGGTCCTGTGCCTCAAAGGAGGGCCGGCCAAGCCTGGCGGTGATGATCGCATCCTCGATCGGCTCCTGGGCGGCATCGTGCATGATCAGCGTCAGGACGCCCTCGCTGTATTCGGGCACCGCCTTCCAGCCCATCGCCAGTTGCCGGCGCTTTTCTGCGGTCACCTCGTTGAAGTGCTGGCTGGCGACATAGGAGTTCTTGACCACCAGCCCGGTCCAGCTGTTGGTGGCGTTCCATGCCATGAACAGGTTGACCGAGATGATGACGCAGAAGAAGGCGAGTATGATGGCCAGAAAATGCCAGCCGGTGAACGGGTTGGGTGCGAAGATGCGTTGCAGCATGGCGATCACTCCGGCGCTTCGAAATTGGCGTTGTAGATGTCGGTCTCGCCGGCTTCGCCTTCCTCGACGATGAAGGAGAAGGGTGTCGAACCGGGTGCGACCATGTCGCGCGGCTGGGAAACGAACACGCGCAGCGGACGCAGCTTGTCGGGCTCGACGGGGATGTCAAATGTCGTGCCGGGTTCGGCGTCAATGCCGTTGATGGCCATGACAGCGCCGGGCAGGCCGTCGAGCGTCAGCGTGATGGTGCGCGGTTCGGCGACCATGTTGAGGATCTTGACCGTGTAACCGTTGCGGATCGAACCGTCCGACAGGGTGGTGAAGACCGGGTTGCGGTCGTGCAGGACGTTGACTTCGAGCCGGTCGCGGGTGCCGAGCGCGATGAGAAGCGCGATGCCAATAGCAGCCCACGCGGCGGTGTAGATGATCGTGCGCAGGCGCAGCATCTCGCGCCATTTGAAGCCGCGGATCGCATCGACGAAATTGCCGTTCTGGTCGCGGACGTTGGACGGATCGATGGCGCCGGAGTTCTCGCCGCCCATGGCGACCCGCATGTTATGATTGTAGTCGGCAAGCGTGGCGTAGGAGATCAGGCCGCGCTCATGGCCGACCTTGTCCATCACCGCGTCGCAGGCGTCGATGCACAGCGCGCAGGTGATGCATTCGAGCTGCTGGCCGTCGCGAATGTCGATGCCTGTGGGGCAGACGGCGACGCAGGCGTTGCAGTCGACGCAATCGCCGGGCAACAGCCCTTGCGCCTTTGCCTTCTTCTGGCCGCGCATGCGCGGCTCGCCGCGCCAGTCATTGTAGGTGACGACCAGCGAGTTCTCGTCGAGCATGGCCGCCTGGATGCGCGGCCAGGGGCACATGTAGATGCAGACCTGTTCGCGCATGATGCCACCAAAAACATAGGTGGTGGCCGTCAGGACGGCGACCGTGGCGTAGGCGATGAACGGCGCCTGTCCGGTGGCGAAATTGTAGGCCAGGGTGGGTGCGTCCGCGAAATAGAAGATCCAGGCGCCGCCGGTGGCCACCGCGATGACCAGCCATGTCGCGTGCTTGGCCAGCTTCTTGGCGATTTTCGAACCGGTCCAGGGTTCCTTGTCGAGCCGGATACGGGCGTTGCGGTCGCCCTCGAAAAAGCGCTCGATGACCAGAAACAGGTCGGTCCAGACGGTTTGCGGGCAGGTGTAGCCGCACCAGGCGCGGCCGACCACCGAGGTGATCAGGAACAGGCCAACGCCCGCCATCACCAGAAGGCCGGCGATGTAGATGAACTCCTGCGGCCAGATCTCGACGAAGAAGAAGTAGAAGCGCCGGTTGGCCATGTCGATCAGGACAGCCTGGTCGGGCGCATGCGGTCCGCGATCCCAGCGCAGCCAGGGCGTGATGTAATAGATGCCCAGCGTGACCGCCATGATGATCCATTTCAGGCGGCGATATGTGCCTTCGGCGCGCTTGGGGTGGACTTTCTGGCGGGCTGCGTAAAGCGGTTGCGCGTTTTGTTTCGCGCCCTTGTTGACGGCTTCAACGTCAAGCTTTTCGACGGCGGTCTGATCCAACACACTATGCCTCTTTAACGGGCTTGTACGGAACCGGGGAACGCATGCGTCCCCCGGCAATATCCAAAGCTGTAAATGGAAGGTCGCAACCGGTCGTTGATTTGGGTCAACCGGGCCCGTGCCGTGGGTGCGACAGCTTGTCAGGGGCGGGCGGCGATTTTTGCCGGTGAACCGGGGGCCACGAAAAACGGCGCCCGGAGGCGCCGTTCGTCGACCAGTTCGCGGGAGAATGGGTGGCCTACTGGCCGCCGCCGAGTTGGTGCACGTAGACCGCGAGCTGCTTGACCGTCGTCTCGCCCAGGCGGTCGCCCCAGGCGGGCATGACGCCCTGCTGCGGATTGTTGATCTGGGCGACGATCTCGGCATGGCTGCCGCCATAGAGCCAGATCGCGTCGTTGAGGCGCGGTCCGCCCAGTTCGGGCACGCCTTCGCCGTCGATGCCGTGACAGGCCGAGCATTCGATCTCGAACGTCTCGGCGCCGCGCGCGGCGGCCTCCTCGTCATATTCCTGGCCGGACATCTGGCGCACATACCAGGCGACATCCGAGATCTGGTCGCGATCGAGAATCTGGTCGCGGCCATAGGCCGGCATGTCGTTGAAGCGCGTGTCGAGATCGGGCTCGTGGCGGATGCCGTGGCGGATGGTCCAGGCGATGTCCTCGAGCGTACCGCCCCAGATCCAGTCATCGTCGTTGAGGTTGGGATAGCCCTCGCCGCCGGCGGCACCCGAACCGTGACACTGCACGCAGTAGACCTTGAAGGCGGACGAACCGCCGGCCACGGCGAACTGGACCAGTTCCGGATCGGCCGCGATCGCGTTGACATCGGCCTGTTCGATGCGGCTCAGATAGACCGCCTGTTCGGCCCGCGCCGCGTCCATCTCCTCGGCCAACTGGCCGCGCGAGGACCAGCCCAGAACGCCGGCGGTGGCGCCGGTGATGCCGGGCCATGCCGGGTAGGCGATGGTGTAACCGATCGTCCAGACGATCGTGGCGTAGAAGGTCCACAGCCACCAGCGCGGCAGCGGGTTGTTCAACTCCTTGATGCCGTCCCACTCATGGCCGGTGGTTTCGACGCCCGAGACTGCATCGATGTCTTTCTTGTCATCGGCCATTTGTTCAGTCCTCCTTGAAGGGGATTTGTGCGGCGTCGTCGACGTGCTTCTGGGAGCCGGGCCGGAAGATCCAGAAGACGACGAACAGGAAGATCGCCATCAGGTAGACCAGTCCCCAACTGTCGGCGAAGGTGCGCATGGCTTGGTAGTCAAAGTCCATCGTGCCAACTCCTAGCGGAAGTTCTCTTCGGGCTGGTAGACGGTGAAGTCGACCAGGGTTCCGAGCATTTGCAGGTAGGCGACGAGCGCATCCATCTCGGTCAGCCGAGCGGGATCGCCATCGAAGTCGCCGGTGACGGCCTTGGGATAGCGTTCCTCGATGCCCGACCAATCGGCGTCGGGATCGGCCTGCGCGGCGAGATCGGCCTCGGCGTTCTCGACCATCTCGTCGGTGTAGGGCACGCCGACACGCCGGTTGGCGATCAGATGACCCGATACGTTCTCGATGGTCAGATCCGTGGTGGCCAGGAACGCATAGGACGGCATGATCGATTCGGGCACGACCGACTGCGGGTCGATCAGGTGCTGAACCTGCCACTCGTTGGAGTAGCGGCCGCCGACCCGGGCCAGATCGGGCCCGGTGCGTTTCGATCCCCACTGGAACGGATGGTCGTACATCGATTCGGCGGCCAGCGAATAATGGCCGTAGCGCTCGACCTCGTCGCGGAACGGGCGGATCATCTGCGAGTGGCAGACATAGCAGCCCTCGCGGATGTAGATGTTCCGTCCGGCCAGTTCGAGGGGCGAATAGGGACGCATCCCTTCCACTTCCTCGATGGTGTTTTCCAGATAGAACAGCGGCGCGATCTCGACGATGCCGCCGATGGAGACGACCACCAGCGAACTGACCAGAAGCAGCGTCGCGTTCTTTTCCAGAATGGAGTGTTTGTCGATAAGAGCCATTTCCCGGGGCCTCCTTATTCAGCCGGCTGGGCGACGGGTTGCGGGGCTTCTTCGCCCATGGGCACCTCGTCGCGCAGCTTGCCGCGGATCGTCATGTAGATGTTGAAGCCCATGATCAGGCCGCCGACCAGATAGAGCAGCCCGCCCAGCGTGCGCAGCACGTAGTAGGGGTGCATGGCGGCCACCGATTCGGCGAACGAATACACCAGGAAGCCCTGATCGTTGTACTCGCGCCACATCAGGCCCTGCTGGATGCCGGCCACCCACATGACGGCGGCGTAGACGACGATGCCCAGCGTTGCGAGCCAGAAGTGCCAGTTGACCATGCGCAGCGAGTAGAGCCGCTGGCGGCCCCACAGCTTGGGCACCAGGAAGTAGACCGCGCCGAACGAGATCATGCCGACCCATCCCAGCGCGCCCGAATGCACGTGGCCGATGGTCCAGTCGGTGTAGTGGCTGAGCGAGTTGACCGCCTTGATCGACATCATCGGGCCTTCGAAGGTCGACATGCCGTAGAAGGCTACGGCGATCACCATCATGCGCAGGATCGGGTCGGTGCGCAGCTTGTCCCAGGCGCCCGAGAGCGTCATCAGGCCGTTGATCATGCCGCCCCAGGAGGGCATCCACAGCATGATCGAGAAGACCATTCCCAGCGTCTGCGCCCAGTCGGGCAGGGCGGTGTAGTGCAGGTGGTGCGGACCGGCCCAGATGTACAGGAAGATCAGCGCCCAGAAGTGGATGATCGACAGCCGGTAGGAATAGACCGGCCGGCCGGCCTGCTTGGGAACGAAATAGTACATCATGCCCAGGAAGCCCGCGGTCAGGAAGAAGCCGACGGCGTTGTGGCCGTACCACCACTGCGTCAGCGCGTCCTGAACGCCGGAGAACAGCGAATAGCTCTTCGCGCCCAGGAACGAGACCGGCATGGCCAGATTGTTGACCACGTGCAGCATCGCAATGGTGATGATGAAGGCGAGGTAGAACCAGTTGGCCACATAGATGTGCGGCTCCTTGCGCTTCATCAGCGTGCCCATGAAGACCAGCAGATAGGCGACCCAGACGATCGTCAGCCACAGGTCGACATACCATTCCGGCTCGGCATATTCGCGGCCGGCGCTGCCGCCCAGCAGATAGCCGGTTGCGGCCATGACGATGAACAGCTGGTAGCCCCAGAAGACGAACCAGGCCAGGTCGCCGCCGAACAGGCGGGCGCGGCAGGTGCGCTGAACGACATAGAAGGAGGTTGCCAGCAGCGCGTTGCCGCCAAAGGCGAAGATCACCGCCGATGTGTGCAGCGGGCGCATGCGGCCGAAGTTGAACCACGGCTCGATGTTGAGCTGCGGCCAGGCAAGCTGGGCGGCGACGACGACACCGACCAGGAAGCCGACAATGCCCCAGGCCACCGTGGCGATGGCGCCGTAGCGGACGACACTGTCGAAATATTGCGATTCGCTGGCGGCATCGCCGCCGGCGGGTGCGAATTTGGCGGTGCGCAGCAGCACGGCGGTCGAGCCGAGCAGCACGACGGTCAGGATGCCCATGTGCACCCTGAACAGTTGATCCTGGCCGAGCGCCGCTCCGAGCAGCGCCAAAAAGGCGCCTGCTCCCACCAGCACGACCCAGCTTGCGTTTCTCATTGATTGTCCTCTCGCACTTGCATGTACACGATGGCGTGCCCCCGCACGTCGGCGTGCAATTGCGGCCCGGCCATGCCGGGTCATGACCGTCTCTGCCCGAGGGCCGGTATGCGTGCTTTGATCTTGATCAAGGACCCGACTGAGGTAGCACGTCTACTTTCGGCTGCATCGGAAAGCGCAACCTCGGGGCATGCCGGATGAATTTGCCGACCAACAACGGTGCGGGCGCGAGCGATGCAGGCAATGGGGGCGCCGCTTTGCGCATCGTCGGCAAGGGCGCGGACGAAGAGGCGCGCCGGAAGGGCATCGACCAAGCCGCGAACGGCAATGGTGCTTCCGTCGTCGCGATCGCAGGGACGCTCAAGCACCACATGAATGTGCAGCACAATCTGTGCAGCGCGCTGGAGGCCTTGGCCGACAAGCTGCCCGCCGATGTCCGCAACGACGACTGTCTGGCGCTGGCCCGCAGCGTCTATCCGATCGTGCACCGCAGCCATGTGTTCGAGGAACAGACGCTGTTTCCGTTCCTGAAGGCACAGTGCGCCGACGTGCCCGATCTCGGCGATACGCTGGATCGCCTGCATGGCGAGCACTGGGAGGACGAAGCCTTCGCCGAGGAGGTGCACCACGAGCTGGTGGCGTTCGCCGCCGACCGCTCCCAAATCAATGTCGAAAAGCTCAGCTACATGCTGCGGGGCTTCTTCGTGGGCCTGCGTCGCCACCTGGCCTTCGAGCGCGAGCATTTGCTGCCGATGGTCGAAGCGCTGGAGGATGGTCGATGAATCTCGCCGTCAAGCATGATGTCACGGCGCTTCTGTCGCAGCGCGGCGGCGCCGTGCCGCGCTATACGAGCTATCCCACCGCGCCGCATTTCGAGGCCGGTCTGGGACCGGCGATGCAGGCCGAACTGTGCGCGGCGCTCGACGAGACCGATCCGGTCTCGGTCTATCTGCACGTCCCGTTCTGCGACCGTTTGTGCTGGTTTTGCGGCTGCAACACCAAGCACACGCTGAAATATGAACCGGTGCGCACCTATGTGGATGCGCTGCTCGACGAGATTGCCGGTTTCGGCAAGTCGCTCGGGTTCCGGCCGCGCGCGGGGCAGGTGCATTTCGGAGGCGGCTCGCCGTCGATCCTGTCGGCCGGGGATATGGGGCGGATCGGCGCGGCCCTGCGCGAGGCGTTTGTCGTCGGCCCGCAGACCGAGATCAGCGTCGAGATCGATCCGTCCGATGTCACCGAAGAGACACTGCGCGGGCTGGGCGATCTGGGCGTTACGCGGGCCAGCGTCGGCGTTCAGGATTTCGATCCGCTGGTGCAGCGCGCCATCAACCGGCCGCAGACATTCGAGCAGACGCGCGATGTCATCGCGGCGATGCGCGCCGCCGGGGTCGGCTCGGTCAACATCGATGCGCTTTACGGCCTGCCGCTGCAGACCCGGCCGCGACTGATGCGGACGATTGATCAGGTCGTCTCGCTCGATCCCGACCGGATTGCGCTGTTCGGCTATGCCCATGTGCCGTGGGTCAAGAAGCACCAGAAGATGATCAAGGACGAGCATCTGCCGGACATGCACGAGCGCTTCCAGCAGGCGCTGGCGGCGGGTGCCGCACTGGCCGAGGCCGGCTATGACACGATCGGCATCGACCATTTCGCCAAACCCGGCGACGGTCTTGCGGTGGCGGCGCGCAGCGGGCATCTGCGGCGCAACTTCCAGGGTTACACGACCGACCGGTGCCATGCGCTGATCCCGTTCGGCGCCTCGTCGATCGGCGCATTCGAAGGCGGCTATGTGCAGAACATCGTCGCCACGGGCCAGTACCAGGAGGCCGTGCGGTCGGGCCGGAGCGCTGCGGCCAAGGGCTACCGCATGACAGCGGACGACCGCATCCGCGCCCACATGATCGAGCGCCTGATGTGCGACTTCCGGATATCTTTCGACGATTTGGAGGCCCGGTTCGGCGATGCGGCCGAGCCCTATGTCAACGAGGCTGTGGCGCTGGCCGAGGCCGATGCCGACTTTGTCTGCGGCGCCGATCCGGACGGCTTCTTCGTGCCCGATACGGCGCGTCCGTTCACGCGGCTGGTCGCCGCACGGTTCGACGCGCATCTCAAGGGCTCAGATTTCCGCTATTCGAAGGCGGTCTAGCCGCCGCTACTGCTCGTTCTCGCAAGCGCCCTGCAGGCGGGCCAGCGATGGCACGATCACCGTGCGGTTGTTTTCCAGCTCGATAATGCCGGACTTGCGCAGCTTGGTGATCTGCCGGCTGACCGTCTCGATGGTCAGGCCGAGGAAGTCGGCGATCTCAAGACGCTTGAGCGGCAGTTCGAATCGGATCGTGTGCTCGTCATCGTCCAGTTCGGGGTCGATGTTGGAGGCGATCAGGTAGAGAAAGCTCGCAACCTTTTCGGTCGCGGTCTTGCGGCCGAGCGTCAGCATCCATTCGCGCGCTTCGTCCAGTTCCTTGAGCGTCTGCTCGTGCAGCGCATGTTCCATGTTCGGCGCCGAGCGCGCGAGATCCTCGATCACGGATTTGGGGAAGGAACACACGCGCACATCGGTCGCCGCCTCCGCCGAATAGCTCGATTGCGACGAGAAGATGCGGCCCAGGAAATCGGGCGCGAACTGCAGCCCGACGATCTGCTGGCGGCCGTCGGCCATCAGCTTGGTCAGTTTGACCACGCCCGACAGGATGTTGGAGTAGGTGTGCACATCGTCGCCGACAGTGATCAGTTCGGACTGGCTGCGATAGACATGTTTGGTCGTGTGCTTGGACAGCTGCACGAGCTGGTCGGGCGTCAGCGATCCACACACGCCCTTGTGCCGCGATTCGCAGGCACGGCAGACCAGCGGGACGTCGGAATTGTGAACGTCGAGACGAGGGGTCTTGCGCGCTGCGTCCTTGTTGCTTTGCACGTTCGCTCTCCCGATGTCCCAATAGTGTCAACATAACGTGACACTTGGGATTGCGCAAACTTACCGCGCGGCTTTAGTTTTTATTTGTGAAATCAGTGTGTATGCCGCAAACAACTGATTTTTTTGTGTTTTTTCTGCGTCGGGCAAGCTGCAAGGGTCTTCATGGGTTTGAATGGTCCGAAATTATTGCCTCGATTCAACCGTATCGCGGCCCTTGTTCAGCAGCGACCGATCGCATATGGCGCCCGTTTTTTCTCCGATGCAATCGGCCCGCGCCAAGCCAAGTGTCGCAGACGAAAGTCTAACCTGCTGTTGCGGTCTGGAGCCGCGTTGATCGGCTTGGCGGATCGGGCTAAGCGCGGAGCCGCCCAACAGGAGCCGCGATCATGACCGATCTCCCCAAAACGCCCTCATTCCGGCTGGAGGGACGGCGCGCGCTGGTCGCCGGCGCATCGAGCGGCATCGGGCTGGGCTGCGCGGTCGCGCTGGCCGAAGCCGGAGCGCATGTGGTGATGGCCGCGCGCGGGCGCGAAAAGCTGGACGCCGCCGTCGAAGCGGTCCGAGAGGCGGGTTTTTCGGCAGAAGCCATGACGTTCGATGTCGCCGATATCGGGGGCATGCGGCTGGCGCTTGCCGGACAGAAACCGTTCGACGTGGTGGTCAATTCGGCGGGCCTGGCGCGGCACGCGCCGGCGCTTGAGACCACCGAGGACGACTATGACGCGGTGATGGATGCCAATCTCAAGGGCGCCTATTTTCTTGCCACCGAAGTGGCGCGGGGCATGGCCGCGGCGGAGAAGGGCGGATCGATCATCACCGTGTCCTCGCAGATGGGCCATGTCGGCGGCATCGACCGCGCGGTCTATTGCGCTTCAAAGCACGCGGTCGAGGGCATGACCAAGGCGATGGCGATCGAATGGGGCGCGCACGGGATTCGCGTCAACACGGTCTGTCCGACCTTCATCCGCACGCCGCTGACGCAGGCAACATTCGACAATCCCGACCGGGTCGCCTGGATCGCCGACAAGATCAAGCTCGGCCGGGTCGGCGAGGTCGAGGACATTATGGGCGCGGTGGTGTTCCTGGCGTCGGACGCCTCGGCGCTGGTCACCGGCACCTCGCTTCTGGTCGATGGCGGCTGGACGGCGGGCTGACCGTCGGTTTCAACTCATCTCGGCGAGAAGCGAGGCATTGCCGCCGGCGGCGGTGGTGTCGATGCACACATGCCGTTCGATCAGGCACCAGGGCGTGATGTCGCGCGCGGTCGCCAGCGGCACGATCGGCCCGTCGCGGCCCGCCAGCGCCCGGCGCATGGCGCGGGCCGCCGCCTCATCGCCCCAGAAGGCGACCGCGTCGAAACCGCCCAGTCTGGCCAGGTCGTCGGGGTCGAGCACACCATCGACAACATTGGCGCCGCAGGCGCCCGGCGCTACCATCAGGGCCCCGCATCCTGCCGCCATCGCCTGGCGAGCCTGTTCGTGGGCGTCGTCGAGCGACGGGCCCAGGCACAGGACCAGCCCGCGCGGATGGGTCGACCAGCGATTCGACTCGCCTGTGGGGCCGGGCAGGTCGCGCGTCTCGCGCGCCCCGGTGGCGATCTCGCCGCGCACGCGGTCCAGCCGCTGCTGGACGGTCGATCCGGCTGCCGGCCGTCCCGCCGCCGGTTCGGCCGCAATGGCCGCCTGTTTTCCAAAGCGCGGCAGATAATGCGGGCCGCCGGCCTTCGGGCCGGTGCCTGAAAGCCCTTCGCCGCCGAATGGCTGCGAGCCGACAATGGCGCCGATCTGGTTGCGGTTGACGTAGATGTTGCCAGCATGGATCGCCGAAGCGATCTGCTCGACGCGGTCGTCGATGCGCGTGTGCATGCCGAAGGTCAGGCCGTAGCCGGTCGCATTGATCGCCGCCACGCCATGGTCGATATCGCCGGCGGCGAAGGTCGCCACATGCAGGACCGGGCCGAACACCTCGCGCGTGACCTCCTCGATGCCGGACACGCGAATGACCGACGGCGAAACGAAGGTGCCGCGGTCCGGAATGGCGAGTCGTTTCAGAAGGTTGCCGGTCTTTTCTGCGGCATCGATATAGGCGCGGATTTGGTCGCGTGCGGCGGCGTCGATTACCGGGCCGATGTCGGTCGAAAGGGTCCAGGGGTCGGCAACGGCCAGTTCGTCCATGGCGCCGAACAGCATTTTCAGGAACGGCTCGGCGATATCTTCCTGCAGATAGAGAACGCGCAGCGCCGAGCAGCGCTGACCGGCCGAGCGGAAGCTTGAGACGATGATGTCGCGCACCGCCTGTTCGGGCAGGGCGGTCGAATCGACGATCATCGCATTGATGCCGCCGGTCTCGGCGATCAGCGGCGCGGACGGCGCGAGGTTGCCGGCCATGGCGCGGTTGATCGTCTGTGCCGTCGCGGTCGAGCCGGTGAAGCAGACGCCGCCGACGCGCCGATCCGAGGTGATCGCCGCGCCAACGGTGCCGCCCCTTCCCGGCAGCAATTGCAGCGCGGTGCGCGGCACGCCGGCCTGGTGCAGAAGTCCGACGGCGCGGTGCGCGATCAGCGCGGTGGCTTCGGCGGGCTTGGCGATCACGGCGTTGCCTGCGGCCAGCGCCGCCGAAATTTGCCCCGTGAAGATGGCAAGCGGGAAGTTCCAGGGCGAGATGCAGGCAAACGTGCCGACCGGTTCGGCATCCGGCGCCTTCCGCGCCTCGGCCGCATAATAGCGGAGGAAATCGACCGCCTCGCGCAGTTCGGCGATGGCGTCCTCGGTGATCTTGCCCGCTTCGCGCGTCAGGATGGCGAACAGTTCGCCGAAATTGTCTTCGTAAAGACCGGCGGCGGCGTTCAGGACCGCGGCGCGGTCGGCGACCGCGGCATTCCATGGTCGGGCCGCGCCAAGTGCGGCCTCGATGTCGGCTTGCGTCGCTTCATGCACCGTGCCGACATGATCGTCGCCATTGGCCGGATTGACGACGGACGCCGGTTTGCGGTCGGGGTCGTCGCGGTCTTCTGCGAGCAACGGCGCGGCGGCCCATTGGCGGTCGCGCCATGGCGACCGCGCGTCTTCGATGCGGGCGATGTCGGCCGGATCGTAAAGGTCGAAACCCTTTGAGTTGGCGCGTTCGGGCGCGAAGAGGTCGGCGGGCCGGCGCACCTGCCGGTCCGGGGCGTTGGCGAGCGCGTCGAAGGGGTCGGCGGCAACCGTCTCGGGCGGGACGGCCTTGTCGACGATCTGGTTGACGAAGGAGGAATTGGCGCCGTTCTCCAGAAGCCGGCGAACCAGATAGGCCAGAAGGTCCTTGTGCGCGCCGACCGGCGCATAGATTCGGCAGCGCGTTCCTTCAGTTTGAAGTACGCGCGTGTGCAGGCTTTCGCCCATGCCGTGCAGACGCTGGAACTCGTATGTCTTCGGGTCCGCGCCCATTTCGAGGACGGACGCGACCGAATGGGCGTTGTGTGTGGCGAACTGAGGATAGATGCGGTCCGTCAGGTTCAACAGATGCCGCGCGCAGTGCAGCCAGGCGGCATCGGTCGCCGGTTTGCGGGTGAAGACGGGAAAGCCTTCGAGCCCGGCCATCTGCGCCCATTTGATCTCGCTGTCCCAATAGGCGCCCTTGACCAGACGCACCATGATCCGCCGGTCATGGCGTTCGGCCAGTGCATGAAGCCAGTCGATCACCGCCATCGCCCGTTTGCCATAGGCCTGGACGACCACGCCGAACCCGTCCCAGCCGGCAAGGTCCGGATCGGCGATCACCTGTTCGATGACATCGAGGGACAGCTCGAGCCGTGCCGCTTCTTCGGCATCGATGTTCAGTCCGATGCCGGCCCGGGCGGCAAGGCGCGCGAGTTGTGCCGCGCGCGGCACGAGTTCGGCGAGGACACGCCCGCGCTGCGGCTCCTCATAGCGCGGATGCAGGGCGGAGAGCTTGATGGATATGCCCGGATTGTCCTTGACCGCGCCATGCGTTGCGGCCTTTCCGATGGCGTTGATCGCCGCCATATAGGCCGTGTAATAGGTGTCGGCGTCGCGCATGGTCAGCGCCGCTTCGCCCAGCATGTCGTAGGAATAGGTGAAGCCCCTGGCTTCCATCCCCGCCGCGCGTTCCATGGCCTCGCCGATCGACTGGCCGAGCACGAATTGCCGGCCCAGTTCGCGCATCGCCTGCTTGACGGCGGTGCGGATCACCGGCTCGCCCAGCCGCTTCACTGCGCCGTGCATGACCGAGGCGAACCCGCCTTTGGGCGGATCGCGCAGCACATTGCCCGTCAGCATCAGCGCCCAGGTCGAGGCGTTGACCAGCGAGGAAGCCGACCGGCCCAGATGCTCGCCCCAGGCCGATGGGGCGATCTTGTCCTCGATCAGCGCATCCATCGTGTCGGCGTCGGGAACCCTGAGCAGGGACTCGGCAAGGCACATCAGCGCGATGCCCTCGTCGGTCGAAAGCCCGTATTCAGCCAGAAACACCTCCATCAGGCCGGGCGTGTCCATCTTGCGGATGTCGCGCACCAGCGCCGAGGCCCGGAGATGGGCGTTCTTGCGCGCTTCGTCACCGATCGGCGCGGCGGATGCCATGTCGGCCAGCGGCTCGGCCTCGTCGGCCAGGTGCAGGCGGGCGATGCGTTGGCGATGGGACGCCAACGCATCGGATGGGGGGAGCGGTGCGTCGTTCATTTCGCCAGTCTAGCTCACAGCAGCGAGGCATGTTGCCCCTTGATCGGCAACTGGAAGGCAATATGAATGGAAAATCGCCTGACAAACAGGAGTTTTGCCGATGAACCATGCGATTGAAGCCGATCTGGACCGTTTCGATCGCCGGATCGTCGAGGAACTGAGCCGGGACGGGCGCATGCCGGTGACGACGCTGGCCGGCCGGGTCGGCCTGACCAAGACGCCCTGCCAGACGCGGCTCAAGCGGCTGATCGACAGCGGCGTGATCCGCGGCTTCCGCGCGGTGGTCGATCCGCGCCGCATCGGGCGCGAGCATGTCGCCTTTGTCGAGGTCAAGCTGAACGACACGACCGAGGCGGCGCTGACGGCGTTCAACAAGGCGGTGGCGGCGCTGACCGAGATCGAGCAGTGCCACATGATCGCCGGGCCGTTCGACTATCTTTTGAAGGTACGCACGCGCGATATTGCCTCCTATCGCCGGGTGCTGGGCGAGAAGATCTCGGCGCTGCCGCATGTCGCCAACACCTCGACCTATGTGTCGATGGAGGCGGTCAAGGACACCGGCGCGTAAGCGGCCTCGCTCTTGCGGCCTGGCTGTGGCAAACTATGTGCGGCGCAGCAAGCGTCCGGAGAACGCCATGATCAGCGCCATCGTCTATGCCCTTCTGGTCACCGTGGCCGCGGCCTCGGGCGGCATCTTCAAGCCCGGCGAATGGTACGAGAAGCTCGACAAGCCCGGCTGGACGCCGCCGAACTGGGCGTTCCCGGTCGTCTGGACGATCCTGTACCTGATGATGGGGGCGGCCGGCTGGATCGTGTGGCGGCTCGAGGGCTTCGGTATCGTCACGGTGCTTTGGCTGGCGCAGCTCGTCTTCAATGCGCTGTGGTCCTACCTTTTCTTCGGCATCAGGCGCATGGACTGGGCGCTGATCGATTCGGGGGCCATGTGGCTGACAATTGCCGCCTTCATCGTTCTGGCTTGGCCGGTCTCGACCACCGCGGCGCTTTTGTTCGTGCCGTATCTGGTCTGGGTGAGCGTCGCGTTCGCGCTCAACAAACGGGTGCTGGATCTCAATCCGGACGCTGTGCCGACACGCGTCTGAAGGCGCGGTGGCGGAACCACAGTTCCGCCAGATGCATCACAAAGCCCAGCGACAGGAAGCCGGCGATCGCAAGAGCGCCATGGCCGATCAGGGCCGAGCGCAACGCCGCCATCAGCGCCAGCCCCGAAAGCGTGTTGAAGATCAGCGTGCGCCGCGCGGCGGGCGTGCGGTAGACGAACAGAAAAACCGCCAGCTCCAACAGCAGAACCGCCATGGCGATCTCGGCCAGCCGGCCGGACGCGGCAATTTCGGCCAGCCAATCGGTGACGAGGGTCACGGAGCGCTCAGGTCGTGCGGGCGAGGCCGAGAAGCTGGGCGGTGTCCTTGACCATGATCTTGAGGTGGGCGAGCGGGTCGCGGCGCACCAGCTTCTTGTTCAGATAGCCTTCCCAGGTCAGGCGCTGAACGTCCGGGTCGGCGCACATGGTGACGAACTTCTCGCGGCGCTTGTCGGAGGAATACCAGAAATACTGCATCATCCCGAGCACGAAGAAGACCTTGCCATGGTCCTTCATGAAGCGCTTGCGGGCCGACTTCAGCGCGGTCGCCCGCTGCGTTGCGATCGCCTCCAGGGCGGCGTCGGCGCACAGGCGCCCGGTCAGCATCGCGTAATAGATGCCTTCGCCGGAAGAGGGGGCGACGACACCGGCCGCATCACCCGCCAGGACGATGTTCTTGCCATTGTCCCAGCACCGCATCGGCTTGAGCGGCAGCGGCGCGCCTTCCTCGCGCACCGTCTCGCAGTCGGCAAGCCCGGCATCCTCGCGCAGCTTGCGCGTCGCTTCCTTGAGCGAATGGCCTTTCACGGCCGAACCGGTGCCGACCGAGGTGTGTTCGCCATGCGGGAACACCCAGCCGTAAAAATCCGGCGAGATGCGGCCGTCATAAATGACATCGCAGCGGTCGGCGCGGAACTTCGCCGGATCGGGTGTCGCCGGGGATTTGACGATCTCGTGGTAGGCGAAGACGTAAGGCGGCTGCCTGGCCTTGTCGAACGCGGTCCGACGCACGGCGGAGTTGGCGCCATCGGCGCCGATCAGCATGCGCGCGGTGATCCGGTGGGTCTTCGATTTGTCCGCCTTGTCGGCAATGTGCGCGGTGACCGTGCCGTCGGCGTTCTGGTCGAGGCCCTTGAACGACCCGACAATGTAGTCGGCGCCGGCCTGCCGGGCGCGCTCGCGCAGCCAGGGGTCGAACTTGTCGCGATCGACCATGCCGACATAGCCGATATTGCCGATCGTCATGTCCACAGACTTGCCCGAGGGCGCGATGATGCGGGCGGCATGAGCCTTGGAGACGAGTTGCTCCTGCGGGATGGCGAACTCGCTGATCGCCTTGGTCGGGATCGCGCCGCCGCACGGCTTGATGCGGCCTTCCTTGTCGACGAGCACCACGTCGTGACCCTGAACAGCAAGATCGTGCGCTGCGGTCGCCCCGCCGGGGCCGCCGCCAATGACGATGACATCGTGGATATGGTCGGACATGGGGTCTTTCCTTCCTATTCGGCCGGCGCGAGCGGCGCGTGGCCGGCCGGTTGCCGCCGGTTGGCGGTGGCGACGCCGATGGATGTGGCGATCATCGCCGAGATCAGGAACAGCACCGCCTCGCCGGTGAAGACGACGGCAAACGACAGGGCGACGTCGCCCGTCAGCCAGCGCGTGACGTCGATGGCGACGGTGCCGACGAACCCGCCAAGGCCGAAGGCGATCGCCTGCGCGGCGCCCCAGACCCCCATGCGGATGCCCTCGCGCGATTTGCGGCCCTGGCCGGCCAGCGTCATCATCGTGCCGATGGCGGCAACGGCGAACATGCCGTTGGCAAAACCGAGCGCGAAGACGTTGGCTTCAAGCGGCCAGGCGGGGGCGGCGCCCGCTGCAACGGCCAGAAAGCCAAGCGCCAGGCCGGAGCCGAGGCAGCCGGCCACGGTGAACAGTTTCAAAAGACCCGGCCGGCGCGCGGAAAACAGGCTGCCGATGATGCCGACAAAGGCCATGCCGAGGAACACGCCGGCGTGGTGCATGCCGCCAAGCGCGGTGGATTCGCCGGGCGTGTGGCCGAACAGGAGCCCCGCGAACGGCTCCAGTATGAGGTCCTGCGTCTGGTAGGCGAGCATCGAGACGAAGACGAAAACGGTGAAGATCCGAGCGGCCGGATCGTGCCAGATCTCGCGCAGCGCCTCGCCGAAGGTCGCGCTGTGCCGGTCCGCTTCGCCGGGATCGCGGATCTCGGCGGTGGTCCGCTCGATGCCGAGGACGGCAAGCGCGGCGATGGACAAGGCGATTGTGCCGGATATCGCGGTGATGATGACCAGCCGCATGTGCGAATAGGGGTCGAGGAAGACCGACGAGACGATCGCGGTGATCACGATGCCGGCGATCATCATCATCCAGACGAGCGTCGCCGCCGCGGGCCGCCGCTCGGGCGCGGTGCGGCTTGCCAGAAGCGCCAGAAGCGACGTGCCGGACGCGCCGATGCCAAAGCCGATGAATGTGAAGGCGACGAGCGCGGCGGTCATGCCGAGCCAGAAACCCTGTTCGAACAGGAGCGTCGTTGCCGCCGCCCCCGTGCCGGCAATCGCCAGCAGCGCGAGGCCGCCGAGAATCCAGCGTGTGCGGCTGCCGCCCCTGTCGGAGGCATGACCCCACAGGGGCCGTCCGAGCTGCACCGCATAATGCAGGCCGACCAGCATGCCGGGAACGACCGCGGCGAGCGAGAGTTCGACGACCATCACGCGGTTGAGCGTCGAGGTGGTCAGGACGACGATCGAGCCGAGCGCCGCCTGAACGAGGCCGAGCCGGACGATGGCAACCCAGGAAAGGCCCGGCGTGCGTGTCAGGAACAGGGCGCGGGTCTGGAACATCTTGTCGTGCCTCCTCAGACCGTTGGAGCTGTCGCCGCCCGCAAGGCGAACGCGGCGATCATCATGCCGGTGACGTAAAGGCCCACGCCGATGGCGCTGAACCAGACATCGAATTTGAGCGGGTTGCCCACGAAGCGGACCATGGCGCCGGCCTGGACCAGCAGCAGCACGGCAATCGCCGCGGCGTGCCATGGCATGGCAAGCGCGAAAAGGATGGCGATCACAATGGCTTGTGGAACCGCCATAACGAGGCTTGCGACAAGCGCGGCGCGCTTTGCGCCCAACTGTACGGGCAGGCTGCGCACGCCCATCTGCGTGTCGCCCTCGATCGCCTTGAAATCGTTGATCGTCATGATGCCGTGCGCGCCAAGGCCATAGAGGAGCGCGACCACGAGCACCGGGCCGGGCGGGAGCGTTCCGAGCGCGGCGGCGGCTGCCGTCATCCAGGGCAGGCTCTCATAGGAAAAGCCGACCGCGCCGTTGCCCCACCAGCCATTCAGCTTCAGGCGGAAGGGCGGCATGGAATAGGCCCAGGCGAACGCGATTCCGATCGTCGCCGCGACCAGGACCCACGGGCCGAGCAACGCCGCCACGGCAAATGAAAGGACGGTCCATATCAGCGCGATGTAAAGCCCCCAGCGGCCGGGCATGCGGCCCGACGGGATCACCCGGTCGGGCTCGTTGATCGCGTCGACATGGCGGTCGAACCAGTCGTTGATCGCCTGGCTGCCGCCGCAGATCAGCGGGCCGGCCAGGATGATGCCGCCAATGATGTAGGGCCAGCGTTCGGGGCTGACGGCGCCGACCGAAACCGTGCCGCAGGCATAGGCCCACATGGGGGGAAACCATGTGATGGGCTTGAGCAGCGCCAGCACCGCGCTCGGCGCGGGAAAGGCGGGCCGTGTCTGGGGTGCGGTGGTCGCGTCCATGCCGGAACGCTAAGTCTGACAGGCGAAAGTGTCAATCAGAATTGACAGTATGAACTGTCAAAAATGCGCGCCAGTTGACGCGGATGCAATGCCTAGCTGGATGCGTTGCCGAAATCCTCGAGACCGTGGCGGCGAAGCTTGATGTAAAGGCTCTGGCGCGACAGGCCGAGCATGTCGGCGGCCGAGGCCCGATTGTTGTCGGTCTGGCGCAGGGCCGCCTCGATGCACATCTTCTCGATGACATCGACCGCCTCGCGGATCAGGTCCTTGAGCGGCACGCGGCCGACCAGTTCTGCAAAGTCGGACGATCCGCTCTCGACGCCGGGCGCGGGCACGGCGAACTGGCTGTCGCGCCGGCTCGCTTCGGTGATGACGACGCCGATGCGCTGATCGTCGGCATCGCCGCTCATGCGCGCGGCGGACACGGCAACGGTTCGGGTGGTGCCCAGCTCGTCGCGGATGACGGTGGAGAACTGGCGGACTTGGCCTTCCTCGCGGACCCGCGACAGGAGCACCTGCAGATCGACCGAGGAGGCGCCGAGCCAGTTGTTGAGATTGCGGTCGACCACCAACGACTTGTTGAGGACGTGGATGAGGTCGAGGAACGGGTCGTTGGCGATGCTGATCATGCCTTTGCGGTCGATCAGCACCAGCGCCTCCGGGAAGCTGTCCAGCAGAGCGGTGTCGGCGCCCTCGGGGGCTGCATGGGCGCTGGCCGCGGCGGCGGGGACCAGCGACAGCATGAGGTTGCCGCGGCCGCTTTCGCGATAGGGTTCGATGACGCCGAGCAGCGGTTCGGGATGGCCGGCAGCTCGGAGCGTCAGGTTCTGCCGGGTGCCGCCGTGGCGCGCCGCATTCAGCGCATCGGTCAGTTTCGCGCGGTCCTCACGCTCGATCAGCTGCAGCACCGGCTTGTCGATGATGCGTTCGGCAGGCTGGTGCAGAAGGTTGGCGCCGGTCAGATTGATGTCGATGACCGCGTGGCTTTCGCCGTCGATGACGATGATCGCCTGCGCGGTCTTGTGGAAGATGGTCCGGTAGCGGCTCTCGGCGTCCCTGATCTTGCGATACTCGGTCTCCAGTTCGGCCTGGGTCCGCACGAGCTGCTGCTGCAGTTCGGACAGCTTTCGCATGTCCTCGCCCAGCGCCAGCCGCCACGGCATGCCTTCGACGGTCAGAAGCGTGTAGTCGACGGGCAGATCCTGCATGCCGGATGCGGGATGGTTGACCTGACGGCGCCTTGTCGTGCCGGTCTTGGCGTTTTCCTCGATCAGCGCGTCGATCTTGTCGACGCATTCGACGGTCACCGTGTCGCGCCAGGCGCGGCCGATCCAGTCGTCGATGCCGTAACGTTCGAGCGATGGGTCGCGATAGGCAACATCGATAATGTCGCCCTCGGCCGACAGGAGCAATGACACGTCGGCGCCGACGGAGGCGAGAAACGCACTCGCTTCAGGACCGGCTTGGTCGAAAAGCCGGGCGGACCGGCCGAAAATGCGATGATTGTGACGGGAGACCTGCTTTTCCATCAGCGCTCATCCGGCCCTTTCGATAGGCTCTTTTTTCGTTTCGCGGTCCGGTAATGCCGTCCGGACACGCCGGTCGGCCAGCAGGGATTCCGCAATGCCGATCGCGCCATAGGCCGTGTCGCACACTTGATCAACTCCCAGACGCACCATCCAGCGCCGGTTTGCGGTGCTGGCAACGCCGCCGGCGATGACGGCCGGGCGCTCGGCGGCCGGCATGGCATCGATCGCCGACATGGCCGCGGCGGCCATCCGGTCGAGTGCGCCGGTCGACCAGGACAGGCAGACCAGATCGTAGCGATGGCGCGTCAGGTGGCCGGCCAGGTCCGACGGCGTTTCCTGCTGGAGCATGCGGGTCACCCAACCGCGTGACCGGAACATCTCGTCGAGCACGCAATGGCCGAAATGGTGGTCCTCGCCCGCCGGAAAGGTCAGAAGGGCATGGCCGGTCTCGTTGCCGTCGGTGGGGCGCGGCGCGGTCGCCAGGGTCGTGCGCAGCAGTACCTGGAGACGGCCCATCGCCATCGTTACCGCCCAAAAGCTGCGCGTGTCGTCGCACCAGTCATCGCCGAGCGACCGGGCAACGCGCTCGAAGAGCATCAGCTTGGGCCGCGCCGCGGCTTCCTTGCGCAGAAGACGCCGGACGGCGGGATCGGCCGCGACATCGCCACGCTCGTAGAGGGCGGTCTTGATGCTGTCGATGAGGGCTGCGTCGGTCTCCGCGTCGGCGCCGTCGGCGCGCTGCGGATTGCCGAACCGGCGGCTGGTCCGTTCGAATATCGCGGTGCCGATGATCCGGTGGAACCGGTGCCGGTCGGTCCCGTTCAGCGCCGAGCCGCGCGAACCGCTGTAAAGATCGATTCGCGTGCCGGCATGCACATGGGCGCCGACCCGGTCGGCATCGATGGGCATGGGGTGTTCGTCGAACCCCGAAACGTCGTCTCGTTCTTCCGTCATGGCTTGTTACGCGGCGTGCCGCGTTCCCGATCGCGCATGAAGATGGCCACGCTACGCGGGCCCCGATTTTCCTGCCAGGGACGGCGACCGGTTATTGGCCGGCACCCGGCTTTGCGCTCGTGCGACCAACCCCAACGGATCAAGGATGGAACAGCGATGCGCGATTGTAAACAAAAATAAACGTCAATTAAAGTTGACACTTTGCAAAATGGCGGTCTAGATTTCTTCCCAGGTCAGGGAGGATGGCTTGAAGCCGTTGCGACGATGACGCGCCGAACCCGAAACAGCGCTGCATTCCAATTGTATACGCCCGAACAGCGCGTGCGCCGCGACAATTCGCGCTGGACGCTGGTGCAGGGCATACTCGCGCCCGTTCAGTTCGCTGTCTTCGCGGTCAGCCTGATCCTCATCCTTCGCTATCTTTGGACGGGCGAGGGGCTTTGGGCCGCCGATGTATCGATCATCGTCAAGACGATGGTGCTCTACGCCATCATGATCACCGGCGCGATCTGGGAGAAGGTCGTATTCGGCCGCTATCTGTTCGCGCCGGCCTTCTTCTGGGAAGATGTGTTTTCCATGGCGGTTCTGGCGCTGCACACCGCCTATCTGATTGCCACGCTGGGCGGTCTGCTGGCCCCGGTGCCGCTGATGGCGCTCGCGCTGGCGGCCTATGCCGCCTATGTGGTCAACGCGGCACAATTTGTGTGGAAACTGCGCCAGGCTCGGCTCGGCGACCCGAGAATTCAGGCGGGCAAGACCGGCGGCCTGCCGATGGGGGCGGCGTCATGAACCGGCACGTTCCCCCGCACATCGCCGCCGCCGAAGCTCGTGCGAACGGGGAAGGCGCCGCCGGCTGCACCGACGTTGCGCCGATCAAGCAGCGCGGCCAGCATGAAGTCTTCTGTGGGCTGACCTCGATCATCTGGCTGCACCGCAAGGTGCAGGACGCTTTCTTCCTGATCGTCGGCTCGCGCACCTGCGCCCATCTGATGCAGTCGGCGGCGGGCGTCATGATCTTCGCCGAGCCGCGATTCGGCACCGCGATCATCGACGATCGCGACCTGTCCGGCATGGCCGACATGTATGAGGAACTCGACAAGGTCGTCGATCGGCTGATCGCGCGGCGGCCCGATATCCGCATGCTCGTGCTTGTGGGCTCGTGCCCGTCCGAGGTGATCAAGCTCGATCTGGGCCGCGCCGCGCAAAAGCTCAATGCGCGCATGGCGCCCCATGTGCGGGTCCTGTCCTATTCGGGTTCGGGCATCGAAACGACCTTCACCCAGGGCGAGGACAATTTCCTGCATGCTCTGGTCGAGGCGACGCCGAAGGCCGCGCCGGACGCTCCGCGCCAGTTGCTGGTTGCCGGGTGCCTCGCCGATGTCGTCGAGGACCAGTTCACGCGCATCTTCAACGGTCTTGGCATCGACAATGTGCATTTCCTGCCGGCGCGTGCGGCTGGCGAGGTTCCGCCGATCGGCGCCAATACGACCGTGCTGATGGCACAGCCCTATCTGACCGAGACCGCCAAGCTGCTAGCCCGCAGGGGCGCCGACGTCTTGATCGCGCCGTTTCCGCTGGGCGAAGAGGGCACGACCGCCTGGCTCAGGGCGGCGGCGGACGCGTTCGACGTGCCGGGCGACCGGTTCGATGCGATCACCGGTGCCGGCCGTGAGCGCGCCGCCAAGGCGGTCTCGCTCTATCGTGAACGGCTCGAAGGCAAGCGCGTCTTCTTCTTCCCCGACAGCCAGATGGAGCCGTCGCTGGCGCGTTTCCTGTCGCGCGAGGCCGGCGCCGACATCCTCGAAGTGGGCACGCCCTATCTGAACAAGGGCCACATGGCGCCCGATCTGGCGCTGCTGCCCGATACGGTGCGGCTTGCCGAGGGGCAGGATGTCGACAAGCAGATCGACCGCTGCCGCGCCGACGATCCCGATTTGATCATTTGCGGCATGGGTCTTGGCAATCCGTTCGAGGCCGAGGGCCGCACCACCAAATGGTCGATCGAATTCGCCTTCACGCCGATCCAGGGCTACGAGCAGGCGGGCGATCTGGCCGAACTGTTTGCCCGGCCGATCCGCCGCCGCGATCTCCTTCAGGTGGAGGTCTGACATGCAGCTGACCGTCTGGACCTATGAGGGACCGCCGCATGTGGGGGCGATGCGCGTCGCCACCGGCATGAAGGGGCTGCATTACGTTCTGCACGCGCCGCAGGGCGACACCTATGCCGATCTTCTGTTCACGATGATCGAGCGGCGCAAGGAACGCCCGCCGGTCACCTACACGACCTTCCAGGCGCGCGATCTGGGCGCCGACACCGCCGAGATTTTCAAGACCGCCTGCAGGGAGGCCGTCGAGCGGTTCGACCCGCAGGCGATCATCGTCGGCGCATCGTGCACGGCCGAACTGATCCAGGACGATCCGGGCGGGCTCGCCAAGACGCTCGACCTGAACGTCCCGGTGATCCCGCTCGAACTGCCGTCCTACCAGAAGAAGGAAAACTGGGGCGCGGCGGAAACCTTCTTCCAGCTCGTGCGCGGGCTGGCCGGCGGGCGTACGCCCGAACCAAAGCCCGAAGGCGCGCCGAAGTCGTGCAACATTTTGGGGCCGACCGCGCTCGGCTTCCGCCATCGCGACGATGTCACCGAGATCACGCGGCTTTTGGGTGCGCTGGGCGTTGCGGTCAATGTGGTCGCGCCGATGGGCGCGACGCCGCACGATCTGACCCGGCTGCCGAACGCCGACTTCAACGTCGTGCTCTATCCCGAAATCGCCGGAACAGCGGCGCAATGGCTCAAGCGGACCTATCGGCAGCCCGTCGTCGAGACGGTGCCGATGGGCGTCAACGCGACTCGCGAATTCGTCCGCGAGGTGGCCGCGCTCACCGACACCGATCCCGAGCCGGTGATCGCCGAGGCGGACGAACGGTTTTCCTGGTACTCGCGGTCGATCGATTCCAACTATCTGACGGGCAAGCGGGTCTTCATCTTCGGCGATGCCACCCATGCGATTGCCGCCGCCCGGGTTGCCGAACACGAGCTGGGCTTCAAGGTCTGCGGCCTTGGCACCTACAGCCGCGAGTTCGCGCGCGACGTTCGCGCTGCGGCTCAGCAGTACGGTGTCGAAGCGCTCATCACCGACGATCATCTGGAGGTCGAGGACGCGATCGTTGCCGCCCAGCCCGAGCTGGTGCTCGGCACGCAGATGGAACGGCACATCGCCAAGCGCCTGAGGATCGGCTGCGCAGTGATCTCGGCGCCCGTCCATGTCCAGGATTTCCCGGCGCGCTATTCGCCCTTCATGGGGTTCGAGGGTGCGAACGTGATGTTCGACAGTTTCGTGCACCCGCTGGTCATGGGGCTGGAAGAGCATCTGCTGGGCATGTTCCGCGAGGACTTCGAATTCAACGACGGTGCGCAGGCCTCGCATCTGGCGGCATTGCATGCCGGGGCGAACCATGAGACCATCGAGATACCCGAAGCCCGGACCGCGCCTGATGATAAAACGCAGGATCTTGTGGCGAATGAAGGCATGGCGGCGAGCTTCGGGTCCCTGTCCTGGACAAGCGATGCCGAACAAGAGCTGAGGAAAATCCCGTTCTTCGTGCGCGGAAAAGCGCGTAGGAACACCGAACTGTTCGCGACCGAAAAAGGCGTGAACCCGATCACGATCGAGACGCTCTATGATGCAAAAGCCCATTTCGGCCGATGAGGTCGGTCGGGCCGCCGCATCACCTGCGGCGACACCGATCCGGATCACCATCGTCACCCTCGACAGCCACATGGCGTCGACCGTCGAGCGCGCGCGGGCGATCCTGCGCCGCGAGCTGCCGGGGCTTTCGCTGAGCCTTCATGCGGTGACCGAATGGGCGGGCGACGAGGACGCGATGGCGCGAGCCCGCGAGGACATCGCGGCCGCCGACATCGTCATCGCCAACATGGTTTTCCTCGAAGACCACATCAAGATGATCCAGCCATGGCTGGAAGAGGCCCGCGAGACCAACGACGTCATGGTCGGCACGCTGTCGGCGGCCGAGATCGTCAAGCTGACCAGGCTCGGCGAGTTCAACATGGCCAACCCGACCGGCGGCATGCTGGGCCTGCTCAAGCGCCTGCGCGGCAAGAAGACGAAATCCGGTTCGGCCGGCGCCGGGCAGATGAAGATGCTGCGGCAGATCCCCAAGCTGCTGCGCTTCATTCCGGGCAAGGCGCAGGATGTACGGGCCTACTTCCTGACCATGCAGTACATGCTGGCCGGCTCCGACGACAACATCGCAAACTTGGTCCGGTTCCTGATATCGCGCTACGCCAAGGGTCCGCGCGAGGTGCTGCGCACGATCGTCAAGCCCGCCGATCCGGCGATCTATCCCGATGTCGGGCTCTACCACCCCAAGCTGAAAGGCCGCGTGACCGACGATCTGGCCGCCTATGAGCGCGCCGCGGGCCGCAAGGGCAAGGCCGGCACTGTCGGCCTTCTGGTGATGCGCTCCTATGTCCTGGCCGACAACACCGCGCATTATGAAGGCGTCATCGACGCCTTGCAGGCCAAGGGCCTGAAGGTCGTCACCGCGTTCGCCTCCGGGCTCGATGCGCGGCCGGCAATCGAAAAATACTTCATGAGAGATGGCCGGGCCGCCGTCGACAGCGTGATCTCCCTGACCGGATTCTCGTTGGTCGGCGGTCCGGCCTACAATGACGCGGTGGCCGCCGAGGAGCTGCTGGGCAGGCTCGACGTGCCCTACATCTCGGCCTTTGCCAGCGAGTTCCAGAGCCTGCAGCAATGGGGCGGCGGCGAACAGGGGCTGACGCCGATCGAGGCGACCATCATGGTCTCGCTGCCCGAGATCGACGGCGCCACCGGACCGATCCTTTATGGCGGGCGCAATGACGGGTCGGGCCCGTGCGCCGGCTGTTCGCGGCGCTGCACCTTCGACAACCGGATCAATGGCCGCGACATGCAGTGCTGCCCCGACCGGGCCGAGATGCTGGCCGACCGGGTCGCAAAGATCGTCGCGCTGCGCCGGCGCGCGCGGGCCGACCGCAAGATCGCCGCGATCATCTACAATTTCCCGCCCAATGGCGGAGCGACGGGCACGGCTGCCTATCTGTCGGTCTTCCGCTCGCTGCACAACACGCTCAAGACGCTGAAGGCCGAGGGCTACAGCGTCGAGGTGCCTGAAAGCGCCGACGCGCTACGTGACATGATCCTGGGCGGAAATGCCGACAGCCACGGCACGCCGGCCAATGTCGCCGCGCGGATCGATGCGGACACCCATGTGCGGCGCGAGCCGTTCCTCGCCGAGATCGAGGCGCAGTGGGGCCCGGCGCCGGGCCGGCAGCAGACCGATGGCCGCGACATCTTCGTGATGGGCCACCATTTCGGCAATGTCTTCGTCGGGGTCCAGCCGGCCTTTGGCTATGAGGGCGACCCGATGCGCCTTCTGTTCGAGAAGGGCTTTGCGCCGACCCACGCGTTCGCCGCCTTCTACCGCTATCTGAAAGATGATTTCTGCGCCGATGCGGTGCTGCATTTCGGCACCCATGGCGCGCTCGAATTCATGCCGGGCAAGCATGCGGGCCTGTCCGGCGATTGCTGGCCGGACCGGCTGATCGGCGATCTGCCCAATCTCTATCTTTATGCGGCCAACAACCCGTCCGAGGGCGCGATCGCGCGGCGCCGGTCGGCGGCGACGCTGATCAGCCATCTGACGCCGCCGGTCGCCCATGCCGGGCTCTACAAGGGTCTGGCGGATCTCAAATCCACCATCGATCGGTGGCGCGGGCTCGAACCGCAGGCGGTCACCGAGCGCAACGAGCTTGCGATCGCCATCAAGGCGCAGGCCACCGCGCTCGATCTGGTGGCCGAAGACGCCGAATGGGGCGAGGGAGGCCATGCCGAAATCCCAAGCCTGATAAAGGATTTGGCCGAGTTCGAAGAGACTTTGATTCCGCATGGTCTTCATGTCGTCGGCGAGCCGGTTTCCGACGATGAACGCCGCGACCTGCTCGAAGCGGTCAATGTCGCGATGGGCGAAAACGGCGTCGGCGATCTGGGCATCGACGGGGCGCTGGAAGCCTATCAGCAGCAGGGCGGACGGGCATCCGAAGCGGTGCAGACCCTGGCGCGGCTCGATCACGATCTGCGGTCGGACCATGAACTGCCGGCGCTGGTCCATGCGCTCGATGGCGGCTACGTCCACCCCGTGTCAGGCGGCGATATCGTCCGCTCGCCGGCGATCGTGCCGACGGGCCGCAACGTGCACGGGTTCGACCCGTTCCGCCTGCCGAGCGCCTATGCGGTGCAGGACGGGCGCAAGCAGGCCGAATTGCTGGTCGCGCGCTTTGCCGCCGACAATGGCGGCGACCTGCCGAAATCGGTCGCCATGGTGCTTTGGGGCACGGACAACCTCAAGTCGGAGGGGGCACCGATCGCACAGGCGCTGGCGCTGATCGGCGCGGTGCCGCGGTTCGACGGGTTCGGCCGGCTGGCCGGCGCCGATCTGATGCCGCTCGACGAATTGGGCCGCGCCCGCATCGACGTTGTGATGACGCTTTCGGGCATCTTCCGCGATCTGATGCCGCTGCAGACGCGCCTTCTGGCCGATGCCAGCCTGCAGGCGGCGATGGCCGACGAACCGCTCGATCTCAACCCGATCCGGGCGCATGCGCTGACCTATGCCGAGCAGCACGACTGCGACATGGAAACCGCGGCGCTGCGGGTCTTCTCCAATGCGGCCGGCGCCTATGGCTCGAACGTCAACATGCTGATCGATTCGGGTGCCTGGGATGAGGAGGACGAGATCGCCGACACTTATACGCGCCGCAAGAGCTTCGCATATGGCAAGGACGGCAAGCCGGTGCAGCGCGCCGAGATGCTGGGCACGATCCTCAAGGATGTCGACGCGGCCTACCAGAACATCGAGTCCGTGGAGCTCGGCATCACCTCGATCGACCATTATTTCGATACGCTCGGCGGCATTTCGCGGGCGATCAGGAAGGCCGGCGGCGGCGACGCGCAGGTCTATGTGGGCGACCAGACCTCGGGCAAGGGCAAGGTGCGCACGCTCGACGAACAGGTTTCGCTGGAAACGCGCACGCGCACGCTGAACCCGAAATTCTACGAGGCGCTGCTCGACCATGGCTATGAGGGCGTCCGGCAGATCGAAAGCCAGGTGACCAACACGCTGGGGTGGTCGGCGACGACCGGCAAGGTCGCACCCTGGGTCTACAAGAACATCGCCGAAACCTTCGTGCTCGACGCGGAAATGCGCAAGCGGCTCGCCGATTTGAACCCGAAGGCCAGCGCCAAGCTGGCCGGGCGGCTGATCGAGGCGTCGGAGCGCGACTATTGGCAGCCGGACGAAGAAACCTGGCAAGCCCTGTGCGCGGCCAGCGAAGAGCTGGAAGACCGCGTCGAGGGAATCAACACCGTGGGAGTGGCCGCATGAACGTGTTTACCCATCCAAAGACCGCCGAGCGGGATGCCCGCGCGCTGGCCAAGGCCGCCGGCAGGGCGGAAAAGGGCGAGGACGGCGAGGGCAGCGTCCAGGTGCATCTGGACCCGACCATGGAGATCGACGGCGCCAAGGTGTTCGCCATTTACGGCAAGGGCGGCATCGGCAAGTCGACGACATCGTCGAACCTTTCGGTTGCGTTCTCCAAGATCGGCAAGCGCGTCCTTCAGATCGGCTGCGATCCCAAGCACGATTCCACCTTCACGCTGACCAAGAGCCTGATCCCGACGGTGATCGACATTCTCGAAGAAGTCGACTTCCACCCCGAGGAGCTGCGGCCGGAGGATTTCGTCTTTGAGGGCTATAATGGCGTGCAATGCGTCGAGGCGGGCGGACCGCCGGCCGGCACCGGCTGCGGCGGCTATGTGGTCGGCCAGACGGTCAAGCTGTTGAAGGAGCATCATCTGCTCGAAGACACCGACGTCGTCATCTTCGACGTTCTTGGCGATGTGGTCTGCGGCGGCTTCGCCTCGCCGCTCCAGCATGCCGAGCGGGCGCTGGTCGTCGCCGCCAACGACTTCGATTCCATCTTCGCGATGAACCGGATCGTCGCCGCCATCAAGGCCAAGTCGAAGAATTACGATGTCCGGCTCGGCGGCGTGATCGCCAACCGGTCGCGCGAGACCGACCAGATCGACCGTTACAACGACGCGATCGGCCTCAAGCGCCTGGCGCACATCCCCGACAGCGACGAGGTGCGCAAATCGCGCCTGAAGAAGTCGACCCTGTTCGAGATGGGCGATCATCCGGAGATCAAGGCGATCCAGGACGAATATCTGCAACTGGCCGAACAGCTCTGGGCCGGCACGGACGAATTGAAGGCCGAGCCGATGAAGGACCGCGACATTTTCGATTTTCTGGGGTTCGACTGAGATGACGACCGCGGACGTCCATAGCGGAACATACGCCAAGCGGCGTGGCGAGCTGGAGGTCTATTTCGACCGGACGGCGGTCGATGGCTGGAAGAAGCTGGTGACCGACGAAAAGGTCAGCCGCATCCGCCAGACGGTGCGCGAGGGCCGGGACCGGATGCGCGCAACGCTTCTGTCCTGTCTGCCGGACGATCTTTCCGGCTGGCGCGTGCTCGATGCGGGATGCGGCTCGGGCGTCGCCTCGTTCGAACTGGCGCGGCGCGGCGCCGATGTGCTCGGCATCGATCTGTCCGAACAGATGGTCGGATTTGCGCGCGACCGTCTTGCCGAGATCGAGCGCAAGGAGCCTGTGGCCGGGACAGCGCGATTTGTGGCCGGCGACATGCTGTCGGCCGACCATGGCCGCTTCGATGCGGTGTTCGCGATGGATTCGCTGATTCATTACCGCACCGACGACGCGGTCGCGGCCATCGCCGCGCTCGGCCAGCGCACAGAGCGGGCCATGGTGTTCACGATCGCGCCGCGCACGCCGATGCTGGCCGCCATGCACGCCATCGGGCAGATGTTTCCGCGCAGCGACCGCTCGCCGGGCATCGAGCCGGTGCGGCCCGACCGGCTGTCGGGCATGCTCGAGGCGCGCGACGACATGGCAGGCTGGCGCATGGGGCGCACCACGCGCATTTCAAGCGGCTTTTACATTTCGCAGGCAATGGAGGTGCGGCGCTGATGGCGTTTGGCGGCATCCATTATCCGCGCAGGAAGCGTTCGGCCTGGTCGATGTGGCAGAATGTCGGCCCGCGATGGCTGCCGTTCGCCGATGCCGCCACCGAGGATCTGCCGCTCGGCCGGCTGCTGCGTCTTTGCATGTTCCAGATCTCCGTCGGCATGGCCACGGTGCTGCTGACAGGCACTCTGAACCGGGTGATGATCGTCGAACTGGGCGTCGCCACCAGCCTTGTGGCGGCGATGATCGCCATTCCGGTCCTTGCCGCACCGTTCCGCGTCCTGATCGGCTACCGGTCGGACACGTTCAAGTCGGTGCTGGGCTGGCGCCGGGTTCCCTATATCTGGCTGGGTTCGATGCTGCAGTTCGGCGGCCTCGCCATCATGCCGTTCGCGCTGCTGTTGCTGCAATCGCAGACCACCGGCCCCGAATGGGCCGGGCCCGCCGGTGCCGCGCTCGCCTTCCTTCTGACAGGCATCGGCATGCACATGACGCAGACCGCGGGGCTTGCGCTCGCCACCGATCTTGCCGCGCCCGACAACCGGCCGCGCGTCGTCGCGCTGGCCTATGTGATGCTGCTGGTCGGCATGATGGTCAGCGCGGTTGCGTTCGGCTGGATGCTGGCCGACTTCGACGCGATCACGCTGATCCGCGTGGTGCAGGGCGCGGCGGTCGCAACGCTTGTCATCAACGGCATCGCGCTGTGGAAGCAGGAGCCGCGCAACGCCGAGCTGACCCGCGCCGACCGTGCCGTTCCCACCTTCCGCGAAGCCTTCACCGGCTATTGCAAGGACGACCGCACCGTGCGCCTTCTGGTGGCCGTGGCGCTGGGCGCCGCCGGCTTTGCCATGCAGGACGTTCTGCTCGAGCCCTATGGCGGCGAGGTGCTGGGCCTTTCGGTCTCGGCGACCACGCTTTTGACCGCGATATGGGCTGCCGGCACACTCGTCGGCTTCGCGTTGGCAGGCCGCTGGCTGGCCATGGGCCGCGACATGTACCGTCTGGCCGGGCTTGGCGCGATGATCGGGGTCGTCGCCTTTTCCGCCGTCGTTTTCGCCGAGCCGCTGCAATCGCCGACGCTGTTCCGCATCGGCACCGCGCTGATCGGGCTGGGCGGTGGCCTGTTCGCCGTCTGCACCATGCTGGCGGCGATGGAGGTTTCCGACACCACCGACAGCGGGATTGCCATCGGCGCCTGGGGCGCGGTGCAGGCGACCGCGATCGGGGTCGGCCTGGCGCTTGGCGGTTTCATCCGCGACGCGGTCAATTTCGCCGTCGAGGCGGGCATGACCGGATCGGCGCTTTCGGCACCGGCCGCCGGTTACGGCGTCGTCTATCACATCGAAATCGGTCTGTTGTTTGCGAGCCTCGTGGCGCTCGGCCCGCTGGTCGGGCGTGCACGCCGCCGCAGCACGGACCATCAACCAATCCGCCGGTTCGGCATCGCCGAACTGCCCGGATGAACCATGAACCAGGAGAACAACCATGGTTGAAATCACAGGGTACATCGATGTCGCGCAAGTGACGCTCTACGTGTTCTGGGTGTTCTTTGCCGGCCTCATCTTCTACCTGCAGCGTGAGAGCCGCCGCGAGGGCTTCCCGCTGGAAGACGATGCGGGCAAAAAGGACGGCGATTCCTGGCTGTTCACCCCGGCGCCCAAGGCATTCCATCTTGCCCATGGCCATGGCGTCGTGCACGCGCCCAACGGCCGGGGCGATGCCAATGCGGACCCGGCCAATCTGAAAGGCGCGCAGGTCGGCCAGTTCTCCGGCGCGCCGTGGCAGCCTGAAAACGACATGCCGATGCTCGACGGCATCGGCCCCGGCGCCTGGACCGCGCGGGCGAACGTGCCCGACATGCTGCACAATGGCGCTCCGAAGATCGTGCCGATGCGCGAGGACGCGACGATCACCATCGCTGAGGGCGACATGGATCCGCGCGGCCTGCGCGTCGTCGGCTGCGACAGCATCGTCGCCGGCCGGGTCACCGATGTCTGGGTCGACCGGATGGAGCACATGATCCGGTTCCTTGAGATCGAGACGGAAGTCGGCGACGCGCCGCGGCGCGTGCTGGTGCCGATGAACTTCGTCGTCGTCAAAACCCCGCGCGACCGCGAGAAGGTCTTTTACGTGCATGCGATCACCGGCGAACAGTTCGCCATGGTGCCGGGCACCAAAAAGAAGAAAGAGATCACGCTGCTCGAGGAAGAGAAGATCATGGCCTATTTCGGCGCCGGTCTGCTCTATGCGACGCCGGAGCGTCAGGAGGCCTACATATGACAGGCTTCATCGCTCCAGAGTTCGACGAAGGCGCCAATAACGGCCTTCCGGGGCCGCTGCCCGCCGGCGAGCATATCATCTGGCAGGGCCGTCCGAACGCCCGTGCAGTGGGCCGCCATGTGATGAAGACGCGCTGGATCGCCGCCTATTTCGGCGTGATGCTGGCATGGCTGCTGATCACCGGCTTCTATTTCGGCCGTGCCGCGGACGATATCGTCGTCTCGCTCGTGATCATGGCGGCGGCCGGCGCGATCGTTGTCGGGCTATTCGAATGGTACGCCTGGGGCGTCCACAGGACGACGATCTACACGATCACGACCCGGCGCATCGTTATGAAGTTCGGCGTGGCCCTGCCGACGGCGTTCAACCTGCCTTTCTCGGAGATCGAGGCCGTCGACGTGCGCAAGCGGGCCGGCGGCAGCGGGGACATCGCGCTGCGCTTCAAGCCCGATGTGCGGCTGGCATGGCTTGTCTTCTGGCCGCATGTGCGCGGCCTGCGCATGGGCCGCCCCGAGCCGCAGATGATCGGCCTCGACGATGTGTCCGAGGTGACGGACCTGCTGTCGACGCAGCTCCACGCCCATCTGGCGCGCACGCATGCGGTCGACGAGGCTCCGGTCGCAACGGTCGAGGGCGGTCTTTCCGCCTTCCCGCAGGCGGCGGAATAGGAGACTGAGATGAGCGGTATCCCGGCCAGCGACCATCGGCACCAGCACGGAACGGCAGTCAAGTGGGTTCCCCTGTTGATGGGTGCCGGTCTGGTTGCGTTCACGCTCATCTCGGTCACCTTCGCCAATCTGACCGGGCATGGCGTCGTTCACACGGGCGCCAATGCGATCGTCGACACGGGCCATGTCATGGTCCGGCGCGATGTGTCCGGCACCATCCATGTCGTCGACCCGGCGACGGACACGACCATCGCGTCCTACCCGAAGGCACGCGACCAGTTTCTTGCCGGCGCGCTGCGCTCCCTTCAGCGGATGCGCGGCCCGGCGAGTGAAGAAAGCACCCGCACCTTTGCGGTGCTGCGCATCGGCAGCGGCTCGGTCTTCCTGGAGGACACAAAGACCGGCGACCGCATCAGCCTGAATGCGTTCAACCGCGCGGAATCGCTGGCCTTGGCCGAGCGTGTCGCCGCGCACAATGGAGGACAGAAATGAGTTTGATCGGTCTGATCGCCCGGACGCGGGAAGATGTGCCGTGTACGGTCGAAATCAACAACACGTTCGAGCAGTTGGGCGCGCATCTGCGTTTCGACAATGGCGTGGGCGTCGAACCCGGCGACGAGGTGCTCGTGCATGGCGCGCCGGTCTCGGTGCCCTATGGCGAGACCGCCACGTTCGAACGCACCGCCACCATTACCCGCGCCAGCGCCCTTGAACGGGCATGGACCCGCGCGACGGGCGATTTCGAATTCATGGAGCTGTGCGAGTTCAGCTTCTCCGAGGAGGCTGCGCTATGAACACCCATGTCGATACGCCGATCGCCGGCAAGAAGGCCGCCGCGCCGCTCGAGGCGCAGAACGAGACCACCCGCATGGCGCACGAGACGACCATGCTCAATCCGCGCTTCTACACCACCGATTTCGACGAGATGGACAGGATCGACGTCACGCCGGTGCGCGCCGAATGGGACGCGCTGATGGACGAGTTGCGCTCGGACCCCAACAAGGGCCATTTCAAGCGCAATGAGGACTGGGACGACATCGACATCGATGCGCTGCCCGATGAACTGCGCAAGGAGTTCATCGACTTCCTCGTCTCCTCGCTGACCGCCGAGTTTTCCGGCTGCGTGCTCTACAAGGAGATGAAGCGGCGCGGCACGAACAAGGAAATCTGCGAGTTGTTCGGCCATATGAGCCGTGACGAAAGCCGCCATGCCGGCTTCATCAACGACGCGCTCAAGGAGTTCAATATCGGGGTCAATATGGGCTTTCTGGCCAAGGCCAAGAAGTACACCTATTTCCGGCCGAAGTTCATCTATTACGCGACATACCTGTCCGAGAAGATCGGCTATGCGCGTTACATCACCATCTTCCGGCATCTGGAAAAGCACCCCGACAAGCGCTTCCATCCGATCTTCAAATGGTTCGAGGAATGGTGCAACGACGAGTTCCGCCATGGCGAGGCGTTCTCGCTTCTGATGCGGGCCGATCCGAAGCTGCTGGAAGGCCGCAACAAGCTGTGGATCAAGTTCTTCCTGCTGGCGGTCTTCGTGACCATGCATGTGCGCGACTATCAGCGCCCGGCGTTCCACGAGGCGCTCGGTGTCGATATCGACGATTACGACTGGAAGGTCTTCCGCCTGACGACGGAGATTTCAAAGCAGGTCTTCCCGGTCATGCTCGATCTGGACAATCCCGCTCTGGTCGCCGGCTTCAAGCGCATGGTTGCCATCAACGATGCGATGGCAAGGGCGCATGCGCAGGGCGGGGTGGCCGGCCGGATCAAGAAGGGCTGGCACGGGCTGCGCGCCGGGGTCAATTTCGCCCGGCTCTACATGATCCCGACGCTGTCCAACGAGATCCCGGCAACCAGCCGGCTGCAGCCGGTCTGGTAGGGGGCGACGATGGGTCTGGCACTTGCCGCATTCGCCGTTGCCGTGACCGCCTGGTGGCTCGCCACCGGCGCGGTCATCGTGGCGGCGCGCCGGCCGGTGCCCGACCCGCTCTACATGCTGATCCCGGCGTCGGCGCTTGGCGTTGCCGGGATCGCGATTGCGCTTGCGACCGCATCCAGCCTTTCGGTCGCGGCGGTCTATGGCGCCTTTTTCGCCGCGCTGTTGATCTGGGCGTTTCACGAAATCAGTTTCCTGACGGGCCATGTGACGGGGCCACGCAAGACGCGATTGCCCGTCGGAACGCGTGGCCGACATCGCTTCCGCCTGGCCTGGGCGGCGGTGCGCGATCACGAACTGGCGCTGTTCGCCACCGGCGCGGTGCTCTTGGCGGTGCTGTGGGGCGCTGCCAATCCGTTTTGCTGGATGGTCTTCGCGCTGATGTGGGTCATGCGTCTTCTGACCAAGCTGAACGTCTTTCTGGGCGCGCCGAACGCGGTCAGCGAGATCCTGCCGGCGCGCATGGCCTATCTGACCAGCTATTTCCGCACCGACCGGGTGCACGCATTCTTCATCGTATCGGTCGTCATCGTCACGGGGCTGCTGACGGCGAGCGTCTATATGGCCGCCACTTCCGCCGATCCGGCGGCGATCACAGGATGGTCGCTGATGGCGGCGTTCGCGTTTCTGGGTCTGGTCGAACATCTGTTCCTGGTCCTTCCGGTGCGCGACGCCGCGCTCTGGAGCTGGGCGACGGGGCGCACCGGATCGGGCTTCATCCGCCGCGGCCAGGGCGCCGCCAAGCAATTGCAATCATCACAAGAAGACGGCCGCGTTGCCAAAAGCGCAGCGCCGGCCACGGGTTGAAAGGGGAACCGTCATGGACAATTTCGAGCAGCATTTTGAAAGGGCGCTCTCCGGTTTGCACGATGGAGGCAACTACCGTGTTTTTGCGGAGCTTGAGCGCCAGCGCGGGTGTTTTCCGCGTGCGACGCGGCACCGCGGGGACGGCTCGACCCACGATGTGACGGTATGGTGCTCGAACGATTATCTGGGCATGGGCCAGCATCCGGACGTGGTCGCGGCAATGCACGAGGCGATCGACAAATGCGGCACGGGCGCCGGCGGCACGCGCAACATTTCGGGCACCAATCATGGCCATGTGAAGCTCGAAGAGGAACTGGCGGACCTGCACGGCAAACAGGCCGCGCTGATCTTCACCTCGGGCTATGTCTCCAACTGGGCCGCGCTCGGCACGCTTCTGGCGAAGATCCCCGGCATCATCTGCTACACCGACGCGCTCAACCATGCCTCGATGATCGAGGGGATACGGCACTCGCGCTGCGAGAAGCGCATCTTCAGGCACAATGACTGGAAGGATCTCGATCGTCTGATGTCCCAGGACGATCCGGCCGCGCCCAAGCTGGTCGCCTTCGAGAGCGTCTATTCGATGGATGGCGACATCGCGCCGATCGAGAAGATCTGCGATGTGGCCGACAAATATGGCGCGCTGAAATATATCGACGAGGTGCATGCGGTGGGCATGTACGGCCCGCGCGGCGGCGGCGTTGCCGAACGCGAAGGGCTGATGGACCGGATCGACGTCATCGAGGGGACGCTGGGCAAGGCGTTCGGCGTGATGGGCGGCTACATCACCGGCTCGAAGAACCTTGTCGATTTCGTGCGCAGTTTTGCCTCGGGCTTCATCTTCACGACGGCCTTGCCGCCGGCACTGGCGGCGGGCGCGGTCGCCTCGATCCGGCATCTGAAGGCCCATGACGACAAGCGCCTTGCGCATCAGGAGGCTGTGAGGAAGGTGCGCGCCGCGCTCGACCGTCAGGGCATTCCGCACATGGCCAATCCGAGCCACATCGTGCCGGTGATGGTGGGCGATGCGGCCAAGTGCAAATGGATCTCGGACATCCTTCTGGACGATTACGGCATCTATGTGCAGCCGATCAACTATCCGACGGTGCCCGTCGGCACCGAGCGGCTGCGCATCACGCCGACGCCGTTCCACACCGACGCCGACATCGCGCACCTGTCCAGCGCCCTGTGCGACCTGTGGAGCCAGTGCGCGCTGGCACGCGCCGTGGCGTAGGGGCGCAAGGCGTCATTTCGGCGATTGCCCGTCACTTTCGTCCTCTGCCCGCAAGAGGGGTGAGGGGAGCCCGGCAAAGCCGGGCTTGATGCGAAGGTATAGGTTGGATTGCGTAAGGGCAGGGTTACGTTAGACTGTGAGCGCGACGCTCAGGCGGCGGAAAGGTCCGCAACCGACAATGCAGATCGTGACACTCTCGCTCTATCACTTTGCCGGCCCGCCGGCGAAGCTGTGGGCGTTTTCGCAGATGGGGCTGATGCGCCCGGCGGTCGCCCGCATGGAGGGTCTGCGATTTTACAAGATGATGGGCACCGGGGCCGGTGCCGGCTTTTCAACGACGCCTGATCTTTCCACCTACACGCTTCTGTGCGTCTGGGACGATATGGCCGCGGCGCGCAAGGCGCTTGATACCGCCGAGCCTTTTGCCCGCTACCGGGCACGCGCCGACCGTTCCGCAACGCTTCTCATGGCCGCGACGCAGACAAGAGGGCAGTGGAGCGGTGCCGAACCGTTTGCCGTCGATGCGGGAACGCGGCCGCAGGGGCCGATCGTGGCACTGACCCGCGCGACGCTGCGCTGGTCGAAGCTGGCGGCTTTCTGGTCGCTGGTGCCTGCGATCTCCGATATGGCCGAGGCCGACGCGCACCAGCATTTCATGATGGGCATGGGCGAGGTGCCCTACAAGCACCAGATGACCTTTTCGATCTGGGACGACGAGGCGGCGATGCGTGACTTTTCGCTCAACAGTCCGACCCATGGCACCGCCGTCCGGCGTGCGTGGGACGAGGGCTGGTTCGCCGAATCCCTCTTTGCGCGGTTCAACCTTCTGGGCGTCGAAGGCGCATGGCCGGGTCTCGAGCGGTTCGCCTCGGGCGCCGAGCCGGTGACGGACGACATGCGATCGCGGCAGGCGGCCTGAGACGATGGACACGATACGCGACACCGACCCGATCATACCGGCCATCGCCGAGGACGGCTCTTTCTATCCGATCGGCAAGATGCAGGCGCATCGCGAAGCGGTGTTTCACCTGGCCGTCTCAGTGTTCGTCTTTTCGGGCGAGCATCTGCTGATCCAGCAGCGCGCGAAGCACAAATATCATTGCGGCGGCCAGTGGGCGAACACCTGCTGCACGCACCCTCACTGGGACGAACCGGTCGCCACCAGCGCGGCGCGGCGTCTGCGCGAGGAGCTCGGCTTCGGCGTTCCGCTCACCGAGCGACACGAGGTGGAGTATTCGGCCGATGTCAGCAACGGGCTGCACGAGCACGAGCGGGTGACGATGTTCATCGGCCATGCGGATCGCGACACTCTCGTGATCCGGCCCAACCCGGATGAGGTGGCGGCGGTGCGCTGGGTGACGGCGGACGAACTGCGCGCCGACATGGCCCGCGATCCTGAAGCCTATACGCCCTGGTTCCGCATCTATTGCGACCGGTTTCCGGACCTGAAGATCTGAGCGCCAGAGCGCTGCCGAACCCCCCAGGTTGCCGACACGAAAAAACCTCCGCTTCGCGTCCGAAGCGGAGGTTGCAGACCGGCCCGATGTTTGGAGGACAGTGACCGGCCGTCCGGTGCCGCCGCAAAGCCGGCGCCATGGCGCGCCGCCGGCTGTGCGGCATGCCGGGCAGGCGGGGTGCGCCCGCCCGGCAGTTGCCCTGATTTCAGTTGCCGTCTCCCCAGGACGACCGGGTCGAATCCGGCGTGATCGGCCACCAGCTGGCATCCTCCGGCACGATGCCGTGCTTGATGCCCCAGGCCGTCCAGTCATCGACCACCGTGCCGGTGAGCAGGATGCCGATGCCGCCGGTCAACACACACAGCATGGCGAACCACCAGGCCCAGCGGTGGATGGACTCCATCGTCGCGTTGAAGCCCATCGTCCAGCGCCAGAACAGCGCGCCGCGCTCGGCGGCCGTGCCCCGGTCGGTGATCTGTTCCAGTTCGCGCTCGGCGCCGTAACGGCTGGTCGCCAGAATGGTCGCGCCATGCATGGCGAACAACAGGGCCGATCCGTACAGGAACACGATCGACAGCATGTGGAACGGGTTCCAGAACAGGCTGCCGCCCCAGATCAGCGAGAAGTTGTTGGTCCAGTCCAAATGGCTCAGAATGCCGAACGGCACGGCCTCGCTCCACGAGCCCATGGCGATCGGGCGGATGAAGCCGAGCACCAGATAAAGCCAGATCGCGGCGGCAAAGGCCGCCGGCACGTGAAGCCCCATGCCGAGTTCCACCGCACGCCGATACATCCGGGCCCACCACAACAGGATCGATGTGGTGATGAAGAAGCCGGCGATCAGCCACCAGCCGCCCTCGTTGAGCGGCGGCATGACCTTAAGCCCGTATTCGGGCGGCGGCGGGTCGAGCGTAAGCCAAGGCATTTCGAGGACGAAACGCACCGGGTTCCAGTCGACCTGGACCCAGTAGTTCAGGCCGATGATGACGAAGCCGATCGTGAAGGTGACCAGCGAGGCGACGCCCAGAAAGCCCAGATAGATGGGCCCGAGCTGGGCGTTGCCGATCTTGCCGATCCACCACGAGAAGGTGGCCGACTTGGTCCGGTCCATCCCGCTTTCGATCGGAATGCCCATTTCAGGCTGCGTGCGCACCTGAACGGTGGTGAAGATGTTCTGATATTCGGGTAGCAGGCTCATCGTTTCATCCTTCCGCCCATCTCAGCGAGAGATTGCGCAGCGGCTCCCACCATTCGATCCACGAGCCGCCATAGATCGGCCCGGCGGAAATGAAGATGCAGACCGCGCTCCAGAACCCGGCATTGAGCGCCAGTATGAGGCCCAGCCGGTGGATGCCCAACGTACCGATCGAATAGCCGATCGTGTCGCGGAAATAGGTGTCTTCGTGCTCGGGCGTCTTGACCTCGGCGGGCTCCTTCTTCAGCGAATTGTGGTTGGACGGGTTGGCGGCTGAAAGGATCAGGCCGCCATGCAGCGCCAGCGCGAAACAGGTCGTGAAGAAGAATGTGATCGCGATCATGTGCGCGGGGTTGTAGTGGAAATTGCCGTACTGATAGCCGGTGTCCCACACCCATTGCAGGTGGCTCATGATGCCATAGGGGAAGCCGTGCCCCCAGGCGCCGAGCAGGAGCGGCCGGAAGACGACCAGCGTCACATAGGCGAAGATCGCCACGCCGAACGCGAACGGCACATGATAGCCGATGCCGAGCTTGCGACAGATTTCCACCTCGCGCAGCGCCCACGAGACGAAGGCGCCGACCGCGCAGATCGTGATGATCTGCCACAGGCCGCCTTCTGACAGCGGTGCGAGCCCGAGCCCGTACTCGATGGGCGGGGGGTTGATCGAAATCAGCCAGATGTTCCAGGTGGGGCCCAGCGATGCACCATAAATGATGAGCGCCGTGCCCAGAGCGGCAAAAAACACGGTCGTGACGCCGAAGAAGCCGACGAAGAAGGGACCGACCCAGAAGTCGAACAGGTCCCCGCCAATCAGCGTCCCGCCGCGAACGCGATATTTCCGCTCAAAACTGAGCATTGCCATGGTTAGCCTCCAAAAGCGGATGCCGGCAGAGAGCCGGTTCCGCCCAATAACGGTTGATCGGCGGCGGGCAGACCTGCGGGCAACGCGTGCCCTTCGGCGATGCCCGCCACCTTTTGTGTCGCAGCGTCAGCCGAGCATGCGCGGCGTGGCCGCCGGCAACTCGCTCGTTTCCATAGCTGCACCCCCGACGGGGTTGCCTTCGAGCCAGTTGTAGCGGTCCGTGCTGAGCAGAACGAAATGAATCAGAACTGCCAGCGAGAACAGGAAGACGCCCTGTACGACCAGCGTTTTGCGCGGGTCGAAGACCATCCAGATTCTCCACATGTTGCTACTCCTTTACGAAAGCATGGGCAGGAGGGCCGACACCGTCTGGTTGACGCTCTCGAGAGATGCGTAACCTTCCGGTCCCGGAATCCAGGGCCGCCAGAACCAGACAAGAAGATGCGCCACCACCGCGATTGCGGTAAAGATCGCAAAACCTTGCATGTAGAAGCCGTGGAACTCCTGGGCTTCGCTTTCCGTCATGCCGGACAGCGAAACGCTTTGTGGACTAGACATATATAGACCTCCTAGTCACGGTTGCCGCGGTGCCCCCGCGGCGGGGTGCTTCGGGACCGGTGCTGGCACCGTTCCGTCCGCGTTCACCGGATTTGACCCCGGTGAATTCGATATCGGTCACACCAAAAGGGCGTAACCGGCGGCGGCGCGGGCCGAAGACAGCGCCTCCGAAAAAACTGTCTCGCCGACCGGTGCCTGCGCGCCGGTGCGCTTGAGCGCGGCCGCGGCGAGGCATGGCAGGAACGAAACGGCCACGAGCGCCCGGTATTCGAGCCGGTCCCGCCGCCGCACGCTGCGGTGATGGCGGGCGGCCTTGATCGATGGCATCGGTGTCGTCATCGCGTCACTCCTTTCGCCCGCGCCCGGCGCGGACTTGCTGGTGGCCGGTCATGCGGCCTTGCCCGTCACGGCCTGAAGCCGCGCGCGTTCGACATGGGATCGGTCGACACGCTCGGCATTCTCGTTCTGGGCAATGGTTTCGGCGGCATCGCGCAGGTTCTTGGCTGCGGAGATGCGCACCAGGACAGGTTGCGCCTCGACGATCCGGTCGAGGTCGGATTGGGCTTCAACGCTCCATGGCATGGAGCGGTTGACGCGGGCCGGTGTCGCCTCGACCGAGTCGAGATCGGTGGCGAGCGGGATGATGTTGAACAGCGCGTCGAACAGGCCGTTGCAGACTTCCTGGATCATCCAGGAGGCGCCCGAATAGCCCATCACAGGGGTGCCGGTGTGGCGGCGGATGATGGCGCCGGGAAACGACAGCGGAATGTAGATCGCCTTGCCGCCGGTTTCGGCCAGATACATGCGCTCATTGTAGGAGCCGAACAGGATCAGCGGCGGCGTGTCCTTGATCGCCTGCCGGATCGCCTTATTGTCGGGCTTGATTCCGGCGCGCCGCGGATAAGAGAAGGTGCAGGGCAGACCCATCTCGTCGGCAAGGAAGTTGCGCACGCCGCGCTCATAGGTTTCGCTGGCGACGATGGCGAAGGAGGCGGTGGCGAAGAAATCCTGCGTCACCGAGCGCCACAGATCCCACATCGGTTTCAGCGTCGTGTGCTTTTCGCGCTCGATGAACGGTTCGGGATCGAGGCCCAGCATCTCGCCGAGCGTGCGCAGGAAAGCCGTGGTCGAATGGATGCCGATCGGCGCCTGCAGATAGGGCCGGTCGAGTGCCTCGCACAGGCCGCGGCCGAACTCGCGATAAAGGCAGACATTGGCGTGCGCGTTGGCGAGCCTGGGCACATCGGCAAGGTGCGAACCAAGCGGGAAGGCCATGTTGACCTCGGCGCCAATGCCCTCGATCAGTCGCCGGATCTCGGCCAGATCGGACGGCATGTTGAAGGTGCCGTAGATCGGCCCGATGATGTTGACCTTGGGCTTTTCGCCTTCCTTGACGTCCTTCGGTGGGCGCACCTTGCCCTTCTTGGGGCCAAACTCCGTCCACAGCCACTTGATCGCGCGGTCGGCGGACTGCCACTGGTCCTCGTCGATCGTGCGCGGCAAAAAGCGCTGGATGTTGGTGCCCTCGGGCGTCACGCCGCCGCCGATCATTTCGGCTATCGAGCCGGTGACGACGACCGCCGGAAGATCGGGATCGAGCACGGCGCGGGCGTTCTTCATGGACTGTTCGGTGCCCGTCTGGCCCAGTTCCTCTTCGGCAAGGCCGGTGACGACGATCGGCAGTTCGTGCGGGGGCAGGGCGTCGGTGTAGTGCAAGACCGATGTGACCGGCAGGTTCTCGCAGCCGACGGGACCGTCGATGATCACCTGCAGGCCCTTGATGGCGGTGAAGGCGTAGACCGAACCCCAATAGCCGCCGGCGCGGTCATGATCGATGATCAGGGTCATGGCGCGGCTCCCGTGATGACGGGACTGCCTCCCCCTTGAGGGGAGGCACGAGAAGCAACCTTCGGGCTTGCCCCGAAGCGAAGCTGATCGGGTGGGGGTAACAATTGGGCGGTATCGGTGACTTTCACCCCCACCCGGCTCTGTCGCGCTTCGCGCGCCACTCGCCGATGTCCCCTCAAGGAGGAGGTTGGGAGCGATGTCTTGACCATCTTCATGTGCCCACCGCCTCGCCGGAATCGACGGCGTTCTTTGCGATCTTCGTGCGGGCCGCATATTTCTTGCGGAATGCGGTGTTGATTTGCGGCGTGTCTTCCCAGACGCCGGCCGTGTCGCCGGTGCCGACGCCCTCGAAGAACGCGGTCATCGCGTCGAAACGCGCCTTGTTGGCGATTGCGGCGTTGATCACGGTGGCGATCGAGCCGGCACCGGCCGGGCCCATCAGCGGCCGCGCCGAGATCAGGTTGGTGAAGTAGAGCGCCGGGGTCGAGGCCTGTTTGGCATGCTGGACGACGGGTGTCGTGCCAATGGCCAGATCGGGCTTGAATTCCTCGAAGGCGGCGATGTCCTGTTCGAGCGAAGCGCGGAAATTGACCTCGACACCCTTGGCGGCGAGCCATTCGGCATCGTCTTTGGACCAAGGCGTTTTCGGGCAGGCGGTGCCGACGTAGCGCAGATCGGCACCCGCTTCGACGAGCAGGCGACCGACGAGCAGTTCCGACCCCTCATAGCCCGACAGGGTGATCCGGCCCTCGATGGGGTTTGCGGCCAAGGCGCCGCGGGTGGCGTTCACGAAGGCGTTGCGCGCCGCGTCGATCTTCGCCTTGGCGACATTGGCCTTGTCGCCGATGGCCTGGAGCCAGGAATCGACGCCCTCGGCGCCCACCGGGGCGGAACCGACGATGGGCCGGCCGGCGGCGGTGAACTCGCGGAAGCTCGCTGTGTAGAAGGGATGGATGCCGGCGACGACGGCGCAGTCGAGCGCCGCATACAGTTCGCGCCATTCACGCACCGGAACGACCGGACCGCATGCCAGGCCCATCGGCTCCAGCATCTGGCCGATCACCACCGGATCGGCGGGGAACATCTCGCCGACGAGCGTGACGGTCGGGCGTTCCTCGATGCCCTCGCGCGGCGCCAGAACCGGGCCGGCGGCAGCCTCGGTGCGGGCATATTTCAGCATCGCGCCGGAGAGAACGTCCTTGGCCTCGGCATGGGTCGGCACGCCGAAGCCGGGCACGTCGATGCCGACAATGCGCACGCCATCGATCTGCTTGGGCAGCGCCTGCAGCGGGATGCCCGATGCGGTCGGCACGCAGAGGTTGGTGACGACGATCGCGTCATAGTCTTCGGGCTTGGCCATCTCGTGGACGGCATCGCGAATGTCTTCGTAGAGCTTGCCGGTGACGAGCGTTTCGGAATTGAAGGGCACATAGCCGACCGAGCGGCGCGCGCCGTAAAAGTGGCTGGTGAAGGTCAGCCCGTAAACGCAGCAGGCCGAGCCCGAAAGGATCGTGCCGACGCGGCGCATTCTCAGGCCGACGCGCAAGCTGCCGAAGGCCGGGCACATCGATTGCGGCTGCTCGTGCGGGCCCTTGGGATAATCGCGCTCGAAGCCATCCATCAGTCCGGCATTGCCGGCGGCCTTTGCGGCCGCCTTCATCTGCTCGGGGCCGGCATGGCAGCCGGCACCGTCGATCGCCGATTGCGCGGCGGCCTGACGCGCCAGTTCCGCATCCCTGTCGGGCGCAGGCTCGGCGTCCTTGGGGATGTGCGGATCGCGTATGAGCGTCGTCGTCGCCATCTCAGACCTCGTCGTAGACGACTTCGAGCGACGGCTTGTCGATCTTGCCGGCAGCGCACATGTCGTCGATCGTCGCGGGGGTCAGAACGAAATCCGCGCCGGTTTCCTCGGTGTCGAACAGGGCCAGCAACCCGTCCTGGGTCAGAGGCGCGGGCTGGTGCGGCGGCGCTTCGCAGAGGTTGTCGGCCAGTACGCCGAACAAGTCGCCCCACTGGCCTTCGGGATAGCCGATGATCTGGTAGTTGGCGCTCTTGCGGCGGATGTCCTCATTCTGCGGGATCGCGGCGAGCACCGGGATGCCGACGGCCTCGGCAAAAGCGGCCGCTTCGCCCGTGCCGTCATCCTTGTTGACGACCATGCCGGCGACGCCGACATTGCCGCCCAGCTTGCGGAAATACTCGACCGCCGAGCAGACATTGTTGGCAACGTAGAGCGATTGCAGGTCGTTGGAGCCGACGACGACGACCTTCTGGCACATGTCCCGTGCTATGGGCAGGCCGAAGCCGCCGCAGACCACGTCGCCCAGGAAATCGAGCAGGACATAGTCGAAATCCCAGTCGTGGAAGCCGAGCTTCTCGAGCGTCTCGAAACCGTGAATGATGCCGCGCCCGCCGCAGCCGCGCCCCACTTCGGGACCGCCCAGTTCCATGGCGAAGACGCCGTCGCGCTTGAAGCAGACATCGCCGATGGCAACTTCCTCGCCCGCTTCCTTCTTCTTGGACGAGGTTTCGATGATGGTCGGGCAGGCCTTGCCGCCGAACAGGAGCGAGGTGGTGTCCGACTTCGGATCGCAGCCGATCAGCAGCACCTTCTTGCCGGTCTGGGCGAGCATGTAGGAAAGGTTCGCAAGCGTGAAGGACTTGCCGATGCCGCCCTTGCCGTAGATCGCGATGATCTGCGTTTGCTTCTTCACCTCACCGGTCGGGACCGGATCGGGCTCTTGCGCGGCTTCGTCGCGCAGCTTGTCGTACATGTCGGCGCCGGGCCGGCTCATGGAGTCGGTCATGCGTCTTTCTCCCAGGTCAGAACCATTTTCGTGCAGGCCGGATCGTTGAAGGCCGTCCGGTAGGCCGCGTTGGCGTCTCTGGCGGACGCTTGATTGGAAATCAGGCCCGAAAGGTCGAGCTTTCCGGCCGTGACGAGATCGAGCGCGGCATTGACATCGCCGGGCTGGAACTCGGCCGCGATGCGGATCGAGGCCTCGCGCATGAAGGCGGGCGGGAACGTGAAGCTCAGCGGCGTGCCGTAAAAGCCGGCAAGGACGATCTGCCCGCCGCGGGCAAGGCGCGGGACGCACCGGTCGATGATCGCCGGATCGCCGCTGGCATCGATGATCGTTGCGTGATCGCGGCGGTCGTCGTCATCGCCATTGGTGACGGCATATCCGGTTGCGCCATCGCGGCGCGCCGGATTGATCTCCCAGACCGTGGGCGCATCGGCGCCCAGCGCCATGGCGATCCGGGCGAGCAGCCGGCCGACCACGCCATGGCCGATTATGAGGCCGGGCAGGGCGACACCGGGCAGCGTCAGAGCATGATGGGCGGTGGCCGCAAGGGCCAGCAGCACGGCGTCGCGGCCGAGCGTTTCGCTGACCGGGTAGACCTTCTTGCCGCCGACGACGACTCGCGCGGCGCTGGCGCCGAACAATGGCCGGACATCCTCATAGCAGCGCGCACCGGGCACGAAGACCAATTGTCCCTCTGAGAGGCCGCACCCGTCCGTCACCTCCCGCACGCGGCCGACGCCTTCGTAGCCGGGAACCAGCGGGTATCCCATGCCCGGGAAAGTGGGCATCGTGCCGTCCCAGAGCATCTTCTCGGTGCCGGTTGAGATGCCGCTCCACAACACATCGACGACGGCGTCGCCGGGCTGCGGCGCGGTCAGGCCCACATCGCGCAGGGCGATGGTCTCGGGCTTTTCCAGAACGATCGCGTGTGTGTTCATCGCTTACGGGCCTGTCCTCGATGCGAGGTTCAGACTCTGCCTCCAAGCGTCATCCTAGAATTACATCCAAATGTGTCAACTAATTTTTACACATTTTCGACCACGATCCCTATTTGCGTGCGGACACAAGGCCGGCGACCACTGGCATTCGGGTCCGGTGTTGTCGCATGTGCCGGAAACCGGCAGCCTGAAGCAGGGCGAAGATGTCGTCGGGCGCACGGCAGCGGCCCGAGCGCATGGCCATCAGATAGAAGGTGAAATAGGCGGCGACCTGCCGCGCACCGGACGCGTCGCCGGCCATCGGCTCGCCGATGATCAGCGTGTCGCCGTCTTCCATCGCCTCGTGAATGGCTGACAGGATGCGCAAAGCCGCGGCATCGTCATGGTCGTAGAGGACGCGGATCAGCGCATAGCAGTCCGCGTCGCGCGGCAGCGCGTCGTCCAAAAACGATCCGCCATGGACGGTCAGCCGCCCGGAGAGCGGCCCATTGGCCAATCGCTGGCGGGCGGTTTCGGCAACGGCGGGCAGATCGAACAGCGATAGCTCCAGGCTGGGCCAGCGGTTGCCGGCGACCGTGACGAAGGCGCCGCTGCCACCGCCGACATCGAGAAGGTGCCGATGCCGGTCCATCGGATAGGCATCGAGCACTTCCTCGATCACCATGTCCTGGCTGATGCGCATCAGTTCGGAATAGGCCGCGCCGTCTTCGGCGCCGACCGTGCCGCCGACATAGGACCAGAAGCGGGACGTTTCGGTTTCAGCCGGAGGATCACGCAGCAGCGCGACCGGATCGGCGAGGTCGCGATAGACGGCACCATGGTGCCGGATCATCGCGGTGATGCCGGGGCTTTGCGTGAGAACGGCGCCATGATCGTCGAGCGTCCAGCGCCCGTCGCTCGTGCGGGCGACGAGGCCGATCCCTTCGGCGGCGCGCAGCAACCGATCGGCGGCATCGCCCGGCAAACGCACATGGCGAGCAAGGGCGGCAGTGTCTTTTGGATCGTCTTCGAGCGCCGCGAACAGGTCCAGTTCGACACAGGCCAGCAGCACTTGAGAATTGACGAATCCGGCAGTGAGGGCAAACAGCTCATTGGCACGCTTGTTGGTGATCCGCCGGAGGATCGGCCAGTTGCGGGCGCGGCGGCGGAATGCCGGATCGGCGATCATCCGGTTTCGCCAAGTGCGAATGCGGTCGGACAGCGACGCGCGCGAAGGGGTTGCCTTGCGGCTCATGGCTGGCTCCGGCGGGGCATGCGCAGCGTCGGCCATGGCCGTCAGGCGGCGCGGCTCGCAAGGCTCTCGGGCATCAGCCGCTTGGCTTCGCCGGCGATCAGGTCGCGCAGCATCGGTGCGCCGGGGCAGTCGGGTACGGCGGCGACGGTCCGGCCGACCAGGTCATGCAGCCTTGCGATCGTGGCGTCGAGGCCACCGGCGGCAACCGCATTGGGCCGGCCGTTGGCGTCGTCCTGCCCGCAAGGCTTGCCGATCTCGGCTTCATTGGCGGCGAAATCGCGCAGATCGTCAGCCACCTGATAGGCCGCGCCGAGCGCGTCGCCCATTGCGCGCCAGGTCTGCGGGTCGGCGCCGGCGGCAATCGCGCCGGCCATCGTCGCGCCGGTGAACAGCGAGGCGGTCTTGGCGCGGTGATATTCGACCAGCGGGATCTCGTCCTCGCTCTCCCATGCCTGGCCGGCGACCAGCCCGTGCGGCATGCCGACCGCCTTGGCGACGGTTCCGGTGAGCGGTGCGATCAGGTGGGGGGTGCCGACGCATTGCCGGGCGATGGTTTCAAAGGCGGCGATGATCAGCGCATCGCCCGCCAGAAGCGCCAGCGGCTCCGAAAAGGCAGAGTGGACGGCGGGCTTGCCGCGGCGGATATCGGCATTGTCGAAACAGGGCATGTCGTCATGGACGAGCGAGGCGCAATGCAGCAGTTCAATCGCCACGGCAGCGGCGTCGGACGCCTCGGGATGGTCGTCACCGCACGCCATCGCAACGGCAAGGCACAGGCGCGGGCGCACCCGTGCTCCGCCGGGAAACACCGCATAACGCAGGGCCTTTGCGATCTTCGGCGGCTGGTTGCCCGCCGTGGCGTGCTTGATCGCGGTTTCAAGGGCGCGCTCGATCCGCTTTTGCATGTCCATGGCTGGCTCCCGATCCGATGCCGTTCGTCAATTTACAACGACATAAAAGACTGTAAAGTAAAATTGACACAACGGCGGAAAATGTCAACGCGGCATGAGCAGACACGCGCAGCGCGAGCGGATCATCGTCATCGGGGCGGGCATGGGTGGGTTGGCCGCGGCGATCGGTCTGGCCGGACATGGCTACGATGTCCTGGTTCTGGAGAAGGAGGCGGCGCCCGGCGGCAAGGCGCGGCACGTCATGGTCGGCGATGCGGCAATCGATGGCGGGCCAACCGTCTTCACGATGAAATGGGTGTTCGACCGGCTGCTGGAAGGATCCGGGCAGCGGCTTGAGGATGTGGTCGACATTGGCATGGCAAAGGTTCTGGCGCGCCATTTCTGGACCGATGGCACGAGGCTCGATCTGCACGCGGATATCGACCGGTCGGCCGAGGCGATCGCAGCCTTCAGCGATGACGCCAATGCGGCGGGCTACCGCCGCTTTTGTGCCGACAGCCGGCGCATGTTCGAGACGCTGAAGGAACCGTTCATGGCCGACCAGCGGCCGAACATGGCCCAGTTCCTGTGGCGGATCGGGCCGCTTTCGATCCACCGGCATCTCGCGCTCAGGCCGTTTCAGACGATCTGGTCGGCGCTGGGCGGCTATTTTCCCGACCCGCGCCTGCGCCAGCTCTTTGCGCGCTATTCCACCTATGTGGGCTCGTCGCCCTTCATGACGCCGGCAACGCTTATGCTCGTCGCCCATGTCGAGCAGGACGGGGTGTGGATGGTCGATGGCGGCATGCATGCGCTGGCCAAGGGGCTTGTGCGGCTCGGCGAGGCGCGCGGCGTGCGCTACCGGTTCGGCGCCGGCGTCAGCCGCATCGTCACCCGTGAGGATCGTATCGTCACCGGTGTCGTGCTCGATGGCGGCGAGGCGATCGAGGCAAGTGCCGTCGTCTTCAACGGCGATGTGTCGGCGCTGGCAAACGGCGCGCTCGGCACGGCGGCGCTCGCCGCCAAGTGCAAGCCCGTCACGCCGGCTGAGCGCTCCCTTTCGGCGATGGCATGGACCGGGCTGATGACGGTGCCGGAGTTTCCGCTGGTCCATCACAATGTGTTCTTCTCGCCGGACTATGCCGACGAGTTCGGAGCGATCTTCGAGCGGCGCGCGACAACAGCCGCGCCGACCGCCTATATCTGTGCGCAGGACCGTGCGAGCGACGGCACGCTCAGCCCCGAGGCGCGGGCGCGGGGCACCGAGCGCGTGCTGATGCTGATCAATGCGCCGGGCGACGGCGACATGACAGAGTATGACGATCAAGAGGCCGACAAATGCCTGACACTGACCCTCGACCAACTTTCGCGATGCGGCCTGCACATCGACCGGACGGCGCTGGAAGCCCGGGTGACGACGCCGGCGTCGTTCAACCGGCTGTTTCCGGGCAGCGGCGGGGCGCTGTACGGACGGGCGTCGCACGGCTGGATGGCGAGCTTTCGCAGGCCGGGGGCGAGGACGGCCCTGAAGGGCCTCTATCTGGCGGGGGGCAGCGTTCATCCGGGGCCGGGCGTGCCGATGGCGACGCTTTCCGGCATGCTGGCGGCGGACGCTTTTCTGTCGGACCGGTTTTCGACGCCATCGTTCCCCGCGGCGGCTATCTCTGGTGGTATGTCGATGGAATGAGCGCCTGCGGACGCTACGGCGTCTCGGTGATCGCCTTCGTCGGTTCGGTCTTTTCGCCCTATTACGCCTGGCGCGGGCGGCGCGATCCGGACGATCATGTGTGCATCAATGTCGCGCTCTACGCGCCCGGGCGCAACCGCTGGACGATGACCGAGCGCGGCCGCGGCGCGATGAGCCGCGATGCCACCCATTTCCGCGTCGGACCGAGCCAATTGACCTGGAATGATGGCCGGCTGTCGATCGATTTCGACGAGATCGCCGTGCCGCGACCGCCGCGCCAGTGGCTGCCGCAGCGGGTGGCGGGCCGCATCGTGCTGACGCCGCACGCGATCACCGATCGCGCGTTTCCGATCGACGCAGAGGGGCATCAGCGCTGGTGGCCCATCGCGCCGTCGGGCGACATTGCCGTCAGCTTTTCGAGGGGCGGCATGCCCGACTGGTCCGGCCATGGCTATCTCGACAGCAATTGGGGCGAAATCGGGCTTGAAGACAGTTTCGCGCGCTGGGACTGGGCGCGCGGCGAACTGGAGAACGGCGAATCGGTGATCCTTTACGACACCGAGCGGCGAGACGGCTCGCGCGGTTTTCTGGTCCTGCATTTTGGCCGCGACGGCACGATCACCGAGCGCGACGAACTTCCCCATACGGCGCTGAAGTCCGGCTTTTGGGGCGTGGCGCGCGGCGCCCATGCCGATCCGGGCCATGCGCCGGTGCTGGTCGAAACGCTCGAGGACGGGCCGTTCTACCTGCGCCAGACGGTCGACACGGTGCTGTTCGGCCAAAAGGTCCGGCTGATGCATGAGAGCTTTTCGGGCCTGCGCTTTGGCAATCCGCTGGTCAAGGCGATGCTGCCGTTCCGCATGCCGCGCCGGGCGCGCTATGGCTCCTGATCGGCCTTTGCTTCGGCCTCAAGCCGGGCCTTGAGCGCGGCCTTGTCGCGTTTCAGCGTGCGCATCTGCCAGACATAGAAGACGGCAAAGCCGACGGCGCCGAAGATCACCTCGATGATGCCGAGATTTTCCACCGGTCACCCCCGCTGCGCGCCGGCGAGGCGGACCTGCCGCTGCCGGTCGCGGGCGTCGCCCATGATTTCCAGCATGCGGCCGAGCTTGGCGTCGATGGTGCGCGGCGGGACCGGATCGGACGAAGCGGCGATGTCGACGAGAAAGGCGGCCGAGGGGTCGGCTGGGACGCTCGCGGGCGGTCGCATGGGGAACGGCATCAGTGTGGCGACGGCGATCAGTTCGCCCTTGCGGCGGCGGCTGGTGTGGGCGCGTGTGTCGATGGAATTGTATTCCGCCGCACCGATTTCCCGACCGATTTCGCGATAGACGAAGGCCGCACTGCGGATCGCCGGCCGGCAGTCGAGCGGCAGGCCGGCAACGCCGGTCAGCGCCCGGTCGTACAACGCATCGGCCTCGCCCAGAAGGCGCGCGACGACGCGGCCGAGTTGCGGCGTGAACCTCGGCGCATCGATCAGGGCCCGCGGGTCGACGCCTTGCTCAGCCAGCCAGTCGAGCGGCAGGTAGATGCGGCCGCGCCGCGCATCCTCGCCCACATCGCGCGCAATGTTGGTCAGTTGCATGGCAAGGCCCAGATCGGCGGCGCGTGCCAGAACGGCGCGGTCGCGGCAGCCCATCGCCATCGTCATCATGACACCGACGGTCGAGGCGACGCGGGCCGCATAGGCTTTCACATCGGCGAAGGTGCGGTATTCGCGGCCCGCTTCGTCCCATTCGAAACCTTCAATCAGGGCCAGCGGCACCTCGATGGGGATGTGATAGGTCTGAACGACTGCCGCGAAGGCGCGGTCGCAGACCAGATCGATCGGACAGCCTTCATAGATCAGCTCAAGCCGTCTTTTGAGGCGCTGCGATGCGCGCCCGTCATTGCCCGCATCGTCGACCAGATCGTCCGACGAGCGGCAAAAGGCGTAAAGCGCGCGCGCGCCGAGACGGACGTCGCGCGGCAAAAGACGCGAGGCGGCGTGAAAGCTCTTCGAGCCGGCGCGAATCGATTCGTGGCACAGGCGCCGGTCGCGCGCGCTCAGAAGCGGGGTCCTACGCGCGTGCGGTGGCATGGGGCACCAGCTTGTCGAGAATGGCCGCCGACGAGACGACACCGGGAAGGCCCGCGCCGGGATGGGTTCCCGCGCCGACCATGTAGAGATCGCGCACTTCCTCGGAGGCGTTGTGCGGGCGGAACCAGGCAAGCTGGAAGATGGTCGGCGCCATGCCGAAAGCGGCGCCCTTGGTCGACAGGAGCCGGTCGCGGAAGTCCAGCGGCGTCGTCAGCTTCGTCGTGACGATCGCGTCCGACAGGCCTGGCATCATTGTCTGTTCGAGATGATCCTGTATGCGTTGGCGATAGGGCTCGGCCGTGGCATGCCAATCGGTGTCGCCATCGAGATTGGGCACTGGCGACAGCGCGTAGAACGCGTCACAGCCTTCCGGCGCCACCGAGGGATCGGATGCCGACGGCCGATAAAGATAAAGCGAGAAGTCGTCGGCCAGCACTTTCCTGTCGAAGATGTCGGTCAGCAGCCCGCCATAGCGCGGCCCCATCAGGATGGTGTGGTGACCGATATCGTCGTAGCGGCGGCTGGTGCCGAAATACCAGACCAGAAGGCTCATCGAATAGTTCATGCGCCGCACCCTGCGGTCGGTCCAGCGTTTCCGCTTGTGGTTGCGCAAAAGGTGCGTGTACGTCCAGCCGGCATCGGCATTGGAGACGACGCAATCGGCGGCGACGGTCTCGCCGCCAGCAAGACGGACGCCCTTTGCCGCCCCCTCTTTCACGATGATCTCATCGACCTGCACGCCAAGCCGGAAACGCGCGCCGTGCCGCTCGGCCAGATCCGCAATGCCCCTGGCGAGCGCGCCGGTGCCGCCCATGGCATAGTGCACGCCATACTCGCGCTCGAGAAACGAGATCAGGCTCATGACGCCCGATGTGCGCATCGGATTGCCGCCGATGAACAGCGGATGGAAGCTCAGCGACTGGCGGAGATGGTCGTTTCGGACATATTTCGACACAAGAGCGTGCACCGAGCGGTCCGCGCGCCGGGCGACGAGGCCGGGCATCTGCCGCACCATCTCGGCGAGCGAATGGAACGGCTGGTCGATCATCTTCTGAAAGCCGGTCCGGTAGCACTTCTCGCTTTCGACGAGGAAATCCTCGTAGCCGTCAATGTCATCGGGCTCGAACGCGGCGATTTCTTCGCGCATCTTGTCTTCGTCGGACCAGCAGCGGAAGGTCCGCCCGTCATCGAAGCGGATCGTGTAATAAGGCTCCAGCGGCTTGAGCGTGACATGGTCTGCCATGCGCTCGCCCAACAGCGTCCAGAGCGCCTCGAAGACGAATGGCGCGGTGATGATGGTCGGCCCGGCATCGAAGGTGAACCCGTCCTGCCGGTGGACATATCCGCGCCCGCCGACATCGTCGAGCTTGTCGATCACGGTGACGCGATAGCCGCGCGCGGTCATGCGCACTGCGGCGGCAAGTCCGCCGAATCCGGCACCGATCACCACCGCGTGGGGACGCTGGTCAGGTTCGGTTTCGACCGGCGGAGGTGTCTGGTGAACGGTCATCATGACCCCAAGTAAAGACACGGGCTGCCGCTTTGGCAACTGCCGGGGAAGGATGAAAGAGCGCTCATTGCGCCGCCTCGGCGGTATCGAGAAGGCCGGCGGTACGCGCCGTTTCCTCAATGATTTCAGCAAACTGGTGCGGGGCGGCCTCATGCGCCAGGTGCCCGCCCGACGGCAGGGACAAGATGGTGGCCGAGTTTGTCAGCGTCGCCGCATGTCGCGAGACGCGCGGCGGCACCATCCGGTCGTCCTCGTTGACGATGAGCGTCGTCGGCGTCTTCAGGTCGGCCAGCCGGCGCTGCAGCGGCTCGAGATTCCAGTTGGCCATCATGCCCAAGGCCCCGGCGACATGGGACGGCATGCCGACGAGGGTTTCGTAGTGGCCGATCGTCGTCTCGTCGAGCGCCGATCCGGTGTTGGCCAGGAGCCGGCGGGGCAGGCGCGTGTGGCGCGCCTGGAAGGCCACTGTATGGGCGGTGAACGGGTTGACGAAGAGCGCCTTGGCCAGCGGCGAGAAGATGGCATTGCCTTCGATCGGTTCGAGCGCGCTGTTGAGGCCGATCAGCGCGGCCGGTTCGATCCGGCCGCCGAGCGCCATCTCGATGAGAATGGCCGCGCCCGCCGAGTGGCCGGCGGCGATGGCGGGCGCGAAATCGAGCGTGTCGAGCAGTCCGGCCAGCGCGTCGGCCATGCCGGGCAGGGAGAGGACGCGGCCGCGCGCCTCGGAGGTAAAACCATGACCGGGCAGGTCGGGCGCGAGCACGTCGAACCGTTCGGCCAAAAGCCGCATCAGCGCGCCGAACGAATGGGTCGATGCGCCCGTGCCGTGCACAAGCAGGCATTTGGGAGCGCCGGCCTCGCCCATGCGCTGGACATGCCAGACAAGGCCGGCGGCCCGCACGAACCGGCTGTGCTCGGCGTTCGGCCATCGGCCCTCGACCGCATGCCAGCCCTCGGGCGGGGCGGGGTCGGCCGGGGCGGCCATCAGCGCGGCGCCTTCAGATAGTTCGAGACGATGCCGGACATGGCGCCCGCATCGGCACGCGGCAGCGTGACATAGTCGGCGTGCATGGCTTCTGCGAGGGTTCGGGCGCTGTCGCGCGGCCGCCGGGCAATGTCGATGATCACCGAACGAATGCCGGTCAGGGCCGCACGCCGGGCCATCTCTTCGGCATCGGCGCGCGCCGCCTGACGATCCTGCGTGCCGTCGAGCGCCACATTGCCCTTGCCGTCGGTCAAAAGCACGATCAGCGGCGACTGGCCGCGCCGCCGGGCGCGATCGGCAAGATCGAGTGCCTGGCAAAGGCCGGCGGCAAGCGGGGTCGGGCCGCCGCCGGGCAGGGCGGTCAGCGACCGCTTGGCCCTGACGAGCGAACGGGTCGGCTCCAGCAGCACGTCGGCGCCTTCGCCGCGGAAGGCGACCAGCGCGACCTGGTCGCGGCGGACATAGCAATCGGCCAGAAGCAGTTCGACGCAGCCCTTGGCCTCGCCGAGCCTTTCGAGGGCGGTCGAGCCCGATGCGTCGACCGCAAAAATCGCAGTGGACTCGGTGTTGTGGGCGTAGCGGACATAGCGGAAGTCGGACGGTCGCACGCAGAGCGGTTCCCCGGGTGTCCAGGCGGGCAGGCCGCGCGCCTTGCGGCGGATCATCTGCCAGGGCGCGGCGCTTCGAAGCGTGGCGACGACGTTGGGCCGGGCTCCGGGAAAGGGCGGCCGGGTGACCAGGCCCGCCGGCCGGCCCCGCCGGGCGCCCTGGCGCACCGCGCCCGACTTGCCCGCCGCGCTCTGCGCGCGGGTGCGCGTCATGTTGGCCTGGTGGAACAGGGCCAGATCGAGCTTGGCGCCTCGCGTGGCGGCGATGGCAAGGTCCTTGAGCTGTTCGGGGTCGAAGGCGGTTTCGGTCTCGCTGTCCTTTTCGGGGGCATCGGGCCGGTCGGGGCGCCGCTCATCCCTCGGAGGGGTGTCGTTTCCGGCGTCGTTGTCCGCGCTGCTGCCGTCCGCCTGATCCGCCGGCGCCTCGATCATCGCGCCGCAGGTGAGCCGCAGCGCCGTTGCGACATCGTCCGGCGAGGCTTCGGAACGGCCGGCGGACGCGGCAAGAATGCGGGCGGCCAGCATGGCCTGGGCAGGCGCGCGCATCGATGCGCCGCGCAGCATGGCGGCGACCGCAACGATCGTCTCGGCCAGCGGGTCGGCGATGGTGACGGCCTGGACTGCGCTTTCGTCCGGCGGCTGAGGCGTTTGCCGTTCGATCGTCGCGTCGCCGATCGCGATGCCGTCGAGACGGACGCGCAATCCCAGCCGGTCGGCGACGGCACCGGGCAGCGCATGATCCTCGTCGCCGTCGCTTTCATCGAGCGCGACGATGCCGAAGCCCGATGTCGCGTCATGGGCGCGGGCGATGATGCCGGCGGTGCCTGGCGCGAGCCGTTCGGCCATGGCGACGATCAGGCAACCGCCCCAGAGCGTCTCGAGCAGACCGGCTTCGTGCACGGGCGTGCCGCCGGCCAGTGTCGCGGCAATGTCGATGCCGCCGGTCAGGCGGCCGGCCGACACGGCGGGCGTGATACGCTTGACCGGCCTGGTCGCCGGCAGCATGGCGCGCGCCGCCTCCTGCCACCGGTCCCGGACGGGCGAGGCGCGGGCGATAACGTGGATGCCGCCCAGTGCCGCCGGCGCCGCGGCAAAAATCCGCGCCGCGCACAGCGCGTCGGCCCAGGCCGGATCGCCGGCGCTGGAATGGTCGGCCGAAGGCGCAGGCTCGGCCGCCGGTGCCGGGAAATCCGCCGGGCCGCTTTCAAGCATGGCCGGCGGCGCCATTGGCCACCTCGCCGACGGCGCGCTCGACCCGGACCGCCGAGCCCGCCTCGTCGAGCGGGTCGCGGCGCAGCCGGTGCCGCAGGGCCATGGGCGCGATGGCCACCAGATCGACCTTTGTCACCTCATTGCGGCCGGCGAGGGCGGCGCGGGCGCGGGCGGCCCGCATCAGGGTGAGTTCGCCGCGCAGTCCGTCAACGCCGAGACGCAGGCATATGTTGGCGGCCAGTTCGAGGACGGCGTCCGGCGTCTCCACCTGGTCGAGCATGGCTTGTGCCTTTGCGACCTTGCGCCGGACGGCTGCGTCCTTGCGGCTCCATGCGCGGACAAACCCGTCCCGGTCGCGCTCATAGGCTTCACGGCGGCGCACCACCTCGACCCGCTCCTTGAGCGTATCGGGCGAGGCGACATCGACCGACAGGCCGAACCGGTCCAGCAATTGGGGTCTGAGTTCGCCCTCTTCCGGATTGCCCGAACCGATCAGCACGAAACGGGCGGGATGGCGCACCGAAAGGCCCTCGCGTTCGACAAGGTTGACGCCCGACGCCGCGACATCCAGCAGGAGGTCGACCAGATGGTCTTCGAGCAGATTGACTTCGTCGATATAGAGAAAGCCGCGATTGGCGCGCGCCAGCAGCCCCGGCTCGAACGCCTTTTCGCCAGAGACCAGCGCACGCTCCAGATCGAGTGCGCCGCACACGCGATCCTCGGTGGCGCCGAGCGGCAGATCGATGACCGGGGCCGGTTCGGTGCGGACGCGGGGCGGCTTGTCGCCGGTACACGCAGGACATATGTCGACCGGCTTGTCCGGCTGGCAATTGTAGCGGCAGCCTTCGCGCAGTTCGATCTTCGGCAGAAGCGCGGCCAGGGCGCGCACCGCGGTCGATTTGCCCGTTCCCCGGTCGCCGAACACCAGAACACCGCCCAGGAGCGGGTCGACTGCGGCCATCAGAAGGGCCTGCTTCATCTCCTCCTGGCCGACGATCGCGGCAAAGGGAAATGGTGCCGACATGAGTTGCTCCCCGATCTGGCTTCCAAGTGTCAATTTCAATTGACATTCTGGCATGGCAAGTCGTCGATTTCCACGACGTTTTTCCCGCCGGTGAAACCAACTAAAGTTGTAGCGCGTTAACGGGTTGGCGCGAAATTGCGCCACAACCGCCGCGGTCACACCTGCAAGCTGTTGACGCGTCTCATTGGGGTGCTAGGTGTAGCCGCGAAGGGATTTTAACCGGAGGAAACCACGTGAAATCGCTTAAGACATTTCTTTTCGCGGCGGGCGCCGTGCTCGTATCCACATCGGCGCACGCCATCGACGGCGATCCGGCGGCCGGTGAGCAGGTGTTCCGCACATGCAGCACCTGCCATAATGTCGAGGAAGAGCGCAACAAGGTCGGGCCGCACCTGGTCAATGTGATCGGCAGGACGCCCGGCACCGTCGAAGGTTTCCGTTACTCGAAAGCGATGACCGAATTCGGCGAGAGCGGCGCGGTCTGGGACGAGGAAACGATCGCCGCCTATCTGGCCGATCCGCGCGGCTATGTGCGGGGCAACCGCATGGCGTTTGTCGGCCTGAAGAGCGAAGAGGAAATCGCCAACGTGATCGCCTATCTGGCGCAGTTCTCCGAGATGTCCGAAGAAGGCGAAGCGGCCGAAGAAGCCGAAGCGGCCGAAGGCGAAGCGGCCACCGAATAGATTCCGCAGCGACCGGATATCGACCCGCCGGCTCCTGTCCGGCGGGTCTTTTCTTTTTGCAGCGCACGCAATGGCTGAACATCGCGGCATTAGACTGATGTCTAATGCCGCGATGTTGCTTCCAAAGGTGGCCGGCCGGACCGCAGATGACGTGTTCCGCGGTGGCGATCCCCCGGCGGAAGCCGGACACAACGCCTTGTTTATGCGCCGTTTACCGCCGTCACGAGCCGGCGTTTCCACTTTCCCCGAGGGCATGATGTCCACAAGGACGATTTTGTCGCATGTTGCTCGCCGGCTCTCTCGTCTCCCGTCAAATTTCATCATAAGATGTTTTCGAGCGTGCGGTCTTTTCCGCCGCTGAGGAGGCAAAATGTCAGGGCGCCGGCAGACACCGGACGACCCAGTGGAGGCCAACGATAATGCCGGTCAACCGGCACCGGATTTCCGGTATACACTGCTGAACACGCCCACTGTCGATCGTCGACTGGATACACAATTGCTCGAGCGTGCCATCAAACGCCATGTGGCCGCGCAGGTGGGCGAGGTCGCGGCGCCTTCTGGCGGCGATGATGACCGCGTTGGCCGGCTCGATCCCGAGACGGTCCTTGAGGCTTTCCTTGTTTCCGATCAGGCCTTTCTCGATTCAGTCGTGCCGACGCTGCTGGACAGCGGCGTCAGCCTTTCGGCCTTCTACAAGACAATCGTGCGCCCCGTTGCGGCCAAGCTTGGCGATCTTTGGTGTGAGGACGAGGTCGACTTCGTCAGGGTCGAGATCGTGTCGACGCGGCTGCGGCTGATGTGCAATCAGCTCGTGACGCGGCGCATGGCCGGCCGGACGCCCTGGCACGAAGACGGGCGCCGGCGCATCCTGCTGGCCAACACCGGCGGGGATCAGCACACGCTGGGCTTTTCGATGGCCGAAGCCTTCTTCCAGGACGCGGGATGGAACGTCGATGGCGGCGCCGATCTCCGGCCGGGCGCCGACTATTACGATACGCTGCAGGCCGGCGACTTTCCTTTCGTGGCCATTGCCTTTGCGCGCGACGATGCGTGCGATCCCACCGACATGGTCGCCCGGACCCGGCAGGCCTCCGCCCGCCGCGACGTCAGGATTTGTCTCGGCGGCGTTGCCGTCAGTGCAAGTCCTGATCGCTACCGGGCTGCGGGCGCCGATATCGTCGCGCTGGACGCGCTCGACGCCGTTCGGCAGGCCGAGGGATTGCTTGCCGTTTCGCCATGGGAAAAGGCCGGTCATGCTGCGCCAGCCCCCGCCGACAACGGCGCTGGCGCAGGTCGGGCCGACAAAGGCAGCTAAAGACGAACGGCTCTAACCCGACAGGTCGCCGCCGTGGGGCAGTATTTCGCCCAGGCGAAGCAGGGCGATCCGTTCGACCTGCCGGCAGGCTTCGGCAAATTCCTGTTCGGCGCTGTTTTCAAGCCGTTGCTGAAACGCTTGCAGGATCGACGCCTTGTCGTGGTCGCGTACCGCGATGATGAACGGAAAACCGAACTTTTCCGTGTAGGCAAGGTTCAGCGCCTCGAACCGGGCGCGTTCCCGGTCGGTCAGGGCGTCGAGACCCGCCGAGGCCTGTTCTGCGGTGGAATCGGCGGTTAGCCGCTTGGCGGCAGCGAGCTTGCCGGCGAGATCGGGGTGCGCTTTCAGGACGCCAAGACGTTCGTCATGGGAGGCGGCACGAAACTGCCGGGCGAGCGCGGCATGCAGGCCGATGGCGGTGTCGTTGGCCGGGCCGAGTTCGTCGTTGAAAGCGCGCTCGGCGATCCAGGGCGAGTGCTCGAAGATGCCGCCGAACGCCTCGATGAATTCGGACTTGTCGAGCCGCGAGGGCTTGGCGCGATGCTCGGGCGGAAAAAGGGCGCGCCAATGGTTGGCGATGTCGATGCGCCGGGCGAACCAGACGCCGGATTTCGATTGCGCGTAGTCGATGAAACGCTTGAGTGCCATCGCCCGGCCGGGCCGGCCGGCGAGCCGGCAATGAAGGCCGACCGACATCATCCTGGCCTGGCCCTGTTCGCCCTCGGCATAAAGAGTGTCGAACGTGTCCTTCAGATAGGCGAAGAACTGGTCGCCCGCATTGAAGCCCTGCGGCGTTGCGAACCGCATGTCGTTGGCGTCCAGCGTGTAGGGCACGATGAGCTGGTCGTGCCCGTCATAATGGTGCCAGTAGGGCAGATCGTCGGCGTAAGAGTCGGCCACATAGGCAAAACCGCCTTCCTGTGCGGCCAGATCGACCGTGTTGACCGAGCAGCGGCCCGTGTACCAGCCATGGGGACGCTCTCCCGTCACCTCGCGGTGGACGCGGATCGCCTCCTCCATGTGGTGCTTTTCCTGATCGGGGGAGAAATCCTTGTACTCAATCCATTTGAGGCCGTGCGACGCGATTTCCCAGTCCGCTTGCTGCATGGCGCGGACCTGCGCGGGAGACCGGGCGAGGGCTGTTGCGACGCCATAGACGGTCACCGGAACACCGGCCTGCACGAACAGCCGGTGCAAGCGCCAGAAGCCGGCGCGCGCGCCATATTCGTAGATCGTCTCCATGTTCCAGTGGCGCTGACCCGGCCAGGCGGCGGCGCCGACAATCTCCGACAGGAAGGCTTCGGAAGCCTCGTCGCCATGGAGAAGGGAGTTTTCGCCGCCTTCCTCATAATTGACGACGAACTGGACGGCGATCTTGGCGCCGCCCGGCCATTTCGGGTCGGGCGGGGTCTGGCCGTGGCCGTGCATGTCGCGGGGGTAGCGGTTCATGGCCGCCGGCTCCTGTGTGGCGCGCCGGACTTCACAAGCGCGCGGGATGCTGTCAGATGGTGCATGGACTTGTCATGCCGATTTTCGGCCGATCAGACAAGCATGCGGGGAGAGCGAGCGCGATGGCCGAAGGCGGATTTCTGACGACCCATGTGCTGGACACGGCACGCGGCGTGCCGGCGGCGGGCATGGCGATCCAGCTCTATCGGGTGTCGGGCAATTCGCACACAAAGATCGCCGAGGCGGTGACCAATGATGACGGGCGCACCGATGGCCCCATCCTGCCGGCGGGCACGTTCAAGGCCGGCCAGTACGAGCTGGTCTTTCATGCGGGCGACTATCTGCGCGCCAACGGGCTTGCCGGCGACGAGCCGCTGTTTCTCGACCAGGTGCCGATCCGCTTCGGCATCAGCGACGGCGAGGCCCACTATCACGTGCCGCTTCTGGTTTCGCCCTATGGCTATTCGACCTATCGGGGCAGCTAGCGGGGCGAAGGGCCGAACCGATGTATGATCTCGCCGTCTTCATGGAATGGGCCGAGTTCGCCGTGCGCTGGCTGCATGTCATCACGGCCATCGCCTGGATCGGCTCGTCCTTCTATTTCATCGCGCTCGACCTGGGTCTGAACCGGGATATCGAAGGCCCGGCCGATGGCGAGGAATGGCAGGTCCATGGCGGCGGCTTCTACCACATCCAGAAATATCTCGTCGCGCCCGAGGCGATGCCCGAGCATTTGACCTGGTTCAAATGGGAGAGCTACGCCACCTGGCTTTCGGGCTTCGCCATGCTCGTCCTCGTCTATTATCTGGGCGCCGATCTCTATCTGGTCGATCCGAACGTTGCCGACATTTCGATCCCGTTCGCCATCGCCATCTCGCTGGCGTCGCTGGCGTTCGGCTGGATCGTCTACGACCAGCTCTGCAAGTCGCCGCTCGGCGAGACGCCGACCGTCCTGATGCTGCTCCTTTTCGTGCTGCTCGTGGTCATGGCCTGGGGCTACACGCAGGTGTTTTCGGGACGGGCGGCGCTTTTGCACCTTGGCGCCTTCACCGCCACGATCATGACGGCGAACGTGTTCCTGATCATCATTCCCAACCAGAAAATCGTCGTCGCGGATCTCAAGGCCGGCCGCACACCCGACGCCAAATACGGCAAGATCGCCAAGCTGCGCTCGACGCACAACAACTACCTCACCCTGCCGGTGATCTTCTTCATGCTGTCGATCCATTATCCGCTGGCGTTTGCGAGCGAATACAACTGGCTGATCGCGGCGCTGGTGTTCCTGATGGGCGTGACGATCCGGCACTATTTCAACACGCGTCATGCGCGCGCCGGCAACCCGACCTGGACGTGGCTGGCGACGGCGATCCTGTTCGTTCTCATCATGGCGATTTCGACCTGGCCGCTCTTTTCGGACGATCCGGCCAACCCAGAGGACGCCAGGGCCACGCCCTATCAGGAGCGGATCATGGCGACCGAGGGCTTTGAGGAGGTCGCATCGATCGTGCAGGGACGCTGCTCGATGTGCCATGCCACCGAGCCATTCTGGGACGGCATCGTCTTCCCGCCCAACGGCGTGCGGCTCGAAACGCATGCGCAGATCGCCGCGCATGCGCGCGACATCTACATCCAGTCGGGCGTCACGCACGCTATGCCGCCGGCGAACGTGTCCTTCATGGAGGATGAAGAGCGCCGCGCGATTGTCGAATGGTTCCGCTCGGTTCAGTGAGCGCCTGACAGCGCGGCGCCGACGGCGCGGGCCATCACCAGTTCCTCATTGGTCGGAACCACCATGACGCGGACCCGGCCGGTGCCGATGTCGCGGGCGTTGTCGGCGTTATTGTCCTCGTCGACCGCGATGCCGAGCCATTCCATACCCGCGCAGACCTCGCGCCTGATGCGTGCCGAGTTCTCGCCGATGCCGCCGGTGAAGATCAGCGCGTCGAGCCCGCCGAGCACCGCGCTCATGCCGCCCAGTTCACGGCGGATGCGGAAGACGAAATAGTCGATCGCCTCGCGGGCGTGCGGATCGTCGCTTTGTTCCAGCGTGCGCATGTCATGCGTCAGGCCGGACAGGCCCTTGAGACCGCTTTCCCGATAGAGAAGGTTGGCGATCTGATCGGCGTCCATGCCGTGATGCTGCATCATGTAGAGCAGCACGCCCGGATCGATCTGGCCGCAGCGCGTGCCCATGGGCAGACCGTCGAGCGCGGTGAAGCCCATGGTCGATCCGACGCTTAGGCCGTCGCGCACCGCGCACATGGAGGCGCCATTGCCAAGATGGGCGATCACGACGCGTCCGCGCGCAAGGTCCGGCTCGGTGCGAGCGATTTCCGAGGCGATGTACTCATAGGACAGGCCGTGGAAGCCATATCGCCGCACGCCTTCGTCGAACCATTTGCGGGGCAGGGCGAACGTGTCGTTGACGAACGGATGGGTGCGATGGAACGCCGTGTCGAAACAGGCGATCTGGACGGCGTCCGGAAAGGCGGCGATGGCCGCCTCGACGCAGTCGAGATTGTGCGGCTGGTGCAGGGGGGCGAGCGGCTCGAGCGTGCGCAGCTTGCCGATGACCTCCGGCGTCAGTTCAGTGGGGGCGACAAAGTCAGTGCCGCCATGGACGACACGGTGGCCGACGCCGGCAACGGTCGAACCACCGAACAGGACGTCCGCCCGACCGAGAATCGCGGAAAGCGCGCCGGCATGGTCGTTGGCCTCGATACCGACAACCTGCTTGTCCCCACCGCGTTCGACGATCAGCCTTGTCTGCTGGGTGGGCGACAGATTCTCCACTTGTCCCGATGCGCGGAGCGCCGGTCCATCGCCCTGCGCATAGACCGCGAACTTGACCGAGGACGAGCCCGCATTGAGCGTCAGGATCGCCGCGTCCGACATGGTGTGCCTACTGGTTCAGTTGCCATTGGTGGTAGAGCGCGGCGACCGCGCAGGAGGCAAGCCGTGCCTTGTCGTCATCGGCGCGGCTCGACAGGATCACCGGGCACTTGGCGCCGAGCACGAGGCCGCCCGCCTCGGCATGGGCCAGAAACGTCAGCTGCTTGGCGATCATGTTGGCCGATTCCAGGTTCGGCGCCATCAGAATGTCGGCGTGGCCGGCGACCAGCGAGCGGATGCCCTTGGTGCGCGCCGCATCCTCGTCCACCGCATTGTCCATGGCGAGCGGACCGTCGACGATTCCGCCCCGGATCTGGCCACGGTCGGCCATCTTGGCGAGCGCGGCCGCCTCGATGGTCGATGGCAGCTTGGGATTGACCGTTTCGACCGCCGACAGGACGGCGACCTTTGGCACCTCGACGCCCAGCGCGCGGCCCAGATCGATCGCGTTCTGGATGATGTCGACCTTCTCATGCAGTTCCGGCGCGATGTTGATGGCCGCATCGGTGATCATCAGCAGATGATCGAGGCCGGGCACATCCATGCAGAAGACGTGGCTGAGGCGCCGCCTTGTTCGCAGGCCGCCGTCGGATTTGACGATGGCGCGCAGAAGGTCGTCCGTGTGCAGATGGCCCTTCATGACAGCGCCGGCACGGCCCTCGTGGACGAGCTGGACGGCACGGGCCGCCGCGACCGAATCGGTCGGCGCGTCGATGATCTCGAACGGGTGCAGATCGACGCCCATTTCGACGCCCGTTTCGCGGATCTTCTTCTCGTCGCCGACGAGGATCGGCACGATCAGAGTGTGTTCGGCGGCCAGCAGCGCCCCGCCAAGCGACTTGGGATCGTCGGGGCAGACAACGGCGGTGGGCAGAGCGGGCAGCGGTTCGGCCAGCTCAAGCAGCCTGTCGAAATGGACGTGCCGCTGCACGGTCAGGCCGGGCAGGTCGTCGGCGGCGAAACTCAGTTTCGTCTTCGGCGCGATGACCGTCGCCTCGCCCTCGACGATCGGCGCGCCGTCCGCCTTGGTCACCGTTGTCGCGAAGACTGCCAGGCGTTCGGGTTTCTTCTTGGCTAGCCGGATCGTGACGGTCAGTTCGTCGCCGGCATGGGCGCGGCCCAGAAAGCGCAAATTCTGGCCTTTGTAGAGCGTTCCCGGGCCGGGCAACTGGTTGCCGAGCACCGCCGATATCAGCGAAGCCACCCACATGGAGGGAGCGATCGGCTCATCGGCCTCGCCGTCGCCGTCATGGTCTCCCTTGGGCAGGTGAACCGGATTGTGATTGCCCGAAGAAGACGCGTAGACGAGAAAATCCTCGGCGCGGCAGAGGCGCTTGGCGGACGCCTCCATGCCTATCTCAAGGGCGTCCCAGGGCGTGTTGGAATAGGTGTTCATCTCATCGAGGTCCCGAAAGGCCGCACCGCATGCCGGTTCCTCCATCGGGGCGCTGTCATAGTCAACCGCCAAATCGGCTTTGCTTGGCGACGGCTGTCGCGGCGATTGCAAATCGCATGTCGAGGCGGCAGTCTGCCAGCGCATGATCGGGAGGAACGGATGCGCCGCTCGCTGTTGATGTTGATGCTGTGCATGCCGCTCGGGACCGCCGCTGCCGCCGACCTGCCGCCGCCTGTCACCGACGACATGTTCGCGCCGGTCGACGAGGCCGAGGCGCGGCTTGGCTGGCAATTGTTCTGGGATCCGGTCCTTTCGGGCAACCGCAACATCTCCTGCGCGACGTGCCATCATCCCGATTTCGGCACCGGCGACGGCGTGTCGCTGGCCTTGGGAGAGGGCGGCATCGGGCTCGGTCCCGACCGGCGCGTCGATCCCGAAAATCCGCCCGAACAGCGCATTCCGCGAAACGCGCCGGCGCTGTTCAATCTCGGCGCGCGCGAATTCACGGTGTTGTTCCATGACGGCCGGATCGAGGTGGACGAGACACGGCCCTCGGGCCTGCGCACGCCGCTCGAAGACGAGATGACCGCCGGTTTCGCCAACATCCTGTCCGCGCAGACCATGTTTCCGGTCCTGTCGCAGGACGAGATGGCTGGCCACTACAGCGAGAACGAGGTGTCGCTGGCCGTCCGCATGGGGCGGATCACCGGCGAGGGCGGCGCCTGGGACCGGATTTCGCAGCGCGTGGCGGCGATCGATGCGTACCGGACCCAGTTCGAGACGGTCTATCCGGAGATCGGGGCGGGCCGGGCCATCGCATTCACGGATATCTCGAACGCCATCGCCGCCTTCATTGCGTTCGAGTGGCGTTCCGACAAGGCGCCGTTCGATGCGATGCTGCGCGGTGAGGCGGAACCGACCGGCGCTTCGGCCAAGGGATTGGACCTGTTTTATGGCGAAGCGGGCTGCGCGACGTGCCATGCCGGCCCGTTCCTGACCGATCACGGGTTTCACGCCATGGGGCAGCCGCAGATCGGGCCGGGCAAGGCCGAACGGTTCGAGGCCCATGCGCGCGACATTGGCCGGATGCGGGTGACGGGCGACCCCGCCGACGCCTACAAGTTCCGGACACCAAGCCTGCGCAACGTCGCTCTGACGGCGCCCTACGGCCATGCCGGGGCTTTTGGAGAACTGGACGCGTTTTTGCGCCATCATGTCGATCCGGCGGCAGGCCTTGCCGCCTATGATCCCGGTCAGGCCGTGCTTGCCACGCTGCAAGGCGCCGACGATTTCGCCGTTCTGAACGATGCCGACGAGCGGACGGCGATTGCCGAGGCGGTGGAGATCGAACCGGTGCCGCTGGCGGATGCGGACATTGCCGCGCTCGTGGCGTTCCTCGGAACGCTGACGGACCAAGCCGCCGCCAAGGGCCGGTTCGGCATTCCCGACGCTGTGCCGAGCGGGCTGGAGGTCGAACGCCAGCGAGATTGAGCGGAACGTTGCTCAATCGTCGCGCGTGATGGTCCAGATGCGGCCGGCGGCGAGCGTTCGCCATTCGGTCATCGTTCCATCCGGCCAGATCACGCGGATCTCCGCCGTCTCGGCGTCGCCGAGGCCGAAATGCTGAGGCAGGGCCGATCCGCCGGCATGGCCGCCGCCGATGGTGATCTCGCGCGTGTGAATGCGGCCATCGATCCGCGATTCAACGATTGCGCCCACCGCGTTGATATTGCTGCCCGATTGGCGGACATCGACCATCAGCCAATTGCCCGCGTGGGGCGTTGCGTTTTCATGCACCTCCAGCGGCGCGCGGCGGTTGACGACGATCAGGTCCAGTTTCCCGTCGGCGTTCAGGTCGGCGAGCGCGGCGCCGCGAGCGCGGTCGGTCGTGGCGACGCCGGCCAGATGGGCGGTTTCGGCAAACGAGCCGTCCGGTTGCCGGACCAGCAGATTGTTGGGGTCTTCGATCGCATTGGAGGGCATCTGGTCGACATTGCCCTTGGCGATGAACAGATCGTCGCGGCCGTCATTGTCGACATCGCCGAATTCGGCATGCCACCCCGTCGACGGGCGTCCGTCGTCGCCGATGAACGGGCGGTGCGCGTAGGAGCCCATCTCGAAGGGTGCTGCTTCATAGCCCGTGTCGGTTGCGATCTGCAGGAGCTGGTCGCCCATCGACGTGGACATCACTTCGGCGCGGCCGTCGCCGGTCAGGTCGCGCGCGGCGATCCCCATGCCCCACAAGGACACGTTCGGCCAACCGTCGGTTTCATCGAGGAAGCGCAACGTCTCGAGATCGAGCTTCTGCTCCGATCCGCCGCGGACATAGTAATGGCGATCGTTGGAGATGCGCAGAAAGGGCCTGCCCAGGCGCCGTTCGTCGGAAATCAGCATGGACAGCGCACAAAAGCCGGGCTCGATGCGGATCGGCGGAGCAAAGCGGCGGCCGGCCGGCCGGTGCAGTTCGTTGGCATCGCACGCTTCGAACGGGCCTTCGGGATCGGCACGGTCGACATAATTGCCGACCGCCAGGGTCGGCCAGTGCTGCCCGTCTTCCCATGTGGCGGAAAAGGACGTCGACCAGCCATTGCCCGGCGCCAGGGCCCATTGAGCGGTTGCATCGGTGAAGCGGCAATCTGCTCCGCCCTTCAGGATCACGTTCGGGCCGACCCGCAGGACGACCAGGTCCATATGGCCGTCGCTGTCGATGTCGAGCGGGTAGGCGCCGGTAACGCCGGTGAGTTCGGGCAGGCCGGCGCCGCGTTCGAACCGGACCGGCGCGCCCGGCGCTTCGCTGACGTTGACGAAAAGCCGTGCCGGGTTTTCGCCGCCTGCAGCATAGGCGTCGGGTCTGGCATCGCCATTGCAGTCGAAGACCGCCACGCCGCCGCCGACGAAGTGCTCCCATCCGCCCGCATAGATGTGCTGGACCGGCAGATCGGCGGAGCGGTCGACAAAGACCGGATGATCGCCATTGGCGTGCGCCGGCGCGGCATGGGCGAGCAAGGCGATGAGGAGGATCGCCCGCCTCATTTTCCGGTTGTCTGCGCGCCGAGAAGATCGTCCGTCACGGCGGCGAGCGCCAAAGCGGCCGCGCCTTGCGCCCAGATCATGTCACCCCAGGCATGGGTTTCAACGCGCGGGCCCTTGGCATGGGTCGCCGGCGAGAGACTGGTCATCTCGGCGAGCACGTCGCGCGCATAAAGATAGTCGTAGCGCATGCGCGCGCCCGAAAGGATGATCAGACCGGGATCGAAAAGCGTGACGACATTGGCGAGCCCCAGCGCGAGGAAGCGCCCGGCGCGATGGAAGATCGAGCGCGCGGCGGCGTTGCCGGCCTTGGCGTGGCTGAACAGGCTTTCGAGGATGATCTGCGGTTCGCGCTCGGCGCTGGTCCAGTTGAGCGCGGTCGATGCCTCGCGCACCAGCGCATAGTCGGCGACATAGGCTTCAAGGCAGCCGCGCTGGCCGCAGCGGCACAGCGCGCCGTCCAGATGCACCTTGGTGTGGCCAAGCTCCATGCCCATGCCGCCGGCGCCGCGATAGATCTCGTGATTGACGACCAGCCCCATGCCGACGCCGTGCTCGATGGTGACGACGGCAAAGTCGGGCAGGGCGCGTCCGGCGCCGAACCAGAGTTCGGCCATGGTCAAGAGGTTGGCGTCATTGTCGACAGAAACCGGCTTGCCGATCCGCTCGGCCACCATTTCGGCCAGCGGCACATCGGTGTCGGCCATGATGGGCGACCATTGGATGCGGCCGCGGTCGGCGTCGACGAAGCCGGGCACGCCAAGGCCGACGGCGGCCAGGTCGTCGCGACCGAGGCGGGCGGCCCGGAGCGCCGCGTCGAGCATGTCGGCGGTTTCGGTGAGGATGTCGGCGGTCGAATGACGCGCATGGGCGCGGGGCGCGCTGGCCTCACCGATCCGGTTGCCGGCAAAGTCGACGATCACCGCGGAATGGCTGGGCGAGGACAGTTTGATGCCGGCGACAAAGCGGGCCCCGGGCCGCACGCTGAGCGCCACGGGTGGCCGTCCGCGTCCGCTTTCGGCGTCGCGTTGCGGCGAGCCGGTCTCGCGGATCAGGCCGGTGTCGATCAGCTCGGACGTGATTGCGGTGACCGAGCCCGGGCTTATGCCGACCTTGCGGGCCACATCGACGCGCGCGATCGAGCCGGCCGCACGGATTGCCTCGAAGACCTGCTGGCGCAACGGCTTGATCGAACTGGACAGGGGCGGCGTCAGCGGGCCGCATCCGGTCGGTGCGAGATTTGGCAAATCCCTGCGCAAAAGGACGTCAACGGCCATTTTCTTCAGGCGCCGACATAAATAATGGCGTTCCGGCGACCGGGATCGCGTTGAAACACGCCATGTCGGCGCTTCCTCCCAAGCCGAGGGTAGTCTTTTTCAGCGAAAGGCGTCAAATTAATTTTGACAATTGAATTTAATATGCGATGGTGTCGTACGGCCTTACGGTCGCCGCGCCGGAGGAGGCGCACATACGGGAGGAAATCATCATGCGTAAAGCAATCGTGCTTGCGGCCGCCTTGGCTGTGGGACTGTCTTCAACCGCCCTGGCCCAGGACAGCGTTACCGTCGGCGTGAGCTGGTCGAATTTCCAGGAAGAACGCTGGAAAACGGACGAAGCGGCGATCAAGGCCGCGCTTGAGGAAGCGGGCGCCGAATATGTGTCGGCGGACGCCCAATCATCGTCCGCCAAGCAATTGTCGGACATTGAAAGCCTGATTGCGCAGGGCGTCGATGCGCTGATCATCCTGGCTCAGGACGCCCAGGCGATCGGGCCCGCCGTGCAGGCGGCTGCCGACGAAGGGATTCCCGTGGTCGGCTATGACCGGCTGATCGAGGATGCGCGCGCTTTCTACCTGACCTTCGACAATATCGAGGTCGGGCGGATGCAGGCGCGCGCCGTTTTCGCCGCGCAGCCCACCGGCAACTATGTCATGATCAAGGGCTCGGCGCAGGACCCGAACGCAGACTTCCTGCGCGGCGGCCAGCAGGAGGTGCTGCAGGAAGCCATCGATGCCGGCGACATCACCATTGTCGGCGAGGCCTATACGGACGGCTGGCTTCCGGCCAACGCCCAGCGCAACATGGAGCAGATCCTGACTGCCAACGACAACAATGTCGATGCGGTCGTCGCCTCCAATGACGGAACCGCCGGCGGCGTCGTTGCCGCGCTCACCGCACAGGGCATGGAGGGCATTCCCGTCTCCGGCCAGGACGGCGACCATGCGGCGCTGAACCGCGTCGCGCTCGGTACCCAGACGGTATCGGTCTGGAAGGATGCGCGCGATCTGGGCCGCGCGGCCGGCGAGATCGCCGTTGCCATGGCCAACGGCACCGCGATGGGCGACATCGAGGGCGCGGCGGCGTGGACATCGCCCGCCGGCACCGAGATGACCGCCCGGTTCCTCGAGCCGGTTCCGGTCACCGCCGACAATCTGACGGTGGTCGTCGATGCGGGCTGGATCGACCAGGAAACGCTCTGTCAGGGCGTGACCGGCGGTCCCGCTCCCTGCAACTGATCGCAGCCTGACACCCGCTCTCTCCCGCGCGCCGATGCGCGGGGGAGGGCGCCCTCATTTCCGGAGTTAGGCCGTGAGCGACAGCCCCGCCCTGCCGAAAGCCGCGCCCGGCATGCGCAATCTTGCGCGGACGCTTGAGATCGACACCCGTCTTCTGGGCATGATCGGCGCATTCATCGCGCTGTGCCTGGTGTTCCATTTCCTGACCGACGGGCGGTTTCTGACGCCGCGCAACATCTTCAACCTGACCATCCAGACCGTCTCCGTCGGCATCATGGCGACCGGCATGGTGTTCGTCATCGTCACGCGGCACATCGACCTGTCGGTCGGCTCGCTGCTGGCGACCTGTTCGGCGATGATGGCGATGACCCAGACGCTGGTGACGCCGGAATGGCTGGGGCTCGGCCTCAACCACCCGCTGACGGCGCCGGCCGCGATCGTCGTCGGGCTCGGAACCGGGATCGTCATCGGCGCCTTCCACGGCTGGCTGATCGGCTATCTGGGCATTCCGGCCTTCATCGTCACGCTGGGCGGGCTTCTTGTCTGGCGCAACGTCGCCTGGTATCTGACCAACGGGCAGACGATCGGCCCGCTCGACGGCAATTTCCAGCTCTTCGGCGGCATTGGCGGCACGCTGGGCGAAACCTGGAGCTGGGTCTTCGGACTGATCTGCGCAGCGGCGGCGCTCTATGCGATCTGGCAGTCGCGGCGCAACAAGATCAGCCACGATTTTCCGGTCAAACCGCTGTGGGCGGAAATCGCGCTGGGCGCGCTCGTGACCGCCGCGATCCTCGGCTTCATCGCCATCCTCAATGCCTACCAGATCCCGGAACGCCGGCTGGAGCGCATGTTCGAGGCGCGCGGCGAGGTGCTGCCGGAGGGCTTCACCGCCGGATACGGGCTGCCGATCTCGGTGCTCTTGCTGATCGCGGTCGCGGTAACGATGACGATTATCGCCAACCGCACGCGGCTTGGCCGTTACATCTTTGCCACCGGCGGCAATCCGGACGCGGCTGAACTGTCGGGCATCAACACGCGCCTCTTGACGGTTAAAGTGTTCATCATGATGGGCATTTTGTGCGCGATCAGCGCGGTCGTCGCCTCCTCGCGCCAGACGTTCCATTCCAACGACATCGGCACGCTGGACGAGTTGCGCGTCATCGCCGCCGCCGTCATCGGCGGCACGGCGCTGGCCGGCGGGGTCGGCACGATCTACGGGGCGATCCTGGGTGCGCTCATCATGCAGTCGCTGCAATCGGGCATGGCGATGGTCGGCGTCGATGCGCCGTTCCAGAACATCGTCGTCGGCACGGTTCTCGTCGTCGCCGTCCTGATCGACACGATCTACCGCAAGCGGACGGGAGACTGACCATGGCCGACACGATCGATCGTTCCGGCACGCCGCTTGTGGAGATGCGCGACATCTCGATCGCCTTCGGCGGCATCAAGGCTGTCAACCACGTCTCCGTCGATCTGTTTCCGGGCGAGGTGGTCGGGCTTCTCGGCCACAATGGCGCCGGCAAGTCGACGCTGATCAAATGCCTTTCGGGCGCCTACCGGATGGATGCGGGCGAGATCTTCATCAATGGCGACAAGGCGGCGATCAACAATCCGCGCGATGCGCGGCGCTACAACATCGAGACCATCTACCAGACGCTGGCGCTTGCCGACAATCTGGACGCCGCCTCGAACCTGTTTCTGGGCCGCGAGCTGACAACGCCGGTGGGGCTTGTCGACGATGCGCGCATGGAGGCCGAAACCCGTCAGATCATGGGCCGGCTCAATCCGAACTTCCAGAAGTTCTCCGCGCCGGTCTCGGCGCTTTCGGGCGGCCAGCGCCAGTCGGTGGCGATCGCCCGCGCGGTCTATTTCAACGCCAGGATCCTGATCATGGACGAGCCGACCGCCGCGCTCGGGCCGCAGGAAACGCGCATGGTCGCCGACCTGATCGACGAGTTGAAGCGACAGGGTCTGGGCATCTTCCTGATCGATCACGATGTGCACCAGGTCAAGGAACTGTGCGACCGGGCGGCAGTGATGAAGAATGGCGAACTGGTCGGCGTCGTCGATGTGGACTCGGTCTCGGTCGATGACATTCTGGCGATGATCATCGCCGGCAAAAAGCCGCAAATGGCAGCGTGATGTATATCGGTCTCGACCTGGGCACGTCCGGCCTCAAGGGGCTGGTCATCGACGAGCGCCAGTCGGTCGTCGGCGAGGCGCATGAGGCGCTGACCGTGTCGCGCCCCCATCCGGGCTGGTCGGAGCAGGCGCCGAGCGACTGGCTGGCTGCAGCCGAAAGCGTTCTCGATCAACTTGCCAAGGCGCACGACCTGTCCGCCGTGCGGGCGATCGGCCTTTCGGGCCAGATGCACGGGGCGACGCTGCTGGACGCGTCCGATGCCGTCTTGCGGCCCTGCATGCTGTGGAACGACACGCGCAGCCACGAACAGGCGGCGGCGATGGATGCCGATCCCGAGTTCCGCGCGGTGACGGGCAACATCGTCTTTCCCGGATTCACCGCGCCCAAGGTCGCCTGGGTGCGCGACAATGAACCCGACATTTTCGAACGCATTGCCAAGGTGCTGCTGCCGAAGGACTATCTGCGCCTGTGGCTGACGGGCGGCTATCATTCCGACAAGTCGGATTCGGCCGGAACGGCGTGGCTCGACACGGGCAAGCGCGTCTGGTCGAAAAGACTTCTGGCCAAGACGGGTTTGGGCATGATCCACATGCCGGCACTGGTCGACGGAAGCGATGTGACGGGCAAGCTGCGCGCCGAGATCATGGACCGGTGGGGCTTGTCTGGAGACTGTGTCGTCGCAGGCGGCGGCGGCGACAATGCCGCGTCGGCGATCGGCGCCGGCGTTACTGAGGCAGGCGAGGCGTTCGTGTCGCTGGGCACGTCGGGCGTGCTGTTTGCGGCATGCGATGCCTATGCGCCGGCGCCGGAGACCGCAGTCCACACATTCTGTCACGCATTACCCCGTACCTGGCACCAGATGGGGGTGATCCTGTCCGCGACCGACGCGCTCAACTGGTATGCATTGCTTGTGGGCGATGATCCCGCCGCGCTGACCGGCGCGCTCGGCGATCTCGCCGCGCCGGGCCGGACGCTGTTCCTGCCCTATCTTGGCGGCGAGCGCACACCGCACAATGACGCCGCCGTGCGTGGCGCGCTCATCGGGCTCGAGCATGCCAGCGACCGCGACGCGGTCACCCGCGCCGTGCTCGAAGGGGTCGTTCATGCCGTACGCGACTGCCGCGACGCGCTGGCTGCGACGGGCACCCGGTTCGACCGGCTTCTGGCTGTCGGCGGCGGCGCCAAATCGGACTACTGGCTCAAGGCGCTGGCGACATCGCTGGCAGTGCCGATCGACGTACCGGTCGCCGGCGATTTCGGCGGCGCGTTTGGCGCCGCGCGCCTTGCGATGATGGCTGCCGGCGATCTCGATGCGTCGGGCCTGAACCCGCCACCGATCGCCAAGACGGTTGATCCCGATGCGGCGCTGGCCGACGCGTTCGCCGGCGCCCATGTGCGCTATCAAACCGCCTATGCCCAGACGAGGATGCTGTGATGAGCGACTTCTTCAAAGGAATCGAGCCGATCCGGTACGAGGGACCGGACGGCGCCAACCCGCTGGCTTACCGCCACTACAATGCGGACGAAGTGGTGATGGGCAAACGGCTGGAAGACCATTTGCGGTTCGCGGTCGCTTGGTGGCATTCGTTTGCCTGGCCGGGCGGCGATCCGTTCGGAGGCCAGACATTCGAGCGGCCATGGTTCGGCGACACGATGGAGTTGGCCAAGCTGAAAGCCGACGTGGCCTTCGAGATGTTTGCGATCCTCGGCCAGCCGTTCTTCTGTTTCCACGATGCCGATATCCGCCCCGAGGGCGACGGGTTTGCCGGCAATACGGCCAACCTTGAGGAGATGGTCGACTATATTGGCGCCAAGATGGAGGCGGTCGGCACAAAGCTGCTCTGGGGCACGGCGAACCTGTTCTCGCACCGGCGCTACATGGCCGGCGCGGCCACCAACCCCGATCCGGACGTTTTCGCTTTCGCGGCGGCGACGGTGAAGACCTGCATGGATGCGACGCACAAGCTCGGCGGCGCAAACTATGTCTTGTGGGGCGGCCGGGAGGGCTATGAGACGCTTTTGAACACCGACCTTGCGCGCGAGGACGCCCAGCTTGGCCGGTTCATGAACATGGTGGTCGAATACAAGCACAGGATCGGTTTTGACGGCACGATCCTGATCGAGCCCAAGCCGCAGGAGCCGACCAAGCACCAGTACGATTATGACGTCGCGACGGTCTTCGGTTTCCTGAAGCGCCACGGGCTGGAAGACGAGATCAAGGTCAATATCGAGCAGGGACACGCGATCCTCGCCGGTCATTCGTTCGAGCACGAGATTGCGCTTGCCACGGCGCTCGGCATTTTCGGTTCGATCGACATGAACCGGAACGACTACCAGTCCGGCTGGGACACCGATCAGTTTCCGAACAACGGGCCGGAGGTGACGCTCGCCTATTACGAAATTCTCAAGGCGGGCGGTTTCACCACGGGCGGCACGAATTTCGACGCGAAACTCCGCCGCCAGTCGCTCGATCCCGAAGACCTGATCGCGGCGCATGTGGGCGGCATGGATGTGTGCGCCAAGGCACTCAAATCGGCGGTGGCGATGCTCGAAGACGGCACGTTGGAGCGGCTGCGCGCCGAGCGGTATTCGGGCTGGGATACGGACGACTCCCGGGCGCTGTTGAATCACGCCACGCTCGAACATTGCGAAGAATGCGTGCGGGACCGGCCGATCGACCCCCAACCGCGTTCGGGCAGGCAGGAGCGGCTCGAGAACATCGTCAACCGGTTCGTGTGAACCTGCCGCGCCATGCATGGCCGGTGTGCCATCCATGTGGGAGGGGTATTGCGCGGTCGGGTGCGGCGGGTCTAGGTGGAGGCAAATCGCCAAAACCACGGGGTTCCGCCGATGCTCCAGCCCGCCAAACCCGACCTTTCACCGTTCGACTGGGAAGATGCGTTCCGGCTCGAGGACCAACTGACCGACGATGAGCGGATGATCCGCGATGCGGCGCGCTCCTATGCCGCCGACCGGCTGCAGCCGCGCGTGATCGACGCCTATCGCGAGGAGACGACCGATCCGTCGATCTTCGCCGAGATGGGTGAGATGGGGCTTCTGGGCGTGACAATCCCGGAAGAGTATGGCGGTGTCGGCGCGGGCTATGTCTCCTACGGGCTTGTCGCCCGCGAGATCGAGCGGGTGGATTCAGGCTACCGGTCGATGATGAGCGTGCAATCCTCGCTCGTCATGTATCCGATCCACGCCTACGGCTCGGAGGAGCAGCGGACGAAATATCTGCCGAAGCTGGCTTCGGGCGAATGGATCGGTTGTTTCGGCCTGACCGAGCCGGACGCCGGCTCCGATCCGGGCGGGATGAAGACCGTCGCCAGAAAGACCGCCGATGGCTATGCGCTGTCGGGTTCGAAAATGTGGATCTCCAACGCGCCGATCGCCGACGTGTTCGTGGTCTGGGCGAAATCGGAAGCCCATGGCGGCAAGATCCGCGGCTTCGTGCTCGAAAAGGGGCTGAAAGGGCTGTCGGCGCCCAAGATCGGCGGCAAGCTGTCCCTGCGCGCCTCGATCACCGGTGAGATCGTCATGGACAATGTCGAGGTGGGCGAGGATGCGCTGCTGCCGCATGTCGAAGGGCTGAAAGGCCCGTTCGGCTGCCTCAACCGGGCGCGTTTCGGCATTTCCTGGGGCGTGATGGGCGCCGCCGAATTCTGCTGGCACGCGGCACGGCAATACGGGCTCGACCGGAAACAGTTCGGAAAGCCGCTGGCGCAGACGCAGCTCTTCCAGAAGAAGCTTGCCGACATGCAGACCGAGATCGCGCTGGGCCTGCAAGGCTCATTGCGGGTCGGGCGGCTGCTGGACGAGGGCGAGGCGGCGCCGGAGATGATCTCACTGGTCAAGCGCAACAATTGCGGCAAGGCGCTCGATGTGGCGCGCATGGCGCGCGACATGCATGGCGGCAACGGCATCTCCGAGGAGTTCCAGGTGTTCCGCCACATGGCCAACCTTGAAACCGTCAACACCTATGAAGGCACGCACGACGTGCACGCGCTGATCCTTGGCCGCGCCCAGACCGGATTGCAGGCGTTTTTCTGACGGCGTTCCAACCTCCCCCTTGAGGGGAGGTCGGCGAGTGCCGAGCCAAGCGAGGCAGAGCCGGGTGGGGGCCTATGTCAGCTGCGGCCTTTGACTGTCACCCCCACCCGCTCAACCAGCGCAAGCTCGGTTTCGCGTGCCTCCCCTCAAGGGGGAGGCGGGGCGCCCGCCACCTACCGCGGCCTGATCCCGTTCAGCAGGATCGACAGCACCGCATGGGCGACCTGCTCGCTGAAGCCGGGCTTTTTGGCCTGCTTGCCCAGGATAGCCTGAACCTGCACCTCGAAATCGGCATAGTGCTGGGTCGTCGCCCAGATGGTGAAGATCAGGTGGTAGGGGTCGACCGGCGCGAGCCGGCCCTGGTCGATCCAGGTGCGGATGACGGCGACCTTTTCGTCGACCAGCGCCTTGAGCCGTGTCGACAGGAACTCGCCGACGAGCGGCGCACCGCGCTGGACCTCATTGGCGAACAGCCGTGAGGCTTCCGGGTTCTGGTCCGACATCTTCAGCTTGACGGTGATGTAGCGGCGCAGTTCCTCGATCGGGTCGCCGTCCGGATCGATCGCATCGAACGGATCGAGCCAGGCTTCGACCGTCTGCTCGATGGCCGAACGGTAGATCTCCTCCTTGGAGGGGTAGTAATAGAGCAGGTTGGTCTTGGACATGCCGGCACGCTCGGCGATGCGGTCGACGGTGGCGCCGCGATAGCCGTCGGTCGAAAAGACATCGAGGGCGGCCTGCATGATCAGGGCACGGTTTTCGGTCTGGATACGGCTCTGCTTGCCGCCATTGGACCTTGCTGCGCTTTGAGCCAATTTCCGCCCCTGCAATGATTAAAAGTTGATGTTTTTGATCAATTTAAATACCGTCTTGACCATGGTCAATCGCTCCCATAGCGTCCAAATTTGACCAGTTAGTCAAGAATTTTCCAAGTCTGCCAAGGTGACCCATGAGCGCTGCCAACGAGATCATTCACAACGCGATCGGTGGCGCGCCGGCGCCTTCGGCATCGACGCGGCGCCAGCCCGTCTTCAATCCCGCAACCGGCGAGCCGGTCGCCGAACTGCCGCTGTCGACGGTCGACGAACTGGATGCGGCGGTTCAAGCGGCCAAGGCCGCGCTGCCCGGCTGGGCCGCGATGCCGCCGCTCAAGCGGGCGCGTTTCTTGTTCAAGTTCAAGGAACTGCTCGACGCCCGGGCCGCCGACATCGCGCGTGCGATCTCGCGCGAGCACGGCAAGACCCATGACGATGCGCTGGGCGAAGTGGCGCGCGGCATCGAAGTCGTCGAGTTCGCCTGCGGCATTCCGCATCTTCTGAAAGGCGAATTCTCCCGCAATGTCGGCCCGTCCGTCGATACATTCTCGGACCGGCAGCCGCTTGGCGTCTGTGCCGGCATCACGCCGTTCAATTTTCCGGCCATGGTGCCGCTCTGGATGTATCCGGTGGCGGTCGCCTGCGGCAACACCTTCATCCTCAAGCCGTCCGAGCGCGACCCGTCCGCGCCGATGCTGGTCTATGACCTGTTTCGCGAGGCCGGCTTCCCGGACGGTGTGCTCAATGTCGTCCATGGCGACAAGGTCGTCGTCGATGCGATCCTCGATCATCCCGACATCAAGGCGGTCTCGTTCGTCGGCTCGACGCCGATCGCGCAGTATGTCTATTCGCGGGGGACCGCGGCCGGCAAAAGGGTTCAGGCGCTGGGGGGCGCCAAGAACCACATGGTGGTGATGCCGGACGCGGACATGGACAAGGCGGCCGACGCGCTGATGGGCGCCGGCTACGGCTCGGCCGGCGAGCGCTGCATGGCGATCTCGGTTGCCGTTCCGGTGGGCGAAAAGACCGCCGACGCGCTGGTCGAGCGCCTCAAGCCGCGCGTCGAGAGCCTGAAGATCGGCCCGTCGACCGACGCGGACGCGGACATGGGGCCGCTGGTGACCAAGGACGCGCAGGAGCGTGTGCTTGGCTACATCGACAAGGGCGTCGAGGAAGGCGCCGATCTGGTCGTCGACGGGCGCGGCTTCTCGCTGCAGGGCTATGAGGACGGCTATTTCGTCGGCGGCACGCTGTTCGACCGCGTGACCACCGACATGACGATCTACAAGGAAGAGATTTTCGGGCCGGTGCTGTCGGTCGTGCGCGCCAAGACCTATGACGAGGCGACCGCGATGATCGACGCCCACGAATATGGCAACGGCACCGCGATCTTCACCCGCGACGGCGACACGGCACGCGACTTCTGCGACCGGATCGAGGTCGGCATGGTCGGCGTCAACGTGCCGATCCCGGTGCCGGTGGCCTATCATTCGTTCGGCGGCTGGAAGCGGTCGCTGTTCGGCGACCATTCGATCTACGGGCCGGAGGGCGTTCGCTTCTACACGCGCCTGAAGACGATCACCCAGCGCTGGCCCGAAGGGATCAAGGACGGCGCGGTGTTCACCTTCCCGGCATAAAAGAGGACAGGAGCGCGACATGCCCGCAGCACCCGGCGAGAACCTTCGAATCAATGGCGACCGGCTGTGGGATTCGATCCACGCCATGGCCGAGATCGGCCCGGGCATTGCGGGCGGCTCCAACCGCCAGACCGTGACCGACGAGGACGCCGAAGGCCGCCGCCTGTTTCAGAAATGGTGCGAGGATGCCGGCCTGACGATGGGTGTCGATCAGATGGGCACCATGTTCATGCGGCGCGAGGGCACCGACCCCGACGCGCTGCCGGTCTATGTGGGATCGCACCTGGACACCCAGCCGACGGGCGGGCGCTATGATGGCGTCCTGGGCGTTCTGGCCGGGCTCGAGATCGTCCGCACGATGAACGATCTCGACATCACGACCAAACACCCGATCGTCGTCACCAACTGGACCAACGAGGAAGGCACGCGCTTCGCACCGGCGATGATGGCATCTGGCGTGTTTGCCGGCGTGCTCGACCAGGCCGATGTCTACGGACACACCGACGCCGAGGGCAAGAAATTCGGCGACGAGTTGGAACGGATCGGCTGGAAGGGCGAGGAGAAAGTCGGCGACCGCAAGATGCATGCGTTTTTCGAGCTGCATATCGAGCAGGGGCCGATCCTCGAGGCCGAAGGCAAGGACATCGGCGTTGTCACGCACGGACAGGGCCTGAGGTGGATCGAGTGCACGGTGACCGGCAAGGAAAGCCACACCGGCTCGACGCCGATGCCGATGCGCAAGAATGCGGGTAGGGGTCTCGCGCAGATCACCGAGCTGGTCCATGACATCGCCATGTCGAACGCGCCCAACGCGGTCGGTGCGATCGGCCATGTCGATGTGTATCCCAATTCGCGCAACATCATTCCGGGCAAGGTGGTGTTCACGGTCGATTTTCGGAGCCATGAACTCGACACGCTGAACGCGATGGTCGAGCGGCTGATGGCCCAGGCGCCCAAGCTCTGCGAGCATATCGGCGTCGCGTTCGAAGCCGAGATCGTCGGCCAGTTCGACCCGCCCGCCTTCGATGAGGAATGTGTGCGGATGATCCGCGAAGCGGCCGAGCGGCTCGGTTATTCGCACATGGACATCATTTCGGGGGCCGGACACGATGCCTGCTGGATCAACCGCGTCGCGCCGACCGCCATGGTCATGTGCCCCTGCGTCGACGGGCTGTCGCACAATGAGGCCGAGGACATCACCAAGGAATGGGCCAAGGCCGGCGCCGACGTCCTGTTCCACGCGGTGATGGAAAAGGCGGAGATTGTGGGGTGAACGTGGCCGCCATGGCTCACCGAATAAACAATTGAGGGGGTACGGATGACCACCACCATCATCAAGAACGGCGCCATCGTCGCCACCTTTTGCGCGTGATAGGCTGTTCGCCGAGGAGCCGGACATGGACCCGAAAGAACGCAAGTATGAAACTGTCACCGCTCATCGGTTGAGTTTGACCGAGGAGGAATGGAAGCGCGAAGGCGAAATCATCCGCGCGGCTGATGAACGCGACGGAACGCTGGAGCTCCTCGATGCGCTTCTGGACGACATGCTCGATGATGAACCAAACTACGAATGGTAAAGCGCGGTACGATTGTCCTGATGGTTGCTTCACGCGCATACAATAAGGTTCGACCTGCCGTGGTCATCCAATCGGATGCGAGCACAGACCATTTCGACAGTTTGACGCTTTGTTTGGTCACGTCGGAGCCGTCAGAGGGTTCTGCGCTGCGCGTCCCGATAGAGCCGACCACGAGAAACGGTTTGAAGCGCAAAAGCTGGGTTCAGACCGAAAAGATCGTCACGATCCCGCAACTGGAAACGCGCCGCGTGATCGGTGAAGTTGAACCGAACCAGATGCGTGAGATTGACATTGCGCTTGCCACACATCTCAACCTCTACGCCCTTGCGCCAAGCCAGGAGTGAACCCGCATGACCACCATCATCAAGAACGGCACCATCGTCACCGCCGACCGGACCTACAAGGCCGATGTGAAGGTCGAAAACGGGGTCATCGCCGAGATCGGGCAGAACCTGTCGGGTGGCGAGGAACTGGATGCGACCGGCTGCTACGTCATGCCCGGCGGCATCGACCCGCATGTGCATCTCGAAATGCCGTTCATGGGCACCTATTCGTCGGACGACTTTGAGTCCGGCACCCGCGCCGCGCTCGCCGGCGGCACGACGATGGTGGTCGATTTCTGCCTGCCCAACCCCGAACAGTCGCTGCTGGAGGCGCTGCAGCGCTGGGACAACAAGTCGACCCGCGCCAATTGCGACTACTCGTTCCACATGGCGATCACCTGGTGGGGCGAGCAGGTGTTCAACGAGATGGAGGACATCACCAAGCGCGGCATCAACACCTTCAAGCACTTCATGGCCTACAAGGGCGCGCTGATGGTGAACGATGACGAGATGTTCGCTTCGTTCCGCCGCTGCGCGGAACTGGGCGCGCTGCCCCTGGTGCACGCCGAAAACGGCGATGTCGTCGCCGATCTGCAGGCGAAGCTGCTCGCCGAGGGCAATGATGGCCCCGAAGGCCACGCCTATTCGCGGCCGCCGCAGGTGGAAGGGGAAGCCACCAATCGCGCGATCATGATCGCCGACATGGCGGGCGTGCCGGTCTACATCGTCCACACCTCCTGCGAGGACGCGCACGAGGCGATCCGCCGGGCCCGGATGGCCGGCAAGCGCGTCTATGGCGAACCGCTGATCCAGCATCTGACGCTCGATGAGAGCGAATATTTCGACAAGGACTGGGACCATGCGGCGCGGCGCGTCATGAGCCCGCCCTTCCGCAACAAGCAACACCAGGATTCGCTTTGGAACGGGCTGTCGTCGGGCTCGCTGTCGGTCGTTGCCACCGACCATTGCGCCTTCACCACCGAGCAGAAGCGCAACGGCGTCGGCGATTTCACGCAGATTCCGAACGGCACGGGCGGGCTCGAGGACCGGATGCCGATGCTGTGGACCCATGGCGTCAACACCGGCCGGCTGACGATGAACGAGTTCGTCGCCGTCACCTCGACCAACATCGCCAAGATTTTGAACGTCTATCCCAGGAAAGGCGCGATCCTCGAGGGTGCGGACGCCGACATCGTCGTCTGGGACCCCTACAAGGAAAAGACCATCTCCGCCGACAGCCAGCAGTCGGCCATCGACTACAACGTCTTCGAGGGCAAGCATGTGAAGGGCCTGCCGCGCTTCACGCTCACCCGCGGCAAGGTGGCCGTCCACGATGGCGAGGTGCGCACCGAGGAGGGCCATGGCCAGTTCGTCGAGCGTCCGCCGAACAACCCGGTCAACACCGCGCTGTCGACCTGGAAGGAACTGACCGCCCCGCGCAAGATCGAGCGCACCGGCATTCCGGCAAGCGGGGTCTGACCGGCTCCGATGCTTTCGCCATCCCCGCAATCCGAAACGGTCATCTCCGCCGACAGCCTCGATCTTGTCTTTGAGACCAATGACGGGCCGGTGCATGCGCTGTCGGACATCTCGCTCGATATCGAAAAGGGCGAATTCGTCTCGCTGATCGGCCCCTCGGGCTGCGGCAAGACCACGCTGCTGCGCGTCATCGCCGATCTTGAACACCCGACCGGCGGGACGATCACGGTCAACGGATTGACGCCGCACGAGGCGCGGCTGAAGCGCGCCTATGGCTATGTGTTTCAGGCCGCCGCTTTGTTTCCGTGGCGATCCATCGCCGACAATGTCGGCCTGCCGCTCGAAGTGATGGGTCTCGACAGGGCCGAGCGCGACAGGCGCGTCAGCGAAAATCTCGAACTGGTCGATCTGGCCGGGTTCGAGAAGAAGTTTCCCTGGCAATTGTCGGGCGGCATGCAGCAGCGCGCCTCGATTGCCCGCGCGCTCGCCGTGCAGCCGGACATGCTGCTGATGGACGAGCCGTTCGGCGCGCTCGATGAGATCGTGCGCGACCATCTCAATGTGCAGCTGCTGAAGTTGTGGGCGGCGACGCACAAGACCATCGTCTTCGTCACGCACTCGATTCCCGAGGCGGTGTATCTCTCCACCAAGATCGTGGTGATGAGCCCCCGGCCGGGCCGCATCCACGAGGTGATCGATTGCGATCTGGGCGACGAGCGGCCGCTGGAGGTGCGCGAAACGCCTCAGTTTCTGAAGATCGCCCATCAAGTGCGCGAAGGGCTGGCTGCGGGGCATGCCTATGAGTGAGGGCAGGGCGGCGTATACCCCCACCCTTCATCCCTCCCCACAAGGGGGAGGGAGGACATCGGCACCTCGCGACCTCGCCGGTTTGCGAGCCAGGTTTGATCGTGCAGAAATGAGCACGGCGTTGATCTCTTCCCTCCCCCTTGTGGGGAGGGATGAAGGGTGGGGGTTTGGCTCTTCGACGGGGGCAGCGCCATCATGATCCGCACCCGCATCCTGCCCATCCTCACCGTCGTCGCGGCGATCATCGCGGTCTGGTATGCGTTCGCGGTGATCCTCAACGCCCCGTTCGAGCGCAACGCCGCCGAGCGGGCCGGCGAGACGATCGGCTTCGCCGAAATCCTGCCCAAGACCATGAGCCAGCAGCGGCCGGTGCTGCCGGCGCCGCACCAGGTGGCGGTGGAAATCTGGGAAACGACGGTCGAAAAGAACATCACCTCCAAGCGCAGCCTGATCTACCACGCATGGGTGACGCTGTCGGCGACGCTGCTCGGCTTCATGATGGGCACCGCGCTCGGCATCCTTCTGGCCGTCGGCATCGTGCATTCGCGCGTCCTCGACAAGTCGATGATGCCCTGGATCATCACCTCGCAGACGATCCCGATCCTGGCGCTGGCGCCGATGATCATCGTTGTCTTCAATTCGGTCGGCGTGACCGGCCTTCTGCCCAAGGCGCTGATCTCGACCTATCTGAGCTTCTTTCCGGTGGCGGTCGGCATGGTGAAGGGGCTCCGTTCGCCCGAAACCATGCACATGGACCTGATGCACACTTACTCAGCCAACCGGGCGCAGACCTTCTGGAAGCTGCGCTGGCCGTCCTCGGTGCCGTTCCTGTTCACCTCGATGAAGATCGGCATCGCCGCCAGCCTCGTCGGCGCGATCGTCGGCGAACTGCCGACCGGCGCGGTGGCGGGCCTGGGCGCGCGGCTTCTGGCCGGGTCCTATTACGGCCAGACCGTGCAGATCTGGTCGGCGCTGATCGTCGCCGCTGTGCTGGCCGGGCTGCTCGTCGGGCTGATCGGCTGGATTGGCGGCTGGCTCAACCGCCGCATGGGCGTCAGGGAGGCGCGGGCGTGACCAACACGGCCATCCTCATTGCCGCGATCGTCTTCTGGCTGGCGGCCTGGTATGCCAACACAAGGCTCGCCGCCCTGCGGCCCGAACGCGGGCCGATGGTCACGCTTGTCAATCTCGCCATCCCGGTGCTGTTCGGCGCGGCGATCCTGGCGCTCTGGGAAGGGATCACACGCGGCTTCGGCGTGCCGACCGTCATCCTGCCGCCGCCATCGATGATCTGGGAGCGCATCATTTCGTCAGTGCCGACGCTCTGGGCCGATTTCCAGCAGACCTATCTCAAGGGCGTCGTCTCGGGCTATCTGATCGGCTGCTCGCTCGGCTTTCTCGTCGCCGTCCTCGTCGACCGCTCGCGCTTCTGGAAGGCCGGCGTGATGCCGATCGGCAATCTCGTCTCCGCGCTGCCCATCGTCGGCATCGCGCCGATCATGGTGATGTGGTTCGGCTTCGACTGGCAGTCCAAGGCCGCCGTGGTCGTCGTGATGACCTTTTTTCCGATGCTGGTGAACACGGTCGCCGGCCTGGATGCGGCCGGGCACATGGAGCGCGATCTGATGCACACCTATGCGTCGACGCGCACGCAGTCGCTCATCAAGCTGCGGCTGCCGGCGGCGATGCCGTTCATCTTCAACGCCTTGAAGATCAATTCGACGCTTGCGCTGATCGGTGCGATCGTCGCAGAGTTTTTCGGCACACCCATTGTCGGCATGGGCTTCCGCATTTCGGCGGAAGTGGGCCGGCTCAATGTCGACATGGTGTGGGCCACGATATTCGTCGCCGCGCTTGCCGGCTCGCTCTCCTACGGCGCGATTGCGCTGGTCGAGCGGTCGGTGACATTCTGGCATCCGTCCATGCGAAGCGAGCGGCCATAAAACGGGATGACGGGTGCCGACACGATCAATCAACGGAGCAAACAGGGAGAACCAAAATGCGCAAATGGATAGCACTGGCCGCAGGTACGGCGATGGGGCTGACGGCGGCATCGGCCGCCAACGCCGCCGATGAACTGACGCTGCAGCTCAAATGGGTCACGCAGGCGCAGTTCGCCGGCTATTATGTGGCGAAAGACAAGGGCTTTTACGAAGAAGCCGATCTGGACGTGACCATCAATCCGGGCGGGCCGGACATCGCGCCGCCGCAGGTGATCGCCGGCGGCGGCGCCGATGTCGTCATCGAATGGATGCCCGCCGCGCTCGCCGCGCGCGAGAAGGGCGTTCCGCTGGTCAACATCGCCCAGCCGTTCCAGCGGTCGGGCATGATGCTGACCTGCCGCAAGGAAACCGGGATCGAGACGCCCGAAGACTTTCGCGGCCGGACGCTGGGCGTGTGGTTTTTCGGCAACGAGTTCCCGTTCCTGTCCTGGATGAGCCAGCTCGGCATTCCGACCGAGGGCGGCGATGACGGCGTCGAGGTGCTCAAGCAGGGCTTCAACGTCGATCCGCTGATCCAGGAGCAGGCCGACTGCGTGTCGACCATGACCTACAACGAGTACTGGCAGGTCATCGATGCGGGCTTCTCGCCGGACGATCTGGTCGTCTTCAACTATACCGACCAGGGCGTTGCGACGCTGGAAGACGGCATCTACGTGCTCGAGGAAAGCCTTGCCGACGAGGCGATGGCCGACAAGCTGGCGCGGTTCGTTGCGGCCTCGATGCGCGGCTGGGAATATGCCTGCGAGAACCAGCAGGAAGCGGCCGAGATCGTGCTTGAGAACGACGCGACCGGCGCCCAGACCGAGGAGCACCAGGTGCGCATGACCGGCGAGATCTGCAAGCTCATCGGCGATTCCGACGGAACGCTCGATACGGCTGCGGCCGAGACGACGGTCGACTCGCTGCTTGCCGGCGGTTCGGACCCGGTGATCACGGCCCGGCCGGAAGGCGCCTGGACCGACGCGATCATGAACAAGGTCAAGGGCATGTAATCGTCTTTCTCATGACGCGGAAAAGGCCGGCGAAAGCCGGCCTTTTTTGTTTCTGAGCAGGCGCAGAAAAAATTTGACCTTTTGATCAAATTATTGAAAGCTTTCGCCCACGACAAGCGGCCGCCAAGAGCCGTCGACAATTCGGGTTCTCGGAGGGAGACCGCGCGATGGCGCCAAACCGTGTTTCACCGGACATTCAGGCCGGGCGTCTGCCGGCCGATCAGTACGCCGACAATTTCGACGATCTGCACGAACCGCTCGACCGGCATGAGGCGGTTGTCGAGGCCGACCGCTGCTATTTCTGCTATGACGCGCCGTGCCAGACCGCATGCCCGACATCGATCGACATTCCGATGTTCATCCGGCAGATCTCGACCGGCAACGCCAATGGCGCGGCCAGGACGATCTTCGACCAGAATATTCTGGGCGGCATGTGCGCCCGCGTCTGCCCGACCGAGACGCTGTGCGAAGAAGTGTGCGTGCGCGAGGTGGCCGAGGGCAAGCCGGTCAAGATCGGCCTTTTGCAGCGCTACGCGACCGATCATTTCCTGGAAACGGCCGAGCAGCACCCCTATGAGCGCGCCGCGCCGACGGGCAAATCGGTGGCGATTGTCGGCGCCGGGCCGGCGGGCCTGTCCTGCGCGCATGCGCTCGCCCGCCACGGCCACGACGTCACCATCTTCGAGGCGCGCGAGAAGGCCGGCGGGCTGAACGAGCACGGCATCGCCGCCTACAAGACGACGGAGAATTTTGCCCAGCGCGAAGTGGATTTCATTACCGGGATTGGCGGAATCGCGATCAGGAACGGCATGGCGCTCGGCCGCGACGTAACGCTGGACGATCTGGTGGCGGGCCATGACGCGGTGTTCCTGGGCATGGGCCTGCCCGGGGTCAACGATCTGGGCCTCGAAGGCGACGATGCGGACAATTGCATCGATGCCGTCGCCTATATCGAGAAGCTGCGCCAGACCGACGATCTGTCGGCGCTGCCGGTCGGCCGCAACATCGTCGTCATCGGCGGCGGCATGACGGCGATCGATGTCGCGGTGCAGACCAAGCTTCTCGGGGCCGAGACGGTGACGATCTGCTACCGGCGCGGACCCGAACAGATGAACGCCTCGCAGTACGAGCAGGAGGTGGCGCAGACGCATGGCGTGACGATCCGCCACTGGCTTCAGCCGCAGGCGCTCGTGCGCAACGATGATGGCGCGGTCACGGGTATCACGCTCGAATATACGGCGATGAACGGCAAGCTGAGCGGCACCGGCGAGACCGTGACGCTGGACGCCGACCAGGTGTTCAAGGCGATCGGCCAGAAGCCGGTCGAGGGCCTCTTCGGCGGCGTCTCGCTCGATCTGTCGGGCGGGCGCATCTTCACCGATGACGACCGGCGCACGAGCCATGACAAGGTCTGGGCGGGCGGCGACTGCATCGCCGGCGGCGAAGACCTGACGGTGGTCGCCGTCGAAGACGGCAAGATCGCCGCCGCCAGCATTCACAAGCGGCTGACAGGATGAACGCGGAGGTCTCACGTTTCTGGTCGAGGTTCCGCGCGGCCCATCCGGATGCGGGCTCTGAACCGTTCGACGTCTTTCGCGTGGGCGATACCGACGAGAGCGCGGACGGAGGGGCCGATCTCATCGTGTCCGGCATCAAGACGGCAACGAGCTCGCTTCCCGAAGAGCTTGTCGACATCGGAATCCCGTTTCCGGGCGCCTTGAGCGTCGTGATCGACGGCAACGCCCGGCCCAGGGCCGTCGTCGAGACAATGCAGGTCAGTCAAACCCCGTTCGGCGAGGTCGATGCAATGTTTGCCCATGATTATGGCGAATGGGACCGCACGCTGGAGACATGGAAGGCCCGCAACGGCGCGCACTATCGCGCGGTCTGCGAAGGGCTGGGCCTTGAGTGGCACGAGCAGCGCGAACTGATCTGCGAGCGCTTCAAGGTCGTCTTTTCCGATACTGCGCATCACGCGCCAAGCAGGAGCATGAGCCATGGCTGATCTGCACACCAACTTTCTCGGCGTTTCGTCGCCCAATCCGTTCTGGCTGGCCTCGGCCCCGCCAACCGACAAGCAGTACAATGTCGAGCGTGCCTTCGAGGCGGGGTGGGGCGGCGTTGTCTGGAAGACGCTGGGCGAAGCCGGCCCGCCGGTCGTCAATGTCAACGGACCGCGCTATGGCGCGATCTGGGGTCCGGACCGGCGGCTTCTGGGGCTCAACAATATCGAACTGATCACCGACCGCGATCTCGAGGTCAATCTGCGCGAGATCGAGACGGTCAAGAAGAACTGGCCCGATCGGGCGATGATCGTTTCGCTGATGGTGCCGTGCGAGGAGGAGCCCTGGAAGAACATCCTCGCTTCGGTCGAACAAACCGGCGCCGATGCGGTCGAACTCAATTTCGGCTGCCCGCACGGCATGAGCGAACGCGGCATGGGTTCGGCGGTCGGTCAGGTGCCCGAATATATCGAGATGGTCGCGCGCTGGTGCAAGCAGCATTCCGACCTGCCGGTGATCGTCAAGCTGACGCCGAACATCACCGATATCCGCAAGCCGGCCGAAGCCGCCAAGCGCGGCGGCGCTGACGCCGTGTCGCTGATCAACACGATCAATTCGATCGTCTCGGTCGATCTGGACAGCTATTCGCCGGTGCCCTCGATCGACGGCAAGGGATCGCATGGCGGCTATTGCGGGCCTGCCGTAAAACCGATTGCGCTGTCGATGGTCTCGGAGATCGCGCGCCATCCCGAAACGCACGGCATGCCGATCTCGGGCATTGGCGGTATCCAGACATGGCGCGATGCAGCCGAATATATCGCGCTGGGCTGCGGCACGGTGCAGGTCTGCACGGCGGCGATGACCTACGGGTTCAAGATCGTCCAGGAGATGATCGCCGGGCTGGAAGCGTGGATGGATGAAAAGGGCCATGCGACGATCGAGGATTTCCGCGGCATGGCGGTGCCCAACGTCACCGACTGGCAGTATCTGAACCTCAACTACGTCACCAAGGCGCGCATCAACCAGGATCTGTGCATCTCCTGCGGGCGGTGCCACATCGCCTGCGAGGACACTTCGCACCAGGCGATCACCAACATGGTCGATGGCGTGCGCAAGTTCGAGGTGATCGACGAGGAGTGCGTCGGCTGCAATCTGTGCGTCAATGTCTGCCCGGTGGATGACTGCATCACCATGGAACAGATTTCCGGCACCGATCCGCGCACCGGCAAGCCGATCGATCCGGACTATGGCAACTGGACCGAGCACCCCAACAATCCGTCGGTGCAGCGGGAGGCGGCGGAGTAGGGCTCAGGCGCCGAGCGCGTTTTCGAGAAAGGTCAGCACCGCCGCCCGCATCTCCGGCGTTTCCTGATGGCCGGTGTCGGGTGATGTCAGTACAGTGAGTCGGTCCGAAGCGCGTTGCGTTTCATAGGCTTGGCGCAATCGGCTGAGCGCCGGATTCAAGGCGACGGGCGGCGTGAGCGGGTCTTTGAGGCCCGATGCGGCCAGTTGCGGGCGGGGAGCGATCAGAGCCGCTACATCGCCCATATCGCCATTTTCGAGCAGGCCCGGAACGGTCATGTAGATGCCGTGCAGATCGTGTGCATTGGTGTCGATCAGCGGACCTATATCGGCGAACGCGCACATGTGGGCGCAGGCGGCGATGCGCTCGTCGAGCGCGGCGAGCCAATAGGCGTGCGTCGCGCCCATCGAGATGCCGAGCGTGCCGATGCGGGCCGGATCGACTGCCGGGTGGGCGGTCAGGGCATCAAGCGCCGCCGTCAGATCGCCGAGCATTGCGCCGGACAGGGTCTGCCCGCGCCACAGCGCGGCCTTGGCGAGCGCGCTTTCCGTGCCGTCGAGTTGGCGGCTGCCGAAGCCGGACATGTCGATGCACAGGACCGCATATCCGCGTTCCGCGAGCAGCGGCCCGTAGGGCGGGTCCTGAAGCGCGGGTCGGCCGTCCACCAGTTCGGCGGCGCCGATATCGTAGCGGTTGCCATGGGCGTGGCAGTAAAGGATGGCCGGGGCTCGCCCACCGCCCGTTGCGGGCAGCAGCAAAATTCCGGCAATGGCGGGACCGGTCCCTTGCAGCGTGACGCGCTGGTGGCGGATGCCGTTACGCACCGTCTCGTCGTCCACGCCGATGCGAGCGGGTTCCGCGTCCGTCGGCGGCAGGCGCAAAAGCGTGCGCAGTTCGTCGCGCGTGATCGGCATCATGGGCCCCTTCGCGGGCAATAGCGGTTGCGTCCAAGGCTACTGGTATACTAGTGTTTCCGCAATTGGGAGAGACGTGTCATGCGGCAGACATGGCGCTGGTTCGGGCCGGTCGATAAGGTCACGCTCGCCGATGCGCGGCAGGCCGGCGCCGAAGGTATCGTCACGGCGCTGCATCATATCGCGCCGGGCGCGATCTGGCCGGTTGCCGAGATCGAACAGCGGCAGCGCGAGGTGGCCGCGCATCCGGACGGCCCGCCCACCGGGCTCGCCTGGGAGGTGGTCGAGAGCCTGCCGGTCTCCGAGGCGATCAAGACGCAGAGCGGCGACTGGCGCGGCGATCTGGACCGCTATGCCGAGAGCATGGCCAATCTGGCGGCATGCGGCATCCGCACCGTCTGCTACAATTTCATGCCGGTGCTCGACTGGACCCGCACGGATCTGCGCGCTCCGACCGCGGCGGGCGGGGCCGCGATGGTGTTCGATCTGATCGATTTCGCCGCGTTCGACATGCACATTCTGCGTCGGGTCGGCGCGCGCGACGATTACCCTCGCGCCGTGATCGACGCGGCGGCGGAGCGCTTCACGGCGATGAGCGGCGACCGCAAGGCCGAACTGGCCGCCAACGTGACCGCCGGGCTGCCCGGCGCGGCCGAGCATTGGACGCTGGACGATGTGCGCGCGAAACTCGCCGATTATCGCGGCATCGATGCCGGCCGGCTGCGCCGTCACCATGTCGATTTCCTCGAGGCGATGGCGCCTGTCGCCGAGACCCAGGGCGTACGGCTTTGCTGCCACCCCGACGATCCGCCATGGCCGTTGCTCGGTCTGCCGCGTGTCTGGTCGACGGCGGACGATGTGCGCCACGTCTTCGATGCCGTGCCGAGCCCGGCCATCGGGCTGACGCTGTGCACCGGTTCGTTCGGCGCGCGGGCCGACAACGATCTCGCCGCCATTGTGCGCGAATTCGGCCCCCGCATCCATTTCGTCCATCTGCGCAACGTGACGCGGGAAGCGGACGCGGTGCCATGCAGTTTCGCCGAAGACGAGCATCTGGCCGGTGACACCGACATGGTGGCGGTGATCGGTGCGCTTCTGGAAGAGGAGCGGCGGCGCAAGGCCGAGGGCAGGGCCGATTGGGAGATTCCGATGCGCCCGGACCACGGCCACGAGATCCTCGACGATGCGGCGCGCGGCAGCCAGCCCGGCTATCCGGCGATCGGCCGCTTGAAGGGCCTGGCCGAACTGCGCGGCATCATGACGGCGCTGGAGGCGAACCATGCCGCGGCCTGAAACCTATCGCGCCCTGTTCGACCCGGCTTCGGTCTTCGCCGAAGCCACCATCGATACGAGCCGACCGATCGCGCCGCAGGTCTATGACATGTTGCGAACGCGCATTATCGACAACCGGCTTCCGCCGGGCGCGGTAATCTCCGAGGCGGAGACGGCGCGGCTGTGCGCTGTCAGCCGGACGCCGGTGCGCGCGGCGATCCAGAACCTGGCCAGCGAGGGACTGGTGCAGGTGCGTCCGCAAGTGGGCACCGTGGTGGCGCCGCTGGACGAAGCGCGGCTCAACGAGGCGGTCTTCGTGCGGGCGGCCATCGAGTGCGCCGTCGTCCGGCACCTTGCCGAGACCGGCGCCGATCTGACCGGTCTCGAACCGCTTCTGGCGGCGCAGTTCAGGGCTGCCGAACATGACGACTACATGACGTTTTTCCGCCATGACGAAGCGTTCCACGCAGCGCTTGCCGGGCTGGCGGGCGTCCCCAATGCGTGGGGGCTGATCCAGTCGATGAAGGCGCATGTTGACCGCCAGCGTCTGGCGCTGATGTCGTCGATCAAGGGCCGCTCCATGGCGGCCTATCGGGAGCATCTGGCCGTTCTCGACGCGATTTCCGCGGGCGAAGCCGATGCGGCGGAGGCGCGCATGCGGGCCCATATCCATTCCGTGCTTGAAACCGGCGGGGCGTCGGGCCACGATCCGGTTCAAGATGGCGACAGGCGCTTGCGAGTGCCTTGAGACCATACTAGTATACCAGTAACGTTGGTACGTGAATGACCCTTGGGAGGAGACATAAATGACTGGACGTTTTGCAAAGAGGCTTGTGCTGGGCAGTGCCGCCCTGGCGCTGATGGCGGGCACAGCCCTCGCCGAAACCGAGTTGCGGATCACCTGGTACAATGACGGCAATGAGGGCGAGGTCATGCGCGATCTGCTCGACCGGTTCGAGGAGGCCAATCCGGACATCACCGTCGTTCTGGACACGGTGCCCTACAAGGCGATCCTCGAGAGCCTTCCGGTGCAGCTTGCCGCCGGCGAGGGCACGGACCTTGCGCGCGTCACCGACCTTGGCGGGCTTGCGCAATACTATCTCGACCTGACGCCCTACATCTCCGATCCCGGATATTGGGAGACCAATTTCGGCCCGTTCCTGAACTGGAAGCGCGAGCCGGGCAATGACAGCGCGATCGCCGGCTTCATGACCCAGCTCACCGTGACCGGGCCCTATGTCAACAAGACCCTGTTCGAGCAGGCCGGTGTCGAATTGCCCGGCGAGGGCGCCACATGGGACGATTGGGCAGCGGCATCCAGGCAGGTGGCCGAAGCGCTCGACATCGCCTATCCGATGGCCTGGGACCGCTCCGGCCACCGTGTTTCGGGGCCGGCGATCTCGATGGGCGCCAAGATGTTCACCGACGAGGGCGAGCCGGCGCTGGTCGATGACGGGCTGAAGATGATGGCCCAGAAGCTCTATGACTGGCACCAGGACGGCACGATGCCGAAGGAGCTATGGGGCTCGGTTTCGGGCAACCAGTATCTGGGCGCCAACGAGGAATTCGCCAACGCGCAGGTCGTCATGTACATGTCCGGCTCGTGGCAGATCCCGCAGTTCGCCGAAACGATCGGCGATGCGTTCGACTGGTGGGCGGTGCCCGCACCGTGCGGTCCGGCAGCCTGCACCGGCATGCCCGGCGGCGCCGCTCTCGTCGCCCTCAAGGACACCGAGCATCCTGAGGAAGTCGGCAAGCTGATGGATTACCTTTCGAGCGAAGAGGTGCTCGCCGAGTTCTACGGCCGCACGCTGTTCATTCCGGGCCATCTCGGCCTTGCCGAGGGCGGCGTGGACTTTGCGACCGACGATCCGCGCGCCAACCATGCGCTGTCGACGTTCGCGGCGGCGGTTCCAGGCATTTCGCCGACCGCGTTCGATCTTCAGGGCTACGTCAACAACCGCGTCATGTTCAACGCGCTGATCTCGCGCCTCGGCGAGGCGATCGTCGGCGAGTTGACGCTGGACGAAGCCTATGAGCGCATGGAGCAGGACGTCGCCCAGCAGATCGCGGAGAAGGAACGCGACGGCTGATCGCCGTCTTGCATCCTTGCGCTATCGATCCGGCGCGGCCATGTGGTCGCGCCGGACCCCTGCCAGCCAGCGCTGAAAGGTGACCGGCTTCATGGCACTCAATGATGTCGCTCCGTCCGAACCGGTCACGCTGACCGATCGCGCCAAGGCCGCGGCCGCCTGGCCGATCAAGCTGCTGGCGACCGTTCTCGATGTGCCGTTCCGCTTTCTGCAGCGGATTTTCGGCATCGGCGCGATGCCCTATTTCTTCATCCTGCCGAACATGATCTTCTTCGGCACGTTCGTCGTCCTGCCGCTGTTCATCAATTTCGCCTTTTCGGTGACCGGCGGCACCAACCTGTTCCTCGCCGACCGGCCCTATGTCGGCGCCGAACAGTATGAGTTCCTTGCGACCTGCGCGAACCATTTCGATCCGGCGACATGCCGGGAGGACCGGTTCTGGCGCGGCATCTACAACACGATGGTGTTCGTGTTCTTCCAGGTCTCGCTGATGGTGCTGTTTTCGCTGATCACGGCGCTCATACTCAATCGCGACATTCGCTATCGCGGCTTCTACCGCGCGGCCTTCTTCTTCCCGGTGCTGCTGTCGCCGGTGGTCGTGGCGCTGATCTGGAAGTGGATCCTGCTGCGCGACGGCGTTCTCAATGCCGGCCTTGTCGGCATGGGGCTCGATCGCATCCTGTTCTTCGTCGATCCGCAATGGTCGATGTTCTGGGCGATCTTCGTGTCGATCTGGGCGAACATGGGCTTTTACACGCTGATCCTGCTCGCCGGCCTGCAGGCGATCCCGCCAGACCTCTATGAAGCGGCGGAGATGGACGGAACCAAGCCCGAGCGCGTTTTCTGGCGCATCACGCTGCCGCTCCTTTGGCCGAACATGCTGGTGGTCATCGTCCTGGCGCTGATCAAGTCCGTGCAGGTGTTCGACGAGGTGTTCGTCCTGACCGGCGGCGGCCCGGGCACCGCGACGCAGTTCATCGTCCAGTACATCTACACGACCGGCTTTTCGAGCCAGGTGCAGAATTTCGGGCTGGCCGCCGCCGCGTCCGTCGTCCTCGGCGTCGTCTTGTTCGTGCTCACGCTTCTCCAGCTTGCCGTCGTGCGCAGAAGGGATCAGGGCTGATGACGGACGTCGTTGCCAGACCGACCCGGACGCTCGGCGCATTGCTGACCGCGACGCGCGGCAATGGCCGGCTGCACTGGACCGATGTCTTCACCTATATCTATCTGGCATTGGGCGTGGCGCTGATGTTCGGGCCGGTCGTCTGGCTGGTGCTTTCCTCGTTCAAGACCCAGGCCGGGCTTCAGGAGTTTCCGCCGACGCTGCTGCCGCTCGGCCAGATCTCCGTCGAGGTCGAGGGCTATGACGAGCCGCTGCCGCTGTTCCGCGTGACCATGGAGGACGGCACGGTGGAGGAACTCGCGCAGGTGCGGCGCGTCGGCATCATGGCGCAGATGGTCGATCCCGATAATCCCGGAGAGCGCATCCAGGTGTCGATCAACGACCGCGAACCGATCCGCGAAATGCGTGTCGCTTGGGAGAATTACACAAAGCCGCTCGAGACCTTCAACTTCCTCACCTATCTGAACAATTCCGTCATCGTGACGGCGGCGGCGACGCTGATCACGCTGTTGATCAATTCGATGGCCGCCTACGGGCTGGCGATCTACGAGTTCCGGGGGCGCAACACGGTGATGCTGTTCGTCATCGGCACGCTGATGATCCCGATCACCATCATCCTGGTGCCGACCTATCTGGTGGTCACGCAGCTTGGCATGGTCAACACGCTGTGGGCAGTGATCATACCGGGCTGTGCGACGCCGACGGGCGTCTTCCTGCTGCGGCAATACATGCTGACCATTCCGCGCGACCTGATCGAGGCGGCGCGCATGGACAAGGCGTCCGAGTGGCAGATCTACTGGCGCATCGTTCTGCCGCTGTCGCTGCCGGCGATCGCGGTGCTTGCCATCTTCTCGGTGATGTGGCGCTGGAACGATTTCCTCTGGCCCCTGATCGTGCTCAACCGGTCGGAAGTCTACACGCTGCAGATCGGCCTGAACGCCTTCCAGGGCGAACTGAACGTCCAGTGGCACTTCGTGCTGGCCATGACCGTTGTGGCGCTGATCCCGGTGACGGTCGTGTTCGCCTTCCTGCAGCGCTTCATCACCACCGGCATCGCTTCGTCGGGCATGAAATGACCGTCATGCGCCCGCTGATCTTCATGGACCCGTTCCCGCGCACCGAGGCGATGGTGCTGACGCACGACGCGGAGGAGGCGTTGCGCGGCATGGGCCGGCTGGTCACCCATTTCGGATCGCGTGCGCCGGACGAACTTGTCGAGAGCATCTTGGACGAGGTCGCTGTCATCATCGGCCAGACGGCGATGGATCGCGCCCGGCTCGACCGCGCGGTGAACCTCAAGGCGATCGTCAACGTCAAGGCGAACTGGGAGCCGAACATCGATTATGGATACGCGCAGGCGCGCGGCATCCATGTGCTGTCGGCGGCGCCCGCCATGGCACCGGCCGTTGCCGAGTTCTGCCTCGGACAGGCGATCAATCTGGCGCGCGGGCTGGTTGCGGCGGACGCGGATTTCAGAGCCGGGACCGAGCGCTACGGCATCGCCGGCAACGGCACGGCCTATTCGCTGTTCAACGCGCCGGTCGGCCTGATCGGCTACGGCAATCTGGGCCGCGCCCTCGTGCCGCTGCTGCGGCCCTTCACGGATCAGATCGCCGTGCACGACCCGTTCCTGTCGGACGCCTTTCTGGAGGGAGAGGGGCTTGAACCGATGCCGCTCGACGATCTGCTGCCGACCAGCCGGTTCGTCTTCCTGCTGGCCGGTGCGACCAGTGAGAACGAAGGCTTTCTGACCGCGGAGAGGCTGGCGGCGATCCCGGAAGACGCCAGCGTCATCCTGGCGTCGCGCGCCGAAGTGGTGGACTTCAAAGCGCTGCTTGGCGAGGCCCAAAGGGGCCGGCTGCGGGTGGCCATCGATGTCTTTCCCGAAGAGCCGGTGCCGGTGGAAGACGCGGCGCGACAGACGGACAACGCGCTCTTTTCGGCGCATCTGGCCGGCGGGATGGAGGCGTCCTATGCGCGCATCCGCGCCATGATGATCGACGATGTGCGGCAGATCCTCGCCGGGCTGCCGCCGATGCATCTGCAACGCGCCGAACCGCGCCTGGCGGCGATGGCGCGCAGCCGGTAACGACACAAAGAGCGGGGGTCCGGTGACAGAAATCCAGTTGAACAAGGTCAAGAAGGCCTATGGCGATGTCGAGGTGATCCACGGCATCGACCTGCATGTGCAGTCGGGCCAGTTCGTGGTCTTCGTCGGCCCGTCGGGATGCGGCAAGTCGACCCTGTTGCGGATCATCGCCGGTCTCGAACCGGTCACCGGCGGCGATGTCGTGATCGATGGCGATGTGGTCAATGCGGTGCCAGCGTCCGAGCGCGGGCTGGCCATGGTGTTCCAGTCCTATGCGCTCTATCCGCACATGACGGTCTACAAGAACATGGCGTTCGGGCTCGAGAACTCGAACATGCCGCGCGCCGAAATCGAAAACCGCGTCCACGAGGCAGCGAAGCTGCTGCAGATCGATCCCTATCTGCAGCGGCGGCCCAAGGCCTTGTCGGGCGGCCAGCGCCAGCGCGTGGCCATCGGTCGGGCCATCGTCCGCGATCCCAAGGCGTTTTTGTTCGACGAGCCGCTGTCGAACCTCGACGCCGAGCTGCGTGTCACCATGCGCAAGGAACTGGCGGCGCTGCACGCCAAGCTCGGCGGCACGATGATCTATGTGACGCACGACCAGGTGGAAGCCATGACGCTGGCCAACACGATCGTCGTCCTCAATGCGGGCCGGGTCGAACAGGCCGGCTCGCCGCTCGAACTCTACAACACGCCCAAAAACACGTTCGTGGCGGGCTTCATCGGTTCGCCGCGCATGAATTTGATGGAAGCGGTGGCCCAGGCGGGCGAGGACGGCGGTGTTGTGCTGCTCGCCGGCAGCCAACGCATTTCGCTGCCGCCGATCGAGGGCGTGGAGCCAGGCGACGGCGTCACCTTCGGCATCCGGCCCGAGCATATGGACATTGTCGATGAAGGGGACGCCGACATATCGGCGCCGGTCGACCTGACCGAGCAACTGGGCGGGGAGACCTATCTCTTCTGCACGCCGGAGGGACTGCCGCAGATCACGGTGCACCAGCTTGGCCAGTTCCCGGTCGGCCGCGGCGAGATGGTGCATCTGCGTTTCCGACGCGAGGTGCTGCATGTCTTCGATGCCGAGGGCAAGGTGATCGTCAACGGCATCGACGCAGATGGTGGAGCGGCCGGATGACATCGACCAAGTTTGGTGTCGGCGTAATCGGCACGGGCATGGCGGCCAAGCCGCATGCGCTGGCGCTGAAAAGCCTTGAGGATCGCGTCACCGTGCGCGGCGTCTATTCGCGCACCGAGGAAAAGCGCGCCGCCTTTTGCGCCGAATATGGCTTTGCCGAAGCGGAATCGATCGACGCGCTGGCGGACGATCCGGAGGTGAAGGCGGTCATCGTCATCACGCCGCCCAACCAGCGCACCGAGCTGGTCGAACGGTTCGCCACAGCCGGCAAGCATATCCTGATGGAAAAACCGGTCGAGCGGACAAGCGAAGCGGCGCGGGCCATCGTTCAAACCTGCGAAACCGCCGGCGTCGAACTCGGCATCGTCTTCCAGCACCGATTCCGGCAAGCCTCGCAAGTGCTTGCAAAGCTTGTCGCTTCCGGCGATCTGGGCGCGATCGGCCTGGCGCGGGCCAATGTGCCCTGGTGGCGGGATCAGAGCTATTACGACGAGCCGGGCCGCGGCACCTATGCGCGCGACGGCGGCGGAGTTCTCATCTCCCAGGCGATCCACACGCTGGACCTGATGCTGTCGATCGCCGGGCCGGTTTCGGACGTGCAGGCGGTGGCCGGCACGACGCCGTTCCACCGGATGGAGGCGGAGGATTTCGTCGCCGGCGGAATGCGCTTTGAGAGCGGCGCGATGGGCTCGGTCATGGCGACGGTAGCCGCCTTTCCGGGCGAGGCCGAGTCCATCACGCTCGACTGCGAAAAGGGCTCGGCGCATCTGCGGTCGGGGACGCTGACGGTCCAATGGCGTGACGGGCGTGCCGAGACGTTCGGCGAGTCGGCCGGCGGCACCGGCGGCGGCGCAGACCCGATGGCGTTTCCGTTCGACTGGCACCGCGACCTGATTTTGGACTTTGCCGATGCGGTCGAAGCGGGACGGGCGCCGTCCGTGACCGGGCGCGAGGCGCTGAAAGTGCATGATCTGATCGATGCGCTCGTCACTTCGTCGCGCGAGGGGCGCGCAATCACAATCCGGAACGGGGACTGATCCATGTCGTCTTTGACGGTGGGGGTGATCGGCATCGATCACCGGCATATTTTCGGCCAGTTGCAGGGCATGCTGGATGTCGGGGCCACCTGCAAGGGCTGGTGGACCGAGGGCGATCCGCAGCCGGTCGAGGGCTTCGTCAAGCGCTTCCCCGATGTGCCGCGGGTCGCCGACCGGCGGACGCTGCTGGACGATCCGGAGATCGACCTGATCCTTCTGGCCGACATTCCCGTGCGCCGCGCCGACCGTGCCATCGAGGCGATGCGCGCGGGCAAGGATGTGATGACCGACAAGCCGGGCTGCACGACGCTCGACCAACTGGCGGCGATCAAACAGGCCGTCGCCGAAACCGGCCGCATCTGGTCGATCGATTTTTCCGAGCGGTTCGAGGTTCCGGCCAACCAGAAGGCGGCCGAGCTGGTCGCCGATGGCGCAATCGGTCAGGTGATCCAGACCGTCGGGCTCGGTCCGCACCGGCTGAACCGCCCCACGCGGCCGGACTGGTTCTTCGATGAAGCCGCCTATGGCGGCATCTTGTGCGATATTGCCAGCCACCAGATCGACCAGTTCCTGTTCTTCACCGGCTCCGACGATGCGGAGATCGTCGCATCCTCTGTCGGAAACTTCGCCCATCCGGACGATCCGGGCCTGCAGGATTTCGGCGAGGTGCTGCTGCGCTCGGACAGGGGCAACGGCTACATCCGCGTCGATTGGTACACGCCCGATGCGCTGCCGACCTGGGGCGACGGGCGGCTGACGATCCTGGGCACCGAAGGCACGATCGAGATGCGCAAATATGTCGATGTCTGCGGGCGCGACGGCACCGACCATGTGTTCCTGGTCAATGGCGAGCGCTGCGAGCATTTCGACGCGTCCGGCGAGAAGCTGACCTATTTCGAGCGCCTTGCCGCCGATGTGCGCGACCGCACCGAGACGGCGATGAGCCAGACACACTGCTTCAAGGTGATGGAGCTGGCCCTGAAAACCCAGGCGCAGGCGGTGCGCCTCGGCCATCTGAGGAACTGACCATGCCGCACGTGGCGATCTTAGGCGCCGGCATCGGCGCGCAGCACATGGACGGTTATCGTGCGCTGCCCGATCGCTGGAAGGTGATGGCAGTCTGCGATCTCGACCCGGACAAGGCCGATGCCGTGGCGGCGAAGTCGCCCGGTTGCAGCGTGACCGCCGATATCGACGAGGTGCTCGCCGACCCGGATATCGATGTGATCGACATCTGTCTGCCGCCGCATCTGCACGCGCCGGTCGCCATAGCCGCGCTCGAGGCGGGCAAGCATGTCATCTGCGAAAAGCCGCTGGCGGGATCGGTCCGCGATGCCGACCGGATGGCGGCGGCGGCCGACAAGGCCGGTCGCATGCTGGCGCCGGTGTTCCAGTACCGCTATGGGCGCGGCCTTTATCAGCTTGCCGAATTGCAGCGGCGCGGCCTGTCCGGCAAACCGCTTGTGGCGACGCTGGAAACGCACTGGAACAGGGGCTCGGATTATTATGCGGTGCCGTGGCGCGGCCGATGGCGCAGCGAAGGCGGAGGGGCGGTGCTCGGCCACGCGATCCATGCGCACGATCTGGTTACGCGTTTTGTCGGGCCGGTGACCGAGGTGACCGCAATGACCGATACGCGGGTCAATGCCATCGAGACGGAGGATTGCGCGGCGCTCGCCATGCGGTGCGAAACAGGTGCGCTCGTCACGTCGTCGGTCACCCTGGGCGGGGCGCGCGACACATCGCGCCTGCGCTTCGTCTTCGAGACGCTGACCGCCGAAAGCGGGCGCAACCCCTATGCGCCGGGCGCCGACGACTGGACGTTCGAGGCGCGCGCGCCGCTCGGCCAGTCCGCGCTGGACGATGTCTTGTCGGAGGCGGCGGCCGGCATCGATGCCCGTCCGGTCGGCTATGCCGGCCAGTTCGCGGCGATTGCCGATCATCTGGACAGCCGTGCGGCAGATATGGTGACGGGGCAGGAAGGTGTGCGCTCGATCGAGTTCGTCGCCGCGGTCTACAAGTCGGCACGGGCCGGCCAAACCGTCCGCCTGCCGCTTGACCGCGCCGACCCGATCTGTAGGGACTGGGCACCCGAACCGCCAAAGGGAGACTAGGCCGGTGCAATTTGCCCAGATCAATGGCGTGACGCTTCACTATCAGGTCATCGGTGCGGCCGAGGGCAAGCCGACGCTGGTCTTCGCCAACTCGCTGGGCACCGATTTCCGCATTTGGCGCGATGTCGTGGTACGGCTCGTCGGCGAATTCGGTCTCGTCCTCTACGACAAGCGCGGCCATGGCCTGTCGGATGCGCCGCCGGCGCCTTACGCCATGGACGATCACGTCGCCGATCTGGCGGGGCTGCTCGATCATCTCGCGGTCAAGAAGGCGACGGTCTGCGGCTTGTCGGTGGGCGGGATGATCGCGCTGGGACTGTTCAAGGCGCGGCCCGATCTCGTCCGCTCGCTGATCCTGTGCGACACCGCGCCCAAGATCGGCACCGAAAAGCTCTGGAACGACCGGATCGAGACGGTGCGCGACAAGGGACTTGCGGCGCTGACCGATCCGGTGATGGAGCGCTGGTTCACACCCGCCTTCCGGCGGCCGGACAATGCCGAATATCTCGGCTACCGCAACATGCTCGTCCGCCAGCCGGTCGAGGGCTATGCCGGCACCTGCGCGGCGATCCGCGATGCCGACTACACCGACATCGCCAGGACGTTGACGGTGCCGGCCTCATGCGTGGTCGGGGATCAGGACGGCTCGACGCCGCCCGCGCTGGTCGCCGAAATGGCCAAGATGATCCCGGACGCACGGTACGACGAACTCAAGGATTGCGGGCACATACCCTGCGTCGAGCAGCCGGTGGCGCTTGCCGACATCATTCGCGCCTTTGCCGCCGCGCCGTCGGACGCCGGCTGACCGGATTGCAGGCAGCGGCCTGCGGGGCGCTGCGGGACGGCGTACCGCAATTCCCAACTGGCTCTTGCAAATGCCTCGCAACTGGACAAGACTCGGGCCATGAACGAATCCAGCCAGATGAGTGCGCGCGAACTGGAGCATGCGTTGCGGGACGCCGGCGTGCGGATCACGCGCCAGCGCAGCGCGATCCTGCGCATTCTCGCCGAAGCCGACGACCATCCCGATGCCAACGAGCTCTACAGCCGCGCCAGCGCGCTCGAGCCGACCGTGTCATTGTCGACGGTCTACAGGACATTGAGCATACTTGAGGACAAGGGTGTGGTGCACAGGCTCACCTTCGAGGGCGCGCCGGCCCGTTTCGAAACCGCCGATACGCCGCATCACGACCACATGATCGATCTTGAAACCGGCGACGTGATCGAGTTCCGATCCGACAAGATCGAGAAGCTGCAGGCAGAGATTGCCGCCGAGCTCGGCTACGACATCGTCTATCACAAGCTCGAGCTCTATGGCCGCCGAAAGGCGCGCAACCAGGCAGGGAGGCTTGGAGCCTAGTCCTTCGGCTCGGGATCGCGCGGGTTGAAGGTGATGAACAGCCCGTAGAAGGACAGGGCGCCAATGCCGACGAAAAGTGTGCCCCAGAAATGGTTGCCCATCAGGAATTCGAAGATTCCCCACGATGCCGTGACGCCGACCGTGGCGATGCGGCGCCACAACGGGCGGAAAAAGGGGTGATCGAAATCGAAGAACTTCATCGGCGCGCCTTGGTCCCTTTGAACCCATCTGGCTGGCCGCGGCGCCAAATGCAAGCCGTCAGCGCTGGCTCGTCTGCCAGTGGGGGTGAATCCATGGTTCGGCATTGGAGGGCGCAAGCGGCGTCTTGCCCAGAATGTGGTCCGATGCCTTTTCGCCGGTCATGATCGATGGCGCGTTGAGATTGCCGTTCGGAATGGTCGGGAAAATCGAGGAATCGGCGAGGCGCAGCCCGTCGACGCCGATCACCCGGCATTCGGGATCGACCACCGCCAGCGGATCGTCGGCGCGGCCCATCCGGGCGGTGCCGCAGGGGTGATAGGCGCTTTCGGCATGCTCGCGGATGAAACCGTCGAGCTCGTCGTCGCTCTGCACCGCGGCGCCGGGCTGGATCTCGTGCCGGACGAAGGGCGTGAACGCATCCTGGGCGAAGATCTCGCGCGTCAGGCGGATGCAGGTGCGGAAATCGGCCCAGTCCTCGGACTTCGACATGTAGTTGAAGACGATCTTCGGCGCTTCGCGCGGGTCCGATGAGCGGAGCGTGACCGCGCCGCGTGACGCCGACCGCATCGGCCCGACATGGGCCTGAAAGCCGTGGCCTTCGGCGGCGGCCTGTCCGTCATAGCGCACCGCGATCGGCAGGAAATGATACTGGATGTCGGGATATTTGACGCCGGCCTTGGAGCGGATGAAGGCGGCGCTCTCGAACTGGTTGGACGCGCCGGGGCCGCTTCGCGTGAACAGCCATTGCGCGCCGACCCAGGCTTTTCCGACAAGGTTCCAATATCTGTAAAGCGTCACAGGCTGGCTGGCGGCCATCTGGATGTAGAGTTCGAGATGGTCCTGCAGGTTTCGGCCGACGCCCGGCCGGTTGGCGATGACCTCTATGCCAAGTTTCATCAGGTCCGATGCCGGCCCGATGCCCGACAGCATCAGAAGCTTGGGCGAATTGATCGAAGAGGCCGCAACGATCACCTCGCGATTGGCGCGCACCGTTTCGATTGTGCCGCCGCGCTCGATCTCGACGCCGGTGGCGCGGCCATCCTCGATGACGATCCTGCGGGCGAGGGCGCGCACGATGGTGCAGTTTTTCCGCTTCAGCGCCGGCTTCAGATAGGCGTTAGCAGCCGACCAGCGCCGTCCGTTGAACACCGTCTGCTCCATCGGGCCGAAGCCTTCCTGCTTCTCGCCGTTATAGTCGCCGGTGACCTGGTAGCCAGCCTGCCGTCCGGCTTCGACGAAGGCGGCGAAAAGCGGGTTGTCGCGCTTGCCGCGCGTGACATGCAATGGTCCGCCGGTGCCGCGCCAGTCCGGATCGCCGCCATGGCCGCCCGAATCCCAGCTTTCCATGCGCTTGTAATAGGGCAGCACATCCGCATAGGCCCAGCCGGTGGCGCCCAGCTCCGCCCAGCGGTCGAAGTCGCAGGCGTGGCCGCGCACATAGACCATGCCGTTGATCGAGGACGAGCCGCCGATCACCTTGCCGCGCGGCGTGGCCAGCCGCCGTCCGCCCAGATGCGGTTCAGGCTCGGACCGGTAGCCCCAATCGTACATCTTCATGTTCATCGGGTAGGACAGCGCGGCCGGCATCTGGATCAGAGGACCGGCATCGGTTCCGCCATATTCGATGACGAGCACCGTGTGACGGCCGTCCTCGGACAGGCGGTAGGCCATGGCCGAGCCGGCTGAGCCGGCGCCGATGATGACGAAATCTGCTTGCACTTCAGCGCCTTGATCGATGTTTCATCACAGATTGAATCGGCTCGTTGATAAAGCGATTCAGCGGGTCAAAAGGGTGCCTCGACCGGGCCGAGCCCGACATAGACGGTCTTGAGCTGGCTGTAGTGTTCGATGGCCGCATGGCCGTTCTCACGGCCGACGCCGGATTGCTTGACGCCGCCGAACGGCGCTTCCACCGGCGTCAGATTGTAGGCGTTGATGAAGCAGGTGCCGGCCTGAAGCTGCGCGATCACACGGTGCGCGCGGGCGAGATCGCGGGTGAAGACACCGGCCGCCAGACCGAATTCGGTCGCGTTGGCGCGGGCGACGGCTTCGTCCTCGTCGTCAAAGGCGAGGACCGACAGGACGGGGCCGAAGATCTCCTCGCGCGCGATGGTCATCTCATCGGTGACGCCGGTGAAAATGGTCGGCTCCATATAGAAGCCCGGTCGGTCGATTCGGTTGCCGCCAGCAACGATCTCCGCGCCTTCTGCGCGGCCAATATCGACATAACCAAGCACCTTGTCGAGTTGCGCTTCGGAAACCAGAGGGCCGAAACTGGTCGCCTCATCCAGCGGATCGCCGATCACCGCGCCCCTGGTGCGTTCGACCAGCCGTTCGACGAAGCGGTCGTGCAGGCCGCGCTGGACGAAGACGCGCGTGCCGTTCGAGCAGATTTGGCCGGAGGAATAGAAGTTGCCGAGGATCGCGCCACCGACCGCGTCCTCGATGTCGGCATCGTCGAAGACCAGGATCGGCGACTTGCCGCCAAGCTCCATCGTCACATGCTTCATGTGCCCGGCGGCGGCCGAATAGACCTTTTGTCCGGTCGGCACCGAGCCGGTGAGCGAGACCTTGGCAACGCGCGGATCGGTGGCCAGCGCCGCGCCGACATCGCCATAACCCTGGACGACGTTGAACAGACCCGGAGGCGCGCCGGCCTCGATCAGGATCTGGGCGATCTTCAGCGTGCAAAGCGGCGTGACTTCGGACGGTTTGAACACCATCGCATTGCCGCAGGCAAGCGCTGGCGCCGCCTTCCAGCAGGCGATCTGCGTGGGATAGTTCCACGCGCCGATGCCGGCGCACACGCCCAGAGGTTCGCGCACCGCATAGACGAAATCGCCGCCGAGCGCGATGTGCTCGCCGGTCAGAGTGGCGGCGAGATTGCCGAAATATTCCAGCGCATCGGCGCCGGACGAGGCATCGGCGACCAGCGTTTCCGACAGCGGCTTGCCGGTGTCGAGCGTTTCGAGTTCGGACAGGTCCCGGTTGCGCGCACGGATGATGTCGGCGGCGCGGCGCAGCACGCGCCCGCGTTCGGCGCCTGTCCGGCCAGCCCATTCGGCCTGGGCCGAAGCGGCGGTCTCCAGCGCGCGATCGACGATCGCCGGCGTTGCGCTACGGACCGTGGCGATCGTTTCGCCCGTTGCCGGATAGATCACGTCGATGGCCGCGCCGGCCTCGTCTTCGATGTAGGCGCCGCCGACGAAGTGGCTGGCCTCGGGCTTCGCTGCGATGTTGGCGATGGTCATGCGTTGGTCTTTCTGCCGATCCAGGTCTCGGCGGCGTCGAGCACCAGGCGCGTCGCCGAGCGGTTGTCCATGGCGCGGTCGCGCAGCGCCTGGCGCAGATAGACCCCGTCGATCAGTGCGGCGATGCGGAGCGCGATCACCGGGGCGGCATCGTCCACAAGGGGCCGCAGTTCGTGTACCAGGTTGGACAGGAGGCGCTTCTGGTAGACCGCGAGCAGCCGCCGCGCGGGTTCCGAGGTCTGCGCGAGCACATAGAAGTTGAGCCACGCTGCGATGATCTCGTCATCGAACTGGTGCACGCAAAAGCTCGCTTCGACCAGCGCTTCGAGCCGCTCGCGCGGGCCTTTGGCCTGCTTCAGCGCGGCGCGTACATCGTGCCCGTAGACGGTCAGGACATGGCGCATGGCGGCCAGGAAGATCTGGTCCTTGTTGCCGAAATAATGATGCGCCAGGGCTGAGGACATGCCGGCGCGCTTGGCGATCTGGGCCACGGTGACATCCAGCGATCCGGCACGTCCGATTTCGGCGATGGTTGCGTTGACCAGCGCATCGCGGCGTATCGGCTCCATTCCGACCTTTGGCATGGCGAATTCCCGGTGGGGCTTGTCTTTTCGGCGTAAACAAAGTTAATTGACTCGTCAATCAACAAAAACCGCAACGATCCGTCAAACCAAACCCGGGAGGCCCACATGAAATTCAAGACGATGTTCGCCGCGCTCGCTTTGTCGACCGCGATGGGCTCACAGGCCCATGCCCAATGCGAGGCCGTGACCTTCTCCGATGTCGGCTGGACCGACATCACCGCCACCACCGCCGTTGCAACCGTCGTGCTCGAGGCGCTGGGCTATGAGACCGAGACCAAGGTGCTCTCGGTGCCGGTGACCTACACCTCGCTCGCCCAGGGTGATGTCGATGTGTTCCTCGGCAACTGGATGCCGACCATGGAAGCCGATATCGCGCCCTATCGCGAGGCCGGCACTGTCGACACGGTGCGCACCAATCTGGAAGGCGCCAAATACACGCTGGCGACCAATGCGGCGGGCGCAGCGCTGGGCATCGCCGATTTCGCCGACATCGCCACCCATGCGGACGCGCTTGACCAAACGATCTACGGCATCGAGCCGGGCAATGACGGCAACCGGCTGATCCTCGACATGATCGAGGGTAATGCGTTCGGCCTGTCGGGCTTCGAGGTGGCCGAAAGCTCGGAACAGGGCATGCTGGCGCAAGTGGAACGCGCCTCGCGCCGCGATGAGCCGATCGTGTTCCTTGGCTGGGAGCCGCATCCGATGAACGCCAATTTCGAGCTGACCTACCTGACGGGCGGCGATGACTTTTTCGGTCCCAATTTGGGCGGCGCGACCGTGATGACCAACACGCGGGCCGGCTACGTCGATGAGTGCCCGAACATCGGCGCGTTCCTCAACAATCTCGAGTTCACGCTGGCCATGGAAAACGAGATCATGGGCGCGATCCTCAATGATGGCGAAGACCCGGCCGATGCGGCCAAGGCTTGGCTGACGGCCAATCCCGACACGCTGGGGCCGTGGCTCGATGGCGTGACGACGCTCGATGGCGGCGATGCCATGGCCGCCGTCAAGGGCGCGCTGGGCATGTAACGGCGTCTCTGAGCCTCCCCTTCGCGGGAGGCTCTTTCATTTCAGGGCACAGGTTCTGCCCCGCCATCCGCGCAATCTGCCAACGGGTTTCCCATGAACTGGCTGACCGACAACAAGATCCCCGTTGGCGATGCGGCCGGCGCATTCTTCGACTGGCTGCAGGACAATGGCGCCTTCTTCTTCGACGGCCTGTCCGACGCCATGGACGTCCTGATCGAGGCGATTCTGTGGGTGCTGCAGACGCCCCATCCGCTGATCGTCGTCGGCGCCTTCGTCGCGCTGACCTGGGCATTGCAGCGGCGCTGGTCGGTCTGCGCGCTGGTCGGGTTCGGCTTTCTGTTCATCCTCAACCAGGGCTATTGGGAAGAGACCACGGAAAGCCTGACGCTGGTTCTGTCGGCCTGTCTGGTCTGCATGGCGATCGGCGTGCCGATCGGCATCGCGGCGGCGCATCGGCCGCGCCTTTACGCCTATATGCGGCCTGTGCTGGACCTGATGCAGACCCTGCCGACCTTCGTCTATCTCATTCCGGCGATCGTGTTTTTCGGGATCGGCATGGTGCCTGGCCTGATCGCCACGGTCATCTTCGTCCTGCCCGCGCCCATCAGGCTGACGCATCTGGGCGTTTCCTCGACGCCGATGCCGCTGCTCGAAGCGGCCCGCGCCTTCGGCGCCACCCCGAGCCAGACCTTGTGGAAGGTGGAACTGCCCTATGCGTTCCCGCAGATCATGGCCGGTCTCAACCAGACCATCATGCTGTCGCTCTCCATGGTGGTGATCGCCGCACTGGTCGGCGCCGACGGACTGGGCGTGCCTGTGGTGCGGGCGCTCAACCGGGTCGATACGGCGCTCGGCTTCGAAAGCGGCTTCATCATCGTGGTGGTCGCGATCATGCTCGACCGGATGCTGCGCATCGAGGCGCGCAAATGAGCGTCGCGGTCGCGTTCGATGCGGTGAACATCGTGTTCGGCGACCGGCCGGCCGAAGCGCTGCCACTGATGGATGAAGGCCGCACGCGCGGCGACATCCAGGCCGAGACCGGGCAGGTGCTGGGCGTCCACGATTGCTCGCTCGAGGTGCGCGAGGGCGAGATCGTTGTGCTGATGGGTCTTTCGGGCTCCGGCAAATCGACGCTGTTGCGTGCGGTCAACGGGCTGAACCCGGTGGTGCGCGGCGCCGTCCACGTCAATGATGGCGACCGGATGGTCGATGTCTCGTCGGCGGACGCGGACACGCTGCGTCGTATAAGGCTCGAACGGGTCGCCATGGTGTTCCAGCAGTTCGGCCTGCTGCCATGGCGGACGGTGCGCGACAATGTCGGCCTCGGGCTGGAACTGGCCGGCCTCGAAAAGGCCGAACGGACGCGGCGGGTCGACGAACAGTTGGCACTGGTCGGGCTCGATGGCTGGGCGGACCGCAAGGTGGGCGAACTGTCTGGCGGCATGCAGCAGCGCGTCGGCCTTGCGCGCGCTTTTGCGACCAACGCTCCGATCCTCTTGATGGACGAGCCGTTTTCGGCGCTCGACCCGCTGATCCGCACACGCCTTCAGGACGAACTGATCGATTTGCAAGGCAAGCTGAAGCGGACGATCATCTTCGTCAGCCACGATCTCGACGAGGCTTTCAAGCTGGGCGACCGGATCGCCATCATGGAAGGCGGGCGGATCGTCCAGTGCGGCACGCCGCAGCAGATCTTCTCCGATCCCGTCAACGATTACGTCGCCGACTTCGTCGCCCACATGAACCCGCTCGGCGTCCTTTGCGCGCGTGACATCATGGGACCGCCCGAAGACGGTGCGGCCGAAAAGGTCCGCGCGGACATGACCGTGCGCGACGTGATGGAAAAGCTGCGCGTCGTCGACGCGGTCACCGTCACGGACGGCGACGAGACCGTTGGCCGGATCAGCCGCGCCGATGTGATGGCCAAACTGCTCGATCCGCGCGGCTGAATGCCGCCGGAGCGGATCGAGGGCGGCCCGCCCTTCATCTTTCTGAACAAAAGACACCTTTGTTGACAATTGTCGATCAACGCCTACTGTCACCGCGAAAAAAGGAGGTGACTGTCGTGCGGATTCGGCGATCAAACGGGCACAGGGCGAAAGGCCGCCACGAACATGGTCGGCAGGCCGAAATGTGGGGTACAGGCCGGTCCGGCGTCCCGACCAAGGCCGGCCGGATATGAGCGCCGGCACCGCTGAGCGGTTTCGGGTCGTCTACCGCATCTTCGCCGACAGCGCTGCAGAGGCCATGCGGCGCGCCCATGACGTGGCGCTCGAGCAGACGGTCGAAGTCCCTGCCGATGTCGTGCCGGACGGGTTCATTGCCGACGAGATCGTTGGCCAGGTGGGCCGGGTGGAGATGGGCGAGCGCGGCGTCTTCGATGTGGCAATTTCCTATTCGCCCGACAGTGTCGGCACCGAACTGAGCCAGTTGCTCAATGTCATCTTCGGCAATTCATCCATTCAGCAGGGCATCAAGGTGGTCGGCTTCGAGCCGGGCGTGACGATCGCGGAGCGCTTTGCCGGTCCGCGGTTCGGTATCGAGGGTGTCAGGGCGCGCGCGAACCGGCCCAGGGGCGGGCTCATCTCGCCGGTCATCAAGCCGCAGGGCTCATCGCCAGAAACGCTGGCCGAGATCGCCTTCCGCTGCGTGGCCGGCGGCGCCGACATCATCAAGGACGATCACGGCCTCGCCGACCAATCCATGGCGCCGTTTCAGCAACGCACCGAAAAGGTCTCGGCGGCGGTGGCCAGGGCCAATGCCGAGTTCGGTATGTCGGCGCTGCATTTCGCCAATATCACCGGTCGGCCGGATCAGCTTGTCGAACGCGCCTTCTTCGCAAAGGAAGCCGGTGCCGGCGGCGTTCTGCTGATGCCGGGCCTTCTCGGCTTCGAAATCGTCCAGCAGCTTGCGGCGGACCCGGGATTCGACCTGCCGATCATGACGCATCCAAGCTTCACCGGCCCGTTTGTCCTGTCGCCGGACACCGGTTTTATACATGCGATGATGTATGGCGTGCTGCAGCGCCTTGCCGGCTCCGACATTTCGGTCTTTCCCAATGTCGGCGGGCGGTTCGGCTTTTCAGCGGAAGAGTGCGTCTCGATCGCCGATGCATGCCGCGATCCGGCCGGCATCGGCAAGCCGATCTTTCCGAGCCCCGGCGGCGGCATGAGCGTCGACCGGGCCGCCGACATGGCGGCCATGTATGGCGATGACGTCGTCTATCTTATCGGGGGCAGCCTGCTGCGCCATGGCGACAGGATCAGCGAGGCGGTCACCGCCATGCGGCAGGCGGTGGACGCTGCCGCCGGCGCACAATGAATGGTCAGTCCGGAAAGACGACGCCCATCCGCAGGATGAAGCAGCCGAACGGCCGGTCTTCCGAACATGCGACGACGGCAAAGGCGTTGCGGGCGTGGGCGTAAAACGCCTGCCGTTCGATGCTGCCCAGCTTCGCCTCCGCCGGCTTGACCGTCTCGAGCACATCGAACACGTCGCGATGCACGGGATCGACGCGGTCGGGCTCGCCATCGACCTGCATGCGAAGGGCGCCGTAGTCGGTGAAGCCGTCGATCGGCATGTGCTGTGTGATCAGCGCGACCGCGTCGGGCGCCGAAAAGCCGGGCAGGCGGATCACATCGGGCATGACGCAGTGGGCCGCCGTCGAGGCGGCGGGATAGTTGCGGTCCGCGATGACGATCTCGTCGCCATGGCCCAGCCGGATCAGGCAGTCCATCAGTTCGGGCGTGATGCGCGGATCGATGTTCTTGAGCATGTGCGGTCTCCCGAAAGAAAAGGGGCCGCGCTGGGCGGCCCCGGTTCGGTGTGCCTCAGCGCGGCGGCAAAGGCATCCAGTCGGTCATCGCCACATCCGCATGGGCGAATTGCGGCAGCTTGGCCGACAGGTCTTCCATGTTGGAGATGTCGTTCTCGTTGAGGAAGGCCTGGGTGATCAGCGTCGGCGGCACGATCACCTGCGCACCGGGATTATCGCCGGCCAGCATCATGGCAAGCGCCCGAACGGAGACTTCACCGACCACGGCCGGGTTGGTCGCCACGGTCGCTTTCCAGGCGCTGCCAGGCTCCCGCATCTGGGCGATGTCGGCGGTCGACACGTCGGCGGAATAGATGGAGACGTCGGCGGACATGCCGGCTTCGTCGACGGCGATCTTCACGCCCTTGGCGAACTCGTTATAGGGCGCAAAGAAGACCGAGATGTTGGGGTTGGCCTGAAGCACCGACCGCGCCTGGTTGGCGTTCGAGTTAGCGATCGGGTTGTCGAGCGTGCCCATCTGCGCCTTTTCGACAATGCCCGGATTGGCCTCCTTGAGCTCTTCCCAGGCCACGTGCCTGCGATCGAGCGGGGCGATGCCCGGCACATAGACGTAACCGGCCTCGAACTCGTTGCCATTGTCCTCGACGGCCTGTTCGAGCGCCAGCTTGCCGAGCAGATAGTCGGACTGCTCGATCTGCGGGATCGCCTCGTTCTCGACGTTGACATCGAAGGCGACGACCTTGATGCCGGCATCGACGGCCCGCTGGGCGGCTTCCTTCATCGACTCGGTCAGGCCGTGCTGAATGACGATGCCGTCGACGCCGAGCGCAATGGCCTGATCGACCATGTCGGCCTGAAGGGCGGCGTCCTGGCGGCTGTCGAACACGCGCAGGTCCACACCCAGCGCCTCGGCCTGGGCTTCAACGCCCGACAGATAGGCCTGGAAGAAGTCGCCGGTCGACAGATAACGCACGAGCGCGATCTTGACGTCGCCGGGATTGTCGAGGGGCGCCGGCATTTCGGCGTTGGCGATGCCACCGGACAGCAATGTGGCCGATGCAGCGATGCTGGCGACCATCGCCAGTGCCGTTCTGCGAACAATTTTCATGAGGTCTCCTCCTTTTGCAGCTTTGTCTGGCGGCCGGGGCCGTCAGTGGCTTCCGGCCTTTCGCGCCGAAAGCGAGAATGTGAACACAAGGGCGATCACCAGAACGAAGCCCTTGATGAAATCCTGGGTGTAGTAGGGGGCGTTCATCATCGTCAGCCCCTGCAAGAGGATGCCGACGAACAGTGCGCCCATCGCGGTGCCGAAGGCGTTGGGCTTGGCGGCGCCAAGCACGGCAAAACCGATCAGCGCGGCGGCGACCGCATCGAGCAGCAGATTGGTGCCCGAGGCGATGTCGCCGCGGCCGAGCCGGGCCGCCAGCAGCATGCCGCCGACCGAGGCCAGCGTGCCGGAGATCATGTAGGCCATGATCTTGTAGTTGTTGACATTTGTGCCGGTCAGGCTGGCGGCGCGCTCGTTCGAGCCGATGGCGTACATCAGCCGGCCGTGGCGGGTCATTTCAAGGAAGATCCAGACCAGGATGCCGATCACGATCAGGAAAATGACCGACACCGGGATCAGGTTTTCTAGAACGACGTCGATGCGGTGGCGGCCCATGGCGAGGAAGAAGGGCGAGAAGGTGCCTTCGGCGGTCGATCCGTCCGGCAGCGTCATGCCGGTCGCGATCGAGCGGCCCTCGGTCGGAATCCGCTGGAGGCCGACAAGCAGGAACATCATGCCCAGCGTCGCCAATAGGTCAGGGACCCTGGTCTTGACGATCAACAGGCCATTGACCAGCCCGATGAAGGCGCCCATGGCAAGGCACGCGACGATGGTCACGAAGGCCGACTGTTCGAGAATGACCATCAAATAGGCGGACAGCATCATCGACGAGGTTGCCACCGAGCCGATCGACAGGTCGAAGCCGCCGACGACAAGCGTGCAGGTCACGCCGAGCGCCAGAATGCCGGTGATGGCAACCGACTGGAAGATGAACACCGCCGAGCGGGGGCCTGCAAAGCCACTCGCAAAGATCGAGAAGAACACGATCAGGCCCAGCAGCAGGCCAAGAAAGCCGTAGCGAATGGAATGATCGACCAGCGTTGCGCGCTTGCGCCTGGGCAGCGCCTCGGTGTTGCTGCCGTCGCCGGTTGTCTGATCGGGAGTGCTGTCCACGCTCATCTCATGCGGCCTGTCGGGACTTGCCGCGCGCATCGGCCGGCGAACCGGTGACCGCTGCGAGAACGGCATTGACGTCTATGTTTTCGTTGCGGAACTCGGCGGCCGCCGCATGGTCGTGGAAGACCACGATCCGGTCGGCGATCTCGAAGGCTTCGTCCAGTTCGGCAACCAACACGAGCGTCGCCCGGTCGCGGGCGGTCTCGCGGATCTTGCGACCGATGTCGCGCCGGGCGCGTATGTCGACGCCCTGGAAGGGCTCGTCGAGGATCAGAAGGCGGCTGGGCTGGGCCAGCCAGCGCCCCAGCATGACCTTCTGCTGGTTGCCGCCCGACAGCGTGCCGATGCCGTCGGCCTCGGACTGGCAGACGATCGACAGCGCGTCGATCATGTCCTGCGCTGTTCGGCGCTCCTTCCTGCGATCGATGAAGGCGAGCCGCCCGTAGCGCGACAGGAACGGCACCGTCATGTTGCGCGCCAGGTCGAAATCCTGAATGACCGCGTTGCTGGCACGGTCTTTCGGCGACATGAAGACACCGCGGCGGACCGCATCGCCCGGGCTTTTCGGAGCGAACGGTTTGCCGTCCAGCGTGATGGTTCCGGCGTACGGCGATGCCATGCCGAAAAGCGCCTGGGCGAGGGCGGTCTTGCCGGAGCCCAAAAGGCCGGTGACGACGACGATCTCCTTGTCGCCGAGATCGAGCGAGAAAGCCGGACTGTCTGCCTTCAGCCGCACATCGCGCAGACCGACGACCGGCTGGCCGGCGGGCGGTATCGTGATGTCGACCTCTGTCATGCGATGGCCGAGCATGGCCTGCACCGCGCCCTCATAGTCGATCTCCGGGCCCTCGAAGACGCCGGAAATCTCGCCGTCGCGCATCGAGACCACGCGGTCGGCGATGCGGCGAATGTCGGACATGCGGTGCGAGATATAGAGGATGGCCACGCCATGTGCTTTCAGCGTCTCGATCAGGGCGAACAGGCGCTCGGCCTCGGCGGCAGACAGCGACGAGGTCGGCTCATCCAGAATGAGCAGCTTGGGTTCATGCGCCATTGCGCGGGCAATGGCGATGAGCTGGCGGTCGGCGACGCCCAGTTCGCTGACCGGCGTGCGCACGTCGATATCATCGAGCCCCATGCGCGCGGCCACCCTGCGCGCTTCGGCCAGAAGGCGCGCGCGCTTGATCATGAAGCCGTATTGGCGTTCGGCCAGCTGGTCGATCATCAGGTTGGACGCCACGTCCAGATCGGGAATGACGCCGTCATTGATGTTCTGGTGGACGGTGACGACGCCGGCGCGAATGGCCTGCGAAGGGGTCGCCGGTGCGAAAGGCGCGCCGAGCAGTTCGATCGAACCGCCGTCGCGCGCGTGAACGCCGCTGAGGATCTTGACGAGCGTCGATTTGCCCGCGCCGTTGGCGCCCATCAGCGCGGTCACCGTGCCGGCGGGCAGGTCGAGGCTGAGTTTGCAGAGCACGCGGTTTTCACCGAACGCCTTGTCGATGGCGGAAATCCGGCACGATAGGGTCGACATCAATTTCCTCCCGGCGCAGAGCAAACCAAGGGATATGACAAAAGTCAACGTATATTGACAACTGATTGAATTGCCTTTTACCGTCCGATCGCGCAAACCCGTCGCGCAGCGAGCAGCTAGGGGAGGATGGCGTTGAGCGAAGACTATCAGGCCCTGTCGCCGGAGACGCTGGGCGCAAGGCTCGGCGGCGTGGAGGCGCTGGCGTCACGGATCGGCCCCGATGCGTCGGCCTGGTCGGTGCGCGAAGTGGGCGACGGCAATCTCAATCTGGTGTTCATCGTCGAGGGCCCCAAGGGCGCGGCCATCGTCAAGCAGGCGCTGCCCTATGTGCGGCTGGTCGGCGAAAGCTGGCCGCTGCCGCTGACCCGCGCCTTTTTCGAGTATCATGCGCTGACGCGCCAGGCGGCGCGCGATCCGGGCCGCGTTCCCGAGATTTTCCACTATGACGAGGCGCAGGCCCTGATCGTCATGGAATATCTGTCGCCGCACATCATCCTGCGCCAGCAGATGATGGCCGGTCGGCGCGTCGCGGGGCTGGGCCGGACGTTGGGCGAATTCTGCGCGCGGACGGCCTTTCGCGGATCGGACCTGTCGATGCAGGCCCCCGACAAGAAGGCGGACGTGGCTCTGTTTTCGGGCAATGTCGAACTGTGCGACATCACGGAAAACCTCGTCTTCACCGATCCCTATTTCGACGCCGAGATGAATCGCCACACCGCGCCGCAACTCGACGGTGTGGTCGCCGAATTGCGGCGCGACGAACAGCTCAAGATCGCCGCCCAGCATTTCAAGCGTGCCTTCACCAGCCGCGCCGAGACGATGTGCCATGGCGACCTGCACACCGGCTCGATCATGGTCACCGACGATCAGGCCCGCATCATCGATCCCGAATTCGCCTTCTACGGTCCGATGGGCTTCGATGCGGGCATGCTGATCGGCAACTATCTGATGGCCTGTCTCGCCATGCCGGCGCATGTCGCGGACGATGCGGCCTGTACCGCCTACCAGGACTGGCTGCTCGATGTGGTCGGCGAGACGTGGGCGACATTCGCCGGCGAGTTCTCGCGGCTTTGGCACACAGAACGCACCGGCATCCTCTATGCCCGGACGCTCTATGAGGATCAGGGAGACCATCTGGCCTCCGAGGCGGCGCTGCGCGAGGTGCTCGGCGAAATCTTCCGCGACGCGATGGGTTTTGCGGGCATCGAGATGCACCGCCGCATTCTGGGGCTGGCGCATATCGCCGAGTTCGATTCGATCGAGGACCCGGACGTGCGTGCGCCGCTTGAGGAGAAGGCATTGCGGCTCGGCCGGACGCTGGTTCTCAGCCGCGCCGGTTTTGCCGGTATCGATCAGGTGATCGCGACCACACGCATTGCCGCCAGAGGAGAAGCCCAATGAAGGTTGGCGACCGGCACTACCGCTCGATCTGGCGCGAGGACGAGACCGGCAAGGTGATGATCATCGACCAGCGCTGGCTTCCGCACGAGTTCCGGATCGTCAGCCTCGATACGCTGGAGGACTTCGAGACCGCCATTCGCGACATGTGGGTGCGCGGCGCGCCGCTGATCGGCGCCACCGCCGCCTACGGCATCGCCGTGGAGATGGCCCGCGATCCGTCGGACGCCGCGCTCGACAATGCCTGGGACGTGCTGCACGAAACGCGCCCCACCGCGATTAATTTGCGCTGGGCGCTCGATGACATGCGCTCGCTTTTGCGCAACACGCCGGTCGAGCGGCGCGCCGACGAGGCGATGCGCCGGGCTGCGGAAATCTGTGACATGGATGTCGAGGCGAACCGCCAGATCGGCTTGCACGGCCTCGAAATCCTGCGCGCGATCGCACGCAAGAAGGCGCCGGGCGAGCCGGTCAATGTGCTGACCCATTGCAATGCGGGATGGGTCGCCACCGTCGACTGGGGCACGGCCACATCGCCGATCTACCATGCCGTCGAGGACGGGCTGGGCGTGCATGTCTGGGTCGACGAGACGCGGCCGCGCAATCAGGGTGCGCAACTGACGTCATGGGAGCTCAACAGCCACGGCATCGACCACCATCTGGTGGTCGACAATGCGGGCGGCCATCTGATGCAGCATGGCGATGTGGATGTGGTGATTGTCGGCACCGACCGGACGACCGCATCGGGTGACGTGTGCAACAAGATCGGCACCTATCTGAAGGCCCTTGCCGCGCACGACAATGACATTCCCTTCTATGTCGCGCTGCCCTCGAGCACGATCGACTGGACCGTCCATGACGGGCTGGCCGAAATCCCGATCGAGCAGCGCGACGAAACCGAGGTCACCAGGGTATTCGGCAAGCTCGACGACGGCTCGACCGCCTCGGTGCAGATTTCGCCGGACGGCACGCCCGGCGCCAACCCCGCCTTCGATGTGACGCCGGCGCGCCTCATCACAGGCCTGATCACCGAGCGCGGCATTGCCGAGCCGAGCCGTGAAGGCCTGCTGGCGCTGTTTCCCGAACGGCGCGATTGACGCTTCTGCGAATGCGGGTCGTCAGGATTTGCCGGCGCGCTCGAGAAGATGCCGCGCCGATGACTGGCTGGTCACGAGGTGGGTGGCATAGCCGCCGCGCAGGGCGGCCAGCATCGCTTCGGCCTTGTCGAGACCGACCGAAACCAGAAGCCCCATCTGCTTGCCGCGCAGCATGTCCTGTTCGATGCCGATCATGCGCTCGTCGAGCGGGCCGCGCACAGGCTCGCCGTTCGCATCGATGAACCGTCCGCACACCACGCCGGCCGCGCCTTGCGCCACATACCAGTCCAGATCGTCATGGCTGGCGAGCCCCGATGTGACGATATGGCTGTCATGGTTGCACGAGCCGACCGCGAACAGCGCCTTGTTGCAGCGCGCGATCGCGTCGAGCTGGGTGGCGATGATCGCCTCCTTGCGCAGGGTCGCGGCGATCTCAGGCGTGCTGAGGACCGCCGGGGCATGCAAATTGACGCAGTTCGCGCCGAGCTTGCGGGCGATGTTGGCCGAGCAGATCTCGGCGGAAAAGCCGTAGGGCGTCGCCATCGAGCCGACGAGCTGGATCACTTCCAGATCGGGGATACTGACCGGCTCGATATGTTCGGCCATGTCGTAGATCGTCTTGCCCCAGGCGACGCCAAGCCGGTCGCCGGCCTCCAGCAGCGATGGCAGCCAATTGGCCGCGCCCCGCACGACACGGTCGAACTGCTCTTTTTCGCCGCCCGCGCCATCGGGCAGCACATAGGCCGCCCTGAGGCCCAGCGTGCCGCACAATTCGCCGGCAAGGCGGTGATTGGTGAAGGGCTCGGTGGCCAGCGTGATGTTGATGAAGCCGCGCTCGCGCGCTTCCTGAAGGTAGTTGACGACCGTGGCGCGCGACACGTTTAGCCGCTTGGCGATGTCGTTCTGGTTCAGCCCGTCATGGTAGTAGAGCCACGCGGCCTCCACCACGATGTCCTCGCCGCTGATCTGTCCGGCCGAACGCCGCACCGAAGTCGAAGGCATGTTTGCGTCAATCCCGATTTTAGCTATTTGACATCAGGTTCTGACATTTGTCAAAACGGGTCGGACACGGCATTTCGGAGAGAGCTTGATGCGCGACAATCGCTGGAACGACGACGATGCCGACCGGTTTGCGGCGGCCGAAGGGACGTCCGTTGCCGACCGCGCGCTCGGCCATCGTGTCTACTCGTCGCGGCTGATCGGTTCGGACCCCGATCTGGTCATGCATGGCGGCGGCAACACGTCGGTCAAGGTGATACGCCCGACGCTGCAGGGCGAAGACAAGCGTGTCCTGCACATCAAGGGCAGCGGCTGGGATCTGAACACGATCGAGGGGGCCGGCCTGCCGGGCGTGTGGCTCGATCCTCTCCTGGCGCTGCGGCCGCTGGACGCCCTGTCGGACGAACAGATGGTCGACGCGCAGCGCGCCGCGCTGTTGCAGTCGTCCTCACCCAACCCGTCGGTCGAGACGCTTCTCCATGCGTTTCTGCCGCACAGTTTTGTCGATCACACGCATGCAACGGCGTTTCTGGCTCTAGCCAACCTGCCGCATGCGACCGATATCGTCGCGGAGCTTTTCGGCGGCAGGCTGGCGGTGGTGCCCTACATCATGCCGGGCTTTGCGCTTGCCAAGAAGGCCGCCGAGGTCTTTGAAGCCGACCCGGAGGTCGAGGGTCTGGTGCTGCTCAACCACGGTCACTTCACCTTCGGCGACACGGCGAAGCAGAGTTATGACCGGGTGATCGACCACACCAACCGGGTCGAGCAATGGCTTGCCGACCGGGCCGGCGGCCGCACATTTGATACGACCGTGCATACGGTACGCGCCCCGCTCGACCCAGGCCGAGCATCCGGCGTACTGCCCGCGCTGCGCGGGGTGCTCGGTGCCATCCGATCCGCCCATCACGATGCCGACATGCCGATGCCCGTCTTCGATGTACGCGGCGGGCCGGCCATCGAACGGTTCCTGGCGCGCGGCGATCTCGACAGCCTGTCGCGGCGCGGGGTTGGCTCGCCCGACCATGTCATCCGCACGAAGGCGTTCCCGCTGCATCTGGCCCGCGCGCAAATCGATGCCGGCGCCGATGCCATTCGCGCCGCAGTCGATGCATGGGCGGATGCCTACAAGGCCTATTTCGCGAGCCACAATGAACGGGTCGGCGGCATCAAGACCATGCTGGAGCCGATCCCGGGATTGGCATGGATTGAAGGCGTGGGACTGGTGGGAATCGGCAAGGACACAGCGTCCGCGGCAGCGGCTGCCGATATCGGCGAACAGACGATTGAGGTGATGACGCTGGGCGAAGCGGCCGGCGGGTTCCGGCCGATCGGTGAAGCCGACACGTTCGACATGGAATACTGGTCGCTTGAACAGGCCAAGCTCGCCAAATCCACGCCAAAGGCCTTTGCCGGCAAGATCGTGCTTGTGACAGGCGGCGGCGGGGCTATCGGGCTCGCCACGGCCAAGGCGTTCGCCGCGCTCGGCGCCAGCGTGGCGATCGCCGATCTTTCCGCCGATGCGCTGGACAAGGCCGGCGAAGCGCTTGGCGGCAAGGCGCTGACGGTCCAGGCCGACATCACGGCGGCGGGTGCCGGCGCGGCGGTCATCGATGCGGTGTGCGCACGGTTCGGCGGCATCGACATCGTCGTCTCCAACGCCGGCGCGGCCATGCAGGGGATGCTGATGGACCTCGACGATGAAACGCTGCGCAAGAGCTTCGAACTCAATTTCTTTTCCCATCTGGCGCTGGCGAAGGCCGCCGCGGCCACGATGCGCGCGCAGGGGCGGGGCGGGCAGCTTCTGTTCAACGTCTCCAAGCAGGCGGTCAATCCGGGCAGGGGGTTTGGCGCCTATGGCCTGCCGAAAGCGGCGACCTTCTTCCTCGTGCGGCAACTGGCGCTGGAGCTGGGCGGCGAGGGCATCAGGGTCAATGGCGTCAATGCGGACCGGATACGCTCCGGGCTGCTGACCGACGATTTCATCGAGAAGCGGGCCGAGGCGCGCGGTGTGAGTACGGCCGACTATATGGCCGGCAACCTTCTGCGTGCCGAGGTCGAGGCGACCCATGTGGCCGAGGCGTTCGTTGCGCTCGCCCGCGCCGACCGGACCACGGCCCATGTGATGACGGTGGATGGCGGCAACATCGAAGCGGCGCTGCGCTGATCCCGTGAACCGTTGCCGTCTCGCACCGCTTGCGGCTGCTTTGCACGGCGTGTAGCGGTGGCGGCCCGCGATGCCGACAAGCGAGGATGACCCGATGAGCTATGTTCCCGCCGAAGACCGATACGAGACGATGGCCTATCGCCGGTGCGGCCGGTCCGGCCTCGACCTGCCTGCGATCTCGCTTGGGCTGTGGCACAATTTCGGCGAGGACACGCCGCATCAGACCAAGCGGGCGATCTGCCGGACCGCGTTCGACTGCGGCATCACCCATTTCGATCTGGCCAACAATTACGGCCCGCCGCCCGGCAGCGCCGAAGAAGCGTTCGGCGCGATCCTGCGTACCGATTTCGCCGGCTATCGCGACGAACTGATCATCTCGTCCAAGGCTGGCTATGACATGTGGCCCGGCCCCTACGGCCAGTGGGGCAGCCGCAAATATCTGATCGCCTCGTGCGACCAGAGCCTCAAGCGGATGGGGCTCGACTATGTCGACATCTTCTATTCGCACCGGTTCGATCCGGACACGCCGCTTGAGGAAACGATGGGCGCGCTCGATCACATCGTCCGGTCGGGGCGCGCGCTCTATGCGGGGATTTCATCGTACAATTCCCAACGCACGCGCGAAGCGGTGGCGATCCTCAAGGAGCTTGGCACGCCGTGCCTCATTCACCAGCCGAGCTACAACATGCTCAACCGCTGGGTCGAACGTGACGGCCTGCTCGACACGCTGGACGATCTGGGGGTCGGCTCGATCGCGTTCACGCCGCTGGCGCAGGGCATGCTCACCGGCAAATATCTGAACGGCGTACCCGAGGACAGCCGTGCGGCGCAGGACAAGTCGCTGTTTCCGTCCATGATCACCGACCGGGCGCTCGACAGCATTCGCGGGCTGAACGCGATTGCCGAAAAGCGCGGCCAGACGCTGGCGCAGATGGCGATCGCGTGGGTGCTGCGGCACGGCCGGGTGACCACCGCGCTGATCGGCGCGTCAAAGCCCGAACAGGTGATCGACTGCGCCCGCGCCGTCGGCAATCTGGACTTCACCGACGCGGAGCTGGCGGAGATCGACAAGCTCGCTCATGAGGAAGACATCAATCTGTGGGCCCAGTCCGCCGAGATCGAGGGCGGGCCGCAGCGGCGCCCGTCGCGCTAGCTGAAATGGCTGTCCATGGCCGCTGACCGGGCGATCACATCGACATCCATCTGCGCGAACAGGTGGACATAGTCGAGCAACACCCAGTTCTCGACGATCTTGGCGTCGGCAATCCGGTAGAAATCCATGACGTTGAGCGTCATCGACCGGCCCGTCGCCGGCACACCCAGATAATCGCCCCTGTGGGTCATCGTCATCGACGGCCAGCCCGAAAAGGCGGCGTAGTCGCCATCGCCGATCCGGCAGAAGTGGTTGCCGCCCCTGCGGTCGGGAAAGGCACGCAGGAACGATGCGCGGTGGTGATTGACGAAGCCGTCCCAGCCGAAGGTGGAGCCGATGCCGCCGGGCCCGTACCACATCATGTCCTCGTGCCAGTGGCCGTGCGTGCCGGTCTGGGCTTCGGAATGGAACGTGTCGGGATCGAAGTCGTGCAGATCGCCGATCATCGCTTCGACGATGTCGAGCGAGGCGTCGCCGCGCGCGGGGTCGTTGGGCAAAATGCCGTCATGGGTGGCAGGGCCCGGAAACAGCATCTCCGTGCCCAGCATGCGGGGCAGGGGATAACGTCCCGCCTGCCGCATCAGGTCCAGCAAGTCGATGATGATCTTCGCCTCGACGATCATGCCGCCCTCGATGCGGTAGAATTCGCCCGAGCGCACAAAAGCCAGGCGCCCCGCCGGCCGGACCCCGAACAGGTCGCGGTCGTGGATGCCGACATAGTGTGTCACCGAGCAGACCCAGTTGCCGCGCTCGTGGCGGCGGTTGCGGGCGCCGAAGAAGATCTCGTCGCGCCGGTGCACGCGCCACAATGCGCGGCGCAGCGGCCGGATCAGGCCATCCAGCACCGCATCGACGCCCTTGAGGCGGCCGACCGGCGCGGCGACGTCCCAGACGCAATCGGCGCCGATCATGGTCCTTGCAAAGGCGTCCAGATCGGAATCCGGTATGCGGATCAATGCGTTCAGAAAAGTGTGTGTATCGGCGCGCCAATCGCTCATCGCTGATCGTCTTCCTGTTGCCGGAGGCGTGTTTGCACTCGTGTGCAAAAAACGCTTGCCAAATTCGGGAAGCTGAGTCTACGCTTTTTGCAATCGTGTGCAAGCGCGCGGCCACCACGTACAGGGAGGTACGAATGGCTGAGATCCAGCTTCGCAATGTGTCCAAGCGCTGGGGCAGTTTCGTCGGCGTTGACGATTTCAACCTGACGATCGCGGACGAGGAGTTTCTCGTTCTGCTTGGCCCGTCGGGGTGCGGCAAGACCACCACCATGCGGATGATCGCGGGGCTCGAGGATGTCACCGAGGGCACGATCTCGATCGACGGGCAGGTGGTCAACGATCTCGATCCCAAGGATCGCGATATCGCCATGGTGTTCCAGAGCTACGGGCTCTATCCGAACATGAATGTCTACGAGAACATCCGCTTTCCGCTGAAAGTGCGGAAGGTGGATGCCGACAGCCATGACGAGCGCGTCAAGCGTGCGGCGGCGATGGTCGAACTCGAACCGTTCATGCACCGCAAGCCGGCCGAACTGTCCGGCGGCCAGCGCCAGCGCGTGGCGCTCGCGCGCGCCATCGTGCGCGAGCCGAACGTCTTCCTGATGGACGAGCCGCTGTCGAACCTCGACGCCAAGCTGCGCGTATCGACCCGGGCGCAGATCAAGAACCTCAGCCATGAACTCAAGGTGACGACGATCTACGTCACGCATGACCAGATCGAGGCGATGACGCTGGCCGACCGGGTCGTGGTGATGAAGCAGGGCGTCGTCCAGCAGGTGGGCACGCCGACCGAGATCTACGACCGGCCGGCCAACACCTTCGTTGCCGGCTTCATCGGTTCGCCCGCCATGAACCTGATGGAAGGCACGCTTCAAGACGGAACGTTCACCGGCGACCGTGTCTCGATTTCCGGCCTGAATGGCCCGAACGGGCCTGTCACGCTCGGCTTCCGCGCCGAAGACGCCCATGTCGGCGATGACCAGGGCGAGATCAGCGCGCCTGTCTACACGATGGAGCTTCTGGGCGATGCCACGATGATCGCCGTGCGCGCCGGCGGCGCGATGGTTTCGGTCAAGGCGCACAAGGAGTTCCGCGCCGAGATCGGCGACACGGTGAGCCTGTCGGTATCGCCGGAGATCTGCCACCTGTTCGATGCGCAGACGGGCGCGCGCATCGCCGCGGAATGATCCGCAAACTACTACGGCGTGCGTGATTGGATGCGCCCGCCAGCCAAAGGGAGAAAACCATGAAATTGAAGACCTTGTTGATGGCCGGTGCGGTGTCGCTGTTGGCCACGGCCGGCGCGCAGGCCGATTGCGCATTCGAGAACGAAGTAACCGTCAAGTCGCTGTCGGCCGGCTTTGAAGCGTGGAAGGCGGTGACGGATGCGATGGCCGAATGCGGCAATGTCGAAGCCGAACTCGATCAGGAGTTCCGTACCAAGCAGCCCGCCGCGTTCGCAGCCAACCCGTCGCTTTACCACATTGGCGGCGTTTCGAACGGCACGGTCACGCCGCTGCTCAACGAGGGCACGATCCGGCCGCTCGACGACCTGATCGCCGCGCACGGCCAGAACCTTGCCCCCAACCAGCTCATCAAGATCAATGGCGAGACCATGGCGGTCGCGATGATGGTAAACACGCAGCACCTGATGTACCGCGAGGACATTTTCGACGATCTGGGCCTTGAAGTGCCGTCAACATGGGATGGTGTGCTCGAAGCGGCTGCCGCCATCAAGGAAGCCGGCGTCGTCGACTATCCGCTCGGTGCGACGATGAAGTCGGGCTGGAACCTGGCCCAGGACTTCAACAACATGTTCCTGGGCTTTGGCGGCCAGTTCACCGGTGCCGACTCGATGCCGACGGTTAACACCGAAGCCGGCATGAAGGCGCTCGACATGATGATGCGCATGACCGAGTACATGGATCCCGAATATCTGGTGTCGGACTCCACCTACGTGCAGCAGCAGTTCCAGCAGGGCAAGATCGCCATGGCGAACCTGTGGGCCAGCCGCGGCGCGGCCATGGACGACGAGGCCGAGAGCCAGGTCGTCGGCAAGGTCAACGCCGCCGCCGCACCGCTCGCCATGGAAGGCGGCGCGCCGGCCACGACGCTTTGGTGGGACGGCATCGTCATCGCCAAGAACATTTCCGACGAGGAGGCCGAGGCTGCGTTCCGCGTGGCCATGGAGGGCCTCGACACGGAGATGGTGACGGCCAACAACGACGATGCGATCTGGCTGATTTCGGGCTATGAGCCGAACCGTCTGGCCCAGGGCGCCATCGCCACGGCCAGTGCCGATCCGGCGCCGCAATCCTACCCGTCGACCAGCCAGATGGGCCTCATGCACACCGCGCTCGGCAATGAGCTTCCGGCCTTCTTCACCGGCGAACGCGATGCCGCGGCGACGCTCGAAGCCATCGAGGAAGCCTACATCACGGCGGCCAAGGAAGCCGGCCTGATCGAATAAGGACCGGGGCGGCGCTCTGCGGGCGGCCTGTCCGCCTGCGGAGCAGCCCCGGACTTTCCGGCACGGGAGGCGATCATGAAATTCAGGACACTGGCGTGGTTCGTGGGGCCGTCGGTCTTCATGATGGTGCTGTTCATCGCCTTCCCGCTTGCCAGCGTCTTTCTGCAGAGCTTCCAGATCACCCAGCCGGTCGTCGAGACCGTCGAAGTCGAGACCTGCACACCCGGCTTTGTCGGCCAGACCTGCGTCACGGAGACAAAGACGACGCCGGTCCTGGATGAGTTCGGCAATCCGCAGACGACGACCGAATGGGTCGGGCTCCTGAGCTATGCGCGGGTTCTGCAGCTCGACCAGGTGGGCGCGGCGATCGCCAGCGGTACCTGGAGCTCCATTCTGGCCATCGACTTCTGGAAAGCGCTGCGCTTCACGCTGACCTTCACGCTCGTCACCCTGCCGCTGGTGATCGGGCTCGGCCTGGCGATCGCGCTCGCCGTCAACAATGCGGCCCGTTCGATCCGCGGCCAGATCATCTTCGTGTCGCTTCTGCCCTTCATCATCACGCCCGTCATCGGCGCGCTGTCGATCCGCTGGCTTTTCTATGGCGACGGCATCGTCACGGCCCTGCTCGAGGACATGCTGGCCACCGACATTTCCGTTGCCGCCAATGGCTGGGCGATCGAGCTGCTGATGATGTTCTACCGCGTCTGGCATGTGGCGCCGTTCGCCTTTGTCATCTTCTATGCCGGACTACAGACGGTCAATCAGGATACGCTCGAAAGCGCCATCATCGACGGGGCGAGCCGGTTCGAGCGTCTGCGCTATGTGGTCGTCCCGCATCTGATGCCGCTGATCATCTTCGTGGCGCTGATCCACCTGATGGATGCCTACCGCGCTTTCGAGGAGGTGGTCGGCTTCTCCTCGCAGGCACACCGCATAACGCTGCAATGGCTGACCTATGACCTTCTGGAGCCGGACGATGCGGGCAACCGGGCGATCAGCCGCGCCTCGGCGAGCGCTATGCTGACCATGATCGGCATCGTCATCCTGCTGATCCCGCTGCTGCGCCGCACCTGGCGCGACCACAAGGGGAGTGCGCACTGATGGCAACGCCCAAAGCGCTCCAGCAACCGTTCTCGCTGCGGTTCGCCTCTGCCTCCTTCCTGGCCTTCTGGTGCCTGATTGCCGCCTTTCCGATTTTCTGGATCGCGGTGATGAGCTTCAAATCGCCGGTCGATGCGTTCTCGGCCAACCCGCTCGACGTGATTTTCGGGCCGACGACCCGCGCCGGCGGCGACGGTCTTTCGATCCTCGACATCGCGATCGGCCTTGCGGTCCTGATCGCCGCCGTGCGTTTGGCTTTCACCCGGCTTCCCAAATGGGTCGACCGGTTGTCGCCGCAGGGCATGACCGTCATCGGCTGGCTTGTCGGTGCCGGCGCCTATGCGATCGGGTTTCTGGTCGTCTTCTTCGGCATTCTGCCGGCGGTGCTCGGGGTGCTCAACTCCGTCGCCGGTCCGCTGGGCGCACCGGTTTTGGGGCTGACCGCCGAGCACTATTATTCCGTCTGGATCGAAAATGGCTTCTGGCGCAACTTCCAGAATTCGCTGATCGTTACCGCCGGCGTGGTGACGATTTCGCTGACGGTCGGCACGCTGGCCGGCTATGGGCTGGCGCGGTCGGGCTCCAACCTTGCCTTCTGGATCCTGATCATCGCGCTGATCTTCCGCGCACTGCCCCATTCGGTTCTGGTGGCCGGCTATCTGCCGGTCTTCATCAACTCGGCTGAGATCCTGCGGCCGATCCTGGGCGACAACGCGCCGACGCTCTACGGCCAGCCGCTGGCGGTGATCGCCGTGCTGGTCGCGATCAACCAGCCCTTCACGATCTGGATGCTGCGCTCGTTCTTCCAGAACATCCCCAACGAACTGGACGAGGCGGCGCGCGTCGATGGCTGCACCCATTTCCAGGCGTTCCGGTGGGTGATCATGCCGGTCATGTGGCCCGGCGTGATCACGACGGGCCTGTTCTCGTTTCTCCTCGCCTACAACGATCTGCTGGTGACCTCGCTGCTGCTCGACGCCCAGAACCAGACCATGGTCCCGGCGATTGCCGGCTATTTCAACCGCGAGACGACGACGACCGACCAGGTCGAGGCGGTTGCCGCTGCCGTCTCGATCACTGCGCCGCTGTTCCTGCTGGTGATGATCTTCCAGCGCCAGATCGTCAGCGGCCTGACCGCGGGAGCCGTCAAAGGATGAAGGGGTCCCGACCCGAGCAGGCGGTGCTCAGCCGCGATACGGACATGTCCAGGACCGAGGATACGCGCCGCGTCATCGAGCAGATGGTCGACGGGCTCAACGATCACCGCATCGCTGACATGGGCGAGTTCTTTGCCGAGAGCTTTCGCTGGATGGGCAATTTCGGCTGCGGCACCAAGACCGGTCTGCGCGAGTTCCAGGACCATTGGCAGCGGCCGTTCCAGGCGGCGTTTTCCGACAAGGTCTGCGTCGACGAGGCACGGCTCTATATGGGCGAGTGGGCGGCCGCTTTCGGTCGTCAGGAGGCGACCCATTCGGGCGCCTTCATGGGCGTTGCGCCAACCGGCAAGCGCGTTGAAATCCGCTACATGGATTTCTGGAAGGTGGTCGACGGCAAGATCGTCGACAATTGGGTGATGGTCGATTTCCCCCATATTCTGGCGCAGCTGGGCGTCGACGTGTTCGGCGGCGAGGGCTGGGAAGCGTTCGACCGGGGCGAGCGGATGCCGCCGCGCCCGCGGAGCGAGGCTGCGGCATGACGATGCCGGTCGACCGTCATTCCGCCCACAAGGCGGCCGTCGCACCGCTTCGGGCCGCGATGTACGATTTCACCGAAGAGGGCGTGAAGGCCGCGCTCAACGCGCTTTTGGCGCCCGACGCACCGGTGCGGCTGGCGCATCCGCTGGGCGAGATGGAAGGGCCAGGAGCGCTGTACGAGACGGCCTATGCGCCGCTTTTTGCCGCTTTGCCCGATCTGGAGCGGCGCGACTACATTGTCATGGCGGGCGGGACTGAAGAGGGTGCCGACTGGGTCGGGTGCGGCGGCTACTACACCGGCACGTTTGTCGCGCCGTGGCTCGACATTCCGCCGACCGGCCATCAGGTCGCCATGCGCTTTCACGAGTTCTTCCGCTTCGAGGATGGCCGCGTCACCGAGATGCAGGCGCTGTGGGACATCCCCGAGGTGATGATCCAGGCCGGCGCCTGGCCGATGGCGCCGACGCTCGGCCGCGAATGGCAGGTTCCGGCGCCGGCGACGATGGACGGACTGGTCCGCGGGCCGCGCGACGAGGCGCGCAGTGCGGTGTCGTGCCAGCATGTGATCGATATGCTCGAGGCGCTCAAGCGCCATCCGTCCCAGGGCGGGCCGGACGTCATGGAGATGGAGCGTTTCTGGCATCCGAAGATGAACTGGTACGGCCCCTCGGGGATCGGCACCGGGCGCGGCATTGCGGGTTTCCGCAACTGGCACCAGATCCCGTTCCTCAATGCGATGCCCGATCGCGGCCGGTATGTCGACGAGATCGTCTATCACTTCTTCGGCGACGGCGACTATGTGGCTGTCACGGGCTGGCCGAACATGATCCAGACCGTGACCCATGACGGCTGGATGGGTATCGCGCCATCTGGCAAGCGCATCACCATGCGCAGCCTTGATTTCTGGCGCATCGAGAACGGGCTGATCCGGGAAAACTGGGTGCTGGTGGACCTTCTGGATGCCTACCGGCAGCTGGGCGTCGACGTGTTCGCCCGGCTGCGCGAGTTCAACAAGGCGCGCTCGATGGCGCCGATTCCGTTTCCGGTCGGAGAACCGTGATGGCGCACGAAAGGGTCACCTCGATCGATGTCGCCCGGCTCGCCGGTGTCAGCCGTTCGGCCGTGAGCCGGGTCTTCACGCCCGGCGCGAGCGTTTCGGCCCATACGGCCGAAAAGGTGCGCGATGCTGCCGAGAAACTGGGGTATCGGCCCAACGTGCTGGCGCGTTCGCTGATCACCGGGCGCAGCCGGATGATCGGGCTCGTCGTCGCCTATCTGGACAATTACTTCTATCCCGAGGCGCTTGAAAAGCTCTCCAACGCGCTGCAGGCCGAGGGCTACCATGTCCTGATCTTCATGGCCTCGCAGACCGCGGGCAATATCGACACCGTGCTCGAGGAGATCCTCGATTATCAGGTCGATGGCATCATCATGGCGTCGGTGGCGTTGTCGTCGGAACTGACGGCGCGCTGCCAGGCCGCCGGCGTGCCGGTCATGCTGTTCAACCGGGCGCAGGACGATGCGGGCATTTCGGCGGTCACCTCCGACAACCGTGCCGGCGGGCGGGCGGTGGCACGATTCCTGCTCGACGGGGGGCACAAGCGGTTCGGCCACATTGCCGGCTGGGAAGGGGCCTCGACCCAGCGCGACCGCGAACAGGGATTTGCCGACGGATTGGGCGAAGCGGGGATCGACCGCTATGACCGGGAGGTCGGCAATTTCCAGATCGACGAAGCACGGGCGGCGGCACGGCGCATGTTCGACCGTCCTGACCGCCCCGATGCCGTCTTTGCGGCCAATGACCACATGGCGTTCGCCGTCATGGACGTCTTGCGCTACGAATTGGGTCTGTCGGTGCCCGGCGACGTGTCGGTCGTCGGGTTCGACGATGTGCCGCCCGCCTCATGGCCGGCCTACGACCTGACGACCGTCCGCCAGCGCGCCAATCTGATGGTCGAGCGCACCGTCGCGACGCTATTGAAGATGATCGAGCAACCCGGCGCCCGTGCCGAGCAGCACGTGCTGCCCGCACCATTGGTCGTGCGGGGCTCCGCGCGCATACCCGAGGGTTGGGACACATGAAGGGCTTTGACGACCGGTTCACCGATTTTCCCGACTACATTTTGGGCATCACCAAGGAAATCTGGGAAGATCGCGGCATTCACACGCTGCACCGCTATTATGCCGACGACATCGTCGTGCGTTCGCCCGGTTCGGTCGTGGTCGGCAATCAGGGCGTCATCGCCGCGACGATGGCGACGCTGGCCGAGTTTCCAGACCGGCAATTGCTGGGCGAGGACGTGATCTGGTGCGGCACTCCGGAGACCGGGATGCTGTCCTCGCACCGCATCGTGTCGACAGCGACCCATGAGGGCGACGGCGTCTATGGCGCGGCCACGGGCACCAGACTGACCTACCGCATCCTTGCGGACTGCCATGCCATCGACAACCGGATCGACGATGAATGGCTGATCCGCGATCAGGGCGCCATCGTGCGGCAGATGGGTTGGGACCCGGCCGACTATGCCCGCACGCAGATCGATCGCGAGGGCGGACCGGACGCCTGCGTCCAACCGCTGACGCCGGCGAACGACCGGCCGGGACCCTACGGGGGCAAGGGCAATGATGACGCCTATGGCGCGCGTTACGCCGACATGCTGACGCGCATCATGGATGCCGAGATGGCGGTGATCGGTACCGAATATGACCGGGGATGCCATCTGGAACATCCTGGCGGCGCGACCGCGCACGGACGCGAGGCGGCCGACCGGTTCTGGATGGGCCTGCGCGCATCCTTCCCTTCGGCGACTTTCAGCATCGACCATGTGATGGGCAATCAGGACGCGATGATGAGCCCGCGCGCGGCGGTGCGCTGGTCGCTGACCGGAAAGCATGACGGGTGGGGCGCGTTTGGCCGTCCGACCGGCGCCGACGTCTACGTTTTGGGCATCGGCCACGCCGAATACGGCCCGCGCGGCCTTCGGCGCGAATATGTGCTCTATGACGAAACGGCGATCTGGAAGCAGATCGCTCTGCAGACGGGATAGGGGCTGCCGCTCATGACCAGAATTGCAACCACCCATGTCGGCTCGCTGCCGCGCACGCAAAAGGTCGTCGACTTCATCTTCGCCCGCGAACGCGAGGAGCCATACGACCCCGCCGAATTCGATGCGGCGATGACCGAGGCCGTCGGCGAAACCGTGCGCAGCCAGGTCGAGGCGGGCATCGACATCGTCTCGGACGGCGAAACCTCGAAAATCTCCTATGCGACCTACGTCAAGGATCGCTACACCGGCTTTTCCGGCGACAGCCCGCGCAACGCGCCGGCCGATCTCAAGCGGTTTCCCACATTCCTGCAGCGCCTCGCCGACGATGGCGGCACGCCGAAATATGCGCGGCCCATGTGCACCGGCGAGGTTCGCTCGAAGGGGCAGGGCGAACTGCAAAAGGACATCGCCAACCTCAAGGCCGGCATCGAGACGCACGGCGCGGCGCGCGGCTTCATGAACGCCGCATCGCCCGGCGTGATCTCGCTGTTCCTGCAGAACGAGCATTATCCGACGCGCGATGCCTATCTCGCCGCGCTCGCCGACGCGATGCGCGCCGAATATGAGACGATCGTCGCCGCCGGTCTCGACCTGCAGCTCGATTGCCCCGATCTGGCGCTGTCGCGCCACATGCTGTTCACCGACCTCTCCGACGCCGAATTCGTGAAGATCGCCGAGAGCCATGTCGAGGCGCTCAACCATGCGCTCGAGAACGTGCCGCAGGAGCGGGTGCGTGTGCATATCTGCTGGGGCAATTATGAAGGCCCGCATGTGTGTGACATCGACATGGCGCAGGTCTTTCCCGTGCTGATGAAAGCCAAGGCGCGCTACCTTCTGTTCGAGACCTCCAATCCGCGCCATGCCCATGAATGGACCGTGTTCCGCGACCGGAAAGCCGAGATTCCCGACGATCGTATCCTTGTTCCGGGTGTGGTCGACACAACGACCAATTTCGTCGAGCACCCCGAACTTGTCGCCCAGCGGATCGAGCGTTTCGTCGGCATTGTCGGCGCCGACCGGGTGATCGCCGGCTCCGATTGCGGTTTCGGAACCTTCGCCGGCTTCGGCGCGGTCGATCCGGAGATCGCCTATGCCAAGCTGGCCACGCTTGCCCTAGGCGCGCAACTGGCATCGGATCGTACCTGACACCATGGCCCGCGAAACGCTTTGCCTCCTCCCGGGCATGATGTGCGACGGGCGGCTGTTTGCGCCTCAGGTCGATGCGCTTGGCACCGACCATGACATCGTCATTGGCGACATCACCGGCGCCGAGACGATGGCCGGGCTGGCGGACGGTCTGCTTGCGCAACTGCCGGATCGCTTTAACCTGGCCGGCCTGTCGATGGGCGGCATCGTCGCCCAGGAGATGGCGCGCAAGGCACCCGGACGCGTCATGCGCCTCGCGCTGCTCGATACGAGCTTCGGAGCCGACAGCGACCGCCGCAAGGCCATCCGCGACGATCAGATCGCACGCGCGCGAGCCGGCGGGCTGCGCGAGCTCTTCTTGACCGAAATGAAGCCGCACTATCTGGCCGAGGCGAACAGTGCAGACACCGACCTCAACGGCCTGTTCCTCGACATGGCGATGATCCTTGGACCTGATGTGTTCGCGCGTCAGTCGTTGGCCTTGCGCGACCGGCCGGACCAGACCGGCACGCTGTCGGGCTTTGCGGGTCCGTCACTGGTCCTGTGTGGCGCCGAGGATCGTATGTGCCCGCCCGTCATCCACGAGCAGATGGCCGCGCTGTTGCCGGACGCCGATCTCGTGATCGTCGAAGGCGCCGGCCATATCACGACGCTCGAGGCACCCGACGCGGTCAATGCGGCGCTTGCCGCCTGGCTGGCCCGTCCGGCGTAACAACGGAATTGGAGGGTTGCCGGACCGCCGTCACCAAGGCCGGCCGCAGCCATGTGCTGGAAGGTCATGGGCCGGTCAGCGCGGCAGGCGATCGGCCAGCTTGGCAATGGCGGCTTCGTCGACATTGGCGAAGGCCACCCGCAGATAGGCATCCAGTCCGTCGCCGAAGCAGGCGCCGGGAACGGTCACGATGCCCGCCTTCTGCGCCAGATACCGTGCGGTCTCGGTCGATCTCAGCTCATCGAACGGGTGGCGCACGAAGGCGAAATAGGCGCCGATCGCATCGATCGACCAGCCCGCCGCGTGTGCCAGCGCGCCCTGCAGCGCTGTTGCGCGGTCGGCGATCACCTGCCGGTTGGCCTCGCGCCAGCCTTGCAGTGCGGGAATGGCACGCGCCACCGCGGCCTGCGGTGCCCTTGGCGCGCAGATCTGAAGATTGTCCATCACCTTGGCGATCTCGGCGATGACCGGCGCGCCGGCGGTGACCGCGCCGAGCCGGTGGCCGGGAATGCAGAAACTCTTGGAAAAGCTGTAAAGCCCGATGAGCGTGTCGCGCCAGTCCGGCTGTTCGAAAAGGCGGTGCGGCGCGCCGGCGCCCGGCGGCAGAAAGTCCCGATAGGTCTCGTCGATGATCAGCCAGACGCCCCGCTTGCGGCATATGGCGAAAAGTTCGGAGAGCAGGTCGGGCGGATAGACCGCACCGGTGGGGTTGTTGGGTGTGACGATGGCGAGCGCGCGCACGCTGTCGTGGATCGCATCGGCGATTTGTGCCGGATCGGGCAGGAAGCCATGGGCCGGATCGCAGGTGACGGTTCTGGCGGAAATGCCGAGCATGGCCAGTGTCGTCGCCTGGTTGAAATAGTTCGGATTGGTCAGCAACATCGTATCGCCGGGACCGGCCAGCGCCATGGCGGCGGCGAAGAAGGCTTGGTTGCAGCCGGCGGTGACGTGGATGTCGTCCGGCGCGATGTCGGCGCCATAAAGGGCGGCGGACCATTCGGCGTAGGCGGCACGCAGGGCCGGTTCGCCCTCGATATCGCCATAACCGGCGCAGGCGGGAGAGGCCGCCATCTCGCCGAGCCATCCCAACAGGTCCGGGTGCGGCGGATAGCCGGGTACCGCCTGCGACATGTCGATCGGCGGGCCGAGCGCGCCGTCATAGTCACGCGCCCAGCGCATGATTTCGGGAATGGGCGGCGGGGCAACGCCGGCGACGAGCGGATTGAAGGGCGGGTGGGTCATCGTGATGTCCGGAACGGCGCGGTGTCAGGTGCGCTTGCGGGCGGTCTGGCGAACCCGCTTTGCGTTGGCGGGCGACTTGCCCGTACGGCTGCCGGCGCTCTTGCGCAAGGCCCGGCGCGCGACGAGATGCGGTTCGACGCGCGCGTCGGGTTCCTCGATCTGCTCGGTCAGCCAGGTGATGAACATCTCGACGATCGGCGCGGCGCGCACATCGTTGCGGCAGGCCAGAAAGAAGCTGTGAGACGCTGGCACGGCAAGATTGAGCGGCGCCACCAACTGGCCCCGTTTGAGCATGCCGGCGACCGTCAGGCTGTCGCCAAGGGCCACGCCATGGCCGACGAGTGCGGCCTCCATGGCAAGGCGGGCATCGCTCATGAAATGGTGCGGACCGCGCTCCAGGTCGAGCGCATCGGCGGCGGTCAGCCACGTCCGCCACTCCATGCCGTCGTCGGCGTGCAGGATGGTATGTTTTGCGATGTCGCGAACCGACCGAACCGGATGGGTGTTGAGCAATGACGGGCTGACCACCGGAAAAAGGTTCAGCCGCGTCCACAGCCTGACCCAGCAGTCGGGCCAGCTGCCATCGCCATAAAGGATGGCGATGTCGATGTCCGGATTCTGGATCTGTCCGGCGTCGTTGCCCGCATGCACGCTCAGGCGGACCTGCGGGAAGCGGGCGGTGAAATCGGTCAGCCGCGGGATCAGCCAGAGCGACAAAAGCGCCGGAACGCAGGAGACCGAAAGGCTGCCCGAGGTTGCCGGACGGGTCATCCGCGTGGTGGCCGCCGCGATTTCGTCGAAGGCCGAGGAAACCGACGGCAGCAGTTCGGCGCCGTGTTCGGTCAGATCGAGCTGACGGCCCTCGCGGCGGAACAAGGAAACTCCGAGTGCCGCTTCCAGCGCCTTGATCTGGTGGCTGACCGCGCCATGGGTGACCGACAGTTCAAGCGCGGCCTTGGTCAGCGACCGGTTGCGGGCGGTCGCCTCGAAGGCGCGCAGCGGATTGAGCGGGGGCAGGCGGCGTTTCATATGCTGTCATTGATGTGAGAAATGTTCACAGAAATCTCTCTAACAATATCAATTGATTTTTCAAAGGACGCTTGCGACGCTTTCATCGTCAATTCGGCGGTGGAGCGGCATGAACGAAAAGAAGCTGAATGCCCTGCGCGACAAGTATGGCGAGGGCCATGGCGGGCAAATTCACGATCGCGCATTCCGCGCGGTCGGAGACCGTATCTTTTCGAAGGACGGCACGCGCCTTGCTCCCTATGCGGGGCTGCCCACGCTTCTCAGCGCGCCCTACCGGCCGATCGATCCCGCAGCACCCGACCTGTCGGGGCTTCAGGTCGCCCTGTTCGGCGTGCCTATGGACCTCGGCGTCACCAACCGGAACGGTTCGCGGTTCGGGCCCAGGGCTTTGCGCGCCATCGAACGGATCGGACCCTACAATCACGTGCTGGAGACGGCGCCGGCTTTCGATCTGGCTGTCGCCGACATTGGCGACGTGCCGTTTGCCAGCCGTTTTCGGCTCGAACAGAGCCATGACGACATCGAACGCTATGTCGATGCGATCGTCGCCGCCGGCGTTGCCCCGCTGGCCGCCGGCGGCGATCATTCGATCAGCCATCCGATCCTCAAATCCGTCGGGCGTGAACGTCCGGTCGGCATGATCCATATCGACGCCCACTGCGATACGGGCGGCGCGTTCGATGGCACCAAGTTCCATCATGGCGGACCGTTCCGCAACGCGGTGCTCGACGGCGTTCTCGATCCCGAGCGGACGATCCAGATCGGCATTCGGGGTTCGGCGGAATATCTGTGGGAGTTCTCGGCGGAAAGCGGCATGAGCGTGATCCATGCCGAAGAGGTGCCGCATCTGGGTATCGCCGAAGTGGCCCGCCGGGCGCTTGCTGTCGTCGGCGACGGCCCGGTCTACCTGTCGTTCGACATCGATTCCATCGATCCGGCGTTTGCGCCGGGCACGGGAACGCCGGAAGTGGGCGGCCTGACGACACGCGAGGTTCTTGAATTGCTGCGCGCGCTCAAGGGTGTCAACCTGGTCGGCGGCGACGTGGTCGAGGTGGCGCCGCAATATGATGCGACCACGAACACGGCGCATGCGGGCGCGCAGGTGTTGTTCGAGATATTGAGCCTGATGGTTTTCAGCCCGGCCATCGGCGCGATAAACACATAGACGGGACAGACGGGCCATGCGGCGGCGGTGCCGATGCGCCGGGCGCTCAAACGCACAAGGGAGACGATGATGACTGAATTGTTCAACAAGGCGATGCGCCGGCGCACGGTGCTTGGCGGCGCGGCGGCGATGGCCGGCACGTTGGCCATGCCGTCCATCCTGCGGGCCCAGGACCGCTCGCTGAAGGTCGGCGTCTATGGCGGCTACTTCAAGGATTCGTTCGACGCCAACATCTTCCCGGTCTTCACCGAAGAGACCGGCATTGCCGTTGAATCGATCGCCGAGCCGACCGGCGAGGCCTGGCTGGTGCAGCTCGAGCAGGCGGCCCGTGCCGGCCAGGCTCCGGCCGACGTGTCGATGATGGCACAGACGCCGACCCGCCGCGGCATGACCACCGATCTTTGGGCGCCGCTGGACCCGTCACGCATTTCCAATTTCGACGATCTTCTGCCGACCTTCGTCGCCGAATATCCCGATGGACGGCTGGCCGGGGTCGGCGCCGTTGCCTGGTACATCACGCTGGTCACCAACACCGACACCTATCCCGAGGCGCCGGAAAGCTGGATGGCGCTGTGGGACGAGGCCAATGCGGACAAGCTCGGCCTTCTTGCGCTGGTCTCGAACTCGTTCCTGCTCGAGGTGACGGCCAAGACGCATATGGGCGGAACCGATGCGCTCGACACCGAAGAGGGCCAGTTGGCCGCGTTCGAGAAGCTCGCCGAGGTCAAGCCGAACGTGCGGTTGTGGTACCGCGACGAGGCGCAGTTCGAGCAGGCGCTGAAGTCGGGCGAGATCCCGATGGGGCAGTACTACCACGATGTGACGGGCCTTGCGGCCGCCGATGGCCATCCGGTGCGGTCGACCTTCCCCAAGGAGGGCGGCATTCTGGATTCGGGCAATTGGTGCCTGTCGCGCGCGTCCGTCAAGTCGGACGAAGCCCATGTCTTCATCGACTTCATGAGCCGGCCGGAAACCCAGGGTCTGCTGTCGCGCAAGGTGGGCACCGCGCCGACGCTTGCACGCGGCGTGCTCGACCTGACCGACGAGGAGTTCTCGGCCGTGTCGTCCGAGATCGATCCGATCGTGCCGCGCTACGATCTTTACACGGAGAAGGGCGACTGGCTGAACCAGAAATGGACCGAGCTGATCGTCGGCTGATTTTGCGATCCCGCCCCGCCGCGGGGATCGCCGGGGCGGGGTGCCATCACATGAGCGGGGGGCGCGATGTCGGGCCTTGAACTGCGTGACGTGACCAAGCGGTTTGGCACGTTCACGGCGGTGGACAGCATCAATCTGAACGTTCCGGACGGCACGTTCGTATGCTTGCTGGGACCGTCCGGCTGCGGCAAGACGACGCTTTTGCGCATGATCGCGGGGCTCGAGGAGCCGACGGACGGGTCCATCGTCATCGATGGCCAGGACATGACGCCCGTGCCCACGCACAAGCGCAATCTGGGCATGGTGTTCCAGTCGCTGGCGCTGTTTCCGCACCTCGATGTGGGCGAGAACATCGCCTATCCGCTGCGCATTCGCGGTATCGACAGCGTCAAACAGAGGGCGCGCGTCGACGAGCTTCTGGAGCTGATCCATCTGTCCGGCTATGCCGACCGGGGCATCTCGCAATTGTCGGGCGGCCAGCGCCAGCGCGTCGCGATCGCCCGCGCGCTCGCGCTCTCGCCGAAACTGTTCCTGCTGGACGAGCCGCTTTCGGCGCTCGATGCCAAGCTGCGCGAAGCGATGCAGGTCGAGTTGCGCCAGTTGCAGCAGCAATTGGGAATCACGACCATCGTCGTGACCCATGACCAGCGCGAGGCGATGACGATGGCCGATCTGGTGGTCGTTATGGGCGAAGCGCGCATACGGCAGGCGGCGGCGCCCGTTGAGATCTACCGGCAGCCGGCCGATGCGTTCGTCGCCGACTTCATCGGATCGACCAACCTGCTCGATTTCCGGACCGACGGCGCGGGGCGCCTTGAGGTGCTCGGCGGGGTAATTGCCGGCCTTCAAGCGCCCGACGGGCTGGGCCAGGGGCGCATCTCGATCCGGCCCGAGGACGTGCACATCGCCAGTCCAGGCGAGGGTCATGCCGGCACCGTGACCTTTGTGCGCGATCTGGGCGGGACGATAGAGACGTTCGTCAATATCGGCGGCACGACCATCGTCGCCGTGACGACACCGCGTGACAGGACCGGCATCAAGGCCGGCGATCCCGTCGGCGTCGTCTTTCCGCCCGAGGCGTGCGTGGTGCTTGCCCGATGAGGCGCGAACCGCCCAGAAACGCCGCCGATTACGCGCCGATCGTCTTTCCGGGCGCGATGCTGGTGATCTTCTTCGTGATCCCGTTCTCGATCATGCTCGCGGTCAGCTTCTTCCGGCGCAATCCGGCGGGCTTTTATTCGCCCGATTTCGTCTTCGACAATTATGCGCGCTTCCTGTCGCCCTTTTTCGGATCGGTGCTGGGCTTTTCGCTGCTGCTTGCGATCCTGGTGGCCATCATCTGCGTTGCGGTGTCGGTGCCGTTCACGGTCCTTCTGACGCGCGCCTCGCGCCGCGCGCAGACGCTCTGGCTGGTCGCGCTCCTGTCGGTCCTGTCCCTGTCCGAGGTGATCATCGGCTTTTCCTGGTCGACGCTTTTGTCGCGGACCGCTGGCATCACGAACCTGTTCGTCGCGATCGGGCTGATGGAGGCGCCGCGCGCGCTGTTGCCCGGCTTCGGCGCCGTGCTGACGGGCATGGTCTATCAGGCGCTGCCCTACACGATCCTGATCCTCTATCCGGCGATCGTCCGGCTCGACCCGACGCTGATGGAAGCGGCGCGGACGCTTGGCGCCTCGCCCACACGGGCGTTCTTCAACGTGGTGATCCCGGCCCTGCGCAACACGATTGTCGCGACGCTGATCATGGTGTTCGTCTTCGCGCTCGGCTCATATCTGCTGCCGCAGATCCTGGGGCGGCCGCGGCACTGGACGCTGTCGGTGCTGATCACCGATCAGGCGATCCTGCAATCCAACATGCCGTTCGCCGCGGCGATGGCGGTCTTCCTTGTCCTCATCTCGCTTGCGCTGGTCGGCCTGACGGTGATGGCCGGCGGACGAAGGGAGGCATGATGGCTGGCCGCATCCTGCAGCATGTGTTCCTGGGGCTGGTCGGCCTTTTCCTCGCCATGCCGCTGATCGTCGTCGCCGGCGTGTCGGTGAACGAGAAGAAGTCGCTGACCTTCCCGCCGGACGGCCTGTCGCTGGCCTGGTATGGCGAACTCTTCACCGATCCGGGCTGGCGCGGCGCGCTGGTCGCCTCGCTCCTTCTGGCCGCTTTCGCCGCCGCGCTTGCGGTGATCATCGCCCTGCCGCTGGCCTATTTTTTGTGGCGCCGCATCGCGCCCTGGGCCAACGTGTTCCGGCTTCTGGGGGTTGCGCCCTTCATCCTGCCGCCGGTGATCACGGCCTTGGGCTTCCTCAGCTTCTGGGCGACGGCGGGCATTTACGGCCAGCCGGTGACGGCGGTGATCAGCCACGCCATCTTCTTCGTGACGCTGCCGCTGGTGACGATCTCACTGGGTTTCACCACCATCGACCGCGCCCTGCTCGAAGCGGCGGCGACCATGGGCGCCGACGACCGCACCATCGTGCGCACCATCATCCTGCCGCTGATCGTGCCCTACATCATTTCGGGCTATGCGTTTGCGTTCGTTCTGTCGCTGAACGAATACATCATCGCCTACATGACGGTGGGGTTCACCGTCGAGACGCTGCCGATCAAGGTCTTCAATGCGCTGCGCTACGGATACACGCCGACCATGGCGTCGGCATCGGTCGTCTTCGTGCTGCTGGCCGCACTGGTCTTCGGCCTGATCGCCCGGTTTGGCGATATCCGCCGGCTTCTGGGCGCGATGCGGTCGGAGGGCTGACGATGCGGGTCGCTGTCCTCCAGATGCAGGCCGTGCCCGGCGATGTGGATGCCAATCTGACACGCATCGGCGATGCGGCTGCGCGTGCCTCGGACATGGGCGCCCGAGTGCTTGTCGCGCCCGAACTGGCGCTCGGCGGCTATGGCGCGGGAGAGGCCATGGCCGGCCTTTCGCCCGGTGACGCGCCGCTCGTGCAACTCGGCGCGATGGCCGAAGCGCACGACATCGCAATCGTGGCCGGGTTCGCCGAAAAGGGCGAAGCGTGCCTTCACAACAGCGCCGCCTTCGTGACGGGCGGTGCGGCGCCCGTCATCTACCGCAAGTCCCATCTCTACGGGCCCTACGAAAAGGACCTGTTCGATCCGGCGGCGCCGCAAACCGTGATCGTCACCCTTGGCGGGCTGAAGATCGGCATGCTGATCTGCTATGACGTGGAGTTCCCGGAAAATGTGCGGCGGCTGGCGCTGGCCGGCGCCGATCTGATCGCCGTTCCGACGGCCCTGCCGCTCGGGCCCGACGCGGCCTTCATCGCCTCGACCATGGTTCCCGTGCGCGCGTTCGAGAACCAGCTCTTCATCGCCTATGCGGACAATTGCAGCACCGATGGCCGTTTTGCCTATCAGGGCATGTCGACCATCGTCGCGCCCGACGGCACCGCGCTGGCATCGGCGCCGGTCGAGGGCGATGCGCTGATCGTCGCCGATGTCGATCCCGATGCCTTTGCGGCGAGCCGGGAGCGGAACAGCTATCTGCGGGATATGGACGGTTAGACGCCGCCTTTGAGCCGGTCGATCAGTGCATCGAGCATCGCATCGCACCGTTCGAGCTGTTCCACCGTCACGAACTCGTCGGGCTTGTGGCCCTGGGCCATGGAGCCGGGACCGCAGATCACCGTCTGGATGCCGAGATCGCGGTGAAACAGCCCGCCTTCGGTGCCGTAGGCGAGCTTGATCGTGTCGTTGCCGCCGGTCAGCGATTTGACGAAGGACACAACGTCGGCGTCGACGGGCGTTTCAAGGCCGGGATAGGAAAAGAGCGTTGCGATCTCGATTCCGCTTTCGGGCGCAACGTCATGATATTGCGCGGCAATCGCGTGTGCGGCTTCACTGATCGAAGCGATCATCGCCGCCGGATCGTCCTCGGCGAGATTGCGGATCTCGAAGTCGAGGACACAGCGATTGGGGACGATGTTGACCTGCACGCCGCCGGTTATGATGCCGGCGTGCACGGTCGTGTAGGCAATGTCATAGGCGGTGTCCGACGCCCCCCGGTCGGCGATGTCTGCCTGCATTTGGCGCAGACGGGCCACCAGATCGGTCGCCAGATGGATGGCGTTGACGCCGGTCGGCGCCAGCGCGGAATGGGCCTCGCGTCCGGTGCAGACGGCGCGCAATGCGGTCTTGCCCTTGTGGCCGGTGCCCACCTGCATGGAGGTCGGCTCGCCGACGATGCAGAAGCGCGGCCGGAAGGGCGCTTTGGCGAGCATGCCGATAAGGCTGCGCACGCCGATGCAGCCGATTTCCTCATCGTGCGAGAACGCCAGATGCAGCGGTGTTTGCAGATCGGTTCGGGCCACCTTCAAGGCAGCGGCGGTCGCGGCGGCGACAAAGCCCTTCATGTCTGCCGTGCCGCGTCCGAACAGTTTGCCGTCGCGCTCGGTCATCTCGAACGGCGGGACGGTCCAGGCCTGGCCCTCGACCGGCACGACATCGGTGTGCCCCGAAAGGGCGATGCCGGGCCGGTCGTGTGGGCCGATCGTGGCGTAGAGATTGGCTTTGGTGCCCGTCTCATCGGAGATCAGCTGAACGTCCGCGCCGGCGTCTTCGAGAAGATCGCGCAAGAAGACGATAAGCGGCATGTTTGGCCGGTGGCTGACCGTGTCGAAGGCGATCAGGCGGCCGAGAAGTTCGCGTGTGTTCATGTCTTCCCTGCGCAGGCTCGATGGCGTTCCCGTCTCATCGTCCATCGGTGCGCCGGGCACAAGGGCCCGCCGTCCGATCCCCACCGAGCTCAGAATGTCGGCGGGGTGCAGGCGCTGACGATGGTGCAGGGCTTGCCGGAGACGTTGCGGAACCGGTGCGGCTGTCGGCTGTCGAACAGATAGGCATCGCCCTTGGTCAGGGTCCGTGTATCTCCGCCCACGGTGATCTCGATTTCACCCTCGATCACGATGCCGGTTTCCTCGCCCTCATGGGCATAGCGTTCCGGACCCGTGTCGGCGCCGGGCGGATAATGCTCGTGCAGCATCTGGATTGTGCTCTGGCCGGCCGCGCCGACCTGGCGGAAACTGATGCGGCTGGCCGCGTCGGGCTTTTGGGTGCCGAATGTCGTCTCGGGATTGATCTCGCGCAGTTCATTGGCCTTGTAGTGCCATTGGCCTGTGAAGGTTTCGTCGTCGGCAAAAAAGTCGCCCAGCGACATGCCGAGCCCGGTGAGGATCTTCTTGAGCGTGGCGACCGAAGGGCTGGTGCGGCCCTGCTCGATCATCGAGATCATCGAGCCGGTGATGCCGGCGGCGGCTGCCAGTTGGCGTTGTGACAGGCCGCGCTCCTCGCGGACGCCGCGCAGGCGTTCGGCCACCTCGTTTTCGGTCACGCGCCCCTCCCGGATCGATGCGATGGCTCATCTTGTGTCATGGCAGGTCGGTTTCGAGCAAGCGTGCGTCGGCAGTGTGATTAATATATTTGACAATCTGATCCATATATTGAAAGGCTGGCACCGATATTCGCTTTGAGGAGCCCGCCATGATCAACGCCCAGATTCAGGCCCGCCGGACGGACGCCATTGCGCGCGGTGTCGGCATGATGACACAGGTCTATGCGGACCGCGCGGAGAATGCGGAAATCTGGGATGCCGAGGGCCAACGCTTTATCGATTTCGCCTCGGGTATCGCGGTTCTGAACACCGGGCACCGGCATCCGAAGGTGATGGAAGCCGTGCGTGGCCAGCTGGAACGCTTCACGCACACCTGCCATCAGGTGGTGCCCTATGAGAACTATGTCGCGCTCGCCGAGCGTCTGAACGCAATCGTGCCGGGTCCGACGCCGAAAAAAACGGTGTTCGTGACGACCGGCGCGGAGGCGTGCGAAAACGCGGTGAAGATCGCGCGGGCCGCGACGGGCCGCAACGCGGTCATTGCCTTTTCGGGCGGCTTTCATGGCCGCACCTTCATGGGCATGGCGCTGACGGGCAAGGTCGCGCCCTACAAGCTGGGCTTCGGCGCGATGCCGGCGGACGTGTTCCATGCGCCGTTTCCGGTGCCGCTGCACGGCGTGACCGAGGACGATGCGCTGGCCGCGCTCGACAAGCTTTTCAAGGCCGATGTCGATCCGGCGCGGGTGGCGGCGATCGCCATAGAGCCGGTGCAGGGCGAGGGCGGTTTCTACCAGGCGCCCGCGCGCTTCCTCCGGCGCCTGCGTGAAATCTGCGACGAGCACGGCATTTTGCTGATCATGGACGAGGTGCAGACGGGCTTTGCGCGCACGGGCAAACTGCTTGCGACCGAACATTATGACATCGAGCCGGATCTGGTGACCATGGCCAAGAGCCTGGCCGGCGGCTTCCCGCTGGCCGCGGTGACAGGCAAGGCGGACATCATGGATGCGCCGGCGCCGGGCGGTCTTGGCGGTACTTATGGCGGCAGTCCGATCGGCATCGCCGCAGCCCATGCGGTGCTCGACGTGATCGAGGAGGAGGGGCTGTGCGCGCGGGCAGACCAGCTTGGCGCGCGCCTCAAGCAGCGCCTCGAAAGCCTGCGGGACGACGTACCGGAGATCGCCGATATTCGCGGGCCGGGTTTCATGAACGCGGTCGAATTCAACGATGCGGCAACCAAATCCCCCGATGCGGCGTTTGCAACCCGCGTCCGCACCGAAGCTTTTTCGCGGGGCTTGATCCTTTTGACGTGCGGCGTCTATGGCAACGTCATCCGGTTTCTCGCACCGATCACGATCCAGGACGAGATTTTCTCCGAGGCGCTCGACATTCTCGAAGCGTCCATCCGCGCTGCACGGGAGGCATGAATGGCGATTTCCGATAAACTTCTGGGCAAACTCACAGACCCCGGCCTGCTGCCGGCCGCCGGCTATCTGAACGGCGAGTGGATCGCAAAATCCGACAGCGGCAAGGCGTTCGGTGTCACCAATCCGGCCAATGGCGAGACGATCGCCACCCTGCCGGACATGGGCGCCGCCGAGACTGCGCGGGCGATCGATGCGGCCTATGTGGCGCAGAAGCAATGGGCCGCCAAGACCGCCAAGGAGCGGTCGGCGATGCTGCGCAAGCTCAATGATCTGATGCTTGCCCATGTCGACGATCTGGCGGTCATCCTGACCTCGGAAATGGGCAAGCCGGTGGGCGAGGCCGGCGGCGAAATCCGTTATGGCGCGTCCTATCTGGAATGGTTCGCCGAAGAGGCCAAGCGGATCGATGGCGACGTGCTGCCTGGCCAGCAGGCCGACAAGCGTGTTGTCGTCCTCAAGCAGCCGGTCGGCGTCGTCGGCATGATCACGCCGTGGAACTTCCCGAACGCCATGCTGGCGCGCAAGATGGCGCCGGCGCTGGCGGTCGGTTGCGCCGTCGTCTCAAAGCCGGCCGCACAGACGCCGCTGTCGGCCATTGCGATCGCGGTCCTGTGCGAGCGAGCGGGCCTGCCGGCGGGGCTGTTCAACCTGATCGTCGGCACGAGCGGGTCCGAGGTCGGCAAGGAAATGTGCGCCAATCCCAAGCTTCGCAAGCTCAGCTTCACCGGGTCGACCGAAGTGGGCCGCATCCTGATGCGGCAGGGCGCCGACCAGATTCTTAAGCTGAGCCTTGAGCTGGGCGGCAACGCGCCGTTCATCGTCTTCGACGATGCCGATCTCGATGCGGCCGCCAAAGGCGCGATCATGTCGAAATACCGCAATGCCGGCCAGACCTGCGTCTGCGCCAATCGCATCTATGTGCAGGACAGCGTCTATGACGCGTTTGCCGAAAAGTTCGCGGCGCAGGCGGAAGCGCTCAAGGGTGGCGACGGGTTCGAGGACGGTGTCGATATGGGGCCGCTGATCGACGAGGCGGGGCTGGCCAAGGTGGAAGACCATGTCGCCGATGCGCTTTCGAAGGGCGCCAAACTGGTCACCGGCGGAAGCCGGTCGAACGCCGGCGCGCTGTTCTACCAGCCGACCGTTCTGCGCAACGTCACGCGCGAGATGAAGGTCGCGCGCGAGGAAACGTTCGGACCGGTGGCGCCGCTGTTCCGCTTCGACACGGTCGAGGACGTGATCGAGCAGGCCAACGCGACCGAGTTCGGGCTCGCCGCCTATTTCTACGCGCGTGACCTGTCGCGCGTGTGGCGGGTGGCCGAGGCGCTCGAATATGGCATGGTCGGCGTCAACACCGGCATCATCTCCAACGAGGGCGCGCCGTTCGGCGGTGTCAAACAGTCGGGTCTCGGCCGCGAGGGCTCCAAGTACGGCGCCGACGATTATCTCGAAATGAAATATGTCTGCATGGGCGGCGTCTGAGCCGTCCGCACCCCGCGGCAATTGTAACGGCCGGTCGATGGCGACCGGCCGTTTGCGTTCAGATGGTACAGGCGTTCAGCCGGCTTTGGTCGCGCCGGCCGGATCGTCCGTGTTGCGGATGCGGTAGAGGCTGGCTTCTCCCGTCATGGCCGGGGCGAGACTGCGCGCCGAACCGGGCGGGACCGCGCATGTGTCGCCGGGATTGAGCACGGTCGCAACGCCGTCGACGGTCAGCTTCCAGTGGCCGCGCACCGGCATCAGCACTTCGTGCCGGTCCGTGGTGGTCGCATCTTCGGGTATCGAGCCGCGTGTGATGAAATCGACCTCGAAGCCCGGCCGGTCCTTGAGCACGGCATCGGGGCCGATCACCCTGGCCGGCTCGCCGGCGGCGAGCGCCATCAGGTCCCAATAGCGGGCGACGAAACCGGGGATCACGTCGGCGGCGGCGGGTTCGGGATAAGTCTTCAGTTCCTCGTCCGTGAGAAGCGGCATCGGCGAAACGCCGTCCGGCAGGGCCTCGCCTTTCTTGGTGTCGTAGAGCCGGCCGGTTTCGGCGAGCACCAGCCCGTGGTCGCGCGCATCCTCGATCACCTGCGGCGCCCAGATCACGCCGCCGCCGGCATCGTCGCCGCCCAGGATCGCCATGATCATTCCATAGTCGGTGCCGATGTTCTCGAAGCCGCGGAAAATGCCTGTCGGGATATTGAAGATGTCGCCTTCTTCGAGCACGACTTCGCCGGCAGTGCCCCAGCGGCCCCAGAAAAAGCGCCAGCGCCCCTTGAGGACGAAGAACACTTCCGCCGTGCGGTGGGAATGCAGCGAGTTGCGGCATTTGGGCGGCTGGCCGGCCGCGCCGATGTTGAAGCCGGGCGTGTCCTTGATGTGGACATGCTGATCGGGGCTTTCCGAGACACCACCGCCGATGATGGTGAAATTTTCCTTCTGGTCGGAGCCCGGCGTGTGGGCGTCGATGAAGGCGGTCTTGCAGGGCACCAGATCGCCATAGCGGACGATGCGCGCGTCAAGCTCTTGCGGTGTCATTTTGGTCTCCTTGGGGCGTGCGAAAGCGCGCCATTTGGTGAAGGTCCGGTTCTCGCGCTGCGTTTCCAGCCGGGCGGTATTCGGGCACTGCCGCGCACGATGAGTTCGCTGTCGATCTCGATGCGGTTGCGCTTCGGCGCCTTGCCGGCGATCAGGTCAAGCAGAAGCGCGGAGGCGCTCTCGGCCATGCGCCGGGCCGGCTGGCGCAGCGTCGTCAGGTCGAAGCTCGGCCAGGCCGCCATCGCCACATCGTCATAACCGATAACGGAAACATCTCCCGGAACCTTCAGGCCAAGGCCGAAGCGAAGCGTCTCGGTCACCGCAAACGCCATATGATCATTGCCGGCGAAGATGGCGTCGGGCCGGATCGTGCCCTTGAACAGTTCGCGCGTGGCAGCGGCGGCGATGTCGCGGCTGTAATGGCTGTCGATGATGTCGATCGGTTCAAGGCCGTTTTCGGCCAAGCCGGCGACAAAGCCCGCTTGCCGATCGCGGCCGTTGAGCGATTTCTGCCAGCCGGAAATATGGGCGATGCGTTCGTGTCCGCCGGCGGCGAGGAAGTGGGCGGCGCGCCGGCCGCCATCGAAATTGGCCGAGGTGACGGTGGCGAGCGAAGCGTCTTCCTGACCCCGGTTGAACAGGACGAAGGGGATTTTCGCGTCGCGCAGGCGCCCGGTCAGCGCGTTGGACATGGAGACCGACGCAAGGATGATGCCATCGACCTGGTGGTCGACCATGTCGTCGACGACGCCGTCGACCTCTTCGGCGAGGTTGGATGCGATGCGGACCATGATGTGATAGCCGCGCGCTTCCAACGCGGCGGAGAGGTGTGCGATGGCCTCGGCGTAGAAGGGGTTGTCGAGATAGGCGAGGACGAGCCCGATCGTACGCGACCGACCGGTGATCAGGGATCGGGCGAGGCGGTTGGGCCGGTAGCCCAGCTCGTCGGCTGCCCGGCGCACGCGCCTGGCCAGATCGGGCGAGACCTTGGGGTCCGACGAGAAGACGCGGCTGACCGTCGGCTGGCTGACGCCGGCGCGTGCGGCGACATCGTGCGATGTCACCTTGCCGGGCCCGCCTCTTGGCGGATCGGATCGGTCAGAGTCCATTGCGGGTCACTCGGCGGCCAGCTTGGGTTCGGCGGCGGCGCCATAGGGCACGTTGCGCCCGCCATAGCGGCGCACGCGCACATTGGCCTGTTCGGCATGGCCGACGAAGCCTTCCAGCATGCACAGCCGCGAGCAATATTCGCCGACCATCGCAGCGGCCTCGTCGGTCAGAACCTTCTGGTAGGAATGGGTCTTCAGGAACTTGCCGACCCACAGCCCGCCCGTATAGCGGCCTGCCTTCTTCGTCGGGAGCGTGTGGTTGGTGCCGATCACCTTGTCGCCATTGGCGACATTGGTGCGCGCGCCCAGGAAAAGCGCGCCGTAGCAGGTCATCTTTTCAAGAAACCAGTCGTCGCGATCGGTCATCACCTGCACATGCTCGGAGGCGATGTCGTCGGCGACGGCCAGCATCTCGTCATAGCTGTCGCAGACGATCACCTCGCCATAATCCTCCCAGCTTTTCGATGCCGTGTCGGCGGTCGGCAGGATGTTGAGGAGGCGATCGATTTCGGCGAGCGTGTCACGCGCGAGCTTTTCGGAGTTGGTGACGAGAACGGCGGGCGAATTGTAGCCGTGCTCGGCCTGGCCGAGCAGGTCTGTGGCGCACAGTTCGGCGTCCGCGCCCGTCTCGTCGGCGATCACCATGGTCTCGGTCGGACCGGCGAACAGGTCGATCCCGACCCGGCCGAAGAGCTGCCGCTTGGCTTCGGCGACGAACGCGTTGCCCGGACCGACCAGCATGTGCACCGGATCGATGGTTTCGGTGCCGATGGCCATCGCGCCGACGGCCTGGATGCCGCCAAGGACGAAAATCTCGTGCGCGCCGCCCAGATGCATGGCGGCGATGACGGCCGGGTTCGGCTCGCCCTTGAAGGGCGGGGTGGCGGCGACGATGCGCGGCACGCCGGCGACCGATGCGGTGGCAACCGACATGTGGGCGGAGGCGACCATCGGGAACTTGCCGCCGGGCACATAGCAGCCGACCGACTGGACGGGGATGTTCTTGTGGCCGAGGATGACGCCGGGCAGCGTCTCGACCTCGATGTCCAGCATCGAATCGCGCTGGGCCTGTGCGAAGTTGCACACCTGCTCCTGGGCGAACCGGATGTCGTCCATGTCGCGGGGTGAAACCCGTGCCAGCAGCGCCTCGATCTCGCCTTGCGAGAGCTTGAACGCCGGCGGCGTGTAATTGTCGAACTTCTCCGACAGGTCGCGCACGGCCGCATCGCCGCGCGCCTCGATGTCGGCGAGCGTCTGCTCGACGATGGCGCGCACCCTGGCATCGTCCTCGGCGCGTTCGGTTTCCGGCTTGGCGGTCTTGAGATGACGGATCGACATGGCAATCACTCCCTGTTGGCCTGAGAATACGTATTCTCAAGAATTGATCAAGCGGTTTGCGCGCCCTTGTTGACAGGCATGGCCGCCGGCCGCATGTCCGGTGCCGGATGCGAACGGTGCAGGCCGGAGAAAGACGATGACGACCATCGAGATCGTGGAAGTGTCGCCGCGCGACGGGCTCCAGAATGAAAAGACGTTGCTGTCGACAGAAGACAAGCTGGCGCTGATCGGCAAGGCGCTCGACGCGGGCGTGCGGCGCATGGAGGTGGCAAGCTTCGTCAATCCGAAGAAGGTGCCGCAAATGGCCGACGCGGAGGCGGTGATGGCCGGCTTGCCGGCGCGCGACGACGTTACCTATGTCGGTCTTGCGCTGAACGAGCGCGGGTTCGAGCGGGCCGTTGCGGCCGATGTCGACGAGGTCAATTTCGCGGTGATGGCGTCCGATACGTTCAACCGCCGCAACCAGGGCGCCGATGCTTTCGAAACGGCGCGGCAACTCACCACGATTGCCGACAACGCACAGGGAAAAATCCCGATTGGCGTGACCATCGGCACCGCGTTCGGCTGCCCGTTCGAAGGTGAGGTGTCGCTCGATCGCGTTCTGTCTCTGGTCGAGGCTATCGCCGCGACGTTGCCGCGAGAGATCGCTCTGGCCGACACGATTGGCGTTGCGACACCGCGCGATGTGGCCGAGCGGGTCGGCGCGGTGCGGGATCGCTATCCGGACGTGCCGATCCGCTGCCATTTCCACAACACGCGAAACACCGGTATCGCCAACGCCTGGGCGGCGATCGAGGCCGGGGCCACGACGCTCGATTCAAGCCTTGGCGGCGTCGGCGGCTGCCCGTTCGCGCCGGCCGCCACCGGCAACATCGCCACCGAGGATCTGGTCTACATGCTCGACCGCGCCGGCATTGCGACCGGGCTCGACCTACAAGCCTGCATCGAGACGGCCCAATGGCTCGAAGGAAAGCTCGGCCACGCGATTCCCGGACAGGTGATGAAGGCCGGCGGCTTTCCCGCGCCGGCTTAGGTCATGGATCGTGTCAGTCCGCGCCGCGGACCCGGATCGACAGCCCCTCCTTGGGCTTGATGACGCGCTGGACGAAGAAGACCAGTACCGCCATGCCGATGCCGATCACATCGGTGATCACCGATCCCTCGATCAAGACCAGGGCGGTGCCGATCAAGGCGGCGCGCAGGAACCAGACCGTCTTCTTGCCGAAGAACCAACCCTGCACGCCTGAGGCGAGCAGGAACACGCCGAGCATCGCCGTCAGGAACGCGCGAATGATCTCCAGCGTGTGCGCCTCCATCAGGAGCGCCGAATTGTAGAAGAACATGAACGGCACGACGAAGGCGGCGATGCCGATCTTGAACGAGGCGACCGAGGTCTCCATCGGGTTGGCGCCCGAAACGCCCGCCGCCGCATAGGAGGCCAGCGCCACCGGCGGCGTGATCGCCGAGACGACCGCGAAGTAGAAGACAAAAAAGTGGGCGACCAGCGGCTGGATGCCCAGTTCGACAAGGCCCGGCGCAACGACGGATGCGGCAACGGCATAAGCGGCGGTCGTCGGCATCCCCATGCCCAGAAGGATGGCGATGCACATGGCAAAGACCAGCGCCAGCAATTGCGAGGCTTCGGCCAGGCCGAGCAGCAGGTTGGAGAAGCGGGCGCCGACGCCGGTCAGCGAGATGACGCCGACGATGATGCCCGCGCAGGCGCACACCGCGATGATCTGGATCGACATGACGCCGGCAATGTTGAACGCCTTGACGATGGAGCGCAGGCCCATCCGGTAGGGCGTGAACCAGCTCACCACGGCGGCGGCGGCGGTGGCGAGCGTGCCGGCGCGGATGACCGAATAGCCCTGGAACAGCGCATAGATCAGGATGATGATCGGGATGAACAGGAAGACGCGCCGCACCATGTCGCGGAACTTGGGCAGTTCGTCCTCGCGCATGCCGCGCATGCCCAGTTTCGCCGCTTCGAAATCGACCATGAAATAGATCGACACGAAGTAGAGAACTGCCGGAATGAGCGCGGCGACGGCGATGTCGGTGTAGGGAATGCCGGTGATCTCGGCCATGATAAACGCGCCGGCGCCCATGATGGGCGGCATGATCTGCCCGCCCGTCGAGGCGGCTGCCTCGATCGCGCCTGCGGTCTTCTTGTGATAGCCGACCTTCTTCATCAGCGGGATCGTCAGCGAACCGGTGGCGACGACATTGCCCGCGCTGGTGCCGTTGATCATGCCCATCAGGCCCGAGGCGAAGATGGCGACCTTGGCCGGCCCGCCGCGCGCGCGCCCGGCGGCCGCGAACGCGAAGTTGACGAAATAGTCACCGACCTTGGACGCCTGCAGGAAGGCGGCGAAGATGATGAACAGGATGATGTAGGTGGACGAGACCGCCGTCGTCGGCCCGAGGATGCCGGCGTCGGTGTAGACCTGGCTGAAGAAGCGCTGCCAGGAAATGGCCGGCGAATTGAGAAAGCCCGGCAGGTGCTGGCCGGTGAAGACATAGACGAGGAAGACGAGCGAGATGACCACCAGCGCCATGCCGGCGACCCGCCGCGTCAGTTCCATGATCAGAAGCGCGCCGGCAACGGCCGCGATCGAAATGCCTATCGGCGCGAAGGGCGTGCCGGTCGAATTGCGCATCAAGGTGCCGTAGATCGTGATCAGATAAGCGGCGACGGCAACGCCACAGACCGCCAGCACCAGATCGAGCGGGTTGATGGCGCCGCGAGGGCGCCGGTCGAACCAGGACAGTGCGATGGCGCCGACGGTTGCGGCCATCAGCGGCGCGCCGAACAGCCAGGTCTCGTTGAACCTGATCCGTTCATCGATGCCGTTCCACATCACGCCGCCCGATATCTCGACCGAAAAGGACAGCGCCATGCCAAGCGCGAACAGCGCCGGCAGCATCAGGATCATCGCCGCGCCGGTGAAAAGCGCGCCGCCGCCCTGCCGGTCGTCGGGCGCAAAGCGCGTGCCGCTGAACAGCAGGAAACCCAGCGCAAGCGCGCCGGCGATATGGACGATCCGGAAATTCCAGGTCTCCATCGGGAAGGTGGGCAGGAAGGGGATGACGACGGCACCGCCGGTCAGCTCCGAGATCGACAGCCCGTTCAAGGCGGCCATGTGGAAGGCGGCATAGACCGTGGCGACCAGACTTACGAGCAGATAGGTCCGTCCCTCGTAAAGGCGCCGGTTGCTCTCGACCGGTTCCTCGTCGACGCCGTCCGCGATGACCGCGCCATCGTCATGTTCCTTGGTTTGACTTGTCACCGTGCTGCCCTCCCGCTTGCGGACCGCTGGCCGCGACATTTTTCCGTCCCTGATGTACTGAGGTCAAATTGACCCTGCACAAGAGAAGCCGGGCGGCGGATCGTTCCGGCCGCCGGCACCATTTTGAACAACGCATTTTCGGGAAGGAGAGCGGTCATGGTTCTCAGATTGATGATTTCATTGGTTGCGATTTTCGGCTTGGCGTCGGTCGCCGCGGCGCAGGATCAGATCTGCGGCGGCATCGGCGACGATGGCGCATGGGCGGGCGGTGATGCGGACATGTCCGACATCGCAACGGCCAGTGCGCCGTTCGATGTGTCGGGCGTCAGCGCGCGCGGCGAAAACATCGTCACGCTGTTCGCGGTCAGCGAAACGGCGCAGGTGCGTCTTGAGGCGCAGCCGACCGATGGCGGCGACACGGTGATCGAACTGTTCGGCGATGCGGGCGCGCGCATCCTCACCGACGATGACAGCGGCGAGGGGGCGGGCTCGATGGCCGAGACCGAATTGGCGCCAGGCACCTATTGTCTGGTGACGTCGAGCTACAGCGGCAGCGGCCAGACCGCCGACATACGCGTCGGCTTGACCAGCCATGAGCCGATGAGGCCGGGCACCGAAACGTCCGTCAGCCAGGCCTGCGCGCCCGGCGCCGAAGCGGCCGATCTGCATGACGGTCCGATCGCCGGGCTTTCGGGCGAGGGCCTGTCGGCGACGGCATCGGTTCGGCAGACGCCGGCCTATCGTTTCACGCTGGCCGAGCCGACGGCGATGACGATCTATGCCGAGGGCACGCCCGCCGATCCCGTGCTGCACCTGTTCGACGGCGACGGCGCGCTCCTTGGCGAGAACGACGATGCGGACGGCCGCAACGCGCGGCTCGATTTTCCGGCGGCGCTGCCGGCGGGCGATTACTGCATCGGCCTGCGCGCCTTGTCGGACGAGAACGCGCCGGTGCGCGTCAGCCTCGTGCCGCACAGCGTGGAGGCCGTGCTGTCGCGGCTCTACGCGACGGGAAAGGCCGCGCCGCCCCCCGGCAGCGATCATCCGGTCATGGCGCTCGGTGCGGCCGATGGCCGGCTGATCGAGGATGTCGTGCTCGACAAGGACGCGGTCTGGCTGCGCTTTTCGGTGCCGGCGAGCGGCATGATGGTGATCGAGGCGGTGGCGCTCGGCGAGATCGATCCGGCGATCACGCTGTTCGACGAACTGGGCCGGACGATCATGCACAATGACGATGTGGGGCAGGGCAACACGGACAGCCTGATCGCCACGCGGATCGCACCGGGCGATTATCTGCTCGCCGTCACGCGGATCGAGGATGGCGTGGCGACGCCGGTGCGCCTTGCCATCGAGCGGTTCGTGCCCGCCGGCAAGAGCATCGACCGCTAGGTGCTGCGGCCCATGCAAAGCGGGCCGCCCTCGGGCGGCCCGGCTCGCTGGATTGATGTGGACGTCAGCCGCCATGGATCATGTCGGCAGGGATGTCCGCGCCGGCATTGTCCGTGAACCATTTGGCCGCACCGGGATGCCATTTCATCACGGTGTTCTTGGTCCAGTTCTCCGGCAGGGTCGATCGGGCGGCACGGTGAATGTTTACCATCCGCTCATTGTCCGACATGACGACATCGACCACCGCTTCAACGAAGCTTGCCGGCAGATCGCAATTGGCGATGGCGAAGTTCCACATCGACACCGACCGCGCATCGGCTTCAAGCGTCGTGTAGGTGTCGGCGGCGATCATGAACTCGGAAACCGGGAAGGCTTCCATGATGGCGGCCTGCTCTTCGGCGGTGAACTCGATGATGTTCACGTCGGTCTGCACTTCAAGCTGGCTGACCGCGGGGACCGGAACGCCGGCTGCGAACGCGATAACGTCCAGAAGGCCGTCCTGAAGCTGGCCGCCCAGATCCGACCAGCCGCCATTGCGGCGCTCGAATTCGACGCCGAGCGTTTCCATCATGCGCGGGAAGTAGGTGTCGGATGTCGAGCCGGCGGGACCGAAGCCGATTTTTGCGCCGGCGGGGATGTCGGCTATCGATTCGATTCCCGACGACGACAAAGCCGTCACCGAGAAGGGCGTCTGGTACATCGGAAACATCGCGCAGGCATTGGTCATCTCAAGGCCGGGGGCGATCGGGTTGGTGCCGCCGATCGATTCGGCGGCCGGCCCCATCGTGGTCATGCCGAACGCCGCTTCGCCGGTGTGCACCAGCGCCATGTTCTGCATCGGGCCGCCGGTGACTTCGCCGCCGCCGGAGATGCCCAGTTCCTCGGCCACCAGGTTTGCCCAGCCCGAGCCGTACGCAAAATAGGTTCCGCCCTGCGAGGCGGTGCCGACGGTGAAGCTTTCCGGCCAGCCTTCGCGGTCCTGGGCGAGGGCGCCGGAGGCGGTGACGGCGACGTTCGCAACGGCGGCCATCAAAATTGACAGTTTCATGAATTCCTCCTGTTCGGATCGTTCGGCCGTTCGCGCGGTGTTGCGCGAGCCGGCACCGGGCGGACCGGTCCGTAAGCGATGGTTCCTCCCCACCCGAGCGCCCGGCTGGCGGGCGCAGACGGGGCATCGGGCATTGAGCGGTCACCATGCAAGGGCGGCGAGCCCGATTGGCGGGGCCGGGCCGGTCGATATTGGGTCGATGGGCGCCACAGGGGACAATCGGGCGGTGATCGTGTGTCGGAAACGACACATTGGCTGCAAAAGCCACTCAGATGGCGTCTTCGGTCTCAATGAAGGCGGCGCGGTCGAGCCCGTACTTCTGCATCTTCTCGTAGAGCGCCTTGCGCGACAGGCCGAGCGCCTCATAGGTCTCCTTCAGGCTGCCGCCATGGGCGGTCAGGCTTGCCGCGATCAGCGCGCGCTCGAAATCGGCGACCTTGTCGGAAAGGTTGGCCCTGCCTTCAACGGGCGTTGCGCCAACCGCACCGTCGCCGATCGCCAGATCGAGGCCGAGCGCGAACCGGTCGGCCGCGTTGCGCAGTTCGCGCACATTGCCCGGCCAGGTGCGGGCCGAGACAGCGTTGAGGACCGCGCCTGGCACGTCGGGAGCGGGCCGCTTGTAGCGGGCAGCCGCCTCGTTGACCAATTGCACGAACAGGCGCGGAATGTCCTCGCGGCGTTCCGTCAGGTCCGGCACGCGGAGCGTGACCACATTGAGCCGGTAGAGAAGATCGCTGCGGAACCGGCCCGCCGCGGCTTCGGCCTCGAGATCGGTCTTGCTCGCCGCGACGAACCGGACATCGAGTTCCACCGGGTCGTTGGACCCAAGCCGCGTGATCGCGCGGTTCTGGATCGCATGCAGCAGCTTGGCCTGCATCGGCTGCGGCATGCTCTCGATCTCGTCGAGGAAGACCGTGCCGCCGCGTGCGTGCTCGAACTTGCCGTAGCGGGCGCGCGTTGCGCCGGGGAAGGCGCCGGCTTCGTGGCCGAACAGTTCGCTTTCGATCAGCGCCTCGGGCAGGGCGGCGCAATTGATGTGCACGAACGGCCAGTCGCCACGGGCGCTGGCGCGGTGAAGCGCCCGCGCCGCCACTTCCTTGCCGGTGCCGGTGGCACCGACGATCAGCACATCGGCCTCGGTGGCCGCGATCGCGCGGATCTGGTGGCGCAGGTCCACCATGGCCGCGCTGCGGCCGGTCAGACGGGCCTCGATGGCGTCGCGGCCGCCCACCTGCGAGCGCAGGGCCCGGTTTTCCAGCGTCAGCCGACGCTTGTCGAGCGCGCGGCGCACCGTCTCGACCAGCCGGCTGGGCGCGTAAGGCTTTTCAAGGAAGTCGTAGGCGCCCTCGCGCATGCACTGAACGGCCAGTTCCACGTCGCCATGGCCTGTCACCAGAATGACGGGAAACTCGGAATCGATTTCCAGCGCCCGGCGCATCAGTTGGATGCCGTCCATGCCCGGCATGCGAATGTCGGTGACCAGAATGCCCGGAAAGTTGCGGCTGATCCGGGCCAGCGCCTTTTCGGCCTGAGCAAGGCATGTGACGGGCAGGTCGGCAAGTTGCAGCGCCTGTTCGGCGGCGAGGCGCAGATGCTCCTCGTCATCGACGAAAAGGATGGTCTCGCCGGTCATTCGGCTGCCACCTCATGCGTCATGGGCGCGGTCTTGCCCGGCGCCGCCGCGACCCTGAGGTCGATGGTGAAGACCGCGCCGCCGGCCGGGTCGTTGCGCGCTGAGAGCGTGCCGCCGAAATCCTTGACGATGTTGTAGGAGATAGAAAGCCCCAGCCCCAACCCGTTGCCCGGACCCTTGGTGGTGAAGAACGGGTCGAAAATCTGTCCCAGCATGTCTTCGGTGACGCCGGTGCCGCGATCGCGGATATCGAGCCGGCAAGTGGTTCGGTCGGCCTCGACGGCGATCCCGATCACGGGTTCGCTCTGGTCCTGCATCGCATCGAGCGCGTTGCTGAGCAGGTTGACGATCACCTGCTGCAGCCGGACATGGCCGCCCATAACCCATATGTCCCGCTCGGGACGGTCGAAGGAGACGCTCGCGCCGGAAGACTTCAGCCTTGCCTCCATCAGCGCAAGCGCATCGTCGACGGCATGCATAAGCGGCACCGGCCCGATCTTCTGCTGCGGCCGGCGCGCGAAATTGCGCAGGTGCCGCGAGATCGACGCCATGCGGTCGGCCATCTGCGAGATCCGGCCGACATTGTCGCGGGCCTCGTCCGTCCGCCCGCGCTGGAGGAAGGCGGCGGCATTGTCGGCATAGGATTTGACTGCGGCCAGCGGCTGGTTGAATTCATGGCTGAGCGCGGCGGACATCTGGCCGAGCGCGGCCAGCTTGCCCGCCTGCACGAGATCGGCCTGGGTCTTGCGCAATTGCTGTTCGGCCGCCTTGCGTTCGTCCACTTCGGCCCTGAGCTTGCGGTTGGCCGTGTTCAGATCGGCGGTGCGTTCGGCGACGCGCTGCTCGAGCAGTTCCTGGGTGGCGCGCTGGGCCTCGATCCGCTCGACGAGCCGGGCGCGGCGCTGGATGAAGATGGCGGCGATCAGGCCGGCAAAGAGGATGACAAGCACGACCATTGCCATCACCCAGAGCGCCTGGGTGCGTGCCGGACCGGTGGGCGTCAGGATGGTCACCTGCCATCCGGCTTCGGCGATCGGCGTCGTGCTGGCGACGAAACTCTCCGATGCGCCGTCCGCGCCGATGGTCATCAGACCGATCCGGCCGGCGAGCGGCTCGCGCGTGGTGGGCAGTTCGATCACGCGGTCGAGCGGATATTGCCGGTCGGCTTCGATGCGGCCCAACGCTTCGTCCGACAGCGGCGACAGGGCGCGGAAATGCCATTCGGGCCGGCTGGCCATGAACACCACATCGTTCTGGTCCTTGACAATGATGTCATTGTCGCCGGCGCGCCATGCTTCCTCGAACGCATCGACCGTGAACTTGACGGCCACGACGCCGATCGGCGCGCCGGCCTCCATGACCGGGGCGGCGAAGAAATAGCCGCGTTCGCCCGATGTCGTGCCCAGTGCGAAGTAGCGGCCGATCGTTCCGTCCATCGCCTCGGTGAAATAGGGCCGGTAATAGAAGGAGCGGCCGACGAAGGAGAGCTCCTTGTGGTGGTTGCTGGCGACCAGCGTCAGCCCGGTCGTGTCCATCAGATAGATGTCGGATGCGCTGACCGCTTCGGCGGTCTGCTGCAACTCGTCATCGATCCGGTCGCGCAGGGCCGTGTCGTTCGGATTGGCCAGCAATTGCCGCAGGACCGGGCGCTCGGCGACGAGCGCGGGCAGGGGCTCGTAGCGGCGCAGCGCGCCTTCAAGCCCCTGGACGGCCAGACGCAGCGTCGCTTCGCTGCGTTCGCCGGCGCGCAGCAGGAAGGTGCGCTCGAGACCGGGCAGTGCGGCAAGGCTGGCCGCCACCGCGCCCAGCACGATGACCGCCAGCCAAGCGGCAGCGTTGGCGCGAACGCCCTTTTGCGTGGCTCCTCCCCACATGGTTCAATTATGGCGTGTGCAAAGGCGCTTGAGAAGATGATTCCGCCGCCATCGTTAAGCCGTTTTGATGGCGACGTTTTTCGTCTGCACGTAATTCCACAGTGCCTCGCGGCCCTTCTCGCGCCCATAGCCGGACTTGCCGTAGCCGCCAAACGGCGTTTCGACACCGCCAGCATACCATTCATTGACGAAGACCTGGCCGGCGCGCAGCCGGCTCGCGGCGCGCGTGGCCCGGTCGAGATCGCGGGTGAAGACGCCGGCGACCAAACCGTAATCGGTGCCGTTGGCGATCGCGATGGCTTCGTCGTGGCCCGAAAACGGCATCACCGAGAGGACCGGACCGAACACTTCTTCGCGTGCGATGGTCATATCGGGCGTCACGCCGGTCATCACGGTCGGTTCCATGAACCAGCCGGGGCGGTTGAGCTTGCGGCCACCCGCTGCCGTCGGCGCGCCCTCGCGTTCTGCGCCCGACACCATGGACACGGCCCGGTCACGCTGCCTTTCCGAGATCATCGCACCCATGTTGGCGCCGAACTCGCCCCGTTCGATGCCGGGACCAACGGACAGGGAGGCGGCGAGGGCGGTGACCCGGTCGATCAGTTCGTCATGGCGCTTTTCGTGGACGATCACGCGGCTCATCGCCGAACAGACCTGGCCGGCATTGAACCAGATGCCCCAGCGCACATCGTTCATGAACGCGTCGAGATCGGCATCGTCGTGGACGATCGCGGCCGATTTGCCGCCGAGTTCCAGGATGCAGGGCACGATGTTGCGCGCGGCGGCCGTCGCGATGGCGATGCCGGTCGGCACCGAGCCGGTAAAAACGATCTGGTCGATGCCGGGGTGGGCGCAAAGCGCTGCGCCGGCCTGGCTGCCCAGCCCGCACAGGATGTTGACCGCGCCGGGCGGAAAGCCTGCCCACTCGGCGGCGCGTGCCAGCCAAGCATTGGTGAGCGGGTCGAGTTCGGGCGTCTTGACCACGCAGGCATTGCCGGTGGCAAGCGCAGCGGACAGCGACCGCGCCGTCATCTCAAGCGGATAGTTCCAGGGTATGATCTGGGCAGAGACGCCATAGGGCTCGTGCAGGGTGAAATCGAGATAGCCGGCGCCGAGCGGGATGGAGCGGCCTTCCACGGTCTCGGCCTGATTGCCGTAATACTCGAAATAGCGGGCGGCCCCCTCCACCTCGATCCGGGCTTCCCATAGCGGCTTGCCCGCTTCGCGCGTCAGAACCGGTGCGATCTCGTCCAGATGGTCCAGAAGAAAGCGGCCCATGGCCTGAACCATGCGACCGCGCTCGACCGGGCGCATGGCGGTGAGCACGCCGCTTTCATGGACGCGGCGCGCCGCCGCGACGGCGCGATCGACATCGGCCTCATCGGCCAGAGCCTGCTCGGCCAGCGGCTCGCCCGTTGCCGGATCGTCAACGGTGATGCGTCCGGCACCGCCATCGGCCCACTTGCCGTCGATATAGTTGCGCCAGTAGGCGTCGATCTGCCCGGTCACGGCCTGCTCCCCGATGTTCGGGCCACAATGGCCGATCCCGATACCGCCCGCTGGGCAAAAACCGACATTGCGAGCCCGATCCTGCCCTTGCTGCGCCGCTTTGGCTTTCCGGTGGAGCCTGCCGGTGGAGCCTGGAGCGTGTCAGACGCGTTCAAGCGCGACGGCGATTCCCTGGCCGACGCCGATGCACATGGTGGCCAGAGCGCGGCTTGCGCCGCGTTCGACCAGTTCCAGCGCGGCGGTGCCCGTGATGCGCGCGCCCGACATGCCGAGCGGATGGCCCAGCGCGATCGCGCCGCCATTGGGGTTCACATGGTCGGCGTCGTCGGCAAGGCCGAGTTCGCGCAGAACGGCAAGTCCCTGAGCGGCGAAGGCTTCGTTGAGCTCGATCACGTCGAAATCGGCAGGCGCCATGCCGAGCCGGGCGCACAGCTTCCTGGTCGCAGGCGCCGGCCCGATGCCCATGATGCGCGGCGGAACGCCGGCGGTCGCGCCGCCCAGAATGCGGGCGATCGGTGTCAGGCCATGGCGTTTGGCGGCGTCCTCCGAAGCGATGATCAGCGCCGCTGCCCCATCATTGACGCCCGAGGCGTTGCCGGCGGTGACCGAGCCGCCTTCGCGGAAGGGCGCCTTGAGCGCGCCGAGCTTTTCGAGGGTGGTCGTGCGGGGATGTTCGTCCGTGTCGACAACGACCGGATCGCCCTTGCGCTGTGGGATGGTGACCGGCGTGATTTCCTTCGCAAACCGTCCTGATTTGATGGCCCTGGCGGCGCGCTCCTGGCTCCTGAGGGCGAATGCGTCCTGATCGGCGCGGCTGATCCCGAATTCCTCGGCGACGTTCTCGGCGGTCTCGGGCATCGAATCGATGCCGTACTGGGCCTTCATCACGGGGTTGACGAAACGCCAGCCGATCGTCGTGTCGTGGACCGCATTGGATCGGGAGAAGGCAGCGTCGGCCTTGGGCATGACGAAGGGCGCACGCGACATGGATTCGACGCCGCCGGCCACGTAGAGCTCGCCTTCGCCGGCGCGAATCGCGCGCGCAGCGGCGATCACCGCATCCATGCCGGAGCCGCACAGACGGTTCATCGTTGTGCCGGGCACGGTCTCGGGCAGGCCGGCCAGAAGCGCCGACATGCGGGCCACGTTGCGATTGTCCTCGCCGGCCTGGTTGGCGCAGCCATAGACGACATCGTCGACGGTGCCCCAATCCACGGCATCGTGACGCGCCATCAGAACCCTGATCGGCACGGCGCCCAGATCGTCGGCACGGACGGAGGACAAGGCCCCGCCATAGCGGCCGATCGGCGTGCGCACATAGCCGCAGATGAAGGCGTCGGTAATGGTTCCCATGTTTTTTCTTCTCCCCCTTGCGGTTCCGTCGGCCGCCGCAGCCGCTTGTGACTTGCCCCGGTGGCCGGTTTCGTGCCCCATAGGGCATCACATCGGGCGGCTCACCCTTTTCGATCTGCGTTGATGGTTACAAAAGAACGGCGGATAAGTGCCGCCCAATCGGCGGTATCGGCATCAGCATCGGTGAATGGCATGGATCGCATGATCGGTCTTCCGGGCTCCGGCCGCCGGCCCGGTATCGCCGGCGAAATCCGGCTAGCATGGTCGGAACCGGAATGCGATATTTTATTTATCGACCGGTCGGTGAATGAATTGCATTTTGCCGGCGATCGTGCTTTCGTTCCTTGCTCCGTCGTTTCCGAAGCGCCAGCGGAACGGGTGGGCCTGCCGAGATGATCGGTTTCCGGAGGATGCGCACGCAAAGCGTGATCGGGCCGGGATCCGGTTCCGGCGTCAAAATGGGGCTGGCGCTGTGATGCAATATATATCATAATTGGCACTATATTGCCATAGGCGATCGTTCGCCTCGAGTGTCTGAAAGGGAGGAACCACATGACAACTCGCAGAACTCTACTCGGACTTGCCGCCGGTGTGACGGCGGCGGCGATGTTGGCCGTTTCGGCGCCTGCGGCGCTGGCGCAGGAGGTCACGCTGCGCCTCCACCAGTTCCTGCCGGCGCAGGCGAACGTGCCCAAGCTGGTGCTCGATGTTTGGGCCGACAATGTCGAGGAAGCCTCCGAAGGCCGCATCAAGGTCGAGCGCTTCCCGTCCATGCAGCTTGGCGGCACGCCGCCGGAACTGATCGACCAGGCGATTGACGGCATCGCCGACGTGGTCTGGACCGTGGTTGGTTATACGCCGGGCCGCTTCCCCTCGACCGAAGTGTTCGAACTGCCGTTCATGGTCTCCGATGCGCGCGCCGCCTCGAGCGCCTACTGGCAGATGTTCGAAGAGCACATGAAGGATGGCGAGTTCGCCGATGTGCATATTTTGGGCACGTGGGTGCACGGTCCGGGCATGATCCATTCCAACAAGGAAGTCACATCGCCCGACGACATGCAGGGCATGCGCATCCGCGGCGCAACGCGTCAGGTCAATGCGCTTCTCGAACAGCTTGGTGCGACGCCGGTCGGCATGCCCGTTCCGGCCGTGTCGGAAGCGCTGTCCAAGGGCGTGATCGACGGTACGACCATTCCCTGGGAAGTGACCACGGCGCTGAAAGTGCCGGAGCTTGTCGACAATCACACCGAGTTCGAAGGGGCGCACCTCTACAATGTGACCTTCGTTCTGGCGATGAACAAGGACCGCTACGAGAGCCTGCCGGACGATCTGAAAGCGGTGATCGATGCCAATTCCGGTCATGACTTTTCGGTCTTTGCCGGCGGCACGCAATCCGATGCCGACGGTCCGTCGCGCCAGATCGCCGTCGATCTGGGCAACAACATCGTGACCGTGTCCGAAGACCAGGTCGCCGTGTGGCGCGAACGGTCCCAGCCCATCTACGATGCCTGGGTCGCCGAAATGAGCGAAAAGGGGATCGACGGACAGGCCCTGATCGACCAGGCCCGTGAGCTGATGGACGCTTACGACGGCGGCAACTGACGCCAATTGCATCGAGACCGCGGCGGGCTGAAACCCGCCGCGGCAAATGCGTTTGCCGTCAGGGGGGCAATCGTTCATGTATCGCTTCTTTTTCGGCCTTTCCCGCCTGATGGCGGTTTTTGGCGGCTTCATCCTGTCGGCGCTGATCGTCATGGTCTGCGTGTCGATCGCGGGCCGTTCGCTGAACGGTTTTCTGCATGCCGACATGGTGCAGGCAATGGTCCCGGGCCTTGCCAACTGGTTGCTCGATATCGGAATCGGTCCCGTCAATGGCGATTTCGAGCTGGTCGAGGCGGGCATCGCCTTTGCCATCTTCGCGTTTCTTCCCTACTGCCAGATCACGTCGGGCCATGCGACCGTCGCCATCTTCACGGACTGGCTGCCGGAGCGCCCGCAGCAGTTCCTGCGCATGGTGATCGAGATCCTGTTCGCCGTGGTGCTCATCGTCATTGCCGTCCAGCTCAAGGAGGGGATGGACAGCCGCATCCGCTCCGGCCAGACGACCTTCCTGCTGCAGTTCCCGATCTGGTGGGCCTATGCGCTGAGCCTGGCAGGCGCGGCGGTCGCCGCCTGCGTTGCGGTGTACATGGCGATCGTACGGACGGTTGAGGCCTTCACCGGCTCGGTCCTGATCGCCGACGATTTGGGAGCCGAACATTGACGAATTTCGAGATCGGGCTCCTCTCGTTTCCGGCCCTGCTGCTGCTGATCTTCCTGCGCGTGCCGATCGGCCTTGCCATGTTCACGACCGGCTTTGTCGGCCTGTGGCTGACCAATGGCAGCGCCTTCATGGCGATGGCGCGCCTGAAGACCGAGACCTTCACCACCTTTTCCAGCTACTCGCTGTCGATCGTGCCGATGTTTCTGCTGATGGGCTGCTTTGCGACGCTCGGCGGCATGTCGCAGGCGCTGTTCAAGGCGGCCGAAGCCTGGATCGGGCACAGGAAAGGCGGCATCGCCATGGCGGCGATCGGCGCCTGTGCGGGTTTTGGCGCGATTTGCGGTTCGTCTCTGGCAACGGCGGCGACGATGGGCCGGGTGGCGCTGCCAGAACTGCGCCAATACGGCTATGCCGGCGGGTTCTCGACGGCGACGCTCGCAGCCGGCGGTACGCTGGGCATCCTCATTCCACCCTCCATCGTGCTCGTGATCTATGCGATCCTGACCGAGCAGAACATCGCCAAGCTGTTTCTGGCTGCCGTGATTCCCGGCCTTCTGGCGGCGGCCGGCTATGTTCTCGTCATCTCGATCTATGTGCGCCTCAATCCCGAGGCGGCTGGCGTTCGCGAAAGGGTGGGGTATGGCGAGCGCTTCCGGGCGCTGTTCAATGTCTGGCCGGTGCTGCTGGTTTTCATGGCCGTTGTCGGCGGCATTTATGCCGGCATCTTCACGCCGACCGAAGGCGCGGCCGTCGGCGCGCTCGGCACGGGCCTCATCGCCTGGTGGAATGGCGGGCTGACGCGGCAATCGCTGGTCAGCAGCTTTTTGTCGACGGGCCGGTCCACGGCGATGATTTTCTTCATCGTTCTGGGCGCCGGCTTCTATAACGGGTTCCTGGCGCTGACGCAGGTGCCGCAGGAACTGTCGAACTTCGTTGTCGAGCAGGGCTTTTCGCCATGGCTGGTGCTGGCGATCATCCTGGTCCTGTATCTGATCTTCGGATGCGTGATGGACAGCCTGTCGATGATCCTGCTGACCATCCCGATCTTTTTTCCGGTCATCTCCAGCCTCGATTTCGGCATGACACCGGAGCAGGTCGCCATCTGGTTCGGCATTCTCGTCCTGATCGTCGTCGAGGTGGGGCTGATCACGCCACCGGTCGGGATGAACCTTTTCATCATCAACGCGATGGATCGCGGCACGCCGATCACGGCAACCTACCGTGCCGTGATGTGGTTCGTTGCCTCGGACATCGTTCGCGTCATCGTCCTTGCCGCGTTCCCGGCGATCACGCTTTTCCTGATCAGTTGACGGCATGGCCGCAGGCCGGTTTGGCGGTGGTTTGGCACATGCCAAATTATGCATGAAAATGCAAAAATCGCTTGCGGCTATATGCATTATTATGCAACATAGCCTCGAGCGCAGCAGTGACGATCGGGGAGGAGTCGATGCCGGCGGAGGAGTTCAACGCACTTGTGGGCAAGGTTTCGGCGGAGATCGCGGACCGGCCGCTCGATGACGGTCTTGCCGCCCATCTGAACGCGACCTTTCCAAAGGACGGACCCGATTTCGAGCGTCTGGCCGCACTGTGCGCCGAGGGCGAGGCGGAAGGCTGGCTGATGGCGCGCGAGGCGGGCGGCATCAAGTTCGGCCGCGCGGTCAAGCCGGGAACGGATGCGGGCCGGTTCAGCGTCGATGTCGTGCGCATGAAAGATGTGCGCGGGCCGCACCATGTGCACACCCAGGGCGAGATCGGCGCTGTCCTGCCGATCGCGGGAGCGCCGAAATTCGATGATTTCGATGCGGGCTGGTATGTTTACGCACCGGGCACCGATCATCATCCGACCGTCAGCGGCGGCGACGCCTATGTGGTCTACTGGCTGCCCGACGGCGCCATCGAGTTCACCGGCAAGCCATAAGCCGGGCCAAGAAGACGATCATCGGGCAAGGAGGAAGCGCGATGTCAGCCAAAAATGACGTGATCGGGGGAAATGCGGCGCTCTGGTTCGTCGATCGTCATGTCGGCGAGGGCAGGGGCGATGGCATCGCTTTTCGTGAAGCGTTCGGCGACAACCGCGAGATCAGCTATGGCGATCTTGCCGAACAGTCGGCGCGTTTCGCCGGCGCCTGCCACCGCGCCGGCCTGAGGCGCGAAGAGCGCGCCATCATGCTGGTGCTCGACCAGATCGAGTTTCCGGTCATTTTCTGGGGCGCACTGAAGGCCGGCATCGTGCCGATCCCGCTGAACACGCTCCTGTCGACCTCGGTCTATGACGCGATCTTCCATGACAGCCGCGCCTCGGCGCTGTTCGTTTCCAGTGAACTCTACGAGACCATCGCCCCGGCGCTGCCGCTCAACCCGTTCATCCGCGAAGTGATCGTCATCGGCGACAGCGCGCCAGAGGGCGCGCGCACGTTCAACGCGTTCATGGAGGGTGCCGAACCGGCCGAACCGGTGACGGTCTGCGACGACGAGGTCGCCTTCTGGCTGTATTCGTCCGGCTCGACAGGCCAGCCCAAGGGCGTGCGCCACGTCCATTCGAGCCTGAAGGCAACGGCCGACACCTATGGAGCACAGGTGCTCGGCGTCCGGCAGGACGACACGGTCTATTCGGTGGCCAAGCTGTTCTTCGCCTATGGCCTGGGCAACGGAATGACCTTTCCGATGGCGGTCGGCGCGACGACGCTTTTGTACAATGGCCGGCCCACGCCCGACAGCGTTTCGCAGATCCTTACCGAACATCGGCCGACCGTCTTTTGCGGCGTGCCCACGCTCTATGCGGCGCTGGTGCACAAATGGGAGAGCGAGGGCGCCCATCCCGATGCGCCGCTCAGAACCTGCATCTCGGCCGGCGAGGCGCTGCCAGAGGAGGTCGGCCGAAAATGGCAGGCGATCTGGGGCGTCGACATCATGGACGGCGTCGGCTCGACCGAGATGCTGCACATTTTCCTCTCCAACCGGCCGGGCGACGTGGTCTACGGCACGTCTGGCGTGCCCGTGCCGGGCTACGAGGTGCGGCTCGTCGACGAGGCAGGCGCCGATGTCGGTGTCGGCGAAGTGGGCGAGCTGCTCGTGCGTGGCGCATCGTCGGCCGACGGTTACTGGAACCAGCGCGACAAGAGCCGCTCGACCTTCGAGGGCCACTGGACGCGCACCGGCGACAAGTATGAACTGACGCCGGACGGCCGCTACGTCTACTGCGGACGCACCGACGACATGTTCAAGGTATCGGGCATCTGGGTGTCGCCGTTCGAGGTGGAGCAGGCACTGGTTTCGCATCCGGCGGTGCTGGAAGCGGCAGTGGTCGCCAAGCGCGATGATGACGGGCTCGAAAAGCCCAAGGCCTTCCTGGTGCTCAAATCGGGACAGGCCGGCGATCCGGACGCGCTGAAGGCGTTCGTCCAGGACAAGATCGGCAAGTGGAAGTACCCGCGCTGGGTCGAGATCGTCGACGATCTGCCGAAGACCGCGACCGGCAAGATCCAGCGCTTCAAGCTCAGGGAGACGGCGTGATGGCTGACTGGAAGGCTGAAGGCACACTGGAAGCCGGTGGCAAGACACTCGAATATCGCTGCTTCGGACCGGCACCGTCAGAGGCGCCCACCATCGTGATGCTGCATGAGGGGCTCGGCAGTGCGGGTCTGTGGCGCGATTTTCCCGAAAAGGTCGCCGAGGCGACCGGCATGGGCGTCTGCGCTTATTCGCGCGCCGGCTACGGCCAGTCGGACCCGGCGGACCTTCCGCGCCCGCTCGACTATATGACGCGCGAGGCCGTCGATGTGCTGCCCGAGGTGCTCGATCGGATCGGCTTTCGGCGCGGTATTTTGCTGGGCCATTCGGACGGGGCGACGATCGCGGCGATCCATGCGGGCAGTGTCGAGGACTATCGGGTGCGGGGCATCATATTGATGGCGCCGCATTTCTTCACCGAACAGATGGGACTGGACGAAATCGCGCGCGCCAGGAAGGCCTATGAGGGCGGCAATCTGCGTGACCGGATGGCCAGGCATCATCGCGATCCCGATCATACGTTCCGCGGCTGGAACGATGCCTGGCTCGATCCTGCCTTTGCGCGCTGGAATGTCGCCGAGGTCATCGACTATTGGCGCATTCCGGCGCTCGCGATTCAGGGCCGGCAGGACCAGTATGGCACGCTGGCCCAGATCGAAGAGATGGAGAGCCGGGCCTATTCGCCGGTGGAGGTGTCAGTCCTCGAGGACTGCCGCCACGCGCCGCATCAGGACCAGCCCGCAAACACGCTTGCGGCCATCGCGGAATTCGCCGCACGGCTCGAGCGGATCGAGGCCGCCGAGGTCGAGGCCGCCTGATGCACGCGCCGGTCCCGATGCCGCCCCATGCCCACATTCCTGGCCGGAATTGCCGGCATGATGAGGGGCGGTGGGACGATGTGCGGGCGACCGCCCAACCGGGCATGAGCGCCGAGGCGCTTGCCGCTTCGCCGGCCTTCACCGCCGGCATGGATTTCTTCGAGAACGGCTTCTTCTGGGAGGCGCACGAGGTGTGGGAGGCGGTGTGGATGGCCTGTCCGCCAAACTCGGCCGAACATCGTTTCGTTCAGGCGCTGATCCAGCTTGCCAATGCCGAACTCAAGCTTGCCATGGAAAAGCCCAAGGCGGCCAAGCGGTTGAGCGGGATTGCCGCAGCGCACCTGTCCGAAGCGGCGCGCGGGGGGCGCGAGCAGGTGCTCGGCGTCGGCGTTGCATGGCTGGAGGGCGCGATTGGCCGATGCCGGCATCGTGCCGCAAGGTTGGCGATAAGTGCATTATAATGCATATAATGCATTGACCTTGGCCAGAATATTTGCATTATGATGCAAAATATGGTTTACACCGCCCGGCTCGGGCGATAAGACGCAACATAACGCATGTGGGAGAATGTCGTGCCCGACATCATCGACTTCCGGACCGATCCGTCGCACTACCGCCATTGGCGGGTCGAGTATGATGGCGACATCGCCAATCTCTACATGGATGTCGACGAGGATGGCGGCCTTTTCGACGGCTATCAGCTCAAGCTCAATTCCTACGATCTGGGTGTCGATATCGAACTGGCCGATGTGGTGCAGCGCATGCGCTTCGAGCATCCCGAGGTGAAGGTCGTCGTCATGCAATCGGGCAAGGACAATGTGTTCTGCGCCGGCGCGAACATCCGCATGCTGGGCGGCGCGGCGCACGCGCACAAGGTCAATTTCTGCAAGTTCACCAACGAGACGCGCAACACGTTCGAGGCGGCCGAAGCCGACTCGGGCCAGAAATACATCGCCGCGGTGAAGGGTGCCTGTGCCGGCGGCGGTTACGAACTGGCGCTCGCATGCAACCACATCATGCTGACCGACGATTCATCGTCCTCGGTGGCGCTGCCCGAAGTGCCGCTTCTGGCTGTCCTGCCGGGTACGGGCGGGCTGACGCGTGTCACGGACAAAAGGAAGGTACGCCGCGATCTGGCCGATGTGTTCTGTTCGATCGAGGAGGGCGTCAAGGGCAAGCGCGCCACCGAATGGCGGCTCGTCGACGAGGTGGTGCCCAACTCTAAGTTTGCCGACGCCGTTCAGGCGCGCGCGAAGGAATTCGCCGCCGCATCGCCCAAGAACGCCCCCGAAAAGGGGATTGCGCTCGACCCGCTCAATCGCACGATCGGCGAGGACGGTTCGGTCACTTATTCGCTGGTCGAGGTCGCCGTCGAACGCGATGGACGCCGCGCGACGATCACCCTCCATGGACCGGACGGTGACGCGCCGGCCGATGCGGCCGCGCTGACCGCGCTTGGCGACCGGAGCTATTTCCTGCGGCTGGCGCGCGAACTGGACGATGCGATCCTGCATCTGCGCCTCAACGAGATGGAGCTTGGGCTTCTGGCTTTCCGCAGCCAGGGCGACGCCGCCAAGGTGTTGGCTGAAGAAAAGCTTCTCTTCGACAATGCCGATCACTGGCTGGCCAACGAGATCCTTCAATACTGGAAGCGGGTGATGAAGCGTATCGACGTGACGTCGCGCTCGCTGGTCGCCTTCGTCGAGAATGGCTCCTGCTTTGCCGGCATGCTGGCCGAGGTGCTGTTTGCCGTCGACCGGACCTACATGATGGAGGGCGATTTCGAGGGCGACAACCGCCCCGTCGCCTCGATCACCCTGTCGCAGGCCAATTTCGGCCCGTTCCCGATGGCCAACGATCTGACCCGGCTCGAAACGCGCTTTTTGGGCGAGCCCGAACGGGTCGAGGCGGCGAAGGAACAGATCGGTGAGGCCCTCGAAGCGTTCGATGCGAACGAACTGGGACTCGTCACCTACGCCTTCGACGATGTCGACTGGGAAGACGAGGTGCGCATCTTCCTTGAGGAGCGCGCCAGCTTCTCGCCCGACGCGCTGACCGGCATGGAAGCCAATCTGCGCTTTGCCGGCCCCGAGACCATGGAAACGCGCATTTTCGGCCGCCTGACCGCCTGGCAGAACTGGATCTTCCAGCGGCCCAATGCGGTCGGTGAGGACGGCGCCCTGCAACGCTACGGAACCGGCGTGCGCGGGCAATACAACATGCAGCGCGTCTGACGCGCGAACACCGGCGCCCCAGGCGCAACCCGGAGGAAGGACGACAATGCTCGATCTCATCAATGTCAGCTACGACACGCAAATCCCGAACAATGTCGGGCTCAGTTCGGACAAGCGCGTGCTCAAGGCGCTGGAGAAGTGGCATCCGGGATACATCAACTGGTGGAACGACCTGATCCCGGACAATTTCCAGCAGTCGCTCGTTTATCTGCGGACAGCCGTCTCCGTCGATCCGAAGGGCTGGGCCAAGTTCGACTATGTGAAGATGCCCGAATATCGCTGGGGCGTGCTGCTGGCGCCGCAGGTCGAGGACCGGACCATCCCGTGCGGCGAGCATGCCGGCGAGGCCGCCTGGCAGGAAGTGCCGGGCGAATATCGCGCCATGCTGCGCCGGCTGATCGTCATTCAGGGCGACACCGAGCCGGCATCGGTCGAACAGCAACGGTTCCTCGGCAAGACCGCGCCGTCGCTTTACGACTTGCGCAACCTGTTCCAGGTCAATGTGGAGGAGGGCCGGCACCTTTGGGCGATGGTCTATCTGCTGCACAAATATTTCGGCCGCGACGGCCGCGAGGAGGCCGACGATCTGCTGCGCCGCTCGTCGGGCTCGGAGGAAGCGCCGCGCATGCTGGGCGCCTTCAACGAGGAAACGCCGGACTGGCTGTCCTTCTTCATGTTCACCTATTTCACCGACCGCGACGGCAAGATGCAGCTTGAATCGCTCGCCCAGTCCGGCTTCGATCCGCTGTCGCGCACCTGCCGCTTCATGCTGACCGAGGAAGCGCACCACATGTTCGTCGGCGAGACCGGCGTTGGCCGCACGATCCAGGCCACATGCGAAGCGATGGTGAAGGCCGGCATCGAGGATCCTTACGACACCGACGCGATCCGCGCGCTTGGCGTCATCGACCTGCCGACGATCCAGAAGAAGCTCAACCTGCACTACACGCTGTCGCTGGACCTGTTCGGCCAGGAGGTTTCGACCAATGCGGCCAACGCGTTCAATGCCGGCATCAAGGGCCGCTACATGGAGAGCCGGATCGATGACGATCACAAGCTGCATGGCGACACCTACGAGGTCTGGGACTTCGAGGACGGCAAGCTGGTGCGCAAGGAGGTGCCGGCGCTGACGGCGATCAACATGCGGCTGCGCGATGATTATACGCGCGACGCATCGGGCGGTGTCGGCCGCTGGAACAAGATCATCGAGAAGACTGGCATCGATTTCCAGATGAAGCTGCCGCATGAATCCTTCAACCGGAAGATCGGCGTCTTCGCCGACAAGCTGTTCGACCCGGACGGCAAGCTTCTGACCGGCGCCGAGTATGATGCGGGCATGCCCGACTGGCTGCCGACCCATGCCGATGGGGATTTCATCCAGTCCCTGATGGTGCCGGTCTACGAGCCCGGCCAGTATGCAAGCTGGATCGCGCCGCCCAAGGTCGGCATCGACAACAAGCCGGGCGACTTTGAATATGTGAAGCTGCACATGGCCTGACGGGTCCACGTCAAGCATCGCCGGCGCGTCTTTGGGCCGCGCCGGCCGCTCTCTTCAATTCGGGAGGCATCGATGGATATCAGCAGAAACGCCAAAAAGCCGGACACCGCCGCGCGCGGCGACGTTCCGAGGATTTGCCTTGGCTGCAAGGACTGTCGGGGACCGTGCCTGCTGTTCGCCGAGCTTTACGGCGGCATCGCCATTGAGAGCCCGGGCCGGGAAGCGGCGGCATGAACAAGCCGGTCAAACAGCATCTGATCGACCCGGAAATCTGCATCCGTTGCTACACATGCGAGATGACGTGCCCGATCGGCGCCATCACCCATGACGACAACAATGTCGTGGTCGATGCCGCCCGGTGCAATTTCTGCATGGACTGCATTCCGGTGTGTCCGACCGGGTCGATCGACGAGTGGCGGATCGTCAACGAGCCCTATTCGCTGGACGAGCAGTTCGGCTGGTCCGAGCTGCCGCCCCAGGAGGAGATCGCGGCCGACGGCGATGGCGCCGACACCTCGATCGAAGCGTTCGACGATGCCATCGCCGCGCTCCTGGCCGAGGCGCACAGCGGCGCGGGCGGCAAGGCCAGGGCGCCGGCGAGCGCGGCCAAGCCTTCCATCAACCTCTACAACCTCGCCAAGCCGGCCGAGGCGACCGTGACCGGCAATTTCCGGCTGACCAGCGAAGATGGCGACAGTGACGTGCGCCACATCATTCTCGATTTTGGCGCCACGCCATTTCCCGTTCTGGAGGGCCAGTCGATCGGCATCATCCCGCCGGGGACCGACGAGAAGGGCGAGGCGCACCTGCCGCGGCTTTACTCGGTATCGAGTCCGCGCGACGGCGAACGGCCGAACTACAACAATGTCTCGCTGACGGTGAAGCGCGAGCCGAACGGAGTCTGTTCGAACCATGTCTGTGATCTCAAGCCGGGCGACACTGTCAGGGTGACGGGCCCGTTCGGCTCGACTTTCCTTTTGCCGTCCGATTCCGGCGCGCATCTGATGATGATCTGCACGGGCACCGGCTCGGCGCCCTTTCGCGCCTTCACCATGCGCCGGCAGCGCGAAAATCCGCGTCTCAAAGACACGATGTCGCTCTATTTCGGCGCGCGCACGCCCGAAGATCTTCCCTATTTCGGGCCCCTCAAAAAGGTGCCCGAGAGCTTCATGAAGAAGGTCTTCGCCTTTTCGCGCCAGCCCGAAAGCCCCAAAAACTATGTGCAGGACAAGCTGCGCGAGAACGCGGACGATGTCGCCGCGCTGATGCGCAATCCCGACGGCTACATCTACATTTGCGGGCTCAAGGCGATGGAGCATGGCGTCGAGGAGGCCCTGTCCGACATCGCCCGAAGTGCCGGGCTCGTCTGGACCGAGGTGCGCGACACCATGCGCGACGATGGCCGCTATCATGTCGAGACCTATTAGGCCATAGATGCCGCCACAGGCGAATCGGGCGGGGTGACGACATGGATGACGGGGTCTTCGAACACGAAATCCGGGTGGGCTGGGGCGACTGCGATCCGGCGCGGATTGCCTATACCGGCAAGCTGCCCATGTTCGCGCTCGAGGCCATCGAAGCCTGGTGGGAACACCATTTGGGCGGCGGCTGGTACCAGATGGAGCTCGACCGCGGCGTCGGAACGCCCTTCGTCCATATGAGCCTGAACTTCCGGTCGCCGGTCACGCCGCGCCACCGGCTCAAGTGCAAGGTCCGGCCGACGCGGCTGGGCGAAACGTCGATCGCCTTCAGGGTCGAGGCATTCCAGGACGGCACATTGTCGTTCGAGGGCGATTTCGTGTGCGTGTTCGCCGTGCCCATCGAATTGAAGAAGACCCCGCCGCCCGACGATATCCGGGCCATTGTCGAGGAGCGGATCCGCGCCGGCGCCAATGCTGCGGCCGGGCAGTAACCGTCTGCGCAGGCAGCGCGATTGCAGGCATTGAGAAATACCCGCGCTGGGGTATTTTGTGCACTATTGTACACATTGCGGCGGCCAGCATGAGCGAGATCACCAACTTCAAGGGCGTGGCGCAAAAGACCACCGCCGAGAGCCAGTCCGACGCGATGGTGGCGACGCTGCTCAAGCGGGTCGGCGAACGCGTGCGCAAGGCGCGCGAGCTCAAGGGCATTCCGCGCCGCGTGCTGTCGGAGATTTCCGGCGTGTCGCCGCGTTATCTGGCGCAGCTCGAATCGGGCGAGGGCAACATTTCGATCGGCCTGTTGCAGAAGGTGGCGGTGGCGCTCGACTACCGGATCGAATGGCTTGTCGGCGCCGAAGACCCGTGGTCATCGGACACGATGCGGGTGGCCGATTTGTTTCGGCGGGCGGGCTTTCACACGCGCCAGAAGGTGATCGATCTTCTGTCGCCAGACACCGAGACGGACATGCGCGCCAGCCGCATCTGCCTGATCGGGCTGCGCGGCGCCGGCAAATCGACGCTTGGCGCGATGGCCGGCGAACGGCTCGGCGTGCCGTTCGTCGAACTCAATCGTGAGATCGAGGAGCAGAGCGGCATGCCGGTCAACGAGCTGCTCGCCTTTTACGGGCAGGAGGGCTACCGCAAGCTGGAGGCCCAGGCGCTCGAACGGGTGATCGCCACCCATGATGCGATGATCCTTGCCGTTGCCGGCGGCATCGTCGCCGACCCGCAGACCTACAATATGCTGCTGGCGCATTTTCACACGGTCTGGCTCAAGGCGGAGCCCGAGGACCATATGGAGCGGGTGATGGCGCAGGGCGACACGCGGCCGATGGGCGGCAATCCCGAGGCGATGGATCAGCTCAAGTCGATCCTGACCAGCCGAGAGGCGTTATACGGCCGTGCCTCGTCGCAGGTCGACACCAGCGGCCGCAGCCTCGAGGAGACGCTCGACGACTTGATCGGCGTCATCGGCGAGCGGGGATTTTTGCGGTAGGACCTGCCGGCCGGGCAGGACCATGTTCGAACACAACGTTTTTCAGGAACATCCGATGACAGTGACGTGGAGGCGTGAAGGCGACGCCGGGCTGGTCGAACTCGCCAATCCGCCGGTGAACGCAATGGGTCTGGCCGTGCGGCAAGGGCTGCTGGACGCCGTCAGATGGGCGGAAAACGAACCCGGTCTTTCGCGCGTCATCGTCTCCGGCCAGGGCAGGGCTTTTGCCGCCGGCGGCGATGCGCGCGAGTTCGACGGCGATCCCGTTCCGCCGCATCTGCCCGACGTGCTCGATGCCATCGAAGCCAGCACGGTGCCTTGGATCGCCGCGGCCCATGGCGTGGCGCTTGGCGGCGGTGCGGAGCTGATGCTCGCCTGCCGCTACCGCATCGCGGCGCCGGAGACCAAGATCGGTCTGCCGGAAGTCACGCTGGGCGTGGTGCCCGGCGCGGGCGGCACGCAACGCCTGCCGCGCCTTGTCGGTCTTGATACGGCGCTCGACATGATCGCCAACGGCAAGCCGGTCGGCGCACTCGACGCGCAGGAGATGGGATTGGTGGATGCGGTGGCCGACGATCCGGTTGCCCATGCGATGTCGCTCGATATGACCTCAGTGCAGGACCGGCCGATCCTGTCGGCGCTCGACGGTCCGGCGCCCGACGATGACGCCGTCCAGAAGGCACGCGCGACGGCGCACAAGCGCATGCGCGGGCAGATCGCACCGCAAAAGGCGATCGACCTTGTGGCCTTGTCGGCCACTACAGCATTTCGCGACGCGCTGGCCCGGGAGCGCCAGACGTTCATCGAGCTGCGGTCGACGGAACAGGCAAAGGCGCTGCGCCATATCTTCTTTGCCGAGCGGGCGGCGAAGGCGCCAGGCTGGCTTGACGCCGAACCGCTGAAGGTCGAGCGCGCGGCGGTTGTCGGCGGCGGCACGATGGGTGCGGGCATCGCTTATGCGCTGCTCCTGGCCGGCATCGGTGTGACGCTTCTTGAGACCGATGCCGACGGGGTCGAGCGCGCCAAGGCCAATATTGGCCGGATTATGGATGCAAGCGGCAGGCGCGGGCTCCTGTCAGATGACAAGCGCGCAGGGATCGAAGCGGCGCTGACGGTCACGGACGATTATCGTGCGGCGGCCAAGGCGGATCTTGCCATCGAGGCGGCATTCGAGAGCATGGAGGTCAAAAAGACCGTGTTCGGCGCGCTTGAAAAGGCGCTGCCGGCCGATGCCGTGCTCGCCACCAACACATCCTATCTCGACGTCAACGAGATCGCCGCCGGCCTTGCCGATCCGTCGCGGCTGATGGGCCTGCATTTCTTTGCACCGGCGCACATCATGAAACTGCTCGAGATCGTGCAGGGTGATGCGACGAGCCATCGTGCGCTGGCGACCGGCTTTGATCTTGCCAAGCGCCTGCGGAAGGTGCCCGTTCTGTCCGGGGTCTGCGACGGCTTCATCGGCAACCGAATTCTGGCCCGCTATCGCGAGGCGGCCGACACGCTCCTGATGGACGGGACCAACCCCTGGGAGCTTGACGAGGCGATGGTCGAATTCGGCTACGCGATGGGACCCTATGAAGCGCAGGACCTGTCCGGCCTCGACATCGCCCATGCCAACCGTCAGCGCCAGGCCGCGACCCGCGATCCGGACCGGCGCTACATTCCGATCGGCGACCGCATGGTTGCCGAAGGGCGCCTTGGCAAGAAGGTCGGCGTCGGCTGGTATCGCTATCCGGGCGGGGGCGGCAAGGTCGTCGATCCGCTGATCGAGGATCTGGTTCGCGAGGAAGCTCATTTCGCCAAGGTCGAGCGGCGCGAGTTCACGGACGATGAAATCCGCCGCCGGCTGGTGCTGGCGATGATCAACGAGGCGGCCGACATCTTGGCCGAAGGGATCGCGCAGCCGGCGGCCGACATCGATCTGGTGACGGTGTTCGGCTACGGCTTTCCGCGCTGGCGGGGCGGGCTGATGCACTATGCCGACACGCTCGGCGTCGATGCCATTGTCGCCGACCTGCGGGCTCTGGAGGCCGAAGACCCGATCGCCTGGAAACCGAGCGCGGCGCTTTTGGCCTGTGCCCAGCAGGGCATCGCGCTGCGCGACTATCGTCCAAACCCTTAGCGGTGTGAAACGCAATGCCGGCCCTTTTCAAACCGGCGCGGATGTATTATAAACCGACCGATCGGTTAATTAATTCCGGCGCGCGTGCCGGACGGTCGAGGCGGAGGAGGCGCAGCGCATGTATGCCCAGATGGTGAAATCCACCGGCACGATGAAGACTCGTGAGGAAATGGATGAGCGCGAGCGCGCCTTTCAGGACCGTATCGATGCGGGCGAGAAGATCGAGCCGCAGGACTGGATGCCGGAAGGCTATCGCAAGACGCTGATCCGCCAGATCGGCCAGCATGCCCATTCGGAAATTGTCGGCCAGCTGCCCGAAGGTAACTGGATCACCCGAGCGCCGACGCTTGAGCGCAAGGCAATCCTCCTGGCAAAGGTGCAGGACGAGGCGGGCCATGGCCTTTATCTCTACTGCGCCGCCGAGACGCTGGGCGTCAGCCGCGACGAGATGACCGAGAAGCTGCATGACGGGAAGATGAAGTATTCCTCCATCTTCAACTATCCCACGCTCACTTGGGCCGATATCGGCGCGGTTGGCTGGCTGGTCGATGGCGCGGCGATCATGAACCAGGTGGCGCTGCAGCGCACCTCCTACGGCCCCTATTCGCGGGCGATGGTGCGCATCTGCAAGGAAGAAAGCTTCCACCAGCGCCAGGGCTATTCGATCATGATGAAGATGGCGTCCGGAACGCCCGAGCAGAAGCGCATGGCGCAAGATGCGCTGGATCGGCTTTGGTATCCTTCGCTGATGATGTTCGGTCCGTCCGACAAGGACAGCGTGCATTCGGCCCAGTCGATGGCCTGGAAGATCAAGGTCAGCACCAATGACGAGTTGCGCCAGAAATTCGTCGACCAGACGGTGCCGCAGGCCGAATATCTCGGCCTGACCGTGCCCGATGAGAACCTGAAATGGAACGAGGAGAAGGGCGGCTACGATTTCTCCGAACCGGACTGGCAGGAGTTCCACGATGTGCTGGCCGGCAACGGGCCGTGCAATGCCGACCGGATGGCCGCGCGCCGCACCGCCTGGGAAGACGGCGCCTGGTACCGCGACGGTCTCGTCGCCCACGCAAACAAGCGCGCCGCACAGCGCATGGCAGCGGAGTAATCGAAAATGTCTTCTGAATGGCCCCTGTGGGAAGTCTTCATTCGCGGCCAGCATGGCCTGAACCATCGCCATGTCGGCTCGCTGCACGCGCCGGACGCCGAAATGGCGATCAGACACGCCCGCGACGTCTACACGCGCCGCAATGAGGGCGTGAGCATCTGGGTGGTGCCGTCCAACCAGATCACGGCCAGCGTGCCGTCGGAGAAGGGCCCGATGTTCGACCCTTCCAAGTCGAAGATCTACCGCCACCCGACCTTCTATGACATTCCGGACGAAGTGGGGCACATGTGATGAGCGCGCTCGTCGAATTTGCGCTGCGCATGGGCGACAATACGCTGGTGCTCGGCCACCGCGTGTCGGAATGGTGCGGCCATGCGCCGGTGCTTGAAGAGGACATTGCGCTCGCCAACACGGCGCTCGACCTGATCGGCCAGACACAGATGTGGCTCGGCCTTGCCGGCGATCTGGAAGGCAAGGGCCGGACGGCCGACGATCTGGCCTACAAGCGCGATGTCTGGGACTTCCGCAACCTGTTGCTGGTCGAACGCCCAAACGGCGATTTCGGCCAGACCCTGATGCGCCAGTTCCTGTTCGATGCCTGGCATCATCCGATGCTGACATGGCTGTCGGAGAACTCGAAGCATGAGCGCGTCGCCGACATCGCCCGCAAGGCGGAACGCGAGGCGGCCTATCATCTGGAGCGGTCGACCGATCTCATCATTCGCTTGGGTGACGGCACGGATGAAAGCCATCGCCGCATGCAGGACGCACTTGCCTATCACTGGACCTATACGGGCGAGATGTTCGAGGCCGACGCGGTCGATCGCGAACTGGCCGACGCCGGTGTTGCGCCCGACCCGGCGGCGATGAAGCCGGGCTGGGATGCGCTGGTCGGCGATGTGCTCGCCGAGGCGACCCTCGAGGTGCCGGACAATCATTTCGTGCACAAGGGCGGCCGCAAGGGCCAGCACACAGAGCATCTGGGCCATATCCTCGCCGCCATGCAGTTCTTGCCGCGGGCCTATCCCGATGCACGCTGGTGAGACGCTTCCGAGCCGCGACGATGTGATGGGCTGGCTCGCCGACGTGCCGGACCCGGAAATCCCGGTCGTGTCCGTCGTCGATCTGGGCATTGTGCGCGATGTGGCGTGGGAGGACGACACGCTGGTGGTCACCATCACGCCGACCTATTCGGGCTGTCCCGCAACGTCCGTGATCGCGTTCGAAATCGAGGCGGCGATCCGCGGGCACGGCATCGACAATGTCCGGCTGGAAAACCAGATATCGCCGCCCTGGACGACAGACTGGATCGGGCCAACGGCGCGCGAGAAGCTGCGCCAATACGGCATCGCGCCGCCGATCGATGGCACCGCCGCCGACGGCAAGCGTGTGGCGCGGCTGCTTGGCGAGGGCAACGCCAGGGTGGAGTGTCCGCGTTGCGGCTCGGCCAATACGGCGGAAGTCAGCCGTTTCGGCTCGACACCCTGCAAAGCAGCGTGGCGCTGCAACGATTGTCTGGAACCGTTCGACTATTTCAAATGCATTTGAGGGCCGACCGATGGCGCAGTTTCATTCGCTCACTGTCACCGATGTGAACCACGACACGCGCGATGCGGTTGTCGTCACGCTCGCTCCCGGCGAAGCGGATCGTGAGGCGTTCGACTTCACGCAAGGCCAATATCTGACCTTCCGCCACGATTTCGACGGCACGGAGGTGCGCCGCTGCTATTCGATCTGCGCCGGCAAGGATGATGGGGTGCTGCGGGTCGGCATCAAGCGCGTCGATGGCGGCGCCTTCTCGTCCTGGGCAAAAGAGAACATCAAGCCCGGCGATGTGATGGAAGCCATGCCGCCGATGGGCAATTTCTTCGTGACGCTCGATCCCGATGCCGAGCGCCACTATCTTGGCTTTGCCGGCGGTTCGGGCATCACACCTGTCCTGTCGCTGCTCAAGACCGTCTTGGCGCGTGAGCCGAACGCGCGCTTCACGCTGGTCTATGCCAACCGCGCCGTGAACACGATCATGTTCCGCGAGGAGCTCGAAGACCTCAAGAACATCTATCTGGGCCGCTTCACGGTCCTGCATATCCTCGAAAACGATGCGCAGGAGATCGATCTGTTCACCGGCCGTGTCGATGCGGACAAGCTCGATGCGCTGTTTACGCACTGGATCGATGCGGCGTCGGTCGATTACGCCTTCATCTGCGGCCCCGAGCCGATGATGCTGACCATCGCCGAAGGGCTGAAGGCCCGCGGGCTGCCCGAAGACCGGATCAAGTTCGAACTGTTCAAGAGCGCCCAGCCGGGCCGGCTGCCGAAAAAGGCCAACGGCCATGCGGCGGGCAAAACCGGCGACAGCGTCAAGGCGACCCTGTTTCTTGAGGGCGTGACGCGCACGATCGAGGTGCCGAAGGATGGCACGACGCTGCTCGACGCCGCGCTCGATGCCGGGCTGAACGTGCCCTATGCGTGCAAGGCGGGCGTCTGTTCGACATGCATGTGCAAGATCACCGAGGGCGCCGGCGAGATGCTGTCGAACAATGCGCTCGAGGATCACGAGGTCCGCGACGGCTTTACGCTGAGCTGCCAGACGGTGCCGACGACGGACACGATCAGCGTCACCTACGACGTCTGACGACAAGAACCGATTGGGAGACATCCGATGAACGTTGCCACCGCGACGACGCGCCGGCTTGAAAGCTATGTGAAGGGCCAGTGGGTTGCCGGCAGCGGCGATGGCGCGCTGCTGACCGATGCGGGCACCGGCGAACCGGTGGCGGTGATCAGTTCGTCGGGCCTCGATTTCGCCGGCGCGCTCGCTTACGGGCGCGAAAAGGGCGGCCCCGCGCTGCGCGCGTTGAGCTTTCACGAGCGCGCGCTGATGCTCAAATCGATCGCGCTGATGCTCAATGGCGAGCGCGATGCGTTCTATGCCGAAAGCTATCGCACCGGGGCGACGAAGACGGATTCGATGATCGATATCGACGGCGGCATCGGCACCTTCTTCGTCTATTCTTCCAAGGGCCGGCGCGAACTGCCCAACACGCGGGTGCTGCTCGATGGCGATGTCGAGCCTCTGTCCAAGGACAATTCGTTCTCCGCGCAGCACATCATGACGCCGCTGCAAGGCATTGCCATCCACATCAACGCGTTCAATTTTCCCTGCTGGGGGATGCTGGAGAAGCTGGCGCCGACGCTGCTCGCGGGCATGCCGGCCATCGTCAAGCCGGCCAGCCAGACCGCCTATCTGACCGAACTGATGGTCAGGAAGATCGTCGACAGCGGCATCCTGCCCGATGGCGCGCTGCAACTGGTCAGCGGTTCGGCGGGCGACATGCTCGATCATGTGACAGGCCAGGATGTGGTCACCTTCACCGGTTCGGCCAGCACCGGCCGGATGCTGCGCACCCACAAGGCAATCGTCGGGAACTCGACGCGGTTTTCGATGGAGGCCGACAGCCTCAACTCATGCGTTCTGGGCGCCGACGCCGAACCGGGAACGCCGGAGTTCGACCTGTTCGTCAAGGAAGTGGCGCGCGAGATGACCGCCAAGGCGGGCCAGAAATGCACCGCCATCCGCCGCGCCTTCGTGCCGCGCGGCCAGGTCGATGCGGTGATCGAGGCGTTGCGCGCGCGGCTTTCAAAGACCGCCGTCGGCCTTCCGGCGGACGAGGGCACGCGCATGGGCGCGCTCGCCAGTCAGGACCAGCGTGAGGAAGTGCGCGCGCGCATCGCCGATCTGGCCGCCGATGGCGAGATCGTCGCGGGCGATCCGGACAATCCGGTGCTCGCCTCGGGCAATCCCGAGGCCGGCGCGTTCCTCAACCCGGTGCTGCTGCATTGCGCCGATCCGCACGGCGCCGAAAACGTTCACGATGTGGAAGCGTTCGGGCCGGTTGCGACCGTCATGCCGTATGACGATGCCGAAGAAGCGGTTGCGCTGACGCAAAAGGGCAAGGGCTCACTGGCCGCGTCAGTCTTCACCAATGACCCGGCTTTCGCCGAGCAGGTCGTGATTGGCATGGCGCCGTTCCATGGCCGCATCCTGATCGGCAACCGCGACAGCGCCAAATCGTCGACCGGCCATGGTTCGCCCATGCCGGGGCTTGTTCATGGCGGGCCGGGCCGCGCCGGCGGCGGCGAGGAACTGGGCGGCATTCGCGGCGTCAAGCACTTCATGCAGCGCACGGCCATTCAGGGCACGCCGCGCCTTCTGGCGCCGGTGACCGGTCGCTGGATGGAGGGCGCAGATGCGGGCGACACATCCGTCCACCCGTTCCGCAAGTCGCTGGCCGATCTGCAAATCGGCGATCAGGTGGTGACGAAACCGCGCGAGGTGACGCTCGCCGATATCGAGCATTTCGCCGATTTCACCGGTGACACGTTTTACGCGCATATGGACGATGACGCGGCCAAGGCGAACCCGTTCTTCGACGGACGGGTGGCACATGGCTATCTGATCGTCTCGTTCGCGGCGGGCCTGTTCGTCGATCCGGCGCCGGGGCCGGTGCTCGCCAATTACGGCGTCGACAATCTGCGCTTCATGACGCCGGTCTATCCGGGCGATGAGCTCAAGGTCCGTCTGACGGCCAAGGAGATCAACCCGCGCGCCACCGCCGACCATGGCGAGGTGCGCTGGGACGCGCAGGTGACCAACCAGGACGCCGATGTTGTCGCGCAGTATGACGTCTTGACCATGGTCGCCAAACAATGGCCACTGCCTGCGGAGGGGTGACGCGCCTCAGGCGGCCCATGGATCGGTAAACGCGACATCCATGGCCTCGAATGGGGCGGTGTCGCGGGATGCGACGATCATCCCTTTGGCGGCCGCTATGGCCGCGATCTGGCCGTCCGCGAAGCCGACACCCCGGCCAGCCTTGCGCGCGGCGGCCATGCGTTCGGAAAATTCAGCGGCGGCCGTCCGGTCGAAGGCCAGAATGCGGTCGCCGAAAACGCGGTCCTCGGTTTCTTCCAGCCTTGCCTTCAGTTCATTTTTCCGCCGCCCGTCGGGCAGGGCTGCAATGCCATAACCGAGTTCCGCGAGGCTGATTGTCGAAAGGTGCAGCGTCCGCAAATCCTGCGCATTCAGCCAGTCGACAACGCGCCTGTTCGCGCCGGGTCGCATCGCCTCCGAGACAACATTGGTGTCGAGAAGGATCATTCCAGGTTGGGCGGCTCATGCGGAGTGCGATCGCGCTTTATATCGACCCCGGTCAGGTCCGCTCCGGACCAGATATCGGCGATCATGTCGCCGGCCTTGGGCCGCTCGTCCCCATTCAGGCTTTTGGCAAGAATGGCGCGGGCTTCGGCCTCCGCACTGCGGCCATGGTCGCGCGCCTGCGCCTTGAGCGCGCGGTGCACCTCGTCGGGCAATTGGCGAATTATGATCTGGGCCATGGATGCCTCCAAACATGAAAACCCATGATATCAAAATGATATCGTGATATCAATACCGCTATGGCTTAACGCCGCCGACGCCGTCGAGGATGATGCGCGTTGCGATGCGCGCATAGTCCTCGCGGGTAACCGGGCCGTCTTCCTTGAACCAGGTGTAGACCCAGTTGAGCATACCGAAGAGGCTCATCGTCACCGGCGTCAGAAGATGGGTGCCGGGCTCGGCGAGCCTGGGGTTCAGCTCTTTCAAAACATTGGCAAAGCGGGCGACGATGCGCTTTTCGGTATCGCGCAGCTGCGCGCGCTGGGCCTCCGACAGCGCGCCGAAAGCGTTGAGCTGCACCTTGTGGGCATTGTCGGCGCCGCGATAGGTCTCCAGCACTGCGCGCACCAGCTTTTCGAGCCGGTCTCCGGGCGCGAGCGAAGGATCGTCGGCGGCAATCACCGCCTCGTCCAGATGGCTGATATGTGTGTTGACGATCGCAAAGATCAGCGCGTCCTTGGACGGATAATAGTGATAAAGCAAGGCCTTGGAGACGCCGCATTCGCGCGCGATCTGCGACATGGACGCTTTGTCCATGCCCAGTTCGGCAAAGACGGCGGCGGCACTGTCGAGAATATGTGCCTGCTTTTCGGCGAAATCGGCGGCGCGGGGACGGGCCATCGGGCCTCTCTTTCTAGCCCTTGGGCCGGTTGTCGACGACGCGTTTGGCCTTGCCTTCAGAGCGCGGGGCCGAACCCGGCTCGCCGACATTGATCTTGGCGGTCACGCCGATCACGGATTTGATGTGATGGGCAAGCTCGTCGGCGCTCGCCTTGCGCGCCTCCTCACTGGCCGCATTCTCCAGCGCTTCGAGATGCACGGTCATCGTGTCCATCCGGCCTTTGCGAGCCAGTTCGATCTGGAAGTGCGGCGCAAGGCCGGCGCATTTGAGGATCTGTTCCTCGACCTGGGTCGGGAAGATGTTGACGCCGCGCAGGATGATCATGTCGTCGGAGCGGCCGGTGATCTTGTCCATCCGGCGCATCGACCGCGCCGTGCCGGGCAGGAGCCTGGTCAGGTCGCGCGTGCGGTAGCGGATGATAGGCAGCCCCTCCTTGGTCAGCGTGGTGAAGACGAGTTCGCCCATCTCGCCGTCCGGCACCGGCTGGCCGGTCTCCGGGTCGATGATTTCGGGATAGAAATGGTCTTCCCAGATGTGCAGCCCGTCCTTGGTCTCGACGCACTCATTGGCAACGCCCGGACCCATCACTTCCGACAGGCCGTAAATGTCGACCGCGTGCATATCGAAGGCCTGTTCGATCTCGCCGCGCATGGCGTTCGTCCATGGCTCGGCACCGAAAATGCCGACCGCGAGCGACGAGGCGCGCGGATCTTTGCCCTGGCGGCGGAACTCGTCGAGGATCGACAGCATGTAGGAGGGCGTGACCATGATCACGCGGGGCTTGAAATCCTCGATCAGCATCACTTGCCGCTCGGTCATGCCGCCCGAGACGGGAATGACGGTGCAGCCGAGCCGCTCCGCGCCATAATGGGCGCCCAACCCGCCGGTGAACAGGCCATAGCCATAGGCCACATGCACCGGATCGCCCGGCCGCCCGCCGGATGCGCGGATCGAACGGGCCACCATGTCGGACCAGATGGAGATGTCCTTTTCCGTGTAGCCGACGACGGTCGGCTTGCCCGTCGTGCCCGAGGATGCGTGCAGGCGCACGATCTTCTCGCGCGGCACGGCAAACATGCCGAACGGGTAATTGTCGCGCAAATCCGCCTTGGTCGTGAAGGGGAACTTGGCCAGATCGGCGAGGGATTCCAGATCGTCCGGGTGGACGCCCGCTTCGTCGAAGCGCTTGCGGTAGAACGGTGCGTTCTCATAGGCATGGCGCAGCGACCATTTCATGCGCTCGAACTGAAGCGCAGCTATCTCGTCGCGCGATGCGGTTTCGATCGGCTCGAGATCGCCGGGCTTGGGGGAAAGGTCTTCCATGGTCTGTCTCAGATGTCTTCCAGAATTGTGCCGGGTATGGTGCGTGAATGGCCGCGGAATTCGCCGATCACGTCGCCGTCCTGATTGGTGACCGAAATGTCGTATATGCCGGACCGGCCGGTGCGCGAGACTTCGCGGCCGGTGGCGGTCAGCCGGTCGCCTTGCTTGCCGGGGCGGATGAAGGTGAGCGAAGTGTGCTGGGCGACCGTGCGCTGATTGTATCCGTTGCAGGCAAACGCGAACGCGCTGTCGGCGAGGGTGAAGATGTAACCGCCATGGCAGGTGCCGTGGCCATTGACCATTTGCGGGGTGATGGTCATCGCAACGGTCGCCTTGCCGGGCGCGACGTGCTCGATCTCCATGCCCAGATGCCGGCTGGCATTGTCGTCAGCCCACATGGCGTCGGCGCAGGCGCGGGCGAGTTCATCCGGCGTCATCATTGCCCCCGAAAGTCTGGTTTGCGCTTGTCGAGAAAGGCGGTGACGCCCTCGGCATAGTCGGCCGTGCGGCCGGCAACGCGCTGCGTGTCGCGCTCATGGTCGAGTTGGGCGTCGAAGCTGTTCGTGCTCGCCGCCTGGATCGACTGTTTCGTCAGGCCGAGGCCCCGTGTCGGGCCGGCGGCGAACTGGCGGGCGAGGGCGTTCGTCTCGTCCATCAGCGCGTCGTCATCGACCGCCTTCCAGATCAGGCCCCAGTCGGCGGCTTTCTCGGCGGGCAGCGGTTCGCCGGTCAGCGCCAGCCCCTTGGCGCGCGCTTCGCCTAGAAGCCGCGTCAGCATGAAGCTGCCGCCCGCGTCCGGCGTCAGGCCGATCTTGGCGAAGGCCTGGATGAATTTGGCGGATTTGCCGGCAAGCACGACGTCGCAGGCAAGCGCGATGTTGGCGCCCGCTCCAGCGGCCACGCCATTGACTGCGACGACAATCGGCTTCTCAAGCGACCGGATCAGCCGCAGTGTCGGGTTGTAGAAGGTTTCGAGCGTATGGCCGAGATCGGGCGGGCCGTCCATCGTGCGCGGGTCGCGATCGCCCAGATCCTGACCGGCGCAAAAAGCGCGGCCGGCGCCGGTCATCAGAACGCAGCGCACTTCGTCCTCGTCATGGGCGCGCTGGATCGCCGCGCGGAAGGCGCGATGCATGTCCTCGTTGAACGAATTGAGCTTGTCGGGCCGGTTGAGCGTGACGCGCAAAACGCTGTCATCAAGCTCGCAGAGCACGGTGGCGTCCTGCGCCATATGATCCCTCCCTTGCGCCCGGTCGGAACGCCAATCCAAGGCCGACAAAACCATAAACCGACCGGTCAGTCAATGAATTCGGTCGATGAATTTCCGGGATCGGCTGGCGGCGGGGCTTGCCCTTGAAGTCAAGCGCGCGGATATTCCCATCATGATTCAAGCAGCGACCGCATCTGTCTGGCATACATCGCTTTTCGGCGACGACGCGTTGGCGGCGCTGTTTTCGGAAAAGGCGTTACTCGAGCGCTTCGGCGCATTCGAGATGGCACTGACGCGGGCGCTTGGCGCCCATGGTCTGGTCGATGCGGGCATGGCCGACACAGCCATCGCGGCGATGCAATCATTCGAGCCCGACGTCAATGCGATCCGCCGGGCGATGCAAACCGACGGCGTGCCGGTTCCCGCCTATGTGAGGCAATTGAAAGCAGCCGCCGGCGATGCCGCCGGGGCGATCCATGTCGCCCCGACCAGCCAGGATCTGATCGACACGGCGACCGCCATGGCGCTGCGCGACGCAGGCACTCTGCTTGCCGGGCGTGTCGAAGCGGTTCTGTCGGCAATCGGCGCGCTGGATGCGCGTTTCGGCGGTGATGCGCTGACGGGCCGGACGCGCATGCAGGCGGCGTTGCCGATCAGCGTGGGCGACCGGCTGTCGGCGTGGTCGAAACCGGTCAGCGGCAGTCTCGACCGGCTCGCGCGCGTGCGCGACGATGCTGCGCAGTTGCAGTTCGGCGGACCGGTCGGGCTGGGCCCCGAAACGCTCGGCGAAGCCGGACCCGCGGTCGCCGGCGCGATGGCCGCTGAACTCGCGCTGCGCCTGCCGGCCCGGCCCTGGCACACGGATCGCAGCGCCTTTGTCGCCTTCGGCAACTGGCTGTCCATGGTCACCGGTGCGGTGGGCAAGATCGGCCAGGATGTGGCTCTCATGGCCCAGCAGGGAATCGACGAGATCGAACTGTCGTCCGGCGGCACAAGCTCGGCCATGCCGCACAAGCATAATCCCGTGGTTGCCGAAAAGCTGGTGACGCTCGCGCGCTACAACGCCGTCCAGATCGGCGGGTTGCATCAGGCGATGGTGCATGAACAGGAGCGTTCCGGCAGCGCCTGGATGCTGGAATGGATGATCCTGCCGCCGATGGTCGAGGCCACCGGACGGGCGCTGACCGATGCCGATGAACTGCTGCGGTCGGTGACGCGGATCGGTGCCGCCGTCTGATCAGGCCGCCTGGCGCAGGCCGAGCATCTGGCGGGCCTGCTGCCATGTGGCGACGGGGCGTTCGTGGCGCTCGCAGATCTCGACGACGCGGCTGACAAGCGCGGCGTTCGATGGCGCCAGCGTGTCCTTGTTGAGGCGCACATTGTCCTCAAGGCCCGTGCGGGCATGTCCGCCGGCCGCCACCGACCATTCATTGACGGTGATCTGGCCGGGGCCGATGCCTGCGGCACACCATTCGGCGTCGGGAACGAGGCGCTTGACCGTCTCGACGTAGAAGTCGAACACCGGCTTGTCGACCGGCATGGCGTTTTTGACGCCCATGACGAACTGGATGTAGGGCGTGTCGGGGATGCGGCCGTCGCGCCACATGGCGACCGCCTGGAAGATATGCGAGGCATCGAACGCCTCGATCTCGGGCTTGACGGCGTATTTGCGCATTTCCGCGGCGAGCCAGTCGACCAGATCGGGCGGGTTTTCGTAGACGCGGGTCGGAAAGTTGTTCGAGCCGACCGAAAGGGACGCCATGTCCGGCCGCAGCGGCAGCATGCCGCCGCGCTCGGTGCCGGCACCCGAGCGACCGCCGGTGGAAAACTGGATCACCATGCCGGGGCAGTGCTTTTCCAGCCCTTCCTTCAGCCGCGCGAACTTTTCGGGATCGGAGGTCGGCGTTTCGTCGGCGTTGCGGACATGGGCGTGGACGATCGATGCGCCCGCCTCGAAGGCTTCGTGGGTCGATTCGAGTTGCTCGTCGATCGTGACGGGAAGCGCCGGGTTGTTGGCTTTCGTCGGCACCGAGCCGGTGATGGCGACGCAGATGATGCAGGGCTTTGTCGTCTCGGTCATGAACCGTCACATATCGAAGAAAATCGTCTCGTTCTCGCCCTGGAGCCGAACGTCGAAGCGGTATAGGCCGTCTGCCGTCCTGGCCGCAAGGAGCGTCGGAACGCGGTGCTGGTGCTCGATCCGGGTCAGCACGGGGTCCTCGGAGTTGGCCTCGGCCTCGTCGTCGAAATAAAGCCGCGTGTGCAAGCCGATATTGATGCCGCGCGCGACGATCCACATCGAAATGTGCGGCGCCTGCAGGCGCCCGTCGCGCCATGGCACGCGACCGGGCTTGACCGTGTCGAAGCGATACTCGCCGGTCTGCAAATCCGCAGCGGCCCGGCCCCAGCCGGAGAATTCGGGGTCCGCCACGCCACGGGTTTCGCCGGGTGCGTTGAAGAGCCCGTCCGCGTCGGCCTGCCAGATTTCCAGGACCGCGTCCTTGAGCACGCCGCCCATGCCATCGGTGACCGTGCCCGTGACAGTGATTTCCTCGCCGCGCACGGCGCCGGTCTTCATCGTTGTGCCGAGATCGGTCTCGTAGACGCCATGGATGCCGGTGACGTTGGGGTTCATGCCGATATGGACGTAGGGGCCTGCGGTTTGCGAGGGGGTTTCCTTGAGGGTCGGATAGCGCCGGGTCATCTCAAAGGCCCTCCAGCCGGTTCTCGAACAGGGTCTGCCGCTTGCCACGCAAGACGATGTCGAAGCGCCAGGCGCGGGCGTCCATCGGCACGGTGCGGGTCATGTCGAGTTCCGCGATCAGGCTTTCGACGGCGTCCTTTTGCGGGATCGCCCCGACGATCGGGCAATGCGGGATCAACGGGTCGCCTTCGAAATACATCTGCGTGATCAGGCGCTGTGCGAAGGCCGTGCCAAAGAGCGAAAAGTGAATGTGGGCCGGCCGCCAATCGTTGCCGCCATTGGGCCATGGGTAGGCGCCGGGCTGGATGGTGCGAAACTCGTAAAAACCCTGTTCGTCGGTCAGCACGCGGCCGCAGCCGCCGAAATTGGGATCGAGCGGCGCCAGATAGCTTTCCTTCTTGTGGCGGTAGCGGCCGCCGGCATTGGCCTGCCAGACTTCCAGCAATGCGTTCGGGACGGGACGCCCCATCTCGTCGGTGACGCGCCCATGGACGATGATGCGCGGGCCGATGGCGCTCTCGCCGGGCTCGGCAAAATTGTGCACCAGGTCATGGTCCATGTCGCCCAGCATGGCGTGGCCGAATACGGGGCCGGTCTCCTCGCCAAGCGATGTGGGCAGCGACAGGAGCGGGGCGGAAGGCGCGCGCATGACCGAGGTCTTGTAGGGCGGATGGAGCGCCGGCGGATGCCATGCGCGGTCGCGCGCGGCGTAGCCCGCATGCGGTTCGGGCGTGTTTTTCATGTCACCGTCTCCTCCTGTTCCATCGCGCGATAGGTCTCCTTGGCGATCTTGATCGCGCGGTTGGCGCGCGGCACGCCTGCATAGACCGCAACATGCATGAAGGCTTCCATGACATCGGCCTTGCTGGCGCCGGTGCGCTTGCAGGCGCGCACATGCATGGCGATCTCGTCGAAATTGCCGGTCGCGGCGAGCAAGGCCAGCGTCAGGATGGACCGCTCGCGCAGCGAGATCGTGTCGCGCGCCCACAGATTGCCCCAGGCGGTCTCGGTGATCATGGTCTGGAAGGGCGCGTCGAACTCGGTCTTTTCGGCTTCGGCGCGGTCGACATGATCGTCGCCCAAGACGCGTCGGCGCATCTTCATGCCGTTCTGCAGGCGGTCCGTGTCCATGCGGTCGCTCATCATCGGGCTCCCATCGTCATCGTTGCACACCCATCAATAGGGCAGGCCGACATAGTTCTCGGCCATCGCCTTTTGCGCCGCCTTGCTGTCGCGCAGGAATTCCAGTTCGGCGACCTGCATCTTGTGGTCGAACTCGGACTGGTCGGGAAATCGGTGCATGAGCGACGAAAACCACCAGGAGAAGCGCTCGGCCTTCCAGATGCGTGCCAGCGCTCGGTTCGAATATCTGTCGAGCCCCTCTTCATCATTCAACTCGTAGAACTGCGTCAGCCCCCTGAACAGGTAATGGACGTCCGAGGCGGCCGTGTTGAGCCCCTTGGCGCCGGTCGGCGGCACGATGTGGGCGGCATCGCCGCACAGGAACAGCCGGCCCCAGCGCATCGGCTCGGTGACGAACGAGCGCAGCGGCGCAATCGACTTTTCGATCGAAGGGCCGGTGACCAGCCCCTCGGCGACATGGCTCGGGATGCGGCGCTTGAGCTCGGTCCAGAATTCGTCGTCCGACCAGTTCTCGACCTTGTCGTGCGCCGAACACTGCACATAATAGCGCGACAGGTTCTCGTTGCGCATCGAGCACAGCGCAAAGCCGCGTTCGGAGTTGGCGTAGATCAGCTCGTGGTTGACCGGCGGGGTCTCCGACAGGATGCCGAGCCAGCCGAACGGGTAGACCTTTTCATATTCACGCCGGGCTTCTTCGGGGATCGATCTGCGGCTGACGCCGTGAAAACCGTCACATCCGGCGATGAAATCGCAATCGATGCGCCGCTCCATGCCCTCGACCGTGTAGGTGACATGGGGGTTGTCGAGGTCGGCATCGTGGATGGCGACATTGCCGACATTGAACTCGACTGCGCCGCCGCTTGCCTCGCGGGCATCATAGAGATCGCGCGTGACCTCTGTCTGCCCGTAGACCATGACGGGCGTTCCGGTGTGCTCGACAAAATCGATACGGAACATCTCCTCGCCGTAGGAGATCAGCGTGCCGGCATGCTCGAAGCCTTCCTTGCGCATCCGGCGGCCGACACCGGCCTCCTCGAGCAGCCGCAGCAGCCCTTCCTCCAGAACGCCAGCGCGTATGCGCCCAAGGACATAGTCGCGCGTCTGGCGCTCCAGCACGATGGAATCGATGCCGCGCGTGCGAAGAAGCTGCGACAGCAACAGGCCCGAAGGGCCACCGCCAATGATGCAAACCTGTGTGCGCATGGGTGCCTCGTTTGGTGAACCACCATCTTGTTTGCACAAAATCGGTATGTAAAATCATATTTGGAGCTTTTTGAATAACGGAAACGGTATGAATTTGGAGAAACGCATCAAGCTTCGGCATCTCAAGACGTTTTGCGAGATCGCCAGGCTTGGCAGTTTCAAGAAGGCGGCGTCCGCCTTGCACGTCACCCAGCCGGCCATCTCGCGCACACTGGCCGAACTCGAACAAATGGTCGAGGCGACGCTGTTGGTCCGCGATCGCGGCGGTGTGGCACTGACGCCTGAAGGTGCGATCTTCCTGCAGTTCGCGCAGATGGGGCTCGACGCGATTCAGCAGGGGGTCAATCGCCTGAGCCGGTTGCGGTCGGGCGACGCCGGGCGGGTGCGGATCGGCGCGCTGCCCAGCGTTGCGGCGCGGCTGCTGCCCGATGCGGTCCAGGCGTTCGCCGTTCTTTCGCCAGGCACGGCGGTGATGGTGGAGGAGGGGCCGCACGAGTTTCTCGTCAATCGCCTCAAGGCCGGCGAACTGGATCTGGTTGCCGGCCGGCTGGGGCCGCCGGAGACGATGGCCGGCCTGTCGTTCACCCAGCTCTATCTCGAACATGTGGTGTTGGCGGCGCGGCCCGGCCATCCGCTGGCCGGCTCGTCCGACCTGGCCGCCGTCGCCGACTATCCGGTCATCTATCCGGCGCCCAATTCGGCAATCCGTCCGCTGGTCGACCGGCTGATGATCGCCGGCGGGGTCAGCGATCCGCCGCGTGCGATCGAGTCGGTGTCCGGATCGTTCGGCCGCAGCCTCGTTCTGTCGTCCGACGCGGTCTGGATCATCTCCGCCGGCGTCGTGGCGCAGGACCTTGAAGCCGGCCGGCTGATCGGCCTGGAAGTCGACACGCAGATGACATCCGGCCCCGTCGGCATCATGGTGCGGGCCGACGAGCAGAGCCCGGTTTTGGTGCGTCTTTTCTCGCGCGCGATCGGCCAAGTGCTGGAGACGCGGACCTGAACGGCAAAAAAAGAGACCGCGCCGAGCGATGCCGGGCGCGGTCTGATGGGTGAAGCGGAGCCTTGCGGCTCCGCGTCGTCGGTTCAGTTGCCCCAGGAGGCGACCAACTCGTCATAGCTGATGGTGATCGGCTCCTCATCCTCGTTCTCGAGCTTGGGGAACGGTGCACCGGGCTCGGCCAGCCACTCGGCCGGATCGCGCGGCTCGTTCATCACCGGGCCGAGATCGCCCTGGACGCCGGCCCGTTCGAGGCGCTCAAGCACGCTCTCCTGATCGGCGCACAGTGCGTCGAGCGCTTCCTGCGGCGTCTTCGCACCGGACATGGCGTCGCCGATGTTCTGCCACCACAACTGCGCCAGACGCGGATAGTCGGGCACGTTGGTGCCGGTCGGCGACCAGGCGATGCGGGCCGGCGAACGGTAGAACTCGATCAGGCCGCCAAGACGCGGCGCGCGCTCGGTGAAGTGATCGGAGTCGATCGTCGACTCGCGGATGAAGGTCAGACCCACATCGGCCTTTCTCAGATCGACCGTCTTGGAGACGACGAACTGCGCATAAAGCCAAGCCGCCTTGGCGCGGTCGACCGGCGTCGACTGCATCAGCGTCCAGGACCCGGCGTCCTGATAGCCGATCTTCTGGCCTTCCTTCCAGTAGACGCCGTGCGGGGAGGGCGCCATGCGCCATTTCGGCGTGCCGTCCTCGTTCATCACCGGCAGGCCGGGCTCGACCGTGGCGGCGGTGAAGGCCGTGTACCAGAACATCTGCTGGGCGACATTGCCCTGGGCCGGGATCGGGCCGGCTTCCGAGAAGGTCATGCCGGCGGCTGCGGGCGGCGAGTATTTCTGCAGCCATTCGATCGCCTTGGTGACGGCATAGACGGCCGCCGGCGAATTGGTGGCGCCGCCGCGCGCGACGCACGAGCCGACAGGCTGCGAATTCTCGTTGACGCGAATGCCCCATTCGTCGACCGGCAGGCCGTTCGGCTCGCCGACATCGCCCATGCCGGCCATCGACATCCAGGCATCGGTGTAGCGCCAGCCGAGGCTCGGATCCTTCTTGCCGTAGTCCATGTTGCCATAGACTTCGCCTTCGACGCCCAGATGGCTCAGGTCGCGGCCGGTGAAGAATTCGGCGATGTCCTCATAGGCCGACCAGTTGACCGGCACGCCGAGCTCATAGCCATATTCGGCCATGAAATCGGCCTTGTTCTTCTCATCGTTGAACCAGTCGTAGCGGAACCAGTAGAGGTTGGCGAACTGCTGGTCGGGAAGCTGGTAGAGTTTGCCGTCGGGACCTGTTGTGAACGAGGTGCCGATGAAGTCGTCGATGTCGAGCGTCGGCAGCGTCACGTCTGCGCCTTCGCCGGCCATCCAGTCGGTCAGGTTGCGCACCTGCTGATAGCGCCAGTGGGTGCCGATCAGGTCGGAATCGTTGATGTAGGCGTCATAGATGTTCTCGCCGGACTGCATCTGCGTCTGCAGCTTTTCGACGACGTCGCCTTCACCGATCAGATCGTGCGTGACCTGGATGCCGGTGATCGCGGTGAAGGCCGGCGCCAGCACCTGGCTTTCATATTCATGGGTGGTGATGGTTTCCGAGACCACCTTGATCTCCATGCCGGCAAACGGCTGGGCGGCGTCGATGAACCACTGCATCTCCGCTTCCTGCTCTTCACGGGACAAGACCGACAGGCCATTGATCTCCGTGTCGAGGAAGGCGCGGGCTGCCTCCATGTCGGCATGGGCCGCCGTCGACATCATGCCGAGTGCAAGCGCCATGGCCGTTGTGGTCGTGAGGTATTTTCTCATGTTTTCCTCCCAGAAAACTGCAGGGGGACGGTGCGTTTGCAACGTCCGGTGAAGCCTGTCAGACCCAGCGGAAGACCGCTGCGGCAAAGACAAGGCAGACGATCAGCGCACCCCATTGGGGGCCGCTGACCAATCCGAGCCAGGCCAGGTTGATGAAGGCCGAACCCAGAAGGGTGATGAAGAGCCGGTCGCCGCGCGTCGTCTCGATGCGCAGCACGCCCACGCGCGGCGTTTCGGGAAAGCGGATCGCGAGCACCGTGAAGACGATGAGCAGCAGCGCGATCGTTGCGAAGAACAGGGCGGTCGGCCACGTCCATGCCATCCAGTCCATGATGACGCTCCCTCAAACCCGGCCCAGGGCAAAGCCCTTGGCGATGTAGTTGCGGACGAAATAGATGACGAGCGCGCCCGGAATGATCGTCAGGATGCCGGCGGCCGCCAGCACGCCCCAGTCGATGCCGGCGGCGCCCTGCGTGCGGGTCATGATCGCCGCGATCGGCTTGGCATCGACCGTGGTCAGTGTGCGCGACAGCAAAAGTTCCACCCATGAGAACATGAAGCAGAAGAAGGCGGCGACGCCGATGCCCGACGCGATCAGCGGCATGAAGATCTTCACGAAGAAGCGCGGGAACGAGTAGCCGTCGATATAGGCGGTTTCGTCGATCTCCTTGGGCACGCCACGCATGAAGCCTTCGAGGATCCAGACCGCCAGCGGCACGTTGAACAGGCAGTGCGCGAGCGCGACCGCGATGTGCGTGTCGAACAGGCCGACCGACGAATAGAGCTGGAAGAAGGGCAGGGCGAAGACGGCCGGCGGCGCCATCCGGTTGGTCAGAAGCCAGAAGAACAGGTGCTTGTCGCCCATGAAGTGGTAGCGGCTGAACGCATAGGCGGCGGGCAGCGCCACAGCGAGCGAAATCACCGTGTTCATGACCACATAGATCAGCGAGTTGACGTAACCCATATACCACGCCGGGTCGGTCAGGATCGTGCGGTAATTGTCGAACGTGATGTCGTTCGGCCAGAGCGTGAAGGTGTTGAGAATTTCGGTGTTGGTCTTCAGGCTCATGTTCAGGAGCCAGTAGATCGGCAGCAGAAGAAACGTCAGATAGGCGATCATCACCAGGGCGCGGCCATTGATGCGCGGCAGCGCGATGGTTCTGGCTCGCGCGGCGGAGCCGGTTGTGGCGGCGGTATGGGCCATCACGCGCCCTCCCTTTTGTCGAGATTGGTCATGACCGTGTAGAACACCCACGAAATCAGCAGTATGACCAGGAAGTACATGATCGAGAACGCGGCGGCGGGGCCGAGATCGAACTGGCCGAGCGCCATTTTCACCAGATCGATCGACAGGAAGGTCGTCGCGTTGCCCGGCCCGCCGCCGGTGACGACGAACGGCTCGGTGTAGATCATGAAGCTGTCCATGAAGCGCAGCAGAATGGCGATCAGCAGCACGCCCTGCATCTTGGGCAGTTCGATGTAGCGGAAGACGGCCCAGCGGCTCGCCTGGTCGATCTTGGCGGCCTGGTAGTAGGCTTCCGGGATCGACTGCAGCCCGGCATAGGCCAGAAGCGCGACGAGCGATGTCCAGTGCCAGACATCCATGACGATGACGGTGACCCAGGCGTCGAATGCATCCTGGGTGTAGTTGTAGTCGATGCCCATGGCGGCGAGCGTGTGGCCCAGAAGCCCGATATCGACGCGGCCGAAGACCTGCCAGATGGTGCCGACGACGTTCCAGGGAATGAGCAGCGGCAGCGCCATCAGGACCAGACACACCGATGCCCAGATGCCGCGCTTGGGCATGTTGAGCGCGATGAAGACGCCGAGCGGGATTTCGATCGCGAGAATGATCGCCGAGAACATGAGCTGCCGGCCCAGCGCGTTGTGGATGCGCTCGGAGGTCAGAATTTCCTGGAACCATTCGATACCCACCCAGAAGAACTGGTTGTTGCCGAACGAGTCCTGCACCGAATAGTTGACCACCGTCATCAACGGGATCACCGCCGAAAAAGCGACCAGCACAAGAACCGGCAGGACGAGGAACCACGCCTTGTGGTTGACAGTCTTTTCCATCACGCAGCCCCCCCGGTGACGCGCCAGTCATCGACATAGACGCCGATCTTGTCGGGCCGGAAGGTGACCCGGTTCATATCCGCGCTGACGGGCGTTTCCTCGCCGGCGATGATCGAGATGTCGGTGCCGAAGAAGTCGGCGCGCACGATCCTGTGCCGGCCGACATCCTCGATGCGGCGGACATTGACCGGTAGGCCGTCCCGGTCAGCGGTCAGCGACACGAATTCGGGTCGCACGCCGATCTGCACGCGTCCGCCCAATTCGCCATAGCCGCGCGACAGCGGGATTTCAGCGCCGTTGATGTAGGCCCGGTCGCCCTCGATGTTGGCGTCCAGCACGTTCATGCCGGGCGAGCCGATGAAATAGCCGACGAAGGTGTGGCCCGGCGCCTCGAACAGCTCCTCGGGCGTGCCGATCTGCACCACGCGACCGTCATACATCACGACGACCTTGTCGGCGAAGGTCAGCGCCTCGGTCTGGTCGTGGGTGACGTAGATCATGGTGTGGCCGAACTCGCGGTGCAGCGATTTGAGCTGCGTGCGCAGGGCCCATTTCATGTGCGGATCGATGACGGTCAGCGGTTCGTCGAACAGGATCGCGTTGACATCCTCGCGCACCATGCCGCGGCCAAGCGAAATCTTCTGCTTGGCGTCGGCCGTCAGCCCGCGCGCGCGCCGGCCAAGCTGGTCTTCCATGCCGATCATCTCGGCGATCTGGGCGACGCGGCTGGCAATGTAGGCGGGTTCGGCGCCACGGTTCTTGAGCGGGAAGGCGAGATTGTCGCGCACGGTCATCGTGTCGTAGACGACGGGGAACTGGAACACCTGGGCGATGTTGCGCGCTGTCGTCGGCGCCTCGGTCACGTCGGTGTCGCCGAAAAGGATGCTGCCCTGGGACGGGTGCAAGAGCCCCGAAATGATGTTCAAAAGCGTGGTCTTGCCGCAGCCGGACGGGCCGAGCAGCGCGTAGGCCGCGCCGTCCTCCCAGACATGGTTCATTTCCTTGAGCGCGAAATCGTCCTCCGATGCCGGATGGGGCAGGTAGGAATGGGCGAGATGCGACAGTGTGATCTTTGCCATGGGATTTCCTCACGCCGCCTGCGCATAGGCCGCCGGAGCGACAAGCGCGCCGTCGTCGGCGAAGATGTAGACATGGGCCGGGTCGAGATGGACCGTCAGCGGATCGCCGATCGTCAGGTCGCGCACGCCGTGAATGACACCGACCCAGCGCTCTCCATGATGGTCGAGATGCACAAAGGTCTCCGAGCCGGTGATCTCGGTGACGGCCAGATTGCAGTTGAATTCGAGCGCGTCGGGCACGTGCTGGTCGAGTTCGAGATGGTTCGGGCGGAAGCCGGCCAGGTAGCGGCCATCGTCGAGTTCGCCGAGCCGGCCCGTTGCCGGGCAGGACTGGCCGTCGCCGAACAGAAGCTTCGGCCCGGCCTTGGAAATGCGCAGGAAGTTCATCGGCGGATCGGAGAAAACGCGCGCGGTGGTCGCGTCCTGCGGATTGCGGTAGACCTCGGGCGTCGGGCCGAACTGGGTGATGCGGCCCTCCCACAGTGTCGCCGTGCTGCCGCCCAGCAGCAGCGCTTCTTCCGGTTCGGTCGTCGCATAGACGAAGATCGCGCCGGACTCCTCGAATATCTTCGGGATCTCAACGCGCAGTTCCTCGCGCAGCTTGTAGTCCAGATTGGCGAGCGGCTCGTCGAGAAGCACAAGGCCCGCATCCTTCACCAACGCGCGGGCGAGCGCGCAGCGCTGCTGCTGGCCGCCCGACAGTTCGAGCGGCTTGCGCTGAAGCATCGGCGTCAGCTTCATCAGGTCTGCCGCCTTGTGCACTGCGGCGTCGATTTCCGCTTTGGTCTTGCCCAATAGCCGCATGGGCGAAGCGATGTTGTCGTAGACCGTCATCGCCGGATAGTTGATGAACTGCTGGTAGACCATGGCGACGCCGCGCCGCTGGACGGGCACGCCTGTAACATCGTCGCCCTGCCAGAGGACACGCCCGGCGGCGGGGCGGTCGAGGCCGGCCATCAGCCGCATCAGCGAGGTCTTGCCCGAAAGCGTCGGCCCGAGCAGCACGTTCATCGTGCCTTTTTCCAGCGTCAGGTCCGTTTCGTGGATGTGAACCTGACCGTTCACCAGCTTGGTGACGCCATCGAGTTGCAGCGTCATCGTCCGATCCTCCCGCGCGCCGGCATCATTCGGCCGCCGCGTTGTTGTTGCCCATGACGTGCTGGGCCCGCATGAATGCGTCGATGGCGGCCTGCTGCTGCGCATCGAGCCGCAGGCCGAGCTTGGACCTGCGCCAGACCACATCGTCGGCCGTGCGCGCATATTCCCGGTCGATCAGCCAGCATATTTCCGCTTCGGTCAGCGTCGCGCCGAAATCGGAGCCGAGATCCTCGTCGCTCCTGGCATCGCCAAGAAGCTTCCGCGCATCGGTGCCATAAGCGCGCACGAGGCGCCGCGCCCAGCTATCGTCCAGGAACGGATAGTCACCCGACACCTGCGCGACCAGGTCGTCGAACCCGTCGACGGGAAAGTCGCCGCCGGGCAGCGGTGCACGTGCCGTCCACGGCTCGCCCATCTGCGAAAGGTGCGGCTTGAGCTTGGCTAGCGCACCTTCGGCCAGGCGCCTGTAAGTGGTGATCTTGCCGCCAAACACGTTCAGCAGCGGGGCGCCGGCGGAATCGTCCAGCGACAGGACATAGTCGCGGGTCGCGGCGGTCGCCGACTTGGCGCCGTCATCATAGAGCGGACGAACGCCCGAATAGGTCCAGACGATGTCGTCGCGCGTCACCGGCCTCTTGAAATAGCGCGATGCGAAGGCGGTCAGATAATCCTGTTCCTCGGGCGTGCAGACCGCATCGTGCGGCGCGCCGTCATGCTCCTGATCGGTGGTGCCGATCAGCGTGAAGTCGGTCTCGTAGGGGATGGCGAAGATGATCCGGCCATCCTCGCCCTGGAAGAAATAGCACTTGTCGTGATCGTAGAGCCGTTTGGTGACGATGTGGCTGCCGCGTACCAGCCGCACGCCTTCGGACGTGTTCAGGCGCACCGTGTTGCGGACCACGTCCTCGACCCACGGCCCACCCGCATTGACCAGCGCCCTTGCATAATGGACTTCGGTCGCACCCTGTTCGTTCCGCGTGGTGACCGCCCACAACTCGCCGTCGCGTTCGGCCGAGATGACGCGGCTGCGCGTCATGATCCGGGCGCCCTTGTCCTCGGCGTCTCGGGCGTTGAGGACGACAAGCCGCGAATCCTCGACCCAGCAGTCGGAATATTCGAACGCCTTGGCGAATCGGTCCTGAAGCGGTGCGCCGGCCGGATCGCTGGTCAGATCGAGCGTCCGGGTGGCAGGCAGCACCTTCCGCCCGCCCAGATTGTCGTAGATGAACAGGCCAAGCCGGATCAGCCATGCCGGGCGGCGGCCCTTCATCCAGGGCATGATCGCCGACAGAAGCTTGGATGTCGGTGTCTCGCTCTCGAACCGCATGTCGCGGTGGAACGGCAGGACGAAGCGCATCGGCCATGAAATGTGGGGCATCGCCGCGAGCAGCGTCTCGCGTTCGATCAGCGCCTCGCGGACCAGGCGGACCTCGAAATATTCGAGGTAGCGCAGGCCGCCATGGAACAGCTTGGTCGAAGCCGAGGAGGTTGCCGATGCCAGGTCGTTCATCTCGGCCAGCGTCACCGACAGGCCGCGGCCAGCGGCGTCGCGCGCGATTCCGCAGCCATTGATGCCGCCGCCAATGACGAAGATGTCCACCGCGGCGTCGCGGCGTTGATCCGTGGGCATGAATGATGTTCCTCCGCGTTCAAGCACACCACAAGGTAGGGCGGCACGCAATCGAAATTTTCGTTTTTTTGCGTTTTTTTCGAAATTTCACATTTTCATGTTCGTTTTGCATTTCGATAGAAAATGTGGGAAAACAAGCATCCAAATCGCTTTGGGCCGCCGGAAACAGCGAATATGCGGGCCGGACGGGTGGGTCAGGGCCGGTTCGGACCAGTTCAGACCGGTGATTGTTTTCTGTGCGGGTCTGCGGCACGGTTCGCAAAAACGGAGGAGAGCCGGTGGGATCGGGGCTGAGGCGCAACGAGATTCTCGCGTTAATGCGGGCGGAGGGGAAGGCGTCCGTCGAGGCGCTGGCGGAGCGTTTCGACGTTACGGTGCAGACGATAAGGCGCGATCTGGGCGAACTTGCCAATGAGGGCAAGATAGACCGGGTGCATGGCGGCGCGACGATCCGCCAGGGCGTCACCAACATCGTCTATGAAGAACGCCGCAAGCTCAATGCCGAGGCAAAGGAGCGCATCGCACAGATGGTAAGCGACCATGTGCCCACGAACGTATCGCTTTTCATCAACATCGGCACGACCACCGAAGCGGTGGCGCACGCGCTGCTCGACCATGAGAACATCACGGTCGTGACCAATGACATCAATGTCGCAAACATCCTGTCGGCCAACGAAAGCTGCGAGATCATCGTGTCGGGCGGCACGCTGCGCCGCTCCGATGGCGGGCTCGTCGGCGATCTGGCGACGCAAATGATCGAGCAGTTCAAGGTCGATATCGCCATCATCGGCGCGTCGGCGCTGGACGAGGAGGGCGATCTTCTGGATTTCGACCTGCGCGAGGTGCGAGTGTCGAAATCGATAATTCGCCATGCGCGCAAGGTCTATCTGGTGACGGACGCCTCGAAGTTCGAGCGGACCGCGCCCGTGCGTATCGCCTCGTTCGCCGAACTGGACGCCATCTTCATCGACAAGCCGCTGCCGCACGGACTGCAGGCGCGCTGCCGCGAGTGGGGCACGGACGTTTTCGTCGCCGACTGACCGCTCTGTTCCACGGGAGCCGATACGGCGCTTCGCACGGCCAATTGTTCAGGCGACGAACAGCTTGACGAAAACGATGGCCATGGCGAGCAGGAGCGCCGTCTCGGCGACGACCAGCATGATGTAGCCGCCGCCGAGATCGGCCATCTGCTTGAGCGCGGTCTTCACGCCCAGCGCGGCGATGGCGGTGATCAGCAGGATGCGCGAGGCGGATTCGGCGGCCGACGCAACCGGTGCGGGGATCAGACCCAGGCTGTTGATTGCGGCCAGCGCGATGAAGGCGACCAGAAACCAGGGCAGGGTGATCTTGCCGCCATCGGCCTTGCCGTTGGCGAGCGCGACGATCACCGCGAGAAGCACGACCGGCAAGAGCGCCACGCGCATCAGCTTGACCATGACGGCGGTATCGCCCGCTTCCCGGCTGACCGAATATCCGGCACCGACCACCTGCGCCACATCGTGGATCGTCGCGCCGATCAGCATGCCGGTCTGCGCGTCCGTGGCATCGAGCGCGGCAAACAAAAGCGGATAGGCGACCATGGCGATCGTGGACAGCGTGGTGACAGCAACGACCGTGAACAGCGTGTCGCGTTCCAGGCGTGCGTCGCGGGGCAGGACGGATGCGAGCGCCAGCGCCGCCGACGCACCGCAAATGGCCACCGATCCGCCTGTCAGGATGCCGAGCCGCGCGCCGCGGCCCAGAAGGCGCGACAGGGCGATGCCGGCGAGGATCGTCAGCGCGACCAGCGCGATGACGGCGATGACGGGGTAGAGGCCGAGTGACTGGAAATCGGCCCAGCTGAGCCGCACGCCGAGCAGCGCGACGCCGAGGCGCAGGCAGGCGGAGGCGGCAAAATCGACGCCGGGCTTGATGTGGCTCTCATGTGCCAGAAAGTTGAACGCCATGCCGATCAGAAGCGCGAACAGCATGGCCGGTGCGCCGTAATGGGCGCCCAGGAAGGCCGCGGCGGCGGCAATCGTCAGGGCCAGGCCGAGACCGCGGAAGATCGTGGCCGCCTGTCCGTAGCGTTGGCGGATCAGGCTTCGCACGTCTTTGTTCCGCTGCGGCGCGTGCCGGGCTTGGTCGGCCGTGGAGCGGGCTTTCGATCGGGTGTGTTGGCCATCAGCATCCCGCTAGCACAGACAATGAGGGCGGCGCAGCAGCATCGCAGCGTTGCGCCGTGGCGGCGGCGCCCCGATCCGTCAGGCGGGCAGGCCCCGTCTTTCGGCGTTTCGGGACGCCGGCGCGTTGGGCGAGTGCGCGTCGAGCAGCCGTCCGGCCGTGATCTCGTCAGTGACCAGGACGCTTGGCGCCATCGACTTCAGAAGGGCGAGCATGATCTCGGTCTTTTCGGGCCCGCCGCTGATCAGAAGCTTGTTTTCGATGCGGGCGAGCCGGTCGATCGGCATGGAGATGGCGCGGCTGTTAACCGGATGGTCCGCCGGATGACCGCTCGCGTCGACGAAGTTGTAGAGTAGATCGCCGATGATGCCCGCCTCGATCATCGACTGGCGGTCGGCTTCGGAGACATGGCCGACGCGATAGGAGGTGGTCAGAGAGGTGATGCCGCCGCACGACAGGAGCGCGACATCGCAGGTTTCGGCCATCTGGAAGATCTGTTCGAGGCCGCAATGCTCGAGAAGCGCATGCTTGGTCTGCGCCGAATCGACGACGGCCGGCGCGGGAATGAGATAGCCCTCGGCGTTGAACAGTTCGGCGAACTGCCAGGCGAATTCGGCCGGGTTGAAGCGCCGCGCCTGGGCGATCCCGCCCAGAAGCGAAACGACACGCGTGCCCTCGGTCGCCCGGCCTTCGATGAACGGCAGCATGGTGTGCAGCGTGCGGCCCCAGCCGACGCCGACGGTCATGTTGTTTTCGATCAGTTGCGAGACATAGGCGCCGGCCGCCGAGGCGATCGCGCGGGTCGGGTCGCCGCCCGCGTCGGGGAACGGGGCGACGATCGCCCGGCTCAGCCCGAACGTCTCCTCGAGATCGCGCTGCAGCGCGACGACCGGAGCGATGTCCGACTTGATGCGGATGTTGACCTCGCCGCGCGCGCGGGCCTCAGACAGGAGCCGTGTGATCATCACCCGGTTCACGCCGAGCTTCTTGGCCACATCGGATTGCTTGAGGCCCTCGACATAATAGAGCCAGGCCGCGCGGATGCGAATGTCGCGGTGCATGTCTCGCGCGTGCCGTGAACCGGCGCCGCGCGGTTCGTCCATTGCGTGTTCCGGCATCAGCCTGATCCCTTGCCCGGTCCTCCTTGCTCATAAGGTCGCGGCGATGAGTTGTCCAATCGCGTCGGGGGACTCCAAGTGCGGCAGGTGGCCGAGACCGTCGAACAGGTGAAGGGCAATGTGGCCCGGCGCGCCGAGCGCGTGGCGCCAGTCAATGATCGCATCGCGCTTGCCCCAGACGATCCGCGCGGGCATGGCGAGGCGGCCAATGGCAGGGCGCAGATCGAAGGCCTGCGTGCCGTCCGGAAACAGCACGTCGGCCATGGCCATTTGCGCGGCGCGCAGGTCCGGGTCCTTCCGCGACATCATCGCCGCGCGGACATAGCGGTCGGTGATGATTGTGTCGTCGGCGACCAGTTGCCGGAGCCACGGTCCAAGGCCTTCGGCGCGTGTCGCACGGCCGATCCCGTCGATCACCGCGCCGTTGATATCGGGGCCAAGGCCGGCCGGCGCAATCAGCGTCAGACCATCGACGCGGTTTCCGCGCGTGTCGGCGATGGCGAGCGCGACGGCGCCGCCAAGGCTGTGGCCGACAAGATGCGCGGCTTCGAGGCCGAGATCGTCGAAAGCCCGCCGGACATCGGACACGAGTTCTGGAAAGCCCGACAGGCGACGCTTCGGCGACTTGCCGTGGCAGGGCAGTTCGATGCGGATGAGTGGGCGTCGGCTCAAATGCGACTCGATGGGCGACCATGCGGCGGCCTCATTGGCAAAGCCGTGGATCAGGACGATTGGCGTGCCCGTGCCGCCCCTGGAGCGGATGACCGAGAGCGGTCCGGCCTCGTTGTTAAATGCGGGCGGCACCGGAGCCGCGTGCTGCCGATCGTCGAGCACGGCCACATCGGCGGCCTGGATGCGGCCGCGAGGGCCCGACCCGTTAAGCGTCGCCAGATCGATGCCGTTGTCGCGCGCCAGCTTTCGCGCCTTGGGAGTCGCGCGGGGCTTTTCTTCGGCAACCTCGGCTGTGGAGGTGACCGGTGCCGGCGTTGGCGTTTCGGTCTTGGGCTCGCTCTTCGATGGTTCTTTTGCGCGTTCGGGACCCTGCGTCTTCCGGACAGGTGGCTCACCAACCTCCTCGCCCTCGGCATAGAGCCAGCCCACCGGCGCGCCGATCGGCACCTCGGCGCCTTCGGGAACAAGGTGATGCAGCGTTCCGTTGGCCGGTGCCTCAACTTCCATCGCCGCCTTGTCGGTTTCGATGTCGAAGATCGGCTCGCCCTCGGCGACCCTCGCGCCCTCTTCGACATGCCAGGCGGCGATCTTGCCGGTCTCCATGTCCATGTCGACTTTGGGCATGATGATCTCGGTGGGCATCAGGTGCGGCCTTCGGCCAATCCGCGCGCCGCTTCGATGATATCGGGCACTTGCGGCACGACGGCCTTTTCCAGTTCGGGATTGTAGGGGATCGGGCTTTCGGCACCGCCAAGCCGGACAATCGGCGCATCGAGAAAGTCGAATGCATCGCTTTCGGCGACCATCGCACTGACCTCGGCGCCGATGCCGAGCGTCTTCACCGCTTCGTATACGCACAGAAGTTTGCCGGTCTTGCGCACCGATGCGAGCACGGTGTCCCCGTCCAGCGGACGGATGGTGCGCAAATCGATCACTTCGGCCTCGATGCCTTCGTCCTCAAGGGCCTTGGCCGCATCGAGCGCCTTGTGCACCATGATCGCCGTTGCGACGATGGTGACGTGGCCGCCCTCGCGGCGGACTGCCGCTTTGCCGATCGGCGTGGTGTAGCGGCCAGACGGGACCTGGCCTTTCATCTTGTAGAGCAGCTTGTGCTCGAAGATCATCACGGGATCGGGGTCGTCCAATGCGGCGAGCAGCAGTCCCTTGGCGTCTTCCGGCGTTGCCGGCTGGACGACCTTGAGGCCCGGCACATGGCCGAGCCACGCTTCAAGGCTCTGCGAATGCTGGGCCGCCGCGCCGGTGCCCGAGCCCGCCGGAAAGCGCATGACGAGGGGCACGGAGACGGCGCCGCCGAGCATGTAGCGCACCTTGGCGGCCTGGTTGACGATCTGCTCCATGGCAAGCGTGGCGAAATCGGAGAACTGGAACTCGAAGATCGGGCGCAGACCGGTCATCGCGGCGCCGACGGCGACGCCCGCGCCGCCCAATTCGGAGATCGGCGTGTCCATCACCCGGTCGGTGCCGTACTTGTCGACCAGATCGCCGGTCACCTGAAAGGCGCCGCCATAGACGCCGATATCCTCGCCCATCAGGATGACGCGCTCGTCTTCCGACAGCGCGATGTCCATCGCTTCGCGAATCGCCTGCGCGTAGGAAATCTCGCGCACTTCGATGCCCGCCTGCGCGTTCATGCCGCCACCTTGGGCGAATATACATCGCGGGTTGCGTCTTCGATCCGGGGGGCGGGGCTGTCCTTGGCGAACGCGATGGCCGCCTCGACGGCCTGCTCGACATCCTTTTCGATGGAGGCGACCGCCGCATCGTCGGTGATGCCGTGTTCCTTGAGCATGGCCGCCATCCGGGCGATCGGATCGCGCTCCTGCCATTCGGCGATTTCCTCCTTGGTCCGGTAGCGGTTGCGGTCGGATTTGGAGTGGCCGCGCCAGCGGTAGGTCACGTTCTCGATCAGGCTCGGGCCATCGCCGTTGCGTGCGCGCGCCACGGCCGCATCGACGGCTTCGGTGACGGCGGAAAAGTCGTTGCCATCGACCCGTTCGCCCGGCATGGAGTAGGCGGCCGCGCGATCGGCGATGGACTTCACCGCCGTCGAGCGTTCGGTCGATGTGGACATGCCATAGCGGTTGTTCTCGCACACGAAAACGACGGGCAGCTTCCAGATCGAGGCCATGTTGAGCGCCTCGTGGAAAGCGCCCTCATTGTTGGCGCCATCGCCGAAAAAGCAGACCGTGACCGCGCCGGTGCCAAGCCGCTTGGCCGACAGGGCCGCACCGACGGCGATCGGGATGCCGCCGGCGACGATGCCGTTGGCTCCCAGATTGCCCTTTTCGACATCGGCGATATGCATCGAGCCGCCGCGTCCGCGGCAATAGCCGGTCTCCTTGCCGAAGAACTCAGCGAACATCTTGCCCAGATCGGCGCCCTTGGCGACGCAGTGGCCGTGGCCTCTGTGGGTCGAGGTGATCTTGTCGTCGTCGGTCAGCGACATGCAGGCGCCGACGGCGGACGCTTCCTGTCCGATGCTCAAATGCATGGTGCCGTGGATCAGGCCGCGCGTGTAGCTGTCCTCGGCGCCTTCCTCGAAACGGCGGATCAGATACATTTTTCGCAATGCCTCGATCAGCTGATCGGGCGAATAGGCGCGGATCGCGTAGGGAACGTTGCGGTCGGTGGCGGTGCTGTCAGGCATCGGCCAGTTCCTTTCCGAAGACCATTGCGTCCTGGCGGGCACGCAGTTCGGCGATCTTCGATCCCTCGGGCAGGCGGCTGTTCTCGGTGGTGATCAGTTCGCCCTTGCGAATGGGGCGGGTGACTGTGGCGTCCGGCAGCACGCCGGCGGGTCGCGCCTTCAAGGTTCGGGCGCGGCCGGCTTCCAGCGCCCAGGCGCGATAGGTGTATTCGCCGAGCAGATCGAGCGTTTCGCCGGGCTCAAGATCGCGCTTGGCGACGGCAGCCACCTCGGCCACGGGCTTATCCAGCGGAATCATGTCGGCCTTGCCGTGCAGCACTGCGCGGGCGCAGGTCAGCGGCACTTCGAGCGAGGTCAGGTGATAGGGGCGGATGAACGCGAAATAGGGGCCTTCGCCCATCTTCAGGTCCGACATGCGCTCCCAGACGCGCGGATGCTCGGCTTCGCAGACGACGAAGACGCCCGGTGCAAGTCCCTGGCCGACCGAATAGTCGACCCGGCCAATGTCGGACAGGACGCCGCCATCCTTTTTGGGGATCAGTGTCTTGGCGAGGTCCTTCGGCCCGGCGGCGGGGCCATGCATGCCGTCAATATCGGGGACCAGGCCCGTCGCGTTGGCGATCGCCGACATCTCCACCATGGTCTTGGAGCCGTCGATGAACTCGACGAGCATGCGGGGGTTCATGTGGCGCGCGGCAGCTTCGGCGGCGTACTGGTCGGGGACCGCATCGAAGTTCAGCGGGTTGTTCTTGCCCTTGCCCGCGCAGACGATCTTGTGACCCATTGCTGCGACGAACTCGATGATCTCCATGCAGGAGGAGGGTTCGTCGCCTGCGCCCAGGCTGTAGACCACGCCGAGCCGCTCGGCCTCGCGGCGCAGATAGGCGCCGATCGTGACATCGGCCTCCACATTCATCATGACCAGATGCTTGCCGCGTTCCATCGCCGACAGTCCGATCTCGGCGCCGACAGCGGGAACGCCGGTCGCATCGACCACCACATCGATCAGCCCTGATTCGAGCATCGCGTCGGCGGAGGTGATCGCGGTCTTGCCGGCCTCGATGGCGGCATTGATCGCGTCGGAATTGGCCGCATCGGCGCTGTGTCCGGGCGCGCGATGGGCAATTTCCACGGCCTTGTGCGCAGCCGACGGGTTGATGTCCGCAATGGCCGCCACGTCGACACCGTCCATCATGCCAGCACGCGTGACAATGTCCGTGCCCATTTCGCCCGAGCCGACAAGGCCGATGCGGACAGGTTTGCCCGATGCGGCGCGCTCGGCCAGGTCGCGGGCGAGACCGGTGAGCGCTATGTTGGATGTCATGAAACACCTATGAGTTGACCAGTCGCCAAAGCATTGTGAACTTACGTCCAAGTGTCAATGCAAATGTTCGCAAAGTCCAATTTGACATCAAGCCACCGCGTCGGTCACGCCGCTTCGGTGCACCGATTGGGGAGAAATGAACGCTTGACAGAGAGTGTGACTTGCACAAAAGTCTGCACAAGAAGTCAAATGTTCAATCTGCTGTCATCGAGTTCGGGTGCGATGGCAGTCAGGCGATCTGGCACCCGAAGGGAGGAACCAACCATGAAATTCGCTGGAAACCTGTCACGGCGCTCGTTCTTGCAGACAAGCTCGGCGGCCGGTCTGGTCGCCGCCGGCGCGGGGACGGGCCTCGTGGGCCGTGCCTTCGCCAGTACGGACCTGCCGGACCCGCAGACCGTGCTCGACCAGATCTCGATCGAGCAGTATGTGCGCGAGGACTATCGCGACCTCTACAGCCTGACCAATGCCGACACGATGTGGGATCCGGCGACCGACTGGATTCGCACGGTGGACTGGGAGGCGGTGCGCAGCGAGCTTTCGGGCACGACCGTGCGCTTTGCCATCGGCGCGGCGGACCAGGAATCGGCGGCGGAAGGCCTGGCGCCGTTCGAAGCCCTGTCCGGCATCAAGGTCGAACTGGTGCCGATCCCGGACGACAGCTTTTACGACAAGGCGCTGGCCGAATTCATCTCGGGCAACGCCTCGTTCGATGCGCTGCAGTTCTTCTCGCCCTGGATGGGCGACTTCGCGGCGCCCGGCTTCCTCGCGCCGCTCGACGAGTTCGCCGACAAATGGGGCCTGCCGCTGGACGACTTCTACGACACCTACCGGCTCAATTACGGCTTCTTCAACGGCAAGATGTACGGCATTCCGTTCGACTGCGACATCCAGATGGTCCATGTCCGCAAAGGTTACATGGAGCAGCTTCTGGGCGGCGAGGTCGACAAGGTCAATTCCATCCCGACCTATGACGAGCTCATCCGGGTTTCCAAGGAACTCAACAATATCGAGCCGGGCGTTTCCGGGGTCGGCCTGATGGCTGCGCCGGGCTTCTGGTCGACCTATACGTGGGAACACATCGCCGCGCAGGCCGGCATGATGCTGTTTGACGAGAACTGGGAGCCGATCTTCAACGGCGATGCCGGCATGAAGGGTCTGGAGATCATTCTCGAACTGGCCAAGAACGCCAATGAAGGCCATGCCGGCGCCGGCTGGCCGGAGAACCGGGCCGCGTGGCTCGGCGGTCAGGTCGCCACCAACATCAGCTGGCAGGATTCGGGCACCCAGGCGATGCGGCCCGACCAGTCGCAAATCGTCGACGATTTCGTGACGATTTACGAGCCGCGAATCGAAGGCGGCCGTTTCGCGCCGCCCAACATTGCCGGCTCGACCTCATGCGTTGCGGCGTCCAGCCAGAACCCGGAAGGTGCGTTTCTGATGCTCGCCTTCCTGACGACCTCGTCGATCATGGCGATGAACGAGGCCAATGCGAACGGCGTGGCGCCGGGCTACAAATCGGTCCTGCGCAACGACAATCTGCAGAAGGTCTCGCAGCCGGCCAAGGTCTGGGGCGACAGCCTGGAGCATGCGTGGTGCTCGCCGCGTCTGCCCGGAGCGTTCCCGATCGAACAGGCGATCGGCAACGAGATCAACCGTGCCGTGGTCGGACAGATCACCGCCAAGGAAGCGCTCGACAACGCGGCCACCGCCGTACGCGAGATCATGACGCAAAACGGCTTCTACCAGGGCAACGATCCTGTCGATTACGCAGCCGCCGCGCCGGGTCTCTATGTCGGAGAGGGTCGCGATCTGCCATTCTGATCGGCAGGCACGATCAATCGACGGCACCTGGAGCTCTTGATGAGCAATCCCTCCCTGCCTGATGCCGGGGCGACTGCGGTCGCCCCGGCCATGGCAACACAAAGGCCAAGGCCAAGACGGCGCAACAAGCGGCTCAAGGCCTGGTTTCCCTATCTGCTGGTGGCGCCTGCCGTCATCTACCTGTTTCTGATCACGCTCTATCCGGGCGTCTATGCGATCATCCAGAGCTTCCACGCGGTCAAGTTCGGGCCGTGGCAGCCGGTCGGTTTCGCCAATTACGTCAAGCTTTTCAACGACCACCAGTTCTGGGGCGCGCTCTGGAACACGTTCGTCATCGGCTCGATATCGCTGACGCTGCAATGCCTGATCGCGTTGACGCTGGCGTTTTACGCCTATCGCGACCCGTGGGTGCAGGGCTGGCGCATCATCTTTCTGGTGCCGATGCTGTTCATGCCTTCCGCGGTCGCTTTCATCTTCAAGCTGGCCTTTCTCGATGCCCGCGTCGTCTCCGACCTTTTGATCCGCATCGGGCTGATCGACGGCAATCTGGCGATCCAGTCGTCGATCTGGATGAGCCGCGGCCTTCTGATCATCGCCGATGTCTGGCAATGGACGCCATTCCTGTTCATCATTTTCGTCGCCGCCCTTCAGGGGCAGGATGAAGAGGTGGAAGAGGCCGCGCGGCTCGACGGCGCGTCCTGGGCGGCCATCTTCTGGAACATCTCGCTGCCGCTGATGAAGCCGGTGATCGCCGTGGCGCTGATCCTGCGCGGTATCGACATCACGACCATGTTCACCAACGTCTTCATCATCACCAAGGGCGGGCCGGCCTTCGGTACCGAGACGATCAGCTATTTCATCTACCGGACCGGCTTCAAGTTCTTCAATTTCGGATACGCGTCGGCGGCGTCCGTCGTCATGCTGATCATTACCATCATCATCGCGCAGCTCGTCGTGAAGCGCGCCTTCGTGTCGGTGAGGACGTAGGCCATGGCTTCGCAACGCAGAAAACGCGGTGAGAACCTGTTCGTCCGCTACCTGATCCTGGGCGCATGGGCGCTGTTCTGCCTGATGCCGGTGCTCTGGTTCCTGTCGATCGGGCTCAGACCGCGCGTCGAGATCATCACGCCGCAGCCGATCTACTGGCCGACCTTCAGCCTCGATGCCTGGCACATGATCTGGGAGGACTGGCCGATGGCCAAGTATCTCCGCAACTCGATCCTGGCGATCTTCGGCTCGGTGCTGATCGATCTGGTGCTCGGAATTCCGGCGGCCTATTCGCTGGCCCGCTACGAGTATCGCGGCCGTGACGACATCGCCTTCTACATATTGTCGACCCGCATGATGGCGCCGGCGATCGTGGCGATCCCGATCTTCTTTTTGTTCCGCAATGCGGGACTTCTGGACACAATCTGGGCGCTGATGCTGATCTATGCGGCGATCAACCTGTCGTTCGTGACATGGATCATCCGCTCCTACATGCTCGACATCCCCAAGGAATTGGAGGATGCGGCGCGCACGGATGGCGCGTCCGACATGCGCATCCTGTGGGAGATCATCATTCCGGCAATCCTGCCGGGCATCATCACGGCGTCAGTCATCGCGATGATCTTTGCGATCAACGAATTCCTGTTCACCCTGCTGATCGCCTCGACGCCGAATGCCTATACGATGTCGGTGGCGCTCGCCAATTTCACCGGCGGGTCGGACGGCGTCATCTACAACGCGATCGCGCTTGTTGCCTTCCTCGCCTTCGTGCCGGTTTTCCTCGTGGTCGTCGCGATTCAGAAGCATCTGAGCCGCGGGCTGACGATGGGCGCGGTCAAGGGCGGATGATGGCGACGAGTATCGGGTTTGAAACCCGCACAATGAAAGAAAGCTGAAACATGGCGCGTATCGAACTCAACGGCATCCAGAAGCGGTGGGGCGAAGCCTGGGGCGTGCGCGATGTCAATATCGACATTGCCGACGAGGAGTTCATCGTCTTTCTCGGTCCGTCGGGCTGCGGCAAGACGACGACCATGCGCATGATCGCGGGCCTTGAAGAGCCGACCGAGGGCGAGATCGTCATGGACGGCGAGACGATGAACGACATCGATCCGCGCGACCGCGATGTGGCGATGGTGTTCCAGGGCTATGCGCTTTATCCGAACATGACGATCTACGAGAACATCCGCTTTCCGCTCCGCATGCGCGGCGTGCCGCGCACCGAACATGACGGACTGGTGCGGCGCGCCGCCGGGCTGGTCGAGATGACCGATTATCTCGACCGCAAGCCGGGCGCGCTGTCCGGCGGCCAGCGCCAGCGTGCAGCCTTGGCGCGGGCGATCGTGCGCGAGCCGCAAGTGTTCCTGATGGACGAGCCGCTGTCGAACCTCGACGCCAAGCTACGCCAGGCGATGCGCGTGCAGATCAAGCACATCCAGCGCGAGTTGCGGATCACGACCGTCTATGTGACGCACGACCAGATCGAGGCGATGACGCTCGCCGACCGGATCGTGATCATGCAGTCGGGCCTGATCCAGCAGATCGGCACGCCGGACGAGATCTACAACGACCCGGCCAACACGTTCGTTGCCAACTTCATCGGCTCGCCGCCGATGAACCTGGTCGAGGGCGAGGTCGCCGATGGCGTGTTCACCGCGCCGGGCGTGAAGGTTCCCGGTCTTCCCGCAGGGGTCAGCGGCAAGGTGACGCTTGGCGTCCGGCCAGAGGATTGCCATGTCACCGACGAGGACATCGACCTGACCGGCGAGGTCTATGGCGTCGAACCCACCGGCGATCTGACCTATCTGACCCTGCAGGCTGGCGAAAAGCTGTTTGAAATCAAGGCCGATCGCACCTACCGTGCGCCGCTGGGCGCGACCGAAAATGTGCGGTTCGACGCCGACAGGATCTATCTGTTCGACGGGGAAAGCGGCGAACGCCTGCGCCGGGAGTGATCATGACGTTCGATTACACATCGATGGGATTCTACACGTTCGACGCTCTGTGCCGGCCTGTGACGGACATTCCGCCGGGCGGCGGGACCTATTTCGTCGACGAGTTCACCATCGCGGTTTCCGGGGCCGCCGGCTCGGCGGCGATCGTGGCGGCCAAGCACGGGCTGTCGGTGCAGGCGGTGGGCGGCGTCGGCGAGGACCTGATGGGCGACTGGGTGCTGCGCAGGCTTGCCGACTTCGACATCGACACGGCCAACATGCAGCGCTGCCCGGATCATACGACATCGTCGAGCGTCGTGACGACGCGGCCCGACGGCGCCCGTCCGGCCCTGCACAAGCGCGGGGCAACGGCGGGCTTTTTCGTCAGCGACGACCAGATCGACCGGGTGCTGGACACCGCGATCTTGCATGTCGGCGGCGTCGGGCTGATGGACAGGATGGACAAGGGGCGCACGGCGGACGTGCTGGCCGAAGCAAGAAAGCGCGGCTGCCGGACGACGCTCGATGTCTTCGCCTCGACGCCCGACGATCTGCCGCTGGTTCGCCCGCTGCTCGCGCACACCGATTTCTTCATGCCGTCGGAAGAGGAAGCGATGGCGCTGTCCGGGCTGACCGATTTCGAGGAGATCGCGCGGTTCCTGCTCGATCAGGGCACCGGCGCGGTGATCCTGACGCTTGGCGACAAGGGGGCGATGTATCGCGACCAGCAGGGAAACAAGATCGATCTGCCCGCGTTTTCGATCGACGTGGTGTGCACGTGCGGGTGTGGCGATTGCTTCAATGCGGGATTTGCCACCGGGCTGCATCTCGGCCTGCCGATGGAGGATTGCCTGCGCATGGGGCAGGCGGCTTCGGCGCAGAACGCGATGGGATTGGGCTCGCAGGCGGTCGTCACCTCGCTCGAGGCGACGCGGGCCTTCATGGAAACCACGCCGACGCGGTGATAGGATGCCGGCCGTGCCGACGAAGAGGAACGGGACATGCGTGAACAGCCGCCCATACCCCGGCTGACAGCCCTGCAATTGCCGCTGCGCGATGCGCTGCGCGGCGTGGCGACGCTGGCCGAAGTGACCGAGGAACTGCTGGAGCCGGCGGCGGCGCTGCTGCCCGGCACGGTGCGCGACGGCTTCCGCTCGGCGGTGCATGCGATCGAGGGCGCCGGCAAGCGGCTGATGACCGCGCCGATCACGCTCGACAGCGTGCGTGCTTCGTCCCGCGTCCTGTCGCAAGGGGCCGGTGATCGCGACGCGCTGGCGACGATGGCGGTCGTGATCGCCTATGCGTGGGAGCATTTGCGCGATGCCGGCCACGAGCATCATCTGATGATCAGCGAGACCATGCTGGCGGGCCATCTGGCGTCCGGTTCGTCGCTGGCCGGAAGCACCGCGCCGGAGCGCGCGGCCAGTCTCGTTGCCGACATTGCGGGATCGGCGGTGATCGGCCGGCCGCCGGGGATGCCGGCCGTGGGCAGCGATGCGGATCGCGCGGCGATCGATACCGGTCTCGTTTCCATCATGGTGTGGCTCCTGGCCATGCGGGCCGAGACCATGGAGGAGGAGGAAAAGCTGCTCGATCTTGCCTCGGCGCTGGTGACAGCCATGGGCGAGGAGACCCGCGCGGCTCTGGTTGACCGGGCGCTGCTGGCCGGGCACATGGAATCGCTCGCAGCGCATCTTTAGGGCTAACGGACATGACGCTTCCCGCCTCGACCGACAGCGACCAGCCGATCCGCAAATCGGCGCAGCGGCTGCGCTGGTTCGTCCAGGCATTCGAGGAACAGGCCGAACAGACATCGCGCGAGACGGGAACGCGCTACACCGTCGATCACGGGCGCCTTGCGGCCGTTTTCGCCCAGTGGCTCAAGGATTTTCAGGCACAGAAACCCGAACGCGACGAGGACAAGCCGGCCTATGTGGGTTTTGCGGCGGGTCTGATGTTGCGCACGCTGATCGAGATGAAGCCCGTTTCCGTCGCCGCGCTGCCGGGCGGGGCCGACACCACCAACCCGGCCTATTTCTGGCCGGAAGGCTATCTCTACGTGGTCTTCTGCCTCAATGTGCGCGGATTGGTGCTGGAAGGCGACTATCACGGCGAGCAGCACACGAGCGCCCTTTTGAACGAGACACGCACATGGTGGAGCTTCAAGGAGAATGTGGCTGACGATCCGTCGCTGGCGATGGCCTTTCTCGACCTTTTCGCCGGGGATGAGCCGCAATGGTCCGTCCCGCACCTGTTTCGGACGGGGCGCATTCGCGGCCTTGCCGACCGGTTCTACAAGCAAGAGACGCTGAAGGCCGTTGACTGATCGCCTGGCCCATATGCCGGTTCGCCCCTCCGCCATGCCCTTGGCCGAGGTGCTTGCGTCATGAGTTCGGTCGGCATCGTCATTGTCGCCGCGGGGCGCGGTCGCCGGCTGGGCGCCGAGATGCCCAAGCAGTATATCGAACTGGCCGGCGCCTGTTCGCTCCGGCGGGTGGCCGAGACGTTCCTTGGCCTGGAGCGGACCAGTTTCATCGTGCCGGTCATCCATCCCGGAGACGCGGAGTTTTGCGCTGCGGCGCTGGCGGGATTGGACGATGCACGCCTGTTGCCGGCGGTCGATGGCGGTGAAACGCGCGCGCAGTCCGTCCGGCGCGGCCTTGAAGCGCTCGAGGCACACAACCCGGACCTGGTGCTCATTCACGATGCGGCGCGCCCGTTCGTGCCAGTATCCGTGATCGAGGATGTGATTGCCGCCCTCGGCTTCAGCGACGGCGCACTGGCCGCCTTGCCGGTCGTCGATGCGCTCTGGAAGGAGGAGGGCGGCGGTGCGGGCGAACCGGTCGCGCGCACGGGTCTTTGGCGGGCTCAGACGCCGCAGGGGTTCGATTTCGCCAAGATCCTTGCCGCCCATCGAGCCCATGACGGCACGGGCGCCGACGATGTCGCCGTTGCGCGTGAGGCCGGCATTGCGGTTCGGCTGGTTCCGGGTTCGGAACAAAACTACAAGATCACGACCGCCGACGATCTCGACCGCGCGCTGGCCGATGTCCATGGGTTCGATGCGCACAGGGCCGATGCTTCGCCCGAAGACGATACCGTCATCATATTGCCCGGCGGGCGATCCCAAAGGGGTTGAAGCATGCGCGGCCGGACGGCTGCCTTCACAGGCGCATGCTCCAGGCGAGCAGCGCCGGCGTGACCACCAGTTCCATGGCCAAGGCGGCGACGTGAGGCGCATCCGGCCAGCCGGCGAGCAGCAGAGACAAGAGCCGCGCGGCGCCGCCGGCGATGACGATCACGGCAAGGAGGCGGAAGCGGTCGAGCCTGATCGCCGGACGCATGACCGTGCTCCAGAACCCAAGTCCGATGCCGAGCAGTAGCCCGGACAGGTAACGAATATGGCTGTCCAGATTGACCGCTTCGGTCGCCGCCTCAAGGCCCGGAAGCCCCGCGCCCAAAAGGGTGCCGGCAAGGCCCGCCGAAACCGGCACGAAAGCCAGCACGAAGACGGCGAGACGGAAAACGGTCCGCTCGCGGCCCGCAGCGCCGTCAGGCATCGGCATTGTCGGGCCGGAACGTCAGCGCCAGGCCGTTCAGGCAATGGCGCTTGCCGGTCGGCTCGGGACCGTCGTCGAAAATGTGGCCGAAATGGCCGCCGCAGCGCCGGCAATGGACCTCGGTGCGGGTCGCGAACAGGGAATTGTCCGGTTTCGTGCGGACGGCGTCCGGCAGTGCCTCGGTGAAGCTCGGCCAGCCGGTGCCGCTGTCGAACTTGGCGTCCGATGCATAGACCGGCAGGTCGCATCCGGCGCAATGATAGATGCCGGCGCGCTTTTCATCGTTGAGCGGGCTGGACCCGGGCTGTTCGGTGGCTTCCTGCCGCAGGACCGCGAATTGCGCCTCGGTGAGCATGGCGCGCCATTGCGCCTCCGTCCGGGTGATCTCGAAAGCGCCCGCGCGGGCGTTGCCGGTGATGTTCCGGCGGCCGGAATCGAGCAGCTGCCACGTGCCGTAGATCGTGCCGGCGGCGCCAAGAGCGGCCGCGCCGGACAGTAGGAAGATTCGACGGTTCATGTGTGCCTCCCGTTCGTGGTGGCGGGCGCCCGGACGGGCGCCCGCGCCGATGCGTTGTCTTACGATGCGGGCAGCAGCACCGTGTCGATGACGTGGATGACGCCGTTGGACTGGTCGACATCGGCGATCGTGACGGTGGCGACACGGCCCTGGCCGTCCTTGATCATGATGGCGTCGCCCTCGGTCATGACGGTGAACTCACAGCCGCCGACGGTCGTCACCGGGTGCATGCCGCCATCGTCCATCACCATCTGCGAGATGGCGTCCGACATGGCTTCGGCGCCCAGCACATGGCAGGTCAGGATCTTGGTGAGCTGATCCTTGTTTTCCGGCTGGAGCAGGCTTTCGACCGTGCCCTCGGGCAGCGCATCGAATGCCGCGTTGGTCGGCGCAAAGACCGTGAACGGGCCATCGCCCTGCAGCGTGTCGACGAGACCTGCGGCCTTGACGGCCGCAACCAGCGTCGTGTGGTCAGCGGAGTTGACCGCGTTCTCGATGATGTTCTTGTCATCGTACATGGCGGCACCGCCGACCATGGGGTTTTCGGCAAAGGCGGCGCCGGCGGCGACAGTGAGCGCAGTTGCGGCGGCGATGGCGGTGAGCGTGCGTTTGATGGGCATGGATGATCTCCTCGTTTTCCCGGCCCGTTGCGGGCGGGGTGACAGCAGTCACGAGGATGCCGGGGAGAAAGTTTCAGGGTCGGGCAAAAAAATGCACCGCACGATCGGCCGGTCAGAGTGCGGTGATCTCGCCGGTCGCGAGCACCGCCCCGGTGGGCTGTCCTGTCGGCGAGCCGCCGCCCGGCTCGTCGCTGACGGCCAGGACCGCGCCATCGCCGATGCGGCCGGCCAGCGCTTCCGGCACGTCGACGAGGAAGGCGGCGCTCTGCGGCAGCACGCCGAGCGAAACGGGCGCCGCATCGCCGGCGATCAGCCAGAGTTCGAATGCCCGGTCCGGTTCGGGCGTGCCGGCGCGCCGGTTCAACCGCAAGGTGCGCGTCTCCGGCTCGTAAAGCGCCGCCAGTCGCACGTCGCTCTGGGCGCCCGAGACGGTGGCGATCAGGCGGGTTGCCGGATCGTCCGGCTGCAGCGTTTGCGCATAAAGGCCGGCAAAGACGATCATGCCGGCGAGCGAAGCGACGGCAAGCCCGCGCCAGACGCCGAGCCGCTGCCAGAAGGGAGCGGGGCCGGCAGCCGGTTCGAACAGCGCCGCCTCGATGTTGGCGAGAACGGCCGCCGGCGGCTCGATCGCTTCGATCTCGTCGGCCAGTGGGGCAAGACGGTTGCTCCAGTCGGCGACATCGCGGCGCAGCGCCGCATCGTCGCGCAACAGCTTCTCGAACGCGACGCGCTCGGCATGGGGCAGCGTACCCAGCACATATTCGGCGACGGTTGCATCGTCGGGACGGGCGGTTTCGTTGGCGCTCATCGCTCAAGGCACTCCTTGAGTCTGGCAAGGCTCCGGCGCAGCCAGGTCCGCATCGTGTTGAGCGGCACAGCGTGGCGGTCGGCCAGTTCCTGATAGGAATATCCCTCGACATAGGCGGCGCGTACCGCATCGGCGCGGCGCGCATCCAACTCGTCGAGACACAGATCGATCCGCCGGCCCTCGGAGGCTGCGATGGCTGTCGCTTCCGGACCCGGCGCGTCGTCCGAAAGGTCTACCGCCTCGTCAATGTCGACAGGGTCGGGCCGCCGGGCGCGCACCTTGTCGATGGCGGTGTTGCGCGCGATCGCGATCAGCCACGACATGGGACTGTAGCCTCCGGCGCCGTAGCGGCCGGCGCCGTTCCATATCTTGATGTAGGCTTCCTGCAGCGCATCCTCGGCATCCTGTCTGTCTTTCAAGACACGAAGGCAGACCCCGAACAGTTTCGCCGACGTCAGAGCGTAGAGGTGCGTCAGCGCCTTGCGGTCGCGCAGGGCGATGGCGGCGATCAGTTTTTCGATGTGCTCGGTTCCGCTCAACGCCCTGGCCCTTTGTCGGTCCAGATTGCTAGCGCAAGTTGCGCGCCAGATCGAGTGGGCAATGCCGCTGAGCGGCAGTGCGTGCCGGTTACCTGTCGCCGGCGGTGGCGTTGCGATACCATGCCGCCAGCGCGGCGCGGCTTTCGTCGTCCATCGTCGCAATGGCGTTTGGCGGCGGCATGGCGTGGGTGACGCCGGCCTGAAGAAAGACCTGCTGCGCGTGGCGGGCGACATCGGCCTCGGTTTCAAGGACCACACCCTTGGGCGGCCACAAAATGCCCTGCCAGACCGGCTCGCGTGCGTGGCACATGGCGCAATTGCCGAGCACGATGTCATAGGCGTTCCGGAAGCCTTCGGCATCGGCGAACTGTTGTTCATGGGGCGTCAGGGCGCGCGCTTCGGCCTCCTCCCATGTGTCGAGCATCGGCGCGGTCGACAGCCAGGCGATGATCACGAACAGGATCAGCGAGGCGGCAAGCGTCCAGTGCGGATGACCCTGCCGGGCGTGCATCGTGTTGAAGAAGTGCCGGATCAGCACGCCCATCAGGAAGACCAGGCTCGCGATGATCCATGCAAAATCGGTGGCGAAGGCCAGCGGATAATGATTGGAGAGCATCAGGAAGATGACCGGCAGGGTCAGATAGTTGTTGTGGGTCGAGCGCAGCTTGGCGATCTTGCCGTATTTGGGGTCCGGCGTGCGGCCTTCCTTCAAATCGTTCACCACGATGTGCTGGTTCGGCATGATGATGAAGAAGACATTGGCGGTCATGATGGTCGCGGTGAAGGCGCCCAGATGCAGAAGCGCGGCGCGGCCGGTGAAGACCTGGTTCAGCCCCCAGCTCATCGCCACGATGATGACGAACAAAACCAGCATCATCGCGGTCGGATAGTCGCCCAGTTTGGACTTGCAGAGCTGGTCGTAGAGCAGCCAGCCGATGCCGATCGAGGCGGCGGAAATGGCGATGCCCTGCCACAGCGACAGTTCGGCCCTGGTCGGATCGAGAAGGTAAAGCTCTCCGCCGACCCAGTAGATGATCATCAGCAGCGCCGCGCCGGACAGCCAGGTCGCATAGCTCTCCCATTTGAACCAGGTCAGATGGTCGGGCATCTGTTCGGGCGCGACCAGATATTTCTGGATGTGGTAGAAACCGCCGCCATGGACCTGCCATTCCTCGCCATGGGCGCCCCGGGGCAGGTGCGGCGCCTTGCGCAGGCCCAGATCGAGCGCGATGAAATAGAAGGACGAGCCGATCCACGCGATCGCCGTGATGACGTGCAGCCAGCGCACGGCGAAGCCCACCCATTCCCACATGACGGCGAAGTCGTACATTGCATGCCTCCCGCAAGCCCGAAACGGCGGCAGACTATGCGGAACGGCATTGTTCTGGTATCGATGGCAAAATCCAAGCTGCATCAAAAATTGCCGAACAATGTCCTATCTCGACACAATCCGGACCTTCGTGCGTGTCTATGAATTGGGCAGCATGTCGGCAGCGGGGCGGGATCTGCGGATTTCGCCGGCCGTCACTTCGTCGCGCATATCGCAGCTCGAGGACCATCTGAGCGTCCGCCTGTTCCAGCGCACAACGCGCAGCCTGACCCCGACCGAGCAGGGCAGGGCGTTTTACGGCGGTGCTTGTGCGATTTTGGAGGCGGTGGAGAGCGCCGAGGCGCAGGTTGTCTCGATAACGGACAATCCCAAGGGATCGCTGTTCGTCGCCGCGCCGCTCGGTGTCGGGCGGCGGCTGATCGCGCCGCGGGTGCCCGAGTTCCTGAAAGCCTATCCGGAGGTCAGCGTCCGTCTGCGCCTGACCGACCGAAAGGTCGACCTGACGACGGAAGGGCTGGATCTGGCCTTCTTCCTCGGCCAGCCGGAGGACAGCAATCTGCGCATCCGCAAGATCGCCGATGTGGAGCGCGTGCTGTGCGCGTCACCGGACTACATCGCGGCGCGAGGGCTGCCGGCGCGCGGCGACCAACTCGTTGCCGATGGCCATGAGTGCCTCAATCTTCGTTTTCCGGGCGCAACGGAATTCCAGTGGCCACTGGTGACGCCGGACGGGGTGAAGCGGTTCCGCGTCGCCGGGCGCTACGAGTCCGACGATGGCGACGTGCTGACCGACTGGGCGCTGGCCGGCCATGGGATCGCACTCAAGCCGATCTTCGAGGTGGCGGACCATCTCAGGGACGGGCGGCTGGTGCCGGTCGCCACCGAAACGCCGCCCGAACCGATCCAGATGGCGTGTCTTTTCACCCACCGCCGCCGGCAGGACCCCAAGACGCGGCTGTTCATGGAATTCATGATCGAGCGGATCGGCGCGTCGGTCCGGTAGCTCAGCTTCCGCGATAGGTGGAGTAGCCGAACGGCGAAAGCAGCAGCGGCACATGATAGTGCGCGGCGTCCGACATGCCGAAGCGCAGCGGCACGACATCGAGAAAGCGCGGCTCTTCCGGCGGCGTGCCGGCCGCATCGAGATAGGCGCCGGCGTGGAAGACCAGCTCGTAAACGCCGGTCGCGAACGCGTTTTCGGGCAGGATCTGTTCGTCCGTGCGCCCGTCATCGTTCGTCACCAGCGTTTTCAGATGGGTGCGCGTCTCGCCGTCGATCCTGTAGAGATCGATGCGCAGCCCTTGCGCCGGGCAGCCGCGCGCAGTGTCCAGCACATGGGTTGTCAGAAATCCGGCCATGATCGGTCCTCCGCGAACAAGGCGCCTTATAGCGTCGGCGGATGGCCTGCCGTAACGCGCCGCCGGGCAGAGGCAGTTTCAAGATTTATTTGAATAATCGGGCGATTGTCTTGCTGTATGGTTGCATCGCTTGGGAGGGCCCATCATGCGACGTTATCCGCGTGACATGACCGGTTACGGCGCGATGCCGCCAGCGGCCAACTGGCCGAACGGCGCAAGGATCGCCGTGCAGATCGTGCTCAATTATGAAGAGGGCGGCGAGAACTGCGTCCTGCATGGCGATCCGGCGTCCGAGGCGTTCCTGTCGGAGATCACGGGCGCCGAGCCCTGGCCCGGCCAGCGGCACTGGAACATGGAATCGCTCTATGAATATGGCGCCCGCGCCGGGTTCTGGCGGGTCCATCGACTGCTGAAGGATGTGCCGGTGACCGTCTTCGGCGTGGCCAGCGCGCTGGCCCGCGCGCCCGAGCAGGTTGCGGCGATGAAGGAGGCGGGCTGGGAGATTGCCAGCCACGGGCTCAAATGGGTCGAGCACAGGGACATGCCGGCCGACGAGGAGCGCGCGCAGATCGGCGAGGCGATCCGCCTTCATACCGAGGTGACCGGTACGCCGCCGCGCGGCTGGTATACGGGCCGCTGCTCCGCCAACACGGTCGAACTCGTCTCGGAGAAGGGCGGTTTCGCCTACATCGCAGACAGTTATGCCGACGATCTTCCATATTGGGTTCGCGTTGGCGAGAAAGACCAGCTGATCGTGCCCTACACGATGGACTGCAACGATATGCGCTTTGCGATCCAGGCGGGCTTCGCCACGGGCGCCGATTTCGAGACGATGCTGAAGGACGCGTTCGACACGCTGTATGAAGAAGGCCGGGCGGGTGCACCCAAAATGCTGTCGATCGGCCTGCATTGCCGACTGATCGGGCGGCCCAGCCGTGCCGCCGCCCTTCAGCGGGCGCTCGCCCATTTCCGCAGCCATGACGGTGTGTGGTTCGCAACGCGGCTGCAGATCGCCGAGCACTGGGCCAGAACCCATCCGCCGGTTGCGCGGGTTCGTCCGTCGGACATGGATCGCGACACATTCGTTTCCGAATTCGGCGGGGTCTTCGAGCATTCGCCATGGATCGCCGAAGCCGCGCACGCGCTTGAACTCGGCCCCACGCACGACACTGCCGCTGGCGTTCACGCGGCGCTGGCGCGCATTTTCCGCTCGGCGCCAGAGGACGCCCGTCTCGGTGTCCTGACCGCACATCCCGACCTCGCCGGCAAACTGGCACAGGCCAGGCGATTGACCACCGAATCGACGGCCGAGCAGGCTTCGGTCGGGCTCGATTGCCTGACCGACGCGGAGCGCGCTACATTCACCGAACTCAACGACGCCTATACGGCCAGGTTCGGCTTTCCGTTCATCATCGCGGTGCGGGACAACAGCAAGGCATCGATCATGGACGCATTCCGCCGCCGGATCAGCAATGACCGCCGAACGGAACTCGCCGAGGCCTGCCGCCAGGTTGAGCGGATCGCCGAACTGCGTTTGAAGGACAGGTTCGCGGCATGACTCGCGCGATCAGGGTCGAGCCGCTCTCCAGGGCCGCCTTTGCGCCCTTCGGCGACGTGTTGGACACCGAGGGTGCGCCCGACCGGATGATCAATCAGGGGCTCTGCGGCCGCTTTCATGACCGTGCCCGGCTCGATTTCGCCGACGGGCGCGCCGGCGTCAGCCTGTTTCAGGCCGAGCCGCGGTCGCTGCCGCTGATGCTGGACATGGTGGAGCGGCATCCGCTCGGCAGCCAGGCATTCGTGCCGATGAGCCTCGATCCGTTCCTTGTCATCGTCGCGCCGGACGAAGCGGGAAAGCCCGGACGGCCACGTGCCTTCCTGACGGCGCCCGGGCAGGGGATCAATTTTCACCGTGGCACATGGCATGGCGTGCTGACGCCATTGGCCGAACCCGGGCTCTTCGCTGTCATCGACAGGATCGGCGAGGGCTCCAATCTGGAGGAACACCGGTTCGAAACGCCCTATCGGGTGTTGGCCGGGTAGCCGCGCGGCAAGCGGCGGCGCTTGGTCTGGAGGAGGGAGAGGACCAAAATGGCAGACGCAACGATCGGGACCCCGGAGCAGCTCCGCGATCCCAACTACACACCGGCGCTGTATCAAGCCGTTCCGCTCGGAATCCAGCATGTGCTGGCGATGTTCGTTTCCAATGTGACGCCGGCGATCATCGTTGCGGGGGCTGCCGGCTTCGGTTTCGGCTCCGACAGCCCGGACTTTCCGGAGTTGCTCTATCTCATTCAGATGTCGATGCTGTTCGCCGGCCTCGCAACGCTGTTGCAGACGATCACCATCGGTCCGGTCGGCGCAGCGCTGCCGATCGTTCAGGGCACCTCGTTTGCCTTTCTGCCGATCATGATCCCGCTGGTCGCGGGGCAGGGCGTCGATGCCTTGGCCGCGCTCTTCACCGGGGTGATTGTCGGCGGTCTTTTCCACGCGTTTCTCGGCGCGTTCATCGGCAAGATCCGCTTTGCGCTGCCGCCGCTCGTCACCGGCCTCGTCGTCACCATGATCGGCCTGGCGCTGGTGCGCGTCGGCATTCAATATGCCGCGGGCGGCGTCCCGGCGATCGGCACACCGGAATATGGCAGCCTGGGCAACTGGATCGTTGCGCTGATCGTCATCGTGGTGACGCTGGCGCTGAAATTCTTCGCGCGCGGCATGCTGTCGGTTTCCGCCGTCCTGATCGGCCTGATCGCCGGCTATGTGTACGCGCTGGTCTTCACCGACATGCTGAGCCTTGCGGCGATTTCCAGTTCCTGGTCGAGCGCGGCCGCCTTCGCCCTGCCGCAGCCGTTCAAATACGGGTTCGAATTCTCGGTTGCCGCGATCGTCGGCTTTTGCCTGATGGCGTTCGTTTCGGCCGTGGAGACCGTGGGCGACGTCTCGGGGATCACCAAGGGCGGCGCGGGCCGCGAAGCGACCGACCGCGAAATCGAGGGCGCGACCTATGCCGACGGTTTCGGCACGGCCATCGCCGGCGTCTTCGGCGGGTTTCCGAACACCTCGTTCAGCCAGAATGTGGGCCTGATCGCGATGACCGGGGTGATGAGCCGCCATGTCGTGACGTTCGGCGCGCTTTTCCTGATTGTCTGCGGGCTGGTGCCGAAGGTGGGCGGGTTGATCCGCACCATCCCGATCGAGGTTCTGGGCGGCGGCGTGATCGTGATGTTCGGCATGGTCGTGGCCGCCGGCATCTCGATGCTGTCCGACGTGACCTGGAACCGGCGCAACATGGTGATCTTCGCCGTGGCGCTGTCGATCGGCCTTGGCCTTCAACTCGAACCGGGCGCCGTGCAGTACCTGCCCGACTGGCTGCGGGTCCTGATGGTCTCCGGTCTCTTGCCGGCCGCCTCGATCGCAATCGTCCTGAACCTGGTTCTGCCGGAGGAATTGTCGGACGAGGCAACCGAGGAAGTGTCCGGGGGCCTGTCCGGGAACGGCCAGGGCTCTTTGCGCCGGGATGGCGGCTGAGGGCGCCGACCCGAGGTCCCGCCAAACCGGCGGCGGGCCTCGACCCCGAATGACAGGCGCTCCCCGGACAGTCCGGGGAGCGCTTCTCTTTTTTGCGATCGCGGCAGGCGCGATATGAGCAGTGTGATCGTGACCTAGAAATCGACCTCGATGGCGATGCCTTTTTCGACCGCCAGTTCCACGACGGCGGCGGCCACGGCAAGGTCCTGAAGTCCGACGCCGGTGCCGTCGAACAGCGTGATCTGGTCGTCGGACGAACGGCCCGGATCGGTGCCGTTGATCACCGCGCCGATCTGGCCGACATCGCTTTCCGATATCAGGCCCTCGGCGACCGCGTGCTGTGCCTCTCCGATGGAAACCGATTGCGCCACCTCGTCGGTATAAACGCTGGCGCGGGCCAGAAGCTGCGGTTCGACCTCCTGTTTGCCCTTGGTGTCGGTGCCCATGCAGGCCAGATGACAGCCGGCGGAAACCTGGTCGGCCTTCAGGATCGCATCGAAGGACGAGGTGATTGAAATGATCACGTCGGCTTGCGCCATGCCGTCCAGTTCGACCGCCTCGAACGGCAGACCGGCTTCACCGGCGACCTTTTCGATGTTGGGCAGCATTTCGGGGTGAAGGTTCCAGCCAATGACCTTTTCGAAGGCGCGCTGCTCAAGCGCGGCGCGAAGCTGGAAAGTGGCCTGGTGGCCGGCGCCGATCATGCCGATCACCTTGGCATCGTCGCGGGCGAGATGCTTGATCGACACGGACGAGGCGGCAGCGGTGCGCAACGCGGTCAGGAGATTGCCGCCGACCATCGCCGAAACGCGGCCCGTATCGGGATCGAACAGGAACACCGTCGACTGGTGGTTGATGATGCCGTGGCGCTCGAGGTTTTGCGGCCAGTATCCGCCGGCCTTCAGGCCCAGCGTCATGCCGGCACGGTCGAAACCGCCCTTGAAACCGTAGAGCGCGTCGACATGGCCAATGGCCTCGCGCACGACAGGGAAATTGTAGGCATCGCCCGTCGCCATGGCGGCGAAGACCTTTTCGACGGCGTCAAAGGCGGCCTGCCGCGTCATCAGGTCGGCGATTTCGCGTTCGGGGACGATCAGCATCGGTCTCTCCTGGTCGGTGTCGGATACGCCCGTGTGCATTGGCCGGCTGCGCGGCGGGCACACGGGCGCTGTAACCGGCCCTCCTCCGGGCCGGGCTTTGGTCTTTCGGGGTCAGTATGCCTTGCCGCGTGCCGAGACCGGCCAGAGCGCTTCGACCTTGCCGTTGCGGACGCCGACATACCAGTCATGGACGTTACAGGTCGGATCGCAATGGCCGGGGACCAGCTTGAGCTTTTCGTTGATCGCAAGAACGCCGCCCGGGTCCGAAATCACGCCATGCTCATCGGAGCATTTGACGTATTCGACATCGTCGCGGCCGTAGATGAAGGGCAGTCCGCTATCGACCGATTGCGCTTTCAGGCCGGCGTCGCAGATCGCCTTTTCGGCCTTGGCGTGACTCATGACCGAGGTCAATAGGAACAGCGCATTTTCCCATTCGCCATCGTCGATGCGCTTGCCGTCCTTGTCGAGGATGCGGCCATAATCAGCGTCCATGAAGGCGTAGGAGCCGCACTGCAACTCGTTGTAGACGCCCGAATTGCTCTCGAAATAGTACGATCCCGTACCGCCACCGCCGACGATGTCGCACTCAAGGCCCTCGGTCTTCAGCCCGGCGACCGCATCCCGGACCATGTCGATGGCGATGTCGGTCTTGGCCTTGCGGTCCTCATAGCCGTCAATGTGCTGCATGGCGCCCTGATAGGCCTGGATGCCCGCGAATTTGAGGTTCGGCGCGGCATCGATCGCCTTGGCGATCGCGACCACTTCCGGCGTCGTCGTCACGCCGCAGCGGCCGGCGCCGCAGTCGATCTCGACCAGACACTCGATGGTCGTGCCGTGCTTTTGGGCCGCCGCCGACAGATCGGCGACATTGCCAATGTCGTCGACGCAGACAATGGTCCGCGCGCCGAGTTTGGGCAGTTGCGCCAGACGATCGATCTTCCTTGGATCACGCACCTGGTTGGAGACGAGCACGTCCTTGATGCCGCCGCGCGCGAAGACTTCGGCTTCGGAGACCTTCTGGCAGCACACGCCCACGGCGCCGCCGAGTTCTTCCTGCAGCTTGGCCACGTCGACGGATTTGTGCATCTTGCCGTGCACGCGATGGCGCATGCCATGCGCCTTGGCGTAATCGCCCATCTTCCTGATGTTGCGTTCCAGGGCGTCGAGGTCGAGCACGAGACACGGCGTCTGGATGTCGGCCTCATCCATGCCGGGAACCGCGGGCACGTCGAAGCCCACATCGAGCTCGTTGATGTTGACAGGCGCGTTCATGACAGTCTCTCCCTTCAATTGATCCAGGGCAGCGTGTCGAGATCGACATTGCCGCCGGTGACGATGATGCCGACCCGCTTGCCGGCGAACCGGTCGCGGTTCTTCAGGATTGTGGCGAGCGGCACCGCTGAGCTGGGCTCCATGACGATCCGCAGATGCTTCCAGGTGATCTTCATGGCGTCGACGATCTCCTGCTCGGATGCCGTCAGTATGTCCGAGACATGGTTGGAGACGAAATGCCAGGTCAGTTCCTTGAGCGGCACTTTGAGGCCGTCGGCGATGGTCACGGGTGCGTCGTCGGCGATGATGTGGCCGGCCTTGAAGCTGCGATAGGCGTCATCGGCCTGCTCGGGTTCGGCCGCGATGATCTGCGTTTCGGGCGCAAGCGTCGACAGCGTCAGGCAGGTGCCGGAGATCATGCCGCCGCCGCCGATCGGCGCAACGACGATATCGAGGCCGTCGGTCTGCTCCATGAATTCCTTCGAACAGGTGCCCTGGCCGGCGATCACGCGCGGGTCGTTGTAGGGATGCACGAAATCGCCGCCGGTTTGTGCCTGCACCGTGGCGAACGTTTCCTCGCGCGACGTGGTGGACGGCTCGCATTCGGTGATCTTGCCGCCATAGCGGCGCACCGTGTCCTTCTTGGCCTGCGGTGCCGTGCGCGGCATGACCACGTTACACGGAATGCCGCGCAGCATCGCCGCATAGCTCAGGCACGAGGCATGGTTGCCGGACGAATGGGTGGCGACGCCCTTTTGGGCCTGTTCGTCGTCAAGGCCGAACACGGCATTGGTGGCGCCACGCACCTTGAAGGCGCCGGGCTCCTGGAAGTTCTCGCACTTGAAGAACAGTTCGGCGCCCGTCAACTCGTTCAGATAGTCCGATGTCCGGACCGGCGTCCGGCGAATGTGCGGCTTGATCCGCTCATGGGCGGCCAGCATGTCTTCATAGGCTGGAACCTGCATCGAATTGTCCTTCATCAGGCGGCGGCCTTTCGTGTGACGGGGGGGTGGGCGCGATAATAGTCCTGCGCGGCGGCAACGCCCGAGCCAAGCTCAATGTCGAGGCCCAGATCGGCCATGCACATTTCGGCCGTGGCAATGCCTGACAGCGTCATGACGTCGGTCAGGCTGCCGAGATGGCCGATCCGGAACACCTCGCCGGCGACCTCGCCAAGGCCGACGCCGAACGCGACCCCGTAGGTCTGCGCGGCATGGGTGACGATGTCGGTCGCGTTGAAACCCTCCGGCGTGCGGATCGCCGAGACCGTGTCCGAATAGACGTCCGGCGTCGCGGCGCACAGCTTCAGCCCCCAGGCGGCAATAGCGGCGCGCACGCCCTCGGCGATGCGGTGATGGCGCGCAAAGACGCTGTCCAGACCCTCGGCCAGTAGCATGCCGCAGGCCTGGTTCAGGCCGTTCAGGAGGCCGACGGCCGGCGTATAGGGATAGGCGCTCTTCTCATAGCTCAGGGCCATGTCATGGACGTCGAAGAAGGTGCGCGGCAGGGTGGCCGTCTTGGTGGCGGCCATGGCCTTTTCGCTGAAGCCGACGATGGCGAGGCCGGCGGGCAGCATGAAGCCTTTCTGCGATCCGGCGACGGCAACATCGACGCCCCATTCGTCGAACCGGAAGTCCATCGAGGCGATCGAACTGACGCCATCGACGAACAGGATCGCGGGATGTCCCGCATCGTCGAGCGCCCGGCGGACCGCGGCGATGTCCGAGCGGACGCCGGTGGCGGTCTCATTGTGGGTCGCAAGGACCGCCTTGATGGAATGGCTCTTGTCGCGCTTGAGGATGTCGGCATAGCGCTCGGCGGGCAGGCCTTCGCCCCAGGCCGTCTCGACGATCTCGACTTTGAGACCGTGGCGCTGGCACATGTCGATCCAGCGGTGGCTGAACATGCCGTTGCGGGCCGCCAGCACCGTGTCGCCGGGGCTGAGCGTGTTGGTCAGAGCGGTCTCCCAGCCGCCCGTTCCCGTCGATGGGAAGATGAAGATGTCGGCGTCGGCCGACTTCAGGATCTTCCGGACGCCATCGCGCGCGGGATTCAGAATCTCGCCGAACAGCGGCGATCGGTGGTCGATCGTCGGCATGTCGCATGCCTTGCGCAGGCTTTCGGGGATGTTTGTAGGCCCCGGAATGAAAACCGGATTTTGCAGGCTCATGGCGGCCTCCTTGCAGCGTCCAGACAATCTACCGGATGCTTCGGGAGAAGGAAATTTTTTTGAAAATATTTTTCATAAATGGAGAAGCTGGAAATCTCTAGCGTTGTCAGAGTGTTATGTTTTTCATATGGTGAAGTGATAATTCGCGTCGTGGAAGAGGCATGCCATGGATTCGCAGGATAGCGGGATGTCAGCGCCATCGCGACGGGCTCGGGGGCGTCCGCGCGACTGGAACGACAAGACCGCCCAGAACACGATCAAGTCGCTGGACCGGGCAATGGAGGTGTTCGAGTTTCTCAGCGAGAACCAGGGCCTGTCGCTGACGGAACTGGCCTCTGAAACCGGGCAGTCGCCGGCGACCGTCTACCGCGTGCTCGTGACCTTGGAGGGCCGGGGGCTTGCCGAATTCGATCCGGGCGACCAGTCATGGCATGTGGGCGCGCGGGCGTTCGTCATAGGCGCGCGCTTTCTGCGACGCACGCAGCTGGTCGACAGGGCGCGGCCGATCCTGCGCCGGCTGATGGAAGCGACGGGCGAAACGGCCAATCTGGGTATCGTTCAAAACCGGTCGGTGCTGTTCGTCAGCCAGGTGGAGACGCACGCCAGCATCCGGGCGTTCTTTCCGCCGGGCACGCTGTCGCCGCTTCACGCGTCCGGCATCGGCAAGGCGCTGCTCGCGGAAATGGCGCCCGAGCGCCTCGAAGCGATATTGGACGGGGCGCTCGAAGCGTTCACGGCAAAGACTCTGTCGGCACCCGATGAACTGCGTGCGGATCTCGGCCGGATACGGGAGCGCGGCTATTCCTTTGACGATGAGGAGAAAAATCCCGGCATGCGGTGCATTGCGGCCCCGGTGTTCGACATTCACGGCGAAGCGGTCGCCGGCCTGTCCGTATCAGGACCGACGGCCCGGATCGGCGCCGACGACGTGGAGCGGTTTGCCGCGCCGGTGATCGCGGCGGCGGCGGAACTGACGATGGCGATCGGCGGGACTATTCGGCCGCGTTCCTGAAGTCTGCCGAGGGCGCCGCGCCGGTCGCCGATGCGGGCCTGAGCGCCATGTGGCGGTTGACGTCCTTGTAGAGCAGATAGCGGAACCGGCCCGGCCCGCCGGCGTAGCAGGCCTGCGGGCAAAAGGCGCGCAGCCACATATAGTCGCCCGCCTCGACCTCGACCCAGTCCTGATTGAGCCGGTAGACGGCCTTGCCCTCCAGCACGTAGAGCCCGTGCTCCATGACATGGGTTTCGGCAAACGGAATGACGGCGCCGGGCTCGAAGGTGACGATGGTGACATGCATGTCGTGCCGCATATCGGCCGGATCGACGAACCGGGTCGTCGTCCACTTGCCATCGGTACCGGGCATCGGCGCCGGAACGATATCGGCTTCATGGGCGATAATGGCCTCGGGCAGAGGCAGGCCGTCCACCGCCTCATATGCCTTGCGAATCCAGTGGAACTTGAACAGCGCGTCGCTCTGGTTCCGCAGCGTCCACTTCGCCGCAGGCGGGATGTAGACATAGCTGCCCGGCCGCAGATCGTGCGTGGCGTCCTCGATCGTGATGGCGCCTTCGCCCTCGACGACGAAGATCACGCCTTCGGCGCCCGGATCGGTTTCCGGCCGGTCGGAGCCGCCGCCGGGCGCGACCTCCATGATGTATTGCGAGAATGTCTCGGCAAAGCCGGTCAGCGGACGCGACAGCACCCACAGGCGCGTCTTGTCCCAGAAGGGCAGGAAGCTGGTGACGATGTCGCGCATCGTGCCCTTGGGAATGACCGCATAGGCCTCGGTGAACACGGCGCGATCGGTCAGCAATTGCGTTTGCGGCGGATGGCCGCCCGATGGCGCGAAGTAATTGCCGCTCATGAATGTGTCTCACTGCTGCTCAAAGGGTCTTGCAAGGCATCTTCACCGTTCTGCACATGCCGGGCTTCGGTACGGCCAGCGCCGCTCGTGTCCGTCATGTGCGTCGGGACCCATTTCGTCAACCGGACGAAAGGCGCGTGAGGTGCGCGTTGAACGCATCGAGCCCCGCCTGCGCCACATCGCGATCCTGGTCCGGTGTTCCCGAACTGACGCCGATCCCGCCGAGGGGTTCGTCGTCGAGCATGACGGGCAGGCCGCCGCCGACCACCATCAGCCGGCCGCCGATCGCCGAGGCGATGCCGTAGGCCGGTGCGCCGGGCTGGCTCGCCTGCCCATATTCATGGGTTGCCTTTCGGGCGCCGGCCGCCGTGAAGGCCTTGTCGATCGCGATCGTCGTCGAGGTGACCTTGCCGCCATCCATGCGCCGGAAGGCGATCAACTGTCCGGCTTCGTCGGTGACGGCTATGCACATGGGCACGCCTATGGTCTCGGCGCGCGCCTGAGCGCCCTCGATCAAGATGTCGGCATCGCGCGAATCGAGGCGCCGGATCGTCATCATCGTCTGGTCTCCTTGTGCGGTTCGCCCGCTATGTATGTCTGTGCCACTGCGCGGTCATCGCCCATCACGAGCAGAACGAAAAGCTCCTCGGCCAGGGTCTCGACGCGATCCATGCGCAGCGCCATGGCGGGCGTCGCGCGGGCGTCGAGCACGACGATGTCGGCCTCGGTGCCTTCATCGAGTGTTCCGATCCTGTCGGCGAGGCCGAGCACTTCGGCATTGCCGCGCGTCATCCAGTGGAAGCCGCGCATGGCGTGCAGGCTCTGCGACTGGAGCTGGAGGACCTTGTAGCCCTCGTTCAGCGTCTGGAGCATCGAATAGCTGGTACCGGCGCCGATGTCGGTGGCGATGGCGCTTTGGATGCCTGCTTTGTCCAGCCGTGCGTGATCGAAGCAGCCCGACCCCAGGAACAGGTTGGAGGTGGGGCAGAAGACCGGATGTGCGCCTGTCTCGGCAAGGCATTGGACCTCGCGCTCTTCAAGATGAATGCAGTGGCCGAGCAGCATCTTGCCGCCCAGAAGGCCGTAACGCTCATAGATGTTCAGATAGTCCGAGGCTTCGGGATAAAGCGAGGCGGCGAAGGCGATCTCTTCGCGGTTCTCCGACAGGTGCGTCTGGATGTGACAATCGGGATGTTCGGTTGCGAGCGCACCGGCCATTTCGAGCTGCTGCGGCGACGAAGTGATCGCGAAGCGCGGTGAGATGGCATAGCCGGCACGGCCCCTGCCATGCCAGCGCTCGATCAGCGCCTTGGTGTCGTCATAGCCCGATTGCGGCGTATCGCGCAGAGTGTCCGGCGCGTTGCGGTCCATCATCACCTTGCCGCCGATCATGCGCATGTTGCGGCGCTCGGCCTCGGCGAAATAGGCGTCGGCGGAGGCGGCATGAACGGAGCAGAAGGCCGCGGCGGTGGTCGTGCCGTGCTCGGTCAGCACGTCGAAAAACCGGGTCGCGATCGCCTGCGCATGGCTCTCATCGCCAAACCGCGCCTCTTCGGGAAACACATAGCCGTTCAGCCAGTCCAGAAGCTGCGCGCCCCAGGAGGCAACGATCTGCGCCTGTGGGAAATGGATATGCGCGTCGATGAAGCCGGCCGTCATCAGGTGCGGCCGGTGATCGACGATATCGGCGCAGGGCGCGGTCGGCGCGACTGCGTCGAAGGTTCCCGACGCGGCGATCACCCCTTCGCGGACTAGGATGGCACCGTCCTCATGATAGGTGAAGGCGTCGGTGTCGTTTTGATCCGCCGGCGCGCGGTGAAAGGTCAGGAGGCGGCCGCGCAGGAGCCTGTCTGTCATGGTCGGGGTATCTTTCATGGCTCGAGAGGGGTGGCCGGGGCGGCGCCGCCGCCCCGATCCTCTTCAGGCCCTGCCCGACGGGGCGTCGGTGTCGAGGAAATCGGGCTCGTCGGGGACGATGATCCGGTGATCCAGATCCTCTTTTGGCGCGATGGCCGGATAAAGCAGCAGGAAGGCGCCGGTTATCAGATAGCCGATGGTGATCCCGTCGAGCTGCGGCATCTGCAGGCTGGCCGCATGGACGATCCCGATCGACGACATGATGGCGGCGGCGATCGCGAAGCCCCCGGCGGTGCGGAACCGTCCGTCGATGATCGAGGCGACGATCGCGCCCCAGACCAGCCCGGTGATGATCGCGCCCTGCGACAGCGCCAGGTGGCCTTCATAGTGGGCGCCTTCCATCAGGAGTGCGGCGGTCAGTTCCGGGCTGCCGAGCGCGGGCATTCCCTCCACGCCGCTGCTTCTGAGCGCATTGGCGAGCGAGCCCCATTTGGTGACCAGGAAGCTGGATATGTGCGGCAGGATGGCGATCGTCACGGCCGCCATGTGCGCCGGCTTGATCGCCATGGCCGTGTTGGTGATCAGGCTGATCGCAACGAAGACGAGGATCGGTGCCGCTGCGGCGATCGGGATCAGACCGTTCAGGAAGGCAAGGAAGCCGAAGAAGGCCGCAAAGGCGATCACGCCGCCGACACCGATGATGTAGCCGGCATGGGCCTCCAGCCGCTTGTAGGCGGGATGACCGATATAGACGGTGGTCGGAAAGGGCGATCCGAACACCGCGCCGATCATTGTGCCGGCGCCGTCCGTCACCTGGCAGACCGCGACGGGATATTCGTCGCCGGCGGCCTCGGCGCTCTCCACATTGTTCATCGTCTCGATGAAATTGTAGATCTGTACCGGCACCAGCACGAGGAACAGTTCCGGATTGGCGAACAGATATTGGATGCCGGCGATCAGGTCGCCGACATAGGGCAGCGGCGGATAGAAGCCGACGCTGTCGAGCTCCAGCCTGGATTGGCCCAGAACGATGGCGATCACCGTTCCGGCGGCGATGGCGACGAGGCCCGCCGGCAGGTTGCCGGGCAGTTGGAAACGGCCGACCAGACCCCACAGGATGATCACCAGCGCGGTGAATCCGACGATCGGGTTTTCGAAGATCTGCGTCAACGGCACCGAGCCGATGAAGACAAGGGCGATGCCGCACAGCGTGCCGAGCATGCCTGCTCGCGGCGTGATGCGTTTGAGAAACGGACCGATGAGCGCACCGAGCGCGGCGACGATGCCGCCCATGAAGCCGGCGCCGATGCCGACCTGCCAGGCGAGCATGGCATCCTGTGTGGCCCAGTAGATCGGCCCGATCACGCCGAACAGATAGACGAACATGACCGGCGTGGAGATGCCGTAGGGCAGGGCGGTGACGTCGCGCCCATGCTTTTGCGCAGCCCATCTGGCCATCAGCGCGTAGACGGCCACGCCCGCCAGAATGGCGATCGCCGCGCCGGGCACGATCCGCCCGTAGACGATCTCGGCGGGCATCTGGAAGACAAACTGGCAGATGGCCGAAAGCACCATCAGATTGACGAGGTTGTCCGTGAACAGCGCCCAAAAGGCGCTGAAATCGCTTCTGGCGAACAATCGGTAATTGTAGCTGTCCTGTGACATTGCAGGGCTCCCTCCCCGTTTCAGAATGGTGAGCGCGCGAGCCGGTGCCCTTCTTTTTGGCCCGGTACGCGTTGTCGTTTCGTCAGTTCCCGGCCGCTGTGTTCGCGGCCCCTTTGGCTGCAGGCGCCGGTCCGGTGATCTGCGCCATGACTTCGGCCACGACGAACGCGGCGATGACTTCGGGGCGCTTGTCGGCGCTGCCCGCCGCGCCGATCGGGCAGGTCAGTTGCGCCATCGCCGCCGCCGGCGTTTCGGAAGCGCAATAGCGCTCGAACCTGGCGCGCTTGGTCGCCGAGCCGATCAGCCCGACATAGGATGCATCGCCGCGGGCGAGCGCTTCGGCCGTCAAAAGAAAATCCAGCGCATGATCGTGGGTCAGCACGATGAAGGCGCTGCCGGGCGGCGCGGCGCGGATCACCGTCTCCGGCACCGCCGCCTCGCGCTTTTCGACGTCGGCGCGCGATTGGGCGAGTTCGTCGGCGCGGCTGTCGACGAGAATGCAGCGCACCGGCAGGGACTGGAAGAAGGCGGCCAGCGCGCGTCCGACATGGCCGGCACCCAGCACATAGACATGGGGCAGGGCGGCGCGGCGTTCGGCGTCGGCGGCCAGCGCGGCGTCACGGTCCGCCTTGGTCATGCGGGTCAGCGAAAGCGTGACCCGTCCGCCGCAGCACTGGCCGATCTCCGGCCCCAGCGGCACGTCCATTTCGGCGGTCGTTTCGCCGCAGCGCAGCATCGCGCGCGCCTTGTCGATCGCCATGTATTCAAGCTGTCCGCCGCCGATCGTGTCGCAAAGCCCGGACGCCGAGACGAACATCTCAGCCCCGGCTTCGCGCGGCGAAGAGCCGCGGACGCCGGTCAGCCGGACATGGATCGCCGGTTCGCCGGCGTCGAAGAAGGCGCGAAGCGTCACCGGATCACTCCCTCAGCCGCTCGATCGCCATCAGCACGCGCTCGGGCGTTGCCGGCGCGTCGAGACGCGGGCAGGTCTGGTAGTCGGCAATGCTCGCAACCGCATGGGAGAGCGCCTCGAACACCGAGATGCCGAGCATGAAGGGCGGTTCGCCCACGGCCTTGGAGCGCTTGATGGTGCGCTCGCGGTTCTCCGACCAGGAGGCGAGCTCGACATTGAAGATGCGCGGCCGGTCAGAGGCGAGCGGGATCTTGTAGGTGGACGGCGCATGGGTGCGCAACCGGCCCTTGTCGTCCCACCACAATTCCTCGGTGGTCAGCCAGCCCATGCCCTGGATGAAGGCGCCTTCGACCTGGCCCTTGTCGATGATCGGATTCAGAGACCGGCCGACATCGTGCAGGATGTCGGTGCGCTCCACGCGGTACTCGCCGGTCAGCGTGTCGACCGAGACCTCCGAACAGGCCGCGCCATAGGCGTAGTAATAGAAAGGGCGGCCCTTGCCGCTCGCGCGGTCCCAGTGGATTTTCGGCGTCTTGTAGAAACCGGCCGCCGACAGGTGGATGCGCGCCATATAGGCTTCGCGCACAAGGTCGGCGAAGGGGACCGTCTCACCGCCGATCCGGACATTGTTGGCGATGAAGCGGACCTGGCTTTCATCGGTCTGCCAGCGTTCGGCGGCAAAGGCGGTCAGCCGTTCCTTGATTTGCCGCGCGGCGTCGAGCGCGGCCATGCCGTTGAGGTCCGAGCCGGACGATGCCGCCGTCGCCGAGGTGTTGGGCACCTTTTCGGTGGTCGTTCTGGTGATCTTGATGTGGTCGACATCGACCTGCAGTTCCTCGGCGACCACCTGGGCGACCTTGGTGTTGAGCCCCTGGCCCATCTCGGTGCCGCCATGGTTGAGATGGATCGAGCCGTCCGAATAGATGTGCAGCAGCGCGCCGGCCTGATTGTACCAGGTGGCGGTGAACGAGATGCCGAACTTGACCGGCGTCAGCGCGATGCCCTTGCGGACGATGCCGCCCTTGGCGTTCCAGTCGAGCACCGCCCGCCGGCGCGCCCGATAGTCCGCGCTCTGCTCCAGCTCGGCGACGATGCGCGGGGCGATATTGTCCTCGACCCTCTGGTGATAGGGCGTCACGTTACGCCCGTCCTCCGCATCGCCATAGAAATTGCGCTTGCGCACTTCCAGGCTGTCGAGGCCGCGATGATAGGCGATCTCCTCGATGATCCGTTCGGCGGCGATCACGCCCTGCGGTCCGCCGAAGCCGCGAAAAGCGGTGTTCGACACCGTGTTGGTCTTCATCGGATGCGAGTTCAGGAGAACGTCGGGATAGTAATAGGCATTGTCGGCGTGAAACAGAGCGCGGTCGGTGACCGGTCCGGACAGGTCCGAGGAAAAGCCGCAACGCGCCGCAAAATCGCCGGTGACGGCGGCGATGCGCCCTTCATCGTCAAAGCCGACCTCATAGTCGACGACGAAATCGTGCCGCTTGCCGGTGGCCGACATGTCGTCGTCGCGGTCGGGCCGAATCTTGACGGCCCGGTTCCACCTCTTGGCGGCCAGTGCGGCGACCGCGCAGAACAGGTTCATCTGCGTTTCCTTGCCGCCGAACCCGCCGCCCATACGGCGCACATTGACGGTGACGGCATTGGACGCGACGCCCAGGACATGGGCCACCATGTGCTGCGCTTCCGTGGGATGCTGGGTCGAGGAATGCACGATCACATCGTCGTCCTCGCCCGGCATGGCAAAGGCGATGTGGCCTTCCAGATAGAGGTGATCCTGGCCGCCGACATTGAACCGGCCCTTGATCCGGTGTTTTGCCCTGGCCATCGCCTCGGCCGCTTCTCCGCGCTTCAGCGTCAGGGGCGGCGTGACATAGGGCATGCCCGCGTCGCGCGCCGATTGCGGGTCCAGCACGTGCGGCAGGTCCTCATAGGCGATCTCGGCCAGCCTGGCGGCCCGGCGCGCCGCATCGCGGCTCTCGGCGACGACGGCGAAAACCGGCTGACCCCAGAACTCGACCTTGCCTTCGGCGAAAACCGGCTCGTCGTCGCGCCCGGTCGGGCTGACATCGTTGACGCCGGGAACGTCGTCGGCGGTCAGCACGCCGACCACGCCGGGGGCGGCGCGGACGGCGCTCAGGTCGAGATCGATGATCTTTGCGTGGGCGCGGGTCGAAAGGCCCAGATAGGCGTGCAGCGTACCGACGGGCTCGACGATGTCGTCGCAATATTCTGCGCGGCCGGTGACATGCTTGATCGCTGAATCGTGGTGCAGATCGGTGTGGACGCCGCCGCGGATGGCCGTCGCGCCGCCGCCGCCGCGCGCGAGCTGTCGCGGCGCGGGCGGATCGCGGCGCTGTTCCGTGCCGGCCGGTTCGCCGGAGGTCCCAAGATCGCTCATCGGTCGTGTTCCTCGCTCACGCGTTCAGACGCACCGGCGTCTGGCTGTCCTGCTGCTCGAGCCAGAAGCGGCGGAAAAGGTTCTGGGACACGCGCAGGCGGTAGTCCGCAGACGCGCGCCAATCGGTCAGCGGCGTGAAATCGTCGCCGAGCCGGTCGGCGGCGGCGGTCACGGTCTCAAGGCTCCAGGGTCGTCCGACGAGCGCCGCCTCGGCGTGATGCGCCCGCTTGGGCGTTGCGGCCATGCCGCCCAAGGCGATGCGCGCAGCGGCGACCTTGCCATCGTCCACTGTGACGTTGAAGGCGGCGCAGACTGACGAGATGTCCTCGTCGCGGCGTTTGGAAATCTTGTAGGCGGCGTGCAGCGCGCCCCCGGCGGGGCGCGGAACTGTCACGCTTTCCAGAAACTCGCCCGGCCTGCGATCCTGCTCGCCATAGTCGATAAAGAAATCCTCCACCGGCAGGGTGCGGCGCTTGCCGCCGCGGCGCAGCGTGATCGTCGCGCCCAGCGCGATCAGCACCGGCGGCGTGTCGCCGATGGGCGAGCCGTTGGCGATATTGCCGCCAATGGTACCCATGTTGCGGATCTGCCAGCCGGCGATCCTGTCCCAGAACTCGGCGAGATGCGGATAGTCGGCGGCCATCGCCGCGCGGCTGTCGGTGTAGCTGGCCCCGGCGCCGATCTCGATGGCCGTGTCGGTGACTTCAAGCCGGCGCAGTTCTTCCAGATGACCGACAAGGACCGCCGGCGAGATGTCACGCAGGAACTTCGTCACCCACAGCCCGACATCGGTGGCGCCGGCAACGATCGTCGCGTCCGGCGTTTCGGACAGCACATCGGCGAGATCGTCGACCGAGGCCGGCAGGATGCAGCGGCTTCCGTCCTTGCCGATTTCCACCCGGCGGCCGTCCCGCAAGGCCGCCAGCCTTTCGGCGATCGATTGCCGCTCCCGGTTGAGAGCATCCAGGGCAGGGCTACCGAGCCGGGTTGCCGCCCGCGCGGCCCGGATGATCGGCTCATAGCCCGTGCAGCGGCACAGATTGCCCTGGATCGCGGTTTCGATCTCGGTGTCGGTCGGATCGGGGCTTTCCATCCACAACGCGTAGAGCGACATGACGAAGCCCGGCGTGCAGAAGCCGCACTGGCTGCCGTGATGGTCGACCATCGCCTGCTGAACCGGATGAAGCCGGCCTTCGGGACCGGAGAGATGCTCGACCGTGACGATGTGGCAGCCGTCGAGCGAGGCCAAAAGCCGGATGCAGGCATTGACCGGTTCGTACCGCAATTGACCGCCATCGAGCCGTCCGGCCAGAACGGTGCAGGCACCGCAGTCGCCTTCCGCACAGCCTTCCTTGGTGCCGGTCAGGCGCCGTTCGATCCTGAGAAAATCAAGAAGCGTGTCCGTGGCGGCGGCCTGATCGAGCCGCACCGTGTTTCCATTCAACAGGAAACGGATGTTTGCGCGTATGTCCATCCCGTCGCTCCTCCCCGAAGTCGCCGGCGCCTGAGATCGACGGATGGTGTCAAAACCGATTGATCAAGAAAATGCATAATATGGGAAAGCACTCTCAAAAAAATCGGAACAAACTCCGTGTGAGGACTTGATCGACGAGGAATGCGCCCGGCGACGGGGCCGTCATGCCGAGCCTTCGAATGGGCAAGGCATCGATGCGGGCGCTTTGAGCGGGAAACAGCCCCAAGGGCGAGTGAGGGATCGGGGTCCCGGGCCGGCAATGCGGCCTTTGATCACCATGCAGGCGCTGGATGCCGGCTGGCCTTGCAACGGCCGACAGGCCGGGCGGGGGGGGGCTGCTTCGAGATCGACGTGGCGGCTTATGCCGAACCTGGCCGGGTCAAGGGCGGCGGAGCGTCCGCCACCGAACGTGACGGAACCGCGCGACCGCCGGCAGGCAATTCGCCGGAATCCGGGCAGCAGCCGCCGACCGCGCGGACCCTTGGGTCACTTTCTCCGTTTCGACGCTTTCTGATCCGGCCGGCGGCCGAGGCCCATATCGCGAGCCAATTGGGAGCGTCTTTCGGCATATTCGGGAGCGACCATGGGGTAGTCCGGGCGGAGCCCCCATTTTTCCCGATACTCTTCCGGCGTCATGCCGTAATGGCTCATGAGATGACGCTTGAGCGACTTGAATTTCTTGCCGTCCTCAAGGCAAATGATGTACTCGCGGGTGACCGAGCGCTTGGGATTGACGGCCGGCTCGGGCTTCTCCGCTTCCGCCATCGAAGAAGCGCTGCTGAGCTTTGAAAGCGCAGCGTGTACATCAGCGATCAAAGTTGGCAAATCCGAAGATTGGACGGCGTTTCCGCCGACATAGGCAGAAACAACTTCAGCCGTCATTTGCGTCAGAAGGTCCCGGTTATCGTTCTGTTCGTCGAGATTTATGGCGTTCATTACATGAGCCCTGCAAAGCTAATCTGTATGAGGCCGACATCTTCATGCGAAAAAGAATCATGGGAATACACTAAATATGCGTATTTTTGCCACGAGTGGGCTCAAGATCAATATACACATCTTGGTAATCATTGATTGCTTTGAACGTATAAAAGTGCATATTTATGGGTAAAAATGGCTCATAATTTTGACTATTCTCACTGTTTACAATACGATTCGCGCAGTGCCTAAAAAAATTCAGGTCCAATTTAATTAAGCCGATCAGAGAAAATTTGTATTATTGCTTCTATCATCCGAGTAAATCAACAGGTCAGGACACTCGTTTGTCCTGCCGGCAGCCGAAGCGGGCCCCGTTTGCCCTCCGCAAGGATGCTGTGCGATTCGAAATTGGCATCATTGTCACGAAAAGTGTTTTGGCTGAAATGGAGGCCGGCAATGGCGGCCGATGTATTGTCTTGTGCGCGAGATTGAGCCGTTCCGTTTCGTCGGGCAGGCCGGTACACGCGAAACCCTTGTTTTCGGGAGTTGAATGGCATTGGGCCAAAATCTAGTGTCGCTCAATTGATCGGTCGGGAGGATAGTAATGCGCCGGTTCGGAGAGCGCACCAATGTTACCCTCAAAGAGGTGGTTGCGGACAATCTGCACCGCCTGTGCGAAAACGACGGCCGGTCGATTGCGTATATTTGCAGGGCAATGCGTATTTCCCGATCTCAATTCGACAGATACCTGGCTGCCGAAAATCTTCCGACCGAGGGTACGGCCAAGACGATTGCCAATTTCTTCCGTATTGCCGAGGTGGATCTGTTCCAGATCGGCTTTCGTGCACAGGTCAACATACCAGCGGAGTATGAGGAAGCCATTCGAAACTTGACGCATCTTCCCGCGCCGCGGTTTCAGGGAGGCATATATTACCTCTTCTACCAATTGATGTCGGACTCAAACCGGGTGATGTGCAGCATCGTGATCGTCAAGCCGCGCGGTGACGATCTCGGCTTTGTCCGTCTGACCGGATATTCCAAAAGACGATATTCCAACGGCGCCTTTTTTCGGGGCCGGCATGGCGGCATTGTCGTCGAGCGTCACAAGTGGCTCTACTTCGCCGGGGTCAACATGGTTCCCGAATATGAACCGTCGATGATCATGTTCCGCTGGATCATGGGCGATGAAGACGTGCTTCCCGGAAAGGCGTCCATCGCCACCGAGCGTGGACCGGTGGTGATCGATGCCGTTCTGAAGCGGGCGCCGGACGATCTTTCCCTTCGCCATGCGGTCAGGATGGCAAGGGCCTACCCGCGCAATGCCGCCTTCATCGGGGACGATGTCAGGCTCATCCTGGAAGACAATCCCGTTTGATCGGCCAAGTGGCGGACAGTTGTCCCCATGTAAAGGGTTCGTTAACCCTTCCCGAGGGTAACCATGACCCTATGGAAGCGGCAATAGTTCCGAAAATAGTTGTTGAATCAATAGTTTACGGTTTCTAGGTTTTGGTAGTGTCGCAATCATGCGCACCGATCATTGGAGACCGAAAATGGCCAAGAAGACGCTCAACATCACTGTGAAACCTGCCAAGTCGACGGCCTTTGTCCGTCCGGGCATGTTCTACAACAAGGTCTGACAACGATGCGCCGTCGTGACCCGTCGCGGCGGCGTTCGGCCGCCCGGCGAGAGGGGACCCGTGCCCTTCGAGCCTCGCGCTCCATCGTCTTGAGTTGGGATGAGGGCGAGATGCTCGCCTGCAACTATCTGACCCGGCAGGTGACGGCCTGTTCCGTGGATCTGGTCGAATTTCTCTCACACTTGCAGGACTGGCAGCGGGTCGACGAGATCATCGCCGCTTTTCAGGGTGTTACGGCCGATGCGCTCGACGCGCTCGTTCACGCGACGTTGCTCATCGAGCGCGACAGCGAAGAGGCCAGGCGCGAGGAAGAATATCTGTCGTCATGGAACTGGGGCGTTCCCGCCGCGATGCTGCATTTTTGTCTGCAGGATGCCGATTTCCTGCCGCTTGAAGCCGCCGAGCAGTTGCAGGAGGCCAAGTCTGCGGAGGTCCGGTCTCCCGGACTGCATCTGCCCAATGAAGGGCGTTTCCATCCGGTGATCTCGCTGAAAGACGACGTGCAGAAGAACAGCGCGCTGACCGCGGTCATGGAGCGTCGCCGCACCGTGCGCGAATGCGACGCGACCGCCTATGTGGGGCAGGGGTCGATCGCCGATTGCCTCTATGCCGGCCTCGGCATCACCGGATGGACTTCGAACTGCGTCGGCAAACTGCCGCTCGGGATGACGCCGTCGGGCGGTGCGCGCAATCCGTTCGAGGCTTATCTGTTCGTCAAGCGTGTCGAGGGCCTGGCGCCGGGCATCTACCACTATTCGGCGCTGGAACACAGTATCGGCCGCGTCGGCGAAACCGAATGCGAGCTTTCAGACCTGGTCGCCGGGCAGGATTGGGCAGAGACGATGTCCTGCGCGATCGTCCTGTGCGCCTCGCTGGAACGGACCATGTGGAAATATCCCGATGCAAACGCCTATCGCGTCGTCATGATCGAAGCCGGCCATATCGGCCAGAACATCATGCTGGCGGCAACGGCGGCGGGACTGACCGCTTGCCCGACCGCAGCGCTGAGCCACAGCCGCATCCGCGATGCGATCGGTCTCGAGCGTCTGACGGATACGCCCGTCTACGCGCTGACGATCGGCGTTCCAGCCAAGGATGCCCGCTTGGCGGCGTGATGGCGAATTGCGCGGAAGCCGGCCAATCCGCGACCGTCCGCTCGAACCACCGTTATCCGGAGCCGTGCGGCGAACGCCGGTACCGCGCTGTTCAGCGGTGGCTTCGTCTTGATGCGGTACCCGCCGCGTCCGCGGCCTCGTCGCGCAGCCTTGGGCCGCGAACCGGGCTGTCCGGGGCACGGAGACGCCCTCAACTCCCTTGCTGACCGCCGGTCTCCGACATGCCATAGCTGGTGCCGTGTGCTGACGATCTGCGCTGACCATCAGGGAGACCGCCATGACCGCCTTTTCCTACCAGCTCTATTCGTCGCGCAACTTTCCGCCGCTCGCCGACACGCTGACCATGCTGGCCGACCTCGGCTACGAGGAGGTGGAGGGTTATGGCGCGCTCTACGCTGACTCGGCGCTGGTGGGCGAACTCGGGACGCATCTTGGGGCCAGCGGTCTGACCATGCCGACCGGCCATTTCGGCTTGCAGATGCTGGAGAACGACATCGACACGGTGCTGTCGATCGCACGCGATGTCGGCATGCAGCGCATCTACTGTCCGCATCTGGCCACGGAAGAACGGCCGGTCAGCGGCGCGGGCTATGAGGCGTTCGGGCGGCGGCTTGCCGAAGCGGCCAAACCCTACCGTGATGCCGGGCTGGGTTTGGGCTGGCACAATCACGATTTCGAGGTGCGCCCGACGTCCGATGGCGCAGTGCCGCTGGATGCGATCTTCGCGGGCGGGCCGGACCTCGAGTGGGAAGCCGATATCGCCTGGGTTATCGTCGGCGGTGCCGATCCGCTCGCGCTGATCGACACCCATGGCGGCCGGATCAGCGCCGTCCACATCAAGGACATCGCGCCGCACGGCGAGGCACTGGACGAAGATGGCTGGGCCGATGTCGGCCACGGCACGGTCGACTGGGCCGGGTTGATGGTGCGCCTGCGCCAAACGCCGTGCAGGCACTTCATCATGGAGCATGACAATCCGGGTGACGCGACACGGTTTGCAAGGCGCTCGATCGAAGCCGCCCGATCCTTCTGAAAATCCCTTGTCGAGGACCATCCCCATGAGCGCACCGCTTGGCATCGGCATCATCGGCTGCGGCAACATCTCGACGACCTATTTCGAGCTGGCGCCGCTGTTCTGTGGCATGGAGGTGCGCGCCTGCGCCGATCTGAACATGGAGGCGGCGCGCGCCAGCGCCGGCAAATACGGTGTCGCCGCGCAAAGCGTCGACGATCTTTTGGCCAATTCAGCCGTTGACATCGTCGTCAACCTGACCGTCCCCGAGGCCCATGCCGGCGTGACCGCGGCCGCGCTCGAAGCGGGCAAGCATGTCTATACGGAAAAGCCGCTGGCCCTGTCGCTTGACGACGGTCTGGCGCTCAAGGCGCTCGCCGACGCGAAGGGGTTGAGCGTCTGTTCGGCGCCGGACACGTTCCTGGGCGGGGCGCATCAATGGGCACGGCGGCTGATCGACGAAGGGCGTCTCGGCACCATCACGGCCGGCACGGCGCATGTGATGTCGCACGGGATGGAGCACTGGCATCCGAACCCGGACTTCTTCTTCAAGCCCGGCGCCGGGCCGGTGCTCGATATCGGGCCCTACTACATCGCCAACCTGATCCATCTGATCGGGCCGGTGCGCCGGGTGGCGGCGCTCGCCAACAGCGCCGAGGCGGTCCGCACCATCGGCTCCGAGCCGCGGCGCGGGGAGAAGATCGCGGTGGAGACGCCGACCAACATCCATGCGCTCCTGGAATTCGAAAGCGGCGCGACGGTCACGCTGGGCGCAAGCTGGGACGTCTGGGCGCACCGGCACCGCAACATGGAGCTGTACGGAACCGAGGGCTCGCTGTTCGTGCCCGATCCGAACTTCTTCGGCGGCACGGTCGAACTGTCAGGGCGGGACGGCGGGCTTTCGGTGCCGCAGCCTTTCGACCATCCGTTCGGCGTGCCCAATCAGGATCATGGCGGCACGGCGCTTGCGAACTATCGCGGTGCCGGGCTTGCCGACATGGCGAAGGCGATCCGCGAGGGCGGCGGCGCGCGCTGTTCGCTCGACCGGGCGCTGCATGCGGTCGACGTCATGACCGGCATTCTCAGGTCCGCCGAGGCGGGCACGTTCGTTGTCATGCAGACGCGCTGCACGCGTCCCGACCCGCTGGGTCCCGATCAGGCGCGCGCGCTGTTGAAGGACTGAGGTGCGAACTCCGAATGCACGGCGAGGTGTCCTGGCCCGCGGGCCGTCGCGCGTTTGCCGCATCGAACGCGAGTTCGGTGCAGTGACGCCCTGCAATGCTCAACGCCCCAGTTCCATCCGACGCCATTCTGTTGGCGCGCGCCCGACGACACGCTTGAAATCTCGGCTGAAATGGTATCCGTCGCAAAAGCCGCATCGGACCGCGATATCTTGCAGCGGCAGGGTGCTTTCGAGCATCATCCTTTGCGCCATGGCCAGCCTCTGGTGACGCAGATAGGCGCGCGGCGTGGCTTTGAGATGCTGACGGAACAGCCGGCGCAGCTGCGATGCGCTGACCCCGGCGATCTGCGTCATTACCTCCGCTGACCATGGCTGTTCGGGGTTGGCGACGATCATCTGCCGAAGCCGGTCAAGCCGTGATGGGAGCCCGGTTCTGGCTCGCGGGTCACGCTGACTGCTGACGAGCTTGAAGAACTCTGCCGTTGCGGCGTGCAGGCGCAAGTCCATGTCGGCGCCGCCGGCGTCGAGAATTGCGAACAGGTTCTGGAACCAGCCAATGAGCTCGGGCCCCTCTGCAATCGTCAGGCGCGGAGGTGCCTTGCCAAAGATGCGGCGCCGCAACGCCGCCAGATGCGGCCCGTCCAGCCGGAACCACATCACCGACCAGGGATCGCGCCGGTCTGCGGAGTGTCCATGCGGCGCGTCGCCGGCGATCCAGGCGAGTTGCCCCGCGCCGAGATCGAAACGCCTTTCGCCGACTTCGACCTGTCCGCGGCCGGACAGGCAGTAGAGTATGTCGTCGCCGGGGCACGCGGCGCGGCGGATCGTCCCGCCCGGCGCTGCATCGAGCCAGCCGGCGCGCAGCACGGTCGTCAGCCCGCCGCCCAGCTCCGCGTCGGGCAGGTAGTAGTGGCTGATCCTCACTGTTTGCGGATGATAGGATCGCTGCATGCGTGTTTTGTACATCTAATTGCCGGGACTGTCCATTTTGTTTGCCCGGGCCGGACATAAACTGCGTGCAGGAGTTCGGCCCAGACCGGGCTCCGGAAACGGCGGCCGCACAGAGCCGCGAAGACATTGGGAGGATGGCATGCTTGTGCCAACCAGGGCGGAAGCCCGGGCATATGACGTGGACGGTTTTTTCGTCCGCAAGGGGTTCCTCAGCGACGGCGAAGTTGCCGATTTTCGTGATGCGGCGCGGCGTCAGCTTGAAGCGGAGAGCCAGTCCGGTTCCGTCATGGAAAAAGGCGACAAGGCCGGCAACAAGACGCTTCTCAAGCTTTGGAACAATGCCGGCGACGACAAATACGGGATGCTGGCGCGAGACGAGCGCCTGGTGCGCATGTCGGAGGCACTGATCGGCGACGAGGTCTATCTGTACAGCCACAAGATGACCATGAAGCAGCCCCGCGAGGGCGGCGCTTGGGAGTGGCATCAGGACTTCGGCTACTGGTACAACAATGGCTGCCTGGCGCCGGAGATGCTGTCGATCTGGATCGCGCTCGATCCCTCCAACAAGGCCAATGGCTGCCTTCAGGTTCTCACCGGGTCGCACATTCTGGGCCGCCTCAACCATATTCGCGAGGATGGACAAACCAATGTCGAGAAGCCTTACCTGAACGCCGCCGTTAAGCGTTTTGAACATGTCTATGTGGAAATGGATCCTGGCGACGCGCTGGTCTTCCACTGCAATCTCCTGCACCGTTCCGATGCGAACAAGAGCGACACCTATCGTTGGGGCTATATCTGCTCGTACAATGCGGTCCACAACGCGCCCTTCATGCGTGCCCGCGACTATGGCAACTATGAAGAGTTGAAGACCGTTCCGGCTGGCAGCTTCATGAGCGTGCAATGAGCGACGAGGCCGGCATGAGCGGCGGTTTCAAGGCCGAAGGCAGGGCGCCGCATCCGAAAGTGTCGGTCGCTACCCGCATCTTGACGGCCAAGGAAACGGGCGTGCTGCTGGCGCTCATCGTCATGTGCGCCTTTCTGGCCCTGGCGACCGAGAGCTTCCTGACAACGACAAACCTGCTCAATGTCGGGCGGCAAGTCTCGCTTTTGGGGATCATGGCCGTCGGCATGACTTTCGTGCTGGTTGCCGGCGAGATCGACCTTTCGGTCGGTTCTACCTATGCGCTGGCCGGCCTTGGTACCGGGATGCTGATCGTTGCGGGTTGGGCGCTCGCGCCGGCGCTGGTCGCCGGATTGCTGATCGGCGCCGCGATCGGACTGGTCAACGGGTTCCTGTCCACGTATGGCCGGCTGCCATCGCTGATCGCGACGCTGGGCATGCTCTCCATCGTGCGGGGCACGGCGCTGCTGATCACGGGCGGCCAGCCGGTCACCGTCAACGAGCGCAACGGCGCCGATGCCGAGGTTCTGGCCACGTTCGAGTTTCTCGGTCAGGGCTATCTGTTCGGCATCGTGCCGATGCAACTGGTCTTTTTCGCCGCCGTGGCCGCCCTGGGCTGGCTGGTGCTGGCCCGAACGGCGTTCGGTTTTCGCGTCTTTGCCGTCGGCGGCAGCACCAAGGCTGCCCGCGTGTCCGGCATTCATGTCAACGGCGTGAAGATATGGGCGTTCGTGATCATGGGTGTCATGGCGGCTCTGGCCGGCATCCTGTCGATGGCGTTTCTGCCGAGCGGACAAGCCGGACGCACGGGTCTGGGGCTGGAACTGGACGTGATCGCAGCCGTGGTCGTCGGCGGCGCGTCGCTGGCCGGCGGGATCGGCACGATACCCGGTACCGTGCTTGGCGTTCTGATCATCGGTGTCTTGCGCAACGGACTGGTTTTGATGGGCGTCTCGCCCTTCATGCAGGAGGTCATGATCGGCCTCGTCATCATCATCGCGGTCGCGATCGACAAGTGGAGCATGCGTTCGAGGCCGGGCTGAACCGGCGTCGTGCCGGCAATCATCAAGGGAGGAAACCAGATGAAGAAGCTCTTGACGACAACCGTTCTTGCGGCAGGCATTGGCTTGACGCCTCTTGTGGCGCAGGCCGAGCCGATCAGCCTTGGCGATTTCGAGCTTGCACCGCGAATTGCCGAAAGCATCGCGGCAGGCGAGCCCCTCGATATCTTCGTGTCCTATCACGACGTTTCCAACGAGTTCGCGCCGTTCGTGCGGGCCGGCGTTGAGCGCGCCGACGAAGCCGACAATGTCAATGCGCGATTCATCGGCCCGGTCGGCGCGGACGCCGATGCCCAGATCTCGGAAATCGAGACGCTTCTCGACCAGATGGACGGGCTGGCTATCTCGTCGGTCAGCACCGATGCGCTCGCGCCGCTGATCAACCGGGTCGTCGAGGCGGGCATCCCGGTGATCAGCTACAATACGGACAATCCCGACAGCAATCGGCTGGTCTTTGCCGGTCAGGATCTCGTCCAGTCCGGACGCGAAGCGGGCAAGCTGATGGCCGACATACTCGGCGGCGAGGGGCGCGTGATGATCACCACGCTCGATGCTGCCGCGCAATGGTCGCTCGACCGGGAGAACGGCGCCCGCGAGGCGCTGGGCGAACATGACGGCATCGAAGTGGTGCGCACTCTGAACACCGGCACCGACCCCCAGGAGATCTTCGCAGCGATCGAGAACGCCATGCTGGCCGATCCGAACATTGACGGCATCCTGTCGCTCGAGTGTTGCTCGACACCGGCGGCCGGCGAATGGGTCGAACGCAACAATCGCACCGGCGAGGTCAAGGTGGTCGGCTTCGACCTGCTCGATCAGACCGTCGAACTGGTCGCCGAAGGCGTGATCCAGGCGACCATCGACCAGGCGCCCGAGCGTCAGGGCTATGAAGCCGTGAACCTGCTCGTGACGTTCCTGGGCGGCGATGCAATCGACGATCTGGACACCGGCGTCGGCGTCTATACGCCCGACAACATCGCCGAAGTGATGCAATAATGATCGTCGGGCACGCCCGGGTTCCGGGCGTGCCCGCTTCACATGCCTGACGGTACACCGATGACCGAAGAGCCCATCCTTGAACTGCGCAACGTCACCCGAACCTTTCCTGGCGTGATTGCGATGGACGATGTCTCCATCGGATTTCGCGCCGGCGAGGTTCATGCGGTGATCGGCGAGAACGGGGCAGGCAAAAGCACGATGATGAACCTTCTGGCCGGCGAGTTGCAGCCCGACAAGGGCTCGATCCTGGTCGATGGCCAGAGCCGGGACATTCCGAGCGCCCTTGCCAGCCAGCAACTGGGTATCCGCATCGTGTTTCAGGAGCTTTCGCTCTGCCAGAACCTCACGGTCGGCGAAAATGTGCTGCTCAGCGCATTCGCCGATAGGCCGCCCCTGTCGTTTCTCACCCGAAATCGCGCGGCCGGGGCGGCCGCCGAGACATTGGCCCGGCTGGGGCTCACCGATGTTGAAACCAGCACGCCGCTGTCCACCCTTTCCGTTGCACAGCAGCAACTGGTCGAGATCGCCCGCGCGATTTCCCAGCATGTGCGAATCCTGGTGCTTGACGAGCCCAATTCGGCGCTCTCGCCGCGTGAAAGCGCGCGGCTGTTCGATGTGGTCCGCCTGCTGAAAGCGCAGGGCGTTACGATCATCTATGTGTCGCATCATCTCGAAGAGGTACTGGCGCTTGCCGACCGCATCAGCGTGATGCGCGACGGGCGCATGATCACCACGCTCGATAACGGCGCCGATGTCACGGTGGACAGGCTGGTCGCTCATATGGTCGGACGGCAGGTCGATGCGGCCGAACAGTATGCATTGCGGCCCGAAGCCCATGCGCGGATCGGCGAACCCGTTCTGGAAGTTCGCGCGCTCAGCGTTCCCGGCCATATCCGGGAAGCGACCTTCACCTTGTCACAGGGCGAAATCGTAGGCGTCGCCGGATTGCCGGACAGCGGCAAGGACATTCTTGCCGACGCCATATTCGGGCTCGCGCCGCGCGGTGGCGCGGTCGAAGTCGGCGGCATCCGCCTCCCTCCCGGGCGGCCATCCCACGCCATTGCGGCTGGCATGTCTCTGATTCCGGCCGACCGCCGCGCGGCCGGGGCCTTGCTGTCCATGACGGTGGCTGAGAACACGGTCTCGGCGGCACTGAAACGCTTCACGTCGCGCGGGTTCCTGCGGCGCCGGACGATGCGCGACACGACCGCCGACTATGTCAGAAAGCTGGACGCGCGCGTCGCCAGTCTCGGCCAGAAGATCGCAACGCTCAGCGGCGGCAACCAGCAGAAGATCATACTGGCCCGCGGCCTTGTCACCGGTCCGCGCATCCTGATCCTGCACGAACCGACGCGCGGCATCGATGTCGGCGCCAAGGCGGAAATCTATGCCATCCTCAAAGAGCTGGCCGGTCAGGGGCTGGCAATCCTGATGATCTCGTCGGAATTGCCGGAAGTCATGCTGCACGCAAGCCGCGTGATCGTGATGGCAGATCGCACGATTGCGGGCCAGTTGACAGGCTCGGACATCACAGAAGAGGCGATCATGGCGCTCGCGACACGAAAAGACCGGGCGCTGGCGGCATGACCCGGAAAGAAGCGATGGGGGCGGCGCCATGACGCGCATCACGGTGGTCGGCAGCTTCGCCGTCGGCCTGACGATCCGGACCGAAACGATGCCGGTTTTCGGTCAGACGATCATCGGCTCCGATTTCGACTTCGGGCCGGGCGGCAAGGGCTCCAACCAGGCTGTCGGCGTGGCGCGCCTTGGCGCCGACGCCGCGCTCGTCACGTGCCTCGGCCAAGACCAGTTGGCCGGCGTCGCGGACGAACTCTATGCGGCCGAAGGGGTCGGAACGGACTACATCGAACGCAGCGCCGAGCGGGCCACCGGCGCCGGCATGATCATTCTCAATGCCGAAGGCGAAAACTTTATCATACTCGACATGGGCGCGAACGAACTGATGGATGCGGCCTTTGTCGACCGGGCCGCCGACCGCATCGCGCAAAGCGACATCGTCATGAGCGTTCTCGAAATCCCGGTCGCCGCCGCGCACCGAGCGATGGAGCGTGGCAAGGCGGCCGGAGCGCGCACGATCCTCAATCCGGCGCCGGCCACGGCACTGCCCGGGACCATCTTCGCCCATGTGGATTATCTGACGCCGAACGAAAGCGAGCTGCGCATCCTGCTCGGCCTGGCGCCCGATGATCCGACCGGCACGCGCGATCTGGCGGTCGAGCTGCGCCGGCGCGGTGTGGACACCGTGATCGTGACCATGGGCCAAAAGGGCGCGCTGGTGCTCGGCGACGATCAGGAGATGGTCGTTCCCACACCCGCTGTCCCGGTTGTCGACACCACCGGAGCGGGCGACGCGTTCAATGCGGGGCTGGCCGCCGCGCTTGGCGAGGGCAGGCCGCTTGCCGAGGCGGTCGCGCACGGAACGGCTGCCGGCGCCCATGCCTGCACCCGTCTCGGCGTCATTCCCTCGCTGGCAACGCGCGCCGAGCTGGACGCGCTGATCGACATTTGATGGAACCGACCGGAGGCACCCCATGAAACGCGGCAAGCTGCTCAATTCCGAACTCAACCATGCCATCGGCGAAATGGGCCATGGCGACCTGATGATCGTTTGCGATGCGGGGTTTCCGATCCCGTCGGACGCCTGGCGCATCGATCTGTCGATCACCCAGGACGTTCCCGACCTGAAGACGGTGCTTTCGGCCATCGGCGAGGACTTCATCGCCGAAAAGGTCTCCTATGCCGACACGCTGCCGGCTCACAATCCGGTTCTGCTGGAGACCGTTCAGGCGCTTTTCGGCGACGCCGATCACGAGATGATCGCGCACGAGACGATCCTGGGAGACATGGCCGCCAAGGCCAAGGTGATCGTGCGGACCGGCGCCTTCGATCCGTGGGGCAACATCCTGCTCTATTCGGGCGTCGACGTGCCGAAGTGGTTTGCCAAGCCGGGTACGGTGGCGCCGCCCGAATATGCCAAGAAGCTCAAGGGCTGACCCCGTGGCGCGCATCTTCAGCTGGGCTGCACAGGACAGCGAGCGGCTGACCACGGTCGCCGGTCTGCGGGGCTCGAAAGGCCGGCATGGCGCGTTCGCCCAGGTGACCGCGGACACGGCTGCGGAGGCGGCGGCGGCGGAGGCGGCGGGGATCGAGATGATCGTCTGCCGGGCGCGCAGCGTCGCCGCGGTGCGGCAGGGTTCGCAAAGGCTGTTCGTCACCGCTGCGCTCGGCTTTGCCGAGGCGGTTACCGACGAAGAGATTTTGCGCACGGCCTTCAAGGCGCTGACGGACGGTGCCGACGCGGTGATCACGGCGCGGCGGCTGCCGATCGTCTCTCTGCTGGCGTCCGAGGATATTCCGGTGATGGGACATCTGGGCTTTGTGCCGCGCAAGTCGACGTGGGTCGGCAGTGTGCGCGCGTTCGGCAAGACGGCCGATGAAGCCGTCGAACTCTATCACCGGTTCCGGCGGCTTGAGGAAGCCGGCGCCTTCGCGGTCGAGGCCGAACTCGTTCCCGCGCCGCTGATGGCCGAGATCAGCAAGCGCACCGGTCTCGTGACCGTGTCTCTGGGCTCGGGGCCGGGCGCGGAGGTGATGTTCCTGTTTACCTCGGACATTTGCGGTGAGACCGATCGCGTGCCCCGCCATGCACGTCGATATGGCGACCTCGTGCGGCTGCACCGGCAGATCGATGAAGAGCGCCGCGCCGCGCTCACTGCTTTTCGCGATGATGTCCGCAATGACGGCTTCCCTGCCGCGGCCGAGACCGCGGACATGGCGGAGACCGCTCTCGAGGAGTTCGTCAGCCGCATCGGAAACTGATCCGGATCGTCTTCCAACCGAAACCCGACCAGACCAGCCGCGCGCTCGGCGTGCGGCAACCAAGGAGCATTGCCATGTCAGACGTCTCACGCCTTGCCGCCCACATCCAGCATACCAACGTCTCGCCGGCGACGACGCGCGACGAGATCGCCGGCCTTTGCGACGAGGCGGCCGCGTTCGGGTTCAACGGCGTGATGGTGCAGCCGTGCTGGATTTCACTGTGCAGGGCGCGGCTTGCCGGGACCAATGTGCGCGTTTGTTCGGCCATGGCCTATCCGCTCGGCGGCAGCTTGACGCGCAGCAAGGTCGCCGAGATGCGGGATCTCGTCAGCGAGGGGGCGCAAGAAGTTGATTTCATGGCCAATATCGGTTTTCTCGCCAGTGGCGATGTCAACGCGTTTCACGATGAGATCGCCGCGCTCGTGGACGCCGCCGGCGCCGTACCATTGAAGATCATGCTGGAGTTGGGCGCCATGCCCGACGATCTCTGGCAGACGGCGATCGGACAGGCGGAAAAGGCTGGCGTGGCCTATGTCAAGAACTCGTCCGGCTGGGGCCTTGGCGGCAAGGCCAGCGTCGAGACGATCGGCTTCATGAAGCGTTGCGTGACGCGCGCAAAGGTCAAGGCATCGGGCGGCATACGCAGCGCCGATGATGCCGATGCCATCCTGAAGGCAGGCGCCGAGCTGATCGGAACAAGCGCGGGTCCGGCGATCATGGAGGGGCGGGTCGGAGCTGGCGGTTACTGACGGCCGGCCAATGCCGTGACCGCCGCCGGTTGCCTGGGGTCAGGACCCATCAATGTGATTGAAATGGCGGCCGGCCGAGGAGATCACGATGACGAGGAATGGCGGCGGCAGTCACATCGACTGCCAAGTCGCCAAACATCTGGCGGACCGTCACGATGAACGCGAATTTTCGACCGCCTGGTCAAGCTGATCGGGTTGATGGCGCGGAAACGGAACCTGGCGCCAAACGGATCCCCGATGGCAGGGCCGTGCCATCGATTTCCGGCCTTGTCGCCTTCGAGGCGACCGCCCGCCAATTGAGCTTTTCGCATGCCGCGTGTGAACTGACCCTGACCCAGGGTCCGGCGAGCAAACGGGTTCGCCAACCCCAAGGCGTTCTTGGCATCACGCTAACCGCCCCACCGGAGGTCACCGGCTATTGGCCGATTACGCCCCTTGGCCCGTTTCATGCGCTACACCCCGAGATATCGGTCAATCTGGCTTGCCGGAACCGGCAGAAGACCCCGCCCAGCCGTTCGGGCTGGAATGCGCGATCCGTTGCGCCGACGGCGCGCTGACCGAACTGTCCGGCAAGGTGCTGCTCGCCGAGGACATGGTGCCGGTGGCAACGCCCGAGTTTCTTGCCGGACAAGGTGTCACGGCACCGACGGCCCTGATGAATGCGCCGCCGATCCGTCAAAACGGGTACCACGGCCTTTTGGCGCGACTGGTTTGAGGCGCTCGATGTTCACCCGGCCGGCCCAATCGAAGGCAACGGCCATGAGTGCATGTCGTTGGTTCTTCAGGCGGCACTCAGCGGTCATGGCGTGGCGCGGGCGCCATCGCGCGTCCAGCGTGATCTCATCGATGACGGACGCCTGCGCACCGGATTCGGTGCACCGCGCGCACCGACCGGAATTGTGGCTTTTGGGTCCACCCCGTGTTTGTGCGGCGGAAGGCCGTGCGGCAATTTAAGAACTGGATGTCGGAAACGACACGGGCGATGACGGGAAGTGTGGGCCAAGGATGCCGCCCATATCCGCATCATGACAGAAAATGACGCCATGCTAAATCTTTGGAGCGCTACGGCGCCACCTTCTATCCAGGCGCCGCCGCTAGAGGGCGACGCAACGGCCGATGTCGCGGTGATCGGCGGCGGCTTCACCGGGCTCAGCGCCGCGCTGCATCTCGCGCTTGAAGGCGCAGACATCAGGCTGATCGAGGCAAGGAGCTTCGGACATGGCGGCTCGGGCCGGAATGTCGGGCTCGTCAATGCCGGGCTTTGGACGCCGCCAGCCGAGATCGAGACGATGCTTGGCGCCGAAGCTGGAACGCGGCTCAACGATGCGCTGGCCGTGGGCCCGGATCTGGTGTTCTCGCTGATCGAGCGGTTCCACATCGCATGCGAGGCGACGCGCAACGGAACGCTGCATCTGGCGCATTCGGCAAGGGGGTTCGGCGACCTGCGCAACCGGCACCGCCAGCAGATCCAGCGCGGCGCGCCGGTGACGCTGCTTGGTCTTGCGCAAAGCGCCGAGCGTACCGGCTCTGAGGCCTTTCACGGCGCGTTACACGACGCACGCGCCGGTACCATTCAGCCGCTTGCCTACGTCCATGGGCTTGCCCGCGCGGCTGCCGATTCGGGCGCGCGCCTTCACACCCACACACCGGCGCTCGGATGGTCACGCGACGCTGGCGGATGGCGCATCGAGACACCGGCCGGCAGCCTGCGCGCAAAGCGGCTGATCCACGCCACCAACGCCTACGACACTGTGCTGCCGCAGGCGCGGGCCTTCACTCCGGTCTTCTATCTCCAGTTCGCTACCAGTCCTGTCCCGGAAGCGCAGCGCGGGCGCTTGCTGCCGCGAGGGGAGGGTTGCTGGGATACGGCGACGGTGATGTCGTCGTTCCGGTTCGATCGCACCGGAAGGCTGGTCATCGGCGGCGTGGGCAATCCGGCTGGCTGGCGCTCGAGCACGCATCGTCATTGGGCACGACGCAAGGTCCGGTCGATCTATCCGGCGCTCGCCGATCTCGATCTGGAGTTCGGCTGGAGAGGCCGCATCGCCATGACCGACGATCATCTGCCGCGCATCGTTGCGCTCGGCGAGGACGGCATCTCGATCTTCGGCTATAGCGGCCGCGGCATCGGGCCGGGCACGGTGTTCGGCAAATGCGCGGCACAATGGGCCATGACGGGCGCGCCCGAATCGTTTCCGCTGCCCCTTTCACGGACCCGGTCGGACATTATGGCGCCGGTGAAGGCAGCCTGTTATGACCTTGGCAGTCTTGCCGCCCATTTGGTCGGCGCGCGGCTCGGCGGATCCTGAAGTCTTTTGTCTGACGACAAATGCTCGCCGGATGGGCCTTGTCGAGCGCCATCATGGCGGCCCGTTGAGATGGTTTTGGGTCCATCGAACGGTTCAACCGCCGTTTTCCGGTTGCGGCGCCCCTTGCGGTTCGATCGGCAGGCGCGCCATCCGGCCTAGCGCTCCAGCGCCGCCTCGATCCCGCGGGCCGAGCGGCGCGAGGCCTGTTCATGTTCATGATCCATCACAAGCCGGACGGCACGCTCGCACACTTCGGGGGAGAAGTTGTTCGTGGTCTTGCGCAGGATCGTCCTTCCCACTGTTGAGTTGGACCCTCCGGCAAATCCGGCGCGGTTCACCGTGTCCTCGACCGACGCAGGACCGGGTACCGATGTCGCGGCTTGTGCCCGGGGCTTATGCGGCGCTGGCTTTCTCGGCCTTTTTACGGGGAAGACACCCGAAACAAGGTGGCGGTGGGCAAACCTGGCGGTCTGGCGTTTTCCGATCAAAGGCAATAGTTACGATTGATCTGGTTTTTTAAATTGTATCAAATGGTCAACCCGGACGCGGCGTCGACGCACTTGAAGGCCGGTTCTCCCGAGATCGGGAAAGCAAATTGAAACAGAGGCAAAGCTTGACGTGAAGAATAAGGTCAGCCCTGAAAATACAAAGGTCACACACCATTTTGCGGTGCTGGAAGACGGTGGCGCCCCCCTATACGTCCAAATCGCCAGCGTGTTCAGACGGAAAATGCGTTCGGGCGAATGGCCTGTCGGAATGCAACTGCCAACGTTGGAGCAACTGGCACAGCAGCTGAACGTCGCCAGGGTAACGATCCGCCAGGCCATGGATTTGCTCGAAGCCGAGCGATTGATATGGCGGCGACAGGGAAAAGGCACCTTCGTTACGGCGCATGCTCGCAGTCGGCACTGGCTTACCGTCGCTACCGACTGGAAGGAATTGGTCCGTCTAATCGAAGGAACAGAATCCAAACTCCTGGAGAGCAGGGACAGTGCCAATATGCCTCCTTTGGCCGGTGGAGAAGGCAGGTCGACCGGAAGCTACCGTTTCTTGAGAAAGCTTCACAGCTATGAGGGCGCGCCTCATCTCGTCTTGGAGATATTTCTCGACAAGGGCGTATATGAGATGGCCGAAGAGGAGTTCGACTCCCTGCCGATCATTCCGGTTATGAGCCGGTTGAACGGAATCGAGATCGGCAAGGCTCACCAGACGCTAACGGTGTCCGTCGCGGATCCTGAGATATCCCGGTACCTCAACATCGATGTCGGCGCCGCCACGGTTGAAGTCGTGCGATCGATCCAAGCCAAGAATGAAGATGTCATCTATTTTGGGCATTTGACCTACAGGGCCGACAGCTTCAGGCTTGAGATGGACCTGAAAAAGTAGCGCAACTCGCTGCCAGCCCAATCCTTCGTCTCACCAGCCATTCTCTTCAGGTGTCCGGACGGCACTGACGTCGCATCATGCGATGTCAGTCACGCGCACCCAAAAAACCGTAGCGGCGCACGCAGGTCGCAACTTCCGAAATCACACGCTTGACTCTCACTCGATCAGGAGCGATTGTGTGACTAAAGGTCCTAATAAATAGGATCAATAGGAGGATACGCAAACCCATCCCGTTTGCTGTCTCCGCAACCCAGAACGAAGAGGGCTTTCATGGCCGACGCTCACTCGAATTTGGACGCACTGAGGGAAGACGATGTATCCTCCTTGCTTCATCCTTTCACGAATGCGGTGGCCCATGGCCAGATTGGACCGGATGTCGTCGTGCGAGGTGAGGGCGCGCGGATCTATGACGACGCGGGTCGCGAATACATCGACGCCATGTCGGGGCTGTGGGCGATCGGGCTCGGCTATTCGGAAGAGCGCTTGATCAACGCCGCTACCGAGCAGCTCAAGAAACTTCCATATTATCATACATTTGCACATAAATCGAACCCGGCAGCGATCAAGCTCGGGAAGGCTCTCCTTTCCATGCTGCCTGTCGAGATGTCCAAGGTGATCTACACCAATTCGGGCTCTGAGGCGGTCGATACCGCGATCAAGCTCGCCTGGTACTACTGGAACGCCGCAGGCGAGCCGGAGCGTGTCAAGATCATATCGCGCAAGCGTGCCTATCACGGTTCGAACGTTGCTTCCGGAAGCGCGACAGGCCTTACCGTCATGCATGGGGGGTTCAATCTGCCTTTCAGCCAGATCTTGCATGCGGAGTGTCCGCATTTTTGGCGCTATGGAGAGAAAGGCGAGACGGAAGAGGAATTCTCGCAGCGCAAGGCCGACGAACTCGAGAAGCTCATCCTCGAAGCCGGGCCGACGACGATTGCGGCCTTCATCGCGGAACCCGTCATGGGCGCCGGGGGGGTGATCGTTCCGCCCGAAGGCTATTTCGAGAAAATCCAGGCTGTGCTGGACCGTTATGGCATCCTGTTCATCTCGGACGAGGTGATATGCGGCTTCGGGCGCACCGGAAAGATGTTCGGGAGCGAGACATTCGGCATTCGTCCCGACATCATGACCTTCGCCAAGCAATTGTCATCGGCTTACATGCCGATCGGTGCCGTGACCGTGACCGAAGAGCTGTACGAGAAGATTGCGTCGGCCAGCAATACGAGAGGTGTGTTCGGTCACGGTTACACCTATAGCGGCCATCCGGTCGCCTGCGCTGTCGCCCTGGAAGCGCTCACAATATATCAGGAGCGCGATGTTGTGGGCCATGTTGCACAATCGGGCGCGTATTTTCAGCAGCGGCTGCGCGAGTTCGAAAGCCACCCGCTGGTTGGAGAGGTTCGCGGTGTCGGACTTATTGCGGCAGTCGAACTGGTTGCGGACAAACGGTCGAAGAAGCTGTTCGATCCGTTCGGCAAGGTCAATGGACGGTTCGCGAAGCTTGCCTATGAAAGGGGCCTGATTACCCGGGCGCTGCCTGCAAGCGATTCGCTTGGTCTTTGTCCTCCACTGTTCTGCACGAAGAGCGAACTGGACGAAATCGTCGACAAATTCGCGGACACGCTCGAGGCCGTGACCGAGTTCGCATCACGGGCAGGGCGCTGAACGGATGCAGCGGCGTACGAACCATACGAATGTCATCTTCATCTTTGCCGACCAACTCCGCGCCTCGTCGGTGGGATGTTACGGAGAAGAAGACGTCATAACACCGCGAATTGACGCGTTCTCACGTGAAGGTGTGATCTTCCCCGTCTGCGTCGCGTCTCCGTCCGTTTGCGGCCCCTATCGCGGATGCCTGATCAGCGGTCAGAATCCGCTATCGAACGGCGTGATCGCCAACGATGTCGCCCTGGAGGTGTCTCACAAGACGTTGGGTGAATGCTTTCACGACGCGGGATACGACACGGCGTACATCGGCAAGTGGCACCTGGACGGCCCCGACCGCAAGGCACCTGTTCCGAACGAACGCCGTCGCGGGTTCAGGCATTGGGCAGCCGCCAATTTCGAGCACAACTATCTTGAATCCAAATTCCATCGCTCGGAATCCGAACAGCTCGTCTGGAAAGGCTATGACGCCGAAGCGCAGATGGACGAGCTTCTGGACTATCTGGAAGGCCGCCCGAAAGAGAAGCCCTTCATCGCTGTCCTTTCCTGGGGGCCTCCGCACAATCCCTACAAGATGGTCCCGCAGCGCTATCTGGACATGTACGACCCGGTCTCGATCAAAGCGCGTCCCAACTGCAGCGAAATACCGCGCGACGACCTATGGGGATACTACGCCCAGATCACCTTTCTTGATGAGCAGTTCGGGCGGCTTCTCGATGAACTTTCCAGGCTTGGCCTGGAACAGGACACGCTTTTGGTTTTCACATCCGATCATGGCGACATGCACGGATCCCAGGGCGTCTACAAGAAAGGCTGGCCGTGGGACGAATCCATCCGCGTGCCCATGATCATGCGCTTACCGGGCAGACTCGTCGCTGGCAGCGCTGCGGGATTTACAATCAGCACCGTCGATATCATGCCCACGCTGCTGGGGTTTTGCGGCATCGGCATTCCCAAAGAGGTCCAGGGCGTCGACTGCTCCGGCGCGCTTGTGGGCACGGCGGCGTTCGGTCCGCAATCGGCATTCATAACCAATCCATGCCCGACCACAGTGCTCGATTCCAGGGGCGAAGACATGCTTCCCACGTTCCGGGGGCGGCGCATGGAATATCGCGGGGTGCGGACAATGCGGCATACCTACATCGAGACGATCGACGGGCCGTGGCTGCTTTATGACAACCTGGTCGACCCGTACCAACTGACCAACCTGATCGACGATCCGGATCATAATGCCGTCCGCAAGAGCCTGGCAGCGGCCACGCGCGCGCACATGAAGGCGATTGGCGACGAGTTTCTGCCCAAGGAAGAATACTACAGGCGTTTTGGCGTTCAGGTGGACGAGCGCGGCGTACTCCGCAATCTGGTCGTGAACCCCTATCCGGCGTTTGCGTGAGGACCCGTTGATGTTCGACAACCTGTCCCTTTTTATCGATGGTGAGTGGATCAAGGAAGGTCGCCGCACGGAGGACCTGATCGATCCGGCGACCGAGGCAGTTCTCGGGCAGGTTCCTCACGCGACCGCCGAGGATCTCGATCGCGCGGCGAAGGCAGCTCACCGGGCATTCCTGACCTGGAAGAATGTATCGGCGCTCGAACGTGCCCGGATCATCAGCGGCGCGGCGGCTCTCATGCGCGCACGCCTTGACGCAATCGCCTGGAACCTGACGCTGGAATCGGGCAAACCCATCCGCGAAGCCCGCACCGAGGTAATGTTCGCCGCCGATATACTCGATTGGTATGCGGAGGAGGGCAAGCGGGCTTACGGGCGGCAAATCCCGTCCCGACTGCCCGGCGCCATGCAGGTCGTCTTGAAGGAGCCGGTTGGCCCCTGCGCTTCCTTCGCGGCATGGAATGTGCCCGCCACAACGCCATGTCGCAAGATTGGCGGCGCGCTTGCCGCCGGCTGTACTCTGGTCTTGAAACCATCCGAGGAAACGCCAGCCACCGCACTGGCGATCGCCAAGGCTTTTGAAGACGCCGGTTTGCCGGCAGGTGTTCTGAACATCGTATTTGGCGTTCCTGCCGAGATTTCGAGCCAGCTAATCGCCACCGCGGAGATCAGGAAGGTGTCGTTCACCGGGTCTACCGAGGTGGGCAAACACCTCGCACGTCTCGCCGCCGATCGGGTGTTGCGGATAACGCTGGAATTGGGCGGTCACGCGCCTGTCATTGTCGCGGAAGACGCTGACGTGGAAAAAGCGGCGAAATCGGTTGCAACGAACAAATATCGCAACGCCGGCCAAATCTGCATCTCTCCGAGCCGGTTCTTCGTGCACGACCGGGTGCATGACAGTTTCGTCCGGCATTTCACCGAAATTTCGGCGGCTCTGCAGGTCAAGCCCGGGATCGACGAAGACAGCGACATCGGCGCATTGGCGAACAAGCGCCGTCTCGATGCCATGGAAGCGTTTGTCGAGGATGCGACGTCCAAGGGTGCGACTATCGAATGCGGCGGACGCCGCCTCGGCAATCTGGGCTTTTTCTTTCCTCCCACGGTTCTGAGCGACGTTCCCGATACGGCCAGCGCGATGACCGAGGAGATATTCGGTCCGGTCGTTCCCATACAACGGTTCGATACGCTGGACGGGGTGATCGAGAAGGCAAACGCATTGCCATACGGATTGGCCGCCTACGCCTATACGTCATCGCAAAAGACAGCCGCCGAGATTTCGTCGCGCATCGAGACGGGAATGCTCGGCATCAATCATACCGTTGTTTTCACTCCAGAAACCCCGTTCGGCGGGGTGAAGGAAAGCGGTTATGGAAGTGAGGGGGGCATCGAGGGTCTGGAGGCCTATCTCACCCCGAAGCTCGTTTCTCAGTTGGCTTGGTGAACCGCGATGAAGGTGTTTTACGACGAGAGGCAGCGACTACACGATCCGCAAATTCAGTTTTTTGCCGGCAAGCTGCAGTTGGCGCCGGAGCATCCTTCGCGCACACGAAGATTGCTGAACGCCGCGCTCGAAAGCGGCTTCGTTCAAGCCCAGCCGGCGGACCTCGGCTGGGATCCGATCTTGAAAATCCACGATGCCGGCTACATCGCCTTTCTCAAAGCAGCGTCCTTGCTTTGGAGCAAACTGGACGATGCCGGGCCGGAGTGCGTTCCCCATATTCATCCTGTTCGCTATGGCAGAACACGGCCCAGGGGAATTCTCGGGCTTGCCGGTTACTACATGAACGGCACCAATTGCCCTATCGGTCCTCACACGGTTGAAGCCGCCTACTGGAGCGCGCAAGCCGCACTCGCCGGTGCTGATCAGATCATCGCCGGAGAAGCGCTTTGTTATGCGCTCTGCCGTCCTCCCGGGCACCATGCGCACAGCGATCTGGCAGGCGGCTTCTGCTTTCTCAACAACGCCGCCATCGCCGCGCAACGGCTGCTCGACCGCTACGAGCGCGTTGCGATCATCGATGTCGATGTGCACCACGGCAACGGAACGCAGGAGATATTTTACTCCAGAGACGATGTCTTTTGCGGTTCCGTCCACGCCGACCCGAGCGACTTTTATCCTTTCTATCAGGGTTACGCCGATGAGGAGGGAGAGGGCGAGGGGTTCGGCTGGAACATGAACCTGCCGCTGCCGCACGGCTCCGGCGACGAGAAGGTCGTAGGCGCGGTGCAGCGTTTGTGCGCCCGCGCCCGAGAGCTGGACTGCCAGGTGATCGTCGTCGCCCTGGGTCTGGACGCCTTCGAATTGGACCCAATGGGCAAGTTCCGCGTCACCACGCCCGCCTTCGAGGACATGGCGCGTGCATTTCAGCATTGCGAAATGCCGGTGCTGCTGGTGCAGGAGGGCGGGTACGACGGACCTCATCTCGGCGAAAATCTCAGGTCTTTCCTGAGGCCCTTCGCAACAACGAACGTTTCGGGAGAAGCGCGCATATCGACTGCCCAGCACTAAGCAACTTAGTCACAAACAGGGAGTGTTAAGACCATGGGAAAAAGAATGTTTTCGGCGCTTGTCGGTGTCGCGCTACTTGCGATGTCATCCAGTGCATCTTTGGCCCAGGCCGCCGATCAGCGTCTCTCCATGGCGATCAATCCGGAGCCCGCGACGTTGATACTGGGGTTGAATCTGCAGGCGCCGACGCAGACGATCGGGGGGAAGATCTACGAGGGCCTGATCGTTTTCGACAAGGCGCTCGACCCTCAGCCGAGCCTTGCGGAATCATGGGAGATCTCGGCGGACGGCAAGACCTACACCTTCAATCTGCAGGAAAACGTCAAATGGCATGACGGCGCGCCGTTCTCCTCGGCCGATGTTGCGTTTTCGCTCGGCACGATGTTGCCGCAGACGCATCCGATCGCCCGGACCACCCTGGCCGTTATCGACACGATTGAAACGCCCGACGACGACACGGTGGTGATCACCCTCAAGAACCCCTTCAACGCCTTCCTCACTGCCTTGGCGATGAACACGGCACCCATGATGCCCAAGCACATTTACGAGGGCACGGATTACGCCGCCAATCCGGCAAACGAAACGCCGATCGGCACCGGGCCTTTCAAGCTGAAGGAGTGGAAGAAGGGCGAATACATCCTTCTTGAGCGCAATTCCGACTACTGGCAGGCGGACCGTCCCCATCTCGACGAAATCCTGTTCCGCGTCATTCCCGACGAAGCGGCGCGGTCCATCGCGCTCGAGAACGGCGACGTGCAGGTCACCAGCTTCAGTGACATCGAGTATGTCGATGTCGAGCGTTTCCGCAGCAACGACAATTTCGAAGTCACATATGAGGGCTACGAGTTCTTCTCGCCGCTCATGTGGATCGAAATCAACCATCGCGTCGGTCCGCTCGGCGACAAGCGTTATCGGCAGGCATTGATGTATGCGCTCGATCGCAATTTCATCGCGGACGCGATCTGGTTCGGTTCGGCAAAGCCTGCGACCGGCCCGATCTCCTCGACGATGAAATACTACAGCGCGGACGTTCCTGAATACCCTTATGATCCGGCGAAAGCGGAGCAATTGCTCGATGAAATGGGCTTGACCCCCGATGCATCGGGCGTGCGCCATCGCGTGAAACTGCTGGGCTTGCCCTACGGAACCACGTTCGTGCGCACCGGCGAGTACATCAAGCAGGCGCTGAGCAAGGTCGGTATCGAGGTCACGCTCGAATCGGTCGATCGCGGAACCTGGGCGCAGCGCGTCGCTGCGTGGGATTACGAGTTGACACTCGATTTCGTCTATCAACTCGGCCACCCGGCGATCGGCATTCACCGGACCTACTCTTCGTCCAACATCCGCAACGTGCTTTTCTCCAATACGATGGGCTATTCCAATCCCGAGGTCGACACGTTGTTCGACGAAGCGACGGTCGAAACCGATCAGGCTCGACTGCAGGAGACCTATACCAAGGCTCAGCAGGTCCTCGTGGACGACGTGCCGCTTGCCTGGCTCATCGAGATCAAGTTTCCCACGATTCATGCCAAGACTGTCGAAGGTCTCGTCACAACCGCCCATGGCGTCAATGGCAGCTTCGCAGACGTGCAGATCGCGGAATAGTCTGCCAGGCGATGCGGACAGCAATCTCAACGTTACGGCTGCTTTCACAGGCATTGCTGATCATCCTTGCCGTCAGCCTGATCAACTTCGCATTGGTCAGGCTGGCGCCCGGGGACCCGGCATCCGTGCTGGCGGGCCAATCGGGCGCAGCCGACGAACTGTACCTTGCCCAATTGCGCGAGCAATTCGGCCTCGACCAGCCGATCCTCGTTCAATTGGGAAAGTACTATCTTCAGTTGCTGCAATTCGATCTGGGCTATTCCTACCGGCAGCAATTGCCGGTGGTCAATCTGATTGCCGAGCGGCTTCCCAACACATTGCTGTTGACGCTGAGTGCGTTTGCGATCGCCTTGATATTGGGCGTCGCATTCGGGGTTGCAGCCGCGCTCAATCGAGACAACTGGATCGACACCGCGGTGGGGACGGCGGCAATGGTGCTTTATGCCAGTCCAGTCTTCTTCACCGGACTGATGCTGATCTTGGTGTTCTCGGTCTTTCTCGGATGGTTTCCGGCATTTGGCAGCGAAACGATAGGAGCCGATTACGGCTTTATCGGGCAGGTTGCTGACCGGTTGAAATATCTCGTGCTGCCCGCGGTGACGTTGTCGCTTCTCTACGCGGCGACCTACACGCGGCTGACAAGAACGGCGATGCTGGACGTATTGCAGATGGATTACGTGAAGCTGGCGCGGGCCAAGGGTTTGCCGCCCTTCCGCATCGTCGGCGCGCATGTGTTGCGCAACGCCCTTCTGCCGGTCATCACCATCGCGGGCATGCAGGCCGGCCATTTGGTCGGTGGCGCCGTCGTGGTCGAAACCGTCTTTGCCTGGCCCGGCATCGGGCGGCTGGCGTTCGATGCGCTCTTGCAGAGGGACTATCCGGTATTGATGGGTGTCTTTCTCATCAGCTCGATCATGGTCGTGTTCTTCAACATCATAACCGATCTTGCCTACAAGGTTTTCGATCCAACGATGGAGGTCTCGTGAAGCACTCACCGTTTGGCTTTGTGGCGTCCTCGTCGAAAACGCTCGCCGGCACTTGCCTGTTGGCCGGCCTCGTCGTCATCGCGCTGGCCGCGCCCGTCATTTCACCCAACGATCCGTGGGATATGGTCGGCCGTCCTTTCACGCCGCCTCTGTCGGATGGGTTTCTGCTCGGTTCGGATACGCTGGGGCGTGACATTCTATCCGGCATCATCCACGGCAGCCGCGTATCGCTGTTTGTGGGCCTGGCGGCGACCGTCGCCGCACTGGCGATCGGACTTGTGGTTGGCGGCGTCGCCGGGTTTTTCTCCGGCAGGGTCGACAATGCGTTGATGCGTCTGACCGAGATTTTTCAAACGATACCAAGCTTCGTTCTGGCCATCATGCTCGTCGCCGTCTTCCAGCCCTCGCTTGCGTCCACCATCACCGCGATCGCGGTTGTGTCGTGGCCACCCATTGCGCGCCTCGCACGGGCAGAGTTCCTTGCGAAGCGCAATCTCGAATATGTGTCGGCTGCGGTATCGGCAGGACGGCCCGGATGGGACATTGCCCTTCGTGAGATCCTTCCCAATGCCCTGCCTCCGATCATCGTGATGGCATCGCTTGGCGTTGCCACGGCGATCCTGCTTGAAAGTGCAATCAGCTTTCTTGGGCTGGGCGATCCCAACCTGGCCAGCTGGGGGTACATGATCGGTGTCGGGCGTACGGTCATCAGACAGGCTTGGTGGATGAGTGTCTTTCCCGGTCTGGCCATCATGGTGGCGGTCCTTGCCATCAATCTGCTCGGCGAAGGCCTGAACGACGCGATCAGCCCAAGCCAGCGGGGGGGCGCCAAAGCATGACCGGCATGTTGCTCCAAATCCGGAACCTGTCGATCGGGCTGCCCTTTGGCGGAGACAGGAAACTTGCCGTCGAAGACGTCTCCATCGGCGTCGGTGACAATGAGCTTCTTTGCGTCGTCGGAGAGTCGGGGTCGGGCAAATCGGTGCTGTCGCACAGCATAATGGGCCTTTTGCCAAACGTTCTGACCCGCCGCAGCGGCGACATCCTCTTCGGTGAAGAGGACGTGACAGCAATGTCAGAGCGCGAGCTACGCCGGCTGCGGGGCGCCGAAATCGGCATGGTCTTTCAGGAGCCGATGTCGACGCTCAACCCGCTGATGCGTATTGGCGACCAGATCGATGAAAGCATTCGCTTTCACCGCCAACTTGCCAAGTCGAAACGCCGGGACATGGTGCTGGAGGTGCTCGAATCGGTCGGGTTCCCCGAACCGGAGCGGATGCTCAGACGCTATCCGAAGGAATTGTCGGGTGGACAGCGGCAGCGCGTCATGATTGCCATGGCCCTGGTGCTGCGGCCGAGGCTGTTGATCGCCGACGAACCGACCACAGCCCTGGATGTCACCACGCAGGCCCAGATTCTGGATCTCATTCGCAAAGTGCAGCGCGAAATGCAGATGGCGGTCATGTTCGTCACGCACGATTTCGGCGTGGTCGCGGAAATCGCTGATCGGGTGGCGGTCATGCGTCACGGCATTCTGGTGGAGCAAGGGACGGCCGCCGAAGTTCTGAACCGGCCGAAGCACGGATACACCCGCCAGCTTCTGGACTCCGTACCCAAGGGCACACCCGTAGCGCCGGCGGCCGTCGGGAAAGGCGAGCCGGTGCTTGAGGCGCGCGACATCAAGAAGGTCTATCGCGGTTCCGGGTCATGGCGAAAGATGGGCGATGTTGTTGCGTCAGATGATGTGAGCTTCACGCTTCATCGCGGCGAAACCATCTCAATCGTGGGCGAATCCGGGTCCGGAAAGTCGACGTTGGGGCGCATTCTGATGCATTTGTTGCAGCCGGATTCGGGTAGCGTCACCTTGGGCAAAGACACCCTTTCCGCACTCAAGGGATCAGATTTGAGACGCGCGCGCCGGCGCATCCAGATGGTCTTCCAGGATCCGTTCTCCTCGCTCAATCCGCGTTGCCGGATTGGGACGCAGATGATGCGCAACCTCAAGGCGAGCGGCATTCCCGGTTTGGAGGCGAAACGGACAACGGACAAATGGCTGGAGCGTGTCGGGCTCGATGCGAGTGCCGCCAACCGGTTTCCGCAAGAATTTTCCGGCGGGCAGCGCCAACGCATCGCGATCGCGCGGGCATTGTGCCTGGATCCGGAAGTTGTCGTCGCCGACGAGCCCGTGTCGGCACTCGACGTCACGATCCAGCGCAGGATCCTGGATTTGCTGGAAGACCTGAAGAAGGAAATGAACCTGTCTCTGATCTTCATCACGCATGATCTCGCGATCGCCGCCGAAATCAGTGACACGATCATTGTCATGAAATCGGGGCGGATCGTGGAAACCGGTGCCAGCAGGCACGTCTTCGAAAATCCGCACAGCGCCTATACGAAGACGTTGATCGAATCGAGTTTGCATGCCGGCTTTGGCCACACGGAGCAGTCCTACCTTTCTTAGAGCGTCCGTCGACTGATGCGCCTTATGCCGGCCGGCACAAGCCGAACACCAGAAAACCGGCCACACGCCACAAAACCTGTCCTATTGACCTGAGCCCCTGAACCTCCTCCAGATTTTGGTAGAGTCCGTCGATCAAAGGAGATGGACGAATGAAGCGTTCACGGTTCAGCGAAGAACAGATCATCGCGGTGCTCAAGGAACAGGAATCGGGTGTGAAGACGGCCGATGTGTGCCGGCGGCACGGGATCAGCGAGGCGACTTTCTACAAATACAAGGCCAAGTTCGGCGGCATGGATGTCTCTGATGCGCGGCGGCTGAAGGCGTTGGAGGACGAGAATGCCAAGCTGAAGAAGCTGCTGGCCGAGCAGATGCTGGACAACGCCATATTGAAGGATGTGGCAGCAAAAAAATGGTGACGCCCGGTGCCAGACGGGATGCTGTGGCTCATGCCTGCCAGGCACATGATGTGAGCCAGCGCCGGGCGTGCAAAGCGCTGGCCGTTGACCGGTCCAGCGTCCGCTACAAGAGCATCCGACCCGACGATGCCGAACTGCGCCGTGCGATCCGGCAGGTGGCCTGCGAACGGCGGCGCTTCGGTTATCGGCGCATCCACGTCATGCTCGCCCGTCATGGGATTGTGATGAACATCAAGAAGCTGCGACGGCTGTATGCCGAAGAGAAGCTGCAGGTGCGCAAGCGCGGAGGCAGGAAACGGGCCTTGGGAACCCGGCGCCCGATGCTCGTGCCAGACCGGCCGAACGAGCGCTGGAGCCTGGATTTCGTGCATGACGCCTTTACCGACAGCCGTCGGTTCCGGGTTCTTGCGGTGGTCGATGATTATAGCCGTGAATGCCTGGCGCTTGTCGCTGACACCTCGCTTTCGGGCATCCGTGTCACCCGTGAACTTGATAAGATCATCAGGCATCGCGGAAGACCTAGGACCATCGTCTCCGACAATGGCACCGAACTGACCTCGATGGCCGTTCTCAAATGGTGCCAGGACACACGCGTCGACTGGCACTACATCGCACCGGGTAAGCCCACACAAAACGCATTCGTCGAGAGTTTTCTGGGCCGGTTCCGCGACGAGTTGCTCAACGAGACGCTGTTCTCATCGCTCGACGCGGCGCGCAAGGCCATTAGCCTATGGAAGGAGGACTACAACCATCAAAGACCACATTCAGCCCTCGGCAATGTCCCACCTGCCGAGTTCACCATGAAAATCAGACTGGAAAACCAGGCCGCATGAGGCCACAATTGAAAACCCGGGCTCTTCACTCAGCTGGATGAGAGATGGGGCTCAGGTCAGGACCGGCGTCTCCTTCGGGGTTTTCCCCAGAGCGCCGGTCTCTAAAGAAGTTAGATTCTTTGTTAGACTCTAAGTTAACGGTGCGATTGTCTGTTTGCTCATCGAAACTTAACCCCGGTTCGGGTTCCCGATAGCACGAGGGTGTGGTTCCCGATGGCACGATAGTGCGGGTTCCCGATAGCACGACGGCGTCCACAGCTTGTCCACAGGGCACCGGTTTGAAGGCGAGCAGGGTGCGGCGCGGCTCGAATTCAAGGAACAGGCGATAGCCCGGTAGCGCCTGTCGCTTGACGATGGCGCGCAGTTCGAAGGCGAACCGTTTGAACGGCGAGAGGCTGCTGGACTTGAGATAGAGATGACGGAAGTCGAAGCGCCAGCCGCGCGCCTGTTTGCCGCCGTGCTTTCGGACGATCCGGTAGAGCCAGCGGTCGAGCCCGCCGGTCAACCCGAAATAAGCCCGGTCGATTGTGAGGATGAGCGCATCGTCGAGAACGGCCTTGTAGAACCAGTCCGGGACGATGAGTTCGATCCCCTCCGGATTGCCGCGCGCATCGCTGCGCTCCGTCCATTCGTTGATCCAGGAGAAGCGGTGCATACGCCGCGCCGTTCTGTCAGCGGCGCCGGACTGCACCCGTGGATTGCTTGGCGGCTGACGTAGCGTCGTCGCCACCGTGGTTGATTGCAGGCGGTCGAGGGCCGCTTTGAGACGCTGGTAATCGCGCGCGCCGGTGCCGCGGCCGATGAACGTGAGGATCTGGTAGGGCGTCGCTGCCATCAGGCGCGAGGTGCGGAAGCCGTTGTCGCGAGCCTCGACGATTTGGCTGGCCGCCCAGATCAGGATATCGGCGTCCCAGATGGTCGCCATTCCGTGTTCGGGCACGGCCTCCACCCGGATCGCCACCGCGCCGGAACGATAATCGATCGGTGTGGTGCGGGGAGACTTGGCGAGGCTGAAGAAGGGATAGGCCATGAGGTCCTGCGCATCGCGGGGCGCGAGATCGCTGGGGAGGGCGCGAAACAGTTCGAGCTGCTGCCTCTCCGATGTGCGGGATCGCGCCATGGTTGGAGATCAGCGGCGGTTGGCGCCACGCGGGATATTGTCGTGCCGCTTGGCCGGCAGGACCGTTCCAGCGCCGGGATCGGACGTGGATTGCTTGGCGCCGCGGTTCGCCCAGGCCTGCAAATCGTCGACCGAATAGACAACGCGGCCACCGAGCTTGCGATAGGCGGGGCCGGTGCCGTAGGTGCGGTGTTTCTCGAGCGTCCGGCCGGACAGGCCAAGGAAGCGCGCGGCTTCGGGAGTTCTCAGATAGCGTGGCGGCAGGTTGGTGGGCGTCGCGGACATGATCGTGCCTCCGTGGTCCTTGGGACGACCGCCGGATATCGGCGGTTCGACGGGAGCACGGTGGCGGAGAAGGCGCGGCGAGGGGGAGTGCGAAGGCGCGACGGCGGATTCGCACCCTCGTCATGGCAACGGATGGTGACGGTAGAGGAGGGAGCGATAGGCGCCCTCCACGTACTTCATGCCTTCGCGGAAACGCCGCATGACGGTGTCGCGCTCGGGCATGGATTTCCATGCTGTGGCGCTGACGTGATCGGCACGAAGAACGATCTCGGCGATCTCCTGGAAGGTCGCGCCGGACCGACGCCCGTCGATCACCCGCAGCATTTGCCTGAGATTGTTCCTGCGGTACGGGGTGACGCGCAGGTCTTCGACGGATCGCCGCCCGTTTATGGCGTGCGAGAATCGTCGGATCGCATCGAGACGATCCTCCAGGAAGCGGTCAAGAAAGGTTATGGGTGCGACCGGTCCCGCAGGTATCTGCGTGCCCGGGCACAGGGCTGGAAACCGATGTATACCGATATCGACGAAGAGGAAATGGCCCTCGGATGCTCGGAATGTATCGGTCTCGGGCAGGAAAAGTGAAGAAAGGTCGGATTCAGGAAATTGAGGAAGCGCTGTCAGGATGAGCGTTCCAGGGTCGATACCCGGAGCGAAAAAGATGTTCGCATCGGTGGCGCGAAGGATCGGGGAAGCCGGGAAATCGCAACCCCCATAATCTGGTCAGCGGATCGTTTGCCGTTTCGCGCTTCTCTGTCGGGATGTTTTCGTAGTTGTCCTGGTATTTGCGGTTACGGCGGAGAAACTCCCATGCCAAACCCTCCGGGTCGAGCCGGTCGATATAGTCAAAGGCCTTCCCGTGTCGCCAGTCCGCGTCCTCCACCATGGAAACGCCTCCGCTTAAAGCTGACAGGTACCCCCAGGCGATATAGATCGCGTTCTGATTGTAGTTGCGGAAGTCTCGGTTGGGGCAAGGTGTGATGCCGACGCTGCATCACGGGTCCGATTATTGCTGATTTCCGCTCAGGAGATGGCGATAGCCGTGCTCGGTCATCCAGCGTGCTCGTGCCATATGCGAGGTATGGATGAGTTTGGCGCGGTCCGGCTCTTGCTTTGGGTCGATCCCGAAAATGATCTCGACGGCTTCCTTCCAGTCGGCGCCCTCGGCGTCGGCGTCAAGGAGTCGTAGGTAGGTCTTGAAATTCGCGCGATCATAATCGGTGATCCGATCATCGACCGGCGGTTCATCGAGGTAGTCCGGGTTGGCCATCCGCTGTCCCATCGCGGCGGGTTATGAATTCCCACCTTTTTCGTTAACACAATTTGAACACATTGGAGCGCTGCCCGGCAATCGGATCAAAGAAAAAACGGGTAAATTCTTGGGGTGGCGGTACGCGGCTGGAATGCGGGCAGTGGTCCATCAATGCAGCGTGGTGCTCCATTTACATACTATAGTTGATAAACTTAAAGTATGTAAACCGCGATCTTCTCGCGCATGGACATGCGCAAACTGGTCGGCCGGAACTTCGCCCGCCTGCGTCGGGAAAAGGGCCTGACCCAGGAAGAGGTGGAAGCGCGTTCCGGATTCAGCCAGCAATATCTCAGCAGTTTGGAGCGCGGACGGAGGAACCCGACCGTGATTACCCTTTACGAGTTGGCTCAAGCTCTCGGCGTTAGTCACATGCAACTTGTCGAGCCCGACGATCAAGTGTGATCGCCGGGTTCTGTTCGCCAACAGCGAAAACGGCCCCACCCGGAGTGCCGGGCGGGGCGGTCTTTGCTGTCACTCGCCGTTGCGGCGGGTGGGACGGGACCAGATCAGGCTGTATCCGCCGTCCTCGTCCTCGAAGAGGTTGGCGTAGATCGGAGCGGTGAAGCTCGGATCGTCGAGCTTGAGGCCGAGATAGTCTCGGCCCTCGTTCGACTGCTTGGACCAGGCTGCCCCGATTTCGGCGCGGCCGACCAGGACGCGATGGCTGGGGGCGTTCTCGCTGGTCTGGTTGGTTTCGGGGACGATGCGGACGTTCTTGGCCTGCACGTTGAGGGTGACGATTTCGCCGGTGAATTCGTTGCCGGACTTCTTGAAGGTGCCGATGGTTGCCATGGTAGTTCTCCTTGATCACTGGTTTCGAGCCCGCACCATGCGGCCTCGATGGCGATCGGATAGGCCGGAGGCGATCGAAGGTGCATCGCTTGCGACCGCAGCGTTAGCGGAGGATGGCGATCCGGCGGGTTTGTTGCCTCGCGAGGAATGACGGCGCAGCCGGCAGGGGAAGAAACTTAACGGGCGCCATTGCGGCAGAGGCGATCGAGGCGCAGCCGGCCTTCGGCCAGATCAGTCCATTGAAGAGGCCGTTTGGAGCGCTCGGCTCACAGGGACCGTTCAAGGAGAGATTGGCAACACGGTGCATTGGAGGTCCATTTCAGCGAAAGAACGTAATCGTCGACTGGCCAGCTAGCCAGCCCGGCCGGCGTTACCCGGGGTGCCCATGTACGGGAACCAAATTATTTCCATCCTGAAGCGGCTACGCTGTACCGGCCCGCGTCGCTTTTGTAACAGTGAGAGTTGTTCGTCGCCTTCTCCCGGGATGCGCACAATGATACAATATTCCTAAGCAAGCACTATAACAACGAACTACTGTTTGAGACGGAGATTATCTTATAGAATCCCTCAAGCTTTTTAACTCTTGAGTAGCTGCCTCCGTTATCTTATTTTCCGACGAAAGTCCTTCATCGAAAATATAGATGAAATGTTCAACAATTCGGATAATGGTATCCAACCAAGGTAATTCGCCTTGCGGAAGAAAATCATCGAATTCCGCATGTTGAACTCCACTATCCAGCATATTGCAAGAAAACCAGTCAAAACTCAATCCGGATTGATGGTTCTTTTTAATGCCATAAGCGATTGCACGCAAAGTCAAAGCGCTTCTCTGCGTCTCGTAAAATTGTTCTTTGTAATAGCTGCGTATCAACCTCTTGCAGTAGTGCAATATTCTGAACGCGAGTGCGCTAATATCCACAAAAGTGTCAAGTTCTTTTGATGTTCTTCGATACTCTTTTTTAACAAATTCAAAAAACTGTTTAGGATCTCCATGAATTAGCAAGTGATGTGAAAAACTCTCAAAATCACCTACAAGAGCAGGCGATACCAAAAAGTAATCGATGTCTCTGGAGTTTCGCGAAAACAAGCCGAAGCGAATTCCAAATCCATCGACTAACTCGGGTCTTCCGAACATTTCAAAATTAGAGTGGTGAACTGGTATTTCAGTTTCCAAAATTTCCTTTGCTAGGCCCAAGCTCACATCTCTGCAATGCACGAACATATCTATGTCATTGGCCGGCGCGTTCCGGTTTCTGGCAACAGAACCTCCAACTGTTACAAAACGAAATATCTCCTCATGTTCTGTAAGCCAGAGCGATTCTCTCGCTATCACATCAGCTATGGTTTCGTTCATCAGTTCGCTACTCTACCACGGGTGTGCTGTGAACCCTCGCGTGCAAGTTGACCGAGGAGCCCTAATGCAGTCGACTGTTGGACAGGACATGCCACCAATGCTGTGATATTGTTGTCTCATCTTCTGATGACCACTTTTATTTGATTTGGGAAAGATCGCACAGATCGCAGTTATGAGGCGTGCATGACTGAAGACCGTGCTGGCAACTTCAGAAATATCGCGAGAAATTTTGTCTACAGCGACGGTCATCCAATCGTCTCTAGGATGCCTGTTGCGGTTGCCATGGAACTTGTCGGTGCACTTCTGCGGTCCTTTTTGTTGCTTATTAAATCGGACATCGGACTTCTTAATGCGACATCGGCCGCTTCGGTGCTTCACCGAAATGGTTTCACAAAGATACCATTATTTGAAGATCCGACAACTGGACGGGAAATACGATTTCACAGTTGGGGAAGCGCACAGACTGGGGATGAAAATATTCACAACCATACCAAGCCGTATTGGTCGTTCGTCTTTTCCGGCGCGGTTATCGTCGAAGAGTTTCAACTTGGCCCCGGTAGCTATTACAATGGTTACAAATCGAGCCATATTGGTAATTCGGATTACACACTACAGTCCTTGGGGCGGCTCAGCCTTGAACGGACTGATACTCGCATAATAAAACCAGGCGAATGTCATTCTGGCGATATCTCCACTTTGCATCGGTTATCCATCCCAGAAGGTCGAACGGCTGCAACGATATTCTGTCAAGGCTCGCGAGCAGTAAGGGAGACGCGGATTTTTTCCGGGTCAGTTCTGAAAGAGGCTCGTGAGGAGCACTTCGCCCTATCAAAAAACGAAGTTTTAGGAGCGCTTGAGCATGGGATTGAAGAATGCGCTATTAGAGAGGTTGGGGGGTAATGAAAGGTCAATATTGCTCGAAGCGCTTTGTTCAATGTACGGTCGGATTCATGTCTATGATAAAAGACATATTTTTGTAGATTTGGAGACCCTGCACTTAGATACGGTTAAGCCGTTAGTACATTCTGTATTACGAGAGAGATATGAACGGGTATGTGAACTTTTGGAGATATTTTACCACTTCCAATTGAGGCCGTACGAACCCGTGTTAGTGCGGATTGAGGGGGCGCATCGAATACTTTGCCCCCCGGTGGTAGAGATAGGCGAACGAGCCACCGTTGTGGACGGCTCCCACAGGTTGCTGGCAGCGGTGGCGCACGGAGTTGATGTTGCTGAAGTCATCACGATTAGAAGCGAGCAACTCCCGAGGCCGGCTTCGCGCTGCTTTGATTGGGGCGACCTCAGGGTTGAAGAAGAGGTTGACCATTGGCAAGATCGCACATCAGACTTCAGTGAAGATCTGTTTCGACCTGTTGTTGGTGTTTCCGCGTGGCTGGAGCGTCAGCCGATTAATCGGCAGAACAATTTTGACATGGAGGTAGAAGCGCTGTGCAAGAGTTTTGGTCCACCAACGATGACGTTCAGACAAGACAAAACAAGTTCCTAAAGTCTGAGCCCGAAGAGATCGCCTTAACGGCGACGTGCATCTACATATCGAGGGGGAGGCCTGAAAAGCTTCTGATATGCAATCCTTCGCCGGACACCTGGAACTCCTGGATGTTCCCTTACGGGTCCCAAAAAATGCCATCGACACCAGACCTCACCCTTTCCGGACGATCCTATTTCGAAGTTGAGGATGCCGTGGCGAGGCTTTCAAGTGGTGAGACTGAGTTTCACAAGCGATTGAGTAAGTTGGGGGAAATGAGTGGACACCCGACGGGGATCCAATTTCAGACCTTATACACGTCATTTGAGTTTAAGACGTCGAAGTCCAGCGGACTCAGGACTCTGTATGTATTTGAGTACCTTATTGCAAAGGTCGATCATGAGTTTGAACCTGCTGTCGAAGGGGTATGGGTCCGCGCGGACGGTTACTCTTCCACAAGGAACGAAATTGATGCGCTTGCAGAAAAGCGAGACATGGCTGTTGAGGGTAATGTATTCGACGCCCTGAAGATTGCAATGGGATAGGATGACGTCGGAATGTTTGTTGATATTCGAGACGAAAACTTTGTACTGCCAGATGTCCCAATTCAGAGTTGGATCATAATTTCTCTCGAAATATCGGTTAAATATAGGGGGGAATACTATGTCCTAATGAGGCATCCATACTATGTAAATGAAGGTTTAGGATATTCAGAAGGGTGGCTTTACCCGTCATTCTTTGCGTTTACTCATAGCTTCGATACATTTCCCCCGCAGAATGCGGGTGAGTGGAAACGAGAAACTGACGAAGCGCTCAACGGTATGAATATCAAGGCGCGGGCGAACGAACTAGCCCATCTGGCAGGCCTGGGTCCGCTGGAAATTATGCATGAGGGATCTATGTTCGAGCTAAAGTCGTCGCCAAGTCACGGTGGGGCGAAGCGGCTTTACAGAATTGAACGTTACAGTTGTAAGCTCAGAAATAATCGACACGTTGCAGACCTAATCGACCCGCTTTGCCTAAAGGGGCACATTTTTGTTCCTTTGCAATTGCTTGAAGACAAAAAAGAGGTATCAGAAAAGGAGCCGCTTACGTTTCGTGGAAAAAGAATTATTTTGAACTTTTCCGAGGCGATGAGAGATATTGGGAATTTAGCGCGGATTAAATCACGGGCAATTAATATAGAACGGAATGATTTAGTTGTTGATGATGAGGGATGGATACTAATAGTGGACGTCGCTGGCTTTGGTCGGCTTTGTGATCATGTGTCGACAGAGCAAGGTAATATATTTGAGTCTGGTGACGCAATTCGGGAACGCTTTAGATTTACGCTTGCCGAGCTCTTTGAGAGCGTTCTAGATGAGGCTGGTTGTTCACAAACCTATTTTACGGGCGACGGATTGATCGCAGCGTTTCCAACTCGACTTTGCATCACAAACGAGTTTGATCAACTAAATATGTTTATGAAAGCGTATACCCGCTTGATGGAATTTCTTACCGAAATATCTCAGCGTCTTGATGGAAAAGTGGAGCCAGTCGGTTCTAGACTCGTTGTCCACTATGGGCAGTACGAATTTGGGAGGGTTGGTGGACCCTCAACAGTTAACGCAAACTTTTCTGGGGACGCTATTGTAGAGGTTGCAAGGTCGGAGTCCGCTTTGTCTGGAGTTGTAAAAGATGGATCGCTGAAGGCAGAGCATGCTCTTGGCTTCACGGAGAGCGCGCGATCGCGATTGGGCGATAGCATACGAAGACTGATCGATAGCCGTGGGTTTGAAGAGCTCCATCTCAAAACGAAAGAACGTGAGGTCAGGCTGTTTGCCGGTCCTCTCAGTCCCTCTGTGGATTGATGGGGTTGTTGGAATTTGGCATTCTTTTGGGCGCATTTCGTTTTGTTGTCCAAGTGGTTTGACCTGAGCCCCATCTCTCATCCAGCTGAGTGAAGAGCCCGGGTTTTCAATTGTGGCCTCATGCGGCCTGGTTTTCCAGTCTGATTTTCATGGTGAACTCGGCAGGTGGGACATTGCCGAGGGCTGAATGTGGTCTTTGATGGTTGTAGTCCTCCTTCCATAGGCTAATGGCCTTGCGCGCCGCGTCGAGCGATGAGAACAGCGTCTCGTTGAGCAACTCGTCGCGGAACCGGCCCAGAAAACTCTCGACGAATGCGTTTTGTGTGGGCTTACCCGGTGCGATGTAGTGCCAGTCGACGCGTGTGTCCTGGCACCATTTGAGAACGGCCATCGAGGTCAGTTCGGTGCCATTGTCGGAGACGATGGTCCTAGGTCTTCCGCGATGCCTGATGATCTTATCAAGTTCACGGGTGACACGGATGCCCGAAAGCGAGGTGTCAGCGACAAGCGCCAGGCATTCACGGCTATAATCATCGACCACCGCAAGAACCCGGAACCGACGGCTGTCGGTAAAGGCGTCATGCACGAAATCCAGGCTCCAGCGCTCGTTCGGCCGGTCTGGCACGAGCATCGGGCGCCGGGTTCCCAAGGCCCGTTTCCTGCCTCCGCGCTTGCGCACCTGCAGCTTCTCTTCGGCATACAGCCGTCGCAGCTTCTTGATGTTCATCACAATCCCATGACGGGCGAGCATGACGTGGATGCGCCGATAACCGAAGCGCCGCCGTTCGCAGGCCACCTGCCGGATCGCACGGCGCAGTTCGGCATCGTCGGGTCGGATGCTCTTGTAGCGGACGCTGGACCGGTCAACGGCCAGCGCTTTGCACGCCCGGCGCTGGCTCACATCATGTGCCTGGCAGGCATGAGCCACAGCATCCCGTCTGGCACCGGGCGTCACCATTTTTTTGCTGCCACATCCTTCAATATGGCGTTGTCCAGCATCTGCTCGGCCAGCAGCTTCTTCAGCTTGGCATTCTCGTCCTCCAACGCCTTCAGCCGCCGCGCATCAGAGACATCCATGCCGCCGAACTTGGCCTTGTATTTGTAGAAAGTCGCCTCGCTGATCCCGTGCCGCCGGCACACATCGGCCGTCTTCACACCCGATTCCTGTTCCTTGAGCACCGCGATGATCTGTTCTTCGCTGAACCGTGAACGCTTCATTCGTCCATCTCCTTTGATCGACGGACTCTACCAAAATCTGGAGGAGGTTCAGGGGCTCAGGTCATCATATATGATCGCCAATACTCGCCATTCATTTTTCACTACGAGGGCGAAGTCATAGTTCCTGCGGAAAGCATCTATGCGGTTTTCGAGGCGAAGCAATCGGCCAATCTGAAACATGTCCAGTACGCCCAGGAAAAGGTTCGGAGCGTGCGAGCGCTTCATCGAACGAGTTTGCCGATACCGCACGCAGGAGGCACGTATCCTGCGAAGCCGCTCATCCCGATTTATGGTGGACTACTGACCTTTGAAAGCGATTGGAAGCCTGGACTCGGAGATAGTTTCATTGACGCGTTGAAGAAGGATCAGGGAGAGGGGAAAATCGACTTCGGTTGCGTAGCCGGGCACGGCTATTTCCATACGGACGAAGATCCGACGGAGTATGTCATGCATACTGGCGGCAAACCCGCCACTGCCTTTCTTTTTAGGCTGATTTCCCAGCTTCAATTCAGCGGCACCGTTCCGATGATCGATATTCAGGCCTATAGCGAGTGGTTGGCGGAATAACTTCGCATCATACGGACATCTTCAATCTGCTACCGGCGATCGGTGGAGGCGTTGTTCGAAGGCCAAGGGGTGCCTTCGCCATCGACGTCCCCCAGGGCTGAGCGCAGGGCACACGGCAGTCCTCAAGGTCGGCGATGATCCTGTCGGCGATTTCGGAATAGAAATTGGTCCCGTCGCGCCGGGCGCCGGATTTGCTGTTGTGTCTGGACGTCGCGGGTCTCCGCGCCGGGGGCCTCTCCTCCGTCCTCATCCCGTCACGGCATACCCATCCGCACTCTCCATCTCAAAGGGGCGTTGCGGTGGGATTCCCCGCTCGAAGGGCTTAACCGAGAGTACTGCCTCGGCCGCAGGGCAAGGCTTTGCCCTCCAGAATCCATGGTGATCTGGTCTGAAGCGGAAGACAGAGGCAGCCCGAAGGCCGCTACGGTCATCTAGGATACCTTCTCCCGAAGCCAGGACGACAGTCCTGCATCCAAGACCATCCGGGCGAGCTTCTGCGGGCCCAGAAGAATGACGTCTGTCTGCCGATCTCCCTCGGGCAGATCGCCTGTGTGCCAGACAAAGAACATGCGGTCGTAGGCATCGGCCTGCGCCAGCCGGTCCACATAGTCGTTCAGAGCCGCCGGCGTCGCCTGAGACTTGATTTGGACGAACGCCCGTTCGGTGGTGCTTGGCAAGACGAGCTCCAGATCGATCGTCTTTTGTGTGCGTCCGACCTGGCTCACGCGGCGCCAGCCACTGGTTGAGAACACGAGATCCACGAGGAGTTCGAAATCCTGCCAGGTCAGCAATCGCATGAGATCGACGATCGCCGTCACCAGGGCACGCTCCGCCTCCTCGGCGGCCGCGACCTCGGGCGAGAGCTGGTCGCCTAGTTTTCGCAACAGATAGTCGGCGGCCTGAACGTCGCATATGGTGCCGCGGAACATCTGCACCTTCAAAAACCGGCCCGAAAGCCGGTCGGCGGACAGCCGCGCGCCGCCGATGCTGGTGTTGCGCCAACCATCCAAAGTCGCGCGGCGGTGGCTGCGATCTTCCAGAATCTCGACCGGCCCCGTGGGGCGTGCCCAATAAAGGAGGCCGCCGACGAAGGTGATGAAGATCGATTGTTCATCGGATTCATAATAGGCACGAATCTGGTTCACGTCCCTCGTCGCGGCGCCTGCATCCCCGGGGACGACCTTCATGGCCTCCCAGACGGCCTGCCAATCGCCACGCACACAAAGGTCATGGGGCGCTTCGCGATATCCGAAGCGAAGCACACCGTCTCGCAGGCTCTCGGCCTCCCAATCGCCGCCGCGACCGAGCTTGATGTAGCACAGGCGTGACGCTGTCACGACGGAAGGCTCAACGTTCATCGCGGTGAGGCCTTATCGCTTCGCTGTTTCCCATCACGCGCGGCGCAGCATCCGTTCGGTCCGGACGCGTTGATAGCCGTGCAAATGAATCTGCTGGCGGAGTTGCTTGATGTCGCTGATGCCGAAAGCGACGGCTGCCCTTAGCGGGCTGGCGAAGGTCGCGTAGAAGATCCAGCGCGAGCCGGTGGGAAGCGTTGGATTTTGCCGTCGGTCGGTGATGACAACGTCTCTTGGATCGCTGCTGTTGCGGAAGGCGTGGAAAGTGATCCAGTCGGGCCGGCGGTAGCGCGCCGCCTTGCTGAAAGGCACGGACTGGACCTTCACGTCTGTCTGGTCGAGCACCCAGTCGCGCTGTTCCAGAATCTGCCGCACCATGTGGCCGACCATCTGTTTGACGCGATCGGCGAGGACGTCCTCGCGGAACTCGGCGAGAAGCTGTTCTTCGATGCCTTCGACGGCGGGCTTGCTCAGCTCCGAGGCCGTTTCGAGGCGGGCGACATTGTCGTCCCGCGTTAGGAAGGCCCATATGCGCTGGCCCAGCTCGGAGTCGTAGAGCGAGGCAAATTTCTCGGGGCGGTAGGTGAACATAAGCGTCCCTCCTTTACCGGGCAAATATGGACGGTTATAAGCTGATGTCAATGATCAGTGAAGATCATTCGTCGGCAGGAAAACAAGCGTCATGCAGGTATCGGGTGCTGAAGCGAGGGAGCTGATTGAAAGTCAGTTAGCCGCACACGGCAACGGCCTGCTCTCCGTTCTCGCCAAATATCGGTGCGATGATGCGATAGCCGCGTGGCATGAGACGATTCGAGCCGTGGAGGAGTTCATCAACGTTCCGACATTCGGGATTGTCGACGATCATCTCCGAGATCGGTTATGTGCGGTACGTTTGGACGATGCCTTTGTCGCGAACCCGGGACCGACCTGGCTGGCCGTTCGCGAGGCGCTCGCGCCGCATCTCGAGCCATCAGTCATCTCTCGCTTCACGCGGGTCATGCTCTACGCTGGCGCCATGGGTAAGGCTTTTGCTGAGCACGGCTACGATGCTCGCAGCGCAAGTATCACACTCGACACGATCGGCGGCGCCGTCGATTATTTCCAGTCGCGACGACGACACTTCGTCTCGCTGCTTTACACCATGCCTTATGCATGTTCCGGCTCTCTCGTTCTCGAGCCGTACGACGCTCTGACCGTTCTCATGCCGCAGGTCGAGCATAGCTGCATCGCAATCACCGGCTTCCATCAAAAGCTTGCGCTGCTCGAGGCCCTGCCGGAATTCAGTCTGGAGATCGACGACGTCGGCGTCATGGCGAGCCACGGCTTCGAAGCCCTGGACGACTATTTTCTCGAACCGGAACGCGCATCGATCCATGTGATGGCTGAGCTGCGGGGTGACCAGTTCACGATGCCCGCCATGGAGCCGCAGGATCGAAAGAAGATTTTCTCAGCCGCCGAGCTGCGGAACGCCGTGAAGCTGATTGGCGCGGTTTACGAGGCATTCGGCCTGAAGGACTCCGATTTTTCCGCCATGGGCCTGCTGATAGTCGCCTTCGCGCGCCATTGCCGCGACGACTATTACATCGAGATCGGAAAGGAGAAGTTTCGCTCGATGCTGCGCGCGCAGTCCGAGCTGGACCCTTCCGCACTTGAGGCACTTCTCGTCAACAAGCCTTCGGACTATGCGACGAACACCAATGCCTATCAGCCCTTTTTGGATCTTGGGGATAGGGTCGTCTCGAACGTCAATCTTCTGTCGCGCTTTCTCTATGCGTTCAAGAACGTTCACTTGGGCAGCCGACGGCGCTTTCAGATCCACGCGGGCTTCATCTTCGAGGACATGGTGAAACGCGATCTCAGGCGCATGGGCTTCTTCGTGACGGACATCAGGCGGATCAATCGGAAGGAATTCGATGTCGTCGCCACACGCAGCGGCGTCATCTTCAACGTTCAGTGCAAAAACAACTGGATCGATCTTTCGAAGATCGAGGCTGATCGCGCACTTTACGTTCGATATAACCGGTTGCTGACAAACTACTATGCGCGCGCACTCAAGAAGGAACGTGGTCGCGAACATTTGCTAAAGCAGAAACTGGGTGTGGATGAGGTCTTGCATTATGTGGTCAGCCGCTTTCCGGTGATCGGCGCCGACCCCGCGGTGATCAACTACAATCAGATAGATCGGCTTCGTTTTGCCGGCCAGGCAAGCGCATGACGAACCCAGCCGATATCCGCGATTTGCTCTTACGGTTCACCGGCCGGGATTTGACACAGACGCTTGCGCGGATCGAGAGCGGCGTTCGCGGCGTTGCGGCGGAGGATTGCGCAGATTTTCTCGAGAGCGCCGGCGTGGGTCGGGAGGCGTTGGCCGCGGCTGCTGAAATGAAGCGTCTCGCAGGGCAGATCAATGTGACGATCCATGCGCTCGGCATCCTGTTATGCCTTCCGCACATCCTGGAACAAGACGAGCGTGTCGAATATGTGTCGCTCGGCGCCGGCAATACGGGGCGCGAGTTCGATCTGGAGACCAACCTGCGGGTCGCCGAGTTCAAATTTATACGATGGCGGGGCGGCGCGGAATCGATCCGCCAGAATTCGGTGTTCAAGGATTATCTGTTGCTCGCCGAGCATCCAACGACGAAGCGAAAATATCTCTATCTGCTTGGCACTGAGCATGCCCTCAAATTCCTGCGGGGCGGCCGCGCCCTGTCGAGCGTGCTGAGCCGGAATGACAAGCTGCAGAAGATGTTCGCGGATCGCTTTGGCGGGGCGTTTCGGACGGTTGGGGAATACTACACGGTTCACGCTGGCGCGGTGAGGATCGAGGATGTCTCGTCGTGGCTTTCAGAGCTGGCGGAGGAGTTGATCGCGGAGCCGGACGTCAGCGTTGATGATTAGCGAGCAGGCCGAATGACGCGGGTGCGGCGCGCGGTATGGCTTGCTGGTGGGCGTGTCGCGGTCAGGAGCGCCTCCTCGGTGGATTTCTGCGGTCCCATGAAGTCCATGCGATCGGCGATATAGCCACCTAGTGCGCGCGCGTCTTCGGCCGATGGCATCGGAACGTCGTATGTGAGCGGAAGAAACGCGGTCAGTGCGATGCGGTAGAGCGGTGCGGCATATTCGAAGATCGTCCGCTGCGGCGTGGGAAGAATGAGATTGTCGCGCTCGACGGGATTGCCGTGAAGGAAGTCGTTCCGACATTCGTAGAGCATCTGGTAGAGCCAGGATGCCAGAGTGCGCTTTACCTTGGTCTTCCCGCCCGTGTCATGCGCGAGCAGCCCGCTCTCCGCCTTTGCCCAGCATGTCCGCTCGATCATCTCGAACACCTTGTCCCGGTTGGCCTGGCCATTTCCGCCGGGGTGCACGAGAATCTCGAAAGCGCTGACCCAGAGGGAGATGACCCGCCCGACGTCATAGAACGTCGTGTCCGTCCCGGCCGGCAAAAGGGAGGCGTGATACGCCATGTTGAGCGAACGCATCAGCGCGACGTCCTCCCAGGCGGGCTCTGCCGCTTCGTAGCGTCGACGCCAGCGTGCCATGAGCGCGGCAAGGAGCGGTTGGTCAATGTCGCTTTCGCCGAGTGAGGTGCGGAACAGGGCTGGCGAGGATTGGCCCTTGAAGCGCGAGAGTTCATGCGTGCCGAGGATGGCCGACGTGCTGCCGATCACATCCTCATAGTGTCGGTCGAGCATCCAGGGGTAGATCGCGAAGGCCTCGCCGAAGAGCACGCGGTGCCCGTGCGGATGTCGGAGTTCCAGCGCCCGGCCGTGGGTGATTGCCGAGAGCGCGATGAGATCGCGGAAGCTCGCCAGCGCCGCCACGTCGCGAAAGATGGGCGGTGCGGCCGCGTCCAGGATCAGGACTGAGGGCTCGAACTTTTGTCCGAAGTTGTCGGCAAAACGGTTGAGGAAACGCCGGAGCGTCGGATGCGTCCGCTTGAGGCCTGCAACGCGGTGGTCATTCGCGGGCGCGAGCGCCGCGACTTCGCAGCCGATCGCGGCGTCCAGAGGAATATTCGGTAGGACGAATATCGGCGTCCAATCGGCAGCAGTCATGTGTTATTCCTGTTTCGACGGGCTTAGTCCTGTAATGGCTGAAGTATTTTTGCTTACAACACGCCGGAACAACAATGAACGATACCAAGCAAGAAGACAGGGGAGAGAAGGCTGCGAAGCGCGACCAGGCGCCTTTGGAGGTTCTCGTCCGCGGCGCCGAGAAGACATTTGATAATGCCGAGCGCCTCTTTTACGAGGCGGAGCTTCTGGCGAAAGCTGGCGCGATGGCGCGTGCCCTTTGCCTGCACCAGATCTCCCTGGAGGAATGCTCGAAGGTCAACAACCTCGGGGCCTGGGCGGTTAGCCTGGTTCTTGGGTTCGAAGTCGATCAGAAGAAGGTGCTCGCCGCCTTCGGGCGTCACGCGGCCAAGAACAAATCCAATGCGTACATGCTGAAGGGCTCTGAGGCGGAATCAGATGCGAAGGCCCGTGGCGACTGGGAGGCTGCCATGGAGGCGTTCAGGCAGACCCAGGACGAGTTTCACGAGACGTCAAACCGCGCCAAAAACGCCTCGCTGTACGTGGACTGGGTCAACGGTGAATTCGCCGCGCCGAGCGAGCGCATTACCAACGAAATGCTGGTTGAGATCACGGAGCGAAACGCCGAGTTTCTCGGTTATGCCCAGCACGGGCTGAACATGCTCCGACGGCTGGAGAAGGCTCCCGAGGAAATAAAGGGCCTGCTCTCGGGTTTCGTCGGACAGGCCGAAAAGCTGCGCGAAGAAATGCCAGACGACATGACGGGGGCGATGGAGACATTGCTGTCGGGCTTTCTCGAAGAGGGCAAGCAGAAGCTGAAGAGATAAGTTCCACGCCGGGCGCCCCCTCGTCTTCGAACGGGGGGCTCTCCGAGGGTGACAGGCTGAGATCGCGGTAAGATCTTCCCCGCAGGCTTGCTTTGCAAGCTGTCAGAAAGCCGCGTAAATTTCTGACACGAGAACTGCCATGCCTCGCTTAACCGAACAGATCCTTGAACATGCGAGAAGGCTGCCCGAGGGTAGACCTGTCGCGGCTAAGTGCTTGCTTCACCTTGGCAACCGCGCCGCGGTGGACCAAGCCCTGTCTCGATTGGCCGAGCGCGATCAACTGACCCGGGCAGGACGCGGTGTTTACCTCTTGCCGGTCACGAGCCGGTTCGGAACCAGGGCGCCTTCCGTGGAGCAGGCGGTCGAGGCCCTCGCCACCCAGCGGGGCGAGGTAATCGTCTCGAGCGGTACGGCCGCCGCCAATAGCCTCGGGCTTACGACGCAGGTGCCGGTGCGATCCGTCTATCTGACGTCGGGGCGTACCCGGAAAATGAGCCTTGGCAAGCATACCGTCGAGCTTCGGCACGCGCCACGCTGGCAGCTCGCCATGCCGCATCGGCCAGCGGGTCAGGCGGTACGAGCGCTTGCCTGGCTCGGTCCGGAAAAGGCCGAGGCCGCTCTCCACACCTTGAAGCGCAAGCTCCCTCCCTCTGTTTTCAGCGAGTTGGCGGCGGCCGCCCCTCAGTTTCCCGCCTGGCTCGCGCGAAGTGTGGGAAAGGTCGCGCATGACTGAAAGGGGGTGAGCACCTTGCAGTAAACTGTGTCTACCAACTGGCCGCGCGGTTTCCTTACCGAGAATGTTCTTTCTTTGTTCACTATTTTTTGCTAACTTGCCATCTCAAGTGACTTCAGGCAAAGTGGCATTGCGCCGCGGAATGCCGCGGATCGCCGCAGAGGTTCCAAGTGGGCAAGGATGGTAAGGACGCCGAGCGCGTTACCACGACTTTGACCAGAGCGCAGAAGGCCGAGCTTGATCGCCTTGCCAAGACGCAGGGGGTGAAGGTCGCCTGGCTCGTCCGTCGCGCGGTCGAGCGTTATTTGGAAGAAGCCGCTGGGGGGCCAATGCTCCCGCTCGAGCTGGAAAGGGGCGAGGATGGAAAGCGCTGAACTCTTCGCCGGATGCGGCGGACTTGCTTTGGGAATGTCCCAAGCTGGTTTCAAGCATCGCCACATGGCTGAATTCGACCGGGACGCGGTGGCGACTGTTCTGCACAACAAGGCTAATGGCGTTGAGCATGTCCATGCGTGGCCGATGAATCTCCAGGACGTTCGGGAAATCGACTGGAGCGCGTTTGGCGCTCTGGACGCGGTATCGGGCGGTCCACCTTGTCAGCCCTTCGGGATTGGCGGAAAGAAGCTGGGTCAGGCGGATGGCCGTGACATGTGGCCGGAGGCGATTCGCGCGGTGCGGGAAGCGCAGCCGCGATCCTTCCTTTTCGAGAACGTGCGAAATATTTCCGGGCCGCGTTTCCGGCTTTATCTCGATTGGATACTCGCGCATCTCGAGCGACCCTCGATACAGCGTAAGGCCAACGAGACGCACGATGAGCATCGCGAGCGTTTGCTCGCGTCACGAGCGAAGCCGGAATATCGGGTGGTGTGGCAGCTTGTGAACGCGGCGGACTTCGGCGCGCCGCAAATCCGGCATCGCGTGCTCATTTTTGGTATTCGCGCCGACATGGGTGTGGATCCGCAGCCAATGATTCCGTCCCACTCCCGCGACAAATTGCTCTGGGATCAATATGTGACGGGAGAATACTGGGCGCGTCACGGCCTTAAGGTCCGAGCCGAGCCGCAACTGCGGCAGGACCAGACGAGGGTGGCGGCCTTGAGGCGCGAGGCCCAGGATCCCAAGGGGCTGCCCTGGGTGACGGTTCGCGACGCCCTTGCCGACCTAGGTGATCCGAATGGTGTTGGAAACCATGTGTTTCAGCCAGGAGCGAAGGTTTATCCCGGACATACAGGGAGCCCACTGGATCTGCCGGCGAAGGCATTGAAGGCTGGCGACCATGGCGTGCCCGGCGGTGAGAACATGATGGTTCGTGATGACGGCTCGGTTCGCTACTTCACCACTCGTGAGGCGGCGCGTCTGGTCGGCTTGCCGGATGATTATGAGTTTCCGCGCTCTTGGACGGAGAGCATGCGTCAACTCGGAAACGCGGTACCGGCGCAGCTTGGAGCGGCGGCTGGAAGATGGCTTTCCGGGATGATCAACAAGCAACGGCCGGGCACATTGGATTCAAATCGGAAGGCGGCATAGTATTGCCGATGTAAACAGCCGGGGGCGAATCGCGACCGAGAGACCTCGTATCGGCAAACCGGGAGGTCTAATTTATGGCGCGTTCGCCGGATCGGACAGCGATCAATGAGCTGGAGAAGGCACTGGAGGCGGTGCTAGCCGCCGCCGGGGATAGTCCTCCTCCGGCTGTTGTTCGGCGTATTCGTGACGGGCTCGCCGCGCACGCGGAGGCCGTCGAGGCGGCGCGCTCATCCACCGATCCAATCCGAATGCCGCGCGCGACATTTGATCCCGCGGACCCGAAGGCGATAGGCCGGATGGTCTCGATAGCGCTTCTGGCTCAGCCGTTGATCGCGCTCGAGGAAATCCAACCCGCTTATGGTTCGGGGGTCTACGCGATCTACTATCGCGGCGCGCATCCGCTCTACGCCAGCATCTCGGGATCCGAGACGCCCATTTACGTGGGAAAGGCAGACCCAGCCAATCATGACGCGAGCACGGCGCGGGAGCAGGGCGCCAAGCTGACGGCGCGGCTCCTGGAGCATGCCGGCACCATCGGAACCGCTGAGGCCTACGCCGATCAATTGCCGGCGCATTTGTCGCCGATTCATCTGCGTGATTTTGTTTGCAGGAGGCTGGTCTGCGCGACGAACGCTCAACTGGTCGCCGAAAAGCATCTCATTCGAACATTCTGGCCGATATGGAACTCGGAGACCAAGGCTTGCTGGGGTATGAGCAAGCACGGGGACGCCGCCAAGACCAGGGCGAACAAACGCTCGCCATGGGATGTCGTGCATCCCGGCCGCGCTTGGGCACTTGATGAGCGTTTGGTGGACTCACTAACGCCTGACCAAATCGGGCAGCGAATAGCGGAAACCCTGGAAAGGGTGCCGGTTCGCCGGGATCATGCCGCGTTGCTGGAGGAAATGCTGGAGGGCTTCCGACAGGAGGACGCGGCGATTGAATCACATACTCCCCCAGTTGGTGACGACGTGGAGGGGCCTCAACCGGACAAGGCTGGTGGTGCTGACGACGAGTGAAACGCGGACTGCGCGCAGCGCCCAAATGGCGCGTATTCGGGCGCGCGACACGAAGCCAGAGATGCGGGTGCGCCGCGCGCTGCATTCCGCCGGGCTGAGATATAGGCTGCACGCGAAGGGGCTCCCGGGCAAGCCAGATATCGTTTTCCCACGTGCCCGCATCGTCGTGCTTGTTCACGGTTGCTTCTGGCACCAGCATCCGGACCCGGCGTGCAAGCTCGCGCGCATGCCGAAGTCGAGACTGGAATTCTGGCGGCCCAAGCTGGAGGGGAATCGCGCGCGCGACGAAAGGATTCGGGCGGAGCTGGAGGAACTGGGCTGGGCGGTGATCGAGGTGTGGGAGTGTCAGACCAAGTCAGACCAATTGGCGCGGCTCGCCGACAAGGTGCGGGATATCGTCAGGGCGCGATTGGCGAAAGGCAAGGACAGGTGAGGAAATGAACCAGGACTTTGATCTCACGCCGGACCCGCGGGTCCTACAAATGCTGGGCGAGATCAACCTTCACCAATGGCGTTGCCTGGCGGAGCTTATAGACAATTCCATTGACGGATTTCTGCATGCCGCCCGCTCGGGATCCCCGGTTGATGCTCCGGAGATTGGTGTGAGTCTTCCAACGGCGGATAACGAGGACGCCCGGGTTGTCGTCAAGGACAACGGGCCGGGTATGTCGTTCGACCTTCTTGAGAACGCGGTGAAAGCCGGCTGGTCAGGGAACAGCCCGCTTTCAAGTCTCGGTTTGTTCGGTATGGGTTTCAACATCGCGACCGCTCGCCTTGGGCTTGTGACCGAGGTTTGGACGAGCCGGGCGGGTGACCCGGAGGAGGTGGGGGTCAGGATAGATCTGAACGATCTGCGCGCCACCGGAAATTTCAAGGTTCCCAGGCAAACCCGGGCCAAACCGGATCACAATGCCCATGGCACCACCATTGTGATCACCGGGCTTAAGCCGGATCAACGAGCCTATCTGGCGAGAAGCAACAACCAGAAGACCATCCGTAAGCATCTTTCGCGAGCCTATTCCTCCTTGCTCGGTAAGTCCGAGGCCGGAAAGATCCGGTTGATGGTTGGCGGCACCCGGTTGTCGCCGCGCCGGCATTGCGTGTGGAACGAGGAACGAACTGTCTCATATCCAGATGGAACGGTCGCGCGCGCCGTCGAGATGATCGACATCAAGTTGGCGCCACGGCGATATTGCACTCATTGCATGCGCACCCTGGCGCCGAGCGAGGAGAAATGCCCCACAGGGAGCCCGAGTTGCCAGATCGTCGAAACGGAAAGGCGGATTCACGGCTGGATTGGCTTGCAGCGGTATCTGCACAACACCGAGTTCGGGATCGACTTCATCCGGAATGGCCGAAAGATCGAGATCTCGAACAAGGATCTCTTCTCCTGGAGTGACGGTGAGACATCGGAGGTCGAGTACCCCACGGACGATCAGCGGAACCGAGGCCGTTTCGTCGGCGAGATTCATATCGATCATTGTCGTGTCAGTTACACGAAGGACAGATTCGAGCGCGATGATCCGGCATGGAATGAGATGGTGCGCATCGTGCGCGGCGAAGGGCCGCTTCGTCCGATCGTGGCCAAGCAGCGTGGATACGCGGGCAACGACAGCCCGCTGTACCGGCTATATCAGGCCTTCCGGCGCTCCAGTCCGCAGGGAAAAAACGGATTGTGGTCGCGCGTGCTCGTTGTCCGTGACAACGATCGAGCGCAGCAGATGGCGGAGCTCTTCGAGGCCGATGACCCGGACTATCTGACGGATGAGCGCTGGTGGCAGCTTGTCCAGGAGCAGGATAAGGAGGTTTTGGGGGACACGCCGGGCGATGCCGGCGATACGCCTCTTCCGGCGGGCTTTGTCGACGACGACGCCACGCCGGCGGATGGGGAGGGCACCCCGCCTGAGAGTGAGCCTGAGCCGGAGCCTCCAGCACCACCACCTCCGCCCGTTCGACATCAGTTGTATGAGCTCTCAAGGAAATACGTTCATCCGACATTCCGGGTCGAATACGACGTCCAGGCATATGCGGTGGAGCCGGATGATCCGGACTTACCGAGCGGTCTTCCGTGGGTGCTGAAGCTCGATGATGTCGCCACGAGAACCTATGGTTTCCTCGTTGACGCCGCGCACGACGTGTTTCGGTCAACCACAATGACGCCGCTTGATGGTCTCTTGACGGAACTCACGCATCGCACGGTCGAGTTTCTCAGGGGGCAATCGCAGGACCCGTCTGTCGCGGGAGTCCTCGCTGATTTCAGACGGCAATACTGTGTCGATACAAGGCTGGATCCCCAGGAAATAATCGCCCTGGCGACCTCGGTGCTTGGCGACATCGCGCGGGCCATTCCCACAATGGCGGAGGTGTCCGGTGAGAAGCTCTATGAAGAGCTGGAGGATGGCGAGAAGGCGACCATCGCCCGGCGCATGGCGAATAGGGATGTGCCCGACCACAAGCCGGTCATCAAGGAGGGGCGGTTCTGGGAATACGCGGACCTTGAGTCCCTGCGAAAGCTGTTTAACCGCCGCCCTGAGATGTTTTTCGATGGTCGATTCTGGAACGATGGATATTCGGCCATCGATTTCGGCAATGATGGAGTGACGGAGCAGGCGCGTCGCGGTGTTCTGGCACGCTACGACGCCTATTTCGGTGACGCCATTTGGTTGGCGAACCAGTCCCCGTCGGATGTCGACCGGGCGAGCCGTGATGTGGTGATCCGCGCCACCTGCTCCGTGCGACTGCTGAAATCCGATACGGCGGATTGAGGGATGGAACCTTTCCTCGACGCATCGCGATTGCTCAAGGGTCCATGGCAGGCCTTTGAAAGGGACGTGGCGAGGCTTTTGGTATGTAATGGATTTGACGATGTTCGCCTGGTCGCGGGCAGCGGCGATCATGGTGCCGATGTCTTGGGCGTCAAGGGTGGTGAGCTATGGGTCATTCAGTGCAAATTCACCACGAGCGGATATCCGGCGGCGAGCGCGGTCAACGAGGTTGGCGAGGCGGCGCGCTTCTACAAGGCCGATCGAATTTACGTGGCATCGAGCCGAAGGGCCGGTCCCGCGACGTATGAGGCCATCAAGCGTTGGCAGGCCCTTGGCATTGAGATCGGTGTTCTGGAGCCAGCCGCGCTACTCGAACTCGCGCGGAAAAGCCCCGAGTATTCGCGGCATCGGCGTGAGCTGCGTGACTACCAGGACGACGCCGTTGAGAAGTTTGTGGCCAGCCTTCGTGAAACGGGACGCGGACAGGTGGTGCTCGCGACTGGCCTGGGTAAGACCGTGGTTCTGGCGGAGAGCGTCGCGCAATTGTATCGGGACGCGGCCATCCCGGGCGGGCGGGTGCTTGTGCTCGCGGGCACGCGCGAGCTGGTGGATCAGCTTCAGTTCGCGTTTTGGGATCAGTTGCCCAAATGGGTCACCACGCACCGATTGATGGGTGGGGAGGCGCCGAGCTTTTGGGACGGTATCACGTTCGCTACCGTCCAAAGCGCTGTATCGCGTCTTGAGGAACTGCCCGAGTTTGGCCTGGTGCTCATCGATGAGGCGCACCATGTCGGCTCCGAAACCTTCCGTCGTGTCACGGAGCATCTATCCGATTCAATGATTGGGGGGGTCACCGCGACGCCGTGGCGCGGTGATGGCTATGACATTGACGAGTTGCTCGGACCACCCGTCATAAGGATAGGGATCGCCGAGGGATTGAGGCGCGGTTTCCTGTGTGAGGCCGATTATCGGTTGTTGGCGGACAACATCGACTGGTCCGTTGTTCGGGCGCAGTCGCGCAACAGATACTCTATCAGCCAGCTCAATCGGCTCCTGCTCTTGCCGACCAGGGACGAGGAGGCGGCGCGTGCCGTGCGCGAAACCTTCGACAAGGAGCAGCGCCGCTCGGCGATTGTGTTCTGCTCGTCGATAAATCACGCGAACAGCTTCGCTGCCACACTCAAGCTTTTCGGGTTCAAGGCCGAGGCGATCACCGGAGAGATGTCTCCTCGAGAGCGCGATCGTATCATGGCCGCTTTCCGGAAAGGCAGCCTGGACGTCGTCACCACCCGTGATTTGTTCAACGAGGGCGTCGATGTTCCGGATGTGGACATGATCGTATTCATGCGCGTGACCCATAGCCGGCGGATATTTGTGCAGCAATTGGGCCGCGGTCTGCGCATCAGCCCCAACAAGAAGAAGGTGGTTGTTCTCGATTTCGTCAGCGATCTTCGACGGATCGCCGAGGTAGTGGAATTGGAGAAGGCGGCGAGAGGGGACCTGGAGCGCCTGCGCCTGCCCGGGATGATCCAATTCAGGGACGAGGGCGCCGGCAGTTTCATGCTGGATTGGATGCGTGATCAGGCAGACCTTTTCATGCGGGAGGGCGATCCAACGCTTGAATTGCCCGCCTTTGATTTTCCCAAGCCGCATAACCGGGGCACGGTCCAATGATTATCCCGGAGAACATTCGCGACGGCATTCGTGACAGGCTCTGGGAAACGGCCGACCAACTTGGCTGGTCGTCAATGGGGGATTCCGAACGATCAAAATATTATGAGCCATGGACCCGTGACCAGACGATAGGCGGTCAACTCGCGCACTACATGGATCCACGCAAGGTGCGGGTTTACATAAAGGACTCGCTACTTAAGCCTTATGAGCGCGCCCGCCTTCTGGAAAACGAGGAGGCGATATGGCGGCTGCTCGGTATGTCGGCGCCAACGACCTTCTCGGAAACCTATATCAAGCCACACGGCCGCCGTCTGGAGGATGGAAGGGTGGTCTGCTGGGGCAAGAGCCGCGACTGGAAACTGATACTGATGGCCGTGTTCGAGCGCGGCCAGGCCCGGCGGGATTTCTCGGCCTTCGGCGTCGTTCTGCTTGAGACCGGACCGACAGCCGAGAAAGACAAACGCTCTCTTGTCGTGAGCGCGGCGACGCGCTTGGGCATAGAGAAGCTGGCATGGCTGGAGTAGTCGACGTGCGGGAGAAATATCAAGGCTGGTACCTTAAGTCAGCGTCGGAGGTCGCGGCGCTTTGGGATAAAGCGATCTTCGTCCCCGACGCCAACGTCCTCCTGCACTGTTTGCGGCATTCCGAGGTTGTCCGCGAGGAACTCCTCCGGCTCTTCGACGTCCTCAAGGACTCGCTTTGGATTCCATACCAGGTTGGACTGGAGTTTCATCGCAACCGTCTGGACGTCCAACTGGGTGCCCAGGACGCCTATGACGCGCTCATCAAGGATCAAGAAGCGATCATTGAGAAGGCCCGTGACCGCCTTCGGCAATTGCGCGCGCACCCCACGATCAATGTCGCCAAGGAACTCGCGGCCTTGGACATGTTCCTTACGGATTTCAAGGCCCGGATGGAGGCGGCCCGAGAGGGCCACCCCAAGGAAGAAATTGACGCTGTCATCGGGCGCCTAACCGCGCTTTTGGAAGGCCGTGTGGGCGACAAATGGAAGCCGGAGCAGTTCACCGCGATCAAGAAGGAGGGGGATGATCGCTACAACCGGAAAGTCCCGCCTGGTTACAAGGACACGAAGAAGGATTCCGGTGATCTGGATAGGTTCGGTGATCTGATCATCTGGAAGGAGATGATGGCGAAGGCGAAGGCCGAGGGCCGTCCAGTCATATTCATTTCCGACGATGTGAAGGAGGACTGGTGGTGGATTCATAAGGGACGGAAGCTTGGTCCGCGTCCGGAGCTTATCGAGGAGTTCAAGGCTGAGAGTGGGCAGGACTTTCACATATATGAATTCAGCCAGTTTCTTCGTTTCGCCGCTGAGCGGCATCCTGAGATCAAGGAAAATGTTGGCCAGGTTGAGGAGAGTCTGCTCGCTGATGAGGAAGCGAGGCGCAGACTGGATGAGCGGGCGCGTGGCGATGCGGAGCGTCTGCGCCAACTTGAGGACGAGCGTGATCAGATCGTGGCGGCTCTGTCGGGCGCGCCTGGAACACACAGCGATGTGAAGGTGGCCGAACGTCCCACGCTTCGCAATCGATTGAGTGAGATCAATGAGGAAATCGCCGCTTTGACCGGATTGGAAGAGCAAAACAAGATCGATGCGGATCAAGATGATACAAGTGCATCATCTTAATGTCGCAGAGGATAAAGCTTGTTAGAGCGAAAACAAAAGGTTGTATATGTGGTTGGCGCCGGGCTCTCAGCCGGGCTTGGATTTCCGACCATCGGCAATTTGCTTCCAGAACTGTGGGGCAGACTTGAGGAGGCCGGAAGCGATATTGAGATCGCCGACGTAATTCGATTTCATCACCCTGATTTCAATGCTGATAGGCTTGAGACATACCCAACAATCGAACAGCTTCTCTCTGAGATGAAGGCGAATGCGGAGCTATTTTACTCCACGCGTCCAGCTGCAGGAAACTTCAGTAGCGAGCAGCTCGAGGATCGGCGCGCGAATCTCTTGCAGGAGATGGCCATCTGGTTTCACGATTTGAAGAAGGCGGCGCTAAAACCGAAGCCAAAGTGGCTTCGTAGGTTGGTCACCGCAATGAGGGAAGAGGAAGCCTCGATCATCTCCTTTAATTGGGACCTGGTCCTGGACGAAATGCTCTTCGGATCTTCTCTCGACAAAGGTAGCTACGGCCTCGATCGTCGTAGGAAGGGACCACGTCTTATCAAGCCACACGGATCCTTGAATTGGTACAGAAGAAGTGCAGCCGGCCCCATTAAGAGTGAAAAGAAGTTCAGTTTGGGCGGATCCGGCGATGCGGAGGTATTTGGCTTTCGTCCGCTCCGTGCGGTCCAATCTTCAAAAGGACGGCAATACATGCCGCTTATCGTGCCACCCGTGTATGCGAAACAATTTGAAGGACCGCTCTTCCAGAAGTTGTGGCAAGAGACTGTGCGGGCGCTGAGCACCGCTAGCGAGGTCCGATTTCTCGGCTTCTCTCTAGCGGAGGCGGACTTTCATGCGAGATTCGTCCTTCGGTGCGGCTTCTATAATCAAGAGCACGGCGCGCTTAGGAGCGATGGACACCGCGACACCGCGACCGGCCGGGCCAAAGTTGTGGTTGTTGACCGGTCAAGCACGCCGCTACCGAGGATCCGTGGTGCTGTGGGGTGGGAATGCGAGTTTCATCAAAAAGACATTTCAGATTGGGTGGCGGAAGGCGGTCTTGAGGCTAACCGCATATATGGAGCGTCGAGTGATACGGAGCGCATGCTAACCTGAGAGAAAGGCCGTACGTTGAGAATCAGGCACATTGAAATCAGGAACTTCCGCGGTATCAAATCCCTTTCCTGGCGTGTGAAGGGTGATTTTTGCTGCGTCATCGGGCCGGGAGACACCTGTAAAACCACGATCCTGACAGCGCTTGATTACGCACTATCGCCCCGCACATCGCTCTCATTCGAAGATTCTGACTTCTTCAACCAGGATGTCCGCCAAGACATTGTCATCCAGGTCACGCTGACCGATTGGGACGAAACCCAGCTTGACATCCGTAAGTTCTTTCAGGAAAGCAAGTTCGCGCAGTACAAGTGCGGCCTTGATGCGACGGGACCGCTGGCTGAGCCGCAGGAAGGTGGCACCGTTGCCGTTTCCGTATCATTGCGCGTCGACGGAAGCCTCGAACCGAAGTGGTTTGTCGTCAAAGGACGGGATGAGGGTGAGGTTACCGAAAGAAAGCCACTCTATGCCACTGATCGCAACGCCTTAGGCTTGAGCCGTCTTGATACATATTCCGACTATCACTTTACCTGGGGCCGAAACACCATTCTGACGCGGCTTAGCGCCGACAATGAGGGGAATCTCGGCGCCGTGCTTTCCGGCTTGGCGCGCGAGATGCGCCAGGGAGATATCTCGGGCCACGAGAGCATCACCGAATGCCAGGGCGTTGCCGATACGGTTAAACAGGAATCGAGCGATGCCGGTGTTAAGCTGACGGCACTTTCGCCAAAGATCGACATTCAGCGTCAGTCCATGACCGCCGGGGCCCTTTCTCTTCACGAAGACAATGTCCCAATGCGCAACAAAGGCAGCGGGACTAAGAAGCTCGTCGCTGCCGCCATGCAGATGAAATTACATGGCGGTAAGAACATTTCGCTAATCGACGAAATCGAGGTCGGCCTTGAGCCGCACCGCATCAGAGGATTGATTGTTAGGCTAAGGAATACTGGCCAGCAGATTTTCACGACCACGCATTCACCTGTCGTGATAAGGGAACTCGATGTCGTGAAGGACGAGCTATACGTTTGTCGGCGCGATGCGGCTGGAATAGTGAGCCTCGATAGCCTTGCCGTCGTGCCTAACATCCAGGGGCCGGTCCGCAACAATGCCGAGGCATTTCTTGGCAGCAAAATCATAGCTTGTGAGGGTCCAACGGAGATTGGCTGTCTGCGTGCTTACGACCGGTACCGTTTCGAAGGCGGCAGCATTCCTGTCTGGAGCCTCGCCACTTCGTATTTCAACGCCGATAGCGGCGGTCAGATAAAAGTCGTTTGTCCGAAGCTTCACGCGCTCGGCTACCGAACAGCGGCCTTTTGCGACAACGACGCGCAGGACCAAATTAGCGATGCCGAAGTCGCTCGATTGCGCGCTGCGGCAATCCACGTTTGCCAATGGGAGGCCGGTAATTCGACGGAGGGGCAGCTTTTCCATGACCTGCCTTGGACGCACATTCCCGATCTTCTGGCGATTATTGCGGACAATCACAGGACGCTTGATCACGCCACGATCATCGATTGCGTCATAAAAGAGCCGCGCGTCATAACTCAAAACCTGGGCACCGATCCGACCGCCTGGCCGGAGAGCCCTCTGCTCCGGGGAGTCCTGGGCGAACTGGCTCACAAGCGCAGTTGGATCAAGAGCATCGGCTATGCCGCCACTGTCTTCTATTTTGCGCTTCCTCTGATTCCCGACACGAGCGCTATCAAGTCCCGCCTAGGCCTATTGTGGGACTGGGTACAGCATGAGTGAACAGGTTTATGAAGCTATCGCCCGTTCGTCATCCGGGTTCGTTGAGTCACCAGCCGGCTGCGGAAAAACCGAGGCCATCGTCAGGACTGTGGGGACCTACTGTTCCGACCCGCAACTGATCCTCACGCATACGCATGCCGGTGTCGACGCACTGCGGCAGCGCTTCCGCAAGTATCAGGTGCCCACGAGCAGATACCATGTCGATACGATTGCCGGTTGGGCTTGGAGTTGGGTCCGCAAATACCCTTTTAATGCGGGATATGATGGCCCTGGCGACGTCCCTGGATGGAACGATGTCTACGACAGTATGTCGGCCCTTCTGGAGAGGGATTTCGTTAAGCAGGGTATTCTTAATTCATACGCCGGTGTCATTGTTGACGAGTATCAGGATTGTACTGTCCCTATGCATAAGCTGATGGTTCAGCTCAAATGTCTACTGCCCTGCCGCGTCCTTGGGGATGACCTGCAGGGCATTTTCGGGTTCCGAGATGATCCTCTCATCAGCTGGACTGACATGCGGGGGGCGTTCGGCAACGACCTTGGTACTCTTGAGACACCACATAGATGGATCAACGCTGGTAACGAATCTCTTGGCCGTTGGCTGCTTCGCGAGCGGACTGCCTTTCGCCAGAGCCGTGAACCGGACTACGGCAGCGCTACTGTCCACAGGGCCCGTGTTCAATATGGCAATCTTGGAGCCGAACTTCTTCGTTTGACCGAAGAAAAAGAGGGCCGAATTTGTATCATCGGCCCGAAAGCTCGGCGTCTGAATTCTGCAGTTGAAACCGTCTTGGTCAAACGAGCATACCGCATCCTTGAGCCCAATGACTTAACCGTGCTCCGCGATCTCATCGTCGTACTTGTCGACGGGACGGATGCCGAGAAAGCCGATGCTGCAATCAAGTTTTTCTTTGATTCTCACGGCGGGCTATCCCCGGATACAAATGCATTCATTTCCAATATCCTCAAAGGGGAGGGAAGCCGTCCACGGCTCGTTGATAGGCGCGCGCTGTTCGATGCCCATAGACAGGGTGCGACACCGATCCTTCTGGCTGAACTGCTTGACTATGTTGCGAGCAGAACTGCCGTTTCGTGCAAGCTCACGGAATCCGTCAGTGCTCTAAAATGTATTCTCGAAGAACACATCGGGTCAGGTGCAAACCTAAAGACCCTGTATGCTGAGGAAATCGCTAAGAGGAAATACCGGACCCGCAGCAGCGTATTCCGCTGCGTCGGTAGCACATTGCTCGTCAAGGGTCTTGAATTCGATCATGCTGTGATTCTCCGCGATCCGAATTGGCAGCAGAGCTGGGGAAACTACCGAGACTTGTACGTTGCGCTTTCGCGCGGGGCGAAGAGCGCGACGCTCATCGACTTGGCTGCCTAGATAATCTCGTCATGTGAAAGCCAAAGATCGCACTTGATGGCGATTTGCAGAAACCTGGATTCCCATCGCTGATGGAGTTTGCAAGCATCACTGAATATCAATGCTGCCGCCAGTTCTCTGGGAACGTCGTCTCCGAGGGAATTGCCCGTGTTGCACGAGTTTCAGTGCAGGGTCCTTCCTGGTCACTTCCGCAAGCCACTTCCACCCATCGTACTTGTCGCCGGTCTGCCGCAGGTGCGTATAGCGCTTGAGCGATGTCCACGACCGGTGCCCGGAGTTGGAGGCGACCTTGGGTATGTTGAAGCCAAGCTCGAACAGCCTCGAAACCCCGTCGTGCCGCAGGTCATGAAAGCGTAGGTCGTCGATTCCGAGAAGCTTGCAGGCGCGTGTAAACGACGCGCCGATCGCGTCCGTGGTGTAGGGGAAGATCTGATCGGCGACTTTGGGCATCGCCTCGACGATCGAAATTGCTTCCTCCTGCAGGTCGCACCACACATCGTTGCCGATTTTCTGGCCGGGATTCTTCATGTCGCGCACCAATACGCGCTTGCCTTCATTGTCCAGGTCTTTCCAAGTGATCCGGATCATTTCTTCCTGACGGCGGGTCGAGAATATGGCGAAGGCGATGATTCGGTGCATCGGAATCGAGGACGGTCTGGAAGCCGATCGATCCTTGAAATGCTGCATGAGCCTGTCGAGTTCGCCGAGGGTTGGCCGACGATCGCGTTCACGGCTCTTCGTGGTCAGACCCAACCGATCCGCGACGATCCAGGCGTCCTGCATGGCTTGCCGGTCAAGAGGGTAGCCCCACGCAGGGCGCGCGATGGCGAATACGGCGCCGAGGTGCGAGAGATAATTCGAGACGGTCTGTGGCTGAACTCCGCTCTCGAGTTTCTCGCGCGCGAACGCGACAATATCAGCGCTCGTGATCGAGGCACATGTTTTGTCGGCGATATCGAAATCCTTGATGCTCCTGAGCACCTGCGCCTTTGTCCGACCGATCTTCTTGTTGCTTTCGCGGATGTAGAGATCTATCGCATCGGAGAGCGTCGGGTCTTGGTTCCCACTCGACCTGGATTTGAGCGCGGCCTCAAGCGCGCCAGGTTCACCGAGCCGATCTTCGCGTTGGCTGAGCCAGGCGTTGGCCGTCGACCGGAGCTCGAAGGTTTTGTTCTCGCGCAGGACGATCTTGCCGCCGCGCTTTATGACAATCTGCGCGAGCCATGCTACAGACCCGTCCTTGCGCGAACGCTTTACGATGGCGCCCATATCGGTGGAAAATTGCCTTCTGCGGTCCCACTTCCGATGTGCTTTCCGGGCAAAAAGGGTGCGCAGCGAGCCGAAACGAGGCAACGGCAAAAGATGAGAGAAATGGACCTGGTGGTGGGAAAAGAAGGAAAGTCGCAGATCAGCGTATCTCGACGTTTCGCCATCGCGCCGATGATGGATTGGACGGACCGCCACTGCCGGCTTTTTCACCGGCAATTGACCCGCCATGCGCTGCTCTACACGGAGATGGTCGTCGCCGATGCGGTGATCCATGGCGCGCGCGAACGGCTCTTGCGGTTCGATCCGGCCGAGCATCCGCTCGCGGTGCAGCTCGGCGGCAGCGATCCGGAAAAGCTCGCGGAAGCGGCGCGTATCTGCGCCGGTCACGGCTTTGACGAGATCAATCTCAATGTCGGCTGCCCGTCCGACCGGGTGCAATCGGGCACGTTCGGCGCCTGCCTGATGCGCTCGCCCGATCTGGTCGCGCGCTGTGTCGCGGCGATGAAGCGTGCTGCGGGGCCTGTCCCGGTCACCGTCAAATGCCGGATCGGCGTCGACGAACAGGAGCCGCGCGACGCGCTCTGGGCCCTGGCAGGGCAGGTGGTCGAGGCCGGCGCGGACGCGCTATGGGTGCATGCGCGCAAGGCCTGGCTCGACGGGCTCAGCCCGAAGGAGAACCGCGACGTGCCGCCGCTCGACTACCCGCTCGTGCATGCACTCAAGCGCGATTTTCCCAACCATTTCATCGGGATCAATGGCGGTCTTGCCAATCTGAATCAGGCGATAGAGCAGTTTGCGGCCGTCGATGGCACAATGATCGGCCGGGCGGCCTATCAGACGCCCGGTATTCTTGTGGAGGTTGACCCCCGGGTCTATCGCCTCGATGGACCGGAGCCCGATCTTGACCGGGTCGTTTCGGTGATGGCCGAACACACCGATCGTCATGTCGCCGAAGGCGGCAGGGCCAGCCATGTCACCCGGCACATGGTCGGGCTGTTCCACGGACGGCCGGGCGCGCGGCAATGGCGCCGGCATCTGTCGGAAAAGGCCGTGCTGCCCGGCGCGAACGGCGATGTGCTCCGCCAGGGGCTGTCGCTGATCGAGGATGCCGGCGCGCTGGCTGCCTGAAACGAACCGGAGCCGCCCGAACCGTCCTTGCGCCGACGGCAAAAGCCCGCCATGAGGCGGACGCCTCGATGAAATCTGCCCCCGTGCCATGACCGGATTTGCCGACATTGTCCTGATGATCATCGCGCTCGCCGGCGCGGGCGCGGTGGCCGGGCTGCTCGCCGGCCTGTTCGGCATCGGCGGCGGGGCCATCCTCGTGCCGGTTTTCTTTCAGGTGTTCGGCCTGATGGGCATCGACGATGCGGTTCGCATGCACCTGTCCGTCGGAACCTCGCTGGCCGTGATCGTGCCCACATCGCTGCGGTCTTTCGCCTCGCACCGGGCGCGCGGCGCCGTCGACATGGACCTGCTGCGCAGCTACGTGATCGCCGTGCCGGCGGGTGTGGTGATCGCGGCTCTGGTGTTTGCGTCGATATCGAGCGGCGGGCTGCGGCTGGTCTTCGCCGTTCTGGCGCTGCTGGTGGGGCTGAAGCTTCTGTTCGGGCGCGACAGCTGGCGCTTGGCGGACGATCTGCCGGGCCGGGCGGGACGGTTTTCGGCCGGCATCGGAATCGGCTTTCTGTCGACGCTGATGGGGATTGGCGGCGGCATTCTCAACAACACCTTCATGACGCTGAGCGGACGCCCGATCCATCAGGCGGTCGCGACGTCGGCCGGAGTGGGCGTCCTGATCTCCATTCCGGGCGTTCTTGGCGCCATCTGGGCGGGGTGGGCAGCGCCGGGCCTGCCCGTCATGTCGACCGGCTATGTCAACTGGATCGCCGTGGCGATCATCATCCCAGTGACGCTCGCGGTGGCGCCGCTGGGGGTGCGGGCCGCGCACCGGCTGGACAAGCGCCAGCTCGAACTGGGGTTCGGGCTGTTCATGCTGCTGGTCTCGGCGCGCTTCATGGTCAGCGTTCTGGCCGGCTGAGACCTCAGTCGCGCAGCACCAGACGGTCGCCGGCGACCTCGAAGCCGGACAGCGTATCCAGAAAGTTCATGCCCAGCAGATTTTCGAACAATTGGCCGTCTTCGGCGACGAGCGCCGAAAGGCCGGCGCGCTCGATACCGCCGATCGCGATCCGGTCGATCGTCACCGGCGCGGCCCGTGTGGTGCCGTTGGCGGTCATCACCGGCACCACATAGCGCAGGGCGTCGGTGTCGAAGCCCGCGCTGGCGGCGGCGTCATGGGTCAGCACGATCGATGACGCGCCGGTGTCGACGATGAAACGGAGCGGCTGGCCGTTGACGTCGGCGCGGGTTGCGAAATGGCGCTGATTGCGGCTGATCGTAACGGTGCGGCTGCCATCCTCGGCGGTGGCGGTGCGCGCCGAACCGGGTACGAGACCCGCGCTGATGCGGCTTGTCGCATCCTGCAGTTCGAACCGGTACTCATAGCCGGCGACCAGAGCCAGAATGATGGCGACCCAGATGGCGATCTGGCGGATCAGGTCGCCCGCGCGTTGGCGGCCGGCGAGAATGCTGGCGGCCAGCGTCGTGCCGATCAGGCCGAGAAAGACGAGCGAGGCGAACTGGTCTCCGCTCATGCCGGCGATGGCGGTTGTATCGCCTGCCGCAAACAGGACAATGAGCGCGCCGGCGATGATGGCAAGAACGATGAAGAACATCGGCGTTCAGCTTTCGCCCTGTTCCTTCAGGCGGGCGATGCGCTGGCGCCTCGTCTCGCGGCGCGGCTTCTTCTCGATGGTGGCGATGCGGCCGGGCAGGGTGTCCATGACCCGCCGGCGCTGTTCGGCCGAATAAAGCGTCCATGCGCCGATTTCGTCGCGTGTCCGGCCGCAGCCATGACAAAAGCCGGTCGCCATGTCGATGGAACAGACCAGGATGCAGGGCGATTCAATGGCGTCGGACATCGGCATTTCCGGTTCTTGATGGTCCTGATCTGGGCCTTCAGGCGGCCATTGCAAGGCCGACCAGCATCACCGAGCGCGCAATTTGTTCGGTCGCGCCTATCGTGTCGCCGGTGTGCCCGCCGATCAGGCGGCCGGACAGGCGCGAGAAGCCGGCCGTTGCCGCAGAAACGGCAACCGCGGCGAGCGCCGTGACGACGACGCCGGTTGCGAGGATCGCGGCCAATGCGAGGACGATCCCGGCGCCGACCAGAACCGCGTTCACGGCTGTTGTGGGGGGTTGTCCCGACGCCGCGGCGACCCCATCGGTGCGCGCCGGCGGCGTTTTCGACCAATGCCAGACCATGGCGGCGCGCGAGGCGGTGTGGGCCGCAACGAATGCGAAGGCGGCCTGGATCACGCCGGTTTCCGCGAGCGCGCCCAAAGCTGTGACCTGAAGCAGAACCGAAGCGATCACCGCCAGCACGCCATAGGTGCCGATGGCTGAATCGCGCATGATGTCCATGCGCCGCTCGCCGGTGGCGCCGCCGCCAAATCCATCGGCCGTGTCGGCCAACCCGTCTTCATGCAGGGCACCGGTCAGCGCGATCGTTGCCAAGACCGCGATGCCCGCCATCATCAAGGGCGGCGCGCCGAAGACTGCGCCAATCAGCAGCAGCACGGCACCGGGCACGGCGATCAATGCGCCGGCCAGTGCGAAGCTGCCTGCATCGTCCGAGAGCGCAACCTCGCCGGCGCCAAAGAAGCGCGCCGGCACCGGCAGGCGGGTCAAAAAGCCAAGCGCACGCGCGACCGAAGCCGGCGTCATCGCGCGCGTTCCGACGTTTTGTGACAATGGGGCATGCTTGCCGCTTTACATCGCGGGGCCCGGCAGGCCAAGTGCGCCCCGAACACCGGCCGCCGCCGCGGCGATCCATCGCGCAGGAGAAACGAATTGACCACCGGACTGCCGTTTGACGATTTTCGCGCGCTTTTGAACAGCCTGCCCGGACCCGACGAGCAGGCGGCTTCCGCCGCGCGGGCACGCGAGGCAACGCTGACCAAGCCGGCCGGCTCGCTGGGACGGCTCGAGGAGATCGCCGAATGGCTTGCGGCCTGGACCGGACGTTCGCCGGCGGTGACGCGGCCGCTGGTCGCCGTTTTCGCCGGAAACCACGGCGTCACCGCGCAGGGCGTGTCGCCCTTTCCCGCATCGGTGACCGCGCAGATGGTCGAGAATTTCGCTGCCGGCGGCGCGGCGATCAACCAGATCTGCATTGCCTACGATCTGGGATTGAAGGTGTTCGATCTGGCGCTCGACATGCCGACCGCCGACATCACGCAGGAGGCGGCGATGGACGAGCGCACCTGCGCGGCGACCATGGCGTTCGGCATGGAGGCGATCGCCGGCGGCACCGACCTTTTGTGCATCGGCGAGATGGGGATCGGCAACACGACCGTTGCCGCCGCCATCTTCCATGCGCTCTATGGCGGCGAGGCGACCGACTGGGTGGGGCCGGGGACTGGAGCCGATGAAGCCGGCATCGCTCGCAAAGCCGAGGCCGTGGCGCGCGCGGTGGCCTTGCACAAGGCACATCTGAGCGACCCGCTAGAGGTCCTGCGGCGTCTCGGCGGCCGCGAGATCGCGGCGATGGCCGGCGCGATCCTTGCCGCACGGGTCGAGCGCATTCCGGTCATCATCGACGGGTTCGTGGCAACGAGCGCCGCGGCGGTCCTCCACGCGGCCGACCCGGCCGCGCTCGACCATTGCCTGATGGGCCATGTATCGGCCGAGCCGGGACATCGCGCGGCCGTCGGACGGCTCGGCAAGACGCCGCTGCTCGATCTGGGCATGAGGCTGGGCGAGGGAACGGGCGCGGCGCTTGCCGCCGGCATCGTCAAGGCGGCGGCGCAATGCCATTCGGGCATGGCGACCTTCGAGCAGGCCGGCGTCAGCGGCAAGGAGGCATAGGGTTCCGGTCAGGCAGCGCGCGACCGGCGCAGAAGGCCACGGCGGGCGGGGCGTTCGTTTTCGGCGACCGGCTCGGCAGGCAGCACTTCCATGACGCGCGCGGCGGGGAACATGGCGATGGCTTCGGTGCCTTCGCGCAGCTTGGATTTCAGCGTGAAACCGCCGCCATGCATGGCCAGCAGCGCCTGGACGATGGGCAGGCCGAGCCCCGTGCCTTGTTCGGCGCTCTTGATGGCGATCGAGCCCTGACCGAAAGCGGACAGGACGACCGGAATTTCGTCCTCGGGAATGCCTGGACCATTGTCCTTGACCGTCACATACTGGCCGCCCGATGCGGTCCAGCCGACCTTGAACTCGATCAGCCCGCCATTGGGCGTGAACTTGACCGCGTTCGACAGCATGTTGAGCATGATTTGCCGCACCGCCTTTTCGTCCGCGAGAATGCGGGGCAGGCCGTCCTGGAAAACGGGCTTGATGGCGATCTGCTTCTGGCCGGCCTTCATGCGCACCAGTGCCATACAGTCTTCGGCGACATCGGTCAGCCGCAATGCTTCCTCGCGCAGCTCGTACTTGCCCGCCTCGACCCTGCTGAGATCGAGGATCTCGTTGATCAGATTGAGCAGATGTTTGCCCGAGGCATGGATGTCGCCGACATAGGTCTTGTAGTTCTCATTGTCGATCGGCCCCAGCATCTCGCTATGCATGGCCTCCGAGAACCCCAAAATCGCATTGAGCGGCGTGCGCAGTTCGTGGCTCATCGAGGCCAGAAAACGCGATTTGGCCAGATTGGCTTCCTCGGCGCGGCGCCGGGCCTCGTCGGAGATCGACTTGGCCACCTCCAGTTCGGCGATCAAGGCGACGTTCTCGGCCCGGTAGGCGATCGAGGCTATGGTCGATTTTTGCAGCCTTTCGGCCACGAAGCTGAAGAACAGAAGCGCGCAGAACGGCATGGCGATCGCGAGCATCGTGTTGGGTGAAGTATCAAAATTGAGGGCGGCGAACACCATGACGGGCACGGTGAAGGCCGCAAGGATGGAAAAGCGGATGGCGTAGCAGATGGTGGCCGTGGCGGCGATGGCGATCAACAGGACCGACGCCTTGAAGAACAGCGCCGTATCGGTTCCGCAGTTCGCGCATGCGCTGACCGCAAAATAGGTCCAGGAGAAACCCGTCACGGCGTGGGCCGCCAGAAAGATCAGACGCCAGCGCCTTGGATCGGCATCGCTCTTTTGGCGCAGGAAGCGCTTGGACAGGACGCCCATCGCAACATAAAGAAAGTTGGCAATGATCGCCCAGAGCACAATCTTGTTGTCGAAGCCGGTCGAAAACGCGGCGAACGCCGTCAGGATGATGAGAAGCGGAACCGCAGCGATCGACGAGATCAGCGCGTTGGCATGCAGGCCCAGAAGTTCCAGCGCGAATTCGCGATCCGGGCGCCCGCTCAGGGCCAGCTTGTCGCGCGTCCTGCGCAACGTCCGGCGCAATTCCTGGTTGTGCCCCGACTTGCGGCGGTCGACGATCGTCTTGTCGGGCTGGTCGGTTGCGATCATGGAGGGGCTGGACGTCTCGCGTTGTGCCTGTGGTGCGCCGCTGCGCGACAAACACCCTGCGGAACATACTTTCCCAATTGTTAAAACTCCCTTCATGGCCCGGGGCGGAGGCTTGCACCGATGAGGCGCCGGGGCGGGCGTGCGCGCCGCGGCAAGGACTTTCTGATCGCAGCCCTTTTCATCATCGCGGTGGCGGGGTTGGCGGCGCTGCTGCAGACATGGAACAGCCGCGACCTGAGCGGCGTTGCGCGGATTGTCGATGGCGATACGCTGATCGTTGCGGGCGAGCGGGTGCGCCTGCGTGGCATCGACGCGCCCGAAATGGGCCAATCCTGCACCGATGGCGAGGGCGCCGAACGTCCCTGCGGCCGCCTTGCGGCGCGCCATCTGGCGATGTTGATCGATGGTGGCGAGGTCGGCTGCGCCGGCCACGACGCCGACCGCTTTGGCCGCTTTCTGGGCATCTGCCGAACCGGGGCCGGCCGGTCGTCGCTGAACGCCGCGATGGTGCAAGATGGCTGGGCCGTGGCGTATGGCGATCATGACGGGCTGGAGCGTGCGGCGCGGGCGGAACGGCGCGGCATGTGGGCCTGGCGGTTCGAGCGGCCTGCCGATTGGCGCCGGCAAAGGGCGGCGCTGGACGAGAAAGCCGTGCCACGCGCAGGGCTTGGCGCGGCGCTCCGCCGGCTCCAGTCCTGGACCGGCTGGGGAGGGCATTATGAATAGCACGACGCTGAATGAACTGACGCGCGCGATCACGGCCTGCCGTATTTGTCGCGACACGCCCGAGGGCACGCCCCTGCCGCACGAGCCCCGTCCGGTGTGTGTCGTCTCGCCGACGGCGCGTATCGTCATTTGCGGCCAGGCGCCTGGCACGCGGGTGCATGCATCGGGCCGGCCGTTCACCGATCCGTCCGGCGACCGGCTGCGCGCCTGGCTGGCGGTCGATGAAGCGACCTTCTATGACGCCAGCAGGATCGCCATCGTGCCGATGGGGTTCTGCTTTCCCGGCCTCGACGCCAAGGGCGGCGACCTGCCTCCACGCAAGGAGTGCGCGCGCGCATGGCATGGCGATCTGTTCGCGGCGATGGCGCAGGTGGAACTCGTGATCGCCATCGGCCAGTACGCCCAGGCATTTCACCTCGGCAAGGCACGGCGCAAGACACTGACAGAGACCGTAGCGGCCTGGCGGGACTATGAGAGCGTGCCGGGCCGGCCTTGGCGGGTCATTCCGACGCCGCATCCCTCCTGGCGCAATACGGGCTGGCTGAAGCGCAATCCATGGTTCGAGTCCGACCTTCTGCCGGTCCTGCGCGCAGCGGTCCGGAACCTCATCTGACCGGCTTGCGTGGGTGATTTTTCTATTCTATCTAGCGGTATCGCTCCAGATTAGAAAGATTTCCCAAGAATGGACCGTCTCGACCGGAAGATCCTGCGCCTGCTTCAGGAAGACTCGACCATCGCCGTCGCCGACATCGCCAAGCGCGTGGGTCTTTCGACGACACCCTGCTGGCGCCGCATCCAGAAGCTCGAGGAGGAGGGCGTCATCGAGCGGCGCGTGGCGATCCTCAATCCGGAGAAGGTCAATGCGCGCGTGACCGTCTTCGTCTCGATCCGCACCAATTCGCATTCGACCGAATGGCTCAAGCGCTTCTCGGAGGTGATCAGCCAGTTTCCCGAAGTGGTCGAATTCTACCGGATGAGCGGCGATGTCGATTATCTGCTGCGCGTCGTCGTGCCGGACATTCCAGCCTATGACGCGTTCTACAAGCGGCTGATCGAGAAGATCGAGATCCGCGACGTGTCGTCGGTCTTTGCCATGGAGCAGATCAAGTTCACCACCGAAATGCCGCTCGACTATCTGCCCGTTTGACCAGCGGTCAGCGGTCTCCGGCGATCCTTTCGAGCCGGGCGAGCAGGGACGAGGTGTCCCAGCGCTTGCCGCCCATGTTCTGCACGTCCTTGTAGAACTGGTCGACCAGCGCGGTGACCGGCAGGCCGGCGCCGTTGCGGTCGGCCTCGGACAGAACGATTTCCAGGTCCTTGCGCATCCAGTCGACGGCGAAGCCGTGATCATACTCGCCGGCGTCCATCGTCTTGTGGCGGTTTTCCATCTGCCAGGAGCCGGCCGCGCCCTTGGATATGACGTCGATGACCGCTTCGACATCGAGCCCTGCGCGCTTGGCGAAATGGATGCCTTCCGACAGGCCCTGAACGAGGCCCGCGATACAGATCTGGTTGACCATCTTGGTGAGTTGCCCGCTGCCGGCCGGACCCATCAGTCCGACCATCTTGGCGTAGCTCTCGATAACGGGCTTGGCCCGGTCGAACACGCCGGGATCGCCGCCGCACATGACGGTCAGTGCCCCATTGACCGCGCCCGCTTCGCCGCCTGACACCGGCGCGTCGATGAAGCCGAAACCGGCGGCTTTCGCCGTATCGTCCAGTTCTCGCGCCACGGCGGCCGAAGCGGTGGTGTTGTCGATGAAGATCGCGCCCTTTTTCATGGCCGCAAAGGCGCCATCGGCGCCCGTCGTCACCGCGCGCAAATCATCGTCATTGCCGACACAGGCAAAGACGAAATCGGCATCGGCGGCGGCACCCGCTGGAGTATCGGCCCCAGCGCCGCCATGTTCGGCAACCCACGCATCGGCCTTGGCGGCGGTGCGGTTGTAAACGGTCACTTCATGGCCGCCGCGGTTCTTCAGATGCGCCGCCATGTGATAGCCCATCACGCCGAGCCCGATGAATGCCGCTTTGGCCATGTGTGCGTCTCCCTGAATGGTCCGATGCCGACATAGCGCCGATCCAGCCCGTCGCAAAGGCGGAAAACCCCGATATGGGAATCGGTTGCCCGGACGCGCTGACAATCCGATTCCGGCGCTTCACAGGCCGATTCAGCGCTGTTGGTGGCGTGTCAGACGCTTTTCCAGCCGGTTCCACAGGATGCGGACGGTCTCGACGATCACCAGATAAAAGACCGCTGCCCAGATATAGGTCTGGAAGTCGAACGTGTTGGAAAAGGCGCGTCGCGTGACGGCCATCAGATCGAACACTGTGATCAGCGCGACGACCGCCGATCCCTTGATCATCAGGATGATCTCGTTGCCATAGGGGCGCAGGGCGACGATCATCGCCTGCGGCAGGACAATCTTGCGGAACGTCTGAAGCGGGCGCAGGCCGAGTGCCGCGCCGCCCTCCCACTGTCCGGGCTTCACGCTTTCGATCGCGCCGCGCAGGATTTCGGCCTGATAGGCGGCGGTGTTGAGCGTGAAGGCAAACAGAGCGCAGTTCCATGCATCGCGGAAGAACCACCACAGGCCCACCGCTTCCAGTTCGGCGCGGAACGTGCCGAAGCCGTAGTAGATCAGGAAGAGCTGGGCGAGCAGCGGCGTACCGCGAAAGAAATAGACATAGCCATAGGCGATGCCTCCCAGGACCGGGTTGTCCGACATGCGCATGAAGGCCAGCGGCAGCGACAGTGCCGCGCCGAGCACGATGGAGATCGCGACCAGCGAGAGCGTCGTCCACAGGCCGGCCAGGTAGCGCGGCAGATAGCGGTCGACGAACTCGATGTTCCACGCGCCGATCAGCCACCAGACCATGCCGAGGCCCGCCAATATCCAAACGGCCATCAGACCATGGCCGACAATGCGCGTGCGCGTCCACTGCTTGGCCAGATCCGGCGGGGCGGGCTGCGGCGCCAGCAGCGTCTGGCGGACGATGGCGGTCACGCGCGGACCTCCGAACGCCGGGCGGCGCGCTCGATGCGCGAAAAGACGATCGAGGAGAGGATCGCGAGCACCAGATAGAGCAGGCAGGCGATGCCAAAGAACAGGAACGCCTCTTTGGTCACGCGCGCGGCAATGCCGGCCTGGCGCATGATGTCTGAAAGCCCGATTACCGAGATGTAGGCCGTGTCCTTGAGCAAGATGAGCCACAGATTACCCAAGCCGGGCAGGGCGATGCGGACGAGCTGCGGCGCTATGATCGTGCGCATGGTCTGCCAGCGCGTCAGGCCGAGCGCATCACCGGCCTCGTACTGGCCGTGGGGAATGGCGCGAAAGGCGGACAGGAACACCTCGCTCGCAAACGACGAAAAGACGACGGCCAGCGCGATCATTCCGGCGACGAAGGCGTTGATCTCGAAGCCGCCCTCGAAGCCGAGCGCGAGCGATGCCTGCCGTATGCCGATCTGCATGCCGTAATAGACCATGAAGATGGTCAGCAGTTCGGGGAGGCCGCGAAAGATCGTCGTGTAGATGTCGGCGGCCAGCCGCAGCGTCTCTTCGCGGGACTGCTTTGCAAGGGCAAGAAGAAAGCCGATCGCAAGGCCGACGGGCAGGGTGACCAAGGCCAGTGAAGCAGTGACAAGCACGCCGCGTGCGATCTCGTCGCTCCAGCCGGTGTCGCCGAATGCCAGATAGCCCAGCGCGTCCATCAGCCATCCATCGTCGGAGGAATGCGGATGTGAAAAGGGCGGAGACAGGCCGTCCCCGCCGCTTTTCGCTCAATGCTCAATGTATCACGGCGCGATCAGCCGCCATAAACGTCGAACTCGAAATACTTGTTATTGATCTGCTCGTAGACGCCGTTCGCACGGATCGCCTGGATCGCCGCGTTGAAGGCCTCGCGAAGTTCGTCCTCGCCCTTGCGGATGGCGATGCCGGCGCCTTCGCCGTTGATCACCGGGTCCGGCGTCAGCGTGTCGAGGATCTTGCAGCACTGGCCTTCGTCGGTGGCCAGCCACTCGGACAGCACGACGACATCGTCGATGACCGCATCGATACGGCCCGAGGCGATGTCGAGCTTGTACTCGTCGGGCGTCGGATAGAGCCGCAGATCGGCCGAGGACAACTTCTCTTCGGCATAGTTGGAGTGCGTCGTCGCCGACTGGGCGCCGATGGTGCGGCCGGCAAGGCCCTCGTCGGTCGCGGCCGTGATGTCGGAATCCTTCGGGACGGCGATCGCCGGCGGGGTGTTGTAGTACTTCTCGGTGAAGTCGACAGTCTGCTTGCGCTCTTCGGTGATCGACATGGACGCGATGATCGCGTCGAACTTGCCGGCCACCAAAGCCGGAATGATGCCATCCCAGTCCTGGGTGACGAATTCGCACTCGGCGCCCATTTCCTCGCAGAGCGCCTTTGCGATGTCGATGTCGAAACCGACGAGCGAGCCGTCCGCCTCGAGATTGTTGAAGGGCGGGTAGGCGCCTTCGGTGCCGATCTTGATCTGCATGGCGTCCTGGGCCTGGGCGGCGCCGACCGAAAGGGCAAGGGTCGTGGCCGCGGCCAGAATTGTTGTGCTCAAACGCATGGAATACCTCATGTCACGCGTGGCCCGCGGCTTGCGCGGGCGGTTGAACGCCCACCTCCCTGATGGGCATTGGCGGCGATGTTCCATGAGACCAAAGCGCTTTGCAACCAAAAATGACAGCTGGGTGTCAGCAGGCCGCCGCTTCAGCGCCCGCCCGGGACCGGGCGCACGATGCGGTTCGTCACCGCATGCATGCGGCGGGCGCCATAGCCGAGCGCTGCCAGAAGATGCAGGCCTGCGGCGGCAAGGAACAGTTGCGCGGCAGCTCCGTGCCACGCATGGGCCGCCGCCGTCAGTGCCGGTCCGGGCGCCCATGGCAGGACGATGTCGGAGCCGGCGAGGCCGGAGATGCGGTCTGACGACAAGACGATCGAGAGCCCCGACAGGACGATGACGAGCATGGCCAGCAGCATCGCGATGATCGCCAGACGCGCAGCAAATGACAGGATGGCCGGCTCGTCCGGCGCGCGGGGAAAACCCCGTTTGAGGCGTCGCAGCGTATGGACCAGCAGGAAGGGTGCCGCCACAAGGCCCGCCAAACCGTGCAGTTCGGGTCGGTCGAGCCATGCCGTGAGCAGGAGTGCGGCGGCAAACAGGACGCTGAGCCAATGAAGCGCGACCGAGAGCGGCGCATAGCCGCCGAAGCGGTCGGCCGGCAGCGGCCGCCTGGCGGCGCTGTGCGGCGGGCCGGAGGGGCGTTCCTCCGCCGCCCCGGCGGTGTGACCTGCCGTCTCGTCCGTCGTCATCCGTCCCCGCTCCAGCCGGGCATCAGCCCCATCTCCGCAAACGGGATAAAGCGCACCGGGTCGCCCGGCGCAACCGCATCGACATGTTCGGGCAGGTCGATCAGCCCGTACGCCGCCTGCAGGCCGGAGACCAGTCCGGAGCCGTCACGCGGGAACTTGTGTGCGTTCAGCACGCCGGTTTCCGGGTCGGCTTCGGTCCAGCCGCGAAGAAATTCGCGGCGGCCCGTCTTCTTGCGGTCAATGGCAAAGGCGGCAGGCAGCGTATAGGCGGCCGGCGGCGTCACCGATGCGCCGGCCAGATGGCCGATCACCGCGCGCGCATAAAGCAGAAAGCAGACGAGCACGGCGACCGGATTGCCCGGAAGGCCGAGGACGACCGTATCGCCGATCTGGCCGAACATCATCGGCCGGCCCGGCTTGATGGCGATCTGCCACAGATGGCGTTTTCCAAGTTCATCGAGCACTGCGAGCATGTGGTCCTCGTCGCCAAGCGAGGCGCCGCCGGACGTGATGATCAGGTCATGATCTGCGGCCGCTGTCGCCAGCGTCTCGCGCAGCGCGTCGGCATCGTCGCCGACATGACCAAGGTCGGTGACCGTCGTCGCGGCCTGGCCGGCAAGCGCCAGCAGCATGGGCCGGTTGGCATCATGAACCTGCGCCGCACCTGCCTCGGCACCGGCAGGTACGATTTCGTCGCCGGTCGACAGGATGGCAATGCGCAACCTTTTGCGAACCGAGACCGTCCCGTGCCCCGTCGCGGCCAGCGCTGCCAGGTCCTGCGGGCGCAGCGTCTGGCCGTCGCGGACGACGGGATCTCCCGGCATGAAGTCCTCGCCTGCCCGGCGCCGGTTCGCGCCGGCCTTCAGGCCAGCGGGCACCGCGATCGCACCGTCTTGAAGAACGGTGCAGTCCTCCTGCATCGCCACGGTGTCGGCGCCGGCTGGCATCGGCGCGCCGGTGAAGATGCGCACGCAACGGCCCGGCGGCACCGGTCCGGTCGCGGTCGCGCCGGCGGCAATCCGTCCGGCAACCGGCAGGTGGTCCGGGCCTTTGAGATAGGCGGCGTGAGCGAACGCGTAACCATCGACTGCGGCATTGTCGCTGCGCGGCACCGGACCCGGTGCGGTGACCGGCACGGCCACGATACGGCCCTGCGCGCCGACCACCGATACCGTCGTCGTGCCGGTCACCGGTTCGAGGCGGTTGGCCAGCAAGGAGAGCACATCGTCATGACGCATGCGCTGGCCGTCATTGACGAAACAGTCGTCGATCAGTGTCTGCCGGCCTGCGCTCATGACGCGGACCGCCGTTCGGTCCCTGTGCCGAGACCGCAGACCTGTTCCACCAGTGTCGCGATCGCTTCGGTCTGGTCGCGCCGGAAAACCGGCTTTCCGTCCGGCGCCACATCGCCCGGCGCGTCGTCGCAGGCGACCGCGACGACCGCCGGATCGGTGTCGGCAAGGGCAGGGCGCGCTTTGTCATGGTTCGCGCGCAGCTCGATCTTGGGGTGAGGCGCGCCCTTGAAGCCTTCGACCAGAACGATGTCGCAGGGCGAAAGCCGTGCGATGATATCGTCGAGCGGCAGTTCGGCCTCGTCCGGCCTGTTCTCGTGTATCAGCGCCCAGCGGGCGGATGACACGATCGCCACCTCTTGCGCCCCGGCCTGGCGATGGGTGTGGCTGTCGGTGCCGGGCCGGTCGATGTCGAAGGCGCCGTGCGCGCGCTTGACGGTCGCGACCCGGTGACCACGATCGATCAGTTCGCGTGTCAGGTTGGCGGTCATGGTCGTCTTGCCGGAATTCTTCCAGCCGACAATACCGAAGCGGGGCGGACTGTCAGCCATCACACAAGCGCCGCTTGTGCCTGGCGTTCGGCGGCGGTCAGGTCTTCGGGCGTGTTGATGTTGAAGAACGGATCGGCGCCATGGGCCCCAGGCCCGAATTCGACCGGCGCGAACCGGTGACGCTTTGCCCACGCCATCACCTTGAACGTGTCCGTCCCGGCCAGCCAGCGCTCGAGATCGTCGGCCAAGCCGGTCGGCCAGAGCGCGAATACCGGATGGCGATTGCCGTCGGAAGCCGCCATTGCGATCGTGTCGGGCGTTGTCGCGGCGGCCGCCAGACGCGTCACCAGATCGGTCGGAAAGAATGGCGTGTCGGTCGCCGCCGTGGCGACATGGGTGAATGCCGCACCGCGATCGCTGGCAAAGCGCATGGCTGCGAGCACGCCGGCGAGCGGGCCGGCATGGCCGCCGATCGTGTCGGCAAAGACCGGCAGGTCCAGCCTGTCGAAACGCGCGGCATCGCCATTGGCGTTGACCGCCATGGCGCCGACCTGGGGCGCAAGGCGTTCGGCGACATGGGCGATCAGGAGCTTGCCGGCGAGCGCGATCAGCGCCTTGTCGGTGCCGCCCATGCGGCTTGACTGGCCGCCGGCGAGCACGACGCCGAGGATTGCGTCTGTTTGCGGGGTCGTATCAGTCATCGCCCGCGCCCTTGCGCCGCATGTCGGGCGTCTCGTCGGCCACCTTCGACCAGTCCATGTCGCGGACAATCCGTTCATTGCCGGAAAGAACCGTGAAGCGCTTGCCGCGGGCGCGGCCGATCAGGGTGAGGCCGGCCTGCCGCGCCAGTTCAACGCCCCAAGCAGTGAAACCCGACCGCGATACCAGGACCGGAATACCCATCATGACGGTCTTGATCACCATTTCCGAGGTCAGCCGGCCGGTCGTGTAGAAAATCTTGTCGGCGCCAGCCACGCCGTTGAGCCGCATCCAGCCGGCGATCTTGTCGACGGCATTGTGACGGCCGACATCCTCCATGTAGACCAGCGGCCGGTCGCGTTCGCACAGCACGCAGCCATGGATAGCGCCGGCGGCGAGATAAAGGCTCGGGGTCGTGTTGATGGTTTTCGTCAGTCCGTGCAGCCACGATGTGCGCAGGACGGCGCCGGCGGGCAGAGCCGTTGCGTCGAACCCTTCCATCACGTCGCCGAACACGGTTCCCTGGGCGCAACCGGACGTGCGCACCTTCTTTTGCAGCACCGACTCATAGTCGGTCGCGCGGGCCGTGCGCACGACCACCACGTCCAGATCGTCGTCATGGTCGATCGCGGTGATCTCGTCGTCGGGCCGCAGCATGTTCTGGTTGATCAGATAGCCCACCGCGAGGAGGTCGGGATGATCACCGATCGTCATCATGGTGACGATTTCCTGCCGGTTCAGATAGAGCGTCAGAGGACGCTCGGTGACGACCCGCGTCGTCATCGGGTTGCCGTCCTGGTCATGACCCGAGACCTCCGCCGACAGGCCGTCGGCATCGGGGTCGGGCGCGACCAGATATGCGGCTTCCGGCGTTGGAGCGGCGTTGGCTGTCATGTCGCGATAATGCCCAAGCGCGCGTGTCGGCTCAACGTGAAAACCGTCAATCGGCGTCGCTGGGCGAACGGATCGCGACCAGGGCGACCGCGAGGGCGACCAGTGCCATCACGGTGAGCGCCACGGCAAGCCCGACGGGCGACTCCCCGCCGCGCGCGGCGTAGGCGCCGATGATCGATGCGATCGCTCCGCAGCCGATCTGCAGGGCACCCTGAAGGCCCGATGCGGCGCCCGAGGCTTCCGGTTTGAGGCTGATGACCGCGGCGGTCGCGTTCGGCAGGACAAGCCCGTTGCCGATGCCGGTCAAGGCGATCGGGATGAACAGCGCCGCGGGGTGGTCCAGGCCCAGGGCGAACAGGACCAGCAGCGTCAGCGTGCTGCCCAGCGTGACGAAGGAGCCGTCGCGGATCATCGCCTCGATGCCGCGCAGCTGCGAAAATCGTCCCGACAGGAAGTTGCCGATCAGATAGCCAAGCGCGCACAGCGAGAACCACAGCCCGTACTCGAACGGTGTCTGGCCCAGAAACGCATCGGAAACCGCCGGCCCGCCGCCCAGAAAACCGAAAAAGACCATCGACGCGAGTGTCGGGGTCATCGCATAGAGCCAGAAAGCGGGCATGCGGGCCAACACGCCCCATGTGGCGATCTGCGTGCGGGCGGTTTGCCCCTCGCTTGTGTTCGTCTCCGGCAGGAAGATCACGGTTGCGGCAAGCGCGACCGCGCCGAACAGGGTCAGCAGCACGAATGCGGCGCGCCAGCCGGCCATTTCGTCGGCAAGGCCGCCGATGGCGGGCGCGATCATCGGGGCCACCGCCATTCCCATGACGACATAGCCGATCATCGACGCCGATTTCTCGCGCGGATAGATGTCGCGGATGATGGTCCTTGAAAGCACCAGCCCGACGGCGCTGGCCGTCTGGACGACGCGGCCGAACAGGAAGACCTCGACATTGGGCGCCAGCATGCAAACGACCGAGCCGATGATGAAGACCGTCATGCCGGCGATCAGGACGGGGCGCCGGCCGATCCGGTCGGAAACCGGACCGGCGACGAGTTGCAGCAGCGCCATGAAGATCAGGTAGAGCGACAGTCCGAGTTGCACCGTCGGATAGGGGGCGCCGAAATCGTCGGCGATCGAGGGCATGGAGGGTACGAACATGTTGATCGCAAGCGGGCTGACCGCCGCCAGAACGACGAGCGTTACGAGCAGCGGCCTGACGGTGCCCGGCCTGGACAGGATTGCTTGCGACATCGGGGAAACCGGTGGTTGGACGCGTGTCCTTACTCCGAATTGCCCGTCAAGAGAAGCCGGCGGCGCCCATCCGCCGCCGGCCCGTTCAACGTTGCTGTGCCTGCCGGCGTCCAAGGCGGAACACGCGGCGAACCAGAGTATCGATGGCCATCCTGCGTTCAAGGGCGGCAAACCGTCTGGCGCGGTCATAGTCGATGTCGCGATCGAAAGGGTCGGTGTGGGTCATCGGTGCGGTTCCTTGTGCGGGGGTCGGCTGATCGGCCTTGGGTCGAGATTGAAATAACTGTTGCCAAACGGCCCGACAAACGCGAACTTCTGATGGTTCGCATAAGGAAAACTGATGTGACGCGCCGTCTTCCACCGCTCAATGCCCTGCGGGCGTTCGATGCCGCATCCCGCCATCTGAGCTTCCAGAAGGCAGCCGAGGAGTTGAACGTCACGCCTTCGGCGCTGTCGTTCCAGATCAGGCAACTGGAGGAGCATCTGCACATTGCGCTGTTCCGGCGCCTCAACCGCCGCGTGGTGCTGACCGAGGAGGGCGCCCGTTTCGCGCCGTTCGTTCAGGACGGGTTCGAGCGGCTGCACGGGGCGATGAACCAGCTCAGGCCCGCAACGCCCGACCATGTGCTGACCGTGTCGACCGGGCCGGCCTTTGCCGCCAAGTGGCTGTCGCCGCGTATTCACCGCTTTCTGGAACTGCATCCGGACATCGAGTTTCGCATCGCGGCCAATCTGAACCTGTCCGATCTGAGAAAGGACCCGATCGACGTGGCGATCCGGTTCGGCGGCGGCAATTATCCGGGGCTGCGGGTGGAGCCGCTGGCGGAAGATGCGGCGACGCCGCTGATCAGCCCGATGCTGCTGGAACAGCGGTTCGGAGGCGCCATGTCACTGACGGACCTGGCGTCGATGACCCTGCTGCACGATGATTCGGCGTCGTTCCTGCCCAAGGCGGTGACCTGGGCGACCTGGCTCAAACATGCCGGTGCCCATGGCATCGATGCATCGCGCGGCGCGCGCTTCAGCCATGCCGACCACGCCATCGAGGCTGCCGTCGACCAGGCAGGCATCGTGCTCGGCCGGCTGACACTGGCCGCCCGTGACATTCGCGCCGGCCGGCTCGTCGCGCCGTTCGATCTGGTGCTGCCGTCCAATGCGAGCTTCTACTTCTGCTGCCTGCCGGAAATGACCGCCGAGCCGAAGATCGAGGCGTTCCGGGCGTTCGTGCGCTCGGAGATCGAGGGCGAAAAGGCCGAACTCGACCGGTTGCGCAACCGGGGTTAAGGCTCGCGCGCGGCTTCGTTCCGGGGCCCGGTCGCCGGCTGCCGCGCCTGCAAACGCTCGCGATAGAAGGCGTAGATGCCTGTGCCGATGATCAGCGCCGAGCCGGTCAGCATGGGCAGGTCGGGTTGTTCACCGAACAGGAGAAAGCCCAGGATCAGCGCGAACAGCAGTCTCGAATAGCGGAACGGCGCGATGACGGACAGTTCGCCGATGCGCAGCGACAATGTGATCGCGTAGTAGGCCCCCATGCCGGACATCGCGGCGCCGATGACATAAAGCGTTGTCTGAAAACTCATCGGCGACCAGCCGCCATAGGCCATCATCATGACGAAGGCGGGCGGCAGGATGACGACGCTCGCAAAGGTCGACAGCTGCATCGTGCTGATGCCGGTCTCCACGCGACGCGTGGCCAGATCGCGCACCGCGAGCCCGATCACCGCGCCGACCGCCAGAAGCGCTGCCGGCGTGAACCCCGCCATCCCGGGCCGGATGATGATCAGCACCCCGAAAAAGCCGATCATGACGGCGGTCCATCGGCGCCAGCCGACTTTCTCGCCCAGGAAAAGCGCGGCGCCGAGCGTGACGACCAGCGGCTGTGCCTGCAGGATGGCCGAGGCGGTCGAAAGCGGCATCAGCGCGAGCGCGGTGACGAAGCAGACGACACCGAGCACCTCGCCGGTGTTGCGCAGGACGACCGGGCGCGCGAGGAAGGCGCGGCTCCACAAGGCATCGCCCGAAAGCCTGGTGAGAATGGCGAACACCACCACCGCGATCAGCGTCTGCAACAGGATGACCTGACCGACATTGATTTCGGCTGCGGCCAGCTTGATGAAGCTGTCGTCAAGCGCGAACAGAGCCATCGCCAGCGTCATCGTCGCGATGGCGGTGAGGTTGCGCGTAACGGGGGCCGGCAAGGGCAGGGGCGCGGACATCTCAGGCACCCGGCGCCGGTCTCGATGCAGCGGCCGGGCGCTGAGCGGCGTGCCGTGCCCGGCCGGGCCGGCTTTCCCGATAGAGCGTATAGATGCCGGTGCCGACGACGATCGCCGCGCCCGCAAGGGTTGCCGTGTCGGGGAACTCGCCGAAGAACGCCAGGCCGAGAATAAGCGCCCAGAGAAGCGCCGTGTAGCGGAACGGCGCGACAAAGCCGATGTCGCCCTCCCGCATGGCCATGACGATGAAAAGGTATCCGGCGAACAGAAAGCCGGCGGCGGCCATCAAGATCACGACGACGGACGCGTCCATCGGCGTCCAGCCGCCAAGGGGAACGATCAGCACAAGGCCGGTCAGCGTGACCGTCAATGCGGTCAGCGCCGAAATGGTGAGCGACGGCACCGTCGCGACGATCCGGCGCGTTGCAAGATCGCGCACCGCCGCGAAAATCACCGCTCCGACCACCATCAACGTGTAGGCGTTGAAGCCGGCAAGGCCCGGGCGAACGATCAGAAGGACACCGCAAAAACCGATCAGAATCGCGGTCCACCGTCGCCACCCGACGCGCTCGCCAAGGTAGAGCGCGGCGCCCAATGCGACCGCCAGCGGCACCGCCTGCAGGACCGCGGTTGCGTTGGCAAGCGGCAGATGCGCCAGTGCGCCGAGAAACAGTACCGTCATCGCCAACTCGCCTCCGGTCCTGACGATGACCGGCGCCGAGAACATGCCCTTTGCCAGGATCGGCCGACGCAGGACGCGCAGATAGACGAGGAGGCCGGCGAGGATGACTGCACCGCGGACGAACATGATCTGTCCGGTGTTCAGCGTGTCCATGACGGACTTGGTGAGTGTGTCATTGATGGTAAATGCGGCCATCGACAGGGACATGAAAAGGCAGCCCCTTATGTTCGCCGACAAAGGCATGGTGACCCGGTGCTTTCGATCTCTAACGAAAACGGCCGGTGAACCCGACCGCCATCGGCCTATCATGGCGGTGTGCCGGTGAACAGCGCCGATCTTGTCACCGGCTCAATCGCGGGCCTCGAGCCAGGCCACCAGCGCGTTTTCATCGTTGGCGGTCACATGGCGCGCAACGCGCCGGCCGATGGCCGCGCCGAACTTGTAGCCATGGCCCGAGCAGGCCGAGACGACCCAGAGCCGTTCTTCCCGGTGAAGGGCAAAGCGCTCGTCGGATGTGAACGTGTAGGCGCATGTGACCGTCTTCTCGTGTGTGTATTCGTCGAGCCGGGCCAAGGGCGGGGAAAACCAGCGCCGTATCGCGTCGGCTTCGTCACTGCCCGGGTCGCGATCCTCATCGGGGCCGGATTTTCGCTTGTGGTTGCCCGTGCCCAGCTTGAGGCCGGAGCCGCCGATCGGCGGGATGCCGTAGCCGTCGGAATCGCCGCCCATGTCGAGCAGCACGGGTGCATTTTCCCATGCTGGTGCGAGATCGGGCGGCGGGGTGAAGTAGGCGACAGCGGTCCGGTATGTAGTCAGCCGTTCGGCCAGATGCGGCACCAGAGCGAGCACCCAGGCGCCCGCGGTGACGATGACGCGGTCATAACGTTTGGTTTCGCCGCCTTCCGTGGTCACCGTACCCGCGGTGCCGTCGATGGCCGTCACCTTGGTGTTGTCGCGGACGGTCACGCCTTTGGCGCGCAGCCAGTCGCCGATCCCGGCACCGATCTTCTGACACAAAAGCGCACCACCCTCGGGGCTGAAACCGGCGTAACGGAAAGTTCCAGGCTCGAGGAAACCGAACCGGTCGGCTGCCGCTGCCGGACTGAGCACATCCAGCGGGTAGCCGCCAGCCAGAAGACCTTTCCGGTATTGCTCGGCCTCGTCGCCAGGTTCGCGCGAGACGATCAGAAAGCCGTTTTCGATCAGGTGGTTTTCGCCCAAATCGTCGAAAAGCTCGTTCCATGCGTCATAGGCCTCGTCGATCCGCCGTGCATAGCCCGTCTGGCCGCCATAGGCGCGCCGGATGATGCGGTGTTCGTCACCGGAGGCGGACAGCGGATTGGGGATGGGCCCTTGCTCGTAAAGCGTGACATCGACGCCGTGTTTTGCCAGCGCCCAGGCGGTCGAAAGGCCGGAAATGCCAGCGCCGACCACGGCGATGCCGGTCATGGCCCGGTCAGCCTTTCGGCAAAGCTCGCGACGAGGCGCTGATACCGCGCCTTGTCGGCTGCCGGATGGACCAGGACCGCACCGTGGACGACCGCGTCCCGGCCGAACTCGTAGCGCTCATAGTAGATGTCGGTTCCGGAAAAGCCGGACAGCACCAGCCAGTCGTCGCCCGCCGCTTCATAGGTAACGCTTTCCGCGTTTTCGGCCCGATAGCCGGCGAGCCGCTGGCGCATCTGCTCCGGCGTTTCGTTGAAGACATTGAACTGGCCGAAGATGCTGAGCGCCGCTCCATCGTCGGACAAAAACCGGATACCGTCACTGTTGGCGGGCGGCGGATCGATGGCGGTGAACATGTGCGCGGGCAGCGCGAAGCGGGTGCCGAACCGGGCATTTTCATAGGCCAGTTGGTCGGCGAGGGCGAGGCCGCCGGCGGCCACCGCCAAGCCGGCTGCCAGCGCCGCGGTGGCGATCCTAGCCACCGGTCATGCTCATGTGGCGACCGACGGACGGTTTGCGGGTCGTGCGGTCGATGACGAAGTCGTGGCCCTTGGGCTTGCGGCCGATGGCCTCGTCGATGGCGGCGCCGACCAGTTCGTTGCCCTCGGACCGGCGCAGCGGTTCGCGCAGGTCGGCTGCATCCTCCTGGCCCAGACACATGTAGAGCGTTCCGGTGCAGGTCAGCCGGACGCGGTTGCAGCTTTCGCAGAAATTGTGGGTCATCGGCGTGATGAAGCCGAGGCGGCCGCCGGTTTCGGCCACTTCCACATAGCGGGCAGGGCCGCCCGTCTTGTAGGGAATGTCGGTGAGCGTGAAACGGTCCGCGAGATCGGCGCGCACCTGCGACAGGGGTAGATACTGGTCGGTACGATCCTCGTCGATTTCCCCCATCGGCATGGTCTCGATCAGCGTGAAATCGAAGCCTTCGCCATGGGCCCATTCCATCATCGGCACGATCTCGGCATGGTTGACGCCCTTGAGGGCAACCGCGTTGATCTTGATCTGCAGGCCGGCCGCCTTGGCCGCGGCAATGCCGCCGAGAACGCGATCGAGATCGCCCCAGCGGGTGACGGTCTTGAACTTGCCGGGATCGAGCGTGTCGAGCGAGACATTGACGCGCCTGACGCCGCAGTCGACCAGTTCGCCGGCGAAGCGGGCGAGTTGCGAGCCGTTGGTCGTCAGCGTCAGTTCTTCGAGCGCGCCCGATTCAAGGTGCCGCGAAAGCTGGCGCACCAGATGCATGATGTTCTTGCGCACCAGCGGCTCGCCACCGGTGAGCCGCAGCTTGCGGACACCCTTTTCGACGAAGACCGTGCACAGGCGGTCCAGTTCCTCGAGCGTCAGCAGGTCCTTCTTTGGCAGAAACGTCATCTGCTCGGACATGCAATAGACGCAGCGGAAATCGCAACGGTCTGTGACCGATACGCGCAGATAGCTCACCGTCCGGCCGAACGGATCGATCATCGGGGGCTGCGTGGTGGGCGCGTGGTTGTGCATCGGGGTTTTGTATCCAATCCGCGATGGCCACAATTTGACGGTTTTTCTTGACGGTCAAGGCCATGGGGCGCAAATCCCGACCGAACGTGTCATGATTTGCCTGAAACGGAGGCACCGATGAGCGATGTTTGGCCGACCGAGTTGCGCGTTTCGGCGGACAAGCGCCAGTTGACCGTCACCTTCGACAATGGCGCCAGGCACGCTCTGACCGCAGAGATGCTGCGTGTCATGTCGCCCTCGGCCGAGGTGCAGGGCCACAGCCCCGAACAGCGCAAGACGGTCGGCGGCAAGAAAGACGTCGGGATCATGAAGGTCGAGCCGGTGGGCAATTACGCCGTGCGCATCACCTTCGACGACATGCACGCGACCGGCATCTTCACCTGGAGCTACCTCAATGAGCTGGGCATCCAAAAGGACGAGAAATGGGCGGCCTATCTCGCCGAACTGGAACAAAAGGGGCTGAGTCGATGACATTTCCTTCGATCGACGATGTCGCGGCCCTCCAAGCGCTTTACGGCACGCCCGGCGAAGCTTCGCTCGCCAAGGTGGCGACGCGGATCACGACCGAGTATCGCCGGCTCTTGGAAGCCTCGCCCTTTTTCACGCTCGCCAGCGTCGGGCCGGAGGGGCTCGATTGTTCGCCGCGCGGTGAAGCCGGTGGCGCGTTCACCATCCATGACGACAAGACGCTGATCATCCCCGACCGGCGCGGCAACAACCGCATCGACACGCTGCGCAACATCGTGCGCGATCCGCGCGTCGCCTTCTGCTTTCTCATTCCCGGCTCGAAGACGACGGTGCGGCTGAACGGCACCGCTATCGTGACGGCGGACGCCGATCTTCTGGCCTCGATGGAACGGGACGGCCAGCGGCCGCGCTCGGCCATCGTCGTCACGATCGGCGAAATCTACACCCAATGCGGCCGGGCCGTGATGCGCGCCGGCCTGTGGGACCCGGCACGCCATGTCGAGCCCGGCTCCATTCCGACGCCGGGCGATGTGCTGGCCGCGCAGACCGATGGCGGTATCGACGGCAGGGCCTATGACGAAGCCTGGCCCGACCGCGCCGCCAAGACGATGTGGTGAGCGCCTGCCGCGCTCAGCCCAGATTGAGTTCCTTGAAGAAGTCGTTGCCCTTGTCGTCGATGACGATGAAGGCGGGGAAGTCCTCGACCTCGATGCGCCAGATCGCCTCCATGCCGAGTTCGGGATATTCGACGACTTCGACCTTCTTGATGCAGTCCTGGGCGAGGCGGGCGGCCGGACCGCCGATCGAGCCGAGATAAAAGCCGCCATGGCGGGCGCAGGCCTCGCGCACCTGTCGCGACCGGTTGCCCTTGGCCAGCATCACCATCGAGCCGCCAAAGGACTGGAACTGGTCGACATAGGAATCCATCCGGCCCGCCGTGGTCGGTCCGAACGAACCCGAGGCAAAGCCTTCGGGCGTCTTGGCGGGGCCAGCATAATAGATCGGATGGTTCTTGAAATAGTCGGGCATCGGTTCGCCATTCTCGAGCCGCTCCCTGATCTTGGAGTGGGCGAGATCGCGCGCGACGATGATCGAGCCGGTCAGCGAAAGCCGAGTCTTGACAGGGTGTTGGCTGAGTTCCTTGAGAATCTGAGTCATGGGCCGGTTGAGGTCGATCTCGACCACCGCGCCGCCAAGTGCGCCTTCATCGACGTCTGGCATGTAATGGGCCGGATTGGTCTCGAGCTGCTCGAGAAAGACACCGTCGCGCGTGATCCGGCCGAGCGCCTGTCGGTCGGCCGAGCACGATACGCCCAGCCCGATCGGCAGCGAGGCGCCGTGGCGGGGCAGGCGGATGACGCGCACATCGTGGCAGAAATATTTGCCGCCGAATTGCGCGCCGACGCCCATCTGCTGGGTCAGCTTGTGGACCTCGGCTTCCATGGCGAGATCGCGGAAGGCGTGCGCATCTTCGGAGCCTTCGGTGGGCAGGCCATCCAGATAGCGGGTCGAGGCGAGCTTGACCGTCTTCAGGTTCATTTCGGCGCTGGTGCCGCCGATGACGATGGCCAGATGGTAGGGCGGGCAGGCGGCGGTGCCGAGCGTCAGGATCTTCTCTTTCAGGAAATCGATCATCCGGTCATGGGTCAGAAGCGACGGCGTGCCCTGATAAAGGAACGTCTTGTTGGCGGACCCGCCGCCCTTGGCGACGAACAGGAATTCGTAGGCTTCCTCGCCCTCCTGATAGATATCGACCTGGGCAGGCAGATTGTTGCGCGTGTTCTTTTCCTCGAACATCGACAGCGGGGCGAGCTGCGAATAGCGCAAATTCTTCTTTTCGTAGGCGTCGCGGACGCCCTGTCCGATCGCGTCCTCGTCGCCGCCGTCGGTCCAGACGCGCCGCCCCTTCTTGCCCATGATGATCGCAGTCCCGGTGTCCTGGCACATGGGCAGGATACCGCCGGCGGCGATGTTGGCGTTCTTCAGAAGATCGTAGGCGACGAACCGGTCGTTGTCGGTTGCCTCCGGGTCCTCGAGGATCGAGGCAAGCTGCTTGAGATGGCCGGGGCGCAGAAGGTGATTGATGTCGGAGAATGCCGCTTCGGAAAGCAGCCGAAGCGCTTCGGGCTCGACGACCAGCATGTCCTGCCCGCGGAAACTGTCGGTGCGAACATGCTCGCCGGTCAGCCGGCGGTAGGCGGTTTCGGTCTTGGTAAGGGGAAACAGCGCGCTCATGGGGGGCTCCGGTCTTTTGGGACGCTTCTAACGAACGGGAGGCAAAGCGCAATCGAGGCTTTGGCCCAATCCGTTGTTCGGCAGCGATATTGCGGCGCGCATTGACGCCGCCGATGGACGTACCTCATAAAGATCGAAAACGGTGAGGGAGCCAGCGGCGCATGTCGCGACCGACAGTCCACGACATCGCGCAGACGGCAGGCGTGAGCCTTGCGACGGTGGATCGCGTGCTCAACAAGCGCCCCGGTGTGCGCGCAAAGACGATTTCGCGGGTCAACGACGCGATCGAACAGCTCGGCTATGTGCGCGACGTGGCGGCAGCGAACCTAGCCCGCCAGCGCACCTATGACTTCACCTGCATCCTGCCTGATGCGCCGACGGAGTTTCTGTCCGAATTGCGGGCCGCGATCTCCGAAAGCGCGGCGATGACTGCCATGGAGCGGATGCGTATCGCCGTTCGCACCTATCCGGCCGACGATACCCATGCGCTTGCCGACATGATGGGGGCTCTCGCCAAGGCACCGCCGGACGGCCTTGCCCTGATGGCGCCGGAGACGCCGCGCGTGCGCGATGCGGTGCGGCGTGTGATGGCGGCCGGCACCAGCGTCGTGCCGGTGGTCGCCGACCTGCCGACGGCCGGCTGCGGGCACTTCGTCGGGATCAACAACGTCGCCGCAGGGCGCACCGCCGCAACATTGCTCGGCCGCTTCCTGCCGGTTGCGCCGGCATCGGTGCTGGTGATCGCCGGCTCGATGAGCGCGCGCGACCATGCCGAGCGGCGGCTGGGCTTCGATCAGGTCATGGCGGAACGCTTCGGCCATCTGCATGTGATGCCGACGCTCGAATGCCACGACCGGGGCGATCTTGTGACCGCGCAGGTTACGCGGCTTTTGTCCAAACACCCCGGCATTGGCGGCGTCTATTCGGCCGGCGCCGGCAATCACGGTCTGGTGCAGGCTCTCAACGCGGCCGGTGCCAGCGACCGCGTCACCGTCATCGCCCACGAATTGACGGACTGCACGCGCGCGGCCCTGACAGACGGGACGTTCGATGCGGTGATCGCACAAAATCCGGGTCACATCGTGCGATCGGCGCTGCGCGTCCTGAAGGCGGATGTGGACGGGATGGAGACGATCCCGTCGCAGGAGCGCATCCGCACCGAGATCTTTCTCAGGGAGAATTTGCCCTGAAGCCGGGTGCTGCGCTTTGCGCCCTGTTTGATTCACCGATTGGGAGGAGAGACCATGAAGACCATCAAGGGCCCGGCGCTGTTCCTGGCACAGTTCGCCGGCGACGAGGCGCCGTTCAACTCATGGGACGCGATCACCAAATGGGCCGCCGATTGCGGCTACAAGGGTGTGCAGGTGCCGAGCTGGGACGGGCGCCTTTTCGACCTCGCAAAAGCGGCCGGAAGCAAGGATTATTGCGACGAGTTCAAGGGCAAGGGGGCGGAGAACGGCGTCGAGGTCACCGAACTGTCGACACATCTGCAGGGCCAGCTCGTCGCGGTTCATCCGGCCTATGACGCCGCGTTTGACGGGTTCGCCGACCCATCCGTGCACGGCAACCCCAAGGCGCGCCAGGAATGGGCGGTCGACCAGGTCATGAAGGCGATCACCGCCTCGCGGAACATGGGTATCGGCGCTCACGTGACCTTTTCGGGAGCGCTCGCCTGGCCCTATGTCTATCCCTGGCCGCAACGGCCGGCAGGACTGGTGGAAGCGGCCTTTGACGAGCTGGCCGCGCGGTGGCGCCCGATCCTCGACCATGCCGAGGAAAACGGCGTCGATGTGTGTTACGAAATCCATCCGGGCGAGGATTTGCACGACGGCATCACCTTCGAGATGTTCCTGGAGCGCCTCGGCGGCCACGCGCGCTGCAACATGCTCTACGATCCGAGCCACTATGTGCTGCAGGCGCTCGACTATCTCGACAATATCGACATCTACCACGACCGCATCAAAATGTTCCACGTCAAGGACGCGGAACTGAACCCGACCGGTCGGCAAGGGGTCTATGGCGGCTACCAGTCCTGGGTGGATCGGGCAGGGCGGTTCCGCTCGCTGGGCGACGGGCAGGTCGATTTCGGCGCGGTCTTCTCCAAGCTGACCCAATACGACTTCGACGGCTGGGCCGTCGTCGAGTGGGAATGCGCGCTCAAGCATCCCGAGGACGGCGCGCGCGAGGGCGCGGCCTTCGTCGATGCGCATATCATCCGCGTGACCGAGCATGCATTCGACGATTTTGCCGGCGCCGGCACGGACGATGCCGCAAACCGCAAGATGCTGGGCATCGACCGATGAAGATCGGCTTCAACCTGCTGCTCTGGACGACCCACGTCACCGATGCGGACACGGTCGTGCTCGAGCAGCTCAAGGCGGCCGGCTATGACGGGGTCGAGGTGCCGGTGTTCGAGGGCGACGAGGCGCATTACGCCGCCCTGGGGTCCCGGCTGGATGGTCTGGGGCTCGACCGCACAGCGGTCGCCATCGTGCAGGACGAGGCGCGCAATCCGATCAGCGGAGATCGTGCATGCCGTCGGGCCGGGGTCGACTATCTGAAATGGCTGGTCGACTGTTCGGCCGCGCTTGGCGCCGAGGTTCTGTGCGGTCCGTTCTACCAGCCGCTGGGCGTCTTCAGCGGATCGGGACCGACGGATGCCGAGTGGGATCGCATCGTTGCGGCACACACCGAAATGGCGGCCCATGCCGCCGGCTCGGGCCTGACGATCGCAGTTGAGCCGCTGAACCGGTTTGAGTGCTACGCGCTGAATACGGCGGAGCGGGCGGCGGCGCTGGCCCGGGCCGTCGGGTCGGACAATTACGGCTATCTCTACGACACGTTCCACGCCAACATCGAGGAAAAGGACCCGGCCGGTGTCATCGCGGAGACGGCCGGGCAGATGGCCCATGTCCATATTTCCGAGAACGATCGCGGCACACCGGGCCGGGGGCATATCGATTTCCAGGCGACGTTCGATGCCCTGCGACGGGCCGGTTACGACGGCTGGCTGACGGTCGAGGCGTTCGGCCATGCGCTGCCCGACATCGCCGCGGCGACCAAGGTCTGGCGCCCGCTGTTCGACAGCGAAGCGCAGGTCTTCACCGAAGCGATCGCGCTTGTCAGGGGTGGCTGGATGGCGTCAGAAGCCCACGCATAGGGGAGGAAGAAATGGCAATAGAAGGCAGGAACGACATTGCGGGACGGCCGATCCGGCTGGGCATGGTCGGCGGCGGGCGCGACGCGTTCATCGGCGCGGTGCACCGGATCGCCAGCCGGATCGACGGCCACTATCAGCTCGTTGCCGGCGCGTTCAGTTCGACGGCGGAAAAATCGAAGGCATCGGGCCGCGATCTCGGCCTGCCGGACGACCGCATCTATGGCGACTTCACCGAGATGGCAAAGCGCGAGGCGCGGCTGAAGACCGGCATCGATGCGGTTGCCATCGTCACACCGAACCACATGCACTATCCGGTGGCGCGCGAGTTCCTCAAGCGCGGCATCCATGTCATCTGCGACAAGCCGCTCACCTCGACCCTGCCGGACGCCAAGCGGCTGGTGAAGCTGGCCGAGAGTTCGGACGCGCTGTTCATCCTGACGCACAATTACACCGGCTATCCGATGATCCGGCAGGCGCGCGAGATGATCGCCAATGGCGAAATCGGCCGCATCCGGCTTGTACAGGCGGAGTATCCGCAGGACTGGCTGACCGAACCGCTCGAGGCTACAGGCATGAAGCAGGCGGCCTGGCGCACCGATCCCGCGCGGTCGGGCGCGGGCGGGTCGACCGGCGACATCGGCACCCATGCGCTCAATCTGGCGCAGTTCGTCACGGGGCTTCAGGTGGAGGCGTTGGCCGCCGATCTCGACACGTTCGTCGAAGGCAGGCGCGTGGACGACAATGCCCATGTGCTGTTGCGGTTTGCCGGAGGCGCCAAGGGCATGCTGTGGTCGAGCCAGGTGGCGCCGGGTAACGAAAACGCCCTCAAGCTGCGGGTCTATGGCGACAAGGGCGGGCTCGAATGGCGGCAGGAGGACCCCAACTATCTCTGGTTCACGCCGCTCGGTGAGCCCAAGCGCCTCATCACGCGCAATGGCGCCGGGGCCGGGGAAGCTGCGGGCCGGATGAGCCGTGTGCCGCCGGGCCATCCCGAAGGCTATCTTGAAGGCTTTGCCAACATCTACACCGAGGCGGCGGCGGCGATCCGCGCCGTGAGCGCCGGCGAACCGGTGCCCGACGATGTGGTCTATCCGACCGCGCATGACGGGCTGATCGGCGTTGCCTTCGTCGATGCGTGCGTGCGTTCGTCCAAACGCGACGCGGCCTGGACGCGGCTTGCCATCTGATCGCGACGAACCTGCCGGCTGCGATCTTTTTTGTCGCCGGGGCAAATTGGGACTCGACATGAGGTGCGTACCTCATTTAGGCTTTTGGTCGAAGTTCGGCGCTTGGGAGGGCCCGTCCGGTTCGCGTTCAGCCGCCGCAGTCCGCTTCATCAGGGAGGAAATCGATGATCAAACGTGCATTGTTGATGGCAACCGCCATGTCGACCGCCGGCCTCATGGGGGCCAACGCGGCCCAGGCCGAAGAATTGACCCTGTGCTGGGCGGCATGGGACCCGGCCAACGCGCTGGTGGAACTGTCCAAGGAGTTCGAGGCCGAGAGCGGTCACACCATGAATTTCGAGTTCGTGCCGTGGCCGAACTTCGCCGACCGCATGCTCAACGAGCTCAATTCGGGCGGCAAGCTGTGTGACCTTCTGATCGGCGACAGCCAGTGGATCGGCGGCGGCGCCGAGAACGGCCATTACGTCAAGCTCAACGACTTCTTCGATGCCGAAGGCATCTCGATGGACGATTTCGCCCCGGCGACCGTCTATGCCTATTCGACCTGGCCGAAGGGTTCGCCGAACTATTACGCGCTGCCGGCGATGGGCGATGCGAACGGCTGGTTCTACCGCAAGGACTGGTTCGAGAACGAGGACATCCGCGCGGCCTATATGGAAGAGACCGGCCAGGAGTTGCGTGAGCCGCAGTCGCAGATGGAGCTCATGCAGATCGCCAAGTTCTTCCAGGAGCGCGAGATCGATGGCCAGACCCGCTACGGTGTTTCCATCTTCACCGAGCGCGGGTCGGAAGGCATCACCATGGGCGCCACCGGCGCGCTTTACGCCTGGGGCTTCAAGTACGAGAACGAGCCCGGCAGCTACGACATGGCGGGCGCGGTGAATTCGCCCGAAGCGGTCGAGGCGCTTGAGTTCTACAAGGAGCTCTACGAGTGCTGTACGCCGCCCGGATATACGGACGCCTACATGGAGCAGTCGCTCGACGCCTTCAAGTCAGGTCAGGTGGCGATGGCGATGAACTGGTTCGCCTTCTTCCCCGGCCTTTATGCGGATCCGAACACGGGCGGCGACAAGATCGACTTCTTCGTCAACCCGCCGCAGAACGTGGCCGCCTCGACGCTGGGCGGGCAGGGCATCTCGGTTGTCGCCTATTCGGACAAGCAGGATGCGGCGCTCGAATACATCAAGTGGTTCGCACAGCCCGAGGTGCAGGCCAAATGGTGGGAGCTGGGCGGCTATTCGGCCCACAATTCGGTGCTGCAGGGCGATGGCTTTGAAGAGAGCGCGCCGTTCGCCGGCGATTTCCTGGTCGCCATGGACGGCGTTCAGGACTTTTGGCAGGAGCCGGCTTATGCCGAACTGCTGCTGGCCATGCAGAAGCGCCTGCACGACTACATCGTTGCCGATCAGGGCACGGCCCAGGAAGCCCTCGACAAGCTGATCGAGGACTGGACCGAGGTCTTCGAGGACGAAGGCAAGCTCTGATACCGATCGGCGCCCCGGCCGGTTTCGGCCGGGGCGTTGCCCCTTGGAAATTTTGCATTCATGATCGTGCCCATGGCACGAGCGGGAGGCTTGTGGCCGCATGACGGACACCGCCATCGACAAAATCGCCCAGCGCACGCCGGCCCGGGTCGCACGCAAGGTGCGCGGCCTGTCGGACCGGGCGATCGCGTGGCTGTTCGTCGGCCCGACGATCTTCCTGCTCCTGGCGATCAACATCTTCCCGCTGATCTGGACGATCTATCTGTCGTTCACCAATTTCCGCGCCAACCGGCCGAACCGCGAGGTCGAATGGGTGGGGCTGCGCAATTATGAGCGCATCCTGACCGACAGCGACATCTGGCTGAACATGCAGGCGACGGCGCACTTCCTGTTCTGGACGATCTTCTTCCAGGTGCTGATCGGCTTTGCGCTGGCCTATCTGATCAACAAGAAATTCCGCGGCAACGATCTTTGGACAACGATCATCGTGCTGCCGATGATGCTGTCGCCGGCGGTTGTCGGCAATTTCTGGACCTTCCTCTACCAGCCGCAAATCGGACTTTTCAATTACATCGTCGCCTTCTTCATTGGCGCCGACCCGTCCTCGTTCGAGATGATCGGTTCGGTGACGCTGGCGCCCTGGGCGATCGTCATCGTCGACACCTGGATGTGGACGCCGTTCGTCATGCTGATCTGCCTGGCCGGCCTAAGATCCATCCCCGACTATATCTACGAGGCCGCCGAGATCGACCGGGCGTCGAAATGGCGCCAGTTCTGGACGATCACCGTGCCGATGGTGCTGCCGTTCCTGATGCTGGCGGTGCTGTTCCGCGGCATCGAGAACTTCAAGATGTTCGACCTGGTCGTGCAACTGACCGGCGGCGGGCCGGGCAGCATCACCGAACTGGCCTCGATCAATCTCAAGCGCGAAGCGTTCGAGAAATGGCGCACCGGCTATTCGTCGGCCTATGCCATCATCCTGTTCGTGACCGTGTTCGGCCTGGCCTCGATCTATGTGAAGGCCCTCAACAAGGTGAAGGAACGATGAGCGCCTATTCGGTCAACGAGCCGTCGGGCCGGCAGAAATGGATCGCCGGCACGCTGGTCATCGCCTATGCGCTGATCACGATGGTCCCGCTCGTCTGGATCGTCGCCACCGGCTTCAAGAGCCCGGCGGACGCGATCTCCTACCCGCCCAAGGTGCTCTTCGAGCCGACGCTGGAAGGCTATGTGAACCTCTTCACCACGCGCACGCGCCAGACCGAAGACTATCTGGCCGCAAATCCGCCGCAGACCTGGTACGAGGAGATCGTCCGGCAGTACGACATGGTGATCGTCGGCCCGTCGCGCTATGGCGAACGGTTCCTCAACTCGATCATCATCGGCTTCGGCTCGACGTTCCTGAGCATCTTTCTGGGCGTTCTGGCGGCTTACGCCTTTTCGCGCTTTCGGATACCGCTGAAGGACGATCTTCTGTTCTTCATCCTGTCGACGCGGATGATGCCGCCGATCGCGGTGGCGATCCCGATCTTCCTGATGTACCGCCAGCTTGGCCTGTCGGACACCCATCTGGGCATGATCCTGCTCTATACGGCGGTCAACATTTCGCTGGCGGTCTGGCTGCTGAAGGGGTTCATCGACGAGATCCCGCGCGAATATGAGGAAGCGGCGCTGATCGACGGCTACACGCGCTTTCAGGCCTTCTACAAGGTGGTGCTGCCGCAGGCGACGACCGGGATCGTGGCGACGGCGATCTTCTGCCTGATCTTTTCATGGAACGAATACGCGTTCGCCGTGCTGCTGACCTCGGGCACCGCGCAGACCGCGCCGCCATTCATCCCGACGATCATCGGCGTGGGCGGGCAGGACTGGCCGGCGGTGGCCGCAGGCGCGACCTTGTTCCTCTTGCCCGTGATGATCTTCACCGTCGCCCTGCGCAAGCATCTGTTGCGCGGCATCACCTTCGGCGCGGTGCGCAAATGAACGGCTTTTTCACCGGTCTGGCCCGTTTTCGCCGGGGGCCATGGGAGATGGTGGCGACGATCCTGATCGCGCTCGGCGTTCTGATGCTGATGCAGCCCTTTGCAATCGGCTTCTTCACCTATTCGTTCATCGTGACGCTGATCGGCACGGTGATGTTCATCATCGTCAGCCATTTTCCGGAGTAAAGGTCATTCATCCATGAGCCCGATTGATTTGGTAAGAGACGATTTGCTGCGAGACGAGGCGCAAAGGCGCCGGAAGTGTGGTGCACTTTCAAGCCTTTGGAACGCTGTATCGGGGCAAATCGTCCTTATCCTTCGGACGGCGAAATGGCTGCGCGCCGCGGCGTCGCCGCTCTCGACCGGGCGGCCGGCCCGCTCATCGAACGGTTCCTGGCATCCCTTTGCCATTTCTGCCGCCAAATCCGATCGCGTTCATGGATGGATGACCTGACGTTGGCCGAGATCGTCATCAAAGACCTGCGCAAGGAGTTCGGTGATTTCACCGCCGTGCAATCATCGTCCTTCACGATTGCCGATGGCGAGTTCTTCATGCTGCTCGGCCCGTCCGGCTGCGGCAAGACGACGACGCTGCGCATGATCGCCGGGCTCGAACTGCCCACATCGGGCGAAATCTATATCGGCGGCGAGGAAGTGGGGCAGAAGCCGGCCAGCCAGCGCGACATCGCCTTCGTCTTCCAGATGTTCGCGCTCTATCCGCACATGAATGTGCGCCGAAACATCATCTATCCGCTGGTCAGCCAGGGAATGCCGCGCGCGCAGATCAACCGCAAGCTCGACGAAGTCGCACGCATTCTGGGCATCGAGAGCATTCTCGACCGGCCGGTCGGCGGGCTTTCGGGCGGCGACCGCCAGCGCGTGGCGCTCGGCCGCGCGATCGTCCGCGATCCCAAGGCCTTCATGATGGATGAGCCGCTGGGCGCGCTCGACGCCGAGTTCCGCGAGCGGATGGCCGAGGAATTGCGGGCGCTGCACGACCGGATGGGCGCGACGACGGTCTATGTCACGCATGATCAATTGGAAGCCATGCAGATGGGCGACAAGATCGTCGTGATGAACCATGGCGTCGTCGAGCAGTTCGGCACGCCACAGGAAATCTACGACAAGCCGGCGACCATGTTCGTTGCCGATTTCATCGGATCGCCATCGATGAATTTCCTGCGTTTCGATGGCACGGTCACCGAAGGCGCATCGAGAGTTACGCTGAACGGCGCCGATTTCGCCGTTCCTGTGCAGCATGAGGCGGCCGCCGGAGAGCTGGTGCTCGGCGTCAGGCCCGAGCACGTGGTCCTTTCGGACAGCGCCGCCTATCGCGGCGAGGTTCGTGCGGCGGAATATCTGGGCACCACGCAGATCGTCACGCTCGATACACCCAATGGCGAAGTCAAGGCGCGCACGGGCGCGGCGCATGCGATCCGGCCGGGCGAGACGGTGGGTCTCGATTTCCTGCCGCAGACGCTGACATTGTTCGACGACACGACCGGCCGGGCGCTTGCCTCGGACCTCAATGCGGGAGCGTTCGGCCATGGCTGAAGTCGTTCTGCGTGATGTCACGAAGGTTTTCGGCCACACGATCGGCGTGGATGGCATCGATCTCGACGTGCCCGATGGCGCGTTCGTCGTCTTGCTCGGTCCGACGGGTGCCGGCAAGACCACGACGCTGCGGCTGATCGCAGGTCTCGAAAGGCCCGACCGCGGCGAGATCACGATCGGCGGCCGATCCGTTGTCGGCGAAACGCCGGCACAGCGCGACGTTGCCATGGTGTTCCAGCAATATTCGCTCTACCCGCACATGACCGTGCGCGAAAACCTTGCCTTTCCGCTCAAATCGCCGATCCTGAACACCTCTCCGGCCGAAATCGAGCGCAAGGTCGCCGAAGTGGCCGAGGTGCTCCAGATCCCGCACAAGCTCGACAACAAGGCGACGCAGCTTTCCGGCGGCGAGATGCAGCGCGTCTCCATCGGGCGCGCACTCGTACGCGATCCGGCGATCTATCTGATGGACGAGCCGCTGTCCTCGCTCGATGCCAAGCTGCGCTCGGAGCTGAGGATCGAACTCAAGCGCATTCAGGCCGATCTGGGGGCGACGCTGCTCTATGTCACGCACGATCAGATCGAGGCGATGACGATGGCGACGCATATCGGCGTGCTCGATGAAGGGCGGCTCGTGCAGTTCGGGCCGCCGCGCGAGATCTACGAAAACCCGGTGAGCGAATATGTGGCGACGCGCCTTGGCCTGCCGCGCATCAATCTCTTGCCGGCCGGGCTGTTCGGCGGCGCGCCGTCCGGTGCCGCCCATATCGGCTTGCGGCCCGAGCATATCTCGCTGAACGGCGAAGGCGGCAAATCGGGCACCGTGACCCGGGTTGAACATCTGGGTGACCAGACGCGGGTGCATCTTGAGGTCGAAGGGCATGTGCTGACGACGCTCGCCGACGCGCATTCGACGCTCGATCACGGCGACCGCGTCGCGGTGACGCCGCACGAACCGCTCTTTTTCGATGCGGCGGGCAACCGGGTAGTGTGAGGGAGGCACGCCATGAAACAGTTCATCAACGCCAAGGAAGATGTGGTCACCGAAGCCATTGACGGGCTTTTGCGCAACGCCGACGGACGGCTGGCGCGGCTCGACGGCTTCCCGCACATCAAGGTGGTCGTGCGCACCGATTGGGACAGATCGAAGGTAGCGCTCGTCTCCGGAGGCGGCTCGGGGCACGAGCCGTCCCATGCCGGGTTCGTCGGGCAGGGCATGCTCACAGCTGCCGTCTGCGGCGACGTGTTCGCCTCTCCCTCCGTCGATGCGGTGCTGGCCGGGATCCTCGCGGTCACCGGCGAGGCGGGGTGCCTGCTGATCGTCAAGAACTATACCGGTGACCGCCTGAACTTCGGTCTTGCCGCCGAACGGGCGCGTGCCTTCGGTATCAAGGTGGCGATGGTGGTGGTCGATGACGATGTTGCGCTGCCCGACCTGCCGCAGCCGCGCGGCGTCGCCGGCACGCTGTTCGTGCACAAGATCGCCGGTGCGGCGGCAGAGGCCGGCGCGTCGCTCGACGAGATCGCCGCGCTCGCGCAGAAGACCATCGACGGCGTGTTCTCGATCGGCATGTCGCTTGACACCTGCACGGTGCCCGGCTCGCCCAAGGAAGACCGGATCGCCGCCGGCAAAGCTGAACTGGGGCTCGGCATCCACGGCGAGGCCGGCGTCGAGCAGGTCGATTTCGAGGGTGCACGGCATGCCATGGAGATGGTTGCCGAAAAGCTCAAGCCGCATCTGGACGACCGGCCACATGTCGCGCTGCTGAACAATCTGGGTTCGACCACGCCGCTCGAAATGTCGGTTCTGGCCGAGGAACTGTGCCGTTCGTCGATCGCCGGCAAGGTCAGCCACATGATCGGGCCGGCGCCGCTGATGACATCGCTGGACATGCGCGGGTTTTCGGTGTCGCTGCTGCCGGTGGGCGTGGACGAACTGAACGCGCTGAAGGCGCCGGTCGCCCCTGTCGCATGGCCGGGCATGGCCGAAGTGGGCGAACCGCACATCGTGCCGCTGCCCGACGGGCTGTCGCCGATCCAGCCGATGGCGTCCGAGCATGCCGGACACAGGGCACTGATCGAACGCTGCTGTGCAATTCTGCTTGAGGCCGAAGACAGGCTCAACGCGCTCGACGCCAAATCGGGCGACGGAGACACAGGCTCGACCCTGGCAACCGCCTGCCGGGCGCTGATGGCCGCGCTCGACCGCATGCCCCTGGCCGACCTGACCCAGCTTTATCGTGCGCTGGGAAGCGAACTCAGCCAGACCATGGGCGGTTCGTCCGGCGTGCTGCTGGCGATTTTCTTTGCCGCCGCCGGTGACGCATCGGCCAACGGCAAGGATGCGGTCGGCGCGCTTTCGGCCGGCCTTGATCGCATCATGCAGGTCGGCGGCGCGTCTCCCGGCGACCGCACCATGATCGACGCGCTAGCGCCGGCGCTTGCCGCACTCGATGATGGGCTGGACGTCGCGGCGCGCGCTGCGCGCGCCGGGGCTGACGCCACGTCGAAGATCACACGCGCCAAGGCCGGCCGCGCCACCTATGTGGCCGCCCGGAGCCTTGCCGGTCACAACGATCCCGGTGCCGAAGCCGTCGCGCTGCTGCTGGAAGGTCTGTCGGGCGCGGCCTGATCCGTCACCAGACGGGATTTCGGCGCGAAAGCGAATGGAAATGACGGGTCCCATGATATTTTGCGGGGCCGCCATTAAGAAAAACGAGAGCATGACGCTCTAGAAATGGCATCATCGACCGGCGCGCATGATGCGTGCGATGACTAGACGCCGCTCCCGGCATGTTTGTTGATCAAATTGCGTCCGGCGCCCATCAGTCAGACGTTCATGCCACGGAGAGACCGGCTGCAATGTCTGCGCCCAATCCCAGCTTGCGAAAGACCATCGGCGGCAAACCCGCATTGCCTCGCCGATTCACCGTCGAACACGCACTGATTCTCGTTCTCGTCGTTCTGGTCGCTGCGCACTCGGTTCATTTCGTCTTGCCCTACGAAACGCTCAGCACAATGGTGACGGCCCAGTCGCTTGCCCAGTTGGAGATGGCCAGCACGGCGCTGATCATCATCATCGCGGGTGCGATCTATGCGCTGATGTCGGAGCGATTGAAGACCCACAGGGTCATCAATGAGGAATTGCGGCTGAAGCACAACACGGACCTTGTGTCCGGCGCGGCCATGCGCGGCCATTTTCTCGATGATCTCAAGCGTACCGTGGCCAGCCATCGCAAGTCCGGCTCGGTTGCGCTGGTCATCATCGACATCGATCATCTCAAGCAGATCAACGACGCGCTCGGCCATGGGGCGGGTGACGACGTTCTGGGCTTTTGCGCCCGCATTGCCCGCCAGGCGTTTCCCGGCGCATCGGTGGGCCGGTTGGGCGGCGATGAACTGGCCGTCTTCTTTTCCTCCGACGACGTCATCCCGGAACGCTATGTGACCGATGCCTGTTCGGCATATCTGGCGACGCTGCGTGAAGGGCTGTTCATCGCCAACCGACGTCAGGCCGTTTCAGCGTCTCTGGGCGTCGCGCTCGCGCCGGGCCACACCGACAATGCCAACGACTTGTTGTCGTTCGCCGATCTGGCACTGCAGCAAGCCAAGCGCGGCGGACGCGGCGCCTGGTCGGTGTTCTCGCCGGAGATCCTCGCCGATGCGCGGCAGGAGCGGTTCATCGAACGCGAACTGCGCGCGGCCATTCTTCTGGGCCAACTGACCGTCCACTACCAGCCGATCATGGATACAGACGGGTCACTCAACTCTCTGGAAGCCCTCGTTCGTTGGCACAACCCGGTTCGCGGCGCCATTTCGCCGGCCGAATTCATTCCCGTCGCCGAAAAGTCGCGCCTCATCCACGAACTCGGGCTCTATGTGCTCAAGCAGGTCTGCGATGATCTGGAAACCCTGCCGGATGTGTCGGTCAACGTGAACATTTCGGCCTGGCAGCTCGCGCATGACACGTTCCTGCGCGACTATGTCGATGTTCTCAAGCGCAAGAACGTTCCGCCGAGCCGGGTTGTGCTCGAGATCACGGAAAGCGCCATGCTCGATACCTCCGATGATTTCGTCGACCGAATGGCGGACATCAAGCGCGCCGGCTTCAGGATCGCGCTCGACGATTTCGGCATGGGCTACAGCGAGTTCAACCAGCTGCGCAAATTGCCGTTCGACATCATCAAGATCGACAAATCCTACATCCAGAACATCGGCACGGACGTGGTCACCGACACCTTCGTCAGCGCGGTGACGCAGATTGCCGGCAAAATGGACCGGACGGTTGTCGCCGAGGGCATCGAGACCCAGGACGACCGGTTGCGCGCCGCCGTTGCCGGCTGCCGGTTGTTCCAGGGCTACTTCCATCAGGCGCCGGCCAGCCGCGACAGGATCGTCGCGCTCTACAGCGCCAAGGCATTGACCGACGCGGCGTGAACGACGCTCCAGTCGGCACCGGCGACAGACCAGACAATCGTGCCGTCCGGCATACGCTGACCGGGGCTTGCAGCTCTTTCTGGTGCCGCCTTTGGCGGAACGGCATGCCCAATAAGGCAAAAGCTGCCGCAGCGGCATGATTTGATAAGTTGTGAACGGTTTTCGGGTTTGTCGCATCGATGCGCCGGTATCGGCGCCCAAGGATTCGCGTCTAACGAGCGCGAAAGGCATAAATTTTTGTGGTCGCCGTGTATTTTCTTGTGACCGCTCAATAAACAGCCGCGACGACCAGTCGATGCCGATCGCCATGCGGTTGTTATTGAAGAAGAATATGAAGTTTTTTCCCGGCGATTGACAGCGATGAACGGTTCGACACCGCACCTGAATCTGTAACCGGCGCAAATGGGACGGGCGAAAAACCTGCCGCGCCCGACCGTTTTCAGGGGGGGTCGGGCGCGACAAATCGGCACGGATCCTATGGACCGCAGGCAACAAACAAATATGTTTGGCGCGCGCGGTTTCAGACCTCACCCGTTAGGCCGTGCCTTGAAGCCCCGCAGGTTGCAGCCTGCGGGGTTTCCTGTTTTTGTCCGACTGGCGGACAAGCCTGGGGTCCGGACACACTGCCGCCGGCAATCGTCGAACCAATTCTCATTGCGTGAACTCCACCCGGTCCCCGTCGATCAGCCGGGGACGTTCTCCTCGGTGGCGCAGCGGAGAACGACCGGTTCCCAGCACCGTACGAATATTGCCGAGCGCGGTTTCGTTAACGTCGATGAAAGCCACGACGCATTCGCCGCTGCCCTCGATTTCCTGCGGCAGTCCGAGCGGTGTCGTCTTCCAGCCAAGATGCTTCCATTTGGGCAGGAAGAACAGCTCCTGGATGCCGCCGACCTTTGCCGCGCCTTCCTGAAGGCAATACTCCATCACCGCGGCGCAAAGCTGGGTCAGGATGCTCTGCCGGCCGCCTGACCGCAACTCAGGGACGGTCAGCGTCCGCGTCCACTCGATCCAGTCGGGCCGGTCGGGCACGCCGGCCCGCTCGCAGAAGTGCGGAAATACGTCGGACACGAGCGTTGGCCGATTGCAGGGGATCAGCCGGGCGGATGTGACAACCCGGCCATCCAGAAGGCCGAGTATGTAGGTCGCCGCATCATTGTCGAACTGGTCGGTTTCGCGGCCGTCCGCATTGGGCTCGTGCCAGCGTTTCTCTTCGATGTAGACCTGATGGCGCAAACGGAGCCATTGCTCCCACTCGTCGGCATAAAGGTGGCGCTGTCCGTAGCTGAAGACGTGGGCTTCGATCATCGGTCTTCCTCCGGCGATTGGAGGAATTGTCGCACCGGATTGTGAGCGGCGGAATCGGAAGATGTTCCGATGCCGGTACGATTTTTGCGGTCAATCGCACTTGCAAACGCACATCATCGCCCATCGCCCATCGCCCATCGTCTGTCGCTGCCGGATGACGCGGTGACGGATCGTCCGGTTGCCGTTTGGCGGCTCAGGGCATGATGAGGCGGCGCTTGATCGCAATGGCGACCGCGTGCACGGTCGACTTGACGCCGAGCTTGCGCCGGAAGTTTTCGGCGTGCTGAACCACCGTGCGTTCGGATATCGACAGCAGCTCGGCGATGGCGCCGGCGGTACGGCCGACTGCGAAGTGGGTCAGCACTTCCTTCTCGCGGTGCGTCAACGGGTCCGCTTGGCCGGTGAGGCCGAGTATCTCCTCGGCCCGTGCGCCGGCATAGGTCGCCATCAGGCTCAGGCGCGCGCGGTCGCGCTTGTTGATCACCAGCCCGTCTTCCGGCGAGCCGAAGGAGACCGCCGTGTTCCAATGGTGCTCGGAGGACATGGTGACGACATAGCCGGACAAGAGCCCGAACTCGCTCGCCTCGCCGTGAATGCGCTTGCAGGCCGGCCGATCAAGCAGCCGGCGCGGCACCTCGGACCAGGCAAACGACCGAAACGACTGGGCGGCATGGACGCAGACGGCGTCATGTCTGGCATAGTCTTTGGCGACATACCGTTTGAACCAGCCTTCGGGCCAGCCGTTCAGCGCGACAAGCGGCTCCAGCCGTTGCCCGCCGACGGGCACGCCGGTCAGAATGAGATGCTCAAAGCCGAAGTTGGAGGCCTGCTGCCGGAGATCTGTCAGCAGCGCGTCCAGCGTCTTGTGTTCATCGACGCGTGCAACAAAGTCAAAGGCATCATCATCGGTCACGGAATGCCCCCTCGGCTTGCATCTTGACCCGATTACGCACCGTAAACCTTTCGGCAGACTTTGAAAAGCAGGTCGAAAGTCCATCGCATCTTGGCGCGCCAAGAAGCACAGAACGGTGTCGAACGAAGGGGGATGGTGGGCGATACTGGGATTGAACCAGTGACCCCTGCCGTGTGAAGGCAGTGCTCTCCCGCTGAGCTAATCGCCCGTGCCGGCGGCGGCTGGCTGCCGCCCGGAACGGCGCGAGCTATAGGCATCCGCACATGGCCAAGTCAAGCTTGCACGGCCCGCCGGGCGCTTCGATGCTCAGGGCCGGGTCCGGGCGCCGATCAATTCGTTGGCCATGAGCGGGGTCAGCGCGTCGAAATGGCTGATGATCCGGTCCGGCGCGAACGTGTCCACCGGCTGCGGCGAATAGCCGAAATCGACGGCCACCACGGGGATGCCGGCAGCCTTGGCGGTGTTGATGTCGGTATCGCTGTCGCCGATCATCACCGCCCGGTTGCGATCGCCGCCGGCCCTGTCGATCGTGCCGGTCAGATGCCCGGGTTCGGGCTTGCGCACAGGGAATGTGTTGGCGCCGCAGACGGCGGCAAACCGTTCGCCAATCCCGAGCGCCTCAAGCAATTGCCGCGACATGGCCTCGAACTTGTTGGTGCAGACCGCCAGCACGAAGCCGGCTGCCTCGAACCGGTCCATGCAGGCAACGGCGCCGTCGAACGGTCGCGAGCGGCCGGGCATGTTGGCGGTGTAGTGCTCGATGAACACGGCCACCAGGTGTTCAAGACGGGCGTCAGGCAGTGCCCGTTCCTGCGCCGTGTAGGCGCGACGCAGCATGGCGCGGGCGCCATGGCCGACATGGGAGCGCAGGTCCGCCGTCGACACCGGATCAAGCCCCTCGGCCGTGATCACATGGTTCAGGCTGTCCAGGAGATCGGGTGCGGTGTCGATGAGCGTGCCATCGAGATCGAACACGATAATGGGGCGGGTCATGAATTGAGGTCCCGTTCATGGACAAGCGGCGAAAGCGGGCGCTGCAGCGGTTGGCGGCGCGTTCGGAGCGTGTTAACGCACCGCGCGGGGCACATGAAGGGGAAAATGGGCGGATGTCACCCGAGGAGATGAAGGCGGCGGCGGGCAAGGCGGCCATGGCACATGTGCGTGAGGGGATGCGGCTGGGGATCGGGACGGGATCGACCGCCGAAGCGTTCATCGCGCACCTCGCCGAAGCGGTGGGCGACGGGCTCGACATCACCGGTGTTCCGACCTCGGAGCGCACGGCGCGGCTGTGCGTTGAAATGGGCATCCGCCTCGAATCGCTCGACGATGTCGATGAGCTGGACCTGACCGTCGACGGGGCCGATGAGATCGATCCGAACCTCAATCTGATCAAGGGCGCCGGCGGGGCGCTTTTGCGCGAGAAGATCGTCGCCCATGCCTCCAAACGCATGATCGTCATCGCCGATGACAGCAAGGTCGTCGACAGGCTGGGACGCTTTCCGCTGCCGATCGAGGTCAACGCATTTGGCGTGGAGACCACGCGCCGCGCGGTCGAAGCGGTGGCGCGCGACCATGGCGCAACCGGCGACATCGCGATCCGAACGGCGCGCAAGGGCGAGAGCATCGTCACCGATGGCGGCCATTTGATCGTCGACGCATCTTTCGGCCACATTTCCGACCCACAGGCGCTGGCATGCGCGCTCAACGCCATTCCGGGCGTCGTCGAAAACGGTTTGTTCCTGTCAATGGCCTCGCTGGCGATCGTCGCGGGGGAGACTGGTGTCCGGGAACTGACTGTGCCATGAGCGGGCCGGAATCTGCCGGCGGCAAAAGCTGCCGGACACGCAAAAGACGGGATGAATCGATGTTTTTGAAGACAGTTCGCAATGCGGTTCTGGCAACCGCCGCCTGCGGCCTGGCCGCGGTTTCGGCAGCCGGCGCGCAGGAGATATCCGACAGCCATCTGCAGGCCGCTCGCGCGGCCATCTCGGCAATCGATGCGACCGACCGGTATGACGGCATCCTGCCGGACGTGGCCGAGGCATTGAAAGCACGGCTGCTGCAGAACAATCCGGACCTTGAGAACGAGATTTTGATGTTCGTCGACGAAGAGGCGCTGGCGCTGGCGGCGCGGCGCGGCGATCTGGAAGCGGAAGCTGCGGAAATCTACGCCCGGGCGCTGCGCGAGGAAGATTTGCGGGCGATCGCCGAATTCTACCGGACCGAGGCCGGCCAGGCGCTGATCCGCAACGGACCGATCGCGGCGCGCGAAGTGACCGAGGCGGCCGCCATCTGGCAGCGCGGCATCGAGCGCGACCTGCTCGAGCGGGTCAGCGGGCGCCTCGCCGAGGCGGGCCTGCGCCAGGCGCCGGCCGCAGCCGAGGAAGGCGCGGCCGAAACCGAAGGCGCGGCGCAGTAGGACGGGCGGACAGGGCATGGCGGGGCACGATTATGACCTGTTCGTCATCGGCGGCGGCTCGGGCGGCGTGCGTGCGGGCCGTCTGGCCGGCGCGATGGGCAAGCGGGTCGGCCTCGCCGAGGAATACCGGATGGGCGGCACCTGCGTGATCCGCGGCTGCGTGCCCAAGAAGCTGTTTGTCTATGCCTCGCAGTTTTCCGAGCATTTCGAGGATGCCGCCGGCTATGGCTGGCATGTCGGCGACATCCATTTCGACTGGCCGACGCTGATCGCCAACAAGGACCGCGAGATCGAGCGGCTGGAAGGGCTCTATCGCAAGGGCCTTGAGACCAATGGCGTGACGATCCACGACAGCAGGGCCCGGCTCATCGACCGGCATACGATCGAACTCGAGGCCACCGGTCAGCAGGTCACGGCCGACCAGATCCTGATCGCCACCGGCGGCAGCCCGAACCTGCACACCGATCTGCCGGGCCACGAGCTGTGCATCACCTCCAACGGGGCGTTTCACCTCGATAGCCTGCCCAAATCGATCATCATCGCGGGCGGCGGCTACATTGCCGTCGAGTTTGCCAACATCTTCCACGGGCTGGGCGTGGACACGACGCTCTTGTATCGCGGCCAGAAGATCCTTGGCGGCTTCGACGAGGATTTGCGCGATCATCTGCAGGACACGATGATCGCCAAGGGCATCCGCGTGATCTGCCACCAGGTGTTCGACCGGATCGAGCGGCGCGACGACGGCCGCCTCAACGCGTTCCTGTCGAAGGGCGAGCAGATGGTCGTCGACCAGGTGATGCTGGCGCTCGGGCGCCATCCCAACACGCACGGTCTGGGGCTGGACGCGGCTGGCGTCGAAACGGACCGGCGCGGTTCGGTGGTGGTCGACGACTATTCGCGGACGAATGTGGACAATATCTGGGCCGTCGGCGACGTGACCAACCGGATGCAGCTGACGCCGGTGGCGATCCACGAGGCGATGTGCATGCTCGAGACCGCCTTCAAGGACAATCCCACAAAACCCGACTATGACACGGTGGCGACGGCGGTCTTCTCACAGCCGGAAATCGGCACGGCGGGGCTCACCGAAGCCGAGGCGGCCGAGCGCCATGGCGACCTCGAAGTCTACAAGACGACGTTTCGCCCGATGCACAATGTGCTGCCGGACCGCAAGGAAAAGATGATGATGAAGCTCATCGTCGATGCGGCAAGCCGTATCGTCGTGGGCGCCCATGTGATCGGTCCGGGCGCGGGCGAAATGGCGCAATTGCTGGCCATCCCGCTCAAGGCGCGGTGTACGAAAGATCATTTCGATGCGACGATGGCGGTTCATCCCACCGCCGCCGAAGAACTGGTCACGCTCTACAAACCGACCTATCTGGTGCGGCAGGGAGAGCGCATCGCGGCCTGACACCCATCAATGCCCTACGACCTGACACATCTGGACGCACGGGAAGATGTCGTTGCCTATTTCGGCTACGGATCGCTGGTCAACGCGCATACGCACCGCACCCATGTCGTCCATTGCGAGAAGGCGCATCTGACCGGTTTCGGCCGGCGTTGGCAGCAGCGCTCCGATTCCGCCCGCCATCCTGTTTCGTTTCTCAGCGCCTATCATGCGGACATGGCGATCGACGAGTTGAGCGGGCTGCTGATCTTCGACCATGTGCACAATCTGCCGGCGGTCGATGCGCGCGAGCATGGCTATGACCGCGTCCGGCTCGACCGTTCCCAGCTTCGGTTGGACAGGGAGGACGCCGGCCTGCCGGACGTTGCCTATTATGTGTATGTGGCCCGGCCGCCGGACGATGGCGGACCGCGCCATCACATTCTGCAAAGCTATCTGGACGCGGTCCTGCAGGGCTATCTGCATCAGTATGGCGAGCATGGCGCCCGGCGGTTCGTCGAGAGCACGGCGGCGTTCGACACGCCGATCGTGCGCGACCGGGCGTCGCCGCTCTATCCGCGGGCGGTCAAGCTGGCGCCGGACGAGGTCGACCTTATCGACACGGTGACCGCTGGCCTCAACCATGTCGACGGCTTTCTGGCGCAATAGCCGGGCGGTCGTGCATCCCTTTGCGGGGTGACAGCGGCGGGGAACCTGCTCTATAGGACCGCGTGGCGCGATGGGCGCGCCGTTTTTCCGCATTTTCAGGCGTAACGATCATGGCAGACAATTGGACACCGCAAAGCTGGCGCAACAAGCCGATCCTGCAGGTCCCGTCCTATCCCGACCAGGACAAGCTTGCGGCGGTCGAGGAGCGGCTGCGCAGCTATCCGCCGCTGGTTTTCGCCGGTGAGGCGCGGGCGCTGAAGGCATCGCTGGCCGACGTCGCCGAGGGCAGGGGCTTCCTGCTGCAGGGTGGCGATTGCGCCGAGAGCTTCGCCGAGCATGGCGCCGATAACATCCGCGACTTCTTCCGTGTCTTCCTGCAGATGGCGATCGTCCTGACGTTCGGTGCGTCCAAGCCGGTGGTCAAGGTCGGCCGCATCGCCGGCCAGTTCGCCAAGCCGCGCTCGTCGGACATCGAAAAGCGCGACGGGGTCGAACTGCCGTCCTATCGCGGCGACATCATCAACGGGATCGAGTTCGACGAAGGCTCGCGCATTCCCGATCCCGAGCGCCAGATCATGGCGTACCGACAGTCGGCGGCCACGCTGAACCTTCTGCGCGCGTTTGCGCAGGGCGGCTATGCCCGGCTCGACAATGTGCATCAGTGGATGCTCGGCTTCGTCGCCGACAGTCCGCAGGGCGAGCGCTACGAGCAGTTGGCCGACCGGATTTCGGAGACGCTCGACTTCATGGCGTCGATCGGGATGACGCCGGAGAATTATGCGCGGCTGCGCGAAACCGAATTCTACACCAGCCACGAGGCATTGCTTCTGGGCTATGAAGAGGCGATGACCCGCGTCGATTCCACGTCCGGCGAGCATTACACCACGTCGGGCCACATGATCTGGATCGGCGACCGGACGCGGCAGGCCGACCATGCCCATGTGGAGTTTGCGCGCGGAATCCAGAACCCGATCGGCTTGAAATGCGGCCCCTCGCTGCAGCCGGACGATCTTCTCAACCTGATCGATGCGCTCAACCCGTCCAACGAAGCGGGCCGGCTGACGCTGATCGCCCGCTTCGGCCATGACAAGGTCGAGCAGCATCTGCCGGCGCTCGTCCGGGCGGTGCAGCGCGAGGGCAAGAAGGTGGTCTGGTCGTGCGATCCGATGCACGGCAACACGATCACGGCCAACGGCTACAAGACGCGGCCGTTCGACCGGGTGCTGAGCGAGGTCAACGCCTTCTTCGACGTGCATCAGGCCGAAGGCAGCTATCCGGGCGGCATTCACATCGAGATGACCGGCAAGGACGTCACCGAGTGCATGGGCGGCGCACGCGAAGTGACCGAGGAACAGCTTTCTGACCGCTATCACACCCATTGCGATCCCCGGCTGAACGCCGATCAGGCGCTCGAACTGGCGTTTCTGGTCGCCGAACGGCTCAAGAACGGCCGCAAGGGCGCCGAAAGCAAAATCGCCGCCAACGCCTGACAGCGTCACGCGCGTCGATGTTGAAGCCGCGGGCCTTGGCTCGCGGCTTTTCTTTTTTGTGGGCGCCGTTCACCGGTTCTGGACGCAGTGTCTCCGCGGGGACCGGTATGCAGCGGGCGGGCGCGGGCCTAGGTTGCTCGCGTCAAACCATGCGGAGTGTGAAGCAATGGAGCCGATGCCGACCATCTTCGTCTCGCACGGAGGGCCGAACGTGGTCACCGATCCGTCCGAGGCGCGCGATTATCTGCGTGGCCTGTCCGAAAGGCTGCCGAGGCCGAAGGCCATCGTCATCGCATCGGCGCATTTCGAGACGGACGGGCCGACCGTGGTGCGCGATCCAAAGCCGGGCATGATCTATGATTTCGGCGGCTTCTCGCGGGAACTCTACGAGATGGTCTATCCTGCCCCTGGCGACCCGGCGCTTGCCGGGCGCGTGCACGGGCTTCTCGAAAGCGCCGGCCTGTCGCCGGTCTATGCCGATGAACGAGGCTACGATCACGGCACTTGGACCGTGCTCAGGCTGGCATGGCCGGACGCCGACATTCCGGTCGTGCAGGTTTCGATCGATCCCTCGCGCGATGCGGCCTATCACCACCGGTTGGGCGCGGCGCTGGCGCCGCTGCGCGATGAGGGTGTGTTGATGATCGGCAGCGGCCACATCACCCACAATCTCCGCGCCGTCTTCTCGGCGATGCGCGAAGGCATGCCGTCCGATCCCGAGATGGCGTCCAAGGTGGATGGATTCGTGGGGTGGATGGCCGACGCGATCGCGTCCGGCGACACCGAGGCGCTGCTCGCCTGGCGCGACAAGGCGCCGTTCGTCGCCGACAACCATCCGACGGACGAGCACCTCATGCCGCTTTTCCTCGCGGCCGGCGCCGCCGGTTCGAACCCACGGGCCGAGCATGCGCATGCCTCCCGGCAGTTCGGCTTCTTTGCCTGGGACAGCTGGATTTTCCACTGAGCGTCAGCGCAGGGCGCCCCCGCGACTGTTTCGTTTGCCGTCCCCGCTAGTGTTCTCGTTCCAGTGGAGGTGATGATGAAGACAGGCGGATGCCATTGCGGCTCGGTACGCTACACGGTGACGGGTCCGTTGCGTGACGTGATCTATTGCCATTGCACGCAATGCCGCAAGCAGACCGGGCATTTCGTTGCCGCCACGCGCGTCGCCGACGACGCGCTCGAGATCAACGGCGCCGGTGATCTGACCTGGTATGCGGCCTCGCCCGGTGCGAAGCGCGGCTTTTGCCGACATTGCGGCTCGCTGCTGTTCTGGAAAAGGGACGGGTCGGGCATGACATCGATCATGGCCGGCAGCATGGACCTGCCGACCGGTTTGACTGCGAGCCACCACATCTTTGCGGCCGACAAGGGCGACTATTACGAACTCGCCGACGGGCTTCCGGTGTTCGAAGGCCGCGATTGAAGGCTCGCTGCTGTGTTGGCCAAAGCGATCGCGCGTCCTGACATGTTGCGCGGGCAACGGCCGCGCGATACGTGTCGGCCATGACAAGCAGCCCCGATGTTTTGCGCATTGCGATCGCGCAGTTGAACCCCACCGTCGGCGACGTTCAAGGCAACCTTGCCTTGGCCCGGCAGGCCCGCGCCGACGCGGCGCGCCATGGCGCCGATCTGGTCGTGTTCACCGAATTGTTCATCGCCGGCTATCCGCCCGAGGACCTTGTTCTCAAGCCTGCCTTCCTTGCAGCGTGCGAGAAAGCGGTAACGGAGCTGGCCGCCGACACCGCCGATGGCGGGCCGGGCGTGATCATGGGCCTGCCGCTGATGCGCGACGGCAAGCGCCACAATGCTGCGCTGGTTCTCGATGGTGGCGCGGTCACGTCGGAATGGTTCAAGGTCGATCTGCCGAACTATGGCGAGTTCGACGAAAAGCGCGTGTTCGAGCCGGGTCCGATGCGCGGGCCTGTCGATTTTCGCGGCGTGCGGATCGGCATCCCGATCTGCGAGGATATCTGGGGCGACATGGGCGTCTGCGAAACGCTGGCCGAGAGTGGCGCCGAGATCCTGCTCGTGCCCAACGGCTCGCCCTATTATCGCGGCAAGATGGACGTGCGGCACCAGGTCGTGCTGCGGCAGGTGATCGAGAGCGATGCGCCGATGATCTATGCCAACCAGGTCGGCGGGCAGGACGATCTGATCTTCGACGGCGCCTCGTTCGGCTTCAACGCCGACCGGTCGCTGGCCTTCCAGATGAGCCAGTTCGAGGAGCAGGTCACGGTGTTGACCTGCCGGCGCGACGGCGATGGCTGGGTGTTCGCCGACGGGCCGATGTCGGTCATTCCCGACACGATGGAGGCCGACTATCGCGCCTGCATGCTGGGCCTGCGCGATTATGTGAACAAGAACGGCTTTGCCAATGTGGTGCTCGGCCTGTCCGGCGGCATCGATTCGGCGATCTGCGCGGCGCTGGCCGTCGATGCGCTGGGTGAGGAGCGCGTGCGCTGCGTGATGATGCCCTACGACTACACCGCGCCCGAATCGATCGCCGATGCGGAAGCCTGCGCCAGGGCTCTTGGCTGCCGCTACGATGTGGTGCCGATCCACGCGCCGGTCGAGGGCTTCGAGAGAGCGCTTTCGGACATGTTCGCCGGCACCGATGAGGGTGTAACCGAAGAAAACCTGCAGAGCCGGGCGCGCGGCACGATCCTGATGGCGATCTCCAACAAGTTCGGCTCGATGGTCGTCACCACCGGCAACAAGAGCGAGATGAGCGTCGGATACGCGACGCTTTACGGCGACATGAATGGCGGGTTCAACCCGATCAAGGATGTCTACAAGATGCAGGTCTACGCCATGGCGCGCTGGCGCAACGCGCACATGCCGCCCGGCGGCCTGGGCCCGACGGGGGAGGTGATCCCCGTCAACATCATCGAGAAGGCGCCATCGGCCGAACTCAGACCCGACCAGACCGACCAGGATTCGCTGCCGCCCTATCCGGTGCTCGACGACATCCTCGAATGTCTGGTCGAGCACGAGATGGCTGTCGATGCGATCGTCGAACGCGGCCATGACCGCGATCTCGTGCACCGGATCGAGCATCTGCTCTATGTGGCCGAATACAAGCGCCGTCAGTCCGCGCCGGGCGTGAAGATCACGCGCAAGAATTTCGGCCGCGACCGCCGCTATCCGATCACGAACCGATTCAGGGACCGGACATAAGCCTCTGAAATCAGGCTGTAATCAGCGTGGTGTGCAGGTCTCGGTGCCGATCGCTGTCAGCGGTATCAGGAGCAGCGCCGGACGGTGGTGTTCAGTTCGGGCTCGTCTGCGTCCGTGCACAGGAGCGCGCCCCAGATGTAGCCGGTTTCGCCTTCGCCGAATTCGATCTGGAACCAGAAGAAACCGTCCAGGAATTCGTCGGTGTTCCGTTTGATGATGACCGGCTCTCCGTCGCCCAGGCTTGCGACCTTTTCCGCAAAGACCGAGGGCGCGGCGCGGACATTGCCGCTTGCCGTGCCGCGCGCGTCATGGGCGGACCACCGAAAGTTGTTGTCGGAACCGTAAAGCGCCATCGTCTTGATCGAGTCGCGGGTCTGGTGACAGCGCGCCGTTCGCCCGTCGGCCAGGGTCAATTGGCCCTCTGGCACGAAGCCTTGAAACGACAGGCCGTTGCCGGCGAACGCGAAGCTGTTGCCGCTGCGCTGACCGGTCGCGGGCAGCACGGTCTCCTCGCCGTCGATTTTCAGATAGGCGTTCGCCCATTCCAGATCGAGCCCGACCGAGGCGACGATGTCGCGGTCGAAACACACGAAATCGAAGCCCGGCGAGGCATGCGCCTTGGATACGGCCATGCCGGCGAGAACGGCGAACGCCAGCGTTGCGATAGATCCGCGGACCATGTGGATACTCCCAAATAGTTCAGCCTGCCCCGAACCCTCTTAGCGCATATCCGATGCCGAAGGCGATGGCTGCCGCGCCACATCCGATGGTCAGTGTTTCGAGGCCCGAGACCCACCAGCGCTGCAGCGACCAGCGGCTCTTCATCGAGCCGATGATGAAAAAGACGGTGGCTGTCATGGCCAGCGCCACCGGGTTTGCCGTCGATGGCTCGAAGACAAAGTAGGGTACAAGCGGCACAGCGCCGCAGGCGATGAAAGCGGCGAACGTGGCGGTCGCCGCGGCCGTCGGGCTGCGGATGTTCTCGCTCAAACCCAACTCTTCCGTGATCATGGTTGAAATCCAGCGCTCCCGATCGGCAGTGATGGCGTCGACGGCGCGCTCGAGCGTCTCGCCTTCAAACCCCTTGGCCATGAAGATTTGCCGGATTTCCTCGCGTTCGCCGTCAGGATCGATCGCGATGTGGCGCTTTTCCATCGCCCGGGCGCGTTCAAGTTCGTCATGCTCGGTCTTCGTGGCCGAATAGTTGCCGGCGGCCATCGAAATGCCATCGGCGATCAGATTGGCGAGCCCCAAAATGATGACGATGTTGGCCGAAAGCGCCGCGCCGACCACGCCGGCGACGATGGCAAAAGTGGTCACCGCGCCGTCAATGCCGCCATAGACCCAGTCGCGCAGATAGTTGGGCTTTGTCCCTTCGGCCAGCCGGGCGGCGATGGCGTCCGGCTCGTGCCGATGTTCGAGATTCATGGTTCTGCTCCGCGATGGGGCCGCCGCGCGCATTGCCAGTTGCCTCTTGACGGGCCAGGCGCTAGGGCGACCGAAGTCATTGTCTAGGCCCTCTTCATGCCATTTGTCCGCTTTGTGGCCAACAACGCCCGGTGGATCGCCGGCGGATTTCTGCTGACGTTCTTTTCGGCCTTCGGCCAGACCTTCTTCATCTCGCTTTCAGCGGGCGACATCCGCGCCGAATATGGCCTCAGCCACGGCCAGTTCGGCGGGCTCTACATGCTTGCGACGCTCGCCAGCGCCCTGACCCTGCCCTGGCTCGGGCGGATCGTCGACCGCTACGGCGCCGCGCGCGTGACGATGATCATCGTGCCGTTGCTGGCGCTTGGCGCTGTGGGCATGGCGTTTTCCGTACATATCGCCACGCTGGTCGTCGTCATCTATGTGCTGCGCCTGTTCGGGCAGGGCATGATGACGCAAAACGCGCTGACCGCCACCGGGCGCTGGTTCGCGGCCAATCGCGGACGCGCGGTCTCGCTTGTCACGCTCGGCCACAATGCGGGCGAGGCGCTGTTCCCGTTCGCGTTCGTCGCCCTGGCCGCCGCGCTTGGCTGGCGCAATGCCTGGCTTGCCGGAGCGGCGATCCTGATCCTTGTGGCGCTGCCGCTCATCTCCATTCTGACCGCCCGGGAGCGCGAACCGCTGTCCGATCCGCCGGACACAAGGGCGGTCGCGCCGCGCGACTGGTCCCGCGCGGAGGTGATGCGCGATCCGCTCTTCTGGGTTCTGCTGACGGGCGTTCTTGCGCCGGCCTTCATCGGCACGACCATCTTCTTTCATCAGGTCTACCTGGTGGAGTTGCGCGGCTGGTCTCTGCCGGTCTTTGCATCCTCCTTCGCCGTGATGAGCGTGACGACGATCTGCTTCGTGCTGATC